>VOFH01003487.1_pt1 | contig 1445816 bp, 1305 predicted proteins | sample 5384091 | NCBI WGS metagenome assembly VOFH01 (sample SAMN12384727, study PRJNA508395) | human gut metagenome | isolation source: healthy gut G | host: Homo sapiens | reverse complement strand
AATCTGGCAAGGTTAGGACTGGCAGGTGCGGCAGAGCTCAGCCGTGGTCAAAAGCTGGCGTATCCTCTTATTAAACAGGGAAATTTGCCGGGGTATTGGGGAAAAGCATGCATCTGGAACTGAAATAATAAAAGAACTGGGGAAGAACATCTAAAGACTGGCAAGCCAATTATTTACACCAGCGCAGACAGTGTTTTGCAAATTGCGGCGCATGAAGAAGTGTTTGGTCTTGAACGATTATATGAATTATGTAAGATTTGCTATGAACTAGTTAAACCTTACCATATAGCGCGCGTTATAGCGCGTCCTTTGTGGGCACTCGTGCAGAAGATTTTGTGCGGACTGGCAACAGACATGATTATGCTGTGCCTGCTCCTGCTGATACGTTGCTGGACAAACTGGTAGCAGCAGGTGGCAGTGTCTATGCGGTGGGTAAAATTGCTGATATTTTTGCTCACCGCGGAATTACGAAGCATTATCCTGCCAGTGGTCTTGATAAATTATTTGCCGCTGCATTGCAGGCTGTGCAAGAAGCTCCTGATAATAGCCTGGTTTTTGTAAATTTTGTGGATTTTGATTCTTCCTTCGGGCATCGGCGTGATGTTGAAGGCTATGGGGAAGGATTGGAATATTTTGATGATCGTTTGCCTGAACTGCTTAGGTTATTAAAGCAAGATGACCTGTTGCTGGTTACTGCAGATCATGGATGTGATCCAACCTGGAGTGGCAGTGACCATACACGTGAAAAAATTCCGGTCTTGTTTTTTGGTAAAAATATTGTTAGTAAGGCTTTACTACCCATGCGGACGTTTTCTGATATCGGTCAGACAATAGCTGTTCATTTAGGTATAGAGCGGCTTGCCAATGGTAAAGCTGCTGAATTACGCTGATAGGAGGGAGTATTAATGAAAAAATTTAACTGGCTGTTGTTGGCTGTTTTATTAACAATAGTGGCAATTGTTCCTAATACGGCTGCCGCTTTTGCTGATCAGCCTGTAGCCTTTGTAGTTTTTGATAACAGTGGTAACGTAACGCAGCAGGTTTATAAAATGTGGCGTGAGCCTGTACGTTGGGCGTATCATTTCCCTGATTTTAAGCTGGTTGATACAGATCGGACTAAAAAGGTGACTGCAGAAAATATTTTTACGGGACATGGAAAAAGTGTTGTCGACCAATCTGTTACGAGGAAGATAGCAGAAGAAATACCAGCGGAAGCGTTAGTTTTGGTCATTGTGCACGACATGTACGAGCAGATGGTGCAGGGAATGATATGGCGTAATGAAGACGGTTCAACCTATGTAAGAACGGTTTTAAATGCTGATATCTATGTTTACCGAAAAGATGGTGATAGATTCTCTAAAAAACGGATTAGGGAAAATGAGATAAAAGAATTGGGGAATCAGACTGCTCCGGAAGAAACTATGAAATGGGCAATCAGTAAACAGGTAAATATCATGGAAAATCGTCCTGTTATTAATTGAAGTCATAAAATGATGTACTAAATATTGTATATGGAAAAGTTAATAAGTGAAATAAACACAAAATATTGTAGAAAGGGCTTTACAAATAATTATTATTGATTTATAATTAGGTCATGGAATTTTATCTAAGGAGCTGGTTAACATGACCTATGAACTGCATGGTATAAAAATTAATTGCGCGGATGGGATCTCGCAAGAAGAAGCCGCCATTTATCTCAATAATCAATTACAGGTAATGCCGCATAAAACATTGTTGTCTTTGGATTTAGGGCTTGACGGTAATGATGTAGTTGTTAAACCACATTATGACACCATAGTGCGTGTACGCCGTATTACCGGTTATCTCAGTACTTTGCCGCGTTTTAACGATGCTAAGAAAAAAGAAGCCGCTGATAGAGTTTCTCATATTCAATGAAATTAAGTTTTAATGCCTCGACCTGATATGGTCGAGGTTTTTTATTTGGGTGTACGTTTGTTTGCAGAATTGTCAAATCCTGTTCGGTGAAGTCTCTTTAAAAAAGCTATGATAAATGATAAAATATTACTATTAAAGAATTTTTTTAGTCAAAAAAACTGCAGATGGGAAGTGTTGAGATGAAATTTATTTCTTGGAATGTAAATGGGCTGCGGGCCTGTATGAATAAAGGCTTTAAAGAATTTATGGACAGCGTCGACGCAGATGTTTTTTGCGTTCAGGAAACAAAAATGCAGCGTGAGCAGGCGGAGTTTGTTTTTCCTGGATATGAGGAGTACTGGAACAGCGCTGAAAAAAGGGGTATTCCGGTACGGCTGTTTTTTCTAAAGTCAAGCCTCTTACTGTCACCTATGGTTTGGGAATTGAAGAACATGATAAAGAAGGGCGTGTTATTACTGCCGAATATAAGGAGTTTTATCTGGTAAATGTATATACGCCTAATTCACAGCGCGGGCTGGAACGGTTGGATTACAGACAGATATGGGAAGATGCATTTCGTGATTATCTGTTGAAGCTTGACCAAATTAAACCGGTGCTTGTTTGCGGAGATCTTAATGTTGCTCATCGTGAGATAGATTTGAAAAACTGGAAAACTAATCGTAATAATGCCGGGTTTACTGATGAAGAAAGAGCAAAAATGACGGAGTTGTTAACGGCGGGGTTTACTGACTCGTTTCGCCATCTCTATCCCGAAAAAGAAGGTGCTTATACCTGGTGGTCGTATATGTTTAAAGCGCGCGAAAAGAATGCGGGATGGCGTATTGATTACTGGCTTGTTTCTGACAGATGGGCTGACAGAATAGAAGACAGCGTGATTTATGCTGATATCACGGGCAGTGACCATTGCCCAGTCGGATTAGTTTTGAAATAAATTTTTAGTAATGACAAGAGGTCAAAATATGGATTTTAAAATAACAGCACCTTTTGAGCCGGATGGAGATCAGCCTCAGGCTATTGAGAAGTTGGCAGAAGGTATAGAAAAAGGACTGCGGACACAGGTCTTGCTCGGGGCTACCGGAACTGGGAAAACCTATACTATTGCGCAGGTTATTAATAAAGTGAATAAACCAACATTGGTTATTGCGCATAATAAAACATTGGCGGCACAGTTAGCAAGTGAGTTTAAAGCTTTTTTTCCTGAAAATTCAGTGGAATATTTTGTGAGTTATTACGATTATTATCAACCGGAGGCTTATATTCCACAATCTGATACCTATATTGAAAAAGATGCATCGATCAATGATGAAATAGATAAACTCCGACATTCTGCTACTAGCGCTTTATTTGAACGCCGTGACGTAATTATTGTGGCCAGTGTATCTTGTATTTATGGATTGGGTGCGCCACAGGAATATTATGATATGGTGCTGTCTCTGCGTGTAGGACAGAAGATTGACAGACAAGCTATTTTACGCAAATTAGTCGAGATTCAATATGATCGTAATGATATTGCGTTTCAACGTGGTACTTTCCGTGTTCGCGGAGATGTTATCGAAGTTATTCCTGCTGGCTATAATGAAAAAGCAGTACGCATTGAGATGTTTGATGACGAAGTTGAGCGGATATTGGAAGTTGATGTACTGACTGGAGAAATTTTGGCTAAACGCAGCCATGTTGCTATTTTCCCTGCTTCTCACTATGTAACCTCTCGTGAAAACCTGGATCGGGCAATGGAAGACATTAAAGTAGAATTGGCAGAACGACTTGAATATCTTAATTCACATAATAAATTGCTGGAAGCACAACGTCTGGAACAACGTACTAACTATGATCTGGAAATGATGAATGAAATGGGGTACTGCTCCGGAATCGAAAATTATTCACGGCATTTAGCTAATCGTAAGGCAGGAGAACCTCCATTTACTTTAGTTAATTATTTTCCAAAGGATTTCCTATTAGTAATTGATGAATCACATGTGACATTACCACAGATCAGGGCGATGTACGCTGGTGACCGTTCGCGTAAAGAGATGCTTGTAGAACATGGATTCAGGCTACCGTCTGCTTTTGATAATAGGCCTTTTACCTTTGATGAATTTCAGCAGCAGATAAATCAGGTGATTTATGTTTCCGCAACTCCTGCAAAATATGAAATGGAGCAGACGCAGCAGGTGGTAGAGCAGATTATCAGACCTACTGGTTTATTAGATCCGCAGGTAGAAATCAGGCCAATCAAAGGTCAGATTGATGATTTGCTGAATGAAATACATAAAGTTACTGAAGCAGGAGAACGTACTTTAGTTACAACTCTGACTAAGCGGATGTCTGAGGATCTGACTGAATATTTGAAACAAGCTGGGGTAAAAGTCCGTTATTTGCATTCTGAGATTGCTACTATTGAGCGTGCTGAAATTATTGATGATCTGCGTAATGGTAAGTTTGATGTACTGGTTGGAATAAATCTGCTGCGGGAAGGCCTGGATTTACCGGAGGTTTCTCTGATTGCTATCTTAGATGCCGATAAAGAAGGTTTTCTGCGCAGTGATACTGCTATGATCCAGACCATTGGCAGAGCTGCCCGTAATGAGCACGGACGGGTCATAATGTATGCTGACCGTATTACGGATTCAATGCGGCGTGCCATTGATGAAACAAACCGCCGCCGGGAACTGCAGGAAGATTATAATAAAGAGCATCAGATTACACCAAAAACTATCTATAAAGAACAACGTCAGCTGATAAAACTGACGAAGATTGCCGAGGATGACGGGACGGATGATTACAGTGATAATGCGATAAAAAACGGTCGGAAAAAGAATTGCAGAAAATGGCGAAAGAACTTGAAAAACGTATGGCTGTTGCTGCCAAGGAACTTAACTTTGAGCTTGCTGCAGAACTAAGGGACCGTTTGATCGTAATTAAAGGACAGTTAGGCCAGAAATTGTCGCCTAAACCTAAAAACAGGAGTAAGTAATGAAAGAACAATTAATTGTAAAGGTGCCAGGCAGCATAACCTGAAAAATATCACAGTTGAGATACCGCGTGATGAGCTGGTTGTAGTTACCGGTTTATCTGGCAGCGGTAAATCTTCTTTGGCATTTGATACTATCTATGCGGAAGGGCAGCGTCGTTATGTCGAATCGCTGTCCGCTTATGCGCGTCAATTTTAGGACAGATGGATAAGCCGGATGTGGATTATATTGAAGGGCTCAGCCCTGCCATTTCCATCGACCAGAAGACTACCAGTCGTAATCCGCGTTCAACAGTGGGCACAGTAACTGAAATATATGATTATATGCGCTTGTTGTTTGCCCGTATTGGAGAACCTCATTGCCCAAATTGCGGAAAAATTATTGAACGGCAGACAGTTGAGCAGATTGTCGATCATGTTCTGGAACTATCTGAAAATACTAAATTTATGGTTATGGCACCTTTGGTGCGCGGCCGTAAGGGTGAACATCAGAAAATTTTAGATTCTATGCGAAAAGCTGGTTACGCCAGAATGTATATTGATGGTGAGGTGCGCACATTAGATGAAGAAATATCTCTGGATAAGAAAAGAAAGCACGACTTATCCGTGATAGTTGATCGTTTGGCTGTACGTGATGGTATCGCTCAGAGGTTATCAGATTCTATAGAGACGGCTTTAAAGTTGGCTGATGGTTTGGTGGAAATAAATGTTATTAATGGTGAAACGCAATTGTACAGCGAACATTTTGCCTGCAGTGATTGTGGTATAAGTTTGCCTGAAATCGAGCCGCGTCTCTTTTCCTTCAATAACCCTTATGGTGCTTGTCCTGAATGTACTGGGTTGGGCATGAATATGGAATTGGATAAAGAGCTGATTATTCCAGATGGCGCTAAAACCTTTGCGGAAGGTGCAATTGCAGCACTCAGCACGAATATGGAAGCTTATCATATGAAACAGCTGGGAGCGGTTCTGAAGGCTTATGGATATGATTTTGGTGCGGTTTGGAACGATTTACCGGAAAAAATAAAAGACTTGCTCTGGTATGGCAGCGGTGAAGAAAAATTTTCTTTTGTCTATGAAAATATGCAGGGAGAAGTAAAAAAACATACTACTGCTTTTGAGGGTATTATTCCTATGCTGCGCCGTCGCCATCGAGAAGCTTTTTCCGAACGGATGCGTTTGGATATTGAAGGGTTTATGACAAGTACTCCTTGTCCTGTGTGTCATGGTGCCAGGTTGAAAAAAGAGGTTCTTGCCATTCTTGTTGGCGGTAAAAATATTTGTCAGGTCACAGCGTTGACCGTACGTGATGCAATAGAATTTTTTAATGCGTTGAAACTTACTGAACGACAGCAGATTATAGCAAAACAAGTCCTAAAAGAAATTCTGGCCCGGCTAAAATTTCTGAATGATGTCGGACTGGATTATCTTACTTTGGATCGTGCTGCCGGAACGCTTTCTGGCGGTGAGGCACAGCGTATTCGTCTGGCAACACAGATTGGTTCTGGTTTGGTAGGCGTATTATATATTTTAGACGAACCAAGTATTGGGCTGCATCAGCGTGATAACAGTAAATTACTTGAGACATTGAAGCATTTGCGTGATCTGGGAAATACGCTGCTGGTAGTTGAACACGATGAAGAGACAATGTATGCTGCTGATCAGATTATTGACATTGGTCCTGGAGCCGGTGAGCATGGTGGTAATGTAGTAGCACAGGGAACTGCTGAAGTCGTCAAGCAGTCAGAGCAATCAATTACCGGTCAGTATCTTAGCGGACGCAAATTTATTCCTGTACCGAAAAAACGCAGAAGTAATGACGGTCGCTTTATTGAAATTAAAGGAGCCAAGGCAAATAATCTTAAGAACATCGATGTAAAAATTCCTTTAGGTGTTTTCTCTGTTGTGACTGGTGTTTCCGGTAGTGGCAAGTCAACGCTGATTAACGATATTCTTTATAACGCATTGGCTGCGAAACTGCATGGGGCACGTCTGCGGCCAGCAGACCATAAAGAAATTTTGGGATTGAGTGAGATCGATAAGGTTATTAATATTGATCAGTCTCCTATTGGAAGGACCCCTCGTTCAAATCCGGCTACTTATACCGGAGTTTTTGATTTTATTCGTGAACTGTTCAGCCAGACAAATGAAGCAAAACTGCGCGGTTATAAGCCAGGGCGCTTTAGCTTTAATGTTAAAGGCGGACGCTGTGAAGCTTGCCGCGGCGATGGTATGAATAAAATAGAGATGCATTTTCTGCCTGACGTATACGTTCCCTGCGAGGTATGTCATGGTGCCCGCTATAATCGCGATACCCTGGAGGTACATTACAAAGGAAAAACTATTGCCGAAGTTTTAGACATGACTGTAACGGAAGCCTGTGAATTTTTTAAAAATCTGCCACGTATTTATCGTAAGCTGGAGGTTCTTGAAGATGTTGGTTTAGGTTATATTAGGTTAGGGCAGGCTGCAACAACACTTTCCGGTGGTGAGGCGCAGCGCGTGAAACTGGCAACAGAATTATCACGTCGCAGCACAGGGAAAACTCTGTATATTTTAGATGAACCTACAACCGGCCTGCATATAGCAGACGTACATAAATTATTAGAGGTATTACAAAGACTGGTCGGAGCAGGTGATTCCGTCGTTGTTATTGAGCATAATCTTGACGTTATCAAAACTGCCGATTATATTATCGATTTGGGTCCTGAGGGCGGTGACAAGGGAGGTACTCTGCTTGCCTGTGGTACTCCTGAAGAAGTAGCTAAAAACAAGAAATCATATACAGGTCAATATATTAAACAAGCTTTGGCTCAGGCTAAAAAACATGGGTGGTATCAGTAATGAACGAATCTATTGCTAAAACTTTAGCTGTACTGCCGGATAAACCTGGCGTTTATATAATGCGTGACGAGCATGGAAAAATTATCTATATCGGCAAAGCGGTAGTATTAAAAAATCGTGTGCGCAGTTATTTTCGCAATCTGGCATCACATACTGTAAAAGTTAAAGCATTAGTCGCAAAAGTTGCTGAAATAGAAACTATTGTCACCGATAGTGAAGTTGAAGCGCTTATTTTAGAATGCAATTTAATAAAAAAGCACCGTCCGCGTTATAATATCATGCTTAAGGATGATAAAACTTATCCTTATTTGAAGGTGACGCTGCAGGAAGATTTCCCGCGTATTTATGTTACGCGCAGGCAGTTTCGTGATGGTGCTAAGTATTATGGTCCTTATGCAGATGCAGGTGCCATGCATGCTACTGTTAAACTGCTGCGTTCAATGTTTCCTTTGCGTAATTGCAGGAAAATGAATACCGACAGGCCCTGCCTGCAATATCATATTAAGCGGTGTCTTGCTCCCTGTGCGGGATATGTTTCCAGAGAAGATTATGGTAAAATGATCAAAGCTGTATGTATGCTGTTAGATGGGCGCACATCTGAACTTGAGCGTGAACTTAAGCTGCAGATGCAGCAAGCTGCTGAAAATTATGCTTTTGAAGAAGCGGCTCGAGTCCGCGATCAACTGCAGGCTGTAATAAGGATCAACGAACAGCAAAAAGCTGTGACAAGTGGTGGTGATCTTGATATAGTAGGCCTTGCCAAAGATAGTAGCGGAACCTGTTTGCAGATATTTTTTGTTCGCGGCGGCAAGTTGATTGGTCGTGATAATTGCTTTTTACAAAATGATGATGACAGCGATCAGGAAATTTTGACTGCTTTTATTAAACAATATTATAACGAGGCATCTTTTGTTCCGCGGGAAATACTTTTGCCAGTCCTTCCTGCGGCGGATGAGTTGATCGTTCTGGAAGAGTGGCTGACAGCAAGAGCCGGGCGTAAAGTTGAGTTTTTACAGCCCCGGAGGGGAACTAAACGTGAATTATTGCATCTTGCGGTTGAAAATGCAGCCAAACTTCTTGAAGAGAGGCTGCGCAAAGGTCAGGTTTCGCTGAAAACAGAGGAACAGGCGGCAGAAGAATTACAGAAAGCTCTGCAATTGCCAAATGCATTAGAAAGAATAGATTGTTTTGATATTTCGCATACTCAGGGAACTGAAACGGTAGCTTCAATGGTGGTTTTTCGTAATGGGAAACCCAGTAAAAAAGATTACCGCCGTTATAAAATTGAATCTACAGAAGGGAAACCAGATGATTTTAAATCAATGCAGGAAGTCGTTTACCGACGCTATAAAGATTATGAGGAACTGCCAAGTCTTGTCATTATCGACGGTGGTAAAGGACAGCTGAGTTCAGCGCTGGAAGTTATTCGTGGCTTAGGTCTGCATGAACTTCCTGTTATTGGCTTGGCTAAACGGGAAGAAGAAATATTTACAGAGGGTTCGTCTGAAAGTATCTTGTTGGATCGAGATTCTGCTTCTCTTCATTTGATACAGCGGATTCGAGATGAAGCACACCGTTTTGCCATAACATATCATCGCAAATTGCGTAGTAAGCGGAATTTGGTTTCGGTACTTGATCATATTGAAGGTATTGGCACGAAAAGACGTCAGGCTTTATGGAAACGCTTTCAGTCGCTGGATGCGATGAAAGCTGCCAGTGTAGAAGAATTAGCAGAAGTAGAAGGTATGAATTATCCAACAGCACAGCGTATTTATGATTTTTTTCGTTTAGATTTGCCAGAAAAGCGAGAAGTGCTTAAATAAATTAAATCGTCATTTATGTAAATTTTGTTTGATGACTTTTGCTGTATTGATGGTATAATATTATTAAAGAACAATTAGCGGTAATTTTGTGGTAAAACAGGACTTGCTTTTTGATGTCGTAGTTAATGCTTAATTAACAGAGCTTGAAAAAATAAGGTTTTGTTTTACAGCAGGTCGCTGATGTAGTTGAAAATATCAATTTAAGGAGTTGAAACAAATGGAAAAATGGGTATGTGATGTTTGTGGGTATATTTATGATCCGGAAATAGGAGATCCTGATAATGGGATAGCGGCAGGCACTGCTTTTGCAGATTTACCGGAAGATTGGGTTTGTCCCTTGTGCGGTGTTGGCAAAGACCAGTTCAGTAAACAATAAATAATAATATCAAAGAAGTTTCGCTATGCGAAACTTCTTTTTATTTTATAGTACTGTGTAAAAACTTGACGAGGTGCTTTCTAGTCTGTTGAGAATACGTACCCTTGTGGTATAATATATCTCGGGTGATGGTATGTATGCATTTTTTCTGCGCGCCGTAACTTTGAGCGTGCTTTATTTTTGTTTGATTTACTGGACTGATGTTATGGAGGTCGTCACATTGGGCGGTCTGATAGCAGGGGCATGTATTGCTGGTATTGGCAGTGCCTTAGTCCAGATTTTAGTATGGAAACTTGGTGGTTCTATCTTACGGAAGCGGGCTTTGCTGTTTGTGGGCAGCAGCTGTCTAACTATGGATATTATGCGTTTGCTGCCAGGTTATACAGTGACTGATAAATTTGGTGCGTTAGTTTTGCTGGCGGTATTTTGTCTGATGGTATTAGGTGTTACTGAACTAACAGTTAAAAAGGAGATCAAATAATGAAAATCAAAATGATTGCCAGTGATATGGATGATACATTGCTCAATAATGAGCGGAAAATTTCTCCGCGTAACCTTGCTGCTATTAAAAGAGCATTAGCTGCAGGAATTGTTTTTACTCTTGCAACGGGCAGAATGTACAGATCTATCAAGCCATTTGCTGAACAATTACAATTGGATGTTCCTTTGATCGCTTATAATGGAGCATTGGTAAAGGGTGCGCTTTCAGAAAAAGTATACGTTCGGAAACCAATGCAGCTGCAAACAGCTTTAGATGCTCTGTCCTATTGCAAAGAAAAAGACTATTATGTTCAGGTATATATAGATGATGAACTGCTTGTAAAGGAAGAAAATGAATATTCTCGTATGTATAGCCGTATTTCCGGTGTTCCTGCGACTGCTGTTGGTGAAGCTGTATATCATATAACCAAAGCTCCGTATAAATTATTACTGATGACTGAAAGCAGTGATTTTGCAGCGGCTTGGCAAGATGTGGCGAATCGTTTTGATAGACGTATTGACGTAACCAGTTCTAAGGACAATTTTTTGGAGCTGATGGAGCCTGCGGTTAATAAATGGGTTGCTGTTAAAGAATTGGCGGAAAGTTTTGGTATTAAACCGGATGAAATCATGTGTATAGGCGACTCAAATAATGATATTTCGATGATTGCCAATGCTGGTATCGGCGTTGCTGTTGCTAACGCAAAACCTCAGGTCCAGCAGGCGGCAAAATTGATTACTGCTAGTAATGATAATGATGGCGTGGCATTGGCTATCGAAAATATACTTACCAGGCAGGCTGAGATAAATTTACAATAAGATAATTTACAGAAAAATAATAAAAGGCACCGCTGTTTTTACAGCGGTGCCTTTTATTATACGTTAACCATCTTAAGTTAACTAGTTGACTAAAAAGCGTTGACGAGCTATAATTTGATTGTTAACTAAAAAAAAATAAAGGTTTACGAAGGAGCTAGAGAAATGGAAAATTTAATTTTAAGCTTAGCGGATAGAGTTCTTCAGGGTGGATCAATAACCTGTCAAGAAGCTGAACAGCTTATTGATGTTAGCGATGATGATACGATGCTGCTTTTAGCTATGGCAGATAGAATCAGGCAAAAGTTTACAGGTGATGCTGTAGATTGTTGTGCTATCATCAATGGCCGCAGCGGCCGCTGCCCTGAAAATTGTAAATTTTGTGCTCAGTCAGCCCATTATAATACTGGTGTTGAAGAATATTCATTGCTAGCTGAAGATGAGATAGTTGATGCGGCCAAAAAGGCTAAAGCTGCAGGTGCTGTAAGGTTTTCCATAGTTACCAGTGGACGCGGACAAAGTAAAACAGACGATTTTGATAATATTTGTAAAACGCTTATTCGAATTAGAGAGGAAGTTGGTATTGAAATTTGTGCGTCGTTAGGAATATTAACAGAAGCACAGGCTTTTGAATTAAAAAAATAGGTGTCACCAGATATCATTCTAATATTGAAACTGCACCCAGCCATTTTCCGGATATCTGCAGTACTCATACTTATGAAGATAAAATGTTTACGATCAGGAATGCTCAGAAAGCAGGATTAAGAGTTTGCAGCGGCGGTATTTTTGGACTTAATGAAACAGCAAAACAGCGTGTTGAAATGGCTTTCGAATTGAAGAGACTGGGAATAGATTCAGTGCCGCTTAATTTACTTACTCCCATCCCCGGTACTCCTTTTGCCGATAATAAAACTTTAACTCCTTTAGAAATATTGCGTGCTTATGCAGTGTTTCGGTTCATTTTGCCTAAAGCACTGATTAGAACAGCCGGAGGACGTGAAGTAAATTTACGTGATTTGCAGGCTTTGGCACTTAACGGCGGCCTTAACGGAATTATGATAGGCGGTTATCTGACTACGGGTGGACGCAGTACAGATGCTGATAAACAGATGATTAAAGATTTGGGACGTAAAGTTACTGTTCCGGTACTGTAAGTCCAAGAAGGTGAGAATATGCTTTACAGTGTCAAAATGCGTTCTGCGCAAGGAGGTCCGCACGAACAAGGCGGACGCCATATTTCTGGTGCCGAACGTATTTTAAGTGAAGAAAAAATAGAACAGGCGATTGTTGCAATGCTGCATAGGGCACAAAAAGCATCAGCGTGGAATGGCGGATTTTATAAGCTTAAAAGTAGAAGCGGTAAAAACTGCAGATATTTTTTATCGTCCGTTGCTGCCGCTTTCAAGCTGTCAGGCAGATAGTGTTATGGCAGGCAGGAAAGCGGCTGTGGAGGAACTTGTTAAAGCCGGAGTGAGTACTGAAGCTGCAGCGGCTGGGATTTCCCGTATAATCAATCTGCGGGACAGTATGCGCGGAGCGATGCTTTTGGATGCGGATACAGGGCTAAGAGTGGACTCTTTAGGTGAACGTGGTGTGAGAGTCAGTAAAATGGATTGTGACAATTCAGAAAGATATGAGGCGAGACTTTTAGAAAAAGGGCTTTTTGGGGATCATGTCCGTGAGGCTTTGGTATTGGCATCTAAAGTGGCCAGTGCTGTTGGGGTTGTCGCTGAATTATGCTGGTCGGATGATCCTGAATATGTGACTGGTTATGTAGCTTCGGCAAAATATGGATATAAGCGTATTCCTGTATTGAAAGAATATGGCAACCTGATTGGTGGCAGAGTTTTTTTTGTAGAGCAGGGAACTGATGTTCAGAAACTTATCACCTATTTACAGGATCAGGTAGTATTGATCAGACCGGAGGATAAATAAGATGCTTGAGACAAGGATCGCAAAAGAGTTGGCTTATATCAGTCAAGCAGGGCTGGCGCGTAGAATTACTGAGCTGTATTTTGTAAATCCAGCTCAGGCACAGGATCGAACCGGTAAGACTTACTTGGTATTGGCAAGTAATAATTATCTTGGTTTTACTCATGCTCCGGAAGTTATTGAAGCAGCTTCCCGAGCGGCTTTAAAATTTGGTACTGGTTCCAGTGGTTCACGACTGACTACTGGAGGGACCTTCATAGCAAGTGAACTGGAAAAGCGACTGGCAGATTTTAAGCATAGTGAAAGTGCTTTGGTTTTTAATACAGGCTATATGACCAATTTGGGAGTCTTGTATGGTTTGCTGCAAACTGGTGATGTTGTTTTCAGTGATGAACTTAATCACGCAAGTATTATTGACGGCTGCCGTATTAGCCGTTGCAAAGTGGTTGTTTATAAACATAATGATATGGCAGATTTACAGCGGCTTTTAGAAACGGAAATTGTTACTGGTCAGCGATTTATCGTTACAGATGGAGTTTTCAGTATGGATGGTGATATTGCTGATCTGCCTTCGTTGGCGGTGCTGAAAAAACAATTCAATGCCTGCCTTATAGTTGATGATGCACATGGAGTGGGCGTAATTGGAAATGATGGCAGCGGAACGGCGTCTCATTACGGTTTAACGGATGTAATAGATCTGCAGGTAGGAACATTGAGCAAGGCGTTGGCAGCAGAAGGAGGTTATGTAGCTGGTAAAAAAATACTTATTGACTATCTTATTAACAGGTCACGACCGTTTATTTTTTCAACAGCATTAGCTCCTGCTACTTTAGCGGCAGCTAATGCAGCGTTGTTACTTTTACAAACTCAGGCTTCAAAATACCTTGATTCTTTACGGGCAAACTCAAGACTAATGCGCCGGCTTTTATTGGAAGGTGGATTGAATGTTGTTGAAGGTATTACTCCGATTATACCAGTTGTGATTGGGGAGGCTGAGCTTACGATGCAATTTGCTGACAGGTTGAAGTCGAAAGGTATTTTAGTGTCAGGTATTCGTCCGCCGACAGTCCCTCATGGCGAAAGCCGCCTTCGGATAACGGTTACAGCTGCTCATTGCGAAGAGCAGTTGCGTCAGGCGGCTCAAATAATTACTGCGCTTTGGCAGGAACTAAAACATGGTGAAAAGAAAGAAGGATGAATAAATGTTGGGAATAGGCGTTACGGCAACGGATACTGAAATAGGTAAAACAGTAGTAAGTGGAGCCTTGGCGGCAGCTATGCGGTACCGCGGTTATAAAACTGGCGTTTACAAACCTGCTGCTTCAGGATGTGTTAAGAATAGTGACGGGAAGTTGATTTCTACAGATGCCGAGTTTTTACTGCACTGCGCGGGGCTAAATGTGGAAAAACATGATCAGGTCGTACCATATGTATTGGAGGCTGCCTTAGCTCCTGCTGAAGCCAGCCGTCTTGCTGGTGTAAAAATAGATCCGTGTGTAATGCTGGCAGGAGCAAGGGAGATGCTTTTAGGCAGTCAAATCAGTATAGTTGAAGGCGTAGGAGGAATCTCCGCGCCTTTGACTGATGAATATTTGGTTAAAGATTTTTTCGGTGAACTGAAGCTGCCTTTGGTTATAGTGGTTAAAGCTGTTCTAGGTAATGTTAATCATGCTGTATTGACGGCTGAATATGCAAGGATACATGGTTTGAAAGTAGTGGGATTGATAGTTAACGGTTGGGACAGAAAAAAAGCTGGTGCCTTGGAGCAAAGCAATCTTTATTATTATGAGAAATTAACCGGTTTACCAATTTTAGGAAAATTGCCAGTCCTATCTCAGCATTTGCTTGATGAATTTAATAGTCGTGAATTAGCTGAAATTACAGAGGCGAACATTGATATTGATAGAATATTATTATTAGCAGGAGGTACTGTAAAATGAATCAATGGGAATTTATGGATAAAGAATATATCTGGCATCCTTTTACACAAATGAAAGGATGGAACGAAAATAAGCAGCTGGTAATTGATCATGGCGAAGGAGTCAAATTGTATGATGTTGAAGGAAACGCTTATTATGACGGTATTTCCAGTTTATGGGTTAATATACATGGACATCGCCGTCGGGAAATTGATGAAGCTGTAAAAAAACAGCTTGATAAAATAGCCCATACTACTTTGCTTGGTCTTATTAATAAGCCTTCTGCTGAATTGGCGAAAAAATTAGTTGAGGTAACGCCTAAAGGATTGAATAAAGTTTTTTATTCAGATGACGGATCTACAGCTGTGGAAGCGGCAGTAAAAATAGCTTTTCAATACTGGCAGCATAAAGGTTTGCCTGAAAAACAGCAATTTATCAATTTGGGAGATTCTTATCATGGAGATACGGTAGGTGCGGTTAGCGTTGGTAATATAGATGTTTTTCATAAAGTCTACAAACCTTTGCTTTTTAATACTAAAAAATGACTTGCCCGTCGTTTTACCACAGCAGTATAGAGGGGATAAACTGTGAAATAGAATTCCGGGATTTTTTGCTGCAGGAGTTGGAAGATTATTTGAAAGAAAACAGTGATAAAGTTGCTGCAATGATTATAGAACCTCTTGTACAGGCAGCTGCAGGAATGTTGATGCAGCCTAAGGGGTATATCAAAGGTGTACGTGAACTTACCCAAAAATATAATGTGCTTCTGATAATTGATGAGGTTGCGACTGGATTTGGCCGTACCGGGAGATTATTTGCCTGTGAGAATGAAGGTATCTGTCCGGATATGATGTGCTTGTCCAAAGGTATTACCGCAGGTTATATGGCATTAGGTGCTACAATGGTGACTGATGAGATATACAATACTTTTTTAGGTGAAGCAGCCGAATATAAAACTTTTTACCACGGACATTCATATACCGGTAATCCTTTGGCTTGTGCAGCTGGTGTTGCCGGGTTGGAGCTTTTTGAAAAAGACGATGTTATTGAAAATCTGCCGCCCAAAATGGCAGTTATTGCAGAACATATACAGAAGATGAATACTATGAAATATGTTGGTAATGCGCGCCAATGCGGTATGCTTGCCGGTATTGAGCTGATGCATGATAAAAATTTAAAAATACCCTTTGACTCAACTCTTTTGATGGCAGGGGGAATTTGCCAGACAGCCAGGAAATATGGCCTTATTGTAAGGAATATTGGTGATGTTATTATTTTTATGCCGCCGCTGGTAAGTACGGTACAGCAGATAGAAGAAATGCTGAGTATACTGGAACAAGCAATGCAGGAAGTTTTTGAGAAACTCGATCTGCATAGTAACATTAAATTTTCTGATCCCTGCGCATTTTAAGTTTTGCTGATTAAGACGCCCTGAAATGGGCGTCTTTTTTGATTACTGTGATATAATATGATAACTTGACGAGGTATTTTCGATTCTGTTGAGAATATATACCCTTGTGGTATAATAAAGCTTATAGGGTCATTTATTATGGTTTTAGTATATATGGAGGTGAGCTTATGGAAGAATCAAAGTTTCTGATCATTACAGGGATGTCCGGTGCAGGTAAAACACAAGTTGTGCGGACGTTGGAGGATATGAATTTTTTCTGTATTGATAATTTGCCACCGGCACTTATTCCTAAGTTTGCCGAATTATGTCGTCAAACGCAGGCCCGTAATACTGCTCTGGTAGTAGATGTACGCGGTGGTCGTTTTTTTGACGAGTTGATAGAAATATTGGACGAAATGAAAGCTATGGGACATGAATATGAATTGTTGTATCTTGATGCATCGGATGATAGCTTGATCAGGCGGTATAAAGAAACACGTCGCCGTCATCCGCTCGGGCAGGGTAAAAGCCTCAGTGAAAATATTGCTGTAGAGCGTGAGAGATTGACTGAAGTACGCAACAGGGCTACACACATTATCGATACTACTGATATGCCTACAGCAGAGCTGAAAGAAAAAATTTGGAAGTTGTATTCAGGCAATGGCGGTGTAGAGCGCATGATTGTTTTAGTACAGTCCTTTGGTTTTAAACACGGACTGCCATTAGATAGTGATATGGTCTTAGATGTCAGGTTTTTGCCCAATCCGTTTTATGAAGAAGATTTAAAGCGTTTAACTGGCAATGACCAGCCGGTTGCCGATTTTATTTGTCGTTTCCCTCAAACGTTTCAGTTTCTGAAAAAAGAAGAAGAAATGCTTGAATTTTTGTTGCCACAGTACATTTCCGAAGGGAAAAGCCAGCTTGTTATAAGTGTAGGCTGTACCGGGGACAGCATCGTTCGGTATTTATAGCAAATCGATTGTATGAATTTTTGCGTACACAGGGCTATGCCGTACAGCTTACTCATCGTGATCTGCAGCGGAAAAACAAATAAGAGGAGGTTCCTATGGGCTGGATCAGTTGGTTATGTCCGGGAATAAACCTGAAACGCTGGTTGCTGCTTTTTGCAGGGGCGTGCTGTGCTGTGCTATTGGGCTGGCACTATTTTTCAATTACCAATTTATGGGTTTTGTTGAAGAAATGCTTTTTCGTATGTCATATCTTACTACTGGTAAATATTCTAATACCGTCTCGATGTTGACAGGTTTTATTTCCCTATGTGCTGGATTATTTATTATGTATTATGCAACTCGTAAAATTATTCGTTCTGTAGTTGAGGCTGTTATGCCAGATAATAATGCGTCGCTGATGGAAATAATCTTTACGCAGCGCAAGCTGACACGCGGTCCGGCAATTACTGTTGTTGGTGGTGGCACTGGACTTTCAACTCTGCTGCGCGGTATGAAATATATTACGAATAACTGTACTGCTGTTGTCACTGTAGGTGACGACGGCGGATCTTCAGGAAGGCTGCGGAAAGAAATGGGGATTTTACCGCCCGGTGATCTGCGCAACTGCCTGGTTGCCTTGGCGGATCGCGAACCTTTGATGGAACGGATCATGCAGTACCGTTTTAAAGGCGATTCGCCGCTGGCGGGACACAGTTTTGGCAATCTGTTTATTGCTGCCATGGCTGAAGCTGAAGGCGGTATGGAAGCAGGCCTTGCTGCTACGAGTCAGATTTTGAATGTGCGCGGTAAAGTTGTTCCGTCAACGCTGCGTGATATCAGACTGAAAGCAGAAATGACGGATGGCAGTATTATTAACGGTGAATCGGAGATACCAAAAGCACATAAAAGAATCAGAACGATGGCTATGGAACCAGCCGATGCACCGGCAACTGCCAGTGCAGTGCAGGCTATTCTAAATGCTGATATCCTGATTTTTGGTCCGGGCAGTCTTTATACCAGTGTCATACCTAATCTATTGGTAACAGGTATTCGTGATGCCGTTATCAAATCAGAAGCTGTGAAAATCTATATATGCAATGTAATGACGCAGCCCGGAGAAACAGATGGTTATGGGGCTTTTGAACATGTACAGGCACTTATTCAGCAGGCTGGAACCCAGTTTCTAGATTATGTTATTGTTAATGACCGGCGGGTTACAGCGGCGCAATTAGCGCAATATAACGAAAAAGGTTCTATGCCTGTTACGCCCGATATCAAAAAAATAGAACGGCTTGGGATCCAGGTTATTCCCACGCGTCTTATCAGTAATAAAGATTTAGTGCGGCATAATCCGCAGAAACTGGCGCAGGTTATTATTTCTTTAGTTTATCGTTTACGTTTATTTGGCAAAGGTATACAATTTTTTGATTACTTCTTTATGCGGCAAAGCATGCGTGAATTAAAGAAAAAATAGATATATCAATTATTTTATAGAAGGAGAATGACCGGTGTCTTTTTCTAACGAAGTGAAAAACGAATTAGCCCGGCTTGAAAACGGTAAACAGTGCTGTGAAAAAGCCGAACTGTTTGGTTTGCTGAGAATGAGTGGTGCTATTATTTTAAGAGGCCGAAATATGGGTATTCATTTTTCGACCGAAAATGCTGCTTTAGCCAGGCGTGTGCTTCAGTTGTTTAAAAATAACTACGATGTTAAAACAGAAGTAGTAATAACAAGATCACGTCGCCTTAAAAAAAACAATCGCTATCAGGTAAAAGTAGTACCTTCCCCAGAGGCTGGTAAAGCTTTGGAAGAATTACAGCTTTTGCCGGCAGAAAATGAAGGAGGCAAAACATCTTTATTAACAACTCCTTGCTGCCGCAAATCTTTTCTGCGCGGAGCTTTTCTAGCGGGTGGCTCGATCAGCAGACCTGCCAGTGATTACCATTTGGAAATGGTAACTGAGAACCAGGATTTTGCGAAAATGATCATGAAAACTATGCAAGGATTTTCATTGCCTGTAAAAATAACAGACAGAAAAAATGATTATATCGTTTATTTGAAAGAAGGAAATGGTATCACCTCGTTTTTATCAGTTATCGGAGCACATAATGCTTTGTTGGAATTTGAAAATGTACGTATTGTTAAAGAAATGCGCAATAATGTTAATCGAGTAGTTAACTGTGAGACGGCAAACCTTAATAAAGTTGTGCAGGCGGCTGTACAACAGCTTGAAAGCATACGTTATATAGAAAAACATCTGGGATTGGGAAAATTGCCGCTGACATTACGTGAAACGGCAGAATTACGCTTAAATCATCCCGACGCTTCTCTAAATGAATTAGCTGATCTATCCGAAGGGAAAATAGGAAAATCAGGAATTAATCACCGCTTGAAAAAAATACAGCATTTAGCTGAAGAACTAGGGATGATAAAGAATGAGTGATCTTTGGAAAAAGTATAAAAAATATATGGCTGCCGCTGGTATTAGTATAATAGTATTGCTTGCTTTAACAGCTTTTTATGTAAGGTATGACTATCAACAGTATTGTAAAGAGGCTGTGCCGATATTGGAATATCATGGTATTGGGTCGGCAGATGGCTGGATGAAAGAACTGTTTGTTTCTAAAGAAACTTTTGAAACGCATTTGCAATATTTGCATGACAATGGTTATAAAATGGTATCAGTGAAAAAAATGGCAGAGATGTTTGCCAATGGTGAATCTACAGAAAAAACAATTGTTATGACCTTCGATGATGGCTATCTTGATAACTATACTAATGTTCTGCCGCTTTTAAAAAAATATAACGCTACAGCGACCTTTTTTGTTGTTCATAGTAAAATAGGGCATTACAGATATATGACACACGATCAGATACAGTCTTTGATAGATAATGGGATGGAAATTGGTTCTCATACAATCAATCATCAGATACTTACGGATATAGATCCTCAGTATTTGAGTTGGGAGCTTGCTACTTCGCGGTATTTTCTGAAGAAAGATTATAATGGTTATGTAGTTCGTTCACTTTCATATCCTAATGGTATGTATAATTCAAAAATTTTAGCGGCGGTAAAAGAATACGGTTATTACTGGGCTGTTACTGGGAATGCTGGCACTGTCAGTAAAAAAACTATGGAACAAAAGCCGTTGGAATTAGGACGTATTTATATTGACAATTCAAATATCAATACTTTTAAAGAAAGATTGCGTTATTCTTATTGGGTTGGATACTTGAAAGAACGAGGCATTAACATACATTTTTTCAAGAGCTTATAAGAAAATATCAGGAGAACACTTGCAGAAATCTGCAAAAAACGGTAAAATAAATCAGTAAGCAAAACATATTGGGGGTATCTTAAAATGAGAAAACACATTAAAACCGTGAATAAAGCAATTCTGAACAAAACTTTAAAAACCGGCGGCTGCGGCGAATGTCCTGCTTCCTGCCAATCTGCCTGCAAAACTTCCTGCACTGTTGGCAATCAGGTTTGTGAGCAAAAATAATTCAGGCTGTGGCTTTATTTAACTAGTATATTTGTTTAATTTGCAGCTCCCTGTTTTACAGGGGGCTGTTTTACTATGAAAGGTGGAAATACATGCTTATTCATAAAATGCGTCTTGATGAATATATGGCTGTACTTGACGTTAACAGTGGAGCTGTGCATCTGGTAGACGATGTCATCTATGATTTGCTTGATGTTTTTGATGGAACTAATGATGATGAAGCCATTGCGGCCTTACAAACAAGCTATCCGGAAAAAGATTTGCGTGAAGCTTTAGAAGAACTTCATCAGTTACAGGAAGAAGGATTACTTTTTTCTCCTGAATTTGAAGTGCCCCAGACTTTTGCAGAAACACCAATACTAAAATCGTTATGTCTGCATATAGCTCATGACTGCAATCTGCGCTGTGGATATTGCTTTGCAGGGACAGGAGATTTTGGAGGATATCGTGCAATGATGAGCAAAGAAACAGCTGAAAAGGCTGTGGAGTTTGCTATAGCTGGCAGTAAAATGCGTCATAACTTAGAGCTGGATCTATTTGGCGGTGAACCGCTGATGAATCCTGAGGTTGTCAAACATGTCATAAACTATGTGCGTCGGCGTGAATTTGAAACCGGCAAAAATATCAAATTGACACTCACTACTAACGGAACACTTTTGAATGATGATATTATTCAATTTTTAAATGATAATCGTGTCATGCTTGTTCTTAGTTTGGATGGCAAAAAAGAAACTCATGATAATATGAGGCCGTTCCCAAATAAAACGGGCAGTTATGATGCAGCTGTTCGCGGGTTTAAAAAAGTTATTGAAAGCCGGAATGGAAAAAATTATTATCTGCGTGGTACTTATACTCATTTTAATCCGCATTTTGCTGAAGATACTCTCGATATGACAAAGATCGGTAAAGAACTTTCTGTAGAACCTGTTGTAGGAATTGACGAACCTTATGTACTTACCGAAGCTGATCTGCCTGTACTATATGAAGAATATGATAAACTGGCAAGGGCTTATCTGCAAAAGCGCCGTGAAGGCGATGCTTTTGATTTTTTCCATTTTAATGTTGCTCTTGATAACGGACCTTGTGTGGCTAAACGTTTAGCAGGCTGCGGTGCTGGGCATGAATATTTTGCCATAACGCCCGAAGGCGACATTTATCCATGTCATCAGTTTGTAGGCAGAGAAGAATACAAATTAGGAACGTTGGAAACAGGTGTCGTAAAACCTGATCTGGTACAAAAATTCAGACATACTCATGTGATGACTAAGACAGAATGCAGTACTTGTTGGGCTAGATTTTTCTGTAGTGGAGGCTGTCATGCTAATGCTGATCTTATCAATGGTGACATCAGCAAGCCCTATCAATATGGATGTAAATTGCAGAAAAAACGGTTGGAATGCGCTATCGTGCTGCAGGCGATTCTGGCCGCAGAAGCGCAGGAAGGTAAAGATATGCGTCCCGAGATAACGAATTTCAAATATGAGGTAGAACATAAATAAATTACAGGATGTTTTTTAGCGGTAGTCTATACTGCCGCTAAAAAATAAAAAAAATGAAAAAAGCACTTGAAATTTTTCATAAAATCTAGTAAGATAATGAAAGTCGCCTGAGGCGATTGAAGGCAGTTGATAACTGAAAAAAGCCGTTAAAAAGATGAAAAAAGTAGTTGACAAGATCAAAAAGATGTAATATACTATACAAGTCGTCAAAAACGGCAGGCAGAACCTTGAAAACTGAACAATAACCAAAAACGAATGTGCGGGCGAGCGTTTCTTGAAAGAGGAGCGTTTGCCAAGTCAAAAAATAATTTCTTAACAACAAATCGAAAGAGCCAATCGGCTTTCTCAATAAAACTTTATTGGAGAGTTTGATCCTGGCTCAGGACGAACGCTGGCGGCGTGCCTAACACATGCAAGTCGAACGGAGAATTTTATTTCGGTAGAATTCTTAGTGGCGAACGGGTGAGTAACGCGTAGGCAACCTACCCTTTAGACGGGGACAACATTCCGAAAGGAGTGCTAATACCGGATGTGATCATCTTGCCGCATGGCAGGATGAAGAAAGATGGCCTCTACAAGTAAGCTATCGCTAAAGGATGGGCCTGCGTCTGATTAGCTAGTTGGTAGTGTAACGGACTACCAAGGCGATGATCAGTAGCCGGTCTGAGAGGATGAACGGCCACATTGGGACTGAGACACGGCCCAAACTCCTACGGGAGGCAGCAGTGGGGAATCTTCCGCAATGGACGAAAGTCTGACGGAGCAACGCCGCGTGAGTGATGAAGGATTTCGGTCTGTAAAGCTCTGTTGTTTATGACGAACGTGCAGTGTGTGAACAATGCATTGCAATGACGGTAGTAAACGAGGTAGCCACGGCTAACTACGTGCCAGCAGCCGCGGTAATACGTAGGTGGCGAGCGTTGTCCGGAATTATTGGGCGTAAAGAGCATGTAGGCGGCTTAATAAGTCGAGCGTGAAAATGCGGGGCTCAACCCCGTATGGCGCTGGAAACTGTTAGGCTTGAGTGCAGGAGAGGAAAGGGGAATTCCCAGTGTAGCGGTGAAATGCGTAGATATTGGGAGGAACACCAGTGGCGAAGGCGCCTTTCTGGACTGTGTCTGACGCTGAGATGCGAAAGCCAGGGTAGCGAACGGGATTAGATACCCCGGTAGTCCTGGCCGTAAACGATGGGTACTAGGTGTAGGAGGTATCGACCCCTTCTGTGCCGGAGTTAACGCAATAAGTACCCCGCCTGGGGAGTACGGCCGCAAGGTTGAAACTCAAAGGAATTGACGGGGGCCCGCACAAGCGGTGGAGTATGTGGTTTAATTCGACGCAACGCGAAGAACCTTACCAAGGCTTGACATTGATTGAACGCTCTAGAGATAGAGTTTTCCCTTCGGGGACAAGAAAACAGGTGGTGCATGGCTGTCGTCAGCTCGTGTCGTGAGATGTTGGGTTAAGTCCCGCAACGAGCGCAACCCCTATCCTATGTTACCAGCAAGTAAAGTTGGGGACTCATGGGAGACTGCCAGGGACAACCTGGAGGAAGGCGGGGATGACGTCAAGTCATCATGCCCCTTATGTCTTGGGCTACACACGTACTACAATGGTCGGAAACAGAGGGAAGCGAAGCCGCGAGGCAGAGCAAACCCCAGAAACCCGATCTCAGTTCGGATCGCAGGCTGCAACCCGCCTGCGTGAAGTCGGAATCGCTAGTAATCGCAGGTCAGCATACTGCGGTGAATACGTTCCCGGGCCTTGTACACACCGCCCGTCACACCACGAAAGTTGGTAACACCCGAAGCCGGTGGGGTAACCTATTAGGAGCCAGCCGTCTAAGGTGGGGCCGATGATTGGGGTGAAGTCGTAACAAGGTAGCCGTATCGGAAGGTGCGGCTGGATCACCTCCTTTCTATGGAGACATGAGATAGTAAGATATCTCGTAGACTTCAAGTCGACGCACATTCGTTGGTTAATGTTTAGTTTTGAGGGTGCTGCCCTTAAGCTAAAACAAAAGGGCCTATAGCTCAGCTGGTTAGAGCGAACGCCTGATAAGAGTGAGGTCAGTGGTTCAAGTCCACTTAGGCCCACCAAACAAGTTTTAGCAGACAACAACAGAAAAGTGGGGGCGTAGCTCAGCTGGGAGAGCACCTGCCTTTCAGCGGTTCGATTCCGCTCGTCTCCACCAACTTTTTGAACCTTGAAAACCATATAGAAGAGACAAACAGTTTATTATGAAAATGATGAGTGAGTAGTAATAGACACAAACCTCTAATCAAAATGCTATATTTGATGAGAGTTAACGAGAAAAAAGTCTAGGAACGTAAGTTTCTTAGCAGCTGAAAAGTCAAGCTACTAAGGGCATACGGTGGATGCCTAGGCGCCAAGAGCCGAAGAAGGACGCGGTAAGCTGCGAAAAGCCACGGGGAACTGCAAGCAAGTATTGATCCGTGGATATCCGAATGGGGAAACCCGGCCATCGTCATGGATGGTCACCCGCAAGGGAGGGAACCTGGGGAACTGAAACATCTAAGTACCCGGAGGAAGAGAAATCAAACGAGATGCCCACAGTAGCGGCGAGCGAAGAGGGCAGAGCCCAAACCGAGAAGCTCCGGCTTTTCGGGGTTGAGGACCGGCAGAATCGAAGTCAGGCCTAGTTGAATTACCTGGAAAGGTAAGCGAGAGAGGGTAAAAGCCCCGTAGACGAAAGGCAGAGCAGAGAGGCCGAGATCCAGAGTACCACGAAGCACGAGGAATTTTGTGGGAAGCAGGGGGACCACCCTCCAAGGCTAAAAACTACTTGGCGACCGATAGCGCATAGTACCGTGAGGGAAAGGTGAAAAGAACCCCGGGAGGGGAGTGAAATAGTACCTGAAACCGTATGTCTACAAGCAGTCGAAGCGAAAGCGACGGCGTGCCTATTGAAGAATGAACCAACGAGTTATCTGCACTAGCGAGGTTAAGTGGAAGACACGGAGCCAGCGAAAGCGAGTCTTAAGAGGGCGCTAGTTAGTGTAGGTAGACCCGAAACCGCAGTGATCTACCCATGTCCAGGTTGAAGCGCAGGTAAAATTGCGTGGAGGACCGAACCGGTGAGCGTTGAAAAGCTTTCGGATGAGATGTGGGTAGGGGTGAAATTCCAATCGAACGCGGAGATAGCTGGTTCTCCCCGAAATAGCTTTAGGGCTAGCCTGAGGTAGTAAGTATAGGCGGTAGAGCACTGATCGGGCTAGGGGCCGTAAAGGTTACCGAACCCTGTCAAACTCCGAATGGATATACTGTAGAGCCTTGGAGTCAGACTACGAGTGATAAGATCCGTGGTCAAAAGGGAAACAGCCCAGACCACCAGCTAAGGTCCCCAATGTCGTACTAAGTGGAAAAGGATGTGGGGTTTCATAAACAACCAGGATGTTGGCTCAGAAGCAGCCACCATTTAAAGAGTGCGTAATAGCTCACTGGTCGAGAGACCCTGTGCCGAAGATTCCCGGGGCTAAAGTACGAAACCGAAGCTGTGGCTGTATACGTAAAGTATACGGGGTAGGGGAGCGTTCCCATAGGGTAGAAGTCGAACTGGAAGGTTCGGTGGACTTGTGGGAAGTGAGAATGTTGGTATGAGTAGCGAAAAGAAAGGTGAGAATCCTTTCCACCGAAAGCATAAGGATTCCTGAGCAACGATCGTCGTCTCAGGGTAAGTCGGGACCTAATCCGAGGCAGAGAGCGTAGGAGATGGACAACTGGTTGATATTCCAGTACCGGTAGTAATTGTTTGAGCAATGGAGTGACACAGAAGGGCAGGCAAGCATGCGAATGGAAGAGCATGTGTAAGCGTGTAGGGTGGTGCATAGGCAAATCCGTGCACTGAAAGCCTGAGGCGTGATGCGGAGTGAGCAGAGATGCGAGCGAAGTTGTTGACCCCACACTGTCGAGAAAAAGCTTCTAGTGAGAGAGCTACCGCCCGTACCGTAAACCGACACAGGTATGCGGGGAGAGAATCCTAAGGTGCGCGGGAGAACCCTCGTTAAGGAACTCGGCAAAATGTACCCGTAACTTCGGGATAAGGGTAGCCACTGTTGTGAAGTCCCATGCGGATGGAGCATAGAGTGGTCGCAGAGAAGAGGCCCAAGCGACTGTTTACCATAAACACAGGTGCCTGCTAAAGCGAAAGCTGACGTATAGGTGCTGACACCTGCCCAGTGCCGGAAGGTTAAGGAAGGATGTTCGGATTAGTCCAAAGCATTCGACTGAAGCCCCGGTGAACGGCGGCCGTAACTATAACGGTCCTAAGGTAGCGAAATTCCTTGTCGGGTAAGTTCCGACCCGCACGAAAGGTGTAACGATTTGGGCACTGTCTCAACGAGGGACCCGGTGAAATTGAAATACCTGTGAAGATGCAGGTTACCCGCGACTGGACAGAAAGACCCCATGGAGCTTTACTGTAACCTGACATTGGGTTTTGATACATTACGTACAGGATAGGTGGGAGGCCTGGAAAGTTGGACGCTAGTCTGACTGGAGCCGACGTTGGGATACCACCCTTGATGTATTGAAATTCTAACCGCGAGAGTAACGAAATCCGGGACAGTGTCAGGCGGGCAGTTTGACTGGGGCGGTCGCCTCCGAAAGAGTAACGGAGGCGCCCAAAGGTTCCCTCAGCGCGGCCGGAAATCGCGCGAAGAGTGTAAAGGCAGAAGGGAGCTTGACTGCGAGTCAAACACGACGAGCAGGTACGAAAGTAGGGCTTAGTGATCCGGTGGTACCGAGTGGAAGGGCCATCGCTCAACGGATAAAAGCTACCCTGGGGATAACAGGCTAATCTCTCCCAAGAGTCCATATCGACGGGGAGGTTTGGCACCTCGATGTCGGCTCATCACATCCTGGGGCTGAAGTCGGTCCCAAGGGTTGGGCTGTTCGCCCATTAAAGTGGTACGTGAGCTGGGTTCAGAACGTCGTGAGACAGTTCGGTCCCTATCCATCGCGGGCGCAAGAGATTTGAAGGGGGCTGCTCCTAGTACGAGAGGACCGGAGTGGACGAACCGCTGGTGTACCAATTATCCCGCCAGGGGTACAGTTGGGTAGCTACGTTCGGAAAGGATAAACGCTGAAAGCATCTAAGCGTGAAACCAGCCTTAAGATGAGATCTCTCATAGAGCAATCTAGTAAGACACCTTAAAGAAGATGAGGTTGATAGGTCGGGAGTGTAAGTACAGCAATGTATTGAGCGGACCGATACTAATATGTCGAGGGCTTGACTTAAGTGACGCCCTGACAGAGGCAAGCGCAAGCGAAGCCAATGGCAGGAAAGGTTGAACTTATATCGAAAAAGCGACCTAAGGGGAACTGTTTCGATGAAAGTGAATCGCCGAAAAGAAGTAAAAACACACAGCGAACTCAAAAGTTTGTACTCTTCTATATAGTTTTGAAGGCTTAAAGAAAACCTTCAAGGATATCGTAAAATTTCTTCCCTGTTCAGTCAGGAATTTTGCGTTAGCCTGCGGCACTATTGTTAGCGTCGCAAAAGCTGCTGCTAAACAATAGGCGCAAGCGTCAATCCGGTGGCGATAGCTAAGGGGATCCACCTGTTCTCATCCCGAACACAGTAGTTAAGCCCTTAAACGTCGAAAGTACTTGGCTGGAAGCGGCCTGGGAGGATAGAAAGTTGCCGGTTAAAAAATAACCATACCATACGGTATGGTTATTTTTTATGTATAGAAGTTTTCTATAGGCTCCATTGTAATTTTCTAAGTACTTTTATTTGCTGTTTAAGATAAAAAACGTTACAATAATAATGTATAAAACTTTACACTGGAGGTATACCATATGGAACTGACTGAAGTCACGAAATTTCGCCGGGCAGTATTAACCGGTTTAGCACGCTTTACCTGGCAAGGGACTTTACCAGAGCATATTTATGATATACTTTATAGCGTTGTAACAGAAGACAGTCCTCGTGTTCGTTGCTGTGTGCATAAGGAACGGGCTGTACTGAAAAATCGCATCAATATGGCACTGGGGCTTACGGTTGGATTGAATATTGTCGAGGCATCAAAAATTGCGTTAACAGAGCCTGTTAATAAAGCGCTGCCTATTATTGATGTCTTGCCGGAAGCTTGTGACCAATGTCCAATTGATAAATTTTTGGTCACTGACGCTTGCCGGCACTGTGTAGCCCATAAATGCATGAATAAATGTCCTAAGAAGGCTATCACTATCCATCAAAATCGAGCCTATATAGATAAAACAAAATGCATTGAATGTGGTATGTGTAAAAAAGTTTGTCCTTATGGAGCTATTATTGAGATCAGTCGGCCCTGTGAGAGATCCTGTGCTCTTAATGCTATCCATGCGGGTGCAGACAGAAAAGCAAAGATTGATACTTCTAAATGTGTGGAGTGCGGTTCCTGTCGCAGTGCTTGTCCGTTTGGCGCCATTGATGAACGCAGTAATATTGTGCAGATCATTCAGGCTATTAGAGCAGGGCAGCGAGTACATGCTTTACTGGCACCTTCGTTTATTGGTCAGATGGGTTTTAAAGTGACTCCGCCGCAAATTGTGGCAGCATTAAAAAAGATGGGATTCGCCGCGATTGAAGAAGTTGCAGTCGGAGCTGATATGACGGCTTTACACGAAACGAAAGAATTTATGGAAAAAGTTCCGGCACGCCAAAAATATATGACTAATTCCTGTTGTCCGGCTTTTGTTGCACTGATACAAAAACATTTGCCAAATGAGGCGGATAAAGTATCTACTACTGTTTCACCAATGGTTGCTTGCGGACGCTATGTAAAATCTGAATATCCTGAAGCTGTTACAGTTTTTATCGGTCCATGCATAGCTAAGAAAGGTGAAGCAAGGAAGTTTAGTGATGCTATTGATTATGTGCTGACGTTTGAAGAACTTGCTTGTATGATGGCGGGTGCTGAAATAGATCCGGCAACGCTTGCTTCAGAAAGCTATATAAACCAAGCTTCTGGGTTTGGGATTAGTTTCCCATTGCTGAAAGGAGTCCAGGGTGCATTGAACCATACCTTGGAAGAGTTAGAGGAAACTCAGGTCCAAGCTCATTATGCCAGTGGACTTGAGGCTTGTTTAGACGATATGAAAAAACTGGCATCAGGTAAATTACCATGTCAGTATTTTGAAGGTATGGCTTGCGTTAACGGCTGTATAGACGGTCCTGGAGCTTTGGCAGAATCTGGATTGGTCAGTGTGCTTATTAAAAAATATGCTTCAGAATCACAGCATAAAACAGTGCATGGAGATACCACTGCTGTTAAAGCTGTAAAAAAAGTAGATATGGAAGTCCGTTGATACTATGTGTGGAAGGCAACGATAAAAAAATCCTTACCTAAAAAGGTAAGGATTTTTTTATTAATCATTGCGCATTAAACCTAAGGAATCAAGTAATTTAAAAGTCAAGCTCATTAAAATCGCAACCAGTGTGGCAAGCACCATACCCTGAACGCTGATCGTTCCAAAGGTAAGCTTGGCTCCGCTGAGACCAACTATCATAATTACAGAGGACATTACGAGATTAGCAGACTTACTGTAATCGACCTTGCTTTCAACAAGAACCCTGATACCGGATGCGGCAATAACGCCGAACAGCAGAATGCAGACACCGCCCATGACTGGTACTGGGATGCTGCGAATAAGTTCGGATAGTTTACCGACAAAGGAAAGACAAATTGCCATTACTGCAGCACCACCGATGACCCACACGCTATAAACTTTGGTTATAGCCATAACGCCGATATTTTCACCGTAAGTAGTATTGGGTGTAGCACCGAAGAAGCCGGACAGAACGTTGGAACAGCCATCAGCAAAAAGGGAGCGTGCGAGACCGGGATCTTTGATCAGATTACGTTCTACTACATTGCCTGTAACTACTAAATGACCGATATGTTCGGCCAGTACTACTAAGGCCGCCGGAGCAATAATCAGGATAGCATTGAGATTAAAGGTTGGCTGATAAAAGTGCGGCATTTGGAACCATGGAGCTGCTGCTACAGGAGCTAAGTCTACCAGGCCCATGAAGAATGAAAAGATGTAACCGCAGATAACACCAAATAAAATTGGAATAATAGCCATAAAGCCTTTAAAAGCAACAGAACCGATAATTGTTACGGCTAAGGTAAACATGGAAACGGCAATATTTCTGAAATCTATTACGTCACCGGTAAGACCTGCCATACCTGCTGCGGTAGGAGCAAGCTCCAGTCCGATAACAGCGATGATAGCACCCATGCAGGCTGGTGGGAAAATGATGTCTATCCAGCCTGTACCAGTATATTTGATGATAAGTGAGAATAAAATAAAGATAAGACCGAAAACGATAAAACCAGATTGAGCGTCAGAATAACTGGAAGTACTTAAAATAACCATTACAGGGGAAATAAAAGCGAAACTGGAACCAAGATAAGAAGGTATTTTACCCTTAGTGAGAGACAGATAGAGTAATGTACCAATACCGTTCATAAACAGGCAGGTAGTAGGATTTACGTTGAAGAGAAATGGGACGAGGACAGTTGCGCCAAACATTGCAAACAGATGTTGAATACTGAGTGGAATGTTGAGCAGAAGCGGCGGGCGTTCCTCTACTTGGATGACTTTGCGTTCCATGATGATGACCTCTTTTCTAAGTTTAAATGCTTATATAATTGTAAAATTTTTTTTGTAAATTGGCAATAGCAGTGACGATTTTGTGATGGAAAAGTAACATCTAGGTGAAGAATACTGAAAAACATAGTTTTGCCACATATTCAATGCTATAATGAAGGCATAATGAATTGGGAGGTTTTACTATGAAAAAAATAAAAACACTGGCAGCTGCAGCAGTTGTTGCCGTAAGTTTATTCTCAATGCAGGGGGACGCTATGGCAGCCGAAGCTAATACGATATCTGTCAGAGGTATTGCTAAGCAGGAAGTAGCACCTGATATGGCTTATCTAACACTTGGAATTAGTGTTAAGGGCGATACGGCTGAGTCTGTGCGCACTCAGGTGGCAGAAGCAAGTCAGAAAGTACGTCGGGCTTTGTTAGGGATGGCGATCAGTGAAAACAATATCCAAAGCTCAAGCTATAATTTGTATCCTGACTATGAAAACGTCAACGGTAAAAATAAGCAAAAAGGCTATGCTTTGAATACTACTTTACGTATCAAGGTTGACGATTTGAAAAAACTTGGTGATATTATTGATAAAACAGTCCAGGAAGGCGTGACGAATGTTAATCAGGTAAGCTTTGCTTTAAGTGAAGAAAGCAATGTGCATCGTCAGCTTTTAGCGGCTGCTGTTGATAACGCCCGTGCTAAGGCTGCTATCGTAGCTAATGCCGGCGGTCGTAATCTTGGTGAAATGCTTAGTGCAGATATCAGTGATTATAACGGTGAGACCATGGTTGCGGCTGGAACGAATTATAAACGTTCTTTAGCGGCCGATGTGGCAGCTCCTACACAACTGATGCCGGGAACTTTAAAAATTGACGCCAGTGTTGAAGTGACTTTTAAACTTAACTAACTAAATAAATAAAAGCCTGCCGCTTAAAGCAGCAGGCTTTTATTTATTTAGTTTTATTTTTAGGTAATTCATAGACTTCCAAAGCATGCAGCAATGCAGACGAGCCGGGTTTGTATTCGTTGCACATATGTTGCCAGGCAGCGAAGTTTTCCAGTTCTTTGCCCCAGTAAAAACAATCATCTTCGCTATAGCAGGCGGCAACAAGAGAAGCTTTTGCATCGACAGGGGTTTTTCCCATATCATCCGTAAAGACAATAAAAACTTTTTCGTCTTCGAAATCCATTCCATAAATAACAATATTTTCTTCCTCTGTTGCCGATTCCCAGCAACCAAGCTGTTCAAATTCTTTTGCTAACCCAGCCATGATATTACCTCGCTTTTTTATTTCTACAATCATCTTATTTATAGAATAGCCCATTTTTCAGTATTTGTCTATGTATGTTACTGATAAAAATGCCTGCAAAGTTCGGCGCAGTATAGTATAATAAACCAAAGAGTACAAATGAAAGGTGCGAAGCAATAGCCATGGAAAAGCGCAAAGCAAGCGAAATAATGCAGGTCGAATTTATTTGCCCTAAGTGCGGCAAACATCTGGCCTGGGCTGTCCGGACAGCTAGTATGAGCTGCCCTAGTTGCGGCAAATGGGTAACAGATAAAAACAGAAAACAAACACCGGCCGATGCTTTGATGCCTATTGACAGCGATCAACTGGTACTTTTTTAGATTTTTGAAAGAGGGGACATGAAAGTATGCAAAAAATCTGGCAGGAAGCAGAAGCGCTGCAGACCGAATTAGTCGAACGCCGTCGTGATCTACACCGTCATCCGGAAACTGGCTGGACGGAATTCAGAACGGCTTCAATAGTAATTAAGGAGCTACAGGCTCTGGGGTATGAAGTTTATATGGGCGATGACGCCTTAGTTGAAGAGGAAATGATGGGGCTGCCCGTAACAGAAGTGCTGGAACAGGCTATGGTACGTGCTGTCAGTGAAGGTGCCGATGCAGACTTAGTTGAAAAGATGCGGGGTGGTAAAACCGGTGTCGTGGGTGTGATGAAATTTTCCCGACCTGGTAAAATAGTAGCTTTTCGTTTCGACATGGACTGTAATGATGTCGAAGAGTGTGATACTGCTGATCACCGGCCTTTAGAAAGCGGCTTTCAGTCATTACATGCAAAAGAAATGCATGCTTGTGGACATGACGGCCATGTTACTATTGGATTGGGTTTGGCCAAACTGATATCGGAATATAAGGAAGAAATGGCAGGTACGATTAAACTTATTTTTCAGCCTGCTGAAGAAGGTGTACGTGGTGCTCGCGCTATGGTAGCCAAAGGTATTGTCGATGATGTCGATTATATGTTCGGCGGGCATATCGGCTTCAAAGCCACAAAATCTGATTCTCTGGTCTGCCTGACAGGAGGTTTTCTGGCAACTACAAAGCTGGATGCCAGTTTCAAAGGTGAATCAAGCCATGCTGGTGCAGCGCCTGAAAGAGGACGGAATGCCCTTTTAGCAGCTGCTGCATCATGTATTGCGCTGCACTCTATTTCCCGTCATGGGCAGGGGGCATCCAGGATTAATGTAGGTGTCTTGCAGGCTGGAACCGGACGTAATGTTCTTCCTGATGTCGGGCTTATAAAGATGGAAACTCGCGGTGCCAATACAGAAATTAACGAATTTATGGTAACTGAAGCCCGTCGTATGATCAAAGCTTCTGCCGATATGTATAATGTCGACGTAACTGTAAGTGAAGCGGGAGGTGCGCCAGCCTGTGTGGCTGACCATGAATTGGGAGCCGAAATCAAGGCGCTTGCTGAAGCTTGTGGACAGTATGGTCAAGTCGTTGATTATATGGATTTAGGTGGCAGTGAAGATTGTTCTTATTTTATGGAAAGAGTACAGCAGAACGGCGGACGTGCAGCTTACCTGATGTATGGTACTGAAATTGCAGCCGGACATCATAACAGCTGCTTTGATTTTGATGAAAAGTGCCTTTATAAAGCGGTGGCCATGCTTACGGAGCTTGCTATTGCCTATACTAACAAATAAGAAAGGGCTCGCATAGCGGGCTCTTTTAATATAGGTAAGATTTTTATCGTGATTAAGTTATTAAAATAACACGCATTTGTCACAAAGGTTTGCTATAATATAAAAAGTACGAACCTATGAGAGGAGTTGTGATCATGAAATTACAACGCACATTTATTTTAACTTTAGTTTGCTTATTTACACTGGGATTAGGGATCGTCAGTGCGACAGAGCCGGAAAAAATTTATCCTAGTCCGGTACGTGACGTGATGGCCACTACCGGTGAAATAATTGCTGTTGACGGTGATAAAGTGACAGTAAAAGGCGATGGCAATTATCCTGTAGCCACAGTTATCGTAACGGATAAGACATTGCTTATCGATGGTAAAGACGGAGATCTGAAAGGTGATCGCGCCCTGAAAAAAGGCCGTAAAGTAACAGCTTATTATTCCAGTAAAATGACCCGCAGCTATCCGCCTCAAGCGGAAGGATTTGCTATTGTTTTTGGGAAAAACAATGAAAAACAAGGTAAGTATATGCATGTTGAAAAAGTTACTCCAAGTGAAAACGGAGAATCTGTGCGTTTGCTTAATTCAAACCGCGATATCATCGTAACGGTCAGCAAAGATGTTTATGAAGATTATCAGAATATCAAAGAAGGTGACCGTATCATGGCATGGTACAGTATCATGACCATGAGCCTGCCAGGTCAGACCAATGCTACCAAGGTAATTGTATTACCTTAAATAATACAGTTTCAATGGGAAAGAGGGTTCATTGATGAAAATTTTTATGGATACCGCTGATGTCGACGAAATTGTCGGTATGGCGGAGTTGGGTATCGTTTATGGTGTTACTACTAATCCCAGCTTGATTGCTAAGAGCGGTCGTACACAGGCTGAAGTAATTCCTGAAATCTGCAAATTGGTAACGGGTCCTGTCAGTGCTGAAGTAATCAGCACCGAATGTGCTGGTATGGTGCGTGAAGCGCGTCAGCTTGCCCAGATAGCCGATAATATTGTTGTTAAGATACCATGTATTGCCGAAGGCTTAAAAGCAGTAAGAATACTTAGTGCCGAAGGTATCAAAACTAATGTCACACTGGTTTTCAGCTTGTCGCAGGCAATCCTGGCTGCCAATGCCGGAGCCTCTTATGTCAGTCCTTTTATTGGCCGATTAGATGATATTGGTGAAGACGGCGTGCAGCTTGTTGCCAATATGGTGAAAATATTTAAGCAGTATGGCTTGAAGACAGAAATCATTGCGGCCAGTATCCGCAATCTTGACCATGTAAATCAGGTTATGCTGGCAGGTGCGCAGATTGCAACAATTCCTACCAATGTGTTGGAGCAAATGTTGCTGCATCCGCTGACAGACAAGGGCCTGGAAAAATTTTTGCAAGACTATAAAAACAGTTTGTGATAACTGCTGGGGAAATTTATACTTATGAAAAAATTTTTAGGAAATCTTTTAGCCGCATGTATGTGCGGCTTTCTTGTAAATGTTCCTGTGACAGGTTTTACTCAGGCTGTCTGGCCTGAACAGGGCGTTCCTGATTATCAGGAACTGCGGGCTAAGGTGAAAGCTGAGGGCCCGAAGTTACTGTTTTCTGACAGTCCGGAAATGGTTTATGAGACTGGTATTTTATATCGTGACACACTGCAAGGTGAAGGTCGGTTGTTTTTTCATCATGTCAATGGTACAAGTAAATTGAAAAAGCTTGCGATCATTGTTAAAAATAACGGGCTGCGACCTGTAAATTTTGCAGTGACACGCAGTGGTATAGACGGTCCCAGTCATGACTACCAGGCGGTTGGCAAAAAATCTCAGGAATATTATTTCGAGGAACAAAAATCAAAAAACAGTACGCTTGGCTTTGGTAAAACGCTGGAGCTTTTAAGTGGCGAAGGAATGTTGTTGCCCACCGATCAATTGTTGACTGGTACTATCGACTTTTTTAGTGACCGACCGGTTGAAGTAACAGTGTTGATGTGCGATCCGAAAACAGATATTGAACTTTTTTCTGCTTTGGCCAAACAGCTGCCGATGGATGAGCATCCGCTGCGTGGTACTTTTGTCAAAGCTGATCTAAACTATAAACTTCAGCATTCTATTGATACTGAAGCCGGCGCCAGTTATGCTCTGCTTTTGGCAGACAGCCAGACCGGTGAATATCTGCGCGGTACTGATGCAACTACCGGCCTGCCTGCTGAAAATTATGGTAATTACGGGGTAATTTATAATATTGATTATAAATTAAAAGGCGATAAGCCCTATGAACTTTGGCTCAATCCCTGGGGCGGGATGTTCGCTGGCGTAGGGGTTTTAGAGCATGGTGGCCAAAGGAAAATCATTAATATTCCAGAGAGCCCAGCCTTTGGCCGTTTAGGAGAAGAAGGATTTTGCATAGCCAGGCTTGAACCAAATAGTGAAGGTCGCTTCACTTGGTCACCGCCTGGTGCATCAAATTTGCCGATCAGGCTTTTCTGGTTACCTTCGGATTATGAAGCACCATACCTACATGATTGAGAATAAGCTAAAAGCGCAATGTTTATAACATTGCGCTTTTTTATATTTTAAATGATATCGTTTATCCAAGCTGCCGGTGAAATCGGCAGCTTTTTTTAGTAAAAGTAGTTTTTGCAAGACTTCTCAAACTAAAATATACAGCAAAAGTAAAAATGTCTTGCGGGGGGGACGAATGTGATACTATATCAAAAATAACTTATAAACATAATATTAAATATAAAGGTTAATAAATTATAAAAAGAGAATAATTTAAAATATCAAGAATAAAAAACAAAGTTTGTTACAGTAAATAACTGAAAAATTTACAATGGCAGCAAAAAATTTGGGGAAATTTTTTTATATGTTGCAATTTTTATTTCAAGAAAGGTGAGAGGGTTATGAAAAAAAACAGTTTAACAACAAAAAAACAAGATTTATTGCAGAAAAAAGTAATGTATTCATTGCTGGCTGCCGGTTTCTTTTGCAGTATAGCCATTGCTAGTACTGCAGTAGCGGCAGTTGCCAGTGAAAAAGTCATCAATGGGGATATGCCGTCAGGTCTGGAAACGAATACAGAATATGTCAATATTACTGGTGGCAGCCGTATCACAGGTACAGTTAAAGTTATCAATGATGCCGATAATCAGACTGGTGCTCATGGCAGTGCTTTAAGTATACGGACCGATGAAGCTATTATTATTGACGGTGACGGACATGTAGAAATTCGCACTTACAATGATAATTCTTATGCACATACCAATGCAGTCAGACTGCATAACGATGGTGCCAGCCTCCTAATAGACAAAGCAGGTTATAACGTTACCATGGCTTTGGATGCTGCTGGCGGGCAAAGTACTAAATATGATGAAGTAGCTGGGATCTATGTTGCCAACAATAATCAGAACGTTGTTATAAATGCGGATAATATCAATTTTGAAAACAATGGATATAATCGCGGTTACGGCATTTGGACAGGAGCTTCAGCTACAAATTCTCAGATAACTATTAATGGTAATACAAATTTCTCGGATTCGGCTTCTGCGACAGAAGCCTATGCCATTCGTCACGATCATGGCAGCACTGTTATCAACGGCGATACAAATATAAATATGGTCGGCGCCGGTGGTTCTGGATTACGCGCTATCAATGGTACGGTTGAATTCAATGGTAATACGGTTATCAATTTAAGCGGTGATGTGGCATATATAGATCGTTATGTGCCAGCATTCGGCATTTGGAACGGCGCTACCCCTATGGCGTTACTCCAACTACCGGCGCACATGTTAAGCTTACCGGTAACACTCAGATCAATACAACCGGAGCTGGCAGCGCTGCAGTAGTAACTGAACTGGCAGGCGGTACTACAGAATTTTTTGGTACTACTAAAATAACTACTGCCGGTGACAGTGGGAAATGGGGACGAGGAAGCGGTAGTGATATAGGAGCGCATGGCGTTTATAATAAATCCGGCACTACAAATTTCCACGGTAACCTGTTTATAGATACTACAGGGCAGGACGCAACGGCAATTCATGCGCTTAGCGGGCAGGTTAATCTTAATCATTACAGTGACGGCACAGAGGCACTGGCTGTTATTACTACAGCTAAAGATAATGCCCATGGTATTTATAATAATAAAGCTGCTGTAAATGCTGAATCGCATGTTAATATTTTTACTGCTGGTACCGCGGCGTCGGCAGTTAAAGTGGATGGTGCAAGTACGACAACATTGAATGGACGCAACTACCTTACAACATCTGGTGACAAGGCACACGGTATCGAAGTCTATGCTGCCGCATCATCTAAAGGCAGTGAAGAAAAAGCAGCCAAAGTGAAGGTTGGTAGTGATTCTACCATTTATACTCAAGGGAATCAGTCACATGGTGTTTATACCGATATGCTGGATGCGGAGATTTCTTTAGGTGATGATATTAGCGTAACTACTAAAGGCAGTGGCTCACATGGTATTTATGCCTCCCGTGGTGTTATTGAAACAGGAGACGGATTACGGCTCAGTGCACAGGGAACAGGTTCTCATGCTGCCTATGCCGACTCTGCCGACGGCAGTATCAAATTTAACGGCGGAGCTGATATCAGTGCAGCAGATCCGGACAGTTATGCTGTTTATGCTGATAACGGTGGGAAAATAGAAGGGATTACCGCTGACAGCAGATTTACTGTTCTTGGTAATATGCTTGCTGATAACAGCGGCAGTATAGAACTGTCTATGGCGGCGAATTCGCTGTTCGCAGGTAAGTCGGAAACAGAAAATTCCGGCATTATAGACCTTGATATGAACGACAGCATGTGGCGTATGACAGGATCGTCTTCACTGACAAATTTTACTAACAATAAATCAGTAGTGGATATGACGAAAGACGGAGGTGAGTTCAGCAGTCTCACTACTGAAAATCTCAGTGGTAATGGCGGTTATTTTGTTTTGGATATTGATGGAACGACCAATGTCAATAACAGCGATCGTATTTATGTGACCGATACTTTTGATGGTACGCATGCGATCGCCTTAAATGAAATCACCGGTCTTTATACAGGTATAGAGGCTGAAAATACGGTACTGGCAAGCGTAAAAAACAATAACGGGATATTTACTGCAGTTGATGGAGAAGGTACACTGTACTATCAGCGTTACGAGCTGGATAAAAAAGATAATACGTATGACTCTAATTATACTACTGACTGGTATTTAAAAGCTGTGACGACCGTTGATTCTGAAGAAAAGCCGACACCGGGTGTAGATGGTGCGGTATCAGCCGGAGCCTTAGCTTATTATACATGGCTTGATCATGATCAGTTGATGAAAAGGTTGGGAGACTTACGTCATAATGGCGTGGATGAAAAAGGCGTTTGGCTCAGGGTCAAGGGCGCAAAAATAGGGCGCAGCGGTAATTTTGGCTTCAAAAATAAATATACTCATTATGAATTAGGCTACGATGAAGTAATGAAGGAAAAGCCAAATTATACGCGGTACGGCGGTGTATCTATTAGCTATGCTGATGGTGGTGCCAGTTACTCCCGCGGTAGTGGTGATAATCATAGTCGGGCCATGAATTTTTATGTTACCGAAATGGGTAATAAAGGACATTATCTGGATGTAGTATTAAGGTTCCACCATATGGACACCAATTTTAAAATGTTTGATGAAAATGGTAAAAAAATACGCGGTGATATGCACAATGTCGGTATTTCGTTGAGCAGTGAATATGGCCGTAAGAAAATGATTGATGATAAAGGTTGGTATATAGAACCACAGGGGCAGCTGACCCTTGGTTATTTAGGCGGTGATAACTATACTACCAGTAATGGCATAGCAGTACGCCAGGGTGGAATTCGCAGTGCTTTAGGGCGCATAGGTTTTAACTTGGGCAAGGATATCGATGAGAAAACGAATATTTATTTAAAAGCCAATCTGCTGCATGAATTCGGCGGTGGTTACCACGCTGCGATGACTGATAGCAGCGGCAGTCGGATAAAGATAGACCGCAGTTTTAAAGATACATGGTTTGAGTATGGCATTGGAGCGGCTATCCAGACAGGCACGAATAATCATGTTTATCTGGACTTTGAACGCAGTGCCGGCGGCGATTTCAAAAAAGATTGGAGCTGGAATGTTGGTGCACGCTGGACTTTCTAACAATTTGTTAAAATAATATCTGCTTTTCGGCAGAACATTGCAACCCTCTGTTCTGTTTGGAAATATTCCCCGAGCCAGGGCTGTTATTTAATAACGGCCCTGGCTTTGTTTATAAAAACGTAACTGAGAAACGATGCGGAAGTTTTCAGAGAAAAATTCAGTAATGAAACGGTTCCTTTAGTTGTATTTATTAGGAATATGCCGTTTATGCAGGACGTAAGCACAAATATTATTGCAGCTATAGTTGTTTTAAACAGAGTAAGTGTTAGATAATAAAAAAGATCCAGCTCCTTTTAAGAAGCTGGATCTTTTTTATTTAAATCCAAGTATTTTACCAAGATTATAGACAATGAAAGCGACGATCCAGGAGGTGATTATCTGGTAGGACATGATATAAAATGTCTCCACCGTAGAATTCATTTCGCGTCTGATTGCGGCGAGAGCTGCTATGCAGGGGGGATAAAGCAGAGAAAAAGTTAGGAAGCTTAGAGCAGTCAGTGGTGTAAAGATACTTTGTAGCGCTGTACCGGGTATATCGCCGTCTCCTCCCATCAGGACAGATAGAGTACTGATGACAACTTCTTTGGCTGTTAGACCGGTAACAAGTGCCGTTGCAGCACGCCAGTCGCCGAATCCAAGCGGAGCGAAGAATGGTGCAATAAAACTGCCTATACCGGCCAGCATACTGTTTTCGGGATTGTCTACCATATAGAATCTGGTGTCAAAGCTTTGCAGCAGCCAGATGACGATGCTGGCAACGAAGATAACAGTAAAGGCTTTGTATAAGAAGTCTTTGGCCTTGCTCCACATATGCAGCATGATATTGCGGGCTGTTGGCAGACGATAGGCGGGCAGCTCCATAACAAAAGGAACTGGCTGACCGTTATAAACAAAGGTTTTTAAAAGCAGTCCTGAAGCGATTGCAATGAAGATTCCCAATAAATACAGGAACATCATAACCGCGGCTTTGTTATCGGCAAAAAAGGCTGATATAAAAACACCGTAGATCGGCAGTTTAGCACTGCAGGACATAAATGGTGTGAGAATCATAGTCATTTTGCGGTCACGTTCGCTGGCAAGGGTACGTGTGGCCATAATGGCCGGGACGCTGCAGCCGAATCCTATCAGCATAGGAACGAATGAAGAACCGGATAGGCCAATTTTTCTCAGCAGTTTGTCCATAACAAAGGCAATCCGGGCCATATAACCACTGTCTTCAAGCATGGATAGAAAGAAAAAAAGTGTAACAATAGTTGGCAGGAAGGAAAGGACGCTCCCTACACCTGTAAAAATACCGTCAATAATGAGGGAATGGATAGGAGCACTGAGGCCGATTGCAGTAAGACCCAGATCGGCGGCTTCAGTAACGGAACTGATGCCGATTTCGAGCCAGTCGCTTAATGCGGCGCCGATAACATCGAAGGTGAGCCAAAAAATGGTGAAGATAGTCAGCAGGAAAATAGGTATTGCAAAATATTTATGGGTCAGATAATGGTCGATTTTGACTGACCTCATCTGAGCAATTGTTTCTTGTGGTTTATGTACGGCGTAGGAACATAATTCTTCAATATAAGTGTAACGCATATCGGCCAGCGCCGCTTCTTTATCTGTATCTAAAGCTATTTCCAAGTCTTTGGTGACATGGTCAATAATATCCAGCTCGTTGGCTGTCAGTTCAAGCTCTTTTACCAATGGTTCATCGCCTTCAATGAGTTTTGTTGCCGAAAATCGCAACGGCAGTCCTTTGCTGCGGACTTTGGCTTCGATCAGGTGGGCGATAGAATGAATCGCCATATGAGTGACGCCTGAACAAAAGTCGAGTCGTTCAGGCATTTTTTTATCATGAGCGGTTTTCAGGGCGCGTGAAAGCAGTTCGTCAACGCCGGCACCTGAATTGGCTGTGATTGGGACGACCGGTACGGTAAGGCGGTCTTCTATTTTTTGATATTGATAGAACCGCCGCTGGCCGTAAGTTCATCCATCATATTCAGGGCCATGATCATCGGGGTGTTGAGTTCGATGAGCTGCAGGGAAAGATAGAGACTGCGTTCAATATTGGTAGCGTCGATAACGTTGATGATGATATCAGGTTTGCTGCGTAAAAGCAGGTCACGGGTCACGATTTCTTCCGAGGTATAGGGCGACAGCGAATAAATGCCCGGCAGATCAATGACGGTGACATCTTTATTGTTCAGCAGGCGGCCTTCTTTTTTCTGGACCGTGACGCCGGGAAAGTTGCCGACGTGCTGATTGCTGCCGGTCAGATAGTTGAAAAGTGTGCTTTTGCCGCAGTTTTGGTTGCCGACGAGGGCGAAGGTAAGGCTCATGGTTCCTCCGGTGCAACGGTGATCTTATTGGCGTCATCCAGCCTTAGAGTGAGCTCATAGCCACGCAGAAAAATTTCGATCGGGTCGCCTAAGGGGGCTTTTTTACGTACCATGACTTTGGTTTTGGGGGTCAGTCCCATATCTAAAAAACGGCGGCGCAGGATTCCTTCACCGCCGACAGTAGTGATAGTTGCTTTTTGACCAATGGCAAGTTTGTCTAATGTTAGTGTTTGCATATGGACCTCGATAGATGTTTTATTATTGAAGCTGCTTGTGTTGGAGCGGTTAACTGCTGCCTAAATTATACGTCGCCTGCTTCCCGGTTGTCAATGAAGCTGATTCCTTTATGAATTATCTGATTTGTTTAAGTACTATTTTATGAAAAAAACTTATCGATATTGATTTCGCAATTTGCAAAAACAGTTACTGTCCGGACTGGTAAAAATGCTGTTTGTGCAGGTGAAAAAACAGTGAAAATGCTTGACAATGATTTAATTGGGTGTATAATTCTAATTAAGAATAAGTTTCGATAGGAGAGGTATATATGACTAAGAGAAACACTATCCAAAGGCAGTTAGTTATAGCTGCCGTAAGATTTTTAGCAGATCACCCCACTGCCGAAGAAGTGTATGACCGTATTACTATGGAATATCCTGATATAAGCAAAGGCACTGTGTACAGAAATCTTAATTCGCTGGTAGAAAGCGGCCTGTTGGGCAAGGTTTCCGTACCAAGCGGCGCTGATCGTTTTGACCATATCCTGACCAGGCATTATCACATAAAATGTACTCATTGCGGTATGTTTATGAATGTTGAGGATATGGACTATATAGAAGGGCTGGACGAAAAAAGTAGGCGAAGTCACCGGTTTTAAAATGGAAGACCATGACATCGTGTTTAACGGCGTCTGTCCTGAATGTCAAAAGCTGGAAGCCAAGGAGAAGAACTAAGAACGTACGCCCGCAACGGGTTGTATATAAAAAAATTATTGTTTTAAAGGAGGAGTTTCCAATGGAATTTAAAGGAAGTAAAACAGAAGCTAATTTGCATACCGCTTTCGCAGGTGAGTCTGAAGCGAGAAATAAATACACTTATTATGCTGGTATCGCTAAAAAAGAAGGCTATAATCAGATCGCTTCTATTTTTGAAGAAACTGCAGGTAACGAGAAAGAGCATGCTAAGATCTGGTTCAAAATTTTAATGAGCGGCGGTATTCCGCATGCCAGCCTGCCCGATACTATGGCTAACCTGAAAGACGCTGCAGCCGGTGAACATTATGAATGGACCGACATGTATGCAGGTTTTGCAAAGGAAGCAAGAGAAGAAGGCTTTGATAAAATCGCTTTCCTTTTTGAAGAAGTTGCCAAAATCGAGAAAGAGCATGAAGAAAGATATCTGGCACTGCTCGCCAATATCGAAAATGACAGAGTATTCAAACGTGAAGAAAAACAGGTTTGGATCTGCAGCAACTGTGGCAGAATTGTTGTTGCTGAAAAAGCTCCGGAAAAATGCCCGGTCTGCGACCATCCGCAGGGCTATTTTGAACTGAGAAGCACCAATTACTGATACTAAAAAGATTTAAACTTCCGCAAGCTAAAGCTTGCGGAAGTTTTTTTATATAATTTCTTATATATTAGTAAAAAAATGTTGTAATTTCACAAAAATGAGGTTATAATGGTGAAAAGTGGAGCAAAGTGGAGGAAGGAGTGTCTCAAAATGTTAATGGGCGAGTTTCAACATAACCTTGATGCAAAGGGACGCCTTTTTATGCCTGTAAAGCTCCGCGAGGCTTTGGGAACAAAGTTTGTTTTAACAAAAGGGCTGGACGGCTGCTTATTTGTTTATGATCTTGAGCAATGGCGGCTTTTAGAAGCAAAGCTCAATTCTTTACCTATGACCCGTAAGGGTGCCCGTGATTTTAACCGTTTCTTTTTTGGCGGTGCTGCCGAAGGTGAGTGCGATAAACAGGGACGGGTACTTTTACCTGTTAATCTGCGCGAGTTTGCAGGACTGGATAAAAATGCCGTTATTGTCGGCGTTGGCAACAGGGCTGAGATCTGGGACGCAGAACGCTGGAACGCATATAACGAAGAAAATGCCGAAGATGTGGGCGAATTAGCGGAACAGTTGGCAGATCTTGATTTAGGAATCTAAGGACAGGCGGCCATGATAATGGAATTTGTACATAAAAGCGTATTGCTGGAAGAGAGCATCAACTGGCTTATAACTGACAAAGATGGAATTTATGTGGACTGCACCATGGGTGGTGCGGGACATTCCAAAGGGTTTGCCATGCAGCTCAGTTCGCGGGGCACGCTGGTCGCTATTGATCAGGACGATGACGCGATTGCAGCTGCAAGTGTTAGATTGCAGGGACTGCCTTGTAAAATAAAAATCGCTAAGTCAAATTTTAAGAATTTCGACGATGTTTTAGATGGCTTGGATATTGATAAGATTGACGGAATTTTTTTTGATCTTGGTGTATCTTCTTATCAACTGGACACACCGGAGCGTGGATTTTCGTATATGCATGATGGTCCTTTGGATATGAGGATGGATAAAGAAAGTAAAAAAGATGCTTATTATATAGTTAACCGTTACAAAGAAGAAGAACTGGCGGATATTATTTACCGTTATGGTGAAGAACGCTGGAGTAAAAGAATAGCTCAGTTTATCGTTAAGGAACGGTCTGAAAAGCCTATTAAAACTACCTTTGAACTTGTGAATGTGATCAAAAAGGCAATTCCCAAGGGAGCGCGGCAGGATGGTCCGCATCCTGCAAAACGTACGTTTCAGGCAATACGTATTGAAGTGAATGATGAATTGAATATTTTGGAAAATGTTGTAACGCAGGCGGTCGAACGTTTGAAAAGCGGCGGGCGTATAGGAGTGATTACATTTCATTCTTTAGAAGATAGGATAGTGAAACAAACACTGGCACAGCTGGCGAAAGGGTGTATATGTCCGCCGCAGCTTCCAGTTTGTGTTTGCGGCAGAAAGCCGCTTGTAAAAAAAGTGGGGAATATAGTTCCCAGCGATGCGGAAATAGAGGCGAATCCGCGTTCGCGCAGCGCACGGTTACGTTATGCGATCAAACGCTGATTTGGAGGGTGGAGCATGTTAGCACGTAAGTATGATAACTACGCATGGGAAGAAATTGAATATGAGAGACCTGTAGAGCGGGTTCGCAAAGTCAAAAAAGTTGACTATAAACTTGTGCGTCGCCGTGCTGCCGTGTTAGTACTGCTCGTTATGGTGGCTTATTTTGCTGCGGTCGCACGCAGCGAAAGCCTGGTCCGTACAGGTGATGAGCTTGTTGCATTGAAGCATCAGGAAGCTACGTTGCTTTTAAAAAATTCGGAAATAAAAATTGAAGTTGAGCAGCTGAAGGGGCCGGAAAGAGTCACCAGTATAGCTGAAAAACAATTGGGTATGACAGTTGCCCGTAATAATATCTATGTGAAGGCTGATAGCCGTAAAGTTGCTTATGACGGCTATGCTTATGCAAAATAATCGTTTCATAGCCTTCTTATTAAAAATATGCTATAATATATGAAGATTTTAGAAGGCAGCCTGTATATAGGCTGCCCTTTCACTTTTGGAGGTATGCTATATGCAAAAGCTGTTAGAAGAAATCGTTGCTGTACTGCCTGAAGTACAGGTTGTTGGTGACTGCGATAAAATCATTAAGGATATAACTGCTGATTCGCGCGAAGTGAGAGAAGGCAGTTTGTTTATATGTCTGAAAGGGGCACATGTGGATGGGCATAAATACTTGGAGCAGGCTGCTGCGTCTGGTGCCGGTGCAGCTTTGGTTGAGGATGTTCCAGAGGTATGTCCTGATGGATTGACGCTTTTAAAGGTGGCTGATACCCGATTGGGAATGGAAGTTATCGCTCCCTTTTTCTATGATTATCCAGGTAAAACTATGCGGATGATAGGGGTAACGGGAACGAATGGTAAAACCACTACTACCAATATTGTGCGTGCTATTTTACGTAAGGCCGGATTTAAGGTTGGGCTTATAGGAACTATCAATATAATGATCGAGGACGAGGCTATTGTAGCTCATAATACTACTCCAGACGTAGTAGATCTGCAGCGTGCTTTATACAGAATGAAAGAAGCCGGATGCGAGTATGTGGTCATGGAGGTTTCGTCGCATGCACTGGCACTTAATCGTGTTGCCGGCTGTGAATATGACAATGCTGCTTTAACCAACATAACGCAGGATCATTTGGATTTTCATAAAACACTGGAAAACTATCGCGATGCGAAAGGGCTGTTGTTTGAACATTTGCATGAAGGTAAAAAAGAGAATAAAACAGCAGTTTTTAATATGGATGATGCAAGTTCGCCGATTTTATGCGACCGCACAAAAACAAGAATACTGACTTATGGCGAAGGACGTAATAATGATATTTATCCGTTGTTTTTTAAAGTTGAGGCTAAACAAATGCGGTTACAGCTGCATACGCCGGTGGGCGAGATGGATCTGCTTTTAAAAATTACGGGTGAATTTAATGTTTACAATGTTATGGCGGCTGTGGCTATTGCGTTGGCAGAACAAATTGATAAAAAAACTATTGTTGATGTTTTAAATGGTTTCGACGGTGTTCCTGGACGTTTCCAGTTAGTGGAAGCAGGACAGCCGTATACTGTTATTGTTGATTATGCTCATACTCCTGATGGTTTGGAAAATGTGCTGAAAACTGCTCGTAGTATTACGGAAGGCAAACTGTGGGTAGTATTTGGCTGCGGTGGTGACCGTGACAATAAAAAAAGGCCTATTATGGGAAGGATCGCTTTGGAGCTGGCAGATAGGGTCGTAGTTACTTCTGATAATCCGCGTACTGAGGATCCGGCAGTTATCATTGACGAGATTGCAGAGGCGCTGAAGGATGTTCCGGAAGGGAAGAGTGTGGAATTGATTGCAGAGCGCAGAGACGCTATTTATCATGCTTTGTCTGAGGCTGCTGCGAATGATGTAATTATGATCGCCGGTAAAGGCCATGAAAACTATCAAATTCTGGCAGATAAAACTATTCACTTTGATGATCGTGAAGTAGTGCAGGAATACTGGAAGAAAAGGTGATTGTATGTTGAGCTTGCAGGAAATAATAACGGCAACAGGTGGACATTGTGAAAATATGCAGGAGCTTGTTTTCACAGGGATTACGACTGATTCGCGGATTGAAAGCAGTGGTGAATTGTTCGTAGCTTTGTGTGGTGAGCGTTTTGACGGTCATGTTTATTGTAAAATGGCGTTGGAACATGGAGCGGCGGCAGTGCTGGTGTCAAAGCCTGTGCCTGAACTGCCCTCTGAAACTGTAATTATTACTGTTGAGGATACGCTGCTTGCTTATCAGCAGATAGCGCATGCATACAGAATGAGTAATAAAAATTTAAAGGTGGTTGCTGTTACTGGTTCTAATGGTAAAACTTCTACTAAGGATATGATTGCTGCCTGCTTGTCGACTAAGTTTAAGGTGATCAAAACTCAGGAAAATTTTAATAATGAAATTGGTTTGCCAAAAACATTGCTGAGCGTTAAGGCTGATACAGAGATTGCTGTTGTCGAAATGGGAATGCGCGGCTTGGGTCAGATTAGGGAATTATGCGATATTGCAAAACCTGATGTAGCGGTTGTGACTAATGTTGGTGAAACACATATGGAGCTTCTGGGAAGTATGGAAAATATTGCCAGAGCAAAAAGTGAGCTAGTTGAAGATCTGACACAGGAACAATTGGCGGTGCTGAATGCTGATAATGAATATGTTGCAGCAATGGCGGATAAAACTAAGGCACAGGTTGTTACTTATGGGTATTCAGGTAAAGCTACTTTCCGCGGTGATAATGTGGTAACAACTGCTCGTGGGAGTGTATTTACCTGCATTGACAGCAGATCAGGAGAACGTACGGAAGTGAATATGCCATTTATTGGTGAACACAATGTACAAAATGCTTTGGCAGCGATTGCAGTGGGTGCTGCTTTTGGTGTAAAATTAAATAATAGTGCTAAAGCTTTAATGACAGCAAAACTGACAGGCAGCCGTCAGGAAATAGTGCATATAGGTACTATGACGGTAATCAATGATGCCTATAATGCCAGCCCTGCTTCAATGGAAGCAGCGTTAAAAACTTTACATGAAGCAAAGAAAGCTGCCCACGGCGCCCGCACGATTGCAGTGTTGGCTGATATGCTGGAGCTGGGTGATATTTCTTTCGATTCTCATCGCAGAGTTGGTCAGTTTGCTGTTCGCGAAAAGACGGATATGGTAATCGCTTATGGTGATGAAGCAAAAGCTATTGCCGCGGCAGTTGAAGCTTTGGGAGGCAAAGCATATTGGTGTGCTGGCCGAGATGAAGCGGCCAAGCTTTTGGATAGCCTTCTGCAGTCGCATGACATAGTGCTTTTAAAAGGTTCGCATTCGATGCAGGTGGATTCTCTTTTGGAGTTAGTTTTAAAAAATAAACAGCTATAGCTATAAGGTTTGGAGATTGATAGAAAATGGATTACAGCCTTTGGGGAGCATTGGCGACATCTTTTGTGATCTGCGCAGCCAGTGGACCTGTGCTGATACCGCTGCTTCATAAATTGAAATTTGGTCAGAGCATTCGTGACTGCGGGCCGCAGGCACATCAAAAAAAGAGTGGCACACCGACAATGGGCGGGTTGATGATACTGACTGCAGTTCTGGTTGCAGTGCTGGTATGGTGCAAGCTGACGCCGGCAGTTTTGATTGCATTGCTTCTGACTTTTGGGCATGCGCTGATTGGTTTTGTTGACGATTATATTAAAGTGGTAATGAAACGTAATCTTGGGCTTACAGCTAAACAGAAACTGTTTTTACAATTCTTGCTGGCTGGTGCCTATGTTTATTATCTTGAATTGCAGCCGCATGTAAATTTGGGGTTGAATATTCCAGGAACCTCATTGTCAGTTCCCTTGGGAAGCCTATATTACGTACTGGCGTTTTTGCTTCTGGTAGGTACTACGAATGCTGTCAATCTTACTGATGGGTTAGATGGCCTGGCTGCATCCGTAACAGTACCGGTAACGTTGGCTTATGCTTATATTGCTTATCAGTCAGGCAGTATGGACCTCAGTATTTTTGCTTTGACATTGACGGGTGCTTGTTTGGGCTTTTTACTGTTCAATCGTTATCCGGCTAAAGTTTTTATGGGCGATACAGGTTCTTTGGCACTGGGCGGAGGAATTGCTGCGTTGGCCCTGTTGACACGGACAGAGCTGTTGCTGATTATTCTTGGCGGGATTTATGTTATGGAAGCAGCTTCGGTTATTATTCAGGTCGGTTATTTTAAGAAAACAGGCGGTAAGCGTATTTTTCGTATGACGCCTATTCATCATCATTTTGAATTGGGCGTGTGGAAAGAAACAAAGATTGTGCAAGTTTTTGCGGGCAGTAGTTTGCTGCTTGGTTTAATCGGTATCGGGTTATGGTGTTTGGGGAACGGAGGCGGCTGCTAATGACAAAGACGGTTTTAGTATACGGTACTGGCATCAGTGGCTGCGGAGCTGCTGACGCTTTGGCGAAACAAGGCTGCAGGGTGCTTCTATATAGCGATAAGGAAACAAAGATAGATAATGCTTTGCTGGAACTGCTGAAAAAGCAAGGTGGTGGCCTGTACTGCGGCAATGGGGAAACTTTGCTGCAGGAAGTAGAACAGATAGTTTTATCGCCTGGTATTCCTTTGGCTAATCCTTTGACTGATATGGCCGTGCAGATGGGAATAGAGGTCATAAGTGAAGTAGAAGCGGCATACCGCAGTTATCATGGGCATATTATAGGAATTACGGGTACGAATGGAAAAACAACAACTACTACTTTAGTAGGAGAAATGCTGAAAACTTTGCCTGTGCCAACGGCCGTTGGCGGTAATATTGGACAGGCATTGTCTAAGGAAGTTGAGAATTTAGGAGCTGACGCCTGGCTTGCAGCGGAACTGTCTAGTTTTCAGCTGGAAGGTGTGCGTGAGTTTCGCCCAGATGTAGCAGTAATTTTGAATCTGACTCCCGATCATTTAGATCGCCACCATACGATGGAAGCTTATGGTGCGGCGAAGTGTAATATATTTAAAAAACAGCGTGAGAATGATATCGTGATTTTAAATTATGATGATCCTATTATACGCAGCTGGGGCGAATTGGCCCCTTCAAGGGTTTGCTGGTTCAGCCGCAGGGAGCAGCTTAATCGTGGCGTATATTTAAACGGAGGTAATTTTACTATTGCCTGGGACAGACAGCTTTATACTGTTTGTCATAAAAAAGACTTGCGTGTATTTGGCGGTCATAATGAAGAAAATGTACTGGCGGCTATTGCGGCATGTTTTTTTGCCGGGGTCACTATTGAAAATATGCGCAGGGTTTTGCTGGATTTCACAGGTGTTGAGCACCGTTTGGAGTATGTGATGACAGTTGACGGTGTACCATATTATAATGATTCGAAAGCAACTAATCCTGATTCGACAATAAAAGCTTTGGAAGCTTTTGACGGGCATATAATTTTGCTGGCAGGCGGACATGATAAAATGACATCTTTGGAACCGATGATGAAATTAGTGCAGGCCAAGGCAGATGTGCTGATTTTATTGGGTGAAGCGAAAGAACGTTTTTATGAAGCCGCCGCAGCAGCAGGCGTAGGCGATATCAGAAAAGTAGAGACAATGGATGAGGCTGTTGAGCTGGCGTATAAGCTGGCTGCTGCGCCACAGGTAGTATTACTGTCACCTGCCTGTTCTTCGTATGATATGTTTGAAAATTTCCCTGCACGCGGCCGTTATTTTAAAAATTTGGTTGCGGCATTGCCAAAGTAAAGGCTAGGAGGAAAAACTGTGAAAGTTATACTTTCTGGCGGCGGTACCGGCGGGCATATTTATCCGGCGCTGACTATTGCCGATCAAATCAAGGCTATCCGTCCTGATGTGGAAATTACCTTTGTCGGGACAAGGCAAGGTTTGGAAAAAGATATTATTCCACGTTACGGTTATAATTTGGAATTTATTGATGTTGCAGGTTTTAAACGCAGTTTAAGTTTAGACACATTGCGTTCAGGCATAAAACTGCTGCATGGGCTTAAAGATGCCTACAGCCTGCTTGATAAGTTGAAGCCGGATTTAGTTATTGGTACTGGCGGTTATGTTTGTGGTCCAATCGTGTTTTTAGCTTCTTTAAAAGGTATTCCCACATGTATTCAGGAACAGAACGCAATGCCTGGTGTAACTAATAAAATTCTGGCGCGTTATGTGAGAAAGGTTTTTTTAGGTTATAGTGAGGCCGAAAAATATTTTGGCGGTTCGTCAAAAAAGATTTTTACAGGGAATCCTATTCGCAGCGAGATCATGCAGAAAAAACGTAAGGATGCTGTTGCTGAGCTTGGGCTTGATGCAAACAAAAAAACTATTCTTGTATCAGGTGGAAGCCGAGGGGCCCGCAGCATCAATAATGCCATGCAGTATGTAGAGCGCGAGCTGTCGGGACGCTCAGATGTGCAGGTGCTGCATGCTACCGGTGAAGTTAATTATGAATATTATATGGCTGAAATGAGGAAGGCCGGATCATTGGACGATAACATTATGATCAGGCCATATCTGCATAATATGCCGGTTGCTTTGGCAGCTGCCGATCTGGCTGTATTTCGGGCCGGAGCTATCGGTTTGGCAGAGTTGACAGCAAAGGGTGTTCCTGCTGTGCTTGTACCATATCCTTACGCTACAGCCAATCACCAGGAATTTAACGCTAAGGCCGTAGAGGCGGCCGGAGCAGCTAAGGTTATTTTGGATAAAGAACTGACAGGCGAAAAATTGTTGGAAGAGATAGAAAAATTACTGATCAACGATAACCAACTGCAGGCTATGAAAAAAGCTGCAAAAAGTTTGGGAAGACCTGAGGCGGCGGCAGAAATCGCGCAGCAGGCGTTGAACTTAGTAAGAAAATGACGGAGGAGGGCTTTTAGTGCTTAAAGGTCTGCAAAACATTCATTTTATCGGTATTGGAGGAGCCGGAATGAGTGCTATTGCGCATGTTTTGCTCAAACGCGGTTATCAGGTATCAGGTTCTGATCTTAATGCCGGTCATATGGGAGCTAAGCTTGCTCAAGAGGGCGCTTTGGTTTACATGGGTCATGCCGAATGTCAGGTCGACGATGTCGACGCCGTAGTTATATCCAGTGCTATCCATCAAAATAACCCCGAACTGATGGAAGCGAAAAAACGTAATTTACCTATTCTGCACAGATCAGATGTGCTGGCAGAGATTCTTAATCATGCTGATGGGGTGGCTGTGGCAGGTGCTCACGGCAAAACTACTACCAGTGCAATGATTTCCTGTATTGCTGCTGCATCGGATATCGATCCGACCATTATTATTGGCGGTGAGGTTGGCAGCTTGGGCGGTAACGCCCGTAATGGGGCAGGACCATATGTGGTAGCTGAGGCTGATGAAAGCGACGGTTCTTTTTTAAAGTTTTATCCTAAGTATGCCATTGTTACAAATATTGAAAACGATCATATGGACCATTATGGCAGCGAAGAAAATATTTATCTGGCTTTTACAGAGTTTTTGTCTAATGTCAAAGACGGCGGCGCAGCAATTTTATGTATGGACAGTCCAAAACTGCGCAAGCTGGCATCAGAAACGACAACTCCTGTTATCAGCTATGGCCTGGAGCATGAAGACGCTCGTTATCAGGCGAGAAACATCCGATACAGTGTCAATGGTACCTGTTATGATTTATATGTAAAAGGAGTTTTTGTCAGCACCGTGGAGCTGATCGTACCAGGACAGCATAATGTGCTTAATTCTTTGGGAGCAATAGCGACGGCACAGGCAATGGGGATACCGATGCAGCAGATTTTACCTGCATTGAAGAAATTCAGCGGTGCTAGAAGACGTTTTGAAACAAAAGGCCGCATTGATGGTATCTGGGTTGTTGACGATTATGCGCATCATCCGACGGAGATCGGTGTTACGTTAAAAGCGGCCAGGCAGACCCAGCCTAAAAGGTTGATTTGTGCTTTTCAGCCGCACCGTTATACCCGCACAAAATTATTATTTGATGAATTCAGCCGATGTTTTGCTGATTGTGATCAGCTGATATTGACGGATATTTATTCTGCAGGTGAATTCCCAATTGACGGTGTAAGTGGGGCTTCACTGGCAGAAGCTGTGTCTGAGGCGACACAGCAGCAGGTTACGTTTATTCCTACTTTGCCGAAGTTAGAGGAGTACTTGTTTAAAATTGCCGAGCCGGGAGATTTGATTATGACTGTTGGCGCCGGCGATATTTTTAAGGTCGGTGAAGAGCTTGTTACCGAGCTTGAGAGAGGTAGATAATGATGAATAAAAACGATGTTGTTGCAGTAATAATGGGAGGCCCTTCGGCTGAACGAGAAATTTCTCTGGTTACTGGTGCCGCTATTGCTGGGGCTCTGCGTGAAAAAGGCTACAATGTTGCCGAAATAGATCTGGAACCGAAAAAACTGGCACTGCAATTGGAAGAATGCAATGCAAAAGTAGTTTTTAATGCTGTACATGGAATGTATGGTGAAGATGGCCGGCTGCAGACTTTACTGGAGATGCTGGAAATTCCCTATACTGGTTCAGGTATGCTTGCAAGTGCGTTGGGCATGGATAAAGCGGCATCTAAACGCATCATGCAGGCCGCAGGTATTGCTACTCCTAAATCGTTGATTTTTGTAAAGGGAGAAACGCATGATTTTTGCGGTGAGATTCTATCTGCTTTTAAAAAGATGCCTGTTGTTGTTAAACCGGCGACACAGGGATCCAGTATTGGTGTTGAGATCGTAAAAAATGATACTGATATTAATTCTGCTATGGAGAAGGCTTTTACTTATTCCCGTGAGGTTGTTGTGGAAGAGTTTATTCAGGGCAAAGAGCTTACTGTTGCCATTATGCAGGATGGGGGCATGGCTGTTGCATTGCCTGTTATCAATATCGTACCGCATTCCGGGGTTTATGATTTTCATTCTAAATATACCAAAGGTGAAACTGAATATTTAGTTCCGGCGCCGCTTGATAAAGAAACGACAAGGCATGTGCAGGAACTGGCTGTTGCAACCTACAAGGTTTTGGGATGCAGTGGTGTTGCGCGTGTGGATGTGATGCTTGATGAAGCAGGTAAAGGCTATGTACTGGAGGCTAATACAGTTCCAGGAATGACTGCTACCAGCCTGGTTCCGAAAGCAGCAGCTGCTGTGGGGATATCTTTCCCTGACTTGTGTGAGAAGATTCTTTTGTCGGCATCTTTGAACGATAAATAGTAAGATCGATACTGCTGATATTGACGAAGTGAGGTGAGAAAGGTGCAGTCGACACGTGAACGTTTGCGAAAAGAGCGGAGAAGGCGTCGGGTGCGCCTTTTGCGTTTCATCTGTTTTTGCATAATATGTGCTGCTTTGCTGGCTGCTGGCTGGCATTGGGTTCGTCAGCCGGGTTTTGCTTTTGGCAGTATTAATGTCGAAGGCAGTGATAAGGTTACGGCTAAAGATATTCTGCAGATCTCTGGTGTGCAGGAGCCTGTTAATTTGTTTGTGATATCACCGTGGCAGGTACAGAAGGCGCTGACTCATGACGTAAGATTCGAGAAGGCTGATGTTTCTTACAGTTGGCCTGGTGTGATGCGCGTGAAGATCACAGAACGGCGCCCGGCAGTATATTTGGCCTGCTCTTATAACGGATATGCAAAGGTAGATTATACCGGCGTGGTGATGGAAGTCAGTAATGGAATCAAGGATGCCAACGCTCCTGTATTATCAGGTATTGTTACAGGTAATATTTACTTTGGAGACAGAATCGGTGAAAAGCAGGTTTTACTGATTTTGGAATTTTTGAGTCAATTGGATCGTGATACTGTGGCGCATATTTCCGAAATTGCTGTAGACCAGCAGAATAATGTTAAGTTCTATCTGCAATATGGTTATCCGATTTTATTGGGTGATGTTTATAAGATTATGGATAAACTTAATTTATTTGTTACTGTTTTTAATGAAATAAAAGCAAAAAACATACAAGCTGAATTTATTGACTTGACATTTACGAAGCCATATATTAAATTGAAACAGTAACATAGCAAGAATTACACGGAGGATAAAATGTTTGCGAACAAACATGCAAAAATTTTAATTGCACTGGTTTGCGCCGTACTCGGTTTTATGTTGGCTACACAGTTTAAAACTACAGAACGACAAAAAACTATTAATATTCAGCGTGCCGAGGATTTGTCTGACCGTTTGAAAGCAGTAGAAAAAGAACGAGATGAATTATCTAAAGAAATGGAAAAGCTGCAGGCAAAAGCAGGTGACGAGGTTGTTGCCAGAGAAATAGTTCGGTTAAAAGCTTTTGCAGGTGATTTGGAAATGCACGGTAAGGGTATCAAACTGGTTTTGGATGACAGTAAGATTGCCAGCAAACCTGGAGAAAATCCTAACTTGTATATTATTCATGATGATGATTTATTAAGAGTTATCAATGAGCTGCGTGCCGCAGGCGCTGAGGCTATTGCCATCAACGGCGAAAGGATTGTTGCGATGAGCGAGATCCGCTGTGCGGGTCCGACTTTATCGGTAAATAACAATCGTTCGGCACCGCCTTATGAGATAAAAGCTATTGGGAATCCTAACAATTTAGAAAGTGCGCTCAAATTGCGCGGCGGCGTTCTGGAAAACTTCAAATTTTGGGGTATCCAGGCCGATTTAAGTCAGTCTGATGATATCGTTATTCCGGCTTTTAAAGGCCGTAAAAGTTTTGAGTATGCCAAAATAGCAGAAGGGCAAGCTTCCGATGCAGAGAAGGAGGCGGCAGAAAAATGATTTTTTATGTTCTTGCTGGTTTGGCGGCAGGCATCTGTGCCGGATTGTATTTCCCGGTTTATATACCGCCTGAATATGGTAAAATGCTTTCTGTAGCTTTGATGGCGGCATTGGATACTGCTTTCGGCGGGATTCGTTCCAGCATGGAAGGGTCTTATGATAATACGGTCTTTATTACGGGATTTTTTACTAACGCTGTGCTGGCGGCTTTTTTGTGCTACGTTGGTATGATTCTTGGTATAGACTTGTATCTGGTTGGTATCCTGATTTTTGGGATGCGCATTTTCCAAAATTTGGCGGCGATCAGACATCTGTTTTTGAAAAAATAAAAAAATTTTTATAAAAAGCAGGAAAAAAAGACTATTAATGTTGAATGTAAAATGTCAATGGTTTTGATTTTTCATTTTGACCCAAATACATAAGGGGGAGCACAATACGATGTTTGAAGAATTTGAAGAGAAAAGTTTTGAAAATTTAGCCAATATAAAAGTTATCGGTGTCGGCGGCGGCGGTAACAATGCTGTCAACCGGATGATTTCAGCCGGTGTTCAGGGTGTGGAATTTATTTCCGTAAACTGTGATGCCCAGGCTTTGTTGCTTTCGAAAGCTCCCAACCGTATTCAGATCGGCGAAAAACTGACCAAAGGTCTTGGGGCCGGTGCCAATCCTGAAGTTGGTGAAAAAGCGGCCGAGGAGTCCAGAGATCAGTTGCTGGAATCTCTGCGCGGTGCTGACATGGTTTTTGTAACAGCAGGTATGGGCGGCGGTACAGGTACTGGCGCTGCGCATGTTGTGGCTGAGTGTGCCAAAGAAGTTGGCGCTTTGACAGTCGGAGTAGTTACCAAACCGTTTTCTTTTGAAGGCAAACGTCGCATGACGCAGGCTGAAAACGGTATAGTTAATTTGAAAGATAAAGTTGATACTTTGATCACCATACCTAATGATCGTTTGCTGCAGGTAATTGATCGTCGTACTTCGATGCTTGATGCTTTCCGTATTGCTGATGACGTACTGCGTCAGGGTGTGCAGGGTATTTCTGACCTGATCGGAGTTCCGGGACTTATCAATGCCGACTTTGCTGACGTGAAAACTATCATGTCTGATGCAGGGTCTGCTTTAATGGGTATCGGTACGGCCAAAGGTGAGGGCGGAGCCCGTGCAGCAGCTGAAGCTGCAATCAAGAGTCCGCTTTTGGAAGCTTCTATTGAAGGGGCACGTGGTGTACTCTTTAATATTACCGGCGGTAAAGATTTATCACTGTTCGATGTTACTGAAGCATCTAATATTATTACTGAAGCTGTTGATGCTGAAGCTAATATCATTTTTGGTGCTGTTATTAATGAAGAGTTGGAAGATGAGATCCGTGTTACGGTTATTGCTACCGGTTTTGAGCGCAGAAATCCTGCTGTCGGAGCGCGTGGCGCTTCCCGTCCAAGTTATAACAACAGCTATGCACAGCAGCACAGCAGTGAAAAACAACAGGCTGCTGCTCCTGCGCAGCCGGGACAAGCTCCTTCGTATGGTTCTGGTGTTATCAAACCGCCAACCTCCGATACTGAAATTCCGCCTTGGATTCGCGGTTAAACTTACAAATGCGAACTCCCTTTGCTTATGCAAAGGGAGTTTTTCTATATCTTGGGCATATATGATAGAAATGTGGATGAAAAACACAAGATATTGTTTGAATAAACTGAAAGTTATGATATAATAAAAGCGCTGATATAAATAAAGCTGTAAAAGGAAGTGACGTTATGAAGTGCCCGTTTTGCTCTTATCGTGACAGTCGAGTTGTTGATTCCCGTGCTGTGGATGATGGCGTTTCTATTCGGCGTCGTCGAGAATGTCCTGATTGTGGACGCAGGTTCACTACTTATGAAAAATATGAGGAAACTCCTTTGATGGTAAGTAAAAAAGATGGACGTCGGGAGTTGTTCGACGCTAAAAAACTTTTGAGTGGATTGATCAAAGCTTTTGAAAAGAGGCCTATTTCTTATGAGAAAATCCAGGAAATTGCTGAGCATATCGAACGGGAACTGAGGATGCGCGGAGAAGCAGAGATCAGGAGCGAAGTTATCGGCGAAGCGGTAATGAATCATTTAGAGAAAACTGACCAGATCGCTTATGTACGGTTTGCTTCTGTTTATAGGCAGTTTGCTGACGTTAATAATTTTATGCAGGAATTACAACGTATTATGAAAAACAATGAAAGTATTGATCGGAGTGATAAGGAATGATGATCCGTAAGCGTGACGGCAGGGTTGTGGAGTTTGATGAAACAAAAATCACGGATGCTATTTTTGAAGCGGCTAAATCAGTAGGCGGCGCCGACAGGCAGCTGGCAATGGAATTGACTTTGAATGTTTTAAAAGCCTTAAAAAATGAAAATAAGCAGACTGTTGATGTTGAACATATTCAAGATATTGTAGAAAAAGTACTGATTGAAAGCGGACATGCCCGTACGGCTAAATCATATATTCTGTACAGAGCTAGAAGAACTGGTATGCGCAGCTCTCGCAGTGAGCTGATGGACACTGTGGCAGAGATATTAAAGGAAACTGACCGCGACAATGCTAATATTTCTAACTCTCCTTCTGCAAAAATGCTTCAGATAGCATCGGCTGCCAGTCGGGAATTTTATCTGAATCGGTTGATCCCTGAAGAAATGGCTACGGCTCACAAGCGAGGTGATATCCATATCCATGATCTTGATTTTTATGGAAAAACATTAAATTGCCTCAATATTCCATTAGGTCGGTTGCTGGCCAAAGGTTTTAATAATGGACATGGGTTTATCCGTCCTCCCAGACGTCCAGGTTCTGCGACAGCTTTAGCGGCAATTATTCTGCAAAGCTCTCAGAATGATATGTTCGGTGGACAGTCTTTTGGTTATTTTGATACTGATATAGCGCCTTTTATGGAAGGCGCTTCTGAGGAAGAAGTTTTTCAGGCGATGGAAGCGCTTGTCTATAATTTGAACAGTATGCACTCCAGGGCGGGTGCGCAGGTACCGTTTTCGAGTTTAAATCTGGGTCTTGATACTTCTGAAAATGGTCGCAAGGTGACGCGTAATTTATTGAATGCATATGCTAAAGGTCTTGGACGCGGTGAGAATCCTATTTTTCCGAATGTTATTTTCCGTGTTAAACGCGGTATAAATCTGGACAAAGGTGATCCTAACTATGATTTATTCCAGCTGGCTATTTCAGTTGCAGCCAAGCGTTTGAATCCGACTTTTAGTTTTATGGATACTAGCTTTAATAAACCTTATGGCGGGGATGTAGCTTATATGGGCTGCCGTACACGTGTTATTGCTAATCGTCGCGGACCTGAAATTACAGAAGGCCGCGGTAATTTGTCCTTCACTACAATTAATTTGCCGCGTTTGGCAATTAAGTCTGAGCGCAACATAGACACCTTTTACCGACTGTTGGATGATTTGCTGGATCTTGTACGAGATCAGCTTTATCATCGCTATCAAGTGCAGGCAAATCTTAAAGTCCGTGATCTACCGTTTTTAATGGGGCAGGGATTATATTTGGACAGTGATAAACTGGCCAGTGACGACAGGATTGAAGAGGCTATCAAGCATGGTACTTTGGGCGTTGGTTTCATTGGCTTGGCTGAGACACTGACTTCTTTGCTGGGGTGCCATCATGCACAAAGTGAGGAAGCACAAAAGCTTGGTGAAGATATCATTGGTCATATGCGTGAAAAAGTGGATGCTATGAGCGATAAATATGATTTGAATTACAGCTTTATTGCAACTCCTGCCGAAGGTTTGTCAGGGCGCTTTATTCGTATGGACCGCAAGGAATATGGTATTATTCCCGGTGTTACGGATAAAGCTTATTACACTAATTCCTTTCATGTACCGGTATCTTATCCGATCAGTGCTTTTGAGAAAATGCGCTTAGAAGGTGCATATCATAAATTTACAAACGGTGGCCATATAAGTTATGTTGAGTTTGCCTCGTCTCCTGTCCATAATCTAGGGGCAGTGGAAGATGTTCTTAGACATATGCTGGAATGTGACTGTGGTTATGTAGGTATTAATTTCCCGATTGATTATTGTGAAGAATGCGGCTACACTGGTATCATTGACAGTGATTATTGTCCTGTTTGCGAAAGGACTCTGACCCAAAAATATTGTCGGGAAACCTGTTGTACTGAATAGGAGGCGTCTATTGTGCTTAAAGTTGCCGCTATTTTAGAAGAGTCTATTGTGGATGGTCCGGGGATCAGGTCTGTGATTTTTTTTCAGGGCTGCCCGCGGCATTGCGAAGGCTGCCATAATCCTGATCTGTTACCTTTTGAGGGAGGTACGGAGTATTCTCCGCAGCAGCTGGCCGACGAAGTTTTTCCAAAGCTGACGCCGCTGCACAGAGGTATTACTTTAAGCGGCGGGGATCCGTTGGCGCAGGCGGACGACATTTTAGAGTTTCTGAAGCTGGTGCGTAGAGAAAACCCAAAACTTACAATTTGGTGTTACACTGGTTATTGGTATGACGAGGTAAAGGATTCTCCTGTTTTGCAGGAAATAGATGTTTTGGTTGACGGGCCTTTTATTTTGGCGCAGCGTAATCTTGATCTGCCGTTTCGCGGGTCAGATAACCAGCGTTTAATCGACCTGACAGCGACTAGAAAGTCAGGTAGCATAGTTGAAGTTAATTTATAAGGCATATTGGAGGGGTCGAGATGCTGCTAAAGTTATTACAGGATGGTTTTGGAAGCGCTATGGATTTGAATTGTGCGGAAAAAATTCTTTATGGTGCGAATTGGGCTTATAATATGAAGCTGCCCGGTGAGGCCTTAAAACTTGCTGCCGGGTTTGGCGGTGGTATGGGGGTAGAAAGCAGCTGTGGCGTTATAACCGGCGGCGTTATGGTATTGAGCAGCCTGTATGTAAGCCGTAACGGGCATGAAAGCGGCCGTATCAAAGCGTTGGAAAAGGAATTTATTGAAACCTTTACGAAGGAAATGGGAACAATAGACTGTTCTGATCTCAAAGCGAAATATCGTAATGATGAAATAAAATGTAATCTGGTTATTTTTAAGGCCGGTGAAATTTTAGATCGTATAGTTGAACGTGAAGGCCTGAATTAAATATAAAAACTCCGCCAGCCTCTGCTGGCGGAGTTTTTACTTATTTAAAGTTTGATAATATAAGGTGTCAGATCGATCTTATTTTTTTGCAGGCCTGTTGCTAAAAGAAATTCCTGCGTAGCATTCAAATCTTCGATATCAGAAGTTTTTATTTCAGGATCGAAGTCATACCATGGGGCCATGGTTACCACGTCTTCAGGGGCAAGCCCTGTTGCCTGAGAGGTAAAATCGTATGCCTTAGCTTGCTCCTGATTCATATAGTCAATATTTTTACGATGAGCTGAAAGATAACGTTTAAGAATATCAGGATTGTTTTTTACTAAATCTCCGCGTGCGGCGATGACGATCGTGGCGTCAACAAGGCCTTCCCCGCTGATTATGATGTGGGCGCCTGCTTTTTGAGCACGCAGAACATCTGAGCCTGCTACGAGTGCGGCATCGACATTTCCGTTCAGCATAGCGTTGACAGAGGGAGGAATATCCATGGAGAGTAGTTCCACACTATCTGGCTTTAGATTGTTTTTGGCCAAAGCGGCAACAAGTATCTGGTGCAGGATTGTTCCTTTAGGACCGGCAACTTTCTTTCCTGTCAGGTCTGATACTGTTGTGATATTCGGATCTTTGGCCATGATGGTGAAGGCTTTGGGTGCGCGGCTGTAGATACCGACAATTTTTAGATCAACTCCGTTGGAAGCTGCCAAAATAGCAGAAGTGCCGCCGAGGGCACTGCAGATATCAAGACTTCCAGCTGCCAGTGCTTCAGTTTGTTTGGCACCGGAATTGATTTCAGGATAAGAAATTTTAGTATCAGTTTTTGCAAATTCTTTGCTGACAGTTTGCAGATTTTTGTCAATAATCGAAGGAATGTTCAATGGCGATTTAACATAGGTAATCTTAAGTTCTTTGGGTTCGTTGGAATTGGAAACATAAGATTTGCTGTCACTGCAGCCGGATGCAGCAAGCATAACAGCCGCCATACAACAGCAGGCTGTTATTTTTTTGATGATTTTACTGGAAAGCATTTCTATTACCACCTTATCTGATTAATTTTCTATTGCGCTCAGTATTTGCAGGCGTAGTTGCTGGAAAGAAAGAGATGCTTGCTGACGAGGATATTCCATATCAATGCGCTGGTCTATTTTTATCCTGCCCTCCTGCATGACTAAAATACGCTGCCCTAACAGTAGTGCTTCTTCAACGTCATGGGTGACGAAAATAACGCTTTTTTTCTGTTGTTGAAATAAGTTTAAAAGCATTTGTTGGAGACTACGGCGTGTAAAGTAATCTAAAGCGCTGAACGGTTCATCCATCAAAATAAGATCAGGATTTTGAAACAGAGTACGTCCTAAAGCTGTGCGCTGTGCCATACCTCCAGAAAGTTGCGCCGGAAAAGAATGTTGGAATGCTTTAAGACCCAAGAGTTCTAAAAGCTTTTCGTCTGGCGCTGCCGGCAGGCTGGGATCATTTTTAGCGGCAAAAGCTATGTTGGCATTGACAGTCAGCCAGGGCATCAGCCGTGGTTCCTGAAAAACAAAGCCTATTTTGGCAGCTTTGCCATAATCGATGGTTCCAGAAGTGGCAGGTTCCAAGCCGGACAGTAACCTCAGTAATGTTGTTTTACCGCAGCCGCTTTTTCCGACGATACAGGTGAAACTGTTTTCAGAGAAAGTTAAATCAACAGTGTTAAGTGCTGTAATAAGCTTTCCGGAAATGGTATAGGTTTTAGTGAGTGCGGTTATATTAAGCAGCATATTTATCACCTGTTTCTGTGTTCCAGGGCAGTATTTTATTAGTCAGTGCTAAGAACAGCCAGTCGATAAGACTGCCGACGATGCCAATGGCGAATAAACCTACTAATACGATATCCGGACGTGACATTTGTTCAGCGTCTAAAATCATATAACCGATCCCGGACGAAGCAGCTATTAACTCGGCGCCGATAAGAGCCCGCCAGCTGTAACCCAGCGAAAGCTGCAAACCTACGGCAATAGCGGGAAGCGCTGCAGGCAACTGGATAAGCCTTGCCTGTTGCCAGGCAGTGAAATGCAGTGAACGGCCGACTTCCAGCAACTTACGGTCGCAGCCTTTAATACCACTGTAGGTGTTCAGAAAAAGCGGAAAGAAGGACGCTAGAAAAATAATGACTAATTTAGAGCCTTCGTCAATGCCGAACCAGAGGATTATCAGCGGTATTGCAGCCAAAGGCGGCACATGACGCAGGAATTCCAGGATAGGCCAGCAATAGGACTGAAAAGAGTTGCTGCGTCCGCACAGGATACCCAAAGGTAAAGCGACAACGACTGAACAGAGGAAGCCACCGGCTACTCTCTGCAGGCTTATCAGTAAATGCCGCCACAGCATACCGCTGCGGATCAGTTCTCCTGCTGTAATGGCTGTTGTAGCTGGACTTGGCAGCAGATAAGAGCTGAAGATCTGTAATTTACTTATAATATACCAAAGTAAAACTAATAAAAACGGTAAAAGTATTCCGTTTTTCCATGTGCGCATAAATTTCTCCTAATAAATACCTATTGTTGATTTTACTTTAAGACAAATTGACCTGCTTGTCAATATTTATGGATAGAAGGAGAGAGACTATAGTTCTAGCAGAGTTGAATATCAAACTGAGCTGCAAAAACGTCAAAAGTACTGTTGCGCTAAAGTTGTTATGTCTTGTGGGGGGGTACTGCTGTGCTATAATAATTGTATAAAGAGAAAAAATAAGTATGTTAAGAGAGGTAGTAATATGATTTATCAAAAACTGACCACCGGTATGGGTCAATGCCTGCTGCTGATCAGAAAACATGTTGACCGGGATGGTTTTGAATTATGGCGTCGTAAGGAACGGTGCTGGTGTTATTTTAATAATGTCGGGGCTGAATATTTTAAAGAATTTTTTGATATGCGTGGAGAATTGACAGATATCAGTGAAGCTGAAGCTTTGGAATTGATAAAAGAATTACGTGAATGATAGAAAACTGGCATCAGTACCTGATGCCAGTTTTCTATTTTATTTCGTATTTTTTAATATATTGATTACGTTATCAAGGATGTTTGTTTGATAATTTTCAATATTGCCGGAATCACAGGCTGCAGCTAAATCGGGATCTATGGGAAGTTCAGCCAGGATTTTAAGTCCATAAGCATCAGCGGCGGCTTGTAAGTGACTGGGACCAAAAATATGATATTTTTTACCATTGTCTGGGCATTGGAAATAAGAATAATTTTCGATCAGTCCCAAAATAGGAATTTGCATCATGGCTGCCATTTTTACAGCTTTACCGACGATCATAGAAACTAATTCCTGAGGAGATGTAACGATGATGATAGCGTCGACGGGAAGTGACTGAAAAACAGTGAGCGGAACATCACCGGTACCTGGAGGCATGTCGATGAACATATATTCTATGTCCGTCCAGATAACGTCGCTCCAGAATTGTTTAACAGTACCAGCAATAATCGGGCCGCGCCAAACGACAGGATCAGTTTCATTATTCAAGAGAAGATTAGTAGAGATGATTTCAATACCACTTGTTGTCTGCATTGGCAGCAGGCCAATTTCTGTAGCATTGGCTTTTCCGTGCAGTCCGAAGGCTTTAGGAATTGATGGGCCGGTGATATCGGCATCTAAAACAGCAGTTTTCTTACCCGCTTTCTGCATGGCTGCAGCCAAAAGCGAAGTGACGATAGATTTTCCGACACCTCCTTTACCGCTGACAATACCAATAACTTTTTTTACAGTACTCATTTCATGGAGTGGAGCGGAAAAATTTATTGCAGTATTAGCATGGTCGCAACTTTCGCAGGATGTTTTGTCACAGCCAGTATCAGAGCATTGACGGTTTTGTTCGGACATGGGATACGCCTCCGGTAGATTATTATTTGTTTTGCAAAAGTTCTCCGCGCTGCAATAGACGGCAGGAAGCGCGGACACAGTTTTGATTATGGCCGTCGCAAAGGCGGAATTCCCCGCCTTCGATCGATAATTCCTTGCCGTTAATAAGAGCATCCGCTAATTTATAACGTGCTTCTTCGTAGATTTTTTGAACAGTGGTCCTTGCTACATTCATTGCCATTGCGCAGGTTTCCTGTGTGCAGTTTTCCAGATCCATGAGCCTGATCGTTTCGTATTCATCAATAGTCATGGTTATTTTCCCCTGCGGTTTGCTGCCGGAGGGAGCAAAAGTTTTATTGAGCGGCATACAGCAGATCTTGCGCCATTTAATAGGTCTCGACATAGTAGAAGCCTCCTTTCTTCAAGGGGTTTATTATTGTGAATATCATAACGTTATTACTGTCTTATGTCAATAAAAGCAGTCGGCAAAGTGATTTTCAAAAACGTGTGTTTATGTTATAATTTACCATATCAAAGGCATGGTGAAAAATTTGGATAAAAAAGAGATTTGGAAGTTTTCAAAAAGCTTTGTAAAGCGTGAAGGTATATTATTGCTGGCCTGTGTTCTGGCTGTTGCTTCTTCGCTTGCAGTTGTTCCTAAGGCAGAGTATATAGATTGGCGTGTTTTAGTTTTATTATATTGCCTGATGTTAGTTGTAGGCGGGTTTAAAAAGCGTCGCGTACTTGATAACTGTGCCGTACGGCTTTTGCAGAGATGTATTTCGCTGCGTCAGATAACTGCCGCACTGCTGCTGATAACTTTTATCAGTTCAATGCTTGTAACAAATGATGTGGCTTTAATAACTTTTGTCCCTTTGACTTTGATTATAGGCAAAGAAGCAGGAGTTGATGTTGGAAAAATAATTGTTTGGCAGACATTGGCAGCTAATCTTGGCAGTATGCTGACACCGATGGGAAATCCGCAAAATTTGTTTTTATATGCCCGTTATAATTTTGATATTATTGCTTTTTTTAAGGTCACATGGATACCGACATGTTTAGCAGTGGCTTTGCTGGCAGTATTTTTAATGCGCCAGCAGGACAGGCAGTTAAAAGTAAGCTTGACCTCTGTGAATGTAGAATGTGGCTGGGGTCTGATAGTTTTAAATTTACTGTTTTTGCTGTGTGTGGTGACGGTCTTTCACTGGTTTGATCATTGGTTGCTGCTGATGATAACGGTAACGGTAATGCTGGTGCTGGATCGTGGCTTATTCAGGCAAATTGATTATTCTCTTTTGTTCACGTTTGCCGGTTTTTTTATCTTTATTGGTAATTTAACACAATTTGATTTTTTAAATATTATCCGAGACAGTTTTTTTGGAAGTGCGACCGGTACATATTTTTCTGCAATTGCTGTCAGCCAGCTTATCAGCAATGTCCCTGCTGCAATGCTGCTGGCTGCGTTTTCTCAGCAGCGTGAAGCTTTGCTGCTTGGGGTCAATGTCGGCGGACTGGGAACTCTGATCGCTTCGATGGCGAGTGTGATATCTTACAAGCTGTTTGCAGAGGCGTACCCTGCGCAGGTCAGACATTATTTGCTGATGTTTCTGTACTATAATATGATAGGTCTGTTTTTATTAGTGCCGGCGGTATACTTTTTAATGCTGTATTGAGAGGGTTGTTTATGCAGAGATGGATCATGCATGTGGATATGGATGCGTTTTTTGCATCCGTCGAACAATTTGATAATCCTGATCTGATGGGACTGCCGGTAATTGTCGGGGACAGTCTGATCGTGGCGTTGTATCTACTTGCTCTTATGAAGCACGTGTGTATGGTGTACACTCGGCAATGCCTATGATAGAAGCCAGGCGTTTATGCCCTCAGGCAGTCTTTTTGCCGGGAAGAATGAAGCGGTATCAGGAAGTATCACGGCAGATAATGAATATTTTTGACAGCTTTTCTCCTTTGGTTGAACAGCTTTCGGTGGACGAAGCGTTTTTGGATATTTCAGGAATGGAGCTATTGGCTGGTTCTGAACGTGATATCGGTTTTAAAGTAAAAAGATCGATAAAAGAAAAAACTGGTTTAACTGCTTCAGTTGGTATCGCTCCCAATAAATTTTTGGCCAAACTGGCTTCGGATATGCAGAAGCCGGATGGTTTGGTTGTGATAAGGGCAGAAGAGGCTGAAGGCATGTTAAAGCCAATGTCTGTGCGGCGTATTTTTGGAATTGGGCGCAGTGCTGAAAAAAGTCTGCTGCAGTTTGGCATAGCGACTATTGGGCAAATTGCAGATGCTGATTTGGGTATTTTGCGTAAAGCTCTGGGGAATAATGCTGCTGTGGTAAAACAACTGGCACATGGTTTGGATGACAGGCCTGTTGTTAATGATTATGCTGCTAAATCTATTGGGAAAGAATGTACTTTTGAAAAAGATCTTCATACGGAAGATGAGCGGCGTCATGCCGTTCTTGATCTATGCGGACGTGTTGGTTGGCGGTTGCGGCGCAGTGGAGTTGTTGGCTATACTGTAACTTTAAAGGTGAAGTTTGCGTCGTTCAAAATCATTACCCGCAGTATTACAGCTGAAGGTCCTGTTGCTTATGATGAAGAAATTTTTGCGTTGGCGCAGAAGCTGATGCAGTCTGTAAAATGGATCGAAGGCGTAAGGTTATTAGGCGTCAGCGTAGCGCATTTAGAACCTGCCGATGCGGTGCCTGTACTAAATTTTGCCGAAGATGAGCGATTGGGTAAACGTAATCAGGCGGTCGATATATTAAAAGCTAAATTTGGTGAAGATATTATAAAACGCGGTTTTTAAAACCGCGTTTTATAATATGATGATAAACGGCATATGTTTTAAAATACAAAATATATTGTTAAATAAATTAGAAAACAACAAAATGTAGTAGATATTACATAAAAGTTTATTGACATATGCCGAAAATCTACTATAATCATATATAAAAGAGCCGACGACAATCAACTGCCGGCAATAAAAAACAATAAAGGAAGTGTAAATGATGCAAGAAAATTTATTGAAAGAATATGGTTTATATATTAATGGCGAATGGCGGCCGGCTTCAGATGGAGCTACGTTTAGTTCTACAGATCCTGCGACTGGCGAACATTTGGCGGTATGTGCTGAAGCAACTAAGGTGGATGTAGATAATGCAGTAAAAGCGGCGCAGAAAGCTTTTGAAACATGGAAAGATACCACTGCACAGCAAAGAGCTGAGATTTTAAATAAAATAGCTGATATTATTGACGCAAATGCCGTACACTTGGCAAAGGTTGAATCTATGGATAACGGTAAACCTTTCCGTGAGACTTCTGGAATCGATATTCCAATGTCTGCTGATCATTTCCGTTATTTTGCCGCTGCGATCAGAACGCAGGAAGGTACTGCGACCATGCTGGATAATAATACGATGAGTTTGGTGTTGCACGAGCCTCTGGGAGTTGTGGGACAAATTATTCCCTGGAATTTCCCCTTTTTGATGGCCGCGTGGAAATTAGCTCCGGCGTTGGCTGCAGGCGATACTATTGTCATTAAACCTTCCAGCCAGACATCGCTTAGTATTCTTGAACTGGCAAGATTGCTTGAAGGCGTACTGCCGAAAGGGGTTCTGAATATTATTACCGGTAAAGGATCAAAATCTGGTAACGACATCCTTGAACATCCTGGTTTTGCTAAGCTGGCATTTACCGGTTCTACTGAAGTCGGGCGTTCTGTTGCCGAGGCTGCCGCTGAGAAATTGATTCCTGCTACTTTGGAACTGGGTGGCAAATCAGCTAATATTTTCTTCCCCGACTGCAACTGGAACTTGGCTATGGAAGGTTTACTGCTGGGGATTCTTTTCAATCAGGGTCAGGTTTGCTGTGCTGGATCACGCGTTTTTGTACATGAAGCTATCTACGATAAATTTGTAGAAGAAGCTGTTAAACGTTTTGAAAAAGTAAAAGTAGGTCTGCCGCTTGATAAAGGCGTACAAATGGGTGCACAAATTGATGCAAATCAGGTCAAAAAGATTTTGAGCTACATTGATATTGCCAAACAGGAAGGTGCTACTATAGCCTGCGGTGGCTATAAATTGACTGATAATGGGTTAGAGAAGGGTAATTTTGTTGCTCCGACTCTGATTACTAATGTTACTAATAAGATGCGTGTTGCTCAGGAGGAAATTTTTGGACCTGTTGCCGTAGTGATTAAATTTAAGGACGAAGCGGATGTTATCCGTATGGCAAACGAGAGTGTCTATGGTCTGGGCGGTGCTGTCTGGACTCAGGATATCAACCGTGCTATGCGCGTGGCTAAAGCTGTACAGACCGGTAGAATTTGGGTCAATACCTATAATGCTATTCCGGCAGGGGCGCCTTTTGGAGGATATAAACAATCTGGTATAGGGCGAGAAACTCATAAGGTGATGCTGGATCATTACAGCCAGACCAAAAATATTATGATTAATCTTTCAGAAAATACTTTAGGTTTATATGAATAAAGCGTGATAAAAAAAACGACTGCATAGCAGTCGTTTTTTTTATTTGGTTTTAAGATTTTAAAAAGCTGATGTAACAAAACTTTCCATATCACCGGCACTTAATGCGCCAATATGGCTGTCAACGACATTGCTATCAGCATCAATGATATAACTTGTTGGTATGGCCTGAACGGCATAGGCTGAAGCAGCTGAACCGTTCGTATCAAGTGCAACGGGGAAACTGAAAGCATGGTTTTCCATAAATGCAGTTACATCAGGTTTTGTGCCGTCTATGTTGACGATAACAAAATGGACTTTATCTCCATATTTAGCATACATTCTTTGGATATCAGGCATTTCTCCAACACAGGGAGGGCACCAAGTAGCCCAAAAATTAAGAAAAACAGGCTTACCTTTTAGAGAAGCAAGGGAAACAGTCTGTCCATTCATATCTGTTACAGTAAAAGGCGGAGCTGCGTTAGTTTCTGCTTTGGCAATATGCGGGAGGTCGAAAAAATGTACGCCACTTACAGCGACGGCAGCAAGTAAGATTACGCCTAAGAGAACTTTTTTGAGTGTGCTCATAACAGTACCTCGCTTTGTAAAATTTTAGGATATCATAATAAACTTTATTTTAGTATAACAAAGTTTATACTTGTAACGTTTGTTATACTAATTTTATAAATGGTTACAAAAGTTAATTATTTGTTGCTTCGGCAACATTAGTATCTGCTTTTTTCACTTTAGATCCAAGCGAGATTGCGTTTACAGGACAAGTATCGATGCACTCGCCGCAGTTAATACATTCACGATCTCCCACCTTTGCGCAGTCCATTTTACATTTGCGTATACAGGCATCGCAGCCAATGCATTTGACATTATCTACCTGGATCCCAAAATAAGAAAGTTTATTAAATAAACTATAAAAGGCTCCTAAAGGGCAGATAAAGCGGCAGAAAGGTCGATAGATGACGATGCTGGCAATAACAGTGACGAGCAGTAGAAATAATTTCCAGTTAAAAAGCATACCAAGATTTTGTTTGAGGAAGGGATTGGTGCTTAAAAGCGGTAATGCTGCTTCCAAAGTACCGGCAGGACAAATATATTTACAAAAGGCTGGTGCACCAACACCAACGACATAGAAAAAAATTACTGGCAAAATAATAACGAAAAGCAAACCAATAATGTATTTAAGCTTTGTCAAAGTCCGCGTTGCTTTATTTTTAGTAAACTTTGGCGACGGAATTTTATAAAGTAGTTCCTGTATGAATCCAAATGGACAGAGCCAGCCGCAGACAGTCCGCCCAAACAGTAGCCCAAAGAGAAGCATAAGTCCTAAAACATAGAACGGAAAGCGTAGGAGCACTCCTGATAAAGAGCTTTGTAACGCTCCTAAAGGGCAGGCTCCTAAAGCACCTGGGCAAGAATAACAGTTAAGCCCGGGGACGCAAATACTTTTACTTGGACCCTGCCAGATTCGACCATTAAGGAATCCCGGCAGATTGCCATTATAAAGAAATGCGGTAAGGATTTGAATGAGGGTTCGTTTAGCCAATGCCGATACACTCCAGACAGATCATAGCTGCTTTACGAAGCACGCTAAGATATTGTTGTTGCCAAATGCCGATGCTTAAAAAAATCAGAGCTATCAGCCATAGATATTTTTTCATAAGCAGTACCAGACTTTCTTCAATATGTACAAAAGATATTATATTTAATATGATAGCAGAAAGAAAGCTTGAAAACAAATGAAAAAATATGTCGTAGACAAAAAGCTTTTTTATAGTTACAATTAAAAGGTAGTGATCTTAAAATTGGAGGATGGTAGTATGGTAAGTGTAAAGAAAATTGTAATGGTGACCCTTGTAGCTGTAACGATGCTTGGACTTGGCGGTTTGTTCCCCCATGCAGAGGCTTCAAAACTGGACGAAGTTCAAAGTAGGGGCTGTCTTTTGGTTGGAACTACAGGCGATTATAAACCGATGAGTTATTTAAATCGGGAGACAGGAAGATATGAAGGCTTTGATACAGAAGCAAGCGAACTTCTGGCACAATCGCTTGGGGTACAGGTGAAGTTTATACCAACTACCTGGAGCACGTTGACTGCCGATACTTTAGCTGGTAAATTTGATATTGCAATGTGCGGTATCACCCGCACTTTGGCAAGAGAACAAAAAATGGCGCAAAGCAATGGTTATCTGGTATTTGGTAAAACTATTCTGTGTCGTAAGGACGATGCTAAAAAATTTAAAACACTGGCGGATATGAATAAAAAAGATGTGCGTGTAATGGTTAATCCGGGAGGTACTAATGAAAAATTTGCCCTTGCTAATCTGCCTGACTGTACATTGATCGTACATCAGCAAAATGCAGAGATCCCAGGTTTGATTGCGGAAGGAAAAGCAGATATTATGATTACAGAGACGATGGAAGCACGTCGTTATGTGCGTGATAATGCAAAACTTGCGGCTCCTTTGATCGAGGAACCATTTACAAAAAACAACTTTGGCATACTGATGCAGCAAGGTGATCAGATTTTTCTTAACTATGTGAATATGTGGATGGAAGAAATGGAGTTGAATGGAACATTTGCCCGTTTAGACGCTAAGTATATAAAATAATAAATGTAAAAAGCCTGCCTGTTAAGGCAGGCTTTTTACATTTATTTCAATTTTACAGATTTGTATTCCCAGAAACTTTAGCATATAATAAAACGTAAGAATTAAGAAGGAGGAACTGCAATGCTGATACAAAGGTTTGCAGCTGTTGCGCTGGGCATTATGATGGGGACGAGCTTGCTTTTGCAGACAGGAACTGTACTGGCTGCAAAAAGCGAAGCTTATTATACAACGCAGAAAATTTCTGATTATAAAAAAGGTGAATTTGCAGTTTTAGCTGATGATGATGTGAATTTTCGTTCGGGGCCTTCAACTACTGCTGATGTTTTAGCATGCCTGCCAAGACATTCACTTTTGCGTTTGAGCGGTAGTAAAAGCGGGGAGTGGCAAAAAGTTGAATGGAATGGTAAAAATGGTTATATTTTTGCCGAGTATCTGGAAAAGCCAGAGGCTGAAGAATTGATCGATGAAGATAATTCGTTGGGGGATTGGCATTTGGGTCAGATTTTTGACAGTTCAGCGGCAAAATCGTTGGGAAAAGTAAAAAAAGAAAGTAAAGATGGGAGCAGTCAGGTTTATGATTTTCAGCAGCTGCAGGTTAAAGCCAGACGTGGTAATAAGAAAATCGTTGAGCTTATGACAGCTTCTCCTGTAATCTATACAATGCGTGGTATTGGTACAGGTGACGACGGTGCCCGTGTTATAGGCCAGTATGGGATTCCGGCAAGGGTCGTTTATTTGAAAGGTGATAAAGACGGTGCTGTGATTATGTATGGTTATAATTTTCCCAAAAACAGTAAAATCGGGAAAAGTTTAGATTTTTATATTAGCAGTGATTGTGATGTGTGTAGAATTGTTTTGAGTGGCGAAGAGTGAATTTGTATAAATATTAAAATAACAGGAATTTTCTGTGAATTTATTAAAAGTGTAAACTGATTGACAAAATTGAAAATTTGAAAAAATTTTTTAGCGATTTTTGAAAAACTTGTTGACGCTTGTTAAACATGGTGCTAAACTTACAATAATTAAATAACGACCACAAAACCGTAGAGGCGGAGATCAAGTCAAAAAATGCGCTTACAGAGAGTTCGGGGAGCTGGGAACCGGATAGAAATGCAGTTTGATAAATGGACCGCTGAGGGTGCAGTCAAATCGGCTTGCCGAAAGTACTCTGCAACGCAACGCCTGCGTTAAGGGCGAGGGGTGTGTTGGCACTCTGCTTTAAGTGCACGATTTATTTTCGTGAATCAAGGTGGTACCGCAGGTATATGTTTTTTCAACCTGTCCTTGTTATAACAAGGGCAGGTTTTTTATTTATTTTAACGATGAAGGAGTGAAAACAGTGCTTAATCTTACGCTGGAAGAAGTTAAAGCCTATCAAAAAAGACTATACAGCAGTTCCAGTTGCGAAAGAATGTCTGGCTGACATGACAACGCCGCTGGCATTTTTAGCAGCTGTAAAAAACAGCAGCAACGATTATTTTCTGCTGGAAAGTTTGGAGGGCGGTGAGCGCTGGGGACGTTATTCTTTTGTCGGCTATGATCCAATCGTCAAACTGAGAGCTAAAGATAAAGTTGTAGAAGTTATTAACGGTGCTAAAGTAAAATTCAAGACCAAGGATCCTGTAAATTGTATTAAAGAGGTGCTGGCAGAATATAGGGTTCCTAAAATCGGAGGGATACCGCCTTTGACAGGAGGTTTTGTAGGCTATTTTGGTTATGACTTTGTTCAGTATTGTGAGCCGAGTCTGCAATTTGACCCGGCAAAAGCGACAGATTTTCCTGATTTTGATTTGATGTTGTTTGATAAAATAGTAGCGTTTGATCACTTAAAACAGAAACTTTTTATTATTGTGAATGTACGCACAGATAATTTAGAGGTGAATTATGCAAAAGCTGAGCGGGAAATTACGGCCGTTGAAGCGCTTTTGGCTAGCTCGGTTGCTCAGAGGCCATTTATAGCGGCCAAACTTGGTGAAGTAAAATCTAATCAAAGTAAGGATCTATATGCAGCTAATGTGCAGAAATGCAAAAAATATATCAAGAATGGCGATGTATTTCAAATAGTTTATTCACAGAAATTTACAGCAGACTACGATCAGGATCTTTTTAATGCTTATCGTATCTTGCGGACGACGAACCCATCTCAATATATGGTGTTGATGAAAAATGATGATGTTGAAATCGCAGGAAGTTCGCCGGAAACTCTTGTGAAGGTGAATGGACACGAGATTACGACGATGCCGATTGCAGGTACAAGACCAAGAGGGGCGACAGAAGAACTGGATCAGGCATTGGAAAAAGAACTTTTGGCTGATGCCAAAGAAATAGCCGAACATAATATGCTGGTAGATTTAGGCCGAAATGACGTGGGACGCGTAAGTGAATTTGGCACTGTTAAAGTACTTGATTATCTGGAAATTAAAAAATTTTCTCATGTGATGCATATAACCAGCCGTGTTACTGGACGATTGAGAGCAGATAAAGATTGCCTGGATGCTTTGCAGTCCGTATTTCCAGCCGGAACTTTAAGCGGTGCTCCGAAGATCAGGGCCTGCCAGATTATTGATGAGCTGGAACCTCAGCGTCGAGGGATTTACGGCGGTGGTATGGGCTATATAGATTTTGGCGGTAATATGGATATTTGTATCACGATAAGGACTATGGTAAAACGTGCTGGTAAAGTTTATATACAGGCCGGCGGTGGGATTGTAGCCGATTCTGTGATTGACAATGAGTTCGCAGAAACAGTAAATAAAGCAGGGGCCTGTATGAAGGCGCTGCGAGAAACAGCAAAAGAATAATAAGGAGCAAAGTAATGGTAATTATTATTGATAATTATGACAGTTTTACATTTAATCTGTTTCAGTTTATTGGGATGCTGACTGATGAGGTTAAAGTATATCGTAACGATCAAATAACTGTGGAAGCTATAGAAGCTTTGCAGCCTTCGCATATTATTCTGTCACCAGGACCTGGTTTTCCTGAAAATGCAGGAATATGCGAAACTGTTTTAGAAAAGTTGCAGGGGAAGATGCCGATCTTAGGTGTGTGTCTGGGCCATCAGGCGATCGGTGAAGTGTTCGGCGGGAAAATTGTACATGCCCGTGAGCTGGTACATGGCAAACAGAGTATGATCGAAATAGACAAGAACAGCAGATTATTTGAAGGGTTGCCACAGACAATACTTGCCGCACGGTACCATTCTCTGATAATTGATAAGTATTCCAAGCCCGAATGCCTGGAGGTCATAGCGACTACGAACGATGGAGAGATTATGGCTGTGAAACATTGCGATTATGATATTTATGGCGTCCAGTTTCATCCAGAGTCTATTATGACACCTGACGGATTAAGTATTTTAAAGAATTTTTTAGCAATATAGTAAGGAGTGAAAATAATGATCAATGAAGCAATAAATAAATTAGCAGAAAAACAAAATCTTACTGGAGCAGAGACCATAGGTGCTTTTGGGGAAATAATGAGCGGTGAAGCTACTAATGCTCAAATTGCGGCGTTTATTACGGCTATGCGTATGAAAGGTGAAACTATTGAAGAAATAACGGCATGTGCAAAGGTTTTGCGTGAGAAATGCACACATATCGATCCGGGTAAAGATGTACTGGATATTGTAGGTACTGGAGGCGATTGTGCGAATACCTTTAATATCTCTACAACAAGTTCTTTTGTGATTGCGGCGGCAGGGGTTCCTGTAGCAAAACACGGTAATCGCAGCGTTTCCAGCAAAAGCGGAGCTGCAGATGTTTTGGAAGAACTGGGTGTGAAAATAGATCTTTCGGCTGAACGTAATAAAGAGCTGCTGCAGGAAATCGATTTATGTTTTTTGTTTGCGCAGGCGTATCATGCTTCAATGAGATTTGCCGGTCCTGTGCGTAAAGAGCTTGGAATCCGCACGGTTTTCAATATTATTGGCCCCTTGGCAAATCCAGCTTTTGCCAGTCTGCAGCTTTTGGGAGTTTACAAAAAAGAGTTGGTAGAACCTTTAGCGAAAGTACTTGCTAACTTGGGTGTTAAGCGTGGCATTGTTGTTTACGGCAATGATGGGATTGATGAAGTAACTGTTTCTTCAACGAATACGATAGCAGAGATTAATGATGGTGAAATCACGACTTATACACTTGACCCACAGGCTTTTGGGTTTATCCCATGCAAAAAAAGTGATCTTATGGGCGGTGATGCAAAAATCAATGCAGGTATAACCTATGATATTTTGAGTGGTAAGGAACAAGGAGCAAAACGTGATGCAGTAGTTTTAAATTCTGGGTTGAGTTTGTATTTGGGAGGAAAAGGTTCAATTAAAGAATGTATTGAACTTGCCAGGATAACGCTTGACAATGGTAAAGCATTGCAGAAATTACAGCAGCTGATCGTTCTGAGCAATGGTTGAGGTGGATGATGATTTTAGATGAAATTGCAGCGGCTACACGGCTCAGAGTAGAGCAACTGCAAAGAATAAAAGATTTAAATAAAATTAGATCTGACGCTGAGAGTTTACCTAAAAATAACCGTGGGTTTCGTACTAGTTTGTCAAGAGATGGGATGAATTTTATTACTGAGGTCAAGAAGGCTTCACCCTCTAAAGGTATTATTAGCAAAGAGTTTGACTATCTGCGACTGGCCAGAGATTATGAAGCTGCAGGTGCAGCGGCGATTTCGTGTTTAACAGAACCGCAGTTTTTTTTAGGTAAAGACGAGTATTTACAGGCGATCAGTACTGCAGTGAAATTACCGGTTTTACGCAAAGATTTTATAATCAGTGAATATCAGATTTATGAAGCGAAAACTATTGGTGCTGATGCTGCACTACTGATTTGTGCACTGTTGGAAACGTCCATGATCAGAGAATTTTTAGATATTGCCGCCAGTGTGGGTTTGGATGTTTTAGTCGAAGCACATGATGAGTCAGAAGTGGAGTCTGCACTGAATGCGGGAGCAGAAATCATCGGCGTCAATAACCGTAATTTGAAAGATTTCAGTGTTGATTTACAGAATAGCCTGCGTTTGAGGTCGCTTGTACCACGAGATAAAATATTTGTTTCTGAAAGCGGGATCACGTGTGCAGCAGACATCAAACTGCTGCGTGCCGCTGGTGTAAATGGTTTTTTGATTGGTGAAATGCTGATGAGAAGCAATAATATTACTTTAGATTTACAGCGGCTTTCAGGTGAGATAAATGACTAAAGTTAAAATATGCGGGTTAAAACGTAAAGAAGATATTGAATTTGCCAACATACTGTTGCCGGAATATGCCGGGTTCGTTTTTGCGGCCAGTCCAAGGCAGGTTTCGGCCGAGCAAGCTGCAAAACTGCGGGCAGAATTGGATTTGAGGGTTCGGACTGTAGGTGTTTTTGTAAAAGAAGATATTAATTTTATCAAAAGGCTGGCGGCAGAACGCATTATTGATGTGGTGCAGCTGCACGGTGACGAAAGTCAGGAGTATTGCAGGGAGCTGCGCCGTAAAATAAATTTGCCTGTGATAAAAGTTCTTCGCGTGAGAAATATAGAGAGTTTTGAGAGCACGATTGATTATGAATGTGATTATCTGCTGCTTGATACTTATACAAAGACTGCCTATGGCGGCAGTGGTCAGCGCTTTGACTTGGAGATTTTAAAAAATATTAAATTGCAGCGTCCGTTTTTTCTTGCTGGAGGCTTGGATGCGAAAAATGTACATGAGGCTTTAGAAGCAAAACCATATGCTGTTGATGTGAGCGGCGGTGTGGAAACTGACGGCAGTAAAGATTTTGAAAAAATGCGTGCGTTTATTGCCGCAGTGAAAGGGAGCAGAGAAAATGAGTAAAGGAAGATATGGCAGGCATGGGGGACAATATATTCCGGAGACACTGATGAATGCGGTTTTGGAATTAGAGCGTGCGTATGATTATTATAAAAACGAACCGCAGTTTATGGAGGAATTGCAGGCTTTATATCGCGAATATGCTAACAGGCCTTCATTATTATATTTCGCTGAAAAAATGACTCGTGATTTAGGTGGAGCCAAAATATATTTAAAACGTGAAGATTTGAATCACACCGGATCTCATAAAATCAATAATGTTTTAGGGCAGGTGCTGCTGGCTAAAAAAATGGGGAAAAAACGTGTGATTGCTGAAACTGGGGCGGGGCAGCATGGTGTAGCTACGGCTACAGCAGCAGCTTTGATGGATATGGAATGTGTTGTTTATATGGGAAAGGAAGACACAGAGCGGCAGGCATTGAATGTTTTTCGCATGGAGCTGCTGGGAGCAAAGGTAGTGCCGGTTGAAACTGGCACGATGACTTTGAAAGATGCTGTCAATGAAGCCTTGCGTTCGTGGACTGCGAATGTTAATGGTACGTACTATGTTTTAGGCAGTGTGATGGGGCCGCATCCTTATCCGGAAATAGTTCGTGATTTTCAGCGTGTAATAGGAAAAGAAGTAAAAGAACAGATGCTGGCTAAAGAGGGGCGTTTACCCGATATTGTGATGGCCTGTGTCGGCGGCGGTTCTAATGCGATGGGTTTATTTTATGATTTTATTTCTGAGACGGATGTTCAGCTCATTGGCGTTGAAGCTGCAGGGCGCGGCATTGAAACGGAAGAGACTGCGGCTACGATTAATCGTGGTAGCCTGGGAATTTTTCACGGGATGAAATCGTATTTTATGCAGGATAAGTATGGTCAGATAGCACCGGTGTATTCAATTTCAGCTGGACTTGATTATCCGGGGATCGGACCTGAACATGCACATTTATATGATACCGGACGTGCCAGCTATGTAGCCATTACAGACACTGAAGCAGTAAGTGCATTCAGTTATTTATCTGAAACGGAAGGAATTATCCCTGCTATCGAAAGTGCGCATGCGCTGGCTTATGCGATGAAGGTTGCGCCTGAAATGTCAAAGGAGAAAATCATTGTCGTCAATTTGTCTGGACGTGGAGATAAAGATGTAGCGGCGATTGCCAGATATATGGGGGTAGATTTACATGAGTAAAATAAGGCAGGCTTTTAAAAATAAAAAGAAATGCTTCATCCCGTTTATTACAGGAGGAGATCCCAATCTTGAAGTTAGCAAAGAACTGATATTGGCAATGGCCGCCGCAGGTGCCGATATTATTGAAATAGGCATACCTTTTTCTGATCCTGTTGCAGAAGGAGAAGTTATTCAGCGGGCCAATGTCAGAGCGTTAAATGCAGGTACTACTACGGATAAGCTTTTTGATATGCTTGCAGAAGTACGAAATGTCACTCAGGTACCGCTGGTATTTTTAACTTATGTCAATCCGATTTTTATTTACGGAACTGAGCGGTTTATGGAAAAATGCCGTCAGCTGGAAATTGATGGCGTTATCGTACCTGATTTGCCTTATGAAGAAAAAAATGAACTGCTTTCTAATTGCAGGAAATACGATGTTGATCTTATTTCACTGATAGCTCCAACGTCTGATGACCGTATTCAAATGATCGCCAGAGAGGCCATGGGGTATATTTATGTTGTTTCTTCATTGGGAGTTACAGGTATCCGCAGCAATATAACTACAGATATTGGAGCGATAGTCAAACGTATTCGTGAAGTCACCGATACTCCTGTTGCAGTAGGGTTTGGGATCGCTACGCTGGAACAGGCTGAAAAAATGGCTGGGCTAAGTGATGGAGCGATAGTTGGCAGCGCGATTGTGAAGATTGTTGAGCAATATGGAAAAGCTGCCGCAGGGCCGGTAAAAAAATATGTTGAAGAGATGGTTGCTGCAGTGAGAAAAGCGTAAAGAAAAGAATCTGCCAAGAGCGAAAAGCTTGCGGCAGTTTTTTATGAAAAGAGTACAAATTTTTTATAAAGGTTGCTGCAGTAAGTGGTATTGCCGACTGACTTTTGCTATAATATTAAATTATGATATTTCTCAGATAAAATTAGTTAGGAGGCTTCAAAATTGCAGCAAAGTCAAAGTAAACAGCAGGTAGGAGGCATATTAGGATTTATAGAGCGTATCGGTAATAAAATACCGGATATTACGATTCTTTTCATCAGTGCCTTTATTTTGGTTTGTGTAGTGTCGGCAGTTTTAGCGCAGATACATTTCAATTATGTGCATCCGGCGACCGGCAGGCCTATCGAAATAACTAATATGCTCAGCGGTAAGGCGCTAGTTGATTTAATGAGTAAAATGGTCACTAATTATGCAAATTTCCCACCGCTAAGTATGGTTATCGTAGCAACACTTGGTATTGGTATTGCCGATGGGTCTGGTTACATTAATACGGGGTTGAAAAAGATACTTTCTATAACACCTAAAGTTCTGATCACACCGGTAGTTATTCTGGTAGGGATGCTCAGTCATTTGGGGCCAGACTCTGGTTATGTCATCATTATCCCGATAGCCGCTTATATGTTTTATGCAGTAGGTAAGCATCCTTTAGCAGGTATTGCTGCTTCTTTTGCAGGTATTGCCGGCGCGTTTGCTGCCAACTATACGCCTTCGGCTATTGATCCTGTTATTCAGGGGTTTACTCAAAGTGCGGCCCAGATTATTGATCCGGGATATCAGGTAAACGTATTATGCAACTATTTTTATGCGTTTGCTTCTACGTTTATAGTTATTGGTGCTTGCTGGTGGGTAACGGAAAAGATTACTAACCCATGGCTTTGGAAGGCTTGTCCGCTTGATGACGATTTGGACTTGGGCAACGAAAATAACAGCTCGATTACGCCTTCGGAGAACAGGGCTTTTAAAATAGCCACAGCAGTATTGCTGTTGATGTTGACCGGGCTTGCCGCAGCACTGTATCCGGCAGATTCTATCCTGCGTGCTCCTGATGGCGTTATTGCCAGCTTTAAGGCTCCGATAATGCAGTCGATAGTGTCGCTGATTTTTATTTTTGCAGCTTTAGTTGGCTTAGTATATGGTATTGCCTGCGGTAAATTCAAATCGCCTAAAGATGTTACGGCGGCAATGGAAGAGATTACGAAAACTTTAGTGCAGCTGATCGTATTTTATTTTTTTGCTGCTCAATTCCTATATGCGTTTGGTGCATCGAACATGGGAGCACTGATTGCTGTATCCGGTGCAGAATTCTTAAAATCATTGAATTTACCGCCGCAGGTAACTGTTTTCGGTATTATTGTTTTTGTTGCTCTGCTTAATCTTATAATTACCTCTGCTTCAGCAAAATGGGCTATTCTGGCTCCGATATTTGTGCCGATGCTGATGGCGGTAGGAATTGCGCCTGAACTGACACAAGTTGCTTTCCGAGTCAGTGATTCTGCGGTCAATGTTGTAACACCAATGTTTGCTTTTTATCCTTTAATAATTCTGTATTGCCAGAAATATGTAAAAAATGCTGGTATTGGTACATTAAGTTCTATGATGCTGCCGTATACTATAGCATTATTGGTTTCTCTTACCTTTATGCTATACTTATTCTGGTGGCTGGATATACCACTGGGGTTCCAGGCAGATTATGTTTATCCGAGACGGTTTTAACGATCAGTAAGGGGGCAGAAGAATGCAGACACGTTTATTAGAACTTTTTTACGTTATGTAGCAGTAACAAGTCAAAGCGATGCTTCTCAGGCAGTAGTTCCTTCTACAGAAGGTCAGAGAAGTTTAGCTGAATTATTAAAAAAAGATCTTGCTGAACTGGGCTTAGTTAATCTTGAGATCAGTGAATATTCTGTTCTTACAGGTAAACTTCCGGCTAATTTACCAGCCGGAAGCGGTGAACAAGTTCCGGCGGTTGGTTTTGTTACTCATTTAGACACTGTGGATGTTAATCTTTCAGCTGATATCAAACCGCAGGTGGTACGGTCTTATAGCGGCGGGGATATTTGTCTGAATGAAAAAAAAAAGGGGATTTATCTTCGCGAGGCAGAACATCCAGAATTATTAAAATATAAAGGTCAGGATATAGTTTGCACTGATGGTACAAGTGTATTGGGCGCTGATAACAAGGCTGCCATAGCAAATGTAGTGGTTGCATTGGAAACTTTGGTGCAAAATAAAGACCTGCAGCACGGAGATATCTATGTAGCCTTTGTCCCTGATGAAGAATGTGGATTGCGCGGAGCAAAGAAAATGGATTTCAGTAAATTTCCGGTAGCTTTTGCTTATACTATTGACTGTTGTGAATTGGGCGAAGTTGTTTATGAAACTTTCAATGCCGGCAGTGCGGTAGTAAAAATCAAAGGTGTAAGTGCACATCCTATGTCGGCGAAAGGGGTAATGGTAAATCCAACTCTGGTTGCTGTTGACTTGATAAACAGCTTTGACAGGATGCAGACACCGGAGCATACAGAAGGAACGGAAGGTTACATCTGGGCGAAGTCTATTATTTCCAATCAAAGCGAGGCCGTAGTTCAACTGGATATACGCGATCATAATAAAAATACCTATGAGGCTAGAAAACATCTGATAAAAACAAATGTTGAATCTTTGCAGAAGCTATATCCTCGTGCAGAAATAGTATGTACTATAACGGATACTTATGGAAATATTGCAGATGCTGTCAATGATGAGAATAGAAAATGTATAGATTATATTTATACGGCGATGTCAGAGCTGGGAATAAAACCAAATACTATTGCCATGCGCGGTGGTACTGATGGTTCCTATATATCTACGCAGGGAATTTTAACGCCAAACTATTTTACCGGAGGACATAATTTCCATTCTAACTGTGAATTTTTACCGCTGCTGGCATTAGAAAAATCCTGTCAGATGACATTGAAGCTGATTGAATTGATTGCTAAAGGTTAAGTTATTCAGAATGCCTTCCCTTAAAGATTTTAAGGGAAGGCATTCTGAGTTTCACAAAGAAATAACCAACTGGAAGACAGGAATATGTTATAATTTGTATGATAAAGTAATGATGTGGGAGGCAATATGAACATTGGTGCGCGTTTGGAAGCGATTGGAAGATTAGTTCCTCAGAACGTAAGCATAGCAGATATAGGAACAGATCATGCATATCTGCCGACATGGCTGGCAGAGCGTGGAGTGATTATCAAAGCAGTTGCTGGTGATATTACTGAGGGTCCCTGTGCTGCTGCACGTAATACAGTTGCTATGTATGGCATGAATGATAAGGTAGAAGTAAGGATGGGTAATGGTTTAAGCATTATAGAGCCTGGTGAAACAGATGTTATTATAATTGCGGGTATGGGTGCCGGTACAATGATTGAAATCCTTGAAGCTTCCAGGGACACTGCAAAGGAAGCCAGAAAACTGATATTGCAGCCGATGGCTGGAGCATCCTCTTTAAGGCGTTGGGCCAATGCCAACGGCTGGCGTATTGATGATGAAGTTCTTGTTGAAGAAGGACGGCATCTTTATGAAATCATTGTTCTGGAACGTGGCGCTGAGGCTGCTTTCACCGCCTTGGAATGTGAAATAGGGCCACGCTTGCTGGAACAAAGGCCGCCGCTTTTCAAAAACATTTTGCTAAAGTATGCGGTCAATATCAAAAGATGCTGCTGAATATGTGCCGCAGTGCAGAAGCAAGGCAAAGTGAAAAATATCAGGAAATATACACTTTATTGCAGGAACTGGAGGGATTAGGCGATGGAAGCTACGGTAAATGATATCATTAAAGTAATGGATGGCATAGCTCCGCCTAATTTAGCAGAACCTTGGGATAATGTTGGATTGTTGGTTGGGCGCAGTAGTAATACGGTAAAAAAACTTATGGTTGCTTTGGATGTATCACCTGAAGTAGTAGAGCAGGCCGTTGAACATAAAGTACAAATGCTTGTAACACATCATCCGGTTATTTTTGATCCAATAAAAAAGATGACCGACAGGAGCTGGCAGCATAAATTACTTCTAGATTGTGCTGAAAATAAAATTGCTGTTTATAGTGCACATACCAGCCTTGATAGTGTATTGGGCGGTGTTAATGATGTTTTGGCAGAGAAAATTGGGTTGCTGCATACTGAAGTTTTAGTTCCTGCTGCCGGTGGAGAAGCAGGTTTAGGACGGGTTGGATGTTTACATGAGCCGATGACTCTGCAGGAGTTCAGTGAAAAAATTAAAACCGTCTTAAAGTTAGACAATATAATTGCAGGTGACGCTGGACGCAGGGTAAGCAAGGTGGCTGTATGTGGTGGAGCAGGTGCTGAATTCATTGATGAGGCACTGGCTGCCGGAGCAGATACCTTTGTGACTGGAGATGTGAAATATCATACTGCACAGAACGCAGTATACAGCGGCTTGAATATAATTGATGCTACACATCAGGGAACTGAATTACCTATGATAAATACGCTTGCTGACAGAATTGCACTGCGTCTAACGGCAGGCGGATTCAATGCTCAGGTTTTGGTAGCGAAGGAAAGCAAAATTTTGCAATACCTGTAAACGGTATGCTTTAGAGGATGGTGACAAATATGATCAGTGATTTTAAGGCTGGCACTAAAGTGTGTCAAGCTGTATTGCTGCGTGTGCAGAAAATTGGTAATTCGTCTAATGGCGGTGTGTTTGCGCGCGGTTTACTGGAAGATAACAGTGGCAAAATGCCGTTTATTGTTTTTGAAGCTGGCATTGTAGATAAGATGAGGTCTATGGAAGGTCCTAAAGTAATGATGGTTGGCGGCATGGTAGATATTAATAAATTTTCTAATGATATGACGCTGCAGCTGGTTTTACAACGGATGGAAGATATTATGCCAGAAGATGATATTACCCATTTGCTGCCTAATGGTGATTTTGATCATCAGGAATATGAAAATAAGCTGCAAAAACTTATCAAAGGAGTTATGACCCCGGGAATAAGATTGATTTTGGAAAATATTTTCAGCGGGACTTTATATGATAAATTTTTGATCAATCCGGCGGGAATGCGTTTACATCATGCTTATATCGGAGGTTTGCTGCAGCATTCTGTTGATGTTGCCGGTATTGCTCAGTCGTTGTCAGATCGTATTGGTGGCGTGGATAAAGATTTGATCGTTGCAGGAGCATTGCTGCATGATATTGGCAAGCTTAGAGAAATTTCTTCGGATATAGGATTTCCATATACGATGGAAGGAAGATTGCTGGGGCATGTGTCTATGTCGGCGGTGATGGTGCAGGAGGCAGCTGGCAAGGCAAAAGTAACAGGACCTAAGCTGCAGCAGCTGTTGCATATTGTTTTATCACACCATGGTGAACAGGAAAAAGGTTCGCCGGTTGCATGTGCAACGAAAGAAAGCTTTATTGTGCATTATGCTGATGAAATTGATGCGATTATGAATCAGTTCAGTAAAAATGAAGGAAAAAATCCTTGGGAATACAATAAAATGCTGCAGCGTTTTTTATTGCATGAAGCTTGACTAAATAATCTCTATGTGTTAAATTAACAAACGATATGAGTGCGAAAGATGATCGCGGTGATGCTTAGGCGTTAACGAGGAAAGTCCGAGCTCCACAGGGCAGAATGCCGGATAACGTCCGGCGAGGGTGACCTCAGGGATAGTGCCACAGAAATGTGTACCGCCACGCAAGTGGTAAGGGTGGAACGGTGCGGTAAGAGCGCACCAGCGGTACAGTAATGTGCCGGCTAGGTAAACCCCATCTGGAGCAAGACCGAATAGGGAAGGGATGAAGCGGCCCGCTGATCTTCCGGGTTGTGTCGCTGGAGCCTGCGAGTAATTACAGGCCTAGATAAATGATCATCACCGCTTTGCGGAACAGAACTCGGCTTATTGAGCACTCGTATTCTTGGATATTAAGCTGCCTGTTTCAGGCAGCTTTTCTTTTTTCTAAAAATTCACATAATCACTTCATTTTAATTTCAAAATAGTGATATAATATAAAAGTATTCTAAATTGACGGTGAGGGTAAATTAATGAAACATATTTCTTTTGTCGTGCCTGTTTTTAATGAAGAGGCCAATCTCAGGGAATTTTACCAACGGCTGACAGATATTATGTCGGCACTGCCATACGAATACGATCTTACTTTTGTTGACGATGGTTCTAAAGACAGCAGTGCTGTGATTTTGGCGGAATTGGTCCGCAATGATGAGCGCGTACAGGCTTATTTGCTTTCTCGTAATTACGGACATCAGCTGGCACTGACCTGCGGGTTGGATTATGCTGATGGTGATGCTGTTATTACAATGGATGGAGATTTGCAGCATCCGCCTGAATTAGTTCCGGACTTACTGAGGCTGTGGGAAGATGGAAATGAAATTGTCCAGACGATCCGCCTAAGTACAGAGAATGTTTCGTTTATGAAACGTTTTTCGTCAGCAGTTTACTACAAACTCATCAATATCATGTCTAAAGTGGAAATCACTCCCGGAGGCAGCGATTTCAGGCTTATGGACCAAAAAGCTGTGGAGGCTTTTCGTCTGTATCGTGAAAGAGCGCGCTTTATCAGAGGGCTTATCAATACATTAGGATTTAAGGTCGCTAAGGTTGAATTTGTGGCTCCGCCGCGTTTTGCGGGACAATCAAAGTACAGTCTGCGTAAAATGCTGCATTTTGCATTGGATGGGATTACTTCTTTTTCAAATCTGCCATTGCGCTGGGCCTTTTACTGCGGCGTGTTCTGCGGGCTTTGCAGCCTGATGGTTTTGGGGCATGTTTTCTATGTTAAATATGTTATTGACGATGCTGTACCAGGTTGGGCGACAATGACCGCCAGTGTCTTGTTTTTGGGAGGTATTCAATTAGTAGGCATTGGTATTTTGGGAGAGTATATCGGACGTGTTTTTGAAGAAGTTAAGCAGAGACCGCTGTATCTTGTAGGACGTCATCTCGGAAAAAAAAGTAAGATAGTTTTACAATATTGTAAGTTTATGTTATAATTATTTACAGTTGAGAAAGGATGTGCGGTGCTTGCTGAAAAAAAAGCTGTTATGTGTAGTATTGACAATGATGTTTTGTTTTATGAACATTGCGACTGCCTTGGCGTCTTTTGAACGTGGTGACGAAGGGCAAGAAGTCATTGATATTCAAAAACGTCTGGTAGAATTACAATATAAAGTATCTAATGTTGACGGTAAATTTGGTCCTGAAACAGAAGCTGCTGTAAAGCAGTTCCAAACAGATAAAAGTTTGGAGGTAGACGGAATTATCGGCAATGATACTTATCGTGCATTGATGCAGAAAGACATGCCTCCTAATCGTTCCGGTCGCAGTGCTGCAGTGCGTAATGTCATTCGAGCAGCATACAGCGTTCTGGGAACGCCTTATGTTTTTGGCGGTACCAGTACTTATGGCTTTGATTGTTCAGGTTTTACTCAATATGCTTTTGCACGTGCAGGAATCAGCATTCCCCGTATGGCTGACAGCCAGTTATATTATGGCCGTCAGATTTCCATGAGCGAACTGCGTCCGGGAGATTTGATTTTCTTTTCTACCTATGAACCAGGTGCTTCTCATTGCGGTATTTATCTTGGCGATGGCAAATTTATCCATGCCGGCACCAGCACAGGCGTGGTTGTGGCTGATGCGTTCACAGGTTACTGGGGCGAACGTTATTACGGAGCCTGCCGCGTTTTATAAAAATATAACTTTCAGCAGACAAGTTTTCTTGTCTGCTTTTTTTATGAGAAAAACGAGACTGAAAATGTATTTATTTGTCATAAATCTGTTTAAGTTGTAATATTTTTGTGAAAGCAGTATAAAAACAGGCTTTTTAAAGAAAACTATTGTATAATAATAAGCAAGAATAGTTATGAGGTGATTAGTATGGATATTCAAAAAGTTTTAATTGCCGACGACGAAAAGCATATTCGCGAGATTCTTAAGATGTATTGCGAAAAAGAAGGCTTTGATGTTATCGAAGCAGCTGATGGTGCCGAGGCGATTTTAAAAGTACAATCTGAGAAGCCGGATATTCTTATTTTGGATATTATGATGCCAGTCATGGACGGGTTGGAGGTTTGCAAGCAAGTACGCAAAATGTCTGATCTACCTATTATTATGCTGACGGCTAAAGATGAAGATGATGATCGTATTTTAGGGTTGGAGATCGGTGCGGATGATTATATTACGAAGCCTTTTAATAGCCGTGAGGTAGTTGCCCGTATAAAAGCGGTTCTGCGACGTGCTGGAGCCCAGGAAAAACAGGAAGGCCGTTCGCGGGTAGAATATGACGGGTTGACAATTGATATGGAAGAGTATCAGGTGGTTGCTTTTGGTCAGAAAATGACCTTTACTGCTAAAGAAATGGAATTACTCTGGTGCTTGGCAACCAATCCTGGTAAGGCTTTTTCTCGAAACCAGCTGTTGGAAACCATTTGGGGTTATTCTTATTATGGTGATACACGAACTGTGGATACGCACATCAAACGTATTCGCCAAAAACTAAACATTCCAGAAAATTCTAAATGGGATATTACCACTATTTGGGGTGTTGGTTATAAATTTGAGGTGAAGAGTGAATAAGTCTTTAAGTACCCGGCTTATGTACAGCTTCATGGCTTTGATCGTAGTTATTGTAGTCGGCGTGACAGCGGGTATTTCTTACCTTATCGCCGACTATTTTTTTAAGATTAAAGAGCAGGAGCTGGCGCAAAAAGGTAATGAAATGGCTGAAACCATTGAATATTTTATGCTGCGTGATACTGATCGAACAACGCTGCACCGCTATATAGTTGCTGTAGACAGGCTGGTTGGAGCACGTATTTGGCTTTTTGACAATAAATATGATCTTTTGGCTGCTTCTTTGGTTAATACTGATGAAGATGCAGATGGTAACAAATTGATCCGCAATTATAATTCGAAAGAGGGAACCGAGCTCTTAGGAAAAGAGATAAAAGGCGGCAATTTATCTACTAAAGTACGCAGTATCTTGAAAGATGTTTACAGTGGTAAATCGGTAAAATCACAGATTTTCCATCCGTATTATAAAGAACAGGTTATGCTGGTTGGTGTGCCGTATGGTAAACAGGATGGGGCACATGGAGCTATTTTGCTGGCAGAGCCGCTGAGCGGTTTCGATAGTTTTCTGCGTGATATATATATATATACTTCGATCGTAGGTGTACTGGCGCTTATTTTAAGCTTATTTATGGTCAGGAGATTATCACGTTCTATTATCAGGCCTTTGATATCAATGAAAGACAGTGCGGCTGCTATAGCTTCCGGCGACTATACACGTAAGGTAGAAGTACATGGCGAAGATGAGGTGGCTGCTTTAGGCAGGGCTTTGAATGCACTTGGTAATGACCTCAGTGCTTTTGTTGATAAGACAGAGCGAACTGAAAAAATCCGCCGTGATTTCGTTGCTAATGTTTCGCATGAATTAAGGACTCCTATAACTATTATTCGTGGTTATAATGAGGCTATCAGCGATGGTACTATTACAGATAAAGAAATGATCCAGCGCTACCGTGCTTTGATAAATGAAGAAACTATCAGGTTAGAACGCATGATCAGGGAACTTCTCAATATAAGTCGTTTTCAGGCCAGTGATGAGCTGACGACAGGAATAGAGCCTTTACCGTTAGCAGAAATTGTGCGAAATGTTACAGAAAAGCTGATGGTTAAATCGGTTAAACGACATGTGACATTGGTTATTCATGCAGATGAAAATATCGCTGTAGTAGGTAATGGCGACCAACTTGTACAGCTTATTATGATCTTGGGTGACAATGCTCTGAAATATTCTCCGGATAATGGCACTATTTCTTTTACTGCAGTAAGGCAAGAAGATGGTAGTGTGCTGCTTTCAGTGGCAGATCAGGGACCGGGTATTCCAGAAGAGGATCTGCCGTTTATTTGGGAACGATTTTATAAAGTGGATAAATCTCATTGCCGTAATGTACCTGGAACAGGGCTTGGACTTGCGATTGCCAAGGAAATTATCCGTGTTCACGGGGCTAAAGCACAGGTGTTTAGTATTCCGGGTGTCGGTACACGATTTGAAGTTACCTTTCCGAAGGAGAAAGTCGTTTTATGTTAAAAATTTTTTGCCCGGATTTTCGTTTTGACAGTATTGCGTCGATTCCGGTTGAATGGCTGAAAAAGCAACAGGTAGAAAGAGTTATTTTAGATGTTGATAATACTTTACTGCCGCGTGATGAAGTACAGCTGGGTGCAGATGTACTGAATTGGCTGCAATTACTTCGCAAAAATGAAATTGAAATAGTGTTGCTTTCTAATAATGGTGGAGAAAGACTGCGGAAAATCAGCGAAGCTGCTCAGATTGAAGCAGTAAGCTGGGCAGTAAAGCCAATGCCTTGGGGGTTTAAAAGAGCTCTTAAACGTTTTGGTAGGCAGCAGGGTAAAGTGTTAGTCATTGGTGATCAGCTTTTAACTGATGTGTTGGGAGCAAAACGGATGGGGTTTACTGTGCTTTGGGTACGTTCGTTACAGGGGAAGGAATTTCCAATGACAAGAATTACAAGGCAAATAGAAAAAATGCTGGTGCGCAGGTTAGATGCACAGGGCTTATTGCCGGAGGAAAGAAAATGAAAGTTGCATTGATCCAAATGGAAATAGCAGAGAAAAACACGCCTGGGAATATTGTACATGGGCTTGACTTACTGCAGGAGGCTGCTGCTAACAGCGACATTGCCGTATTGCCTGAAATTTGGACCACAGGGTATTCTTTAGGACGAATTGAAGAAGAAGCCGAAACTATAGATGGGAGTACGATTGCTGCAGTACGAAAGATTGCCAATGATCATCACTGTGCAGTAGTTGCAGGGTCTATTCCTTTGCGTCATAAAGATGGAAAAATTTATAATAATACCGTAGTTATTGATAAACAGGGCAGTGTTGTAGCGTCTTACAGCAAAGTACATCTTTTTGGTTTATTTAATGAAGAACGTTTTTTTGCTGCTGGTGATAATTTTGATACTTATGAGTTGAACGGAGTTATTTGTGGTTCTACTATTTGTTATGATCTGCGATTTCCTGAATTGTACAGGCATTTATCACTTCAGGGAGCAAAAATAATTTTTGTGCCTGCAGAATGGCCGTCGGCCCGGGGGATATTTGGACTTTACTGTCACAGGCCCGCGGGGCAGAAAATCATAACTATATTGTTGCTGTTAATTGTGTCGGTAATTTTAAAGGGGCTCCTTTTTACGGACATTCGATGGTAGTAGATCCTATGGGAAAAATTATAGCTGAAGGTGGCAGTGCAGAGGAAATCATTTATTGTGACATTGATTTAGCTTATATAGACAAGGTGCGTGCAAGGCTTAATGCATTGGCTGATGTGCGTAAGGAGCTTATACGATGATAAAAAAGCTGCTTGGAACAATACTTTTATGTGCGGGACTTGTTATACAAAGCCTGCCTGTACAGGCTGCGGTACTTGAACCCAGAGAATGCCCAAAGGATTTGAAATACCTATTGGGTATGTATTATGGGAATGGTGAGCAGTTCGTTATAAGGGAACGCAATGGCGAATTGGAACTTTTATACCGTACGACCCGTGAAGATTATAAATTTGCAAACAGCAATCAGTTTCCGCTGAAAAAGGAACGCTTTGATTCATATACTCTTCTGGAAGCGGGACCGATGAACAATACTGAAACCAGTGTGCGTTTTGAACGTGATCCTGATGGTTATGGCATTACGTGTAAAATAGGCGGCAATCGTTACAGTAGGGCCTTTTTTGGGCCAGATAGAGAAAAAGCCTTTTCGTATTCCGCAGCCGTCTGATTGGCAGGGGTTAAAAAAGGCTGCATCAGAAGCGGCTATACCTTCAGCATTGACGACTGGCAAGCAGGCGGAGTTAGTCGATGTTACAAAAGCTATAACAGGTATAAAGCTTGATTTGCGTTATGCAGGAACCAATAATTGTTTTGGAATGTCTATTGTTGATGTCAAGAAGGCTTATCTTGATAGAGTGGCGGCTGGGGCCTTAGGACGAGTTCAGAAAAGACTTGCTGATTATGGTTATGGCCTTGTTATTTGGGAAGCCTACAGACCGTGGTCTGTATCCAAGCTTGCCTATGACGCGTTCCCAGATGATAAAAAACAAATGCTGCCAACTCCGGAGCAGGGTTTTTCTCATAATACAGGCAGAGCTGTTGACGTAAGCCTTTATTATCTTGAAACAGGTGAACCAGTGGAAATGATCAGTGATTTTGATGAACCGTCCATCAGACAATATAGCAAGTTTACAGGCGGGACAGATTTAGAACGTTACCAGCGTGATTTGCTGCATCAGCTGATGAGCTTGGAAGGCTTTTCTGTCAGCGACATGGAATGGTGGCATTTTGAATATGAACCGGATACGGTTTACAGTCATTTAAATGTACCGCTGCAGGGATTGAACTAAAGCTTTACAGAAAATTTAGATATGCTATAATATAAAAGCTAAAAAAATTTAAGAGGTGAACCAGCATGAACGTTTACGATTGTGCAAATGAATTGGCCAAAGCTATGCGCGAAAGTCAGGAATACAAAAAATTAAAAGAAGCTAAAGCTGCTCTTGAGCAAGATCCAAAAGGCAAAGAGATGGCTGAGGAATTTTTAAAATTGAGCCAGGAAATAGAATTAGCGAAATATCAGGGACAGGAAGTTCCGGAAGAAAAAAATGAAAAATTACAAAAGCTTACTGGCATTTTAGGGTTAAATACAGTTGCTATGGAGTATCTGCATGCCTTTATGCGTTTTCAAATGATGATGGGTGATATTTCAAAATCTATCGGAGACGTAGTGAAGGAAGTTGCTGGTGAATAAAGAGTTTTTGGATTTAGCTGAACAACTGAAAAGTTCTGTTTCCTGTACTGTGCGTTTGAATGAGCTGATGAGTGGGCATACATCTTTTAAAATTGGCGGACCAGCTGATATTCTGGTTTTGCCGGAGTCCATTGAACAATTACGGGAAGTTTTGAAAGTGGTCAAGGAAACTGTTGTTCCTCTTACTTTACTTGGCAATGGATCAAATGTTTTAGTGCGCGATAAGGGCATCCGTGGTATTGTTATAAAGCTGGGGAATATGCTGCGGCATTTTTATGAAGCAGAGGACTTGTTGGTCTTTGGATCTGGTTACTCACTGGCATTAGCTTCATATAAAGCGATGGAATGCGGAAGGACCGGAATGGAATTCGCTGTAGGTATTCCTGGAAGTATTGGCGGTGCCGTATATATGAATGCTGGCGCCTATGATGGTGAGATGCAGAATATTGTCAATTGTGTAAAGGTTATGGATTTACAGGGAAATGAACGTGTTCTTACTGCTGAAGAGCTGAACTTTGGTTATCGAAAAACCAGTTTACAGAACAGTGGACTTATTGTTACAGAAGTAACTTTAAAAATGCCTTCCGGTAATAAAGATGAAATCAAGTCTAAAATGGATGATTTCAGTCACCGGCGTATTAGTAAACAGCCGTTAGAAATGCCAAGTGCAGGCAGTATGTTTAAACGACCACCAGGATATTTTGCCGGGACTCTGATTGATCAGGCCGGGCTAAAGGGTTATACGGTAGGTGGCGCCCAGATTTCTACTAAGCATGCTGGATTTGTTGTTAATGTTGGTGGTGCTACAGCTGCTGATGTTTTACAGCTTATTAAGGACGTACAGACCAAAATAAAAGCTGGTGTTGGTGTTGAATTGCAGCCAGAAGTTTTGGTAATCGGTGAAGAATAAGAATTGCTTACTCCAAAAGCTCCGATATTTGATATCGGAGCTTTTTTACTGTCACAGAATGTTCAATTGAAAAGCGTTGGAACGCTATGATATAATAACAGCATTGCAGGGAAAGAAGGATTTTAGATTAATGAATAATGAAAAAGACAATGTGTATGATTTAGTAGAAGATTTTTATGCCCATGATGAAGGTTGGAACACATTGCTCAGACAAGAATATGCCGAAGGCTTTTTACGAATGGAAGCATGGAAAGGCAAAAAAAACAGTGATTTATATCGTAGTTGGGATAATTTAACGATGCTGTGTTTATATCTTGGCAGTGCTGAAACGTTTCTGGGAGATATGAATGCGGATGACTTTATTGATTGTATAGCTTGGTGCGGCAGAAATATTTCAGAGTTTACTCCTGATTATAAGAATACACAAGATTTTTTAGAAACATGTGACGGGTTGTTTAAATATTTGAAAGGTAAAAATGCCATTTCTAATGATACGGTACCTGGTACTGCTGCTGAAATATTGCTGCAAGAAGGTAAAATGAATATAATTTTACCGGATGGAAGCTTTGATGAAGCAAATGCAGAAAGAGCGTGGAATGCGACTCCGGATATACCTGCTAAAATATTTTTAAATATTGGAGAGCGCCTGCAGGAATTGCTTGAGGTACTGCATAGGTTTTTTGAGAGAGAATATTTTCGTTTGGACCTCGATAGAGCTGCATTTTTATATTATGGTATTTTAATGGGCTATGAAGATGAAAAAAAAAGATAGTATTGAAGAAACCAGTGAATGCTTTTGGGATTATTTTTTGTTTGACTATCATTTGCTGCGTAGTGATAAAAGACCTTTGGAATTCTTTTATGAACGGACTTGCCTGCCTGAGAGTGACGATTACGACGAAGAGTTTGCCAAACGTAACCGTGATGTTTTAGAAGAATTATGCAAAGCAAGGCTGGCTATATTCAAAATTGACAGTTATACAGATGACGGTGCTTTTTATTGTACAGACTGGCTGAGTGGAGAAAAATATACGTTAAGTCTGCCACTGGAAGAATCGGAAGATTTAAATGACGCTATTTTGCTGGGGCATATTTTTTATAATGAAAGTATGATAATGAATTATGTAAGCTGTCTTAAAATAGGCAAAGTAGCGCAGAAACGTCTGTTTAATACACTGAAGTCGTGTAAGGAATGGTATAATATTCAGGATCCTGCGGCGGATTGGGAAGCATTTATAGCCAGAAATCCGATGCTGCTTCGGCATATGGTATTTTTATATTCTGCTTTTGTAAATCTGAATAATTTTAACTATGAAACTGAGCATAAAAACTATCTTCCTACGGAAATAGATTATAAGGACAGAGTTATTCTGAGAATCAGACAGATGATGGAGCCATATCATTTTGCTGAACGCGATATTAAATTGGTCATACAGTTGTGGTCTGATTTTAAGGTTAAGTTCTGCAGAGAAGTAAGAATGCCTGATATTTGGGCTGCAGGAGCTATTTTTGATTTTATCAAGACAAATGGTGTCTACAATTATGATGATGAAAAAATTGCTGAGTTGTGCCACAATGTTCCTTTGGACGTAATGAGGCGTATGGCAAAGGAAATATGGGTAACTTTGGGGATAGAAAAACACGATCCACGTTACATCAACGAAGAAGGAATTTTGCTGATGGCGCTTTCCTAACGTGAAAAAGGAGTTTTGCTATGAAATGTAGTTTTTGCGGAAAAGAATTAGAACGTGGCACGCAGGAGTGTCCATATTGTCATTGTAGTATTGAAGCCGAAGTACAGGTTCTGCGCCCTGAAGAAAGAGATACCTTTGATGGCGTTACTATTGAGCAGGATGGTAATGCAGAAGGAGGAACCCGCGTAGAAGATATGCGCACAGAGCGTAGAGCTTATGAACAAAATAACGGCGGTCCGCAGATCCGTGTTCATAGTTTTGGTTGCGGAAGCGGTATTTTGATGACGCTGTTGATTTTAGGCGGCATTTTAGCGATCTTTTTCTTTTGCTGCCTACATTTTTGATTTTTGCTGCTATTGGAGCAGTAGTAGTATTCATTATGCGGCTTTTTATGTAAAATAATTAAAAAAAATGTGTTCAGAGTTGAGTCTAAAAACTAAATTTATTTGATTTATTTTAGAGAAAAGAAACTCCGCCTGTTATTTAAACAAGCGGAGTTTCTTTTTGTTATTTTCCAAGTAAAGTTTTTAATTCTTGTAGTTTTTCTGCAAATTTGTGCAGTGTTACGGTTACCGGCAAAGGGGTCGTTAAATCGACACCGGCTGTTTTTAACAGGTTCAGAGAATAGTCACTGCCGCCGGAAGCAAGGAAGTGCAGATATTTTTCTACTGCCTTAGGTTTATTTTCGAGTATTGCCGAGGCAAAGGCGGTGGCTGCACTGTAACCGGTTGCATATTTATATACATAAAATGGGGTATAGAAATGAGGGATACGTGACCATTCACTGGCTAATTCTGCGTCTACAGTAAGAGCAGGGCCATAATAACGTTTGTTGCTGTCTAACCAATAGGTTTCCAGCATTTCAGCCTGCAGTGTACGGCCCTCGTTGATTTCATTATGGATGAACTTTTCAAACTCAGCAAATTGTACCTGACGGTAAACGGTAGTCCGTACGGCTTCGAGAAATTGGTTGAGAAGATAGATTTTCTGTTCTGGAGAAGCTGTTTTTAAGGTATGCTCTAAAAGTAAGATTTCATTTGTGGTAGAGGCGACTTCGGCGCAGAAAATAGAATAATCACTGTTGATATATGTTTGGGACTTATTGCTGAAATAGCTATGCAGTGCATGTCCCATTTCATGAGCAAGAGTAGATATACTGTTATAGCGGGGCTGATAATTCAGCAGAACATAAGGATGTACTCCGTAGATTCCCCATGAATAAGCTCCGCTTCGTTTACCTTTGTTTTCGTAAATATCGATCCACTGTTTATCGAAACCCTCTTGTAAGGCGGCCTGATAATCATAGCCCAAAGGGGAGAGCGCTGCTGTTACTTTGACCTTTGCTTCATCAAAATCACAGGCAAAGCTGTCGGCGGCATTGCTGATTGGCTGGTAAATATCATAAGCGTGAAATTCATCCAATCCAAGTATTTCTTTTTTTAGGGCTATATACTCATGTAAAGGTTTTAAATTTTCGTGAACGGTCTCAATCAGACCGTCATATAAACTTGGCGGTATATTATCTTCAGAGAGACAGGCTTCTAAAGTATCATGATATTTATGGGCAGTTGCATAAAACGCACTGACACGGCAATTGCTGGAAAGCGTATTGGCGAGCGTATTGCGGTATTTATGGTAAGTAGTCATTAAGCCTTTGAAAGAATTACGGCGCAGTAATCTGTCATTGCTGGTCATATTGAGCAAATAATTGCCTTCGCTGACAGTTACATCCAGTCCTTCTGAATTTTTAACCAGAGGAAATTGCTTATCAGCACTGACTAAGCTGCGGAAAATAGCAGCTGGGCCTGAAGTTGCCAGCTGGCTCAATGAAAGCAGTTCTTCCTGCTCTTTGGGAAGAACATGTTTGGATAATCGCAGTAAATTATTAAGATAAAATCGATAATCACTAAAATCAGAGTCAGATAATAGATCGTTTAATTTTTCCTGACTTAATGATAAAAGCTCCGGCTCAACAAAGGAAACAGCATTGCTGAAAGCGGCGGCTAAAGCTTCGGCTTCGCCCACCAGAGCCTGAAATTGCTGATTGGCATTATCAGTATCCTGCTGAAGTCTTGCATAGGCATATAATTTACTGATAATGATGGAAAGTTTTTCCTGTTCCCGCAATACCGTTTTTAAAGTCTGACAGTCATGCAGTTGGCCTTTATATTGACTAAAAGCGTCAACATCCTTTTTAAATTGCTGACTTGCTGTTTTCCAAGATTCCTGATCGGGATAAATATCATTGATGTTCCATTGAAAACGGCTGTCTATACTACTGCGCGACACTAAACTGCCATGCTCGGGTTCGTTATTTTTAGTCATAAATTAAATTCACTCCTTGCAAAATCTAAAATACTTTATTATTATAACACAGACAGCATATGAAAGGTTAGAGGCGTGATTTTATGAAAAGTATTTTAGTAGCTATTAACAGTAAATATGTTCATACAGCATTGGGACTGCGTTATGTAAACGAATTCTGCAGAAAAAACGCAATAGAAGTAACGCTTATCGAAGAGACCATACAAACTCCGCTTTTGGCGGTATTGGCAGAGATAACAAGAGCCAAGCCAGAAGTTGTGGGATTTTCTGTGCATATTTGGAATAAAACTTATGTCTACAGCTTGATAGAGTTAGTCAGAAAAGTACTGCCTGCAGCGAAAATAGTTGTTGGCGGTCCTGAGGTGGCTTTTGAGCCAGAAAGAATTTTTAACGAAAAAAGTGAAATAGATTTTATTGTACAGGGTGAAGGAGAAATTTGCTTTTCTGAATTGTTAAAAGCATTAAAAAATGCTGACGATAAGGTGCCGGCGCACATTGCTTATCGTGATAAAAATGGTGCTGTGCAAATTAATGGCGGTGTAACAGTTGTTGAAGATCTGGAAGAGTTGGGGTTTCCATACCCTGATTTGGAAACTATAGTTGCTGAAAATAAAATAGTTTATTATGAATGTACACGGGGCTGTCCTTTCCAGTGTTCCTACTGTTTATCTGGTATTTCTCATTCTGTTCGCAGACGTCCGCTCGAAAAAGTACTGTTGGATTTAGAACACTTTATGGAAGCGAAAGTGCCACTGGTAAAATTTGTTGACCGTACATATAATTTGGATGAAACATATTTTCTGCCTATCATGCATTACTTATCCATGGCTGATACAGAGACGACCTTTCATTTTGAAATTAAAGCTGATTTGCTTTCAGAAAACACATTGAAATTCTTGGAAACAGTACCAGAAGGCCGTTTTCAGTTCGAAATTGGTGTTCAAAGCACAAATACAAAAACATTGGAAGCCATCGGCAGGGAAAATAACTGGAAGAAATTAGCAGATAATGTCGGACGGCTTTTGCAAAACAATAATATCCATCTGCACCTCGACTTAATTGCTGGCTTACCATATGAAGGACTAAAAGAGTTTATAAAATCATTTAACGATGTTTATGGACTTAGACCGCATATGCTGCAGTTAGGATTTTTAAAAGTGCTGCAGGGGACGGTTATGCAAAGTCAGGCTCAAGAACACGGTTTGCTGTATATGAGTGAACCGCCTTATGAGGTGGTTCAGACTAAGTATATGGGATATGAAGAATTACGCTTTCTTAAAGTTTTGGAAGATGTTTTTGAAAATACCTACAATACAGGTAAGTTTAATAACGTTTTAGCATATCTTATAAAGGCAAATAACGGAACCGCATTTGATTTTTATCGCAAGCTGACAGAATGGTGGGAAAGCAGAGGCTTGTATCCTCAGGGACATAATGCTCGCGGTGTAACAAAATTGTTGTGGGAATTTACATGTGACTGTTATCCTTCCGAAAAAACAAATGTAAAAGAAATATTAAGATTTGATGTATTTGTTTCTCAGCCTAACTGGCTTCCCAGCTGGATGGGATGGAAAACAGCTGAATTAAATGAACGTGCTATGGCCTTTTGGCGGGATAAAGACGAGGTTCGTCAATATTTACCGGATTATATTTTTTCAACCTGGAGGCAGATACGTAAGAATTATCCTATTGAAGCGTTTGACTATAATGTGTATTCTGGAGTTGCGGAAAGAGTGGTTTTTATGGCGGATTACAGCAACGGTAAATGTATCGTTAAACCATTGATCAGTAAGTACTTACAAAATAATTAAAAAACATAAAAAAGTTGTAAAAAAGGTGTTGACAGAAGTAACGGGGAATGCTATTATATACAAGTCGCCGAAATGCGGCGGCAGGCAGAACCTTGAAAACTGAACAATAACCAAAAACGAATGTGCGGGCGAGCGTTTCTTGAAAGAGGAGCGTTTGCCAAGTCAAAAAATAATTTCTTAACAACAAATCGAAAGAGCCAATCGGCTTTCTCAATAAAACTTTATTGGAGAGTTTGATCCTGGCTCAGGACGAACGCTGGCGGCGTGCCTAACACATGCAAGTCGAACGGAGAATTTTATTTCGGTAGAATTCTTAGTGGCGAACGGGTGAGTAACGCGTAGGCAACCTACCCTTTAGACGGGGACAACATTCCGAAAGGAGTGCTAATACCGGATGTGATCATCTTGCCGCATGGCAGGATGAAGAAAGATGGCCTCTACAAGTAAGCTATCGCTAAAGGATGGGCCTGCGTCTGATTAGCTAGTTGGTAGTGTAACGGACTACCAAGGCGATGATCAGTAGCCGGTCTGAGAGGATGAACGGCCACATTGGGACTGAGACACGGCCCAAACTCCTACGGGAGGCAGCAGTGGGGAATCTTCCGCAATGGACGAAAGTCTGACGGAGCAACGCCGCGTGAGTGATGAAGGATTTCGGTCTGTAAAGCTCTGTTGTTTATGACGAACGTGCAGTGTGTGAACAATGCATTGCAATGACGGTAGTAAACGAGGAAGCCACGGCTAACTACGTGCCAGCAGCCGCGGTAATACGTAGGTGGCGAGCGTTGTCCGGAATTATTGGGCGTAAAGAGCATGTAGGCGGCTTAATAAGTCGAGCGTGAAAATGCGGGGCTCAACCCCGTATGGCGCTGGAAACTGTTAGGCTTGAGTGCAGGAGAGGAAAGGGGAATTCCCAGTGTAGCGGTGAAATGCGTAGATATTGGGAGGAACACCAGTGGCGAAGGCGCCTTTCTGGACTGTGTCTGACGCTGAGATGCGAAAGCCAGGGTAGCGAACGGGATTAGATACCCCGGTAGTCCTGGCCGTAAACGATGGGTACTAGGTGTAGGAGGTATCGACCCCTTCTGTGCCGGAGTTAACGCAATAAGTACCCCGCCTGGGGAGTACGGCCGCAAGGTTGAAACTCAAAGGAATTGACGGGGGCCCGCACAAGCGGTGGAGTATGTGGTTTAATTCGACGCAACGCGAAGAACCTTACCAAGGCTTGACATTGATTGAACGCTCTAGAGATAGAGCTTTCCCTTCGGGGACAAGAAAACAGGTGGTGCATGGCTGTCGTCAGCTCGTGTCGTGAGATGTTGGGTTAAGTCCCGCAACGAGCGCAACCCCTATCCTATGTTACCAGCAAGTAAAGTTGGGGACTCATGGGAGACTGCCAGGGACAACCTGGAGGAAGGCGGGGATGACGTCAAGTCATCATGCCCCTTATGTCTTGGGCTACACACGTACTACAATGGTCGGAAACAGAGGGAAGCGAAGCCGCGAGGCAGAGCAAACCCCAGAAACCCGATCTCAGTTCGGATCGCAGGCTGCAACCCGCCTGCGTGAAGTCGGAATCGCTAGTAATCGCAGGTCAGCATACTGCGGTGAATACGTTCCCGGGCCTTGTACACACCGCCCGTCACACCACGAAAGTTGGTAACACCCGAAGCCGGTGAGGTAACCTATTAGGAGCCAGCCGTCTAAGGTGGGGGCGATGATTGGGGTGAAGTCGTAACAAGGTAGCCGTATCGGAAGGTGCGGCTGGATCACCTCCTTTCTATGGAGACATGAGATAGTAAGATATCTCGTAGACTTCAAGTCGACGCACATTCGTTGGTTAATGTTTAGTTTTGAGGGTGCTGCCCTTAAGCTAAAACAAAAGGGCCTATAGCTCAGCTGGTTAGAGCGCACGCCTGATAAGCGTGAGGTCAGTGGTTCAAGTCCACTTAGGCCCACCAAACAAGTTTTAGCAGACAACAACAGAAAAGTGGGGGCGTAGCTCAGCTGGGAGAGCACCTGCCTTGCAAGCAGGGGGTCAGCGGTTCGATTCCGCTCGTCTCCACCAACTTTTTGAACCTTGAAAACCATATAGAAGAGACAAACAGTTTATTACGAAAATGATGAGTGAGTAGTAATAGACACAAACCTCTAATCAAAATGCTATATTTGATGAGAGGTAACGAGAAAAAAGTCTAGGAACGTAAGTTTCTTAGCAGCTGAAAAGTCAAGCTACTAAGGGCATACGGTGGATGCCTAGGCGCCAAGAGCCGAAGAAGGACGCGGTAAGCTGCGAAAAGCCACGGGGAACTGCAAGCAAGTATTGATCCGTGGATATCCGAATGGGGAAACCCGGCCATCGTCATGGATGGTCACCCGCAAGGGAGGGAACCTGGGGAACTGAAACATCTAAGTACCCGGAGGAAGAGAAATCAAACGAGATGCCCACAGTAGCGGCGAGCGAAGAGGGCAGAGCCCAAACCGAGAAGCTCCGGCTTTTCGGGGTTGAGGACCGGCAGAATCGAAGTCAGGCCTAGTTGAATTACCTGGAAAGGTAAGCGAGAGAGGGTAAAAGCCCCGTAGACGAAAGGCAGAGCAGAGAGGCCGAGATCCAGAGTACCACGAAGCACGAGGAATTTTGTGGGAAGCAGGGGGACCACCCTCCAAGGCTAAAAACTACTTGGCGACCGATAGCGCATAGTACCGTGAGGGAAAGGTGAAAAGAACCCCGGGATGGGAGTGAAATAGTACCTGAAACCGTATGTCTACAAGCAGTCGAAGCGAAAGCGACGGCGTGCCTATTGAAGAATGAACCAACGAGTTATCTGCACTAGCGAGGTTAAGTGGAAGACACGGAGCCGCAGCGAAAGCGAGTCTTAAGAGGGCGCTAGTTAGTGTAGGTAGACCCGAAACCGCAGTGATCTACCCATGTCCAGGTTGAAGCGCAGGTAAAATTGCGTGGAGGACCGAACCGGTGAGCGTTGAAAAGCTTTCGGATGAGATGTGGGTAGGGGTGAAATTCCAATCGAACGCGGAGATAGCTGGTTCTCCCCGAAATAGCTTTAGGGCTAGCCTGAGGTAGTAAGTATAGGCGGTAGAGCACTGATCGGGCTAGGGGCCGTAAAGGTTACCGAACCCTGTCAAACTCCGAATGGATATACTGTAGAGCCTTGGAGTCAGACTACGAGTGATAAGATCCGTGGTCAAAAGGGAAACAGCCCAGACCACCAGCTAAGGTCCCCAATGTCGTACTAAGTGGAAAAGGATGTGGGGTTTCATAAACAACCAGGATGTTGGCTCAGAAGCAGCCACCATTTAAAGAGTGCGTAATAGCTCACTGGTCGAGAGACCCTGCGCCGAAGATTCCCGGGGCTAAAGTACGAAACCGAAGCTGTGGCTGTATACGTAAAGTATACGGGGTAGGGGAGCGTTCCCATAGGGTAGAAGTCGAACTGGAAGGTTCGGTGGACTTGTGGGAAGTGAGAATGTTGGTATGAGTAGCGAAAAGAAAGGTGAGAATCCTTTCCACCGAAAGCATAAGGATTCCTGAGCAACGATCGTCGTCTCAGGGTAAGTCGGGACCTAATCCGAGGCAGAGAGCGTAGGAGATGGACAACTGGTTGATATTCCAGTACCGGTAGTAATTGTTTGAGCAATGGAGTGACACAGAAGGGCAGGCAAGCATGCGAATGGAAGAGCATGTGTAAGCGTGTAGGGTGGTGCATAGGCAAATCCGTGCACTGAAAGCCTGAGGCGTGATGCGGAGTGAGCAGAGATGCGAGCGAAGTTGTTGACCCCACACTGTCGAGAAAAGCTTCTAGTGAGAGAGCTACCGCCCGTACCGTAAACCGACACAGGTATGCGGGGAGAGAATCTAAGGTGCGCGGGAGAACCCTCGTTAAGGAACTCGGCAAAATGTACCCGTAACTTCGGGATAAGGGTAGCCACTGTTGTGAAGTCCCATGCGGATGGAGCATAGAGTGGTCGCAGAGAAGAGGCCCAAGCGACTGTTTACCATAAACACAGGTGCCTGCTAAAGCGAAAGCTGACGTATAGGTGCTGACACCTGCCCAGTGCCGGAAGGTTAAGGAAGGATGTTCGGATTAGTCCAAAGCATTCGACTGAAGCCCCGGTGAACGGCGGCCGTAACTATAACGGTCCTAAGGTAGCGAAATTCCTTGTCGGGTAAGTTCCGACCCGCACGAAAGGTGTAACGATTTGGGCACTGTCTCAACGAGGGACCCGGTGAAATTGAAATACCTGTGAAGATGCAGGTTACCCGCGACTGGACAGAAAGACCCCATGGAGCTTTACTGTAACCTGACATTGGGTTTTGATACATTACGTACAGGATAGGTGGGAGGCTTGGAAAGTTGGACGCTAGTCTGACTGGAGCCGACGTTGGGATACCACCCTTGATGTATTGAAATTCTAACCGCGAGAGTAACGAAATCCGGGACAGTGTCAGGCGGGCAGTTTGACTGGGGCGGTCGCCTCCGAAAGAGTAACGGAGGCGCCCAAAGGTTCCCTCAGCGCGGCCGGAAATCGCGCGAAGAGTGTAAAGGCAGAAGGGAGCTTGACTGCGAGTCAAACACGACGAGCAGGTACGAAAGTAGGGCTTAGTGATCCGGTGGTACCGAGTGGAAGGGCCATCGCTCAACGGATAAAAGCTACCCTGGGGATAACAGGCTAATCTCTCCCAAGAGTCCATATCGACGGGGAGGTTTGGCACCTCGATGTCGGCTCATCACATCCTGGGGCTGAAGTCGGTCCCAAGGGTTGGGCTGTTCGCCCATTAAAGTGGTACGTGAGCTGGGTTCAGAACGTCGTGAGACAGTTCGGTCCCTATCCATCGCGGGCGCAAGAGATTTGAAGGGGGCTGCTCCTAGTACGAGAGGACCGGAGTGGACGAACCGCTGGTGTACCAATTATCCCGCCAGGGGTACAGTTGGGTAGCTACGTTCGGAAAGGATAAACGCTGAAAGCATCTAAGCGTGAAACCAGCCTTAAGATGAGATCTCTCATAGAGCAATCTAGTAAGACACCTTAAAGAAGATGAGGTTGATAGGTCGGGAGTGTAAGTACAGCAATGTATTGAGCGGACCGATACTAATATGTCGAGGGCTTGACTTAAGTGACGCCCTGACAGAGGCAAGCGCAAGCGAAGCCAATGGCAGGAAAGGTTGAACTTATATCGAAAAAGCGACCTGAGGGGAGCGTTTTCGATGAAAGTGAATCGCCGAAAAGAAGTAAAAACACACAGCGAACTCAAAAGTTTGTACTCTTCTATATAGTTTTGAAGGCTTAAAGACCTTCTGAAACAATCTGGTGGCGATAGCTAAGGGGACCCACCTGTTCTCATCCCGAACACAGTAGTTAAGCCCTTAAACGTCGAAAGTACTTGGCTGGAAGCGGCCTGGGAGGATAGAAAGCTGCCGGTTAAAAAAATAACCATACCATACGGTATGGTTATTTTTTTATGTGATGAAAATACTATCCGGCCAGACCTTGCCCTGGGACACATGGCAGGCAAAACAGGAAGTTGCATGCCTGTGTACTGGAAAACTGTCTGTTTTAAAATAAGCATTATATATGATTCTTGAAATGACATAGCTTGCAAATACTAAAAAGCTTATTCAAAGTACCAATATTTTAGATTATTATGAAAAATTACAAAAATGTAAAAATGATACATTAAGTTTACAAAAATAAATATCTTTTACTAAAAATATAAAGTTTTTATTGACAATCGAAATGCCGGATAGTAAGCTATAAAAGCACTTTGTTCTTTATAAATGAACTTTATTATGTGGGGGAAGATATTATGATGAAGATGAGTAATTTTAGATGGAAAGTTGCCTGGTTGATTTTTATCGTTAGTTTTGTTTCATATATGGATAGAGTAAATCTGTCTGTTGCTACTCCTGTTATTATGAAAGAATATGGTTTTGATAAAATAGATATGGGACTTATTCAATCATTTTTCTTTGCCGGTTATGCTTTGATGCAGGTTCCAGGTGGTATGATGGCTGAAAAGTTTGGACACCGGATTACAGGAAGTCTGGCTGTAATTTGGTGGTCTGTATTTACTGCTTTGACTGCTGTGGCAAAGGGAAAATTTTCTTTTGCTGCAGTAAGATTTTTGTTCGGTATGGGTGAAGGGCCTATTTATCCTGCTTTTGCGATTGCTATTTTCAGATGGTTTAATAAAAAGGAAAAAGGCAACGCCAGCTCATTTTTGTTGAACGGTTCTTTTTTGGGGCCAGTAATAGGGCCAGCTTTGACTGTTGCATTGATGTCTACAGTTGGCTGGAAAATGGTTTTTTTGATTTTTGGCATTGTGGGGATTTTAATGGCTTGGGTATGGCATAAATATGTTCCTGAAAATCCTGCAGAAAGCCCCTATGTTAATGAAGCTGAATTAGCTCATATTAACGAAGGACGTACTGATGTTCCAATTGTAAAAAAAGCTGCTCCGTGGGGTAAATTATTTACTTCTGTACAGTTTTGGGCTATTGGTGTGCAGTATTTCATCACCGATTATATTATGTTCGTATTTTTGGCATGGCTGCCGCTTTATTTAATGGAGGCACACGGTTTCTCACTTGCAAAAATGGGCATATGGGCAGCAATGCCGTGGCTGACTTTGATTATTATTACCTTCAGCAGCGGTTATTTCTGTGATAAAGCTATTGCCAAAGGTGCTTCACAATATTGGATACGTACTTTATGTGGTTCTGCTGGAATTATAATTTGTTCCCTGGCTTTGTATATTGCTACAAGAACCGCTGATCCTATGCAAAACGTAATGTGGCTATCTTTATCACTGGGGTCGCTGGGATTGACTTTCAATGCCTCCTGGGCCTGTGCGATCAATTTAGGGGGAGAGTTTGCCGGTTCTATTTCCGGGTGGATGAACTTCTGGGGAAATATTGGTGGCGTCATAGCTCCAACTTTAACTGCCTGGATCGCGACCAGCTACGGTTGGGATGCTGCACTGATCGCAACAGCGTTATCGGGTGTTGTTGGCGTATTGGCGTGGTTTTTAGTCCGTCCTGATAAAGCTATTGTATAATTAATTCTACTGTAAAGTACTTGCAAAGATGAGTAAACTTTGCTATAATGCCTAAGTAATCAAATAACAGACAGTTCGTGACCATCCTGTCTCAAAATAAAACTACGGGTGTTCTGCTTAAAAGCAGAACTGTTTTAACATGGATGGGACGAAAATTTTGATTTTCGTCCTTTTTATGTAGTTCCGTTCTTGGTCACAGCAAGAAAGGAGCATAGTAATATGAAAAATCTCACTAAAACGCAAAAATTGACTATTTCCGCCTTATGTATGGCTTTATATCTGGTTGTTATGATGTGTACGCAAAGCTTTGCCTTCGGACAGTATCAGGTACGCATTGCGACGGCTTTATATGGTTTGAGCGCTATCTTTCCTTTCCTGATAATTCCATTTGGTTTGGTAAATGTATTGGCAAATACTCTGATGGGTGGTTTGGGACCTTTGGATATGTTAGGCGGCGGTTTGGTTGGTATTATGACAAGTCTGACAATAGTTTATGCTAAACGCCATGATTTAGGTAATTGGTCTGTGATGCTGGCAATTACTTTAGTACCGGGGTTAGGAGTGCCGGTCTGGCTTTCTGTATTGCTGGATCTGCCTTACTGGCTGTTAGCGTCTACTGTTTTAGTAGGCCAGTTTATCTCCGGTGTCGTGGGTATGGTATTGGTGACAGCTTTAGAACGCTGCGAAATATTTAATTTTGCTTCAGCAAAAAAATAAGGAGGATTTATGACTTCTGGAAGAGAACAAAAAGAATTGACAGGCGTGAGCCTTTTAGGCAATAAAACTAAGTATCCTACGGACTATGCTCCTGAAGTACTGGAAGCTTTTATTAATAAACATCCCGGCAATGATTATTTTGTAAAATTTAACTGCCCGGAATTTACAAGCCTGTGCCCGATGACAGGACAGCCGGATTTTGCTGCGATCTATATTTCCTATGTGCCTGATCAGAAACTAGTAGAAAGTAAATCGTTAAAGCTGTATTTATTCAGCTTTCGCAATCATGGCGATTTTCACGAAGATTGTGTAAATATTATTATGAAAGACCTGATCAAGCTGATGGAACCGAAATATATAGAAGTTTGGGGTAAATTTACTCCGCGCGGAGGTTTGGCGATCGATCCATATGCCAACTATGGCAAACCGGGCACAGAGTGGGAAGCAGCTGCTAAAAAGCGTTTGATGATGCATGATATGTATCCTGAAAATGTAAGTTATCGTTAATAAGATTTTACTTTAAAGCCGAGGACTGTTCTTCGGCTTTTTATTTTTAAGATAAAATTTAATAAATAAATTATGATTTGTTGCTATTTTTAACACAACACCACTTTTTTTCTTTTATACCTTGTGCTACAATAGACTAAATGAAGATTTCTGAAAATTTATTTTTAGAGCTAGTGGGACTAAAAATGGACCACGAGGGACAAAATGCGCTGGGAGATCACTATGGACAGTATTATTAATTTACAAAAAAAAATCGTTCCCGAGCTTACAAATCTTTTAGTTCAGAGATATCAGATATTAAGGCAGGTGAGCCATGAGTATCCTATCGGACGCAGGGCGTTGGCTGCCAGGCTGGGTTTGAGTGAAAGAGTATTGCGGGCACAGGTCGATTTTTTGAAAAACGGTGGTTTACTGGCATTTTCTTCTGCCGGAATGTCGGTGACTGAAGAGGGCGCGGATATTCTGAAAGAGCTTGCTGATTATGTCCGTAAATTGCAGGATCTGAACTCTTTGGAACAGTTTTTATGTGAACGCCTGGATATTGGGCGTGTAGTCATCATTCCAGGAGACTCTGACCAGGAAGAGGTGGTCAAACGTGAAATCGGCCGTGCTGCGGCGAGGATTCTTGGAAATCTGCTGAATGACGGCAAAGAACATATCGTTGCCGTAAGCGGTGGTACAACTATGGCTGCCCTGGCTGCTAATGTAAGCGGCAATGAGCCTAAAACAGTTGTAGTACCAGCCCGCGGCGGTTTGGGTGATAATGTTGAATTACAGGCTAATACTATAGCCACAGTCCTGGCTCAGCGGCTGGGAGCATCTTACAGGCAGCTGTATGTCCCGGACAGCGTCAGTGAAGAGATACTGAATAGTATTTTAGCAGAGGATATTGGGGTCAAATCTGTGGTTGATATTATCAAACAGGCCGATATCCTGGTGCATGGTGTAGGACAGGCTTCAGTAATGGCACGGCACCGCAGGCTGCCGCCGGAATTCATAAAAAAACTGCTGGATGACGGCGCCGTAGGCGAAGCGTTCGGGCAGTACTGCGCTTTAGATGGCAGACAGATCTATATGACAAACAACGCCGGACTGATGCTGCAGGATCTGCCAAAGATCGGAACTGTTATCGGCGTAGCCGGAGGACGGTCTAAAGCAGCAGCTATCTTGTCAGTAATCAGGGCGTCGCGTCAGGATATACTGATAACTGATGAAGCAGCAGCTCACGACATAGTGAGAATGTTGGAAAATTATTAAGGTTACAAGGCACATTAGTGCAAACATATAATTTGCTCAAAGCATAAAAGGAGGATTTTTATCATGACAAAAATTGGTATTAATGGTTTTGGCCGTATCGGCCGCGAGGTTTTCCGTGTTGCTTTTACTAATCCGGAGGTAGAAGTAGTTGCCGTTAATGACTTGACTGATGCTGCAACTTTGGCTCATCTTTTGAAATATGACTCTGTACATGGCACTTTCCCGCATGAAGTTTCTGTTGACGGTGATAATATCGTTGTTGACGGTAAAAAATCAAAGTTATCGCTCAAACAGATCCTGCTAAGCTGCCTTGGGGTGAATTGGGAGTTGAGATCGTAGTTGAATCTACTGGACGCTTTACTGAAGGTGAAAAAGCAAAAGCGCACTTGACTGCCGGCGCTAAAAAAGTAATTATTTCCGCACCTGCTAAAGGCGAGGATATCACTATCGTTATGGGTGTTAATGAGAAAAAATACAACGCTGCGGAGCATCATATCATTTCAAATGCTTCCTGCACTACTAACTGCCTGGCTCCGTTTACCAAAGTGCTTTTGGAAAACTTCGGTATTGAAAGCGGTTTGATGACTACCGTCCATTCCTATACAAATGATCAGAAAATCCTTGATTTACCGCATAAGGATCTGCGTCGTGCCCGTGCTGCGGCGATGTCCATTATTCCTACTACTACCGGAGCTGCGAAAGCAGTTTCTCTGGTGCTTCCTGAAGTCAAAGGCAAATTGAATGGCTTTGCTATGCGTGTGCCGACACCAAATGTTTCCATCACTGATTTGACCGTTGTTTTGGAAAAAGATACTACTGTTGAAGAAATAAATGCCGCTTTGAAAAAAAGCAGCTGAGGGTGAATTAAAAGGCATTATGGGTTATAATGAGCTGCCTTTGGTTTCCAGAGATTACAATGGCTGTCCGTTGAGCTCTATCGTTGATGGTTTGTCTACGATGATGGTCGGCAAAAGAATGGCGAAAGTTGTCAGCTGGTATGATAACGAATGGGGTTATTCCAATCGTGTGGTAGATCTTGCTGCCTACATTGCTAAACAAGGCCTGTAATTAAAGGAGTATATCATTCTAATGGATAAAAAAAACCTGTGTGATTTAGACGTTGCTGGTCAAAAAGTTCTGGTACGTGTCGACTATAATGTGCCGATGGACGAAACCGGTAAGATTACCGATGATACCAGAATTCGTGCTTCGTTAGAAACTATCAAATATTTACTGGAGCATAAAGCTGCGGTCATTTTGATGGCGCATTTAGGCCGTCCTAAAGGACAAGTTAATATAAAATACAGTCTGGCGCCTGTTGCCAAGCATTTGGCAAAGCTGCTGAATATGCCTGTTGCTTTTGCAGGTGACTGCATCGGTGAAGAAGCTGAAAAAGCAGTACAGAAGCTTAAACCCGGTAAGATTTTGATGCTGGAAAACCTGCGCTTCCATAAAGAAGAAGAAAAAAATGATATGGATTTTGCCGAAAAACTGGCATCTTTAGCAGATCTGTATGTTAATGACGGCTTTGGTGTTTCTCATAGAGCCCATGCTTCGGTGGAAGGGGTTACGCATTTTCTGCCTTCAGCAGCAGGCTTTTTACTGGAAAAAGAAATTCGCTTTGTCGGACAGGCTGTGGAAAATCCACTGCATCCCTTTGTTGCTATCATTGGCGGTGCCAAGGTTTCCGACAAGATCGGCGTGATCGAAAATCTTTTGGAAAAAGTCGATACCCTGCTGATCGGCGGCGGTATGGCCAATACTTTTTTAGCTGCTCAAGGGCATAAAATGGGCAAATCTTTAGTTGAAGATGATAAGATCGCTTTAGCAAAAGAACTGCTGGCTAAGGCCAAAGCACGTAAAGTAAAATTGCTGCTGCCGGTAGATCTGGTAATGGCAGAGACGTTTGCTGCCGATGCCAGCCATAAAGTTGAAAAAGTAGCCAAGCTGGATCAAAAATATATGGCTTTGGATATTGGCCCTGCGACCAGCACTTTGTATCAGGATGCGCTGCAGGATGCTAAAATGATCGTGTGGAACGGGCCCATGGGTGTTTTTGAAATGGATGCCTTCTGCAAAGGTACTGAAGCTGTCGCTCAGGCTGTTGCTAAAAGCAGAGCTATGAGCATTGTCGGCGGTGGTGATTCTGTGGCTGCCATTGAAAAGCTGGGGCTGGCTAAAAAAATTACGCATATCTCCACTGGCGGAGGCGCTTCGCTGGAATATCTGGAAGGCAAGGTCCTGCCAGGTGTTGCGGCTTTAGATGATGTACGCCGTAAAATTGTGGCCGGCAACTGGAAAATGCATAAAAATGTGGATGAAGCAGTTGAACTGGCTGAAGATATCGTCAGTGATACTAATGGGACACTGAACGAAGTAGTTGTTTTTCCGCCGTTTACAGCACTGGAAAGCGTTGCTGAAGCCATTGACGGTAAACATGTAGGCTACGGAGCTCAGGACCTGCATTGGGAAGATGAAGGCGCTTATACAGGTGCTGTTTCCGGTAAAATGATTGCTGATATCTGCGCTGAATATGTTTTGATCGGTCATTCTGAACGCCGCACCATGTTCGGTGATAATGAAGTGGCTGTTGCTAAAAAGATGCGTGCTGCATACAGAAATGGTTTGAAACCGATGTTATGCGTAGGTGAAAATGCCCAGGAGCGCGCAGAAGGAAAGACTTCACGTAAAATCAGCATGCAGCTGAAAAGTGCCTTAAAGGGCATTACTCCTGATGAAGCGGAAGTTTTGGTTGTTGCCTATGAACCATTGTGGGCTATTGGCAGCGGTCAGGCTGCAACTGCTAAAGATGCTCAGGAAGTATGCCTGCTGATCAGAAATAAGCTGGAAAAACTATTTTCTGCAGATATCGCGCGTAAGGTTCGTGTTTTATATGGCGGCAGCGTTAATGCTAAAAATGCCGCAGATTTTGCAATCAGCGGTATCGACGGAGTTCTTGTAGGTGGGGCGAGCCTGGATGCGCAAGCGTTTTCTGCTATCGCACGCAGTATATAAGGGGTGACGAAAATGGCAAAACAGCCGCTATTGCTGATGATTTTAGATGGCTGGGGTATTGCTCCGGCAGGGCAGTATAATGCAGCTGCTTTGGCAAAGACACCTAATTTGGATGCTTTGTTCGACAAATATCCGCATACGCGCTTATCCTGTTCTGGTGCAGCCGTAGGCCTGCCAGACGGGCAGATGGGTAATTCCGAAGTCGGTCACTTGAATATCGGGGCAGGACGTATTGTCTATCAGGAGCTGACAAGGATCACTAAAGCCATAAAAGACGGTGACTTTTTTGAAAACACTATTTTGAGTAAAGCTATGCAGACAGTAAAAGCCAACGGCAGTGCGCTGCACCTGCTGGGTCTTGTTTCTGACGGTGGAGTGCACAGTCATATCAGTCATTTGTTTGCTCTATTAGAAATGGCTAAATTGCAGGGACTGAACAAGGTTTATGTACATGCTTTTTTAGACGGACGAGATGTTGGACCGCAGACTGCCGATGTTTATCTGGTAGAACTTGACGCGGAGATGAAGCGTATCGGCGTTGGTAAAATCGCTACAGTAGCAGGGCGTTATTACGCTATGGACCGCGATAAACGCTGGGAACGTGTGCAGAAAGCTTATGACGCTATGGTTTTGCATGACGGCACTGTTTGTACTGATGCGGTCAGCGGTGTGCGTGCTTCTTATGCGGGCGGGGTCACTGATGAATTTGTAGTTCCGTTCATAGCTGCACCTGAAGCAGATTCCTGCGTCAAAGCCGGTGACGGCATGATTTTTTTCAATTTCCGTCCCGACAGGGCAAGGCAGCTGACCAGAGCCTTTGTAGATGAAGAATTTCCTTATTTTACGCGTCCTCAGACAGCCCGTCCGGTAAATTTTGTTTGTATGACGCAGTATGACGAAACTATAAAAGCTCCCGTTGCCTTTGCTCCGGAAACGCTGGAAGATACGCTGGGCAAAGTACTGGCTGACCACAAGCTTCAGCAGCTGCGGATCGCCGAAACGGAAAAATATGCTCATGTGACCTTTTTCTTTAATGGCGGCGAGGAAGAATCGAATGTTGGTGAAGACAGAGTTCTGATTCCGTCACCGAAAGTGGCTACCTATGATCTGCAGCCGGAAATGAGCGCCGAGCTTGTGACAGATAAGCTGGCAGAGCTTCTGGATACAGATAAGTACGACATGATAATATTGAATTTTGCCAACCCCGATATGGTAGGGCATACAGGCGTGCTGAATGCTGCTGTCAAGGCAATGGAAACTGTCGATGCCTGTGTGGGGCGTATTGTTGAAAAAGTATTGTCACTGCATGGAACAGCCTGTATTACGGCTGATCATGGCAATCTGGAAAAGATGCTTGACGAAACGACAGGACAGCCTTATACGGCTCACACAACGAATCAGGTTCCTTTTTTGGTAGTCAGTGATGAAAAACATACTTTACACGAAGGCATTTTGGCTGATATTGCGCCGACGCTGCTGGAACTGCTGAAAATCAAGCAGCCTGCTGCGATGACAGGGAAAAGTCTGTTAACAGATAAAAATAAATGATGAGGTGAAGTTAGAGTGGCAATGATTACTGAAGTATATGCAAGAGAAATTTTGGATTCCCGCGGCAATCCGACTATCGAAGTAGAGGTTTGCCTGGAAGACGGTTCCGTTGGACGCGCTGCTGTTCCTTCAGGAGCGTCTACCGGCGCGCATGAAGCGGTAGAGCTGCGTGACGGTGATAAAAACCGCTATCTGGGCAAAGGCGTGACTAAAGCAGTCGATAATGTCAACGACGTTATTGCTGAAGCTTTGATTGGACTGGAAGCAACCCGTCAGGTAGAAATAGACGAGATGCTGATCCGTTTGGACGGGACCCCAAATAAAGGAAAATTAGGCGCCAACGCTATTTTAGGTGTCTCCATGGCTGTAGCCAAGGCTGCCGCTGCTTCTGTAGGGTTGCCGCTGTATCTGTATCTGGGCGGTGTTTCCGCACAGGAGCTGCCGGTACCGATGATGAATATCCTGAACGGCGGCCAGCATGCTGATAATAACGTCGATATTCAGGAATTTATGATCATGCCGGTCGGTGCTGCAAGCTTCAGCGAGGCTTTGCGCATGAACGCTGAAATCTATCATGGTTTAAAGGCCCTGCTGAACGCTAAAGGACTGGGAACAGGCCTGGGTGATGAAGGTGGTTTTGCGCCGAATCTGAAATCCAATGAAGAGGCGATCGAAGTCATCCTTGAAGCAGTGAAAAAAGCAGGCTATAAACCGGGCGAAGATATCATGATCGCTTTAGACGTTGCTGCCAGCGAATTTTATAAAGATGGAAAATATCAGATGGAAGGCGAAGGTTTGGTAAAAACCTCCAATCAAATGGTAGATTATCTGGCTGCTTTGTGCGAAAAATACCCGATCGTTTCAATCGAAGACGGTTTGGCGGAAGACGACTGGAAGGGCTGGAAAGCGCTTACGAAGAAATTAGGCACTAAAGTTCAGCTGGTTGGCGACGATCTGTTTGTTACCAATGAAGAACGTTTGCTTGAAGGTATCAAAAATGATACTGCTAACGCTATTTTGATCAAAGTCAATCAGATAGGTACTTTGACAGAGACCTTCAATGCTATTGAAACTGCTAAACGGGCAGGCTATACCTGCATTATTTCGCATCGCAGCGGTGAAACCGAAGATACTACATTGGCAGATATTGCCGTTGCTGTCAATGCCGGACAGATCAAAACAGGTGCTCCGGCACGTACTGACCGCGTGGCCAAATACAACCAGCTGCTCCGTATCGAGGAAGACCTCGGCGGCGCTGCCAAGTATAAAGGCAAAGCTGTATTTTACAACATCAATAAATAATCGGAGTAACGGTTATTTTGAAGCAGGGCAGATACCGGACGCGTATTTGCCCTGCTTTTTACTAAATTTTGTACAATTTTTTATATTTTACCGTTGTAAGCTGTATAACATTATGATAGAATAGTTAGGTACTAAGTAAAAGAGGAGGTAAGCTTTGTGATTGCAACTGTCTTAATGGTATTAGACGTAATCGTCTGTATCGCCTTGATAGCGTCTGTGTTAATGCAGTCCGGGAAGGGCTCAGGCTTGTCAGATGCGTTCGGCGGAGGCGGTGGTGGTGCCTTCTTCGGCAAGGGTAATGATGTTGATACTTTAATGGCTAAAGTTACGATTGGTTTGGGTACTGCTTTTGGTATCATCACGCTTGCTCTGGCAAAAATCAACGGTTAATTTGGTTAAAAAGAACGCTCTGCGTTCTTAATTTTTAAAAACTCAAAAGAAACAGAAAGGGGATCAATGTTTTGAGTACTTATTTAATTTTATCCATAGTCGTCGGTCTTGTTGCCCTCGGCGTGGCAGTAATGCTCAGTAACGCTATCAGCGCTGCTAATGCCGGTACTGCCCGTATGAAGGAGATCGCTGGCTATATCCATGAAGGTGCAATGGCATTCCTGTACAGAGAATACAAATATCTTGCTATCTTCATCGTTGTTGTTGCTGCAATTATTGCTACATTCTTATCAGTAAGCACTGCGCTATGCTTTATCGGCGGTGCTGTATTCTCCATCTGCGCAGGTTATCTGGGCATGAACGTGGCTACTAAAGCTAACGTTCGTACAGCTGAAGCTGCCCGTCACGGCATGAGCGAAGCTCTGAAAATCGCTTTCTCCGGCGGCGCTGTAATGGGCCTGGGCGTTGTAGGCCTTGGTATTGCCGGCCTGGCTGTAGCTTATTTTGTTTTTGACCGTAACATTGATATTGTTACCGGTTTTGGTCTGGGCGCAAGCTCGATCGCATTGTTTGCCCGTGTTGGCGGCGGTATTTATACTAAAGCTGCTGACGTTGGCGCTGACCTTGTTGGTAAAGTTGAAGCCGGTATTCCGGAAGACGATCCGCGTAACCCTGCTACTATCGCTGATAACGTAGGCGATAACGTAGGCGACGTTGCCGGTATGGGTGCCGACTTGTTTGAATCCTATGTAGGCGCAATTATCTCCGCCTTGACTCTGGGTGCAGTTGCATATCCCGGCGGTGAAGGTGTTGAATTTGTTTTCATGCTGGCTGTTGCCGGTATCCTTGCTTCTATCATCGGTGTTATGTTTGCCCGTTCCAGCAAATCTCAAAACCCTCAGGCTGCACTGAACAGCGGTACTTACATCGGCGGTGCTATCGTTATCGCTGCTGCTGCTTATCTTTCCAACAGCCTGTTTGGTTCTCTGGATGCATTCTGGGCTATTGCAGCAGGTCTGCTTGTTGGTATGATCATTGGCAAGATCACCGAGATCTATACCTCTGCTGATTTCGGTAGTGTTAAGAAAATCGCTCAACAATCCGAAACCGGTCCGGCAACCACTATTATTGCCGGTTTGGCAGTTGGTATGTATTCTACTTTCTGGCCTATGCTTTTCATCTGCATCGGCGTAATCGTATCATTCTTTGTAATGGGCGGCGCTACTAACGGCGGCATGGGCCTGTTCGGTATCTCTCTGGCTGCTGTAGGTATGCTCTCCACCACCGGTTTGACCGTTGCTGTTGACGCTTACGGCCCGATCGCCGACAATGCCGGCGGTATTGCTGAAATGTCCGAGCTTCCTCCTGAAGTTCGTGAAATCACTGATAAACTTGACTCAGTTGGCAACACTACTGCTGCTATCGGCAAAGGCTTTGCTATCGGTTCTGCTGCACTTACTGCACTGGCTCTGTTCTCTGCTTATGCGCATACCGTTAACCTCACTACCATTGACTTGCTCAACCCTGTAACTTTGGTTGGCCTGTTCATCGGTGCAACTCTGCCGTTCGTTTTCGGAGCTATGACCATGGAATCTGTTGGTAAAGCCGCTTACGAAATGATCGAAGAAGTTCGTCGTCAATTCCGTGAGATCCCTGGTTTGCTGGAAGGCAAAGCTAAAGCTGACTATCGTAAATGCGTAGATATCTCTACTGCTGCTGCCTTGCACGAAATGATTCTGCCGGGCGTCTTGGCAATCGTTGCTCCGTTGCTGATCGGTTTCCTCTTTGGTACCGAAGCATTGGGTGGTATGATTGGCGGATCTTTGGCAGCCGGCGTGCTGGTAGCTATTTTGATGGCTAACGCAGGCGGCGCCTGGGATAATGCTAAAAAATACATCGAATCCGGTGTTCATGGCGGTAAAGGCAGTGAAGCTCACAAAGCAGCTGTTACCGGCGACACCGTAGGCGATCCGTTCAAAGATACTTCCGGACCTGCAATGAACATCCTCATCAAATTGATGACTATCGTTTCCTTGGTATTTGCTCCGGTTCTGGCTGCTCATGGCGGCATTCTTCTGAACTTCTTTAAATAAGAATTGTAAGTTGTTTGTAAAATCCCACATCTTCGGATGTGGGATTTTTTTTCATATGGTATAATAATATAGTATAAGTAAGATTAGGAGCGTAATTACAGTGCAGTCATTCAGTGGTAATGAAGAATTTTTCTTTCAAGGCGGCAAACAGGGTGTAGTATTGGTTCACGGTTATACGGGAGCTCCGGGAGAGATGCGCCTGCTGGGAGAATATCTGCATCAGCAGGGGCTGACAGTACTGGGCGTGCGTTTAGCAGGGCATGGTACTACGCCGCAGGACCTGAACAAGACCAAATGGCAGGACTGGTATAAGGCTGTAAGCGATGGTGTGTATCGCCTGCAGGCCGGCTGCGATAGAGTTTCAATAGTGGGACTGTCCATGGGAGGACTGCTGACTATTAAAGCTGCGGCTGAATTACCGGTAGCGAAAGCGGCTATCCTGGCAGCGCCGATTTACGTTTGTGACAGAAGGGCTCCTTATCTGCCGTTACTGCGTTTTTTTATCCGTTACCTGAAAAAACGTCAGCGCCAGTATCAGGTGCCTGCAAGCTACAGCGTTTGTTACCATATTATGCCAGTCAAGCCGCTGAGCAGCCTGTTTGAGCTGGTCGATTTGTGCAAAAAAAAGTATTTGCAGTCAATAAAAATACCCTGCCTGGTGATGCAGTCAAAAGTAGAGCATACGGTAAAACCTGCCAGCGCTCAATATATTTATGATCATCTGGGCACAGCTGATAAAAAACTTGTTTGGTATCATCATTCCGGACATATACTGACCCTTGATAATGAACGGGATGATGTTTTTCAAAAAATTTATGAATTTTTAATGGAGTAAGAAAATGCAGGAAAAAGAATATACCTGGTGCTTTGCCTGCGGCAAAGATAATCCTATCGGTTTTAAAATGGAATTTACAATGGATGCCGAGGAATGTGTGGCTTATTTTACACCCAGACAGGAGCATCAAAGCTATGACGGGAGAATGCATGGCGGTCTGATCAGCGTCTTACTGGATGAGATCATGGGCCATTACCTGTTCGTCACAGAAGGAAAACCTGCCTATACGGCAAAAATGGAACTGCGTTACCGGCAGCCCGTTATGATTGGTGAAACGGTAAAATGTGTAGGCCGGCGTTTGAAACAAAAAGGCCGTCTGGTAGAAATGCAGGGCCAAATAATTACGAAAGATGGCATCGTAGCTGCTGAAGCAGTGGCAAAAATGATGCTTGAGGAAGATAATGCAAGCGAAAAGCAGTAAAACAACAATATTAGATTTTATGCGGAGCAGCTCGTATGCACCGCAGACAGCAGAAGCACTGATCGAAACGATCCCCATTAGCGGAAATCTTGATCACTTCTGGAAAGACATGCTGGAACTGGAAGAAAACGGTGAGATTATTAAAACCCGTTTCGGGACCTACGGCCTGCCTGAAAAAATGGGCTTGGTCGTTGGCAGATTCCAGCTGACCAGCAAGGGATTTGGGTTCGTGATACCTGATAACAAAGGCGAACGTCCCGATGTATTCATTCCACCCCGAGCTTTAGGCGGTGCAATGAACAATGACCGTGTAATGGCACGTGTGGAAAGCTCCAGCGGCGGCAATAAGCCGGAGGGAGAGATAATTCGTATCATCACTCATGCGAATAATAAGATTGTCGGTATTTTTCATCAAAGCGGCGATTTTGGCTTTGTAACACCCGACGATAAACGTATCGGGCAGGATATTTATATTATGAAAAGACATTTCGGCGGGGCCAAGACCAACCAGAAGGTAGTGGCAGAAATCACCGAATGGCCGGTTGAACGGCGCAACGCCGAAGGCAAGATCATTGAGATTTTGGGCAACGTAGGCGATGTGGGGCTGGAGATCATTTCGATCATCAAGCAGAATGATCTGCCGCTGGAATTTCCGCCGCAGGTCATCGAAGCCTCGAAACGTGTGCCTAAAAGCATCAAGCAAAGCGAATTGGAAGGCAGACGTGACTTGCGCGATCTGCCGGTCGTGACTGTTGACGGTGACGATGCTAAAGATCTGGACGATGCTGTTTATGTGAAACAGCTTGGCAAAGATGAATTTTTATTGGGTGTACATATAGCCGATGTCAGCTATTATGTAAAAGAAAACGCTGTTTTGGATAAAGAAGCACGTGAGCGCGGCACCAGTGTCTATCTGGTAGACAGGGTGCTGCCGATGCTGCCCGAGCGTTTATCCAACGGTATTTGCAGTCTTAATGCAGGCGAAGACCGCTTAACGATGTCCTGTGAGATGCATATCGACCGTAAGGGCCGCATTTTAAGCTACGAGATATTCCCGTCGGTCATTCATGTCCGCCACCGTCTCAGCTACCGTATTGTGCGTGAGATACTGGTGAACGGTGACGAAGAACTGGCGCAGAAGTACGAAGATGTAGTACCGATGCTGAAAATGATGGAAGAGCTGTGCCTGGTGCTGCGCAAAAAGCGTACGACACGCGGCGCTATCGACTTTGATCTGCCGGAACAAAAGGTCATTCTGGACGAACAAGGCCGACCAGTGGAGATCGTGCAGCGGATCCGCAGCATAGCTGAATCTATTATCGAAGAATTTATGCTGGCAGCCAACGAAACTGTTGCGCGCCATATGTTTAACCAAAAGTGGCCGTTTATCTACCGTGTCCACGACTTGCCCAACGAAGAAAAAATGAAAGACCTGGCCAAGCTTCTGTCCAACTTTAACGTTAAGCTCAAGGTCAGCGAAGAAACGAAACCGGGCGAAGTGCAGAAAGCTTTGGCGGAAATGGCTGGCAAGCCGGAGGAACGGCTGGTATCGACAGTAGCTTTACGTTCGCTGAAACAGGCTGTTTATCAGACCGAGAATATTGGGCACTTTGGCTTGGCGGCAGAGTATTACACGCATTTCACATCGCCGATCAGGCGTTATCCTGACTTGATAGTGCACCGTCTGCTGCATGAATGGGTGAGCGACCCGGCAATGAATGACCAAAAAAAGCGAAAAGCTGGAACTGAACCTTGACGCGATCGCCGAACATTCCTCGATCCGTGAACGTGCGGCTGCAGAAGCAGAACGTGCTACGGTCGATTTGAAAAAAGCAGAATATATGGCCGGCCATATCGGCGAAGAATTCGACGGAGTTATTTCCGGCGTCACTGCCTTCGGAATGTTTATCGAACTGGAGAACGGTGTTGAAGGGCTGGTACATATTTCCAGCCTGATGGACGATTATTATGAGTTCTATGAGGACAGATACGCCTTGCTGGGCTCGCATACACGGAAGGTCTACCGTTTGGGTGACCCGGTGCGGATCGAGGTCTTACAGGTCAATATTGCCGACAGGAACATCGACTTTATTATGGCCGGCGAGAACGATGCTGTGCGCGACAGGATAAAGGCTCAGCTTTTAGGGCAGCGCAGCCATGCTTCGGCACGCAGCGCGATAGAAAAAAGCGGCGGCAAAAAACAGGGTAAAAGCGGCAGTCGCAAAAAGCCGCTGGAGAAACGCGGCAAAGGCGGCGTTGGCGGCAATAAATATGTCAATCACGCGAAAAGCAAGAAAAAAGGCCGCAAGAAAAAATAACCACAACCAGGTGAACAATAATGGCAGAAAAGAAAATCAAAATCATTGCGGAAAACAGAAAAGCCAGACATGATTTTACGATCCATGAAACCTACGAAGCCGGTATTGAGCTGACAGGTACGGAAGTAAAATCACTGCGGGCAGGCAAAGCCAATATGAAAGACAGCTACGCCCAGATCACCAAAACGGCCGAGGTCTATGTTTATAACCTGCATATCAGCCCTTATGATCAGGGTAACCGTTTCAACCATGAGCCTTTGCGCAACCGCAGGCTGCTGCTGCACCGCGAGGAAATACGCCGCCTGATCGGCAAGGTCAAAGAAAAAGGCTACGCTTTGGTGCCTTTAAAAATGTATTTTACTCACGGGCTGGTAAAAATGGAGCTGGCGCTGGCGACTGGCAAAAAGCTGTATGATAAACGGCAGGACCTGGCTAATAAAGACGCCAGGCGGGAAATGGAACGCGCAATGAAAGAGCGTAACCGTTAAAAGTTGCATATTCTTCACAGGACGCCGCTTGCAAGTAGCAGGCGCCTGTGTTAGAATAATTAGAGCCTTACAGGCCATATTTATAACCGGGGATGTACTGGTTTCGACGGGGGTAGGTGTGGTATGATAAGCGAGCCGTGGTTCCGTTAGCACGTTAAACGGCGGACGTTTAAAGTAAACGCAAAAACTGATTACGCTTTAGCAGCTTAATGCTAACGTCTTTCCGATCCTCCTCCCATGGGAACGGAAAAGACGCAAACAGTGGGATACCCGTAAGCCAATTCTCGGAGGCGGACAGGGGAAACTCATCGAGATAGCGACCGCGAAGCCTGCCGCTTGGCGTCAAGGAAGCAAAATCTAAATTAGCGGCTGCGCTCGGAGAAAGTCATATTGCAATATTTTCGGACAGGGGTTCGACTCCCCTCATCTCCACCAATTGCACTAATTTAAAACTTATCATAAAATACGACCCTGGCGACAAGCCGAAGGTCGTATTTTTTTTATGCCGTGACAGTTGTAAAAACAACGGTAAATATTTGAGTGTAACTAATGTTTTTAAAAGTATCATTTATAAAATTTAAAATTATTTAAAATATACTAAATGTTGGAAAAGTTTTACTATAGTTGACTTTATTATACAAAATGCTATAATTGTATTAAGAAAATAGGAGGTGTTTTATGAAATTATCTAAAAAGTTATTTACAGCAGGAATTGTCGCTGCACTGACCTTGAGCGTTGCTGCATCGGCTTTGGCGGCAGAATTGACTGTTAAAACGAAAATCAACGAAGGCCAGGTGAAAATAGCCACACCGGTCATCACCGGATCTGAAGGCGGCGCAAAGATGGATACGCTGTTGACGCAAATGACTACCAAAAATACTGTAGCTGAGATCTATAAATATTTATCCAGCGACAGCCAGAAAATCACTTTAGACAACTATCTTGATTTCACTAACGGTTCTCCTGATCCTGTCAAAGAAGGCTTTGCACTTGTAAAAGGCAGCGCTTTCCTTGTAAATGCAGGCTTTGATAAAGAACAAAAGGCACTGGGCAAAACACAGGCTGCTGAAAAATACAGATTGGATATCGACTATACTGCTTATACAGTCGATTCCGAAATTTTATCGTTGGAACAATACGCCAGCGCTTATACCGGCGGTGCGCATGACAACGAATCTATCACAACGCTGACCGTTAACCCGAAAACAGGCAGGATCTATACCCTGGCCGATATGTTCGTTCCCGGCAGCGACTATAAAGCACGTTTGGAAATGCTGATCGCTATCCAGCAAAAAGGCGATAACAGATTGCTCGAACAAATGAAAAAACCAACCGTTGCTTATCAAAAAGTTATTATTTCCGGTAACGAAAAATTCTATCTGAATTCTGATCTTGATAACTGGGGCATTTATGTTGTTTACAACCCGGGTGAAGTTGCACCGATGGCAGCCGGTATCCAAAAATACTATCTGCCTATCGATACGATCTCAGATATTATCAGCTATCAACTGAAATAAGTAAAATAAAAACAGACACGCTTATGCGTGTCTGTTTTTTTATGTTCTTTTATTTAGCTTTAGGCAGCTGAGTCAGCAGCTGCAGTTGACTGCCGTCATCAAAGCTGACGCTGCTGATGGTGACCTGCCATTTTACAGTCTTCAGATCACTGCGCAGCAAGCGGACAGTTTCCGGTTTGAACTGGTTAAGGCTGAACAGTTTTTTCAAACTGCTGCTGCCCTGCGGGGCCAAAGTCAGGTAATCGTTGAAACGGCAGCGCTGGAGCAGCATACCGTCGTTATCGAAAACCTCGACAGATCCCTGCAGTCCGGTAATAGTTTTGGCAGAGATATTATTTAAGGTAAACGTGTTTTGCATGGTATAAGAAGGGAACCAGCCGCCGCTGGAATCGATAGCGATAGTTCCGGGGACGGCGGTAACAGCGGCGTCAAGCTCGGCCTGGACCTTGCTGTTAAGCTGTTTGAGCTTTGCGGAAGTAGCCTGTTCGCGCTCTTTCAGCAGCTCCTTGAGGTTGGTGATTTCCGTCAGGCGCCAGCTGCCGTCGTCCAATTCGTACATTTTGACATGCAGGATAAAATTATGTTCTAATTGTTTATCGTACAGCTTGACGGCAACATCGGCAGTTTTGCCGACCTGCTCGCTGCTTTCAACACCTTCGTAGCGCATCGTGCCGAAGCCGGTACGTTCCTTAAGCTGCTCGGCCAGCTGCTGACCTTCTGTTTTCGGGCTGGGTGCAGGAGTTGGTGCTGGGGCAGTGTCGTCGATATCACTGGTTTCCTCTGTATTGTCTTCGATCGAACCCGTTTCCACATAATGCTTGGTCTGCTCGGTCATGATTGGGACAACTACACTTTTCAGGCTTTGAACGATACCGAGTAAAAATGGATTGGCCTCTTTGGGATCACCAAAGGCATAATAGACTACATCGTCATACGCGTGGGCATACAGTGAATTCAAATCAACATGCTTTTCGAATTTTGTCAGATCATGCTGTTGTACAGCCTCGTGGATCTGAGTAAATGTATATTGCGGCGTACGCATCCAGTAAAAAAAATACAAGGCGGCGCCGATAACGATCAAAGCGGCAGTGATAAGTATATATTTTTTATTGTTTTCACTCATGGCAAACTCCTTATTAATGCTGGTATAATCATTTTAAAGATAATAACAGGGCTTGTCAATTAAATAAAAACAATAGTCAGCCTGCTGAAAAACTTAACGGCGCTGCCAATAAGGGCAAGCGCCGTTAAAAATATTTTAGTTTTTAAAGTCTTCCGGCTTTACCAAACCGCGCTCCAAAAGGAAGGTGCGGGCAACCTCTGCCCGGTCACGGCCTTTTTCGACCACTTCATAGTTCAGCTTTTGCATCGTAGCGTCGTCAATGGCGCTGCTCAGTACAGACAATGCCTGAGCTATCTCGGGATATTCGGCATTGGTTTTGCCGTTGACGAAAGGCAGCATATAATATGGCGGGAAGAAATTTTTATCGTCTTCCAGCAGTACTAAATCATATTTCTGCAGCAGTCCGTCCGTCGAAAAAGCTGTTATCACATCTACATTATCATACGTGATCGCAGTATACATCAGCGTCCCGGAGAAGTTATTGACCGATTTAAAGGTCATACCGTAAGTTTTTTCGATGCCTGGCAAACCGTCGTCACGGGCCGCAAATTCCGGCGAACAGCCGAAACGCAGATTATGACTGACACGGGTCAGATCGGTCATCGTCTTGAGATGGTATTTAGCGGCGGTCGCCTGTGTTACCGCTAAAACGTAAGTATTGTTAAAACCGAAGCTTTCCAGCAGCTCGATCTGATGCGTGTCCCGCATCTGCTGTTTCACCAGCGTATACATCTCATCAGGTGTAAAACCGGGGCGCAGCTTATTTTTCAAAATCGTGCTGTAACCGGTGCCGGTATATTCGGGATACAGGTCGATCTCTCCTGAACGCAGGGCCTCAAAAGCGATCATCGTGCCGCCTAAAGCCAGCTTGCGTTCAACCTTAAGGTCGGTTTTAGCTTCGATCAGGTCGGACAGCATATTACCGATGATCACGCTTTCCGTCGCGTCCTTAGAGCCGATGCGGAGATCATGCTTATTTAAAAACTCGTGGCTCAGCAGATAGCCGCTGCTGATAATAACGATCATACCGGCAACTGCCAGGATGCGTTTATGATGCTGCTTGGTACGTTCCAGGCTTTCCTTGGACATTTTTTTTGAAGCCGGGCGCAGTGAAACAGGTGTGACCGCAGTTTCGACCTTGCTCATCAAAAAATCCATTAAAAGCGCCAGACAGCAGGCAGGGATCGCACCGGCCAGAATCATATTCGGGTTGTCGGTCTGGATACCGCTGATAACCAGCGTGCCAAGACCTCCGGCGCCGATATAAGCCGCAATCGTCATCAGCCCTACCGCAGTAACGCTGGAAATACGTATACCTGCCATGATCACAGGCAGAGCAAGCGGCAGGCGCACCTTAAACAACACCTGCATATCCGTCATACCGATACCCTTTGCCGCTTCCAGCGTGTCGGCGCTGATATTGCGCAGACCGGTACAGGTATTTTTCAAAATGGGCAGCAGTGAATACAAAACTACCATTGCTACAGCAGTAACTGCGCCGATACCCATATAAGGGACCAGAAAACCTAACAGCGCCAGACTGGGAATAGCCTGGGCCAGATTAGCAAAACCCATTACCGGCCGCAGCAAACGCTCGCGCTCGGAAATGTAAATGCCCAATGGTACGCCGATACAAACGGCTATGGCGACCGAAAGCAAAGTCAGCTGGATATGGCTGAGCAGTAAAAGTCCTATATATTGCTGCTGGTCCTGTACATATGCTAATAATCCACTCATGCTTCGCCCTCCTCAAAGTCAATAAATTGCTGACTCATCGTCGTGACGAGGCTGGAATTAGTGATAAGTCCCAGCAGCCGCTTATTTTCATCTACAACAGGAACATTGGAAATATTATTGCTGTTGACCTTTTTAAGCAGGGCCACAATGTTCTCGTTGGGGTCGGCTGTCGCCTGTGCCGGTTTCATTACCGTATACACCGGCTCGCTCTTATCCGGCGCCGCATGAATAGAACGGGCGCGGATGATCCCCAATAAATGTTCGTTTTCATCAACGACCAAAAGGCTGTCGACGTTTTCGATACGCATTTTCTCGATACATTTCAGCATCGGCACATCGGGGTAGGTGATCTTCGGCGTGCGTATCATAATATCTTTGGCCTTGATCAGTTCGGGGCTGCTCCAAATGCGCTTAGAACCTACAAACTCGCTGACAAAACCGTCGGCGGGGTTCTTCAGGATATTTTCCGGGGTATCATATTGCAGTATATCGCCGGAATGTAAAATACAGATACGGTCAGCGATCTTCACCGCTTCGTCCATATCATGGGTAACAAAGACAATAGTCTTGCGCAGCTTCGCCTGCAGATTGACAAGCTCGTCCTGCAGCTGGCTGCGTGTGATAGGATCTAATGCCGAAAACGGCTCGTCCATCAAAATTATTCCGGGGTCCATGGCAAAAGCACGGGCTACGCCGATACGCTGCTGCTGGCCGCCGGAGAGATGATTAGGGTACCGGTCAAGAAATTCCTGCGGCAGTCCTACCATTTCCATCAGTTTTACTGTACGTTCAACGATCTCATCCTGCGGCAGCTTGGCCAGATGCGGAACGATCTCGATATTTTCGCGTACCGTCATATGTACGAACAGGCCTGTCTGTTGGATAACGTAACCCATATTTCTGCGCAGTTCGATCGGGTCCTGTGCAATAATATCCGTTCCGTTGATCAGTATCTGTCCTGACGTAGGGTCGATCAGACGGTTGATCATCTTCAGCAGCGTAGTTTTACCGCATCCGGAAGGTCCGATAAGTACGACCAGTTCACCTTCGTTGATCGAAAGATTGATATTTTCTAAAACATTGTGCTGTTTGTAAGCTTTACTTACATTGATAAATTGAATCAATAGGGTTGCCTCCTTGTCTATGTTTTGAAATTATGCCTGCGTCTAAAGTGAAGTTCCACTTGATGCTCATCTCCTTTCATATATATAGTAAATTCATATATTCGCTGTAAGCTGTGAATATTCCTGCAAGGTAATATAATAACAGAAAATTTAATTTATTATCCTTATTAATAAGAAAAATAAATATTAAGCTATAGCGATAATAGTATCGCAATAAGTGATAGAATTTATGGACCGCTGCCGCAGATACAAAAAACGTGTTATAATAACAGCAAAAACAAAGGAGTGAGAGTATGATTTTTATATGTTATCCCAAATGCAGCACTTGCCGGAAAGCCGAAAAATACTTACAGGATCATAAAATCGAATACATAAAACGCGATATTAAAACAGATAATCCTACTGCTGGCGAGCTGCGCTCCTGGCAGAAAAACAGCGGTCTGCCGCTGAAAAAGTTTTTTAATACCAGCGGCCTGCAATATAAAGCACTGGGCCTGAAGGATAAGCTGCCGCAGCTGAACGAAGAAGAACAGCTGCAGCTGTTGGCTGCTGACGGAATGCTGGTCAAACGCCCGATCTTGCTGACGGACGGTAACGTACTGGTCGGTTTTAAAGAAACGGAATGGGCAGAAAAGCTGCTGTAAAAGCTATACCTTTCATAGATTAAAAAGACCTGACAGGAGAATATAATTTATAGAAAATAGTTTGTAAACTATAGATAATATTTTGAAAGTATAAAAAGTTTAGAGAAAACAGTGCGAGTGTAACTTCTGCAACACAAAAGCGGTTGAAAAAATGTAAAAAAGCCTGTATAATCAGGGTAGAGAAAGCAAAGATGAACTCCGATAAGCCGATGACGGCACATATCGGAGTTTTTTGTTTATCTGCAGTTTTTTGTACGGATAGCTGTATCAGGATTCTGCCGCTTTTTTATGCAGGGCGTTGAGCCCCCGGCATTTTTTAATACATAAGTTTAAAGCAAAGGGTGTGAAATTATGGAAGCGGACAAAAAAACAACAACCGAAGAATTAGGATTCTTCAAAAAGTATGGCTTTTATCTGGCACTTGCTGTTCTGGCGGTGATAGTTATGCTGCCAAACCCGGAAGGACTTTCCGTAGCAGGCCAGAGAATGATCGGCATTATGGTTTTTTCGGTCATAGTCTGGGCGACAACGGCGATCTCGTACCCGGTCAGCGCCGGCGTCATTATGACGTTGATGGCGCTGTTGATCGGCTTTTCCCCCAACCCCGAAACAGGTAAACTGTTCGGTACGGCGGCAGGGCTCGGTATCGGGCTGAAGGGCTTTGCTTCAACAGCGTTCTGTTTGGTAGCGGCAGCCATGTTCCTGGCCGTAGCCATGACTAAAACAGGGCTTGATAAACGTATCGCACTGGTGATCCTTTCCAAGCTGGGCGCAAAATCGAACCGCGTCGTTATCGGCGTCATCCTCTGCGGCTTCATCCTCAGCTTTTTGTGCCCAGTACTACGGCGCGCGTAGCCTGCCTCGTACCGATCGTTATGGGTATGATCAAAGCGTTTGACGTACCGCTGAAAAGTAAATTCGCAGGTATGCTGATGATTACTGTAGCTCAGGTCGACAGCGTCTGGAACGTCGGCATCAAAACCGCCGCCGCGCAGAATATGGTGGCCGTAAACTTTATCAGCAGCCAGCTGGGAGTCGATATTTCCTGGCTAGACTGGTTTGTCGCCGCAGCTCCGTTCTCACTGCTGATGTCCATTTGCCTGTATAAGCTGATGATGCACCTGATGCCGCCGGAAATCGACGAAATCAAAGGCGGTAAAGAAACAGTTGCCAGGCTGCTGAAAGAAATGGGTAAGGTCAGTGTCGATGAAATGAAGCTGCTGGTTATCTCCATCTTCCTGCTGATCTTCTGGACTACCGAAAAGAAACTGCACCCGATCGACACATCGACAACGACGATGGTCGCCGTTACCTTGCTGCTGCTGCCCAAGATCGGCGTTATGAGCTGGAACGACGTTGTTCATAAAGTAAACTGGGGCACAGTACTTTTATTTGGCGTCGGTATTTCACTGGGCACTGCCTTGCTTTCTACTAAAGCCGCTACCTGGATGGCCAATGAGATCGTAGTTGGCTTCGGGCTCGAAAACTCGACCACGATCATGGTCCTAGCGATCATGTCCCTGTTCCTCATCGTTATCCATATGGGCTTTGCCAGTGCGACAGGCCTTGCTGCAGCGATCATACCTATCATCATTTCCGTCCTGCAGCATCTTAAGACCCCCGGCGTCAACATCGTTGGTATGACGATGATCCTGCAATATGTCGTCAGCTTCGGTTTTATACTGCCGGTCAACGCGCCGCAGAATATGATCGCCTACGGCACCGACACCTTTGAGGTACATGACTTTGTCAGGGCAGGTATCCCGCTTACGATCATTGCTTTTGCGCTGATCATGATTCTGGGCGCAACCTACTGGAAATGGCTGGGACTGGTCTAAGATACAGTTGTTTTGCAGATTATAAAGATAAAAAACATATGTAAATAAAGTAAACGGTACTCTTTTCAGAGTACCGTTTTTTTGCTGACTCTCGCATAGAGCAGCACTTGTTTGCCATATATGCTTCTGACAAATAAAGTACAGGGATACCTGCTTTTGCCAAAGTGCGAAAATAAACTGTTAGAAAAAGATTATTGATTAATTAAAGTAATTTTAATTAAAATTTTATCGTTTGCTTGTGTGTTCATTCGAGCCTAGAATAGTGACTATGTTAGATGCTTCTAACAGCATTATATATTTGGAGATGGATCAAGATGAGAACACAAAGCAATTATATGGGAAAAGCAAAGCTGCAGAAAAAAGTTTTAACAACTATTATGACAGGATTTTTATTTGCCGGTATCAGCAACACAGCGCTGGCAGACAATGTTTCTGTGCCGGACAGTAAAAACGACGGGCAGACCATTGGCGCAGGCAATACAGCCGCAGGCGATGGCTGGAGCGTAGAAGTAGGCAGTGACAATAATAAATCAGTATACAGCGTCGGCGATAAAAACGCCATCAGCCTGCGCGATAATGCTACTATTCATATCAAAAAAAACGCCGTTGTCACCAACGCAGCCAACAGGAACATCGGCAATTTTGGCACCGGCGCCAATACTATCGAAGTCCGTTCCGGTTCTAAGATCACTGTTGACGGTACAGTACAAAAGTATGGCCAGCAGAATATGGGCGAAGCGATCAACGTGCATGGCGGCGGCAATAAGATCGTTGTCAACGGTTCAGTCATTGCTGAAAAAAGCGCGGCTATCTGGTTTCAGGACTGGACAGGCACCGGGAACGACAGCAGGAACAGCGTCATCAATAATGGCCTGATCCAGCGCACAGACGGCGGCAACGTCATCGGCACTTCCGGCGGTAACGGCATCGACTTTACCAACAACGGTACCGTCAACGGCAGCCTGTTTTTTGCCAAAGGCGATGATAACCTGACTTTTATGCCCGGCTCCAATGTTACAGGCAATATTGATGGCGGCGGCGGTAAAAATAAGCTTAACTTAGATGGTGGTAATGATAAAGTAGGGGGAACACTGAACGGAGCTATCAAAAATTTTACGAGCCTGACTAAAAAAGGTACCGGCCTGTGGGAGATAACCGGCCCAATGCAGGGCTTTGACACAGTAGACGTACAGCAGGGCACACTTGGTTTAAGCGGCAACAATGACGGCTTCACAGGCAAGATCACAGTCAGGAAGGACGCCTCTTTAAGCGCCAAAGCTGAAAGCCTGCCGGTCAATCATCCGGTCAACGGCAATGTGGGGAATATCGACCTGACCAACGGCGGGACGCTGATTTTTGAACAGGATGATAATGGCAGCTATCAGGGGCAGATAATCGGCGACGGCTCGGTGATAAAAACAGGCAGCGGCATCGTGGCATTGCGGCCGGATGCCGGCGCCAATACCTACAGCGGTGTCACTACCATTGATGGAGGCGGTCTGGCGATTTCCTCGCAGGACGCCTTGGGCACTAACAGCGATTTGACCATCAATAACGGCAGCCTGACCGCAGAAGCCGATCTGACTATCGATAAACGGATCAATCTTGCCTCGGCAGAAGCTAACAAAATGGCAGTCATCGACACCAACGGACATAACGTGACTGCGGCAGGCGTGCTGAACGGCGTCGTTGACAGCGGTACTTTTATTAAAATCGGCGCCGGTACGCTGACTGCGGCCAATAACGACAACAGCTTTGCCGGAAACGTCGAAGTTGCCGGGGGAGCGCTGCAGATAGACGGCAGCGGCAGCAAAAACTTTACCGGCAAGATCCACGTACTGCACGAGGCCTTTCTGCAGGGCTCCGGCAAAGTAGCCGGCGACGTAGTCAACGCAGGCTGGCTGGCGCCGGGCAGCTATAACGATAAGTTCGGCACCTTTATCGTTGGCGGCAACTATACAGGCCAGCCAGGCGGCAAGCTCAGTATCTATTCCGTTCTGGGCGGCGATGCTTCGCCTACAAGCAAGCTGGTAGTCGAAGGCGATACCGAAGGCTCACCTACCAATATCAGGGTCATCAATCAAAACGGCAGCGGCGGTTATACCGATAAAGGTATCCTTATTGTCGACGTCCAGGGCAAGTCTGATCCCAACGCCTTCACACTGGCCTATGACTATAAGCAGCCAGACGGTACCGCTGCTGTCGCCGCCGGCAAATACCTCTATCACCTGCAATATAATCAGGAAGACGGCGACTGGTATTTAAAAACACTGCTGAACAAAGACGACACACCCGTCGTCAACCCTTCCGTACCTCTTTATGAAGCTTATCCGGAGATCATGCTGGGCTATATGAAAGTCAATACCCTGGAAGAACGTGTCGGCAACCGTAAGTGGCATATCATAGAGGACGGCGAACCGCAGCAGCATTTACAGTATCAGGAAGGCACCTGGTTCAAGACCGAAGGACTGAGCGGTAAATATAAAGCCGACCGCAGCACCGCTGCCCCGGACAGCAGCTATGATGTCGATTCGTGGAAAATGCAGATGGGCTACGACAAAATAATCTCACGTCAAGATGCGGCAACAACAGTTGTCGGCGGTTTGAACCTGCAAATGGGGCAGGCGCGGGCCAGGATCAAATCAGCAGTGGGTAACGGCAAAATCAAAAGCGACGGTAAAGGCCTGGGCGGTACTATGACCTGGTATAAAGACAACGGCGTTTACGTCGATACACAGGCGCAGGCCGTCTGGTTCGACAGCGATATCTCCTCCAGCTCCTCGGCTGCAGCGCAGCAGATAGAAGGCAACAAAGGCTTTGGTTACGGTCTGAGCGTGGAAACAGGCAAACGGATCGCCCTGAAACGCCCGCATTGGTCATGGACACCGCAAATGCAGCTTGCTTACAGCAATGTTGATTTCGATTCCTTCAGCGACGTCAACGGACTGGCAGTAAAACGCGGCAGCGCCGACAGCCTGCAGGGACGGCTTGGCGCAGCACTGAACTATGAAAAAAGCTATAAAAACGAAAATGACGAAAATTACCGCAGTGTAAAAGCCTATGGACTGCTCAATGTATATCATGAATTTCACGACGGTACTAACGTTTTGATCGCTGGCGACAACTTTGCCAGCCAAAATGACCCTACCTGGCTGGGACTGGCAGTAGGAGGCACTTATAACTATGGCAGAAATTCGCAGTACTCTCTGTATGGCGAGCTGGGCATCAGCACCAGCGCCAAAAAATTCGGCGACAGCCATGTACTTCGTGGTGAAGTCGGTTTCAGATATCGTTTTTAAATATAACTGCCTGCTGAAAACAGGCAAAAATAAAAGACGCAGCTATAAAAGCTGCGTCTTTTTATGTTATGCACCGTTAAGCTGGCACAATGACGTCACAATCAAATGTCGATCCCCAAAGCCTCTTTTACGAGCAGGCCGATAACAAAGGAGAAAGCGGCAACGCTAAGGCTGATAAGCGCCATCTCCCAGAAACGCTTTTTAAAATCCAGGTCCTTGGCGACCGAAATATAATAAGTAAACACCAGGATTATCAGCACCACAGTCACCAGCATCGTGCCCAAAGCGTGCAGATAATGCTCGTCATCAAAAACAAGATAGGGCAGTACCAGCAGCGCCACGGTAATGCAGTAAGCAATGCCGGTATAAACGCAGGACTTAAAAGCATCCTCGCGTCCTTCGCTGCGGGCCGAAAGAAATTCAGACGAAGCCATCGACAAAGTTGCCGAAACCCCGGTGATCAGCCCCGATAACGCGATCAGCTTGGTATTCTGCAGCGCTAAAGTCAGGCCTGCCAAAGTACCAGTCAGCTCGACCAGAGCATCGTTCAGCCCCAATACCATCGAGCCCACATACTGCAGGCGTTCTTCATCCAAGATCGCCAGCAGCTTCTGCTCGTGCCGCTCTTCGTCCTCGGCTATCTTCTGTGCCTGCGGTATCTCGGCGGCAATATCCTCATAATTATAGGCGGCATCGCCCTCATTGCCCTCCATCAGCTTTAGGGCAAAGGTATAACCAAAGATCACCGACAGAAAAGTATACCACCAGACCTTCCATTGTATGGGCTGCACCTTTTCTTTAGTAAAAGTCTCCCAGATCTGGTAGTGGCGGTGCTCCTCATTGGCTATTTTCAGCAGCGTCGCCTTGTTCTCCGGGTTTTTTACAAAGCCTGCGACCTTGGTATAAATATGGTACTCCGTCAGCTCGTTCTGCTGCATTTGCAGCACCCGTTTTTTGATCTCCGGGCTCAAAGGTTTTATCTCAGGCATCCTAATCAACTCCGTATAAATTTATTCATTGAATAACATTATACTGCAATCAGCTGCAGTTGACAAAGTAGGCGGACGATTTGCAGATAAAAAATCTAAATATATTAATAAAAACACCTGCAGAAGCTTAAAAGCTGTGCCGGATGTAAGCTGACACCGCCAAAACGGCAGCCAACAAGATCCTTACCAGCAGTGCCATTGTCAAAGAACAGAAAAAGAACTTACTGTGAACTGATCGCAGGTTATGTAGCGACAGCCATAATCATGTCTGGTCAGCAAAAGGATAAGAAAAAATAAAAGTAAACCTATTTAGTATAACTTAATTACAGCATCTAGTATTTTTATGTCTTTTCCAAACGTTTTTAGGTTGGGCGAATGTTGGAGCGGTCAATGCAAACTAAAGGCAAAACAGCACTAAAATAGCGGTTCGCTTTTGCGGACCTTTTTTAGTGCTGTTTTTGCCGGGATTTGCCTGTGAGTTTTGCAAAAACTGCCAGCCTCGGAAAGGGTAAAAAACAGAAACTTAAAAAATTTTCTGAAAAAATTTTTGCCGCTTGTCTAACCTTTGAAACCAAGCCGTCGAGCCGCTTTCAAAGCGGTGAGGAGGCGCCATTTGTATCGCGGCGCAGAAGTAAATTGTGAAAAGTATCCCTTTCGTGTCTTGTGGGGGGGTACAACAGTGCTATAATAATACAATATATAACTAAAACAAATAATATTAACTAAAAAATCAAAAATATAACTAATATTACGACTAATATTTACAAAATATCAAAAACTTTAAAGCAGGAGGCGGATCATGTATTCAGAAATCAACTTTACAAAAGTTGGCATCAATATCAAAATGTTTCGTGCTGCCAAGCATATTACGCAAATGGAGCTGGCCAGACTGCTTGGTATCAGTCAGACGCATCTCAGTAATATCGAAAAAGGGCGCGTACAGATCAGCCTGCGCTTGCTGGTGAAAATGGCTAACATTTTTAACTGCAGGCTGGATGATTTTTTTGGTATGTCCGAATGTTTGAGTGAACCGGAATATGAGTCGTCATTCAGTGAAGAAGATATGGCTCTGATAATGAAATTACTGCAGATGATGAGAAAAAAGAAATAACTGTTGTTGAAAGGAACTGGTGATGGAGATGCAGAGAAGACATTTAGAAAGAGCAGTACTGTTAAGTTTACTGCTGGCGAATGTTTGTAGAACAGGGGGGCCACTGAGTATAATACACAAATCACCGGCAATGAAAGCGGTTATGAAAGTATAAAAGTCATCGATAGCGTCAGTGGGGATGTGACTTATACTTTTGCAGGTGAAAACACGCTTAAAGGCAATATTTCAGAACTGCCTTTTAGACCGATTCTCGTAACAGATAAAAATGTGACAATCGATATCGGCGATAAGCTGACGACTATAGGTGAAGAAAAGGGCGCTGTCATGTATGCAAGTGAAGGTGGGATAATGGCGTATTCGTCATATGCCAACCTTACTTTTACAGGCGGAGAGCTGAATATAAAAGACCTTACTGCCGGAACGAACGGTGCTTATTTGGTCAAAGCAACTGAAGGTGGCAGCATTATTTTTGACAATACAGTGGTCGATATCGGTGCTGGTAATAATACTACTAGCAGTATTGGTCTGCAAAGTGCAGGCCAGGGCAGTAAGATCAGTTTCGGAAAAAATGTTGAGCAGCTTACTATAAAATCAGCTACTGGAATTGTGGTTGAAGGGGGTGGTAGCCTGGAGTTTAATAGTGTTGATGGCATTATCAATATTGGACGTGATGAAGGTTCTAAAAGGGTCATGACGGAATACGCGTGGGGACATTCTCGGGTGGCGGTGGTGGTAATATCACTTTGGCAGGCAAAGAGACCAATATCAAAGTTGGTTCTGATGATGGCACTTTGATGGGTAATGCTGTTTCGATAAGGGCATATAGCGATACAGATAATAGTATTTTGAATTTCAATGCTGCAAAGACTACTTTGCAGGCCAGTGCTTTTGGAGTAATTGTAGAGAAAGGACCTAGTGTTAGCCAGTATACTGGTGAGACAGCGGTAAATTTTGCCGGTGAAACAGTGATTAAGGCTATTAACAATTGTACCAGCGATAGCTTGGGAGCTAAGGCTCTAGCTTCATATCAAATAAAATCTACTATAAATTTTGCCGAACATGTAAGTTTATGGGCGGAAACTGCAAAAATAGGCGGTGACCGATATGCTTTCGGAGCGCAGATCGAAAAAGGATCGATACTGAAGGCGCTGGCTGGCATGGAGGTTACAGCTAAAGCTAATGATTCTAAAGCTGTTGGATTGGGAGCATATGGTACTGGCAGCCTGATCGACATAACAGGAGATACTGTTATCAGCTCTGAAAGTATCAGCGGGAAGGGTACAGGTGTTCAAGGATGGGTTGGCAGCAGGGTTGATTTGGACGGTGCCTTGAATGTTACTGCTAAAAGCGGCAGCGGCGATGCTACAGGCTTATGGAGCTGGGATCACAGTCAGATTAATGTCGGTGGTGATGCGGTAATCGGTGCTGTTTCCGATTCAGGAGCTGCTACAGGTATCAACAGCAACGATAGTGGCAGTAGTGGCAGTGGTGATGCTTCGCTGACACAGATTAATGGTAAGGCTGTAATTAGCGCATCTGGCAGTGGCGTAACTATGGGTATTTTTGCTTACGATAATGGCGCTGTTGTTATCGACGGCGGGGCCGATCTTGTTGCTGCTAGCAGTAATAATAAGGCGACGGGAATTAATTCTACCAGCGGCGGTACGGTAAAGATAGAGGGCATAACTAATCTGACAGCGCAAAGTGCGACAAATGATGCTATAGGAATTGATGGCACAGTAGAGCTTGACAGCGCTAGGATTTTTGTAGAAGCAGCGGGTGAAGGCACAGGTATTCAAAATTGAGCGGGGCTAAGGTAATCTTTAACGATGACGCCCAGATCATTATCGATGCCGCTGGCAATAATGCTAAAGGTATTTATGGCTGGAACGGCAGTCTAGTGAATTTTGCTGGCGACGCTGCGATCAAGATCGGCGGCGTAGAAGGCAGTGATAAGGAGGCTTACTATGTACGCGCTATCACTGCCATGACTAACAGTACAGTCAATGTGGGCGGTGACGCTATATTCGAGCTTGAGGGTAGTGATACGATTGGCCTTGATCTGAGTGATAATAGCGCAGTCAATGTGGACGGTAATGTTGTTACTTCTGCTAAAGCTACAACAGGCAGTGTTAAAGGTATTGGAGCTGCGAACAGCAGTGTTACAATCGGCGGCGACTGTCTTTTGCAGGGGCAGGCGTATTCCGACACAGTCAAGGGTATAGATGTGAATAATGGCAGCGTGAAGATAGCCGGTATTGCCAATATTATTGCCAGCAGCAGCGGCAGTTATGGCAATGGTATCAATACGCAGCAAAGTACGGTTAAGCTGGGTTCGGCCAATATAAAAGTCGGCAGCGAGTCAACAACTTCCAGTGATAATAGCTTGGGTCTCTACAGTTATTGGGATACGACTGTTACTGTTGACGGTGATGCCCTGCTTGAAGTGACTGCTGATAAAAATAACGTGCTGGGATTGGCCGGTTATTGGAACAGTACTACTGCTATCGGTAAATCAGCCCAGATCATAGTCAGCAGTAAGCAGGGTACTGCGACAGGTATCAAGGGCGAAAGCAGTATGACAACTGCTATAGGTGGTAATGCCGTGATAACGGCGACCGGTGCAGGTGTAGCAACAGGAGTTGTGACGGATTCTACAAGTAATTTTACTGTTGGCAGAGACGCTGTGATAACGGCACAAAGCACTGACGGTGCTGAGGCTTTTGGTATTGATGGCGGTGCTGCTATAACGGGATCGGCTAAGGTCACAGTCAGCAGCCTTGGCGGTAAGGCCGAGAATAATAAGGAACTATGGCATATCAATGGGATCAAAAACTGGAACAGTGGTACAACTACTAAAATCAGCGGTGATACGGTGATCGATGTTACTGCCGATATCAGCAGCGCCAAAGGTGTGTACCTTTGGAATGGAAGCAAAGCCGAGATTGGCGGCAACGCTGTAGTCACAGTAAAAAATGCTGCCGGCAGTATCATAGCGCATGGCTTGAATGCTGACGCTGATTGCAGTATCACAGTCGGCAAGGCAGCGCAGATCAACGTTGAGGCAGGCAGTAATAATATCAAGGGTATTTACAGCCATGAAAATGGTGGCAGTGTAACTGTTGGTGAAAGTGCTTATATCAATGTTGGCGGTACTAAAAACGCTGCAGGCCAGGTAACGGCAGAAGCTAATTATGCCCGCGGCATTACTGGTGAAAGCGGCGGCAAGGTGATGATCGGCGGAGATGCATTTGTGAGCGTCAGTGGCATAAGTGCCAGAGGTATAGAAGCATTCAGGAATAAAAAAAGTAATGCCAGCGTACCTGATGCTAAGGTTGCGATAGCAGGAAATTATGGCGCATTGGTAAGAGCTTCTGAAGGTGAAGCTTTTGGGATAGTGACTGATAATGGCGGTAATGTAAACATCGGCGGTAATGCTGCTATTACAGTTATCAGTACTGAAGGCGATGCGACTGGCTTGGGTAATTATCATTATGATACTGCGGACGGAAGGAGTGCCGGACGAACAGAGATCAATGGTGCAGCGCATGTTAATGTCGCCAGCACTGGCAATGGTGGAGTTTGGGGTATTTATAACTACAACGGTGCCGTTACGGAGATTGGCAGTGCTGCGGACGAACTTACTGTAATTACAGTAAGCGGCAACAGGGGCAGTGAGATGAAAGGCATCGAAGCAATGCTAAACAGCAGTGTCACTGTACATGGTGCAGCTTTGATAGACGTATGCGGAGACCAAAGTACGGAAGTAGTCGGAGTTATTGCAGGCAGATCTGGAGATACGCAAGGTAAACACAGTGCAGTTGCCTTTGGCGATACGGCTTATATCAAAATAGGCCATAACGACACTGCTTTCGGGAAAGCACGGGCAGATGGCGAAAGTTTCGGCGTTGTGGCACGTAGCAGTAGTACGGTTGATTTTAACGGCGATGCTGTTATTGACACAAGTGGAACTGTGTCAGGCGGTAATGTTTACGGCGCTTATGCCCAGTCTGGCGGCAGTATTGATTTTAAAAAGGGGTTAGTTTTAGACAATCAGGGTAAAAAACACAGTCTGTATGTGTCTGGAACTGACAGCAATATTAATGTTAACAGCGGCGGAAGCGGCGATGTGTATTTGAAGGGCGATATTACGGCGATCAATGAAGGTACACTGCAGCTGGATCTGGCTAGTGAGAGGTCGTATTTTGCCGGAGCGGCGACAACAGAGACTAATGGTAAGCTGCACATGAAGCTGCGTCATGGCGCGTTATGGGATCTGACTGCTGACAGTAAGCTGAGTAGTCTGGTATTTGAAGACGGGGCTATGCTGGATATGGCACAGGCAGCCGGTTATCAGAACCTGCGGACGGATAGTTTTACGGGTAGCGGTGCTACATTTGTATTGGGAACAGATATTCATTCTGATCAAAGTGACAAAGTGTACATTACAGGTAGTACTCCAACTGGTACTGTTCATCACAATATCCAGATCAAAGATGCAGGCCGTAATATCGGTGAGAATCTGCATCTGCTGCTGGTGGATGATGCCAGCGGTAATTATACATTTACGGCACAGGATGCTTATGGCGGCGGTATTTATAATTATAAAGCCGAGTTTTCGAATGAGGTGAACGGCGGTATTAAATGGTATCTGGAAAGTCTGAAGGCAAGTGATGTTACGCAGGATGTTAAAGCACTGGGGAAGGTCGGGACTGGTATTTATTCGCTTGTTGTTACCGGCAACGACAGTCTGCGAAGTCGTTTGGGTGAGCTGCGTGAAGATGTCGATGCAGGAGTATGGGCACGTGTGTATGGCGGGCGCCTGAAAGGTGATAGTTTTACTGAAAATTATCAAACTTATCAACTTGGTTATGATATGCCTTTTAGTTCTAAAGAAGGTGCTACCGCTGATTGGATTGGCGGAGCGGCAGTGGAATACAGTAAGGGGAATATCGGGTATGGTGTTGGCAGTGGTGAAAATAAGATGTCGGCACTGGCACTGTATGCTGCCAGACATACAAAAAGCGGCGATAACGTGGATATAATTTTGAAACATGGCTGGGTCAAGGGCGATATTGAAACCTACGGTATCGGAGCTGATGACAGTGATTATGATACAAATTCTACATCGCTGAGTGTGGAATATAATAAACGGCTGGCGCAAAAAAACAATACCTTTATTGAGCCGCAGCTGCAGTTGACTTTGACACATATTAACGGTAATGAGTTTACTACCCGTCGGGGCATTAAAGTCAGCAGTGATGGTATCGACAGTGCGATTGGACGGCTGGGATTGGCGTTTGGCAGGCAGTATCGTCGGGGACAGATTTATTTTAAGGCATCTGCATTGCACGAGTTTGGCGGGAGCGGCAATGTACAAATGACCAGTTTGGGCGAAAGCTACAGCGAGAGCATAAATTACAGCGGTACCTGGTGTGAACTGGCTTTGGGCGGAAATGTGCAGCTTGCAGAAAACAATAATTTGTATTTTGATGTTACCCGCTCGTTCGGCGGCGATTTTCAGAAGCAGTGGCAGGTAAATGCAGGGCTGCGCTGGAGTTTTTAAGTGAGGCAGTGCAGCACAGTAAATAAGCGTGACGGAGAAATTATCTAAAAACAATAATAGATCAGGAGAGTGATGTTAATGATAAATAAAAAACATTTGGAAAAGGCAATACTTTTGAGTTTACTGCTGACGAATGTTTGTAGATTAGGGGGCCACGGAGTATAATAGCCCAGATCAGAATCATGGGGATTTAAGGGCGTCAGGTACTGTTTATGACGGCATGATAACAGGAGCCTCTTCGGATGACAGTACTTTTTCCAGTATCAAAACAACTGACGACGGTAAGGTTATCTATAGCTTTGCGGATGGCGATTCGGTAAACAATACGACTGCTTCGTGGGTGGCTCAAACACATTCCAATTTTGAAAATCTGCGGCCTGCGATCAGGACAGCGTCCGACAGCGATGTTGTGATCGATGCCGGAGACAGTTTAAGTATGTCGGGAACGACCATGGGTTACGGCGTGGTTATGGTTGGCGCTGACGGTGCCGGTGAGCTGACTTTTAACGGCGGCAAGATCACTATTGATAATAAATATGTTGAAAGAGAGGGTTATGCCGGTGGTTCAGTAATACAATTGAAAGACGGAAAAATAACTTTTAATAACACTGAAACTGAGCTGGGATGTGATGGTAATGCAAGTGAAAATGGCATTTTGCTTAGCGGTGGTACTGAAATAGTTTTTTCAGAACAGGCTGAAAAACTGACGATTACAGCGGTAAATGGTATTGTTATTGAAGACAAAGTCGGCGGAAGTTTTGCCTTTAACGGTGCGGGGGCGAGGTAACGATCAACGCTTCGGAAACAGGCATTAGTTTTGAGAAAGGCGGAGATGTGGTCTTTAAAGGTACCAGAACAGTTATCAACGCCGGTGAGGCAGCGGTAGAATTTTATAAGAATTCAAGTGGCAGCAGTGCAGATATCAAAGAAAATGTAACTTTTGGCGCTGCTGAAACAGTGCTGAATGGTCGCAACGGTTTATATGTTAGTTCCTTTAATGACAGTGCTGATAAAAGTGTTGTTTTTGAAGGCACCGCGGTTATTAATGCTAAAAATGCTGACGGCAGCAGCAGTGCAGTAGGAATGCTTAATATGGCAGATAATGAAACTGATATTACCTTTAAAGGTAATGCCGAGCTTACAGCCGATGGGGCTACGACGGCTGAGGGGATTAAGCTTGGTAGCAGTACTAATGTTGGAAAAGTGTCTAATGATTCACTTGTGGTAGAACAGGATCTGAAGGTTTCTGCTGTTGCTGGTACGGGTGCGAGCCAGGGAATTTTACTTGCTACTGGTGCAGTTGTCCAGGTTAATGGCAGTTCCGAGATTTCTGCAGCAAGTACTAATGGTTCTGCTATAGGGGTCAGAACTTATAATCAAGGCGGCTCGGTCGAGCTTGGTTTGGCGTCATTAGCTGATACTGATGTGGAAACTTTTGCAAATATTACTGCTGCAAGTACAAATTCGTGGAGTGCCGGCGTCCATCTTGATGATACGAGCAGTTTAAAAATCGGTGGTAAAGCTATCGTTACAGCCAAAGCCGCTAATGATGATGCATGGGGATTGAATATTGTCGGCGGCAGTGAGTCGGTTTTTGCTGATGATACAGCTATTGGCGTTGAGGCCGGTGGTATAGGTTATGGCGTATATGCGGCGACTGACAGTACAATTACTTTCGGCGAGTCTCCTCTGACCAGAGCAGTTGGGGAGGAAAATGTTACGCAGGTCACTGTCCAAAGTGCAGGTGGCAAAGCTTACGGAATTTATAGTAATGATGGCAGTGTCAAGGCTGGTGGACAGTTAGTTGTTGACACTAAAAGTAATGGGTATGGTGCATACGGTATTTATGGTGCTAATACTGGTAGTGTCAGTGTCAGCGAGCAGGCGTTTATTGCAGCAGCATCGGAAAATGCTAATGCTTATGGAGTTTATACTACCAAAGAAGGTACAGTAGATTTTGATGGTGATACAACGATTATTGTTTCCGGTGACAGCGGTGCTGACAGGGCGGTTACGACACAGCTGGGAGGAGAAGTCAATTTTAATAAGGGTGTACGGATCGTTTCTGAAGACTATAGTCTGTATGCTACTACAAATAGTGCTGGTGGTAAACAAAGCGCGATCAATATCAATCAAAACGGTGGCAGCGATGTATTTATTACCGGTGATGTGATTGCCGCTAACAATGCCGCTATTAATATGAGACTGGATACGGCAGGTTCTTATTTTGCCGGTGTGGCTACCGCTGTAAGCGGTAGCAGTGGTAATAATGGTATTGTAAATCTTCATCTTGCCAATCAGGCTCGCTGGGATATGGCGGGCAGCAGCAGTGTATCGGATGTGCAGAATACTGGAGGCAGTGTCATTGATATGAGTGCTGCAACTGGCTATCAGAAGCTTACAACAGGTACATTTTCCGGTAATGGCGGTGTGTTGATCATGGATACGGATCTGGACAGTGGTGAGAGCGACAAGCTGATCATTACAGATAATAGTTCGACTGGTGGTACGCAGAAAATACTGGTCAAAGATTTGTATAATGGCGCGAAACAAAATACCCCGGTGCTACTGGTAAGCGATGCTGCAGGAACGTTGAAGTTTGAGGCGCAGGATGCTTACAACGGCGGTTTATATAATTACAAAGCTGACGTTGCTTCCAAAGCGGAAGGTGGCGCAGTGAACTGGTATTTGGAGGGTCTGCAACTGGAGAAGAGTGCTGATACTGTAGCTTTACTGCAGACTGTTGATGCCGTTTATGCAGGATGGATTTTGAATAATGATGATCTGCACAGCCGTCTGGGCGAGTTAAAGGATGGCGCCGGGCAGGGTTTATGGGCCAGGGTGAACGGCGGCAAAATAAAAGGTAATGGTTTTAAGAATAATTATCAAACTTATCAGTTAGGTTATGATGCTGCATTCGCTGATGGCGATGGCGACTTGAGCGACAAATGGCTTGGTGGCGCAGCTATAGAGTATATTTCAGGAAATACCAGTTATGCGGCCGGCAGCGGTGAAAATAATATGTTGATTGGCGCTTTATATGCCACCAGACATAGCTCTGACGGCAGTAATTTTGATATCGTGTTGAAGCATGGACAGATCAAAGGGGATAGTACGACGCATGGTATCAATTCGGATGAGGCTGACTATAAAACACTGGCCACTTCGCTGAGCCTGGAGTATGGCAAAGGTTTGCTCAAAAACGGGGAGTTTTTGTAGAACCCCAGTTGCAGCTGACTTTGGGACATATTGGCAGCGATAGTTATACAACTAAAAACGGCACTGGCGTTTATACAGATGCGCTTGACAGTGCCGTAGGACGGTTGGGTGTCGCTGTAGGCAGGGAGTTTGACCGGGGAAATGTCTATTTTAAGGCTTCGGCATTGCATGAGTTTGGCGGCAGCGGCGGCGTAACGATGCTGGCGGCTAATGGTGAAAGCTTGCGGGAAGAAAAAAAGTTACAGCGGCACCTGGTGTGAACTGGCTTTAGGCGGCAATATGCAACTTGCAAAAAACAATAATTTGTATTTTGATGTGACCCGCTCGTTCGGCGGCGACTTTCAGAAGCAGTGGCAGGTAAATGCAGGAGTAAGGTTTGATTTTTGATTTGTGATACTGAAAGTTTTGGTAAGTTGATTTTTCGACAAAGTGCGGCAACCCTCCGCTTTGTTTGAAAATATTCCCCAATAAAGCCTGACTGACAACAGTCAGGCTTTATTAATTGCCAGCAGATGTATTTGGTGTGCAAAGGGTTTTGGACGATGTTTTTGCTATGAAAAAACAGAAAACGGCTTGACGATAATTTTCAGAAAACTTATAATAGATACAGAATATATTATTAGATAATGATTATTGAAAAATGGAGGTTGAGGAGAAATGGCAAAATATAAATGCAGTGTCTGCGGTTATATTTATGACGAAGAAAAAGAGGGGCAGCCACTGCTTGACAGTAAATGCCCGGTCTGTGGAATGACGATGGTATTGATGGAGGAAAACGACAGCGAAGCTGCTGCTTCTACTGCTCTGGAAGCCGCTGCAGCTCCGGAGGAGCTGGCTTATGATCCGGCATACGCCCGTTGTGACGCCGGCTGCCGTCATATGGACGATATCCATGAAATGGCTGTAACAGGTAAGTCGATCATCGGTGCTATGGGTACGCCGATGCCTATGCCTGGCTGGGACGATATCCTGCTGCTGGGCAATCAGCTGAATCCGCCGCCGCTCAACGATCATGACGCGGTCGATACGACGACTGTGATTGGTAAAAATGCCAAAAAGCCGTTGATTTTGACTAATCCGATTTTTGTTTCACATATGTCTTTCGGAGCTTTGTCAAAAGAGACTAAAGTGGCTTTAGCCAAGGGCAGCGCTTTGGCAGGTGCGGCGATGTGCAGTGGTGAAGGCGGTATTCTGCCGGAAGAAATGGCAGCGGCGCATAAATATATTTTTGAATATATCCCCAATTTATACAGTGTGACCCGGGAAAATCTGCGTAATGCCGATGCGATCGAGATCAAGATCGGCCAGGGTACGAAGCCCGGTATGGGCGGGTATCTTCCCGGCAGCAAAGTGACACCGGAAATCGCGGCGATCAGGAATAAACCTTTGGGTGAAGATGTTATCAGCCCGTCCAAGTTTCCTGATATCAATACGAAAGAGGATTTGAAAGCATTGGTGACGAGTCTGCGCGAGGAATCTGACGGCAGGCCTATAGGTATCAAGATCGCAGCCGGTAAGCTGGAACGTGATTTGGAGTTTTGCGTTTTTGCAGAGCCTGATTTTATTACGATCGACGGACGCGGCGGCGCTACAGGCGCCAGCCCAAAGCTGGTTCGTGATGCGACCAGTGTTCCGACCGTTTATGCTTTGTATCGTGCCCGCAAGTATCTTGATGCTGTGGGAGCTAATGATATTGCGCTGGTGATCACCGGCGGACTGCGGGTATCGTCTGATTTCGCCAAGGCTTTGGCTATGGGTGCGGATGCTGTGGCAGTAGCATCGGCTGCTTTGATTGCGGCAGCCTGCCAGCAGTATCGTATCTGTGGTACGGGTAAATGTCCTGTGGGTATCGCTACGCAGGATCAGGAGCTGCGATCCAGATTTAAGATCGAAGCATCGGCACAAAGGGTAGCAAACTTTTTGAACTGTTCCCTGGCAGAGCTGAAAACATATGCCCGCATCACTGGTCATAAGAATCTGCATGATTTGAATGCAGGTGATTTGTGTACGATCAATCGTGAGATTTCTGATTATACTAATATTCCTCATGCCTGATATTTAAGAAAATTATGAAAGAACCCCGTATGCTTTTGCATACAGGGTTCTTTTTTTATATAAGGTGGTATCAGGAGCGAATAAAATTGGCTGGATATGATGAGATCATGTCGTCAGTGTTGTATATAGAAAGCAGAATTTTAAAAAGTTCACTTTAAATTTGAATATATTTCCCAATAAGTTTTCTTTTGGGATAAAGTAAATATGTTAAGTATAAATTATATCTTGTCAGAACAAAAGTTATATGTTAAGATAATTTACGGAAATTATTTTAAAGAATAATATTAAAATATTTTTAAACATTTTGTTAAGTTAAAACATTTTGAATAAAATAATTACTCTGAATGCTGAAAATGCAAAGAAGTGATAAATATCAGCGTTTGTTGAATTTAAGATCTGAAAGGAGATGTTAAAATGAGTGAATTTACTGAGCTGAATTTTAGAGAAAATCATGCGTATAAATATTTTGATATTTACAGCGCTGCTGAAAATCTTGGTTCTGAGTATTTTAAGAATGAAAGCGAGGTCTTTTATGAAGTTAAAAAAGAAAAATTTTGGCTTGGCAGCATTGATTTTAATGTCTCTTTCAGGTTCTGTATATGCTGAGGCACCGCTTACTGACAGTACAGTTATTAACGGTGATACAACTATCAATGTAGATACCGGGGCTAATAGCGGTATAAATTTGAGTGGTAACAAGGAGATAAGTTTGGCGGCATCTGCTTCTGATGCTGCTGTAACCATAAAGGTCAACGGGCAAAAGTCTGTTGGCGACGTAAGGTATGGCATTAGGGTCAGCAATGGCGCTAAAATAAATTTAAGTGATTTGAATATTGTAAGTGAAGATAAAACCGGAGACGTAAATGGTATTTATGCCAGTGCCTCAGAAATAAATATCAATAATTTAAACGTTGATGTTAATGGGAACAGTATTTATGGCGTTAATATTTATAACGGTTCTCAGATGAATGTTGCCGGAAATATGACAATTGCTGTGAAAGGAGATACAGTCCCATCTTCAGGTATCAGGGGGGTTACAGTAAATTCGGCCAGCGGCGTGTTGAACGTACAGGGAGATTTAATTATTAAGGCTGAAAGTGATCAAAGAGGTTATGGTATTTACAATACCAGCGGTGGAAAGCTGAACGTTGCGCAAAATACTTATATAACTACTATTGGTGAGACTGGACACGCGATATTTTCTGCATCTAACAACGATGCGGGGAAAATAGGTTTGAGCGGTAATTTAAATATTGACAGTTATGGTGATAAAAGCTATGGTATACGCGTTATCGGCGGAACTGTTGATGTGCAAAAGAATACGGTCATAAATATGTATGGTAACAATACTTCTGGAATACATACATCTAAAGATGGCAATGGCCTTGTTGAAGGCGTGATCGATTTACATGGTGATACCATCATAAAGGCGGAGGGAAATGGCAATAAAGGCATTTATGCTTCTACCGGTCTGATCACTATGGATGGTAAAGGTTATTTACAGATGGACGGAAATAAATCCTATGGTATTTATGTCGATAACGGAGGTAAGGTTGTCCTTAACGGCGGTGTAAGTATTGATGCCCAAAAAGAGGGGAATCAGGGAATTTATATCTATGGCAGCGGTAATGTAGAGCTGCATGATTCTGTTGATATCTTTACCGGCAGTGATACTGTAGCTAATGCGATCAATATTAACGGCAAGGGCAGTACTGCTGAAAATAAAGCACAGGTCAACGGAACTGCGCAGTTCAATATGCTGGGCAATATAAAAGTTTCTAATGGTGGTAGCATTGATTTGGAGATGACGGAAGGGTCTTTTTGGCAGGGTGCAGCTGGTATTGATGCCGGCAATGGCTCTACCAGCTCGCTGAGTTTTGGTAATAATGCCGTTTGGAAGCTGACTGGCAATTCAGAAGTGACTGATTTGACACTGGATGGAGCTTGGCTTGATATGACGGCAGATGGTAATGCTTTCAGTACTTTAAAGACCGAGTCTTTAAACGGCAGTGGTGGCACGATCATACTTGATGTTGATGGTACGGCAGTTGATCAAGCAGATAAGCTGTATGTTACAGATACTTTTACAGGTACACAGGCTTTAAAACTGCATGAGATCAACGGACGTGATAATGATCCAACTTTAGGCAAGGATGCTTTGGGTACAATTTTGGCCAGTGTTAATATAAATAACGGAACTTTTACTGCTGTCGATGGTGAAGGCAGTCTGTTCTGGCAGCGCTATGAGCTGGGGCAGCAAGCAAGTAATACCGGCGGTTATACGACCGACTGGTATTTGAAAGAGATCGAGAATATTTCTCCGGCTGAAAGGCCGACAACTACGGTAGAAAGTGTTTTGGCGGCCGGCGCGTTGAATTATTATACATGGCGGAGTGAAAACGATAAACTGATGCAGCGTATGGGCGAATTGCGCCATAATGGTGACGATGCCAAAGGCGTTTGGTTCAGGGTGAACGGCAGTAAGATCGGCCGTTCTGGAAGCTGGGGTTTTGAAAATAAATATACTGCTTATGAGCTTGGTTATGATGAGGTTATAAAACGAACAGATGATTTTGTGCGTTACAACGGTGTGGCATTGAATTATACTGATGGCAGCAGCAGTTACCGCAGCGGTAATGGTGGGAATGATGCAAAAGCGATCAGTTTTTATGGTACACAGATCGGCAGTAAGGGGCATTATCTGGATGTGCTTTTTAAGATAAGCCGGCTTGCTAATGATTTTACTGTATATGACAGCAATGCCAACAAGATAACTGGTGAGCTTGACAATGTAGGTGTGGCAGTGAGTGCTGAATACGGGCGTAAAAATGTATTGAGCAGGGGCTGGTATATTGAACCGCAGGCGCAGCTGGCTTTAGGATATTTGGGTGGCGACAGTTACCAGACCAGCAATGGCATAACTGTACAGCAAGGTGGTATCAACAGTGCTGTGGGGCGTGTAGGTTTTAATTTAGGCAGGGAGATCGGAAATCAGGCCAATATTTATGTCAAGGCTAATCTTTTGCACGAATTTGGCGGAGGATATGATGTGACGATGGCTGACAGCGGTGGAAACCGCTTTAAGGCTGCTGATGATTTTAACGATACCTGGTTTGAATATGGTATTGGCGCTGCATTAAAAACGGGCAGCAACAGTCATATTTATATTGATGTGGAACGCAGCAGCGGCAGTGACTTTAAGAAAGACTGGCAATGGAATGCCGGCGCACGCTGGACATTTTAGAAAATCGTTGTAAAGAAAATAATAGAGAGCGTATATCCTGTAGTGGATATACGCTCTTTGTTTTTGGCATCAATGCTGAAATTTATAATATGAACTTTTTGCAAACTTTAACTGTAAATGCTTGACTTAAAGTTGACTCTAGCCTGTAAAATCGAATTAAAGGCAAAGGCGTTATGGTAAAATACCAAACGCTGCTTTAGGTAGAATAAAAGATGAGGAGGTATTGTATGAAAAAAATTGTTGTGGTGCTGATGTCGATGCTGGCAATGCTGGTGGCGGCTTGCGGCGGCAGTAATGCCGAAGCTATTTCTACTGATAATGGAGGGAAAATTATGCAGAGTGAAAATAAAACTAACAGCAGTAAGGCTTTGGTCGTGTATTATTCGCGGTCAGGTAATACCGAGGCTCTTGCCAGAATGATCGGTAATGAAACAGGTGCGGATATGTTCAGGGTGACTACTGTCACTCCATATCCTGAAGTATACCGTGAAACAACTGAGCTTGCCAGAGCCGAACGTGATAATAACGCGCGTCCTGCAATTAACGGACGTGTAGAAAATATGGCGGATTACGATGTCGTTTATATCGGCGTGCCTAACTGGTGGAGCACGATGCCGATGCCGATGTTCACTTTTTTAGAGCAGTATGATTTGTCCGGCAAAATTATCGTGCCGTTCGTTACTCATGGCGGCGGTGGCGTAGCTAATTGTGTCAGCGATCTAAAGAAAGCTGTTCCCGGAGCTACAGTGCTGGATGCATTGGTAGTCAGCGGCGGCAACGCGCAAAATGCCCAGAGCGATGTCAGCGCCTGGCTGAAACGCTTGGGTTTAGTAAAATAAAATATCATTTCCTGACAGTAAAAAACAGAGAGTGCTTTCCAGGCTCTCTCTGTTTTGTTATATCCATATTTAAATATATTCTTTTTTCAGGTATTCTAAAAATTTTTCAGAGGCTTTTGAAAAGGTTTGATATTTTTTCCAGACAATATCAAGCCCGACTTCAAGTGTTGGTTCTAATGGGCGAAAGCAAAGCGGGCTGTCGTCATATGATTTGATGATTCTGTCGATGCTTAATGCATAGCCGACCCCTTCTTCTACCATAAGGGAAGCGTTGTATAAAAGATTATAGGTAGCAACGATATTCAGATTGTCGTAATTTCCTCCCATCCAGCCGGCTATCTCATTTTTGACCATGGCCTGATTGGAAATAATCAGCGGCAGGCCCAGCAAATCATGAGGCTTGATAGTTTTATTTTCAGCTAAAGGGCTGGCTTTGGTCATCCATAAACCCCAGATATCAGTGATCGGTAATTTTATAAAATCGTATTTCTTAAGGTCAGCCGGCTCGATAAACAAGCCAAAATCAAGCAGTCCGCTGTCCAGACGTTCGGAAACGTCTTCGGCTTGGCCGCTGAAGATATGAAAATGTATATGGTCATATTCTTGGCGTATTTTACTGATTATTTTAGCCAGCATCCGCATACCTTCAGTTTCTGCACAGCCAATATAAATATCACCTGTAATGTTTTCAGCAGAGGCGTTGATTTCAGCTTTGGTTTTTTCCATTAGAGCAACGATTTCTTCTGCTCTTTTGCGCAGGATCATACCATCTTCCGTCAGCGTTATTTTGCGGTTCCCGCGGATAAAAAGCTGTTTGCCAAGCTCTGCTTCCAGTTCTTTGAGCTGCCTTGAAAGCGGTGGCTGTGTCATATGTAAAAATTCGGCTGCACCGCTGATACTTTCTTCGCGGGCTACGGCAAGGAAATACTGCAGGGTTCTGATATCCATAAAATTTCACCTCCGATATAAGTATTATAATAGTTTTTGGTATACTTTTCAAGTATGGCAAAGTATTTAATATATGTATTTGATATTCTTGGATTCTGTTTTTATAATTAAGACAAAGGAGCCGGGTAAGCAGAATTATCAGTGAAGCTGAAAGGCTCTGTTTTGAAACTTATTGTAAATGGATCAATGATTTTAAGGAGTTGAGAAGTATGAAAAAGAAATTTTTGGCTGACCGTTATTTGAAAATGTTTAAGAGTATCGCTTTAGGGGTGATTTTATCGACGGCTGGTACAAGCGCTGTATTTGCTGCCGACAGGCCTGCTGATGCTGATAATTTTTACAGGAGTGATAAGGTGGAGGTCCAGAAAGTCACTTTTAAAAATCAGTACAAGATGAATATTGCCGGTAATTTGTATCTGCCGAAAGATATGGACAAAAGTAAAAAACATGCTGCTATCATAGTAGGGCATCCAATGGGGGCAGTAAAAGAGCAAAGCGCTGATCTTTACGCTGTTAAGATGGCAGAACGCGGTTTTGTAACTATGTCTGTCGATCTGGCGTTTTGGGGCGGCAGTGACGGCCAGCCACGCAATGCTGTTGCGCCTGAACTTTATGCTGAAACCTTCAGTGCGGCGGTAGATTACCTGGGTACAGGGCCTTTTGCTGATCGAGAAAAGATTGGCGCGATCGGGATCTGTGGCAGCGGCAGTTTTGCTATCAGCGCCGCTAAAATCGATCCCCGCCTGAAAGCCGTTGCAACTATTAGTATGTATGATATGGGTGCAGCTAACCGCAATGGACTTAATCATTCTCTGACGCTTGCACAAAGAAAACAGATCATTGCTGATGCGGCGGAGCAGCGTTATGTGGAATTCCAGGGTGGCGCAACTAAATACACAAGCGGGACCGTACATGAGATCACGGAAAAGTCCAATCCTATTGAACGCGAATTCTATGATTTTTACCGTACGCCAAGAGGAGAATTTACTCCTGCAGGTTCTTCGCCGCTTTTAACGACACATCCGACGCTTTCCAGTAATACTAAATTTATGAATTTTTATCCCTTCAATGATATTGAAACAATTTCTCCGCGTCCGCTGCTCTTTATTACCGGTGATCAGGCACATTCCAAAGAGTTTAGCGAAGATGCATATAAACGTGCGGCTGAACCGAAAGAACTGTATTATGTTGCCGGTGCAGGCCACGTAGATCTTTATGACAGGGTAGAGCTTATTCCGTTTGATAAGCTCGAAAGCTTCTTCAAGGCTAATTTAAAATAATTTACTGCTGCAAAAGCTGCAGATCTGATTTGCTGAAAGTTTTGTTTTTGTGGATTCTCGGGATGCTGGGGGTCCACATTTTTGTTAACAGGAGAGGTTATGAAAGAAAAAAATAATTTGCTGATCTTTATTTTGACGATAGGTGTTTTTGGTATCATCAATACAGAAATGGGTGTGCTGGGTATTTTGCCGCTTCTGGCAGAAAAATTTAGTATCAGTATCGCACAGGCCGGTTTGCTGGTCAGTTTGTTTGCTTTGGCAGTGGCTGCAGCCGGTCCGGTGATGCCGCTGCTTTTTGCGGGCATCGACAGGAAGCGGGTGATGCTTCTGGTATTGAGCGTATTTGTTTTGGGTAATCTTATTTCTGTCTTTACTGATAATTTCGCAGTTATGCTGCTGGCAAGAGTTGTGCCGGCGATTTTCCATCCGGTTTATTGTTCGCTTGCTTTTTCTGTTGCGGCTGCTTCAGTCAGCCCGGAAGCAGCTCCCCGGGCTGTTGCTAAGGTCATTGTGGGGGTATCGGCCGGGATGGTACTGGGAGTACCGGTCAGCAGCTTTATTGCCGGCAGTTTTTCGTTAACGGCTGCTATGGCTGGTTTTACCGTTGTCAATACAGCGGCGTTGATTGCGACCTGGTTGTATATACCATCTCTGCCTGTGGCAGCAAGGCTTTCGTATGGGCAGCAGCTGCGTGTTTTAAAGAAGCCGGTATTATGGTTTTCTATTGCAGCCGTTGTGTTTATGAATGGAGCTGTCTTTGGAGTTTTTGGATATTTTTCAGGCTATCTGACCAATATCACTGCTTTTTCGTGGAATACGGTAAGCCTGATTTTACTTGTTTATGGTTTGATGAATATCGTCGGGAATTTTATTGCCGGCCGTATGCTTAGTGCAGGTGCGTCTGCCGATAAGCTGGTCATAATATTTCCGGTCACATTGGGGATTGTCTATGCTGCATTCTTCTGGAGCGGTACCTCGGCGCCGGCTATGGCTTTGATCACGCTGCTTTGGGGAGTTTTGGGAGGTATGAATGCGAATATCAACCAGTATTGGATTACTACTGCGGCCCCGGCGGCACCTGATTTTGCCAACGGTCTTTTTTTGACTGCCGCTAATTTGGGGACTGCTTTAGGGTCGGCAGTCTGCGGGATGGTGATTGCACATATGGGAATGCAGTATATGATGTGGGGCGGCATCGTATTTCTTATTTTATGTTTGGCAATGATTATCCCCAGGGTATATAGATCAGATGAGTATGTTTGCCTGGGAGAAAGCAAATAGTTGTGCTATAAAAATAAAAAGCCGGCATTCTTCGCAGGAAAGTTCAAACGTTTTGTAAATTTATCCATTCAGGGACTAAAATAGCAGCTTTACCACTTGACTTGGAGCGGACTTTAACCTGTATAATAAAGCATAGAAGTTTTCCAGGCTATGAATAATATTTAGTATAAAAACTGAGCTTCGGGAGGAGACTGTTCTTTTGAGTGTAATTCTGTTTATTTCCTTGATCGATTTTGTTTTGAGTTCTTTGGCGTGGGTTTATTACAGTCATGCATTTTCTTTTATGAGGTCGGCGCCGTTTATCGCTTTATATGTGCTGCTGATGCTTAATACTGTTGGCAGCCGTGTTTTGCCTGAAAGTTTGCCATTGCCGCTGTTAAAGCTTTCGGCCTGGCTGAGCGGTTATTGGATCGCGTTTTTGTACTATTCGCTGCTGTTGATGGTTGTGCATGGTATCGTATATGCAGTTTTGCGTATTTTTTCATTCAAGCTGCCGTTTATGCAGTTTGCCGCTGCGGGCGCAATAGTTCTGGCAATTTTTGTTGCCTGGGGCAGCTGGCGTGCGTTTAGCCCTGTTGTACGTACGGAAACCGTTGTTACCGATAAGCTGTCGTCTGATAAGCAGTATAAAATAGTGCTTGTCAGCGATATCCATTTGGGACGCGAGCTTGGCTATGATTACAGTAAGGGCTTAGTAGAGCTGGTCAATGCGCAGCAGCCCGATTTAGTACTGATTGCCGGTGACATTATGGATGAGCGGCTGCAATATATCATCGAGGAGGATTCACTGGCCCCGTTAAAGGAGCTTCAGGCACCATTAGGGGTATATGGAGCTTATGGAAACCATGATTATCTTGATCGGCCTGACGAGCTGAGAGCTTTACTGGCAGGCAATAATATCAGTATACTGACTGATGAGAGTACAGTGGTTGATGATAAATTGAAAGTTACCGGTTTGCATGATTATCGTGTTTCAACAAGTATTGTTCCGTTGCAGGCTCTGAGCGTCGATAACGATAAGTATTATAGTATACTGATCGATCATCAGCCGCGGCGGATGGATGCTGCCGCTGAGGCCGGTTATGATATGTATCTGGCTGGGCATACCCATACAGGGCAGATGTTCCCGAACAGGCTGGTTACGCAGCGGATGTATAAGCTGGATTATGGTTTGGCCCGATTTGGTGACCTTACTGCTGTTGTCAGCAATGGCTACGGATTTTGGGGACCGCCGGTGCGGACGGAGTTGAAACCGGAAATAGTTGTTATAAATTTACAGGGTAAATAAATAAAAAACCTTCGGCACAGCCGAAGGTTTTTGTTTGTTTTAAAGGATTTCTTCACGGACTAATTGATTGATCATTTTTTGCTTGCCTAAGACCCAAAGCAGGTCGCCTTTTTCAAAAACAAGCGAAACATTAGGATTGGTCATAGTGTAACTGCCGCGTTCCAGGCCGATGACAAGGCAGTGCCAGTCATCACGGATATTGGTGTCCTTGAGCGATTTACCAAGGATAGGCGAGTGCTTGTCGATAGTGATAGCGCACGATAAGAATACCGAAACGTTTTCTTTATCGTTGTCTTCACGCAGCATAAATTCGCGCATCGTGATAGGTTCTTCCACCAGAGTCATACACAAACGCTGAGTATTGATGGCGGTGTCGAACAGTTTGAATTGAGAATCAGTACCGATCATCAACAAAGTAGAATCCTTTTGCAGAATGTGATGCCCCCCGGGCATATCAATGACTTCTTCAGGAGTTGAAACCTGCAGGATGTTGCAGCCATAAAGCTCACGGAATGCAAGCTGGGTCAGCGTTTGACCTATCATAGGTGAGTCTTCGCAGATTTTATAGCGTGCAAGCTGTAATTCTTCATCGAACCAGCCGTAAAGATGTTCTTCGCCAGCTTCAGCAAGAGCTTCACGATGTTTGAGCATATGGCGCTCGTTCAGATTGACAAGAAAACGTGATTCCATACGCAGATATTCGCCCATCAGCCAGTCGGATGAGGAGATGAAATAAGCAGCGCCTGCTGTTGCCAGCGCAGCCAGCAGTGACTGCAGACCAAGTAGTTTGGCAAAAACAAAGTAGAGGAATGCTGCTGCGATCAGGATTTTTAAAAATAACAGCAGTGTTAAAGGGATGTGATTAGAACGTTTCTTAAACCATAAAGTTGAGAAAAGCTCAGGATGGTTGGTTTTATTGACAAGAACTGCCCGCAGGAACGGTGCCATAACGACCAGAGTCAGCAGCGCTGTCAGCAGATTGCTGTAGGGCGCTGACATTTTTCCTGACAGGTAAGGCTGTAGATAATAATAAGAGCCTAAAGCGACAGCTGAGAGCATAGTCGTAAAAATCAAAATGCGGATAAAATACTCACGCAGAAAATCGCGCCAGTCACTGTCTTTACCGTCGTTATCAGGATTTTCTTCCGTATAGCGGTCAAGCCATTCCAGAGTTCTTTGCGGCAATAGTTTTTTAGTGAACTGATAAGCAGGTTCTGCTGCCATAACAAAAAACGGGGTAGTAAAGGTTGTCATTACAGAAACAGCAACAATTATTGGATATAAAAAGTCGCTGATAACTCCGAGGCTCATGCCCAGAGATGCGATGATAAAGGAAAATTCACCGATCTGAGCAAGGCTGAAACCGCAGTGCATAGAAGTATTGAGGTTTTGACCTGAAAGCAGTACACCGGCGCCGGAAAGCAGCAGCTTGCCGACTAAGGTAACAATAACGAGTACAATGATAGGTACCGCGTATTCCAGCAGTAAAGCAGGGTCAACAAGCATACCTACTGATACAAAGAAGACAGCTCCAAACAGATCTTTGACAGGTTTGACGAGATGTTCTATTTTTTCGGCACTTGGTGCTTCGGCGATAAGAGAACCCATAATAAAAGCGCCTAAGGCTGCCGAGAAGCCCATGTGGGTAGCAAGTACTACCATACCAAGGCAAAGGCCGATAGAAGCAACCAGCAGAGTTTCATCGTTCATCAGGCGCTCAGCCCGTTTAAAGAAGGACGGGACCAGATACATACCAAGAACGAACCATAAGACCAGGAAGAACAGCAGGCGCATGACGCTTTCGATCAGCTCGAGCGTGGAAATGTCGGCGCTGGCAGCGGCTAAAGTTGAAAGCAATACCATCATAATGATGCCGACGATGTCCTCAACTATCAGAATACCAAAACCATTTCTGTAAAGCGCTGACCTTTGAGCTTGAGGTCTTCAAAGGCTTTGATGATGATGGTAGTTGACGACATGGCCAGCATCCCGCCTAAGAACAGGCTGTCCATATGATCCCAGCCCAGCATATGGCCTGTGAAATAGCCAACGATCAGCATCCCGCCTATTTCAACGAAGGTAGCTATAAAAGCTGTGCTGCCTACGCTTTTCAGCTTATAAAAGCTGAATTCGAGACCCAGTGCAAATAAAAGAAAAATAACGCCTATTTCAGACCAGGCGTTGATATTAGCGGTGTCTGATACAGTGGGGAAAAAGTTGAAATGCGGTCCGGTAATAAAACCGGCAATAATATAACCAAGTACTAAAGGTTGATTGAGTTTTTTGAACAGGATCGTCGTAATACCTGCAACTAAGAGGATCATCGCTAAATCAGCGACTATCGGCGGTAAATGAGCCATAGGCAGTCACCTTCTTTCATAAATTTATTATACGGATACCATTTTATTCAAAGCTTTGCGGACAAATTTAACAAAATGTTGTATAATATTAAAGCTGTTATATTACACAGCTCTTTCTATATTATACAATATTTCCGGTGACAAAAAAGTGAATTTTAATACAAAATTTGCATATGGAGGTTTTAATTATGTACAAAAATCTAGTTCTTGTAGATGGTGAAATCATGCCGGCAGAAGAGGCGGCAGTTTCGGTACACGACAGGGGGCACCAGTTTGGCGACGGTGTATTTGAGATAGTGCCTGTTTATAATGGCCGTTGTTTTGCTTTATTACCTCATATGGATAATTTATTCGAATCTGTTATTAAGGTGAAAATACCTGCCGTTTACACGATTGAAGAATTGATTGAATTCCATGAAGCGCTGATAGCTGAAAGTGGTATTGAAAATGGAGAGATCTATACTCAAATTACTCGCGGGACTGCCGATTATGGGCTGGCGTTTCCGGAAATGTCGGTGCCGCAGCTGACAATGACGATCGTGGAAACTGATCGGGAAGTATTGGCGGCAAAACGTGAGAGCGGCGTCAATATTATCACGACTGAGGATAATCGCTGGCAGTTCTGTAACGTTAATACCTTAAACAGGCTGCCTGAAGTTCTGGCGCGTCAAAAAGCACGTGAAAGCAACGCTTTTGACACTCTTTTTATTCGTGAGAACGGTAAGATCACTGAAAGCACTGAAAGCAGCTTTATGGTGATCAAAGATGAAATGATTTGGACACATCCTGATAATAACCTGGTTCATAAAAATATTACCCGCAGGCTGATCAAGGAACGTCTGGCACCTGATATTGATATGCAGGTTATCGAAAAAGCTTTTGATATGGAGTTTGTCCTGAAAGCAGAAGAAGCATTTTTATGCGGCCCTCGCTGCGAGATTATGCCGGTTACTAAAATAGACCGCAAATTCATCGGCAGCGGTGTAGGTAAGGTCGTGCCGCAGCTGCAGGCTGCGTTTAAAGCTTTTGTAGAACGTGAATGTCCGGCAAAATAGGAGAATAGAATGAAAAATAATAACTGGGTAAGAGGGGCGATGCTGCTGGCCGTAGGTCTGGTCCTGCAGGCATTGCGTTTAGTGATCCCTATGCCGCCTATGTGGACTGTTTTTGTCGTCGGTACATTGGTGAATATGGTTTTGGTGCTGGCGGCCCGTACCGTTGGTTTATGGCCGTCTGTAATGATCGCGGTGCTGTTGCCGGTAATGGCGTATTTTCAAGGGCAGCTGCCGCTTCCGTTTTTGATACCGGTAGTGGCTGTAGGCAACTTGGTGATGGTATATCTGTGTGCCCGCTTCTGGGGAAAGGGGATCATCATCGCCGCGCCTCTTTTTAAAACATTTATTTTATATTGCAGCAGTTTGTTCGTTTTGTGGCTGGTTGCAGTACCTGAAAAGCTGGCGTTATTCATTTTGTTTATTATGGGCTGGCCGCAGATGATCACAGGCATTTTAGGGCTTGTTCTTGCATATAAGCTGCATAAACGTATTTTCCCCGATACAGCCGAATAGAATCAGCTTGTGGCTTGCTGAAGTTAATGTTTTAAAGCAGTTGAAAATCGATTTTAAGAAGCGGCAAAATGCAGCTGGTTGTTTACTAAAAAAGTTTGAAGAAATGCTTGACAATTATATATAGATACGGTATTATTGTTATTGTTCCGTTACGGAACATTGAGTCGCCGAAGTGGCGGAATTGGCAGACGCACTTGACTCAAAATCAAGCGTGGTTACCCCACGTGCCGGTTCGAGTCCGGCCTTCGGCACCATATTACAAAAAAGAAACACTCTAGTTTAAACTAGAGTGTTATTTTTTTGCGTGGATATTTTTAATACAAAGCAGACTCAATGTATTTGGAAGATAATTGAATAGCTATCAGGAATAGCTTAGTTTAGAGGCAATGCCAAGGCAAATAAGAAAAGCAATGAAATAGATGATCGCTGCTTTACGCCTTGTTTTGGGTTCAAGTACGCTGAGAGGTAATACCCAGTGTGGTTTTATCAGGCCGATACCCAATAAAACTAAAGATAACACTGTGAATGCGAAAAAGATTGTATCCATGTCATCAGCTCCTTCTTGAAAATAAATGCTGCTGTGGAAAATCTATCGTTATAATAACAAAGATGAAAAAGGCTTCATCGTATAATAAAGAAGCAGAGCGAGTAGTGGCAGCATCTTCTACTATTAGAATATCACGTTCATCTTTGACAGACAAGGGGGATATAATATAAGCTGCTATATTTTTATAAAAGGGATAACTATAAATTTTATAAATATTAAAAAATCGCAGCTGTTTATTGATTTTGTTTATAAAAGTTATTATAAAGAAGCTGTTTTGGCGGCAGAAAAGAAATTGTTCAAAAGGATAATTTTTGATATAAAAATTTTAAAAATTTAATTTAATAAAAGTGCGTCTTTATAGAATCAGTGGTATATTAAAAATAGCTAAAAACCTATATTAATGGTATTTTAGCGTTTGTTGAAAGGGGCATAAAAATGAAAGAGAAAGACTTGCTTGACTTAGGATATAAGAAATATGAAGGCGAAACTTATGACGTTTATTTTAATAAAGATGTTTGTAAGCATTCCGGTAATTGTGTGAAAGCAAACCATACGGTATTTCAATTAAAGCGGAAACCGTGGGTTCTACCGGTTGCTACCGAGCAGGAGTCAGTTATAACTGCGATTAAAGGCTGCCCTTCGGGAGCTTTGAAATATAAGCTGAAAAATTCTGATGAGATCGAGCCGTGAATATGAGGAGGAAGAACAATGTTTGACTATAGACTGGAAGAAGATGCCAGCAGGTTTGCGGTATTTTATGAAAATGAAGAAATCGGAGAGATTTCCTTCGTAAAAACAGGAGAGCATCTTTTGATTATTGATCATACCTATGTAGATGCTAAATGGAAGGGACATGCAATTGGTAATGCTCTGGTGCAGAAGGTTGTAGATTTTGCTGTCGCTGACAACCGGAAAATCATTCCGCTGTGCCCTTTCGCCAAAAAAGTATTTGACAGAACGCCAGAATATGAAGCAGTGTATTCTAAATAAAAATTTGTTATATCCTATAAAAAAAGCATCAGCAGGTTGATCATCATCTGCCGATGCTTTTTTGTTTAGTAATCGTGAGACTGGTATTTGATTATGTGCAAATTTTATGTGCTATAATCAGAATAACTTCTAAGAGGTGTTCCGTAAATAATTACAAGGGAGGATTGGAGATGGTCAATAAGACTTTGGAAAAAATGGAAAGGTCTGAACTGATACAGCTGATCGAAATCTATTCTAAAAACTGGCTGGCTATGGATGGCGTTTGGTTTCAGTCAGTAGAACGTAAATTTGGTATGGCAGAGGCCATGGAGCATGACTGTAATATTTGGGAGGCTTTTACAAAAATTGAGGCACAAAAAATCAAAGAGTTTTTAAAGTTGTCATCCAGACCTGGCATAGATGGGCTGAAAAGAGCTTTACAGCTGAGATTATATGCCAATATCAATGAAGATGAGATAATTGTCGATGGGAATACTTTGATTTACAGAACGTTAGACTGCAGAGTGCAGAATGCGAGAAAGCGTAAGGGGATGGAATTTCATCCCTGCAAGGCAGTCGGTATTATTGAATATACTGGTTTTGCCAAGACCATTGATGACCGGTTTGAGTGCGAAGCGCTTAGCTGTTATCCGGAAATAACTGATGAGACCTGTAATTGTTCGTGGAAATTTATTTTAAAAAGATAACTGATGATTTTATATGAAGTTTAAACAGTGGTTTTGTAAATAAACTGCTTCTCTGAGATAGTTTATTGCTCTATCCTTTTAATTTTCTGTTTAGTATAATTAAAGAGGATAAAAGAAATGAAAGAGGGTAGAGAAAATGGATCTGTCCGTTTTACACAAACTTACATATGGTATGTACGCTGTTGGAACTCTTGATGGGATAAGACCTGCCGGCTGTATAGTAAATACGGTGATTCAGGTTACAAGCGATAATCCTGTTATTGCTGTGAGTATGAACAAAAATAATTTTACTTATGAGGCCATAAAAAAGAGCGGGCGTTTCAGTATTTCGATTTTATCTGAAGCGGTTGAACGTAATGTTATTGCAGAGCTTGGATTTGCCTGTGGGCGCAAAATGGATAAATTCTGCGGTAAAAATTTTGCCTGCGGTGTGTTGGATGGTTTACCGATAGTGAAAGAGCACGCCTGCGGCTATATGGTTTGTGATGTTATTGCCATGCATGATGCCGAGACTCACTGCGTGATTATGGCGCGTTTAACTAAGACTTTGGGTGGAACTGATGAACCGCCTATGACTTATGAATATTATCATAATGTTATCAAGGGAAAAGCTCCCAAAAATGCTCCGACTTATCAGGTTGAAGTGCCGAAATCAGAAAAGCAGGCTCAGCTGCGTTATATTTGTGAGGTATGCGGTTATATCTATGAAGGTGACATTACCAAAGAAGCGGATGATTATGTCTGTCCTGTCTGTAAGCAGCCGAAAAGCCGTTTTAAAAGGATGTAAGGTCTAAATAAAAAAGCCACGCCTTTAGGGCGGCACTCATAAGACAGTATTAGAAATGCTTTCGGGAAACGGCGTAGCTTGCGGGCTATGCCGTTTCTCCATTTTGCAGGTCATTTAGTAATGACGCGGGGAGTATTCCCACAAGGTCATAGGAAATTTCAATCTGCTGTTCCCTATGCCCCTTTGACTTATCCGGCGCGTGGACGTACACCGCCTTTACCATGTCGTTTAAGACAGCGGGCGTTAATTCGTCCATGTCAAGATATTTCCGTACTTTGCTGATGAACCTGTCAATGTTTTCGGATTGTTCTTCCTGTTCGTCAATTTCTTCATTCAATCGCAACAGCTTTTCCCGCAGTTCTTCCTGCTCCTGTTCATAATCATCAGAGAGCATTTGAAATCTGCTGTCAGATAGTTTTCCGCTTACGTTGTCCTCGTAAATACGCTTGAATAATCGGTCAAGTTCTTCTATCCGGCGTTCCGCTTGCGTCAGTTGCCGCCGTTTCGCCGCCAGTTCCTTTTTCGCTTCGGCTTTCTGTTTCGCGCCCATAGCTTTACGGAATTGTTCCTCATGGTTAGCGACACAGGCAATCGTCAATCTCATGTGGGCGAGTACGCCCTGTTCCAAGACAACGGCGCGGATAAAATGAGTAGAGCAAACCTCTTTTCCTTTGAGCCTTGAAGTGGAGCAGACGAAATGGTCTTGCCTTGCTTCAAAGTTCTTGCTTGTGCAGTAATACAGCTTTTCGCCGCAGTCAGCACAACGCACAATGCCGGAAAACATATTTGTCTTGCCTGTCCTCGTCGGGCGGCGTTTGTTCTTCCGTAATTTCTGCACCCGCGCCCATGTGTCAGCGTCAATAATCGCTTCATGGGTATTCTCAAACACAAGCCATTTTTCCTCTGGATTGTAACAGGTTTTCTTGCTCTTGTAGGACTGTTTATAGGTCTTGAAGTTTACCGTATGCCCTTGGTATTCTGGACGTTCCAAAATACCTGCTACTGTCTTGTTATCCCAATCATAAAGATTGTCCGGCGGCGCGTTCCTTGCGGTTCTGCCTGTCTGCTGAAAATGGATTGTCGGCGTTATGACTTTATCCGCTTTCAGAATACGGGCAATCTGCGACGGCCCGTAACCGTCCAGACAAAGGACAAATATCCGCTTGACTACTCCGGCGGCTTCTGCGTCCACAATCCACTGTTTCCTGTTGTCCGGGCCTTTCATGTAGCCATAGGGCGGGTTTGTGCAGAGGTGTTCTCCGGCTTCTCCCTTTGACTTCATCACAGCGCGGATTTTCTTGCTTGTATCTTTTGCGTACCATTCATTGATGATATTCAAAAACGGGGTAAAGTCGCTGTCCTGCTGGTTCGCGCTGTCTATGCCGTTGTTAATAGCGATAAACCGCACTCTCTTTTCCACGAACAGGACTTCGGTATAAAAGCCTACTTTCAGATAATCGCGCCCAAGCCGCGACATATCTTTGACAATCAGCGTTGCCACTTCTCCGTTTTCAATCCGTTCCAGAAGTTCGCTCCAACTCGGACGGTTGAAGTTCGTTCCAGAATACCCGTCGTCCACGAAAAATGCAGTATTTGAGAAATGATTTTCTTTCGCGTATTTACTTAAAATCGCCTTTTGATTTACAATGCTGTTGCTGTCGCCCTGTAATTCGTCGTCGCGCGATAAGCGGCAATAGAGGGCGGTAATTTTGTCAGACTGCCTTAACATAGTTTCTGCTCCTTTCATCGGCGGGCAGTCTGCCAATACAGGATTGCTTATCTCTATTGTATCGGCTCCTGTATTTTTAATCAACATCTTTTTTACCCTGTTCCTGCTCCATAAGGCGTAAAACCTTGTGGGGCAGGCTCCTTTCCCCGTCATAGCTGCCCGTAAAACGATAGAGCGTTCTGCCGGATTTTATCGTTACTTCATGCGTAGGCAATTCTTGAAACAGCGGATTTTCCACTACGATATGCCCGTCCTTGATTTTTCGTTGACCTTCCATTCCTTTCCCGTCCTTTCCTTGTTTTGTAATGTGATAAGTTTCGTAGCAAGCATAGGAAAAGGGTACCCTTTCCGTAATTTTGCCCGTCTGCGCTACGACTTGCCGGACAAAATTGCTTGTTGGGAAGTGTCCCAAACCCTCTTAATTTTTCTTTCACTACTTACTACACCGCACAAGACGGTTTTGCCAAAGTTTTGAGAGATTTTTCACAAAAAGTTTGAATTTTTCGGTTTCACTCCCTACTACGGACAAGGTTCCAAAATACCAAAGAAAAAGCAAGAAAATTCAATACAATCAAATATCACAATTTCAAAATATATAGTTGGTGTTACGTTTGCTTTGTGCTATACTAAAACAAGAACAGGCGAACAAGCAAGAAGGTATCAGCACCAATATACTTGCAAAAATGGGCAAGGACGAGCCTATCTCATTGGAGAGCCTTGCGAAGATATGCACTACGTTAAATTGTGGACTGGACGATATTGTGGAAATTACCACTGATACGCAGAAATGAAAGAGGTATAAATTACATGGCTATACATAATAAGTCACATAGCAATCACGCATTAATGTCATTAAATAAAATGCGTAAAGATAACAACTGGAAACAGAAAAACGCAGCAGATTTTGAAAAGCCTGATAGAGTGAAGTTGCTTCATAACATTATGGATTGTTGCGAGTTTCTAAAAGAATTGCCGGACGAATCTGTACAGTTGATATGTATAGATCCGCCGTATAATCTTGAACTCATAGGATGGGACATATATGACAACTATATTGAATGGGCTTCAACATGGATTAATGAGGCATATAGAGTATTATCAAAAAATGGTAGTATGGTCATTTTTGGCGGTATTCAGTTTCGCGATGTTAAGTCTGGTGATTTGATAGACATTATTCAACACGTTAGACATAACACAAAATTCAAACTGATAAACACTATCATTTGGTATTATAAGAATGGTATGTCGGCGCATAGATATTTTGCAAACAGACATGAAGAAGTTATTTGGTTAGCAAAGACAAATGATTATTATTTTGATTTAGATGCAGTTAGAGAGCCGTATCCAGAGGAAGATTTGAAGCTGGCATTAAAGGATAAGCGTCTTAATCCCGAAAACACAATGAAAGGGAAAAACCCTACCAATGTTTGGCAAATCGGTAGGTTAAACGGAAACAGTAAAGAGCGAGTAGGGCACCCAACACAGAAACCCGTTGAAATTATTGACCGTTTCGTCAAATCGCTTTCTTATCCCGGTTCAATAGTCCTTGACTTTTTTGCTGGAAGTGGAACTGTTGGTAGAGTATGTATTACAGAAGGACGACACTGCTTGATGTGTGATAGTGACCCTGCTTCAAAGGAGTATTTCAATAAACACATTGAATTGATGAAGAATTTGGGGCAAAATACCGAGTATGAAGAAATCAAAAGTGTTGATAAGTTTTTTAATATTGAATAAAGGAGTACATAGTAATGAAAAAAGGACAGTCAAATAGATTAACGGTACAGCAAAAAGAGGGGCAGGGACCTATAACAATCTTTCATAAAGACGCACAAATACATGATAAGGAAGTCGGGAATACCTCTCTTTTTGTCAAAAAACAACTTGAGTTTGAATTTCCCATGCTTACATTTAGATACAGAAAGGACTTATATAAGAAAGAAATTAACGAAGCGTTGAAAAGGGTTGACGAATACCTTGGACAAACACTTTTCGTAGAAAGTGCAAGCATAAGACCAGACGGTGGGCTTATAGAAGTGCAAGACGATAACGGTAATTGGCGTGTTGTGTTAGTATCGGAGGCAAAGCATCAGGGGAAAGATATTGAAAATATTAGAACTGGCAAACTTGTTGGCAAGAAAAACAATCAAGACCTTATGGCAGCAGGAAACGCAATCGAAAGAGCATATAAAAATGTAAACGAAATTGCTAATTTCATGCTATCAGAACGATATTTCCCTTATATTTTGTTTTTGGAGGGGTCTAATTTTTTGACGCAAAATGTAACTGTCATAAGACCTGATGGTAGAGAAGTGACGTTGGTTTATAACGACGGTACATTGAATAGACTTGATAGATTAACCGCTGCAAATTATGGAATGCCTATAAATACTAATCTTTGTGAAAATAGATTTGTAAAATGCAACGGTGCAACTATCATGTTGCAAGCCGCTTCAATCTATACAAAAGGTGGTGGAGGACACTGGAATGATAAAGATATGATTATGATAATGCTTGAAGTTGCAAGAACTTCTTTGAAAATGTTAGGAAGTGACCTTTTCGAGCAACTTAGCAAACGATAAATCACTGCAAGTGGGAATATATAATTTGGTTACTACCTGCTATCTTTTCAGTATCGTAAAGCAGATTTAAGTAATAAAAGCAAGCTAAAAGAGTAGTAAAACCCTTGATTTTACTGGGGGATTTACTACTCTTATTTTATACACAGGGGGAATGGCTATGTTGTGGACATAAAGGAATACTAAGACAAATTTCATCGGAAATAAGTAGCAAAGCCAGAAAAAGCCGTCAAGGATAAAATGCACGCTTGCGCGTCCTTGACGGCTTTCCCTGTCTTTGCTGTTGGGCAGCTAAGAGAGCGCAATCGGATAAACCGCTTACGCTCTCAATTCATTATGGAGTGATACGCGGTAGAGTGCTTCTCTTGCTTGATTTAAGCGCGTTACAGCGACGATAAGGACAGGGGGCAGGGTTTTATACTTCCGCCCTTCAAAATGGCGTTCTACTGCGTAACATAACAAACGATATTTTTATATTACCGTTTTCGTTCCATTCTTTTCCATTCCGGCGGCTCTGCCGCTTTGCTCCAAAGGGAAGGGATTAGGGAAAGGATAGGAAGGGAATGGGTATTTGATTAAATCCGTATTTGGTTTTTCTTTAGTTATTTATATCTTTATTTAATTGCGTTGGATTTTCCAACGTAGGTTTTTCCAATGTTGGATAATCCAACGCAGGCTTTTCCAACATAGGGAAATCCGAGATAGGCGGTCTATGCTCCTTCGGATAATTACCGCCGTTTTGTTACGCAGTAGAACGGCGTTTTTTGGGGAAAAGGTATAAATCCCTTGTCAAGCGAGAAACACGCCCGCAAAGCCGCTTGTATCAATGCTTTTTCAGCCCCTACTGCGTAACAAAGGGCATGAAAAAAGCGGGCAAGAAACGCTTTGTTTCCTACTCGCCTTTTTCTGCACTCTGTATGGCAGCTACCCTATTTCAGTTTGTCGGTTGATACTGTTTTATGAGTAGCTACCATCTTAAGGCGTAGCTTTTTTATAATATTTACAGGCGAAAATCACGTTCGCCGTTTTCGATATCTGTCAAATGCTGTATAACCAGTTCACGTACTTTGGGATTGGGGATATTGGCCAGTTCATTTTGAATGAGCTTTTCGCCAAGCTCTTTAGTATGTGGCTTAGCATAGTCGGTCAAATATTCTTTGAGTGTCATCAGTGCGTTTGGATGACAGCAGTTTTGGATCTGACCGCTTTTGCATAAACTCATAAAACGGTCGCCAGTACGACCCTGACGATAGCAGGCTGTACAGAAACTGGGCAGATAACCGATTTCCATCAGCCAGGCTACTACTTCATCAAGGCTGCGGGTATCGCTGACATCGAATTGTGCTGAGTTTTCAGCTTCCGGTTCAGGTGCGGCATAACCGCCGACACTGGTGCGCGAACCGCCGCTGATTTGTGAGATTCCCAGATGCAGCACACGTTCGCGTGATTTTTGACTTTCGCGGGTAGAAACGATCATACCTGTATAGGGAACAGAAATACGGATGCAGGCTACAAGCTTGGCAAAAATATCATCGTTGATGCTGTTATTAAAGGCGTTGGGATCGATATCGTCAGCAGGGCAGATACGCGGAACGCTGATAGTGTGCGGGCCAACTCCGTGCACTGCTTCCAGATGTTCGGCATGCATTAAAAGACCGGTAAATTCATAACGATAAAGTTCAAGCCCAAAGAGTACGCCAAGTCCCACATCATCGATGCCGCCCTGCATAGCTCTGTCCATGGCTTCCGTATGGTAGGCATAGTTGCTTTTAGGTCCCGTAGGATGTAATCGTTCATAGCTTTCTTTGTGGTAGGTTTCCTGAAAAAGTATATATGTGCCAATACCGGCTTCGTGCAGTTTACGATAATTTTCGACACTGGTTGCGGCAATATTGACATTAACGCGGCGAATGGCGCCGTTTTTGTGTTTGATGCTGTAAATAGTTTTGATGCTTTCCAGAATATAATCCAGTGGATTATTTACCGGGTCTTCACCTGCTTCCAAAGCCAGGCGCTTATGTCCCATATCCTGAAGTGCGATAACTTCGTTGCGGATTTCATCTTGAGTGAGTTTTTTTCGGGTGATGTTTTTGTTTACACTGTGATAAGGGCAATAAACGCAGCCGTTAATACAGTAGTTTGAAAGATATAACGGCGCAAACATAACGATGCGGTTGCCGTAAAAATCTTTTTTGATCTGTTCGGCCAAAGCAAAAATTTCCTGATTTTTTTCATCAAGCTCACAGTCTAAAAAGCACGGCAGCTTCGCGGTGTGAAAGTCCCTTGCGTTCCTTTGCTTTAGCAATAATACTGTCGATAAGCGACGCATTATTTTTGTTTGCTGAGGCATAGGCAAGGGTTTCCAGGATTTCATCATGAGCAATGAACTCACTGGCTTGCATTGATTTGACATTATACATTTGTCTACCTTCTTTCTTTCGGGGTAGGAATCCTTTCCCGTCAGTGATTTCCCTTATATATAAATATTTAAAAGGGCTGTTCTTGCGGAGTTTTTGCGTATAAAGCCTTGACGCTTACTCCTTTGAGCATACCTATTTTGCCGGAAAGCGTACTGATAACGTCGGCCGGGGCATCAAGAACGATACTGATAATATTAATGCCTTTTTGTTTATATGGCAGTCCCATACGTCCAATAATATATTCGTTATGGGCATGCAGTAAAATATTAAGCTGTTCTACTGCGGCAGTATTTTCAACGATTATTCCCAGCAAGACGACACGTTTCTGCATACAAGCACCTGCTTTCAAGACAAAATAACTGATTTATTAGTATTATATCATAAAATATCTGTAATTATTATTAACGAACAAGAGGTTATAACTAAAAGATAAAAAATAATTGCGAAAATTAACACAAACAGAATAAAAGTGCTATAATATATGAAGTAAGATTAAAGCAATGGTATCAAAAGTTACAAAAAATATTGCTCTAATTATTTTATTACATGGCGTTTATTTTTGAAAGCCAGTGAAGATTTTTATGTCAGGCAGTATCTGCAGGTAAGTAAAGTGCCGCTGCCGCCAATAATACAAGGATAGGGGATGACTATCGGTATAGCAGTTTTGTTATTTACATCGTCAATCTGACCGGCATAATTAGATTTGTTGAATCTTTTTGAATTGTTGTAAATCGTGCTCAGGCTGTTTAGACATATGTTTTCTATAAAATTTCATTAGGTGTTTTTATAATGTTATTTTAGCAAATAAAAAAGGTGACCGTCAATGAGAGCCGAACCCTCTCGTTGACGGTCAAATGATTGGAAAAAGATTAAAGGAAGACTAATGTCCCAAGCAAATGTCTCGTTTGCTTTGACTGAATTATAACAATAAAAAAAGATGAATGTTGTTGCTGAGGCAACACGAATAAATTTAGAAAATAATATCATAATAAAGTAATTAAAGTAAGTTTGAATAAACAAGAAACACAAATTATAATAAAAACAAATCAAGGGCATATTAAATAGGAAGAAACTTATTTGTTTTATTTAGATGATTGAGAGTAAGAGAGAAGGAGGACAGTTATGAAAGCGGCAATGCAGAATCTTTTGAGTTTACCCTTGTTCAAAGGGTTAGCCAGCGATGAATTAGACACTATTCTTGGTAAAGTAAATGCCCTTGTTAAGCATTTTGAAAAATCGGACTATATTTATTTGGCCGGTGATGCGGTTGAGAGTATTGGCATTGTTGTAGCGGGTACTGTACAAATGATCAAGGAAGATATTATGGGAGATAAGTCCATTATCACAACAATGGGGTCTGGTTCCATTTTTGCCGAAAACTTCCTGGGGCATGACAAACAGGACGAGAAAACTAATGTTAGCTACTTTGCTGCCAGTGACAGCGAGGTGCTGATGGTTCCCTTTGGGAAGGTTCTGACCGATCTGAGTAATAATGATCCCTGCCGTAACAAATTGCTGACAAACATGATTTCAATAATGGCCAGCAACAATGCACAGTTGATTGAAAAAACGGAGATCTTGTGTAAAAAAACTCTGCGCGGCAAGATTATGACTTATCTGGAACAGGAAGCTAAACGTAACGGTTCTACTGAATTTGAAATACCTTTTAACAGAACGGATATGGCCAATTATTTGGATGCTGACCGCAGTGCTTTGACTCGTGAACTGGCCAGAATGAAAGATTGCGGATTGATTGATTTTGATAAAAGAAATTTTAAAATTTTAAAGTTTGAATAGCTTTAATGCACTTATATTATAACAAAATATTATTATTTTACTATTTAACTGCTAAAAAGCCGAAACCTTGCATGGTTTCGGCTTTTGCACCGTTTATTACAAATTTTAAAAATATAGTGTTGCCTGGGCAACATCATTTTGCATTTACCATTGCTATAATGTAAATTAATAAAGGGATTGCTAAACTTGTAGTTCCTTTGCGATCTTTATATGTTGTCCGACAATTCGAACAGCATATAGAAAATTTAAAAAGGAGGAATTTATTATGTCCCAAGCAGTAAAATGTTTAATTCTGTTGGCTGTGGTTGCATTGCTTTTTGTTACTGAACTTATCCCTCTCGCAATCACTGCTACTGCCGGCGCAATCGCGTGCGGCCTGTTAGGCTTCATCCCTGCTAAACAAGTCTTTTCCGGTTTGTCTAACTCTACGGTAGTTTTGTTTGCAGGTATGTTCATCGTTGGCGCAGCAATGTTCTATACCGGTTTGGCCCAAAAAATCGGTAATACTGTAGTTCATTTCTGTGGTACTGGCGAAAACAGCCTGATGTTTGGTTTAATGATAGTTGGTACTTTGTTGTCTTCAGTACTTTCCAATACTGGTACAGCAGCTTGCCTGCTTCCGGTTGCTTTGGGTATCTGTGCTGCTGCAAAGATTCCTGCTTCCCGTCAGTTGATGCCTTTGGCGTTCGCTTGCGGTTGGGGCGGTATCATTACGATGGTAGGCACACCGCCTAACATTATTGCTACCGGTGCTTTGACTTCTGCTGGTTTGGAAGGATTTGGTTTCTTTGAATTTGCATGGATCGGTATTCCTGTATCTATCGCAGGTATGCTCTATATGATGTTCATTGGTAAACATTTACTCCCGAAAGTTGAATTGGATGCTGACCAGGAAATCGAACAAGAAGTTGAAGCTACTACTACTTCTTCTTCCAAACAAATCATTTCCGGCGTTATCCTGCTCGTAGTTGTTTTGGTAATGGCTTTGGATATCAAAGGCGTTTCCCTGGAAATGGCAGCTATCATCGGTGCATTGGTTTGCGTACTGACTGGTTGCTTGACTGAAAAACAAGCTTACGCTTCTATCGACTGGGTAACCATCTTCCTGTTCGCAGGTATGATGCCTGTATCCACTGCAATGGATAAAACCGGCGCTGGTAAATTGATCGCTGAATGGACCGTAGGTCTGATGGGCGGTTCTCCGTCTCCGTTGATCGTTACCGCAGTTCTGTTTATCCTGTCTTGCGGTTTGACCCAATTTATGTCCAACACTGCATCCGCAGCTCTGCTGTGCCCGATTGGTGTTGCGATTGCTAAACAACTTGGCGCCGATCCGAAAGCAGTTATCATGGCTATCGCAGTTGCAGCATCCTGTGCATTCGCAACTCCGGTAGGTACTCCTCCGAATACTTTGGTTCTTGGTCCTGGCGGTTATAAATTCATGGACTATGTTAAAGCAGGTACCGGCCTTGTTGTCGTCTGCTTCGTAGTATCCCTGGTTGTAATTCCTGTTATTTGGCCATTCTTCCCTGGCAAATAAGCTAAGAACTCTCAACATAGGATCCCTATCTGAAAAACCTGTCGATTTTATCGGCAGGTTTTTTGTTTTTGACTCAAATGTAATTTTTCTTGTTATAATATAAATATAGATCGTTAGTAATGGAGTTGTAGAAATGAAAATAAAACCGGAAGAAACAATTCAAATCCAGGGGCCTATGGCGAAATAAATGGTATACTAACCCCTGTATCGAAGAAAATACTGCCGCGCCGGTGCTGGTTTTGGCACATGGATTCCGAGGTTCAATGGATGGCGGCGGCAGAGCGGCTGTTTTAGCTGAAATGGCTTCCGAATGCTGTAATGTCATACGTTTTAATTTTAATGGCAATCAAATCCTTTCCAAGCAGGTTGAAGAATTGGAAGCGGTGCTTGCTTATGTACGACTTAAATTTTCAGCCGGAAAAATATTTTTACTGGGTAGAAGTCTTGGCGGAGCAGCGGCATTAGTTGCCGCTTCACGATCTGCTGATATTACAGGACTGGTATTGTGGGCTGCGCCGAACGATTTACAGGCGACCTTCAGAAATGCCTTGGGTGCTGAAGCCTATAATGCGTTGTCTGCAGGTCAGACTCTGTATTTAAATGATGAACGGGGTGAATTGACCTTAACACCTGATTTTATTACAGATTTTGCCAAATATGATCTGCAGGGGATTTTACGTAACTGGCGTAAGCGTCCTCTGCTGATCCTTCATGGAGAAAAAGATGAAACAGTAGCTGTTGATCAGGCACGTTTGACATTTGCTTTAGCTGGAGTTCCAAAAAAGCTGGTTATCATTAACGGCGGTGACCACAGTTTTACTAATCACGGAAATAAGGCTGCGGCAGAGGTTGTTGGCTGGCTGAAAGACAGGCTGTGATGATTAATTATTGTGGTACTGTATGAAAACTTGACGAGGTATTTTCGAGCCTAGTGAGAATACGTACCCTTGTGGTATAATATTGGTAGCTATAAAACAGGAGGATATGATTTTGAAAAAAATATTAATATTATGTTTATTGGTTTTCAGCAGTTTCAGCGTAGTAGCCTGCGGCAGTGAAACTAAGAGCGAGCCGGATGCGGTGCCGATGAAGCCGGCAACTGCTGTTTTTGAAACGTCAATGGGTGATTTTGAAGTGAAATTGGCAACAGATCTGGCTCCTAAAACTTGTGAGAATTTTATCAACCTGGCGAAAAAAGGGTTTTATAGTGGAGTTACCTTTCATCGTGTTATTGATAATTTTATGATCCAGGGCGGTGATCCTACTGGTACTGGTACAGGCGGACCTGGATATACCATTAAAGATGAATTCAGCAGTAAACTTACACACGAAGGTGCAGGTGTTTTATCGATGGCCAACGCCGGTCCGAATACAGGCGGCAGCCAGTTCTTTATTACTTTGCGTGCCTGTCCGTGGCTTGATGGCAAGCACGCTGTTTTTGGTAAAGTTACAAAGGGTATGAACGTTGTTTATAAAATCGGAAAAGTAAAGACTGATGGCAATGATAAACCGTTGGAGCCGGTAACTATTAAGAATATTGTTATAAAAGAGGGGTAATGAGAGAAAGGAGCACTAATTTGTCCTTTTTACAGAGCGAACGTATCATTGAAGTACAGGATCAACAGGAAATGGTTGGTATTTTAGGGCGAAATGACGAGCTGCTGCGGGTAATCAAGGAACATTATGAGAGTGTTATTGTTGCGCGCGGCAATGTGATCGTTTTCAGCGGTGAAGACAATGAAGTGGGGCAGATTGAAACCCTGTTCAAAGAGTTGCTTTTTTTGTATCGTCAGGGTATGCCTCTGACTACACATGATGTCAGATACAGTATTGGGATGATTGCAGAGGGCCGTCTGGAAAGTCTGCACCGTATGTATGCCGATACGATAATCGTTACCAACCGTGGCCGTCAGGTAAAGGCGAAAACACTGGGACAATGGGATTATGTAGAAACCATTAAACGCAGTAATGTCACTATTGGGATAGGTCCTGCAGGTACAGGCAAAACTTATCTGGCTGTCGCTTTAGCTGTGAAGGCTTTAAAGAATAAAGAGGTTGAACGGATCGTTCTGACTCGTCCTGCTGTAGAAGCCGGTGAAAAACTTGGCTTTTTGCCAGGTGATATGCAGGATAAGGTCGATCCTTATCTGAGACCGTTGTATGACGCGTTATATGACATGCTGGGCAGCGAGACTTTTCAGAAATATGTTGCCAGAGGGACGATAGAAGTTGCTCCTTTAGCTTATATGCGCGGACGAACTTTGAATGATTCGTTTATTATTCTGGACGAAGCGCAGAATACAACACCGGAGCAAATGAAGATGTTTCTGACCCGTTTTGGTTTTGGGTCGAAAATGGTCATTACTGGTGATATTACACAGATTGATTTACCAAACGGTAAAAACAGCGGGTTGAAACAGGCGGCCTATGTTCTGCAGAAAACTCCGGGGGTAGGTATTATTCGTTTTGGAGAAGCTGACGTCGTTCGTCACGAGATCGTGGCCGCTATTATCAGGGCATATGAGAATTATGACAGCAGACGCCAGAAACAGCGGGAGGCAGACAATGATAATAACGCTGGAAAATGACCAGGATAAATTACAGATCAGTGAAGAGCTGGAGCAGCTGCTGACTGCGGGATTGAATGTAGTAGCCAGGCTGCACAGTCTGTCTGAGAGGACAGAAGTTGATATTACTATTGTTGATGATGAAGAAATACATATGCTGAATCGCGATTATCGTAATGTCGACAGGCCTACAGATGTACTTTCTTTTGCACTTGATGAAGAAAGTGAAGAGGAACCGGAGCTTTTAGGTGGGCCTGAAGAACATCTTTTGGGAGATATCATTATCAGCGCTGAAACTGCTTCCAGACAGGCGGAAGAATTTGGACATGGCTTGGAACGTGAAATCGTTTATTTAGCGGTACACGGCCTGCTGCACCTTCTGGGATATGATCATATGACAGATGAGGATAAAGCAGTTATGCGGGCTAAAGAGGAAGAAGCTTTACGGGAAATCAGCCTTTCGGAAGAATTTCTGGTTCATTAAAAGGAGCGGTTATGGAGATGAAGTTGTTAGCGGCAGCGCAGGCGGCACGTGATAATGCTTACGCGCCTTATTCTAAATTCAAAGTTGGGGCGGCGGTCGAAACTGTTGACGGAGAAATTTTTACCGGCTGCAATATAGAAAATGCTTCGTATGGGTTGACTTGCTGTGCAGAGCGTAATGCTGTTTTTGCAGCTGTGTGCAGCGGCGTACGCAGGTTTAAAACTTTGTGCGTAGTTGCCGATACAGATGAGCCGGTGGCACCATGCGGCGCTTGCCGTCAGGTGCTGGCAGAGTTTCCTTTTGAAAAAATAATCCTGGCAAATTGCAAGGGACAGACAAAAACAATGTCTGTGGCAGAACTGCTGCCATATGGTTTTGGCTCTGAGTCCCTGAATATAAAAAATAAATGTAAGTGAAAGCAAAGGAGCGATTAGTATAAATAAGCAGGATGGCAAGCATTATTCTGGTTTTGCGGCTATTGTAGGCCGGCCTAATGTAGGCAAATCAACGTTGACGAATGGATTGATCGGGGAGAAAATTGCAATTATGAGTGACCGTCCTCAGACAACGCGTAATAAGATCATGTGTATTATGAATACTGACAATGCTCAGATCATGTTCTTGGATACTCCCGGTATCCATAAGCCGCAGCATAAGCTGGGGCAATATATGGTACGGGCTGCAGAAAGTACGCTGCACGAGGTAGATGTGGTTTTGTTTGTTGTTGATGTTTCGGAAAAGCGCGGTGCCGGAGAGGATTATATTCTGGAGCAGCTGCGCAAGGTCAAAACTCCGGTGATTCTTGTTGCCAATAAAATCGATAAACTGGCAGACAAAGGTAAGCTTTTCGGCATTATTGAAAGCTATACTAAAGATTTTACCTTTGCGGCAGTAGTGCCTGTTTCTGCTTTGCAGGATACTGAATTCCCGGGTTTAGTAAATGAGATCACCAAGTATTTGCCGGAAGGTCCGGCATATTTCCCGGACGATATGATAACCGACCAGCCGGAACGGATAATTGCTGCGGAAATGATTCGTGAAAAGGTACTGCGGTCAACTCGTGATGAGGTGCCGCATTCTATTGCTGTGGAGATTGATGAATTCAAGGTACGTGATAATGATGATATTTATATTCGTGCCAATATTTTTGTGGAACGTGAATCCCAAAAAGGTATCGTGATTGGGGCTAAGGGCAGCTTGCTGAAAAAGATCGGCGAGCAGGCCCGGAAGGATATTGAATCACTGCTCGGCAATAAGGTTTTTCTTGATCTGTGGGTTAAAGTAAAACCTGATTGGCGCAATAAGGATAAGGCTTTGAAGCAATTCGGCTATGAAGGCTGATTTATTGACTGAAAATACAGTAGTATGGTATGCTTATGCTAATAACAATTTATGAAGTTTATATAAGTAAGGAGAGATGACCTATCGACGGCGACCCCGCTATGACATGCTTATTTGAGCTGTCTATTGCATTATTGATCACTTTATTGAACGGCTTTTTTGTTATGGCTGAATATTCTTTAGTCAGAATCAGAAAAAGCAGGCTGGATGAATTGATCCGGCAGGGAAAAAGCAGAGCTAACACAGTTTTAAAAATGAGCGAAAAGCTTGATACCTACCTGAGTGCGACTCAGCTTGGTATTACTGCTTCGTCTTTGCTTTTGGGCTGGTTTGGCGGCCCGCTTCTCGCTGAAATGTTCCGCGGTATGTTTGGTGTAAGTGCCGGCACCTGGTATGATCATTCGCTGGTTTTTGCCTGTGCGTTTCTTATCATCGTTTTTCTGCATGTTGTTTTCGGCGAACTGGTGCCTCGCACTATCGCCTTAGGTAAGGTCGAGCAGGTAGCGATGGCGGTCGCTTATCCGTTGGTTTTTTTTCATTACCTTTTATATCCGCTGGTTGTGCTTTTTAATCGAATCTCCCATGCTGTATTGTGCCTTTTAGGCGTTGATCCTGTCCCTGATGAAGATATCTCGCGCAGTGAAGATGAGCTGCGGATGATAGTCAGTGCCAGCGAACGCGGCGGTAAGCTGGATCATATGGAAAGCCGTCTGATTGATAATGTTTTTGATTTCGCCGACCGCGTGGCTCGTGAAGTCATGGTGCCGCGTCAGGATATGATTTGTTTGTATACTGATGATACGCTGCAGGAAAATCTGCAGGCTGTGCGTGAAAGCCGGCATACACGTTATCCTTTATGTATGGAAGACAAAGATCATGTTTTGGGCGTTATTCATGTGCGTGATTTGATGGATCTGGACGATGACGACGATCCGGCTTTTGATCTGCGGACACGAATGCGCAATATTGTCGTTGTTCCCGAAGGAATGTCAACGGCTAAAGTGCTGCAGATGATGCAGCATAAGCGTATCCAGATTGCTGTAGTTGCTGATGAATATGGCGGTACGGCTGGTCTGGTTACAATGGAAGATCTCCTGGAGGAAATTGTCGGTGATATTCAGGATGAGCATGATGGCGAAGAAGCAGAAGATATTTTGCGCTTAGGCGATGACAGCTATGAGTTCGACGGCCTTGTTTTACTGGACGAGATTTCTGAACTTTTAAATATTGAATTTGACGAACCGGAGGAAGATACCATTGGCGGTTTTGTCTTCGGACTTTTAGGGCGTAAGCCTGAAGAAGGTGACAGAGTCGTTACCGGCAGCTGGCGCTTTGAGGTTACTGAAGCAGAAGGTTTTAGAGTAACACGGGTCAAAGCTACCAGGTTACAGGAAGATGGTACTGCGGTACAAGCTGATGAGTAATACTGCATATCAGGACGAAGTAATTATTTTAAAAGTAAAGGATTGGCAGACTGCGGATAAATACGCAGTCTGTTTTTCGCGTGCCCATGGTAAAATACCTTTTTTAGCGTACGGTGCCCGTTATGCGAGGACTACTGGCGGACGGCTGATACAGCCTTTTGCGATGCTCGATATGCAGCTATATTCTGGTAAACGTCTGGACAGTATGAAAAGCTGTGAATTGATTGCTTTGCCGCAGCAAATGGACATCAAACAGATGGCTTATGCTTCGGTGATTGCTGAAGTGACAGAAGCTCTGACGGAAGCACATGAGCCGCAGGAAGATATTTATGAGCTGCTTGTAGGAGCAGTACAAATACTTTCCAGGAATAACCCGCGTCTGGTCGCGTTGTCGGCTATTTGCAAGCTGCTTGTTTTAACAGGATTTGCTCCTGTTTATGACGCCTGTGTCAACTGTACTGAAGCTGTTGAAGGAGATGCTTTTTTTAGTGTCGTTCAGGGCGGCCTTATTTGCGAAGCCTGTCACGGAGGGGAAGAGTTGCCCTTTAGCAGCGGCGCTCAGAAGCTGCTGCAGGAGCTGATTGCGCTGGATTTCAATGATCCACAGCCTTTTACTGTGCGCGGCGGCGATTTGATGCAGCTGGAACAGATACTTTATCGGTTTATTGTTTACCAGATCGACAAGCCTTTGAAAAGTTTAAGCTTTTTAGCGCAGTTAGGATTGTAAAAGCATTGACAAAGGACGTCTGATTTGATATATTTTCTTTTAAGCGATGAAAGGGATAAGTAGTTTTCTGTTTTAGCGAGCCGGGATGGTGTAAGCCGGCAGATGAGAAAACAAAGGCACCCGGGAGCTGCAATTTTATAAACATCGAGGCGGACCGTATGAGCGGTCAAGCAGGGTGGAACCGCGGAGTGATTTATGTCTCCGTCCCTGTAACTTAATTGTTACAGGGACGGAGACTTTTGTTTTTGTCGTTGTAACAAATAAAATAGGAGGCAGAACATGAATTTTCAAACAATTATTTTGAAGCTCCAGAAATTCTGGGCAGACCAAAACTGCATCATGGGCCAGCCCTATGATGTCGAAAAAGGTGCGGGAACTATGAATCCGTCAACTTTTCTGCGCGTTTTAGGACCGGAACCATGGCGTGTGGCTTATGTAGAGCCATCTCGACGTCCGGCTGACGGGCGTTATGGGGATAACCCCAATCGGTTGTTCCAGCATCATCAATATCAGGTAATTATTAAACCGTCTCCGGATAATATTCAGGAGCTTTATCTCCAGAGCCTGGCCGAACTGGGTATCCGTCAGGAAGAACATGATATCCGTTTTGTTGAGGATAACTGGGAATCACCGACTTTAGGTGCTTGGGGACTTGGCTGGGAGGTTTGGCTGGATGGTATGGAAATTACCCAGTTCACCTATTTTCAGCAGGTCGGCAGTATCGACGTGAAACCTGTTACTGTTGAAATCACGTATGGTTTAGAGCGACTGGCTATGTATATCCAGGGTGTGGAAAATGTTTTTGATATTGAATGGGTGGATGGAGTCACTTATGGTGACGTTTTCCATACTAACGAAGTAGAACAGTCTTTTTACAATTTTCAAGTAGCTGATACAGCACTGCTGTTTGATCTGTTTGATAAATATGAAGCTGAGGCAAAACGCGTTATTGAGGCCGGATATATCCGTCCTGCTTATGATTATGTATTGAAATGTTCTCATACTTTTAACCTTTTGGATTCCCGCGGCGCCATCAGCGTCAGCGAAAGAACGGCTTTCATTGGCCGTGTGCGCGCTATGGCACGTTTGTGCGCAGCTGCCTATGTTGAACAAAGGGAAAAACTTGGCTTCCCGTTATTGAAAGGGGAGAATAAATAATGGAAAAATTATTATTTGAAATCGGTACTGAAGAGATCCCCGCAAAATTTATGCCGGGTATTCTTAAACAATTACAAGAGCTTGCTGCAGATAAAATGCAGGAGCTGCGTATTCCGTTTGAAAATATCAAGGTTTATGGCACGCCTCGCCGGATGACCTTTATTGCTGAAGGTGTAGCAGAAGCTCAGGCAGACAGTACGATTGAGGCTAAAGGGCCGTCTGCAAAAATTGCTTTCGTAAGCGGAGCTCCTTCCAAAGCGGCAATCGGCTTTGCCCGCGGGCAGGGGATAGACGTTAAAGACCTGGAAGTGCGCGGAGAATATGTTTATGCAGTAAAACATTTGGCAGGTCAACCTGTTGTCGATTTACTGCCCGGTTTGCTGCTTGATATCCTGGAGTCTTTATCTTTCCCGAAAAATATGCGCTGGGCCGATTATGATTTTCGGTTCGTGCGTCCTATCCGCTGGCTGGTAGCACTGTTCGGTGAAAAAGTAATACCGGTAGAAATTACCGGCGTAAAATCGGGCAGGTATTCGATGGGACATCGTTTTATGCAGCAATCTATGAAAGAGGCTGTGGAAACTAAAGGCCTGCTGAGCGCGGCTATCAATAAGGTTGGCAATGTAGTGCATTCTGCTGTTATGGGAATGCAGGGAGCTGTTGAGATCCCCAACGCTGATGCATATGTACAGGCACTGGCTGACAACTTTGTGATGGTCGATCAGGATGCCCGCCGTGAATTGATTCGTCAGCAGGTGACAGAACTGGCGGCTGTCGAAGGCGGAATTGCTGAAATTGACGAAGACTTACTGGAAGAAGTCAATTATCTTGTTGAATATCCTACTGCATTATGTGGGAAATTTGAAGAAAAATTCCTGTCGTTACCGAAGGAAGCCATTATCACCCCAATGCGTGAACATCAGCGTTATTTTCCGGTAGTGGATGAAGAAGGCAGGCTGCTCAATAAATTTATTACAGTCCGCAATGGCGGTAAAGAGTTTTTAGATGTTGTCGCACACGGTAATGAACGTGTTTTACGCGCTCGTCTCAGTGATGCTGAATTCTTCTTCAATGAAGACCGCAAACTAAAATTGGAAGACCGTCTGGAAAAATTGAAAACAGTTTCATTCCAGGAAGGTCTGGGCAACATGTATGATAAGAGTGAGCGGTTGGCTAAACTGGCTGAAATGGTTAAGTTTGCCATTAATGTTAAAGTTGACGATACTAACCTCAAACGTACAGCTTTGCTGTCTAAAACAGATCTTGTTGCAGGGATGGTGGTTGAATTTACAGAGCTGCAGGGAGTTATGGGGTGTGAATATGCCAAATTAGACGGCGAACCTGCTGAAGTTGCTGAAGGTATTTATGAACACTATCTGCCGCGTTTTGCCGGTGACGAGCTGCCGAAGGGTACTATTGGACGTATTGTCGGCATCAGTGATAAAATGGATAATATCGTTGCTACTTTCAGCCGCGGACTTGCACCGACAGGCTCGCAGGATCCTTATGCATTGCGTCGTCAGGCTTTGGGTATCATCAATATTCTTATCAGCAGTAACTATCATATGCCCCTGATCAAAATTCTGGCAGGTGCGCTGTATCTGCTCAATATCAAACCGGAAGATACCGGTAAATTGATACCGCAGATTTTAGAATTCTTTAAATTACGTTTGAAAAATATGATGATCGAACAGGGCATCCGTTATGACGTTGTCGATGCTGTTTTTGCCGATGAACGCAACGATGATTTAGTAGATATTTACGCGCGCTGCAAGGCTTTGAATGCGTATGTAGTTCTGCCGGAAGCAGAAGCTGTTATTCAGGCTTCTATCCGTGTCTGCAATCTTTGCAAAAAAATTGAGACTGAAGTTGCTATAAGCAGTGCGCTTTTTGCCGACCCGGCAGAGCAGGAATTGCATGATGTTCTGATTCGTCTTAATAAAGAGCTGATCCCTGACATCGTGACTTATAATTATGCCGGTGCATTAAAACTTGCCGAGCAGGTAGTTGAGCCTGTAAATAAATTCTTTGACAGTGTTATGGTCATGGATGGAAATGTTTATATTAAAAATAATCGTCTGGCCCTTCTTGAGCAGGCGAAAGAGGTTACAAATGCTGTCGGCGATTTGAGCTGTATCGTTCTTTAATCGCACATTTTACGGCAGTTGTTTTGTCAGGCCCTTGGTTACAAACACCAGAGTACATTTAGTACGCGGCGTGTCTGTCATCAGGGGCTTTCCTTGTATTTGCAGTGAGATTCGTGGGCTTGATTGTATTGTTAAGAAATATACTAAGAAGTACATTGTGCAATCGTTACATATATGGCGCAGTCTATGAGATGGATTTTAGTTATAATCTGCTGATTTTACTTTTTCCCAGGTATCATTTAGTGTATACTAATATATATACTCTGTTTTTCCAGTGACGAAAATATTATTTAAAGAGTAAAGGAGGGCCGTACTGAAAATAAGCACATTTTGTAAAATTTAACACAAAAAGTTAAAAAGCGATGAAAAAAGTCCTTGAATGTGGTGTACAAATATGATATAGTATACACTATATTAAGGGCGCAGCCCAAAAAGTATAATATAAAGGAGTGCTACAATCATGAAAAAAGAAGAACAGTTTCTTCTCTGGTTTGAGCAATTAGAAAGAAAAGACGTTGATATCGTTGGCGGCAAATCCTCTTCCCTCGGTGAAATGACTGCTAAGACAGATGTTCCAGTTCCTTACGGTTTTGCTACTACGGCTTACGCTTATAGATACTTCATTAAAGAAAGCGGTCTTGAAGAAAAGATGCGCTCTATTTTGTCTGAATTGACTGACGTTGAAAACAGCGCTTTACTGCGTGATGTCAGCGCTCGTCTGCGTGATGCCATCATGGCTGAGAAAATGCCTCAGGATCTGCAGGACGCTATTGGCGCTGCTTATGTTGAACTTGGTAAAAGAGTCGGCGAAGAGAATCCCTATGTCGCCGTTCGTTCCAGCGCTACAGCTGAAGATTTACCGGATGCAAGCTTTGCTGGTCAGCAGGATACCTATCTGAACGTACAGGGTGCTGAAACCATTATCGCAAAGGTAAAGGAATGCTACGCTTCCTGCTTTACCGACCGTGCTGTTTATTATCGTGAAAAACAAGGCTTTGATCATATAGAAGTTGCTTTGAGTGCCGTTGTACAAATGATGGTTTTCTCTAAAACTTCCGGTGTTATGTTTACTGTTAACGTTGCTACTGGCGATGACAATAATATCCTGATTGAGGCAGCCTTTGGACTGGGTGAATATGTTGTTCAGGGTACTGTTACTCCTGATAATTATACTATTTCCAAACATGACCACAAAATCATTGACCGCTGCGTAAATGAGCAGGACATCATGCTTGTACGCAAAAAAGGCGGCGACTGTGAAGAAGTGCAGGTCCCTGAAGAACTGCGCAAAGTACAGACTTTGACTGACGAGCAGATTTTGGAACTGGCTGATTATGCTAAAAAGATCGAAAAACATTATGGCTGCTATATGGATATGGAATGGGGCGTTGATGAACGTACCAATAAAATCTGGATTCTGCAGGCCCGTCCGGAAACCGTATGGAGCCGCCGCAATAAAGAAGGAGGAGCAAAAGTGCAGGAAAGCAAATCTATGACTACTACTGATCATAAAGTTATCGTGAAAGGTTTGCCTGCAAGCCCGGGTAAAGTTTCTGGCCGCGTACACGTTATTCTTGATCCTTCCCGCATCGATGAATTTAAAGAAGGAGAGATCCTTGTTACTGAGATGACCGCTCCTGACTGGGTACCGGCAATGAAAAAAGCCAAAGCTATCGTCACTGACAGCGGTGGAATGACCTGTCATGCTTCCATCGTTAGCCGCGAGCTGGGTATTCCCTGTATCGTTGGTACTAAGAGCCGTGGTGAAGCTGCTACTGTTACTATTCCTGATGGTATTGATGTAACTATCGATGCTACTCATGGCGTAGTTTATGAAGGCATTATTGAAGAAGCTAAAAAAGAAAATCAGGCAGGCGCTGCTGTAGCGGTTGCTGAATACTTCCCGCCGACTGGCACTAAAGTTTATATGAATTTGGGCGATCCGGAACTGGCTGAGAAATATTCCAGTCTGCCCTGTGATGGTATCGGTTTGATGCGCGAAGAGTTCATCTGGACTACTTATATCCATGAACATCCTTTGTATCTCATTAAAACCGGACATCCTGAAAAAGTTGTCGATCAGCTGGCAGAAGGTATGCGTCAGGTTTGTCAGGCAATGGCTCCCAGACCGGTTACTCTGCGTTTCAGCGATTTCAAATCCAGTGAATATCGTGATTTGAAAGGCGGCGATGAGTTCGAACCTTATGAACCTTCAGCATTATTGGGCTGGCGCGGTGCTTCACGTTATTATGATCCTAAATACATCGAAGCTTTCAAACTGGAATGCCAGGCTGTAGTGAAAGTTCGTGAAGAGTTTGGTCTGAAAAACCTTAATGTTATGATTCCTTTCTGCCGTAATGTAGAGGAATGTGAAAAAGTGGTTAAGATTATGGCTGAATGTGGCTTGGAGCGCGGTAAGGACTTTAAAGTATGGTTGATGGCTGAAATTCCTTCCAATATCATTCTGGCCGATCAGTTCAATAAGTATGTAGACGGTTATTCTATCGGTTCTAACGATTTGACCATGCTGGTGCTTGGCTGTGACCGTGATAATGATACTGTTTCCCATATCTATGATGAACGTAATCTTGCAGTGCGCCGTGCAGTACGTCACCTTATTGAGGTTGCTCACAGCGAAGGCAAAACTGTTTCTATCTGTGGTCAGGCTCCCAGCGTTTATCCTGAATTCTGTGAATTCCTCATTAAGAGCGGTATCGACAGTATTTCCGTAAATCCTGATACTGTTAAATTTACCAAAAAATTAGTTGCTCAAGTAGAGCAGCGTGTTATGCTCGACGCTTTAACAGGTCGCGGCCGTAAAGAAGTCGAAGAACTTGACTGGAAATAATAATTAAGAAAAACCCCGTTGTCTTTTAAGACAGCGGGGTTTGTTTATTAAAAATAGAATTTAGAGTTTTTTAGCTTTGATGGCGATAAGATTCATATATTTCCCTGCACCGGCATTCATTGAAGCTCTATCGTTGATGGCATGTTCCTCATCACATTCCAGCCAGTCCTGCCAGGCTTCCTCCATACACTTCAGCTCTGAGATGCTTTCGATATTGATCGTTTGAGATTGTGAAAGCAGTTCGTGCCACCACTTACAGCTGTGAAAGGTATCAAGATCTTCAGCACCCCAGGAAATGAGCAGTTCGGACGGCAGATTATTGTGATAATCTTTTTTGAAGCCGGGGAAGGCTAAGGCAATGATACCATTTGGTTTGATATAAGGAGCTAGTTTGGTGTCCATAAATTCAGGTGTATTGCCAAAATAATGATATGAATCGACACTGATCACCGCATCAAAATAATTTTCAGCATAGGGAAGGTCAAGGGCATTGGCATGGATTGGTATGATGCGATCTTCAAGCCCGAGCTTTTTGAAGCGCTCAAAATTTTCTGCAGCTGTTATCCAAAGGTCAGTTGCATAGACTTGTACGCCGAATTCTTTTGCTAAAAAGATTGATGTAAGTCCTTTGCCGCAGCCCAAATCAAGTATTTTCATATCTGACGTGAGTTTTATTCCTTCTGTAAGTTCTTCTAAAATTTTTAAGGCATTAGGGCCCATCATATTTTCAAGCAGAAATTGCTTGTCGTATTGTTCGCTTTTAGGATATTTCATTATAGCACCTGCTTTCTCTGTCTTTGTGTTTATTATATTACAGGTTTTACAAAATTACTTCCTGCATTTTTTTCTGAAAAGAAAAAGAGAACGTCAGGTAATGACGTTCTCAAGGATCAGATTTTCTTTTTTTTAGCAATGATACTGTATATTGTTTTAGATGACAAAAAGTATTCTTCGGCAAGAACAGTAACAGGAATTCCACTTAGATAACGGCAGAATATTTCCTGATTACGTTCAGCAGTTTGTTGTTTTGTACCTTTGGTCGATCCCCAGGGGCGTTTGTTATTGGTTTTACGAGGGATATAGATATATTCACCGTCTATGTATTCCTGAATAGCTGATAAAAGTGGCGGTGGTAATATTTTTTTACCGTTTTGATAGCACATATTGCTTCCTCCCAGATTTATAATTACCGGGATGGCAGCAAAAGCTGTTTTGTTTTAGCGATTGCCTGTCAAATAGCCTTTGCTACCTGACATGACCGCATCGATATTTCTTAAAGGATTGATAAAGCAATCCTCCTTTCAAATAATAGATTCTGGGTTTATCTTATACGATAGCGGCAGATATTGCAAGAAGCAGATTTGTAGGTTTGCTGTAATGCGTGGGAAGTAAAATTCCTGGAAAATATTTTGATTTTGGTTTGACGTACCACTTAATGGATGGTAAAATATTACCAATAGAATATTACCTTTAAAGCGGTCCTGTGAGACTGTAAGGTAGACTTTTAGGTAACTTGTACTACAAGCCTTCTTTGCCATCTTGCAGGCACAGAAGGCTTTTTTATGTGATTAATAGGAGGTAGGACAATGGCAAAAGCAAACGTATCTCTGGGTGGCAGAGATATCCTTGATCTGGATTCACTTTCCATCGAGGAATATGAAATGATTCTGCAAACTGCGGCAGAAATGAAGAAAATCATGAAACGTGATATCAAAAAGGTGCCGTCACTGCGGGGAAAATCCATTATCAACCTTTTTTATGAACCAAGCACCAGAACAAGAACCTCATTTGAGCTGGCTGGAAAATATCTTGGCGCTGACGTAGTTAATATTACTACTGCCAGCTCCAGCGTTGTAAAAGGTGAATGCCTGCGCGATACTATTCTTACTGTACAATCTATGGCTTGTGACGCAATCGTTATGCGCCATCCGATCGAGGGTGCCGCTGCTTATGCTGCGGAGGTTGCTGATCCTGTTATCATCAACGCCGGTGACGGAGCGCATGCACATCCTTCTCAGGGACTTCTGGATATGTTTACCATTCGTGAACAGGGAAAAGATCTGAAGGGGTTAAAAATGGCGATTTTAGGTGACGTTCTGTATAGTCGCGTTGCCCGTACTAATATCGCTGCCTGGACTAAGATGGGGGCTGATGTACATGTAGCCGGACCAATGACTTTGCTGCCTAACGATATAGAAAGTCTGGGCGTAACCGTACACAAACGTGTTGAAGATGCTATCGAAGGTGCAGATGTTATTGATGTCCTGCGCATTCAGCTGGAACGTCAGAAAAGAGGACTGTTCCCGTCTCCGCGTGAATATGCACGAATCTTTGGCTTGAATGAAAAGCGCCTGGCGCTGGCAAAACCCGATGTTACTGTCCTGCATCCCGGGCCGATGAATCGCGGCCTGGAAATTTCCTGGGAGGTCGGCTACTGCGATAACGCCGCTATTCGTGATGAAGTGCAAAATGGTGTAGCAGTACGTATGGCACTCTTATTCTTGACTTTGACGGGGGTAAGCAAATTGAAAACATTGATTAAAAACGGTCGTGTCATCGATCCCAGCCAAAATATTGATGCCATTATGGATTTATTGGTGGAAGACGGTGTAATCAAAGAAGTTGCGGCGGAGATTAAAGCTGCTGCCGATGAAGTATATGATGCCGATGGGCTTATAGTGGCGCCTGGTTTGGTTGACGTGCATACACACTTGCGTGAACCGGGCCTGGAAGCTAAGGAAGATATCGTAACAGGTACAATGGCTGCAGCAGCCGGCGGTGTTACGACTATCGCCTGCATGCCGAATACCAAACCCGTTATTGATAACTCTATCATTGTTTCCGGTATTAAGGAACGTGCTGCACGTGAAGGCTATGTTAATGTAGAGGTTATCGGTGCTATCAGCAAAGGCGAAGAAGGTAAAGAGCTGGCTGAAATGATCGATATGTCTGAAAAAGGCGCGATGGCGTTCTCGGATGACGGGCACTTTGTCAACAGTCCGCGTCTGTTTACACTTGCCGCCAAATATATAGGTGCTTTTGATAAAGTTTTGATTTCCCATGCTATCGAACCGGAACTGGGACATGAAGGCTACATGCATGAAGGTGCTGTTTCCGCACGTATCGGAGTGCCCGGTATACCTGCAATAGCAGAAGATATTGCTGTTGCCCGCGACTGTCTTATTGCCGAATATACCGGCGCACATGTACATATTGCGCATGTTGCCAGTAAAGGCGCTGTTGATATCATTCGCGGCTTTAAGAAAAAAGGTGTCAATGTGACCTGTGAAGTTACAGTACATCATCTGACTTTAACTGACGAGGCCTGTGCTACTTACAGCAGTGCTACCAGGGTCTCGCCGCCGCTGCGCAGCATGGATCATGTAGAGGCTTTGCGCGCTGCAGTTAAAGATGGCACGGTAGATGCGATCGTCACTGACCACGCTCCGCATGCTCCTGAAGAAAAAGACGTTGAGTTCCGTTATGCTCCCTGCGGATTTACGGGTTTGGAAACATCCGTTGGTGTAGTTTTAACTGATCTTTATCATACAAACATCTTCACAATTAACGAAATTATTGGTAAAATGAGTACAGAACCTGCGAATATTTTTGCACTAAAAGCTGGAAGTTTAAAAGTTGGTTATCCGGCAGATGTAACTATTATCGACCTTAACAAAGAATGGACTGTTGATAATACGAAATTTTATACACGCGGCAAGGTAACTCCTTTCCAAGGAAAACATTGTAAAGGCAAAGCCGTAGCTACGATGGTAGCAGGTAAATTCGTAATGAGAGATGGTGAAGTATGCAAACGGTAGCAAGAAAAGGTAAATTGGTATTAAAAGACGGCAGTATTTATGAAGGCGAGCTGTATGGTAAACGCAATGCGGTAGGTGAGGTTGTTTTCACTACCGGTATGAGCGGTTATCAGGAAACCTTAACTGATCCGTCGTTTTGCGGGCAGATTGTTGTTATGACTTATCCTTTAGTTGGAAATTATGGTACTAACGATCTTTTTAATCAGGGGCGAAAATCTTTTTTTCAGGGATATGTGATCAGTGAACTGTGTGATCATCCCAGCAACTGGCGCTGCGAAAAAACGCTGGAACAGTTTTTAGATGAACAGGATGTACCTGTACTGACAGGCGTGGATACGCGTGCGATTACCCGTAAACTTCGCAATTATGGTGTACTGCAGGGTGTTATCGTGCCGGCAGAAATGCCGCAGGAGGAAGTGGAAAAGCTGCTGGCTACACCAGAAGTACATGATCAGGTAGCTACAGTAACAACTCCTGAAATTTATACGCTTGGCAACGGCAAATATCATGTTGCGGTCATGGATTTTGGTATCAAACAAAATATTCTTGAATATCTGGCCAGTTTTGACTGCCATTTGACGGTTTTTCCTGCATATACTACAGCAGAGGAGATTTTGGCAGTACGGCCGGACGGTATTTTCTTAGCTAATGGCCCCGGAGATCCGAAGGATTTACAGCCGATCATTGAAGAAGTTAAAAAGCTGATCGGCAAGAAGCCTATTTTCGGCATCTGCTTAGGTCATCAAATTTTAGCTTTGGCTAATGGTGCTGATACCTTTAAAATGAAATTCGGGCATCGTGGCGTCAATCATCCGGTTAAAGACCTTTTGGAAAATAAGGTTCTGATCAGTTCACAAAACCATGGTTATGCTGTTGACGAAAAATCTTTAGCCGGTCTGAATGTGGAAATAACTAATATCTCACTGAATGATGGTACGATTGAAGGTTTGCGTTATCTTGACCATCCTTCTTTTGCAGTTCAGTATCATCCCGAGGCAAGCCCCGGACCAGGCGGCCATGAATATTTATTTAAACGTTTTGTAAAAATGATGGGAGGCCAAAACTGATGCCAAAGCTGCAAAATATCAAAAAAGTTCTTGTTATCGGTTCCGGCCCGATCATTATCGGTCAAGCTGCTGAGTTTGACTATGCCGGTACTCAGGCCTGCCGTTCTCTGAAAGAAGAAGGGCTGGAGGTCGTACTTGTCAACAGTAACCCGGCTACGATTATGACGGACGTGCATATTGCCGACCGTGTTTATATTGAGCCTGTTAATGTTGAATTTTTGGAAAGTGTTATTAAACGCGAGCGTCCTGATTCTTTGCTGGCAACTTTGGGTGGTCAGGTTGGCCTGAATCTTGCAATAGATCTGGAGGAAAAAGGTATTCTGCGCGAATATAACGTGCAGCTTTTAGGTACTCAGATTTATAGTATCAAGAGAGCAGAAGATCGTGAGCTTTTCAAAGAAACGATGGAAAAAATCAATCAGCCGATTCCGGAAAGCGCTATCGTTGAAACGATGGCGGCAGCGAAGGAATTTGCCCGTAAAGTCGGGTTTCCTCTGATCGTTCGGCCAGCATATACTTTGGGCGGCACCGGCGGCGGTATCGCTGAAAGTGAAGATGAACTGGATGAAATCGTTAATAAAGGTCTGAAATACAGTCTTATTGGTCAGGCATTGATTGAACGCAGCGTAGCGGGCTGGAAAGAGATTGAATTTGAAGTGCTGCGTGACGCGGCTGATAACTGCATCACTGTCTGCTCAATGGAAAATCTTGATCCTGTAGGCGTACATACCGGCGATTCTATCGTTGCCGCTCCGGCGCAGACTCTGAGCGATCGCGAAGTACAGCTGCTGCGTCAGGCTTCTATTGATATAGTACGTGAATTGGGTGTGCGCGGCGGCTGTAATGTGCAGTTGGCATTGGATCCAAATTCTGAACGTTATTATGTAATCGAAGTAAATCCGCGTGTCAGCCGTTCTTCGGCTTTGGCTTCTAAAGCTACCGGTTACCCGATCGCAAAGGTTTCCAGTAAAATAGCTATCGGTTATAATCTGGACGAGATTCAAAATGCTGTAACGAAAAAGACAACTGCCTGCTTCGAGCCTTCTATTGATTATGTAGTACTGAAATTCCCGCGCTGGCCTTTTGATAAATTTGTTACAGCCGACCGTACATTAGGCACCCAAATGAAGGCTACCGGCGAAGTTATGGCTATCGAACGCACACTGGAAGCAGCAATGCTGAAAGCGATCCGTTCTTTGGAAATCGGTTTGACTCATCTGGAAATGCCGGAATTAAAAGAACTGAGTGATGAAGAAATTCGTGCTCGCATTTCTAAGATCGATGATGAACGTATCTTTGTTGTTGCCGAAGCACTTCGTCGAGGCGTAAGTCTGGAAGAGATCCATGAGATCACGATGATCGACAGATGGTTCCTGCAGAAAATATTGAATATCGTCAAGATGGAAACTGTTTTTAAAACTGAACCGATGACTAAGGAGATAATGCGTAAAGCTAAACGCATGGGCTTTGCCGATGTGGTTATTGGCGAATATATCGGTAAACAGATGATGGAAGTACGTGCTATGCGTAAGGACTGGGGCATTATCCCAACCTATAAAATGGTTGATACCTGTGCTGCCGAGTTTGAAGCTGAAACACCTTATTATTATTCTACCTATGCTGTTGAAGATGAAGTACGCGTCAGTGATAAAAAGAAGGTTGCTGTTTTAGGCAGCGGACCGATCCGTATCGGGCAAGGCGTAGAGTTTGACTATTGCTCTGTACATTCCGTATGGGCACTGAAAGAGCTTGGATATGAAACCATCATTATTAACAATAACCCGGAAACTGTAAGTACGGACTTTGATACTTCTGATCGTCTGTATTTTGAACCTTTGACAGTAGAAGATGTTTTGAATATTCTTGATAAAGAACAGCCTGAAGGCGTTATCGTACAGTTTGGCGGCCAAACGGCAATCAATCTGGCTGGACCGCTTGCAGATGCAGGCGTGAAAATACTTGGCTCCAGTGTTGACAGTATTGACAGAGCCGAAGATAGAGAACGTTTTGAACAGCTTTTGACAAACTGCAATATTCCGCGTCCGAAAGGGCATACTGTTTTTGATACGGCAGGCGCTTTAAAAGCTGCAGCTGATGTCGGATATCCGGTTATGGTTCGTCCGTCTTATGTTTTGGGCGGTCGCGCAATGGAAATAGTTTATAATGATGAAGAACTGAAACATTATATGTCCAGTGCTGTTAAGGCTTCACGCGAACATCCGGTACTGGTCGATCATTATCTGCAGGGTACAGAGGTCGAAGTCGATGCTATCTGCGACGGTAATGAAGTGCTGATTCCCGGTATTATGGAGCATATCGAACGTGCAGGTGTGCATTCCGGCGATTCTATCGCTGTTTATCCGCCGCGTAATCTGTCCGAGTCAGTTATCAAAACTATCATTGATTATACCAACCGTATGGCACTTGGACTGGAAGTAAAAGGTATGATCAACATCCAGTATATCGTACGGAATAATGAGGTTTATGTAATTGAAGTAAATCCGCGTTCTTCCCGTACAGTTCCTTTCCTGAGTAAGGTCACCAACGTGCCGATGATCAATGTAGCAACTAAAGCAGCTATGGGTCATTCGCTGCGTGAGCAGGGGTATAAACCAGGCTTGGGCTTCTTCCCGGACTATTATGCAGTTAAAGCCCCTGTGTTCTCCTTCAACAAAATGAGTAATGTCGATATTACATTAGGGCCTGAGATGAAATCTACAGGCGAAGTAATGTGCGTTGATTATCAGTACTCACGTGCTTTGTATAAAGCATGTATTGCTTCCGGTATCAATGTACCGCATGAAGGCTCGATACTGATCACTGTTGCTGATATGGATAAACCTGAAGCGGCAGAAATTGCGGCCGGTTTTGCCGATCTGGGCTATGAAATCATGGCTACCGGAGGTACAGCGGAATATCTGAAAGAAAAGGGTGTTAAGGTGACCGTAGCGACTAAAGTCAGCGAGGGCAGCCCCAACATTCTTGACGATATCAAAGAAGGCCGGATAAGTATGGTTATCAATACAACTAACCATGGTCGTGATGCTGAGCGTGACGGCTTTAAAATCAGACGTTCTACAGTAGAGCATGCCATTGCCTGCCTGACTTCTATGGACACAGCACGTGAACTGCAGCACGTTATGTCGGCAATGCGCCGCCGCCGTGTGGTCAGCATCGTTGCATTGCAGGATTTAGCCTGGGAGGGATAAGCCCGTGCCAAAAACTATTACGAACGCCACTGTTATTGGTCAGCGTGTTTTAAACGCTACTACAAAATTAATAGAAGTTTATGCTCCCGAGATCGCCAAAACGGCGGTCCCGGGACAATTCGTGAATGTGCAGGTCTGCAAGAATACGGCGCCGTTGCTTCGCCGTCCTTTTGGCGTTGCCGGAGTAAATGCGGATAATGGTACTTTCATTATGATCTACCGCATTATTGGCGAGGCTACTCATATTCTGGCAGAAGTGTGCAGTGGAGATAAGCTGAGTATCGTAGGTCCTTTAGGCCATGGCTTCGCTATGGAGGCTGAACGTCCATTGCTGGTTGGTGGTGGTCTGGGACTGGCGCCGCTGCTGTATTTGGCAGAAGGATTCTGTGCGCAGAACAAGCCCATAGAGATTTTGATGGGAGGGCGTTCGGAAGAAGAACTGTTTTGGACAGATTTGTACGAAGATATTTGCCAAAATATCCATATTACGACAGATGACGGCAGTTGTGGTGTGCAGGGGACAGTAATTGCTCTTTTGCCGCAGCTTTTAGACAGCGGTAAATATGACTGCGTCTATGTCTGCGGGCCTGTGCCGATGATGAAAGCTGTAGCTGAAGTTGCTGACGAAAAAAATATAAAATGTCAGGTTTCTTTGGAAAAGTATATGGCCTGCGGTCTTGGCGCTTGCTTGTCCTGTTCGTGCAGTGGTATAGGCAAGCGGCTTAAGGTTTGTACCGACGGCCCGGTATTTTGGGCCGAGGAGGTGGGCGAATGGTAAAAGCATTGTATGATGGACGGTTGGCGACAAATATTGCCGGCTTGAAAATGAAAACACCGATTACCACAGCTTCCGGTACTTTTGGCTTTGGACTGGAATTTACCGACTTTCTTGATCTTGAAAAAGTAGGGGCTGTTACTGTTAAAGGTACCTCCTTAGAACCGCAGCCGGGGAATAAGGGACAGCGTGCTGTTGAAACTCCGTCAGGGATGCTCAACAGTATCGGACTTGAAAATCCTGGTGTGGATTATTTTTTGGAAACAACGTTGCCGCAACTGCGTCAGTATGACGTACCGGTAATAGTTAATATTTATGCCCATTCCTATGAAGATTACGGCAAGGTTGCCAAAAAACTGGATGTAGAAGGCGTTGACGCTTTAGAAATAAATATTTCCTGCCCAAATGTCAAAGAAGGAGGCCTGGTTTTTGGTACCTGCCCTGACAGTGCAGCTGAAGTAGTTAAAGCGGTAAAAAGCAATACGTCTAAAATGGTGATTACCAAGCTTTCACCCAACGTGACCGATATCGTAGCCATGGCCCAGGCTGTAGAAGCGGCGGGAACTGACGCTATTTCACTGATCAACACCTTGATTGGTATGAAAATAGATATTGACAGGCAAAAGCCGGTTTTAGGCAATGTTATCGGCGGACTTAGCGGTCCGGCTGTACGTCCTGTTGCAGTGCGGATGTGTTATCAGGTTGCTCAGAACGTACATGTGCCTATTATCGGTATGGGCGGCATTATGACAGCAGAAGATGCGATAGAATTTTTTCTGGCAGGTGCCAGCGCAGTTGCTGTAGGAACTGTTAATTTTACCAATCCTTGTATTGCAGAAACTATTTCACATGGTATTTTGGAATATATGGATAAGCATGGCATTAAAAAACTTAAAGATATGATCGGTTTGGCGTTGCCAGAAGGTAAGATCCATCTGAAACGCGCTGTAAAACGTTAAGGGGTGGCAGGATGAATCATGACGATCGTTTGATCGTAGCTTTGGATTTCCCCACAATGGAACAGGCTAAAGCAGTAGTATTGGAATTAGGAGATAATGTCAGCCATTATAAGGTTGGTATGGAGCTTTATTATGCTGCGGGAAGTGAAATGATACGCTTCCTCAAAGGTCATAATAAGCAGGTATTTCTTGACTTAAAATTACAGGACATTCCCAATACCGTTGCAGGTGCTTTGGCGGTTCTTACTGGTTTAGGTGCAGATATGATGAATGTACATGCCGTAGGCGGTAAAAAGATGATGCAGGCAGCTGTTAAATCTGTGCGTGAAGCTGCTGCAAAATTGGGACGCCCGGCGCCGAAACTGATTGCTGTTACTATTTTGACCAGTATGGATGATGAGCAGTTTGGTGATCTTAATTATAAGAACACTATTGCAGAGCAGGTTATTGCTTTGGCAAAGCTGGCACAGGAAGCTGGCATGGATGGTGTCGTTGCCTCGCCACAGGAAGCTGCAGGTATTCGAAGTGCCTGTGGTCCCGAGTTTTTGATCGTTACGCCCGGTGTACGTCCGGCTGGTGCGTCTATAGATGACCAAAGCCGTATCGATACTCCTGTCGGAGCATTTAAAAATGGTTCCAGCCATATCGTAGTAGGGCGTCCTATTACTAAAGCAGAAGATAAAATTGCTGCGGCACAAAGCATCGTAGCAGAAATCAGAGGTGTTTGATATGTTGCAAGAAAAAGAAGTAATGCAGCTTTTAGAAGAAACTGAAGCCGTGCTTCACGGACATTTTTTGTTGACCAGTGGTTTGCACAGCCCTATGTATGTAGAAAAATTCAATGTGCTGCAGCATCCTAAATACACAGAAAAGCTTTGTCAGGAGTTGGCTGAACGTTATGCTGCTGATAATGTAGAACTGGTAGTAGGTCCAATGACAGGCGGTATCCTGCTGGCGCACGAAGTTGGTAAAGCGCTTGATACCCGTGCTATTTTTACCGAACGCGAAAATGGTAAAATGACTTTAAAACGCGGTTTTGAGATTCCCAAAGGAACTCGTGTACTGATCGTTGAAGATATCGTTACAACTGGCGGCAGTGTTATGGAAGTTCTGGATGTTGTTAAAGAACATGGCGGCATTCCGGTCGGTATTGGGCTTTTGGTTGACCGCAGCGGCGGTAAAGTTGATTTTGGTATTCGTACTGAAGCTTTACTGCATCTTGATGTACCAACATTTAAAGAAGAGGACTGCCTACTTTGTAAAGAAGGTAAGCCTTTTACTAAACGTGGTCGTACCGGAAAATAAATTGTACAGTGTTGATAGTATAAAAATAAAGTCCGATCGCTTATAATAAAGTGATCGGACTTTATTTTTATATGATTTTTGTTATAATAGAGAATGCGTGTAAAAGGGGGAAAAAAGATGCATATTGTAATCAGAGATCATATTTTAGAAGGAGATAATCTTGATGAACTTGCCGCTTGCTTGCTAAGATGGATGCCGCCTTTAGTGCCGTGGATGCTTGATCTGCAAAATGAAGTAAAAGAGCAGGCGGATGAATATGGAAGTGAAGGCAAGGCACTGTTAGCTATTGTCAAAGCTAATCCTGATAAATATAAAATAGACTATCAAAGTAAGGACAGTCCTTTTTTATAATTAGTAACCAAGGGAGGTCAGGCATTACAGCTGACTTCCCTTGGTTTTATTTTAGACATATTAAAATAAAAAAGCTGCAGACATCGTCTGCAGCTTACTTTTTGCGTGGCAGGGGCAGTAGGAATCGAACCCACAACCAACGGTTTTGGAGACCGCTACTCTACCAGTTGAGCTATACCCCTAAAATGGAGCGGAAAACGAGATTCGAACTCGCGACCCCCTCCTTGGCAAGGAGGTGCTCTACCACTGAGCTATTTCCGCAAATGGCGACCCGGATGGGACTCGAACCCACGACCTCCGCCGTGACAGGGCGGCATTCTAACCAACTGAACCACCGGGCCATTTGTCAGTAGTCCTGACAGATATAAATAATACCATAAAACCATGAATGATGCAAGGATTTTCTGTAATTTTACTAAATTACTTTTCAGCGGCTTTGCAAAATAATCGTTTTAGCGTATAATCATAAGTAATATCAACGATAGTACTGTTTCGTTGAATAACCAAAGTAAATAAGGAGGATGTATCATGCTCAAAACCCCAGATTGGGCTGCAGGAGCCGAATATCTGCGTGAACATGCGCCTGAGCTGATCCCATTGATCGATAGGTTTCCTGTGTGTGAATTGAAACCTGAGCCAAAGGAGAAGTATTTCGGGACATTAGTTACAGGTATTGTTTCACAGCAGTTACCACCTGATGTCAGTCTGCAATTACTGGAAAAACTAGGAAAATTTTTAGGAAATCCACTGCAGCCACAGGCGGTAGTGGAAGTTTCCATTGAAGCCTTGTGCGAACAGGGACTGGTAAAACAGAAAGCCGAATATTTGAAAAGTTTTGCTGAAGCAGCTGTTGCAGGTCAGGTAACTATAGAAAAATTTTCTGAAATGACTGATGCTGAAATAACTAAGCAGCTTGTCCAAATTCGCGGTTTAGGGCAGTGGACTATTGAAATGTTTTTATTGCTTGCCTTGTGCAGAACTGATGTCATTCCTTCGGCTGACTTTATCTTTAAGAAAGAATTAAAACTTCTTATGGGATTAAGTGATATTCCCAAGCGTGGGCAAATTTCTAAAATAACCGAGCATTGGCGTCCATGGCGTTCTTTAGGTGTATGGTATTTATGGCAGTTTGCTGCTGAAAAAGAGCAGGAAGAAAAAGTTGTTAAAAAGAAAAATTAAAAGACCGCAATGCGGTCTTTTTGTTTTTTATGATTGTAAACTGTTTGTGAGAACAAAGATATTTCAAAAGAAAATGATATAATGAATAAAGATATAGATAGAAAAGGAGGTTATAATATGCTGGACAAAAAGGTTTTGCTCCAAATAACTCTTATACTATGCTTAGTCACTTTTGTCAGTGATGTTTTTGCCGAACCGATAAGTAAAAAGCTTTCTAAAAATGAAGAATTATATCCACAGGGATGGTCTGTCGGCGATCAGGTAAAGTTTAAGAAAAATACTGTGGTTATGATCAATGATTCAGGTGCCGTTATAAGCGGAACTCTAGCAAATGATACATTTTTACGACCACAGGGTTGGCAGCGTATTATCAATGATTATTATTTTATTTCAGCGTATACGAACGGAGGAAATTTTTTCCCTCGTCACTATCGTTATTGGAATAACAGTAATCTATATAGCATTGCTTTACCAAGTTATGGGCACGTTCGTTACAAAGGCGGAACTGCGGTTTCTTTCAGTGCAGAAGGGACAGTAACCAGTGGAACTGTGGCCAATGACATTACAATCGGTATAGGTGATAATCAATATGGCTTTGTGACTTTAAAAAGCGATAGTATTGTGGGTTTTTATGATGATGGTGCTGTAAAAATGGGTACTTTGGCAGAAGATACTAAACTGCGCCCTATTGGCTGGCAGAATAATGCCGTAGACTTGGATAATGCAGGGTTTGTTGAATTTAAAGCTAAAACTGAAATTAATTTTAGTATCGATGGGTATGTTTTGAAAGGAAGTCCTAAAAAAGCTTTGATTTGGAAAAATAATGGTATTGACAGCACTTTTCGAGCAGATGAGGCAGTTGAATTCACAGAGCAGGGCGCGGCAAGTGCTGCAGAATAAATATTGTTAATAATGTTTATTGCAGATTATTATCAATAAGTAGTTGCAAGCGCATAAAGAATATGGTAGAATTATAAACGATTTAAGATGTATTATTAAATTAAAATTGAATATTGTAGAAAATTGGTGCCAGAGATTATAAAATTTCAGCGGCTTAATAGGGAATCCGGTAAAATCCGGAGCTGTCCCGCAACTGTAATGTGGAGCACTGTAATGCGAAACCATTGGACTAGTGTCTGAGAAGGAATTGCAGTGCGATGAAACAGAGCCAGGAGACCTGCCAGTTTTTTAATAATCCTTTTATGACTTGCGATGTACGGGTCGGATACATGAATCGCAGTGTCGTTATTATCAGTTTGGTGTGGTTAGCCGAATGATATTTGCGACGCTTTGTTTTTCATCATGTATCCGAAAGTCTATTTGGTCAACTGGGGAAATGGCGCAGACTATATGCTTTCGAATATGGTCTGCGTTTTATGTTGTCCCGACATTTTAAATCGTGCAGGAAAGGAATGGAGCAAATGAAGAAGATTATTTTGGAGAAGAGTACTTTATTAACGCTGTTAGTCACCAGTGGTGTATTTATGGGGGGGACGTGCGTTTTTGCAGAAGAGCCTGTAGAGAGATTTACTTTAGGTGAGTTTGTAGTTACGGCAAGCCGTGTAGCAACTAATAAGTCTGATACTCCTGCTAATATCAGCGTTATTACAAAAGAAAGTATTGCTGATAATAATTACAGCGATGCCGCTGAAGCTATCAGTAAAATTCCCGGGGTCAATGTTCTTGGCAGCGGAGCAAAAGGTACAAGTATGGGACAGGACAAAATTTTGATTAATGGAGACGAGCGCGTTTTAATACTTGTCGACGGACGGCGCGTTAATTTAGGAAGTAGCGGTAATTACAGTGCAGACTGGCTTCCGCCTGTCAATGCTATTGAACGAATAGAAGTATTGAAGGGTGCAGGTTCAGCTTTATATGGTACAGATGCCGTTGGCGGCGTTATAAATATTATTACAAAAAAAGGCAGTGAGTTGGAGAGCCATGTTACTGTCCGTGCTGCTTCCGGCTCATGGAATACCGAGCAGTACGGTATTACTGCTGGTGGTGCAACTGAAAACGGTTTGGGGATATTTGTCAGTGCCAGTAAAGATCGTCGCGGCAACTATAGCTATAAGGATATTGACGGCGATGTTAAAACTATGCCAAACTCCGGTTTTAATACAGATGGTGTCAACCTGAAACTGGATCAGCAGATTGGGAAGGACAACCGCATTACCATGCAGTTTGAACACTTGAATACTGAAGGCGGAGCTCCTTTTGGTTATTATGGTATTACAACCACAGATAAGCATAAAAGATTGAATAATAATCTTTCTATGCGTTATGATTGGAAAGAAAGTACTGATAATAGCGGTTATATGCAGATATATAGAAATCACCATCATGCACAATTTTTAAGTCCTGATAAAGATAATAAATCAGACTTTATTGATAGCACATGGGGTGTTGATTTGCAGCAAAGCTTTAAATTGAGCGAAAAGAATAATTTAATTACGGGTATAAGTTATTATAAAACTGAATTGAATAATGATGTAATGTTTGACGGAAAAAAAGAAATAGATAATCAAGCTATATTTCTCGAAGATCGCTGGAAGTTTGCAGATTCTTGGCAGTTGAATACAGGATTGCGTTTTGATCATCACAGTACATATGGAAGTGAACTGACTCCGCGTATATCTTTGAATAAAAAACTTAATGAAGATACCAATGTTTATTTATCGTGGGGCAAAGTTTTTAAGGCACCAACAGTACAAGATTTATATTGGAAACAAAATATGCCTTATGAATATAATGGTGTATGGTATGACAGTTGGACGTTAGGAAATCCTGATTTAAAACCAGAAAAAGGTAATGTTTGGACACTTGGAACCAATACTAAAATAAGTGAAAAGACAAATTTTACTGCCAGTGTTTTTTATAGTGATATTAAAGATGCCATTGCGTGGAAAGGCAATAGTAATGGTGCATATCAGGCGTTTAATGTTGCTAAGGAAAAGCGCAGAGGTATGGAATTAAGTATAAACCATTATTTTAACGATAATTTATCGGGGTATTTGTCGTATACCTATGCAAAATCTGAGCGTAATGATGGATATGGATATGTAAATTACGATAATATAAAGCCAAATATTTATAGAGCTGGTATAAAATATAAAAATGAAAAGCTGATTTTAAACATGGATTTGAATGTTGTTAATGGGCAAGTACTGATGTACACTAATGGTTATGATTCTTATGGATATGCTGACAAATCCTATTTTACTTTAGATTTAGGAGCTCAGTATAAAATCAATAAGGATGCGAAAGTTTTTATTAAAGGATATAATTTAACTAATGCCCGTTATCAGGAATATGGTGGTAAATATAGTAATGGTGAGGCAAAATATCCGATGCCGTCACGCAGTTTTATTGTGGGTATGGAGTACAATTTTTAATGAAACAGTTATTTAATTATTGTTCATTGCCAATGTATGAAGCCGATTTGTCCGATGTTCAGCAAAATCTGCAGAGCTTTCTTAAAGAGTTTGAATTATCTGGTATTGAGCAAAGGGTATATCAACCTTTAGGGCAGGTGCCATACAAGGATCTGACGCTAGGAGTACATTTAAATTATTGGCCGGAATGGATGAGTTTTTTTTGCGGCAATCAAAAGTTGCTTAGGCAAAGCTTTAATAGTGAACAGCAGTTAAAAGATTATTATGGCGGTGCAGCGAATGCAGAAGAATGGCTTAATGTCATAAAAAGCAACTTGCAGGCTGCATTATCAGTACATCCGGAATATTTGGTATGGCATGTTTCCAATGCCGGAAATGAAGAAGTTTTTACTTTTGATTTCAAATATAATGATGAACAGATATTAAATGCAACAGCAGCTGTATTTAATAGTGTTTGCCATATTATTCCAGATAATGTCATCGTACTTTTTGAGAATTTATGGTGGCCGGGGCTGAAACTTTTAGAGCCGGGACTGGTAGAAAAATTTTTCTCGTTATTAAAAACAAAGAACGTTGGAATTATGCTCGATACAGGACATTTAATGAGCACAAACATGTATTTAACTGACGAACTGGCTGGCATCGCTTATATATGTCAAGTATTGGATAAATTAGGAGATCTAAAGCATCTGATCAAGGGTGTGCATTTAAGCTGCTCACTTTCAGGAGAGTATCAGCAGCAGTTTGCCAAAGTGGTGCCGCCGAAAATCGATTTTGCAGCATTGCTGATGCATATCGCAAAAATAGATCGACATATGCCCTTTAGCGATACTGGAGTGTCTGAGATTTTAGAAAAGGTACAGCCGCAATATTTAGTTCATGAATTATTTTATGACAGTTTGTCAGATATGAGCGTCAAGTTATCTCAACAACAAAAAGCCTGTGGTGTTAGGAGCAGATGAGATGAAAATATTTTTTAAAAATATGATGACATTGCTGGCGTGTTTGATGTTTTTAGTGTGCAGCGGTTGCGGCATTAAAGCAGAAAGTGATAAAAACAAGGTTGCTTACAGTTTAACTGATGTTACTGGTACGGTGATCGAGTTTTCAGAGAAACCTAAAAGAATAGTTTCAATGGGAATAGGCAGTGATGAAATATTGCTGGAGTTAGTTGAGCCGGAACGCATTGCTGCACTTACTTATCTGGCTGACGATGCTGGTATTTCATCGGTCAGTGTTAAAGCTCAGGTAATTAAAGGCAGAGTGCAGCGTAATAATCTGGAAGCAATTTTATCTTATGCTCCTGATCTTGTGGTAGTACCTGATTGGGATGGGATAGACTTTGTTGGTCAGCTTCGGTCTGCCGGAATAAAAGTTTATGTTCATAAGACACCTAATACAATGCAGGAAATCAAGGCTAATATTGCTGAGCTTGCTGCTGCTGTCGGAGAAGATGAGCAGGGATACCTATTGCAGCAGCAAATGGATGAACGATTGTCTGCAATTTGGTCTAAAGTCGGAAAAATAAAACCAGAACAGAGAAAAAAGATTGTGGCACTGTCTTTTATGGGGCCAATGGGTATCAAGGGTTCATCTTTTGATGATATGTGCCATTATGCAAATATTATTAATGCTGTTGAGAATCTTGATATTCCTAGAAATGCTGCTTTTTCAGAAGAACAGATGCTTTTATTGGATCCAGATATTATTTTGGTGCCAAGCTGGGATTACAGTGGCACAAAAATACTGGTGAATTTCAACATCAGATTATGACTAATGAAGCATATCAGGGGATTAAGGCTATTCGTAATCATCAAGTTGTTCAAGTTCACGATAGGTATTTGTACAGTACTTCTCAATACGCTGTTAATGCTGTAGAGGAATTGGCTGCTGTTAGTTATCCGGAGCTATATTAGGAGGCTTAAATAATGTCCGGTCGATGTGAGAATTTATACATTGATCGGGCATTTTTGTATTGACACTAAAGTTAAAGAGTGTTAAAATGCAATAGAGTTAGCTATGGCTAACTCTATTGCATTTTATTTTATGAATAAAGTTGTTTATATTGATTTAAATATAGAATGTTTTTGGTTGAAAACAGTGAGCTATTTATTTTTAAGGGAGGCAGTTTATTGATGAGAAAAATTGCGATTTATGGCAAGGGCGGTATTGGCAAGTCTACTACTACTTCAAATTTATCGGCGGCATTGGCGCTTAAAGGTTATAAAGTAATGCAGGTAGGTTGTGACCCTAAGTCTGATTCAACTAAGAATTTGATGAAGGGGATGCGTATTCCTACTGTTTTAGAACAGCTTAAAGAAAAGGGGGAAGCTTTAGAATTAAAAGATATTGTTTTTGAAGGCTTTGGTGGCGTCCTGTGTGTAGAAGCAGGAGGTCCTACACCTGGTATAGGCTGTGCAGGGCGCGGTATTATTTCAGCTTTTGAAAAGCTGGAGGAGTTGAAGGCTTTTGAAATCTATAAGCCGGATATCGTCATTTATGACGTGCTCGGCGACGTTGTTTGCGGCGGTTTTGCAATGCCTATCAGGGGTGGTTATGCCAGAGAAGTGTTTATTGTTTCTTCAGGAGAGATGATGGCGCTTTATGCGGCTAATAATATTGCTCAGGCGATCAAAAACTTTGGACGCAGGGGTTATGCTCGCTTGAAAGGCATTATTTTGAACGCTAAAAATATTGAGAATGAACAGGAACTGGTGGCCAAGGCTGCCGCTGAGATTGAAACCGAGGTCGTAATGTATGTTCCACGTTCGGGAGATATACAAACAGCTGAAAATCAGGGCGGTACGGTTAGCGAATTTGTACAGGCTTCGCCGATGGTCAAGATCTATCAGGAGTTGGCTGATAAAGTTTTAGAAATGAGTGAAGATACTAAGGGGGATGAATAATGAAAAATAAATTGTTGTTGTTGGCAGTAGTCGTTATAGTAGGTGCGCTTTTGTATTATTGCTTTAATACAGGCAGTAAAAGTGAAGATGTGTCGGCTGCTGCCGGTGAAACTTATAAACTTGAGTATACACCTACGCTGCAGGCTTATGGTTTTACTGAACCGGTTATTTTAAAAGCAAAGCCTCAGCGAGTCGTATCTTTAGTGCATACTCCGGTTTTGGCACTGTATGAGATGGGTATTAAACAGGTTGCTGTGCCCCAGGCGGCGATGCTGGAATGGCCTGCAGATTTGGTGAAGGATGCAAAGCTGCTGAATGTGTCGATGAATTCTAATTTTGATATCGAATCAGTTATTGCTTTGGAACCAGATCTGGTGATAGTAGGTTATCAGTCTAAGGATACTTATGGGAAAATTCTGGATCGTGAAAAAATACCTGTTTATTATGTTGATGCCGGGCATGTTGTATCTTATGAGTCGATCAAGGAATTGACTGACGTACTGATCAAAGCCTTTGGTCAACATAATGCAGGTGCTGAAGCTATTACGGACAGGTTCAACAAATTGGAAGCCAGAATGGCCGAAAAAAGACAGGAAAATAAAGGGCAAAAAGTTATGGTGCTGCAATCAGCCCCGCCGCGTCATTATATACAGGGTAAAGATGGGACTTTAGGCAGTATGCTGGATATGCTGGGGTACGAAAATGTGTATCAGAACAATAAGATGGTATTGATTGATCTGGAGCAGGCTTTATCTTACGAACCGGATTTACTGTTTTGTGTAGGCGGTTCTAAAACTGCGGCAGAGCATCAGCAGGTAATGGAAGAGGATTTTGCCAAAAACCCTGAATACTGGAACAATATTAAGGCGATACGCGAACATGAGGTTATTTATCTGCCGATAAAATATGTTGCGACAGCCGGGATCAATGTTATTGATAATATAAATGAATTGATCGATATTATTGATGCGAAGAAGCTGAAACAAAATGGGTAAAGAAGTAAATGTCCTGCGGGTAAGTATGGTTTGCCTGGTTTTAGTGGCAGTATTATTATTGCTGGCTGTTGTTGCGCTGGGAGTTGGTAGTGCCGGGTATTCGCTGCAGCAGATCATACAGGCTCTTTTTTATGATGAAAGCGGACCGGTGAGGGTAGTTGTTTATAATTTGCGGTTACCGCGTCTTATTATGGCAGTCGAAGTAGGGGCCTGCCTTGCTGTTGCAGGTGCTCTTTTGCAGGCTGTCATGCGTAACCCTCTGGCTGATCCTGGGATTATAGGCGTCTCTGCCGGTGCGGCTACTGCGGCAACGACGATTCTACTGTTGTTTCCGACTTTGGTTTCATCAGTGCCGCTTTTTGCTTTTGGCGGTGCGGCTTTGGCCTGTGTACTTATTTATTTGCTGGCCTGGCGCGATGGGATTGATACTGTCAGAATAATTTTGTCCGGTGTTGCGATAAATACGGTTTTGGGAGCGTATAACTCCTTTTTGCAATTATTGAATTCTGATAATCTTTCCAGTGTTTTATCTTTTATGAACGGCAGTCTTTCGGGACGTTCCTGGGATCATGTTTATATCATTACGGTGTATGCTTTTATTGGTCTTGTTTTAGGCGTATGCTGTATAAAAAATGCCAACATTTTGCAGCTGGGTGACGAAATGGCTCAAAGCCTGGGTGTAAATGTAACTTTTGTACGTATCTTTTTATCTGCGGTGGCTGCTTTTTTGGCAGCTGCGACGGTAGCAGAGGCCGGTATGATCGGTTTTGTAGGGCTGGTTGTCCCGCATATTGCGAGAATGATGGTTGGCTCCGACTATAAAGCACTGCTGCCGGTGAGTATGCTTTTGGGTGCGGTGATTCTTCTGGCGGCAGATACTTTGGGGAGGACACTTATACCTGGGATGGAGATACCTGTAGGTATTGTTATGGCAGTTACCGGCGGACCGTTTTTCTTGTATATGTTAAGAAAGAAGGGCAAAGTAAGTGGAAGTTAAGGGTGAAAAATTAGAGATCGGTTACGATGGGCGTATTGTAGTCAGGGAAATGGATATTACTGTAAAAAAAGGTGAGATAACGACTATCATCGGCCCTAACGGTTCAGGTAAATCTACTCTGCTGAAAGCGCTGACACGATTGCTGCGCTGTAGTATGGGCTGCGTCTATCTGAATCAGGAGGATCTGTACAATATCGACAGAAAAAAACTTGCCAAATGTATTGGTGTTTTGCCGCAGCGCCATTGCGCACCTCCTGATTTTAAAGTCAGAGATTTAGTAGGTTATGGGCGCGTACCCTATCAGAAGTGGTACGAACAGAATACGGAAGAAGATGAAAAGATAATAGAGTGGGCCTTGAAAGCAACAGGTACCTGGGTTCTGCGGGATAAATCTATTCAGGAATGCTCGGGCGGGGAATCGCAGCGGGTATGGATAGCTACCGTATTGGCGCAGCAGCCGGAAATTTTGTTTTTGGATGAGCCGACTACATATTTGGACATTGCGCATCAGCAGGAAACGATGAAACTTGTAAAGGCTGAACCATGAGGCGGGGATCGGCGTAGTGATGGTCCTGCACGATTTAAGTCATGCGCTGGAGATCAGTGACCGGATCATAGTTTTGAAAAATGGCTGTAAGTATGGTGAAGGTCGTCCGCAGGATATTATCACACCTAAAATGATGCGTGAGGTTTACGACGTAGATTGTGATATAGTGCAGATTCCTGGGCGTAAGAAGCCTTTAATTATGTTTAAAGAAATAAGTTGATAAAAGGAGTTTTTTATGGCGATGGATGGAAAAGAGCTGGTTGAAAAACTTGCTAAATTGAGTCAGGTACAAAGCATTAAAGATATACCACAGCTTACTCATGCTTTGTTCCCGGGGACACACTGTCCTCTGATGGGTGCGGCTATGGCTGTTGGTGGCATCAAGGATAGCCTGATCGTTGTGGTTGGTACGGATGAATGCACTTATTACACTAAAAGTATGACCATACATTCTGAAAAATTTGGGGGCATTGGCGGCCGTTGTGTTTCAGTCGTTTTGGATGACCATGATGTAACCTTTGGCAGTGCGGAAAAGGTACAGGAAGCTTTTAAAGAAATAATTGAAGAATATCGCCCCCAATGTGTATTTTTGGTAACTACCTGTGTCATTGAAATAATTGGTGATGACTTTGACGCTATTTCAGAAGGTCTCAGTAAGCTTTATGGTATTCCGGTGCTGCCGGTTCATACTGAGCATTTTAAATGTGAGGACCATTTGCCTGGTCTGGAACGAACGATTACTGTTTGTGCTGAAATGATGAAATCGTGTGATTGTGAGAACAGTGTCAATTTGCTGGGGCAGAGAATGGGTGATTTTGCAACGACGGAGCTTTATGCCATGCTGCAGAAAGCTGGCGTAAAAATCGGTTTGCAGCTGCCCTGCGGCTGTTCGGTAGACGATATAAAAAATGCTGCTGCAGCTAAAGTGAATATTGTCGTTAATGATATTGCGCTGCCGCTGGCCCAAAAGATGCAGGAAAAATTTGGTATTCCTTACGTTTACTTCAATAAATTTGTTATTCCAGAAAAAATCTATGAAGCCTATAAAAATCTTTTTGGGTATTTGGAGCTGGAACTGCCGGGAGAATTGGAAGGACTTTATCAAAACGCAAGAGAGAAAATCGAAAAAAACAAGGGTGAATTGGAGGGTATTACTTATATTTACGGGAATACGCCGTATGCAGTTTTTGAAATGAACTGTTTTCTCAGTTCCCTGGGAATGGTGCCTCAGGTGATTCAAACCAACAGATATACAGAAGCAGATGAACCTTATGCAAAAGAAATATTGCAGTATACAGACCCTTATGTTTGCAAAGCGGCTAATATCGCGCCGCTGCAATATGTGTATGATGTATTGTCTCCTTATTTATATTTGGGACATGAGTTTGGCAACAGGCTGCGTCAAAAAGGTATTGCCATTGTTCACAGCGACAGAGCGAGTGGCATGCTGGGTTTTGAAGTTACAGGATATTTACTGCAGCAGTTAGTCAAGTCTGTTAGGGAAGCCAAAGAATATAGAAAGGAGCTGTGCTTATGAGTTTATGCAGATATTTGCCTGTTCCATCAGACAGAATGGGTATCATTTGGAGTCTGCTCAGCGTAAAAGACAGCATCATTCTTGAATATGGCCCGGCCGGGACAACCCATTTTAGTATGGGTTTTTATGGAGCTTTAGGAGTAGACTGGCAGCAGAGGCTGTTTACAACACATATGAACGAAGACGATGTGGTTATGGGCGATGTTACCCGTTTGGAAGAAGCTATTGTCGAATTGGATAAAAGCTATGAACCAAAAGTTATTTTTGTCGTGGCATCTTCTATTTCTGCAGTTATTGGTACTGATATAAAAGGCGTTTGCAATTATATGCAGAAAGAAGTTCAGGCGAAGCTGGTTGCATTTGAGCAGGGAGGATTTAGGGGCGACTACAGCATAGGTCTGACTGAAGTTTATAAATTGCTGGTCAATAATCTTTCTTGTAAAGAACAGAGAAAGAGAAAGAAAATATTTAATATCATTGGCGCGTCAATGGGCAGTTATCGTGCCGCGTCGGATGTATGGGAACTGCAGAACTTGATGCGTGAAGCCTTTGGTTATGAAATGCATACCTGCCTGTGCTATGAAACATCTGTTGATGAAATCGGTGATATCGGCACAGCTGAAATAAATTTGGTAATGCGTCAGGAAGGTTTACCAGCAGCAGAAGTGCTGAAAAATAAATTTGATATGCCATTTGTTGTCAGTGCTCCTTACGGTTATGCAGCAACTTTAGCATGGTTAGAAGAAGTCGGTAAAATTCTGGGACAGCTACCTGACGTTAAAATGTGCGCCAGATTACGTCTTAAAGCACAGAATACAGCGTCTTTAAAAATGTATGCTATGATGATGGGCAGAAAAAAAACACCTCAGGCAGCTGTGATCGGCGAGTATGACCTGGTTAAAGGGTTGAGTGCTTTTCTTCGGTCTGTAGGGATCGATGTTAAGTATAAACTTTGCAGCCATTCTTTAAAAAGTATCGTTGAGCCTGAGTTGGATATTCGATATATATCTGTGGAAAAAGAAAAAATTGATATATTAAAAAAATTGCAGAAGACACTTGTTCTGGCAGACGATGTTTCGCACAGGCTTTGTGATAGCAGTAATGTCGTATTGAGAGTAAGTGCTCCTTTTATTGACGGAGCCCAGATAGCGACACATTTGCCGTTGCTTGGCGAAAAGGGGACAGATTTCTTACTGGAAACTATCGAAGCATATTATCAGACTTTAGCTTAATAATAGAAACTTTAAGTATCCCCTCTAGATATAATACGTGAGGGGATACTTAAAAACAAAAAGGTTAGCTAAGGGTAACTTGGCGCGTAAGAAAAATTTTTCTGGACAGGCTAAATGCCGGTAAGTTATGGGCCTGAAAGATTCCATACTATATTTTTATAATAAAAAGGAGGCTGACGCTGTTGTTGTTTTAGTATTCATTATAAGGAAATTTTGGAGTTCGAATGAAACGGTTTTTAAAATTTTTATGCATGTGCCTCATTATGAGTATGGCAGAATCAGCACATGCCGCATTGCCAACAGTAAAAGATACGGTTATTATTTCTGCGGCAGACAGAAAAGCCGTTACTCTTGCTGAAATGGCTGAAAACTTTGTTGATTATGATGTAGTTTTTTTTGGTGAATTTCATGATCAGGATGTACTGCATGAGCTGGAATATGAAATGCTGCAGCAACTGTATGCCATTCATGGTGACAAGCTTGTTTTGTCACTGGAAATGTTTGAGGCAGATAACCAGTTCGTTTTAAATGAGTATTTAGCCGGTAGAATTACGGAGGAGGAATTTCTGGCAAAATCGCGTCCCTGGCCAAGATATAAAACAGATTACCGTCAGCTGGTAGAATTTGCAAAAGCACATAAGCTGCCAGTCTTAGCCAGCAATATACCACGTTTTTTAGCAGCAAAATTGGCGAAAGATGGAACTTTAGCTGCAGTAGCAGAGCTGGATAAGCAATATTTACCGGTCAGGACCTATGCGCCTGCAGGAAAGTATAAAGAGAAGTTTGCTGCTTATATGACTAAGGGGCAAACACCGATGCGAATTCCGCAGGAACGGATAGATCAGGTATTTGCCGCACAGTGCATAAAAGATGATAAGATGGCGGAAAGTATTTTTTATTATTGGCAGGATAATCAGGATAAGGTAATTTTTCATATCAACGGCTGCTTTCATTCCGACGGACATTTGGGAACTGTCGAAAAATTGGAAGCATTGAATCCGGCGTTAAAAGTAGGTGTAATTACGCCTAAAGACATGCCGGAATCTAAAAACTATATGGAAACCTATGCTGATGATAAAAAAGACGGCGAATATATTATTTATTTTCCAAGAGTAGAAAAAGAATAATGATCAGAGGAAGGATATTATGATGAAAATAAAAAACAAACAATTTTTCAACAGGAAAATATTGATGACATTAGTTGTTGGCACAAATGTCATTTTGGGGGGGCACGGCGGTATATGCTGAAGAACCACAGAAATTTACTTTAGATGAATATGTGGTAACTGCTACCCGTACAGAATTGAGCAGAAAAGAAGTTCCTCAGAGTGTGGAAGTTATAACAAAAGAGGATATCCAGAATATTGGGGCAACCAATGTTATAGATGCCTTACGTACGGCGACTAACATAGAAATACCGGAAGCTGCGGGTGTAGGGCACACTTTGGGAATCAGAGGCAGCGGGAAAAATGATGTTTTGGTTTTGCTTAACGGGCGTCGTATTCCCGGCGAAGGGTATGGCCAGGTTTCTACTAATACCTATGTGCTGTCACGGCTGAATGTGAACAATATAGAACGAATCGAAGTGCTTCGCGGGCCATCAGGTGCATTATATGGATCAGAGGCCTCAGCTGGTGTTATTAATATTATTACGAAAAAATCTGAAAAAAAGTCAATGACTGTAGGTGTAGCTACAAATAGCCGTGAAATGAGTAATTATTACCATTTTGACAGCGGCAAAGACGGTAAGTTAAGTGCTGCTTTTGATGCTAACTTTACTAAAGTCCGCTATTTTAAATGGGATGATGCCAATATGAGTAAATATTTTGGACCGACTCAAAATTATAGCTTGGATGTAGATTATGAAATGGACCAAAACAACAGTTTAAATTTATATCTGAACTATGAGAATACCAATCAGCAGTTCAAAAAATTTACCAGTGCCAGCGGTCCTTTTTCTTATTTAGGTATATATAATGTAGATAGGAAAAGTGCCAGCCTTACTTATAACGGACAGAATGATAACAGTAATTATATGCTAAGCGCAACTTACGGTGAATTAAAAAAAGATGTTACCAGTGCTATGAGCGCAAACAGTGTGGGAAGCTCCAAATTTAATTTTTGGAATATTGAAGCACGTGATACGATCAAGCTAGACAATAATAATCGTTTGACTTTCGGCGGCGAGTTCAGAACTGACGGTCGCAAAGACAGCAGTATTGACGAAAGTTCTGATCAATATTCTTTATTTATACATGACGAATTGAAACTGGGTGAGAAACTATTGCTGATTCCGGCTGTTCGCTATGATCACCATGACAGCTTTGGCAGCGAGACTTCTCCGAATATTGGCGCGACATATTCCTTTACAGAGGGCTCAAGGCTTAAGGCTAATTATGGAGAAGGTTACAGAGCACCGTCTATTTCAGAATTATATGGTACTTATTCCAATCCGAATCTGCGTCCTGAAAAATCAAAGGGCTATGAGTTATCATATGAACAGGAATTTGGCGATGATACTGCAATTAAATTAACATATTTCAAAAACAAAAAGACTGATGCCATTGCTATGGATTACAGTTTAGCGCCTAATTATCAATATATGAATATAGAAAAGTCTTCTTCAGAGGGTGTTGAATTTGAAATCAAGCATGACTTGGGAAATGGTTTTACAGTAATCGGTAATTATGATTATCTGGATGCTATGAACGATAAGACTAATACACGTTTGAATTACAGCGCCCGTAATACTTATACAGCAAAATTGATGTGGACAGAGCCTGTAAAACAGGAATGGAATATTACTGCCTGGAATAAGTGGTATTCTGATTATAGGGCAGACAGTGAAGATCACAGTATCAATACGTTTAATTTTGTCGTTAATAAACGCTGGGGCGATAAATATCGTGCTTATGCCGGAATCGATAATCTTTTTGATAAAAAGATTACCAGTATGCGTTATTCGGGAAGGTTGTGGCGTGTTGGTGCGGAAATGACCTTCTAAAAATTTTATGCAGGATTTGAAAAAGCTGCTGCCTTTGGGCAGCAGCTTTCTTTGCTATCAGCAGTGCATTTGTGCTACAATAATAAATTATAGATTAGTAATTGAGCATAAAAGGATAGAGAGGTGTTAGCATGGGACAGCCTAAAATCACAGAGATAGAGGCGCAGCTTGGCGAGTGGGAATTTTTAAAAGAACTGCCGCAGGAAATAGATGGCTTTAAGTTAACAATGGGACAGGGAATAGACGGACAGATCTTAACGATTGCTTCATATAGTAATGAAGCAATGCACAGCAAGCTTGATTTGATTTATACTTCGGAAACCTTTGATTATGTACCTGTAAAAACGATTGGCATGCATACGTTTAGAGATATTCGCTATTTTTGCCGCGACAGGGATAAATTTGCTAAAATGATGCATGAGAAGCTGCCGGAGCTTTTAGCGGACGTGAACAGGGGAAAGAAGCATCAGATGGGAACCTTGATAGAGGAAGCCGGGCTTCTGAACTGGGCGTATACCGGCAAGCTGCCGCAGAAAATAGGTGCTTTTGAATTGTATATAACTCCTGACAATCCCATCGATTATATCAATGGTTCAACGCTTTTTATTGATTACAGTGACTTTGAACATGGTAATCAGCTGGTGTTTTTCTATAATAGCTTCCGCGATGAGTTTTTTGCTGAAACGAAAAAACGGTTTATGACAGGAATAACACATGAATTTGATTGCCGAAATTTAAAAGATCTGGAAAATCTGCTGGATAATAATCTGGAACAGGCATTGCAAAAACTTGGCAAAGCGTAACGAATGTAATAAATTTATTGTCTGAAACTCTTGACATCTTGATGTAAATGCCATATAATATGCCTACATGGTTTGAATGGCCCGGTGGTTCAGTTGGTTAGAATGCCGCCCTGTCACGGCGGAGGTCGTGGGTTCGAGTCCCATCCGGGTCGCCATTTTGCCTCGGTAGCTCAGTTGGTAGAGCAAAGGACTGAAAATCCTTGTGTCCACAGTTCGATTCTGTGCTGAGGCACCATTTATGCGGAAATAGCTCAGTGGTAGAGCACCTCCTTGCCAAGGAGGGGGTCGCGAGTTCGAGCCTCGTTTTCCGCTCCATATATGGCGGCATAGCCAAGCGGTAAGGCAGAGGTCTGCAAAACCTTCATCCCCAGTTCGATTCTGGGTGCCGCCTCCACTTTTTGCCGGGGTGGCGGAACTGGCAGACGCAAGGGACTTAAAATCCCTCGGGGAGTGATCCCCGTACCGGTTCGATTCCGGTCCCCGGCACCATTATTTTTATGGTGAATGCAAGCAGTACAACTACATAGTCAAGCAAGAGATTGACGGAGCGTCCCGCATCGGACGCTTTTTTTATTATTTAATTTTAGGATTTGAAATGAAAGCGGTGAGAAATATGGTGAATAGTTTTGCAGAATTGAAGGTTTGTGCTGAAACGGTTGAGCTGCTTAAGCAAATGGGTATTAAAAAGCCGATGCCTGTTCAGGAACAGGCTATACCGGCCTTATTTGCAGGCCGTGATGTTATAGCAAGAGCGCAGACAGGTACTGGTAAAACACTGGCATTTTTAGTACCGATGGTAGAACGTCTGGATGCGGCTAAGCCTTTTGTACAGGCGTTGGTGATTACGCCGACTCGTGAACTGGCGCAGCAGATAGCAGTAGAGCTGAAGAAGTTATTGGGCGGAAGTGAAGTAAAGGTGCTTGCGGTTACCGGCGGCCGTGATTTTGAGGCGCAGAAGCATAAGCTGGACGGCAAAAGCCATGTTTTGATCGGTACGCCGGGGCGTCTTTTAGATCATATCCGCAAAGGCAATACTAACCTTGGCGGAGTTAAATATCTGGTTTTGGATGAAGTTGATGAAATGCTTAAGCAGGGCTTTATTGATGAAGCTTCGGAGCTTATCGCAATGACTGATCCGGAACGGCAGACTATGCTGTGCAGTGCTACCTTATCAGAGGAAGTGCAGAAGCTTGGTAAACGTATTACCCGTAATTGTGCTTTGATCGATATTGACCCTAATAAAGCAACGGTTGAAAATATCAAACAGATCTGCATCAAAACTACGGACGAATATCGTAATAAGGCTGTTGCTTCATTAATAGACCGTTACAATCCTTATCTGATGATTGTTTTTTGCTTCAGCAAAGAACGCACAAAAGAATTGGGTGAGTGGCTGGGAACTCAGGGATATAATGTAGATGTGCTGCATGGTGAGATGTCGCAGGCCAAACGCAAAACAGTAATGAAAGCCTTCCGTGAGGCCAAGCTGCAGGTCCTGGTTGCCAGTGATCTGGCTGCACGTGGGCTGGATATCGAAGGCGTGACTCATGTCGTTAATTATGATATCCCGCATGACGTAGACTGGTATGTGCATAGAATAGGACGTACTGGGCGTGCCGGTAACGAGGGGATTGCAGTTACCTTATACACTGCTGAAGAAGTAAAATGGCTCAAAAATATTGAAAACAAGCTTGATGTGAAAATGGAACGGCAGAATTTAGACGGCAAAACGATAGCCCGTCGTGAGCATGCGCCAGTACAGAAAAAACGTAAGGCAGAAGCTGCTAAACCGAAACGCGGTAAAAAAGCTGTCGTGGATAAACGTAAAGCACCTAAGACCGGCTCTAACCGCCGTCAAAATAAGAATAAATAAGTGTGAGAAAGTGAGGGGACTGTTATGCAGGCGATAAACAAAGAAAGAGTAGCCGGACTGTTACAGGGGCTGGCGCAATTTGGCAAAACAGAACACGGAATCACAAGATTGGCTTATACGGCAGAAGACAAAGCAGCGCAGGAATGGCTGCTCAAGCAGATACAGGACTTACAGCTGAAGCTGTCTGTAGATGCTGTTGGTAATGTCTTTTTGCGTCGTGAAGGTAAAAATACTGATTTGGCGCCTGTTGCCATGGGTTCCCACATAGATACTGTCGTGCAGGGTGGTGCCTATGATGGTACTGTAGGTGTTGTAGGTGCTTTAGAAGTACTTTATATGCTGCAGGATGAAGAACTGGAGCGGCCGATTGAGGTCATTATTTTCAGGGCAGAGGAATCAAGCCGTTTTGGCTTTGCTACCATCGGCAGTAAACTGATGGCCGGTGTTGGCGACCCTGATAAATTCTCGGGCGCTGCCAAAGAAGGTGCAGTGACTTTTAAAGAAGCACTGACAGAATGGGGCTGTGACCCTGCTGCCTACAAACAGGCACGTAAAGCAGCAGGCTGCTTTAAAAGTTTTTGGGAAATACATATTGAACAGGGTAAGGTACTGGAAGAAACAGGTGAACGCATTGGTATCGTTCATAATATTGCGGCGCCGACGCGGTTTAAAATCATTGTCGAAGGTATAGCTGATCATTCCGGAGCCACTCCCATGGGTTTTCGTAAAGATGCGCTTGTAAGTGCGGCCAGGCTTGTTATAGCCATTGAAGAAGCTGCAACTAATGAAGCGGAAAGCGGCACGGTAGCTACAGTTGGTGTTTTGGATGTAGAGCCGTCTTCGATCAATGTAGTTCCTGGCAAGGCTACCTTGTGGGTAGATTTGCGCGGAGTAGATGAAGAAAGTATCAACTGTGCCTTGAGCGATATTCGTGATGCGGTTTCAGAAATTGCTAAAAATGACAGTATTACTATCACTATGGATATGCTGACAGCCGATAATCCTGTCGCTTTGTCGGAAGAGCTGGCAGCAAAGCTGGATGTTATCTGTGCGGCGAAAGGTATCGCTTATCGCCATATGAACAGTGGAGCCGGCCACGATGCTATGCACATGGCTAAACTGGCTCCTGCAAGTATGCTGTTTGTCCCCTGTAAAGGCGGCATCAGCCATAACCCGGCAGAATATGCTGACAACGAAGATATTTGTCTGGCGATCGAGATTTTGGCGGAAGCTGTAAAAGAAGAAGCATCTGCTTAAAAAAGTAAACCAAACGATAAAAACAGGCTGAGAAGAAAAATAACTGTAAAATCTGCTGCAAAGCAGTCCTGCTAAGGCAGGGCTGCTTTGCTTTTTTACTTTGTTCGTAATATAATTATAATGATATAGAATTTTCATTTTTCAATTTGAGGAGACGATAACATGGAAGAAGTGCGTGTGCGTTTTGCACCCAGCCCAACGGGTTATTTACATATCGGTGGAGCAAGAACAGCTTTATTTAACTGGCTTTTTGCTAAAAAACATAATGGTAAGCTGGTGCTGCGTATTGAAGATACTGATACTGAACGGTTGAAAGAAGACAGCGTAAGCCAAATACTTACCAGTTTGAAATGGCTTGGGCTGAACTGGGATGAAGGACCTGAAGTAGGCGGTGAAGTGGGTCCATATTACCAATCAGAGCGTCGTGAGATTTACAGCAAGGTTGCCGAACAGCTGTTGGAAGAAGGTAAGGCGTATTATTGCTTCTGTACTTCGGAAATTTTGGAAGCAGAACGCGAGAAACAACGTGCGGCCAAACAGCCGTTCCGTTATGCCCGCACCTGCCGAGATTTGCCTGTCGAGGAAGCAAAGGCCAGAGCTGCTAAGGGTGAGCCTTATTCCGTACGCATTAAAATACCTACGGAAGGAAACCTGACAGTACATGATCTGATCCACGGCGACGTTACTTTTGATTTAACGCAATTTGATGATTTTGTCATCGTTAAAACTAATGGTATGCCGACCTATAATTTTGCTGTGGTCGTTGATGACCATTTAATGCGCATCAGTCACGTGCTGCGTGCCGAAGAACATTTATCCAATACTCCTAAGCAGGTACTGCTTTATGAAGCCTGTGGTTTTGCTGTTCCTAAATTTGGACATATGCCGATGATACTTGCTCCTGACCGCAGTAAGTTAAGTAAACGTCACGGCGCAACTTCTGTTGAAGAATTCCGTGAACAGGGGTATTTACCGGAAGCAATTGTAAATTATCTGACTCTGCTGGGCTGGGCTCCGGGCAACGAAGAAGAAATTTTCTCGCTGCAGGACACTGTGGCTCAGTTTGAATTGGAAAAAATGTCGAAAAAGGCAGCCGTTTATGATACGAAAAAACTTACATGGATGAACGGACAATATTTATCAGCATTGCCGCTTGAAGCAGTTCTGCCTGAGGCAAAAATCTTCTTCATCAAATCCGGCCTGGTAGATGACGCATGGCTGGAGGCAAATAAAGATTATTTTGCCCGTTTGGTAGATGTAGTGCGCGTACGTGTCAAAACACTGCAGGAAGTTGTTGAAGCCGCAGAATACTTCTTTAAAGAGGTAGAAAGCTATGATGAAAAAGGTGTCGGCAAGCATTTTAAACCGGAAGCAGCCGAGCTCTTAACTGTCTGCATCAATGCGCTTGAAGCGTTAGAGACTTTTGATCTTGCCAGTACGGAAGCCGCTTATAATAAGATTGCCGAAGAGCAGGGATTATCACTGGGAAAAGTTGTGCATCCGACACGCTTGGCTCTGACAGGGCGTACTGTAAGCCCGGGCTTATTTGATGTTATGGTGCTGCTGGGGAAAGAAACTACCTTGAGCAGAATGCGCAAGGCTGTTCAATATATCAAGGCCTTAGCTTAAATCAAAAATATTTATTGAAAGAGGTGCGACGCTGATGAGAATACTGGGGATTTTACTGTGCTGCCTGATACTGGGATTAAGTACTGTAGCTTTTGCCGAGCAACCAACGACTGTTTTCAGCAAAGTTGTTGCGACAAAGAATATGCAGGGCGAGATACCGGAGATTGATGGTCTGAGATATACTAATCTTCAAAAAAGTGTTAACGGCATTTTGAACAGCAAAGTCAAAGACTTGCTGGCGCAGGTTGGCGGCAGCGGTACAGTCAGCTATGAAGTGAAGCTGAACCGTCCCAGCTTAGTCGGTATTTTGCTGAAAGCGACTAACGGCGGCCATACTGCTTATCAGGCTGTAAATTTAGATATGACTACCGGCAATGAGTTCAGCATTCGCGATTTTGTTGGCGAAGGCAATGCCGTACATGAAATTTTAGGCGCTTATGAAGGCGTGTTATTTGCTGATAACGGTATTTATACGCGTACCAGCAGTGGTGCTGCTTACAGTAATTTTGTTTCTTATAGTAAATTGTTTCCGTTGCTGCGTACAGGCGAAGCAGGCCGTTTACTGACGGTATATGGATTGACTCGTGCTGTTGAGGATAAGGTCGTAACTATGAAGGCCGGAGAGCTGCTGGCTTTACAGTTGGAATCCAATCGTACAACGGGTTATTCCTGGTTTGTAGAGGGTAATGGTTATGCTGGTCAGTTTTATGAACTGGGACGTTCTTATGTTTTGCCTGGTAATGCTGCCAACAACCGGACCGGAATGCCTGGATTAGAAATAATTGTTTTCGGTGCCCAGGAGCCGGGCGAATACAAGGTGAATATGGAATATAAGCGTGCCTGGGAAAAAGGCAGCGGCTTTGACAAATTCAGCTTTACTGTTAAAGTATTGTGATAACGGAGGTCTGAGATGGAAAAAACTGCCGTTACCGTGAAAATTTTTAATGATGAATATACTTTAAAGACTGATTTGCCGCGTACTGATGTGGACGCGATTGCGGCAATGGTCGATAAAAAAATGCAGAAACTGGCGACAAGCCAGCATTTGGTCACAACTTCCAAAGTCGCTGTATGGGCGGCGTTGGATCTGGCGGGAGAGTTATATACCTTACGTCGTGAATATGAAGCCTTGCTGAAAGCGGCGAAGGATATTTAGAGAAGAGGTTTTTAGTTAATGAAAAAGCAAACCATCGAACTGCTCGCTCCTGCCGGGAGCTGGGAAGCGTTGGAAGCGGCGGTGAATGCCGGTGCTGATGCTGTATATATGGGCGGCAAAGCTTTTGGCGCACGTCAGTATGCCAGTAATTTTGACCGTGAAGAAATGCAGAAGGCTGTTTACTTTGCTCATATGCACCGTGTGCGACTGTATATCACTGTCAACACGCTGGTCGATGACAGTGAGCTGGGCGAATTGGCTGATTATCTGCTGTTTTTGAGTAATGTGGGCATCGACGGTATTATCGTACAGGATCTGGGTGTGATCCGTCTGGCCCGGCAAATAGTGCCGGACCTGCCTTTGCATGCCAGTACGCAGATGACGGTTACTAATTCCGAGGGTGTTAAGCTTGCTGCTGAAGCCGGTATGGAACGTGTTGTTCTGGCGCGCGAGTTGAGTCTGGAAGAAATAAATACGATCTGTCATGGCACAGATACAGAAATAGAAGTTTTTATTCATGGAGCTTTGTGCGTATGTTATTCAGGTCAATGTTTGATGAGCAGCCTGATCGGCGGCCGCAGCGGCAATCGCGGACGTTGTGCTCAGCCGTGCCGTCTGCCTTATAAGCTGGTCAATGAAGCAGGAGAAGATCTGCTGAGCGGCAAAGACGCAGGGCAATATCTTTTGAGTCCTAAGGACTTGAATACTTTGGATATTTTACCGCAGCTGATCGAAGCCGGTGTAACATCCTATAAAATCGAAGGACGTATGAAGCGTCCTGAATATGTAGCCGTAGTTGTCGATGCTTATCGCAGGGCTATCGACAGTTATCTTGGCGGTGATTACCAGGTGCCGGAAGAAGATTTTGCCAATATTGAACAGATCTTTAATCGTGATTTTACAACTGCTTATCTGCTGGAGCGGCCCGGCAGGGAAATGATGAGCGACCGCCGGCCAAACAATCGCGGTGTTTTGGTGGGGCGTGTTGTTAAGCTTGATAAAGCAGCTAACAAAGCGACACTGAAACTTGATAAAGAATTGCATTTGGATGATGGCTTAGAGTTTTGGGTCAGCGTGGGTGGTCGTGTTGGCACTACTGTGACATCACTTTTGCAGAACGGACAGGAAGTAGCTGTGGCTGCCGCAGGTTCTCAGGTCACTATCGATGTGCCGCATGGCATTAAAATGAATGACCGTGTTTTCAGAACCTTTGATAACCGTCTGATGACATATGCCGCACAGTTCTTTGGTGAGAAGGCCAAACGCCGTATCCCTGTAAGTGCTTTAGTAACAGCAAGAGCAGGCAATCCAATGACGGTGCTGCTGACTGATGACGAGGGCAATACAGGCTATGGTGAAACGCAGTTTATTGTAGAAGCTGCCCGCAAGCATGCTTTAAATGAGGAAACTGTGCGTAAACAGGTAGATCGACTGGGCACGACTGAATATGAGCTGTCAGACTTGGTGCTGGAATGTGATGAAAACGTGATGGTGCCGATGAGCGAGATCAACGAGGCTCGCCGTTTAGCTGTCGAAGCTTTAGATACTGCACGTCTGGAGGCTTTTGCGCCGATGCGTGTACAACGTCATAAAGTTCCGCGTGATCTGGTTCCTGCAGAAAAAATCAGCCGCAGTAAACATGCGCTTTTGACTGTGCATGCCGATACTGTTGCTAAAGCACAGACTGCTTTGGCAGGAGGCGCTGATTATATTATTTTTGGCGGGGATATTTTCAGCAGCAGGCAGCTGCCGAGGCAGTCTTATGCCGAAGTTGCCGGTCTTGCTCAAAATTATGGTAAAAAATGGGCCATAGCGACACCGCGTATTGTTAAAGAAGGACAGCTGCCTTATTTTGCAGAGCTGTTTGCCTATTGGCAGCAGTTGAAGCCCGATGCTGTTTATATCAGCAACAACGGCTTGTGGCAGCTGGCGCAGCAATACAGCGGGCTGTCTTTGTGGGCCGATATGTCTTTGAATATTTATAACGATCAGAATTTGGAATTCTGGCGTGAACAGGGCGCCGTGGGAGCAACCCTGTCAGCCGAGCTGACAATGGCGCAGGTAGAACATTTAGCCGCAGTCAGCCCCGTTCCTGTGGAATGTATGGTGCAGGGTCGGATTGAAATGATGGTTTCGGAATACTGTGTAGGCGGCAGCTTTTTAGGTGATCTGCATCAGGGCGCCTGTAAATTTAACTGCCGGGAGCAGTTGTTTTTGAGCGACCGCAAGGATGCGAAGTTTCCTATAGTTACCGATCAGAACTGCCGAATGCATATTTTAAATGCGCATGACCTGTCGATGCTGACCAATATCAAGCATATGGAAAGTATCGGCGTTGGCCGGCTGCGTTTAGACGCGCGTAATTATACTAATGAAGAAACTGCATCATTGGTAACGCTGTATAAGGAAGTGCTGCGAGGTGACCGCGAAGTTGCGGAAAACCTGCCGCATACGACCAGGGGGCATTATTTCCGCGGCGTATTATAAGGAGTAATTATGGCAAGATTTGCTGTTAAGACATTAGAATTTGATAAAGTAAAAGCGCTGCTGGCCAGCAAAACTGCTACCTCGCTGGGGAAGGCGCAGGCTTTAGCGATACGCACAGAAAGTGAGTTCAGTATCGTTAAGCGCTTGCAGGAGGAAACAGCCGAGGCACTGCGCCTGCTGGATGAAGGGAAAAGATTCCCCTTTGGCGGCGCGCATAATATTGTGGCTGCTGTTAAGCATGCCCAATTAGGGGCTGTGCTGGAAGCTGAAACCTTAATGGAGATCGGCAGTACGGCTGCGGCGATCCGTCAGATCAAGACCTTTTTACAGGAGGAGAGTGAGCTGGCACCGACTTTGGCAGCCTATGCCGAAGCTTTGCAGCCGCTGCCGCGTCTGGAAAAACAACTGGAGAATGCTATTTCTGAAAAAGGCGAGATCAAAGACAGTGCTTCGACAAAGCTTGGCGGCTTACGGACTGGCATTCAGATAGCGAAAAACCGTGTGCGTGAACAGCTGGAAAAAGTCCTGCACGATCCTAATAATCAAAAATATTTCCAGGACGCGCTGGTAACTATGCGCGGAGACAGATATGTCATTCCGATCAAACAGGAATATAAACTCAATTTTCCGGGCGTCGTTCACGACCAGTCCGGCAGTGGAGCAACCCTGTTTATTGAGCCGATGGCCGTTGTCAACCTGAATAATGATATCAAAAAATATATGGCCGAAGAAAAAGAGGAAATAGAACGGATTCTGAGGCAGCTGTCCGGCAGCGTCGGGGCAGACGGTGATCTGCTCACTGCCGGCGTCGAGACTCTTACAAATCTTGACGTTATCTGTGCCCGTGCTTATTTGGCGCAGGCTCAGAAAGCCGTAAGGCCAATGCTGCATTTAGGCGGCAAAGTCGAGATCGTGCAGGGACGTCATCCGCTGCTGGATCAAAGTCAAGTAGTGCCCCTGGATATAGAATTGGGCGGAGGCTTTAATACGCTTTTGATCACCGGTCCAAATACCGGCGGTAAAACCGTAGCTCTAAAAGCGGTCGGGCTGTTTGCGTTAATGGCGCAGGCCGGCTTGTTTTTACCTGCCCGCAGTGCTAAAATGCCGGTTTTCAGAGCTATTTATGCCGATATTGGTGATGAGCAGAGCATTGAGCAGAGCCTGAGTACTTTTTCCGGACATATGACCAATCTGGTAGAGATTTTAAATGAAGTGCGCAGCGGTGATCTGGTACTGGTGGATGAAATCTGTGCCGGTACTGACCCTAACGAAGGTGCTGCCCTGGCTATGGCGATGTTAGAGCATTTGCATGAACAGGGCGTGCTGACAATGATCACGACACACTACAGCGAATTGAAAACATTTGCTTATGGACATACGGGAATGGAAAATGCCAGCGTGGAATTTGATCCTGTCAGTCTGCGGCCGACCTACAGATTGCTGATGGGTGTTCCGGGCAGCAGCAATGCTTTCAATATCAGCAGAAGGCTGGGACTGTCGGAAGAGATTGTTGAAAATGCCGGTAAACTGCTGGATCAGGAACATGTGCATATGGAAGATGTATTGCACGAGCTGGAAGGCGAACGCCGCCAATATGAATCGCAGAACAAAGAAATACAAATGCTGCGTTTGGAAAGCGAGCGGATTAAGCAGGAGCTGCACAAGCAGAAACAGGAGCTTGACCGCCGCAAGAACGAAATGCTGCGTAAAGCCCGTGAACAGGCTGATGAGATTTACCGCAGCAGCCGTAGGGAATCGGAAGCTATTTTAAAAGAGCTGCGCTCAATGAAGGCTGACTTTGATGCGAAAAAACTGGAAGCTGCTGCAGAAGCCGCGCGCAAACAGTTAAATAAACAGTTCAGTGAAGATGCGCCATTGCCGGAAGGTACGCCGTTGTCAAAAGAAACTGCCAAAGTCGGGCAGACTGTCTTTTTACCTTCACTGCGTCAAAATGGTACGATTGTTGCTGTTAACGGCGGCGATGTGACAGTGCAGGTAGGTATATTAAAAACTAACGTGCCTGCTAAAAATTGCCTGCTGGTAAAAGGGAAGACCAAAGTGAGCGAAGATCTGCGTCCTAAAAAACGCAAGGGTTATGCCCATGATATGCTGGTCACACGTACTGCTTCTACTAGACAGGAACTGGATGTTCGTGGTATGACGATCGAAGAAGCGATACCGACCGTAGATAAAGGCATCGACGATGCACTGCTGGCAGGTTTGCCGGAGCTGCGTATCATTCACGGCAAGGGAACAGGTGCTTTACGTGCCGGACTGACTGCCTATTTATCCGCGCACCGTGCGGTCAAAAGACTGGAGCTGGCTTCGCTGCATGAAGGCGGTGCCGGTGCGACGGTAATTTATCTGTAAAAGGCAGTTTTGTGTAAAAATGTAATACAATCAAGAAAATTTTGTAGAAGATATTGACCGAAAGACTAAATAATGTGATAATAGTTAGTGAAAATATATGCTTTCTGTGCGCTTGGAATGGATTTTTCCGGGTGGCAAGTTAACAAACGGGGGGAAGTAAATGGCTACACTAGTGAAAAAGTTTGGCGGCAGCTCGGTTGCGACACCTGAGAAGATGCATGGTATCGTTGACCGGATTCTGCGCGAACGTCAACCGGACGACAGAATCGTCTTAGTTGTTTCCGCTATGGGCGACCATACTGATGATTTGCTGACTTTAGCTGCTAAAGTCAATCCCGAAATGCCGAAAAGAGAACTGGATATGCTGCTGGCGACAGGCGAGCAGGTCTCCATTGCCCTGATGGCCAGTGCGTTCTGTGCCAAAGGACAGCCCGCAGTATCCTTTACCGGTGCTCAGGCTGGTATCAAAACGAACGATAAGCATTCTAAAGCCAGTATTTTAGACGTACAGGCCTGTCAGGTCAAGCAGGCTCTGGACGAAGGCAAGATAGTTATCGTTGCCGGGTTCCAGGGCATTACTGACTTGGGACAGATCACAACTTTGGGCCGCGGCGGCAGCGATACTACTGCTGTTGCGATTGCGGCAGGTCTGAAAGCGGATATGTGCGATATCTATACTGACGTGGACGGTGTTTATACCGCTGATCCACGTATCGTACCGGGAGCGCAGAAGCTGGACGAGATCACTTTTGTGGAAATGCTGGAACTGGCCCGCCTGGGTGCAGGCGTTATGCAGCCGCGCGCCGTAGAGTATGGTGAGCACAACGGCGTTGCCATCCATGTACGTTCTACCTTTAACGACGTACCCGGAACTATTATTAGGGAGGAATACACAGTGCAAGAGAAAAACTTTGTTATTCGCGGTGTAGCGCACGATACTAATGTCGCAAAAATCGCCGTTCGCGGTGTCAGCGACGAACCGGGCATTGCCTATAAAATCTTCTCGGCTCTGGCTGAAGCCAATATCGATGTCGATATGATCGTTCAAAGCGCAAGCGCTACCGACCATAAAAATGACATCCTGTTTACCGTTACCCAAACCGATATGGTAGAAGCGATGAGCGTTATTGAAAGCCTGAAGGAAACGATGCATTTTGATAAAGCTGACATTGAAGTCAATGTTGCCAAGGTATCTATCGTTGGTGCAGGTATGCTGGGTAGCCCCGGTATTGCCGCAGGTATGTTCGGTGCGCTTGCCAAAGCCAACGTCAATATCGACGTTATCAGTACTTCCGAAATCAGCGTTTCCTGCCTGGTGCCGGAAAAGGACGTTAAAACCGCTGTGAACGCTATCCACGAACATTTCTTCCCGGAAGGCGCAAAATAAAAAGCAAGCAAAGTTACTTATATAAATTAAGGAGGCCTTTTACCAATGATCACTAGTATTGCAGCTAATCATGCTAAAGGAAAATCTGCCCAGGATAAAATTTTCGGCGCTAATGCCGCTGCCGTTGCCGCAGCAGCTAAATACGGTGCTGACAAAGTAACCAATGCCACTATCGGCGCTATTTTAGACGAAGATGAAAAACTTGTTTGTCTGCCGACTATCGAAAAGGTTTACCGTGGTCTTGCGACAAACGAGCTGATCGCCTACGCTCCTATTTCCGGACTGCCTGATTATCTTGAAAAAGTTATTACTGCTGCTTTCGGCACTTCCAGGCCTGAAGGCTATATCGCCGCTGTTGCTACTGCCGGTGGTACAGGCGTTATCCATCATACTATCTGGAACTATATGGATGCAGGTGAAACCGCGCTGACATCCGACTGGTACTGGGGACCGTATAAGGTTTTGTGTCAGGATATGGGACGTAAGCTGGATACCTATAAAATGCTGGATGAAAATAATAAATACAATCTTCCGGCTTTAAAAGCCAAAGTCAACGAGATTTTGGGCAAACAGAAAAGCCTGCTGCTCATGATCAACACTCCGGCTCATAACCCTACTGGCTACAGCCTCAGTGAAGAAGACTTGCAGGGCGTTATCGACATCATCAAAGAAGCGACTGCAGGTACTGATAAAACTGTAACGCTGCTTTTAGACGTAGCATATATTGATTATGCCGGAGAAAAAGAAGAAGTTCGTAAGATCTTCAAAAAGCTTTCTAATCTGCCTGCTAACATTCTCAGTATTGTGGCATACAGTATGTCTAAAGGCTTTACACTTTATGGCCAGCGCACCGGCGCTATGATCGGCGTTTCTTCTTCTAAGGAAATCATTGAAGAATTTGCCGCCATCAACCAATATACAAGCCGTGCGACCTGGTCCAACATCAACCGTCCGGCAATGAAAACTCTGGCTAATATTTACAGTGACCCGGAACTGCTTGCAGCTACCGAAAAAGAGCGTGACGATTATTATCAAATGATCAAAGCACGTGCCGACCTGTTCACAAAAGAAGCCGAAGAATGCGGCTTGCCGATGCTGCCTTATGTAGCAGGCTTCTTCCTGTCCATTCCGGCAAAAAATCCCGATGCTATCTGTGATAAACTGCACGAAGACAATATTTTTGCTGTTCCTTTGGCTGCAGGTGTACGTATTGCCGTTTGCGCAGTACCGCTTAAAAAGATCGCCGGTATGGCTGCAAAAGTACAGGCTGCAATGCAGGCTGTAGAAAAATAAGCATTGATAACAATCAAAGACCGGAGCTAAAAAAGTTCCGGTCTTTTTTCCCATAAGGAGTATTTATGAAAATTAAATTGACATTACCCAACAATATTATCAGAGAGTATCCTGCAGGAACGACGCTGTTGGAAGTCAGCAGAGACTTTGCTGCTAACTATCAAAGCCCGATCGTGGAAGGTATTTTCAATGGCATTGGCACTGATCTGCAAAAGCCTGTTTTTGAAAATGGTACAGTTGATTTTATAACGCTGGATACGGAGGAGGGGATGCGCGTTTATGTGCGCAGCCTGCTGTTCCTTTTTCTGGTAGCTATCAAAGAGCTGCGGCCGGAAGTAAAAATTGAGGCCCGTAATTCCCTGGGCAGCGCTTTATTTTGCGAAATCACTAACGATATCGTACTCAGCAACTACGATTTAAAGGCCTTGGAAGACTATATGAAAGAGCTGGCAGCTAAGTCTGAACCGATCATTTATAAACATATAAATAAAAAAGAAGCTGAAAAAATTTTATGCGAGCGGAACGAAGCTGACCGCTTGGAGCTGCTGCACGCTATTGATGATGATTTACTGCTGACCTGTTATACTTTGAAGGGCCATATGGAATACTTTTTCGGGCCGATGCTGCCGGATTGCGGTTATTTGAAGCTGTTTGAACTGATAAACTACGAAAACGGCATCGTTATCAATTATCCGGAAACGGGTCAGAACGAACTGGATGTTTTTGTTGACAGCCCCAAACTCAATAAAATGTTCCACGAGATGGAAGAATGGTCAACTATGCTGCAATGCAATACTGTTGCCAAGCTGAACCGCATTATAAAAGAGGACCATGCCGGAGTGATCATTCAGGTGGCTGAGGCGCTGCATGAAAAAAAGATCGCTGCCATAGCTGATGAAATCACTGATAAAGGTAAAGACGTACATCTTGTGTTGATCGCCGGTCCTTCTTCCTCGGGGAAAACGACCTTTGCACAAAGATTGAGCATCCAGCTGGTAGTCAATGGTCTCAGACCTGTGCCGATATCAATGGACGATTATTATAAAGAACGTTTGAATACACCGCGCAAAGCGGATGGATCTTATGATTTTGAAAGCGTCGAAGCGATCGATCTGGAATTATTCAACGACCATTTAAAGCGTCTGCTGGCAGGTGAAACAGTTAAAATACCCAAATACAATTTCCGTACCGGACTGCGCGAATACCGTGGCCGTGAGCTGACTTTGAGCGATAACTCTGTGCTGATCGTCGAAGGTATCCACGGCTTGAACGAACGTATTTCTGCCGTTGTTCCGGCCCGCAATAAACTGAAAGTCTATATCAGTGCCCTGACGCCGATGTCGCTGGATGATTACAACCGTATCCAGACTACCGATATGCGTCTGCTGCGCCGGCTGGTGCGTGATTCGCAGTTCCGTTCGCATGATGCGCTGATGACTTTGAAGCTGTGGGACGATGTACGCCGTGGGGAAGAAAAATATATTTTCCCATTCCAGGAAGAAGCAGATATTATTTTTAATACCACACTGGTGTATGAGTTTGCAGTATTGAAAAAGTATGCCGAGCCTTTGCTGCAAGGTGTACCGGAAACAGAAGCGGTCTATACTAACGCGCAAAGACTGCTTGGACTGCTTAGCCATGTGACACCACTGGATAAAGAGCTGATTCCCAAAAACTCTATTTTACGTGAATTTGTGGGCGGCAGCGCCTTTAAAGAAGCCCTGTAATTGAATAAAAGCATCACCAACGGCAGCTTTTTAAAAAAGCTGCCGTTTTTATATGTATCCATAGAGATTTGGTAAAATCCTGTTTTTACTTATCCTTGATATTTTGTAATTTATTAATCCGACAAATGGAGTATTTTTGTTGATTTTTGTTGCCGAAACCATTGATAATACCAGTTAAAGAGGTATATAATTATAAAAAAGCTGCCTTTTATTGAATTAAGTAACAGAAATAAATATGCCTATAGCTGCTTTGCAAATGATTGCTTATACAGGGGATAAAGCGCAGAAACAGCGGGCTTAAAGCAGGTTTGTAACCATTGGGGACTTTGACTTTAAGTTTTGTGGCTACAGGAAGAGACGCTGCTTCCTGACAGGGGGATTTTATATGCAGAAGATGATTTATCATTTAGGGGTCGATATTGGTTCGACTACGATCAAATTTGTGGTCTTAGATGAAAAGGAGCGAATAATTTTTAAAGATTATTTTCGCCATTTGTCAGATCCCAGCACTGCATTTTTACAAGAGATTCAGAAAATTCTCGCTATTATTGACGGCAGGGAATTTTCGTTGATATTGACCGGTTCGGCTGGTTTTGGATTTGCCGAACGTATGGGGGTGCCGCATGTACAAGAGGTTATTGCTTGTCGCGCGGCGCTTCGTTCTTTGCTGCCCGAAGCGGAAACAGCAGTTGAATTAGGCGGTGAGGATGCCAAGATAACCTGGCTGGGCAGTTCGCCGGAACAGCGTATGAACGGTGTCTGTGCCGGCGGTACAGGCGCGTTTATCGACCATATGGCGTCGCTTTTGGGTACTGACGCTGCCGGACTTGGCAGTATGGCAGAAAGCTGCAAGCGTATTTATCCGATCGCCTCACGCTGTGGTGTTTTTGCTAAAACTGATGTGCAGGCCCTGATCAACGACGGTGCTTCTAAAGAAGATATTGCCGGCTCGGTTTTGCAGGCGGTAGTTCATCAGACGATCGGCAATTTGTCGCAGGGACGTCCAATCAGCGGCAAAGTTGCTTTCCTGGGTGGCCCGCTGCACTTTTTACCGCAGCTGCGCAAGCAGTTTATTGCTACTTTAAAATTGCAGGCTGACGCAGCTTTGATAACTGAAGATGCGGATTGCTTCGTCGCTATCGGTGCTGCTTTGGCAGGTAAGGACGGCGAGATTTTTAACGAAGAAAAGCTGTTGCAGGCCCTGGCAAAAGTGAACGATGCGCCGCTGGACGCAGTGGCAAAACTGCCGCCGCTGTTTGCAGATGAAGCTGATTATGAAAAATTCTGCTGCAGACATGCCCAGCATCAGGTAGAGCGTGAAGCTTTGGCCGCATATAACGGTAAATGTTATCTGGGTATCGATTCCGGTTCGACAACTTTAAAAATGGCATTGCTTTCAGAGGATAACAAACTGCTGTGGTCTTATTACAGCGGTAATAACGGCAATCCGGTACAGATCGCCGCTGCTGCCTTAAAGGATCTGTACGGAAAAATGCCTGCCGGGGCTGTGATCGGCGGAGCGGCTGTTACCGGCTACGGTGAAGAAATGATGAAGGTCGCTTTTGGCGCTGACTTCGGCGAAGTTGAGACCGTAGCACATTTACGGGCGGCACAGTTTTTTGCGCCGCAGGTTTCCTTTTTGATCGATATCGGAGGACAGGATATCAAATGCTTTTTTGTGAAAAATGGTATTCCTGACCGCCTGATGCTGAATGAAGCGTGCAGTGCCGGCTGCGGTTCTTTTATCGAAAACTTTGCGCAGGGGCTGGGGCTTGACGCGGGTGAATTTGCCAAGCTGGCTTTAACAGCTAAAGAACCCGTTGATTTGGGTGTACGCTGTACTGTTTTTATGAATTCTAAAGTAAAACAAGCGCAGAAGGACGGTGCGGCCATTGGCGATATTGCAGCCGGGCTGGCTATTTCCGTTGTTAAAAATGCGCTTTATAAAGTTATTCGTCTGCGTGACTCAGGCGAGCTTGGTGATACCATCGTCGTGCAGGGCGGCACCTTCCACAGCGATGCTATTTTGCGTGCTATGGAACAGCTGACAGGCAAAGAAGTCATCAGACCGGATATTGCAGGGCTGATGGGTGCTTTTGGCGCTGCGCTGCTGGCGCACGACCGCTGTCTGGAAAAATCGACATTGGTAGATGCCACAACACTGTCTGCTTTTGACTACCGCAGTAAAAGCTATCGCTGCGGCGGCTGCGGTAATAATTGTTTGGTAACTGCTCACTACTTCCCGGCAGGAGTATTTCATACGGGCAATCGTTGCCCGCGCGGTGCGGGGCTGCCAATGACCAATACCAGCGCGCCTAATATGTATGCATATAAATACCACCGGGTTTTTGATTACGAACCGCTGCCGTTAGAAGCCGCTAAGCGCGGTGTCATCGGCATACCGCGGATTTTGAATATGTACGAGGATTATCCCTTCTGGTTCACGCTCTTTACCCGGCTGGGCTATCGGGTCGAGCTGTCGGGACCGTCGTCAAAGGAATTGTACGAATCGGCCATGGCCTCCATACCTTCCGACTCACTCTGTTATCCGGCCAAGCTGGTGCATGGACATATCCATGATCTGCTGGTAAAAGGGGTCAAAAAGATTTTCTATCCCTGTGTTCCTTACAATGAAAAAGAATGTCAGAAGGCTAATAACTGCTATAACTGCCCGGTCGTAGCAACCTATGCCGAAAGTGTCTACGCCAATATGGAAGAGCTGCGGGCGGCCGATGTTGAGTTTATGCATCCATTCCTGCCGCTGTACCATGATAAACGCCTGGCAGAACGTCTGGCAGAAGTTTTCCGTCAGGAAGGCTTGAAGCATAAGGAACTGGAAGCTGCCGTACAGGCAGCACGTACCGAACAGTTTAGCTATAAGCAGGAAATCAGAGATATGGGGCACAAGCTGCTGCAAAAAGTGCTGGACGGGCATGGGCATGCCGTAGTTTTGGCAGGGCGTCCGTATCACGCAGATCCGGAAATCAACCACGGTTTGCCGGAGATGATCGCCTCCTTTGGTTTAACAGTCATTTCGGAAGATGCGGTTGCCGACCTGCCGGAAAGCCTTAAAGGGCAGTTGCCTGTAGTTGTTGACCAGTGGTCGTGGCATTCCCGGCTTTATCGGGCAGCAGAATTTGTGGCTGCACATAAGGAATTAGAGCTGATTCAGCTCAGTTCCTTCGGCTGCGGGCTTGATGCCATCACCTCAGACGTAGTAAAAGAGATTTTAGAGCGTCATCACAGGCTGTATACCTTACTGAAGGTCGACGAGATCAACCATATCAGTTCCGCACGTATCCGTATCCGTTCTTTGCTGGCGGCTATGCGCGAACGTATTGATAAACATCAGGAAACAGACATACCTGCTTATATACCGCCGTCGTTTTCAAAAACAATGCGGAATACACACGTTATCCTGGCGCCGCAGCTTTCACCAGTGCATTTCCAGTTTATGGAAACTGCTCTGCGCCGTGCCGGATACAAGCTGGAGATCGCGCCGCTGCCGGATCGGGAAGCAGTAGCCTTAGGTCTGAAATATGTCAATAATGATATTTGTTATCCGGCAATCCTGGTTATTGGCCAGATGCTGCGGGCGTTGACGTCGGGCAAATATGACCTGAATAAAACCAGTATCGCTCTGTTCCAATCGGGCGGCGCCTGCCGCGCGACCAACTATATCGCTCTGATGCGCCGCGCTTTGCGTGATGCTGGACTTGGCAGTATACCTGTTTTTTCGCTGTATGGTGAAAAAAGCGATGGGTTTTCGCTGTCGTGGCATTTGCTGAAGGATATGGTCAAAGGCTTGCTGTATGGCGATTTACTGATGCAGCTGCTGCATCGCGTACGTCCTTATGAGCAGGAAAAGGGCGCGGCCGATGCTTTGTATAAACTGATGTCACAGCTTTGCAAGGACAGCCTGGCAGGCTTGACTGGCTTATCATTTGAACAGACGATCAAACGGGTGACTGCTGCTTTTGATGTGCTGCCGCTGCGTGATAATGTGCGCAAGCCCAAGGTAGGCATCGTTGGCGAAATACTGGTCAAATATCATCCGGTTGCCAACAATAACATCGTCAGCTATCTTGAAGCTGAAGGCGCCGAAGTCATACTGCCGAATATGATGGACTTCTTCCTGTATGCGGCTTATGACGAACAGGTCAAACGCCGTCTGCTGGACGGAACGCTGGGCAATGTGATCAAGTCCAAATTATTTATGAAGTTTTTGGATTATTACCGCAAGCCGCTGAATATAGCGCTGCAAAAAAGTAAACGCTTCAGTGCCTATGAACCTTTATCGGCCTTGATCGCTTTGGCAGAAAAACATCTTTCTACCGGCAATATGGCCGGCGAAGGCTGGCTGCTGACTGCCGAGATGGCCAAGCTGCTGCGCAGCGGCATAGATAATATCGTCTGCCTGCAGCCGTTTGCCTGCCTGCCGAATCATGTTACCGGCAAGGGCATGATCCGCGAGCTTCTGCGCACTGATCCTCAGGCGAATATCATTGCGCTTGATTGTGACGCTGATGCCAGCCAGGTCAATCAAATGAACAGGATCAAGCTGATGCTGGAAATAGCAAAAGAAAAGCTGCAGCAGGCAGAAGAAAAAGCCATAAACGCATAAAATACATAAAAAAGCCGTATGTCTTATGACATACGGCTTTTGTGTATTCAGGTCAACGGTGTTTTTTGAAATAGGCTAAAGCAACATCAGGGAACAGGGCATAAGATAAAACATCGTCGATGTCGGCGTTGGGATAGCCGGCAGCAGCCAGTTTGGCCTTCAGGCTTTCCATTTGCGGCGCAATATCGTCAGCAGGGCGATGATCGATCTGCGGTTCGTCACCGATAGCCAGTTTTTTGACTTCAGGATCGATCGGCGCAGGTGTGTGGCCATATTTTCCGCGTACAAGGTCTTTGACTTCATTCGGGATCATCTTGTAACGTCCTAAAGTGACGTTCAAAGCAGCCATAGAGCCTACGATCTGGCTGGTAGGTGTCACCAGCGGCGGATAACCAAGCTCGGCGCGTACACGCGGCATTTCTTCCAGTAATTCTGGATATTTATCGGCAGAACCCATTTCCTTCATCTGATTCAGCAGATTCGACAGCATACCGCCGGGGATCTGGAAGGTGAGTACCTTAGGATCGATGGGAATATTGTCGTTCAGGCCAAAATCTTTAACAAGCTGTGTTTTGACGCCGCGGAAATAATCTGCAGCCTTGTGCAGCCTGGTCAGTTCAATACCGGTATCACGGGGCTGGCCCTGCAGGGTAGCGACGATAGCCTCGGTAGAAGGCTGGCCGGTGCTTTGTGCGAACGGAGATAAAGCGGTATCGATCATATCGACGCCGGCTTCGATAGCTTTTAAGTAAGTCATATCGCCCATACCGCTGGTAAAGTGGGTATGGATATCGATCGGCACGGTAAGCTGCGATTTGAGCGTACGTACCAGTTTTTCGGCATTATACGGCGACAGCAGTCCCGCCATATCCTTGATGCAGATCGAATCGGCGCCCATTTGCACCAGCTCCTGGGCAACCTTTAAAAAGTCTTCGTCCTTATGGTAGGGGCTGATAGTATAAACAAAAGCACCCTGTACGTGTGCGCCTGCTTCTTTAGCGGCACGCATCGAGCATTCCATATTGCGGGTGTCGTTTAAAGCGTCAAAAATACGGATAATGGAAACGCCGTTATCGACAGAACGTTTAACGAATTCTTTTACAACATCATCGGCATAATGGCTGTAGCCCAGAATATTCTGACCACGCAGCAGCATCTGGATCGGTGTTTTGGGTAAATGTTTTTTTAAAGTACGCAGGCGTTCCCACGGATCTTCATCTAAAAAGCGCAGGCAGGCGTCAAAAGTAGCGCCGCCCCAGGCCTCCAGGGCATAATAGCCCATATCGTCAAGTTCCTCCAGAACAGGAACCATATCGGTAATACGCATTCTGGTAGCCGCCAGAGACTGATGACCATCGCGCAGAACAGTTTCTACGATTTTAACAGGTGTGGTATTCATAACAAACCTCCTTGTAATAACTAATATCCTTACTGTTATTTTAGCACAGTGCAGTCGAAATTAAAAGATACAAAATACTGCATACACAGGAAAAGTTATTAATTAGAAGGCTTTTTAAATATTTATAATAACAAACATCATAAAATATAATTTGACCTTATAAAAGCACCAAAAAAATTTTTTCGGCAGGTATCTGCATTCTGATTTTATGCACGCAAGAACAGTAAAGTGATTCTAAAAGTAACATTTGCAGCAGCTTTAAAGCTATTGATAAAGACTGTTTCGGGTGTGTTGAATAGAACTGACATATAATATATAATATATTATTATTGCAATGAATATAAATTTGAAAGTCTAGGGATAGAATTATGATGAAAAGGGAATATTTAAACGAAAATGTATATGAAGCGCTGCAGCGTCGGTTAAAGTTCCTGTTTGAGGAATTTGATAATATCTTTGTATCATTTTCCGGCGGTAAAGACAGTGGTCTGCTGCTCAATCTGGTGCTTGATTTTCAAAAGGCACATTATCCGGATAAACGCATCGGCGTTTTTCATCAGGATTTTGAAGCGCAGTACAGCGCTACCACAGAATACGTCGAGAGGACCTTTGCGCGGATCGAAAAAGATGTGGAGCCGTATTGGGTCTGCCTGCCGATGGCGACAAGAACGGCGCTCAGCAGCTACGAAATGTACTGGTATCCCTGGGACAACACCAAAGAAGATGCCTGGGTCAGGCCGATGCCTCAGCACGAATATGTGATCAACATCAAAAATAACCCGATGACGACCTATCGTTACCGTATGCATCAGGAAGACCTGGCCAAACAATTCGGCAGGTGGTACCGTATCGCGCACGGCGACAAAAAAACAGTATGCCTGCTGGGTATTCGCGCTGATGAATCGCTGCAGCGTTACAGCGGTTTTTTGAACCGGAAATACGGTTACAAAGAAACCTGCTGGATCAGCAACCAGTTCAAAAATGTCTGGGTGGCTTCGCCCATATACGACTGGAGCACCAGCGATGTCTGGCACGCCAATTATACTTTTCAATATGATTATAACCGCCTGTACGACCTTTATTATATGGCAGGGCTTAAGCCCGACCAAATGCGTGTCGCTTCACCCTTCAACGATTATGCCAAAGACAGCCTCAATCTGTATCGGGTCATCGATCCGCAGATCTGGGTCAAGCTTATCGGCCGTGTACGGGGCGCTAATTTCGGCGCTATTTATGGCAGAACGAAAGCCATGGGTTATAAAAATATCACACTGCCGGCAGGGCATACCTGGGAATCATATACCCGCTTTTTACTGGCAACACTGCCGGCAAGGCTCAGGCAGAGCTATATCAAAAAATTCAAAACCTCGATTGAATTCTGGCATACGGTGGGCGGCGGACTGGAAGAAGAAACTATCCGCGAGCTGGAGGAACACGGCTATAATATCCGGCGCAACGGCGTTTCCAATTACACCGTCATGAAAAACTCCCGCATTGTTTTTATCGGCAAAATACCTGACCATACCGACGACATCAAATCTACCAAAGATATCCCCAGCTGGAAGCGGATGTGCTTCTGCATCCTGAAAAACGACCACCTGTGCCGCTTTATGGGCTTTGGGCTGACACGTCAGCAGCAGAAGCTGGTAGATGTTCTGAAGAAAAAATACAGTAAGGTTTGTGATGAAAAATGAAATTCAGCAGTCCTGTTTACAACATAATTTCTGTACCGATCGAAAAAATCGAGCCTAATACCTATAATCCGAACTCTGTGGCGCCGCCGGAGCTGAAGCTGCTGTATGACAGCATCAAGGAAGACGGTTACACTATGCCCATCGTCTGCTATTATGACAGCGAAAAAGATCTGTATATAATCGTCGACGGTTTTCACCGTTACCGCATTATGCTGGACTATCAGGATATTTACGAACGGGAAGGCGGCAAGCTGCCGGTATCGGTCATCGATAAGCCCATCGACTGCCGGATGGCAAGCACGATCAGGCATAACCGGGCCAGGGGTTCCCATGATGTCGACCTCATGAGCAACATCATCAGCGAGCTGCATGAGCTGGGACGTTCGGATGCCTGGATCTCCAAGCATCTGGGTATGGACAAAGATGAAATATTGCGGTTGAAACAAATTACCGGGCTGACAGCTCTCTTTAAAGAAGTAGAGTTCGGCAGAGCCTGGAAAGCGATTGAAAATGATCTGCAGGATGAGTGGGAAGAAGTTGAGAAATAAATAGCAGTTTGGTGTTTCAATATTTAACGAGAAACAGACATTCAGAATGAATGTCTGTTTTTTTATGCCTGGATTTATAACGTTATCTAAAAACATACTTACTATGAAACAGAGCGAGAACGGGCAACAGGAAGTAAGACGCTCAAAGCGTTCCGTCTAAAATCTTCTGTGCTAACAGCTGACGCTCCGATTCGCAAATATCGACCTTACCTGTTTCGATCGCTTTTTTATAAAAATCGCATTTGTAATTTATTGTTGCAAGTATTTTCTGCATTTGTGCTATTTGTTCTTCTACGATAGCTTTGCGCTCTAAAAATAATTCATAACGCTGCGGTACTGTCGGCATACCTTCGACACACCATTCGATATATTGTTTTATTTCCTTCAAAGGCATACCGGTAGATTTTAAACATTCGATGGTATTAAGAAAAATCAAATCGCGATGGGTAAAGATGCGCTGGCCGTTCGGCTTGCGCTGTACGAAGGGAAGCAGTCCTTCATTATCATAATAACGCAGGGTATGTATAGAAACATTCATTATTTTGGATAATTCGCCGATAGTATAATTCATGATTTACCTCCTTAAAAGAGCCGTGATAAAGCAAACAAGCCAACAGAGTTTTATTTTACAAATAGTTCACAAACAACACCCTTGACCTCGAGCTAGCTCGAGGATTTATGCTGATTATAACAAATGAAAACAAAAAAGTAAATTGCTTTATTAAGTTTAGACAAAAATAAAAAGAGGTGAAGAAATGTTAAAAAGCAAAACTAAAAAAATCATGGCAGCGGCTGTCGGAATGCTGCTGGTGTGCAATGTCGCCGCTGCGGAAACCGCTGAGCTGCAGACAGTTACGAAAGCCGGTAGTAATGCGACGGTACAGGCGAACCCTAAAAATTTTACAGGTACAGCCTGGGTCACCAGTCTGTTCAGTGCCAACAGCCCTTCAAAAACTTACGCTGCGGTAGTAAGCTTTACGCCCGGCGCAAGAACTAACTGGCATATTCATTCTACAGGTCAGTCGCTGATCGTTACAGAAGGTTTTGGCTATACGCAGGAATGGGGCAGGGAAATAGTTGTCCTGTACCCGGGCGACGTTGTCTGGTGTCCGCCGGGCGTCAAACATTGGCACGGGGCTTCTTCCAATACATCGATGTCGCATATTGCGGTATCTGAAGTCAGTGACGAAGGAGTGACCTGGCTGGAACCGGTAACTGACAGACAGTATCCTAAATAAAAAGAGGTGAGGAAATGTTAAAAAAAAGTTTATTGTTATTGACTTTGGCAGTGTGCATAGCAGGTTTTAACGGCAATAGTGAAGCAGTTGCTGCAAAAGCGCTGACTGCTAAGCAGGCCAGTATCGTTACTGTAGCTGCCTTTACCGCCCAGGGCGACCTGCCTAATCTAAAAACGGCGCTCAACGAGGCTCTGGACAATGGAATGACTGTCAATGAAGTGAAAGAGGTTTTAGTACAAATGTATGCCTATTGCGGTTTTCCGCGCAGTTTGAACGGCATCAATACTTTGATCGCTGTTTTAGATGAACGTAAGGCTGCCGGTATCGTCGATGAAATCGGCCGTGACGCAACACCGGTAGATCCTAAACGTGACCGCTATGCTATTGGTGAAAAAACTCAAACCGAATTGGTAGGCCGCCCCGTGGCAGGCAGAACCTATGATTTTGCTCCGGTGATCGGCGTCTTTCTGAAAGAACATCTATTTGGCGATATTTTTGAACGTGATATTTTGAACCGCCAGGAAAGAGAACTGGCAACAGTCGGCGCGCTGGCAGGCATCGGTAATGTCAATGCCCAGCTGACTTCGCATATGCGCGTCAGTATGAATACTGGCATAAGCGCAGAGCAGCTGCAGGAAACAGTAAGGCTGCTGGATAAAAAAGCGGGCCCTGCAACAGGCAGCAATGCACAGCGGGTTTTGGACAGTTTATTATTGCAAAAATAAAGAAAGAAGGAACAGGTTATTATGAAATTTACTAAAAAATTACTATTATCTGGTTTGGTGTTAGCGCTAGGCATTGGCTTCAGCGGGGCAGCTTCTGCAGAAGAAAGCAATAAATACGGTTTGGTCTATCAGGGCGCGATAACTAAAAACGTGGCCGGACAGGTAAATATTCATCCGGTAAAGTATAAGCTGCACGGCTTAAAAATTGCCGCTAATGTGTACACTCCGGCAGATTACAGCAGCGATAAAAAATATGCCGCGATAGTAGTAGCGCATCCCAATGGCGGGGTAAAAGAACAGGTAGCGGGGCTTTACGCTCAGCGTTTAGCCGAGCTCGGTTACGTTACGATCACTGCCGATGCCGCCTACCAGGGAGCAAGTGGCGGCACGCCCCGTAATATAGATAAACCCTATTTTCGGACAGAGGATATTCATGGTATGGCAGATTTTATCTCCGCATATGCCGGGGTAGATAAAGACCGCCTGGGAGTTTTAGGCATCTGCGGCGGAGGCGGTTATACTTTGAATGCAGCCAAATCAGACAAACGCTTTAAAGCGGTTGCGACCTTAAGTATGTTCAATTCCGGACAGGTAAGAAGGAACGGCTATATGAACAGCCAGCTGGATACAGTTCAGGAACGTTTGCAGCAGGCTTCTGACGCGCGGGCAGAAGAAATCGCCACCGGTAAAATTACTTATTCAGGCACAGTTGATTTTGACGCGCTGACGGAAGAAAGCATCAATAAAATAACTAATGACCTTTATCGTGAAGGGATGATGTATTATGGCAAAACTCACAGACATCCCAATTCTACCTTTGCTTATACAACCAGCAGTTTAATGGAACTGATGTCGTGGGATGCGACCGATAATATCGAGCTGATTGACCAGCCGCTGCTGATGATGGCCGGCAGTAAAGCAGATTCGCTGTATATGTCGCAGGAAGCCTTCCAGAAAGCAACCGGCACCCAGGACAAAGAACTGTTTTTAGTAGACGGAGCGACCCATATCCAAACTTATTATCAGCCGCAGTATGTAAATCAGTTTGTTGCCAAATTACAGGATTTTTACGGCGCACATCTGTAACCAGCAGCATTCAGCAGTAAAATAAATTGTATCAGCATGTTGAAGAAAGGAGTTTTTGTATATGCAGGACGTAATACTTTTAACTGGTGCCGGACAAATTGGCCTAGCGATCGCCAGAAGAATGGGTCATGGTAAAAAAATTGTAGTTAGTGATAAAAATATAAACAACGCCCAAACCGTAACTAAAATAATGACTGAGGCCGGATTTGACGCTGTAGCGGTAGAAGCGGATATTTCCTCGCGCAAATCAATTTTAAATATGATAGCTGCAGCGCAGAAATATGGTGAGATCGCAATGCTTATCAATGCTGCCGGGGTTTCACCCAGTCAGGCCTCTGTCGAAACTATTTTAAAAGTGGATCTATACGGTACAGCAGTTTTGTTGGAAGAAGTAGGAAAAGTGATCAAAGCCGGTGGTACTGGTGTTACGATATCCAGCCAGTCTGGGCACAGAATGGCTGCCTTAGGTGCTGAAACAGACGAACAGCTTGCTGTTACACCGGCAGAAGAACTGCTGCAGCTGGAAGTATTAAAGCCGGCCAATATCAAAGACACACTGCATGCGTATCAAATGGCTAAACGCTGTAATGTAAAACGCGTAATGGCAGAAGCTATCAAATGGGGCGTAAAAGGTGCTCGTATAAACTCTATCTCGCCCGGCATTATCGTAACGCCGCTTGCGCTTGATGAATTTAACGGCCCCAGAGGAGAGTTTTATAAAAATATGTTTGCAAAATGCCCGGCAGGCCGCCCCGGGACGGCGGATGAAGTTGCCAACGTAGCCGAATTGCTGCTGAGCCAGCAGGGAGCATTTATCACCGGTGCAGATTTTTTGATTGATGGCGGCGCAACAGCAGCTTATTTCTATGGACCGTTAAAACTAGATAAGTGAGGTGAGAGTGGTGCTTAAAGCAAAAGCGGCTAAAGTTTTAGCGCTGATGGTATTGACGTTTGCCGCAGCAACATCAGTTCAGGCCTTTGAAAAACCAGTTTTAATAGCCGAGCAGGGCAGTTTTGCCGCCGGCGGCACGGTAGTAAGATCTGACGGAAGTTTTAATTACAGGGTTCCGAGCGATCAGTCCGGCCAGTCGCTGCACGGAGATCACGCATATGTTTTTTATCAAAAGCCGGCTAAAACTCATAAATATCCGTTAGTTTTTCTGCATGGTGCCGGGCAATCGGCTAAAACCTGGGAAACTACTCCTGATGGCAGAGATGGGTTTCAAAATATTTTTTTTTTTAGGCAAAGGCTACAGCACCTATCTTATTGATCAGCCTCGCCGCGGTAGAGCGGGGCAGTCAACGGCGGCAGAAAATATCAGTGCCGCCACCTATGACCAGTTATGGTTCAGCAATTTCAGGTTGGGGAACTGGCCCGATTTTTTTGAGGGAGTACAGTTTTCAAAAAATCAGGAAGCGTTAAATCAGTTTTTCAGACAAATGACTCCCAATACGGGTGCATTTGATGAAAATATTATCAGTGCTGCTGTAGCTGCAGTATTTGATAAATCTGGACCGGGAATTTTGGTTACCCATTCACAGGGGGGGCGGTCCGGGCTGGCTGGCAGCTATAAAAAATCCTGAAATCCGTGCGGTCGTTGCCTATGAACCGGGCAGCGGGTTTATTTTTCCCGCAGGAGAAGTACCTGAACCGCTGGAAACCACAAGTCCTTTCGGGGCTTTAGCGGGAACGGAAATAGCGTTAGAAGATTTTCAGAAGCTGACTAAAATACCAATAGTCATCTATTATGGTGATAACATTCCTGCTGTGCCTACAGCGGAATGGAACAAGGATAATTGGCGCGTGCGCTTACAGATGGCGCGCTTATTTGCAGACGCTGTCAACCGTCACGGCGGCGACGCTGCCGTGGTTCATTTACCGGAAATAGGAATAAAGGGGAATACGCATTTTCCGTTTTCGGATATGAATAATCAGGAAATAGCAGTGGTACTGGAAAAGTGGCTGCATGAAAAAAAACTGGATATTTAAAGTGATATAAAGCACGCACAAATTATTTGTGCGTGTTTTATTTTTGCAGTGCCTGCTTTCAAAGCAGGCGTTTTTTTAGTGATAAATTGTTGCAGGCTTATACAGGCAGCCGCTGCACGTGAAATTCAGGCAATAGTTTTAGGCAGCTTTTAAAACGTACGGGCAATAAAGCCATTATAAACGCGCAGACGCCGATAGTTGTAAAGCCGCTGGCGTAATGCGCCGGGCAAGACTCGCAGACGTTTTACACAGGCTCAAAGTAAGTGTCTTGCGGGGGGGTACAGATGTGCTATAATGCATATAAATATTATTAAAACAAATATTTTTGATGCTGAACAAATGAAAACGCTCCTGTTTAAATGTTTTGACCCAAAGTGTGCAAGAGACATAGAAGGTGGAGGTGGAAGATGTACGATGAAAAATGCCTGCTGCGTATCGGCAGCAATATCAAGCTGCTGCGCAGTGTTCGTCAGCTTAATCAGCACCAGCTGGCCGAGCGGCTTGGTATCAGCCAGACGCATCTGAGCAATATTGAGCATAATAACGTGCTGGTGAGCTTGAAGCTGCTGGTACGCAGCGCCAATGTTTTAGGATGTTCGCTCGAAGCACTGCTGGACAGGGCTGCTGCGGTCGAGTGGGCTGGAGCGCATTGTACAGATGGAGGTGAAGAGGCAGAAAACAAAGGCAAAAGTGAGTGTAAAAGCAGGTGCGGTACTGATGCTGAGGGGCAGGAGCAGTATTCGCTTGAGGAAGTGCGGCTGCTGCTGAAGCTGCTGCAGATACAGCGAAATATTTGCTCTTACAGATAACTGTTTAAGTAAAAATTGACTGGCAACAAGGGAAAGGGATGGAAACAGTGACAAGAAAAAGGTTAGGGAAAGCGGTGCTTTTGAGTTTATTGCTGATGAATGTCTGTAAATTGGGAGGTGCTGCAGAGTATAATGCTGCAATTACAGGCAATGAAACAGATTATGACAGTATTAAAGAGGTCGATATTGTCAGCGGCGAAGTGAAGTATACCTTTACAGGGGAGAACACAGTTGAGAATAAAGTGAGCAACTCTTTTCAACCAATCAAAGTGAGCGGCAAGACCGTGACGGTAGCTATTGGTGACAAGTTGACGCTGACAGGCAAGGGGACTGGCGTAAGCCCTGTAAATACCGGTAATATTTTGGCGACTGGTTCGACCGGCAGCCTGACTTTTACCGGCGGGACGCTGGATGTGACAGATCTGACAGAATATCCAAAAAGTAACTATACAATTCATGCCAATAGCGGCGCCAGTATCGTGTTTGACAATGCAGTGACTAATATCGGCGAAGGTAATCTTACACAGTCAAGCATGGGTATAATGGTTACTGGTGCGGCAAGTAAAGTTATTTTTACTGAAAATGCCGACAGTTTGAAGATCAATTCGGCTACGGGGATCTATGTCAATGGCGGCAGTTTCAGTTTTGATAATACTGAGGGCAGTGTACTGATCGAAAATAATCCCGAGGATAGAAAGCGGGATACAGGTGGTCCGGGAATCGAGGTAGCTGGCGGCAGTCTGACGCTGAAAGGCAGGGAAACCGTCATCAAAACTACAGATGCTGATGGCACTGTTGGCGGCGCTGCTGTTTCGGTGACAGAGCGTGATAAAGATAATATATTGAATTTTGAGGCGGATAAGACTATTTTAACAGGCGGTGCTTTTGGCATTTATGTTGATGGCAGTCTTGTAAATCCAGCGGACACCATTAAGACGAATATCAATTTCAGCGGTGAGACCCAGATCACAGCCTATAATAATGATGGTTTAGATGATTATGTTGGTTGTGTTGCTGTATGTGCATATTTTCCTGATGCCAAAATAAATTTTGCCAAGCAGGCAGTTTTAACGGCGGAGACTAATAATAACACTAAAAATGTGGGGGCCGGAGCATGTATTCAAAGCGGTTCATCTTTGACGGCGGAGCAGGGGTTGCAGGTCAACGTCAAAACCGCAGGTGACTATGGGTATGGACTTTTTGCTTCCGGCAGCGGCAGTCTGATTGATGTAACTGGTCTGACGGCTGTTGATGTAGTCAGCGGCAGCGGAGAAATCAGAGGCGTGCAGGGCTTTAGCGGCGCTGAAGTAAAGATGAACGGAGCTGTAAAGGTTGCTGGTAAAAGTGATGGCGGTGCAGTGACAGGACTTTGGAGCTGGAACGGCGGTAAGGTTGAGGTTGTGGAAGATGCGCAGATCAAAGCCGTTTCTGATACCGGGAACGTTATAGGTATCAACAGCAATAATAATGGCGGGATATCGTCTGATCGTGCTTTGACGCAGATCGGCGGTAATACCGTTATAGAAGTTGCCGGTGCTGGCAGCGCTGCAGGTATCAGCTGCTTCAGTAACGGCGATGTTGAGCTTAAGGGAGCAGCGGCTATAAAAGCGACCAGTACTAAAGGTACGTCTATGGGTATCAGTGCTAATACCGGCGGTAAGGTTACAGTAGATAAAGCTGTTACCGTACATGCGCAAAGCGGCAGCGGGTCGGCGTATGGGGTCTATAGTGCAGGTAGTGCGGAAATCGTTTTTAAAGAAACAGCGCAGATCGTTGCCGAGACTGGTGTAAGTAATGCCAAAGAAACTTATGCTGTCGGTCAAGGCGTAGGTGTTTATACTGCTGGCGGCAAAGTTGACTTTCAAAAAGGACTTATTTTGGATAATAAGGGGCAAAGCTATGCTTTGAGAGCATATAAGAGCGGCGCCAGTATTGCCGTCAACAGCGAAGGCAGCGGCAGTGTTTATCTGACCGGCAACATCCAAGCTCATACCAGTGGGCTGCTGGATCTAAATCTGCTGACTGACGACTCTTATTACGAAGGAGCGGCGGCCATTGTAAGTAACGGACAAATCAATATGAAGCTGCGTAACGGTGCTTTTTGGAAAGTGACAGGCAATAGTGATCTGACCAGGCTCGACTTCGGTGATAATGCTGTTATTGATATGGAGCAGGCAGCGGGTTACCAAAAATTACAAACCGGGACGCTGAATGGTGACAGAGGTACTTTTGTGCTGGGAGCCGATATTAGCACGGGGCAAAGCGATACCGTGTCTATCGGCAGCAGTGATGCAAAAGGCACGTATAATATACTGGTCAGCGAAGTCGGCAGAAGGCAGGGTGACGACTTGCATTTGCTGCTGGTAAATGATGCCAGTGGTGAGCATACTTTTATAGCGAGTGATATTTATAGAGGAGGGATCTATGTTTATAAAACAGAGATCTCCAATGAAAATGATGGCGGTATCAAGTGGTATCTTGAGAGTCTGCATAATGAAACGACAGAAGATGCCCGTAGCATCCTGCAAACGGCAGACAGCATGTATTCCAGCTGGGTGTTGAGCAGTGATATGCTGCAGGGCCGGCTGGCCGAGCTGAAGGAAACACAGGCAGAACATGGCTTATGGGCTCGTATCAACAACGGCAAACTGCGCGGCGAAGCCTTTAAAAATAATTATCAGACTTATCAGATCGGTTATGACACTGCATTTAAAGACAGAGATGGCGGCAGTATGAATGAGTGGCTCGGTGGTGCTGCGTTTGAATATGCCAAAGGAAATATGAGCTATGGCAACGGCAGCGGCGAACAGCAGACAGCTGCTGTAATGCTGTATGGCAGTAAACACAGCCAGTCGGGCGACAGAGTAGATATCGTGCTCAAGCACGGTCAGATGAAAGGCGATATCGATACCTTTGGTATCGCCGCTGACAGACGCGATTATAAGTCCAGGGCCACGGCTTTGAGCTTGGAATATGGTAAACGATTTCAGCGTGAGCAGGGCGTGTATTTAGAACCACAGGCGCAGCTGCTGGTCAGTCATATCAATGGAGAGGCCGCTGTTACTGATTATGGAATCAGAGTTGAGTCAGAAGGCATTAACAGCGCCGTAGGTCGTATAGGCCTGGAAGTGGGCCAAAAGTATCAGCGCAGCAGTGCTTATATTAAGGCTTCCCTGCTGCATGAATTTGGCGGCAGAGCAGACACAGTGCTGACGTTGGGGGACGAAACCTTGTGCGACTGTAGATATTACAGCGGCAGCTGGTGGGAACTGAATTTAGGCGGCGAGCTGGAGCTGGGCAAAAATAATGACCTTTATTTTGATGTGGCGCGTTCTTTCGGCGGTGCTTTTCAAAAACAGTGGCAGATCAATGCCGGCGTGAGATTTAGTTTTTAAATAAGTAAAAACACAGCTGGTTATATTTTTATCTTGATTTTTAAAATTATAATATTTTTTACTTCCTCGGCAGTGATCACGGCGTATATCTGGCCTGCGGCCATAAATCGCTTTGGATCACAGGCTTAAGTCGTTTTATGGACCGGCAGGTTTATAAAACGACCTGAGGGAGTTTTTTTATGCCTTGCGGCAGGGGTGCTTTGAAACCGTGAAATTTAATAAATTAAAATAATAATTTAAAGTTTGCGACAATATTTTTCTTGTGAATTCATAAAATATTTGTTTTAGTTATAGCATCATATATTGTTTTTTGTTAAAATAATATATAATTGCTGAAAATATTATTTCAAATGGATTATAAAAGGAGCGTTTGTCTTGATGGGAAAGCAGGTACAGCCTGGGGAAATGAATGCAGTAACTGATTACAGTGCTTTGATCGACGGTGCGGGTATTAATGTCTGTAAACTTTTACTGGATGATGAGTTGACGATTTTGTGGGCCAATGATAATTTTTATATAAGTTCGGGTTTTGGTAAGGATGAGTATCAGACATTGTTTCACCATATCAAAGCATATTATACAGGGCATGGTGATGAGTTTGCCAAAATAAAAAATGCGTTTTACGATGTATTGCAAAAGGGAGAACGCAGAGTAAAGGTTGGCTGCCGGCGGCCGCTTAAAGATAATACCTGCGCCTGGATCAATATTGATGGTATAATCACAGGCGAGATAGTGGACAGCAAGCCTGTGGCGCTGGCTGTTTATTCGGATATCAGCGATGTGGCTAAGCTGAAGGCTGAACGCGACCGGCTGCTGGAAGAAAAGACACGGTATTTTGAATGGATGATGGATGAATACGTCGGGAATATTTACATTTCCGATCTGGAAACGTATGAACTGCTGTTTTTGAATAAAACGGCTGCCGCCACTTTACATACTACTAAGGCAGAGGTAACAGGCAAAAAATGTTACGAGGTCATTCAGGGACGTACCAGCCCCTGCCCGTTCTGCAATAACGCGCTGCTGACGGAGGACGATGTTTATGCGTGGGAGTTTGATAATCCCAATTTGAAAAAGACTTTTATGATCAGAAATAGAGTTATTAACTGGCAGGGGCGCAGGTCGCGGATCGAGCTGTCGCATGATATGCTGAGCGCCGAGTATAAGCTGGCGAAGAAGGATCAGGAGCGGGAAGCGATCTTAAAAACTATTCCCGGCGGTCTGGCCAGGGTCGACGCCAGGGATTGCGAAACGGTGCTTTGGTATGGCGGCAAATTTTTGGAGATGCTGGGCTATACAGCCGGGCAGTTTATACATGAGCTTCATTCCAAATGTTCCTATGTGCATCCTGACGACAGGGAGCGGGCCGCTTCTTTGATGCGTTCTATTTCCAAAACGGGCGAATATACTGTGGCTGAGTTTAAGTTTGTGACCCGCAGCGGCGAGGTAAGGAATTTGACGGTTACGTTCTGTTATGTGAGCGGTGAGGATAGCTGGGATGGCATTCCGTCTATTTACAGCGTGGGCATCGATATCACTGAGGAGCGCAGGGAGCAGGAGCGGCAGCGCCGGGCTTTAGAGGATGCGTATCAGTCTCTGCATGTGGCAAATCTGGCTAAAAGCAATTTTTTGTCGTCGATGTCGCATGATATCAGGACGCCGATGAATGCGATCATTGGTATGACGGCGATTGCCAGGGCGAACCTGCATGAACCTGAGAAGGTGAACGGCTGTCTGGGTAAGATCAATGTTTCCAGTATGCATTTGCTGCGTTTGATCAACGAGGTGCTGGATATGTCGAAGATCGAAAGCGGCAAGGTGGATCTGGTGCTGGAGGATGTCAGCCTGCCGGACGTTGTGGATAATATCGTCAGTATCTGTCGGCCGATGATGGTGGAGAAACAGCAGGAGTTCAAGGTCAATATCTTTAATGTACGCAATGAGCATGTGATAACTGATGGAGACCGTCTGCAGCAGGTATTTATGAACCTGCTTTCCAATGCGATCAAATATACGCCTGAGGGCGGTAAGATCAGTCTGACGATCAATGAATTAAAATCGGAGCTGCCAACAAAGGGTAATTACGAATTTATTTTTACTGATAACGGGATCGGGATGCCGGATGAGTATATGCAGCATATTTTTGAACCGTTTGCCCGCGCTAAAGATGAAAGTATCAGTAAGATACAGGGCACGGGACTTGGCCTGGCGATCACTCAGAACATCGTGCAGATGATGAACGGCACGATCGAGGTGCAGAGCCGCCCCGGCACTGGCAGTATATTTACTGTGTCTGTACCATTGGAGCTGCAGCTGAAAGAGGAGCAGGAGCATGAGGAGCTGAACGGGCTGCCGGTATTGGTAGTGGACGACGAGCTGGCGGTGTGCGAAAGTGCGGCGATGCTGCTGCAGGAGCTTGGAATGCGCGGCAGTTGGGTATTGTCTGGTGCTGAAGCAGTAGAACGGGTAGTGGAAGCGCACGAACGGCATGATGATTTTTATGCCGTTATTTTGGACTGGAAAATGCCGGATATGGATGGTTTGGAGACTGTCCGCGTTATTCGGAGACGTGTAGGGGCCAAGGTGCCGATCATCATTATTTCAGCATATGATTATTCCAATATCGAAAAAGAATTTATTGATGCAGGGGCTGATGCTTTTATCAGCAAGCCGTTATTTAAGTCTAAGATGCTGCATGTCCTGCAGCTGTTTTGTGATACCTGTAAAGATACTTGTGACGGCGAGGCTGTTCCGGAGCTGCATAAGGAACTGGCAGGGAAAAGGGTGCTGCTGGTTGAGGATAACGAGCTGAACCGTGAGATTGCTGTCGAGCTGCTGGAAATGCAGGGGCTGCAGGTTGAGTCGGCCGAGAATGGCAAGTCGGCAGTGGAGCTGTTTGTAAGATCGGCACCGGGGTATTATGATGTGGTGCTGATGGATATTCAGATGCCGGTCATGGACGGCTACGAGGCTACAGCTGCGATTCGTGCTCTGCCACGTCAGGATGCGGTCAGGATACCTATTCTGGCGTTGACGGCAAACGCATTTGTTACTGATGTCGGCAAGGCGAAAAATGCCGGTATGAACGACCATATCACGAAACCGATCAATTTGGAGGTCTTGTTTGCTACCCTGTATAAATGGCTGGTGTAGCGGTGATCAGCAGCCAGGGAGGATCGTTGTAAAGGTTATGGCAGTGAGAAATAAAAAGACCGTTCAGGTTTAACCTGAACGGTCTTTTATTTATGCTGGATCAGTCGTTTAAAAGCTGCGCTTTCAAGCGGTGGTATTCGCGCGGGAAGTAAGGTGTGAGCTGTGCTTCGCGGTGGTCGTAGCCATAAGCGCGCCGGGTGATGCTGACAATGGGAGGCGCCTGGATACGTTTGGCAACTGCCAGTGTGTGCATCAGTTTCCACCAGTGTTCCAGATCGGCGATAAAACTGCGTGCGTCCGGGAAGGCTTCGCTGATGATGTCTGCTTCACAGCCGAGATGTTCCGCCAGTGTCCCTTCGCTGTACCAGAGCAGGATCTCGGCAGGCGATGTTTTGCGCCACTGTTCGAGAAAGCTGCGGAACAGTTTATCGTGATAGGGATAGACCAGCGGGTCGCCGCCGGTGCCTACTGTCTGTTCGGAGGAAAGCTCGGCACTGGGACGGATCGTGAAGATCGCTTCCGGCAGTACCTGACGCTGAAATACTTTGTCGTTCAGGTAGCGTCCCAGTTCGTAAACATGGTGCTTCCACAGGTCGCCGATAGGCGCCAGCGCGCCGCAGATGTCGCCGTAAAAGGTGGCGTAGCCGACGGTGAGCTCGGTTTTATTGGAGTTGCAGGAGAAGGCGCCGCCAAAGGCAGCAGCCAGGCCTGCTACGACGCGGGGAGCCGCGGTCGCGTGATTGAATATTTTCGTAAATCAGCGGCGAGATTGTAAGTTGAAAATCTCGGTGCTGATGATAACTGTGGATAGGTGTCTGTGTAAGCTGTTCGCTGGTATGCAGGCAGCTTTCGGTGATAGGGATAACGGTATAGTTGGCCCCCAGTGACTGAGCTGTCTGTTCGGCGATCGTCTGTGTCATGGGCGAGTTGTAGCGGCTGGGCATATTGACCAGCAGAACGTTGTCAGGACCCAGGATGTCGACAAACAGGGCGGCGGTGACGGCACTGTCGATGCCGCCGGAAAGTCCGATGGTCATTTTGCCGATGCCTGCCTGTTCAAGGAAACGCTGGCAGCCATAGCGGAGGCTATGATAAACCTCATCGATCTCACTGCGGGGATCAGAGGTGATGCCGCTGGTGTCGATAGCTTTGGCTTTGCTGTCCCAGCCGGCGCAGAGCGTTGCTTCTGCATACATGGGCGCATCGGTGAGCAGCCAGCCGTCGGAGCCGTAAACACAGCTGCAGCCGTCAAAGGTGAAGATGTTTTTGCCGTTGTTCTGGATACCTACATTATTGCAGTAGATGAGCGGGATGCCGGCTTTTTGCGCGGCGCTGCCGAAAAGCCGGTGCCGTTTGCTGTTTTTGTTGATGCTGAAGGGGGAGCAGGAGATGTTGCATAAAAGTTCGGCGCCATGCTGCGCCAGCAGCTGAGGCACATCTAAAAAGTAGTTTTCGGTCCAGCCGTCTTCGCACAGCATCAGGCCCAGTTTGACGGTTTCGCCGTGGGCGGTGACAGTGAGCGGCTGGTGCAGCCCGGCAACCTGTTTATCCAGTTCCAGAGCCAGCTGCCGTAAGCCGTAAAAATGACGGTTGTCATCAAATTCGCGGTAGTTGGGCAGGGCATTTTTTTACGATAAAATCATAGGGCAGGGTGCCGTTAGTCAGCAGCTTGCCGTGCTGCGCGGCAAAGGCGGCGTTGTATTTGCGGGCGCGTCCGTCTTCATTGCGTTTGCTGTTATCGACGGCGATATTGCCGAAGATTACGCACAGCTCGCCGCAGTTTTCCGTAGCGGCGATGATCTCGTCGCCGTAAGCGGCGCAGTCTTCGATGAAGGCTGTTTGCTCCCACAGGTCGCCTAAAAAGTAGCCCGGTACTGCCAGCTCTGGCAGCAGCAGGATGTCGATGCCGTTTTGGCAGGCCATATCCATATGGTGCAGGATCTTTTTAGTGTTGAGGTCCGGTCGCCCGGCAATGATTTCTATTTGCCCGCAGGCTATTTTAAGTGCCACAGTACACCTCTTTAAAGTTTGCTGAAAGCTTTTTGTATTTGCGTTTAAAAACCTATGATGTTATTATAGCAGAAGGAAGGCGGTTATGCCACTTCCAGAGGAGGCGGGAAGTTATGAAACAGAAAAAAACCAATGCGGCGCGCAGGCTTGATGAACTGAAGATCGCGTACCGCCTGATGGAATATACTGTGGACGAGGAGCATCTGGACGCTGTGCATGTAGCGGCCGAGGTTGGAATGCCAGCAGCCCAGGTTTTTAAAACGCTGGTAGTGCGCGGTGATAAAACAGGAGTTATTTTTGTCTGTATACCGGGTGACGGCGAGCTGGACCTGAAGGCTTTGGCTAAAGCCAGCGGTAATAAGCGGGCCGAGCTGGTGCCTTTAAAAGAGGTACTGCCGCTGACTGGTTATATTCGCGGCGGCTGTTCGCCATTGGGGGCTAAAAAGAATTATCCTGTATATATGGATGCCAGCAGCAACAGCTGGGACGAGATAGCTGTCAGCGCCGGTGTGCGCGGTATGCAGATCGTAGCAGCTCCGGCTGATTTACAGCAGGCAACACGGGCTGTTGTGGCTTCTTTGACTTTCTAAATACATAGAAAATACTTGTTTGGAAAATACAAATGTGGTATGATTTCTCCGTAGTGAATTAATGAAAGTGAGGTTCCTGCAATGTTATTTGTAAGTACCCGCGGCAAAACTGACCTGGTATGCTCGGCGCATGCTATTACCCGTGGTCTGGCTGACGACGGCGGTCTGTTCGTACCGCAGAAATTCCCGGAACTTTCGCTGGGCGAGATTGTGTCCATGCGCAGTATGACTTATAAAGAACGGGCTGTGGCGATTTTATCGCTGTTTTTGACCGATTATACTAAAGAAGAATTATTTGAATGTGCCGATGCTGCTTATTCGCAGACTAAATTCGGCGCTGAACCTGTGCCTTTGCGTAAGGTGAATGAAAGTACGGATGTGCTGGAGTTATGGCATGGCCCGACTTCGGCCTTTAAGGATATGGCGCTGCAGATCCTGCCGCATCTTTTGACGAAAGCGATAGCCAAGACCGGCGAGAGCAATAAAGTGGTTATTTTGGTGGCTACTTCAGGCGATACCGGCAAGGCGGCATTGGAAGGCTTTGCTAATGTAAAGGATACCGAGATCATCGTTTTCTATCCTGAAGACGGCGTAAGCGCGATCCAGAAACGCCAGATGCTGACGCAGGCCGGTGATAACGTACGCGTTATCGGCATCCAGGGCAATTTTGACGATGCTCAGCGCGGCGTCAAAGAGCTTTTCGGCGATACTGCGCTGGAAGAGGAGCTGCAGAGAAAGGGCTATGTGTTCAGCTCGGCCAATTCGATCAACTGGGGGCGTCTGGTACCGCAGATCGTGTATTATTTCAGCGCTTACAGCGATGCTGTGGCCAATGGCCGCATCAAAGCGGGTGAAAAGATCAATTTTGCTGTGCCGACCGGCAATTTCGGTGATATCCTGGCCGGCTATTATGCCAAGCTTATGGGGCTGCCGGTGGCAAAGTTTATCTGCGCTTCCAACAGCAATAATGTTCTGAGCGATTTTATCAATACCGGTATTTATGACAGACGCCGCGAGTTTTATAAAACTGTTTCGCCGTCGATGGATATTCTGGTTTCAAGCAATTTGGAGCGTTTGTTGTACAGCATTACTGAAGACGATGCCGCAAAGGTGTCGGAATGGATGCAGCAGCTGACGGCCAATGGAACTTATAATGTCGGAGAAAAGGTCAACAACAGGATTCTGGAAGAATTCTTTGGAGCCTGGGTCGATGAGCTGGAAACGAAGGAAACCATCGGGCGCGTTTTCAATGATAATGAATATTTGATGGACCCGCATACTGCGGTAGCCTGGCGGGCCTGCGAAAAGTATCGCCTGGTATCCAGCGATGATACATATTGTATCGTGCTTTCTACAGCCAGTCCGTATAAATTCAGTGATGTGGTGCTGGAAGCTGCAGGCAGTGAGGAGGACGCTAAACTGGAGCCGTTTGACGGTTTGCGTAAGCTGCATGCTTTGAGCGGCTTGCCTATACCGGAGCCAATGCTGGCGATGGAGAAAATGCCGATCCTGCATCAGGAAGTGATCGAATCTGCCGATATGAAAAAAGCGGTGGAGACGGCACTGAAACTGTGATGTACACAGCTTTGATAACAGAATTAAGCGCTTACTGCTTCGGCAGTAGGCGTTTTTTATTTAGTAAAGTTTGATATAAAATGTATGATTATTACTTTTTTTATTTAATATTGAAGGAAAAAGCAGGGATTTTGAGGTAAATTCTCGAATAATTACTGTTATAAAAATTTGTAGAGGTTAGGAGCTGAAGAAAATGCCATATTTGTTTTTTACTTTATTTATCAGTGTTATTGTGGCTGTGTTTGCAGTGCAGAATGCTGTTAGCGTGTCGCTTAATTTTGCTGTATGGACGATGCAGACGAATTTAGTGATCGTTATTCTGGGTTCGGCCCTGCTGGGTGCTTTGGCAACCTTGTTTTTTACCCTGATGATGAAGGCGAAGCATTATCTGCAAGATAAAAAGACCCGCGAAGAGATGGCGGCCCTGCAAAAGGACAATGCCAAGCTGCGTGAGGAAGTTGCGATGCTGATGCATACGCAGAAATTACATAAAGAAGCTGCTGCTAAGGCTGAACCGGCAGTAACGGCGGCAGACGAATGAGGAAACGAAAGATTTGGCAGTTGCAGAAGTGTGACAGAGAATATGCTGCAGGCATAGCTGCCGATCTGGGGGTTTCGCCTGTGGTGGTCAGCGTGTTGCTGAACCGGGGCGTCAGGGAAAAAGAAGAGATCAGAGAATTTTTGTTCGGCAGCGAGCAGCCGTTTCATGAGCCTTTGCTGATGAAGGATATGCAGAAGGCCGCCGAGCGTATTTTAGAGGCTGTAAAAAACGGTGAACAGATCACTGTTTATGGCGATTATGACGTTGACGGTATCAGCGCCAGTTCATTGCTGTATTTGTATTTGCAGGGGCTTGGAGCCAAGGTCAACACGTATATCCCCAAAAGAAAAAATGAAGGCTACGGACTGAACAACGAAGCGCTGGCGGCTTTGGCCGAAGCAGGTACGACGCTTTTGGTGACAGTTGACTGCGGTATCAGCGGCGTAGACGAGGTGGCTGCTGCCCCGTCAGGGCTGGAGATCATCATTACTGATCATCACACGCCGCCGGATGTTTTGCCGGCGGCTTACGCGATCGTTAATCCGCATCAGCGCGACTGCAGATATCCGTTTAAGTATCTTTCCGGCGTGGGCGTGGCTTTTAAGCTGTGTCAGGCGCTGCATCAGATGCAGCATTTGACGGAGCCCTTATGGTCGGAGTTGACAGAGCTTGTGGCTTTGGGCACGGTAGCCGATATCGTGCCGCTGCGCGGCGAAAACCGCGCGCTGGTGAAGCTGGGGCTGGCGGCGATGGAAAATACCGGGATCGTAGGCTTACAGAAGCTTATTGAACATAGTGGCTGTCCGCAGCAGAATATTTCGGCTGAGAACATCGGCTTTATTCTGGCGCCGCGGCTGAACGCTGTAGGCCGTTTGGAGCACGCTCAGTCGGCAGTAGAGCTTTTGGTTACTGACGATGCTGCTAAAGCAGATATGGTTGCCGAACAGCTGAATGCTGAAAATGCTTTGCGTCAGGAGATCAGCCGCAAGATATTTATTGAGGCCGAAGCGATGCTGGCACAGCAGGAGCGGATCGAAACGGCGATCGTGCTGGCTAAAGAGGGCTGGCATGCCGGCGTGATCGGTATCGTGGCTTCAAGGCTGGTGGATAAATATCATTTGCCAACGATTTTGATCAGTATTGACGGCGAGGCGGCTAAAGGCAGCTGCCGCAGTATCCCGGCCCTGGATCTGTACAGTGCTTTGAACGAGTGCAGCGAATTGCTGCTGCAGTTTGGCGGTCATCATCAGGCGGCTGGTCTGACGCTGCGCGCGGCCAGGGTAGAGTCTTTTAAAAAGCGTTTTCTGGGTGTGGTCAGGGGGCGGTTGGAACCTGCTGATTATCAGCCGCGCCTGAAGATAGAGTGTCTGCTGGATAAAAACGAGGAGGTTTCGCTGCAGCTGGTCAGGGAACTGGCGATGCTGGAACCGCTGGGCTGTGATAATCAGCCGCCGTTGTTTGCCTTTAAGGATGCGGTGGTGCATTATCCCAAGGCTTTCGGACGTGATAATAACCATCTGCGTTTTTATACCGATTACGGCAAGTACAATTATCACAGTATTATGTGGAACGGTGCGGCTGATTTGGCCTGCCTGTATAATAACGCGGTTGTCGATCTGGCGTTTATGCCGAAGCTGAACGTCTGGAAGGATAAGGAAAGCGTGAATCTGCAGGTGGTTGATTTTGACCAGGCGCTGCAGGTCTATGATTATCGTAACTGCAATGTCAGCAAGGAAACCGTACTGAAAAATATTTTACAAACAAGCAAAAAAACAGTAATATATGTAAATAACACCGACTTTGCGCCGGGATCTGTAAGTATGATGCCGGACGTGCAGGTGCTTGCTTATGGCGAGCAGGCCGAGGCGACGGCAGAGAATATTATTTTTTATGATTTCCCGCAGCGGGAGATATTTATAAACGGTGCTTTGCCTGTGCCTGATAGAAGCGGTAAACGGCTGCTGCTTTTATATACCAGGGCTGAGGCTGATAAATTGTGCGCAGAGCTGGAAAAGCTTTATCCGGGACGAAGCCGGCTGGTACACGCTTATAAGGAACTGGCCTGTACGCTGCGTCAGCAGGCCGTTATCGACAGGGCTGATTTGCTCCGGTCGGCCACCGATATTTCGGAGGAGGCCTTGAAGGTATTTGAGGAGCTGGATTTTATCCGTGATGAGCATGGTAAGATCAGTTTTGGTAGTTTGCAGAAAAATGATTTGCAGAATTCGCCGACGTTCAGGGGATTGCAGGAAGAGGGACGGGCGGCTTTTGCAAGCTGTCAGAGAAATATACAGATCAGTCCGGAGGAGATCATTGGGCTGTGGCAGGGAAACAGATTCAATAAATAAGGAAGTGCTAAGATGCCTGAAACAGGAAATGTTGTTTGTGTGGAGGATTTTTTTGCGACGATCGAAAGCTATTTGAATAAGGAACAGGTGGAGTTTGTACGTAAGGCTTATGACGTGGCTGCTGAGGCTCATGCCAGCCAGCGCCGCAAGTCGGGCGAGCCTTATATCATTCATCCGCTTGGGGTAGCTACGATCTTATCGCAGCTCCAGCTGGACGAACTGACCTTGGCGGCAGCTTTTTTGCATGATGTGGTGGAAGATACTGATATCAGCCTGGATTCCCTGAAAGAGAGCTTCGGGCAGAAGGTAGCCGATCTGGTGGACGGCGTTACGAAGTTAGGCAAGATCGAGTATATTTCCAAGGAAGAGCAGCAGATCGAAAACTACCGTAAGATGTTTCTGGCGATGGCCAAGGATATCCGCGTAGTTATGATAAAACTGGCCGATAGGCTGCATAATATGCGGACGATGAAATTTATGCCGGTGCATAAGCAGCAGTCTATTTCGCGCGAAACGATGGAGATTTATGCGCCTTTGGCTCACCGTTTGGGTATTTATACCATTAAGTGGGAGCTGGAGGATCTGGCATTCCGTTATATGGAGCCGGAGATCTATTATGATCTGGTCGAGCAGGTCAAGGTCAAACGCCGCGAGCGTGAGGCAATGGTCCATTCTGCTATGGGTGAGATCAAAGAGCATCTTGATTCGATGAATATTACGTGCGAGATCCAGGGGCGGCCCAAGAATTTTTACAGTATCCATAAAAAGATGCTGCGCGACCATAAGGAACTGAGTGAGATTTATGATCTGCTGGCGATCCGTGTGCTGGTAGACAGCGTTAAGGACTGCTACGGCACTCTGGGCGTTGTGCACAGCATGTGGCGTCCTATACCTGGGCGCTTTAAGGATTATGTTGCTGTACCGAAGTCGAATATGTACCAGTCGCTGCATACTACGGTGCTGTATGGCAACGGGCAGCCGCTGGAGATCCAGATCAGGACTTTTGAGATGCACCGCATTTCTGAATATGGTATCGCCGCCCATTGGCGTTATAAGGAAAGCGGCGGCAGCAAGCCTGCTCCGTCTGCCGGCGGTGATAAAACTTTTGATGCCAAGCTGTCATGGCTGCGTCAGCTGCTGGAATGGCATCAGGATATGAGTGATTCACGTGATTTCGTGAATACGGTAAAGATGGATGTTTTTGCCGATGAGGTGTTTGTATTTACGCCGCGCGGCGACGTTATTGATTTGCCGGTAGGCGCTGTGCCGATCGATTTTGCGTACCGTATCCATACGGATGTCGGCAACCGCTGCGTCGGCGCTAAGGTAAACGGACGTATCGTACCGCTTGATTATAAGCTCAGCAACGGCGATATCGTCGAGGTCATTACCTCGAAGCAGGCAGCAGGCCCCAGCCGTGACTGGCTGAATATCGTCGGTTCTTCTGACAGCCGTAACAAGATCAAATCCTGGTTCAAGAAGGAGCGGCGTGAGGAGAATATCATCAAAGGCCGCGAAATGCTGGAAAAGGAATGCAAACGTCTGGGTTATGACACCAAGATTTTGCTGAAAAGTGATAAACTGAAGGACGTCAGCGCCCAGCTGCGTTTAGAGAACGAAGAAAATTTGATGGCGACTATCGGTTATGGCGGGATCACGCTCAACAGTGTGATGTCTAAGCTGGTAGAGCTGTATAAGAAAGAGCAGAAGCTGACGACAACGAAAGACCTGTCGCAGCTGCTGGCCGAGTTGAAGCCGCGCCGTTCTAAGGCTAAGTCCAGTCATGGCATTTTAGTCAAGGGCGAAGAGGGCATTATGGTCAAACTGGCGCGCTGCTGTAATCCGATCCCGGGCGATCCGGTTATCGGGTATATCACTCGCGGCAGCGGTATTTCGGTGCATCGCAGGGACTGCCCCAATGTAATGAGCAATAATCCTGAGGAGCAGAACCGTTTGATAGAGGTAGCCTGGGATATTGCGACAGATTCTCTGTATAAGGTCAATATCATTATCTCTGCCGGCGACAGGCCCGGTATGATGGCTGATATTATGATGGTGATGAGCGAATCGAAGCTGAATATCAATGCGCTGAATTGCCGTATCGATAAGCATAAGATGGCGAATATCAGTATGGGTATTGATATCAGTAATCTGGAACAGCTGGATAATATTATGAATAAAATAAAACGCATGAAAGGCGTTTACAGTGTGGAAAGAATGATTTCCAACGGACAGGGAGGCTGACGTGAGAGCAGTTGTACAGCGTGTAGACAGCGCTGCTGTCGAGGTAGAAGGCGCCATGGTAGGCAGTGTTGGCAAGGGCCTTTTAGTACTGCTTGGGGTCGAGAAGGAAGATACAGACAGGGATTTGGAGTATTTGCTTGATAAGGTAGCTGGTCTGCGCATTTTTGAGGACGAACAGGAAAAAATGAACCTGTCGGTAGCAGATGTGGGCGGCGGGCTTCTGGTAGTTTCGCAGTTTACTTTGTACGGCGATTGCCGCAAGGGTAAACGGCCGTCATTTGATAAGGCGGCGGGTGCTGAAATGGCCAATGCTTATTATGAAAAATTTGTGGCCGGAGCACGGGCGAAGGGGCTTAGCGTCGGCACCGGGATGTTTCAGGCGCATATGCTTGTGAGCCTTGTAAATAATGGCCCGGTAACGATTTTATTAGACAGTAAAAAGAATTTTTAGGAGGTTCGACATGAAGGTTTTAAAAATGGAAGTTGGTATGCTTGGTACTAACTGCTATATAGCGGTCAACGAAGCTACCGGTCACGGTGTTGTTGTTGATCCGGGCGGAGACGGCGACAGGATCGTTGCCGCGATCAAAAAAGAAGGTATCACTATTGATGCGATTTTTGTCACACATGGTCACAGCGACCATATCATGGGTCTGGACGAGGTGCGTAAGGCTACCGGAGCCAAAGTTTATATCAGTGAGGAAGATGCGGAGATGCTGACGAAGTCGACCAGCAATCTTTCGGCATATATGGGTATGGACGCAGCTTTTGCGCCTGCTGATAAAATTTTTAAGGATGGGGAAACTGTTACCGAAGCCGGACTTGATTTTAAAGTGCTGGCAACTCCCGGTCATACCCGCGGCGGCGTTTGCCTTGTCTGCGGTGATGTGGTGTTCTGCGGCGATACGGTGTTTGCCGAGTCTATCGGCCGTACTGATCTGCCGGGTGGCTCTTACAAACAGATTTTGAATTCTATCAAAGATAAAATCCTGGTTTTGCCTGACGAAACAAAGCTTTTGCCGGGACATGGACCTGCAACTACAGTGGGATGGGAGAGGCGCAGAAATCCGTTTCTGCAATAAGTAAGCAAAAAAATGATCAAAAGTATCAAGCTGCTGAGAAACAGTACAACTTTTAAATTGGCAGTAGCGGCGGGCGTATCCTTTATTTTATACGAGCTCGCTACGTTTCTGTTCCCTATTCTTTTAGCGATAGGTCTGGCGTTTGCCCTGTACCCGGTGTCGAATATGTTTTCCAAGATCACCGTGGGACAGGGTACTATCCATTTGTCGCGTGTGGTGGCGATCATCCTGGCCTTTATGGCTTTTGGCATGTTTATGTTTTTTGCCGTTACTTTTATTTTGCTGCCTTTGTTCGGGCAGATCAATGATCTGGTGGCGAAGCTGCCTGATTATACGACAAAAGTCGAGTCTACTAATATGGACTGGTTACTGAAGGATCCGTCACAGTATCCACGGCTGCCATACAATTTTGAAACTTTGATCGACGATGCGATGACCTGGGTTATGGGTTTTATGGGAGGTATTCTCCGGAATTTGTTTAAATCGACGATGGACATTATTGCCAATCTGGTTGGTTTAATCGTCGTTCCGTTTTTAGCTTTTTACTTTTTGAAGGACTGGCGTGAGCTGCGTCTGATGATGATCAATTTGTTTACTTATGATACGCAGCCGAAGGTGGCGCATATTTTGGATGAGATCGGCAGAACGCTGAGCGCATATATCCAAGGGCTTGGTAAACTGAGCCTGATCGCGGGTGCGTGTATTACTGTGGGCGTGGCGATACTGGGTATCCAGTTTCCGCTGGTTTTTGGTTTCCTGGCGGTCATGGCCGAGACTGTGCCGGTGGTTGGTCCCTTGATGGGTGCTGTGCCGGCGGTATTTATCGCGTATTCGCAAAATACTTCTTCGGCTTTTTCGGTAGCGCTGTTTTATCTGGTCTTTTATCAGATCGACGGCAATATCCTGATGCCCCGGATCATGGGCAGTAAAATCGACCTGCATCCCGTAGTTTTGATTTTGAGCCTGCTGATCGGTGCCAAGCTGTACGGTATTTTGGGTATGCTCTTTGCCGTGCCGGTGGCTGCTGTATACCGGGTCTTGTATAAAGAATTATGGCATAGTTCTGACGAACCTCGGCCAACAGAAACTGAGCAGTAAAAACGATGATGATTAGTGATTATAGATTAGAGCAGAATTTACCTTATGATTTAACGCGGCCTGTCGCTGAGATGGCCGCGTTCTTTGACATTTTACCGCAGTCTGACAGTGCTGATGTGCTTAAAATCGTGCAGGAAGCTGATGGCTGCGTGGCGATTTTGCAGACGGAAGACGGCACCAGAAGAGTAAGCAGGCCATTTACAATTTTACAGGATGTACGGGGCGAATGGGTGCGCTGCGCTAAGCTGGCGGTGCTTGATGTGCTGGGACAGGCTGTGAGGCGCGGTCTGGTGATGCCGTGGGGAATTTTGACAGGCGTACGTCCGGGAAAACTTGCTCATAAGCTTTTAGACAGCGGGTTAAGCTGTGACGAGCTTCCGCTGTATCTGGAGCGTCATTACCTGCTGCCTCACGGACAGGCGCAGCTGCTGACAGAGATTTGCCTGCGGCAAAGACAGCTTTTGCCGGCTGCGGAAAAGCAGGTCGGCATTTATATCGGTATTCCTTTTTGCCCTACGCGCTGTTCTTATTGTTCTTTTCCATCGGGAATTGTGCCGCTTGAGGAAGAATTACAGCAAAAGTTTTTAAATTTCATTGAACAAGATATGCTTACTGTGGTACAATTATTAAGTATGTATAGCCTAAATGTTACTGCTGTTTACATTGGCGGCGGTACGCCGACCAGCCTTAGTGAAACGGCGTTTGCACGGCTCATCGCGCTGACGGCGCGGCATTTGCTTTTGCCTGGGGTGCGCGAGTTTACAGTGGAAGCAGGACGTCCTGATTGTTTCAGTGCCGAAAAGCTGAAAGTTATGGAAGCCTGCGGAGTGAACAGGATCAGCGTCAATCCGCAGACTTTGCACGACAAAACTTTAAAAGCAATTGGCCGCAGTCATACGGTGCAGGATTTTTATCGGTCCTATGACCTGGTACGGCACAGCGGCATCAAAACTGTCAATACCGATCTGATCATCGGGTTGCCTGGGGAAACGGCTGATGATGTGCGGGCTTCGCTTGACGGCATCATGGCCTTGGCTCCTGATAATCTGACAGTGCATACCTTAACGCTCAAAAAAAGCGCCCCGATATTTGGTGCGCAGTTCAGCAGTCTGACGGCTGAGGATGCAGAGGCGCTTGTAGCTTACGGCGGCGAAACTGCTGCAGCAATGGGGATGCTGCCTTATTATTTATACCGCCAGCATTACATGCTGGGTAATCTTGCTAATATAGGCTATGCTGCTTCAGGCAGTGCCAGCCTTTATAATATTCAGATGATGGAAGAGCGTCACGTTGTGCTTGGAATCGGGCCGGCGTCTGCGACTAAAGTGCCGCAGGCAGACGGGCATCATCTTAAAAAGCTCAATATGCCCAAAGATATCGGGACATATACGGGTAATCTGCCGCAGCTGGCGCATAAACGCAGCCTGCTTTTTGCGGATGAGGAGGAATAGATGTGTTGACCACAGCACCGAGAGGCACGAAAGATATCCTGCCGCGCGATGTGGAAGCATGGCGTTATCTGGAACGCACTATGCGTGAGATTTGTGCCCAATATGGTTATCTGGAAATCAGGACGCCTGTTTTTGAGCATACCGAGCTGTTTTTGCGCGGTATCGGTGAAACGACAGACGTTGTTGAAAAAGAAATGTACACTTTTACTGACCGAGGTGAACGCAGTCTGACGCTGCGCCCTGAAAATACGGCTTCTGCCGTCCGGTCGTATGTAGAAAATAAAATGTATGCCGATCCGGCGCCGACAAAGCTGTTTTATATCGGGCCGATGTTCAGGTACGACAGGCCGCAGGCCGGGCGTTACCGGCAGTTCCATCAGTTTGGCGTGGAAGCGTTGGGCGTAGAGGGTCCTAATATCGATGCCGAGATCATTTTACTGGCGGTACAGATTTTGCAGACTTTGGGTTTAAAAGATTTGAAGCTGAAAGTAAATTCTGTCGGCTGCCCGAAATGCAGACCACTGCACAGAGAGAAGCTGCAGGAATATTTCCGGCCGCATCTTGGCGAGATGTGCAAGGATTGTCAGTCACGTTTCGACCGCAATCCATTACGTTTACTGGACTGCAAAAATCCGCACGATCAGGAGCTGGCTGCTGGTGCGCCAAGCCTGGAAGAATGTCTGTGCGAGGAATGCAAAGCACATTTTGAAGGCTTGAAAGAGCTTCTGACCGCTGCCGGAGTCGATTATGTAGTCGACCATAATCTGGTGCGCGGCCTTGATTACTATACTAAGACTGCCTTTGAGATCCAATATGCTCCCCTGGGAGCGCAAAGCGCTGTCTGCGGCGGTGGCCGTTATGACGGCCTGATCGAGGAGATCGGCGGTCCGGCAACACCGGGTATTGGATTTGCGATGGGTATGGAGCGTGTGCTGCTGGCAATCGAAAGCCAGAATCTGCTGCCGCAGTTCGACAACAGTATAGATGTCTTTGTAGTTTGCCCGGGCAGTGCAAACTTTACGCTGGCTTTTAAGGAAGCGATCGCTTTGCGCCGTGAAGGGCTGAAGGTGGAATTTGACTTTTTGGGCCGCAGTATGAAAGCCCAGATGAAGCAGGCTAACAGATTGGCTGCCAAATATGTGTTGATTTTAGGTGAAGACGAGGTAGCGCGCGGTTGTGCCGTATTAAGAAATATGTCGACCAGCGAGCAGACTGAGATCCCTATCCAAGATATTACATCAATTTTAAAAACAGAGGTGCAAAGTCATGAGTGATTCTTTAAAACGCAGTCATAGCTGCGGTTTGCTGACTAAAGAGGCAGCAGGCGAACAAGTAGTTTTATGCGGTTGGGTTGCCAAACGCCGCGATCACGGCGGGTTGATTTTCGTCGATCTGCGCGATCGCAGCGGTATCGTTCAAATTGTCGTTGACCCTGACGATGCAGGCAATAGCTTTACGACTGCTGAAGCTATTCGCAGTGAATACGTTATCAAAGTAGCAGGTAAAGTGCGTCTTCGCGATGCAGCTACCGTTAACCCGAATCTTGCTACCGGCGAGATCGAAGTGGTTGCCGCTGATTTGGAAGTACTCAATGCTGCCAAAACTCCGCCGTTTTATATTCAGGACGATATCGATACGGATGAGAACCTGCGCTTGAAATACCGTTATTTGGATTTGCGCCGTCCGGAAATGCAGAAGAATTTGATTTTGCGTCATAAAGTTACTAAATTGATGCGTGATTATATGGATAAAAACGGTTTCTGTGAAATCGAAACGCCGATGCTGACTAAAAGTACTCCTGAAGGCGCGCGTGACTATCTGGTGCCGAGCCGCGTCAACCCTGGTAAATTCTATGCTTTACCGCAATCTCCGCAGATTTTTAAACAGATATTGATGGTTGCCGGTATGGAGCGTTATTTCCAGATCGCACGCTGCTTCCGCGATGAAGATCTGCGTGCTGACCGTCAGCCGGAATTTACTCAGTTGGATATTGAAATGTCTTTCGTAGACGCTGAGGATATTATGGAAATGATGGAAGGCCTGATGGCGTATGTATTTGAAGGCGCTATGGGTAAAAAAATCCAGCTGCCGATGCAGCGTTTGACCTGGGACGAAGCTATGGACCGTTTTGGCAGCGATAAGCCGGACCTGCGTTTTGGTATGGAACTTGTCAATATGTCTGAAGCAGTTAAAGATTCTGACTTTAAAGTGTTCAATGCTATCGTAGAAGACGGCGGTGTCGTTAAAGCGATCAACGTTAAAGGCTATGCCGCTATCCCGCGTCGTGAGCTGGACGGTCTGGTTGAATTCGTTGGTATTTATGGTGCCAAAGGTCTGGCTTGGATGCAGATTCAGGAAGATGGCAGTGTCAAATCGCCAATCGCTAAATTCTTCAGTGAAGCACATTTGGCAAATATCCTGAAAACTGCAGCGGCTGAACCGGGCGATCTGATTTTGTTCGTTGCTGATAAACCGGCTGTAGTTGCTCAGGCTTTAGGTGCTCTGCGTCTGGAAATGGCTAAACGCCGCGAACTGATCGACGAAGATATGCTGGCATTTGCCTGGGTCGTAGATTTCCCGATGTTTGAATATAACGATGAAGAAAAACGCTATGTGGCAATGCATCATCCGTTTACGGCTCCACGTAACGAAGATCTTGCTATGCTGGCTACCGATCCTGGTAAAGTATATGCCAAAGCTTACGATATGGTACTTAATGGTACAGAAATCGGCGGCGGTTCCATCCGTATCCATCGTCGTGATGTCCAAAACGAAGTTTTCAAGGCTATCGGTCTTACCGAAGAGCAGGCAAAAGAGAAATTCGGCTTTATGATGGATGCTTTTGAATATGGTGCGCCTCCGCACGGCGGTTTGGCCTTTGGTCTTGACCGTTTGATCATGATTATGGCTAAACGTGATTCTATCCGTGACGTTATTGCTTTCCCGAAAACACAGAGTGCAAGCTGTCTGATGACTCAGGCTCCGAACGATGTTGACGAGAAACAGTTGCGTGAATTGCATATCCGTGCAACATTAGTCAAAAAAGACAAATAATAAGAGTCAGACTCTGTAAAAAAGGACTGCTGCGGCAGTTCTTTTTTTATAGTAAACTGATTCTGGTAAAAGTGTTTTACTTAAAGACGAACCGGTTGTGAAAAAAAGAAAAAATATCTCTTTAAAAACAGAGAAAACCGCTTTATACCTTGTGATTTTAAACAAATTTTGGTATAGTATAGATGTAGTAAGAAATGCTCTTACTGCATTAAAAACGCTTTTTACCCTGCGATGTTCGTTACGTGTACCTCTTAGTTTTGAGCCAACACTCTTACCTAGGGAGCCTGACTGAGCTCCGCCTTTTAAAAAACTGCCCCCTTGAGGGGACTTTTGCGACTGGCGGGAAGGCACCCACCTGCACTTGCAGGTTCAAAACATGAGGCTGGACGGCATTGTGGGGCAAAATATTTTTGGGGGTAAAAATGGATCTGTCACGTGTTGCGATGGTTATTGGTAAAGACAAGCTGCCTGTTTTAGGGCAGGCCCGTATTGCAGTCGTTGGGTTAGGCGGCGTGGGTTCATATGTTGCCGAGTCATTATGCCGCAGCGGGGTAGGTCATTTATTATTAATAGATGCCGATAAAGTGGCGGCAAGTAATATCAACCGTCAGTTACCGGCGCTTACCAGTACCTTCGGCAGGTTCAAAACCGAGGTTGTCAGACAAAGATTGCTGGATATCAATCCGGATTGTGAAATAGAAACGGTCAGTAAATTTTATGAACCTGGCGCTTTTGCCGAGTTTTTTTCCGGCAGCTTTACTTTTATCGCCGATGCGATCGATTCGACGCCGTCAAAGGTCGATCTTTTATTAGAATGTGTGCAGCGCGATATTCCTGTCATTTCTTCGATGGGTACAGGCAATAAGCTGGATCCGACGTATCTTACAGTGGAGGACATCAGCGGTACTTCTGTCTGCCCGCTGGCAAGGTCGGTAAGGAAACAGCTGCGTGCGGCAGGTGTCAAAAAAGGTGTAACTGTAGTTTATTCCAAAGAACCGGTACAGCGTGCTGAAGCAGGCGATGTTCCGGGAAGCATGGTATTTGTTCCGGCGTCGGCAGGATTGCTGATGGCATCGTATATCGTACGTCAGATTATTGCAGAAAATAGCTAACCGGCCTTTAGAGCCGGTATTTTTATCAGATCCTGGAGGTGGATGATGGATAGTTTGTTTGCACAGCCGCAGAAAAAACCTTTGGCTGATCGGATGCGGCCTACAAGGCTCAGCGATTTTGTCGGGCAGGAAACTGCAGTAGGCGAGCGCAGTCCTCTGCGCCGAATGATCGAAAAGGATCAGTTGCAGTCGGTGTTGTTTTACGGACCGCCGGGTACTGGTAAAACAACTTTGGCACAGGTCATTGCCCATATGACAGGGGATGAATTTGTTGCTATCAATGCCGTTTCATCCGGTGTACCTGAGCTGCGAAAGCTGATTGCTAAGGCGCAGGAGCTGCAGCGCGGCGGGATGGGGCGCACTATCGTGTTCATCGACGAGATCCATCGCTTTAATAAAGCTCAGCAGGACGTATTGCTGCCTTATGTGGAAAACGGTACTATCATTTTGATCGGTGCGACTACTGAAAATCCTTTTTTCGAAATCAATTCACCGCTTTTGTCAAGGATGAAGGTTATTCGGCTGGAACATTTAACGGCAGACGGTATCAAAAAGATTTTAGAGCGTGCGCTGACAGATAAGGAAAAGGGTTATGGATCAGAGGGTATTACTGTAACTGCCGAGGCTTTGGAAGCTTTGGCGGATTTTGCCGGTGGTGATGCGCGGGTGGCTCTTAATTTGCTGGAACAGGCTGAATTTATGCTGCCGGACGGCAGTAAGGAAATTACGATGGATGTATTGCGCAGCGTGGCAGGTAATGCTTTGCAGCGCTATGATAAAAAAGGTGATTATCATTACGATATAGTTTCGGCTTTTATTAAAAGTATGCGCGGCAGTGATGCCGACGCTGCTCTGCACTATTTGGCCCGTATGCTGGAAGGTGGAGAGGACGTAAGGTTTATTGCGCGCCGGATCGTTATCTGTGCGGCTGAAGATGTAGGCAACGCTGATCCGCAGGCCTTGGTAGTAGCAAATGCTGCGGCGCAGGCGGCGCATTTTGTCGGCCTGCCTGAAGCTCAGATACCTTTGGCTCAGGCCGTTTGCTATATAGCTAACGCTCCTAAGAGCAACAGCTGTTATATGGGTATTTTCAATGCTCGTCAGGAAGTCAGGTCAATCAATACCAGAGTTCCGAAGCACTTGCGTGATGCGCATTATCCTGGTGCTAAGCAGTTTGGCCACGGGCTTGGATATAAGTATCCGCACGATTACCCAGGTGGCTGGGTTGAGCAGCAGTATCTGCCGGATGAACTGGTAGGTCATAAATATTATTATCCAAAAGATATTGGTGAAGAAAGCAGACTGCTTAAAAAAAAGAATGAAAAAGATTAATGTGAGCTGCTGATAATAATAAAACCCCCGTACTTTTTAGTACGGGGGTTTTGTATTGGCCGATATCATGGCTGACGTGGAGTGGGGACGTTGCTGACAACAGGTTTTTGGTTGCCGGTATTATTTTCGCTGCCGTCTAAGATTTCCTGAACACGTTTTTTCATGCTAGGCTTCTGCGGTTCAACGTCGCCTACGTTTTCACGGATACGGTCTTTTTTGCTGGGTGGTTTAGGCGGTTCTCCGGGAACGGAGGTGGCGCCTTTTTTATCTTTGTCTTTGTCCTTATCTTTATCCTTGTCTTTATCTTTGTCCTTATCATCATTCTTGATATCTGGTTCAGGCGGTATTACTACGCCTGCCGGGCGGACAAAGTTAGCAACGGGAACGTTTGCAAGAGCGTTAACCATGAATTCATGCCAGATGCTGAGCGGTGCGCCGCTGCCATACATATAATCAAGCGGACGGCCGTTATCATCGCCGATCCATACGGCAGCCGACAGATTGGGGGTGAAGCCTACAAACCAGGCATCCTTATAATCGTCGGTAGTACCGGTTTTACCGGCTGCCGGGCGGCCTATGCCTGCACCGCCTGCAGTACCGTCAACAAAGACGTCGCGCATGATATCGACAGTTTGATAAGCGGCTTTAGCATCAACTACAGTTTTGGTTTCCTGCTTATGTTCAAAAATAACTTTACCGTTACGGTCAACTATTTTGATAATAGCAGTTGGAGCGTTGTATTTGCCGCTGTTACCGATCGTGCCATAGGCAGCTGCCATTTCCAGCGGTGTAGTGCCTTTGCTCAGGCCGCCTAAAGCCATGGAAAGATTGATGTCAGTATAATGTCCGTCTTCAATAAGTGTAGTGATACCAAGGTTTTTTGCCATTTGGAAAACCTTTTCGGGACCGACCTGCTGAGCTACTAGAATGGTAGGGATGTTGTAGGATTTTTTCAAAGCTGTTCTCAGGCTTACTTTACCATGCCATTGCAGGTCAGAGTTTTTCGGTTTCCAGCCGGGCGCAAATTCATATTCCTTGTCTTCAACTACCGTGGCAGCGGTAAGACCGTTGTCCATAGCGGTAAGGTAAACAAAGGGTTTGAAAGCGGAACCTGGTTGGCGCACTGCAAGCACAGCACGGTTGAATTTATCCTGGCCGCGTCCGCCGATCATGGCTTTGATATAACCGTTATTAGGGTCTACGGCTACTAAGGCGACTTGCGGCTGTGTAAGCTGATAGTCGTCTTTGTAGTAATCAGGCAGATATTTTAAAGATTCGGCAGCGGCTGCCTGCATATCCAGATCCAGAGTAGTGTAGATTTTCAGTCCGCCTTTATAAAGCGCATCGGCGCCGAATTCTTCTATAATGTGCTGACTGCAGTAATCAATAAAGTAGGAAAGGTTATCTTTCTGCTGGTTTTTGTGATTGTTCAGCTGCAGTTTCTCTGCTTTGGCTTTGGCTGCCTGTGCTTCCGTAATGTAACCGTATTTGGCCATTTGGTCTAAAACGACTTCCTGACGTGCTTTACTGTCTTTGGGATTTTCAAAAGGATTATAATAGTTAGGGCTTTTAGGAATAGCTGCCAGAGTAGCGGCTTCTGCCAGATCAATGTCCTGAACATGCTTGCCGAAGTAATAGAGAGAAGCACTTTCGATACCGTAGGTTCCTTGTCCAAAATAGATACGGTTCAGGTACATATCAAGAATCTCATCTTTGGTATAGCGTTCTTCCAATTGTTTAGCAATAAAAGCTTCTTTTATCTTGCGGGTAATGGTACGCTCCTGGGAGAGAAAAGCGTTTTTGGCCAGCTGCTGGGTAATAGTACTGCCGCCCTGCACCTCGCCGCCTCTCAGGTTTGTCCATAAAGCACGGGCCGTACCACGGAAGTCGATACCGCCGTGTTCATAGAATCTGTTATCTTCGATAGCGATAAAAGCCTGCTGCAGGTGCTTCGGTATTTTATCGAAAGCAACTGGCAGACGGCGTTCTTCCGAAGCCGTGGTCGAGATGACGCGGCCGTTAATATCAAAAAACTGCGAAGCGGCATCGGGAATAAGCGATTCTTCCATATCTTTGGGTGCGAAGAAACCTGCAAGTCCCCAGAATGCTGCGGCGCCTAAAATAGCAAGCGCAACGAAGGCGATGATTATAAATTTAATTATTTTTCCCATACATAAACCTCGGTTCTCTTAATCATTTTCCTTTAAACCAGCTTTATACTAACAAAGCTATTTTTATCTAACGGCTATTATATCATATTTTTATACGAATTTGTGATAAAAAACTTTTATATTAAATGTAATAAAAATGAAAACAGCTTCCGCCGCTTGCAGCAGAAGCTGTTTGATGTTACCAGATATTAAGCAGATGCTGCATTGCCAGGCTGACAACCGCTATGCAGAACCAGCAGATAAGACCGAGCAGGATCGGTTTGCCGCCGGTTTTGATCAGTTTGACTAAATTAGTGTTGAGACCTATAGCTGCCATTGCCATGGCAATCATAAATTTACCGATGGCCGGCAAAAACTGGAAAAAGTCAAAGTGGGAACCAGCAAAGGTGTTGATGATTGACGCACCTAAAAAGTAGATGATGAACATCGGGAAGATAGAGGAGATTTTTACTTCCGATGTTGTAGCTTTACGTTTGGAGGTAAGATAGGCCAGTCCCAGACAAATAGGAATGATGGCTAAGGTGCGGGTCAGTTTGACGATAGTTGCATAATTCAGCGCGGTGTCGCTGCCGCTGGCGCTGGCCCAGGTTTGTCCTGCAGCAACTACAGATGAGGTATCGTTGATTGCCGTGCCGGCCCACATGCCAAAGCCCATATCGTTAAAGCCGAGTATAGCACCTAAGGTGGGGAAGAGGAAGGCGGCAATAACGTTAAAAAGGAAGATAACGGAAATCGACTGGGCAATGTCTTCGTCTGACGCTTTGATAACAGGTGCCGCTGCAGCAATTGCCGAGCCGCCGCAGATAGAAGAACCTACGCCTACCAAAGTTGCGATATCGTGATCGATTTTCATTATTCTGCTGACTGCATAAGACACGACCAAGGCAGTGCCGATCGTTGAGATAATTATCAGCAGAGATTGTGACCCTACCCGGAAAATTTCAAAAAGATTCATGCCGAAGCCGAGTAAAATAATCGCGTATTGCAGGATCTTTTTGGAAGTGAAGGTGATGCCGCCCTGGAAAATATCTGAGCGGGGGATACCGGCCATCAGCAGACCCAGGATAATGGCGAAAACTGGGGCACCTATAATAGGGAACAATTTACCTAAATATGCAGCTGGTACTGCAATAGCAAAACATAATGCCAAACCATGTAATTTATTACTTAAAAAATTCATTGTAAAACTCCTTCCCGAGAATGTAGTGTACTGTAATTTTAAAACAACTAGATATTGTAAGTAAAATGAATAATCTTGATTGTTATAATCAGAAAACGTAATGAGGTCAAAGGTTCTAAAATTTACCGTACACAAAGGAAAGAGATAAATTGCCTTGATTGAATTAAAATGCTGCTGTTATTATACCTTGCTGCCGGAAAGCCTCCATTCCTTACAGAAAAACCAGCAGAAATGCAGTGTGACATAAAAAACAAAGAAGGATGCGACTATACATTCAAAATAATACAAATATTGGAAGAATTCATGCAGAACAACACCGAGCCGTGCGTAGTAATCCAGTGATAAACGCAGGGCAGAGGCAGTGATGACGAATGGGAAGGTGAAGGCTGCATAACTGGGATAGAACGGCAGACGTAAAAGGCGGGGCATCAGGCTGAGGATAAAGAAGAACAGCCCTTGAGCAGCTATCTGCATGACAGTAATCAGCAGGAAGTTTTTATCGGGAACTACTGCAAAGTATCCTGCCAGACTCAGGCTCATAGGTGCCGTGTAGATACAGATCAGTGGCTTGGCAGCTTCAGGTATCGGGTGATGGAGATAACGGTAGGTGACCAGTGCCAGCAAAAGCATATAGGCGACGAAGCCAAACCAGAAGATATAATATCCTAATGTGAAATATCCGAAAGCGGGGGCGGTAACTGAAGCGACGACGATACCGACATACGCAATGAAGAAGGTTGGAAAAACGTTTTTCAGTTCCAGATTAAGCATAAAATTTTTGGAGAACCAGATGATTAAAATGGCGTGGGCAGCAACTGCCGCCAGCCAGATTGCTTCGCAGAGAAAAGGCGCGAAATCTTTAATATAGACACATAGCTGCATCGTAGTCATAAAAAAAGTGGCAGCAACACTGCCTAAAATAGGATTGCCGATCATATCGGCGTGGACAAGCTTGGGATAACGCAGTATTTTTATAAGCAGCATTGCCAAAAGGATTGCAGCGAGAATACCGCAGGTATATTTCATCAGCGGAGAATAAGGCTGCAGCAGATTACCAAGTGCCGCTAAACCAAGAGATACTCCGGCCGTAGGAATTGGAATGGATTTTATCATTTTTAGAAAGCCTCCCTTTTAGAAAAGAAAAAGATAAATACTTGATGCCTAAAAACATTGTATAAATATCATAATACAAGTATAATGATTAGTAAAATGAATTGTTTTTATAATTATCATTAAGAAAAATAATGAGGTTGCTATGTGGGAAGAACTGAAAACTTTTATTGAAGTTGTAGAACAACAAAGCTTTACTAAAGCGGCGCAGAAATTAAATATTTCTCAGCCTACGGTGAGTTTGCATATCCGCAGATTAGAAGAGTGTTTCAACGCCGTGTTGATTCGCAGGTCTAAAAAACAAAAACAGCTTAGCGTGACTTATGCGGGCATGATTGTTTATGATGCGGCTAAGCAGATGAAAAGTCTGTGGCAGTTTACAGAAATTACGGTTAAAGAGCTGGGCAGCGAGATAAAAGGACGCTTGGCTATAGGAGCCAGTCTGACGATAGGCGAATATTTTCTGCCGGAATTTCTGGGCAGATTTATGAAACGTTATCCGCAGTTGGACATAGAAGTGAAGATCGATAATACTGTTCATATTTGCGAACTGCTGCAAAGCAATAAGATAGATGTAGGTTTAGTTGAAGGAGAAACCGGTGATAAGAAATTCCATAAAGAAGAGTTCTATATTGATCGGCTTGTTTTGATAGGGCCGATAGGAAGCCCCAAAAAGATGCAGCGACGGGATCTGGAAACAGTAACGTGGATAACGCGCGAACAGGGATCGGGCACAAGGGTGCAGTGGGAAGAGTTTTTAGAGAAAAATAGTGTATTGCCGGCTAAGACGATCATTTTCAATACTAATTTTGCCGTAAAGGAAGCGGTAAGAAATGATTTAGGATATGCGCTGCTTTCTGAACATATTGCAAAACAGGCGGCAGCTGCCGGCGAAGTAGAGCTGATTGAAACGCAGGAGGAAGCAGGACGTAAATTCGTGTGTCTGACCTTGGCTTCTGAAACGATGAGCAGGAATGTGCAGACTTTAGTGGATAATTTAAAGCGTGATTTTGTAAAGTGATTTTACAGGCGTCAAAAATAAATTTAAAATAGGGCTTGCTTTTTCTGTAGAAATTTAATAAAATAATAGTGCACCCCTAAACACGGGTGAATTTTTGTAAGTAGCCGTTAAAAAAGATGAAAAAAAGTAGTTGACAACATCGAAAAGATGTAATATACTATACAAGTCGTCAAAAACGGCAGGCAGAACCTTGAAAACTGAACAATAACCAAAAACGAATGTGCGGGCGAGCGTTTCTTGAAAGAGAAGCGTTTGCCAAGTCAAAAAATAATTTCTTAACAACAAAATCGAAAGAGCCAATCGGCTTTCTCAATAAAACTTTATTGGAGAGTTTGATCCTGGCTCAGGACGAACGCTGGCGGCGTGCCTAACACATGCATGTCGAACGGAGAATTTTATTTCGGTAGAATTTTAGTGGCGAACGGGTGAGTAACGCGTAGGCAACCTGCCCTTTAGACGGGGACAACATTCCGAAAGGAGTGCTAATACCGGATGTGATCATCTTGCCGCATGGCAGGATGAAGAAAGATGGCCTCTACAAGTAAGCTATCGCTAAAGGATGGGCCTGCGTCTGATTAGCTAGTTGGTAGTGTAACGGACTACCAAGGCGATGATCAGTAGCCGGTCTGAGAGGATGAACGGCCACATTGGGACTGAGACACGGCCCAAACTCCTACGGGAGGCAGCAGTGGGGAATCTTCCGCAATGGACGAAAGTCTGACGGAGCAACGCCGCGTGAGTGATGAAGGATTTCGGTCTGTAAAGCTCTGTTGTTTATGACGAACGTGCAGTGTGTGAACAATGCATTGCAATGACGGTAGTAAACGAGGAAGCCACGGCTAACTCCGTGCCAGCAGCCGCGGTAATACGTAGGTGGCGAGCGTTGTCCGGAATTATTGGGCGTAAAGAGCATGTAGGCGGCTTAATAAGTCGAGCGTGAAAATGCGGTGCTCAACCCCGTATGGCGCTGGAAACTGTTAGGCTTGAGTGCAGGAGAGGAAAGGGGAATTCCCAGTGTAGCGGTGAAATGCGTAGATATTGGGAGGAACACCAGTGGCGAAGGCGCCTTTCTGGACTGTGTCTGACGCTGAGATGCGAAAGCCAGGGTAGCGAACGGGATTAGATACCCCGGTAGTCCTGGCCGTAAACGATGGGTACTAGGTGTAGGAGGTATCGACCCTTCTGTGCCGGAGTTAACGCAATAAGTACCCCGCCTGGGGAGTACGGCCGCAAGGTTGAAACTCAAAGGAATTGACGGGGGCCGCACACAAGCGGTGGAGTATGTGGTTTAATTCGACGCAACGCGAAGAACCTTACCAAGGCTTGACATTGATTGAACGCTCTAGAGATAGAGTTTTTCCCTTCGGGGACAAGAAAACAGGTGGTGCATGGCTGTCGTCAGCTCGTGTCGTGAGATGTTGGGTTAAGTCCCGCAACGAGCGCAACCCCTATCCTATGTTACCAGCAAGTAAAGTTGGGGACTCATGGGAGACTGCCAGGGACAACCTGGAGGAAGGCGGGGATGACGTCAAGTCATCATGCCCCTTATGTCTTGGGCTACACACGTACTACAATGGTCGGAAACAGAGGGAAGCGAAGCCGCGAGGCAGAGCAAACCCCAGAAACCCGATCTCAGTTCGGATCGCAGGCTGCAACCCGCCTGCGTGAAGTCGGAATCGCTAGTAATCGCAGGTCAGCATACTGCGGTGAATACGTTCCCGGGCCTTGTACACACCGCCCGTCACACCACGAAAGTTGGTAACACCCGAAGCCGGTGAGGTAACCTATTAGAGCCAGCCGTCTAAGGTGGGGCCGATGATTGGGGTGAAGTCGTAACAAGGTAGCCGTATCGGAAGGTGCGGCTGGATCACCTCCTTTCTATGGAGACATGAGATAGTAAGATATCTCGTAGACTTCAAGTCGACGCACATTCGTTGGTTAATGTTTAGTTTTGAAGGCTTAGCCTTCTTTTTTGAACCTTGAAAACCATATAGAAGAGACAAACAGTTTATTATGAAAATGATGAGTGAGTAGTAATAGACACAAACCTCTAATCAAAATGCTATATTTGATGAGAGTTAACGAGAAAAAAGTCTAGGAACGTAAGTTTCTTAGCAGCTGAAAAGTCAAGCTACTAAGGGCATACGGTGGATGCCTAGGCGCCAAGAGCCGAAGAAGGACGCGGTAAGCTGCGAAAAGCCACGGGGAACTGCAAGCAAGTATTGATCCGTGGATATCCGAATGGGGAAACCCGGCCATCGTCATGGATGGTCACCCGCAAGGGAGGGAACCTGGGGAACTGAAACATCTAAGTACCCGGAGGAAGAGAAATCAAACGAGATGCCCACAGTAGCGGCGAGCGAAGAGGGCAGAGCCCAAACCGAGAAGCTCCGGCTTTTCGGGGTTGAGGACCGGCAGAATCGAAGTCAGGCCTAGTTGAATTACCTGGAAAGGTAAGCGAGAGAGGGTAAAAGCCCCGTAGACGAAAGGCAGAGCAGAGAGGCCGAGATCCAGAGTACCACGAAGCACGAGGAATTTTGTGGGAAGCAGGGGGACCACCCTCCAAGGCTAAAAACTACTTGGCGACCGATAGCGCATAGTACCGTGAGGGAAAGGTGAAAAGAACCCCGGGAGGGGAGTGAAATAGTACCTGAAACCGTATGTCTACAAGCAGTCGAAGCGAAAGCGACGGCGTGCCTATTGAAGAATGAACCAACGAGTTATCTGCACTAGCGAGGTTAAGTGGAAGACACGGAGCCGCAGCGAAAGCGAGTCTTAAGAGGGCGCTAGTTAGTGTAGGTAGACCCGAAACCGCAGTGATCTACCCATGTCCAGGTTGAAGCGCAGGTAAAATTGCGTGGAGGACCGAACCGGTGAGCGTTGAAAAGCTTTCGGATGAGATGTGGGTAGGGGTGAAATTCCAATCGAACGCGGAGATAGCTGGTTCTCCCCGAAATAGCTTTAGGGCTAGCCTGAGGTAGTAAGTATAGGCGGTAGAGCACTGATCGGGCTAGGGGCCGTAAAGGTTACCGAACCCTGTCAAACTCCGAATGGATATACTGTAGAGCCTTGGAGTCAGACTACGAGTGATAAGATCCGTGGTCAAAAGGGAAACAGCCCAGACCACCAGCTAAGGTCCCCAATGTCGTACTAAGTGGAAAAGGATGTGGGGTTTCATAAACAACCAGGATGTTGGCTCAGAAGCAGCCACCATTTAAAGAGTGCGTAATAGCTCACTGGTCGAGAGACCCTGCGCCGAAGATTCCCGGGGCTAAAGTACGAAACCGAAGCTGTGGCTGTATACGTAAAGTATACGGGGTAGGGGAGCGTTCCCATAGGGTAGAAGTCGAACTGGAAGGTTCGGTGGACTTGTGGGAAGTGAGAATGTTGGTATGAGTAGCGAAAAGAAAGGTGAGAATCCTTTCCACCGAAAGCATAAGGATTCCTGAGCAACGATCGTCGTCTCAGGGTAAGTCGGGACCTAATCCGAGGCAGAGAGCGTAGGAGATGGACAACTGGTTGATATTCCAGTACCGGTAGTAATTGTTTGAGCAATGGAGTGACACAGAAGGGCAGGCAAGCATGCGAATGGAAGAGCATGTGTAAGCGTGTAGGGTGGTGCATAGGCAAATCCGTGCACTGAAAGCCTGAGGCGTGATGCGGAGTGAGCAGAGATGCGAGCGAAGTTGTTGACCACACTGTCGAGAAAAGCTGCTAGTGAGAGAGCTACCGCCCGTACCGTAAACCGACACAGGTATGCGGGGAGAGAATCCTAAGGTGCGCGGGAGAACCCTCGTTAAGGAACTCGGCAAAATGTACCCGTAACTTCGGGATAAGGGTAGCCACTGTTGTGAAGTCCCATGCGGATGGAGCATAGAGTGGTCGCAGAGAAGAGGCCCAAGCGACTGTTTACCATAAACACAGGTGCCTGCTAAAGCGAAAGCTGACGTATAGGTGCTGACACCTGCCCAGTGCCGGAAGGTTAAGGAAGGATGTTCGGATTAGTCCAAAGCATTCGACTGAAGCCCCGGTGAACGGCGGCCGTAACTATAACGGTCCTAAGGTAGCGAAATTCCTTGTCGGGTAAGTTCCGACCCGCACGAAAGGTGTAACGATTTGGGCACTGTCTCAACGAGGGACCCGGTGAAATTGAAATACCTGTGAAGATGCAGGTTACCCGCGACTGGACAGAAAGACCCCATGGAGCTTTACTGTAACCTGACATTGGGTTTTGATACATTACGTACAGGATAGGTGGGAGGCTTGGAAAGTTGGACGCTAGTCTGACTGGAGCCGACGTTGGGATACCACCCTTGATGTATTGAAATTCTAACCGCGAGAGTAACGAAATCCGGGACAGTGTCAGGCGGGCAGTTTGACTGGGGCGGTCGCCTCCGAAAGAGTAACGGAGGCGCCCAAAGGTTCCCTCAGCGCGGCCGGAAATCGCGCGAAGAGTGTAAAGGCAAAAGGGAGCTTGACTGCGAGTCAAACACGACGAGCAGGTACGAAAGTAGGGCTTAGTGATCCGGTGGTACCGAGTGGAAGGGCCATCGCTCAACGGATAAAAGCTACCCTGGGGATAACAGGCTAATCTCTCCCAAGAGTCCATATCGACGGGGAGGTTTGGCACCTCGATGTCGGCTCATCACATCCTGGGGCTGAAGTCGGTCCCAAGGGTTGGGCTGTTCGCCCATTAAAGTGGTACGTGAGCTGGGTTCAGAACGTCGTGAGACAGTTCGGTCCCTATCCATCGCGGGCGCAAGAGATTCGAAGGGGGCTGCTCCTAGTACGAGAGGACCGGAGTGGACGAACCGCTGGTGTACCAATTATCCCGCCAGGGGTACAGTTGGGTAGCTACGTTCGGAAAGGATAAACGCTGAAAGCATCTAAGCGTGAAACCAGCCTTAAGATGAGATCTCTCATAGAGCAATCTAGTAAGACACCTTAAAGAAGATGAGGTTGATAGGTCGGGAGTGTAAGTACAGCAATGTATTGAGCGGACCGATACTAATATGTCGAGGGCTTGACTTAAGTGAAACCCTGACAGAGGCAAGCGCAAGCGAAGCCAATGGCAGGAAAGGTTGAACTTATATCGAAAAAGCGACCTGAGAGGAGCGTTTTCGATGAAAGTGAATCGCCGAAAAGAAGTAAAAACACACAGCAAACTCAAAAGTTTGTACTCTTCTATATAGTTTTGAAGGCTTAAAGACCTTCTGAAACAATCCGGTGGCGATAGCTAAGGGGATCCACCTGTTCTCATCCCGAACACAGTAGTTAAGCCCTTAAACGTCGAAAGTACTTGGCTGGAAGCGGCCTGGGAGGATAGAAAGCTGCCGGTTAAAAAATAACCATACCATACGGTATGGTTATTTTTTATGTTATAAATACTGAAATTGAATAAACGGAATATTTATTTTTATGGAGAAACTTTATTGTTTAACCCTTACTTATACTTTAAAAACTTATTGTTATCGATAAGTTCTTAAATGACATATTAATTTAACTATGGTCGTTTGTACATTTTATCAGGATATGTTATCTTAATCTTAGCAAGAGGATCCCTTCGCTGTAGTAAAAGATCTTTGAAAGAAATAAAAATATTAATAAGACCGTTAAGGAGTGATTTATATGTCATTTAAATACAAAAGATTAGATAAAAATGATGCTGCTGTTTTGCTCATTGATCATCAGACCGGATTGTTTAATCTGGTTCGGGATTTTGAACCGATTCAATTTAAGAATAATGTTTTAGCGCTTGCGGACAGTGCTAAATTCTTTAATCTTCCTACTATTCTCACTACTAGTTTTGATAATGGCCCTAATGGTCCATTACTTCCTGAAATTATAGAAATGTTTCCTGAAGCTCCACTTATCAGACGTCCGGGACAGATTAATGCCTGGGACAATGAAGAGTTTGTTGCGGCAGTCAAAAAGACTGGTAAAAACAATTGATTATAGCGGGTATCGTAACTGATGTCTGTGTGGCCTTTGCAGCTTTATCAGCTGTTGAAGCAGGTTATGAAGTTTTTGTAGTAACAGACGCTTCCGGTACCTTTAATGCAGAAGTACGTGATGCTGCGTGGAGACGTATGGAAGCTGCGGGCGTACAGCTGGTAAACTTCTTTAGCGTCGCCTGTGAGTTACATCGCGATTGGCGTAACGATATGGAAGGGCTGGCTGCTTTACTTGGAAAATACATTCCAGCCTATCAAAATATTATGACAAGCTTTAGTGCAAAATAATAAGCAGATAGTGGAATATAATAAATGAAAGATCCCTGAATTCTATTGCTGAATTCAGGGATTTCTTTGTGTCTAAGACTTTCAGCACTGGTATGTATAGGTAATTTAGGTGTTTTTTTGACAAACTTGTGATATAATTGCTCTAGTTATATGAATGTCGGAAATAAGGGTGAATTTATATGCGTATAGTAATAGTCGGAGCTGGCAAACTGGGGTACAGTATTGCTCAGTTACTGGCCGAAGATCAGTATGATGTGGTAGTCGTTGAAATCGATGAAAAACGTCGCGAGGTAGTAAAAAATTCCTTGGATGTATTGACTATTGGCGGCAATGGATGCAGTCCTAATACTTTGGACGATCCGGATATCAGAGACGCCGATGTGCTGATCGCATCTACGGATAGTGATGAAGTCAATATGGTTACCTGTATGATGGCTAAAAACTATGGCGTCAAGCACACCGTTGCCCGTATCAGAAATACGGAGTATGCTTTGACCGCGAAGGATTTACTTAATCAGGGAATGAATATTGATTTGATCTTAAATCCGGAACGCATTACTGCTACTGAAATAAATCATATTTTAATGACTCCTTCTGCTTTGGATGTAGATGATTTTGCCGAGGGCAAGGTAAGGATGTTTGAGGCGCGGATGAGCGACGCTTCTCCGTATGTAGGAGTACCTCTGAAAGATTTGGAAATTCCCAAGCAGATACTGATTGCTATGCTGTTTCGCCGGCATAAGATGATTATTCCTCATGGCGATGATATGCTGGAGCCTGGTGATAATGTTTATTTTGTTGGACAGCAAAGTGCTATTAAGGAATTTGAGGAAACTTTCGTTAATACTTATGAAAAAATAGAACGGGTTATGATCATAGGTGCTGGACGCACTGGCAGATTTTTGGCTCCTATGCTGGAAGAGCAGGGACTGTTCGTTAAAGTTATTGAGAAGAATAAAGACCGCTGTCAGCTGATTGCGCAAAAGCTGGAAAATGGTATTGTTTTGTGTGGTGATGGCACAGATATTGATTTATTGACAGAAGAAGGCATTGCCGAGGCTGATGTCGTTATCTGTATTACTGAAGATGATAAGCTGAATTTACTGTTGGCACTGATGGCAAAGCACCTGGGCGCAAAAAAAACTATCGTCCGTGTTGCCCGTAACGAATATGTGGAGCTGATGGAGAAGGTCGGTGTCGATATCGTACTTTCGTCACGTTTGCTGAGTTCCGGCGAAGTGCTGCGTTTTGTGCGCAAAGGCGGTATTGTTTCTGTTTCACTGCTGGAAGGTGCAAAAGCAGAAGCGTTGGAAATTATTCTACCTGATGACTGTGAGGTCATAGGTAAAAGTTTGAAGGATATCAAGCTGCCGCGGGCTTGTCTGGTCTGTGCAGTAGTTCACGATAATGAAGCCGTAGTTCCTAATGGTAATACGGTATTATATGCCGGAGATAGAATTATTATTTTCGTCAAGAGTGAATTTGTAAAACGCGTTATGCCGTTTTTTGAAAGTAGAGGATAATCAATGAATATCAGGCTTGTGATGTATCTGCTGGGTAAGCTGAGCATCGCCTGTGCCGTAGCAATGGTCGTGCCGATGATAACGGCTCTGTTGTTAGGGGAATACATGTTCCTGGGCTTTATCTTTTCTTTTATGATCTGTGCATTTATTGGTGGTGCGCTGATAGGTAATGGTGAAAAGAACAAACGTGCTCATCTTAATTTGCGCGAGGCTTTGGCAACAGTGGGCTGCGGCTGGCTGCTGGTCTGTTTTTTAGGGGCTATTCCTTATTATCTGTCTGGACTTGTCAGCCCTGTAGGTGCAATTTTTGAAAGCACTTCAGGATTTACGACTACTGGTGTAACTACTTTGTCATCGTTGAGCAACTTTCCTGACAGCCTGCTGGTATGGCGCAGTATGACGCATTGGACTGGCGGTATCGGTGTTATTATGTTATTTATTACGATTATGCCTCAGGTAGGCAGCGGCGCTAATTATTTATTTAACGCTGAAATTCCCGGTCCGGCTGCAGAACGTACACTTCCGAAAATCAAGGAATCGGCTTTCGTTATTTTTACTGTTTATATATTTTTTACTATTATTACAACAGTAGCCTTAAAGGTAGCAGGTATGAGCTGGTTTATGGCAATGAATTTGGCGCTGGCATCTGTAGCTACAGGAGGATTTTCATATCAGTACGAAAGTCTGATGGAATTTGAAAATGTTTATGTCGAAATGATCGTTATTATTGCTATGGTCGCCGCTAGTTTGAATTTTGCTCTTTATTATAAGATATATCAGCACAATTTTAAGGTTTTTTGGATTGATACAGAACGTAAGGCATACTTTTGGATTATTGGTATCGCCACATTTTTGATAACCTGGAATTTGTATTATACCGGTTATTTTGATGCCGCTACCAGTTTCAGACATGCGTTATTTCAAACCGTATCAATAGCCAGTACAACTGGTTTTGCTTCCAGTGACTTTAATTTATGGCCTGATTTCAGCCGTTATGTACTGTTACTTTTAATGTTTGTCGGAGGCTGCTCCGGTTCTACTGCAGGTGGTATGAAAGTTTCCCGCTTTGTGATTTTGCTGAAGGTAACATGGGCAGAACTGCGCAGGACGATCCATCCACGACTGGTTTACAGTATAAAAATGGGTGGACGCAATGTTCCGCCTGTGGTTGTAGGCAATGTTACAAGATTTTTTTATTTGTATATGATAGTTTTTTCGACATTGACACTGCTGATTTCATTGACTGGACTTTCGATGCTTGATTCTATGGGTATTATTGCTGCCTGTATGAGCAGTGTCGGCCCGGCTTTTGGTATCGTTGGCCCTACAGCTACTTATGCAGATGTATCTACTTTTGGCAGATTAGTAGTTATTGCAGCAATGATTTTAGGGCGTTTAGAGATTTTTACATTACTCATTATTATGAGACCTGATTTCTGGCGTGTAAAACGCAACTGGTAAAGTCAGGTCCTTGGAGGCTGTATTTTTTATGAATTTCAGTCTGATAGCTTTTTTATTGGGCAGGCTCAGCTTGGCGCTGAGTGCTATATTGTTGCTTCCTGTGGGACTGGCGATTTTTTATGAAGACGGTTCTTTTGTGGAATTTGCTATTACTTCTTTTACAGCTTTTTTTGTAGGGTTGGGCTTTGTCCAATATGGAAAGTTTGATGAAAAAGAAAATATATCACTGCGTGAAGGTTTTGCGACAGTTGTGTTTTCCTGGATTCTGACTTGTATTATCTGTGCTCTGCCATATGCGTTTTTGCAGATCCTGGACCCTATCTCAGCTGTTTTTGAAAGTATGTCTGGTCTCACTACTACTGGAGCTACAGCTATTACTAATCTGGCAGCCGTACCAAAAACAGTTTTATTTTGGCGCAGTTTTACGCATTGGTTGGGTGGTATTGGTATCATTGTACTGTTTATTGCTTTACTGCCTCAGGTAGCAGGCGGATCTGTACATCTTTTTAATGCAGAGGTAAGCGGCTTTGGGCAGGAACGGCTGCTGCCGCGTATCAGAACAACAGCGGGAGCATTATTTTTTATTTATTGTTTATTTACCGTTATTGGTACTGGCTTTTTGGTTATTTGCGGAATGACTAATTTTGACGCGATCAATCATTCGATGTCGGCAATAGCCACAGGTGGATTTTCTACTTATGATAACAGTGCCATGCATTACAATAGTGTGTCGATTGAAGTAGTATTAGCGATGATCATGTTTTTAGGCGGCGGTAACTTTGCTCTGTATTATGCTGTTACACAGAGAGGGATTAAAACACTGTGGCGTGACAGTGAATTTAAGTCTTATATGATGATCATCGCTGTTTTAACACTTTTGATTACTCTGAATCTGTTTTTCAGCGGTGGGCTGCAGTTTTTTGAAGGTTTGCGCTGCGCATTTTTCCAGGTAGTTTCATTTGCGACTACAACAGGTTATGTGTCTTATGATTATGATACCTGGCCAACTTTTTCTAAGCTGCTGCTGTGTCTGTTGTATCTGGTCGGAGCCTGTGCAGGGTCTACGGCAGGTGGTATTAAAGTAGGACGCTTTGTAGTAATGAGCCGGGCCATTGCGGCAGAATTGCGCAGAGCTATTCACCCGCAGATGCTTTTAACAGTCAATTTTAACGGCAGAGTGATGCCGATTGCAGTAGTCGCAGCAATCAGCAGATTCTTCTTTGTATATATAATGACGATAGCCGTTATGTCGCTTCTGGTGGTTTCAACTGGACTTGGAATCGAAGAATCAATTTTTGCCGTCGCATCCTGCCTGAGCAGTGTTGGCCCTGCTTTTGGAACAGTAGGGGCAACCGGTAATTATGCTGATATTAACTGGTTTGGTAAACTTGTGCTTTGTGTAACGATGCTGCTTGGACGGTTGGAATTATTTACAATGCTGGCATTGCTGCGATCGGAGTTTTGGAGCAGCAATAGAAACTGGTAAAAGGCGGATGTTTTGTAAACATCTGTCTTTTATTTTTACTTAAATAGGAGTATAATAAATTTACTAGTGTAAAAATAGAGGAGGAAAATTGAAGTGAAGAAATATCAACTCCCTTATGGAAATGGATTTCAAGAAGTTACATTACCTGAAGAAAAAGTACTGTATGATATACATGGCAACAAGGCAGATGTACAGGAGGATATCGCTGCTGCAACTTTGGCCGCTGTGCGCTGTCCAATTGCCAGCCAGCCGTTGCAAAAAGTTGTCCGGAAAGGTGATAAGGTTGCTGTCATCGTCAGTGATGTTACAAGACTTGTTCGCACAGCTGAGTTTTTGCCTGTAATTATCAGCGAAATTAATGCTGCGGGTGTCCCGGACGAAGATATTACTATTATTGTTGCCACTGGTACTCATCGTGCACATACACATGATGAAGATATCGCTGTTTGCGGTAATGATATCGTAAAAAGGATCAAAATCCATCAGCATGACAGCAGGAACAACGAAGAGTTGACAGATTTGGGGGTGACCAGCTTTGGCACACCGATCCTGATCGATTCTTATGTGGCTGAAGCAGATAAGGTAATTATTACAGGTGCAGTTTCACTGCACCCTATGGCAGGCTTTGGCGGCGGCCGTAAGGCTGTTATGCCAGGTGTTTCCGGGCATGCTACTATTATGCACAATCATGCTATTGCGCTGGCTCCTAAAGTTGGCGATGGTTGTAATCCTCTTTGTGAGACAGGTATATTGGAGGGTAATCCTTTACATGAAGATATGGTAGAGGTAACGAAAAAATTAGACCCTGCATTTTTAGTGAATATGGTTTTCACACCTGAAGGCAAGCTGCATGAAGTAGTTGCAGGACACTGGTATAAGGCATGGGAAAAAGGCTGTAAGGATCTTGTTGCTATGGCTGGCGTACCTATTAAGGAGCTGGCCGATGTTGTCTTTGCTTCGGCAGGTGGCAGTCCTAAGGATAAATTTATACCAGAGCTGCAAAGCTCATATGAATGCTGTTTTTGCTGTAAAAAAGGGCGGTATCATGATACTGACACTGGAATGCCCTGACATTAAAGAACCGGCTATTTTCACAGATTGGTTTTCAAAATCAGATGTGTTGCAGTTTGAAAAAGATGTACGGGCAGATTTTTCTATACCTGCTTTTGTTGCTTTTAAAACACGCTGTATCGTAAATTCATTAACTACATATTTAGTTACCAAACCGGAAAATTTTGAGTTCGTAAGGCAAACCGGTCAAATACCTGTTGCCAGCCTGGAAGAAGCGTGGCTGCTTGCTCAACAGGAACTTGCCAAACAGGGTAAGGATGATTATAAAATTACGATTATGGGACATGCTTCGGCGACAATGCCTGTATTGGAAGCGTAACCGTTTTTGAGGGAGAGCATATATGGCTTTAAAAAGATACGATTTAAACATCGGTAAGCGTATGGAAAGCATTGAATTGCCGGAAGAGCATGTAGTGCAGGTCATTGACGGCGGCAGCGTTTCTAAGATTACCGATATCAAACATGCTACGCTGGAGGCAGTGCGCAATCCTATCGGGACACAGGCATTAAGCAAACTTGTGCATGAGGGAGATAAGGTAGCGCTTATCGTCAGTGATATTACGCGCACCTGGTCGCGTACTAAAGATTATCTGCCGGCCGTTGTAGAAGAGCTAAATAACAGTGGTATTCCTGATGCAGATATTTTTGTAATTATTGCCACTGGCACACACAGGGACAACGACGATGAAGAGAAACGTTTAATTTTAGGTGATGCTTTATTTGCAAGGCTACAGGTTTTTGACCATGATGCGTATGGCTCTGAGGCAAACGTTTTTTTAGGAACTACAAGCAGAGGCACGCCGGTGTATATCGATAAGAGAGCTGTGGAAGCAGACAAGGTTATTTTAACAGGTGGTATTACAACGCATCTGTTTGCAGGCTTTGGCGGCGGGCGCAAGAGTGTTATGCCGGGGCTTGCCGGTGTGGAAACTATCAAACATAATCATTTGCTGGCTTTGACGGATGAAGTTGGCGGCGGTGTGAATCAGGAAACCTATCTGACTAAAATAGAAGGAAATCGTGTCAGTGAAGATATGTGTGAGGTCTGCGCTTTCTTAAACCCCTGTTTTTTGGTAAATTCGATTATGGATGCTGAAGGAGATTTTGTCCGTATCGTTGCCGGCCACTGGTATGATGCCTGGTATGCCGGTACTCAGGAAGTGATGAAATTGCAGGGAGTGGAAGCAAAAGCCAAAGCTGATGTCGTTATTGGTTCTTCTGGCGGTTATCCTATGGATATCAACCTGTATCAGGGAATGAAATCTTATGCACCGGCACAAATGGCAATGCAGCCAAATGGTATTTTTATCGCTCTTTTGGATTGTCCTGATATTTATGAACCGCCTTCTTTTTTTGATTGCTTTCGGTTTAATGATGAATTAAGTATGGAAAAAGAACTGCGGGCTGGTTTTACGATACCATTTTATATTGCTTTCTATATGTATTGTATGTCGAAGCAGTTTACTGTTATTATGGTTACCAGGCCAGAAAACTTTGACGCAGTGCGCAGAACAGGTCAGATTCCTGCGGCAACTTTGGCGGAAGCATGGACGCTGGCACAGAAAAAATTAATGGCACAGGGCAAGGCAGAAACTTATACAGTCAACATTATGCCGCACGGAGTAAATACCGTGCCAATGTTCAAATAAAAACAAGTGAGGGAAAAGAAATGGCATTGAAAACATTTAAATTTGGTATCGGTGAGGGTTATCAGGAAATTTCCTTGCCGGAAGAACATATTTTGCAGGTAATTGAAGGGAATGAAGTTCCTAAACTGGATGATGTTCAGGCAGCAACTATTGAAGCACTGCGTAATCCGATCAACAGCAAGCCTTTGCAGGAGGTTGTCAGCAAAGGCGAAAAAGTCGCTGTCATTGTCAGTGATATTACACGCGGCTGGATTCGTACTCCTGAATTTTTAAAATATGTAATAGACGAAATTAATTTAGGCGGCGTGCCTGATGAAGATATTTGCATCGTTATTGCACAAGGTACACATCGTGCTCAAACCAGAGAAGAGGATATTGCAGTCTGCGGGAAGGAAGTTGCAGACCGTATCAAAATATATCAGCACGACTGTCTGGCGGAGGACCTGGTGCATGTAGGTGATACGAGCCGTGGTACACCAGTGTGGATAGATAAACATGTTGCTGATGCAGATAAAGTAATTATTACCGGCGGTATCACTGTACATCTGATGGCAGGTTTTGGCGGTGGACGAAAGAGTATCCTGCCTGGAGTTGCTGGTGATGAAACAATACAGAAAAATCATGCTTTGGCATTGGCTGATGAGGTAGGTGCCGGTATCAGTCAGGAAACAAGGACGACTTTAATCGATCATAATCGGTTGAACGATGATATGTGCGAAGCAGCAGCTTTGGTAAATCCTTGTTTTCTTGTGAATTCTGTAATGGATACGAATGGTGATTTCGCTCGTATTGTTGCCGGTCATTGGTATGATGCTTGGCTGGAAGGCACGAAAGAGGTTATGAAGATCCAGGGAGTTAAGGTTAAGGGACAGGCTGATGTAGTTATTGCTTCTCCAGGAGGATTTCCGAAGGATATCAATCTTTATCAGGGCTCTAAAACCTATGATACGGCAGAAATGGCACTTAAACCTGGCGGTATCGTTATTTCTCTTTTGGAAGCTCGTGAAATCAATGATCCGCCTGAATATATGCAGAGCTTTCATTTCAATGATGTAATTGAGATGGAAAAAGCTGTAAGGAATAAATTTACGATTCCCTTTTTTATTGCATATCGTTTGTTCCTGTTATGTCAAAACAGCACGGTTTATATCGTAACGAGAAAGGAAAACTTTGATACAGTGAAAAGACTGGTCAGATACCGGTAGAAACTTTAGAAGAAGCCTGGTCACTGGCTCAAAAACAACTGGCTGAACGCGGACTGAAGGATTATACAGTCAATATTATGCAGCATGCTGCAAATACTGTTCCAATGATCGATTAACAACAGATAAAATCCCGCTCTTTTTTAGAGCGGGATTTTATTTTACTAAAAAAGAAACCCCTGCAGATTTTCTGCAGGGGTGGATAACGGCTATATTTACAGTCTGTTAGAACTGTTGAGAACATCACGCATCTTGTGAGCTACCATTTGTTTGATTGCTTCGCGTGCTGGTTTTAAATATTGACGCGGATCGAAATCAGCTGGATTAGTAGCAAGATGTTTGCGAATAGAGGCAGTCATAGCCAAACGCAAATCGGTATCAATATTGATCTTGCAGACACCAAAGGTACCGGCTTTCAAGAGCATATCTTCAGGAACACCTTGTGCGCCGTCAAGTTTACCGCCGTATTTATTGCACTCTTCAACAAAGGAGGGGATAACGGTAGAGGCGCCATGTAGAACCAGAGGGAAGCCTGGCAGCAATTTAGTGATTTTTTCCAAACGGGCAAAATCAAGTTCAGGATTACCTTTAAATTTATAGGCACCGTGGCTGGTTCCTATTGCTATTGCTAAAGAGTCAACGCCAGTACGTTCAACAAATTCTACAGCTTGATCGGGATCTGTATATGTAGCGTCCTTTGTGTTTACTTTAACCGCATCTTCGACGCCTGCTAAGCGTCCCAGCTCGGCTTCAACGACAACGCCTTTATTATGAGCATACTCTACAACGCGTTTAGTAAGTTCAATATTTTCTTCAAATGGATGTTTGGAACCATCGATCATAACAGAGGTAAAACCTCCGTCTACGCATGCTTTGCAGATTTCAAAATCTTCACCATGGTCAAGATGCAGGCAAATGGGCAAACCAGTATCTTCGATAGCGGCTTCAACTAGTTTCATCAGATAAATGTGGTTAGCATATTTGCGGGCACCGGCCGAAACCTGTAAAATCAAAGGTGATTTTTCTTCACGTGCAGCTTCGACGATACCTTGAATTATTTCCATGTTGTTGACGTTGAAAGCACCTACAGCATAATGGCCTTCATAAGCTTTTTTGAACATTTCAGCAGATGTTACTAGTGGCATAGGACAGCCTCCTTTTTGTCTTTTGTTGTAATTAATTATAGCATACTCTATACTTTAATAGTATATAATTTTGAAAAGATCGTTGGGTAAGGCGCAGGATATTTCTAAAAAAATACCGGTTGCAGGATGGTTAAAGCCCAGGTAATAAGCATGCAGAGCGTGGCGGCTTTGCGGTCCTGGTGTTCCGTAAAGGTTATCATTATAAAGCGGGCAGCCGATATGTGCCATATGTACGCGTATCTGGTGGGTACGGCCAGTGTGCAGCTGCAGTTCCAGCAAACTGAGATGTTTCCGGCGGCTGATAAGTTTATAATCAGTACGGGCATATTTTCCGTTTGGAGAAACACAGCGCTCAATAATGCTGCCTTCCTTTCTGGCAATTGGAGCTTCTATTATGCCACTGTCAGCTGGTAATGTTCCTGTAACGATTCCTAAATATTTTTTTATGACCTCCTGCTGGGAAAGCAGAAACTGGATTCGTGGTTCTTTTGCAAAAATGACAAGACCTGAAGTATTGCGGTCTAAACGTGAGACAGGATGGATATTGTGTAATAATCCATGTTGTTTATAGTAATGTGCAACATAGTTATACAGAGTGCTGCCATCTTCCTTTACTGTCGGATGGACCAGCATTCCGGCTGGTTTATTGACGATCAGCAGATATTCGTCTTCGTAAAAAACAGTATATGAAAAATTAAACTCCATATCAGTGCTGTGACGGCAGTTCATCGACTATTTCTATTTTATCGAGCTGTTGCTTGACCTGTCCGCGGATAAAGCCTAAATATTCTTTATATAATGCTTTTTGTTCGCACTGTTCTTCTTCTGTCAAACCCTCACTGCGTTTTTTCCGGGCTAAAATGTTAATGCGGGCAATCATCTCATTAATTTCCATTACTTAAAATACCTCCGTTTCCTCTATGCATTATAGCAAAGTTAGAGGCCCAGAACAAGCGAACTTCCTTGACGCTGGTAGGAATCTATGCTATTATGAAACGGTAATCAATAAGACGTTACGAGTGCCTCTGACGATAACTGACGTTGGGAGGCTTTCTTAATTTTGCAGGGAGAGAGCAATAATGAAAATTTTTAGGGCAGTGCTTGCTGCTGCATTGTGTCTGACTGTTTTTAGCGGTTGTGGTCCAAACGCTGAAAATACTAAACCTGCCAGTGATGATAAAGCATTTTTAACTATTACTGACGATACAGGGCGTACTGTAGTACTGCCTGAAAAACCTGAACGAGTTGTAAGTTTGGCAACTTCATACCTGAATATGATTGATGCTGTAGGCGGTAAGATCGTTGGACGTGCGTCGTCAAAAATAGGAGAAATGCCGGAAACCATGAAAAATGTACCTGAGGTCGGTTTTGTTTATAATATTAATATGGAGAGTCTTATCGGCTTAAAGCCTGATCTGGTTATTGCTAATAAAAATCAACATGAGAAATTTCTTCCGCTTTTGGAGTCTAATAAAATACCTGTTATTGCAATCAATCCAAAAACATATGATGAGGTAAAAGATAAACTTATTTTAATGGGAAAAATCTATGGTGTACCAGAAAAAGGTGAAGCTGCTGCTGCGAAACTGGATCAGCAGGTTAAAGCTGTGACGGAAAAGTTACCGAAGGATGGAAAACGTATTGTTATTATGCATGCAACTCCTTCTAATGTGACAGTTGAGCTGGAAAACAGCATTGCCGGCTGCGTTGCCAAAATGCTGGGATTTCAAAATGTTGCTGTAGGGGCAACGCCTATTAAAGGAAAACCGGAGAAGACTCCGTATAGTATGGAAGCTTTAGTAGAAAAGAATCCGGAAATTATTTTTATTACTTTTATGGGCGACAGTGAAGAGATTGAAAACAGGCTGCGTGCTGATGTGAAAAGTAATCCGGCATGGGCATCTTTAGAAGCAGTACGGAATAACAAAGTATATTTACTGCCTGAAAGATTATTTTTGCTCAATCCTGGTTTGCACTATCCGGATGCTGTAAAATACATGGCTAAAACTGTATATCCAGAGGTTTTTAAGGATGACAAATAATCAGGCGGATACTTTGGAAAGAATTGAAAAATTTGGCATTTCACGTACAGCCTGGCGGCTTATCGTCATGGCCGCTTTTGCCATGCTGGCATTTTTAGGTGCTTTTTAAGCTTAACAAAAGGTTCGGCCGATATTAGTTTAGCGCAGATCATTAATATTTTATCTAATCCAACATTAGAACCGCAAAGTCAGATTATCTGGAATATCAGGATGCCGCGTACAATAGTTGGTGCGTTAGTGGGTGTAAATCTTGCCATTGCAGGTGCCGTATTGCAGGCGGTAATGCGAAATCCTCTGGCTGATCCGCATATTATTGGTATTTCCAGTGGTGCTGGTTTGGCTGGTGTTACGATTATGATTTTATTTCCTACCCTGGAATACCTGATTACACCGGCTGCATTTATTGGTGCGATGCTTGCGGCTGTCTGTATTTATATTTTGGCCTGGAAAAATGGTATCAAGCCTGTACGGATTATTTTAGCTGGTGTTGCCGTATCTGCGTTTTTAAGCGCTGGTATTTCTGGACTGATGATTTTTTATAGTGACCGTGTACATGGAGCTTTAATGTGGATGGTTGGCGGATTGGCTGCCCGCAGCTGGCCGCATGTCAGTATTATTTTACCTTATGCTATTGCAGGTGTTCTGCTGGCTTTTATCGGTGCCGCTTATCTCAATATTCTGCAGCTTGGTGACGAAATGGCGCGTGGGCTAGGTGTTAATGTTGAGGTTACGCGTATTGCCATGACTGCCGTTGCGGCGTTATTGGCGGCAAGCGCTGTCAGTGTCGTTGGCCTCTTAGGGTTTGTGGGGTTGATTGTTCCGCACGCAGCCAGGCTGATAATAGGGTCAGATTACCGCTATTTGATGCCGGCTTCAGGGCTTTTAGGTATTGCTGTGGTAACGCTTAGTGATACTTTTGCACGTGTGGTTTTTGCACCTGTTGAATTACCGGTAGGTATAATTATGGCGTTTATTGGTGCTCCCTTCTTTTTATTTCTGCTAAGGAGGGAAATCTGATGAGTATTTTGCAGGCAAACGAGATTACGATTCGTATTATTGATAAGACAATCATTCATGGTTTGAGTTTATCAGTACCGGAAGGTAAGGTAACATCCATCATCGGACCTAACGGCTGCGGAAAAAGCACTACATTAAAAGCTTTAGCACGTATATGGCCCTGTTATAAAGGCAATGTAACCTTTAATGGTGAAGATATTAAAAAGTTCAGTCACAGGGAATTTGCTCAAAAACTGGCAATTTTGACTCAGGCTCCGCAGTCTCCGGCAGATTTGACAGTCAAAGATTTAGTAGAGATGGGCCGCTTTCCACACCGAAACTGGTTTGGCCGCAAAAGTATGGAAGATGATGCACATGTAGAGTGGGCGTTAGGGCAAACTAATATGCTGGGGATGCAGCATCGTCTGCTAAGCACACTTTCTGGAGGGGAAAGACAAAGGGCATGGATTGCGATGGCTTTGGCGCAGCGTCCGCAAGTGCTTTTACTTGATGAACCTACCACTTATTTGGATATTTGTCATCAGCTGGAGGTAATGCAGCTTTTAGAAAAGCTTAATCGTGAATTACAGTTAACGGTAGTTATGGTTATCCATGACATTAATCATGCTGTGCAGTACTCCGATCATATTGCTGTTATAAAAGAAGGCTATCTTGTAACTGAAGGCAAGCCGCAGGAAATAGTTACAGCACAACTTCTGAAAGATGTTTTTAAAGTTGAGGCTGATGAATTTATCTGCAGTAATGGTATGCCGGCATTGCTTCCGGTAGACCTGGTAAAATAAAACTTTATATTGTTGGATCTGGTGCGCTTTCTGCGCATAATAGAGAAATCGGTGTAACTCCGATACGATCCCGTCGCTGTAATGATGAGCGGACCTTAAAAACCACTGGGTTGAAACCTGGGAAGGGAAGGCGAGCAATGAATCAGAGTCAGAAGAACTGCCAGATCTTTGTACGTTCCCCACGAGAGATGGGAAGGCGTCGGTAAAGTATTTGGCATTTGTACCAATATTTTTAAGAACAGCTTTCCCTTAGGGGATAGTCTGTTCTTTTTTATTTTTAACTTTACGGAGGTAATTGATGATGAAAAAAATTGCATTCTATGGTAAAGGCGGTATTGGAAAATCTACTACAGCAGCTAATGTTTCTGCCGCATTCAGTAAAATGGGAAAAAAAGTATGTCAGATAGGCTGCGATCCTAAAAATGATTCTACCAGATTGCTATTAGGACAAATTTGTCGTCAGACAGTGCTGGATCTGGTACGCGATGCTGAAGATGATATTCAAGCTGAACAGATTGTGCATACAGGTTTTAACGGAATCAAATGTGTTGAAGCAGGAGGACCGGAACCTGGAGTAGGTTGTGCGGGACGTGGCATCATCGTTGCCTTGGAAAAATTGAAAGAACTGGAGGTTTTAAACGATGAGGATCTAGTGTTATATGATGTTCTGGGCGATGTCGTCTGTGGTGGGTTTGCCGTACCTATTAGAGAAGGCTATGCTACTGATATTTATATAGTTTCTTCTGGTGAACTGATGGCGTTGTATGCAGCAAACAACATTGCTAAAGGCGTTAAAAGATTTGCCGCAAGAGGTGAAGTAAGGCTTGGCGGTATTATTGGCAATAGCCGAAATACTCCCAATGAACATGCGTTATTGATAGAATTTGCCAGAAGACTGAATACTAAATTGATCGCCTTTATTCCCCGCAATGTGATTGTAAACAAAGCTGAAAATAATAGACAGACTGTTATAGAATATGCACCAGACTCTGAGCAGGCACAGGTCTATAGAAACTTAGCCGATGATATATTGAAAAATACAGAACTGTCTATACCTACACCTCTGAAATTTGAGGAACTGGAGGATTTAGTAGCAAGCTATGGCAATCAAGACTAAAAGAATGCTCTCTAAAACAAAAAGCTGTAGCTGTAGTATGCCCGGAGTTTGGCGGGCTGCTGCTTACTGCAGTGGTGCGGCTGTTATTTTTCATAGTCCCAGAGCATGTGCTCATGTTGCGCGCAGTATGGATATCAGCGCACAATATCGAGCTTTGGCTAATGGAGCTGCTGAAAATTTGAAGCCTATACCAGTGGTATCAAGTATGCTGCAGGAAAAACATTCTATTTTTGGTGGTGCAGATCGTTTGCGTGCCTGCATTGAAGATGTAGTAAATACTTATAGGCCGAAGTGCCTGATAATTGCCAATTCTTGTGTGGCCGGAGTTATTGGTGATGATGTCGAAGCAGTAGGAAAGGAAAGCGAAGTTAAATATGGTATTCCTGTTCTTACTGTTCCGTGTTATGGTTTTTTGGATGGAGAATATTATCAAGGATATTTTGCGGTAGCAGAACAACTTGCTGAAAGATTTTTCCATAAACAGACAAAATTGGAGAATACTGCGTTGCTTATTGGTGACAATGGAGGCCCTTGGGGACATTATGCCAAAGAGGTAAAACGTTTACTGGCATATTTTTCGATTAAGGTTATTGGACAGTTTCCGGGATATATTCCTATAAACGAATTACCTCAGATTACAGCTGCGTCTTTTAGTATTATTCTCGGTGGACGCGGACAGACTTATAACGGATTGACTAAAATAGCCAAGCTGTTAGAAATGAATTATGAGGTTCCTTATTTGCAGGATGGATATCCTGTAGGATGGGATAATACAGTCGGCTGGCTGAGAAATTTGGGAGTCTTTTTGCATCAGGAAGCTTTGGCAGAAAAGGCTGTAGTACAAGAAATGGATAAATTATTTGCTTTTGCCGGTAAAGTAAAGAAAATAACTCAGGGAAAGCGTTGCGTCGTTTGTATTGGCAGGATGCTGATGTATTTTCATCCGGCCGGGATTTTGGAAACATTAAGCAGATTAGAGATGCAGGTGGAAGCGATTATTTTGTTTGACAATTATAATCCGAAAGAAAGAAAATTAATGGTCGAAGCTGTTTCAGCACAATGTCAGGCCCCAATCATTGATCAGACAGCAGGTCAACAACTATTGGAAACAGTTGATTTAGTTCTTACAACTCATGAAATAACTAATAACCAAGATATTAAACAGATATTTTTACCGATGCTCCCACTTGTAGGTACAAGTGGAGAGATTGAGTTTATGGACTGTATTTATAAAACCTTATGTCGCCGTGGTGAAAAAGGAGGTATAGTCTATGTCTGAAACAGCCGAGTGGGGCAATGTGTGCAGTAGAGTCGACACCTGTGCTTTAACTGGTGCAGCAGCTTTTTTTACTGGTATTAAAGGTGCGGAGGTGTTGGTTAACGGGCCGCTATGGTGCTATTTTTATGCCCTGCGCCACCTTGAAAAATCTAACAGCAGGTTGGGAGAACGCTTTCATGGCTCGCAACCGGATAATAATGCGGTCGTTTATGGAACAGAAGAATGTTTAACAGATGCTTTGGATTATATTAGGAAAAATAGGGCACCTTCAATTCTTTTGATTGAAAACAGCTGCAGCGTCAGTTTGATTGGTGATGATATTGAGGGCATTGCCGCTAAAGCAAAGCTGCCTTTTTCTGTAATAGGAATGGACAGCGGCGGTCTACGCGGCGGTTTTGCTGAAGGATACAGCAAAGCCAGCATCAGGCTTTGGCAATATTTGGATTTACCTGATATCAAAATAAAATGTCGTTTAGGCGTTAATTTATTAGGAGCGACTACTGCTTATTTTAACGGCAGAAACGATCTTGAAGAAATTAAAAGGATTTTAGAAACTGCAAATTATAGAGTTATTGCGGTGCCTGGAGCCGGGAGTGAACTTGAGACATTGCAAAAAATTCCTGCTGCTCAGTTGAACATCGTTATCAATGAGGAGTTAGGTCTAGAGACGGCTAAATATCTTAAAGAACGATATGGCACTCCTTATGTTGTAGCAGGGATACCTTATGGATTAAAAGGTACACTGCGTTGGCTGGAAAAAATTGCAGAAGTATTACCAAGTGATTTGGAAAGTGTCCGAGAAGAATGCGTAAAAACTCAGGAAGAATTACTGGCTGCAGTTAATGAAGCCAGATGCACCTGGGGCGAATTATGGTTTGATAAAATTATTGTTGCCGCTCCTGGAACAACTGCTTTTTGCATTGCACAAACATTGCGCGAAGAATGGGCAGATACAGAAAAATTGACTGTTATCTGTCAAAACACTCTTAAAGATTTACGGGGGCCTGTGGAAGCAGATGAAATTCTACTGGCAGAAAAAGACAGTAAAAAAATTGAACAGATATTGCAGCAGTCTGATAATACGCTTATTCTTGGAAGCAGTAGTGAAAGCTCTGTTTTATTGCGTGAAGGGAAAAAATTTTGGTGTTGTAATATTGCGTATCCCGTACAAGATGAGGTACTGCTGGCGACAGCTCCGTTTGCAGGTATTCGTGGCGCCGGGCATATGCTGCAGCGGTTGTGGAATTTAAAAATAAAAGCACAGCTGCCCTATTAGGAGTGAAGGTTAATGAAAAAGATACTGTTGGTTTTATTTGCTGTTTTATTGCTTATAACCAGTGGCTGCGGTCAAAATACAGATATTCCTAAAGCAAATTCTGCCGCTGCTTATGTTGTTACAGATGATAAAGGTCGGCATATAAAAATTGCAGGTAAACCGGTACGAATAGTATCTGCAACTTATGGGACTGATGAAATTTTAGCTGAGATCGTAACCCTCGATAGGGTTAAGGCTTTTAGTAAATGGGCTGGTGATCCTGAAATAACATTTATAACTAAGGAACAGGCAGACCGTGTCGGTAATAAGGTTGGTGAAAATACTGAAGCAATCGTAGCATTAAATCCTGATTTGGTTTTTGTTTCTACGGCTACTCCAGATTCTTTGGTGAAAAATCTGGAAGATATGAAAATTCCTGTATATGTTGCCGGAAGTCCTAAAACAATAGAAGCTATGCGCAAAAAGGTTTTGGGCGTAGCTGCTGCTGCTGGTGAAAAGTCTAAGGGTGAAGCACTTGTAAATACTATGGATAACAAACTGGCTGAACTTGAAAGCAAGCTGAAAGTAATTCCTAAAGATAAGGAAAAGGTTGTAATGGCATTTTCATTTATCGGCGCTATTGGGCGTAAAGATAATTTGCTTGATGATATTTTTTCATATGCTCATGTTCGTAATGGTGCGGCGGAAGCTGGACTTGATCAGGGCAGCAATGCATTATCCAAGGAACGTATCATTGAGATTGATCCTGATGTATTTTTATTGCCAACATGGAATTTTGATTCCAATAATGATGTAAAAGAATATGCGCGTCAGATTGCAGATGATCCGGCATTTAAAAATATTAAGGCAATAAAAAACAATCGGTTGGAATTTGTTTCTGATCGGTATCGCTACGTTGCATCTCAACATGTAGCAGATAGTGCAGAAGCGGTTGCAAAAGCTGTTTATCCTGAATTGTTTGCCAAGGGGGAATAAGTTTGTTTAATCGAAAATCCGGCAAAAAGTTTATCTTCTTATTATTTATAGGTCTGCTGATTGTAGCGGCGATATCTTTGACCTGCGGGCAGATAAAAATACCGTTGCATAATACTTTATCAGCCATTGGCTATCAGCTTGGTTTGCCTTTTTTTGATAAAAACGATTTTACAAAGGAGCAGATGGCGGTTGTTTGGTATATAAGGATGCCCCGTATGGTCGTGGGACTTTTGGTAGGTGCCGCTTTAGGTATATCGGGAGCCGTTATGCAGGGGATTTTCAGTAATCCATTGGCAGATCCTGGTATTATAGGCGTTTCAAGTGGCGCTGCGACAGGGGCAGTACTTTCGATAGCATTGGGCTGGGCGACGGAAAGTATGTTTGTGATGCCTGCTTTTGCTTTTTGCGGTTCTGTTTGTGCTGTTGCCTTAACAGTATTTTTAGCAATGCGTAATGGGAAAATACCTGTTATGACTTTGCTGCTTGCCGGCGTCGCTGTGGGGATGCTGCTTGGTGCGGTGACATCTGGATTGTTGACATTTATGAATGAACAAAAACTGCAGCAATATCTTTTCTGGATGGTTGGCGGACTTGACTACAGACGCTGGGAACATGTTTATATGGCTATTGGACCTGTAAGTATTGGTGTGATAATAATGCTTGCTTTATCAAGACATCTAAATATTCTGGTACTTGGAGAAACAGAAGCCAGAGCAGTTGGTATGCCTGTTTTACCATTTAGAATGGGTTTACTGTTTGTTGCAGCTATGACAACTGCCACTTCTGTTTGTGTCAGTGGAAATATAGGTTTTGTAGGATTAGTTGTTCCACATATGATGCGTATGCTGGTTGGACCTGATCACCGCGTGCTGTTACCTGCCAGTGCTTTGGCGGGAGCTGCATTTTTGGTTGTTTGTGATTCTTTAGGGCGTATCATTATTCCACCTGCAGAAGTCAGGGTAGGCATTATGACTGCCCTTTTAGGAACGCCTTATTTCCTTTATTTGCTGCGTAGAATGCAGAAACAGGTATTTTAAAGTGAGAAATATGGAGGAAGAAAATGAGCAAAGTAGTATTTTTAAGTAATGTCGACAGACGTTTTGCAATGATGAAGGTTGCTTTGCAGCAGCTGCAGCAGGAAAATTTATTGAGTAATGATTCTGTTTGCGTTAAGCTTTCCGATAATACTGTCTGGAATGACGAATGGCAGAAGCTTTTAGAAGATGCAGATATTCTATTGCTTAAATGGATGGGAGCAGCACTTGACACCCATTTTTTCAAAAAACTGCTGCCATTTATTAAAAAACATCAACTGCGATATTATATTGACGCTGCCGGTACTGAAGAGGAAGAACTGGTGAGCGGAATAGAAAAAAAAGATTTAGAAAAATTAAAAGCGTATGCTTTGTACAGCGGTATGAAAAATTATCGTAATTTGTTTTTATATGCTAATGGTATTTTGACCGGTAAAACGGATATCGAACTGCCAGATCCTATGTATTGGAGCGCGATTTATCATCCGAAAGCTAAAACTGTTTATACAGATCTGGCAGCATATAAAAAAGATTTTTGCGATGCTGCAAAACCGACTATTGGTATTTTATTTTATCGTGACGAATGGGTATGGGATGACCTTGTCTATCAAACGGCATTGATTGAAGAAATAGAACGTCAAGGAATGAATGCTGTTTGCGTATTTAGTAACGGTATGCCTGTTTTAGAATTAGGAATGCCAAGCCTGATCAAAATTTTTGAAGATTATTTTTGCGAAAATGGCGTGCCGTCAATAGATGTTTTTATCAATACAATGAAATTTTCGTTGACAGGTGCACGATCAATGACGCTAGATTTTCTGAAGAAATTTAATGTACCTGTTTTACAGGCTTATACTTTATTGACACCCTACGAAAACTGGCGTGATGATTTTGAAGGCATGAATGCTATGGAAGTTTCTATCAGCGTAACGATGCCGGAATTTGACGGCGCGATCCATGGTGTGCCTATAGCTAATAAAAACTACTGGAAAATGGCGATGTACGTTATCTGCCTATCAACGAGCGCATTGTGCGTATGGTAAATAAAGCACGGAAATGGGCTGTTTTGCGGCGAAAAAAGAATTCTGATAAAAAAGTTGCGATCATTTTTCACAATTACCCACCGCGTAATTCTAATATTGGCAGTGCTGTCGGGTTAGATACTATAGAAAGTATCAGACTTGTCTTGCAGGCGCTGAGAGAACGTGGCTATAAAGTTGATACTATACCTGAAGACGGGAAAGAATTTATCAATGAATTGACGGCAAATGCTACTAATGATAGAGCTTTGCTTACGGAAAAGCAGCTGGCAGCTGCCAATAAGTTAAGTGGTGCTGATTATAGAAAATTCTTTGAATTGCAGGAGGAGGGCGTAAAAGCACAGCTGGTAAAAGATTGGGGCGAAGCTCCGGGTGAAGTTATGAACTATGATGGCGATTTACTTATTCCCGGAACAATGAACGGAAATATATTTGTTACAGTGCAGCCTCCGCGTGGTTTTGGTGAAGATCCAAGCAAAATTTATCACTCTCCTTTCTGCGCTCCCACGCATCATTATTTGGGTTTCTATCACTGGCTGCGCGATATCTGGCAGGCTGATGCGGTAGTGCATGTTGGTACTCATGGATCCCTTGAATGGCTGCCTGGTAAAAATGCCGGACTCAATAATACCTGTTATCCGGATATTTCTTTGGGCGATCTGCCTAATATCTATCCTTATCTTATCACGATTACCGGTGAGGGTATTCAGGCCAAAAGACGTGGTGCTGCCTGTCTGATAGAACATTTGCCGCCGCCTATGACTGATGCCGGTGTTTACGACGAATTAGAAGAGCTTGAAAAACTGATGGATGAATATTGTCATTTTGAGACTACTCAGCCGGAAAATTTAGAAAAACTTCAAAGCTTGATTTTAGAAAAAGTAGTGCAGGCAAATTTGCAGGATGAAGTTTTTTTGATGAAGAAAAAAGCCTTTTAATGATTACGTCATGGGTCTGCATAACTATATTACTGATTTGAAAAATATGCAGGTTAGGATAGGCTTACATATTTTGGGACAACCGCCTCAGGACGAAAATCTGCGTGAGTATCTAATGCTGTTGACGCGGCTGGAAAATGGTGATATTCCGTCTTTGATGCAGGTATTGGCAAAACAGTATGGTTTTGACTATTATGACCTGTTGGAAAACAGCGGCTTAATTTACGAACCTTTAAATATTACTTATGGCGCTTTAATAGATAAATTACGTGCCCGCAGCCGTAATATCATAGCACTTTTGATTGAGCACGGTTTTGATGAAGAAAAACTGTATAATTTAGAAAATCTTGAGTGGGTATGTGATGGAAGCAGCGAATTTAAGTTAGCGCTCAAACAAATCTGCTGCTATATTTGTAATAATATTTATCCCAATCTGATGCTTACTTCACAGGAAAGAGAAAACCTGTTAAGAGGATTGGAAGGGCAATATATCGAACCGGGACCGTCAGGAGCTCCAAGTAGCGGCGGTGCTGATCTTTTACCTACCGGACGAAATTTTTATGGTATTGACCCGAGAAATCTGCCAACTCCTGCTGCATGGGAAATAGGAAAAACTTTGGGTGATCAGGTAATCGAAAGGTATATCAGCGAAGAAGGACGATACCCTGAAAGTGTTGGTATAGTTTTATGGTCAGGTGCCAATATGCGCAGTCACGGTCAGTGCGTAGCAGAATTTTTATATCTTTTGGGCGTCCGGCCGCAATGGCAGCATGGCAGTCAAAGAGTAATCGGTCTTGAAGTCATACCGCTGATGGAATTGAAACGTCCCCGTATTGACGTCACTGCCAGGATCAGTGGCTTGTTTAGAGATACTATGCCCAGTGTAATGAATTTGCTGGACAAAGCTGTTTTACTGGTGGGGGAACTTGAAGAAGATGAAGAGCAAAATTACGTGCGTAAGCATTTACTTGCTGATAGTCTGGAACTAGAAGCGGAGGGTTTAACAAAAGAAGATGCTTGGCGGCAGGCTGCTTTTCGTATTTTTGGAGATGAGCAGGGTGTTTATGGCGCTGGCATAGCAGCGCTTTTAGAGGCCAAAAATTGGGAAAGTATTGATGATATTGCCGAGGTGTATGTTCGTTGGGGCGCGCATGCTTATGGCGGCAAGGTCAAGGGTAAGTTTTTACCGCAGCAGTTCCGTAAAAGAATGGGAAGCTTGGACGTAACAATTAAAAACGAGGATAATCATGAAACTAATATGCTCAGTTCAGATGATTATAACGCGTATCATGGTGGTATGATCGCTGCAGTACGCAGTATCAAAGGTTCTGCCCCGCGTTCGTACTGCGGCGACAGTACTGATAAAAGCAAGGTCGTCATGCACAGTGTACAGGAAGAGGCTAAACGTATTTTCCGCAGTGAAGCTATTAATCCTAAATTTATCGAGGGTATGATGAAGCATGGATATAAAGGTGCTGCCGATATGGCTAACTATATTGCACACAGTTTCCAGTGGGATGCTACAAGCGCTGTGATGGAAGATTGGATGTATGAAAAATATGCCGAAAAATATACATTCGACCCCAAAGTACAGGAATGGTTGCGTGATGTTAATCCATGGGCTTTGCAGCGCATGGCGGAGATTTTACTGGAAGCGGATCAGCGTGGTTTGTGGCAGGCGAAACCTGAAACCAAAGCAGAATTGCAAAAGATCTATTTATCAGTAGAAGGTGAGTTAGAGGAACGCAGTGATGAACACTCCTAAAATCAAGATGCTTGTTCTCAGCTTGACCGGTCAGTGCAATTTTGCCTGTAAGTACTGTTATGCAGCAGAACATGACGGCAGTATGCTTAAAGTTGATGATGCCATTAAAGCTGTGAATTTGGCGGCAGGCAGCGGAGAAAAATTTGTTATTCAGTTCAGCGGTGGTGAGCCGCTGCTGAACTTTGAATGTTTGAAAGCTGTTGTTAAATATGTTCAGGATAATAACCTGCCTGCTGTTTTACAGATACAAACAAATGGATCATTGATGACGGATGAAATAGCACAATATTTATTCAAAAATAAAGTTGCAATTGGTGTCAGTTTAGACGGCAGACCGAATATCAATGATAAGCTGCGCCTGACTAAAGCCGGAGATGGAGCAACAAGTTCAATTTTATATGGTTTAGAAGTTTTAAAGCGTAATAATATAGCAGTTGGTATTACCTGCGTAGTTACAGACGAAAATGTCAGCGAATTGGCCGGTATAGTAGAATTTGCTTATTTTATAGGGAATATACGCAGGATAGGCTTTGACCTGTTGAGAGGGCAGGGAAGAGGAGCTGTCCTCAAACCGCCTTCCGAAACAGCTATGCGTAAGGCAATGGAACAGGTTTACGAAAAAGCACGTCAGCTAGCATATTTAACAGGCTATAAAATTCATTTTGCCCAACAGGAACGAGTTAAAATACTTTGTGCTGATTCTTCCCATGAATTTGGACACTGTTATGCGATGAATGGAGAAGCAGCTTTTATTGATGCCAAAGGCGATATTTATGCCTGTTCCTCTCTTGTCGGTAATAAAGATTTTTATATTGGTAATGTAAAAAATGGGCTGGACACTATATTGGTAAAGAAAGTCCAGGAGCAAATCAGAACTTCAATGTTTTTTTGTAAGCAGTGTGAAGATTTTAAATTGTGTGGTGGCGGCTGTTTTGCCCGCTGGTATGGCAGTGGAGTTAAAGAAGCATATCTCAGCGAATGTGTATTAAAACAGGTATCTATTAAACAAATAAAAATATAGAAAATGCTTGACCATATGACAGGTATATAGTCTAAAATGATAATGAAAGAAAATAAGAATATTTTAAGAGGTGATTAAAATGACTTGTAAAGAACATCCTAAATATGAATTGCCGAATACTCCGCATGCCAAACATCGTTATGAAAGCGCTATGAAGCATGTAGAGGCTGCTAAAGCTGCTGGCAAATCTTCTGAAGAAATTCATGCTATTTTCAAAAAATTAATGGAATTTGACATCAAAGATGTTGAAAAATTACCTGCTGATGGACCGCATGCCAAATATAGGAGTGCCGTTATCCATGCTCAAAAAGCAATTGCTGCTGGTAAAAGTAGCGAAGAAGCGCATGAATTATACAGAAAAATCATGGCTGGTGAAGCAACCGGCGGTTGCGGTCATCATTAAAATTTCATAATCTGGTTGTTAGAAGTGCGTTAAGCCGCGATCCCGTCGCTGGGTATTTATTTAATCCCTGGAAACAGCCATTTTCGATCTCTGGATAACCTACGAGCGATAGGATTGAGATTAATGACCGATATGATCGGAATAAAAAACATTAGTGTCTTCCTGCCTGGGCAGGAGGACACTTTTTTTACGGGAGTTGTTAGAATGAAATTATATACAGTGTCTACAGGCGATACAGCTTATCGTTATGAAAAAAGTATCGTAGTGTTTTTTAAGGGTGCGCGTAAAGTACTTAGCACTTCGGTTTTTAATGGCGGTTATCATGAAAATTATAAAGCTGTATTTAACCACGATGGTAAGGTTGGTTCAGGTATGCCATGTGAGATGTTAGCTGATACTTATACCGAACATATGCGGATATTAGCTAAGCGTATAGGCTTAGCGCCAGAGCTTGTAACTGGAATGGGAACTGCTGCTGATATGGAAAATGTGGCTATAGAATCCTTGAATTATAAAGAACTTACTGTTACTGCTATAGTAACAGGCGGGATTGAAACAAATGGAGGACGTGTCGGTGATCCTGCCGATTATTATAAACCTGCGGAAAAACCAGATAAATTGGGTACTATTAACATTATTTTGATACTAGACGCAGATATGCCTCCTGGAACGCTGGCCAGAGCATTGGTTACATGTACTGAAGCAAAGACGGCTGCAATTCAGGAACTGCTAGCTGGCAGTAACTATTCTACAGGACTTGCGACAGGATCAGGGACGGACCAAACAATAATTGTTGCTAATTCGGACTCTGCGCTGTATTTTGAAGGAGCCGGAAAACATTCTAAAATGGGTGAGCTTATTGGAAAAACCGTTACTAAAGCAGTTAAAGCGGCATTATCAAAACAGTCTGGACTCAATCCTAAAACACAGCACAATGTGTTTAGACGCCTAAAACGTTTTCAAGTAACAACGCAAAGTATCTGGCTTTTATTTCAGCAGCAGTTAGCTGTCTTAAAGCCTGATTTCTTAGAAGCGGCAGAAAAGCTTGCACAAGAACCTTTAATGCTGACATATACTTCTTTATATATACATTTGTTGGACCAGTTTTTATGGGGATTACTTGATAAAGATGAGGTCATGAATGCAGCTGAAAAGCTATTGAGTGACATTGCGGGAGAATATGATACAGAAAGTATCGCGCTGAATGAGGTTTCGGTAGAAGCTATGATGAAAGCCTGGAGTGAGTTATTTGTGAATATTATTGCAGATAATATTCAAAGGAACTAAAGATAATGAGAAAGATGGCTTCGAAAACTTTTTTTGCAGTGATGCTGCTTATAGTAGTTTTTTTTATTTCTGGCTGTGGGAACTCTAATGGTGGCAATGTAAAAAAAGCCGCTTACGAAATAATTGATGATCAGGGGGCCATGATCCAATTAGAGCATAAACCGGAAAGAATACTGACGTTGGCAATGGGAACAGACAGTATTGTGTTAGGGATACTCCCTGAAGAGAAATTGATTGCAATTAATTCTTTGGCTGATGATCCTGTAAGCTCCAATATCGTAGATAAGGCGAATGGAATTACTAGAAAAATAAAAAATCCTTCTGCTGAAGAAATTTTATCTTTAAAGCCGGATGTTGTATTTATTTATAATTGGGGCAAAGCCGAAATGGTTGATAATTTACGGGAACTGGGAATTAAAGTAGTTGTTGTAAAGGGACCTAAAAGTATTGCTGATGTTAAAGAGAATGTGAAATTGATAGCAAAAACTTTAGGCGAGGAAGATAAAGGTAATCTTATGATTGCAAAAATGGATGATAAATTAGCAGAAATCAAAGAAAAGGTGGATAATATTAAGCCTGAACAAAGGAAGAAGCTCGTTTTGATATCATTGATGACATCTTATGGCGGTAAGGGGTGTACTTTTGATGATATTTGTCAGTATGCAGGTGTTATAAATGGCGTTTCTGATGCCGGATTGCATAATGGACAGCTTTTAACAAAAGAGATGTTGGTTGATATTAATCCTGATCTTCTGATTATGCCTGTCTACAATGATCACAAAACTTTTGATATTGAAAAATATAACAAAGAATTTTTAGAGGATCCTGCATTGCAAACATTAAATGCAGTAAAAGAAAAGCGGTTTTTCTATCCGCGGGAGGGTTATATTTATAATTCTTCGCAGGATATAGTATTTGGTGTACAGGAAGTAGCTCGTGCTGCGTATGGCAGTTTATTTGATCAGCCTGAAAACTGTCATATTTCAGTTGTTGCAGAAGTTGAAAAATAAAAGAGACCTTGTATTTTACAAGGTCTCTTGATTTATATATGTTACTTGTAATGAAAGTTTATTTATGTATTCATCTGGATCTGATGTTAACCAATGATTTTTTAAGGGCATAACATAAATATTGCTTAATGGCTGCAATTCATTACTATTGAGAAATGAGGCAATTTTTTTTGAAATAGATTTTGAATTTTTGTGATAAGTACCTTTAAAAAATATATTTAAATAGAGTCCTTCTGGTAATATCATATGGTTTTTATTAATATTTTGAGGATGACCAACAGTTGTAAAAAATGCTAGTGAATAACTTTTTTCTCCCATTAAAAATTTTTTTTGATCAACGATCCAACCTACAGCTTTTTCTTTAAAATGTTGCTTATTAAAAGCTTTCTGGTTGTGTTTTGCCATTATTTCGAGACGTTTCTTACCAACGGCGACAGAAGACAAATCACTTATAAAAATTATCTGTTCAGATTGATGCTCTAGCGTTATCTGATTTAAAGCTAAGTTTTCAATATTGCTTAAAAGCTTATCAACGAATGCCAGACTATGTTTAATTTTAATATGCTTATTGATTATTTCATCACATTCACAAGATTTTTTATGTATCAATTCGTTAAATTTATCTGAACTTTTATGGTTAAGATAATCTTTTATCTGTGAAATAGGAATATCTAATTTTCTTAAATTTACTATGATTTCTAAAATTAAATATTGTGTTAAAGAATAGTGGCGATAGCCATTTTCCGCTATGAATTCAGGACTTAAAAGCCCTATTCTGTCATAGTAAAGCAGTGTTTGTTTAGGAATATTAAAAAGAGTTGCTAATTCTCCGGCTGTAAAAAAATCTTCTATTGATTTACTCATAAATTACTCCTTTATTTATTGACAATATACTTACTATATAGTTTACTATAGAATTATATAAGATATTATATCATATAAAATTATGGATAAGTAGAATTTGATTTTAATAATTTAATAAAAACAGGTGCGTAAGCTTAATAGAGAAATCGGTATAAGCCGATGCGGTCCCGCCGCTGTAAAGATGAGCCTGCTGCAAATGCCACTGAGATTGATCTTGGGAAGGCGCAGCACGAGCGTTGAATCCTGAGCCAGAAGAACTGCCTGTTTGAATAAAGTGATATTCCTGCGAGCGACAGGAAGGTTACGCTTGAGTTTTTACCAAGTGCTTTTATGCCTTTCTCTTTTTGCAGAGAAAGGCATTTTTGTTAGAGGTATTATTTGCGTGGCCATGAAAGACTGGACGCAGATGATTGCTTCTATAAAAATAATAAAAAAATTTGGGAAAGGAAGTTGAGCATGTTGAACAAGAGTTTGGGTAAAAGTGTACTGATGACAGCACTCATAACTGGGAGTGTCATCTGGGGGGCACGGTAGTACACGCGGAGGAACCGCAGCAGTTTTTATTGGATGAGTATGTTGTAACGGCTACAAGAATGGAAAATAAATTAGTTGATACTCCTGCCAATATGTCGGTCATAACATCAGAGGAGTTTGAAAAAAGAAACTATCAAAGCGTAAGTGAAGCTTTAGAAAATGTTCCTGGTGTTATTGTAAAACGCAGTGGATTTTTAGGTGGAGATCAACATATTTATTTAAATGGTGATGATAGAGTATTAATTATGGTTGATGGGCGAAGACTTAACCAGGATAAGGGAACTTCTGGACGTTCTGGTTTTGATATAACTAATTTGCCATCTCCTGATTTTATTGAAAAAATAGAGATTTTGAAAGGTGCAGGATCATCATTATATGGTTCAGATGCAGTAGGTGGTGTTATAAATATTATTACCAAAAGTGCCAATAAGAACTATGCAAAAATAAATATAAATACCGGCTCATGGGGTTCGCAAAATTACAGTGCTTTAGTAAGTGTGAAAAAAGGTAAAACTGGCGTAATCACAACGATAAACAAACAAAAGCAAAATTATGTAAAATACAAAGAAGCTGATTCCGGGGATAATGTTAAGTGGCCTAATTCTTCTAATAATATTATAGGCGCCACAATTAAAGTTGATCAGGAGTTTGACGATGATAAATTAGCAACGTTATATTTTGAGCACTCATTTAAAGATGGTGGCAAACCTTATTATGCTCCGGGTTTAGGTGGGTGGAATACTATTAAACCAGGAGCATCTGGTACTGATTTGAACAATAATATTTCAGGAAAATTTGAATGGGGACGTGGAGAAAAAAATACTGGGTTTATACAAATATATAGAAATTATTATAGTGGCAATTTTTATGATAATAATAGTGACAGCAATTATTATGAAACTAAAGATGGTGTAGAAATTCAACAAACTTGGGAATTATCAAAAAATAATAAAGTAGTTGTTGGTGCTGATTGGCGAGAATCTGAGGTAAATAATCCTGGTACATATGGCGGTAAAATTGCTAAAATCAACAATAAGGCTATTATGTACAGGATAGCTGGGATTTTGCCGATTCTTGGCTTTTAAATGCGGGGCTTCGGTATGATAAACATAATTTTTTTGGAAATAAAACTACGGCAAGTGTAGCAGTAAATAAAAAAAAATTTAGTGAAGACAGTCATGCATATCTTTCTTGGGGGCAAATTTTTAATGCGCCACAGGCTAATGATTTATTCTATTATTCGCCATCAATCCCTGGGGTGTCAGGCGCGATGATAGGTAATGCCAAATTAAAACCTGAAACTGGTGAAGTTTGGACTATTGGCTATGATACAAAACTTAACGATAAAATACAATTGGGGATCAATGCATTTTACAGTGAACTTGATGATGCAATAAACTGGGCAGCTTTAGATCCAAATAATTTTTTAAGTGATTGGACAGTTGCTAATGTTGCTAAACAGAAAAAACGTGGTATGGAGTTTAATGTCAAACATAAGTTAACGGATGAGTTTTCAATAAATGGCAGTTATACCTATGTAAAGTTGAGGAAGATAATAAGGATGGAAATGGATTTAAACGCAATACTAATGTATCACCTAATCAGTATAAAATAGGCATAAGCTTTAATAAAGATAAATGGGATGCAGAATTATATGGACGTGGAGCTAGTGGTGCTGATAAAAGTAAATATGTAGATTCTAAGTATTTGACTTTAGATTTTTCTTTGCAATATAAAGTTCAAAAAGATTATAAAATTTATGCCAAAGCATATAATTTAACTAATGCTTCTTATGCTGAAACAGGTGGTGTTTCTAATGGCAAGTATTCTTTTCCTATGCCAGGACGCTCTTTCCTTATCGGTATGGAATACGCATTTTAAATAATGAAACGCAAATATATGGACTGGAGCATAAGCTTCGGTTCATATATAATTTGAAGGAGTTTTTATGAAAGTAGCATTATGTCATTTAGAACTTAGCAATGGTCCTGAGCAGAAAAATATAGAACTATTGGAAAAAGCAGTTCGAATTGCTGCTGAAAAAGGAGCTAATTGGGTAATTACTCCGGAAACAGCAGTGCAGGGGTATTACTTTTATAAATTAGAGCCAGAAACAAAAGTAGATAAACAACCGTCTTCTAAATTAAGTTTCTTATTATCATTAGTTAAAGACTATGGTTTATTTTTGTTTTTGGGGTGTGGTGAATACGATAGCGAATTGAACTGTAATTTTAATTCTTGTATTGTATTTGAACCAAGTGGAGAAATATGCGGCAGACATAGAAAAATTATTTCTCATGGTATCGGTGCTGAGTCTTGGGCGAGAACTGCAGATGTACTAAAACCTATCGATTGTTTGAATATTAAAGTTGGAGTGCTTGTATGTGCAGATGCATGGTACAGTGAACATGCTAAAAAGATGCAGAAAAAAGGCGCACAGATAATTATTGATATAGCAGCGTGGCCTCCAACGGAAGTTTGTGGCAATCCGTTAGGAGCATGGGAAAAATGTTCCTCTGTTACAGGATTACCAGTGCTGGTTTGCAATCAAACCGGAAAAACTGAATGGATGGATATGACTATTGGGCAAAGCGTCGTTATAGAGCATGGCAAAGTAAAATTTAGTTATAATGGGAAACAGGCAGTTTTATTATTCGAGTGGGATGAAGTTACAGGAATAGTTATATCAAAAAAAAAATTTGAAGTTATTTTTATTTAAAATTTGACTATATACTTGGTATATAGTTTAATATGATATAGTAATTTAATTGTAATGAAATTCTTATGGATATTTCTTACTATTATTGTGCTTTTAGGAGGAGTTATAGTGAAAAGAATGTCAGTATACCCATTTACAGCTATTGTAGGACAGGATGATATGAAAATGTCCTTAATATTAAATGTAATAAACCCGTCATTAGGCGGTGTTTTAATAAAAGGTGAAAAAGGTACTGCCAAGTCAACAGTAGTACGTGCTTTGGCCGAATTACTGCCGGCTATGGAAGCAGTACATGGATGTAAATTTCATTGTGATCCGGCAGATCCCAATCTGTTATGCGAAGATTGTGCATCTAAATATACTGAGGATAATAAATTAGTTGCCGATACCGTAAAAATGCGTGTGGTCGAGTTGCCTGTAAGCGCGACTGAAGATCGCGTTGTTGGTACTTTGGATATTGAACATGCGATTAAGCATGGCGAGAAAAAATTTGAGGCAGGTATTTTAGCTCAAGCCAATCGTAATATTTTGTATGTGGATGAAATAAATTTGCTTGATGACCATGTTGTAGATGTATTGTTGGATGCTGCAGCAATGGGAATCAATACAGTTGAGCGTGAAGGCGTTTCATATTCTCATCCGGCTCGTTTTGTTTTGGTTGGTACAATGAATCCTGAAGAGGGTGATATCCGCCCGCAGCTTTTGGATCGTTTTGGCTTGTCAGTAGTTGTTACAGGTGAGCATGATCCCGCGCAGCGTGTTGAGGTAATTAAACGTCGTTTGGTTTATGAGCAGGATGCCAATACTTTTATTGCCGGTTATCAGCATGATCAGGAAGAGCTGGCTGCAAAAATTACACAAGCCAGCAGTTTGTTACCTCAGGTAGATATCAACGAGGAACTTTTGGAAACTGTTGCTAAATTAGCTGTAGAACTTGGTGTTGACGGGCATCGCGCCGATATTACTGTAATTAAAACAGCTTTGACACTGGCGGCTTTTAATGGACGCAAAGAAGTGGAACTGGAAGACGTAAAAAATGCTGCCAAATTAGTATTGCCGCATCGTATGCGTCGTCGTCCTTTGAAGAAGGACAATTGGATTGGGATAAGGTTGAAAGTATTTTGTCCTCTGGGGCTAAAGGAGCGTTATAAATGCTGACTAATGCTATTTATCCTTTTGTGGCAGTAGTTGGGCAGGAGCAGTTAAAAAAAGCTCTGCAGATCGCTTTTAGTAAATCAAAAGGCAGGTGGCCTTTTGATTGGCGGTGAAAAAGGGACTGCTAAATCCACCTTGGTACGCGCTGCTAAAGAGATTATTGGCACAGAAGATAGTGGATTTGCCGCTTAATGCTACGGAAGATATGCTTTTTGGTAGTATCGATATTGAATATGCTGTTAGTAAAGGCGAACGCAGATTTTTGCCTGGGATATTAAGCAGAGCTACAGGTAATATTTTGTATATTGATGAAGCAAATTTATTGCGGCAGGAATTGCTGACTGCAGTTTTGGATGCTAACGCTTCTGGTATCAATCAGGTTGAGCGTGATGGCATTTCTTTTACTCATTCTGTATCGTATACTGTTATTGGAACAATGAACCCCGAAGAAGGAGTTCTGCCAGGTCATATATTAGATAGGTTTGGTATGTATGTTGATGCCCAAAGTGAGAAAGATGTGGTAATACGCACAGAAATAATTAGACGTTCTCTTGCCTGTGGCTTTGATATACAAAGCTTCAGAAACAGTTATTTTAATGAAACAGAAAAATTAGCGGCAAAGATTGCTTTGGCAAGGAGCATTGTAGAAGAAATTGAAGTATCAGAAGCCATGATGCAGCTGGCGGCACAAATGTGCGCACAGGCTTTTTGTGCCGGTCATAGAGCGGAAATTTATCTTTTGGAAGCCGCTAAAGCTATAGCCGCTTTAGCGGAAAGAAATTATGTTTTACCTAAGGATGTGGAAGAAGCTGCCATGTTTGTGCTGCCGCATCGTATGCGGAAGCCACCAGAACAACAACAGGAAAATCCGAAGCAGCAGGAAGAAGAACAGCCTGATGAGAATGAACAGCAGGATCAAGATGAGAACGAGGATAATGATGAAGACTCAAAGGAGTCACCGTTGGCGCCACCACCGCTTGATGATAATGAAGACGATGGTGATGAGGAAGATAACAGTGACGATGATGAGAATCAGGATGACGACAAAGAAAAAGAAGAGCAGAGTCCTGACAATGACAAAAATCAATTAGCACCGGAAGAACAGATTGCAGATATTGATAAAAATTTTAAGCTTCCTAAAATGGTTCTGAATTTAGGCAAAGATCGCAATGTCCGGCGTGGAAGTGGCAAACGCAGCACGACTAAAACAGATTTTAAACAAGGGCGTTATGTTAGGGCTGAAATGCCGAAAATAAAAGTGGAAGATTTGGCTTTTGATGCTACAATCAGGGCTGCGGCGCCGTTTCAGCGTCTGCGTGAAGATAACGGTTGCGCCCTGAATATTAAGAGTGAAGATTTACGGCAAAAAGTACGCGAAAAACGTATTGGCAATACATTTTTATTTGCAGTTGATGCCAGTGGGTCAATGGGAGCTCGTGAACGGATGCGGGCCGTAAAAGGCGCTATTTTCTATATGCTGCTGGAAGCATATCAGAAACGTGATCGTGTTGGTATGGTTGCTTTTCGCAGGCAAAAGGCTGAATTATTGCTGCCTATAACACGCAGCGTTGATCTTGCACAAAAGTGTTTGGCAGAAATGCCTACTGGCGGCAAAACTCCTTTAGCAGACGGTTTATCAACTGCGTTGGTAACTTTGGGAATGTTGAATAAAAAAGACAGCGAGTTAGAACCGATTCTGATTTTAGTAACTGATGGCAGAGCTAATGCCATAGAAGAAAACAGTGGTGATCCGGTAGAGAGTGCCTTAAAAATGGCTGAAAAAATTCGGAAGGCTAAAATTACCTCCGTTGTTATCGATACTGAAACAGATTTTATTAAACTGGGTGTGGCCAAAGCTGTTGCCAAAGCAATGGGAGCAACTTATTATAGCCTTAGCAGTTTATCTCAGGAACAGATTTTAAGAATAGTACGTAATTTAGATGTTTAAACAGGAGGTAAGAGGTAATATGATGAAAAAGTTAATAATGCTGCTGACAATTTGCATGATGTGCTTATTGGCGGTTTCAGCCAGTGCTGCAGAAAAGAATGATGAAGCACAACCTATCAATTGGGAAATTAGCATGATGACCAAGCCTACGGCTGAGGAAATAGAAGCAGCACGTTGGTCAATTGTTTTAGAAAACACTATGGGCGTTTATGCATATGACATGGATTCACTGTATTTCCCAGAAGAAAAAAACGGGGTTGTAAACAAAGATTTAGTTAATGTTGTTGTGAAAACTGTTTTTACAGACAAAGAATTACTAAAAAAAATGAATAAAACCTATGCAGAAAAACTGGCGAAAAAAGAAAAAGTTCAGTATTGTGAAATGCTGATGCAATTTAATGCGGCAGATAAAACCTATGGTGTAAAACAAATGGACGTTTATGGCAGCAAAGGAACGAAGCTTGAAACTAAAATAAATAACGGAGAACTTATCCCTGTGCCAGAGAAAACGTTTGCAGAGGCGATGCTGGAAATTTGTTTGCAAGCAGTGAATAATACATCCGAAAATTAAAATATAAATCCTATTAATGATATAAAATATCAAAAAACTAAATATGAAATTAATAAGAAAAATAATTGGTATATTAACTTGAAATAATACTTAATCTCATATATAATCTAGTATCATAACTAAATACTTATTGTCAGGTGACGTATGTCTTAATAGATAAGTTGGGTGTAATTCCTACACGATCCGTCGCTGTAAAAGTGAGCGAATCCAAACTAATGCCACTGGAAATATCTGGGAAGGCTTGGATAAGCTATGAACTTAAGTCAGAAGAACTGCCTGATGATTACTTTACTACTGCGTGAGACAGTTAGGTAATGTGTCGGCTTCTTTTGTTTTTATAATTAAGTCGTTTAATACCTTTTGCCTTAGGTGAGAGGTATTTTTTATTTGTTTATTGCAATTAAAGGCCAAGTACTGTGCGGCCATAAAGAAAGGGTACAGGAAACGTCTTTATTTCAATAATATAAAAAAAGTTGTGAAGGGAAGTTGAGTATGTTGAAAAAGAGTATGAAGAAAAGTGTTCTAATGGTAGCACTTATAAGTGGCAATGTCATCTGGGGGGGCACTGTAGTACATGCTGAAGAACCAAGTCAAGCATTTACGTTAGATCCTATGGTTGTAACGGCTACGAGATATGAAAAAAGGGATGTTGACGTACCTGCAAGTACAACTGTTTTAACAGGACAAGAACTTAAGGATACAGGTGCTAATAATTTAGGAGTAGCTTTATCAAAAGTACCTGGTATTGCGTATAAGCAATTTGGTCCATCTGGCGCGTCTATGGGAACAATGATTAATGAAGTCAATATTCGTGGTATTAGTAATGGTACATTGGTTATGGTAAATGGTAATCCGGTATCATGGCGTGGAAAATATAATCTGGATTCTATAGCTGTTGATAATATTGAACGAGTAGAAATAGTTAAAAGCGGTGGCTCTGTTCTTTATGGTAGTGAGGCTATGGGCGGCGTCGTTAATATAATTTTAAAGAAAAAAGGATCTAATACAATTGGTGTTGGTTTTGGTAACAGAGGCCAGCAAAATTATAATGCATCCGTAGGGAATGAAAAATTTACAATAGGATATAACCTTGAAAAATTTGGTAAAGTAAATGGTATATCTGAAAGTGATATAGATTATAATGATTTTGAAGGTTCAACAAGAACAGATGCCGATAATGTAGAAAAAAACAATGTTTCACTTGGCTACAATATCACAGATAATCTTAATTTCTCCTATAATTATTTTGAAACAAAAGTAGATTATAATAGATTTGTGGATTCTGTTAAAGCTACGTCGTCAGGGATTGTAGTTGGCGATCAGTTCAATGGAAGAACTTATACTTCAAACAGCATACATCGCAATTAAACTATAATGACAATAATATAAAAGCGAGTATGTATTTTAACCAAGCTGATATTTCTGCTAATGGCCCTACTTATATTACCTCTAAAGGAAAAAAGAGTTTTTCACAATATAATACCAAAGAAAGAAATCGTACTTACGGAACCGATGTGCAAAAAAATTGGACTATAGGAGAGAAATCAAAAGCAATTTTCGGCATGACTTATCAAAGAGAGTTTTATGATAAATCAGTTTTTACTAATGGTGATGATTATGCACGTAATAATTGGGCTGTTTATGGGCAGTGGGAACAAGCACTTGATGATAAAAACACTGTTATTGTAGGAGCTCGTGAAACATGGACAACAGGAGCGCCTGGAGGACAGAATTACAATAATTTCAGTGCTGCAGGGCAATACATACATAAACTGAATCAAAATCAAAGTTTATATGCCGCAGTGACACAATCATTTATTATGCCTACCTATGCACAAATGTATGGTGCTAGTGATAGTGCTATTCCTAATCCTAATTTGAAGCCGCAGACAGGGACAAATTATGAAATTGGTTGGAAAAAGGTTTCGGATAATCATAGTTGGAAAGCTGCATTTTATCATATAGATATTACTGATAATATTTCGGCCACATGGGAAAAGAACAAATCTGAATACACTTATGCTAATGAAGATTTTAAGAACACAGGAGTTGAATTAACCTGTGATATTGTTGGTAAAGATGGTCTTTCTTACAATTGGGGTATAAATTATGGTGATCCTAAAGTAAAAGGTACGAAGAAACCTTATTGGGACAGAAAATTTGGCAGAGTACAATTAAATGGTGGTATTACCTATAGTAAGGATAAATGGAGAAGTAGTTTAACTGCCAGCTATTTAGCTGATCGCGTTGGTACACCTAGTTCATCTCACTCTGAAAAAATTAAACCGTACTTGCTTACCTCTTTAAGTACAACATATCAAATGGATAAACACAGTGATATTACTTTAACAATGGATAACATATTGAACCGTAAAGATAATTTAAGTCATTCTGGTGGATCGGCATATTATGCAACTCCTTTTAATTTCTTATTAAGTTATAATTATAAATTTTAAAACATTATAGGCGGCATTCAAAGCCGCCTATATGATTATTTTGATAGTAATATATGTTTTTAAAAGAATTGGGAAATCAAAGAAAGTTACTTTTGATATAAATACATGAATAGTCATATAAATTTAGGAGGACACTATGTCAGACACAATTATCGAACTGAAAAATTTATCTATTGGCTACGGTAATAAAAAAGTTTTGCAAAATGTGAACACAAAGATAAACATAGGTGAGATAGTTGGTATTATAGGGTGTAATGGAGCTGGCAAAAGTACACTTCTTAAAACTATACGCGGTTTGTTGCCTAAACAAAGTGGTGAGGTTTTGTATTTTGGTTGTAATCTGGAAAGCTTTTCAGAAAAAGAACTTGCAAGGGAAATTGCTTATTTGCAACAAAGTGTAGAAGTTGGGTTTGGCTATACTGGTAAAGATATAGTGCTTGCAGGACGTTATCCTTATATGAAGTGGTGGAAAGGCGAAAGTATCGCCGATGAAGAATTAGCACTAAAATGTATGGAATATACCGGTACTAGAGAATTAGCAGAGAGGCCAGTAAATGAAGTCTCCGGCGGGCAAAAACAGCGGATTTTGCTGGCTAAGGTTTTGGCGCAGCAAACGCCGATTTTATTTTTAGATGAACCTACAACAGGATTAGATATGGTCTATCAGGAAGAGATTTTTCGCTTTAGTAAATCATTAACTGAAATGGGAAAAACTATCTTAATGGTAGTTCATGAATTGAATTTGGCTGCTAAATACTGCAGTAGAATAATTTTATTGGGAGACGGTACTGTTATTGCTGACGGAAAGCCTGACGATGTATTTACGGAGACTGTTTTGAGTAAAGCTTATCATGCTCCGGTCAGAGTTATTCGTAGCCACAACACAAATGAGATAATTGAAATAAGTACAAAAGAGGACAGCAGCAGATACCAGCGCGATAGAGAATTGCTGGAACTTATTTGCTGCAAGGGATATGTATGATAAAAAGGAATTTTTGTTGGATTGTGATAGCTGTTTTTATGCTTTCGCAGACTGCGTTTGCAGAAGGTATAAATTTAGAAACGGTTTATCCTTATAGTTTGGAACATAAAAATATTTATAAAACTGTGGGGAGTGCAACTAATCCATTCTATATAAATATTGAAAGCTATGATGCACCTGAACCTCAGGATGTCAATGTAGAAATTCTATTGCCGGAAGGTTTGACTTTTAATGAAGACGATGACTGGCAGGGAGTGAAAACAGGTAAAGGGCTGATTATTACAAGAAGTTGGACTTTACCAGCTAATTATGGACAGAATTTTGATTTACTTTATTTAAGGGCTAATGAAAAACTTACCGAAGGAAAACATGACATTGTTGTTAAAGTTAGCGGCAAGAGTTGGCAAAAGAATAATATTATTACCTTTACTCATGAATTTGGAGAAAAAAACGCAGATGCTATAAACCTACAAGAAAAACAGTTGGACAGTTCCAAATTTAACTGGTATATCCAATCTGTTACTTTGCCTGTAGATAATTTGGGAAATAAAGATGATCGTATCCAAGAGAGAACTGTTTATATTAAAGACACTGCCTTAGAATCTTTTCGTAATAGAATGACTGGGGATGGTGCTACTAATTGGGCGGCTGTTTTTAATCATCCGGCAGCACATCTGCTGTTAGAGATGCGTAATCCGCAGCAGGATACAAGAATCTTGAAATTTAGAGCTGAGTTGATAGATAAGTCTACTGGAGAAACAGCTGTTGGATTATGTACTGCCAGTCAGAGTGATAATGAAACTGAGCATGGGTGGTCTGGGAAATCAGGAATAGAAGATGCGTCTACGGCGATGATATCATTAGACGGCAAGAAAAGTCAGGCTTTTATTATACCCTTATATGTAGATTATTTCAGAGTTGTGGAAGGTGAATATAATTTACGTGTGACTGTATTCGGTAATGGGCAGGAAAAAATACAGGAGGTACCCATAACTATTGCTAAAAAACGTAGTATGGGTTTATTTGCTGTAGCTTTTTCATTTGGTTGTTTTATTTTAGTCTGTTTAACAATTGGTCAATTAAAAAATGTATTTTTGATATTGGCGCTAAAGGCGCTATTACTATTGCGTTGTTTGCGGCTGTGGCTTTTGGCAGCATTGTTGTGTCGACGACTTTATTTGGTGATTTGCTGCATGTGTTTTTAGGGCCTTTTTCCGGATTGCTTACAGGAGTATTGAACGGGGTTTTGTTATACCTTTTAGTTATGTCTTTACTGGTTATTTACAGAAAGCCGGGTATAGTGGCACTCATGTTTTTATTGAAGTGGATGTTAGCAGGACTTATGTTTGGCCGCTTTACTCCTCTTGGTATACTAAGTTATATGGTATATATAGTTGTGTTGGAAAGCATTTTGTATATCAGTGGATTTTATAGAAAACAAGAATTGACCTCGGGATATGTTTTTATAGTTGCTATATTGATTGGTACTGCGGATGCATTTATAACGATGATTAATTTAGAACAAATGATGTTTTTTTACAGATTATATTATGCTGATTGGTATATCGGTCTTTATATGCTTATCAACGGTTTACTCTACAGCAGTATTGGTTCGTGGCTTGGCTATAAGGTTGGAATAAAATTGCAGCAGGTTATGGGAGAATGATATGCTGAGAATAAGTGACGTTTCATACCGATATAAAACACGCAAAATTCCTACATTAAAACATTTGTCTCTGCATGTAACAGAAGGCGAAATGCTGCTTTTGGCCGGTTGCAGCGGTTGCGGCAAGTCTACGCTCATTAAAGCTGTCAGCGGTCTTTTAAATACTGCCGGCGCCGGTGAACTTGATGGGAAAATTTATCTGAATAATAAAGATACAGCGGAGATGACGCCTGAAGATATTGGAATATTGGTTGGTACTGTTTATCAATCGCCGGATGATCAGCTTTTTGCGATGACTGTTTCTGACGAAGTAGGTTTTGCGCTTGAAAATCAGGGGCTTGATGAGAATATAATTTCAGTTGAAGTACAAAAAGTATTAGAGCGAGTTGGACTTGCCGGTTTTGAACAAAATAGTATTCATACTTTATCAGGAGGACAAAGGCAGCGATTGGCTCTGGCTTCAGTACTCATCACGAAACCTAAGCTTTTGGTTTTAGACGAACCGGTAAGTCAGATGAATCCACAGGGTGTTGAGGATTTTTTGCAATTATTAGTATCTTTAAATCGTATAGACGGTATAACTATTATTGTAGTTGAACATCGTGTCAATGAACTTGCAAAATATTTTCCGCGTCTGGCAGTGATGTTTGAAGGTGAAGTTATTTATGATGGTCCAATAGAACTAGCCTGGCAAAAAATTGGTTCTGCAGAGAAATATGGTTTGAGAGAGCCGCAAAAAGTTAAATTGTGCCGGTTTCTGCATTTGTCTAAACTGATAGACGAAACGAGTAAAGTTGTTGATTTGATCAAAAGCGAATGTAAAATAGAAAAAACAGCACTGACCGTAAGATCAAAAAAAGCTTGTAGTGAAGCAATCGTAACTGGCAAGGCCATAAGGTATCGTTATCCTGGTTCTACAAGCGATACGTTGCAAGGTATAGATTTTGAGCTTTATAAAGGTGAAACTGTAGCGCTGATGGGGTTTAACGGTGCAGGAAAAAGCACATTGATCAATTTGTTGGGTGGATTAGCAGAACTGTCGTCAGGCGAACTGGATTTGTTGGGTGGAACGGTTGGAGAACGAGCATATGAAATAGGCTATTTACGTCAGGAACCTGACTTAATGTTGTTGGCTGACAGTGTTTGGGAAGAATTAACATGGAAAAATAAAAAAGTTAGGAAAGAGGTTGTATGGGAGCTTCTTGAAAAACTAAAACTGGAAAATAATACGAATGATTTTCCGCTCGCATTAAGTAAAGGGCAGCGTTTAAGGGTAGTTTTGGGAGCCTTGCTGGCAAGAAATCCCAAACTACTGCTTTTGGATGAACCAACAACGGGTCAAGATCAACAAAGTCTTGAAGAAATAAAAAAACTCATAGCATATTTTTCTCAAATGGGCGGCTGCGTTCTTTTTTGTACGCATGATATAGAGTTGGCATCAGAAATTGCAGATAGAGTGATTATTATGGCAAACGGTAAACTTATTGCAAATGGAGCGCCGGAAGTTATTCTATCTGATAGATGGATACTGTCAGCCGGCGGTTTAACTGTTCCGCCATTATTAGAAGTTTCCGAGGCGTTGTTATTACCCAAATGTATTACGGTAGAGGGGGTTGGACGTTATGTCAGTACGGCAGTTATGGGAAGGTTGTGATGCTGCAGTATGGGCACGGAAATTGGATGGAAGAACTAAATTGCTTATTTTGTTTTTAGTTGCGGTACTGGCTATAGTTGTTGATAACCCCAGAACATTGTTTTTACTTTTTACTGCGACGTTATTACTGCATTTGTCAGCTCGTACATCTATTTATAAGTGGCAGGTTTTAGCAATTTTATTATTACTGGGTTTATGGGGGTCTATGTTTAGCCAGGCGCTGTTTTTTGCGCAAACACCAAGGACTCCTTTATTTGTTATAATTGAACCAACTATGCCTGTTTTAGGACAAATAACAGGCGGTTTGTATATTTACCGCGAAGGGGTTATTTACGGAGCTGTACAGGGGTTAAGGTCAGCTATGATGTTGTCCTTAGGGTTATTTGTCTGTTGGACTTCCGATCCACGTCAATTGCTGAAAGCTCTTATCACCTGGAGACTATCTCCGCAGATAGCGTTTATGCTTGTGACGGCGATACGATTTTTGCCAGTGCTGGCTGCTGAAGCAGGGGAGGTTATTATCGCTTTACGTTTACGTTCTGATACAAGAGTTGGCCGCAAAAGTATTATCAGGCATTTACCTTATATTGCCAAACCATTATTGGCACGCTGTCTTAGAAGAGCTCAGACTTTGGCACTTTCTGTTGTCAGCAGAGGGTTCTTTCTGGCTACAGCGCGGAAAGATGAGTTTTGGAACACCAAAGAAAAATTTGTCTGTTGCTTACTGATTATTTTTACTATTGGTATAACTTTTAGTAAAATCGTATATTTACTTTCTGAACAAGGTCTGTATTTTGGTAATTTAAGAATAGTGTATGATTGGACGAAATTATATTTATGAGCAAAATAAAAAGTATTATTGCAATTGTCATTTTAATAATTTCCTGGTGTCTGATGTTTTGGATAACAGGCAACCGAACACCATGGCAAGCTTTTTCTTCTACAGACAAGGGCGATGGAGTAAGCGTTTTTTTAGGTGATATTCCAAGTGAAAATTATGATCGGATGGGTTTTACTAAAGGGTTAATTGAATATATTGTTTCTAAAAATGCATGGTTAGTTGGAACCGATAGAGGTGAATTATTTTTATTTGACAATAGTGGCAAGCAGATATGGAAACGTTCTTTGGGGATTGGCAAACTGGTATCACTGTGTGTATCTCATGATGAAAAAATTACTTTTGTAGGTGAGCAAAGTCCGGCTGGTAACTTATATGCAATCGATCTTGATGGCGGTGATATATTGTGGAAATTTGCTGCTGAAAAGGTTGTTGGCGTTGAACCTGACAAACGTTCTTATCCAAGCATCGTACATATTTGTATTGATAAAGATGATAATGTTTACGCAAATGCTTATCGATTTGTTACAGCGAAAGATGGAGGGCGCGGCTATAATGGTAAAGCTGTTGCTTTTAATAAAAACGGTGAGCAGCTTTGGCAATTCCCAGAGAGTGAAAATATTGATAGTTGGATCAATTGGTGTGATGTTAATGATAATAACGATAAAGTCGTATTATCAACTTCTGCTTATGAAATCAGACCTGATATGAAATACCGTGATACAATGTATTTGATAGATAAAAAAACAGGTCAACTGATTAATTCTATTGAAGTACCGCCTGTTGCTCCGTTCGAGAACACTGTTATGCGTGGCAGCCCTAATTTTTCTGAAGATGGAGAGTTTTTGGCTGCAGCCTGCAGTGACGGACGAGGAATGCTTTTTGATGCTGCTGGAAAAGCTTTATGGCAGCGTGAGTTATCTAAACCTGCTCAAATAGATAATGTTTGGATTAATGCATCTGGTCGAGATGGGTTTGCTGCAGAGGCTGGCGTTATTTTTACAACGATCAATACATTTAATAGAGAAAACTGGCAGTTACCGACTCCGGTTGAACATCCAAGTAATAATAGTATGTTCGTATTTAATTATGATGGAACATTTAAATATAAATATAGAGCCTTGGGGACAATGGAGCAGATAGATTTTTCTAATAATATGGCGGCGTGTGCTGTTGGACGCAATGTTAGAACTCATAATTACGCTGCTCATGGAGCGGTAGTGCTTGATTTAAACGATGGGACAGAATTGAATTTCTTTCATACTGAAGGACCATTACAAGCAGTTGCAATAAGTAGTAATGGAAAAAAGATAGCTGGAATAGAGGCTCCTGCTGTAACTCCTGGAGGTAAGATCATTGGGGCCTATAGACTGCATATCTGGCAGCGTTGAAAACAAAGGGGTATTTCATGATTCATAATTTTTTACATTATTATAAACCGTACAAGAGCATACTTTATGGTGTGGTAATTGGTTCCCTTGTTGCTGCATTACTGGATTTAGTCTTTCCTATGTTGGTGCGGCAAATATTGAATGAAGTCTTACCACAAAAAAACACTGATAGATTATTACATGATACAGGTATACTGTTTATTTTATATTTGGGCAATTACGGTTTGCTCTATCTTGTTAATTACCATGGACATTTGATGAGTGCAAAGATAGAGAATGATATGCGCCGCGATTTGTTTGAGCATTTGCAGCAAATGTCGTTTAAGTATTTTGACAATGCCAAGACGGGGCAACTGTTGTCAAGATTGACCAGTGATATAGCTGAAATAGGAGAATTGTCATTCAGAGGACCCAATGACATCATTGTTTGCTGTATTACTATGATTGGTACAATTGGCATCCTTTTTTGGATGAATGTTTACTTGGGGATTTTGATTGCTGTTTTATTAATTGCTAAAACGCTGCATACTGTGTATGTAAATAAAAAAATGAAAGCAGCTTTTAGAGAGAACAGGATAAAAAGCGGTGAAATAACAGCCAGGGCGGAAGAAAGTTTAGGTGGAATACGGTTAGTAAAAAGCGTTTGCTCAAGAGGAATATGAACTGGCGAGATTTATGGAAAAAAGTTTGGATTTTTTGGAAACAAGACGAAAATCTTATAAAATTTTGGCTTATTTTTCTGGCAGCGTAAATTTTTTTACAAATATTACCAACTTACTTATTTTGGCTTGTGGAGGGTTGTTAATAGCCAAGGATAAGCTGTCGTTGAGTGATTTTGTTGCTTTTTTGTTATATGTCAATTTATTTATGAAACCGCTTTTACGTCTAACGGTTTTTACTGAAATGTACCAACGTGGAATGGCTGGATTCCAGAGATTTTATGAAATTATGGAAATGAAACCTGAAATTATCAATCAGAAAGATACGGTTGTTTGTAAAAAAATACGTGGAGAAATAGAATTTGATAATTTAGTATTTGGTTATTCTGATCAGAAAAAGGTAATTAAAGGATTTAATTTAAAAATAGCTCCGGGCCAAACTGTAGCATTTGTTGGAGAAACAGGTGCGGGTAAGACAACGATTGCAAGCCTATTATTAAGATTTTATGATCCGCTTAGCGGCAGGATTTTAGTTGATGGAATCGATATACGTCAGTATAAACAACAGGAACTGCGTCGTAATATAGGAATAGTGCAGCAGGATGTTTTTTTATTTTCAGATTCTGTGACGCATAATATTGCATATGCAAAACCTGAAGCTGAGCAAAGTGAAGTAGAAAACGCTGCCAGGCTGGCCGCGGCTGACAAATTTATTGAGGAGCTCCCCAATAAGTATGCTACTGAAATTGGTGAACGTGGCGTGAAACTATCCGGGGGACAAAAACAGCGTCTTGCTATTGCCAGAGTATTTTTGAAAAATCCGCCTATTGTAATTCTAGACGAAGCGACTTCTTCTTTAGACAATTATACAGAAAAATTAATACAGGAGTCGTTGGACAAGTTGGCGGAGAATAGAACAACTCTTATTATTGCTCATCGAATGTCGACAATAAAAAATGCAGATAAAATAATCGTTTTGAATAATGGTGAAGTTGCAGAAATTGGAACACATTCTACCTTGATGTCAGGGGGTGGTCTGTATTATAATCTATATAATGCTCAGAAACAGACTGATGACAAATAGGTGATTTGATGATTAGCATAGAAAATTTAACTAAACGTTTTGGCGAGCGTATTGCAGTAGCAGGAATAGATTTAGAAATTAAAAGTGGTGAGATATTTGGCCTTTTAGGACCTAATGGAGCTGGGAAGACTACTACAGTCAGGATATTAACCTTACTTTCCAAGAAAAAATCCGGTTCTGTAAAAATATGCGGATACGATATTGAAAAAGACAGCGAGAGAATTAAGGAACTAATTGGCGTTGTACCGCAGCATATGAGTTTGGATCAGGATCTTACGGGAAGGGAAAACTTAGTTTTGCAGGCAAGGCTGCATCATTTGAAGAATAAAGCTGCTATGGAACAGCGAATCAATGAAATTTTAGAATTTGTGGAACTTACAGATAGGGCTGATGACAAATCCAGAAGGTACTCAGGAGGAATGAAGCGGCGCTTGATGATTGGCATGGCACTTTTGCATAAACCTAAAATGTTATTTTTAGATGAACCAACTGTTGGATTAGACCCACAAGTACGGCGTAAGATGTGGGATTTGATCCGTAAAATGAATGAAGCTGGAATGACAGTGCTTTTAACTACTCATTATATAGAAGAAGCAGATCAGTTATGCAGGCGTGTTGCAATTATGAATAGAGGTCGTATTATAGCTGTTGATACACCGCAGAAGCTGAAAGAAAAAGTTGGCAGGGTTGTTGTTGAACATATGGAAGCAGACGGCATGATTAATAATTTTTTTGATAATCGTGAGCAGGCTGCATCTTATGTGGCAGGATTAAACTCTAATGCAACTGTGCGCGAAGCAAATTTAGAAGATGTTTTTATTGAATTAACGGGGAGGCGAGTAAATGATTAGTAATTTTTGCTATGATGTCTATACCGTTTTTTGCGTGATTGGGTGGTTTTTAAAAAAATATTTTTTAAATTCTTATGTTCGCGCATGATTACGCCTTTTTTGTATATTTTTGCATTTGGGATCGGGTTGGGGAGAAATGTTTCTGTTGATGGTGGGAGTTATTTGAGTTTTCTCATTCCGGGTATGATCGCGCTTAATTCGATGAATATTTCTTTTAATACTATTGCTGCTCCTCTTAATATGTCACGTATTTATCATCATACTCTGGAAACATATTTGATTTCGCCAATTTCAGGAGCTGCATTCGTTTTTGGTAAGGTTTTATCAGGTACAGTGCGTGGACTGATTTCTTCTGTAATTATAGTGCTTATTGCGGAATTATTAGGGGTACATTTATATTTGGGAGGCTGGTTTATTCCAGTGCTGGTCCTTAACTGTTTTGTGTTTGCAGCACTGGCAGTAGTGGCGGCAATGACTATTGACAGCCATGAAGAGATGAGTAGTTTTAGCACGTATGTTTTAGTGCCGATGTCTTTTTTATGTGGGACATTTTTCAAAGCTGACAGTTTTCCTGAAATAATAAAGTGGTCTTTAAGTATTTTACCGTTGACTCCTGCTAGTAGTGCATTAAGAGCAGCGGCAAATAAAATGCCTGTAGAATGGCATTGGCCGGTTATTATGGCGATATATTTTCTCATATTTTTTAGTTATGCCTGTCATTTGCTGAAAATGAAAAAAGAGGAATAGAGTGATGTTTTTTAAATATTTAGTGTTGAATATATTATAGTTTTTATTGCAAATATTAATCTAACGTGATATAATTCCAATCAGTAATAAAACTTAATAAGCGGAAATCTAGGTGTGAATACTTAATAGAAAAATTGGTTGGAAGCCAATACGGTCACGCCGCTGTAATGTCGAGCAAACCTCAATTATTGCCACTGGGAAACTGGGAAGGCGGGGTAAGCAATGAAGCAGAGTCAGAAGAACTGCCTAGATTTTTCTACTGTAATCCAGCGAGTGACAGGAACAGGTAGTATGAAGTAGGTATAACCTTTCTGTTTTGCGGAAAGGTTTTTATTTTTTAATAAAATGTAAAATTTTAATTCGTTTAGTAAGTTAGCGTTGGCAAACTCAATTAAATTTGGTATTATTAATAATATAAAAATTTTAGGAGGCATTTTTGATGGAATCAATTAAGGAAGCTGTTGAGTATTTTCATAAAGGCGGGCTGGTAATGTGGCCGCTGTTATTGTGTTCAATAATAGTTGTTACTATAGCTATAGAGCGGTATTTGTATTATAAAACTGCTGATTCTGGTTCGTTATTTACGCAGGAATTTTGTACTTTAATCAGTAAAGGTGATGTAGTAGGTGCTGAACAATTGGCGTCAGCGTCTGCTGGTGAGTGCGCACGTATTATTCGTGAGACTATGGTTTTGTCTGGCGACTGTACAAGGCACTCTGCCTATATGGAATCTCAAGCTGGGCTTGTTATAGCTAAATTGCGTAACCGCCTGCATTATCTTGGTGTTATCGTTACAATGTCTCCTTTACTTGGATTATTAGGTACTATTATTGGTATGATTGGTTCTTTCAGTATTTTTAATCTGCAGGAAGGACAACCAATGGCAATTACGGGTGGCATTGGTGAAGCCTTAATTGCAACTGCCAGCGGTTTATGTGTGGCCATTTTAGCATTATGCGCGCATTCTTATTTTGCGCAGCGTCTGGATACTTCCATAACTAATATGGAACAATGCTTTTCGGCTTTGCTGGAGGCTGAAAGCAGAGGTGACATCTAATGAAACTGCGTGATAGCAGAAGCCTTAAACAACCTGAGCTAATGATAATACCAATGATCGATATTATGTTTTTTCTGCTGGTATTTTTTATGCTTAGTACGATGTATATGGTTGATTTAAAAACAATTCCTATAAAGTTGCCTAAAGCGGAATTTTCGGCAGTTGACACTCAGACAACCTTTGCCGTTTCTGTAAAAAAGGACGGTAGCATTTGGCTTGGTGATAAACAGACTGACATTGCCAGTTTAACTATGCAGGCAAAAATGGAACAGAAAAACAATCCGCGTTTTTCAATCGTTATTAGGGCAGACAAAGATGCAGATTATGGTAAAGTCATAACTTTGCTGGATAGATTAAAAGGTGCAGGAGTTCAAAGGTTTGGTTTAGCAACGGATGTAGGAGCTGGTGAATGATGGATGACTCTAAAAAGAGGTTCCAAATAGGTTTTATTGGCTCATTAGGATTTCATTTATTTGTATTTCTTGTTTTGGCGTTTGCCGGTCTATTCGCTGCTAATCATGTTGATGATAAGATCGTCGAAATAGCAGTTTTTGGCGGTGGCGGAGGAGGCGGAGGAGGCGGCGGCAGCGGTATGAAGCCAGCCGATGCTACAGAAGCAGATTTGGCAGCAGCGAAAGCGAATGCCTTGCAAAATAAACAGCATAGTGCTTCGCAGCCACAACAGCAGATAAAAAAATCCGGCCAAATAAATACTGACGATATAATTGAAAAAACTAATCGTCAGGAGCAAGTGTATCAACAACAGCAGAATAATCAAGTCAATGAAAATGTATCTGAGGAATTACAGACCCAAAGTAAAAATATTGCCGGTGCTGATGTGAAAGAAAATACTGGCAGTGGTGGTGGTTATGGTACTGGCCAAGGAAGTGGATATGGAAGCGGCAGTGGTTCTGGCAGTGGAACTGGAACAGGCGGCGGACATGGTGCTGGAGTGGGTACTGGTATAGGTGACGGAGCAGGTTCTGGAATGGGTACTGGAGAGGGTGGCGGCTATGCTGGCGGTGATCCTTCGGCAAACCCTGCTATTCCTCCGCGTTTGTTAAAAAGTCGTCAACCTAGCTATCCAAGCAGCGCCAGAAGTGCCAGCATTGAAGGAACGACGACAGTGCGCATTTTGGTAGGCTACGACGGTGAAGTTGAATCTGTCATTGTCGCAGAATCTTCTGGTAATGCTGCTTTAGATGCTGCTGCTGTTGATGCATGCTATGGCTGGCGTTTTAGCGGTGCTAAAAATGGTGTTGGACAAAAAATACGTTGCTATACATATGTTCCTATTACTTTTAGGCTAAGATCAATTTAAAACTTAATAAGAATCTCCATTGGTTTTTTCTGAATTTTATGCTATAATGATACGGTAATTTGATATTATTAGGTGCCCGTGAGGGCGTAAATGGCAAGATCGGTGTAAATCCGACACGGTCCCGCCACTGTAATAACGCTGAGGCGTTTAAGTCAGGTGCCTGCCTATGTGTGAAAGCTGTATCCACGAGTGATGGAGATGGCAAGAGAGCTGTGTCTTTTAAGGATAAGTATGCGCTTGTATCTTTGTGACTTCTGTCGGAAACGGCAGGAGTCTTTTCTAATTATTAGTAAAAAATACTAGGTGGCAGAATGTCTTTAGCAAGATGTTTGTTCAGGAAGAGGTTGACGCATGGAAGAATATCAGATTTCTCAAGGGAAACGTTTGCGTTGTGGTTATACAACTGGAAGTTGTGCGACTGCAGCCTCCAAGGCTGCTGCAATGATGCTTCTGACAGGTAAACGTGTTGATTTTGTTCAGATAGATACCCCAAAAGGTATTATACTTAATTTGGAACCAGAAGATGCTGTTATTACTGAAATGAGCGTAACATGCGCTATTCGTAAGGACAGTGGCGATGATCCTGATGATACGAATGGGATATTGATTTATGCTACTGTAGAAAAAACAGCAGAAAAGGGGATAAATTTATTAGGCGGTATTGGCATTGGCTATGTAACTAAACCAGGATTGGCCTGTAATGTTGATGGACCTGCCATTAATCCGACACCTCGGAAAATGATTGTTTACGAACTTGAAAAAGTAATGAAGTCTGCAGGATATGAACAAGGGTTAAAAGTTACTATTTCAGCTCCTGAAGGCGTTGAAATTGCCAAGAAAACTTTCAATCCACGTTTAGGTATTTTAGGTGGCATTTCTATTTTAGGAACCAGTGGAATTGTTGAACCAATGAGTGAAAAAGCTTTGATAGAAACAATGTATGTGGAAATTGATACACAGGCAGCGTCTGGAAATAAAAATTTGCTGGTGTTTTTTGGCAATTATGGAGAAGACTTTACTCGTGATGTACTGGGACTTAATATTGATGATGCCGTGACCTGCAGTAATTTTGTTGGGGAACTTTTAGATTATGCGGTTTATAAGGGTTTTGAGACCTTGCTGTTAATAGGCCATTCAGGAAAGCTGGTAAAACTAGGGCAAGGTGTGATGAATACCCATTCAAAATATGCTGATTGCCGCACAGAGTTAATGGCTCTTTTGGCACTGCTTACCGGTGCTAAAGTGGAAGTTGGTAAAGAAATTATCGATTGTCCGACTACAGATGAAGTAGTGAAGATTTTGCAGCGTGAAGGTATTTTTGAAGAAGTAATAAGTGGTGTTACTGAACGTATTGATTTTTACATGCAGCATCGCGTGCATGGTAAAATAAAAACGGCAGCACTGATGTTTTCTAACGTATATGGTATTTTAGGAAAAACAGCAGCTGCTGACGAACTAATTAAATTACATTTAAAGGACAAACAGGAAGGATGAAAAACATGAGAGGTAAATTGTACAGTGTAGGTATCGGACCGGGGGACCCGGAATTATTGACTTTAAAAGCAGTGCGTCTGCTCAAAGAATGTGACGTTGTTGCTTTGCCTAAAGGTGATACCGATGTCATGACTGCTAAAAATATTGTCAATCAGGTAGTTGATCTTGATAAAAAAGAACAGCTTATTATTTATATGCCGATGACAAAAGATATGGCAGTAATGGATAAAGCTCATCAGGAGGGCGCCGATGCTGTAATAAAATTGCTTGATGAAGGCAAAAATGTTGTTTTCATTACTCTTGGTTGTCCTACAGTATACGCAACCTGCATTTATGTGCATAAGCTTGTTTTAAAAAGCTGGCTATGATGCCGAATTGGTTGCAGGTGTAACTTCTATTTGTGCTGTCGCGGCAAAGCTGAATGTGTCTTTATGTGAAAGGGCAGAACCGCTTATTGTGCTGCCTGGCAGTTATAAAGAAGCATCTAAATTTCTTGATGGACCTGGTAATAAGGTATTAATGAAATCTGCCAGTGAAATTGCCAGAGTACGTGACGAATTAAAAGAACGCGGGTTGATTAAGAATGCAGCCATGGTTGAACGCTGTGGTTTACCGGGAGAAAAAGTGTACCGTGATCTTAATGAGATTGATCCTAACAGCAGCTATTTTTCTGTAATCTTGGTTAAAGAAAAGGAGTTTGACAAATAATGATTTATTTTATTGGTGCAGGGCCTGGTGCCGCTGATTTAATTACTGTTAAAGGTAAAGAACTTTTGGAAAAGGCTGATCTTATTATTTATGCCGGTTCATTGGTTAATCCGGAGCTTTTGAACTATGCAAAACCGGAATGCATTATTATGGACAGTGCTAAAATGACTTTGGAAGAGGTCATTGCAGCTATGGTTCCGGCAGCACAGGCCGGTAAATTGGTTGTGCGTTTGCATACTGGTGACCCGAGTGTTTATGGTGCTCATCGTGAACAGATAGATCTTTTGCGCAGTTATAATCTTGATTTTGAAATTGTTCCGGGTGTAAGTTCTTTCTGTGCGGCGGCTGCCTGTTTAGATGCAGAGTATACTTTGCCTAATGTTAGTCAATCTGTTATTATTACCCGTATGGAAGGACGTACACCGGTACCTAATAAGCAAAAAATCGCTGATTATGCAGCTCATAAAGCAACAATGGTTATTTTTCTTTCCAGCGGTATGTTAGAAAAATTGCAGAAGGAATTGATTGCAGGCGGCTACACTGCTGATACTCCGGCTGCTATTGTTTATAAAGCCTCATGGCCTGATGAGAAAGTATGCCGTTGCACAGTAGGAACTTTGGCAGAAACTGCGAAAGAACATAATATTACTAAAACAGCTTTGATTACAGTAGGAAACTTTTTAGGCAATATTTATGACCGCAGCGAACTCTATAATCCTACTTTTGCACATGGATATCGTGCTGCTGATCCCAGCAAATTGGATTTAAAGCCAGAGGTAAAATAAAATGAAGGCTGTAGTATACTCCTTTACCAGACGTGGAGCAATGCTAAGTATAAATATTGGTGAAGCACTGCAAAAGTTTGATTTTGAAGTGCGATGTTTAACTATGCCAAAATTTGCTGAAGAAAAAATATTTTTGGAAGCGATGGACGATCATAATAAAGCTTGTGAGTATGCGTTTAAGGAGTGCCAGCTGATTGTATTTGTTGGAGCGGTAGGAATTGCAGTGAGGACGATAGCTCCATATATAAAGAATAAATTAGTTGATCCTGCTGTATTGTCTGTAGACGAAGGCGGAAACTTCGTTATACCATTATTATCAGGTCATATCGGCGGTGCTAATGGATTTGCAAAAGTCTTAGCGAAAGTAATAAAAGCTACTCCCGTAGTTACTACAGCTACAGATGTGAATAAGCTTTTTGCTGTAGACGAGTGGGCGGCACGCAATAATATGATTATTAACAGTATGAAAGCAGCGAAAGATTTTGCCGCTGCGTTAGTAGATGGACAGGAAGTTGGACTTTTTACCGATTATCCAATTATTAGTGCCTTACCACGCCAGATTGTTCTTAAAGACAAAGGGGTTACAGGTTTGGCTATTACAAAAAATAGAAATGTGAATCCTTTTGATTTAACGGTTCAGCTTTGGCCCAGAAATATTTATTTGGGAATCGGCTGTCGTCGCGGAACAACGTTAGAAAGTATAGAAACTTTAGTTTTACCAAAACTGAAAGAACTTGGTATAGACTTACGTACTATCGTTGGTGTGGCATCTGTTGATTTAAAAAAAGATGAGGCTGGCCTGTTGAATTTCGCAGCTAAATATAATTGGGAAATTAGTTTTTTTACTGCTGAAGAATTACAAAATGCAGCAGGTGAATTCAGTAGTTCTGATTTTGTGAAATCAGTTGTAGGCGTAAGTAATGTTTGCGAGCGTTCAGCAGTATTGGCGGCCAATAACGGCAGTATAATTTCATCAAAATGCAGTTTGAATGGAGTAACATTAGCTGTTGCTGAAGCCGATATTGTACTTGACTTTGAAAAATTATCTTGAATGTATGTTTGAAGGAGAATTAATATGACGCAAAAAGTTTATGTTGTCGGTCTTGGACCAGGTGGTATCGAACAAATGACCCAAAGAGCTAAAGCTGCTTTGGAAAGTTGTGATGTTATTGCAGGTTATCATGTATATATCGATCTTATTAAAAATGATTTTACAGGCAAGGAATTTTTGACTACTGGTATGCGTAAAGAGGTAGATCGTTGCAAGCTTGCTATAGAAGAAGCGTTAAAAGGCAAAACCGTAGCGATGATTTCCAGTGGTGATGCCGGGGTTTATGGCATGGCAGGGATTATGTATCAAGTAGCAGCAGAACATCCAGAATTGGAAATTGAAGTTGTTCCTGGTATTACAGCTGCTTGTTCAGGCGCTGCTGTTTTAGGAGCTCCGCTTATCAGTGATTTTTGCCTGATTTCTTTAAGCGATCTGCTTACCCCATGGGAAAAAATTGAAAAGCGCTTAGATTGTGCTTCACAGGCAGATTTCTGTATTTGTTTATACAATCCATCCAGTTTTAAACGTCATGATTATCTACAGAAAGCTTGTGATATCATGCTGAAAAATCAACGTCCTGATGTTCCGGCAGGCATTGTACGCAACATTGGGCGTGATGGTGAAAATTATGAAATCACTACTTTACAGGAATTACGTGATAAAGAAGTAGATATGTTTTCTACTGTTATCATCGGCAATTCGCAAACAGAAGTTATTAATGGTAAATTAGTAACTCCTAGAGGTTATAAACTGTAATGAAACCGGTAGTTTGGCTGATTGGCGGAACCAGTGAAAGTCGTAATCTGATTAAGTTTATGGCTGAACTTGATATAATCCTTTATGTTTCTGTGGCAACTGATTATGGTGCAAGTCTGATTGAAGCACAAACTAATCTTCATGTAATGGTAGAGCGTATGGATTTGGCTGCAATGCGGAATTTTATTACAGTAAATAAACCGGATTGTGTGATTGATGCAACTCATCCATATGCTACGATAGTTACGTCAACAGTACAAAAGGCCTGTAAAGAAACTGGCTGTGAATATTTGAGATTGGTAAGACCTGCTGCTGAAGAACATAAAAACTGTATTATAGTCCAAGATTTTAATGAAGCTGTTGAGTTATTGAGCCATACGGAAGGTAATATCTTTCTGACTACAGGCAGTAAAACATTGCAGGAGTTTACTTCTGTTCCTGATTATAAAGAGCGTATTGCGCTAAGAGTTTTGCCTATGCTGGATTCTTTAAGTAAAGCGTTAGAGCTTGGTTATAAGCCAGCTAATATCATTTGTATGCAGGGGCCTTTTTCTGAATTGCTTAATATAGAGATGATGAAAAGGTATAACAGCAGATATTTAGTTACAAAAGATTCCGGTAGCGTTGGCGGTTTTGAGGAGAAGGCGCAGGCGGCTACAAAAGCAGGTGCTAAATTAATAGTCATTGCCCGCAATGGCGAAGAGCTTGGAACTGGTTATAGTGAGATAGTAAAATTACTTAAAGACCGATATGGTAGTTGTAAGTAAAAAATATAAAAGGAGATTTAATATGTTACGTGTAAATATCGTCGGCATTGGGCCAGGTAATCCAGAGCTTTTAACAAATCAGGCTCGCCAGGCTATTGAAGAAAGTAATATTTTGATAGGCGATAAAAGGATGCTTGCTGCTTTTGGAGCAGGGAAGTGTCTTTTTGACACCATAAAATCATCAGAAATTACTGAAATATGTCAAAAAGCTGATGCTGAAAAAGATGTTGTAGCAGTGTTAGTCTCTGGTGATGTAGGCTTTTTCAGTTTAGCCAAGACGATTACTGGTAAGCTTGCTGATTGTGAATGCCGCAGATATTGTGGCATCAGCAGCTTGGTCTATTTTTCTCAACAATTAAATATAGCTTGGGATGATGCTAAAATTGTCAGTATGCATGGCAGAAATCAAAATCTAATTGCTGCAGTAGCGCAAAACAGTAAAGTATTTTCACTTACCGGAGGCGAGCATTCTCCTAATCAACTATGCCTGAAACTTTGTGATCATGGTATGGCAGATGTAAAGGTATATGTTGGTGAAAACCTTTCTTATCCAGAAGAAAAAATCACTTATGGTACGGCGTCGGAAATCAGTAAATTGGAGTTTCCTTCTTTGTCTGTGATGATGATTTTGAATGAACATGCTAATGACTTTAAATACACTGTCCATGGTTTAAATGATGATCTTTTTATTCGCAGTAAAGTTCCAATGACGAAACAAGAGGTGAGGTCTGTTTCAATTTCCAAATTAATGCCAAAAGTAACAGATAATATTTACGATATTGGTGCGGGAACAGGTTCTTGTTCGATAGAATTGGCATTGCAGGCTCAAGCTGGACGTGTATGGGCATTTGAACGCAACCCTTTGGCATTGGAATTACTTGAGAAAAACAAAGCGTTATTTGCTGTTAATAATTTGGATATTGTTGCCGGAGAAGCTTCGGAACAAATTGTTGATATGCCTGCTCCTGACTGCGTATTTATTGGCGGCAGCGGTGGTAATTTATGCAAAATGCTTGATATTATTTATACAAAGAATTCTGACTGCCGGGTTGTTATCAATGCAATTACACTAGAAACACTAATAGAAGTTGTTGAATATTATAAAACCCGTTCTGAGTATGATTTAGAGATTGTTAATGTTTTTGCCGCCCGTGGTAAAAAACTAGGGGCATATAATTTGATGATGGCCCAAAACCCTGTTTATATAATGACTGCGTTGAAAAAGGGTGAGTAAAATGTCTGAAATGTTTTTGCCTCGTTTCATGATTGCTGCCCCAAATAGTGGCAGTGGAAAAACTACTGTAGTATGTGCCTTGCTGAAAGCTTTGCTTGATCAGGAGTACAAAGTAGCCGCCTTTAAATCTGGGCCCGACTATATAGATCCAATGTTTCATTCGCGCGTAATTGGTGCTAAGTCACGTAATTTGGATTTATTTATGTTAGGCAGGGAAACAACAAAGTATTTGCTGGCAAAAAATGCTTGTGATTGTGATATAGCCGTACTTGAAGGCGCTATGGGATTTTATGATGGTATGGGTAAAACAGAGCAGTGCAGTGCTTATGATTTAGCTCATGTAACTAAAACGCCGGTTATTTTAGTCATCAATGGAAAAGGTGCAGCTTTGTCTTTGGCAGCTTTAATAAAAGGTTTTAAAGAATTCAGACCTGACGCGAATGTACGAGGCGCAATACTTAATAATGTCACTGCTATGAGCTATAAGTTTTATAAAGAAGTAATTGAGTTGGAAACAGGTGTTAAATTAGTCGGTTATTTGCCTCATATGGATGATTGCAATTTTGAAAGCAGACATTTGGGATTGGTAACCGCAGAAGAAATTGGTGATTTGCAGGAAATTATCAGCAGATTAGCAGAACAGGCAGCTAAGACTATTGATTTTGATGAATTGCTGGGTATTGCAAACAGTGCTGAGGATCTTGTTTATGAAGAACAGCCTGTTGCAAGTGTAGCTAAAGTAAAAATAGCAATAGCACAGGATAAAGCTTTTTGTTTTTATTATCAGGACGCTCTAGATTTATTGCAGGAGTTTGGTGCCGAACTAATAACGTTTAGTCCTCTTGTTGATAAAGAATTGCCAGAATGTGATGGAATAATTTTAGGAGGAGGTTATCCTGAGCTTTATGCAAAAGAGCTGGCAGAGAATATATCAATGCGTACAAGCATTAAAACTGCTCTAAAAATAGGTAAGCCTTGTTTTGCTGAATGCGGTGGATTCATGTATCTTTTGGAGCGTTTTCAAGCAGCTTCGGGAGAGATTTATGAGTGGACAGGTGCAATAAGCGGAGAAACCTTTATGACGGCAAAGCTTAACCGCTTTGGCTATATAACATTGACTGCTGAAAGTGACAATGTTTTTTGCAAAATCGGTGAGAAAATAAATGGACATGAGTTTCATTATTCCGACAGTAATAATAATGGGCATGATTTTTTAGCCTTGAAAGCTTCAGGAATTTCTGAATGGAGTTGTAGTCATGCTAATAAAGTTCTGTATGCTGGCTATCCACACATTCACTTATGGGGAAATATAAATTTTGCACGAAATTTTATTCGTGCCTGTGATGAATTTGCAAAAAAACGGGATTGATCTGCTGATGGTTTTAGCTGTTAGTATTTATTTAAGGGGAATTGGATTATGATGCTTTTATTTGCCATTATAGCGGGCTTTATTTTAGACCTGCTGATTGGCGACCCGCGTTGGCTGCCTCATCCGATTTGTTTAATTGGAAATTTGATAAGCTTTTTAGAAAAGCTGCTACGCAGTATTTTTGGAAAAAGCTCGCGTGGCTTATTGGTAGGAGGCGCTGTATTAGTAATATTAGTGCTTGCTTTTTCGTTTTGCGTTCCATTTTTAGTATTGGCTTTGGCAGAAAAAATCAATCCGTGGTTGGCTTTTTGCTGTAGAGAGTTTTATGTGTTATCAAATTTTTGCAACGCGTTGTTTACGTGAAGAAAGTATGAAAGTTTATACTGCGTTAAAAAATAATGATTTAACAGATGCTAGAATGAAACTTTCGTGGATAGTTGGACGGGATACTAAAGAACTTACAAAATCAGAAGTGACTAAAGGGGCAGTTGAAACTGTTGCTGAAAATACTGCAGATGGAATTATTGCTCCAATGCTGTATATGTTTATCGGCGGGGCTCCGCTTGCGTTTCTTTATAAAGGAATAAATACCATGGATTCCATGGTTGGCTATAAAAATGACAAATATTTATATTTTGGGCGTTGTGCGGCAAAATTAGATGATTTTGCTAATTATATTCCAGCGCGTGTTGCTGGAATATGTATGATAGTTGCAGCTTATCTTTTAAGTTTGGATGCAAAAAAAGCCTGGAAGATTTTTAAACGTGACCGTTACAATCATTTAAGTCCTAATTCTGCAATGACGGAATCAGTAACTGCTGGCGCTCTTCATATTCAGTTAGGCGGCGGACATTTTTATTTTGGAAAATGGGTGCCTAAAGATACTATTGGTGATGATATCAGACAAGTTGAACCGGAAGATATCGTCCAGACTAATAATTTGATGTATATGACAGCTGTTTTAAGTATTTTAGTTTTTGCATTAATTTATTTACTGGAGCTTTTTATTAAAAGCTAAAGGGTGGAAAATATGTATAAATCTGTACATGGTGGAGATATTTACAGTGAGCAAAATAACAGCTTAGGGAAAAATATTGTTGATTATTCAGCAAACGTTAATCCATTAGGTTTACCTGTATCTGTAAAAGAGGCTATTAAGAATTCAATCAAAAACTGCGTTAATTATCCAGATCCTTTATGCAGGGAACTAATAGAGAAATTAGCTAAATATTTGAATATAAAAAAAGAATATCTTTTCATAAGCAATGGTGCTGCTGATGTTTTATTTAAACTTGCCTTAACAGTCAAGCCTGGCCGTGCTGTATTATTGGCTCCAACTTTTGCTGATTATGAAAAAGCTTTGCGGACAGTTGATTGTAAATTTACTTATTACGAATTGCAGGAAGAAAAAAACTTTATTGCAGGATATGATCTGCTGAAAAAAATCAATAGCAGAGTAGACTTGGTCGTAATATGCAATCCTAATAATCCGACTGGGAAATTAATAGATGAAGATTTATTGCTGGAGGTATTGGAAAAATGCTGCCGTACAGGTACAAAGCTGCTATTAGACGAATGCTTTATGGATTTTGTGGATGGCGATAAAGCATATTCGCTATGTTCGAAACTAGATAAATATCACAATCTTATTATATTGAAAGCATTTACAAAAACATATGCGATGCCAGGCTTACGTTTAGGTTATTGCATGACGTCTGATGTGTCGTTGATAAAAGGACTGCATGAAAATGGTCAGGACTGGAATGTTTCTATTCCGGCACAAGCAGCTGGTATTGCGGCTTTAGATGAAGAAAATTACTTACTGGCCAGCAAAGAGTTGATTCGTGTTGAACGGCAGTATCTTACTGCACAATTGGAAGGCTTAGGAGCAAAAACATTTGGTTCTGAGGCCAATTATGTATTTTTTAAATTGGAGAAACCTGAAAATTTGGCAGAACTTTTACGTAAGCATGGCTTTTTGATTAGAGAGTGTAATAATTACCATAATTTGGGGCCAACGTATTATCGGATTGCAGTAAAAACACGATATACAAATCGGGCTTTAATTAAAGCGATAAAGGAAGTTAGACGTAATGCGCTCATTATTGGTAATTATTGATGGCTTAGGTGATGATCATATTCCTGCTTTGAATGGATTGACACCTTTCCAATATGCTGAACATAAAAATATCGATACTCTTATTAAGCTGGGAACATACAGTGAAGTAAGCATTTGTGAGAATGATTTCATTCCTGAAAGTTTGAGTTGTATTTTGCGCTTGCTTGGTGTACAGCAGCGGGATTTCCCAACAAATAGAGCGTATTTGGAATTGTTGGCGCATGGTAGGGATATTTCGGAATATGAGATGGTATTACGCTGTAACCTGGTTTCAATAGACAAAGATAATACACTGGTATCTTTTAATGGTCAGGGACTTTCGGCAGAAAGCATGGCAGAAGCAGCTAAAGCATGCGATGAGTTTTGGCAGGGCATAGAATTTATGCATTTGTCTATGTATCGTAATCTGTTGATTTTAGATAAAGACAGAAGGATTTTGGACAATTGTATTATTTCTCCGCCTCACGAGAGTATGGGAAAGAATGTTGACCTGCTTTTAGGAGAATTAAAACAGCAGTCTTTGCTGTTAAAGCATTTTATTGAAGGAACAGCGAAAAGGCTGGAACGTTTTAACCATGATGACATTCGTTATATGCTTTATCCCTGGGGGCCTTCAGAACGTAAAACGTTGCCTGGATTTCAAGCTTTGCATGGGTTGAAAGGTGCAGCAATTTGCGAAGCAGAAATTGTCAGAGGCATTGCAAAAGGATTGCATTTGACGGCTCCTAAAATCGCTGGAGTGACAGCGGATATAGATACTGATATTGCTGCCAAGGCAACAGCGACCTTAAATATGTTGAAAGAACATGATTTTGTCTTAACGCATTTTAACGGTGCAGATGAAGCAGCACACAGATATGATTATCAGAGCAAAGCTGAGTTTATAAGTGCTATTGACGAAGAGTTTTTAGAGAAAATTATAAATAATATACAGGAACCTTTACGCATTGTTATTTGTGGTGATCATGTAACAAGTTCTATTAATGGCAAACATAATAAAAATGCAGTTCCTGTAGTTGCTGCACAAATCAATACTGCTGCTATACCAGTAAAAATAAATAATTATCAGGATATCCTGACATTTTTAATGAGAGCGAGTGATATGCGTGGCTAAAGCTATAATGGTACAAGGAACAATGTCTAATGCCGGTAAAAGTTTGGTGACAGCTGGTTTATGCCGTGTTTTTAATCAAGATGGTTATAAAGTAGCACCTTTTAAATCTCAAAATATGGCATTGAACTCATTTATTACTCGCAATGGTGCAGAAATGGGAAGAGCGCAGGTTGTGCAGGCAGAAGCGGCCAACATTGAACCAAGTGCCTTGATGAACCCTATTTTGCTGAAACCAACCAGTGATTCAGGCTCACAGGTTATTGTTAATGGTGAAGCTATTGGAACTATGACAGCTGCAGAATATTTCAAATTTAAAACAAATTTGATCCCTGATATTATGAAAGCATATGGTCAATTATCCGAAAGTAGTGATGTGATTGTTATCGAAGGTGCTGGGAGCCCAGCCGAAATCAATTTAAAATCACAGGATATAGTTAATATGGGTATGGCAAAGATGGCAAAAGCACCGGTGCTTTTAGTTGCCGATATAGACAGAGGCGGTGTTTTTGCTTCTATTTACGGAACTTTAATGTTGCTTGAGGAAGATGAAAGAGCGATGGTTAAAGGTATCATTGTCAATAAATTTCGCGGTGATGTCGATATACTGCGTCCTGGTTTGAAAATGATAGAAGAGAAAACGGGGGTGCCTGTTGTTGGTGTATTGCCGATGCTGCATGTAGATATTGAAGATGAGGATAGTTTATCAGAACGGTTAACTACACATACAGAAGTACAGGCAGTAGATATTGCTGTTATCCGTATTCCAAGAATGTCTAATTATACTGATTTCAATGTTTTTGAACTTATACCAGGTGTATCGCTGCGTTATGTGCAATCAGTTTCAGAGTTGAAAAATCCGGATATGATTGTTATTCCGGGAACAAAAAATACTATTGGTGATTTAAAATGGATGCGTCAAAATGGATTGGAAGCAGAGATAATGAAACGCGCTCATGCTGGTACAGTGGTTTTTGGTATTTGCGGCGGTTATCAAATGTTGGGGAAGAATCTTTCGGATCCATATGGAGTAGAAGAAGGCGGAGATACTGCAGGATTAGGTCTTTTGGATGTTGAAACCATTTTTGCTGAGAAAAAACGCACTATTCAGGTAGATGGATATTTTGGCAAAGTAAAAGGTATTTTCAGCGCGTTAACCGGCCTCTCTTTTTATGGTTATGAAATACATTCCGGCATAACTAATTTTGATGATGGTAAATCGTTGACATTGATGAAACCTATTCACGAAGCAGGTGAAATAAGTCCAGAAGGATCTCAGAATGTTAGTGATACTATGAACGTATATGGTACATATGTGCATGGAGTATTTGATGGTGAAGGTATTGCTAAATCTGTGGTGGAAGCTTTACTTGCTAAAAAGGGTATGAAGCCAGACGATATTAAAACTATTAATTTTAATGATTATAAAAAGCAGCAGTATGATATTTTGGCAAATAGTATACGTGAAAATATTGATATGAAAAAAATTTATGAGATTTTGGAAGCCGGTGTGTAAGATGGAGCATGGGTTAATTCATATCTATTGCGGGGACGGGAAAGGTAAAACTACTGCTTGTCTAGGATTAAGTATACGTTGTGCGGGGCATGGCAATAAAGTATTATTCGTACAATTTTTAAAAAGCCGTCTTACCGGAGAATTGAAATCTTTAGAATTGCTTTCAAATATTGAAGTCTTAAGGGGTAAAGAAACTAAAAATTTACTTTTCAGATGACTGCGGATGAGAAACAGGAAGTCCTGCGGGAGCATATGCGGTTATTTGCTAGAATTAAGACTAAACTGGAACAGGAAGAAGTACGATTATTGGTTCTTGATGAAGTTATAGGTGCTTGTAATACAGGTGTTTTTGATGAAGGACAATTAATTGATTTTCTGAAAAATAAGCCGCAGAGTTTAGAGGTTGTTTTATCTGGACGGAACCCGTCTTCAGCTTTACTCGATTTAGCAGATTATGTGTCTGAGGTTTGTAAGCGTAAGCATCCTTTTGATAAGGGTATACCGGCAAGAGTAGGAATTGAAAAATAAGTTTAAGAAAGGTGGTAGAAAATATGGAATTACAAAATGTGTTACCGGCTGATATTGAAAAACGCAGTATGGAGATTATTGCTGAAGAATTGGGGAGATCCAGCTTGATCCAGAGAAAGTTAGTATTGTAAAAAGGGTTATTCATACCTCTGCTGACTTTGATTATGCACGTACGCTGCATTTTTCGAATGGTGTAGTAGAGAAAGCTTTAGAAGCACTGAAAAAGGGCGCTACTATAGTTACTGATACTAATATGGCTTGCGTGGGTATAAATAAACCTGGTTTAAATAAGCTTGGCGGCAAAGCAGTTTGCTTTATGGCAGATGCTGATGTGGCAGAAAGAGCGAAAGAAGCTGGTTCTACACGTGCTGCTGCTTGTATGGAAAAAGCTTGTGAAGTAGAAGGGCCTGTAATTATTGCTGTTGGTAACGCTCCTACGGCTTTAGTACGCTTAGATGAACTTGTAAAAGAGGGCAGGATTAAGCCTGAGCTTGTTATTGGTGTTCCCGTTGGGTTTGTCAATGTTGTGGAATCTAAAGAAATCATTATGAAAACTGGTATTCCTTATATAGTTGCTCGTGGCCGTAAGGGTGGCAGTAATGTAGCTGCAGCTATTTGTAACGCGCTTATTTACAAGCTGACGCGTTAAATAAAAACATTGACAATAATATCGTAGAGTAATATAATATTCTTCGTTGAAAGACTTATTCCCCGATAGCTCAATCGGTAGAGCACTCGGCTGTTAACCGAGTTGTTGTAGGTTCGAGTCCTACTCGGGGAGCCAGTAAATTGAGCCTGCTAAAAAAGCAGGCTTTTTATTTTGTTATCTAAATGTTTGTGATAATAGTTTTGTTGGATAACAGTACTTAGAATATCGCTGGAGATAGATAGCTTTTTTATGATATAATAAAGCTATAATATAGCAAAGGAGAATGATTCATGGCATTTGAGTTAATGAATACTCAAGAAATTCATGAGTTTGGATTACAGGTATTGCTGCAGTATCTTACTGAAAAAGGTTTTGAAATAGAATTCGTTCAACCTAATAAAAGTGAGATTCCACATGTAGTTGCTAAGCAAGGTGAGCAGTTGATTTTTATTTTGGTGGCTACTGATGTTTATCCCAATAAAGGTACTATTGCCGATTCTGATAAGCAGGCATTATTGGAACGTGCTCAAACTTTTGCAGCACAGTCTGCTTGTGCTTATTTGGGAATCGCCAATGCTGACGGTGTTGTTAATAAAGATAAAGAATTATGTGCCAAAGCTTTTAAAAATGCACAATTTTATACTGACTTCAGCGGATTGGAATTCATTCATTTCGAAGATTGAGGTGCTAGAAGATGGACTTACTGAAAGTTGATTATGATAAATGTATAAAATGTGGTATTTGTGTAGAGGCGTGTCCATCATGTATTTTATCAATGGGAGAGCTTGGACCTGAATGCAATTTTGATAGAGGTTGCATGAGCTGCGGCCATTGTGTTGCTATTTGCCCAACGGCTGCTATGGATAATAAATATGTGCCGCTAGAAGAACAATTACCACTGCCGATGCCTGTTTTAGATGCTGAAACTGCATATAATTTTTTGCGTATGCGTCGATCAGTTCGTATGTTTAAACCGCAGCCACCAACTGAGTCAGATGTACGTAAACTGCTTGAAGTATGCCGCTATGCGCCAACAGCAGGTAATTCACAGGGAATGTATTATATAGTAATCAGTGATAAGGAAAAAATCAGAGCTATTGCTGAGGCTACAGCACAGTGGATGGAACAGGAAATTGCAGAAGGAAGTTCTAACAGCAGATATTTTACTACTGTATTGAGAGCTTATCGCGAGCGTGGTCAGGATATTATTGCCCGCAACGCACCGATGTTGATTTTTGCATTGGCCCGTAGATTAAATACAACTGGTGTTAGCAATGCAGAACAGTCTTGGGCTTATGCGGAGCTTTATGCACCGACTATCGGTATGGGAACGACTATTGCCGGATTTATCCAAACCTGTGGTATAGCCGGATATAAACCATTGCTTGACTTGGTAGAAGTGCCGGCTAAGCAAAAAATAGTAGGCGCTTTAATGGTTGGTTATCCGAAATATAAATTCCAAAGGTTAGTAGAACGACAGCATTTAAAAGTAGAATTTAAATAAAATACGAATAATGTAAAAAAGAGCAGTAACCTTTAAGGTTACTGCTCTTTTTGTTTTCTATACTTGGCTTTAAATTTAAGATGTTTTGATGAATAGGACACATAAACGGTGGATTTTTTATAATAAAAGTGATAAGATAATATATATTTGACTGTAAAATAAAATAATAAAATATTTTAAAATAGAAAGTTTTTGATTTTCTATAAAATACAAATTTAAAGATGGTTATGAATAGAGGAAATTCAGTGAGATACTACAGTTCTTTGCTGCGCAAGATAGTTTTGATCATAGGCGACATAATTTGTTTGTATCTGGCTACCAGCATTGCTATGGCGCTGGAGCTGGGGAATAAACAAACGGATAAGATAGCTTTTCATCTGGAATTTTTGCCTATCCTGGTCATCATGATGTTCTTTATGTTCAACGTCTATGGCTTGTTCAGTCTGATCCGCAAAAAGCTGGTAGATATTTTTCTGAATCTATTGGTAGCGGTGACCAATATTTACATCATAGCGATGGCCATGACATTCTTTTTTCGTCAGTTTGATTATTCACGTGTTGTGCTTGTTTATTCAGCGGTATTTTCGTTTGTGTTGCTGGCAATCTGGCAATATATCTGTCACCAGTGGGAATGGAAGTATTTTCCCAAACAGACGGCTGTATTATTTGCAGCTGGTGAAGAAGCAGCACGCATCCAGAATAAATTATTGAAAACTTATGGAATGGAGCAGTCATTGCAGTCTGTTTGTGACAGCTGTCAACAGACCAACTGGAAGCAGCTTATCGACGCTAACTACTATGTTTTTATTGGCGCGGAACTGCCGATAGCAGACAAAGAAAAAATACTGCGTTATGCACGCAGCACGAAGAAACAAATATTTTTTGTACCGACACTGTATGAACTGGCATGCAAGAATACAGGCTTTTTATTGGTTGATGATATACCGATGCAGCGTGTAACACGTATGCTGCTGACAGCAGAACAGAGAGTACTGAAACGGATTTTAGATATTGCCGTAGCGGTAACTGCTTTGATTATACTATCGCCAGTCATGCTGATAACAGCAGTTATGATAAAGCTGGACAGTAAAGGACCGGTGCTTTATTCACAGGAGCGCGTGGGGCTATACGGTAAGACATTTTTTGTACATAAATTCCGCAGCATGAAGCAGGATGCGGAAGCCAAATGCGGGCCGGTACTGGCTGCGGAAGGGGACCCCAGGATCACAAAATTCGGCAGATTTATGAGGGCTACCAGACTTGATGAGTTGCCGCAGCTGTTCAATGTGCTGAAAGGCGAAATGAGCATCGTCGGACCCAGACCGGAACGGCCGTTCTTCGTCAAGCAGTTTATTGCCCAAAAACCTGAATATGATTACCGGCATAATGTAAAACCTGGCATTACAGGACTGGCACAAATAGCAGGCAAATATAACACCAGTGCCTATGACAAGCTGATATACGACTTGCTTTATATACAGGACGTCAGCGTCAAAACAGACCTGATGATCATGCTGCAGACATTCAAAGTTCTGCTGACAAAAAGCAGTACCGAAGGAGTACAGGGAAAATGATTGATGATTTAGTTTCCATAATAATGTCTGCCTATAACGTAGAAAAATATATTGCAGAAGCTATCGAAAGTGTATTAAAGCAGACATATACAAATTGGGAACTGATTATCGTTAATGATTGTTCAATAGATGCTACAGAACAACTTGCAAAAAAGTATCAAGAGCAGGATGAACGGATCAAACTCCATTCTTTACCTGAAAATAAGGGTGTTGCTAACGCTAGAAATATAGCACTACAAAATGCTGTTGGCAGATATATAGCTTTTTTAGACAGTGATGATATTTGGTTACCAGAAAAATTGGAAAAACAGTTGGATTTCATGAAAATAAATAACTATGTATTTACTTATCATCAATATCGTCATTTTGCAAGTAAAGATAAGGTTGGGAAAATTGTAAAGATACCATCTCAACTTGATTATATGGATGCGCTAAAAGGTAATTCCATAGGATGTTTGACAGTATGTATTGATAAAAGTAAAATAAAACCTTTTTGATGCCACAGCAAAGACATGAGGATTATATAACATGGTTGAACATATTAAAGGAAAATAAAATTGTTGCTTATGGATTACAAGATGATTTAGCCAGATATCGTATAGGAACTAAAGAATCTGTATCTGCAAATAAGTTTAAAAGTGCCATATGGACATGGAAAGTATATAGAAATAGTCAAAAGTTATCTATTCTGCAAAGTATTTATTACATATTTCTTTATTTTCAACAAGGATTGCAAAAACATATTTTCGTTAAAATATACAAAAGGAAAGATTAAATTGAAAATTTTGATTGATAGTAAACATGGTTTAGGTGATTGTGTCCAAATTATACCAATGTTACAGATAATTAGAGATAACTATCCGGATTGTTATCTAGCAGTAATCGTACGAAATAAAGCCAGCAGGGAACTGTTACAGGCTGCTTCTGTAACAATTGATGAATATTATTACTTGGATATGCAAACAATTACAATAAAAAAAAACTTTTAGCACTGATAGTTAGCCTTCGTCATCAAGTTTTTGATTATTTTATTATATCTCCTATCAGTACTAAATGGAAAGCAATAATATTTGCATTGTTAACTGGTGCTAAAAGATGTATCGGTGAACAATATCAAAAAATGGACAAGTATCAGATCGACAATACTGTTCATATGGTAGAACGAAATTTAAATTTATTACGCTGCATATGTAAAATTCCTGATCAAAAAATAAATCCCGAATTAAAAGTTGATAAAAATAGTTTTACTTCGATAATAAAACAGGATGGCATAAAAATCATAGGAATTTGTATAGGCGGTGGAACTGCTGTTGTGATTAACCATGAAAGAATTTATCCTAGAAAGTGGTCAATAGAAAAAATAAAATTGGTTATAAAAAATGTTTTAGATTATGGATATAAAGTAGTTTTATTTGGCGGACAGGATGAAATAAAAGAATTAGAACATTTGAGTAATATACTGGGACATCAGAATTTATATGATTTTGTTGGAAAAACTGATATTAAAGAATCAATAATATTGGCGGCTCAATGTGATTTACTTATTGGAGTTGACACAGGTATGCAGCATATTGCTGATGCTGTAAAAACAAAAACAGTATCTTTATTTGGGCCTACAAATCCTCTAACACATGGCGCATATTCTGATAAAGCCGTTTTTATTGAAGCTGACTGTAAATGTGAATATAAATATTGTTATGGAACGAATATGTATTGGCAATGTAAAGATAGAAAATGCTTAAATGATATATCAGCAGAACATGTAATAAATAAAATGTTACAGGAGAAAGTATGGAAATGAAGGTGTTATTTTTAACTAATATACCAGTACCATATAGAATTGACTTTTTCAATGAATTTGGTAAATTTGTTGATCTGACTGTAGTTTTTGACAGAAGAAATGCAGATGATAGGGAGGATTCTTGGTTAAAAGAACAATGCATTAATTTTAAAGGATATTTTTTAGATTCTTATAAGATTGGAATGGATAATGGAATTTCGTTGAGAATATTTACTTGGCTTAATAAAAGATGGGACTATATAATTGTTGGAACACATACAAGTTATAATTCATTATTAGCAATGATGTATATGAAGTTAAGGGGTATAAAATATATTTTAAATTGTGATGGTGGAATATTCTATAAAAATGAAAGTAGCGTAAAAAAACTTTTAAAGAAGTTTTTTGTGTCGTCAGCAGAGTATTATCTTAGTACAGGAAAACATACGAATAATTGGCTTAAATGTTATGGTGGGAAAAAAAATAGAATTTATAATTATCAGTTAGCAAGTTTTTATAGTGATTATATATCTGAAGAATTGGATGTTATAAAAAAAGATAAATTGTTTATCAAAAGAGAATTGTCTGTTTATGAGCAGCAAATTATTTTGTCAGTAGGTAGATTTATACAGGAAAAGGGATTTGATGTTTTGATTGAAGCTGCAAAGTTTTTTGATAAAAAGAATGTTGGAATTTATATTATTGGAGGAGATTTTCCTCTGGAATATTGGTATGAGATAATCGAAACTAATGATATTAAAAACCTTCATTTTATACCTTTTCAATGTACTAAAAATTTAAAAAAATGGTTCGTTATAGCAGATATATTTGTATTACCAACGAGAAATGATTCTTGGGGGTTAGTAGTAAACGAGGCTATGGCACATGGACTTCCTGTCATAACTACAGATAGATGTAATGCAGGATTAGAACTTATAGAAAACTATAAAAATGGGTTTATTGTTCCGGTGGACGATAATAATAAATTATCAGAGAAGATAAATTTATTGTTAGAAAATGAGATGCTTCGCAAGCAACAAGGATTAAATAATTTGAAAAAAATTAAAAACTATACAATTGAAAAAATGGCTGAGCGGCATTTTGAAATATTAAATATTATTCAAAATAGGTGAATGTTGTGAAAAATGTTTTAATAATATCTGCAACAGATACTATTGGTGGCGCAGAGATTGTTTTATATGATTTTCTAAAAGAAAATAGATTTCATAATTTTTATATATTAACAAGTAATAATAAAATGATAGAAAAAGGTTACAAAGATGTCCTTGGAGACAAGGTTTTCTGTAGCAAAGTTCTTTCAGGTTATAATTTTAAGGGGAATCCGATACTGACATTTTATAGATTAATATTTGCGTTGCTTGAAATAAAAAAAATAGTTAAAGAATTTAGTATTGATATATTATATGGTAATAATACTAAAGATTTTGTTATTCTAGTTTTTTATAAAATATTCATTGATCCTAAGATTAAAACTGTTGCCCATATTCATGATATGTTAACCGAAAAAATCCATAGAGTTTTTTTACATAATTTTGCTTCCAAAATAGATTTGTTTATAACACCATCAAAAGCTTGTGCTGAAAAATTGATTGGCGCAGATGTTGATAAAAACAAAATAAAATGTATTTATAATGGTATTCAATATTCGACTAAATATATTAGAAATTATTATGATAAAAAACATATAATTAATATATTTTTTATTGGTAGTATCTGTAGATTAAAAAGACCAGACATATTCATTGATGTTTTAAATATTTTAAATGAGTTATCGAGCATAACCTTTAATGGATATATTATCGGCCCGGTTTTAGAAAAATCTTGTTTTGAAGAAACAGAAAAAAAAATAAAATGTGCAAAAAATAAGGGAATTATAAAATATCTTGGATCTATTCCACATAAAAAATTATTAAGCGATATATATCCTAATATAGATATATTGTTTTTATCTAGTGATAAAGATACATTACCAACAGTGATTTTAGAAGCGATGTCATTTGGTAAGGTAGTAGTTGCACGTAATGTTGATGGAGTTCCTGAAATGATCAGTGATGGAATAGACGGAATTATATTTAAATATACTGCTACACCGAATGAAATAGCAGAGAAAATTCTTTTTTATATTGCTGATAATGATTTTTTAAATGATATTTCTTATGCAGCCTACTTAAAAATAAGAGAAAAGTTTAGCAATAACATAAAAAAAGAAAAAAATAAATTGGCTGATAGAAAATAATTGTTTTTAGTATAAAGGAGAATATGAGTGTTTCGTAATAGTTTGATAAGTGTAATAGTACCTGTTTATAATGTTGAAAAATATTTGCCGCAATGTCTTAATTCTATTATTAATCAAACATATGAAAATTTAGAAATCATTTTGATTAATGATGGTAGTACAGATAATAGCGGTAATATTTGTGATGAATATGCAAAAAGAAATTCTCGTATTAAGGCTATTCACAAAGAAAATGGTGGGGCAAGTTCTGCTAGGAACATAGGCCTAGATATATGTAAGGGTGATTATATAGGGTTTGTTGATAGTGACGATTGGATTGAATTAGATATGTATGAAAGTTTGTATAAATATATGCGGGAGAAAGATGTTGATATTACATGTGTTGGATTTTCTTATGCTTATATTAATAAAAATTTATACCATAATAGTCCAGAAAATTTTTTGTATAGTAAAAATCCAAAGTTTATGTATGAAATTTTTTCAAATCAATATTATGGGGAAATGATGTGTAATAAGCTTTTTAAAAAATTTATTTTTGATGGGATAAGATTTCCTGAAAATAAAATGACTGAAGATGCATTTATATTTTTTGATATTTTAGAAAAAGTTAATGGTGTTTATATCAGTGCCGAGAGAAAATATTTTTATAGGATGAGAGATAATAGTGTTACTCATTCTGAATTTAATCCTAAATTATTGGATTGTCTGGACTTGAATGAATATTTTTTAAAACTAGCATATACAAAGTATCAATTGTTAATTCCTAAAATAATAATCAAATGTCTGCGAGTTGATTATTTTGTGTTAAGTAAGTTAGTTATAAGTAAACAGTTAAGTGAAAATTATAGAACGGCAATTTATTTACAAAAGAAAATGCGAAAAAATATAAATAGCATTATTAAAACTAGTGAACTAAACATAATAGAAAAGATTGGTTTTCTTAGTTTAATTATTAATTTCAATTTGTTTCGCTACCTATTAAAATCAAAAAATTTTATGAAATTGCTAATTGGCAAAAAAATGATATCATACCCCTAACTAAATAAATGAGGTAAAGAAATGAACAACTTGATAAGAGAAAAAATTTTTAGGATTTTATATAAATTAAAATTAGGTAAAATATTTGATGAAGATTTATTGTGGTATAGAAGAGGAAAATATAAATTAGGAATATCGCTATTGAATGCACTGAATAGTGATTCAAAATACTCATATATTGGCTATCAATATAATAAAGCAGAAGAGTTACAATGGATTCTAAAATTTTTAGAGAAAAATGTTCCTCAATATAAAAGATTTGATATTCGGATATATACAGTATTTATAAGTGATGTTAGAGCAGTAAAAAAAGATTGCAAGTATTATTTAGGTAAAAAAATTTTTTTGCCTAGTGAGAATCTGGAAATGTATATCAAGCATAAGAATTTATCAATAAATGATTATGGATGGTTAAGTATGATTAATTGGAGGATTAAATCATATTCTGATTATCTATTAAGAGATGTAGATTTGTCGTTAGGCTTTACAAAAATAAATAATGAAAAATATTTACGTTTTCCTGCTTGGATATATTATAAAAATTTTTTCCCCGCAGATGCTACCTATGCTACCATAAAAAAAAATTGTGGAAAATGTTAATAGCTCAAGATCATTAAGAAAAAGAGAATGTATTTGTATTAATAATCATGATGCATTTGGATTAAGAACAAAAATAGCAGATGATTTAAATGGTATGTTTGATATAACATATGCAGGAGGAGGTGGAGAAACAATACCTCAGAGCTTTGGGACAAATATGGAAATGATAAATTAAAATATATGAATTTATTTAAGTTTAATATTTGCCCTGAAAATATGGACTCACCATACTATTGTACAGAAAAGATTTTTGATAGTTTTAGGGCTGGCTGTATACCAATTTATGCTGGGGCCTTAAATAATCCAGAACCGGATGTCATAAATAAAGATGCTGTTATTTTTTGGAATTTAGATGGAGATAATACAGATAATATCAAACTGATAAAAAAATTAAACACGGATGATAATTTTTATGACAAGTTTATGCAACAAGAAAAGCTCCTGCCTTCTGCTGCTGAATATGTGTATGACAGATTTATAAAATTAGAAAACAAATTCAAAGAAATTTTAGATGATTAATATTGTTTTCTTATTTCATTATTTACATACATTACATAAGAAAATACAAAGGTGATTAAAAAATATAAATGCGAACTTTAAATATTTTACGTAACAGCGCATATTCATTAATTTCATTTGCTTGTGTAGCATTATTAGGTATTTTTGTACGCAAATTTTTTACACAATATTTGCCTGTTGAATTGTTAGGCATAGAAGGCTTATTTAGTAATATTATCGCTATGCTATCGTTAGCGGAGCTTGGTGTTAGCGCAATTATCAGTTACAATCTATATCGAGAAATAGCTAAGGATAATAAAAAAGAAATCAACATATTAATGAGTTTGTATCGTTATGTTTATACAATAATTGGCAGTTTTATTGTTTGTATAGGTGTAGTTTTGTTTTTCTTCTTGCCGATAATTGTAAAAAATGCAAGTGTTTCTTGGCATTATGTACAGTTAGTATATGTAATACAAATTGCCACAGTTTTAAGTACTTATTTTTTAGCATATAAAAGAACATTGTTTGCAGCGAATCAAAAAGATTATATTTGTATAAAAATAGATATGGGATGTAAGATTCTCAATGGTTGTGTGCAAATTGCAGCTATTGTGTGTTTTAAAAACTATCTTTTATATGCGTTTTCCGCATTATTCTTTAATATTTTAGCCAATATTATAATCACTTGGAAAGCTAAAAAAACTTATCCATATCTTGAATCTGTAAAGGTAAGTCTGACGGATTTTCGTGAACGCAACTTTTTTATGGAAACTAAAAACTTTATGATCCATAAAATATCATATCTTTTCTATGGTGGGTTAGATATGGTCATAGTTACGAGTTTTTTAGGTTTGAAGGAAGCTGGTCTGTTATCTAATTATGTTTTGGTCCATATGGGGATATATGCGGTTTTGTATAAATGCTTTCAAGGCATTATTCCTAGTCTGGGTAATTTGGTGTATTCGGAAGATAAGGATAGAAGTATTTCCGTATATAATATGCTGGATTTAGCATATTATTTTTTTGGTAGCTATGTTTGTTGTGTATATACTATTGTTTTTCAACCATTCATAGGTTTATTTTTTGGAAAGCAGTTTCTTCTGCCTGATGAGTACATCGTTTTATTAGGAATAAGTGTATTTTTAGGGATGCAGTTTGAAAATGCTTGTAATTACAGGTCTACTCATGGAAATTTTGAAAATGATCGTTTATATATGCTTTTGTCAGCAATAAGTAAACTGATTGTGGCCGTTGTTTTTGCAAAATATTGGGGGATACAGGGTATTGTTTTAGGTACTATTGTAGGATTGGGTTTTATAATATATGGACGTATTCAGTTTGTATTCAGGATTATTTTGCAAATAAGCATGCGGAAATATTTAAGAAAACATTTGCTGTTCAGTTTATTAACAGGTATAGAAATAGTAGGGATAAAATATTTATTTGCATGGTTGGATTTTGAAATTACCTATGCAAATTTGCTTGTAGAATGTGTGTTGATTGGAATCATTATGATTGTTATACAATCTGTATTATTTTATAAAACAAAAGAATTCCAAGAACTATTGAGATATGCAAGTGAAATAGTGAATATTTTGAAGTCGAAATTAAAACATAGCTAGGAGTGTATTAGCGTGAAAACAGCACTTATAACAGGTATTACAGGCCAGGATGGATCGTATTTAGCAGAGTTTTTATTAGAAAAGGGCTATGAAGTACATGGTATTGTACGACGTGCATCGATTACCAATACTTCCCGTATAGATCATTTGCTAGCTGAAAAACAGATAACGCTCCATGATGGCGATCTTACAGATTCTTCCAGTCTTATAAGAATTATCAATTTAGTAAAGCCGGATGAAATATATAATTTGGCAGCGCAAAGCCATGTGCAGGTATCTTTTGATGTGCCGGAATATTCTGGTGATGTGGATGCTTTAGGGGTGCTACGTATCTTGGAAGCGGTACGTATTTTAGGAATGACTGAAACCTGTCGTATTTACCAGGCGTCTACCAGCGAATTGTACGGCAAAGTAGAAGAAGTGCCGCAGCGTGAAACAACGCCGTTCCATCCATATAGTCCTTACGCCGTAGCAAAGCAGTATGGTTTTTGGATCACAAAGAGTATCGAGAAGCGTATGGGATGTTTGCGGTCAATGGTATTCTTTTTAACCATGAGTCGGAGCGTCGTGGCGAGAACTTTGTCACACGCAAAATAACTTTAGCTGTCAGCCGTATAGCCTGTGGCTTACAGGATCACTTGGAATTGGGTAATATGGATTCCCTGCGTGACTGGGGTTATGCTAAGGACTATGTAGAATGTATGTGGCTGATGCTGCAGCATGATACTCCGGAAGATTTTGTTATTGCTACCGGTGAGCAGCATACGGTAAGGGATTTCACGGAAAAAGCTTTTAAAGAAGTAGGTATTAATATTCGTTGGGAAGGCGAAGGAATCAACGAAAAAGGATATGATATTGCAAGCGGAAAAATGCTGGTTTGTGTTAACGAGCAGTGGTTCAGGCCTACGGATGTAGATAACCTGTGGGGCGATCCGACAAAAGCGCAAACAATTTTAGGTTGGAATCCGCAAAAAACTTCTTATGAAGAGTTAATAAAAATTATGGTCAAGCATGATTTGGAATTAGTGAAGCATAAAACGAAAGCTATATAAACTTAAATAATCTCTTTACATGGAGGATTGTGATAATGATAGTCAGAGACGCCTATTTTTCAGAAATATATGAATTGACTAAATTGGGAGAAGATATTGTTATTGTATCTGCTGATTTAGGAGCTCCAAGTTTAGATTTGTTTCGCAGAGATTTTCCACAGCGATTTATTAGTGTCGGTATTGCTGAACAGAATTTATTATCTGTAGCAGCAGGCATTGCTCTTGCTGGGAAAAAGGTAATTGCATTTGGATTAAATCCTTTCCCTGTGACAAGAGCGTTTGATCAGATGAGAAATTTATTGAATAATCTTCAAATACCCATAACTGTGGCTGCATTGAATTCAGGGAGTTGCAGTGCAGAATGTGGTTATACACATATGCCTATTGAGGATTTTGCTATGGTAAGGACTTTGCCTCATGTTTGCATGGTAAATCCTTCTGATGAAATTATTGCCAAAGAAGCAGCTAAAAAATTGTTAGGCAAAAAACCAGTGTTTTTGCGTTTTGACAAAAATATTAGTGGATATAGATATGACGAAGAGATAATTAATTTTTCACGTGGATTTGTAACAATAGGTTTAGAGTCAGAATTATCTATTATTACCAGTGGAAATATCAGAGCTTCTGTAGAAAATATATTACCTAAATTAAAGATGTTGGGTATAGATGTAAAGTTAATAGATGCTTATGCATTTCCATTTGATAAAAAGGAATTTATTGATGAAATTAAAAATAGCAGATATATTTTAACTATTGAAGATAACGTATTATCAGGTGGGCTAGGGTCTTTAGTTTTAGAGATATTATCAGACAATCATCTAAATATACCAATAAAAAGATTAGGTTTGTCATTTGGGAATAATTTGTCAGAATGTTTTATCAATCGTGATTTATGGTATGAGAAATTGGGTTTTAGTGAAAAGCAACTATGTGAAACGATAAGAAAAAGTTATTTGGAGTTGAATAAATATGATAACAACAAAAAGAAAATATGAAGATTTATATGAATTTTCCTATAAAATGAGGAAACGGTTTTTAGAAATTTTTACAACAGTAGGTTTTGGTCATGTAACATCAGCTTTTTCCATGACGGAAATAGTTGTCGCATTATATAAGGAAATTTTACGCTATAACACAGCACGACCAGATTGGGCAGAGCGTGATCGGTTTGTACTAAGTAAGGGACATGGAGCGGGCATGTTATTTCCTATCTTTGAAGAAATAGGATTTTTCACAAAAGAAGAAATAAATGACATGGTTCGTATTGGCGGCAATTTTCATGAATTAAAAAAGTATTTCTATCCTGGGTTTGAATTTTATGGTGGTTCCTTAGGTCAGGGTCTTGGGATAGCAGCTGGATTGGCTACAGGAGCACGTTTAAATAGGGAAAATTGGCAAACATACTGCATATTAGGAGATGCAGAATGTTATGAGGGGTCTTGGGAAGCAATATTATATGCAGGACATAATCGTCTGAACAATTTAGTAGCTATTGTTGATCGTAATGTTTTAGGATGTTCAGAGTTTACAGAAGATATGATTTCGTTAGAACCTTTTTCTGCAAAATGGCGAAGCTGTAACTGGAATGTAAAAAGTGTAGATGGACATTGCTATGAGGAATTGATATCGGTATTACAGGAGAGTCGATTGCATAGAACAGATAAACCGTTATGTATTATTGCGAACACCATAAAAGGTAAGGGGTTAGAGTATTTATATAATAAACCGTTAATGCATGGGTATATGCCGAAAGAAAAGGATGATATTGAGTTAGCGTTTAGAGAATTAAAAAGCTACTAAAAGGAAGGGATTGTTTTTGTGAAAGTTATTTACGAAGATATGGAATATCTTGCTGAAAAGCATTTAACATGTTTTTCGCAACTAGAAAATAAAAAGAATTTTAATTACTGGATCAACTGGTATGATAATGTCGTATATGTCTGAATTTTTAGTTAGGTTAAATAAAAAGTATAAATTAAATATGATCATATATTTACAGGGGCGTAATAAAGAGAAACTATATAAAAAACACAGAGCGATATGTCTGGAGGAAAATGTATTTCTAGTTGATTTTGATATTTTGAATAAAATTCCAGATGATATCAGTTTTGATTATATTGTACATGGTGCTAGTCCTGCTGCTACAAAATATTTTTTGGAACAGCCAGTAGATACTATTTTGCCTAATGTTAACGGATTGATGAATATGTTGAATTACGCCAAGAATGTAAACTCGGGGGGGGACAAAAGTAGTATTTTGTAGCTCTAATGTTATTTATGGCAAAGTTAATAGTGCTGCTATAACAGAAAATGATTATGGTATTATAGATATTTTAGGCGAACGTAGTTGTTATGTTGAATCTAAAAGAATGGGGGAACAATTATGCGTTGCTTATCATAGGCAATACGGGATTTTTGCTAATATAGTAAGGGTTCCGTATACTTATGGTCCAACATATGATTTAGAAATTGATCAGCGTGCTATTCCGCGTTTTATGCAGTGTTTGCTTGATAATAAAGATGTAGAGATGTTCCAAGATAATACAGTTATACAATATACGTATGTAGGAGATGTTATTTGTGGTATATTATATGCTTTGTTATATGGAAAACCTGGTAGCCAAGGTGCGTATAATATATGCTCAGAGAATAATATAAACATGTATGAATTTGTTGATTTGATGAGAAAAAACTGCCTTAACACTTCTAAAATAATCATAAAAGAAGAAAATTATTTTATAAAGAATAAGGAACTGAATTTCACAACGATTGATAATGAAAAGTTAAAAAAACTTGGATGGAAGGAAGAGTATGATTACTCATTCGGCATTAAGCAAATGATGAATGGCATTAGTGAAAGGTATAACAATGAATACTAAAGATAAGATTTATGTTGCTGGCCATACTGGAATGGTTGGTTCAGCTATTGTGCGGGAATTAAGAAAGCAGGGTTATACCAATATTATAACCAGAACTCATAAAGAATTAGATTTATGTAGGCAAAGTGAGGTGGAAGCTTTTTTTGCCAATGAAAAACCAGAATATGTATTTATTGCTGCAGCTAAGGTAGGCGGAATAAGAGAGAATATAGAGTGTCCCGCTGATTTACTTTATATAAATTTAATAATTAATGCTAATATTATGAAGGCTGCCCATACTACTGGTGTGAAAAAATTAATAGTTTTAGGTAGTTCGTGTATATATCCTGTTGATATTGGGCAGCCGATGACTGAAAAGGATTTTCTAAGTGGAAAGCCGGAACCTACTAACGAGGGATATGCTATTGGTAAGATTGCAGCCATTGAGTTATGCAAAATGTATAAACGACAATATAAGGATCCTTTTATTAGTTGTATGCCGACTAATATTTATGGTGAAAATGATAATTTTGATTTGAATGCTTCTCATGTGATTCCTGCAATGATTAGAAAATTCCATGAGGCGAAAGCAAATAAATTAGAAGAAATTATTCTCTGGGGAACGGGGACACCATTGAGAGAGTTTTTGTATGTTGATGATTTAGCAGCAGCATGTGTATTTCTAATGAATAATTATGAAGATGAAGAACATATTAATATAGGCACTGGCGAGGAAATATCTATTATGGATTTAGCTCATGTGATAAAGGATATAGTTGGGTATACTGGCACTTTATATTTTGACAATACTAAACCAGATGGAAGCTTGCGAAAACTATTAGATTCAAAGAAAATTCATGAATTAGGCTGGAAACATAAAACAAATTTGCTGGAAGGAATTACAGCGTCTTATAAATGGTTTTTAGAAAAGTATTAGGGTGAAAATGAAAGGTAAGTGGTTACCGTGAATAAAATAGGTGTTGGTTATGCGTTAATAACTGATTTAGAAAAAAAATATGTGAATATGGCATTGGATTCTGGGCGACTCTCGCCGGGACCATTTGTTCAGAAATTTGAGAAAAAATTTGCTGAAATGCACAAACAGAAATATGGTATTGCCTGTAATAGTGGAACGTCATCTTTACATGTTGCGTTAGAAGCACTGAAAGAAAAATATTCATGGGATCAAAATAGTGAAGTTTTAGTCCCAGCTATTACTTTTATAGCAACTTCTAATGCGGTTATGCATGCAGGAATGAAGCCTGTTTTTGTAGACGTAGACAGCAGAACTTATAATATTGACACTAAATTGATTGAAGAAAAAATTACTGAAAATACGGTCGCTATTATGCCAGTGCATACATTTGGGCAACCCTGTGAAATGGATTCTATTGTGAAAATAGCAACTAAATATGGATTGAAAATAGTTGAAGACTGTGCTGAGGCGCATTTTGCGGTTTACAAAGGACGGCCTGTAGCAAGTTTTAGTAATATAGCAGGATCCAGCACTTATGTTGCACATACTATTACAACTGGTATAGGTGGTGTTATTACAACTGATGATACGAATTTGGCAGAAATTGCACGTTCGCTTATAGCGCACGGTAGAGCATGTACCTGTGAAAATTGTATTGCGTATAATTCCAAGCAAGTATGCAAGTTAAGAATGCAGACTGAGATGGATAGACGTTTTATGATGATCAGACTTGGTTATAGCTATAGAATAGGAGAGTTAGAAGGCGCACTGGGTGTTGCCCAGTTGGAGAATAAGGATTTTATTATTAATACTCGAAAGGCCAACGCAAAAATTTTGACTGATGGTCTTAAAGATGTAGAGCAATATTTACAATTGCCATATTATCCGGAATATGTGGAACATTCTTTTATGATGTATCCATTAGTTATAAAGGATGACAAAGCATTTACAAGGAATGAAATAGTAAAATATCTGGAACAGAATAATATTGAGACAAGGCCTATGTTGCCATTACTGAATCAGCCGATTTATAAAGAAATTTTTGGAGACATAGAAAAAGATTATCCTGTTGCTCAGTGGATCAATAATAATGGCTTTTATGTTGGTTGTCATCACGGATTAAGTAAAGAAGAATTAAATATGATTATTAAAACGATTCATGCTTTCTTAGAAAATAGAATTAAGGACAAATAATATTATGAATATCGTTCTACTATCCGGTGGCAGCGGCAAAAGGCTGTGGCCGCTTTCCAATGATATACGTTCCAAACAATTTATAAAAATATTTAAGGGTGTAGACGGAGATTATGAGTCCATGCTGCAGCGTGTATACAGGCAGATACGTACAGTTGACGCTGTTGCGCCCATAACTGTTGCAACGTCTAAAACTCAGGTTTCAGCTATTTGTAATCAATTGGGCGACAATGTCAGCATTTCTGTTGAACCGTGTCGTAGAGACACTTTCCCGGCGATAGTTTTGGCTATCTGCTATCTGCATGATGTTTTAAAGATCAGTGCCGAAGAAACTGTTGTTATTTGCCCGGTCGATCCTTATGTTGAAAACGAATATTTTGCTGCTTTAGAGGAATTAAGCAAGTTGGCAGAACAAGAAGAAACAGGGCTTGTTTTACTTGGTATCACGCCTACTTATCCCAGTGAAAAATATGGTTATATCCTTCCTGAAACAGATGCAGATGTCAGCAAAGTAAATACTTTTAAGGAAAAACCTGATGCACAGGCAGCGGCAGAATATATAAGCCAGGGCGCATTATGGAACGGCGGTGTTTTTGCCTGCAAACTGAAATATGTTTTAGAGAAAGCACATGCGCTGCTGGATTTTACTGATTATTATGATTTGTATGCCAAATATGAGACTCTGGCTAAAATCAGCTTTGACTATGCGGTAGTAGAACAGGAAAAAAATATCAAAGTCAAACGCTTTGGCGGAGCCTGGAAAGACCTTGGCACATGGAACACGTTGACAGAAGCGATGGAAGAACAGGCAATCGGGCAGGCGATAATGAACGACCAATGCCAGAATCTGCATGTTGTAAACGAGCTTGATGTGCCGGTTCTTTGCATGGGTCTCAAAGATATGGTAGTAGCTGCCAGTCCTGATGGTATTCTGGTAGCCGAAAAAGAGCAGTCCAGTTACATCAAGCCTTTTGTAGACGCCATAGATCAACAGGTGATGTTTGCTGAAAAATCCTGGGGCAGTTTCCGTGTTTTAGACGTAGGCGAAAACAGTCTGACAATCAAAGTGACCCTAAAAGCAGGCAACAAAATGAATTACCATAGTCACGAACGCCGGGACGAAGTCTGGACGATTATCTCCGGCAATGGTCGCACCATTGTTGATGGAATGGAGGAGCAGGTAACAGCAGGTGATGTGATAACAATGCAGGCCGGCTGCAGACATACGATCATTGCAGATAGCGAACTTGAAGTAATGGAAGTGCAGCTGGGCAGGGAGATAAGTGTCCATGACAAGCAAAAATTTGAATTGGAAGAATAGAAAAACAGTTTATAAGCCCCGGCCATTTTTATTGCAGCCTGCCTGCAAAGAAGCGCTTTGGGGCGGGCAGAAGTTGAAAGAACATTTCGGTAAACAGGCTGATTTGGATAACATTGCTGAAAGCTGGGAGTGCTCTACGCATCCGGAAGGACCGAGTACCGTAACTACAGGTGAGCATAAGGGCATGCTGCTGACGGAAGTTTTGCAAAAATACCCGGAGTATCTTGGGACTCATCCTCGCAGTAAAGGCGAACTGCCGATACTGGTAAAATTTATTGACGCCATGCAAAAACTGTCTGTGCAGGTGCACCCGGATGATGAATATTCCAAACTTTATGAGCGTGGACAATTGGGCAAAACAGAAATGTGGTATGTGCTGGAAGCAGATAAAGACGCTGAACTTATTTACGGTTTTTACAGTGATATGGACAGTGTTGCTGTAAGGCAAAGTTTGGCAAATGGAACTATTGAGAAATATTTACAGAAAGTAAAAGTGCAGCAGGATGACGTATTTTATATTCCGGCAGGGACCGTGCACGGTATAGGCGCAGGTAATCTGATCGCCGAAGTGCAGGAAAGCTCTAATCTTACCTACAGGCTATATGATTATGACCGCACAGATAAGCAGGGACAAAAGCGTGAGCTGCATTTGGAAAAAGCATTGGCAGTTGCCGATCTAAAGGGCAGCAGCCGCCGCGGCAGCCGCTGCGTGTACTGCGCTATACACCAGGCTGTGCGACAGAATTTTTGTGCCGCTGTAAATACTTCCAAGTTGAAAGATTGCTGCTTAATACGGAAGATAAAAAGAAATTGGCAGAATTATATACGGGGAGCAATTCTTTTCAGGTGTTGCTGTGTATAGATGGTGCAGGTCAGTTAGTTATGAGTGACGGTGAAAAGCTAACATATACCAAAGGAAGCTGCATTTTTATTCCGGCCAATGCAGGAAATTTGCAGTTATGTGGAAAAACTCAATTTTTAAAGATATCTTGCTGATTAATTTAGACTTATTCAAACCGTAATATTATTCAGACTCCGCACTTTTCCAGTGCGGTGTTTTGCTATATAATAGAGCGGTAGTAAATATAAAAAATAGAGAGGTACTTATGCGTTTATTAGTTACCGGCGGGGCCGGGTTTATTGGCAGTAATTATATAAATTGGCATTTAGGAAAGTATCCGGCAGATGAAATTGTTTGCCTGGATAAGCTGACCTATGCTGCTAATATGGCGGCGCTGGCAGATGTCGTTAAATTAAATAATTTCACTTTCATCCAGGGCGATATTTGTGATGAGCAATTTGTAGAAATGTGTTTTGCGCAGTATAAGTTCGACGCAGTGATAAATTTTGCGGCAGAGAGCCATGTCGATACTTCTATTATTTCTCCAGCTATTTTTACTAAAACTAATGTCGAAGGTACAGGTGTGTTGTTAGATGCCTGTGTTAAATTTGCAGTAGAAAGATTCCATCAGATATCGACAGATGAAGTATATGGGGATAAACCGCTTGATTATGACTGGCGTGGGTTTACAGAAGAGTCTCCATTACAGCCTTCCAGTCCTTATGCTGCTTCAAAGGCAGCAGCTGATTTATTGTGCTTGGCGTATGCCAGGACATATGGTTTATATGTAACTATCAGCCGCAGTAGTAATAATTACGGCAAGTGGCAACACACCGAAAAACTTTTGCCTAAAATCATATCTTTAGCAGAGCATGGTCAAAAGGTACCTGTTTATGGTTCTGGACTAAATAAACGTGACTGGTTATATGTGCTGGATCATTGTGTTGCTGTTGATAAAATCATCAGACATGGAAAAGCAGGTCATATTTATAATGTTGCGGCCGGTACTGAGATGTCTAATCTGACCTTTATAAAATTAGTACTGAAAATTTTAGCCAAAGATGAAAATGCAATTGAATTTACAGAAGATAGAGCAGGGCATGATTTAAGATATCCTATGGATTGTGAAAAAATAAAAAATGAATTGGACTGGACTCCGCAATATGCTTTTAAAGAAGCGTTGGATGAAACTGTGGCCTGGTATAGAAGTAGAATGAAGTAGAATGAAGTAGAATGAAGTAGAATGTTGTAAAGCAGAGCATATGCTCTGCTTTTTTTTTGGTTAAAATTTTAATTGTTAAAATTTGCCACTGCTAACCGAAAAAGGTATAATAATATAATATAGATAATTTTGAGAGGCTGCCCATATGCAGTTTCAATTTTAATATGAGGTGTATTCAGTGACTGCAAAAACTTATGCAATTTTAAATTATGGCTGCCAGATGAACGAAAGTGACGCTGAGCATTATGCTGGGCAGCTGCAGGAGCTTGGTTATAAAGCTGCTGAGGATTTTCATGATGCAGATGTTGTGGTAGTAAATACCTGTTGTGTGCGTGAGAGTGCGGAAAAGCGTATTTTAGGGAAAATTGGTGAATTGAAAGGGGTCAAAGCTAATCATCCAGGGCAGATAGTTTGTGTTGCTGGGTGTATGGCACAAAAAGATGGTGAGAAGCTTATAAAAAAACATCCGCAAATCGATTTGTTGATCGGCACGGCTCATGTCAACGGGTTTAAAGAAATACTTGCTGAGTATTTGTCTGAAAAGGGTGAGCGTGTTTATAATAGTTTAGAAGTAAAAGAAAGCGAATTTGAGGGTGAGCGTATTCGTCAAAGCGGTTTTTCAGCCTGGATTCCTATTATGTATGGCTGCAATAATTTTTGTACGTATTGCATTGTTCCTTATGTACGTGGGCGTGAACGCAGCCGCAGTATAGAAAATATTGTAGACGAGGTTAGGCAGGCTGTTGCTAAGGGGTATAAAGAATTTACGTTGTTAGGGCAAAATGTAAATTCTTATGGGAAAGATTTTGGTGTGAAAGACCAGTTTGCTAAATTACTGCGCCGTGTAAATGAAATCCCTGGAGTGGAACGGATTCGCTATATGACGAGTCATCCGCGTGATATGCACGAAGATGTTATCAAAGCAGTTGCCGAATGTGAGCATATTTGCGAAAACTTTCATATCCCGTTTCAATCTGGCAGCAATAAAATTTTGAAAGCAATGAACCGCGGTTATACACGAGAAAAATATTTAGAGCTTGTAGCCATGATCAGACGTTATGTGCCTGAAGCTGCTATTACAACGGATATCATTGTCGGTTTTCCGGGTGAAACAGAAGCTGATTTTAGTGATACGTTGAATTTAGTAAAAGAAGTTGGTTTTGATGCTGCGTTCACCTTTATTTATTCCAAGCGTTCTGGAACACCGGCTGCGGCGATGGAAGAACAGGTTCCGTTAGAGATAAAAAAAGCTAGGCTGAATTTATTGATGGAAGCCCAGAATATTTCAAGCTTGCAGCGTAATGAAGCCCTGGTTGGCAAAACACTGGAAGTTTTAGCTGAAGGGCCAAGTAATAATAATAATAAAGTATGGAGCGGAAGAACGCGTACAAATAAGCTGGTTTTATGGCCAGTCGAAGGTCGTGATTTTGAGCTGGGGGATAAAGTGCAGGTGCAAATTGAAACTGCGCAGACCTGGCTTTTGAAAGGGAAGGCGGTAGAATGACAACTGCTTATACGCCGATGGTGCAGCAGTACCTTGAAGTAAAGCGTCAGCATGAGGATGAATTGCTGTTTTTCCGTTTAGGCGATTTTTATGAAATGTTTTTTGAGGATGCGCTGACTGCCTCCAGAGAATTAAATATTACTTTGACTGGGCGTGCCGGCGGTATGGAAGAAAAGATACCGATGTGTGGTGTGCCTTATCATTCTGTCGATAATTATATTGCAAAACTGATCAAAAAAGGTTACCGCATCGCAATTTGTGAGCAGGTGGAAGACCCTAAAGCGGCTAAAGGGATAGTTGAACGCAAGGTTGTTAAGATCATTACACCGGGCACTGTCTTGAGTGAACAGCTTTTAGATGATAAGCACAACAGATATTTAGTCTTTCTGCAGGAGGATGGCAGTGAATTATGTCTTGCTGCTGCCGATATTTCTACTGGTGAATGCCAATGGTTCAGTGCTGCTGGTGAAGAGCGTTTAATGGCGATACAGGAACAATTGTTTCGCATTCAACCGGCAGAGTTAGTTGCGTATAGCGGTATTGTAAACTGGGAAAATTTAGCAGCTTGGATCAAAAGTAAAGTTCCAGAGTGTGCTGTTTCTGTATATCAGGAAGAAGAAGGTGCACCGCAGTATTTTGCGCAGCATTTTGGCAGTGATGATGTTGCCGATACTTTAGTACATGATACAGTAGAACATTTACTGCGTTATCTGCATGTGACCGTTAAAGCTGATTTGTCGCATATTAACAGCTTATCACGCATAGCTAAAGAGCAGTTTATGAATTTGGATGCAACAGCTGTTAGAAATTTAGAACTTATAAAGAATATGCGTGATGGTTCTAAACGAGGTACATTATTAGATGTGCTTGATTTTACCTCTACTTCCATGGGTGCCCGTAAACTCAGGAATTGGATAGAATGTCCTTTGCTTGATTTATCACAGATAAGGTCAAGGCAGGAAGCGGTAGGAGAATTGCTGACAAATGTACAGATGCGCGGTAATCTGCAGGATAAATTAAAAGCAATTTTTGATTTGGAACGAATAGTTTCACGTATCGAAGTTGGCAGTGCTAATGCACGTGATCTGGTTTCATTGCGTTCTTCGCTGGCGGTGCTTCCAGAAATAAAAAGCTTACTAAGATATTGTAACAGTAAACTTTTACAGCAGTTATGCGAAGATGTACATTTGCATCAGGAGCTGTTTACTACTTTGCTGGCAGCAATTGTTGATGAGCCGCCCTTTTCCGTACGTGAAGGGGGCATGATCCGCAGCGGCTTTGATTTAGAGTTAGATGAACTGCATTCAATTGCCAGTGATAACAAAACATGGATGCAGAATTTTGAACTTAAGATTAAAGAAGAAACTGGTATCAAAACCTTAAAGGTTGGTTATAATAAAGTTTTTGGTTATTATATCGAGGTATCTAAAGGTCAAAGTGCAAATGTACCGGATTATTTTGTACGTAAGCAAACACTTGTAAATGCTGAACGGTATATTGTCCCGGAATTAAAAGATTTTGAGAATAAAATTTTAAGCGCTAAAGAAAAAATCGAACAGCTTGAATATTATATTTTTACACAGCTGCGCGAAAAAATAAGGGCTCAGATTGTTCAAATGCAGGAAACTGCTCGTGCTTTGGCCAATATTGATGTTTTAGTATCGTTGGCGGAAGTAGCATTTAAATACAACTATGTGTGTCCGGAATTGAATAATCGCAGTGAAATAAAGATTTATGACGGTCGTCATCCTGTTGTAGAGCGTTTATTGGAACGTGAGATTTTCGTTCCTAATAATACAACCCTCAATAATAATGATGAACGTATGATTATTATTACAGGACCGAATATGGCAGGTAAATCGACCTATATGCGCCAAGTTGCTCTGCTGGTCTTGATGACACAGATGGGCAGCTTTATTCCCGCACGTCAGGCAACTATTTGCCCGGTAGATAAGATTTTTACCCGTGTAGGTGCCAGTGACGATTTGGCGACTGGTCAAAGTACATTCATGGTAGAAATGAATGAAGTTGCACAGATTCTCAGATACGCAACTAAAGACAGTTTGATTATTTTGGATGAGGTTGGACGTGGTACAAGTACTTTTGACGGTATGAGTATTGCACGTGCTGTCATGGAGTTTATTCATGAGAAAATAAAAGCAAAAACATTATTTGCTACACATTATCATCAGTTGATCGCGTTGGAAGACGTGATGAACGGAGTAAAAAACTATTCTGTGGCAGTTAAAGAACGTGGTAATGATATTGTCTTTTTGCGCAGAATCGTGCCTGGCGGTACTGACCGCAGTTATGGCGTACATGTGGCAAGGCTGGCAGGACTGCCTAAAAAGGTCATTGACAGGGCCCAGGATATTCTGGAAGAATATGATAATTGTGAAACTGCCTGCAGCGTTCAGATAACACCCAGGGCAGAAAAAGAAACAGCACCTATGGGATCATTGTTTGCCAGCAGTCTGCAGCAGCAGATTTTAAAAATGGATGTTATGGCGATGACGCCAATCGAAGCCTTGAATGCTTTGTATAAATTGCAGGATGAAGCAAAAAGGGAAGGCGGTGAATTATGAACGAACAAAAAGTGCAATTATTAGATCAAAATACAGCGAATCAGATCGCTGCCGGTGAAGTTGTTGAAAAACCTGCTTCTGTAGTAAAGGAGCTTGTAGAAAACTCTTTGGATGCAGGCGCAGATAACATCGAGGTCACTATTTTTGGCGGTGGTACAGAATATATTCGTGTTGTCGATAATGGCAGCGGTATGTCGGAAGAAAATGCAAAATTAGCAGTTTTAAGGCACGCTACAAGCAAAATCAGAGTTGCTGAAGACCTGCTGCATTTGAACACTTTAGGATTTCGCGGTGAAGCGTTGCCGAGTATTGCTTCTGTTAGTAACTTCCAGCTGCTGACACGTCCTGTTACCGAGGAGTTTGCTACTTCAATAAAAATTGAAGGCGGCGATCAGGCAGAATGTATTGCTACTGGCGGGCACACTGGTACGACGATTATTGTTGAGAATTTATTTTTTAATGTTCCGGCCAGGCGTAAATTTTTACGTACTGTACAGACTGAAAGCCGTTATATCAGTGAATTGATCACAAAATTGGCTTTATCACGCCCTGATGTGCGGTTTAAGCTTGTCAGCAATGATAAAGAGGTTTTGAGTACGCCAGGTAACGGAGATTTAGTTGATACTGTTAAGGCACTATATGGTAAAAATGTTAGTGAGGAGCTTTTGACCGTTGATTTTGCTGACAGTGAAGTTAAGGTAAGCGGTTTTATTGGTAAACCTACTTTACTAAAAGGTACGCGTCAATGGCAGACGTTGCTGGTAAACGGACGTATCATTACTAATAGAATGATCGCTAAGGCGATTGATCATGCCTATCAGTCTCAGATTCCGAAAAGCGGTTTCCCTTTTGCTGTTTTGAATATTACCGTCGATACTGAAAGTATTGATGTTAACGTACATCCTCAGAAGAGTGAAATTAAGTTCAGCGATGACAGTACTGTTTAAAGCGATGTATAAAGCTTTGACTGATGCACTGACAAGACCTATGAGCGCTAAACCTCAGGGCCTGGCATTATTGGATGATTCTGAACTGCAGGTATTCAAGTCTGCTGAAGCAGTTGTGGCAGCAACAGAACCATCGATAGTTGTTGAAATACCAGCCGCTGAAACTAAAGTGCCTGAGACAGAGTTGCCGGCCTTAAAAACAACTGAGACAAATATCAGTACAGCAAAGGCTGAGGTTTACTCGGCTTACAAGTCACAACAGCAAAGCGTTTGGAAAGAACCTGAATACACATACAGGCCTCCAAAAACGGAGCCTGTTTATACGATCAGTGAAACTCGTGATGTTTTTGACAAGCAGGATAACATTGCTTCTAATATTATCGACTTCACTGATACCGATAGTGGTGTTGATACGATTTGGCCATTGGGACAGATTGACAGAACTTTTATTGTTGCCCAATCTGATGATTCTTTGTTTTTGGTTGACCAGCATGCCGCGCATGAGCGCATTTTATACGATAAGCTTGTTGCGTCCCATAATGATATTCCGGCCCAGCAGATGTTGATTCCTTTATATATCGATGTTACTGCCCAGGATGTAAATTTGATAGAGGAACATCGGGAAGAATTTCTGCGCTTGGGTGTCGATATTGAGGCTGCAGGCGAATCTATGCTGCGCGTTTCAAGCTTGCCTTCAGATATTAAGGCTGATGATGCCGAGGACTTTGTGCGTGAAATTACTCAAATGCTGAGTGAATTAAGAACGATTAATCCAAGTGATTTGCGTCAGAATATTTTACATATGACTGCTTGCAAAGCAGCAATTAAAGCCGGTGAGGTGCTGAATATGCGCCAAATGCGACAGCTGATTATTGATCTTTGCAATACAGAGCATCCTTTTACTTGTCCTCACGGCAGACCGTGTATGGTTGAAATAAATTCTGCCGAGTTATACAAGATGTTTAAGCGAACTTAAACATGCAGAAAACGTTTAAATTTGCAGTAACAGTTGGACGCAGTGAAAATGTTGCCTTAGAAAAACTTGCGCAAACATGGGCAGCAAAATTTGGTGTAAAATATGTGGAACGTGGCAGTAGGGGGTCTTTGGGTTTTTACTAGATCAAGAACGGGTAGAAGCACTTTTAGTAGCAACAAATAAAGGCCCGCAGGTATATACTGCTTCTGGAACTTTCTTTTTTCATCCAAGTATGGCCGTTTTGCGGGTACAGCGTTTAAAAAAGCACGAGCCTGATCACTTTAGTGCTGCATTGGCTCTTAAACCGGGAATGAGAGTACTGGATTGTACGATGGGGCTGGCAAGTGATGCTGTTGTTGCCAGTTTTATTACAGGCCGGACAGGAACTGTTTGTGCTGTTGAGGCTTCGCCGTTGTTACATTTTGTAGTCAGCGAAGGCCTGCAGAATTATCAGGTTGAAGATGTTGATTTAAACAATGCCATGCGCAGAATAGAAACGGTATATGCGGAAGCAGATGAGTATTTGTACACTTTGCCTGCCGACAGCTTTGATGTTGTTTATTTTGACCCAATGTTTCGAATACCGATAAATGCTTCTTCAAATATGGAGCCATTGAGGCCTATTTCCTGTGAGAAACCGTTAACAGAAGCGACTGTTAAGGCGGCACTTAGAGTAGCTCCTTGTGTAGTTGTTAAAGAACGCGGACAAAAATTATTGGAAGCTTTAGGGTGTACGGAAATTCTGGGCGGCCGTTATAGCCGTGTAAAATATGGTATCCGAAGGAGGTAACGGCATGAAACCGAGAGTTGCAGTCATTTTAGGTCCTACTGCAACAGGCAAAAGCCATTGCGGGATAGCCTTAGCCAAACGTCTGAATGGCGAGATAATTTCCGGTGATTCCATGCTTGTATATCAAAGAATGGATATTGGTACAGCTAAACCTTCTGCTGAAGAACTGGCGGCAGTACCGCACCATTTAATCGATATTTTGCCGCCGGATGCTGCTTTCAGCGTTGTTGATTTTAAAGAAAAAGCGGAAAAAATAATTGCTGATATTAATAGTCGTGGTAAATTACCTGTAATTGTTGGCGGTACCGGTCTTTATATCAAGGCCCTGCTTGAAAATTATGAATTTAATACTGTTGAAGAATGCAGTGAACTACGCAGTGAATTGGAAGCATTTGCTGAAGAACACGGCAACAGCGCCTTGTATGAAAAACTGCAGGAACTTGACCTGGAGACCGCTTCAAGATTACATATAAATGATCGCAGAAGAATTATCAGAGCTATTGAAGCAGCACAGAGTGGTGAAAAAATAGCTCATAGGAAGTCGGAGGAATGGCCTTATGAAACTGTTGTTTTTGGTCTGCGAATGGAACGAGAAAGTTTATATGCTCGGATCAATGCCAGAGTTGATAAAATGATGGCAGAGGGTTTGGTAGAGGAAACTAAATCTTTACTCGACAGTGGGCTATCATTGGATGCTCAGTCAATGCGCAGCATTGGTTACAGACAAATAGTCTGGTATCTACAAGGCCAGATGGATAAATTGGCAGCAGTTGAGAAATTGAAACAGGCGACACGTAATTTTGCTAAACGCCAATTTACCTGGTATCGTCAGATGCCGTATATTAAATGGTTTGATTTGGAAAAAGAGCCTGTGTATGAAAAGATTATTGACGAGATGCAGCAAACGCTTGTGGAAAAGTTTAAACTGCGGTAAAATTATAACAATAGATAGAAATTATTTTGGAGGGGAAAGCTATGAATAATAGTGGATCAAAGCCGGCAATGAATTTACAGGACAGTTTTTTAAATCATGTGCGTAAGGAAAACCTTGGCGTCATTATTTACCTGATTAATGGTTTCCAAATCAGAGGTCTGGTAAGAGGTTTTGATAACTTTACTGTTATTATTGAAAATGAAGGCAAACAACAGCTTGTTTATAAGCACGCTATATCGACTATTTCGCCGGCTGCTAATATTACAATTATGCAGCCAGAGAAGCGCGAACAATAATGTTTTGAAAAACAGCGCTTGAGCGTTGTTTTTCTTTTTTGAGGATGAAATATGAACGATAAATTAAATTTGTTTTTTGAATATCTGACAGTTGAATTAGGCGTAGCGTCAAATACAAGATTAGCTTATGAGCGTGATTTGCGTTTGTTTAAAGAAGCTTTAGGATTAAAGGATAATGACGCCTTGGCAACTGTATCGCGTGAGCAGGTTATTCGCTATATGACAGGTTTGAAAAATAAAGGTTTAGCCGCAGCAACGATTGCCAGAAAACTTGCTGCTATAAAATCTTTTTATCGTTTTATGACAGCAGAAGGGTATTTGGAGCTTGATCCTGCGGAAGTTGTAGAAGCTGGAACAAAAGGTATCAAGCTGCCAAAAGTTTTAAATCAGGAAGAGGTTTTGAAGCTTTTGGAACAGCCTGATTTGAGAACGGATGAAGGCTATCGTGACAGAACGATGCTGGAAGTGCTTTATGCAACGGGAATGCGTGTTTCTGATATTGGGTTTGCCTGTCAGCGGCGTTAATCTGCAAATGAAGTATATCATCGCTTTCGGTAAAGGATCTAAAGAGCGGTTAATACCCATTGGCGGCATAGCAGTTGAATATTTGAATAAATATCTGAATGTGGTAAGGCCCAAACTGCTTCATACTAAAAATCCTAATGTAAAGAATTTATTTTTAAGTATGAGCGGAAATGAAATGACAAGGCAGAGGTTTTGGCAAATCATTCGCGGTTATGGGCATCAGGCAGGATTAAATAAGGAGCTTACACCACATATGCTGAGGCATTCCTTTGCAACACATTTACTTGACAATGGTGCTGATCTGCGGTCTGTCCAGGAGCTTTTAGGGCATTCGGATATTTCTACGACACAGATATATACGCATTTGACAAATAAACGCCTGCGCGATATTTATGAAAAAGCGCATCCGCGGGCATAGAGGAGGCTACTATGGCAAGAAGGACTAATAGAAAAAAGGGGTCAGGAGGAGGTTTTGTACTGACTTTGATTTTAGTATTATTAGCTATAGCTGTTGCTGGAGGCATTTATTATGCGGCGAGCAGAGACGGAGAAAAAGATGTGCTTGATAAAGGCTTGACTGGTTCTTCTTCGGTTGATTTGCGGGAAGAGTCCAAAGAAGCGCATAGGGCAGTCGATGATATTTTATTATCGAAGGATAACTGGCAGTTAACTGATAATGGTCGTGAAGATCAGCACGAACGTATGAAAGAAACAGGTGGAGAAGTTGTCTGGAATAAGCGGCAGCTGGCTATTGGAGTTCCGCCAAGTACTGGATTAGAAGGTGCGGCAGCCTGGCTTGGCGAAAAGATTTCCGGTACGAAAATGATTGTTCTCAATCAACGTGAGGCTACTTATAATGGTTGGGAAGCCGTACGTATGGAAATTGCTATTTCAGCTAAAGCAGGAACTGGTAAAATGAATTTTATCACCGATACGGTTTACTTTTATCATAACTTAAATCTGACTAAAGAAGACAAAGATATCAAAGAAGACGAAAGTACGAAGAAAGATGACAAAAAAACTGCTCAGAAATATCATGGAAAATTGGCTGTCATTATTGACGATTGTGGTTACGATCTGGCACCGGTGAGAAAGCTGGTCAATTTGAATGCGCCTTTCAGTTACGCTATTCTTCCCTATAAAGATTTCAGCAGTGACGCTTTGCATGTTATAAAAGGCAGCGGTCAGACTGCGATGCTGCATTTGCCTATGGAACCTATGGACAGAACAGCTATGTCTGAGGGTAAGAGTACAATCTTGACTGATATGACTGCTGAACAGGTGCAGCAATTAACTCGGAAAGCGGTAGATAGTTTACCAGGTATCGAAGGTGTCAATAATCATCAGGGTTCTAAAGCAACAAGTAATGAAGCAACGATGAAAGCTGTACTGAAAGTTTTAAAACAACAAGGCTTGTTTTTTGTAGACAGCAGTACATACTCCAAATCTATAGGTGATCAGGTTGCACGCAGTATGGGTGTTCCTACTGCCCGTAACAATATATTTTTGGACAACAGTTCCGACGAAGATGACATTATTGCTAAAATATGGCAGGCTGTAGAAATGGCGGACAGAAATGGAAGCGCTATTGCCATTTGTCATGCCAGACCGCATACTGCCGCAGCGTGGAGCAAAGTTATCAACGAGGTAAATGCATCTGGTATTCAATTAGTTCCTGTAAGTAGTTTATTGAAGTAGTCGGAGGATTATACATATGTATGTTGAAGAAACGATCAGTAAATATGAAAAATATATTAACCCTGCTCAGGCGAAATTATTTCGGTTTATGGGATTGGCAAGCGTTGAAGGATATGCAGAGGGGTGGACTATAACTGACAGCGAGGGCAAACAATTCATTGATTGTCTTGGCGGCTACGGAATGTTTGCGTTAGGACATCGAAATCCTGATGTCGTAGCTGCTGTAGAAGCAGAACTGCATAAAATGCCAATGAGCGGTAAAGTACTTTTTAACAGACCTATGGCAGACCTGGCTGAAAAACTGGCTTTAATTACTCCCGGTGCTTTGCAATACAGTTTTTTCGTTAACAGCGGGACAGAAGCTGTTGAGGGATGCCTGAAGGTTGCGCGACTGGCTACAAAAAGGAAAAAGTTTATTGCGGCAAGGAATGCTTTTCACGGAAAAACTTTTGGTTCGTTGACAGCTACTGGCAGAGATTTGTTTAGAGATCCGTTTAAACCGCTGCTGGATAATTTTACACATGTAGAATATGGGGATATAGATGATCTTGCTGAAACTATTGATGAAGAAACAGCTGCCGTTATTTTAGAGCCGATTCAAGGGGAAGGCGGCATCATCGTTCCGCCGACAGGTTATTTTAAAGCAGTAAGAGAGTTATGTGACCAATACGGTACTTTACTGATTGCGGACGAAGTACAGACTGGTATTGGCAGAACCGGGACCTGGTTTGGGGTTGAACATGAGCAGATAACTCCGGATATCATGGCTATGGCTAAAGCGTTAGGTGGAGGGGTGATGCCGATCGGAGCTATAACTGCTACGGCTGATGCCTGGGCTGGATTAATAGAAGCACCTTTTTTACACACTTCAACTTTTGGCGGTAATCAATTAGCGTGTGCTGCTGCCAATGCTGCTCTGAATTACATTGAAAAAAATGATGTGCTGGATCGCAGTGCTGCGGCGGGGGCATACTTTAAAAAAGGGTTGGAATCAATTCAAAAAGACTATCCTTCGGTCATCGCAGAGGTCCGCGGCCGCGGAATGATGATTGGAATTGAGCTTACAAAAGAAGGTGCCGGTGGAATGCTGATGTCTCTGATGATCGATAAACGAGTTATTATTGCTTATACTCTAAATAATCCTAAAGTTATTCGTATTGAACCGCCTCTGATCATGCCTACAGATGTTATTGATCAGGTTTTGACTATCTTTAGAGAAGCTGTCAGCAGTACGGCTGAAGTGATTGAAGATTTATAAAAGGAGCAGAATTATGCCTTGCGTAGAAACAAAGATTGTGATCAACGGCGATAGTAAGCCTATTTTTGAAATCATAAAAAATATGGAAGCTTACCCCTCTTTTATGCATGATCTGGTGAGTGTAGAAATTTTAGAACGCGGAGAAAATACTACTGTTTCACATTGGGTATCTAATGTTGATGGTCGTAAAATCGTCTGGACTGAACGCGATACCTTTTATCCGGAAGAAATGCGTATCACTTATTGTCAGACCGAGGGTGATTTGAAAAAAATGGAAGGGGAATGGAGACTTGTACCTGTGAGTGAAGGGACAGAAGTTTCCCTGCTGGTAGATTTTGAATTTGGTATTCCGATGATTGCCGGGCTGTTAAATCCTATTTTAAAGAAAAAAGTTCGTGAAAACAGTGAAAATATGTTGACAGCTGTTAAAGCGCAAATTGAAAAATAGTGCAGTAATTGGTATAATATGCTATAAGACTTACGCAGGTCTTATAGATAATGTTCGATAGTTTTTATTTTGAGGAGGAACAAAAAAGTATGAGAACAGCTTTTTTAATGACGGCTCTTACTGTGTTATTGGTACTGGTCGGAGATTATTTCGGCGGTGCCCGCGGTATGATGATGATGCTTATCATCTCCCTCGCCATGAATCTATTTTCGTACTGGAACAGCGATAAACTGGTTTTGGCACAGTATAATGCCAAACAGGTTGATGAAAAAAGTGCGCCTGCTTTATATAAAATGGTGCAGCGTTTGGCGGAAAGAGGCAATTTGCCGATGCCTAAAGTATATATTATTGACAGCCCTGTGCCGAATGCATTTGCAACCGGCCGTAACCCTGAACATGCTGCGGTTGCAGTAACTACCGCTTTGGCCAATGCCTTAGATAAAGATGAGATTGAAGGCGTTTTGGCACATGAATTGAGTCATGTCAAACATGGTGATATTTTAATCGGTACAATAGCTGCATCTATGGCAGGTATTATTACGACGCTATCTCACTGGGGGATGTTCTTTGGTGGTGGCGACAGAGACCGCAATAGCAGCAGCAGTGCTATTGTTGGTTTGGCTATGATGATACTGGCGCCTTTGGCTGCAGGTATTATTCAGATGGCTGTTTCGCGTTCGAGGGAATATATGGCTGATAAATCCGGCGGTGAGTTAAGCGGTAATCCGGATGCTTTGGCTGACGCTTTGCTGAAAATAGAATCGTATGCAAAAAACAGAACGATGCCGGGAGCTACTGAAAATACTGCTCATATGTTTATCATTTGCCCCTTTAGCGCAAAAGATATGCAGCAGTTATTCAGTACACATCCCAGTACCGCAGACCGTGTGGCACGGTTACGCGCGCAGGCCAAAGCTATGCGCAGCAGTGGAGGTGCGAAATAATTGGATAAAAAATTAACTTGGTTAAAACAGCTTTCTGAAACCTGCGGTGTTTCAGGATTTGAAACACCAATTAAAAATTTGCTTCAAAAGCGGCTGCAGGGCAAAGCCAAAGTATCTTATGATAAATTAGGCAGCGCTGTTTTTACTAATGAAGGTCAAGGCAGGGACTTGCCAAAAATTATGCTTGCCAGCCATATGGATGAAATTGGTTTTATGGTTAAGCATATAACAAAAGAAGGTTTTTAAAATTTACTTGTTTAGGTGGCTGGTGGGAGCAGGTTATGCTGAGCCAGCGCGTTACTGTACACGGCAGCAAGGGTGATCTTGTTGGCGTTATCGGCAGTAAACCTCCACATATACTGACACCGGAAGAACGAACAAAAGTGGTTGCCAAGCGCGATATGTATATTGATATTGGCGCTGTCGACGAAGACATGGCTCGCAATTTAGGAGTTTTCGAAGGCTGCCCAGTGACGCCATATGCTGAATTTGCAGTTATGGGCGATGGTAAAACTCTGCTTGGTAAAGCCTGGGATAATCGCATCGGCTGTGCAGTCATGGCAGACGTTATGGAAAATATCGGCACAAAGCATCCTAATACTGTATATGGTGTAGCAACAGTACAGGAAGAGGTCGGGTTACGTGGTGCTCAAACAAGCGTTAATCTGCTGAGCCCTGACGTTGCTTTCGTTATTGATACATGTGTGGCTGGTGGTACGCCAGGTGTAAGTGATGATGTAGCTCCTGCGAAATTGGGAAAGGGTATTGCTATAACAATTTTTGATGCTGGTATGATTCCCAATACAGCATTGCGTGATTTTGCAAAAGAAGTTGCTGAAGAATTGAAGCTGCCAACACAGATCAGTATTTCAGAGGGCGGTGCTACTGATGGCGGTCGTATACATTTACACGATGCCGGTGTTTTGACATTAACATTCAGTATCCCTACCCGTTATATACATAGTCATCAATCCATTATTCATATGGATGATTATCAAGGTGCTGTTCAGCTGATCACAGCAATGATCGAGAAACTGGACAAGAAAAAGTATCAGCAGCTTTTAAAAGGCTAAAATCGTTTTGCGATTTAGTATAAATTAAAATAGTCTAGATAGGAGAGATTCCAATGCAACAAACACTCGTACTCGTAAAACCCGATGGTGTCAAAAAAAAATCTGATTGGTGAAATCATCGCTCGTTTTGAACGCCGCGGCTTGAAAGTTTCGGCTTTAAAATTAGTAAAAATCACTGAAGAACAAGCTAAATATCATTATGCTGAACATGAAGGCAAACCTTTCTTTGGTGAATTGGTTGAATTTATTACTTCCGGCCCTGTTGCAGCAATGGTTATTTCCGGTGAGAATGCAATTAAAGCGGTTCGTGGCCAGATGGGTGCTACTAATCCGTTAGATTCTGTTCCTGGTTCTATCCGCGGCGATTACGCGCTGACTATCGGCGAAAATATCGTTCATGGCAGCGACAGTGAAGAATCCGCTGCACGCGAAATCAAAAATTTCTTTAAAGCTGAAGAAATTTATTAATTTGAAATTTTCCGGAAGGATGGTGACAAAATGAAAGCAGCAGTATATACCAGAACTGGTGACAAAGGCACTACCGGACTTTATACAGGCGAACGTGTACCAAAACAAAGCATGAGAGTTGAAGCTTACGGTACAGTTGATGAGATCAGTTCGGCGCTTGGCCTGGCAAGAGCTACAGTCAGACGCGAAGATGTCAGGGAAACGATTTACAAAGTTCAGCAGCTTCTGATGTCACTGATGGCTGATATAGCAAGCTTGAATTTGCCTGAGCCTTATATCAAAGAAGAGCATGTGAAAATGTTTGAAGAAACTATCGATAAATTCGATAATATGCTCCAGCCTTTGAGTCATTTTATCATCCCCGGAGGCACCCCCGGATCAGCTGCTTTGGACATCGCGCGTACAACTACTCGTCGTGCCGAGCGCTGTCTGCTCCGCTTATCTGAAACAGAAGAAGTCAATCAGCAGGTTCTTATCTGTTTGAACAGACTTTCTGATTTATGTTTCATTTTATCAAGAGTTGAAGTAGAAGTAGAAGCTTAAAACAAAATGACCATAGGTTCGGGAAGAACTGTATGGTCATTTCTTTTGGGTTAAATTACTTTAAAAATGTTTTGAAGTAGTTAAAAATGTAGTATTTTTTATACGAAAGATATATACTTACTATAATTATATTGAAAGATAATGGGAGATTACTATGAATTTTTACCTGTTGTCGATAATTGCTTTTGGTGTGTTTGTAGCAATTCTCTACCTTAAGTCTTCTGAACATCAAAGAATGTTGTATTCGCAGAAATATGTACGTGATAAAGTAAGCGGTACACTGGGATTTGATAAGTTTAAAGAAAAAGCGGATGAAATGCTGCAGCGCAAAAAAGAGCTTTTGGCGCTAATACATTTAGATATTGACCCTTACCATGATATCGTTGATATTTATGGGCGTGAGACAGCAGATAATGTTTTACGCATTTTGGGAACAGAGCTTAACCGACGTGTTGTGAAGGGATATCTTACAACAAGACAGGCCGGAGATAAGTTCTTTTGCCTTGTTCCTTTTACAGATGAAGAAACGCATAATAATTGGTTTGACGGATTATCTGATATGGTAGAAAGCGAAGTCAAGCGTATTTGCAATGTCAGCATTAAACTGCGCGGAGATCTTTATGTATGTCGAGTTGAAGACTCGCTGGAAGATGCAATGGTAAAAACTGTTGCTCAGCTCAACAAAAAAGTTTTTCACAAATGCTGCCGCAGTTTCTTTATAATCAATGATTTTGAATTCACAACTGGTTATAATTCTCTTTCTGAAGAAGTTTGCAGTGCTCTTAATAATAAAGAGTTCACTGTTTATTTTCAGCCGCAATACAATATCTATACTAATGAGATTGTTGGTGCGGAAGCTTTACTGCGCTGGGAGCATCCTACGCGCGGGATAATTCTTCCGGAAGTTTTGATTCCTATCCTTGAAGATAATAACCAGTTATCTAAATTTGAAAATTTTGTTTTTGAAGAAGTCTGCCATTTCTTAGCATTACGCCTTGCCTTGGGGTTACAGGTTTTTCCAATCTCCTGTAATTTTTCATTTGAACATTTTAAAGATGAAAATTTTATTGATTCTTTAAAAGAAGCTGCCGATAAGCATAATGTTCCGCACAAGCTTTTGGTAGTTGAGCTTGCTGAAAGATTATTGGCTGATGATGTGAATTTTGCTGGGATGCAGGTTGACGAGCTGAAAAATCAGGGATTTAAGATTGCTGTTGATAATTTTGGCGCCGGGTATTTGTCTCTGCGTATTTTAAGTGATATCAGCGTTGATATTTTAAAAATAGATAAAAGAATGCTTGCCGCCTGTGATAATGATAAAGATATCAAAATCATCAAAGGGATGGCAGCTATTGCAAAAGAATTGGATATCACGATGATTTGTGAAGGTGTTGAAACTGAGGCACAGGTTGCGATAATGAAAAGTGTTTCCTGCAATATAGCTCAGGGATTCTATTATTGCCAGCCGTTGAGAAGGCCGCAGTTTGAAAATCTGCTTAATTTAAGTAAGATTGAAATAGTTAATGCTGAACGTCGCAGCATCAACGGTTACGGACGTACTGTAAAATTACCATCATACAGAGATTTGGGCGATTTATTCCCGCAGATGTATGATTTTGCAATTGAATTGAATCTAAAAGATGGACGCTATTCAAGAATGGCTTTTAATCCTACAGGGAATGTTTTTATTCCGTATACAGGTGATTATAAAAATGATTACAAGCATATCGTTCAGGAATTGCTTTATCCTGAAGATATTGAAAAATTTACGGCTCAGCTTGATTTTGACGTTTTATCTGCAAATTACAATAATACTCCTGATTATTCTGGCTGCGAATGTCGTTTCGTCGGAGCGGATGGTGTAGCTCAATGGTATGAAATCAGGGTGTATTACTGGTTTGACGCAGCCGTGTATTGATTACCGTAAGGAATGTTAATGACGCCCATGATTATTTAGATGAAGAATATGAAAAAATGCTTTGCAGGTCAGCAGGACTTTGCAAAAGAATGTAGAATATATAATATTGGAAAAAATCAACAGGTGTGCCGATTGCGGTCGGCGCTTAATAGGGAAGACCGGTGTAAATCCGGCGCAGTCCCGCTACTGTAAAGGGAAGTTCACTGCAATATGCCACTGGGAAACTGGGAAGGCGCAGCTGAATGTTGAACCTGAGCCAGGAGACCTGCCTGTTACGGGTATCTTACACCTACGGGAGATAGGTGGATACTTGCATAGGTTGTTTATTTATGCCCTCTCTCGAGAGGGTATTTTTATTTTGAAGGGAGGCTTAAGGATGTGTAAAGAAATGATTTTAGTAACTGGCGGTGCACGAAGCGGCAAAAGTGAATTCGCAGAGCGTTTTGTTTTGCATTATGGATCTAAATGCGCTTATATAGCTACGGCTGAAATCTTTGACGACGAGATGGCTGAACGTGTTCGGCTACATCAGGAACGTCGTTCTCCCCAAAGATGGAATAATTATGAAGCACCTTATGCTGCCGAACAGGTGATGGTTGAGGCAGGTAAGGAAGCGGATGCAATTTTGTTTGACTGTCTTACTTTGTATATGAGTAATTTGATGTATGGCAAGGTTGCAATTGCAGGAACTTTTGAAGAAAAGGTAACATTTGTCAAAGGTGAAATTGTAAAATTACTGGAAGCCGCCAGAAAAACAGAAAAACTGGTAGTATTTGTTACTAATGAAGTTGGCGGTGGTATCGTACCGGATAATGTTATGGCACGTGAGTACAGAGATCTTGCCGGATGGATAAACCAGCAGGTTGCCGATGTATGTGACAGGGTCTTTTATTGTGTCGCCGGTCAAGCTGTTGATCTAAAGAAAATGGCATTTAGTTTTGATGATGAAGGAGCAGAGCAATGGAAAAAATAATGATTCCACCGTTGGATAGCAACGCTGCGGAAGTAATAAAAAATAACTGGGCTAAAATGGATAAGCCGCTGCATAGTTTAGGTAAGCTGGAGGAAATGGTTGAAAAATATGCTGCCATGACTGGGACGGCATTGCCTGATAAAATCAAAAGTGCAATGCTGTTAATGTGCGGCGATCATGGAATTGCCAAATATGGCGTAAGCGCATATCCGCAGGAAGTAACTATGCAGATGATAAACGGTTACATGAGGGAAACTGCCGGCGCTAACGTTATGGCACGTCATGCCGGTGCCGATGTTTTTGTGATCGATGCAGGTACGGCTTTTGACTTGAGTGCAATGCCTAAAGTTCATCAGGAGAAGGTTGCCTGGGGTACAGAAGATTTTACACAGGGACCGGCCATGACAGTGGAGCAGGCCGAAAAAGCATTGAAAGTTGGTATGAAGGTAGCAGATGAATGTATTGATAAAGGTTATAACTTATTAGTAACAGCAGAAATGGGAATCGGGAATACTACATCGACCGCAGCAATCGTTTCTGCATTTCTGGGGTTGCCGCCCGAGCTTACAGTAGGAAGAGGAACTGGTATCAACGATGAACGGATGGCGATAAAAAGAAAGGTCGTCGCTGATGGTCTGGCTAAAAATCAACCACGTTTGGGCGATGCCATGGACATCCTCTGTAAGGTTGGCGGTTATGACCATGCCGGGTTGGCGGGGATGATTTTAGCTGGCGCCAGACGCCGTATTCCTACAATGGTAGACGGTGTAAATGCGACTGCCGCTGCTTTGCTTGCATACGGACTTGAACCAGCCTGTGCTGATTATATGCTTTGTTCACATCTTTCTGCTGAAATATCACATGCAAAGATGCTGGAGGTTTTGCGACTTACGCCGATAGTTGACGCGGGTATGCGTCTTGGCGAAGGTACAGGAGCGTCTTTGGCGATTGTTATTTTACAGATGGCGATCAATACCTATAAAGAACTGTATAAGCGTGGTGGCATGCATGCGTGATTTTATCACTTGCCTGGAATTTTTGACGCGAGTGCGTTTTTCAAAACGGACAGATTGGCGTGACGAAGATTTTTCGCGCAGTGTGCCGTATTTTCCCCTGGTAGGTTTGGTTATCGGATTCCTTTTGGCAGCCGTAAACTATAGCCTGTTTTATATCGAAACGCCGCTTTTTTTACGGGTAACGCTTTTGCTGCTGGCCGAGATCATTATTACCGGCGGGTTGATGTACGATGGTTTTATGGATACTGCTGACGGCGTTTTTTCTGCCCGCAGCCGCGAGAGAATGCTGGAAATAATGAAAGACAGCCATGTTGGTTCTAATGCTGTATTGGCAATAATTATTTTGCTGCTGCTCAAAATAGCTGCCTATCTTGAACTTAGCGGTGAAACACTGACCTGGGTTTTACTGACGATGTCCGTTGCGACACGAACTTTTATGGTAGTTTTTATTGTCAATTTTCCCTATGCGCGAAAAGAAGGAATAGGGCATATGTTTACCAAGTATGCCAAACCATTTTATACGTATATTGCTTTTGCAGTATGCGCAGGTATTATTGCGGCCTGTGGTTTACAATATCTGGCGGTGGCAGGAATATGTTTTACTGTTACTTTGATAATAGCGCAATATTTAAAAGCACAGTTAGGCGGACTTACCGGTGATACATATGGTGCACTGACTGAATGCGGTAATGTGATTTATTTACTGACAGCAGTATTCTTACTAAGATAAGGAAGGTTTAAAGATGGATATAAATAATATTATTGAACAAATAAAACCAATCGATCGTCAAAAAGTAGAGGAAGCACAAAACAGATTTGACAATCTTATCAAACCGGTCGGTTCACTTGCAAAACTGGAAGCTATGGTTTCGCGTTACGCCGGTATTATCGGCAGTGCTGATAAAAAATCTGTTCAATATCCTAAAAAGCGTTGTTTTTGTGGAGTGCTGACACAGATTCTGTTGCTAAAGCGATGCAGGAGGAGCTGCCTGTTGTTTTGCTGGCACGAGAAGCTAAAGCAGAGGTTTACCCATTGCTGGTCACATCTTGTAATCTTGAGGAAGCGCTTGAAGAAGGCGCTATTCTGACAAAAGAATATATTGTCAGTGATAAACTGCAAATGCTGGCCTTGGGAAGTCTGGAAAAATATACTCTTACAGAACAAACAGAAGCATTTTTACAGCTGGAAGGAATTGAATTTCTGCAAAAGCTTAACGATCCGGTAATAACCGCTATGACTGGTGCTGTTTTACAGGCTGCTGCCTGCAAGGTACCTGTAATGCTGGATGGTATCGCTACATGCTTGGCTGCTGTCGGAGCCTGCAAATTAGCTCCGGTAGTTCTTGAATATTGTATGGCAGGGCATGTGTCGGCAGAACCGGGTATGGAAAAATTATTGAATCGGCTGGAGCTATCGGCACCGCTAAAGTTGGATATTAACAGTGGGGCGGGAGAAGGCGCAGTTTTAGCTTTTACCTTGTTTGATGCAGGCATTAAGGCGTATAATGAAATGGAAACATTTGCTGAAGCAGGAGTACATGCTGAAGTGGAAGAATTTGCACATTCAGTACAGGTAAAAGGTAAATAATAAGGAGGCAATATGGGCAAGATATATCTTATAAGGCACGGAGAAACAGAAGCTAATAAAACATTTCAATTTCAAGGGCACATAGATAATCCTCTTAACAGCAAGGGTCTGTGCCAGGCTGCAGCATTGGGACAGCATTATGAAAATATTGTATTGGACGAAATTTATTCAAGCTCCATGCAGCGAGCCAGACAGACTGCAGCACCTTTGGCTGAAGCTCATGGACTTACTGTTCAGCCTTTAGATGAACTGAAGGAAGTTTGTTTTGGCGAATGGGAAGGTTTGAGCTATGATGAGATCAAAGCAAAATGGAATGATCAGTTAGAGTTGTTTTTTAAACAGCCGGCACAGTGCAGAATGCCAGGCGGGGAATCATTCGACGATGTTGCATTGCGGGTTCGTTCTGTCTGTGAAGACCTTTTTAAAAATAACAGCGATAAAAATATAGCAATTGTTTCTCATGGCGGCGTTATAAGAGTACAGCTTTGCCTTTTACTGGGGCTTGATATCAATAAACTGTGGGTGTTTGGCGTACATAATGCCAGCACAACCAGTATTGGTAAATGGCAGGACCGCTTTACAATTGAGTATGTAAATGATACACATTATTTAAATGATAATGTAAACTCCGACGGAATAAAATATCCTAAATAATTATAAATTTTAAAATGTACATTTCTTGTTGACTTTTATCTTTTTTTTAGATATACTGCTTATAGTATATCTCAGTGGTCCGGGTAGGGTTCCGAACTTCTTCCATGCTACATACGCAACATGAGGAAGCAGTGGTAACATCTATAAGTCCTTATGGGGTATGTTTAATGTAAGGAGTGATTAACCAATGAAAGAAGACAAAACCTTAGTATGCCGTGAATGCGGCACCGAATTCGTATTCTCTGCTTCCGAGCAGGAATTCTACGAAGAAAAAGGCTTCACAAATGAACCCGGCCGTTGCCCTGGTTGCCGTCAAGCTCGCAAACAACGTATGGGCATCAACAACGAGCGCCCGGCTCGCGAAATGTTCCATGCTACTTGCGCAGAATGCGGTCAAGACACCGAAGTACCGTTCCGTCCTTCCATGGATCGTCCGGTATACTGCCGCGAATGCTTCAATGCTCGCAAAGGCTAATAATTAATGAAGTTAAAAAACCAATTGCTTAGGCAATTGGTTTTTTCTTTAGTAAATAGACAGTTTTATGGTATAATATCAGAATAGGAAAGTTGTGTATCTTAAGGAGGTCCTTTTTATTTTAGAACTAAAAAAAATAACATTGGCTGACAGGCCTTTGTTCGAAAGTTATTTATCACGTCCTGACCAACGGGGTTCTGAATGTGCGTTTACAAATTTATTTGTATGGCAGGACTGTTATGGCATTTACTGGACAGTAGTACATGACTTTCTGGTGATCAAGGTGAAACGCAACGAAGTGGATTTCTTTTTGCAGCCTTTTGGCGGTAAAGATGAAGATCTGCCTAAATTGTTTGCAGAAATTAAAGAATATCATGAAGGCAAGCCTTTTGAGATTCATGGTATTTATGACGATGGCAAAGAGCGGCTGGAAAAAGCTTTTCCAGAGATGGAATTTATTGAAGATCGTGATAATTGGGATTATGTTTATTTGCGTGAAAAACTGGCTAGTTTGTCTGGGCGTAAATATCATGGTAAAAAAAATCATTACAATGCGTTTAAAAAAGAATATCCCGATTATGTTTACGAACCTATCGGACCAGAGAATTACGAAGAGTGCAAGGCTTTTGGTGATGAATGGTGCGAAAAACGTGTTGGCGAAGACGAGAGCCTGCGCTGTGAGCAATGTGCTATCCATGAAGCGATCGATAATTTTGAAGCACTTGGTTTGCGCGGCGGCGCTATCCGTGTCAACGGAAAAATTGAAGCATTCAGCTTCGGTAAAAAAATCAATGACGACACGGCCGTTCTGCATGTAGAAAAAGCAAATCCTGATATCCGCGGTATTTATGCGGCAATCAATAAAGAATTTGCCGAACATGCATGGGGGGGGATGTAGTTTATTTAAACAGAGAAGAAGATATGGGGCATGAAGGGCTGCGTACTGCTAAGGAATCATATCATCCTGAATTTATGATCAAAAAATATTCGTCTGTTTTTAAATAGGTGTAAATATGGATTTTCGTATTATTAATGACGAAACTTTACCTAAAATAATGGAATTATGGGATTATTGCTTTGAAAAAACGATACTCCTTTTTTTAAGTGGTATTTTAATGAATACTGCTTAAAAGAAAATATGGTGCTTGGCGGCTTTGATGAAAAATCCGGCAATTTGATGAATATGCTGCATTTGAACCCTTATACTATCAATTTGCGTGGAAGGGATTTGAAATTGCCTTATATTGTCGGCGTTGCAACAGCGCCGGAATACAGGGGCAGACATTTATTTGCTCCGCTTCTGGAAACTGCTTTTTCGGTTTTACGGGCTCAGGGTCAGGCATTTGTTTTATTAATGCCGATCAGTGCCGGTATTTACCGTCCATATCAGTTTGATTACTGTTATTACAGGCATCGTTACGAGATGCCTTTGGCCGCATTGCCCAAAGGCGATAAAGTTTCTGATATGTCATTGCACCGAACAGGGCTGGAGAAGGCCGAAGTTTTCCAAAAGGTCTATGATACCGTGACTGCAGCTTATCACGGCGTAGTAAAACGTGATTTAAAAAACTGGCTGCATTTACTGGCAGTTCATCAGGGTGAACAGATTAAAGCGGTGCTTGTTAAACGCGGCGAAAAAGTTGCTGGCTATATGTTTTACAGCATTGATGATAAAACATTTGCTGTGCAGGAACTTATGGCAGAAGAAACAGCGGCGCGTGATTCTCTGCTGCAGTTTGCCAGACAGCATGTTACTGAAGCTGAAAATTTCAGCTGGCTGGCAGAAGTCTGGGATAAAACGTATCTGCATTTACAGGATCAGAAATATGCTGGCAGTTTGCAGCCGTTTATGATGGCACGCTGCATTAATGTGCGTCAGGCACTTTTACAGCTGACTGACATAGCTGCAGATGTACAGGGAACATTGTCTTTGCTGATAAATGATAAAACCCTGCCTCTTAATAACGGGTTATTGAAACTGGAAATAAATGCCAGTCAGATCAATATTAAGAGTACAGTGGATATGCAGGATATTGAAATGGATGTAGCAGCCTTTACACAGTTATATTTTGGTCAGTTTTCCGTACAGGAACTGGCTGCTGAAAACAGGCTGAAGATACATAATCAGGAAGCGGCTTCATTGCTAGACAGGCTGTTTCCCAAGTGTCATAATTATATTAACGAGTATTTTTAACCGCATCTTATTTTGGAGGCTGAGTTTATGAGTACAATCAGACGTATTTTTGTGGAAAAGAAAGATGCTTTTGCTGTTGAAGCACATGGATTATTATCCGATCTGCGCAATAACTTAGGCATGAAAAATCTGACAGGCATCAGAATCTTAAATCGTTATGACGTGATGGGCGTCAGTGATGAAGAATTTGCTGCTGCAAGAAAAATAGTGTTGTCGGAACCTCCGGTAGATACTGTTACTGACGAAATTTTTGAAGTGCCTGCAGGCTGCTGTGCTTTTGCCGTGGAATATCTTCCCGGACAATATGACCAAAGGGAGGATTTTGCCGAACAGGCTATTCAGCTGATTACGCAAAAAGAACGTCCGATGGTAGCTTCTGCTAAAATTTATATTTTAGAAGGAAATTTGACCGAAGCAGAACTCGCTAAAATCAAAAGCTACTGTATCAATCCTGTTGAAGCCAGGGAAGCAGAGTGGGAGAAACCTGCCACTTTGATCGCGACCTGTGAAGAACCTGCCAGGATTAAGTCGGTTGCCGGTTTTTTGACCAAGAACAGCGATGAAATGGAAGTGCTGCGCCAGGAAATGGGTCTGGCAATGAGCTTGGAAGATATGATGTGGTGTCAGAAATATTTTAATGAAGAACACCGTGAACCTACTATTACCGAAATAAAAGTACTTGATACTTATTGGTCCGATCACTGCCGTCATACGACTTTTATGACGCAGATAGAAGATGTTGAAATTGAAGCCGGTGAGTATAATAAACCTATTCAAGCGGCTTTCGATAAGTATATGGCTACCCGTGACGCTGTTTACGGAGAGGATACCGAGCGCCCGGTAACATTGATGGATATCGCTGTTATCGGTATGAAAAAACTGCGTTCGGAAGGTAAACTTGACGATTTGGACGTTTCTGAAGAGATCAATGCCTGCTCGATCGTTGTTCCGGTAGAAATAGACGGTAAAACAGAAGAATGGCTGGTTATGTTTAAAAATGAAACGCATAATCATCCTACGGAAATTGAGCCATTTGGTGGCGCAGCTACCTGTTTGGGAGGTGCGATCCGCGATCCGCTTTCAGGACGTTCCTATGTTTATCAGGCTATGCGCGTTACCGGTTCTGCTGATCCGCGCGTACCGATCGAAGCAACTCTGCCAGGTAAATTACCTCAAAGAAAAATAACTGTCGGTGCTGCTGCCGGTTACAGTTCTTATGGTAATCAGATAGGTCTGGCAACCGGTCATGTACAGGAATATTATCATGATAAGTTTGTTGCTAAACGAATGGAAATCGGCGCTGTTATTGGCGCTGCTCCGCGTGATACTGTACGTCGTGAACGTCCGTCTGCAGGCGATCTGATCGTATTACTGGGCGGCCGTACCGGACGTGATGGCTGTGGCGGCGCAACCGGTTCGTCTAAAGAACATACTGTAGATTCGCTGCTTTCCTGTGGTGCTGAGGTCCAGAAAGGTAATCCTCCTACAGAACGTAAAATCCAGCGTTTGTTCCGCAACTCTGCTGTTACGGCGATGATTAAGCGCTGTAATGACTTCGGTGCAGGCGGCGTTTCCGTTGCTATTGGTGAACTGACTGACGGTCTGGTCGTAAATCTTGATAAAGTTCCTAAAAAATATGAAGGGCTTGACGGTACGGAACTGGCGATTTCTGAATCGCAGGAACGTATGGCCGTCGTAATTGAAGCCAAAGATCTTGATGATTTTATTAAACATGCTGATAAAGAAAACCTGGAAGCCACAGTTGTAGCTGAGGTTTCTGATAACCCACGTCTGGTTATGTACTGGCGCGGAGAAAAAATCGTTGATTTGGCACGGGCATTCCTCGATACCAATGGTGTAGCGCAGCATACTAATATCACAGTTAAAGCTGCTGAAGGCGAAAATGCTTTTGATAAAGTACCTGAATGTGTTAATAAAGCTGCTTCTCTGGAACAAGCCTGGCTGGGAAATTTAAACCGTTTAAATGTCTGCAGTCAGAAAGGACTTTCCGAACGTTTTGACAGCACTATTGGCCGCGGCACGGTATTGATGCCATTCGGCGGAAAAACACAATTTACGCCGAGCGAAGGTATGGTTTGCCGATTACCGGTTCTCAATGGCACGACTACTGCCGCTTCGGTCATGGCTTGCGGCTATCATCCTGATGTTGCGTGCTGGAGCCCGTTCCACGGCGCAATGTATGCAGTAGTTGAGTCTGTTGTGCGTGCAGTATGCCTGGGTGCTGACCCTGATAAACTGCGTCTGACTTTGCAGGAATATTTCCCCAAGCTTAATAATACTGAAGTTTGGGGACAGCCGTTCAGCGCTCTTTTAGGTGCTTTTACAGCTTTAGACGCGCTTGATTTGCCGGCTATTGGCGGTAAAGATAGTATGTCTGGTACTTTTATGGATAAAACAGTGCCGCCGACACTTGTTTCTTTTGCTGTTGATGTTATCGATGGAGAAAAAGCTGTTTCTGCAGAATTTAAAGCAGCTGGTCATAAAGTGGTATTCTTGTCCTGTCCGCGCGATAATGCTGAAGTTTTGGATTTTGCAGCGCTGCGTAAAAATATGCGTGCTGTACATAAAGCGGTTCTGGCAGGTAAGGTGTTTGCCGCTGCTGCTGTAAAAGAAGGCGGTATTGCCGCTGCCGTTACTACTATGTGCCTTGGCAATCAGCTGGGTTTTGAATTCATTAAACCGTTCCAGGATACTGAGCGTTTATTTACGCTGCAGCCTGGTGGTATGGTGCTGGAACTGGCAGACGGAACCAGTATCGAAGAATTGTTTGACGGTCTGGACTGTATGCTTCTGGGTCATCTGACAGCAGAACAGTTTATCTCCATCAACGATAGCGCTATCAGGCTTGACGCGGCTCAGGAAGCATATCTGGAACCGCTGCAGGAAATTTTCCCCTATAAAATCGAAGAAAAAGCTCAAGGTGAATTAAATCAGCCGTTATATAGAGCTGATTTGCCGCTGACAGCTCCTGTGACCTTAGCAAAACCGCGGGTCTTTATTCCGGTATTCCCGGGACAAAACTGCGAATATGACAGTGCCAGAGCTTTTGAAGAAGCCGGTGCGGTTGCAGACGTATTTATCATTCGCAATCTTACTGCCCAGGCTATTGATGAGTCAGTAGAAAAGATGGTCAGCATGATCAAAAATTCTCAGATCGTTATGCTGCCGGGCGGGTTTAGTGCCGGTGACGAGCCGGACGGCAGCGGTAAGTTTATCGCTACCATGTTCCGTAATCCCAGGATCAAAGAAGCGGTAACTGAATTTCTGAATGAACGTGACGGCTTAATGCTTGGCATATGCAATGGTTTCCAGGCACTGGTAAAATTAGGTTTGCTGCCTTATGGCGAAATCAGAGATCTGGAAACAGAATCTCCGACACTGACCTTTAATAATATTGGCCGTCATGTATCGCAGATCGTCGACACCCGTATCGTTTCCAATAAATCTCCATGGCTGAGCGAAGTAGAACCCGGTGATATCCATGCGGTAGCAGTATCTCATGGTGAAGGCCGTTTCTATGCGCCGGAATCTGTTATCAAAGAGCTGTTCAAAAACGGACAGGTCGCAACGCAGTATGTAGACCCACAGGGAGTTCCTACTATGGAAATGCCCTATAACCCCAATGGTTCGCTGTATGCAATCGAAGGCATTACCAGTCCCGACGGACGCGTTTTCGGTAAAATGTGCCACAGTGAACGCTTTGTAGATGGTCTGTATCGCAATATTACCGGCAATAAAGATCAGAAAATCTTTGTTTCCGGTGTCAACTACTTTAAATAATAAAATGAAAACGCGCACCTGCAATGCAGATGCGCGTTTTAGTTTGTGGACTTACAGTTTAAAAAAAGCATATCCATCGGGCGGTCTTTAACAGGCTCGATTTTAGCTTTTTTTTCAGGGTGGTCGATCAGATCCAGTTCTTCAGTACGTATTTTACCGCATTTATTTTCAAAATCGTCGATGATCCACTTCAAAATCTGTTCAATCTCTTTGTTGACAGAACGGCCGTTGTGATCAGCAATTACTTTTAATTTTTTCATAATCAGGGGATGAATACGCAGAGTAAAACGAGTTTGGTCCATAATTGCTCCTCCTAAAAAATATGACATCAAAGAAACGTCAATCTAACGTCGCTAAGTTTATTATAAAGAAAATATTTTATTTTGACAAGTTGTCACAAAGATTTTTTAGTTGGTGTGGACGATTTGTGATAAAATAATGACAAATGTTAAAGATTCGGAGGCAAAAATGAAATTAGACGTAAATAAACAATACAGCGGCTTTGTGATCAGGCAGGCTGCTTATATCGACGAGATTCAGTCAGAAGCATATGTGATGGAGCACACTTACAGCGGTGCCAGACTTTTATATTTAGGTAACAATGATGATAATAAGGTTTTTTCGATCAGCTTCAGGACGCCACCGTATGATGATACAGGTGTGGCGCATATTTTAGAGCATTCAGTGTTGTGCGGTTCGCGCAAGTATCGCTTAAAAGAGCCATTTGTAGAACTGGTTAAAGGTTCAATGAATACTTTTCTGAACGCAATGACTTATCCTGATAAGACTATGTATCCGGTTGCCAGCCGCAACGCCAAAGATTTTCAAAATCTGATGGATGTTTATCTGGACGCTGTTTTTTATCCGCTGATTTATGAAAATCCCTATACCCTGCGCCAGGAGGGCTGGCATTATAATATTGAGGCACCGACGGACGCTTTGAGCTATAACGGGGTCGTCTATAATGAAATGAAGGGCTTATTTTCTTCTGCTGATGCTTTGCTTGACTATGAGGCAATGAAGGCATTGTTCCCCGACACGCCGTACAGCTTTGAATCCGGCGGCCATCCGGATGCTATCCCAGAATTGACTCAGGAAGCTTTCGAGCATTTCCATACCACTTATTACAGCCCTGAAAATTCATTTATTTATCTGTATGGCGATATGGATATCGAAACAACACTGCAGTATCTGAACGACGAATATTTGAGCGGCTTTAAACGTACCGGCGCAGTGAACTCGGAAATACCTCTGCAGAATGCTTTTGCCAGAACGCAGGAAGTTCTTGGCACTTATCCGGTTGGAGCTGACGAAGCTACCGAAGATAAAACTTATCACGAACTGCATATAGTTACTGGTGATGCACGTGATGTTAAAACCTCGATGGCATTAAGAGTATTGGAAAGTGTTCTGCTGGAAGGTAATTCGGCGCCGCTGCGTCTGGCGTTGCTGCAATCCGGTGTTGCCAAAGACATTAGCGGCTCTTATGCCGGAAACTACCGCCAGCCGATCTTTTCGATTAAAGCCGCCGGTTCCAAACCGGAACAGCGCGATAAATTTATCAGTATTATTTATCACACGCTGCAGCAGCTGACGATCAACGGCATCGATAAAGAGCTGTTAGAGGCACATCTCAATTATTTGGAATTTAAGCTGCGGGAAGCTGATTTCGGCGCTTATCCCAAAGGCTTGATTTATGGTATCAGCGTGATGGATTCCTGGCTGTATGACGGAGATCCTTTAGCAGGTCTGCGCTATACTGAGGCTTTACAGCAGCTGCGCGAAGGTATCAAAACACGTTATTATGAGCAGCTGATTGAAAATTATCTGCTGGACAATACCCATAAGGTTATAGTGACTCTGAATCCTGAGCAGGGGAAAGAGGAACGGGAGCAGGAAGTACTGGCAGAAAAAATGGCTGCGCTCAAAGCGTCGATGGATACTGAAACTATTGCCCAAAATATCGAACTGTGCAGCGAATTGCACAAACGCCAGGCTGCAGCTGATACTGCCGAGGCGCTGGAAACGATCCCGCTGTTGGAACGCAGCGATATCAGACGTGAAGTAGAAGTTACAGAAACTGTTTTGAAACAGCTGGGAACAAACGATATCTTATATGTACCGGCTTTTACCAATAAAATAGCTTATCTGAACTGGTATTTTGATCTGACAGGTATTGATAAAGACCTGTTGCCTTACTGTTATCTGCTCAGTGATGTGCTTGGAAAATTTAATACCGACAAGTATACCTATCAGGAGCTGGCCACGGCCTCTAACAAATATACCGGCGGTGTTTCTTTCCAGCTGCATGCTTACTCAGCTGCCGACGACGCTAACGATTATACGATCAAGTTCACCGTTCAGGCTAAAGCGCTGACGGCTAATCTGGATAAATTGTTCGACATTCTGCAGGCAGTTGCGCTTGGCAGTAAAATAGACGACGCCAAACGACTGCAGGAAATTTTAGACGAAGTAAAAACAGATTGGGACAGCAGCTTCTTTTCTCGGGGGCAGACTGTAGCCTGTACCCGTCTGGCTTCATATTTTTCAACGGCAGCCCGAGTCAATGAACAGGATCAATTCAGCTATTACGAATTTTTAAAAGAACTGTCAGCCGACTTTGCTGGCAGGGCAGAGGATACCTTAGCAAAATTAAGGCAGCTGTTGGGTATTTTCTTTGAAAGCAGCAAATATCTTCTGGCTTATTCCTGTGAAGAAAGCGAACGGATGCTGGTTTTAGAGCAGGCTCTGAATTTTGCAGCTTTACTGCCGCAGTCAGCTGTTGCCGGTAAAACACCGCAGTTTTTAGAGGCGCCGGGAGAAAATGAAGGGATCATGACACCCGGCAAGGTACAATATGTTGCTGCCGGCGGTGATTTTCACAAATTTGGCTATCAGTTCCACGGCGCAATGAAGGTACTGGAAACTATCCTGCGTTACGAATATCTGTGGACTAAAATCAGGGTACAGGGCGGCGCTTACGGTGCGACGGCGCGTTTTGACCGTAAGGGGACCATATTTTTTGCTTCCTACCGTGATCCGAAGCTGAAAGAATCGCTGCAGGCATATTATGATATGCCGTCCTGGCTCGAAAAACTGGAGCTCTCGGAACGTGAGCTGACAAAATACATCATCGTCACGATCAGCGGTCTGGATACGCCTCTGACCAACTCCATGCGTTTGGAGCAGGCTGGAGTTTATCATCTAAAACAGGTAGATACGGCAATGCGGCAGCAAATGCGCAGTGAGATCATAGACTTGACGAATGCCGACCTGCAGAAGCTGGCGCCGCTGATCAGGGATACACTAAGCGAGAAGTATTTGTGTGTTGTGGGCAGCAGCCAAAGTATCGAAGCTAATAAAAATATTTTTACTAAAACTCAGCATATTTAAAGCTGGTTCAAAAGTGAAGTCGAACATAGAGCTGTGGCGCTTTGTTCGACTTTTATTTATTTCTATGCTATATTTGTAGTAGAAATCGAGTGAGAAATGGGGCGTTACGATGACTGAAGTTAGCTTGGGCAAAACAGGGATCACTGTCAATAAAAACGGTTTTGGCGCACTGCCGATCCAGAGGATACCGCAGGACGACGCAGTAAAATTGGTGCGCAGGGCGTTTGAACGAGGTATAAATTTTTTTGATACGGCCCGTAGTTATACGGACAGTGAAGCAAAGCTTGGCGTCGCGCTAAAGGGTATCCGCGAGCAGGTATTTATTGCGACTAAAACACCGTCTGTTACAGAAGCAGGATTCTGGAATGACCTGGAAACCAGTCTGCGCCTGCTGCAAACTGATTATATAGATATTTATCAATTTCATAATCCTGCCTTTTGCCCTAAACCGGGTGACGGCAGCGGCTTGTATGAAGCGATGCAGCAGGCCAGGGAACAGGGGAAGATCCGTTTCATCGGCATTACTAACCATCGTTTGGCAGTAGCCGGCGAGGCCATAGAATCTGACTTGTATGCAACGCTGCAGTTTCCTTTCAGTTATCTGACGACTGAGAAGGAACTGGAGCTTGTCCGTGCATGTGCTGCTCACGGCATGGGCTTTATTGCCATGAAGGCACTGGCGGGAGGGCTGATAAATAATTCTGCAGCCGCTTATGCTTATTTGGCGCAATTTGATCATGTACTGCCTATTTGGGGTGTGCAGCGTGAAAATGAACTGGATGAATTTTTGAACTATATCGACTGCCCACCGCTTCTGACAGCAGAGCTGCAGACAGTAATCAATAAAGACCGGCAGGAGCTGATCGGCAGTTTCTGCCGTGGCTGCGGCTATTGTATGCCTTGTCCGGTGGGAATAGAGATCAATTCCTGTGCCAGAATGTCGCTGATGATCAGGAGAGCACCGCAGGCAGCGCAGCTTACTGACAAGGCCCAGGCTATGATGAAAAAGATCGAAGACTGCCTGCACTGCGGTAAATGTAAGGCAAAATGCCCTTATGGCCTGGATACTCCCAGACTGCTGGAAGAAAACTATCAGGATTATCGAGAAATATTAGCGGGAAAGATGATCTGAAGCAAACTGCTTAAAAGCGCAGGCTTAGTGCCTGTGCTTTTTTATATAGTTTTGTCTACAGAAAAAGCAGGGAGTTACAGTAAAGATTTTTTAAGAAAATTTAAAAAAGTAAAAGGAGAAACGCAATTTATGGCGAATACAATCAGGTAACCTAAATTGTGAAAACTTAGAGGAGGCAGAAGAATGCATACTTACAGTATGGAGCTTGGCGGCAGAACGCTTACCATGGAAATCGGTAAGATCGCTAAGCAGGCAAATGGAGCCGTATTGGTTCGTTATGGCGATACCGCAGTAGTTGTTGCGGTAACTGGTACAAAAACACCCAGGGAAGGAGTAGACTTCTTTCCGTTGACTGTAGATTTTGAAGAAAAAATGTACGCTGTCGGTAAAATCCCCGGCGGCTTTATCAAACGTGAAGGTCGTCCCGGCGAGCAGGCCATTTTGACCAGCCGTCTGATCGACCGTCCGATCCGTCCGATGTTCCCTGACGGGTATCATAATGATGTGCAGATAGTAGCTACTGCTGTATCTGTTGACCCTGATAATGCTCCGGATATGCCGGCAATGATCGGCGCTTCCTGCGCTTTATCTATTTCCGATATCCCCTTCGAAGGCCCGATCGCAGGTGTACGCGTTGGTCTTGTCGATGGTGAATTTGTTATCAATCCTACTGTGGAACAGGCTAAGGTCAGCCTGCTGAACCTGGCTGTTGCCGGTACTAAAGACGCTATTTTGATGGTTGAGGCCGGTGCGAAAGAAGTTTCTGAAGAAACAATGCTTGACGCTATCTGGTTTGCCCACGGCGTTATTAAAGAGCTGGTAGCCTTCCAGGAAAAAATCATGGCTGAAGTCGGTAAACCTAAAATGGAAGTTCCTGTTTATGAACCTCCTGCTGAAATCGCTGCCGAGATCGAAGCCTATGGCGCAGATAAACTGAAAGAAGCTTTGATGGATGCTAATAAATTAGAGCGTGAAGAAAACGTTGCTAAGGTAAAAGCTGAAATCGCAGAAGTTTTCATTGAAAAATATCCTGATAATGCAAAAGACGTAGCTTACATCACGCAAAAGCTGGTGAAAAAGATCGTTCGCCGTACTATTTCCGTTGATAAGATCCGTCCTGACGGACGTCAGCTGGATGAAGTACGTCCTGTTACCTGCGAAGTAGGCCTGCTTGCACGTCCGCATGGCAGTGCGCTCTTTACCCGCGGCCAAACTCAGATCCTCAACGTTCTGGCACTCGCTCCGCTGCGTGAAGCACAGATCCTTGACGGTTTGGGAGTAGAAGATACTAAACGTTATATCCATCATTATAATTTCCCGCCGTACAGCGTTGGTGAAACCAAACCCATGCGCAGTCCCGGACGTCGTGAGATCGGTCACGGCGCTTTGGCAGAACGTGCTTTACTGCCGGTCATTCCTTCCGAAGACGAATTCCCGTATGCTATCCGTCTGGTTTCCGAAACTCTGGAATCTAACGGTTCTTCCTCTATGGGCAGCGTCTGCGCCAGCACCCTGTCTTTGATGGATGCAGGCGTACCTATCAAAGCACCTGTAGCCGGCGTCGCCATGGGTCTGGTCACGAAAGGCGAAGACTTTACCATCCTCACCGACATCCAGGGCATGGAAGACGCCCTCGGCGATATGGACTTTAAAGTTGCCGGTACTGATAAAGGTATCACTGCAATCCAGATGGATATCAAAATCGACGGTATCAATAAAGATATCTTCACTCAGGCTTTGGCACAGGCTAAACGCGGCCGCGACCATATCATGGGTATCATGATGGAATGCATTTCCGAACCTCGCAAAGAGCTGTCTCAATATGCTCCGAAAATCACTACGATCAGCGTAGATCCTGAAAAAATCAGCAAAGTAATCGGCCCCGGCGGCAAAATGATCAAAAAAATCGTTGAAGAAACCGGTGCTAAAATCGATATCGACGATAGCGGTAAGGTTTTCATCGCTGCAGTAAACAGCGAGTCTGCTGCTAAAGCTATTGATATGATCCACGGTATCGTTGCTGATGCTGAAGTTGGCAAGGTTTATACCGGTAAAGTTACCCGCCTTATGAATTTCGGCGCTTTTGTCGAGATCCTGCCGGGTAAAGAGGGTCTGGTCCATATTTCCCAACTTTCTACCGAACGTGTAGGCAAGGTTGAAGATGTGGTTTCTGTTGGCGATGAAATCGTTGTCAAAGTAACCGAGATCGACCAAAAAGGTCGCATCAACCTTTCCCGCAAAGCTGTTTTGGCTAACGGTTTGGAAAAATAAGCAAGAAATTTAAGATCCCGCTGATTCCTTCGGCGGGATTTTTTATAAGCGAGGTGTACTATGAAAGTAAGAGGCTTTGAAAAAATCACTAAATATGCTGCGGTCGAGTTTTCGATGCCGGAGCGTAAAACACAGAAATCTGCAGGCTATGATATCTGTCTGCCGGAAGATATAGAACTGCTGCCAGGAAAATTGCAGCTGGTACCGACTGGTATCAAGGCCTATATGCAGGATGACGAATATTTAGGCGTGCATATCCGTTCCAGCATCGCCGTAAAAAAGCATATTTCTCTTGTTAATAATCAGGGCATCATTGATGCCGACTATTATAATAATGCAGATAACGAGGGCCATATCATGCTGGCGTTGCTTAATATGGGGACTGAACCTGTAGCGCTTGCCAAAAATGAGCGTGTGGCCCAAGGCATCTTTTATAAATATCTTGTAGCAGACGGAGATGCCGATATTGACAAAGCTGTTCGCGGCGGCGGTTTTGGCAGTACCAAGTCCTAATGATTTGATCGCTGTATAATATCTTTAAAAACATAAAAAAACACAGGCTAGCAAGCCTGTGTTTTTTGTTTTCTAAAATCCCCTTTATATATTAAGAGTAGAGAATTATGCTATATCAGCAAAAAATTTAAAATAATTATTTCCGCTTGCTTCGGCTGGCGGTTTTTTAAGGCATATAAAAAACGCGCAGACGCCGACAGTTGTAAAGCCGCTGGCGTAATGCGCCGGGCAAGACTCGCAGACGGGTTACACAGGCTCAAAGTAAGTGTCTTGCGGGGGGGTACAAACGTGCTATAATGATTACTATTATTACTATAACAAATGTTTTTGATATAAAACAAAAAAGTGATGCTTTGGTTTCGATATTTTTAACTAAAATACTAATATTCTCGAAAACTGAGGTGAAGTATGTACGATGAAAGCTGGCTGCCGCGTATCGGCAGCCATATCCGTCTGCTGCGCGGTGCCTGTCAGTTCAACCAGCAGCAGTTTGCCGAACGTATCGGCATCAGTCAGACCCATCTGAGCAATATCGAGCATAACAATGTGCAGGTCAGCTTAAAGCTGCTGGTGCGCAGCGCCAATGTTTTGGGCTGCACGCTGGAAACACTGGACAGAAAAGCGGCGGCTGAATGGGCACAGGCACATGATGCCGAGGCTGACGAACAGGCGGGTGCAAAAAGCAATAGTGTGCCTGAAACTGCAGCCGCAGAAACTGACGAACAGGAGCAGTACTCGCTGGAGGAAGTGCGCCTGCTGCTGAAGCTGCTGCAGCTGAGTAAGGGCCGCTGAAAGCAGTGGCTGTACTTTTTTTGCAGCTTGGATAAAAACTCTCAATACCAGCTCCGCAGTAATAACTGCGAGGATATAAACAAGTTTTTCAAAGGGGGCGGCGTGGCAGAATAAAAAGCAGCAAAGACCGAAAAAGACCGAACTGGGAAAGAAAGGAGGAGCAAAGTGGCAGAACAAATACATATCGGTTTTGGGATCGACAAAAACTTCGGCAGATTCGCCGGGATCACTATTACCTCACTGGTGCATAACAACATTCAACATGATTTAAATATCCATATCGTCTATGACGAATTATTGCCGGAGGATATGGACAGATTAAAAAAGACGGAACAGTTATACCGTAACCTGACGCTGCATTTTTATCAGATCACCAGTACCGAGGGGATGACCTTTATCGTACCGCCGGGGCATATCACCCAGGCCATGTATTATCGCTATCTGTTTGCCGAAATGCTGCCAAAATCAGTTAAACGGCTTATCTATCTGGATGCCGACATCATCTGCAAAGACGACATCCTGCCGTTGTGGCATACCGATCTGCAGGGCAGAGTTTTAGGAGCTGTACGTGACTGGGGTGAAGCCAAAAGCTGCGGACGTATCGGTTTGAAGAATGGCCGCTATTTTAATTCCGGCGTGCTGTTGATGGATCTTGTAAAGTGGCGGCAGCAAAAGCTGACGCAGAAGCTGTTCCGATGGCTGGAACAGGTAGGCAACACCAAAATACTCTGGGGCGACCAGGACGCACTCAACGGCGTTATCGATGGCTGGTTTACCGAACTGCCGAAAATTTATAACGGTATCGTCATCAACAACACGACACTGAACGAGGAACTGGATGTAGTGCTGGTGCATTATATCGATTATATCAAGCCGTGGCATATCTATTATATGGACAGTGGCGCCAAAGAATTGTACTGGGAGTACGTTAAAAAATCACTGTGGAGCGATCTGCGGCCTGTTGACGGCAAAAGTGTTCAGACGGTGATGATGACAGCGCGGCTGCTGTATAAGCAGGGTAAATATGCCGAATCGGCGTCGTATTACGAAGCCTTATTAAAATATTTTTGAAAGACAAATATGAATGATGAATTTGGGAAGGAAGTATGCAAATGTCTCGTAAAGCAGGTTTAGCCAAGAAAATAGCCCATACCCTGATGGCGATGTCGATCGTCTATTCCAGCGGCATCAATATAGTCGTCAACGAGGTGTATGCCGCAGAAAAAATAAAAGAAATTACTACTGGCGGTACTTTTACGGAAAGCGGAACTGCCGGCAATGATTATGATGACGGTGGAGGTGGAGGCATTACTGATGGTGAAGATCTAAGTTATACCGGAGTGATCAACACGAGCGATCTTTCCGGTCAGCTCATCTCAATTAAAGCGACTGGCGGCAAGGGTGGTGAGGATAATGCCGAATACCCAACAGTAAAGCAGGGGGCTAAAGGCGGCGACGCTATCGCTAAAGTAACGATAGACGGAACTCTGAGCAGCGTCACAACAGGAGATATAGCAGTAAGTGCTTACGCAGGAGCGAATGGCAGCGCTTACCAGGGAACGTCCGGCGTTAGTGGTGCGGCAGCGGCTTACGGGCTCGAGCTTAAGCATGATCTTACTATTACAGCGGCTGATATCACTGTAAAAGCTGGAATGACTTATCATACTCCGGGAATAGGTGGTAGAACGGATATAGCTGGAGACAAACATAGCGAAGCGATGGCAGTAGGCCTTAAGGTGGACAGCGGTACTGTTGATTTTACTGCCGGTAAGATCAAGGTTATCGCTGATAGTGAAGTTTATAATTTAAATGTTGATGTAATCGCGACAGAAAGAACTAAATTGTCTGATGGCGGTGATGCAGCAGCTTATGGTATCCAGGTCAATGGCGGCGAGGTAAACGCAAAGCTGACCGGAGATATAGTGTTTGATAAGGTTCTCGGTGCAGATGGCAGCGGCACAAGGACAGAGGTCAGTACTGGTAAAGGTGTTGACGGAGGCAACGGTGGCAATGCCTATGCTTACGGCGTTGATGTAAACGGCGGGATAGCTCATTTAGATTTGCAAAACATAACCATCGATAACGTAACATACAGTGGTAACTATATAAATGGCGGCGTCGGTGGTATAGGTGCTGGTACCGGTAATTCAGCGGCTGCAGCCGGCAAGACCGGCAATACCGGAAAGATCACTGCATTTGGCGTCAATGCCGAAGGTGGACGGACCGACGGTAACATAAAAACAATAAAAATTGAACTTACGAATAAGAATGGTAATGACAGCAGCGATGTTGTAAACAGGATCAGTGGCAACGGCGGTGCCGGCGGAGCTGTTTATGCAGCCGGTATCAGCAGTACAGGCGGAGCAGTACAGCTGAATGTTGCGGAGGCAATTGACATTAAAGCTACTGCCGGTAACGGTGGCAAGTTAAACTGGCTAGAACTGGAAAGTGAAGGTTTACTGACAGCGACAGGAGCGGTGCAGTCTGCTGCAGGCAAAGGCGGCGAGGCATTGGCCGCCGGCATTGATAACCGGGGCGGCAGCAGTAATGTTACAGCTAAAGATATCAAGATCACGGCCATTGGTGGCAGTGGCGGCACTAGTGCTTATAGACTAGCAAACGTATCAGAGGCTGATGCGGCAATATTAGCTGCCGAAAGGGTAAGCGGCGAAGGCGGCGAGGCGACAGCTATCGGCTTACAAAATACGGACGGCAGCCTGACGGCAGATGTACAGAAGCTGGAAATAACTGCTACCGGTGGTGCTGGCGGCGCGGGATTGAGCACCTATAGTACGATCAGCGGCGCTGGCGCAGACAGTGGAGCTGCGGCCGCTTACGGTATCAATGTTTTAGGCGGATTAGCAGAAAATTTGACAGTGGCTGAAATTACAGTGCAGGCTACCGGTGGTACCAGCCAAAAACCTCGCAGTGGTTTTGTAAATGCTACCGGGGCTGGAGTAACCGGCGGCAAGGGCGGTAAAGGCGGGGCTGCTGCTGCCTATGGCGTCAGTAACAGCGGCGGCAGTGCCGGCGTAACAGTGGCTAAAATTACGATCAGTGCTAACGGCGGCACTGGCGGCGCAGGCGGTGGCGTAGATAAATCAGATGGTTCCTCTTACGTTGCTGCAGGTACAGGCGGTGACGGCGGTGATGGCGGCAGTGCCAATGCTTACGGTGTTTTTGGCAGTGGCAGCAGCCGTACTGTGATCGTTGCAGATAAGATTAGTGCAGAAGCTGTTGCTGGTGCTGGCGGTGCAGGAGCTACTAGTTCTAATGATGGTTATGATAGTGGTGTCGCTACATCAGGCAGTGACGGAGCCACTGGAAAAGAAGCGAAAGCTTATGGTGTGTATGCCAATCAGGGGCGGTAATCGATTTGAGTGCGAAAAGCGGCGACACTATCAAGATCGGTGCTAAAGCTGCCGCTGGTAGTGTGACTAACGAAGCCTACGCAGTTTATGCCGATAAAGGTACAGTTCTATTTGGCAGTAATGCCGAGCTGAATACCAGTGACGGAGCTTCAACACCGGATAATAATGTACTGACATCTTTGAACAATGCTACCCTTGGCTTCAGCGGTACCAGTGCCGACAGGAAGGTTACCGGCGGCACCCTGCAGCTGTCAGGCAGTAATGCATTTAGGGTAACGACAGACCTGGCAAATAACAAATCGGACAGATTTAATTTTGCTAAGTTGGCATCTGGCAGCAGTATGGAAGAACAATACATTACTGTTGGTTATGACAAAGCTTTTGACGGCAGCAGTGCTGATAGTATCAGCGGCAGTAATGTTGTAGTTTTGAGTGTTGCTGACCTGAACGGTCAGACACTGGGTAATTTCGTTGGGAAGGAAAGTATAATGGATGACCCGCTTTCTCGTTTTTCGGCAACACCGACTGTAGTAGTTGATGATACAGAGGTTCGGATAAGTAAAATCGATTTGAACAAAGATATTGGACCGTCTGATACGATGATTATCAGTAATGACGCGAGTTTGGCATTGCGCAATGTTTGGCGGATCGAAGGCAACAACGTTATGAAACGTATGGGTGAGCTGCGCAGTGGTACCGAAGCGGGAAAAGGCGGCGTCTGGGCCCGCTACTATCGCGGTGAGCTGAGTGCTGACAGTAATTATGACAGTAGTTTCAGTCAGGATTACACAGGCTTTCAGGGCGGTATAGACAAAGTGCAGGACTACAAAGGCGGTAAGCTTTATACAGGTATCGCCGTCAACCGCATCGACAGCAACGCCGGCTATACGGCAGGCAGCGGTGATCTGAGCAGCACAGGAGTGGGCCTGTATGGCAGCTGGCTGGGCAGCAAGGGACATTATCTGGATGTTATCGCCCGCGGCAGCAAGCTGACTAATGACTTTAAACTGGTCGATTTAAGCGGCAATGCCGCCAAAGCCGATTATGATACATGGGCTTACGGTATCAGCGCCGAATACGGCTACAGACAGGACCTGAACGCAGGCTGGTTCGTAGAACCGCAGGCCGAACTTAGCCTGGGCCATATTAGTAGAGTTGATTATACAACGTCTAATGGTGTCAGCATCAGGCAGGATGGAGTTAACAGCGCTATTGTACGCTTAGGCTTCTTGGGTGGTAAAGAGTTTAGCATTGGCGGGCGCCCGAGCAATGCCTATGTCAAAGCATCACTGCTGCACGACTTCGGCGGCAACGGCGGTTCAACAGGATATTATGGCATTAAAAGTTTGGCTATGCAGACAGGCGACCTGACTGGGAGCTGGTATGAAATCGGGTTGGGCGCAAATTTGGGCATTGCCAAAAACAGCAATTTGTATTTTGATGCGCTGAAAACTTTAAATAGTACGGTTCGTACCGACTGGCAGTTTAACGCCGGATTGAGATTCACGTTCTAGCAGATTTACAAAATAAAAAGGCTATATAAAACTTTAACAGCATACAGAAAAACAATGGCGGTATGGATATTATTTCTGTATCGTCGTTGTTTTTCTGACTATATCTCGTTGCAGTGAAGAAAAACAAAAAACTCTGCCTATGAGGGCAGAGTTTTGCGGACGATTGAGTTTTATTGCTTATTACACCAGCTTTTTGAAGTAGCTGTTGACGAACATCAGATAAAAGACTATCGAAATCGCCATTGTTGCCAGTTCTGCGAAAGGTACAGAGAGCCAGATGCCGTTGATGCCTATCAGTGAAGGCAGGGTAAATAAGGCTGCCAGTACGAATATCAGCGAACGCAGCAGCGAGATGATGCCTGCGATCAGTCCGTTACCTATAGCGGTATAGAAGCCGGCGATAAAGATATTGAAGCCCAGGAAGATAAAGCAGTAGGAGAACATCCTGAAACCGTGTACTGCTAAATCAATGACCTGCTGGTTATCGCCGATGTACCAGGAGATGATGTTGGCGCCGTAAAAACGGGCTAAGGTGAAGACCGCCAGGGAGCCAAAAAGAATGGCTTTTTTACAGTGATCGATGATCTCGCCAAGGCGTTTTTTGTTTTGCGCGCCGTAGGCATAACTGATAACCGGCTGTGCGCCTGTTGCTATACCAAGATAGATGCTGATGAGGAAGTAGAAGATGTTGATGTTGACGGCCATAGCCGCAACGCCATCCTCGCCGGCAAATTTGATAATGGCGATATTAAAGAAAATCGTTACGATACCCGAGGAAAGCTCGGTGAGCATTTCGCCGGCTCCGTTGAAGCTGGACTTGATAAAGTACCATTTGTTCCAGTGGAATTTAGTGAATTTCAGGTTTGTTTCGTAGAGTTTGAAATAAACCAGACCCATCAGCGTGGAGATGGCGATCGAGGTGATCGTAGAAATCGAGACGCCGAAAACTCCCCAGCCTAAAACAACGATAGTATAATAGTCTAAGACGATGTTGAGGATAAATCCTGTTAAGGACATTACCAGAGAATAGGCAGGTCTGCCGTCCAGACGGATATAATATTCGAGGAACAGCTTGACCGCCAGGATCGGCGTACCTAAAATCATATATTTAAGGTAAGTTTTACAATCTTCAAACAGCAGCGCTGTAGAACCCAGAGAATAAATAATACGGTCCATATTAAAGTAAGCGACGATTGCAAAAATTGCCGTAAATCCCGTCAGAAACCAGAACATTGAGGTGAAGTAGGTATTGGCTAAACTGCGTTTGCCTTCGCCCAGCTTAATGCCGACCAGGGCACAGGAGCCGCAGGTAAACATGACGGCCAGACCCCAGATAAGGTTTGAGTAAGGCAGGACGATATTGATAGCGGCCATGGCGTTAGTTGATACGTATTGTGCCAGGAACCAGCTGTCGATCGCTGAATAGAACGATACCAGAACCATTGTAACTACGGACGGGAAAATATATAAGATGAAGTCCGAGAAACTTTGTTTTACATTTATTTTGCTGTACATTTGGGACACCCTTTCCGAAACTTGCGCAAGTTCCTGTATCTATATCCTACCTTAGCGGTAATATTAAAGCAAATGAGGAATATTGAGGAGATTGAAGGAGATTGGAGGAGCTTTGAGGAGTTTGGGAAAAAATTTGTTTCCCGGATTTTAAATAGTGATAGAGGCCTTAAATCGCCTTTAGTTACAAAAAAAGTAAAAAATGTTATATTTTAAAGAAATTTAACGTTTTTGTTTGACAAGTGTATAGCGCAGAGATATAATAAATCCAACAGAATATTATTAGATAGAGGAGCGGAAAGCAAGAGTACTTCGCGGAGAGGGATCGCTGAAACGAAGGAAAGGGTAACCGCCGAAGTATAACGGCAGCCATGCGGTTATGCTGGGGGCCGTCGGTAAAAACCGCCGGACTGTCGCCTTACAGGCGGAGGGCTATCTCAACTATGCAGATTATATTTGTATGTAACAATGCTGTTGACCGTTGAGTATTGCTCTCAACGGTTTTTGATTTTTATAAGGAGTGTGAAATTAATGATTAAGGTTTTAGTTAATGGCGCTTTGGGACGTATGGGCAGCGAGGTCGTGAAAACTGTTCTTGAACAGGAGGATATGGAGCTTGTTGCCGCAGTCGATGCTTTCGGCGCCGATAAAATGATTCCGGTTAAAAACGGTAATCAGATGGCAGTAGCTACTGATCTTAAAGCCAAACTGATGGTAGTAAAGCCTGATGTAGTTGTTGATTTTACCCGTCCTGATGTAGTAATGGCATCACTGCGCACAGTGCTGTCGGCAGGAGTTCGTGCGGTTGTTGGTACAACAGGCTTCAGCGAGGCTGATCTGGCAGAGCTGGATGAGTTGGCTAAAGCTAATAATACAGGTATTCTGATCGCTCCTAATTTTGCTTTGGGGGCAATATTGATGATCAAGCTGGCCTGCGAGGCAGCAAAATATTTTCCTAATGTTGAGATCATTGAACGTCACCATGATAAAAAGCTTGACGCTCCTTCAGGGACTGCGGTTATTACAGCCCAGCAAATCGCCGAGGTGCGTCAGGAAATGCACCAGGGACATCCGGAAGAAAAAGAGCTGCTGGCAGGTGCCCGCGGCGCTGATTATAAAGGTATGAAGATCCACAGCGTGCGTTTACCCGGATATGTTGCTTCTCAGGAGGTCATTTTCGGAAGTCAGGGCGAAACTCTCCGCATCAGCAACGAACCGGTCAACCGTGAATGTTATATGCCCGGTGTGATGCTTGGCTGCCGCAAGATGATGGATAAAGTTGGTTTGACTTATGGCTTGGATAAGCTGTTATAATAAAATTTATGGAGGGGAAGCAGATGAAAAAATATAATGTGGCTATTTTAGGCGCTACCGGAGCGGTAGGAGCCGAGTTTTTGAAACTTATCGAGGAAAGAAACTTTCCGTTTTCCGAATTACGCCTGATGAAAAAATATAATGTGGCTATTTTAGGCGCTACCGGAGCGGTAGGAGCCGAGTTTTTGAAACTTATCGAGGAAAGAAACTTTCCGTTTTCCGAATTACGCCTGCTGGCTTCTAAACGCAGCGCCGGTAAAGAAATAGCTTTTATGGGTAAAACCTACACTGTTGAAGAAGCTACTTTTGATTCCTTTAAAGGTATGGATATCGCTTTGTTTGCAGGCGGTTCCATTTCTAAAGATTTCGCTCCGCATGCGGTGAAAGCCGGCGCGGTGGTCATTGATAATTCCAGTGCTTTTCGTATGGACCCTGAGGTACCGTTGGTAGTGCCGGAGGTCAATCCGCAGGCTATTTTGAAGCATAAAGGTATTATCGCCAACCCAAACTGTTCTACTATTATTATGGTTATGGCTTTAAAACCTATTTATGACCTGGCAAAAATAAAGCGTGTCATCGTGTCTACTTATCAGGCTGTTTCCGGTGCCGGCAAAGAAGGTATCGACGAGCTTGACGCTCAGGTGCGAGATCATAGTGAGGGCAGGGAAATGACTGCGAATATCCTTCCTTCCGCCAGCGCTGAGAAGCATTATCCTATTGCTTTTAATCTGATTCCTCAAATAGATGTTTTCTGCGATAATCTTTATACTAAGGAAGAAATGAAGATGGTCAATGAAACGAAAAAATTATGGAGGATTATGAAATGCGGATCACTGCTACTACGATCCGCGTACCTGTTTACCGCAGTCATTCCGAGTCTGTAAATATCGAGCTGGAAAAAGAAGTCGATCTGGGGGCTATGCGCGAAGCGCTGGCAAAATTCCCGGGAGTTACTGTTCAGGATGATCCTTCTAAGCAGGAATATCCGATGCCGTTATATACTTCCGAAAAAGACGATGTTTATGTAGGACGTCTGCGCAGGGACGAATCATGTGAGAAGTCTTATAATATGTGGGTCGTCGGCGATCAGATCCGTAAAGGCGCTGCGCTGAATACTTTACAGATCGCCGAAACGATGATCAAAAACGGCTGGATCTAAGATAGGAGAGCGACACAGTTCATGAAAATTTTAGTGCAAAAGTTCGGCGGTACTTCCGTTGCTTCACAGGAAGCGCGCATCGCTGTTAAGGATAAGGTGCAGAAAGCCGTACGCAGCGGTTTTGCTCCGGTTGTAGTTGTTTCTGCGATGGGACGCAAAGGAGAACCTTACGCTACCGATACCCTGATCAAGGTACTGAAGGAAACGAATCTTTCAGTCAACGTGCGCGAACTGGATATGATGATGTGCTGCGGCGAGATCATGGCAGCCTGCGTTATGGCAGCGACGCTGCAGAAATTCGGGATCAATGCTATGGCGCTTACGGGCGGTCAGGCCGGGATTATTACGGATTCTCAGTTTGGTGCGGCACGGATCAAAAATATCAATGTCAGCAATTTGCATCATTTATTGGAATCAGGCGTTATTCCTATTGTCTGCGGGTTTCAGGGCATGACGGAAAATAACGGCAAGTTTACTACTTTGGGCCGCGGCGGCAGTGATACTACGGCTGCTGCAATAGGCGCCGCTTTGCATGCTGAATGTGTCGAGATTTATACTGATGTCGAAGGCATTATGACAGCGGATCCGCATTTGGTAAAAGAGGCTTCGATATTGAAGCAGATCTCCTACGGCGAAGTTTGTCAAATGGCGCATCAGGGCGCAAAGGTTATCCATCCGCGCGCAGTAGAGATCGCAATGAAGAAAAATATACCGCTGATCGTAAAATCTACGTTCAGCGATGCTCCCGGCACACTCATTACAAATGATTGTGCAGAAACGGAAGAGGATACTTCTATCAATGAGCGCAGGCTGGCCAGCGGTGTAACTCATCTGACCGATCTGGCTCAGTTCCGGGTTGCGCTCAATCCTGAGGATATCGCCAGCGGCCGCAAGCTGTTTGAGGATCTGGCTGATGCCGGTATCAGCGTCGGCTGTTTGAATTTATCCGAGAGCAATGCTATGTTTGCGGTTTTTGCCGATGATGTGGAACATACAAATAAAGTTTTAAATGGTACAGATTTTGAATATACTTTAACCGAGGATTGTGCCAAGGTTTCGGTTGTCGGTTCGGCGATGCGCGGCGTACCCGGTGTTATGGCTAATTTTGTTGCAGCGCTTACCGGCTGCAAAATAAGCATCCTGCAGACTGTGGATTCTGATACGACTATCTCCGCGATAATCAAACAGGAACATCTGATCGATGCTGTGAAGGCGCTTCATAAAGCGTTTAAATTATAAGCGAGGTGTAAGTAATGAAAAATCCTTATTTTGGCAGACTTTTGACCGCTATGGTCACTCCTTTTAATGCTGATGGCAGCGTCAATTATGAAAAGGCGGCTGATCTGGCTGAATGGCTTATCAATAATGGCTCTGACGGCTTGGTCGTAGCAGGCTCTACCGGCGAGGCTGCTACTATGAGTGCGGAGGAAAAACTGGAATTGTTCCGCGTAGTTGTTAATCGTATCAATAAACGCGTGCCTGTTATTGCTGGTACAGGTTCTAATAACACTGCTGATTCTGTCAAAATGACGAAAATGGCCGAGGCAATGGGTGTCGATGGCGCTTTGATAGTTGGTCCGTATTACAACAAGCCGACACAGGAAGGGTTTTACCAGCATTTTGCAGCTGTAGCGCAAAGTACAGGATTGCCTATCATTGTTTATAATGTTCCGGGACGTACAGCTTCCAATATCTCTCCGGCAATAGTAGCACGTCTGGCTGCTGATTTTGAGAATATTGTTGCGATCAAAGAAGCTGCAGGCAATGTTGCTCAGGTTGCCGAGCTTTATTCGGTTCTGCCGGAAGAGTTTACGATCTACAGCGGTGACGACGGACTGATTCTTCCGTTTATGTCTGTCGGCGCGACCGGGCTTATTTCTGTGCTCAGCAATATTGGCGGCGGTATCTTGCAGGACGTTATGCAGGCTTATGAAGACGGCCGCGTACGCGAAGCTGCAAAATTGAATGCCAGAATGGTGCCGTTGGCAAACGCTATGTTTATCGAAACCAATCCTATCCCGGTAAAAGCTGCGGTAACGCTCGTTACTGGCATTGATGCAGGTCAGCCGCGTCTGCCGCTGACCCCGATGGAACCGGCAAATAAAGCAAAAATGGTCGCCGTTCTCCAAGAATACGGCCTTGTAAAATAATGGCGAAATTAGTAGTGATAATTCAGTGTGACATCGTGCAGAAAAAATGCGTTGGTTATGCCTGCATGAAATCGTTTTATGAGCGCAGCGGCAGATTTACCGGTTATGATGCCGATACCAAATATATGACGATTACCTGCGGCGGCTGCTGTGGTGCTGGTGTAGCCGGAAAAATCGAAGATTTGAACCGTAAACTTAAACGCTGGGGTGATTATCGCAGGGATGTTGTGGTACATTTAGCATCGTGCGTCGTATCAGACAATTATCACCGTCCGCCTTGTCCACATAGAGACTACATCAAGACAATCGTAGAACGTAAAGGTTACCCTGTTATTTTTGGTTCGTATATTTCCAAAACTGCAGAGAAAAAACGTCAGGACGGCATTTACGAAGCTTTTTAATGCTTGCTGCTACCGTAGTTTTATTATAAAACTACGGTAGTTTTTCTGTGTTTGGGGCAGGATTTTTACCCTCGGTACAGAATTTAATAATTATCGAATTAAATAAGACGCTTAAAGCTGTCAGATTCAGCAAACAGGCTGAGGCCGCGGAGAATGCCGGCAAATATACCGGTCTTGTCGGCAATAATATTTGTGAAGATTGGTTTAGGAGGTAGTTTTTTGTGATTAAAAAAATTTTATTTTTGTGTATGATGCTGATGATATTGCTGATGCCTAAAGGACCTGTGGAGGCAGCAGGTATTACTGCTTATGAAAAATTTATCAGCCCGGCCTACTGGACGGAACATAATGCCGACGGTGATAAAGTAGTGCTAAATGCGGCGGGCGTAGAGGCTTTCAATAAAAAGATCATTGCCGCATCGCCGACAGTTTATGATATGGCCGCTTATCCTAAAACCCTGAGCGGTAAAACGGTAGCAACTTATGTCAATACGCATACAGATTTGAGTGATGAACTGTACCGGGAAGGTAAGCTCGTCAGTGATAATTATAAAAATATTCTGCGTTCGCAAACTAATGCGGCGGCAATACCGGCTGAGGTCACTGTGCGTTATGGCGTTACTGTAAGGCGTGCTAATCTGCGTAATCTGCCGACAGGTGAAGGTTTGTTTTTTTATGCCAGTGACCGTAATTTTGATGCTTTGCAGGAAACCGCTTTGGATCCGGGCGAGGCTGTCGCTATTTTGCATACCAGTACTAACGGTTATTTTTATTATGTGCAAGCGTATAATTACCGTGGCTGGCTGTCTAAATTTGATGTTGCCGAAACTGACCGCAGTACCTGGTTGCGTTATGCGGAGCCTAAGAATTTTCTGACCGTAGTTGCTAAGGATTACACATTAAAGGCGGACGGAGCTCAGGTTTTATTTCAGCAGGGCGCTCGTTTGCAGCTGGCTGATAAAAAAGCATCTGCTTATACGGTGAAGGTTCCTGTCAGGACTAAAGAGGGCAAGCTGCAGGAAGAGAAGGTAGTTTTGGCTGCCAATGCTTCGCTGCACGAAGGTTATCTGCCTTATACGACTAATAATATTATCCGCAGCGCTTTTAAATTTTACGATTCTGTATACGGTTGGGGCGGACTGCAGCAAAGCGTCGATTGTTCCAGTTTTATCAGTAATGCTTACCGTACAGTAGGTATTTTTCTGCCGCGCAATGCTGACGAGCAGGAAACAAGCGCTGGTATTCATAAAAAAATGGGCAATATGAGCAGTGCTCAGCGTGCCAATGTCATAAAAGGTTTAACTCCTGGTTCTACACTGCATATGGACGGACACGTGATGTTGTATCTCGGTTCCTCCAACGAGATTCCCTATGCTATTCATTCTCTGGGCAGCCATTATACGGGCGGTACGCGTCATAGTGTGATGAAGGTCGTTGTCAGTGATTTGAATCTGCAGAAATCAAATGGCAACACCTATTTGGATGAGTTGACTACCTGTGTAACTTTCAGATAAAAATAAAAAAGTATAAAGGAGCAGTATTATGGATTTAGATCAGGAAACAGCAAAAGAGTTAGTAAAATCAGTGATAGATGGTTTTGAAGAAGAAAGTATAGTTAATGCGGAGTCTGTTACCTTGTTTTTGTGCAGGGAATGTCTGCCGTACTTAACAAAAATGAATATTCCAGCTAATATAGTGCAGGCTGTCAATGGGCTGGCTGAAAAAAATGAAGATTTGACAGCAGCAGGAAGCTTGACTGATCTTGTTATAGCGCAGGACGGAAGGTTGCAGAGAGTTATTGTTGCCGGCTTTGGCAAAGGTGATGAATGCAAGCCGAACAATCTACGTAAAGCTGCAGGCAGTGCTGCCAGGGCTCTAATTGCTGCCAAAATAAAGCAGACTGCTGTTGTGGCACCGATTCTTTCTAATCCGGCAAGGGTCCATTACTTAGCTGCTTTGGCAGAGGGGCTGGTTTTGGGAGGGTATCAATTTACGGAATGTAAGGGTAAACCTGAAGCTAAACCGGAACTTGATTTTTCTATTATTTCCGGTATTCCTGATGCTGAACGGGTGCTTGCAGAAGCTGAGGTTGTGGCAGATGCGGTTTGTTATACACGCGATCTGGTCAACCGGCCCGGCAATTTAGTGACTCCAAGCGTTATGGCTGAAGAAGCAGAAGCATTGGCTCTGGAATATGATATGGAATTTGAAATTTTAGACGTAACAATGATGGAAGCGATGGGCATGCATGCTTTACTGGCTGTAGGGCAGGGCTCTATCCATCCTCCGTGTCTGGTTACAATCAAATATAATGGAGCAGGTGCTGCGCCTTATACTGCTTATGTCGGTAAGGGTATTACTTTTGACAGCGGAGGTATTTCGATCAAGCCCAGTGACAATATGGGTGAGATGAAAGACGATATGGCTGGTGCTGGTGCAGTTTTAGGCGCGTTAAGGGCTATTGCCGCACTGAAAATACCCTGCAATGTGATGGGGATCATTGCCTGTGCTGAAAATATGCCTTCCGGCAGCGCTCAGCGTCCCGGAGATGTTGTAAAAGCAGCTAACGGTAAAACGATCGAGGTTATTTCAACAGATGCCGAAGGACGTATGGTCTTGGCGGATTCGGTCTGGTACGCCTGCAAGCAGGGCGCAGCCAAGGTAGTTGATATAGCAACGCTGACTGGCGGCGTTATTGTTGCTTTGGGGACAGAAACAGCTGGTGTTGTCGGCAACGATGATGTTTTGATCAGACAGATTATCGAAGCTGGTAAAAAAGCAGGCGAAAGCTACTGGCAGCTGCCTGCGCTGCCGGAATGCAAGGAAGCGTTGAAAAGTGATGTTGCCGACCTGCTCAACAGTGCCGGACGTGAAGCCAGCTGTATCAGCGGCGGATTGTTTATCGGTGAATTTGTCGAAGCAGGGATACCCTGGGCCCATATTGATATCGGCGGTACTTCTACCGCTGCTAAAACTGCGGGTTTTAAAGTTAAGGGTGGTACCGGATTTGGCGTCAGCACTTTGATTAAGCTGGCGCAGGAAATGTAAAATGTTAGTAGATCTGCATACTCATAGCACAAGTTCAGATGGGACTTATACTCCGGCAAAGCTGGTAGAAGCGGCAGCTGCTGCTAAAATAGGCGTACTGGCTTTGACTGATCATGATTCTGTAAATGGCATTGTTCAGGCAGAAGCCGCTGCTGTAAATATAAAAAACGCTCCCCGCATCATCAGAGGCGTAGAGCTTGGTACTCAGGCCGGTGAAGCCAGCGTACATATTTTAGGATATCATATTGATATCAGTAATGAGCGTTTGCTGACGAAAATGCATGAAATGCGCCATGCGCGCGAACTCAGGCTGCAGAAGATTCTTAAGAAAATAGCTGCTCTGGGCTATTATGTCGAGGTGGCCGAATGTGATCCTGACAACAGAGCAGTCGGACGTCCCCATGTGGCTAAAGCTTTAGTTGCCAAAGGGTATTTTGCTACGGTGCAGGAAGCCTTTGACGTGCTTTTAAAGAGAGGCAGGCCCGGTTATGAACCGCAGCCTAAATTATCGCCGGAGGAGGCCGTAGAGCTGCTGCACCAGGCAGGAGGCCTGGCGGTGCTCGCGCATCCAAGTGAGTTGGAGGATAAGCCGCTGGTGAACTGTTTGATGAAGAATGTAAAATTTGACGGTATCGAAGTCTATCATCCTTCCGCAGATATAAATGAGCAGAAATACTGGCTGGAGCTGGCGCAGAATTTTGATTTGCTAGTTTCTGGCGGTTCAGATTTTCACGGAGTGAGCGGGCGTTTTCCTGAGCAATTAGGAATTTTTGAAGTTTTATATACAAATGTCAAAAATGTGATAGAATATAAACAATAAATTTAAGTCGGATTTGCGGAGGCCTTTATGAAAGTAGTAGCTTTTGTAGGTCCCAGCGGTACTGGTAAAAGTCATCGAGCAATAGGTATTGCCCATAAAAATAATTGTGATGCTATTATTGATGACGGATTACTTATCAAAGGAACCAAAATATTAGCCGGAACTTCTGCTAAAAATGAAACGAATAGAATACAGGCGGTCAAGCGCGCTATTTTTACTGAAGAAGATCATGCAGAAGCAGTGCGTCAGGCTTTGGCAGGTAATGACGTCCGGCGGCTTCTGATTTTGGCAACTTCCGACAATATGATAGAGAAAATAGTTAAGCGTTTGGAGTTACCTGAGCCTGAAAAGACCGTTTATATTCAGCAGATTGCGTCCAAGCAGGAGATCAAAAAGGCGAAACAGGCCCGGCTGCGCGACGGCAAGCATATTGTTCCGGTACCGACTGTCGAGTTGAAGCCGCATTTTACAGGTTATTTTGCTGATTTACCATATAATTTATTTTCCAAGCAAAGGAAGAAAAGCGGGGAAGACCGTTCGATCGTCAGACCGGCGTTCAGCTATTATGGCAAGCTGTTGATTTCCGATTACGCTATTTATGACATTATCAATCTCATCGCCGAAAAAATGATGGGCATTGATAAAGTAACAGGCATCAAAGTGCGCAGGCGTGCCGAAACGAAAGGCATCAGCATTTATGTCGATGTCGTATTGTATTACGGCGTTAAGATTTTTGAAGTAACAAAATTGTTCCAACACAAAATAAAAGAAAAAGTAGAATATATGACGGCAATGCAGGTCAAAACAATCAATGTTTCCGTCCGCAGCTTGTCGGTAAAAAAACAGGAGGATTTTTATGTTAAACGAACAAAGTAATGAAAGAGTACTTTTTTCGGGGTATGCAAAATTACCGGTAGGAATTACAGCTGCGGAAATGTATAAGGTAATAGGCGTGATTGTGGTTGTAGATATGAAGAGCGGACTTATCGTAAAGGCAGACTGCACACTGGCGACTGAACTGGCACGGCAATATATTGCGCAGTGCCTTATTGGTTACAATCTTTCCAATGGGCACGAAGAGCTGCAGAATATTTTAGAACGTCAATATCAGGGCAGTGCTAAAAAAGCCGTTGCAACGGCTATGCGGATAATTTATGACAAATACCGCAGCTTTAAAAACGGGGAAAGCGCCGAAGGCAGTGACAAATTTATCTGAAGATAATAAAATAACAAAAAATGTATAAAAAAATCCCTTCAACAAAAATGTTGAAGGGATTTTTTCACATAACAGGATTAGTAAGTGCATCTGCCTGTTCAAAAATGAAAGCAGGTGAAGGATAATAGAATTGGCAATGCTGGAAACTGATTGCTTCTGTTGAAAAACGTTTTAGTAAAGCATAACTGGCACGTTCTTCAAAATCGATCAGATTATCCTTGTTGATATCGGCGTCATCGACAATGACCAAAAGATAAGCCGGAACGCTGGGCGCGTCTTCCGGGACCAGGCTGCGGTCAAGCGGGACACCTGGAACGATACGAAGATGGCCGATTACCTGCTGATTTTCGTCAAGCAGCTGGGCACGGAAAGTATCGTTGTAAAGCGTACGTGAAAGTTTGAGAGTATAAGCTCCGGAACTCATAAAACACACATCCTTTTCTCTTATTGGCAAGGGAATTTATTGTCCTCTGAATATTTGATAACGATATATATGATACCATATTCTTTTAATTTTAGCAAAGCGGCAAAAATTTAAGAAAAACAGATAAAGTATATTGTATACAATATAGAGCTTCTTCTAACTTGCAGGATTTTATAGAAATTTATCGAATTAAACTAAGTAAGTAAAGTGGCATAGTCATTTGAAAAATGAGCTTTTATTTTTCATGATACAACTGTGTACACTCAAAAATGAGGAGGGGATCCTATGAAAAAACTTTTAGCTTTTCTGATGGCGATCATGGTCTTTGCTACTATGGCAGCCGGCTGCGGCGGTGGTTCTGACAAAAAGGACGAAAAAAAACCGGCTGCGCAAAAATTCATTAATATTGCTACTGGCGGTACAGCTGGTACATATTTCCCATTGGGAGGCGCTATCGCTGACATTTTGAATAAAAATGTTCCCGGCGCTAATGCTTCAGCACAATCCACCGGTGCATCTGTAGCAAATATCAACTTGTTGCAGCAGGATAAAGTCGATATCGCTTTTGTACAAAATGACATCGCTTATTATGCTGTTAACGGTTCAGAAATGTTCAAAGATAAAAAAGTCCCCAGTATCCAGGGCTTGGCGACTTTGTATCCCGAAACGATACAAATCGTGACTTTGGATAAAAGCGGTATTAAATCTCTTAATGATGTTAAAGGCAAACGCGTTGCAGTAGGTGCCGCAGGTTCCGGTACTGAAGCTAATGCCCGCCAGATACTCGAAGCTTATGGTATCACTTATGATGATATTAAAGTTCAATACCTCTCTTTCGCAGAAGCTTCCAATGCATTAAAAGACGGCAATGTTGACGTTGCATTCGTAACTGCAGGACATCCGACCGCAGCTATTCAGGATATCGCGACTCAAAACCATGTAGTTTTACTGCCGGTTGACAGCGATAAAGCTGACGCTTTGATTGCAAAATATCCTTTCTATACCAAACTTACTATTGCAGCCAAAACTTACCCGAATCAAGAAGCCGACGTTCAGGCAATCGCAGTTCGTGCTATGTTGGCAGTAACTGATAAAATGGATGCTGATACCGGCTATGCTATCACCAAAGCTATTTTCAGCAATCTCGATCGTTTGAAAGCAGCTCATTCTGTAGCTAATGCAGTTTCTAAAGCAACCGCATTGGACGGTATGTCTGTTCCTGTTAATCCGGGCGCAGAAAAATACTTGAAAGAAAAATAAGAGTTAAATATTTTATATGATGAACCTGAGAGACCGGTTGCCGGGAACTTCCGGTAATCGGTCTTTTTCTAAAAAAATGATTCTGATATCAGTTACTGTATTAGTTGGTTTGGGAATATTGTTTTGGTATGCCAACCAATTAGTAGTTTCTATTAATCCCGAAGATGGATTGCCAAAACAATGTTTTACTGCAAAAAGAGGAGAAGAATGGAATATTGCATTTACCCATTCGGTCCAGCTGACAACGGTGGAAGAATTTTTTAGAGTTGACGGTGCAGATGATATGGTTATGACACATACTCGGTATCAATCACTGGGAGTAGGACTGCCATATTCACCTGCAGAAGGAATTTTGACTAATACTCCTGACGGTAAGTTTATCTTAAAAATGGATCGGCCTTATAAGACTGTAAAATTAAGAACTGCCGTACAAGCAAAGCCTCGTATTATACATAAAAATAAAGTCTATGATCTTTGCGATCTATATGGACAAGGAACCTTGGTTGAAATCAAGGCAGAAAAACGTTATCAATATTGGTTAAATTAAATTTTGCAAAAGGGGAGGAGAGGGCAGAATGAGTGAACAAGATAAAACAACTATGTCAGCAGAAGAAGTCCTGCAAAAATTTGACAAAGAGTCTGACAAACGTAATTTAACGGGAATGTGGGACAAATTAATTTCTTTTATCTGTATTGCCTTCGCCGTTTTTCAATTGTATACCGCAACTTTCGGTGTACTTGATGCACACTTACAGAGAGCAATCCATTTGGCATTTGGATTTTCTTTGATTTATCTGCTGTATCCCGGCAGGAAAAACTGGTCCAGATCTGTAATGCATCCGCTTGATGTTATTTTCGCTGTTCTAAGTGTTGCCAGTGCACTTTATATCGTAATTTTTTACGACGAACTTGTTTTAAGAGCCGGTATGAATACTGAATTTGATTTCAGTATTGCTTTTATCGGTACATTGCTTCTGTTTGAAGCAGCTCGCCGTGTTGTCGGCTGGCCGATGCTTACAGTTGCACTGTTTTTTATGTTTTATGCTTTTGCCGGCCCGTATATGCCGGGGATTCTGGCACATCGTGGAGTTGGTGTGCAGGAGATGTTCGATCATCTTTTCTTTACCACAGAAGGTATTTTTGGTACTCCACTTGGCGTATCTTCAACATTTATTTATCTCTTTATCTTATTTGGTTCCTATTTGGAAGCTACGGGTTTGGGCAAGTTGTTTATCGACCTGGCTAACGCTGTTGCCGGCTGGGCCGCAGGCGGACCTGCCAAGGTTGCCGTATTATCATCTGGGTTGATGGGCACAGTATCAGGCAGCTCTGTTGCTAACGTAGCCGGTACAGGCGCCTTTACGATTCCGATGATGAAGAAATTAGGTTATCGTCCTGCTTTTGCAGGCGCGGTAGAAGCTGCTGCTTCTACTGGCGGACAGCTGATGCCTCCTGTTATGGGTGCGGCTGCATTCTTGATGGCTGAATTTGTCGGCGTCCCTTATATCGAAGTTGTTAAAGCTGCCGTCATTCCGGCGCTGTTATATTACATTGGTGTTTGGATAGGCGTACATTATGAAGCTAAAAAGTTTGGGCTTAAAGGGACGCCGCGTGATCAATTACCTAAGTTTGGTAAACTGTTTATGGAAAAAGGCCATTTGATTTTACCGCTGGCGATCATCGTTTACTTGTTGGTATCCGGTTATACGCCGATGCGTGCTGCTTTGTGGGCGATTGGTCTTACTCTGATCTGTTCCTGCCTCAGAAAATCTACACGTATCAGCTTTGGTGATGTAGTCAAAGGCTTGATCGAAGGTTCTAAAGGTGTTCTCGGTGTTTTGATTGCCTGTGCTACAGCCGGAGTCATTATCGGTGTTGTAACCAAAACAGGCGTTGGCCTTAAATTGGCTACGGCACTGCTGGATCTTGCAGGTGGACACTTATTGCCGGCAATGTTCTTTACAATGATCACGTCTTTGATCCTTGGTATGGGCGTTCCGACTACTGCTAACTATGTTATTACATCTACGATTGCTGCTCCTGCTTTGGTGCAGATGGATGTTCCTGTTTTGGCAGCGCATATGTTTGCCTTCTACTTTGGTATCGTTGCGGACGTAACTCCTCCGGTTGCTTTGGCTGCTTATGCTGGTGCCGGTATCTCCGGTGCCGATCCAATGAAGACAGGTTTTGCAGCAGCAAAATTGGCAATAGCGGCTTTTATCGTTCCGTATATTTTTGTTCTGGCACCTGAACTGCTTATGATTGATGCAACTCCATTTACGATCACTTTTGCCTGTGCAACGGCGATTATCGGCATGTGGGGCGTATCTGTCGCCATGATTGGGTTCTGTCAGTCCAAGCTCAGCTTTTTGCAAAGACTGCTGTTCTTTGTTGGCGGCTTAAATATGATTATTCCTGGCGCTGTTACTGATGCTATTGGCGTAGCAATTCTTGCAGTTGCTTTCTTCTGGCAGCGCATGAATAAAAATAAAGGTCCTATCGAAAACCATGGTGAGGATCTGTAAGAGCTTCAAACAAGCATACCTTAAAAGGTATGCTTGTTTTTTTATGTTCAGTTCACTGAATCTTTACAATAAAAATTTATTGATAATTGATTAAACATTTGTTTTTCTGCATTATTTAATGTATAATATACCGTAGAGTAGGTGTGCGGTTAATAGATTTTATTACTAGAGGTCTAAATACTTGTACGGAAATAAATTAAAAAAATTTTGGAGGTGTATTTTTTTTGAGTAAAATACAAAGTAAATTAAATATTATTCCCTTGGGCGGATTGGGGGAGATCGGTAAGAACATGACGGTATTCCGTTATGGCGACGATATAATTCTCGTTGATGCCGGCTTGATGTTCCCTGAAGATGATATGCTGGGAATCGATCTTGTTATTCCTGATATTACTTATTTAGTGGAGAACAAAGACAAGGTTAAAGCTATCTTCCTGACTCATGGGCACGAAGATCATATAGGTGCTTTGCCGTATGTTATGAAACAGATCGGCGCTCCTGTTTACGGAACTGCTTTGACTTTAGGTATTCTTCAGGGAAGATTGAAAGAAAACGGGGTCAGCTCTGAAGCATGCAAAATTATCAAACCTGGAGATAAAATTCACGCAGGAAATTTCAAAGTGGAATTTATACGTGTCAACCATAGTATTCCAGATGCAGTTGCATTGGCGATCCATACTCCTATTGGTATTATCATTCATACCGGTGATTTCAAATTTGACCAGACTCCTGTAGATGGACAGGTAACTGAATTTAATAAATTTGCAGAGTTCGGTGATCAGGGTGTACTGGCTTTAATGGCTGACAGTACCAATGCCGAACGCCCCGGTTATACACAAAGTGAAAAAATAGTCGGGCAGACTTTTGATGATGAATTCCGTTATGCCAAAAACCGTATTATTGTCGCTACCTTCTCGTCAAACGTACATCGCATCCAGCAGGTAGTTGACAGCGCTGTTCGTTATAAACGTAAAGTAGCAGTTATCGGGCGCAGCATGGTAAATGTAGTAAATATTTCCATGGAATTAGGGTATTTAAAAATACCTGAAGGCGTACTGATCGACATTGATGAGAGCAACAACTATACTCCTGATAAGATAGTTATCATTACTACTGGCAGCCAGGGAGAGCCTATGTCTGCTTTAACAAGAATGGCTATGTCCGATCATAAAAAAGTTGATATTGTTCCCGGAGACACTGTTATTATTTCCGCAACACCTATTCCAGGCAATGAAAAGCTGGTTTCCAGAACAATAGACCACTTGTATAAACTTGGTGCCGATGTTATTTATGAAAAAAGCAATGGTGTACACGTTTCAGGTCATGCCAGTCAGGAAGAAATCAAAATGATGCACAATCTGGTGCGTCCTAAATTTTTCATTCCTGTGCATGGCGAATACAGGCATTTGATCAAGCATGCACAGCTTGCAGGCAGTCTGGGTATGCCGCGCGAGAATATCGTCGTAGGCGAAAACGGTTCGATCATTGAATTGACACGCAATAGTATTGGTATCAATGGCCGCGTTCCTTCCGGAAAAGTACTTGTAGACGGACTCGGCGTAGGTGATGTTGGCAATATCGTTCTGCGTGACCGCAGACAGCTGTCCCAGGATGGTATCATGATAGTTGTCGTTACTATCGATAAGGATACCTGCACTGTAGTTTCCGGTCCGGATATAGTTTCTCGCGGCTTTGTTTATGTGCGTGAAGCAGAGGGCTTGATGGAAACTGCTAAAGAGAAAGTTCAGCAGGCTCTTGATAAATGCGAACAGAGCAATGTTTCTGAATGGTCTGTTATAAAATCTGCTGTCCGCGATTCACTTGGCAGATTTTTATACGAAAAAACACGCAGAAGACCGATGATTTTGCCTATTATAATGGAGATCTAATGTTGTAAATGAGGTGCCTAATTTGAGAAGAACCAAAGCAGAACGTACGGAACAACAGAATAACAGTCGTTTGGAAATAAGCGGCGTTCTTTTGCTTGCGTTAGGATGTTTTGCAGCAGCAGCTTATTTTGGGCTTCCTACAGGAACAATAGGTGCTTTTATAGATAAAGTTGTGAACTATACTTTAGGTAAAGGGGCATTTTTGTTTCCGCTCGCATGCATAGTTCTTGGTATTAGATTTTCTTTTTCCCACAAGGGAATTGGTTTTTCAAAAAAAGGATTAGCCCTAACATTATTGATGCTGTGCCTTTTAGGCACAGCTCATCATGTTTTTGTACCTGTAGGGGAAGAGCTGGTTCCTGAACAGCTTAAAGAAGGTGGCGGTCTATTGGGCGGAGCTTTTCTTTTAGCATTAAGACGTCTGTCAGGAACAGCTGGAGCATTGATAATTTTGATTGCAGGTATCATCTGCAGCGTTTTATTAACGGGGAAATTGTCTTTAAAGGCTTCGGCAGAAACAGCTGGTAGAAAAGCTAAAAATATTGTAACTTATCAAAATTCAGATAATGAAACTACTGCTGAAACTTCTGATTTTAAGAATATGGAAGTTTTGAACACTGTTAATCCTTACAACAGTGATGATTTTGCAGGCTTTACTTCAGGAATCAAAAAAGAAAGCCAGTTTAAACAGATCATTCGAAAAGCTGTTGGCAAAAATGAAAGTAAAGCTGAAGATGAAGAAGCGTTTTTTGATGATGAACAGCCATTTATCGAAGAATTTCCTGTTGCTGAGAAAAATGAGCCTCATATTATTACAAGGCCGATTATAGATTTTAATAAACCAAAGGAAACAGCAGTACAAATGCCAGAGCATGATTTTCTTAATCCTTACAAAAATCAGAATCCTGGCGATATAAAGATCATTGATACTGCTGATAAAAATATTTCTGCTGCCAGCCCGGCTCCTAAAAAGGCTGTCAGTGAAAAAGTAAAAACAGAAACTCTGCCGGCAGCAGAAGCAAGTACATACTTGTTTCCACCTTTGGAGTTACTTAATCCTCCGTATGTTTCCAAAGATAAGCATACCGAAGAGGATATCAGAGAACAATGTGCTATTTTAGAACAGACACTTGAAGATTTCCGCGTTCGCGCCAGCGTCGTCGCTGTTACCCGCGGTCCTTCCGTCACCAGATTTGAACTGGAACCTGCTCCTGGCGTTAAAGTAAGTTCAGTAGTAAACTTAGCAGACGATATAGCGCTCAAACTTGCCGCCTCAGGTGTTCGCATCGAGGCGCCGATACCAGGCAAAGCTGCCATCGGCATTGAAGTCCCGAACCGAAAAAATGATCCGGTATTTTTCAGGGAGGTAGTCGACTGCGATTTAGTTCGTAAAACAGAGTCAAAACTTTGTGTAGGTCTTGGCAAGGATATCAGTGGTAATATTATTACGGTAGACCTTTCTAAAATGCCTCATATGCTTGTTGCCGGTTCTACCGGTTCCGGTAAATCTGTATGTATCAATACGATCATTGCCGGTATTTTATACAAAGCCCGTCCTGAAGAAGTCAAAATGATTTTAGTTGACCCTAAGGTTGTTGAACTTTCTAATTATAATGGTATTCCGCATTTACTGACTCCTGTTGTTACTGATTCCAAAAAAGCTGCTTCAGCTTTACATTGGGCTGTTGCTGAGATGGAACGCCGTTACAAGGCTTTTGCTGATAATCATGTGCGGGAAATCAATAGCTATAATGCACAGGCCGCGGAAAAAATGCCCTTTATTGTAATTATTATTGACGAATTAGCAGATTTGATGATGGTGGCTAAAGTAGATGTAGAAGATGCTATTCTGCGTTTGGCTCAAAAAGCCCGCGCAGCTGGTATCCATCTTATTTTGGCAACTCAGCGTCCGTCTGTTGATGTTATTACAGGAATTGTAAAAGCAAACATTCCTTCACGTATTGCTTTTGCTGTTTCTTCACAGACCGATTCCCGTACTATTTTGGATATGGGCGGTGCTGAAAAGCTATTGGGCAAAGGCGATATGCTTTTTTATCCTATCGGTACAAATAAGCCTGTACGTGTACAAGGTGCTTTTGTGAGTGATGGAGAATTAAATAAGATTGTTGATTTTATCAAGAAGCAATCCATACCAGTCGAATATTCAGAAGAAGTTACTCAGCAGGTGTTAGAAAGTGATACTAAAGGTTCTAACGCAGCATCTGAAAATGGCAACGATCTGATGAGTGACGAACTTTTTGAAGATGCAGTCCGTTTAGTCATGGATACTGGTCAGGCATCTTCTTCAATGCTGCAGCGTAAATTTAGAATTGGTTATACGCGTGCTGCACGCTTAGTTGATTGTATGGAAGAACTTGGTATCGTAGGTCAGTCTGTTGGCAGCAAACCCCGCGAATTAATTATGTCGCGTCATGAAATAGAAGAACGTTTTTTTACAGCGCAATAAATATGATAGAGGAGGGTAAGCTTATGGATAATATAGGAGAAATTCTAAAAAATACCAGACTTGATAAAGGACTTTCTTTAGAGCAGGTAGAAGAAGCTACCAGTATCCGAAAAATCTATCTAGCGGCTATTGAAACAGGTGACTACGCTAAAATTCCAGGTGATGTTTTTACTAAAGGAATAATACGCACCTATGGTAATTATCTGGGGCTCAACGGTCCAGAATTAGTTACGCTTTACAAAGCTGCTTGTGCAGGTGTTGATCCAGAAGAAATAAAACCTGCTGAAATCCGTACAACTTCTAAAATAAGCGTTGCTCCTCATCTAAAACCGCAAAAAAATTCTTCGAATATTTTTACTTATCTGCTGTCATTTGTGTTGTTAGTTATAATTGCTGCTGCCGGTTATATTTTCTTATTCAGCAGCAGTGATCAGCCGGAAAATATTGTGACACCAAAACAATCAGCTTTAAGTGATGATACTGCCAAAAGCAATGAAATACCTGAGCAGGAAAAAGCAAAAATAGAAGCAGATGCAAAAAAAGCCAAAGAACGCGCTGAACAAGCGGCTGCTGCTAAAGCACAGAAAACGCCTGCTGACAATAAGCAAGTACAGCAGAAGCAGCAAGCTGTTCCTGATAAAAACAATCTAAATCTCTATATGTTTTGTAATGACAGATGCTGGGTAGAAGTTACTGTAGATGGAGAAAAAGTTTTTGAAGGAACTTTAGTAAGCAATCAGGAAAAAAACTTCTCTGCTGATAAAAAATTATTGTAAAATATGGCAACATCAAGGCAATGCAGATTGCTGTTAACGGAAAGCCTGCTCCAGCTGAAAAAGTTGATGGAGTTGTCATTAAAGAATATAAGAAATAATATCGGAGGCCATAAATCCTAATGAAAGAATTTTTGCCGATTTCCCAGGGAGATATCAATGCCCGTGGTTGGGAACAAATAGATTTTTGTTTATCAGCGGCGATGCCTATGTTGATCATCCTTCTTTTGGACCGGCTGTTATTTGTCGTGTATTAGAAGCGCAGGGTTATAAAGTCGCACTGTTGTGTCAGCCAGATTGGCGCAAGCTGAAAAATTTTGAGGTGCTGGGCAAGCCTCGTCTGGCAGTGCTTATTTCAGGTGGAAATCTTGATTCGATGCTTTGCCACTATACTGCGGCTAAAAACCAAGAAAAAAAGATGCATATACACCTGGTGGCGAGATGGGGAAGCGCCCTGATCATGCTACTGTAGTTTACGCGCAGCAAATAAAACGCTTATGGCCGGAAATGCCGGTTATTATCGGAGGCATTGAAGCCAGTTTGCGCAGATTTGCGCATTTTGATTATTGGGAAAATAAAATTTTGCCTTCCATCTTAGTCGAAAGCAATGCCGACCTTTTGATATATGGTATGGGTGAAAAGCAGATCGTTGAAATTGCTGACTATTTAGCTGGCGGAGCTATTATCGAAGATATCCATTATGTGCGGGGTACAGCTTATTTAGCAGATGATTTGCAAGCGTTAGATGAATTTATTGAATTACCTTCATTAGAAGATATATTAAAAGATAGGGAAGCGTTTGCTAAAGCTTATAACCTACAAAGTAAAGAACTTGATCCATTTTCCGGGAAGATTGTTGTCCAAAAGAACGGCAAAAAATTCGTTGTTCAAAATCAAGTGCCATTTCCTTTGTTACAGGAAGAAATGGATGCTATTTATGATTTGGATTATATGCGTACTTATCATCCTGCTTATGAAAAATACGGAGGAGTGCCTGCAATAGAGGAGGTACAGTTTAGTGTTATCAGCTGCCGTGGTTGCTTTGGGAGTTGCTCTTTCTGTGCTATTCATTCCCATCAGGGAAGAATCATTCAGACACGCAGCCATGAATCTATCGTTCGGGAAGCAAAAAAAATCACTGAATTGCCAAATTTTAAGGGGTATATACATGATGTTGGCGGTCCGACTGCCAATTTCAGACATCCTTCCTGTGCCAAGCAATTAAAAGTAGGAGTTTGTCGCGACAGGCAGTGTCTGTTTCCCAAACCCTGTCCTAATCTTGATGCTGACCACAGCGATTATATAGCACTGCTGCAAAAAGTTCGTGCGCTTTCTGGAATAAAGAAAGTATTCGTTCGTTCCGGTATCCGTTACGATTATTTGTTAGCAGACAAAAATGATCGTTTCTTAGATGAATTATGTCGTTACCATGTCAGCGGGCAATTAAAAGTTGCTCCAGAGCATGTAGCAGAACATGCCTTAGCTAATATGGGCAAGCCTGGTAAATCTGTTTATCTAAAATTTATGCGTGCTTTTAATAAGAAAAATCAAGAAATAGGCCTCAAACAGTTTTTAGTACCTTACTTTATCTCCAGTCATCCCGGCTGTACTCTGCGTGATGCAGTTGAGTTAAGTGAATTTTTGAGGGATATCGGACATCAGCCTGAACAGGTGCAGGATTTTATTCCAACTCCAGGAAGCGCATCGACAGCAATGTATTATTCCGGTATCAATCCTGAAACTGGCAAAAGGTTTTTGTTGCCCGTAATCCTCATGATAAAGCGATGCAGCGTGCTCTGATGCAATATAAAAATCCTAAAACCGTCAGTTGGTTAAAAAAGCTTTACAGCAGACTAATCGTGGTGACCTTATTGGTGATGATGCGAAATGTTTACTGAAAATATCTTCTTCCCATAATCCAAAAGCACGACACAGCAAAATTGCATTTAACCCTAAAATTAACAAACGGCGGTAAAACAGGAGGTTAAAGATGCCTCAAAAAAAAATACTGTTAATCATTGCTCTGATGTTTGCATGTATAGCCTGGTTTATTTTTGATTCTGACAAAAATGAAACAAGTATAGCGGTGCATGGAAAAACTGAATTATTATTATATTCTAATTTAGATAACAGTTTTCTACAGGCTTTAATCAGCGAGTATAATAATGACTCTGATCGGAATGCTGTGATAAAACTATTACTGCCGGAAGAAAGAGAACAGGGAAAATTACCTGATTTGTATCTATTAGAGCATAATGAGCTGCAGCTTTTAAGTAAACAGCAGCGTTTATATGCCATTTTAAGTGAGGCTGGAGATTTATTACCGTCTGTTTTTAAAGATGAACAAAGTCAATGGTTCGGTGTCTTTTATGACCCTGTAGTTTTTTTTGGTTAATCAAAGTTATGCCAGAAAATACGGTCAGGAAAATATTTTGAGTTGGCAGGATATCATTAAGCTTCAAAATGTGCGTGTGGCTATGGAAAATCTTTCCGATTCGGCAAATACGCGTAACTTTTTAGCTGCTTTTGCAAGTGTTCGAGGCGAGGAAAAAAGCCTGGCATATTTCAGAGGTCTTAACAGACAAATTCCTCAATATTCCCGCTTTCCTTTCACACCAATTCGCCTGACCACTGTTGGTGATGCAGACTTGGCTATTACTCGGCGCAGCTACGTATTCAAATATTTGGAAAATGATTTTCCTGCATATATCGTCTTTCCCAGTGAAGGGACTCCTGTAAGCTTATATGGGGTAGCCGTTGATGCTGCTTCTAAAAAATATGAGGATGCACAAATGTTCAGAGACTGGCTTTTAATGTCATCGGCACCGCAGAAAGTTGCGTTGGAGCAAAATACAGGTTATATGTTTTTACTATCCAATGGTTTAAATGGCAATCATATTGAGCAGCCTGAAAAATTATGGCTTAATACTGCTTATAATACTCTGGTACAACAGGAGATTTTAACAAATAAATGGCTGCAGTCGGCTAGATTTGCAGTAAAATAGATGGAGGAACAAACGTGAAAATAGGCTTAGTAAGTCTCGGCTGTCCTAAGAATCTCGTTGATTCTGAAACAATGTTGGGATTGATTCATGAACAGCAGATAACAATTACTAACGATCCTGCAGAAGCAGATTTGATTATTATAAATACCTGTGGTTTTATAGAATCTGCCAAAGAAGAATCTATTAATACTATTTTACAAATGGGGAGTATAAAACAACAGGGACCTGTAAATATTTGATTATTACCGGCTGCTTAGGGCAGCGTTATGCAGAAGAACTTTTAGAAAATATTCCTGAAGCAGATGCCGTTATAGGTACTGAATGCTATGAAGATATTGCTTATGTTATCCAAAGGGTCACTCAGGGAGAGCGGTTCATTATGCTGGAGTCTCTGAAAAAAGCAGAACTGGCGCCGCCAATCCCGGCACCACGTATTTTAACAACTCCTGATTATATGGCATATTTAAAAATTGCCGAAGGCTGTGATAATTGCTGCTCTTACTGTATCATCCCCAAATTACGTGGACCTTATGTCAGCAAACCGTTTGAACAAGTGCTTGGCGAAGCCAAAGCATTAGTTGATAAGGGTGTTAAAGAGCTGATAGTTGTTGCACAGGATACCACCAGATACGGTGAAGATCTTTACGGTAAACTGCGCCTGCCGGAGCTCTTGTCTGAACTTAATAAACTGGAAGGCCTTAAATGGATCCGGGTCATGTATTGTTATCCAAATAATTTTACTGACGATTTGATTGAAGCTTTTGCCAGCTTGGATAAGGTTTGCAAATATGTGGATCTTCCGCTTCAGCATGCCAGCGATAGATTGCTAAGCAGCATGAATCGCTATGATACTAAATCAGAAGTTGAGGCATTGCTAAACAAATTACGGCAGCGTATACCAGGTATTACTATCAGAACTACGTTTATTGTCGGTTTTCCTGGAGAAACAGAAGCTGATTTCCAAGAATTAAAAGCTTTTGTTGAAGCACAGCGTTTCGACAATGCCGGTGTGTTCTCTTATTCCCAAGAAGAGGGAACTGTAGCAGCTGATTTGCCAGAACAGATAGATACGCAAATCAAGGAAGAACGTTTTCATGAATTAATGTCTTTGCAGGCACAAATATCAGAAGATATGCATCATAATATGGAAGATATGATTTTAGAAGTACTTGTTGAAGGTTGCGATGAGGAAAACCCTGATCTTGTTTTTGGTCGTTCATATAAAGAAGCTCCTAATATTGATGGCAGTATTTTTGTCGAAAACGCAGGAAGTGTTCAAGCAGGTGAGTTTATTAAAGTAAAAATTTTACAGGGTTTCACCTACGAAATGGTAGGAGAGAGAATTTAATTTGCCAGCAAGGGGGCAAAACAAATGATCGTTGAAGTTGTAAATACAGGTACTGAGCTGCTGTTGGGAGAAATACTTAATACTAATTTTCAGTACTTATCACGACAATTAAATAAACTAGGCTATGATGTGCTTTATCAGACGACTGTTGGCGATAATGAGACCAGGCTTAGAAGCGTTTTAGAAATTGCTTTAGAAAGAGCGGATATCGTTATTACTACAGGTGGTCTTGGCCCTACAAGAGGCGATATCACTAAAGAAGTTATTGCTGATATGCTGGGACTGGAAATGTATCTGGATTTAGATACATGGGATAGGATTAATAGTTTTTTTGTTAAAAAAGGTCTTTGTATGTCATCTAATAATGATAAACAGGCAATGGTTCCTTTAGGTGCAGAAATTTTAATCAACGAAGTTGGAACTGCGCCGGGTTTGGTATTAGAACATAATGGCAAGCTAATTGTTTTGCTGCCTGGACCTCCGTCAGAATTAAATTACGTATGTGAACAGCGCTTTTTACCGTTACTTATGCAGCGTTATGCTCAACAAGGTATAATCTATTCGCGTATTTTAAAAATGCGTGGCATTGGAGAATCATCTGTTGCAGCGCAGCTTGATGATATTATCACTTCACAAAGTAATCCTACCATTGCCATTTATGCTCGTCGCGGTGAAATTATTGTTCGTATTACAGCTAAAGCGTCCGATGTTGAAGAAGCCAAAGCCTTGATTTCCGGCACAGAAGCACAAATCTATGAACGGTTAAGTAAATTTATTTATGGCGTTGATGATGCTTCTTTAGCAGAATATCTTGGTCAGGAACTATTAAAAAGCGGTAGTACGATTGCCTTTGCGGAATCCTGCACAGGAGGTTTAGCCAGCAGCATGATCACTGATATTCCTGGCAGCAGTGAATATCTTTTGGGCAGTGTTGTGACTTACAGCAATATGGCCAAACAAAAACTGGTCAACGTATCTGCGGAAAATTTAGAAAAATACGGCGCTGTCAGCGAACAGGTTGCCTGTGAGATGGCGTCCGGAGTGAGAGATCTTTTTGGAACAACTTATGGTGTAGGTATCACTGGTATTGCAGGTCCTGGTGGTGCCACAGAAGAAAAACCTGTAGGCTTAGTTTATATGGCTGTAGCTGATGGCAATGACGTACATTGTGTGAAACATCTTTTCGGCGGAACCAGAACTGAAAATAAACTGCGTAGTGCGTTAACGGCTATTTCTATGGTGATAGATAAAATAAAAGCAAGAAGAAATGAGGAAATTTAAACAATGACAACTAATGTACAAGAAATGTTCGGCAGCTTACTGCTGGATAAAAAAATCGTAGCATCTTTAACAGCTATGGGTTTTGAAGAACCGTCTCCGATCCAGGAGCAAACTATTCCTTTAGTACTAGAGGGTAGCGATGTTATAGGTCAGGCACAAACTGGTACTGGTAAAACAGCCGCCTTTGGTATTCCGGTCGTACAAAGTATTACCGATCATCGCCATATTCAAGCTCTGATTATGACTCCAACCCGTGAACTGGCAATCCAGGTTGCAGAAGAGATTGGTAAAATTGGACGTACTTCTAAAATTAAAGCATTACCTGTTTATGGCGGACAGCCTATCGACCGTCAGATCAGAGCTTTACGCAGCGGCGTGCAAATAGTTATTGGTACTCCAGGCCGTTTGATTGATCATATAAACCGTAAAACTATCAAACTTGATCATATTAAATTTTTAGTCCTGGATGAAGCTGATGAAATGTTGGATATGGGCTTTGTAGACGATATGGAAGAAATTATGAAAAATCTTCCTGCAGAACGTCAAACCTTGTTGTTTTCAGCAACTATGCCAAGACCGATCCTAAGCCTCACAAAAAAATATATGAAGGCTCCTAAAAATGTTACGATCAGCAAAGAGGAACTCACAGTTCCGCTTATCGATCAATATTATTTTGAAACTAAGGATAAGATCGAAGGTTTATGTCGTTTGCTTGATGCAGAAATAGATGGTAAGCTGATTATTTTCTGCCGCACTAAAAAAGGTGTTGATGATCTGGCTATTGCATTGGGAAGCCGCGGTTATATGGCTGAAGGTTTACATGGCGATTTAAGCCAAACTCAACGTGATCGTGTTATGAAGAAATTCCGTGACGGAACAGCTGATATTCTTATCGCTACGGACGTCGCTGCCCGCGGCATAGATATTGATAATATTACTCATGTTATCAATTTTGATATTCCTCAGGATCCGGAAAGCTATGTTCATCGTATTGGACGTACCGGCCGTGCAGGTAATACTGGTGTTGCTATGACCTTTATTACGCCGCGTGAATTCCGTCAGTTGAAACTTATCGAACGCACTACTAAAACCAAAATAACACGTCGTCAATTACCGACTACAGCCAATGTTATTGAGCGTCAGCGTGAAATGATCGTTTCCAAAATGCAGAGTGTGCTGGATCAGTCTAACTATCATGATTATATGCCTATTGCAGCAAGCTTATTAAAAGAATATGATGCTGAAGATGTGGTTGCTGCTGCGTTAAAACTGATGCAGGAAGGTAATAAAGCTTTAGAAGCTTCGCCTGAAGATATTCTGGCGAAAGATTTAAGTAATACTGGTGGTCGTCCTGGCATGGTTCGTCTTTTCATGAATATTGGACGCAGCCAAAAAGTTACTGTTCAGGATATAGTTCGAACTATTGCTATTGAAGCTGATATTCCTGCCAAAGAAGTAGGTTTGATCAATATTTATGACAAGTTTACCTTTGTAGAAGTCCCAGAAGATATGGCCGAAAAAGTTTTGGGTGTAATGCACAAAAACACGATTAAAGGCTATAAAATAAATGTCGAGCCGGCACGCGTTCGTCAGTAATTGTAAGAAAAGGAAGAGCAGATATGGTAAAATACCATGTCTGCTCTTTAAGGTGTAAATCATGCGTGAAATTTTAGGTAACAAAAAAGGAATACGGGATTCTGTTTTGAATGAATTAATTGCTTTGTACGATGTACAAGTGCCTTTAGGGCAGCTCATTTCTGCGGAATTAGCTTTAAAATTAGCTGATATTACAGAATTTATAAACAGAGAAATCTCTCTTTATATTTCTAGAAGCGGGCAAATAACTAATATTGTAATCGGTGGTAATGACAGTGTAGAACTGCCAGCAGTAGAAGGTCGCAGAGGTATTGGCAGATTAAGTGGAATCCGTTGTGTCCACACTCATCCAAATGGTAATCCAGTGTTGAGTGGAGTTGATTTTTCAGCGTTAAAAAATAATAAATTCGATGCCATGGTTACAATAGGTGTTACCGCACCTGATTACACGCAGTCCATAATTTCTTTTGGCATGATAGTTGGGCTTGACAAAGAAGAACAGTTTATCTGCGATGAATATGGACCTTTTTCTCTGGAAGAAGCAGAAGCTATTAATTTTCTTAATGTAATCAATACAATAGAGCGGATTTTAGACAAGCAAACAAGTAGTTCCAGTTTAGCAGTAGCAGCAGAGAAAACCATTTTAGTTGGTATGGACTGGGGACAGATAAAAGGCGGTTGGACTGCTGAAGATTCGCTTGAAGAGTTAAAGCAGCTTGCGGATACAGCAGGTGCTGTAGTAGTCAACCGTTTTATTCAACGTCGTGCTAAACCGGATCCGGCATTTTTTATAGGAAAAGGAAAAGTACAGGAGCTGGCCTTGTATGCACAACAGGAAAATATTGATCTGTGCATTTTTGATGATGAACTGACACCGGCGCAGCAACGAAATATAGAACAGGTAATGGGTGTTCGTATTCTTGATAGAACAGCTTTAATTTTGGATATTTTTGCCCAGCGGGCTCGTACTAATGAAGGAAAATTACAAGTAGAATTAGCACAGCTGCAATATAATCTACCGCGAATTATGGGTAAAGGACTTATTTTATCACGTTTAGGCGGCGGTATTGGTACCCGCGGTCCTGGCGAAACAAAATTAGAAGTTGATAGACGGCGTATTCGCGATCGTATAGCTTTTATCAAAGACTCCATAGAAAAAGTTCGCGCTGTCCGGACTTTACATAGGATTAAGCGCGCCAAAAACCAAGTTCCTTCAATAAGTCTTGTTGGTTATACTAATGCAGGTAAATCTACATTACTAAATTTATTAACACAGTCTGATATTTATGCGAAAGATCAATTGTTTGCAACTCTTGATCCTACTACACGTCAGTTAATATTACCAGACAAGCACGAAGCAATACTTACTGATACTGTTGGTTTTATACAACGTTTGCCTCATCAATTAGTTGCAGCATTCAGATCTACTTTAGAAGAAGTTGCTGAGGCAGATTTATTGCTGCATGTCATTGACGTGAGCCATGAATTATATCAGGAACAAAGTGATGCTGTTTATAAGGTTTTAGAACAAATAGGTGCACAAAATAAAACAATACTCACTGTTTACAATAAAATAGATAAACTTCCCTCTGAAAATGCTTTGGCACAGCGTTTAGCACAGCAAGAAAATAGTGTTTGTATATCGGCTAAGAGTGGTATTGGTATCGAAGAACTCCTTGCTCTGATTTCAGAAAATCTGAAATTAAAATCTATAGAAGTCACTCTGCTTATTCCATATACAGAATCTGAAAAAGCTGCTAAACTACATACTATAGGTACTGTTTTAGAACAAGAATATAAAGAAAACGGTACTTTTATGAAGGTACGTCTGGCATCAGAACAGTTAGAGGATTTCGAAAAATTTATAATATGAGGACTATACGTAAATGACTGATTTTAAAAAAATAGAAGAGGAAGCATTATTAGAAGTATTACATGCTGCTGAAAGCTATGAAGAAGCAGCTTTGTATAATACAGAAAAGGTTATGCAAGCTTTTAGAAAGCATATGGTATCAGATTTTTATTTAAAACCAACTACTGGATATGCCTATTCCGATGTTGGCAGAGAAAAATTAGATGAAATATATGCTGATATTTTTAAAACGGAAGCGGCATTGGTACGATCTCAGTTTGTTTCAGGGACTCATGCATTAGCCGTTGCGTTACTCGGAGTTTTGAAAGCAGGCGATGAAGTAATCGCTGCTACAGGAGCTCCATATGACACAATGCAGACTATCATAGGCGTACCTGTAAAAACCCCTGGCTCTCTTACTGACTTAGGCGTAGTCTATAAAGAAATTCCCATGATTGGTTCACAAATTGATCTTGAAAAAATCACAGCTGCAATTACGGATAAAACAAAAATGATACATATTCAACGTTCATGCGGTTACAGTAGTGTGCGTAAAACGTTAAGAATTGAAGAAATAGGAACGATCTGTAAAGCAGTAAAAGCAATAAAGCCTGATATTATTTGTTTTGTTGACAACTGTTATGGTGAATTTATTGAAAAACAAGAACCAACAGAAGTTGGAGCTGATCTAATGGCCGGTTCTCTTATCAAAAACCTTGGAGGCGGTCTTGCACCTACTGGTGGTTATATTGTTGGCCGAAAGGATTTAGTAGAACTTGCGTCATATAGATTAACCGCTCCAGGATTAGGCGGAGAAATGGGGGCTACACTTGGAGATACGGCCAGAGAATTATACCAGGGCTTATTCTTAGCTCCGCATATAGTTTTGCAAGCTGTTAAAACAGCAATTTTTGCTTCTGCAGTATTTTCACGCTTGGGTTATCAGGTTACTCCTTCTGCAAATGATAGACGCAGTGATATAATTCAGACTATTCGTTTGGAAACTAAAGAGCGTTTATGTAATTTTTGTATAGCCATACAAAAAAATTCACCAGTTGATGCACATGTTGTTCCAGTTCCTGCAATAATTCCTGGCTATCAAGATGAAATAATTATGGCAGCGGGGACTTTTGTACAAGGCGCATCAATAGAATTAAGTGCTGATGGCCCTTGCCGTGAACCTTATAATGTATATTTTCAAGGAGGACTTACTTTTGAGCACGGGCGTATTGCAATTATGTCAGCTGCAAAAATGGTAGGGGAGAAATAAAAACTCAAATTTTATATCAATAGAAAAGCAGATAAGAGGATTTTTATTGTTCCTCTTATCTGCTTTTTAATTATATTAGAAAATAAAGACAGCTATATGATGTCATATAGCTGTCTTTATGGTATTTATTTGGTGTATTATAGACATTAGAGCATTCTGAATACTGCTATTACCTTACCAAGAACCTGAATATTATCAGTACCTGTTATGGGAGTATAGGCATCATTTTCTGGTTGTAGACGAATTGAACGTAATTCACGAAAATAACGCTTAACTGTTGTTTCTTCACCATCAATAAGAGCAACAACTATATCTCCGTTATTAGCAAAATTTTGCTTTCTGGCAACAATGTAATCATGATCAAGTATACCAGCTTTGATCATACTATCTCCAGAAACAGATAACATAAAAACATCTTCTTGACAGCCAAGCAAATCTAGTGGAATGGGATAGGTCTCCTCAACATTTTCAACTGCCAGAATAGGTTGCCCTGCAGTGACTTTGCCAACCAAAGGAACAGGAACGACCGTTTTCTGCCGCCAGCTGCTGTCTTGGGTCAATTCTATAGCGCGTGGTTTGGCTGGATCTCTTTGCAAAAAACCATATTCTTCTAATTTATGCAGATGAGTGTGTACGCTGGCACTTGAAGATAAACCCACTGCCTTACCAATTTCACGTACTGCAGGAGGATATCCCTTAGCATAAACGTGCTCACGAATGAAATCTAAAATAGCTCTTTGCCGATCGGAAAGCATTTCCTCTGTAATAACTCCATCAAAATCGCTGAAACGTGCTCTTCTTGCCATAAAACCAGCCTCCAATTCCAATCATCATATACTCAAAAAATTTCTAAAGATAGTAAGTTCATTTATTTCTATTCTAATTGTTTCTATTATATCAGGAACAGGTAAGAATGTCAAAACATCTGTTTGCAATTGTTCGTTTAATGAAATTATTCTTCAACAACTATCTACAACGAAATTTACCAATTTTCACTTTACGTCCGATAATATATATTATGTAAAATCCGATTCTGAAAATCATTGTGACGACTATATACAAGCAAAGTTCTATAATTTTCTGAATAAATAATTATGAGGTGAATAATATGCGTTCAGTAATGGCTCATCAGTTTAGCCAGATTCCAAGAGCTGAAATTCAGCGGTCATCTTTTAACCGCTCTCATGGCTATAAGACAACTTTCGATTCTGGTTACCTTGTACCGTTTTATATTGACGAAGTTTTACCTGGCGATACTTTTAATCTTAAGTGTACTTTGTTTGCTCGTCTTGCAACTCCTATCGTTCCTTTCATGGATAATATGTTCATGGAAACATTCTTCTTCTTTGTTCCTAATCGCTTACTCTGGGATAATTGGCAGAAATTTAATGGCGAGCAGGAAAATCCTGGCGATTCTACTGATTTTCTTATTCCGGTTATTAAGAATACTGGTTCTTTTGATGTTGGTAGTATAGCTGATTATTTTGGTATTCCAACAGGTGTTAATAATCTTGAAGTTAATGCTTTGCCGTTCCGTGCCTATAATCTCATTTACAATGAGTGGTTCAGAGATGAGAATTTACAGGATAGTCTCCCGGTCGAAAAAGGAGATGGCCCAGACGATGTTGAAGATTATAAGCTTGTCAGACGTGGTAAACGTCATGACTATTTTACGTCTTCTTTACCTTGGCCACAGAAAGGTCCAGGCGTAGAAATTCCTCTTGTTGGTAATGCTCCTATACGTTCTGCCACTTCTGCTTCTTTTGATTCTTTTTTTGGTTCAACCGTTCCTCAGACGCCAGTTTCTACTCCATCCGGTACTTCTTTTTATGGCAATTTATATGCCTCCGGCGCTGAAGATCGTAATGCTTTATTTTCTGCTAATAATGTTCCTTTGGCGTATGCTTACGCAGATTTGTCTCAAGTTTCTTCTGCTACTATTAATTCTCTTCGTCAAGCGTTTCAAATTCAACGCCTTTATGAGCGTGACGCTCGTGGTGGTACACGTTATACCGAGATCTTAAGATCTCATTTCGGAGTTGTTTCTCCTGACGCTCGTCTTCAACGTCCGGAATATCTCGGTGGCAGCTCCTCACCTATTAATATTAATCCCGTCCAGCAGACTTCTGCTTCTGATTCTACTACTCCACAAGGTAACCTTGCTGCTTTTGGTCTTACGTCCAGTAGAATACATGGTTTCACAAAATCTTTTGTTGAGCATGGTTATATTATTGGTCTTGTTAATGTCCGTGCAGATCTAACCTATCAACAAGGTTTGCAACGTCTTTGGTCTCGTCAAACCCGCTTTGACTTCTATTGGCCTGCTCTTGCTCATCTTGGTGAACAAGCTGTCTTTAATAAAGAAATTTATGCACAAGGCACTTCTGTAGATGATGATGTTTTCGGCTATCAGGAACGTTATGCTGAATATCGTTACTATCCGTCTTTGATCACTGGTAAATTCCGCTCTACCTATGCCCAGCCTCTTGATATGTGGCACTTATCTCAAAAATTCGATAGCCTGCCTACTCTATCTGCTCAGTTTATCGAAGATAACCCGCCTGTATCTCGTGTAATTGCTGTGCAAGATGAACCACAGTTCTTGCTTGATACTTACTTTAGTCTTAACTGCGTCCGTCCAATGCCAGTATACAGCGTGCCTGGTCTTGTTGACCATTTCTGATTTCCAATTTTAGATCTAACAATTTTGCACGTTTTTTTTACACTTTCTTGAAAGTGAGGTTTTGAACTGTAATGTCTTGGATATCTTCTGCGATCGGCGCTGTTGGCTCTTTATTTGGTCAAAAACAAGCTAATAATGCGCAAGAATCTATGTCACGTGAGCAACGTGACTGGATGGAGCGAATGAGCAATACAGCTCATCAGCGTGAAGTTAAAGACTTGCGTGCAGCTGGTCTTAATCCCATTCTTACCGCAACAGGTGGTAATGGTGCTTCTACTCCTTCGGTCGGTAATGTTCAGTATGGTAATATTGCAGGTTCTTTTCCTGAAGCTGCTAATGCTGCCGAAGGATATCGGTTACAACGAAAAATGCAAAATGAACAATTCAAGGTCATGGCTACTCAGTCAGATTTAAATAAAGAGCTTGAGATTAAAGCTAAAAATGATGGTTTAGCAAGTGCTGCACAGGCCTTTAAGCTTTCTGCTGACCGTGATTATACTTTTAAAATGACTTCTTGGCTTGACCGGCTTAATGAAAATTCTATTGCTAATGCTAGAGCGCTTACTGCTGCACAGGTTGCTAATTATGGTGCACAAGCGCAAGCATCGCTTATGAATGCATCAAGTAATGCTCAAGGTGTTTATAATCTTGGTTTATTACAGCGTTCTGATTATGCTAAAAAGTCTAAAGAAGCTGGTATGTATAATTCTCTTATTGGTCCTTATTTGCCTTATATTGATAAGGCTTTTGGATATGCTGATTCTATTTCTGGTTTGTTTAGGAGGTGATAACTTGGATAAGTGGACTAAAGTTCTATCTATTCTTCAGTTGGTCGATGAATTTATCGTACCTCTTGTAGAACGTATTAAAAAAATCTTTGGTAAGTGAGGTGATTTATTGTGGCAAGACGCAGACGTCTTACACGCCGTGGTTCTCGTAGGTTATTCAGTAAAACAGCTTCTCGCACTCGTAAGCGTAATCTTCGTGCTAGGCCTATGCGTGGAGGCTTTAGAATCTAAATGACTTGTTATCGTCCTTTGATGGCATGGCGTAACCCTAATGCAATTAATCCTGAGACTGGAAAAGCTGCTATATTGTTTAGTCCGCCAGAAAACTGGAGAGATTGCGAACCTATTAAGGTTCCTTGTGGTCAGTGCGTTGGTTGTCGTTTAGAGAGGTCTCGTCAATGGGCAATGAGATGTGTACATGAAGCTTCTCTTTATGATAAAAATTGTTTTATCACGCTTACATTTGACGATGAGCATATAGCTCGTGACGGTAGTTTGCATTTAGAGGATTTTCAAAAGTTTATGAAACGTCTTCGCAAAAAATTCGGCGAAGGTATAAGATTTTTTCATTGTGGTGAGTATGGGACGCTTAATCAGCGTCCTCATCATCACGCTATATTGTTTAATTTTGATTTTCCTGACAAGGAATTATGGAGTGTGAGAGATAATGTTAAGCTCTATCGCAGTAGCTCTCTTGAGCGTCTCTGGCCTTATGGCTTTAGCACTATTGGCGACGTTTCTTTTGAGTCTGCTGCTTATGTGGCTAGGTATTGTCTTAAAAGGTCACTGGAAGCGTGGCCGAAAGCCACTACCAAGGGCGAAAGCCCGAATATACGACCATGAGTCGCCGTCCTGGTATCGGGCGCGAATGGTTTTTAAAATACAAAAATGATATATATCCTAATGATAAATGTGTTATTAGAGTTAATTTAGTATGTCGTCCGCCCCGTTACTATGACAAGATTTATGATAGTATAGACCCTGTAAGCTTTGAGAAAATACGTTCAAAACGTAAAATTGAAGCTCTTAAACAGTCTCAAATTCTTGATTATACGAGACTTAATGTAAAAGAGAAAGTAAAAAATTAAAGCTGAAGCAGTTGCCTCGGCCTATTGAAATGTGAGGTATTTACTATGAAATTATTTTCTGTGTATGATAAGAAAGCTATGTTTTGATTCTCCGTTTTGTGTTGAAAATGATATTCAAGCTGCTCGTGCGTTTGACCAGGCTGTTAATGATCCTCGCTCTACTCTTTTTTAAGTATCCTGCCGATTTTGCTTTGTACTACCTTGGTGAATATGATTCTGGCACTGGCGCTGTTATGTGTTCCGATATCCCACGCCTTAGACATGAAGCTATGGAGTTTGTTCGTAAGTCGGCTGTAGGCGAAGGTCACGAAGTCTCCGAGCCTACAACGACTTTGCCCGCTGCAGGCGCTGAGGAGTGATAATATGCCTAAATTCAGAACTGCTTATGATAGAGACCTTGTAGAAGGTATTACCTTTGATGAGCCTAGTATGGCTCAACAGCACTTTAAAGATGAGTGCGACGTTAATAACATTCTTCGTAAGTATGAGTCAACTGGTTTAGTTACCCATGTGGCGAACGGTACGCCGTCTTACGGCGATTTTTCTTCCGTCTTGGAGTTCCAGCAAGCACAGAACATTTTAATCGAAGCACAGGACGCTTTTGACGCTCTCCCAGCCTCTTTGCGTAAACGCTTTGACAATGACCCCGCTGTTATGTTAGAGTTTATAGAGAACCCTGATAACAGAGAGGAGGCTGAAAAGCTTGGATTGGTCATCTCCAGAGATTCTGGGACCGATGATAATAGTGGTCCCTCTGGTAATTTCGGCGGTAATAGCGCTGATAACGGCGGTCTTGATAATCCGCCTTCTTCTGGCAGCAATTCGCTGGCTGAATAGGCACTAACCTCCGATTCAGGAGGTCGGAACAGTTACCTACTTGATGTAACTGTTCCGACTGACACCTTTTAGGTATTTATGCAAGATTTTGAATAAAATTCTCAATAAATGCCTTTTTTATAAAGTGTTAGTTTATGGCGTAGCCTACAACAAAATTTCCCTGTTATATATATTATGTAAAACTCTACAAATTAGATTACAAACCGCAACACGGCCGTCGGCAAGTATTAACGATATTTTTGATACAGTTAAACTCTATAGATAAAACGATGAAATCAAAACGTAAATATTTAACATAAATCCACATATATGCGTAAATTTCTCTTTTAAGCTGTTTTAATCGATTGTATTATAACTTCTATTCAATTTGTTTTTCACTTGCCTTAAAAACGATTTATGACGATGTATTTTTAGATAAAAACACCTGGATAATATTTTAAGACTTATTATCCAGGTGTTAGAAAGTATTTTTTAATATTTTTCTTTTAACAAAGAACTTTTGAATAAATTATAGCTGTCGTATTCTTTTTGGATCAAATTTGATTTCATCGTTTTATCTTGTGTAAAATAACATAACAGATTAATTCGATTATCTGCATCAAAGTAAACTTTCTTTTGCCCATGTATAGATAAATCTGTCAAATCGGTTTCTTGAAAAATGTCATAACCAGGTCGGTTGATTTTAGATAAAGTTTGTGGCAAATGTAAATCTACATCATAAGTAAATTGAAGCAGGCAGTTTTCTTGATTGATATCAATATCATGTGTAAAATTTTTAATCTGAACAAACTTTTCTAGTTTTGCTTTTTCACGTGGATTCAAAAACGGTTTGTTCATAAATTCTTCGAACATAATTTTAGTAAAAACAGGATTTTCTAAAAACTGCTTTGGGCCTTGGTCATGAGGACGAGCTGGCTTATATTCTGCCGAAATACCTATAACACCTTCGGAATAAGCTTTTAAAATTTTGCTAAAATCAAAGTCATCAATATTATTAGATTCCACATTCATACCTATTTTGGTAGTTTCAATATTAAATAATTTAGAATCTATATACTCCTTCCCCATCTTTTCCAAGCTGCTGACAGGTAATGCAGAGAAGAAGCTGACAGGCATATTTTCCACTTTTTGATTGCTTTGAATGTACAGCCAGTTATGTGGGACTTTGAACTCTTTGTTAAAAATACCATCTTTAATAATAAGTTCAGAATTAGATAATTGTGGTTTAAAGAAATTCAGTTTTTTTGTAAACGCTTTAGAGAATTTCTTATATGCACGTTTATCAACTTTATTGTCTGTAAACTTTTGAATAAATTTATCAGCTTTATTTTCTGCAAACACTGTTTCACTTTGTTCTATTGCAGGAAACTCAACATATCCACTGCTTATGTTATATAATTGATCATTTTGTGACAAAATATAAATTTTAGAAATTAAATTGTACTGAGCTGTCATCTGTTTACCATCAGCACTGAATTTAACATAAGGATTATATTTTTGTATATTCTGCTGTTCTTTCCGAGTATAAGCAATTGGCAATTTTATTTCATAATTCAACAGCATATCATTGTTGATTTCTAATGCTGGTATTTTGTTAATCTTTGTTATTTTATAGTTTTTATTACCAGGTAAAGATTGTGGATTATCCTGCATAAGTTTCTGCATATATACTTGTAACTCATTTTGCGGTACAGTAAGATAAGCATAAGCAGGATCAGCTAAGATATCTTTTCCAGCTTTAATATCTTCAGCTATCTTCTTTAAATCACTTTCAAATTTATTGGTAGCAAAAGCTGTTTTCGTATATTTTTCAATAGATTGCTGACTTATAGCTGCTATACCATGCATGCCAGACTTATTGCTGCCTGCCGCAAACAGATCTTTACTGACAATAATAGTGTTATCATCTGGACTATCGACACTGAAACCAGCTTCTTCACTGCGATAGTCGAAAGCATAGCAGCTGGAAAGACTGACCAAGATACCGAATGTGATGATTCCTGAACAGATTGTTTTTCTCATATTTATGTCTCCTTTGCATTCATACTGCTAAGTAAAGGGGCATCAAAATCACTGTAAATCAAGCATCTTAATATTCTCTATGAGTTCTTTAGAAGCTGGTTGTTCTGTATTTCTAAGAGTGGATGTATAAACTACAAGACCACCTTTTTTCTTTGTAAAGAAAATTCTGCCGGTATTGTCGAAATCTTTTTTATCTTTTAAATTAAATGATAGATCGAAATTTATATATCCTATTTTAGGAGTAATATTGACATCAAAATCAAACCTACTGTTTTTATAGTAGCGGCTGCTTTCAATATAGTTTTTTAGCTCTGAAAACAACAACTGCATCTCTGCTTTAGTAGCTTCTGGATTTTCTAAATAAGCAGCTGTCTCAAATTCTTTTGTTTCACAGGAAACTGACCATACACTTTCTGTTAGTAAATCCATCCATGACGCTATATTTTCTTCGGAAACATTATCAGCTATTTTCTCTTTATCTAAGTCATTCGCTTCCAAATTTTGAGTTTTTTCCTTAATTTTTTCCAAAGTTTCCAACGGTAAGGCAAAAGTCAAACAAGCTTTAGGATTATCAGAAAAGTAACTTTGAACATAATACCAATTTTCAGGAAGATCAAATTTAAATTTTCCTATTTTATCAGTGTAAATTAATGTATTAGTATTTGCAGAAGGTTTTGTTATTAACACACCTTTTCGATACTCGTTACGTATTGATTCAGCTGATACTTCAGACTCTTTTTGGCTGTTTAAGACTTTGGTACTGATTACGTATAATCTGTTATTTGCAGAAAGCAAATCAATTGAACATAAATATGAATTTTTATCCTTAATTTCGTTTTCCATATTTTCAGTAAACTGCATATTTAAACTTTTTTTGCCATGGATTTTTTGAGTTTGAATATTAAAAGCAACATCATTGGGCAGCTGTTTAATAAAAGGTTTATGTGAAGGCCAGTAGAGAACAGGATCCAATAATTTAAGACTGGCTTTTTGAGGATCAATACCAGAACGTTCTAATAATTCAATTGCCGTATAATCATCATTAAAAGCATCTGTAGTGAAATTTTCTTCTAATAAATCTGATGCCTGTTTTTGATTCAGGCTATAAACGTAAATAAAGTTACCATTAGGCTGCATTCCACCATAAAAATTTTTACTTACAATGTTTATTTCCTGTTGTGGTATGTTTATTTTAAAGCCAGCTTCAGGATTACGATATTCTTTTGCATAACCGATATTTAGTAATGACAATTGAATTAACAGGGATAGAAATATCAAGAATTTTATCACTTTACCACCTCGTTAATTATTTTGTAATAATTTCAACCATCATACCACTGTCTAAATTGCATGCATTAGCTTCGTCAGTATCAATATGTACTTCATCAGCATTCCCTTCACCGGCACGCACTAAAACATTATTCATAATTAAAGCACGTTCTCCATTTGTTTGGATAGAAACGATATCACCATCTTTTAAACCATATGTTTCTGCTGTTTCAGGATATAAATGGATATGCCGTGCAGCTATAATAACACCTTCTGTAATTTCTACTTCACCTTTAGGTCCTACTAATTTTCCTCCAGCAGATTCTTTAATATCTCCAGAATTTCGAATTGGAGGATTCAGACCTACTTTTCTGGCATCAGTAAAAGATAGCTCCAGTTGTGTATATTTACGCAAAGGACCGATGATCCTTAATTTCATCTCACCTTTAGCAGTTACTAAAGTAATCTGCTCTTCCGAAGAATACTGTCCCGGTTGTCCAATATATTTTTTGGGGTGTAATTCAGACCCTTCACCAAATAAAATGTTCATATGCTCGCGGCATAAATGAGCATGACGTGCAGAAACTCCTAATACTAATGGAAATTGCATTTTATTCACCTCGAAGAAAAATTTTTAATATAAAACTTATCTTATTTATTTTAACATATCATAGAAGTTTTTACCATTCTGAAGTTAAGTAAAATAAAAACAAATATGAATAGAAAATTAAAAATATCCGGCAAATTTTTGCCGGATATTTTATACGGTTATTATTATCAGAGAAAGAAATTTTTAATGTTTTGACAAATATTCATCAATTGCCAGAGCTGCTTTTTTACCGGCTCCCATAGCAGAAATTACTGTTGCCGCACCAGTAACTATATCGCCACCGGCAAAAACACCAGGAATAGATGTAGCACCTTCTTCATTAGCAACAATATTGCCGCGTTTATTAGTTTCCAGTTCAGGTGTTGTTTGTTTGAGTAAAGGATTAGGCCCTTGGCCTATCGCCATAACTACCATATCAACATCAAGAACATATTCTGAACCTTTGATTTCTACAGGAGAGCGCCGTCCTGATGCATCAGGTTCACCAAGTTCCATTTTTATACATTCCATACCATTAACCCAGCCCTTATCATTTCCGAGAATACGGGTAGGATTATTGAGCAGTCTCAGTTCAATGCCTTCCTCTTTAGCATGGCCTATCTCTTCTTTGCGAGCCGGCATTTCGTCTTCGCTGCGGCGATAAACTATATATACCTGTTCAGCGCCAAGACGTTTTGCTGTACGCGCGGCATCCATAGCAACGTTTCCAGCACCGACAACGGCAACATTTTTACCTACATATACAGGAGTTGCAACATTAGGAAATTGGTATGCACGCATTAAATTAACTCTAGTAAGAAATTCATTTGCAGAATAGACTCCATTTAAATTTTCGCCATCTATATGCATGAAATGTGGCAATCCAGCACCTGTACCTACATAAACGGCACTGAATCCTTCTTCATCCATTAATTCTTTGATGGTGAAGGTTCTGCCAATGACGGCATTAGGGATTATTTTTACCCCCAAATCTTTTAAGGCGTCAATTTCGTGTTTTACAATTTCTTTCGGCAAGCGAAATTGTGGAATACCATACATTAAAACTCCACCTGGAGCATGAAGAGCCTCATACATAGTAACATCATAGCCCATTTTCGCAAGATCTCCTGCAGCTGTTAAACCTGAAGGACCACTGCCAACAATTGCTATCTTTTTATCTTTTGATGAATCTATATCAGTTTTGGTGATATCAATTCCCTGCTCACGAGCATAATCTGCAACAAAGCGTTCGAGACGTCCGATAGCAACGGATTCTCCTTTGATACCTAAAACGCATTTACTTTCACACTGATTTTCCTGAGGACAAACGCGTCCGCAAACAGCTGGTAAACTATTTTTACGTTTCAGGATAGTTATAGCTTCATTTAATTTACTTTGAGCAATAGCTTGAATAAAAGCTGGTATTTCTACATTAACCGGACAACCTTCAACGCAGCGCGGTTTAGGACAATTTAAGCAACGCTGTGCTTCATCGATAGCAGTTGCCATATCATAACCAAGCGCTACCTCTTCAAAATTTTTATTTCTTATATCAGCCGGTTGTTCCGGCATAGGATTTCTCATTCCTCCACGCATTTGCAATGACCTCCGCAGCTATATTCAAGCATTTCCTGACCTTTATACATTTGCTGACGCTGAACAAGATTAGCAAAATCTACTAAATGTGCGTCAAATTCCGGGCCGTCAACACATGCAAATTTATTTTCATCCCCTACCCTGACACGGCACCCACCGCACATTCCGGTTCCGTCAACCATAATAGTATTTAAACTTGCAGTAGTCGGAGTTCCATAGGGTCGGGTAGTTTCTGCAACATTCTTCATCATAATAACAGGTCCAATAGCCAAGACTAAATCAATTTTTTCACCGGCTTCAAGCATTGCTTTCAGAGGATCTGTAACAAAGCCTTTCTGACCAGCACTTCCATCATCAGTAGTAATAATCAATTCATCACTGACAGCTTCCATTTTTTCTTTAAAAATAATCAGATCTTTATTGCGGGCACCGATAATAGAAATGACTTTATTACCCAATTTATGATAAGCACGAGCAATGGGATAAACCGGTGCAACGCCGATACCGCCACCAACGCAAACAACAGTACCGAATTTACCCATATGTGAAGGCATTCCTAATGGGCCAAGAACATCTAAAATTTCATCACCAACAATAAAAGTTTCACAAAGATGTGTTGTAGTATTGCCTACTGTTTGCACAATCAAAGTTATTGTCCCTTTTTCACGATCAAAATCAGCTATAGTCAAAGGTATACGTTCGCTGTTTTCATCTGTACGAATCATAACAAATTGACCGGGTTGGCATTTATGGGCTATCATTGGCGCTTCAATAATAAATTCATAAACAGCAGGTGCTAAATTGTTTTTTACAAGTATTTTTGCCACTCTCGTCACTCCTAAAGTTTTTTTGCTTTATCTAGTTAAGCGATGGCCTCGCATATTGGCCTCCGCATAAATTTTTTCTACATCCATTTCCAACAGTTCGCCATTTTTCATTAAAACTTTACCGTTGACAATAACTGTATCAGCATCAGTTGCGCTTGCAGCATAAACCAGTAAAGAAACACGATCATGGCGTGGATACCAATAAGGCTTCTGCATATCGTAAAGAACAATATCAGCTTTCTGACCTACCTCAATTTCTCCTACATCAGTAAATCCCAAAGCCGAAGCACCTTGTTTAGTTGCCAATTTTAAAGCTTCCTGGGCGGGAATAAGCAATGGATCACCGCTTATTCCTTTATGAAGCATAGCTGCCAGACGGCACTCTTCTAAAAGATCCAAATTATTATTGCTGGAAGTTCCATCAGTACCTAAACCGACTATAATACCACGTTTAAGCATTGCCGGCACTGGAGCAATACCGCTGGCCAGCTTTAGATTGCTCTGCGGATTATGTGCTACACGGACTTTTTTATCAGCCATTATATCCAAGTCTGCTTCACTTACATGCACGCAATGTGCAGCTAAAGTTCCGCAATCAAACATATCTAAACTATTCATTAGTTTTATAGGTGTCATATTGTGCTCTTTTACACAATCACTTACTTCTCCTGCCGTTTCACATAAATGCATATGAATTTCCGCATTCAATTCACCGGCTTTAGCTACAACTTTCTTTAAATATGAGACAGGACAAGTATAGGGAGCATGAGGACCAAACATTACTCTAATACGGCCATCAGCTTTTCCATGCCAGTTTTTAAAAAGCATTTCATTATCCTGCAGTTTTTCATCAGCATCTGGTGTAAGTCCAACCAGACCACGGCTTAAAGAAGCACGAATACCAGTTTCATTCACTGCCTGGGCAACTTTATCCATTGCAAAATACATATCTGCAAAACATGTAGTTCCTGTTTTAAGCATTTCTGCGATTGAAAGCATTGTGCCCCAATAGATATCTTCATCATTTAATCCCGCTTCTGCAGGCCAGATTTTATTTTGCAGCCAGTCCATCAATACCATATCGTCTGCGTAACTGCGCAATAAAGTCATAGCAGCATGTGTATGAGTGTTTACCAGACCAGGCACTGCAATCTTATCAGAAGCATTGATTATTTCGGCATTTTCAAAACCTGTCGGCATTTCTTTACTGATAACACTGATAGTGTCATTATCAATGCCTAAAAAATATTTTTCGTTATCGGGAGCAGAAATTATTTCTACATTTTTTATTAGTAATTTACTCAAGTACTTCATCTCCCTTTTCTATTTGGCGTTTAGAATAATGCTGCTTGTAGAAATCATGCATTATAGCAATGTCTGATTCCGGTAATAATTTAGCACCGCCCATAGTTTCACAAATACAATAAATATGTGCTGCTTTCTCAACTATTTCAGCAGCCATTAAAGCAGTTTCTAAAGAATTTCCCCAGCATACAACTCCATGGTTAGCTAGTAATGCAGCTTTTTTATTTTGTAAAGCTATTAAGGCATTTTCAGCTAATACTTTTGTTCCCGGTAACGCATATTCGGCAACGTCCACACTACCGCCTATTATTTGCACCAGATCTTCAATTAACGCCGGTATCGATCTATGCAGCGCAGCGCAGGCACTGGCATAAACACTATGTGTATGAACTATGGCTTGTGCTGCAGGTATAGCATTATAGATTGCCAGATGCAGAGGTGTTTCTGATGAAGGAATCAAAGCTCCCTTTATTTTATTACCTTGCATATCCACAACAACAATATCTTCAGTATTTAAGCTGTCATAACTACGTCCAGATGGTGTTATTGCACAACGTGAAGTATCTATTTTTATACTTAGGTTTCCCCAAGATCCTGCAATCATTTTTTGCTCGACCATTTTTATGCCTGCAGTAACTATTTGTCTACGAGCCGCATCAATAATGAGATCATCCTGCAAGATTAACACTTCCTTTAGGCCTGGTGCAGATATGTTTCCTGTTCCTGCGTTAACTTATCAATACCTACACCCATAGCTTGTAATTTAAGCGCAGCAATTTCTGTATTCAACTCTTCTGGTAAAACATAAAGTTTATTTTCAAGTTCATTTTTATGTTCCAACAGATATTTCATTGCTAAAAACTGCATCGCAAAAGAAAGATCCATTACTTCTACAGGGTGTCCATCGCCGCAGGCCAGATTTACAAGACGGCCTTCTCCCAATAAATTTATTTTGCGGCCATTTGACATCGTAAAAGTTCTGATATTTTTTCTAACCTCATACGACGGTTCTACAGTTAATTCTTCAAGATGTTTGATGTTTATTTCAACATCGAAATGACCAGCATTGCTAAGAATGGCTCCATCTTTCATAACAGCAAAATGTTCTTTTGTGATAACATCTTTACAGCCGGTAACGGTAACAAAGAAATCGCCATATTTAGCAGCTTCCTGCATAGGCATTACTCTGAACCCATCAAAAACAGCTTCTATCCCTTTAATAGGGTCTATTTCAGTAACTATAACATTAGCGCCTAATCCTTTAGCACGCATTGCTACCCCTTTGCCGCACCAGCCATAACCAGCAACGACTACTGTTTTTCCTGCAACAGAAAGGTTTGTAGTGCGCATAATACCATCCCAAGAAGATTGGCCAGTGCCATAACGATTATCGAAAAGATATTTGCAATAAGCATCATTAACTGCAATCATGGGGAAAGCCAACTTACCGTTATTGGATAAAGCCTTTAAACGATGCACGCCAGTAGTAGTTTCTTCACTGCCGCCAATAAGTTTGGCAACCAAATTTTTGCGTTCACCGTGCAGCATATTAACAAGATCCCCGCCATCATCAATGATAAGATCAGGCTCCACATCTAATGCTTTTCTGAGATACATATCGTATTTTTTATCAGTACAGTTATGGGTTGCAAAAACAGTAACACCGCTATCAGCTAACGCTGCAGCTACATCATCCTGAGTAGACAGCGGATTGCTGCCGGTTACAACTACATTAGCGCCAGCATTTTTGAGTACTTGGGCCAAATATGCAGTTTTCGCTTCTAAATGAATGGTAACTACCATATTCAAACCATTAAAAATTTGATTTTTACTATATTTTTCATTAAGAATATTGAGCAAAGGCATATGCTCCTTTACCCAAGAGATTTTTTGCTTTCCGGATGGTGCTAAAGCTATATCACGAATCATACTTTCCATAGTTAATATTAGTCCTCCTCTTGCAGTATTTTCTGCAATTTTTTTATATTTTCTATATATGGCGCAGATATAACACCATATTCTGTGATAATGCCGGTAATCAGTTCTCCCGGAGTGACGTCAAAAGCAGGATTAAAAACATTCACCTGCTGTGGTGCTGTTACCACACTATGAAGCAATCGTACTTCGTCAGCAGAACGTTCTTCAATAGGGATCTGTTTGCCAGTTTCTAAAGTAAAATCAAAAGTACTGATCGGTGCAGCAATATAAAATGGTATCTGATGATATTTTGCAGCCAATGCCACTCCATAAGTACCGATTTTATTTGCCGTATCACCATTGGCAGCAATTCTATCTGCACCGACTATAACAGAGTCTATATGTTGAGTTTGCATAACCCAGGCTGCCATATTGTCGGTAATCAAAGTAACAGGAATATTATCTTCTATTAATTCCCAGGCTGTTAAACGCGCCCCCTGTAATAACGGTCGTGTCTCATCTGCGTATACCATCTCCAGCCGTCCATCTAAAAAAGCTTGTCTGACAACCCCCAAGGCAGTTCCCCATCCACAGGTAGCTAATGCTCCTGCATTACAATGCGTGAGTATTCTGGCTTGCTGCGGCAATAATGCGGCCCCATAGATACCAATCCTTCTATTGACTTCAATATCCTCCTGATAAATTTTACAGGCTAAATTTCCCAATGAAGTTTCAATAGCTTTTAAAGATTGCTGTGCATTTATCATAGCAACAGCATGTTTATATATTTTTTCAACTGCCCAACCAAGATTAACTGCTGTCGGGCGAGTAGAAAGCAAAAAGTTTTTTATTTTTTTGAACTCTATTAAAAGAGTTTCCTGGCTGAAATCAGCATATCTTGATGCAAGCTCCTGCCATCCTAATACCATTCCAAAGGCCGCAGCCGCACCAATAGCAGGTGCTCCTCGTACTTCCAAACGTTTTATTGCTTCTCCTACTCTACGGTAATCTTTACAAAGAATAGTTATAATTTCTGATGGCAGCTTCGTCTGATCTAATAAAAGCAGGCTCTGTCCCTGCCATTCCATAGTTTTAACCATTTTTACAGGCTCCTTATAAAGTAAAACCACCAAATTCAGTCATACACTGCGGGCATCCACACTCCATACTATCAGCTTCATTAGCAGCAATAAAGGCGCTGATAAGCTGTTCCATATTTTTAATACTTTTATCCATAGCTTCAACTACTTCACTGTGAGAAAGAGGTGTCGGAGAAATTCCGGCAGCCATATTAGTAACTATGGAACAATTTGTATAACACATTTCTGCTTCTCTGGCCAGCAAGGATTCCGGCATATTAGTCATACCAACGAGGTCACCGCCCAACATTGCAAACATTTTTATTTCAGCAGCAGTTTCAAAGCGAGGTCCCTCAGTACATACATAGCAGCCTTTTTTATGAAAAATAATATCTGTTTTATATAAACAATTAATTACTTTGTCTCGTAATCTTGGACAGTAAGGATTGGTAAAATCAACATGAGCGACACCACGTTCTGGATTGTCGTAAAAAGTATTGATACGGCTTTTCGTAAAATCTAAAACCTGATCACATACAACGAAATGTCCGGGTTCCATATCAGGATTTAAAGATCCAACTGCAGTAGTCGCAAAAATTTCTTCTGTACCGAGACTTTTCAGTGCCCAGATATTTGCACGATAGTTTACTTTATGCGGAGCTGTTTTATGTCCCACACCATGACGGGTAATGAAAATTACCTGATTGCCGCACATTGTTCCAATATTACATAAAGCTGCTCCATAAGGAGTTTGAATCACCTTTTCCTCAAAACATTGTAACGTTTCCGGACTATAGATTCCTGTTCCACCTATGATTGCTATTTTACGCATATTGTCCTCCTTAGTGTTTATTGTTCAGATCATCAATAATCTTTATCAGATCTGGCATTTCTTTCAGAATATACGTTGGATTACCTTCATCAAGCATTTCCTGCCAGTCAAAGCTGGTATAACTAACAGCTGCCGTACCATAACAGCCTGCCGCCTGTCCACTTTGTAAATCAAAAGGACTGTCGCCTATACAAAGGCATTCTTCAGCTTTCAGTTTAAGAGCGCTCAAGGCTTTCTCCATTGGTTCTGGATGTGGTTTATGATGTTGGCATATATCACATCCAATAACCGCTTCTATATAGGTTTCCAACCCCATACACTGCAAACCGCGTTTGGCCATTGGTACCTTTTTGGAAGTAACAACAGCCATTTTTATTCCACGCTGCTGCAAAACAGACAATGTTTCTTTAACCCCTGGAAACGGTTTAATAAGCTCATCGTGATATTTTAGATTGAACTCTCTATAAACTGCACATAATGTTTCTACCTGATTTTTATCTACATAATTTTCCATAGCACTGCGTAACGGCAGCCCAAAATATTTCACCAACTCTGCACGTGGCATCTTTTTATTCAAGCAAACTGCAAAGCTGTGTTCAAATGCTTGGATTATCAAATCGATAGTATCGATCAATGTTCCATCTAAATCAAATAAAATACCGCGTATCTTCACAAACTTCTCCTTATATATTTTATATCTTATCATCTTATAATAACATAAAAGCCTTATAAAATAAAGAATTCAAGCATTTTATAAAGAAAAAGACCACTCTTTAGAAGAGCGGTCAAAAGTTATTGTTTTTTAGGAAATACGACTTGTTTCGGGCCAAGTTCAGCATTTTCCGGAATTAAAACTTCGTTAAAGCTTATTCCGCGAGTATGAGCAGTGTGGCTCCATTCATGATCATGCCTGTGAATATACCCTAGTACAGTAATAGGTATCCAGCTGTAAATAAAGAGCGGATACAATAAAAGGTACATCCATGATTTAAAAGAAGCATGAATTTTAAAAAGTACAATCATAGGAAAAATATACTGACCTATACCTATCAGCGTCCAAACTTCTAACGGTAGAATAGCATATAAGACATTTGTATAGAAAGGATAAAATTGATAGATATAACTGCAAATGACAAAAAAAGTAGAAATAAGTAAGAAATACGGTTGGAATAAATTGATTATTCCATCAAGAACAACGATATTTCTTTCCTTAAAGCCTTTTACAAACAATTTACCGATATAACGGTTTGCTACATCAAAATGCCCTTGAGCCCAACGTTTACGTTGATTCCAGGATTGCATAAAAGTAAGAGGCTTTTCATCATAGACGATGGCATCATGTGCCCAAGTAGTAGGTATACCTTCCAACAAAGCTTTCATTGTAAATTCCATATCTTCTGTAAGGCATGTAGCACCCCAGCCATGTCTGCGCAATATATCTGTAGAAATACACATACCAGTGCCACCAAGACAGCTCGATAAACCGATATTATATTTAGCTAAATGCCATACATGGTTTACGACCCAGAAAGAAATAGAAAATACTCCTGAAATCCAGGTATCATTAGGATTTTTAGAGTCCAAATATCCCTGAATTAATCGTTCACCTTTACATAAACGGCTGTTCATTTCTCTTAAAAAGTTAGGATGAACTAAATTATCTGCATCAAAGACACAAACAGCATCATATTGACGTTCCATTTCAAAAAGCCTTTGGAACATCCAATCCATTGCAAATCCTTTGCCTTTTTCATTATCATTAAAGCGTTCATAAACGATTGCTCCTGCTTGACGGGCAATTTGCGCTGTATTGTCTTTACAGTTATCTGCAACTACAAAAATATCATATAAATGATCAGAATAATTGAGCAGATGCAGATTCTCGACCAATTGACCGATAACTTGCTCTTCATTGTGTGCACAAACGATCATAGCAAAAGTTTTTTGCTCATCATAAATTTTTTCTTCTGGTCTGCGGCCAAAAAGGCCAAAGAAAGAAAGCGTAAAATAATAGATCGTGAAGAATACAATTAAAAGCTGCAACGGAATCATGATCAAGTCAAAATAGGTACTCATCAAAAATCTCCTTGCTTTCTAAAAATATTTACTGCTTGTTTAGTATTTTTGCATAAACACAGTTAATAATCCCAGCTAACGAATAGGTAAACATGGCCGCAAAAGGCCATGCTGAAAGGTTTACATAAAGTAAATATATGCCAACAGCAGCAGCAACAATTACCGGAGGTAAAAACATTGGATTTCCTTTACCTTTAAAATCCGGAAATTTTACATTACTATACATAATACAACCAATTACAAAAGTTAGAATTGCAACAAAATAAGTGGAAAAGGAATAATCAGAAAGAACATACGTTGCTAAAACACAGGCTCCCGCAGGAATCGGCATGCCTTGAAAATATCCCTTTACCTCACCAACATTTACATTAAATCTTGCTAAACGCATAGCACCACAAATTGTAAAAATGGAAGCAATGAGTTTTCCAAGTAAACCTAAATCTGTCATACCATATTGATAAATAAGAATAGCAGGAGCGACACCAAAAGAACCTAAATCACATAAAGAATCCAGTTCTTTACCAAATTCCCCGCCTCCTACTCCTAAAAAGCGAGCAGCTCTTCCATCCATAGAATCTGCAATAACAGCCAATATTATAAATATAGCTGCTCTGGAAAAATTGCCTTCAAATGTATCAAAAATAGATAACACGCCAAATGTTAAACTTAATGCACTAATGCTGTTAGGTATGATACGACGATAATTCATCTTTTAATGAACCCTCCCGATCAGAGAAACTCCTCCAACTACTGAATCACCTTTTTTTACAAGAATTTCAACATTTTTTGGTAAAACGAGTTCAGTACTTGATCCAAATTTAATCATACCATAACATTCGCCTTGTTTCAAATTATGACCTAAAGTCACCCACGATACAATACGACGCGCCAGTAATCCTGCAACCTGAATAACCAAAACTCTCATCTTATCGTTTTGAACTCCAATAGCATGACGTTCATTTTCAAAAGAGGCAGATTTTTTATATGCCGGCACAAACTGCCCACATGTATAACGCTGGTATTTTATTTCACCATTAACAGGGCTGCGATTGACATGCACATTAAAAACGGAAAGGAAAATAGTAACCTTTATAGCATCTTCATTTAAATATTCTTCATCATAAAAGTCTTCTATTGCCATTACTGTTCCATCTGCAGGAGAATAAATAATAGAGTCATCTGATTGTGTAGGACGATTGGGATTACGGAAAAAATAAATAAAAAATAGCATTAACACTGCAGGAACTACGGCCCATATTAAACTACCCCAATAACCTACAGCAAAAGTAATAATAGCAAAAGCAAATATGAACGGATGACCGTCTTTGACTATATTCATAGAGAGTCCCTCTCTTTCGGCAAGTTTAAGAAAAGAAAAAGAAAACAATAATGTGATGAACCTTTAGTTCATCACATTATTATAATACAGCCATATCTTTTTGTCCATTTTTATTTCATTTGGAACAAATTACTTTAATAACAAATTTAGGTAAAGCAAGCATTCTTGTAAAACGGCTCGGTTGTTTGTAGAGCCTAAAAAGCCATTCCAAAGAATATTTTTGCATCCATAACGGTGCACGTTCCATTTTTCCGGCCAACACATCAAAACTACCGCCTATTCCCATAGTAATATAAGGTTTTAGCTCTTGAAGATGTGTCTGAAGCCATTTTTCCTGTTTAGGGGCTCCCAACGCAATAAATAAAATCTGTGCGCCGCTATTATTAATGGCATCTATTATAGACTTGTTATCACTGTCTTTAAAATAACCATCCCTGCATCCAACTACAGTTACACCAGGATATAAACTTTCTGCTTTTTTTCTTTGCAGCTTCAGCTATACCAGGCGACGCGCCAAAGAAAAAAACTCTATAACCTTTCTCAGCAGCCAGATTAAGTAAACGATTAAATAAGTCAAACCCTGCAACTCTCTCCGGCACAGCATATCCTAACTGTCTGCCTGCCCAAACGGTACCGGCGCCATCAGGCAGGACTAAATCGGCAACATTAGTTAAGATATTTTTATATTCTGCATCGTCTTGACACATCATAATAATTTCTGCGTTAGCAGTAACTACAAATGAGTGCTTTTGTTCTTGTATCTTATCATCAAGATATTGAACAGCCGCATCCATACTATATGGGTGCACAGGTACATCCAAAACCTGAATAGCAGTAATTTTTTCCATCAGCAACAACCTTTATTGAATATATAGATCAATAATATTTGCATTTTTATCAATGCATTTGTATTTGTAAACAGGACGACCTACACTGCCTCGATGAAGATCAAGGCTCAATAGTTTCAAGGATTTAAGAAATTCCAAATATTTACGGATTGAAACACGTGAAATACCAACTTTAGCCGAAATTTCTTCTGTAGTAAACATTCCGTCGATTTTAATAATTTCAGACCAAACAGTATTTAAAGTATTCTTGTCCAAACCTTTCGGTAAAGTAACTTCTACATCTGTATCCTGATGAATGATAGTTTTGTCAAGTTCATCCTGTTTAAGGATGGACTGTTCTTCAACCAAGTTATAGCGGCTCTTATAATTATTTAACGCCAGATTAAATCTTTCAAATTCAAAAGGTTTTATAATGTAGTCAAATGCTCCTAACCGCAGTGCTGCTTTAATCTTATCTTTATCATTGGCAGCGGATACAATAATGACATCGACATCATATTCCTGTTCTCTGATTTTTGCCAGCAGCTGCAGACCATCCATTCCTGGCATAAAAATATCAAGAATGACAAGATTGTACTCTTTAGTCTGCATAATTTTCAAAGCTTCATCACTGTTGCGAACGATATCACATAGTTGAAAACCTTTGATTTGGGTCAAATAATGTTCGTGAAGCTTCCCTACCATCGGGTCGTCTTCTACTACTAAAACTTTGATCATGATGTTTTCACCGTCCTTACGATTGGTAATCTTATGGTAAACGTGGTACCTTCGCCTACGGTTGATTCAACCTCGATAGTACCTTTTAAATGGGTAACTGTCTGTTTTATTAAAAAAAGTCCGATACCGCGTCTGGGCCCCTTACTAGAATAACCTTTTTCAAAGATAGTTTCAAGTTTATTTTCAGGAATACCAGGTCCGGAGTCTTCAACCATGACCATTATTTCATTATCAAAGGTTAAAATACTCAGATTTACAATTCTTTCACTGGGATGATCACGCAGAACATCAAAAGCATTTTCAATCAAGTTGCCAATAATAAGAATCAGCTCCTGTACTGTAGGACGAATAAATTCGGTTGTAAGTTCGCTTTCATCTGTTAAAGAAAACTCGATATCTAATTCTCTTGCCCTGCTGATTTTCCCTAAAATAAAACCTGCTAATGTAATATCTTTTAATCTGGTGACTACATAAGCAGCTTCAGCCTGCCGGTTATTGGCAATTTCCATCGTAAACTGTTTTAACTCGTCATAAGCTTTCATATCAATCAAACCCATGATAACATGCATTTTATTCATAAATTCATGTGTCTGAGCTCTTAGTGCATCAGCATAATTACGTACACCAGTCAACTGATTAGCCAATTCTTCTAATTCCGTTTTTTACGAAATGTTATAATGGCACCACCGATATGTCCATTGTCAAATAACGGAACAAGAGTTGCGATAAATAGAACAGAACCTACCTGTACCGGCATATCCAATGTTGCTCTTCCCTCTTTTAAAACAGTATCCAGCGTTAATCCGTTCATAACTGTTTCAAGCGGTTTGCCTAGAAGTGTGTGTGGATTAGGTATTCCTGCCTGAGCAAACAAAAACTCTGATTCAGTATTAATCAAAGTTATTTCAGCATCTTTATTGATTGCAACAACACCCTCTTTTACAGAATTAAGCAATGCATTGCGTTCTTGTAACAATGTGGCAATATCTTCAGGCTCTAATCCAAATAAAGTAGCTTTTACATGACGTGCTAAAAAAACAGCACCGCCTATACCTACAAACAAACCAAATAAACTTGCCAGAAAAATCAGCAGAACTGATTCTACTGTCAAATCCTGAATCATTTTAGGTGATACTCCAGCTACAATATAGCCAACAACAGTATTACGGTCATCGCGAATGACCCCTACTGCCTTTTCATTAAAAACTGAAGTATCATACCAGTTTAGATTAGTACTCAGTCCCTGTTCAGCCACTATCTGACGCGCTTCATCTTCAAATCCGTCTATCGAAGTAGGATTGTGAAATACCCGTATATTTTTATTGCGGTCTAAAATAATAATACTGGCTTTACATGACTTGGCCGCCATGTTAACGACATTATTCAGAGTTTCATTGGTATTATTGATATCAGTTTCATATGTCAGCGAACGGATTACAGCTGGCGAATGAGAGAGTAAAGTAGTAATACTGACAGCATTTACACTTATACGTTCATCAACGACACCGGAAACTCTATGAGCTATAAGCAAACTGGCAGGCAATAATGATGCAACTATAACAAACGTTATCAGAAGAACTATTTTTTGTGATAAGGTGAATTTATTTGTTCCGTTTTTATATGTCATACTTTTCACCTCACCAAAAATTCTTTTGCCACTGTTTATAGCATAAACTACTTTTTAAAGTTTTTACAATTAACTTTACTTAAATTATTACATAATTTATATTTTAATATCTAAATTTTAGCAACATCTGAAGGAACTGTCAAAAATTGAATGCCAGGATTTCGTTCTAAAATCCAGTTCAATGACCATTCGTTATTAACAAGAATAACAGGTCTGTCTTTTTGGTCATATACAAGCATACCGCTATCCAGTCCTTTAATATTATCAATAAGTTTTTTATCTTCCGCATAAACCCAACGGGCAACGGTATAAGCAAGCTGATTCATCAAAAGCTGGGCACTGTATTCATTGATAAGCCGATATTCCAATACTTCCAGCTGAAGAACACCAACAACACCAACAATAAAGCTTTCGATGCCGATATCCTTTTGTTCAAAGACCTGAATAGCGCCTTCCTGTGCCAATTGAGTAATTCCTTTGACAAATTGTTTCCGCTTCAGAGAATCCTTTGGCTGCACTCTGGCAAAAATTTCCGGCGGAAAAACAGGGAAATCCTCAAATTGGACTTTCATTTTTTCATCGCTTAAGGAATCACCGATTCCAAAGATACCTGGATCAAAAACGCCTATAATATCACCGGGATAAGCTTTTTCTACGATAGTTCTTTCCTGAGCCAAAAACTGCTGTGGCTGTGAAAGTTTAACCACTTTTCCTCCCTGTTTGTGATAAACAGACATCCCTTTTTCAAAGACGCCGGAACAAATACGCATAAAAGCGATTCTGTCACGATGAGCTGGGTTCATATTAGCCTGAATTTTAAAAACAAATGCAGAAAATTCTTCTGTAGAAGGATCTAAAATTTCACCATTCTGCAAAATTCTTGGCTGTGGCTGTGGAGAAAGCTCTAAAAATTTCTCTAAAAAGCTGCGAACACCAAAATTAGTCATAGCACTGCCAAAAAACAACGGTGTCAGTTCGCCATTATTTACACGCGTCATATCAAATTCATCGCCTGCCAGATCAAGAAGTTCAATATCATTGCACAAATTATCATATAACTCTTGCCCTAATGCCTCAATAATCTGGGGGTCATCAAGAGAACCGGTAGTAGATTTTAAAATTTTAGAACCATGGCTATTATCATCCTCAAAAAGTTCGATCTGCTTTTTGATGCGGTCATAAACGCCCTTATAATTACCATCAATGCCAATAGGCCAATTAATTGGGTAAGCATGAATACCAAGAACCTGTTCTAGCTCTGCCATCAAATCAAACGGATTTCTTCCATAACGATCCAATTTATTAACGAATGTAAAAATTGGCAGTTTCCTGCGATGGCAAACCCAAAACAGCTTTTTAGTCTGCGGTTCAACACCTTTAGCAGCATCAATAAGCATTACAGCACTGTCTGCGGCCATCAGGGTTCTATAAGTATCTTCCGAGAAGTCCTGATGGCCAGGAGTATCAAGAATATTTACGCGGTGCCCAGCATAATCAAACTGTAAAACAGAAGATGTTACGGAAATACCACGCTGTTTTTCAATTTCCATCCAGTCAGAGACTGCATGTTTATTACTTTTTCGCGCTTTTACTGAGCCGGCTAGATGGATAGCCCCTCCATATAGCAACAATTTTTCAGTTAAGGTTGTTTTACCAGCATCAGGATGAGAAATAATGGCAAAAGTGCGCCTTTTCTCAATTTTCTCCAACAATTCCTGCATATTATCCCCCTAATTATTCTTTATTCTGCATCTCATATAAACGATATGCATCTATTATTTGTTTCAAAACATATTCAGGTACCGGTGTTTCTGTTTCTATTTGCCCTTTCATATTGAAACGGAAGGCAATATCGTTAAACTTTTCGCCGCCATAGGTTTCGCAGCTAAAAGTTGTACGCATAAACTCATCTTTAAAAGTACAATCTTTCAAGGAATTCTTTTTGCGTTCGGAATCCCATTCAGTATAAATGCTGAATAATCTCCGCTGTGCTTCTTCTGGGATTTCTTCACTTGTAACAACAGTTTCTTCTAACGGAGTACAGTCAAGATTTTTATATATTGTGCCATCTTCCAAAGTAATACTCACTGTCATCACATAATCTTTTTCAGAAAAAACTGCTGTTTTAATGCGCCATTTGTCTTTCCATCTTTTTATACAATCAGGGCAGATAAAATGCACATCTCTAATACTGTTACTCATAAAATTGTCACGATAATATAATTCTTCAGCAGGAACGAATTTATTATCACAATTACTGCAAACCAAAGGCAGCGTACGAATCATAGGTGTGAACCTCCTTACCCACAGACAAAAAAATAAGCCTTTACGGGGGTTACCCGTAAAGGCTAGCGATCCGAAATGGTCGGAGCGGCGGGATTCGAACCCACGACCTCTTCCACCCCAAGGAAGCGCTCTACCAAGCTGAGCCACGCCCCGAATCACAATGAGTATTATACCCATCCTGCATATAAAAGTCAAGCAATATTTTAATTTCAGCTATGTTCTTTTTCCCGGGCACCATTAAAATCTAACTTAAGAATATGAGCAGTACTACGCTGTCCATATTTTTCAAAAGCGTCGGTCATTGCTGCAGCAATTATATCACAATCTTTTTCTGGATCAGCATAGGCCATCAAAGTAGATCCAGCTCCACTAATAATAGCTCCATAAGCACCGTTCGCTTTGGCTGCCTCAAAAACTGCCTCTGTACCTGTAATTAAGGGAATTCTATAAGGCTGATGCAGACGATCTTCTAAAGCAGCATTAAGATATTGATAATTGCCGCTCATCAACGCGCCAACATAAAGTGCAGTACGACTGGCGTTGAAAACAGCATCCTGATGAGGAATGTGCTGTGGTATTGCCTGACGTGCCTTATGCGTGGAAAGAGGCTGGTCTGGTACAACGGCTATAAAACGCAGCTCTTTTTGCGGCAGAAAACGCAGTGAATGTGCCCCTGATCTATCCATATAACTGATTGTAATACCGCCTAAAAGTGCCGGGGCCACATTATCAGGATGTCCTTCGATTTCTGTAGCATAATTTAAAAGCCGCTCTTTAGGTAAAGTTGATCCAGTAAGCAGATTAGCCGCTACAAGTCCGGCAACTATGGCAGTAGAACTGCTGCCCAAACCTCGTGATAAGGGGATTCGGTTCTGCATCGTTACTTTAAGGCCAATTCTAGTACCTCTAACTTCATTCCAAACCTTCAAAAATGACAGAAATGCTAAATTTCTGCCACCGGCCCGCAATCGATCTTCGCCTTCGCCAATAACCTCTAAAGCAAACCCAGGAGTATCTAAAATTTCAAAAGTAAAATCGTTATACAAGTTGCAGGCTAAACCCAGGGAATCATATCCCGGTCCGCAATTAGCTGATGTAGCAGGAACAATAACAGTTATTTTATTTTTCATATCAAAATTACTCCAGGTCGTGATCTTCAACACGAATAACACTGCAAACCTTTTCAACGATCGGCAGAGCTTTCAATGTTTGTACCGCCATTTGTAAATTTAATTCAGAGACATCATAAGTAATAACGACTAATTCCGCAACACCCTTGACTTTACTCTTTTGTACAACATTCTTTAAGCTTACATTCTGCGCTCCAAAAGCAGCAGCAATAGCAGCTAAAACACCTGGCTTATCCTGTACATGTAACCGTATATAACAGGGAGACATCATATTCTCCAAACTGCAGAGATGTTTTTCATCAAAGCAGGTACAATTAATACGTCCGTTCGATTTATGAATAATATTACGTGCAACATCAATTATATCGCCGCAGACCGCACTTGCTGTAGGCATTTTACCAGCTCCACGGCCCATGAACATCGCATCTCCGATAGCATCACCTGTAACAAAAATGGCATTGAATACATCATTTACACCAGCTAAAGGATGAGATACCGGCAGCATCGTCGGACGCACACAAACGCTAATACCATGTTCAGCATTATTTTTAGCAATAGCTAAAAGCTTAATTGCATAACCGAGCTCTTTACCATGTTCAATATCGCATAGATCCAGCCCGTCAATACCTTCTACTAAAACGTCACTTAAATCAATACGCGTATTAAATGCTATTGACGCAAGAATAACAAGTTTTCTGGCTGCATCCAAGCCACCAACATCTGCGGTAGGATCAGATTCTGCATACCCCTTTTCCTGCGCTTCACGCAGAACATCAGCATAATCCATATTTTCCTGCGACATTTTTGTCAGCATATAATTGGTAGTGCCATTAACAATACCCATTACAGAAGTAACTTTATTAGCGGCCAAACAGGATTTTAAGGGTCTGATAATAGGAATACCGCCGCCTACACTTGCTTCAAACATAAAATCCACTTTATTTTCTTCTGCTAATGGAAATAATTCCTTACCGTATTTTGCTAAAACATCTTTATTAGCCGTTACAACATTCTTTTTATGTTCTAAAGCAGCGGCAATGTATTCCTTCGCCGGATGCTCACGGCCTATAAGCTCAACTACGATATCAATTTCAGGATCTTCAACAATATCTTCGATTTTGTCTGTTAACTGATATTTTTCTGATAATTCTTTAGCTTTTTTCATATCACGGACTAAAATTTTAGACACATGGATTGGAACACCGACTTTTTTTTCTATCTCAGCAGTATTTTCTTCTAAAACAGTCAATACACCGCTGCCCACTGTTCCTGCACCTAAAAGCCCGACTTTAATGCACTCTTTCACAATATCCCCTCCAAGGTTAAAAGCGCATCAACGGATATAACTTAAACTTGGCCCAAAACCTCCAAACGTTTCACTCCGTCGATCATACGCAATTTATCTAATAAGGCTTCCAAATCAATTGTAAGGTCTTTTGTTTCAATAGAAATAGTGGTATTTGCAACCCCCTGCAAAGGGATACCCTGGTTAATAGTCATAATGCTGCCGGAATCACTGGCAACAGTGTTTAAAACTCTGGAAAGGACACCAGCTTTATGTTCAAGCAACAAGGATAAGGTAATAATTTTCTCTTTGCTGGCTTCATAAAATGGGAATACATAATCTTTATATTTGTAATAAGCACTGCGGCTTAAGCCCATTCTTTCAACAGCTTCATTAATAGTTTTGATTTCACCGCGTTTTAAAATTTCTTTTACTTTAATAGTTTTTTTGATTGCTTCCGGTAAAATTTCTTCACGCACTAAGTAAAAAGTAGATTTGTCAGACATTGATATCGTCCTCCCTTTTATTAAATGTCCATATGGTTTTTACATGTGTTTTATTATATCATTGTTTCGTGGTAAAAGCCATATGTTTTAAGATTTTCTTATAAAAATAGAAAAACAGCCGTTTTTAGTACATAAATACGGCTGTAATCAATATTATTATTTTTTTTGTAGATCTTTTGCATTACCTTGTTTTATTTTACTTTCTGTACCATTCAAAAGTCTTTTAATATTTTCTGCATGACGTATAACAACAAATCCTCCTGCTACGACAGAAAAAATTACTAACGGCTGAGAGTAACCAAAATAATAAGCAAAAATCGGTGTGCAAATGGCAGCTACAACAGACCCCAGCGAAACATAGCGCGTAAGTAAAACCAAAATCAACCAGACTCCAAAGCTGGCAATGCAAACTTTAGGCATAAAATAAAGAATCAGTCCCAAACCGGTAGCAACACCGCGTCCACCCTTAAATCCTAAAAAGATAGAATAATTATGTCCGAGCAAAGCTCCGATACCGGCAGCAACCATTCCTCCCATTGCGTTATTGGTAAAATAAGCCACTAACGCTACAGCAAGAATCCCCTTCATCATATCGCATAAGAGTACAAAAAAAGCTGTTTTACCACCTACAGTACGAAAAACGTTAGTTGTTCCTATATTTTTTTACTGCCATATTCTCTGATATCAATACCATGAGCAGCTTTTACTAACCATAACCCGCATGGTATCGAACCAAATACGTGACCTACAATGAAGCAAACAAGCCATACTAAGCCTTCTGCCATTTCTCCCCCACCTTATTCTTCTTCGTTTTTACCGCGAATGATCATTTGCAGCGGTGTTCCTTCAAAACCAAAAGCTTCGCGTAATTTATTTTCTAAATAACGTTGATATGAAAAATGCATGATTTCCGGCTCATTAACAAAAATAACAAATGTCGGCGGTTTGATTTTAACCTGTGTGGCATACAATATTTTTAATCGCTGACCTTTTTCGGTAGGCGGCGGATTGATTGCAATAGCGTCTTCAACAACCTGGTTAAGCACGCTGGTAGAAATACGCATAGCATTCTGCTCCGCTACATAATGAATAACCTCCGGCAGTCTGTGTATACGCTGTTTAGTCATTGCTGAAACAAAGACTACAGGAGCATACTGCATAAATACCAATTCCCTGCGCAGATTTTCTGTATAACGTAAGGTAGACGTATTATCTTTATCGTACAAATCCCATTTATTTACTACTAAGACAATCCCTTTACCAGCCTCATGCGCATATCCGGCAATTTTTTTGTCCTGTTCCGTAATACCGTCGATAGCATCTATAACCATTAAAACGACATCTGAGCGGTCTACAGCCCTTAATGAACGAATTATACTGTATTTCTCAATAGGCTCGTCTATACGTGCTTTACGGCGCATACCTGCCGTATCAATAAAAAGGAATTTCTGCCCTTCTCGAATTACGGGAGTATCAATAGCATCGCGTGTGGTTCCAGCAACGTCACTTACGATAGAACGTTCTTCGCCTACTAAAGTATTAAAAATTGAAGATTTGCCAACGTTAGGACGACCAATCAAAGCCACTTTGATTTCATCCTCATTGCCGTCTTCACCATAAGTTGAGGTTTCAGGAAATTTTTCCACAACTGCATCCAGTAAATCACCCAGTCCAAGATGATTTGCAGCTGAAACTGGAATCGGTTCACCTATACCAAGATTATAAAACTCAAAAATTTCCATTTCCTGTTTCGGAGAATCAGCTTTATTGATAGCAAGAACTATTGGTTTCTTCGATTGACGCAGCATTTTAGCTACTTCTGCGTCTTCATGAGTAATACCAGCACGCGCATCACAAACAAACAAAATGACATCTGCTTCAGCAATTGCTATCTGTGCCTGCTGACGAATAGAAACAGCTATTTTATCAGTATTCATAATTTCGATACCGCCGGTATCTACCATCATGAATTCATTATCAAGCCATTCAGTATCCGCATACAATCGGTCACGAGTTACACCAGGAGTATCTTCAACTATTGAAATCCTGCTGTTAGCAAAAATATTAAATAATGTCGACTTACCTACATTTGGCCGACCTACGATAGCGACTATCGGTTTTCCCATAACATTCTCATCCTCACTCTCTAATGGTCGATTCCGTCACGGGAACTGATGCCTTTATGGAAATAGTGTTTTATTTCCTGCATATCCGTAACCAAATCGGCTATAGAGATCAGTTCTTCAGGAGCACCACGTCCTGTTGTAATGATCTCTGTCTTACCTTTATATTTTTTCAAAAAATCAATAACTTCCTCTAATGGCAGCATTCCAGTTGCCAAAACAATATTCAGTTCATCTAAAATCAATAAATCTGCTGTATCTTCAAGAATAATTTTTTTTGCTTCTTCCCAGCCTTCACGAACCATTTTAAGGTCAATAGGATCTGGATTATGAAAATTTACGAAAGCATCGCGTCCAACCTGCCTCAGTAAAAAATGTGGAAGGTATTGTGCTGCCATAGCTTCACCATAATCAGGATCATCTTTGAGAAATGACAGCATGACCGTTCTGGCACCCCTGCCTGCTGCACGCAAAGCCACACCCAATGCCGCAGTAGTTTTTCCTTTCCCTGATCCTGTATAAACCTGCAGTAAACCATAACCTTTCATAATCGGCCTCCTACCTGCTAAGCAGCATAACCAACTCGCGTGCATTAACGGCGCGCTCTACTTTGCCGTCAAAAGCTTTTTTAAAGTCATCAAAGGACATATCATCTAAGAACAAATTATCCTGATTCAAAACAACAGCAGGCAAAATAATTCTCTTCATGCCTTGGGCAGCATTTAAAATATCTTTACCAACTAATAATCCGGTAACATTGATAGTTTCACCGAAAAATTCGTTATTTACCGGGATAAAACTGTGTTTTGAACCAGTTTTATTATTAAAATTATCCAGCAGTGGCTGCAAAATTTTATAAGCACTGGTACCAACCGGTATCACTGCATCAACACTATGATTGCAAACATCAGTTTTGGCAGCGATCTGCTGCCATTCGTCAATAAAACTACGACTCAGACCAATGCCATTTTCGATTTGTGGAAATCCATCATACCATGATGCATCAGGGAGTTGTTTTTCTGCTAATAAATAAAACTCATCTCCCAGATAAACGAAGGATTTTCCAAATTTTTCGCGGCATTCCTGCTGCCATACAGTAACTTTATCAACTATAGCGGCAGCTTCAGGTTTAGAAAATAAGCGCATCGGTGTCAAATGTTCTCTATGCTTTGTAATACCAACCGGAACTACAGCCATTGTTTCCACCATAGGCGCTAAGGCTTCCAAATCACGATAGGTTTGTTCCAACACTTCTCCATCATTATAACCAGGACAGCAAACAATTTGTGTATGGATGGAAATTCCAGCTTCCACCAGTCTATTGATTTTTGACATCAATTCACCTGCAAAACGGTTATTCATCATTTGGCAGCGTACTTCTGGTCTTGTTGCATGTACGGAAATATAGAGCGGTGACATATGCGTCTTTATGATCTGTTCAAAATCTTCTTCCTTCATATTTGTAAGAGTAATAAAGTTACCATATAAGAAAGATAAACGATAATCGTCATCACGTACATATAATGATTCTCTCATACCAGGAATCATCTGATCTACAAAGCAGAATACACAATTGTTATAACAAGTAGTAACCCCGTCAAAAACAGCCGCTTCAAATTCCAGTCCTAATTCTTCATCAGTATATTTTTCAATAACTATCTGGCGCTGTCGGCATTCCGAATCTTCAATCGTCAATACAATCTGTTCGTCTGCAACTAAATAGCTTAATTCTATAATATCGTGTACTGACACACCATTAACAGCACACAGTTTTTCACCGGCTTTGATTCCGGCATTTTCAGCTAAACTGTTACGGCGTACGGCACTAATGATTCCCTGCATAGTTTTCCTTTCTAAAAGCACAGTTTGGTATCTTAATATTATACATTATAATTTCAAATTTGACAAAACACACAAAAATCCCGTTCTTATTTGAAGAACGGGATAAACATACTATCTTTTTCTGGCGGCACTTATTTTTGAAATATCATAATTACGGCCAAGTAAAAATTCACGTAATTCACCTGTAAAATATATTGGGGCGTTACGCAAAGCTTTCAGATCACTGGAACCTGTAAGCAGCATTACCATTTTTAAATCATTGATGATATCTGTTAATGCCCTTTGAGCTTCTTCAATGTCTTTTTCTATAATGTAACGCGGAATATTCCCTGACATCCCCACAACATCAGCACTTAAAGCAAACGCTTTCGCAGCCGTCAGTCCATCCCTTATTCCTCCACTGGCTATAATAATATCATTGCGGCCGCAAACAGAAAAAAGCCTCAGTAAGAGTTTTAGCGGTGTTTATACCCCACTCAGCTAAAACAGACTTTTGTGAAGTAAACCGTTTTGCTTCTATTGCAGGGAAATTCGTGCCTCCCGCTCCACCGATATCAAACCAGGTAAAGCCAAAAACAAGCATCTGTTTGATTTGTTCTGCTGCCATACCGCAACCGGTTTCCTTGACAATAACAGGGACTTCGCTATGTTCTAAAATGCGACGCATATTATCCAAAAGACCTTTAAAATTTCTGTCTCCTTCCGGCATCACAAGCTCCTGGGCAGGATTTAAATGAACCTGCAAAGCATCAGCATCAAGCATTTTAACAGCTTCAGCTGCTTCGTCCGGTGTTGCCAGAGCGCTGACGTGAGCAAAAACGACTCCATTAGGATAAACTTCGCGTACTACTTTAAAACTCTGATAGCTGCTTTTACTTTTTACAGCTCCATATTGTGAACCGACCGCTATAGCTGCTCCAACTGACTTTGCTGTTTGCGCAAGCTTGCGGTTGATATCGATAACATTATCCGTACCGCCAGTTATCGCATTTATCAAAAAGGGAACGCTGAGCTTAATACCGCCCAGCGTCGTTGTAATATCAATATCAGCAGGAGCAAGCTCAGGCAAGCAATTATGCAGAAAATGCATATCGGTAAAACCGTTAGGAAGCGGTCCATCTCCAAGTTCCAATGCATATCTGATATGATCCAATTTTCTTTGCTCTCGCGACATATCTACCATCCGTTTAATTAATTGTTCAAACCTTCCAGCTGTTCTTTTAAATCAAGAGTCAGCTCCGGTTTGTCATTGATAAAAGAGCTGTATTCTGCTTTTTCTGCTTCTTTAACAGCTTTAACGATACTTAAGCCGATCTTCTTATGTTTCAAATCAACTTTGATAACTTTTACTTTTACATTTTGACCGATTTCCAAAATGTCTTCCGGTTTTTCAACACGGGTTTCAGCAATTTCAGAAACATGGACCAATCCTTCAACTTTATCGGCAAGTTTTACGATAGCGCCAAACGGCAGGAACCTCTCTACAGTACCTTCTACAACCATACCTTCTTTAAAAGCAGCTGCTTCAGTCAGCCACGGATCTTCCTGAGTAGCTTTTATACTGAGAGCTACGCGTCTGTTTTCACGGTCAATTTTTTTCACAAGTACAGTTACTTCATCATCAACTTTAGCAGCATCTTCTGCTTTTACATTACGATCCCAAGATAACTCGGTATTATGAACTAAACCGACCAACCCCTGTCCAACTTCAACAAACAAGCCAAAATCAGCAATTCTTACAACTTTGCCTGTAACTGTCTGTCCTTCTTCAACAGAAGCATAAGCGGCTTCTTCTGCGGCAGTACGAGCTTCTTTAGCAGCTTGGATCCTGGCTTCTTTGGCATCACGCCAAGCCTGGGCTTTTGCTTCTTTTTCACTTCTAAGCAAATCACGACGTGAAACAACTAAACGTTTTTTTGCCGTATCAACTTCAATAACTTCCGCTTCCAATTCTTTACCAATATAATCAGAAAAATCTTCTACGCGGCGTAATTCCACATGAGAAGCAGGCATAAAACCTTCAACGCCTTCGACTGCAACAGCTAAGCCGACAATATTTTTCATTTTGTTTTTAATAATCCGCAGAACTTTTACAGTAGCACGGCGTTTTTCACCTTCTGCCAAATCTGCTACATAATTCCATGCAGCATCCTGTTCAGCTTTGATTTTCGAAAGACGGATAAAATCGTCTTTCGAAGTACCGGGAATAACTTTGGCCTCCACTTCATCACCAATTTTAATAGTTTGAGCCAAAATTTCCGGAGCTTCATTAGACCATTGTGAAAAAGCAATAGCGCCTTCTTTCATATAGCCGAAGTCAACATATACCTCATCTTTGCCTATTTGGATGACTGTAGCTTTAACAATCTTACCAGGGTAGACATGTGCGTCCTCCAGGCTTTGTTCCAGCATACTTTCAAAAGATTCCATGTTTTCCATTACACGTATAGCCTCCTTAATTATACGGTCCGGCGTTGATGCGCCTGCCGTTATTCCTATATTTTGACAGTTTTTAAACATCTCCTCGTTTAATTCCGAGGCTGTTTCGATATGGTAAGCACGCTTACAGTGTTCTGCAACAAGCTCATACAAGTGTCTTGTGTTGGCACTGTTTCTGCCGCCTATTACAACAAAGGCGTCTACTTCATCAGCTAACTTCAGAGCAGCCTTTTGTCGTTGAGACGTTGCCAGGCAAATAGTTTTTTCTATTTTATATTCACCGGAACGTTCCTTCTGAAGTGCTGCCAGAATTTCTTCAAACTTTGCCAATTCAAAGGTAGTTTGAATCAAAACACCATATTTATCTGCTAAAGGTACATTACCTATATCTTTTATACATTCTATAACTATAGCATGTTTTCCTGCCCATTGTACAATACTTTTTTTACTTCAGGATGATTTTTTTCACCAATAATTACAGGTAAATAACCAGCCTCAGCCAAAGCTTGTCCTTTTTTCTGTGCAGCTTTAACATTTGGACAGGATGCATCAAGAATAGTCAGATTTTTTGCATGAGCAGCTTCGTAAACGTCAGGGCCAACTCCATGCGAGCGAAAAACGACAGTTTCTCCAGCTTGAAATTCGTCCAGGCTTTCACGGCAAGGCACTCCTTTGGTATTTAAATCTTCGATAAGCTGCGGATTATGTATCAAAGGGCCTAATGTTCCAGATGCTTCATTTGCTTCAGCCAATTTATATGCCATATCTACAGCACGTTTGACGCCGTAACAAAAACCGCAATATTCAGCAATTCTGATTTTCATACTATCACTCCGCTTCTTGTAAGCGTTTTATTTCCAGCATCAAAGCTTCTGTAAGTTCATGCAGCAGTTCTTTGCTGATCGGTACATCCTGAGGGAAAAAAATAGGTTTTCCAAATTTGACGTTTACTTGCGGCCATAATTTCCCCTGCCGTTTGATATCGGTACCTTTTACGCATGTTGGAACAATGACTGCTTTAGCTTTTCCTGCCATCATCAAAGCACCTGGCTCAGCCTTACCTAACGCCCCTGTTTTACTGCGAGTCCCTTCAGGGAAAATAGCTAACACACCACCATCCAGCATCAAGTCAATACCATGTTTTATTGCTGTTCTATCGGCCCCACCACGTTTTACAGGAAATGCGCCCAAAAGTTTATAAATATCACCCAAAACAGGTACAAACAACTCCTGTTTTGCCATAAAGTGCACTTTTCTTGTAGATGCTACACCGATTACAGGCGGATCCAGCAAACTTAAATGATTGCTGGCAATTACCAAAGGACCTGTCGCTGGAATATTTTCTGCACCTTTTACTTCCAGCCGCAAAAATATTTTGAATAAAATTCTTAAAATAATCTTTAAGACTGAATAAAACATAGCTTAATGCTCCTGCACCAAAGTTAAAATTTGAGAAGCAACTTCCTGAATAGACATATTAGAACTATCCAAAAAAATCGCATCTTCTGCACAGCAAAGCGGCGCAATTTTACGTTCACAGTCCTGCTTATCACGAGCCTCAATATCAGACTGCAGCTGCCTCAGATCAACCTGCATTCCTTTGGCAAGCATTTCTTTGTATCGCCGCGATGCCCGCTCCTCAGCAGAAGCCGTCAAAAAAATCTTTAAATCAGCATGCGGAAATACCACTGTTCCGATGTCACGCCCGTCCATCACTACTCCACCTGCTTCTCCCATGCGGCGCTGCTGAGCTACCATAGCTTCGCGTACAGCTCCTACAGCAGATACTTTAGAAACAATTTCTGTTACTTCCGGAGTTCTGATTTCATCTGTTACTTCCAGTCCATCAACAAAAACACGATTCAATTTTGCTTCCTGTTTAAAAGTAATAGTCATTTCAGCAGCAAGTTTACTTACTAATTCAGGTGAAAAATCCTGCTTACTTTGTAAAAACTTCCAAGCTACAGAACGATACATTGCACCTGTATCAATATAAATATAGTCCAATTCTTCAGCCGCCAGTTTAGCAATGGTACTTTTTCCTGCTCCTGCCGGACCGTCGATGGCAACTACTAATTTCTTCTCCATCATTTACCACCCTGCCTATTTATTGATATGCAGCCGCTGTCCCTGCAGCATATCCTGTTGAAAATGCCGCCTGTAAATTATAGCCGCCAGTATAACCGTCTATATCAATGACTTCTCCTGCAAAATACAATCCTTGCCACAACTTGGAACGCAATGTTTTAGGCTCTATTTCTTTTATGGATACGCCCCCAGCTGTTACAATAGCCTCTGCTAAAGGCCTCGTTCCCGTAATCGAAACTGATAACCCTTTTAACACTTCTACTAAACGCTTACGTTCTTCTTTTGATATCTGATTGACAGGCTTTTCTTCATCAAGATAAGCCTGATCTAAAACTACGGGGATCAGACGCTGCGGTAGAAGGTCTTTCATCCCATTCAGCAGCTGCTTCCGGCTGTATTGCTCAAAATCACGCTGAACTCTTGCTTCAAGCTTTTCAAAAGTCAAAGCAGGTTTTAAATCTATCAGCAAATCGATATTAGTTTTATTAGCTTTTAAAAGTGCTGCAACTGTTTTACTGAGTGATAAAATAATTGGACCTGATACACCAAAATGCGTAAATAACATTTCTCCAAATTCCGAAGCAGCCTTACTTCCTGAAGAATAAACAGTAGCCTGTACATTACGCAGGGACAACCCCTGCAAATCAGGAATATAAGGTGAATCACTAGTTAGTGGTACCAGCGAAGGTTTAAGTGGTATTATCGCATGTCCCAATTTTTCGGCAAGTTTAAATCCACTCCCGTCAGATCCGGTTCCTGGATAAGACGCCCCGCCTGCTGCAACAATAACTGCATCTGCTTTAAATACTTTACCGCTTTTAGTTTTGACGCCGATAACTTTTTCAGTATCAGTTAAAACTTCAGTCACACAAATATCAGTAACCAATTCTACACCTAAATCATGCAGAATTTTTAACAATGTATCTACTACATCTTTGGCCTGATCACTTACGGGGAAAACCCGACCACCACGTTCAACCTTAGTTTCCAAACCATTATCATTTAAAAGTTTTACAACATCTTCATTAGTAAACTGACGTAGAACACTGTTTAAAAAGCGTCCGTTTCCAGGAATATTTTTGATTATTTCCTGCAAGTCACAATCGTTGGTGATATTACAACGACCTTTACCTGTAATTAAAAGTTTCTTTCCAGGTTTAAACATCTTTTCCAAAACTGTTACTTGTGCCCCATGTTCAGCAGCAGCAACTGCTGCCAATAAACCCGCTGCACCTCCGCCTACGACGATAACTTTATTCATTGATCGCAGCCGCCTTGATTAAAGCATTAATTTCGTCTTCATTCAAAATTCTATAACCGCCGCGTTTTAATCCCTGCAGTGTCAGATTACCTAACTTTATACGTTTTAATTGTCTTACAGGAAACCCAATAAAATCACACATTCTGCGCACTTGACGGTTACGGCCTTCATGAATAACGATATCAAAAGTTGTATTACTTTTTTCGTTATCATACCCAATCAGAGTAACAATAGCAGGCGCTGTCATTCCATCCTCTAATTTTACACCGATCCTCAGCAGATCAAGCTTGTCCTGCGGAACCAGTCCCGGAACAGTCACTCTATATGTTTTATTTACTTCATGTTTTGGATGAGTGAGTTTTTGGGCCAGATCGCCATCATTAGTCAGAAGCAGCAGACCTTCTGTATTATAGTCCAACCGGCCTACCGGAAAAACCCGTTCCGGCAAATCTTTGGCAAAATCAGCAACAGTTCTGCGCCCCTGCGGATCCGTCATAGTAGTAACAACTCCGCGAGGTTTATAAAATAAATAATAGGCTTTCTTCTCACGTTTAATCGGTTTACCATCAACTAAAATAAAAGCTTTTTCTCCTACTTTAGTTCCTAATTCTTTAACAATCTTACCATTTACCTTTACACGCCCGGCTAAAATATATTTTTCAGCTTCGCGTCTGGAGGCTACCCCAGCAGAAGCTAAAACTTTCTGCAAACGTTCTTCCATAGATTATAAATCCTCTGTTTCTTCTGTTTTATTAAGCTCTTCATTAAATTCAGCCATTAGTGACATTTGTTCCGGTTCGTTTTCATGTTCTGACAAAATATCAGGAAAATCCGGTAAGTCTTTTAAAGAATTCAGACCAAAAGTAATCAAAAATTTATCTGTAGTTCCATATAAAATAGGATGACCAATAGAATCCTTACGTCCGGCCTCACTAATCAATCCATATTCTAAAAGCGTATTAACGACACCGTCGACCTTAACACCGCGAATAGCTTCCATTTCACTTCTGGTAACAGGCTGTTTAAAAGCAATAATAGCCAATGTTTCCATAGCGGCATTAGATAATTTCATTTCCTGAGAACGCGCCAGCTGTTTTATCAATTCATAATGCTGTTCTTTTGTACATAATTGATAACCTTCTGCCACTTTTCTTAAATACAGACCGCGCCTTTCATCTTCATAATCCCGCTCTAAAAGCGATAAGAGTTCCCATACCTGAGGTTTATCAAGCTGCATTATTTCAGCTAGCTTGGCAACAGATAAGGTTCACCGGCAGCAAACAACAAAGCTTCTAAAGAACCCCTTAAGTAATCGTGAAACATTTATCGTTCCCCCTGTCGCAGGAATATATAGATTGGAGCAAAAGCCACTGTCTGGTTGATAGTTACAACACCAAGCTTTAAAAGTTCCAAAACAGCTAAAAAAGACGCGACTTTCTCACTGCGGGAACCAGTACGTGAAAATACTTTGGCAAATTCTACACCGTTGAGATGTTGAGAAAGCATATGAACAATCTCATTCATTTTATCCTGTACATTAAATTCCTGGCGCTCAATATAAGCCGTATTCTCAGTTTTCACTGAAAGCAGGGTCAGCATAGCACTAATCAACTCTGCTGCCTCATATTGTTTCAAGCTGCGTTCAACAAAACCAGACAAAAGCGGCAGTCGGTAACGGCAGCGTTCTGCCTGAAGCTTTAGTTCAGCTAGATTTGAGGCACAGACCTTAATACGTCTGTATTCTACCAGCATTTCCACCAGCAGTTGACGAGGGTCAGTTTCATCTTCCTCGCCTTCAGCAGTTTGTTTTGGCAAAAGCATACGCGATTTGATTTGCAGCAGCGTGGCAGCCATCAGCAGAAATTCACTGGCAATCTCAATATCAAACTCCGTCATTGCCTGTAAATATTCAATATATTGCTCAGTCACTGCCACAATAGGAATATCATAAATATCATTTTTTTCTTTTTCTATTAAATGTATCAACAGATCCAGTGGACCTTCAAAATCCTGAACCTTGATTGACAGGTTAGCCATATATTACAGCACATTCATGGCGGTCTTAACTTCAGCCATAGTTTTTTCAGCTTCCTTGCGGGCACGCTGTGCTCCATAATCAAGTACTTCTTTAATATATTCAGGTTTCTTTGATAATTCTTCCCGTTTAGTGTGGATATCTACCAGCAACGCATTCATCTTTTCTGCCAAACGTTTTTTACATTCTACACAGCCAATCTCGCCGGCACGGCATCTTGCCCCAATCTCTTCATATTCCTCAGGATTGAATACCTTATGAAAAGCGTAGACAATACAAACTTCCGGATGTCCCGGGTCAGTCTTTTTTATACGCTGCGGGTCAGTAGTCATCATACGTATACGTTCCCACATTTCTTCCGGTCCAGCGCCGAAAGGAATGGTATTGCCATAGGATTTTGACATTTTACGCCCGTCAATACCCGGTAAAACCTTAGCTTTGGAAAATACTGCCTGTGGCTCGGGGAACACTTCTCTATTATAAAGATAGTTAAAACGGCGTACTATTTCCCGGGTCAGCTCCAAATGAGCAGACTGGTCTTCACCTACAGGAACACAGGTTGCTTTATAAAGCATGATATCCGCTGCCATAAGCACAGGATATCCCAAAAAACCATAGGTATTATTATCCTTGCCCTGAGCAGACCAATTCTGCAGTTTATCCTTATAGGTTGGCACGCGTTCCAGCCACGACAACGGAGTACTCATACCTAAAAGCAGCGCTAATTCAGCGTGCTCTTTAACATGAGATTGTACAAAAATGACATTTTTTTCAGGGTCAAGACCAGCACTAAGCCAGTCAATCGCCATTTCCATAACATTTTCCTGTAATTTTGAAGTATCGCTATAAGACGAAGTCAGCGCATGCAGATCAACAATGGAGAAAAACATTCATATTCGTGCTGCAAACGAACCCAATTCTCCAGTGCTCCCATATAATTACCCAAGTGAAAACGGCCAGATGGCTGCATTCCACTGAAAATTCTACCTTTAGTCATCAACATCAAGTCCCTTCATTAATCATAATTCAACAAGCCGTTTTAATTAAAATACTATCCCCAAAATACTGTTTACCAAAGACATATACGTGCTTGCCAAAGGCCTTATGATCATACCAACGATACCGGTAAAGACCAAAGCCAGCAAGATATAAAAGCCATATTGGCCAACCATATTTTCATACTGATAAGCAGTCCGCGGCGGCAGCAGTTCTCCTAAAATCTTTGAACCGTCCAGAGGCGGGATTGGGATAAGATTAAAAAAAGCAAACCAAACATTATAAAGCTGTGTCCAAAGTAAAAACGAATAAACGCCTTTGGTCATAACACCAAATTTGGTCATTAAAGCAACAATCAATGCTGCAAGAAAGCATAAAAACAAATTTGCCGCAGGGCCTGCAAAAGAAACTTTTAAAATACCTTCGCGGCGATTTCTGAAATTATTGGGATTGATACCTACAGGCTTAGCCCAGCCGAAACCGGCCACAATAAGCATCAAGGCACCAATAGGGTCAAGATGTGCTAAAGGATTAAAAGTTAAACGTCCCATGAACCGCGGTGTAGGATCGCCCATGGCTTCCGCAGTCTGCGCGTGTGCATACTCGTGGATAGTGATAGCTATCAAAAGCGCCGGAATCCTATATAACATTGATGAAAAATCAAAATCTAACATACAAACCTCCATAATCGTCAATAGTAATATTATACAGTATTTTACGTGAAAAGAAAACGGAACCGCTGACAGCGATTCCGTCTTTTTTGTGAATTCTTATTTACCTGTAAATTTAGGAGTACGTTTTTCTTTAAAGGCAGTTATTCCTTCTGCACTATCGTCCGTGCCCATACATAAAGGCTGGGCAACTGCTTCCATTTCCAGCACTTCGTCTAAAGTCATCGCAGTATTATTCAGATATTTTTTGATGAGCCCTATCGCTAAAGGTGCTGAAGCTGCAAGTCGTTCAGCCATTTGCATAACCGCGTCCTCAAGCTCTGCTGCAGGGAAGATATGATTTACCAACGCCATTTTTTCAGCAGTTGCTGCATCAATCAAATCAGCTGTAAACATCAGCTCTTTAGCTTTATGAACGCCGACAGCTTTCGGCAGGAAATATAAACCACCACAATCAGGTATCAACCCTACTTTCGCAAAGCTTTGAGCAAATTTAGCTGTATCTACTGCATAAATAAGGTCACAGGCCAGCATCAGATTAACACCGGCACCAGCGGTAACACCATTGACCATGGCAATAATTGGCTTCTCGATTGTAGTAATACGTTTTGCAACTTGCCCTACTTTGGTAATGAAAGCCTTTTTTACAGCAGTATCTGCAAGAGTCTCCAAAAACGGCAGATCTCCGCCGGCACAAAAAGCTTTTCCATTACCTGTCAGCACAGCACATTTTATTGCCGGGTCTTTTTCTACCTTTGTCAGAGCTTCATGCAACCCGTCAATCAATGCTTCATTCATTGAATTCAAGCTATGCGGTCTGTTCATAGTAATTATAGCAACCTGACCTTTAAGTGAAAATAAAACTGCATCTTCCATACTCGAAAAACCTCCTCTAAATTTTATTACAAGCTGTAGTTAGGAGCTTCTTTCGTAATGATGACATCATGCGGATGGCTTTCTTTCAAACCGGCGCCAGTCATACGAATAAATTGAGTTTTTGTAATCATTTCTTCGATATCCTTAGCACCGCAGTAGCCCATACCTGCACGCAAACCACCAACCAACTGGAAGATTGTTTCTGCAGCCAGGCCTTTGAAAGGTACGCGTCCTTCAATTCCTTCTGGTACCAATTTATCGGCGTTCTCCTGGAAATAACGGTCTTTAGAACCGCGTTCCATAGCACCTAAAGAGCCCATCCCACGATATACTTTATAAGAACGGCCTTGATAAATAATAGTTTCGCCAGGGGACTCTTCAGTTCCTGCTAACAAACCGCCAATCATAACAACATTGGCACCTGCGGCGATAGCTTTAGCAATATCACCGGAATATTTGATACCGCCATCGGCAATAATAGGAATACCATATTGACGTGCAACTAATGCGCAATCATTGATAGCAGTAATCTGCGGGACGCCGATACCGGCTACAACACGGGTCGTACAAATAGATCCTGGCCCGATGCCAACTTTAACGGCATCAACGCCACATTTGATTAATGCTTCAGTTGCAGCGCCTGTTGCTACATTTCCGGCAATAATATTCAATTCCGGGAAAGCTTCGCGCAATTGACGCACTGAATTCAGGACTCCGTGCGAATGTCCATGAGCAGTATCAATAACTATAACATCTACCTTAGCATTAACTAAAGCGGAAGCTCGTTCCATCATATCAGCACCAACGCCTACAGCAGCGGCTACACGCAGACGCCCATCACTGTCTTTGCAGGCATTAGGATACATTTTAGCTTTTTCAATATCACTGATTGTGATCAGCCCTTTAAGATAACCTTCGCTATCGACCAACGGCAATTTCTCAATACGGTGTTCGCGCAGTAATTTTTTAGCTTCTTCAAGACTCGTACCAACAGGAGCAGTTACCAAACCTTCACCAATCATACATTCTTTAATCTGTTTATTAAGATTAGTTTCAAAACGCAGGTCACGATTAGTAATAATTCCCTGCAGCTTACCATCAGGATCACAAATAGGAACACCGGAAATATGATAATGCTCCATCATTTTTACGGCATCTGCAAGAATATTATCAGGAGCCAGAAATAAAGGATCAACGATAATACCATGCTCGCTGCGCTTTACTTTGGCAACCTCTCCTGCCTGTTCTTCAATCGTTAAATTTTTGTGGATAACACCTAAACCGCCTTCACGGGCAATGGCAATCGCCATTTTTGATTCTGTAACAGTATCCATACCAGAACTGATCAGAGGAATATTCAATTTAATGTTTTTAGTCAAATAAGTGGAAACATCTACATCACGCGGCAAAACATCAGATTCTGCCGGAACCAAAAGCACATCATCAAAAGTTAAACCTTCTTTTGCAAATTTGTCTGTACGCATTATAAAACTCCCTTCTTCTTTGAAATATTTTTACTATACTAGCACAGTGATTACACAAAATCAAGTAGTTTCTGTAATTTTTTTTACAATATCTTGTTTAGGAACCTTAAAAGATACTAAAAATGACCGATTTACTGCAACATTACAGTAATCCGGTCATTTTTTATTTAAGAATTATTTTTACGCAGTTCTTCCAGCAGGAACTCATTTTTAATCCGTATATATGTTCCCTTCATCCCAAGCGATTTCGTTTCGATTAAACCGGCACTTTCGAATTTACGCAGAGCATTAACGATTACAGAACGTGTAATCCCGACACGATCAGCAATTTTAGAAGCTACAAGCAAGCCTTCCATGCCTTTCAGTTCGCCGAGAATATTGACAATAGCTTCCAGTTCGGAATAAGAAAGCGTTGAAAAAGCAATCTGAACCATTGCTTTCTTACGCACTTCTTCTTCTACTTTAGCTGCACGCTCGTGCAGAATCTCAACGCCGATAACAGTCGCAGCATATTCTGCCAGCAGCAGGTCTTCATCGTCGAAGGGTTTATCATATTTAGCTACGATCAAAGTACCAATACGTTCGCCGTTACCGTAAATAGGCACGATAGTAGTTTTTTTCTGATCAAAAAAGCATTTTGTACCTTTAACAAAGGAACATTCCTGATTTTTATGTTCAATATTTGAAACTGTTTCTTTCGCGTCCATAATAAAATCCAGATATTTTTGCGGGAAGTTTTTGACATCCAAAACCTGTTCGCGCATGATATCACATTCGAAATCATCCTGAAGAGCGCTGCCTTTAACGCCGCCCTTACGCCCAACGATATAAATGTTAGCGCCAATAACATCACGCAGCAGACGTGCGATAGCGTTATATTCTACTTTTTCCCCTCTTTGCAGCAATTTGTTGATTTTTCTTGTTTTCTCCAAAAGTTCCATGATGATTCCTCCCTCAAATTTTAAGCACGCGGATGATTTTTCTGATATACAGAAGTAATACGTTCAGTCGTAATGTGAGTATAAATCTGCGTTGTGGACAGATTAGCATGTCCAAGCAATTCCTGAACAGCCCTTAAATCAGCACCATGATCTAAAAGATGTGTGGCAAAAGTATGCCTGATCGTGTGAGGACTGACTTTTTTCTGCATAGCCAGTTGGGTTATATATTTATCTAAGATCCTACGGACACTGCGATCCGTCAGCGGACCTCCCCTGCTATTAACAAAAACCTTGTCATGCGCCTCTGTTTTATTCTTTTCCATCAAAGCTCCGCGTGTAACTTGCAAATACTGCCGTACAGCCTGGCAGCAGGTATGCCCTATCGGTACGATACGTTCTTTATTGCCTTTGCCCAGCAGCAAAACATATTGGCTGCCAAGATCTATATTAGTCACCGTAAGTCCCACCAATTCGGAAACACGGCAACCTGTGGCATAGAGTAATTCTAATATCGCCTGATCTCTTAATCCCAGCGTATCTTTATCCGGTAAGGTTAATATCTCATTGATTTCCAGTTCTTCCAAAAATACAGGTAATCTTTTTTCCAGCTTTGGCGTTCTTACCTTAACAAAAGGATTTTGCTCCACATAATTTTCTCGCATTAAAAACTTATAAAAAGAACGCAGCGAAGAAATCCGCCTGGCAATCGTCGTACGCGCATACTTTTCTTTATTGAGCAGCGCTAAATAGGCACGAATATCCAAAACTCCGATCTTCTGCCATTGAAAATCTTTCCCCAGCCGTTCTGCTAAAAAATTACTGAATAAACTTATATCAGCGGCATAATTTTTAACAGTCAGCGGCGACGTGTTTTTTTCAACCTGCAGATACCTGAGAAACTTATCAACCATAGGATATTGCGATATTGACTCTGCCATAATAAATCCCTTCTTCTTATGTAGACTTATAGTATCACAAACCAGGAAGCTATTTCAATAACCAAGTACTAAATTTTTTGAATTTTTTATTGAATACACAAAAATGTGTAAAAATCTGAATATAAACAAAAATAGCGGCCAATTTAATGTGCCGCTACTCTTAATATTTTAATTTTTTATGCCTAAAGTCTGCCAGATGCCTTCGTGCTGAACTGATTTTGCATCAAAGTGCAGCCAATTAAAAGTCAACTGCAAAATAGTACTGATGCCAAACGCAGCTATTATAGTACCTAAACCAACCTTCGCTCCCAGCAGCCAGCCAGCCAGCAAAACACTGCCTTCTATAAGGCCTCTGATCATACCAATCGGAACTTTCGGCAGCCGACGTTTTAACCCGATCATCAAAGAATCGCGCGGACCAGAGCCAAGTCCGGCACTGATATAAAAATAAGTGCCCAGACTGATGGAAAACTGCCCTAAAAACATTACGATGATTCCCAGCCAATAACTTTCTATTAAAGGTACAGCATGATAGTACTGAAGAACATCAACACCAAAACCGATCAATACAGCATTAAGAATCGTACCTAATCCAAACCGCTCACCCATAGCAACTGTCACTACTAAAATCAAAAGCCCACTCAAAACATTGATCGTCCCATAGGTCAATCCTGTAACATAGGAAACACCGATACCAAAGGCTTCCCATGGCGCCAAGCCGATATTAGCCTGGATGCCAAGGGTCAAACCAATGGAATACAGTGCCAGACCAAAGTGCAGCCGCAGCAGTTTAAAAAACAAGTTATGTTTGTCTTTCCAGTTCATCACAGCTTACTTGATTATTTGCAGTACATCCTGCAAAGCATTCAATGAGCGCTCTGCAATCAGAGCGTTTTTCTCTTTTTTATTACGTATCTTTTTACCTAAAGACGGCAGCAGTCCAAAATTAACATTCATCGGCTGAAAATCCCTGATTTCAGGATTGCTTATATAATGTGCCAATGCACCGTGAGCTGTTTCTTTAGGGAAGGTAATATCGGGAAGCTCTAAATAAGCCCGAGCGGTATGAATGCCAGCCATCAAACCAGAAGCAGCCGATTCCACATAACCTTCTACACCTGTCATTTGCCCGGCAAAGTAAAATCTCGGCATCGCTTTAAAATTAAACTTATCATTCAATAATTTAGGCGAATTGATATAAGAGTTTTTGTGCATTACACCATACCGGACAAATTCTGCATTTTCCAGCCCCGGAATCATACCAAAAACACGTTTTTGCTCAGGCCATTTTAAATGAGTCTGAAATCCGACCAGATTATACAGCGAAGCAGCAGCATTATCCTGACGCAGCTGGACCACGGCGTAGGCCTGTTTACCAGTTCTCTGATCTACCAGTCCAACAGGCTTTAGTGGACCGAAGCGCATGGTATCTTCACCGCGGCGAGCCATTTCTTCAATAGGCATACAGGCTTCAAAAAAAACTTCTTTTTCAAATTCTTTGACCGGAGCCAGCTCTGCTGTTCGTAAAGCTTCCCAAAACGCCAGATATTCTTCTTTGGTTTCAAACGGGCAATTCAAATAATCTGCATCACCTTTATCATAACGTGAGGCACGATATACTTTTTCATAATTCAAGGACTCTGCGGTCACAATAGGCGCAGCGGCATCAAAAAAATGAAAATAATCTGCTTCTACCAGCTTTTTGATATTTTCAGCCAATACTGCTGACGTCAAAGGCCCGCTGGCAACTACAACATAACCTTCCAACTGCTGCAAATCTGTTACTTCTTCATAAACCACAGTAATTAAAGGGTGATTTTTAATAATTTCCGTAATGCCCTGAGCAAAACCTTCCCTGTCGACAGCTAAGGCTCCGCCGGCTGGAATCTGATGTTTATCAGCCTGCTGCATGATCAGAGAATCAAGGCGGCGCATCTCTTCTTTAAGAAGACCGACAGCATTTTCCAAATTATTGGCACGCAGAGAATTGCTGCAAACAAGTTCCGCAAAGTCTGCAGTTTTATGCGCTTCGTCAGACTTTACCGGACGCATTTCATGCAAAATTACAGGAATGCCATATCTAATTATTTGATATGCTGCTTCACAGCCGGCTAAACCTGCGCCGATAACATGAATCGGTTTATTTGCTTTTAGCACTTTTGCGTCCTGCCTTTCCTTTTTTTATATGCAAGCCATTTTCACAGGTTTCATTAGAACAGTACAGTTTCTTATTGCCGTTCTTTTCCATTCGTTCCAGCATCACTTTACCGCATTTCGGACATTTTTCTTCTGTTGGCCTGTCCCATGATGTAAATTTACATTCCGGATAATTGGCACAACCATAAAAAATACGGCGCGTTTTTGTCTTGCGCTCGATAACTTCACCGCCGCATTCAGGGCACTTAACACCGATCTTATGCAGAATCGGCTTCGTGTTGCGGCATTCCGGAAAACCGGGACATGCCAGGAACTTACCAAAACGCCCCTGCTTTATTACCATCATACGTCCGCATTTTTCGCATTTCACATCACTGACTTCTACAGGAGCTTCTACTGCCTCAATTTCTTTGTCGGCTTTTTCCATCAATTTTGAAAACGGCACATAGAATTTTTCCAGTATTTTAGTCTTATCAGCTTTATGCTCAGCAATCTCATCAAGCTCTGTTTCTAATTCAGCAGAAAAAGGAATATCAATAATATCTTTGAAATAATTAGTCAGCATATCGACGATCATGAGCCCCAGCTCGGTAATCATCAGTTTTTTGCCTTCCTTAGCAATATAACCGCGGTCCAGAATAGTCTGGATAGTAGGCGAATAAGTACTCGGCCGTCCAATACCTTTGTCTTCCAGCTCTTTTACCAGAGTCGCCTCAGTAAAGTGCGCCGGTGGTTCGGTGAAGTGCTGTTCAGCCGGTAAAAGTTTATATAATTCTACAGGCGTTTTAGCCTCCAGATAAGGAACGGTTTTATCCTTATCATCGAGCAGGTCTTTTTATCACTTAGCTTTAAAAAGCCTTCAAACTTCAAAACAGAGCCCGTTGCACGCAATTGGTAATCGCCGGCGCCGATCAGCAAAGTAGTAACATCAAAAACAGCCGATGCCATCTGACTTGCAACAGCACGGTTCCAAATCAAAGAATAGAGCTTAAGCTGATCTTTATTCAGATGTTTTGCCATTTCCAACGGTGTACGATGTACACTTGTGGGGCGGATCGCCTCATGTGCGTCCTGGGCATTTTTTTTACTTGAATAGCTGTTTGCATGTGAAGGCCTGAATTCTTTGCCAAACTCACTTTCAATATAACTGCGGATATCATCAGCAGCAACATCAGCAATACGTACTGAGTCGGTTCTCATATAAGTAATCAAACCGACAGAACCTTCTTTGCCCACAGCAACACCTTCGTACAGCTGTTGAGCTACCATCATCGTCTTTTTGGTAGTAAAATTCAGACGTTTAACAGCCTCCTGCTGCAGGCTGCTGGTAGTAAACGGAGGCAGCGGATTACGTTTACGCTCTTTTTTTGTTGCTTCTTCAATGATATAAGCAGCTTTAGCCAAAGCTTTTTCTACAATAGCCGCTTCCTCAGCAGTATGTATTTCCAGTTTTTTTCCCAGATGTTTGATAACCTCTGCTTCAAAAATAGGAGCTTTCGCTTTTTCACGCAGTTTAGCATTCAAAGTCCAATATTCTTTAGGAATGAAATCAGCGATTTCTTTTTCACGGTCAGCAATGATTTTTACTGCTACCGATTGTACACGTCCGGCACTCAAGCCTTTTCTTATTTTACGCCATAACAAAGGACTAAGCTGATAGCCTACGATACGATCAATAATACGACGTGCCTGTTGAGCATCAACTTTATCCAAATCAATCGGGCGCGGATTCTTCAAAGCATCTTTTATGGCACCAGAAGTGATTTCATGAAACTCAATCCGACAGTTTGCTTCCGGGTCAACACCAAGGATATGCGCTAAATGCCAGCCAATAGCTTCGCCTTCACGATCAGGGTCAGTTGCCAGATAAATTTTATCAGCTTTTTTAGCCAAAGTTTTCAATTCTTTAATCAATTCGCCTTTACCGCGAATATTAATATATTTAGGCTCAAAATCATGTTCGATATCAACGCCAAACAAACTTTTTGGCAAATCGCGCAAATGTCCCATTGAAGCGCGGACAGTATAATTGCGCCCTAAAAATTTTTCAATAGTTTTTGACTTAGTAGGTGATTCCACGATTACTAAATTTTTCGTCATAATAATAAGTCCTCCTAAATTCGGTAATACCTGCGCCCATCTGCCAGGCCAAGTTTACCTTGCATTTGCAGATCCAGCAGTTCCCCGCTGATCTCTGCCAGAGAGCGACCGCTTAATTCTACCAGTTCCTCTAACGTAACCGGTTCCTGTGTCATTATATCCATCAATTGTTTAGCCAGTTCTGAAACGGCCTCTGCTCCTTCACTGGCAAACAACGATAAATTCTCTATTTTCTGCTTACTGCCGAAGTTCAATTCCAGATCATTCAAAATATCTTCCGGCCTATCTACAAGCTGTGCTCCAGATTTTATCAGACTATGGCAGCCAATACTGTTAGGCAGATAAATACTTCCTGGAATACAATATACCTCATGCCCTTCATCTGCGGCAAATTCAGCCGTTATCATAGCACCGCTCTTTTTAGCCGCCTCAACTACCAGTATACCTTTCGTCATTCCGTTGATGATTCTGTTGCGCGACGGGAAGTTAGCAGCAAGAGGTTCTGTTCCAGGTGCAAATTCTGTTACCAGCGCCCCATTTGAACATATCTGCTCGAAAAGCGCCGTATTTTCACGCGGATAAACAACATCTATACCGCAGCCAAGTACGGCAATCGTACTTCCCCAGCCTGTAAAGCACCTTTGTGAGCAGCACTATCAATACCCTTAGCTCCACCGCTTACAATAACCAGCCCCGCTGAAGCAAGATCAGCAGCAAAGTCACCCGCCGCCTTTAACCCATAAGTAGAAGCTCGACGTGAACCGACGATACCGATACTGCAATCAAGCCTGGGCAAATTACCCTTGATATATAAAACCTTCGGCGGTAATGCGATATGCCTTAATGAGACCGGATAGTCCGCATCACTGCTTATCATCAGCCGCACCTGCTGCCGCTCGCAAAAATTCTGCAGCTGTTCAGGTAACGCAAGATTTCTAAATTTTAGGAACTTATCAATGACCGCCTCTTTATAAACGCGGGCAGCCAAAAGCTCTTGTCTATCAGCAAGATACGCACTACGCGCACTGCCAAACACCGCAACTAAAGCTTCAAGCTTACTGTTGCCCAATCCGACAGCAGCGCTTAAAGCACCCCAATAATAACGCTCCACAGCAATGCCTCCGATAAATTGCAGGCATCCACACGAAAACCGGGTGTCGCAAAATATTATTTTTCCCAAATCCATTTCATTATAGAGTTGATTTAGTCAACGGTCAAGCTTTTACTTATTTTTCAAGTTTTTTAAAATATAATTGCTTATTTCTTCTGCAGCTCCAGGTTTACCATATTTCAAGCTGCGCTGCTGCCTCTGAAGCAAGCGTACTTGGGAGTCGACATCCGCATATCGGCAGACCATCGTTTTTACTTCCTGAGGCGAACCGGCTACCTGTGCACCGCAATACTGCTCTAAATAAACAGCATTACCGGTTTCCTGACCAGGCAGCGGCTTATAAATAATATAATTGCAGCCCGCAATCAATGTTTCAGCCGCTGTTAAACCACCGGCTTTAGTTACGACAATATCAGCAGCCAGCAATAACTCCGGTACATCATCCGTAAATCCATAAACAGTCAGTGGTATTTCTTTAAAAATTTCCAGGCGGTGCTGCAAAATTTCATTATGTCCTGCGACCGCAATTATTTTCAAACGCTGTGGCAAATAACCGTGGAAAGCTTTAACTATGCTCTCCATCGGTAACAAGCCTTCGCCGCCGCCCATCAACAGACATACTATATCCTGCTCAGACCAATTAAATTTACGACGCAGCTCCTGACGATCATATGCTTGGTAAAATTGCCGCCGAACCGGTATTCCCGTCGGTAAAACCTCAGCATCAGTCCCATCAAACTGTGCACGCAGATTTTCTGATGCTGCAAAATACACATCAACGCCTTCGCAAAGCCACCATTTATGTACAGTATAATCAGTAACCACCGCTCCCAACAGCAAATCCGGCTTGAATTTTTTCTTATAGATAGCCATGATACCTGCCGGTGTAGCATGTGTGGCAATTACAGCATCGGGGTTGGTCCTGACGATAAAATCCTGTGCCAAACTTGCTAAGGTACCATTAATAAAGTTACGCAACCATAGCGACCCGCTCTGACGGTTTCCCCATTTATAAGCCAGCTCATACAGCCAGGGACAATATGAGAGTACCCATAAATAAAAACGTAAAAAAGCATTGCCGATACTGCCCGGAAAAAAGTCAAAAATACTTCCGTGCACTACCTGCACATTATCTGCCAGTGCAAAAGACTGTTCCAGAGCCTGAGCGGCCAGCTTATGCCCTGAACCTATCGGAGCCGACAATAATAATATTGTATATTTTTTTTCACAAGATGCCATTTATAAACTCCATTTAAGAAAAATTTATCAAAAAACTTGAACCTGTAGCGCTATTATTGTATCATAAAATGTAATTAGCACAATATCAAGAGCTAATTTATTCTATATTAATGATGGAGGTTATCATGAAAAATCGTTTACCAGTTGAACATTTTCATTTTCCGGTAGAAAAAATCAAAGCCGGTTATTACACCGACGCTTATTTTCTGCGTACCGAGGAGATACTGAATGGCGATAATCACCATCCTAGAGTAATTATGCAGCTTTTTACCCGTGAACCGGTAGTTGTTTGCGGCATCGATGAAACTATCGCCCTGATCAAAACCTGCGCACATAATCCTGAAAATATTACGATCCATGCTTTACATGACGGAGATGAGGTTGCCCCCTGGGAAACACTAATGACGATCGAAGGTGATCTGGCAGACTTTGCCCATCTGGAAACTATCTATCTTGGTTTTCTGGCGCGGCAAAGCCGTATCGCTACTAATGTACGCCGTGTTGTCAAAGCAGCAAACGGCAAACCGGTCCTCTTTTTCCCTGCCCGGTATGATACCTATCAAACCCAGGAATCTGACGGCTATGCTGCTATGATTGGCGGTATCAAAGGTTTCTCTACTGATGCCAACGCCTTAGCCAGCAATGGCAAAGGTCTGGGAACTATTCCCCACGCCCTGATCGCAGCATATAACGGCGACACGCTGGCAGCAACCAGCGCCTTTGATAAATATGTAGCGCCTGATATCGCGCGTATTGCCCTGGTCGACTTTGATAATGACTGTGTTGGTACGACTTTACAGGTAGCACGCAAACTTGGCCGCAAATTAGCAGGAGTCCGCTTGGATACCTCCGGCACTATGGTAGATAAAAGCCTGCTCAGCCAAATGGGTATGTTCAAACCGACAGGCGTCTGCAAGGAACTAGTACATAATGTACGCACAGCACTTGATGCAGAAGGTTTCGATTATGTAAAAATTATCGTTTCCGGCGGATTTGACGCCGAACGTATCAAAGAGTTTGAAGCATTAAAGGTTCCTGTAGATACTTATGCAGTAGGATCCAGCCTTTTTGACGGTAATATCAACTTTACAGCGGATATCGTTATGGTAGACGGCAAAGAATGCGCTAAAGCAGGACGAGTACATCTTCCCAACCCACGGCTGGAACTTGTTAAGTAATTTTGAAAAAAGTAAAAGCACTGTGAGATTCTCACAGTGCTTTTTTATCGAACAAGATTATTTTTTCCAGATACCAAGCGGAGCTCCTACAGGCCAGAACTGACGACCATAGAAATTATTAAGGAACCCGGCTCCGGCGCCATATAAGGAAATAAGCGCTACTGCCATTTCAGCATAAGCAGCCATGGTGTGCGGGAAATGACCGCCGATACCAAGTCCGTCTAAAGCTAAACCTAAAAGTAAGATATCAATGAAAACCATATCTACGAATAAGAACAGACTTGCAGAGGACGCAGCAATGGTACCAATGCAGGCAAATATAAAATAGGCCAAAAATGCAAAACCAATAGCTTTAGGATCCACACCGGCAGCAAGACCAGGACCAAAGGTTCCTGCTTTAATCATCCAGCTCATACCTACTGCAGACCAGAAAAAGCCGAAAGCACTGAAAATTGTTGCGCCAAAAATATTGCGATGGCAATAGTCAAAATAACCAGCCAACAGCTGGGCGAAGGATCCGCAGAAAAGAGCCCACGGCAAAACCCAGGATACTCCTTCAACGATACCTAATTTTTTGTGCAGAAGCCACCATTGTTACGACGGCCAGACCAAATAGTCCCAAGGGTGTAGGGTCGGCTACTGCGATTTGAACATGCTGCGTTGAATCATTATTAGTACTCATTCATACGCCTCCTTTATTTTGGTTTGGTTGTGAATTATTCCACACGCATATATAATATACTTTAAAACTAACAACATCGTCAATAACTGTTACATAAATTTAGCACTTTTGTATACAAGTGTGATATTGTATATTTTTCAGAAAACTTATCTGTACTATAATCGCACTATTTTAGTATATAATTTATATAAAAGGAAGTGATTTTATGAGTTTAAATGCTACCCCATCTTCTGAACGCGTTCATATCGGTATCTTCGGTAAACGTAACGCCGGCAAATCAAGCCTTATCAACGCGATCACCGGGCAAAATTTAGCAATCGTTTCTGAAGCCAAAGGTACAACCACAGATCCTGTTTATAAAGCTATGGAACTGCTGCCGCTGGGACCAGTAATGATCATTGATACTCCGGGTATCGACGATGAAGGCGTTTTGGGCAGCCTGCGCATTCAAAAAGCATATCAGGTACTCAACAAAACCGATATCGCGCTTGTAATTATTGACGCTGCAGTTGGCCCTTCTGCTGAAGATCTGCGTTTGATAAAACGGATCAATGCCAAAAAAATCCCCCTGCTCATCGTTATCAACAAATGTGAAACCATAAATGAAGATAAAAAAACTGCTTATCAAGCTCTGCTGCCAAACGGGAAACTTTTATTTGTCAGTGCTGAACAGAAGCTCAATATTTTTGAGCTTAAAGAAGCAATCACCCAAACCGTACCTGCAGATGAAAATAAAGCACAGATAGTTGCTGATCTGCTGTCGCCTTCGGACTTCGTTGTCTTAGTAGTGCCCATCGATTCTGCCGCCCCTAAAGGAAGACTGATTCTGCCGCAGCAGCAAACGATCCGCGATATTTTGGAAGCAGATGCTGCCGCTATTGTAGTTAAAGAAAACGAACTGACCAACACACTGCAAAATTTAGGTAAACGACCCAAACTGGTTATCACCGACAGTCAGGTCTTTAAAAAAGTTGCTGCTAAAACGCCGGCTGATATTCTTCTGACCTCTTTTTCGATCCTGTTTGCACGCTATAAAGGTAATCTGCAGACTGCCGTTCAAGGCGTTACCGCACTTGAAAGCCTTGAGGACGGAGATAAAATGCTTGTCGGCGAAGGCTGCACACATCACCGCCAATGCGATGATATCGGCACCGTTAAGCTGCCACGCTGGATCAAAGAATATACCGGTAAAAATCCAGAATTTATTTTTACCAGCGGCACGGAATTTCCCCTGGACTTATCGCCGTATAAAATGATTATCCACTGCGGCGCCTGTATGCTGAACGAACGTGAAATGCAGTACCGCATCAAATGTGCTGCGGACCAAAACATACCTTTCACCAATTACGGTATCACAATCGCCTATATCAACGGTATTTTAAAACGCACAGTTGAACCCTTCCCACAGATTTATAAATTACTGGATAAATAATAAAAAGCTGAAACCTTTTGGTTTCAGCTTTTTATTTAGACTTTAGCGCACTTCTTCAAACATTTCCGCACCCACACCGCAGGTAGGACAGATATAATCTTCGGGAAGGCTTGCACCTTCATAAATATAGCCGCAAACCTTGCAGCGAAATTGTTTTAAACCTGCTGCAGACTGAACTTCTGTCGGAGCGATATAAACTCCTCCTAAATCAGCACTTCTGTCAAAATACACCGTATGCAGCATCTGTTCTGCCAGCTCACTTAAGGGTTCACCGTAAAATTCTTCGTATAATTTAATGATTTCAGGATTTTCGTGGCTTAACCGCAGCTGCATCGAATCGTCACGTTTATAAAGGCCTTCGATACGCTTGGCACGCAGCGCATCACCTTTATATTCCCTGTCTTTAGGCTGACCGCCCCCACCGATGCATCCGCCCGGACAAGTCATTACTTCGACAAAATGATAGCTTTTTTCGCCGCTTTTGATTTTTTCGATCAATTTACGGACATTAGCAGTACCATAGACGATAGCAACCTTTACTTTCAAGCCGTCAATGTCTACGGAAGCTTCTTTGATACCTTCCAGGCCGCGTACGGGCTTCAGATCATATAGTGCTGCCGGAGCAGTTTTTTCGTTACAAAAGTGTAAGCACTGCGTACTGCAGCTTCCATAACGCCACCGGTATTACCGAAAATCACGCCGGCACCTGACCCCAGTCCCATAAAGTCATCATATGCCTTGTCTTCCAATGCTGTGAAATCAATATTTTCATCTTTGGCCAGCATAGCCAGTTCACGCGTAGTAATAACATAATCCATATCACGCATACCGTTAATACCTAAATGCCTTGCAGCAGCATTCATTTCATCACGGCGGATTTCATATTTTTTAGCTGTACAGGGAGTAACAGCCACATTAACTATTTTTCGGGGATCAAGTCCCATTTTTTTTGCAAAATAAGTTTTGATTGTTGGCCCCTGCATTCCTATCGGGCTTTTAGCACTGGAAATATGCGGAAGCATTTCCGGATAATAGGTTTCAGCAAATTTGACCCAGGCCGGACAGCAACTGGTAAACTGTGGCAGCGGTTTTTCGCCTTTTGTGATACGTTCCACCAACTCACTGGCTTCTTCCATGATCGTAAGGTCAGCAGCAAAATTAGTATCCAACACATAATCTGCCCCCAGTTTTTTCAGCAGCGCTACCATTTTTCCTTCAACAAAGCTACCGTCTGCCATAGCAAATTCTTCACCTAAAGCAATGCGCACAGAAGGAGAAGTGCTGAAAATAACGATCTTTTCAGGATCGCGCATTGCTGCTGCTACTTCATAAGCCTCAACCTTTTCAGTAATACTGTCTGCCGGGCACACATTAGCGCACTGCCCGCAGTTTATACAGATAGGCACATCTCCGGTCGCCTTGAGATCGTAGGTACCGCAGACACCGATATAATCGGTGCAGACTGCTTTACAGGAACCGCATTTGATGCATTTGAATTCCAACCTTTGTACAGCAGGATTATCCGGTTCAATAGCAACACGGATATCTGTAAATTGATGTTTACTCATATAAAAGACCCTCCTCTTTTATCACTGCCTTTATTATAACTGCTCTCAATTATTCTTGCAATAGATACTAAAAGAAAATTATTATCCTAATTGCAGATAAAAAATAACTGCCGTAACGCAGTTATTTTATCTGTCCATATAAATTTATTCAAAAGTATAAAACTCATCGCCACTGCCGCATTAGATATGAGTAAATAAAGCACACTGCTATTTTTTATAACGTTTATAAGCAAAAAACACGATGCCCGTAACAATAACCAACACTGTCAAACGCATACTGTTTTGCTTAAAATTTACAATATCATGCCCAATAACAACTTCTAATGCCGTCGAAGGAAATTTACCGATCAGGTTGGCAATAATATAATCTCTGACGCTGATTTTGCTCAAAGCCCCGATGGCAGTTAAAATTCCCGAAGGAAAATAAGGCAGCGCTCTGGCAAATGCCATCCACTGCAAACCGTTCTTACCGCTGGCTTCGTCGATATTTTTCAGGCTGTTACTTGTAGCAATGATCTTTTCAGCAGTACCTCTGAATAAATAACGCATCAGCAGAAAGCTGATCACAACACCGACAGTTTCCGCCAGCCAGGAAATCAGTATTCCCAGTGGCAGACCGAAAATCAAACCATTAGCCGTCGAAAGAAAAATTGAAGGAAAAATACTGGCCGCATTGATGAACACATCCAGTAAAAAACTGATTACAATTGCCCAGGGCCCAAAAGACCGCAGATATTCAGCCAAAGCATTGACGTTACCGCTGATAGCCAGTTTAAGAGTTTTATCAAAAAAATCCTGAGCAAAAAAATGTATACAGCATCCCAGCAGCACCAAAAAAAAGCCACCGCAATGATTTTAGTTATGACATCAGGGTCACGATACCATTTAGTTTTATTCTCCATTAAAACTCCTTTAATATTACGAATAAAAAATACGCTGGAACCGTTCGTCAAATTGACTGCTAAGAGCATCTTCGATCTCTCGCAGCATCTGCGGGTTCTTGAACGCTTTTTTCGCTAATTCACGTGCTTCTATCAAAACGCCTATATCTTGCAGTATATCAGCAATATATAAATCAGGCAAGCCGTGCTGACGCAAACCGAATAATTGCCCTGCACCGCGCAGCTCCAGATCTTTTTCTGCCAGAAAGAACCCGTTATCACTGTCGCGCAATACCTGCAGTCGTTCCAGTGTTTCCTTATTGTCATTATCCGTAAGCAGCACACAGTACGACTGATCCTTGCCGCGCCCTACCCTGCCGCGCAGCTGATGCATCTGGGCCAACCCGAATCTGTCAGCATTTTCGATGATCATCAGCGTTGCATTGGGAACATTGACACCAACTTCAATAACTGTCGTCGTAATCAGCACTTTGATTTCTCCTGCGGCAAAGAGGCTCATAATTTCTTCTTTTTCCTGGTTTTTCAAACGTCCGTGCAGCAGAGCGCAGGGAATATTTTTTAAATACGTTGCCTGCAGTTCCGTATAAACTTCTGTTGCCGAGCGCGCTTCTACACCTTCAGATTCATCGATCAGAGCGCAGACAACATAAGCCTGATGTCCGGCCTGTACCTGACGCACCAGTCCACCATATACGGCATTACGCTTCTCACCGGTGTAGCACAAAGTCTCAATCGGTTTACGTCCAACAGGTTTTCCCTGCATCATGGAAGTATCAAGATCACCATAAATAGTTAAAGCTAAGGTTCGCGGGATCGGAGTAGCAGTCATAACTAAAATATCTGGGGCAAACTGTGATTTATTGGATAATTTCGCCCTCTGATCTACACCAAAACGATGCTGTTCATCAGTAACCACCAGCGCTAATCTGGCAAAAACAACATCGTCCTGGATCAGGGCATGCGTGCCAACCAGTACATCAATCTCTCCCAGCTCCAGATTTTCTAAAATTTCCCGACGTTTAGCTTTTTTGACACTGCTTGTCAAAAGCTCGACTCTTAACCCCTGTTTACCCAAATATTCTGTCAGGGTTTCAAAATGCTGCTGTGCCAAAATTTCTGTCGGCACCATAATACAGCCCTGATATCCGTTTTCAACCGTTTTAGCCAGCGCCAGAGCCGAAACAACAGTCTTGCCAGATCCTACATCGCCCTGCAGCAACCTGTGCATCGGCTTGTTATCCTGCATATCAAGTGATATTTCCTGCCAGGCCTTCTGCTGCGCTTCAGTAAGTTCAAACGGCAGTGAGTTTTTCACCGCTGTAACAAGCTTGCCGTCCACGCCGTGCTTGATGCCCTGCCTCACCTCTTTAATGCGGTCGCGATAATAGAGCAGCCCGCATTGCAGTAGAAACAGTTCTTCAAAAATAAATCTTTTTTTTAGCTTCTGCCAGTTTAGCAAAACTGCCAGGAAAATGAATATTCTTCAATGCAGTATAACGATCCGGCAGCTGCCTTTCCGTTATAATACTTGCCGGCAATGTTTCCGGCAAACATTGTTCTGCCTTTGCCAGTGCCTGTTTGACTGCTGTACGTACCGCTACCTGTGTCAAAGAACCTGTCAGACTATAAACAGGTAAAATTCCTAAAGCATTGATACTTTCATTACGGTCGGCAATTTGAATAAACGCTTCGGAAACAAATTTTGCCGTTGTACCGCGGCGTACTTTACCAATAACAATCAGACGCATACCTGATTTGTATTTACGGGCCTGATACCGCTGCGCTGCAAACAGAAAAATATCGGCGTAACTGCCATCGTCCTGAACTGTGATCACAGTATAGCGTTTCCCTCTGCCTGAATATTTATCTGCAACTCGAAACACTTCCCCTGTAAAAAGCTGTTTTTCGTTATCAGTAGTCAGCTCTCCGATACGTTTCACTTTAGAATAATCAAGATAACTGTCCATTCTCGGGAACCGGTTGAGTAGATCACCGATCGTTTCTATATTCAATTTCTGAAATTCTAAAGCTTTTTTATCCCTATACCTTTTAAACTGGTAACAGGCTCACGCCACCACATAAAATCACTGCCAATCTATAAAATTTACTTGCTTTTACCTACAGTCTATGGTATGATACTTTTGTTAAATTTGTAACTAATGCTCGTAATACGTTAAGGAGGTGGGACTCATGGCATCCATTTGCGAAGTCTGCGGCAAAGGTACTCTCGCTGGCAATAACGTCAGCCATTCCAATAGACATACTAAACGTGCTTGGAAACCGAACATTCAACAAGTAAGGGCTATTGTTAACGAATCTGTAAAACGCGTTAATGTTTGCACTCGTTGCTTGCGTTCCGGTAAAGTTACCCGCGCTATCTAATTTATGATTATTAAAATAAACCAAATGCCTAACGGTATTTGGTTTATTTTTATTTTACCGGTACACCGCATTCCGGACAAAATTTTACAAGCGAACTGATTTTGGCCTTACAGCTGGGACAAAGGATAAAGGCCCGGTATTCACGCAGCTTGTTTTCAAATAAGTCGTAAAAAAGATTGACTTCTTTATCCTGTGGCTTCCAGTTATAAACCTGAATCCTCTTACCATGAACATCAGCAAAAACCTGAGTAGTTTCTTCGTCCATCGCCTGTGCCGAAAAACGCATAACCTTTTTATCATTATGGCATTCAAGAATGCCATTTTCATCATCACGGGAATCAACCGTCACACCCATTTCATTGACTGTAAGCAATAACAGATTCCAAGCGCTTTTATTGTTTATTTCGTAAATACGGTTATCAAAACAACCGCCGGCACCATCAATTCTCATTAGCTGACCTCCAGAAAATTTTAGATAATAAATTAATACTCATATTATAACATAAAATAAACGCCAATCGCAGTGCTTTAAACGAATAAATCGTAACAATTATGTAAAAAATCCCCAAACCTGACGGCTTGGGGATTTATTTTCAACCTTATTATTTTGCGTAGTCAACAGCGCGTGTTTCACGAATGATGACGACTTTGATCTGACCGGGATATTCCATCTCGGCTTCAATCTTTTTAGCAATATCGCGCGCTAACAAAATAGATGTAGCATCATCGATCTGGTCAGGTTTTACCATTATGCGAATTTCGCGTCCTGCTTGGACAGCAAAGCATTTTTCAACGCCTTCAAAAGATTCAGAAATCTCTTCCAATCGAGTTAACCGTTTCAAATAGCTTTCCAATGTTTCGCGTCTCGCGCCAGGTCTTGCGGCAGAAACAGCATCAGCTGCAGCTACCAGAACTGCTTCAACACTCTTAGGCTCTACATCGCCATGATGGGCCATGATAGCATTGAGTACCAATTCAGATTCACGATATTTCTTAGCAATTTCCATGCCGATCTCAACGTGGGAACCTTCCATCTCGTGATCGATAGCTTTACCAATATCATGCAGTAAACCAGCACGTTTGGCTAAAACTACGTCAACGCCCAATTCTGAGGCCATCAAGCCTGCTAGATGAGCAACCTCAACAGAATGATTCAGTACATTTTGACCATAGCTGGTACGATATTTCAAGCGGCCCAGTAATTTTATCAGTTCAGGATGCAAACCATGCACACCTACCGCAAAAGTAGCCTGCTCGCCTGCTTCTTTGATCTTTTGTTCGACCTCTTTTTGTGCTTTTTCAACCATTTCCTCGATACGGGACGGATGGATACGACCGTCGTTGATCAGTTTTTCCAGAGCAACGCGGGCAACCTCACGGCGTACGGGGTCAAAACCGGAAATAATTACCGCCTCCGGCGTATCGTCAATGATCAGGTCAATACCGGTCAAAGTTTCCAGTGTCCGGATATTTCTGCCCTCACGGCCAATGATACGGCCTTTCATTTCATCATTAGGCAGGGCTACTACAGAAACAGTAGTTTCTGCTACGTGGTCGGCCGCACAACGCTGAATCGCCAGAGAAATGATCTCTCTGGCCTTCTTGTCTGCTTCCTCTTTCGCCTGCTGCTCCAAATCTTTAATGAGCATTGCGGTTTCGTGTTTCACTTCTTCTTCAACAGATTGAAGAAGTTCTTTTTTAGCATCTTCGGTAGATAAACCGGACAAACGTTCCAGTTCACCCAATTGTTTTTGATATAATGCATCGACTTTAGCCTGACTGTCACTGAGGAAAGTCTCTCTAACAGCTAAGTGTTCCTCTTTTTTTTCTCAAAAGACTCTATCTTACGGTCAAGATTTTCTTCTTTTTGCAAAAGACGTCTTTCCTGACGTTGGATATCACTGCGACGCTCTTTATTTTCTCGTTCCATCTCACTGCGCATGCGGTGGATTTCTTCTTTAGCTTCTACTAACGCTTCTTTGCGTTTAGCTTCACCGGTCTGTTCCGCCTCCTGAATGATACGAATAGCGGTTTCTTCAGCAGTAGCAATTTTGTTTTCAGCAACATTTTTACGTACTAAATAACCGATCGCACCACCAACGGCACCAGCACCGATAGTAATACCGATAAGTTCTAAAATGATTTTCACCTCCTTATTAATTTTTAAAAAAAATGAGGCAACAAACTATTGTCGCCTCGTGGATAACATTCATTAATTAATTATTAACACGATTGGATACTATAATTTTAAATGGATTTTATATAAAAGTCAAGTTAGCAGTCATCTATTAATATCACAGAACCATGTATATTATTAATGCTTTTTTGAATATATTTACTTGCAAAGCCACGCGCATACAGGTACCTGCCAATAGCGGCCCGGCCTTCCTGCGTAGCAGGATCATATTTTTTAGGATTACGTTTTAAACAAGACTGCAGAGCCTTCTCCGCCCGTTCCTGTTCCTCAGCTTCAGAAAACTGCGCTAAAATATCGTTTATATAACGTTCGGCCACATTTTTTTTCTGCAGCTCCAGCCGCAGGTGACATCTGCCATAGTATTTTTTAGAAAGCCAGGCTTCAAAACCCTCTGTCCATAACGTTTTTCATCTAAGAAACCATATTCCAGAAGTTTTTGGATAGTACTCTTGATGATGCCAGCATCTGCACCTTTACGTTTCAGCTTCAGTTCCATATCCTTACGGCTGTAATCACGATAGCTCAGAATATCTAAAGCATAATCATACGCTTCCTGCTCAGTCGCTAAGTTCTTGGACGACCGGTTCAGCATCGCTTACACCGCTTTCTGAGCTTACTAATTTGGCAATAGTATGCTCGCGGATCTTGGCTTCGATCTCAGCAGCCATTTCCGGATTTTCTTTGAGAAAATCTTTGACCTTTTCTTTGCCCTGTCCCAAACGAACCTCGCCGTAGGAATACCATGCACCGCTTTTATTGATGATGTCAAACTCTGCACCCAGATCTACGATGCAGCCTTCATGGGAAATGCCTTCACCGTACATAATATCAAATTCTGCCTGTTTGAAAGGCGGAGCGATTTTATTTTTAACGATTTTCACGCGGGTACGGTTGCCTATCATATCGTTGCCGTTTTTCAGAGTTTCAATCCGCCGTACATCCATGCGGACAGTGGAATAAAATTTCAACGCTCTGCCGCCGGTAGTTGTTTCTGGATTTCCGAACATAACTCCGACTTTTTCGCGGATCTGATTGATAAAAACAGTAGCACATTTAGACTTGGAAATGATACCGGTCAGCTTACGCAGAGCCTGACTCATCAACCTGGCCTGCAGGCCAACGTGAGAATCACCCATCTCGCCTTCGATCTCTGCACGCGGTACCAAAGCCGCTACGGAGTCGATAACGATGATATCGATAGCGCCGCTGCGTACTAAAGCATCAGCGATCTCCAATGCCTGCTCGCCGTTATCAGGCTGCGAAATCAGCAGATTGTCGACATCGACGCCCAGCTTACGTGCGTATTCAGGGTCCAAAGCATGCTCAGCGTCGATAAACGCCGCATAACCACCGATTTTCTGTGTTTCAGCGATCATATGCAGGGCAACTGTAGTTTTACCGGAAGATTCCGGGCCATAGATCTCGATGACCCTGCCGCGTGGAATGCCGCCTACTCCCAAAGCTATATCTAAAGACAAAGCGCCTGTAGGAATAACCTCTATGTTCATTTTAGCGCTGGCTTCGCCCAATTTCATGATCGAACCTTTACCGAAATCTTTTTCGATTTGGCGCATTGCATTTTCCAACGCTTTTGTTTTTTCAGCGTTCAGTTTTTCCGTACTCATTTGATCAAGCCTCCTGTTTCGTTGCTGTCAATTACTATCTACAAATAGTATACAAACAACTGTTCGAGGTGTCAAGATTTATTTATTTTTTCAGCAACCGGGCAATTTCTTCCCCGCTGAATTTATAGGTTTCGTTGCAGAACTGGCAATGCACCTCTGTTTCCTCATCCTGACTCATGGCCGAGATATCTTCCTGCCCTAAAGTCGCCAATGCTCCCAATATCTTTTCTCTACTGCAGCGGCATTTATAACTCAGCTCTATGCTCTCCTGAATCGTTACATCTAGGCCGCGGGCAATAGTTTCGATCATCTTTTCTGGAGTATAACCCAGCTCCAGCAGCTGCGTAACATAAGGAGTTAAACTGATGTTTTCCTCCAGCTGCGCCAGCGTTTCCTCTGCGCAGCCTGGCATTGCCTGAATAAAGTACCCGCCTGAAGCTATGACCTGCCCCTCTTTATTGACCAATACGCCTAACGCCACAGAAGACGGTGTCTGTTCAGACGTGTATAGATAATTAGTAAGGTCACTGGCGATCTCGCCGTCAACCAGTTCGGCATAGCCGGTAAAAGGTTCAGCGTTCTGCAGATAACGGGTCACAATAATATTGCCGGCTCCAATAGCGCCGCCAACATCCAGCTTGCCGTTTTTCAGCGGCAAAAATACATCCGGGTCACCTACATAACCACGCACATGCGTGCCTTCTGCATCGGCAACGACTTCGCCGATCGGCCCGTCACCCTTTAAACGCAGGGCAATGCGTTCATTATCTTTCATAGTAGCTGCTAAAAGCAGGGCTCCGTTCATCGCCCTGCCCAAAGCGGCACTAGCCAAATGGGAAGTATGATGCCTGGTAGCAGCCTCCTGTACCAGATTAGTAGTACACAGCGCATAAATTCGCACACCTTCAGCCGTGCCTTTAGTCAGAATATCTTTCATTATATATACCTCTTAGAATCTACGATTAACGTACGTTTAAAAATCAGATGTTTTTCAACAGATTGACCATTTCGATAGCAGTCATTGCAGCATCAACACCTTTGTTGCCAGCTTTAGTACCGGCACGTTCAACAGCCTGCTCAATATTTTCAGTAGTCAGAACGCCGAAAGCTACAGGAACACCTGTTTCCAGACCAACATGCGCCACGCCTTTAGAAGCTTCGGCACAAACATAGTCAAAATGAGGAGTAGAACCGCGGATAACCGCACCCAAACAGATAACAGCATCATATTTGCCACTCACTGCAAGCTTCTGCGCTGCCAAAGGGATCTCGAATGCTCCTGGGACCCAAACTGCAGTAATATCTTCATTGTCCATCCCATGACGTTCCAGGCAGTCGATAGCGCCGCTCAAAAGCTTGCTGGTGATAAATTCATTAAAACGAGCTACAACAATAGCCACTTTCATACCTTGTGCTGTTAATTGACCTTCTAAAGTTTTCATATTCATTGCCTCCATTTTAAGTTAATTTGATTTTTATATCAGCTGCAGCAGTTGCAGTGTTTATGCTCATGACCTTCGTGCAGCTCATGCCCCATTTTTTCCTCTTTGACTTCCAGATAGAACTCGTTAAAAGGGTTAGCGTCGATAACGATAGGCACTCTTTCGCTTACGGTGATGCCATAGCCGGAAAGACCCACACGTTTGGCAGGATTATTAGTGATCAGACGAATGCTGGTCAAGCCCAGGTCGGAAAGGATCTGAGCTCCGATACCATAATCACGCAGATCCGGAGCAAAGCCCAGCTTAACATTGGCTTCAACGGTATCATACCCCTGATCCTGCAGCGCATAAGCCCTGATTTTATTCGCCAGACCGATACCACGTCCTTCCTGACGCATATACAGTACTACACCGCACCCTTCTTTTTCTATCATTCGCAGCGCTGTTGCCAGCTGATCGCCACAATCACAGCGCAGGGAACCGAAAGCGTCGCCGGTCAGACATTCTGAATGTACGCGTACCAAGACATCTTTTTTACCGGACACCTCACCTTTAACGATGGCAACATGGCAAAGATCATCCAGATCATTTTCGTAAGCTACAGCGCGGAAATTGCCGTATTTACTCGGCAGCGCGGCTTCAGCCGCACGATGCACCATTTTTTCGTGCGCCTTGCGGTAAGCGACCAAAGCAGCAACGGTAATAAAAACCAACCCATGTTCTTTAGCAAATTCTTTCAATTCAGGAGTACGGGCCATATTGCCGTCTTCGCTCATGATCTCGCAGCAAATACCGACTGGCTTCAATCCAGCCAGCTTACACAGATCTACAGTCGCCTCGGTGTGCCCTGTGCGGCGCAGTACGCCTCCTTCACGTGCACGCAGCGGAAAAACATGTCCCGGACGGCGGAAATCATCAGGCTGCGCGTTATCATCAGCACATTTTTTCATCGTATAAGCGCGTTCGTACGCCGAAATACCCGTAGTAGTATCGATGTGATCGATAGATACGGAGAACGCAGTTTCGTGATTATCAGTATTTTTAGCTACCATCGCGCCAAATTGCAGCTTATCCATGATCTCCGGAGCTGCCGGCATACAGATCAGACCGCGTGCGTATTTTGCCATAAAGTTTACTGCCTCAGGCGTACACAGCTCGGCAGCCATAATCAGATCACCTTCGTTTTCCCTATCCTCGTCATCAGTTACCAAAACCATTTTACCAGCTTTGATCGCTGCTATCGCTTCTTCAACTGTATTAAATTTGAACTCTTCCATTTTCATAGCCTCCTTATTTACATAAAACCGTTTTCGAATAAAGTAGCTTTACTCAAAACGCTGGTTTCATCCTTTTTCTCTGCTTTATTGCCAAACTTCAGCATCTGTTCAACATATTTACCGATAATGTCTGTCTCCAGATTGACCTCGTCGCCAACGGTTTTAAAGCCTAAAGTAGTTTCCTTCGAGGTATGCGGGATCAGCGATACTGAAAAAGTATCCTCGGTGACATCCGTTACCGTCAGACTGATACCATCGATAGCAATAGAACCCTTATGCAGGATGTAACGCATCAACTCCGGTGGCGTTTTTACCGTTACCACATTAGCTATGCCGTCCTGCCGGCATTTCGCGATCACACCGATCCCCTCCACATGACCGCTGACGATATGTCCGTCCAGGCCATCCATCAACCGCAGCGTCCGTTCCAGATTGACCCGGTCGCCGCTGCGCAGATCACGCAGATTGCTCAAACGCACGGTTTCCGGCATCACGTCAGCCGTAAACTCACCGCTGCCCAAAACAACTACTGTCAGGCAAACGCCGTTCACTGCAACGCTGTCGCCTATTTTTAAATTATCCAGCACTTTTCTAGCGGCTACAGTCAGATGATAACTGTTCTGCACTCTCTTCAACCCGCGCACAGTGCCAAGCTCTGCAACTAATCCAGTAAACATATCAGCATTTATTCCTTTCCACTCTGCCAGTCAGCAAAATATCTGCTCCAAAAGGCAGTGTTTCTGTCTCCTTCAAAACATAACAATCCTCCATCAGCGCAAAGCCTTTGCCGCCGACCGGAGTCAACGCCTCTTTGCCGCCGATCAGTTTCGGTGCGATAAACGCATAAATACGATCCACCAAGCCGGCTTCTAAAAAGTCACCGTGCACCGTACTGCCTCCTTCAACCAAAATGCTGGTCAGATTACGCCCAGCCAGCTCCTGCAGCAGCAACGCTACAGGCAGCTTGCCATTGACCGCAGGCAGCTGAAGCACTTCTACCTTCGGCAGCGCCTGCAGCGCTTCTGCTTTGGCCTGCTTGGCGCCCGGTAAACAAGTGCCTGTGACCAGCAAGGTTTCAGCCTCGCCGTCAAAAATCTTCGCAGTCATGGGTATTTCACAGTTACTGTCCAACACTATCCGCAGCGGGTTTCGCCCCTCTACCAACCTGGTAGTAAGCTCCGGATCATCTGCCAGCACAGTATTCTTACCGACCAGGATACAATCGTGAGCCTTGCGCAAATAGTGCCCATAAGCTCTGGCGTCCTCGCCGGTGATCCATTTCGAATCGCCGGTCCTCGTAGCTATCTTACCGTCTAAAGTCATTGCATATTTCATCGAAACAAAAGGCCTGCCGGTTACGATCCAGTGAAAAAACTTCTCGTTGAGCAGACGTGACTCTTCTGCGCATACGCCCACAGTAACCTCGATCCCCGCATCGCGTAAACGCTTAAAACCGTTGCCGGCAACCTTGGGGTTCGGGTCTTCGACCGCCGCAACCACACGTTTCAGTCCGGCAGCAATAATCGCCTCGCAACAGGGTCCGGTACGTCCAAAATGCGAACAGGGCTCCAGTGTTACATATATCGTTCCGCCACGGGCCAGCTTTTTTGCTTCCTTCAACGCATTGATCTCGGCATGAGGCTGCCCTGCCTTATGATGATAGCCTTCGCCTACAACTTCTCCATCAGCACTGACGATAACTGCACCTACCATAGGATTGGGGCTGGTATCACCTTCAGCCAGACAGGCTAAAGCCAGCGCCTGCCGCATATATAATTCATCGTCCATCAAGTCACCTTCTTCAAGTAAGCTTACGATATGCCCTGAAATTAGAAAAACCACAGGCAAAACCTTTGGGGGTTTTGTCTATGGCTCAGTAAACAAACTCATAGCCGCCTTTTCTCATCCAGACTATACTGTCGGTACCGGAATCACACCGGATCATGCTCACAAAGAAGCTCGCGGACTATAACCGCCGGTAGGGAATCACACCCTGCCCCAAAGGCTACCGTATTTAATTACTTTCTAAATATAGCACAAAATATCCACAGCGTCAATTTCTTAAAAGCGAACTTCCTGTGAACAAACATTATGCCTTCTGGCACCAACTATTTTTTTGGAAGCAGGCAGACTTGCTCTTCCCGCCCGCTTCCAAAGATGGAGGAATGAGTGTAAACTCATCTTATTATCAGGCAGCAGCCCAAAGGCAAATCTGCCGTAACAGCTTTTGAAAATTAGCTTCCAGCATCACTATCGCCTCAGCCGACGCATCATCGATATGCAGGCCTACGGTCACTGTAACAGTATGACCAAGCATACTGGCCAGTTCTAAGGCGGCTTTGCGTGCCAGCAGGTCTTCCTTATGCCCTGTCAGGCACAGTACCGATGCCGAAGAAGAAACTATATTTTTATCTTTTAAGCTGGGGCGCGGTACGCCTACGGCGACAGCACCGATATGCTGCTTTTCACCGCCGCCGATAACGACCGTCAGATCATCACCACAGCGTACTGCCACAGCTTCCAGCAAATATTCCTGCGCTCCTAAGGAAAAAGACTTTGCCTGCATTTTAGTCCTCCCCTTTCCAGGCCACAAAATGCTTATAATCAATACCAAACTGCATCAGGACCTTACCGATGATATGCTGCATTTGCTTTTCTACCGAATTTGACCCATTGTAAAAAGTCAGCATCGGCGGCACAACAACGCAGCCGTAATCAGCAGCTTCCTTGATATTACGCAGATGCAACCTGCTCAAAGGCATTTCGCGCGGTACGATAACCACCTTCCTGCCCTCCTTTAGACAAACGTCAGCGGAACGCAGCAGCAGATTATCTGCATAGCCGGCTGCTATCCCGGTGACTGTTTTCATACTGCAGGGTATTACGATCATTCCATCAGTTTTAAACGAGCCGCTGGAAATACTGGCAGCCATATTTTTATTGCTGTGCACAACATCGGCCAGAGCGCATACATCCTGTACGGTAAGATCCGTTTCGCACTCAAAATTTTTAACTGCACCTTCAGTTACAACTAAGTGAACTTCACAATCTGGGAGCAATTTTAAGGCTTTCAACATCTCATAGCCCAAAATGACCCCGCTGGCTCCGGAAATACCAACGATCAGACGCATCTCCAGCCCTCCTTCAGCAGATTATTTATCAAACAAGCCTAACATCGACCAGTACGGAACTTCGATCAGTACAGTCATAACATAGATAACGATAATGAACGGAATACCCAAACGGATCGTTTCCTTCTGTGAATACATACCGTTATCTTCACCCAAACCGACCAGCATGTTCAAATGCTGGAAAGGCAGCACATAGTGAGAAGCAACTGCCGAATAAGCGAGCAGCGCCGGAACAAGCGGCGTAATACCCATCTGGCTGGTAAAGGTGATCATAGCTGGGATAATGATACCCATAACTGCGATAACGCTGCCCAAAAGCATATGTATAATAATTGAAATAGTTGCGATAAACGCTGCCAGAATATATGGATCAGACGGAACTGTACCAGGCAATACTGTCTGGGCTATCCATGCATTCATACCGGTAGCACCGCCAACACGTCCGATAGCAACAGCAGCAGTCAAAAAAATCAGTACATGCAGAGGAACACCGCTCCAGCTTGCCGGCGTCAGAATTTCGCCAACCAAAGGCAGGCTCATTGCCATTGCGATAAACAAGGTTACCCAACCGATATCGACGCCATGCAGAGTATCAGTCATCCAAAGAATGATCGCTAAAGTTACCCAAAAGGCAGTCCGAAGCTCTTTCCCACTCATTGGACCCATAGCTGCTAATTTAGCACGCATTTCCTCTTTGTTGACCTGTACTTCCTGAGTTGGCTTAAATAGGAACAAAATCATAAAGCAGGTAATAATACTTACGATAATACTGGGTGGTCCCATCAATTTAAACCAGCCAAGCCAGCCTAGAGAAACACCGGATGATTGTACTGCCAGCGGACTGATAGTAGCATCGCCAGTCAAAAAGATCAGGGAAACCGGAACAGAAGCGGCAAAAACAGTAAAGCCTATTTTAACTGCATCCACACGAGGAATATTCGCACTTTTAATAACGACCGCCATAACTGACATAATCAGGAAAGCACGCGGCCAGGGATGCGGAATCAAAAGACTGAGGATAAAAGTCAGAATAAAAATCGCCACGATAATACTCTTAAATGAAGTTACATAAGAAATGATAAATTTATAAGCGATACGTTCGCCAAGTCCAGATTCTTTAACTGCACCGGCAATCAAATAAGCGCCTACAATCAAAAACATCATTGGACCAGTCCAGGTCGAAAAAATGAGAGCAGGTTTTTCAACCCCAAAAACTGCGAGGAGTAATAGATAAAGACCGGAAGTATAACCCGGCTGAGTGATTTGAAAGCCCCAGAAAATTACGGTCATAAAAGAAAGCGCCATACATATCTGACCATTTCTTGCAAGTCCTGGGATATCGGCCGTGCCGATCAACAGTGCTACGATAATGCCTAAAATAAACCCTATTCTCGCTTTATTCATTCCCACAAATAAAACCTCCTATCTCTTACAACTTTTGAACATCCACAACCAATAAAATATCCATTTTAATAATTAAGTTTATGTGCAGCAAATTTAATTATTGTAATTTATTAAGTTATGGAGTATCCTTATGCTAATGAGCAAGAGCTTTTTGACAGCTCCTAAAAATCTTTTTCCCCTCCTTCCCTTTCGTCTCCAGCAATTCTCTTTCTTGCTTTTCATCATAGAACCAGCCCGTCTAAAAGGCAATTCAGTTAAATAAACACGTCATTCTTGTTAGGAATTTCCAAAGGTGAAAGCTTGTATTCCATTCTCGAATATGTGTATATAGCAAAATCGAATATAATTTAAATGAAGAAGGTAAAGATTTTAAAACAAATCTCATTTTTTTACTATTTGCTATCGTGTTTTAATTTGCACAGAAGGGCGGATTGAATTTATGAATCTTAATCAATTGAAATACTTTCTGGCCATTGTCAAAACAGGTAGCTTTTCAAATGCTGCCGATGATATGTATATCTCCCAATCGTCAATGTCCAAACAGATAAAAGCCCTGGAAACAGAACTGGGTGTCGATCTCTTCAAACGCGAACATTCCAAGGTCTATCTGACTGAAATAGGTGCGGAATTTGCCAAATATGCTGAAATGACCATCAAACAACACAACGATATGCTGCTTTATTTAGATGAATTTGCTACCAAGAAGTCCAATACTATTCGTTTTGGGTCAATACCTGTAGTATCCTCCTATGGTATCAGCGCTCAGATAGCCCAATTTACAACCAACTATAAACCCGATGTTAACGTCGTTATCGATATGCACGAGACCAACCAGCAGGAAGTTATGAAAGAGCTGTTTGACGGAGCCATCGACATTGCGCTGATACGTACTGATTATCTTGATGAAGTAGATGTCTTTGACTGTATTCCATATAAGAAAGATATTTTTGTTCTGGTCTGCAATCAAAATCATCCTTTAAGTACAAAAGAAGCTGTTTCCCTGAATGACCTGATAAAATACCCACTTTCACTTTTAGATACCTCATCGGTCATTTATACGATCGTTATGAAAGCATTTGAACGCCACGGCATCGAGAAAAAAACAAAATGTCTGACAACAAGGCACAAGATCCTTATGGAGATCCTGCAGACGGCGCCAAATATTTCGCTACTGCCGCTCAGTCTCGTTGACCTGACACTTTTCCCTCATCTCTGTACCGTTCCTCTAGTTGAAGAACTCACAAGCGATGTGGCGCTGATAAAACTCAAAAAACGCCGCCTCAATAAAATTACCAAGGATTTTTGGATCTATTGGCAAAAATATTTTCAAATGCAATAAATAAAAAACCACTGCTCAGCAGTGGTTTTTTATTGCTGATATTCCTGATATTTACCGCAAAGGAACTTCCAAAATTTTTCTGTCGTCGCATTCAAAGTTTTTTCCTTACGTTTAACGATGTAAACATTACTGTAGATTGGCATCGTCAGAGGGACATATTTCAGCCCTTCAATGCTGTGTCCTTCCTCCAGCATCCGTTTTGTAAAAAAGGTAATACCAACATTATTGGCCACCATCGAAAACACATTCCTATGCCGTGTCATCGTTGCCGCCACATTACATTCCTTGTTCACTTTCCGCAGCTTTTCCATTAAAATCCGGTAAATTTCCGATTTAGGAGAAATCAGAATGATTTTTTCATCCCGCAGCATCGAAAAATCAAATTCCTGCAGCTGTGCCAGCTCACTTTCCTGCGAACAAATCAGGCCGATCTCGTCTGTCATAAACAGCCGATGCTCATATTCGGGCAGCTGATCAAAACCGTCGCGCACAAAAGCAAAATCCACCTTATCGTTTTTTAAAAGCATCAGTACGTCTTTCTGTTCTTCTTCCAGAATATTATAATTAACGACCTGCCTGCGATTTTTTTGACTTTCTGAAACTCAGAAAGCAGCGTTGATATCTTATAGGAACTGACGATTGGAATCGAAGCGAATTTCACTTCTTCGATCGGCGTATCTTCAAAAGCCATCAGCTCCTGGTGCATTTCGTTTTTTGTCTCCAGCAGCTGCAGCGCATAATCATAAAAACACTGGCCTGCTTCCGTCAGAGTGATCTTATTACCGGTCCTGTTAAACAACACTACCCCAAGCTCGGTTTCCAAAGCTTTGATCTGCTTGGACAGCGAAGACTGAGAAATGTATTCTTCCAGTGCTGCCGACCAAAAACTGCCATGCTTGACAATAGCGACAAAATATCTCAACTGATTAAAATTCATTTCTCTCACCTGCTTTCACTCTACCCAGCCTGAAGCTGCTTATCTACTACGATTATACGGTAAACGCAGGCTTTTTCGTATTCCAATAGAGCATAACGTCTTGCCTTTATAGAATTAAAAGTTTATTAATGCAAACTATTGGTTATATCTTTCCAATATGTCAAAACAGCTTCGCTATTTAGAATAGCCTTCAAACTCCCACTCGTATTATGATGTTCCTAAGAGGAAATGCTGCTTGAACACCGGTGTCAGTTGGTGCAGCTCTGAAACCGGTCAAATGAAAACTGTTAGATATTGCAAAAAACAGTCTCCGCAAAAATGATTCAACTTTCTTGCAGGCAGCAGCTTCCCATTCACAGTACAGTATATTTAAGGAGGCTTTATTATGACTACTAAAATCAATGATTTACGTTCTGCACTCGACTATCTGCGTACCATCCCCGGACAGTTGGTGGAAACCAACGTCGAGGCCGATCCACGTGCCGAGATCTCCGGTATTTACCGCTATGTTGGTGCCAAAGGCACCGTTAAACGCCCGACTCGCTTAGGACCTGCCATGATCTTCAATAATGTTAAAGGCCATCCCGGCGCTAAAGTCGCTATCGGCGTACTTTCAAGCCGTGCCCGTGTCGGACACCTGCTGGGATGTGAACCCGAAAAGCTGGGCTTTCTTTTAAAAGACTCCGTATCCACACCGATCGCTCCGGTAGTTGTAAGTTCTGACCAGGCACCCTGTCAGGAAGTAGTGCATCTGGCAACAGAAGAGGGCTTTGATATCCGCAAGCTGATCCCAGCCCCTACCAATACTGAAGAAGACGCCGGCCCATATGTAACCATGGGGCTTTGCTACGGCACCGATCCTGAAACCGGCGATACCGATATTACTATCCACCGCCTCTGCCTGCAGGGCAAAGACGAAATATCCATGTATTTCGTTCCAGGCCGTCACTTAGACGTATTCCGTCAAAAATACGAAAAAGCCGGCAAACCGATGCCGATCTCCATCAGTATCGGCGTTGATCCGGCCATCGAAATCGCCGCCTGCTTCGAACCACCTACAACTCCACTCGGCTTCAATGAATTGAGCATAGCCGGCAGTATACGGGGCGAAGGCGTGCAAATGGTACAGTGCAAAACTATCAACGAAAAGGCTATCGCCCGTGCAGAATATGTTATCGAAGGCGAACTGCTGCCTGATGTCCGCGTCCGCGAAGACCAAAACAGCAATACCGGTAAAGCAATGCCGGAATTTCCGGGCTATACCGGCGCTATGAAACCAGCAATCCCGCTGATCAAAGTCAAAGCTGTTACCCACCGCCGTGACCCTATCATGCAATCCTGCATCGGTCCTTCCGAAGAACACGTCAATATGGCAGGTATACCGACTGAAGCATCTATCCTCGGCATGACGGAAAAAGCACTGCCAGGCAATGTCAAAAACGTATATGCCCACTGCTCCGGCGGCGGCAAATATATGGCCGTTATCCAATTCGTCAAAAAAGCTCCGCCTGATGAAGGCCGTCAAAGACAGGCTGCTCTGCTAGCCTTCTCTGCTTTCTCGGAACTGAAACACGTTATCCTGGTAGACGACGATGTTGATCTGTTTGATACCGACGACGTGCTGTGGGCTTTGAATACCCGTTTCCAGGGCGATGTCGACGTTATCACTATCCCAGGCGTTCGCTGCCATCCGCTCGATCCTTCCCAATCCCCCGAATTTTCACCTTCGATCCGCGATGTAGGTATATCCTGCAAAACTATTTTTGACTGCACCGTACCTTTCGGGCTTAAAGAGCACTTCCAGCGCAGCAAATTTAAAGAAGTCGATCCAGCCAAATGGGTTCCTGAATTATTCAAAAAATAATAGTAAAATAAAAATACCTGAAGCATTTATGCTTCAGGTATTTTTATTTTGTATACCTAATGCCAGCAGCTTCACTGCCTGCCACTGTTTGTGTCTCTCCGGACTTACTTCCCTGTCCCAAAATTCATACTTCAACTGGAAGAAATACTCCTCATAAAAACAGCTGACAGCAGATTGCCGCGAATAGTCTATTTTTAACGCTGCTAAAACGTCCAACAAACCGGCGCCAAAATATGGCAGCAACTCTTTTACTTTCCGTTTATACGTCCTGGTCTCCTCCTGAAAGCGAGCATAACACAAAGCAAACAGCGCCAGCTCCAGCAGCTCCTTAAAAGTAATATCGTCGCCGCTTACGGCAGCCGTCAGTACTGTTTCATAAATCAAACTCCGTACCGCTGCACTGGCGTGAAAAAACAAAAGAAATTCGTTCAGCGCTGTGCTGGCCTGCGGCGGTACATATCCCTCAGCAAGTTCACCACCACGCACATATGGTGCTAAAGCTGTGAAATTGCCGCTGCTCACAAAAGTCTGACCCATTTCCAGCAAAATTTCCTCCGGCGTCAACTGTAACCCATTCAGCAATCCACACGCCTCACCGTCCTGCAGATGTCGATAGATTTTCAACCCCTGCCGCTCCTCGCAGCCTGTAACCAGGCCATGCGGGCACTTCAACAAACCTTCCATATCAGTATGTCGCCCCCTTTTCGATAATCCTGCGGGCAAGAAACCTGTGCAGATTTATGATTGTCGTATGCTCATAGCCATATTTATCCTCTTCGTCAAAAGTTATCTTCACCAGCTCAATCTGATTCCTGCGGCAATAATCGTTCAACTCCCTTTCGGCCTGCTCACGGTCGTTGATCTCTCCATCCGATAATAGAAACAACAATCTCCGCTTCCCCTTCAGCACCTGTTCCTGCAGCAACCGCACCGCCGGCAGCAGATTAGTCCCCCCTCCAGACAACGGTACGATCGAAGTCTGCTCGGCTTTATCAATAAAACTTTTACGTACTTTGGCCCCGCCCTCAAAATCTATTATCAGTGTTCTGATACCGTCAAAATTATTAACTGCCGCCAAAATCTCGATCAGCGCTTCTGCATATTCACGTTCAAATCGGTACGTACTGCCCGAAACATCGCGTATGATCATAATATCTACCGATACCTTACGCCGCAAGTAATACTGATAAACCCTGCTTTCCTCCGCTGTTTTAGAGGCCAGATACGCTTCCTGCTGCTTTTTCAGGTTAACGTCGCCGTCATAAGCACCAATGATCTTCATCGACGTAAAGCTCTGCTTAAAAATATATTCCAGCTCGCCGATCTCGCGCCTGTATTTCCGTACTGTATCCAAAAAGAACTGTGAAGTGTCGCCCGACCTGCTTACCATACGCCCTACGCCTGCCAGCTTACCTGTCTGTGATGCGGCATTCTGCATTTTTGCTTTCAGTTCACGGATATGCTCTTTCCGTACAATCTCGTATAATTCTTCTTCGCTGAACACCTTCAGCACCGACATAGAGCCGGCAGTTCCTGCCGCAGCAGCTTTCTGCTCCCACACAGGTGTGATTTCTGACGTCATCCGCAATCCCTGCAGCCATTCTGTCAGCAAATCCGTCACCACGATCAAATTCTGCAGCTCCGTCCGTACCGCAGTCAAGGCCAGAGGTACCATAAAATCATAAAAACTACTGTCCCCCTGCGGCTCGATGATACCGTACTTCAAAAACACCTGTAAAGCTTCCAGCTGACCACGCTGAGGCAAATACTTCACAAGCTGCTCCAACTCCACATCCTGTGTCGTCATATTCAGCAGTGTCAGCAGCTTGCCAAACTCAGGCAGCTCACGCGCCAGCTTATACTCACAGAACGTCCTAAACAGACTTCTATAGATGCATCGGTATAAAATATCCTTCTTAAGTCGCTCCAAGTGCCTGTACCCCTCCGTCCCCGTAAACAACGCCGTCTTTTCATACCGCAAAACACTCAGTTCACTTACAACAAACGCATCAGTAAAACTCTCTGACGACAGTAGCCCATGCAAAGCTGAATGCTGCCATGCCTCCAGCAACCATTCGCAGTTGACAGCCAGCACATACCCGTCCTCACGACTTCCAGTACAGCAGCACAGCTGTCCGCATTCTGTGCCAACAGAGCCTTGATATGCAGCCGCATCAGCATAATATTCTATTTTAAAAGCCAGTTCCGGGCATAATACCGCAAAATTTTCCATAACAACCACCTTAAATAATTGAAGACTCAAGCTTCTCCTTCACCATCTGCAAATCATAAAAACCCAGGTCTACATCCAGATAATACATAAAGCTCTGCAAAATGATCTCTTTAAAAGTTAAGATTCCAATCGCGCTCAAGGCCTGCTCCAGCTCCATGATCCGCCTGTCTGTCAAATCAGTAACGCTTGCCGCCTCACAGCCCAACACCCTTTTTGCCAGATACCTCTTGATGCTTTCAACATTCCGATTATCATAAAAATAAGAATCTATCATCGTCTGCCGCCACTCTGGGCGCCGCAAAAGCTCCAAATTGCACAGAACTACGGCAATAGCTGCATTGCGTACCGACAGTGGATAAGTATTGCTGCGTACCTCGCGCATCAACTCAATAATATAACGCTTTAGGCTTACCGGTACAACATCGTTGGCACGGCACTCCTCCGCTACTATCTGTTCAACTATCAAAAACTCATCTTCCGCCGTCGGATAATCGAAATAAAATGAAACCAGACGCTGAGCAAAGCTCTGCGGCAGCTTAACGTTGCCGGAATATCTGCTGTCATTCGAGCAGAACACAATCCGAAAATCCTCGTGTGCATAAATCATCTTATCGCCGATCGCCGTTACCGAAGTCCGGTCCAGTATACTGTTGAACATCAGTAAAATCTCCTGTACCGAATGTGTCGCCTCATCGACGATGATAATGCCGCCACGCTCCATACAATCTGCCACAACTCCGTTCTTAACTGCCAGACTGCCGTTTTCCAGCCTCAGTCCCAAAATCAGGCTTGTTTTCGTCTGTTCTGGACTCAGCTGCACATAATAGGCTGGCACATTTTTAGCCAGCGCATACTGCCTGGCCAGGTTCATCGCGATAATACTTTTGCCGCTGCCCGAAGGTCCCACGATATAAAGCGGCCACCTGGTATGCTCAAGCACCGCGTAGCAGCGTGCCAAAAGCTGCGTCCCATCCTCGCCTACTATTTTTGGTATCTGCTGCAGATCAAGCTGTGTTTTCAGCTCTGCCATAATTTTTCACCCCGCAATTATATAAAAAAAGCGGGGGAGCTAACTCCCCGCCAATCAAGGACTTGTCCAAGCCCCAAGCAGCCATTTATTTCTTTAAAGGTGGAACCGGCGGAATTTGCTGTAAATTAGGAATATCTTCCGGTTTTAGTTTAAATACATCATGTACATGGATTTCTTCGGTAGAACGCCAGGAATAACTGCAGGTATCGCAGACATAAACTTCCCAAACATCGCCAACCGGGGATTTAGTCATAACTCTTACTGTATCAGCATCACAACGCGGACATTTCATAAAAATCTGCCTCCTTTATACCTCAAATTATCATTGATTTTTTTGTGCAGCCATAAAGTCTCTGAAAATAGCTTCCCATTTCGGGGTAGCCGGAGACGGTTTCAACAATTCAACAGAACGCGGATTCGGTTCCGGAGCGACCGGAGTAGTTGCATCGATGATCAGCTTGTCATGCATACCTGCCGGTACCGAAGACGGATCAAGCGGCATACCTGCACAATTCGGGATGATCGCAACATCCTTACTGGGTTTGACGCGGGTAGTAAGCGCCCACATAACCTGCTCCAGATTAAACGGATCGACAAACTCATCGACAACGATAATGACCTTGGAATAAGGCATACCATGTGGAGTAGACAGCAGACGGAAAGCAACACCCTTACCGAAGCCGCCGTAACGGACCTTCGTAGAAATGATAACGCCGATACCATGAGTATACATAGCATTGACTGCCTGCACTTCAGGCATAGTAGCTTTCAGCTGTTTGTACAGAGGAACACTGGTATTAAGAGCCATCAGGTAATCGATCTCAGTCCAGGGCATACCAAGATACAAGTTTTCAAATATCGGATTGGTACGATGTGTGATATGAGTTATCTTGATCTCGCACTGATTCCTGGCGCCGGAATAAGAGCCAGGGAACTCGCCGAACGGGCCTTCGCAGGTACGAACGCGCGGCATAATGTAGCCTTCCAGAATAACTTCAGCATGAGCAGGAACATACAAATGCTCAGCAGTATCAGCTTTAGTAATTTCAGTAGGAACACCATCCTGCAAGGCGCCGACGAATTCATATTCATTCTGGTCGTAATTAACAGGAGTGCTTGCCATAAAGCTTACAAGCGGAGTATTGCCCAAAGCGATAGCTACCGGTAAAGGCTCGTTGACTTCTTCTGCCTTAGCAAGCTGGATGGCGATATCATGAAAAGGCAAAGCCTGGATGCCGATACGGTCGATATCTTTGACCTGGATACGGTAAATACCGACATTCTGCTTATCCAGATTATCAGGTTCAGCCGGATCACCGGTAACAACGGCTGCTTTAGACAGGAAGAAACCACCGTCCTGATCATTGATTCTGTAAAGAGGCAAAACATCAAATAAATTGATATTTTCGCTGATGGTATTTTCCTTACACATTGCTTTTTCACGTGGAAGAATTACTGGCGGTACCGGGAATTTGTCCCAGCGGCGGTTCAATTCATGGAATTGTTCCTTTACAGGAGTGTCTTTAGGCATTCCCATCATCAAAGCATGATTAGCCCAGGAACCGTGAACGTTGGTTACAACAGAATATTTATAACCTTTCACCTTCTCAAACAAAACAGCCGGTTTTTTATCCATATTAGCGCAGGCACGTCCGGCAGCGCCAATATCAGGTTCCGGATCGACCTCATCTTTAACGCGGATCAGCTGCCCCTCTTCTTCTAATGTTTTTAAAAACTCTCTCAAATCTTTGTAAACTTTTGCCATGTTTTTGACCTCCTTTGTCATCGTTTCACTTGGTAAGGTTTACCCCTTGTCTATATACTAGAACTGACTGCTCCTAATAGCAATTCAGTTAGTTCGCAAGGATATGCGTTTTCGGAATTTCCAAAAAACTATCGCTGTCATTCAGTTTAGGAATGGCAGCGACCGGTTGTTCACGCCGCTTTTCACTTGCTGACGGACGTCTGCTTTTTACCCGTGACTGCCCTGCTTTCATACCGCATTTTCCACCGCTCACCAGTGGGCATTGCAGTGCCACCAGCACCATCCATCCAGATTTGCTGTCAACAGAAAAAACAATGGCGATACGGAAATAATATCCATACCACCATTGTTTTTATGTATTCTGTCGAAGTTTTAATAACTATTATCAGCACATTTTTACAGCCGTTTTAAATTATAAAAATTGAAAGACACAAATGCATTCCCTAATCAAAACTTCCAGATAAAATTGATATTACCGCTGAAGCCCTGCTTTTTGCCGCTCCAGCCCTGAAAGCCAATGTCGACAGCAGGCGCGTTCACATCTTTATTTTGAATGATATAACCCAGCTCCAACATACCGCTACTGCCTTTGATACTGGGTGCCGGCGTGCTCAGACCTTTGACCGTTGCTTTTGCTTCGCCGTCAAATTCGTATTCATACGCCAAACCTGCATAATAAGTACCACGCTCACCGTTTTCTTTGCTCAGACGTGCTCCCAGTCTGGCACGAGTGCTGTTAACTGCGTCAAAGTCATAAACTTCTCCATTACCGGCACCGCCTAAAGTTACACTGTCACCGCTTTGGTGCGTATACAAAAGCTTGGCATAAATATCTGCTTTTACAGTATCGTCCAGTTTGCTGACCCTGCCAATACCAATATGAGCTCCGTAGTAACTGCTGCTGCTGTCATAGCTGGCATATACTTTTTTGCCGCCGGCACCTATCAGATCGCCGCTGGCGTAATCAGCATCCATACGACCGTAACGCAAACTGCCTTCATAATATAAACCGCTGTTATTATCCTGACGCACTATCATACCAATACCATAATATTTAGTATTACCGTCAGCGCGGATGCCACTGTCAAGCTGACTGGTGTAATTGCCCCAGCCGTATTCCAGCAGCGGGCCATAGGTCAGTTTACCGGCATTATTTTGTATGGCTTTGGCAAACCCCAACGCCAGATTATAACCCCGCATATCGCTGTAAGAACCGCTTTTATAACGCATATTGCCTCCTCCAGAAGCTCCGAACATTTCCGCGCTGCTGCTGCCAGCTGTCTGTACAGCGTTGGCAATACCGCTGCCGGCCACCGTATCTGCACCACTGTTGACAAACGCGGCACTGGCAATCTGCGTCTCTACCGGAGATTTGCTCTGTTCCGTTGTTTTGGCAGGAGCTTTATCCACTGTAGCAACGATACTATTACCGCTCAGATCAGTTGTAAATTCGTACTCGATGCTGACGCCCTGCTGCAGCCTGCCATAAGTAACGCCGTCAGCTGTTATACCGTTGCTGTTGGTCAGCAGATTTACCATATCACCGACCTGCAAGGTACTGGTCGAACCTGCCATACCTACGTTGACATTGCTGCCGGAAATATCAGTACCTTTATCATCAGTCAAGGTCAGTATCGTATCTCCATTAATGGTATCCTCCTGTAGATAAAAATTTAAATTCTCAAAATTTGCTATATTTTTCATTTCTAACCCTTTAGTTTGGAGGTTCAATGTATTTCCTGTACGTTTATCCTTAGAAGAAGTTGTATTATCGCCACCATAAATTATTGTATCAGCGCTAAAGACAGGCTTTTCTCCGCTGACGGCGTTTATTGTGATAACATTATTTATCGCAGTTCCATTGCCGCTTCTACCACCTGCAATAACCTCACTGTTTATCTTACCACCACTGATAGTTATTTCATTGCCATCTGCCGGCTCACTTGTACAATATCCGCCATAGATCTTACTGTTTATTTCGCCGCCGCTGATAATAACCTTATTACCATTAGCACTGCCATCTGCCGTCTGTCCACCTTTAACGCCTTTACTTATCGTTCCGCCGCTGATTATAACACAGTTTTCTATCGCATCACCTGACCAACTATAGCCACCGACAACGTTATCAATTTTTCCGTCTGTTACAGTTACCCAGTTCTTTTCGGCTGTATTGGCATCATTGACATAGCCACCATAAACATTTTTCATTTCCGTAGTACTGCCGCCGACTGCAATTCCATTTTCTTTAACTTTACCATATTGGGAATAAGCACCATAAACTTTACTTGTGAACGTACCACCATTGATAATTACCTGATTACCCGTTGCTACATAATCATTAGTGTTTTTGCACTGTAGCCGCCATAAATTCCATCAGTCATCGTATTTGTATTTGTAAAAGTTCCACCGTTTATTGTAACAATATTATTATTGCTTTTATTTTTTTTACTATTTCCGCCATAAATCTTATTACTGAATGTACCTTCTGTTACTGTTACTTTATTACCTTCTGTATATCCATTTTCTGCAGCACTGCCACCAAAAACCATACCTGTTATTGTACCACTCTCGATAATCACTTCATTACCGGCAGCATTGCCCTCACCATTGACAGCTCCGCCGTAAACGGAAGCATCTATTGTGCCGTTCTTAATAGTCACTTTATTATTTACAGCATTGCCCAGCTCTGTATCTCCATTAGCGGTCAATACCCCACCTTGCAGAGTATTTGTCACTGTCCCGCCATCAACAATAATATGATTATTACTAACATCATAATCACTGCCAGCACCGCCATAAGCATTTGCAATCGTACCAGTTATTGTTACTGTATTATTTGTAACAGCCGCCTTATCATCCCTACCGCCATAAACTTTTTTCCCACTATTATCTTCAGCAATCACAACTGTAGAACCAGTTGGATTCTTGTCGCCCATATATTCATCATCTTTAGTCCAGCTTTCACCGCTCCAGGTTCCGCCACTGTTAGCTGCATATACGGGCATCAGATTACAAACTCCCAGCACCACCCCGGTCAGTAATGTTGCTAAAATCCTTTTACTCAAAAGTTTTTCTTTTCCTGTCATTTTCATCGCTCCTAATAATTTTTCACTTGCCTTTGCGATCTCCTGCAGCACCTGCCACTCAGTTTACCACAGCTTATTTAACTTGGCTGTCCACCGCTGCAGCAAATATACCTTTATAACAGGCAGGATTACAGACATCAACCTGTTATAAATCCAACTTCCTGTTATTTTAATTTTTGTCCTGCTATTTCACCCCTTAGAAAAACTTACTTATATCCTCGAAATAATTACTGCGGAACTGATATTGAGATTATTTATATAAACTAACACTAAAATTACCATCATCTTGGCTGTTCTTGCCCAACTGCAGACGGATATTGCTGCCAATATACGGAATGCAGCTTTCATCGTACATACTTCATTCCAGCCTTTCCCAATATTTGATTACTCTTTAAAACTCACAACAAAAACATTGTTTCTTTTGTTTAAATTTGAAAACATTTGAAATTATTATATTTATAGCAATTATAGCACACTTGTACCCCCCCGCAAGACACTTCTTTTGAGTCTGTATAATACTTTTTCGAGTCTTGGGGCGCATTACGCCAGCGGCTTTAAAACTATCGGCGTCTGCACCTTTTTTAGTTTCTAAAATCCGCATACTTTGCCGGTACAGCTCTACCACTGCCAACAAAGCTGCCTACCTGCCACCAAAACACTGCTACTAAGTTTTGACCTGGCTTTTAAACTACTCCTCACTTTGCTCTCAACACTCCTTTTACATCCTCGCAAAGGCATAAAAAAACCGCCTGCTAAAGCAGGCGGTTGGAAAATAATTTCATTTCAATTTATTTGTAATTATATTTAATAAATTGAACATATGTTATAATGTTTGTAATACAGATAAATAAAATTCGCAATACGGAAGTGATCTCTTATGAAGAAATTTATAACTGTCACCCTCGCATTTATCATTGCTTTATCTATTCCTCTGGCAGCCTACGCTGCAACTTATATTGGTAACCGCAACAGCTGGAAGTTTCATTATCAGGGCTGTCGCTGGGAACGTAAAATGAACGAAAGTAACCGTATTTATTTTCCCAGTCGCCAGGAAGCAATCAATATGGGTATGGCTCCCTGCAAGGTTTGCCGCCCTTAAATATGTTATAGGCAGCAGCTAATATCCCTAAAGTAAGGTTTCTAACCTGCTTTAGGGGTATTTTATTTTACAGAAACATTTTTCCTGCTTTAAAGTAGGAAAAACTTTACTAAAAAATAAAAAACACTGCAAAATTTGCAGTGTTTTTGTTTTTTAGCTTTGTAATTATGCTTTTAAACTGGCAATCGCCGCTTTGGTATCAGCAGCGCCATAAACATACGAACCTGCAACCAGTACAGTCGCACCCGCTTCACGTACCAGTTTGGAGGTTTTATCGTTGATGCCGCCGTCTACCTGTATCTCTATGTTCAGGCCTGCATCGTTGATCATCTTCCGCAGCCGGGCGATTTTTGGTACTGTGGTTTCAATGAAGCTTTGACCGCCAAAACCGGGGTTGACGCTCATCAAAAGCACCATATCCACATCCGGCAGAATCTCTTCCACCAGGCATAGTGGCGAAGCCGGATTCAAAGCCACGCCGGCCTGCATACCTTTGTTTTTGATGTATTGCACACAGCGGTGCAGATGTTTAGTAGCTTCGGCGTGTACTACTACCATATCCGCGCCGGCATCGGCAAAATCGTCGATATATTGCTCGGGATTGTTGACCATCAGGTGACAGTCAAAAAAGAGATCGGTGACCTTACGGATATTTTTAACGACCGGCGCGCCAAAGGTCAGGTTCGGTACAAAGGCACCGTCCATCACGTCGATATGCACCCAGTCGGCTCCGGCAGTTTCGATTTTTTGATTTCGTCTGCCAGATAAGCAAAATCGGCAGATAAGATTGAAGGCGCTACTTTGATCATTTTCTTCCGTCCTTTTCCTTTTTGGATTTTATTTCTTCTAAAATAGTCAGGTACGATTCGTAACGCGACTGCGCTATCTCTCCGGCTGCCAGCGCATCTTTGACGCCGCATATCGGTTCGTGCGTATGTGTGCAGGGCGTAAATTTACATCCATCTTCAAAGCCTGCAAATTCGCGGAAACATGCAGCCAGTTTTTTATCTTCCAGTTCTTCTAAATTCAAATTGCCAAAACCGGGAGTGTCTGCCAGATAACCGCCGGCAAAAGGCAGCAGGTGTGCAAAGCGCGTGGTGTGTTTGCCCCGCCCTATTTTTTTTCGCTGACACTGCCTGTCACCAGCTGCATACCGGGTTCGATAGCGTTGAGAGTCGATGACTTGCCCACGCCGGAAGGTCCGGCAAATACAGTTATTTTACCGTACAGCCGATCTTTCAGCTTGCCAACATTGATTCCCTGCTGCGCAGAGATCGCATAGACCTCGTAGCCCGCCCGTTTATAAACAGCTTCGATCTCGGCCACCAGCCCCGCCGGTGCCAAGTCGATTTTATTAAGGCAGATAACGGCCGGGATACCAGCCTGCTCTGCCAGTACCAGCAGCTTATCGGCCAGCAGGTAGCTGAAATCGGGGTTGATACAGGCAAATGCGACGATGATCAGATCGACGTTGGCGATAGTCGGCCGCAGCATAAAATTGCGTCGCGGCAGAATCCTGGTAATCATACTTTCGCCGTTATGATTGGTTTCAAATTCAACTATGTCGCCAGTGCAGAGTGAAAACCTGATCTGCTTAAGCTTGCCTTTGACCTTGCAGGTGACAAGCTCGTCGGTACCGCTGTCGACATAGTAATAACCGTTATAGGTTTTGATGATTCTTCCCTGGCCGATACTCACAGATTTTTCTCCTCGACCATTTTATTGTTACAGAAGAACTGCACTTTGCCGCTGCCGGTAACTTCCACTTTTTGGCGTATACGTACGCCGGCTTTCTGCGCGCCCTGATAAACAGTTCTCTGTCAGTTGGCATCGATCAGGATGATCTGCACATCCTGGGTACCGCTGCCCTGGGGCACGACGAATTCGGCATATTTATTGACGCTTTGCGGATGACTGCCGGATGATACCTGCAATACAACTTTACCGTCGGCGGCAAACTTAGAGCCTGCAGGCGGTTCCATACCTACTATGCTGCCCTCACTGCTGCCGCTTTCAACATAACGTACGGTAATATCCATGATACCTAACTCGGTCAGGGCTTTTTTAGCATCATTCAAGCTGCTGCCCATTACGTCCGGCATCGACAGGTCTTTGGGATCGCGGCATACAACCAGATCTACCTTCGATCCCTTCGGTGTCTTGTTTTTAGCCTTTGGGGCCTGTTCCAAAACAGAATCGGCCGGTTTGCCTGCCACAAATTTATAAGTTACAACACCAGTTTCGTAACCCAGGTCACTTAAAAACTTTTTGGCATTGTCCAGCTTTCTTCCAATCAAATCAGGCATTTCCAGCATTTCCAGGCCTTTGCTTACTACCAAAGTGATCTCGCTGCCTTCCTTACGCTTACTGATGCCTTCCGGTTCTTGTTTGATAACGTAGCCCGGAGTCACCTTCTCGTCATATTCTTCGTCCAGTTTTACAGTAAAGCCCGATTTTTCCAAGGTTTTCTGCGCTTCCACTACCGATTTACCAACTACGTTAGGCACATCAACTGTTTTGCGGCTGAACACGTTACCGACCATTAAAAAGACAGCGGATAATATAGCGACCAGTGCAAACAGCTTGATGTATTTGTTCCGGCGTTCCCGCCTGTTGATAGCGGCAGCTTCCTGCACTATCTCGTCAGTACTTTTGTTGAAGGCCGGTTTCATGATAATGGTTTCTTCAGGAGCGCCTTCCTCGTTATCGTTGGCCCAGTCGTAAATTTTTCCGGTAGGCTCGGCCAGCTCGTTTTTCGAGATCGCTGTAATACCCAGCATTTCGGCATAATCTTCTTCAACGCTTTCCTGCAGCATTTTAGTTTTGATATTATAAAGGTCTTGCCACATTTCTTCGGCGGTCGCATAGCGGTCGGCCGGGTCTTTGGCAAGCGCTTTGTCAATTACTTCCTGCAGCGAATCAGGCAAGTCTGGATCATAGCTTTTCAGCGGCGGCGGCGTTTTTTCGAGGTGCATCATCGCCACAGCAACGGCAGTTTTGCCGTCAAAAGGCACGTGTCCCGTCAGCATTTCATACAAAACGATGCCCAGTGAATAGATGTCGGACTGAGCCGTTACGGGACAGCCGCCAGCCTGTTCTGGCGACAGATAATGCACCGAACCTATCACAGACGATGTATAGACCATCGTCTGACTGGTGACCATACGCGCGATACCGAAATCGGCGATTTTAGGCGTCATGCTTTTATTGATAAGGACATTATGCGGTTTGATGTCGCAGTGAATAATATTGCGGTTATGGGCATGCTGCAAAGCGGCAGCCAGCTCACAGGCAATATGCACGGCCCAGAAAGGTTTGAGTGGGCCCTGCTCCTCTAAAATACTTTTCAATGTTCTACCATCTACGTATTCCATAACGATAAAATACAAACTGTTTTCTTCGCAAACGTCAAAAATATTGACAATTGAAGGGTGGATCAGCCTTGCGGCGGACTGAGCCTCGCGGCGGAACTGTTCGAGCAGGCTTTTATCGTTATTGAACTGAGCGCGCAGTATTTTTACGGCGACTTCCCGGTCCAGCAGCATATCCTGTGCCAGGTAAACTTCCGCCATACCACCGACGCCGACAGGACGCAGGATCTTATAACGGTTATGTAAAATTTTTCCTACCATATCTGTCATGATCTGTTATCCTCCTCGGTCGGGGTCAAGTCTATCAGGATCAGCGAAATATTATCTCTGCCGCCGTTGTCTAAGGCAGCTTCCAGCAGCACTTCGGCAGCTTCGGCCGTCTGATGTGCCTGCAGAATCTCGCTGATCTGTCTGTCATCCACCATATCACTTAAACCGTCACTGCATAAAAGCAGCTTGGTATCTGCTGTCAGCTCCAGAGTAAAGCAATCTACTTCCAGCTCGTCTTCGGCTCCAACAGCGCGCAGAATGATATTTTTCTGCGGATGCTTAAAAGCCTCCTGTGCAGTGATCTCGCCGTTGGCCAATAACTCTGCGACGTAAGAATGATCGCGGGTGACCTGCTGTAAAGTGCCGGCACTCCATGTATAAAGTCTGCTGTCACCTACGTTGACCGCATAAGCTTTACCGTCTGCCGCCAGATATACTGCCACGAGCGTCGTGCCCATATCATGATACTGTATTTCATTTTGAGCCATCTGCCTGATATGCTTATTAGCCTGCTGCACTGTTTCACGCATGGCGGTGCATAACTCGGTGCCAGTAAGCTCCTTAAATTTTTCCGCTTCCTGCTGCAAAACCTGTAAGGCTTCCCTGCTGGCGGTTTCTCCGGCTGCATAGCCGCCCATACCGTCAGCCAGCGCAAAAAGCTCAGGTCCTGTTGTCAACAAAGCATCTTCGTTGACAGTTCTTACCATGCCCACATGGGTTTTACTGATAACGAACATTGACGAACCTCCTAACTTTATAGCTTATGTCTGTTTTTGTCACTAATAACGCCGCTGCTTTCAGTCCTGCTGCTCTTGGGCAAACCTGGCGCGCAGCTGTCCACAGGCGGCATCGATGTCTTTGCCCATTTCCCTGCGGACGGTGGCATTGATTTTATGTTTCTGCAGTACCTTTAAAAATGCTTCAACCACTTTTTTTGATGGGCGTTCAAAGCCTTTTTCTGGCACTGGATTGGCCGGAATCAAATTGACGCTGGCATGTTTGAACCGCAAATGATTAGCCAGCAGCTCGGCTGCTACAGGGCTGTCATTTTTGCCGGCAATCAGAATATATTCATAAGTCACCTGCCTGCCGGTATAACCGACATAAGCTTCAGCAGCCTGGATGACGTCCTGAAAAGGAAAACCTTTGTTGACCGGCATCAGCTCGGTTCTGAGCTCAGGCTCGGCTGCGTGCAACGAAATTGCCAGATTGATCGGCAGTCCCAGCTGCGTCAGCTTTTCGATACCTTGGATAATACCGCAGGTAGAAATCGTCATGTTCCGGTAACTCATATACAGCGTATTTTCCTGATGCAGGAACTGCAGTGCGCCGATAACGGCGTCAAAATTAAGCATCGGTTCGCCGCTGCCCATAACGACAATACGGCTGACCTTCTTACCTTCTCTGACCAGCATACTGTTAAAAATATAAACCTGTGCTAAAATTTCAGCGGCGGTCAGATTACGAATGCAGCCGCTGAGGCCGCTGGCACAGAAAGCACACCCCATATCGCAGCCGACCTGGCTGGATACGCAGACGCTGTAACCATAATCATGGCGCATCAGCACGGTCTCGACCGAATTGCCATCCGAAAATTCGAGCAGCACCTTGCGGGTCAGATCGTCCTGCGATACCTGCTCGCGCAGGATTTTAAGCTGCTGCGGCAGGAGCGTAAAGTTTGCTTCTAAGATCGCGATATCCGCTTTGGAAAGATTGCGCATCTGATCAAAAGCAGTTACGGATTTTTGGTATAACCATTGATAAACCTGAGCCGCGCGGAATTTCTTCAATCCAGCAGCCACCAAAAGTTCCTGTAATTCAATTAAAGATAAGCCAAAAAGCTCTTTTTTCACAGCCTACTCCTTACGCACCAAAGCGCAGATATAGAAACCATCGGTACCATCGCGCTGCGGCAGCAGCTGCAATTCGTCCACTGTTTCACCTGTCAGCGGGTGCTGAAAACCGGCATACTGCCAGTTGGGATTATTTTCTAAAAATTCAGCGGGGATGTAATGATTTTCGGCCTGCTCTAAAGTGCAGGTACTATAGACCAGCCTGCCGCCAGGTTTGACATAACGGGCAGCATTGCGCAGAATATCGCGCTGCAGCGGCGGGAAAGTTTTCAGATCAAGCTTATTTTTCTTCCAGCGTGCTTCGGCACGACGGCGCAGTACGCCCAGCCCCGAACAGGGAGCGTCTACCAGCACGCAGTCTGCCATTGACGCCCACTCAGGCTTAAACTCTGCCGCATCCTGCAGCGACGGCTCAATGATCGTAATGCCCAGCCGCCTGCTGTTTTCTTCGATCAGCTTGATTTTATGCTCGTGGATATCAGTAGCGTAGATAACGCCTTTGTTTTGCATCAGCTGCGCTAAATGGGTCGTTTTACCGCCCGGCGCACTGCAAACGTCGATAACTGTCTGCCCGGGCTGAGGTGCTAAAACCGGCGCTACCAGCATCGAGCTTTCGTCCTGCACATAAAACATATCGTTGTATTTACTGAACAAAACACTGAGCGCCGGGATCTTGGTACAGACGATACCATCTTCGCACCATTTGGAAGGTTCGGCCTCAAAGCCATCCTCCTGCAGACTCGCCAGAAGTGTTTTGCGGTCACTCACCAAAGTGTTTACACGCAGTGTCAGAGGCGGTGGCTCGTTATCAAAGCGGCACAAAGCCTGCGCCCCTTCAAAACCGAATTGTTTGAGCCAACGTTTTACCAGCCAGTCCGGATGAAATTCTTTAAGTGCTAAATACTGCCTGGGATCTTTTTCTGCATCCGGATAAACGATACTTTCCTTACTGCGCACCGCTCCGCGCAGCACGCCGTTCACAAATTTTACGATGCCTTCATGCCCGAACTTCTTCGCCAGATTAACGGACTCGTTACAAGCAGCAGAGGCCGGTATGCGTTCCAAAAAATAAATTTGGAAAACACCCAGCCGTAATATATTTAAAATCATCGGTTCGATTTTGCCAAGAGGACGTGATACCAGCTGCTGCAACAGCCAGTCTATAGTGCCTTTGGCCTTCACCGTGCCGTAAACCAGCTCGGTAATGAACCTTCTGTCCTGTTCGCTATGATTTTGTTTGCTCAGCGCCTTGCCGAGCGCTATATTGGCGTAAGCCCCATCTTTGAAAACGCTGTTGATCACCTGAGCCGCTGTTAAGCGGGCATTTGGCAGCATGTTCACAGCAGTGGCTTGTTCTTTAATCTTCGCCATGCTTTTCCTCAACTTCTAAAAAGTCTAATACTGCGGCCTCCACACGTTTGATATCGACGCGGGTATTGAAGCAGGGCCCGAAGGGGCGTTCATTGAGCACGCCGACTACCGGCAGCGGAAACACGTCCTGGATACCGCTGGTCAGATCACGTTCACAGGCCACAGCCACAATAGCTTTCGGTCTGATCTGTTTGACCATTTGCCGGGCCAAAGTTCCGCCTGTGGCTACTGCCATGTGGATACCGTATTTATGGGCCAGCCCCAGCATATCGCCAACGCTGCAGCCACCGCATTGACGGCAGTTTTCGATATTACGGGTGATCTTATGTACGCAGGTATCCAGCTGGATACAGTGCGGGGTCAGGATCATAATGCGGTCGGCAGGAACTTTGACGCGATGCTGCTTGACCAAATGATTACTGACTTCGATAAAAGACTGCTCTATCTTACTGCGCGGGATATCAAAAATTCTGCCTAAAACAACGGCGAAGGGGAATAAGATATTCACAGCCTTCCAGGCCCAGAAGTAAAAGATCTTCATGATGGGCACACCTAAGATAGCCAGTACGATACCGGCAACACCGGCCAGCAATGCTAAAGCAATAGCGATACCGATGCCGCCGAACACCACAGGCAGCTTGGCGTTGATTTGTTCCAAACCAGGCAGAGCTACGCGCCAGGCCATATAAATGACCATCGCGCCAATAACGGCGCTGGCCAGAGTCAGTGAAACAAAGACCCTCTTTTTAGGCTTAAAAACATTTTCAAGTTCAATCATTACTTACCCCTCGATATTACCTAATACAGTGCCGGGCTCTACACCGCGGCCATTGCAGAAAACTTTGGCTTCCATACGTTTTTTCGATTCCGGCTGCACTTCCAGCACTTCCAAGGCACCGCTGCCGCAGGCAACTATAAAACCTTTTTTCGTTACAGACGTAACTGTCCCTGCTGGTGCCGTCTGCCCCTCTGCCGGAACTGTTTTCCATATTTTCAGGTTTTTGCCGTCCGGCAATCTGGTAAATGCGCCGGGAGCCGGATTAAAGCCCCGCACCAAATCGTGTATTTTAGCGGCCGGATTATTCCAGTCGATTTTTTCCATTGCCCGGTCCAGCAGCTTGGCATAGGTTGCTTCAGTCTCATTTTGTTTTTCAGGCTTTGCCGCACCTGAGGCAAGCTCGTCTAACGTTCGCACCAGAAGCTCAGCCCCTTTGACCTTCAATTCGTCATGCAGCTCTCCCATCGTCATTTCACTGCCTATAGGAACGATAACTTTACTGAGCATATCGCCAGTGTCCATGCCGATATCCATCTGCATAATCGTTACGCCGGATTCTTTTTCACCCTGCAAAATCGCATAATGGATCGGTGCCGCACCGCGATATTTCGGCAGCAGCGAAGCGTGTACATTGACGCATCCTAAAGGCGGCAGTGCCAAAAGCTCCTGATTGAGCAGCTGCCCAAAAGCGGCAACGACGATGATCTCTGGCCGCAACTCACGCAGCTGGGCAATAACCTCAGGTGTTTTGACCTTCGCCGGCTGATACACAGGTAAACCCTGCGATAAAGCGTATTCTTTAACAGGCGTCATCAGCATTTTCTGCCCGCGCCCTTTAGGACGGTCGGGTTGCGTAACAACGGCAGCGATTTCGTGCTTACCTGATTCCACCAAAGCCTGTAAAGTTCCTACGGCAAAATCTGGTGTACCCATAAATACAATTCTCATTTTGATCTCCTTTAGCTTGCCGCCTATTCTATGCCGACAGGCACTGTTTCTTTAGGTGTCAGTACGGTAGCTTTATCAATAAACAGGATACCGTCCAAATGATCCAGCTCGTGCTGTACAGCGATCGCCAGAATGCCGTCGCTGGCAAGCTTCATACGTTTGCCTTTACGGTCAAAAAACTCACATTCGATATATTCGGCGCGTTCTACTTCGCCTTCAAAATTAGGCACCGACAGACAGCCTTCGCCGCCGACAACGGAACCTTCCCTTTTGGTGATAACCGGATTGATAAGCTCGATCAGGCCTTCGCCAACGTCGATAACTACTATTCGTCTGGAAACACCTACCTGAGGCGCTGCCAGGCCTACGCCGTCTGCCGCGTACATGGTTTCCGCCATATCGTTCAGCAAACGGACTGTTTTTTTATCTATACGTTCTACTTCTTTTGCCTTTAACCGCAGCACTGGGTTACCGGCAACAATGATATCTAATTTAGCCACGGTCGGACCTCCTTAATTTTTCGCACCTTATATTATACCATAAAATTCAAACTGCAGGCAATTTCTAAACTACGCTGACAGGGTCGACGTCAAAAAAGACATTGCGGCATTCTTTAAATTCAGAATTCCACAAAGCACGCTTGACCAGCTTCATCTGCGGACATTTTACAAGAATGTTCATGCGGTACAGGTCACGTACCTTGGCAACAATAGCAGGGAACGGCCCCAATACCAACAGTTCCTGTTCAGGATGTTCCAGCTGCAGCGTCTGCAGAAAATTAACGATCCGCTGGGCCAGACTGCTGCCACGCACTTCTTCCTTATCCAATACCGTAATTTTCAAAATTTCGGTATAAGGCGGATATCCCAGCTCCTGCCTGATTTCCAGTTCGCTGGCGGCAAAAGCGTCGTAATCCTGCGTCGCCGCCAGCTTGATAACTGGATTATCCGGGTCATAGGTCTGCAGGACCACATGGCCGACCCTGTCACCGCGCCCGGCTCTGCCTGCAGCCTGTGTCAGCAGAGCAAAGGTTCGTTCCGAAGCTCTGAAATCAGGCAGATTCAACGTCGAATCTGCCGAAAGGATACCCACCAGTGTTACGTTAGGTATATCATGTCCTTTTGCTACCATCTGCGTACCTAAAAGCACATTATATTCACCGCTGCTGAAAGATTTAAGAATATCCTCATGCGCGAATTTTTTGACAGTCGAATCCTGATCCATCCGCAAAATCCTGATTTCCGGCAGTTCGGCAATTTCTGCTTCTGCTTTCTGGGTGCCAGTACCAAAAAATCTGATTCGGCGACTATGACAGTTAGGACATTCGTCCGGGATCGGGGCGGTATTCCCGCAGTAATGGCAGCGCATTGCTTCACCGGCACTATGATAAACCAGCGCAACAGCACAATGCGGGCATACAATACTTTCACCGCAGTCACGACACATCACAAAGGTTGAAAAACCACGCCTGTTCAGCAGTACTATAGCCTGCTCTCCCTGTACCGCCGTCTGCAGCAATGCATCGTTTAGCGCCGCCGAGAGCACAGATTTATTCCCCCGCTGCAATTCCAGCCTCATATCGGCAATTTCAACATGCGGCAGCATACTGCCGTTGGCACGCTGCAGCAAACGCAGATGTGTATATGTTCCCTGGCGCGCTTTATAAAAACTTTCCAAATCAGGTGTCGCACTTCCCAAAACTACCGGAATACCGCTCAGCTGCGCCCTTTTCAGGGCTACTGTCCTCGCATGATAATTGGGCCGCTCGTCCTGCTTGTAACTGCTCTCATGTTCTTCATCAATAATTATCAGGCCCAGATCGCTGAAGGGAGCAAAAACAGCTGAGCGTACACCGATCAGCAGCTTGGCACTGTTAGTACGCATTTTATACCACACATCGGCACGTTCATTCTGTGACAGTTTGCTGTGGGCAACCGCAACTTCATCGCCGAACCAGGCCTGAAAACGTTTAACGATCTGTGCCGTCAATGCTATCTCTGGTACCAGCAGCAGAACCTGCTTGCCTGCTTCCATTGCCTGAGCTGCCGCCCGCAGATAAACCTCTGTCTTACCGCTGCCGGTTATGCCCTGCAGCAAAAAAGTTTCCTGATGCGGCTCTGTAATAGCACTGCCGATAGCCTCAACAGCCTGACGCTGCTCGTCTGTCAAATGCAGACTTTCCTTCAGCTCCGTCCTGTTGGCATAGCTGTTGCGCAAAACACGTTGCTCACTCCGTTCGCTCCAGCCTTTCTCACATAAGATACGCAGTGTCGCAGCACTCACCTGCACTGACGCCAGTTCCTCCCCGCTTAGAGGGCGTTCGGCTTCTGCCAGCACTTCCAAGGCATGCATCTGTGCACGCAGACGTTTATTATATGCTACCAGAGCCTCACGTCCTGCCTTAGTCACAACAAAGCAGATACGGGTCTTGATTTTCAGTTTATTTTCGTAATCATAAGCGATCAGCTTACCTTCATCGTTATAAACAGCCTGCCGCTTGATGCTGGTTTTACCTGGAATAAACAGCCGCATCGCCTCAGCCGGCGAACACAGATAATATTCGGACAGCCAATTTGCCGTTGCCAGCATTTCCGCATCAAACCAGGGGCGCGTATCCAGTGTCGCCAAAATTTCTTTACATTCGTATTCTGCCGGAGCAGCCGCGGCCAACGATGTCACAAACCCCTCCACTGTCTGATACCCAAACGGCACCACAACACGCCAGCCCACATCAACGTGGTCCAGCTGCGGCGGTACGGCATAGGTAAATTGTTTGAACAAGTTTTTTACAGGCAGGTTGATTGCCACATTTATATATTTCATGTAATGCTCCATTACTGTAAACTTTAACTTATTATACTTCTACTATTTAAATGAAAATTCCTTTATTTTTCCTACGGACAACAGTTTTTATACTAAGATAAAGAAAGTCACAGCTCCCGCAGAAGCTGTGACTTTACCAATATTTTAAATTACAAGCCTGCCTGTTCTTTCAAGGAAGCGGCTTTATCCGTACGCTCCCATGGCAGATCAATATCAGTACGTCCCATATGGCCGTAAGCAGCCGTTTGTTTATAGATCGGACGGCGCAGGTCCAAAGCTTTGATGATCGCAGCCGGACTCAGCGAGAAGTTTTTGCGCACCAGGTCAGCGATCTTATCATCGTCGATCTTACCGGTACCAAAGGTATCTACCAAAACAGATACAGGCTGTGCCACGCCGATAGCATAAGCCAGCTGAATCTCACATTTATCAGCCAGTCCGGCGGCAACGATATTTTTAGCAACGTAACGTGCGGCGTAAGCAGCGCTGCGGTCTACCTTTGTGGGGTCTTTACCCGAGAAAGCTCCGCCGCCATGACGTGCCATACCGCCGTAGGTATCGACAATGATCTTACGTCCGGTCAGACCGGAGTCACCCTGCGGGCCGCCGATAACAAAACGGCCGGTAGGATTGATATAGTATTTGGTATCAGCGTCCAGCATTTCTGCAGGTACGATCGGTTTAATAACATGCTCCATAATATCAGCGCGGATCTGCTCCATCGGAATTTCAGGCGCATGCTGAGAAGAAACGACTATAGCGTCGATACGTACGGGCTTACCGTCGTCGTATTCAACTGTAACCTGAGTTTTGCCATCAGGACGCAGATACGGTAAGGTACCGTTTTTACGAACTTCCGACAACCGACGGGCCAGCTTATGAGCCAGACAGATAGGCAGCGGCATATATTCTTCGGTTTCGTTAGTAGCGTAACCAAACATCATCCCCTGGTCGCCGGCGCCTACCTCAGTTTCCTCTGCTTTGCCTTCTTTAGCTTCCAGCGCTTTATCAACACCTAAAGCGATATCGGCAGACTGCTCGTCGATAGAGATCAGCACGCCGCAGGTATTACCGTCAAAACCATATTTAGCACGGTCATAGCCAATATTGACTACAGTTTCACGGGCGATTTTCGGAATATCCACATAACAGTTTGTGGAAATCTCACCGACAACATGGATCTGACCGGTTGCCACCAAAGTTTCACACGCAACACGTCCCATCGGGTCCTGTTCTAAGATAGCGTCTAAAACCGCATCAGAAATCTGATCGGCGATCTTATCCGGATGTCCTTCTGTTACAGACTCAGAAGTAAATAATTTTCTCATAATTAGCCTCCTTTAGATAAAGTACACATCATCAATCTGCCTGCTTACTAAAAAAGCGCTCTCATAATGAGAGCGCTGCGTATTATTGTTCAGCATTCTCATCTCACGAATTATCGCAGGACTTAGCACCGTTTTGCAAGACTTTCACCTTACAATGGTTGCTGCGGTTTCACAGGGCCATTCCCTCCACCAGCTCTTGATGAGTAATATTCAATTACAATGCTTATTATAGCGGAACAACTTTCAAATTGCAACAGATTTTACAAAAATCTTTCATTTTTACATCCCGAGGCCTACAAAAGCTTATTTCTACGCCCTTTGAACGAGTTATACTATTTACGATTTGCGCAAACGCAGAACAGTATTCAAAAGCTCTTCTGCAACTTCTGCTTTGGTCATTTGCTCCAGCTCGCGCACTTCGCCGTCCGGAAACAGGAATTTAACGATATTGGTATCAGAGTTAAATCCTGCCCCCTGCAAAGTAACATCGTTAGCAACGATCATATCCAAATTCTTTTTGCAGATTTTTTCTTTTGCATTAGCAATCAGATTTTGAGTTTCGGCGGCAAAGCCTACCAAAAACTGTTTTTCTTTACGTTCGCCCAGAGCTTTTAGAATATCAGGGTTTTTATCCATTACGACAGTTAAAGCGTCGTCAGTTTTCTTTTTGATTTTCTGTTCGGCAACATCATGGGGTCTGTAATCAGCCACAGCAGCAGCTTTGATCACTATATCCATGTCGTTGTAAGCTGCCAGACAGGCGTCCATCATCTGCTGCGTAGTTTCAACCTGCACCGTTTTGACATTAGCAGGCGGATTCAGCACCGACGGCCCCGAAACAAGCGTCACCTCGGCACCGCGGTCAGCAGCGGCCTGCGCGATAGCATAACCCATCTTACCGCTGGAGCGGTTGCCGACATACCGTACCGGGTCGATCGGCTCGCGGGTACCGGCAGCAGTTACCAAAACACGCAGATTTTTCATATCGCCACAACTTCTGGCAAAGAAAGCTTTGACAAATTCCACGATCTCACAAGGCTCAGGCAGACGTCCCGCACCAGAAGTACCACAGGCCAAAAAGCCTGTCGCCGGGGCCATCACAGTTACGCCATGCTTTTTCAGGCAGGTAATATTTTCCTGCGTCAAAGCATTTTCATACATACCTGTATTCATCGCCGGACAGACGATGATCGGTGCCTGAGCGGCCAGTAAAGTTGTAGAAAGCAGATCGTCGGCAAGACCGTGCGCCATTTTCGCAATGATATTGGCAGTAGCCGGAGCTACTACAAAAACATCAGCCCAGTTTGCCAGAGCGATATGCTCAACATTAAATTCCTGGTTACTGTTCCACATAGAAGTCGCAACAGCGTTGCCGCTGATTTCCTTAAATGTCAGCGGCGTAACAAACTGCCGGGCATGCTCTGTCATAACGACACGCACCTCGGCCCCCTGCTTGCGCAGACGGCTTACCAGATCGACAGCTTTATAAACGGCGATACCGCCAGTAACGCCTAAAACGATTTTCTTTCCTTTTAGCAACAAGGCACTAAGCCCCCTTATCTCAGCGTACTTTACGCTCGTAAGTAATAACGTCGTCAGCGATCTCGCGTAAAGCGGTGCTTACTTCTTTCTGAGGCATATTCTGATTGCCTACCGTCAGTTCACGGGCACGTTTGGCAGCTAAAATCACCAGGGTGTATTTACTGTCAACTTTCTCTGCTAAATAATCGATAGAAGGGTCAACCATACTCATATTTCTCTCTCCTTATGTGCCGCATGGCAAATTTCATTGATAATAAAATAAGTTCTGGCAGCACGGTAACGTTCTGCTTCCATGATCGTCAAAACTTTGCTGGTAGCTTTCTGCGCCACATCATTGACGACTATATAATCATATTCGTTGGCATAAGCCAGTTCACCTGTTGCCGAAGCTAAACGGCGTTTAATAACGTCTTCGCTGTCCGTGCCGCGTTTATAAATGCGCGAGCATAATTCATCAAGTGACGGTGGTACGATAAACACAAATACTCCATCAGGAAAGCGTTTTTTGATCTGCATCGCGCCCTGGATATCAATCTCCAAAATAACATCCTTACCCTGATTCAGCAGTTCCATAACATAAGAACGGGGCGTACCGTAATAATTTCCATAAACCTCGGCATATTCCAGCAGTTCTCCCTCTGCGATCATCTGCTTTACTTCTTCCACAGATTTAAAAAAGTAATTCACGCCGTCAACTTCGCCGTTACGCGCCTGTCTGGTAGTAACTGAAACGGAATAAGCCAAGTCGGGAAGCTTTTCCCTAAGCATCTGACAAATCGTTCCCTTGCCGGCTCCTGAAGGCCCGGACAAAACTAATAATAACCCCTGCGGCTTCACGATTAGCCCACCTTCCGTTTTATTTATTCTTCGTCTTCGTCGTCAGTCTGCACTAAACGGTTGGCGACTGTTTCCGGCTGCACAGCCGATAAAATAATATGACCGCTGTCAGTCACGATAACCGCTCTGGTTCTGCGGCCATAAGTGGCATCAATCAGCATACCTCTGTCGCGCGCTTCCTGAATAATCCTTTTGATAGGAGCAGATTCAGGACTGATGATAGAAATGATCCTGTTGGCAGCTACAATATTGCCAAAGCCAATATTGATCAATTTGATATCCATACTTTCACCCTTTCCCCATTACTCGATATTCTGGATCTGTTCCCTGATTTTTTCTATCTCAGCTTTGATCTCCACAACAACTTGCGCCAAAGTATAATCGTTGGCTTTGGAAGCAATGGTATTTGCCTCGCGGTTGAATTCCTGGATAAGAAAATCGAGCTTGCGACCGACAGGCTGATCTGCATCAATGATCAGCCTGAATTGTTTAATATGGCTTTTCAGTCTGACGATCTCCTCAGTAATACTGGTACGGTCAGCAAAATAGCGACTTCCTGCAGCAATCGTTCCGGTTCAATGACCTGGTTATGTTTCGCAAGCATTTCGTTGATCCTGTCGCTCAGGCGAATCTGATATTCTTCAACTACCTGCGGCGAACGTTCTTCGATTACTGCCAGTTTTTCGGCAATCAGATCGGCACGTTTAATGAAATCACCATAGATATTACTGCCCTCGGTCTCACGCATAGCGACAAGATTACTGATAGCCTGACGCAAAGCCTGTTCCAGCTTCGGCCAAACACTCTCAACGTCAAAAAACCTTCTTGTGCATTGATCACATCCGGGCAGCGTGACAAATATAAAATTTCCGACTGCTCGTTAAGCTTATAGTCTTCACAGCCGATAGCGGAACCAACATCACGCAAAGCGTTATGATACGCCAGTACCAAAGCTTTATCTACTTTAATCGAAACGTTTTCTGTATTGGTATAAGAAGCATTGATAAAAACATCGATGCGTCCACGATTAACAGATTTTAAAATAGTCTTACGGATTCTGTCTTCTACCGGATTCAAAAAACGCGGTAAGCGAATAGCTACCTCGTTATAACGGTGATTTACCGTTTTCATTTCAATCGTTACTGAAAACTGCTCGTCTTCATATTCACCCCGGCCGAAGCCAGTCATACTTTTCAGCAAGCTAAAACCTCCTAAATTTTATGATGATTCATTTTATTTTAATAACGCAGGATCCACGGCAAATTCTCGTCCGCCGCAATAAGCGTCCTTAATGACCAGTAAATAAGGTTTGTCAACATTGAATTCTGCCTGATCAAAATAAAAATTATACTGCAGCTGGCAGATCTTCTGCTTTACTTCCACAGACTCAGATTTGACATCCGATTTCGTTTTCTGCTCCAAATCGATGTCTGCAGGCTTGATTTTATTTTCCTTCAAGGCATCCAGCTGTTTTTGCAGTGCTGCCGCTTTTTCCTGGATCGTTTCCATCCGATCCAGCTTTTTCTGGACCTCCACATCAACGATAGGCTTATTGACCGCCTTGTCAAGATATCTGCCGTCTAAATAGTCGCTGTGGTATGGTGTGACAAAATTCCCATTTTGCACAAGCTGCACTTCCAAATCTTTTTCATTCAGAATTATCGGTGCGTTGATCACCGCACGTATAACTAGCACGCCATCGTAACGCGCTACCAGTTCTTTAGCATTCTCCACACTGATACCGGCAGCCTCCTGCGTTTTTCCTGCGGTATCCAGAGCCGTCAGCAGATAAGGAGTATAAACTATGATCCTTTCCTCTTCACGATAAGGATTGGTTTCAAAACTTTCAGCAATTACCCACGGCTGCAGCATAACTGCGTCATTTTTTTCACCCTGATAGCTTTTACCATAGGCAATAGCCGCTTCTAAATTCTGATCAGTAGCTGGAAGCGCCGCTTCTGCCTGCAGGCAAAAGACAACCAGGCACAGCACCAAAAGCAGATTTTTCATAATCGTATCCCCTTCCGATTATTTGCTAATCGCGAAATCTGTTGTATACTTATTCTTGAACTATTATTATATCTTATTCTGCTTTCACGTGCAAATCAAAATCACTAAAAAACGAAGTAAAAAGGAGCAAATCAATGAATTTAGAAGGTTTGACCTTGCATATTTTAACAAATAAACTAAAAGAAGAGCTTTTAGGCGGCAAGATCTACAAGGTTTTTATGCCCTCATACGAGTCGCTGCTGCTGCTTGTAAAACGCGAACGCGGTACTGCGGCATTGCTTGCTGATTTCAGCTGCGGTTCACCGATGCTGTGCCTGCCGAATAATTTACCCGAACGTCCCGAAAGTCCTCCGGCTTTTTGTATGCTGCTGCGCAAGCATCTGGAAGAAGGCCGTATAACCAGAATCGAGCAAAGCGGTCTGGATCGTATCATTACCATAGATATTGATACAATCGGTACCGCTAGACAAATAGTTACTAAACAACTGATTTTTGAACTGACCGGCAAAAACAGCAATATCATTTTTGCCGAAAACGGTCTGATTTTCGACAGCTTGAAGCATGTTAATAAAGCAATGAGTTCTTTCCGGCAGATCATGCCTAATCTGCCTTATCTTGCGCCGCCTCAGCAGACCGGCCTTTCTATTTTAACAGCTCCAGCTAATGCAATCATTGAGGCAATGCACGAATTTAAAACTAAAAACAGCTTAGCTGCTTTGATCGCTGCCACTACAGGCATTGGCAAAATAACTGCATCCGAGCTTTTAGCTGCGGCTGGTATAGATAGCAACACAACTGCTTTGACTGCAGAGGAAGAACAACGTCTCGCCAATGCAATCTATTCATTACAGCAATCAGCTAATCAGCAAACATCAGCGCCGGTATATGCTGTCATCAGCCGCACTAATCAGGTCAAGACTATTCTGCCTTTTGCGCCCACGATTTTGGAACCAGGCTGTAATACTAAACAACTGCCAGATATCAACAGTGCGCTTAATTATGCAGTCACCCTGACGCCAATTCAACTACCTGAACAGGAAACACTGCAAAAATTAGTCATCGGCGAAAGTCAGCGTCTGGAAAAGAAGCTGCCGGTTTTGGAAAAAGATCTGCTTACCGCTGATAAAGCTGAAGCACAGCGGATGATCGCCGATACCATCATGGCTAATATTTATCAGATCAGCAAGGGACAAAGTTCCTGCCAACTGCTTAATATTTATGACAACGAGCCGCTTGAAATCCAATTATCCCCCTTACTTTCACCTACTGAAAACGCACAGGCTTATTATAAACGGTACAATAAATATAAACGTGCACAAAGCGAAGTCCAAAACCAAATTGAAACGACCAGGGAGATGCTCAATTACCTGGCTTCCATTGACGCTTCACTGACTACGGCAACAACCAAGAACGAAATTGCTGAAATAAAACAGGAGCTTATCACCGCAGGACTGCTGCAGAATCAGGGCAAAAAACATAAAGGTCAGGAACCAAAATCGGAGCCGCTGCTCATAAAGCTTTCCAAAGAAACGACCTTATATATCGGTAAAAATAATAAACAAAACGACTACGTGACTTTTACATTAGCACGCGGTAAGGATCTGTGGTTCCATACTAAAAACATTCCCGGATCACATGTCATCTTAAAAACAACGCTGCCCCAGGCAACGGCAAGTGATATTGCAGCAGCAGTTCTACTGGCCGCGTATTTCAGCAAAAGCCGCAGCGGCAGCAAGGTACCTGTAGACTGTACCGAGCGGCGTTTTGTCAAGAAACCCAATGGCGCTAAACCTGGGTTTGTGATCTATACCGATCAAACAACCTACTATGCTACGCCTGATGAAGCAGAGGCTCAAAAACTTTTAAGCAAATAATAAAAACACCTGGTTTACCGACCAGGTGTTTTTATTTTACCATGATTATTTTTACAATATCTTTAAAGCCAGCAGCCCTAAATATTCCTTTAACGCCATTGCAGAAAGCTCCAGCGCAAACCCCTGCGGCATAAAGCTAAAAATACTTAGCTGCATTTTTCCGCTCAGCTGATAATCACAGGGAAAAGGCACTATGTCCAAACCTTTATCCGCAAAATTCAGTACACTGCGCGGCATATGAAAAGCAGAGGTCACCAATACGATTTTCTGCCACTGCTGTTCACGGCACAACGCAGCAACATTAACAGCATTTTCAGTTGTATTTCTTGCTTCGGTATCAGTAAAAATCTGTTGTGGCGGTACACTCAGCTCTAGCAGCACTTTTTCTGCCACTGTAGCTTCTGTACCACTGTCGGCAAAAACCTGCCCACCGCTGATAATGATCGGGATATCTAATCGTTTCTGCAAACGCACCCCGGTGATCAGTCTATTCATAGAGACCGCCGACAAGGCCTCTCTACCACTGATATCAGGCACATCCCTGACCGCTCCGCCACCAAGAACAACTACAGCATCAGTTTTACCGATTATTTTTTCCAACGCCGGAGGAACATACTGCTTTTCCAGTCCCTGCATCAGCATTCCGGCAACAGGAAGAATCGAAAACAGATATAAAGTGACCGTTACTGCTGTTAAAGGATAACGAAGTCTGCTGCGTTTCTTAAAACAATAACCGCACAGTAAAAACAGCATTACAATAATACCGCCGGGCGGCAGCAGCCAGCCCGAAATAAACTTATGTACATACAGCATATTACTTACATTCCTTTACCAGCATCTCATACATCTGTCTGAAAATCTCCGGCTGTAAATTGATCTTATTTAAAATCGTATAACGCTTACGGACTTCTTTGGCAAACATCCAGGCTTTGATAAATTCTTCTTCAGTAATATTCAAAGTTTTTGGGCTAACGGAAATATCGTAAGCTTCCAGAAAATCCAGCAGAATATGATGGTCACGTCCCTGAAGACGGCAGGCTACGACACTGCCAAGAGCTACCAAAATACCATGTGGGATATTATGCTCAAACAGCTCATCCATAGCGTGACAGAATAAATGTTCCGACCCGCTGCAAGGACGTGAATTACCAGCTATCTGCATCGCCAGCCCGCTCAAGACCAGTGACTGGGCCAGCATTTGAATCCCGGGAACTGTCGTCAGTGATTTAGCCTCAGAATATAAAAAGCGAAGTAAACGCCGTTTCAGAAAGCATATAGGCAAAATCGTTAGGACGATCGCTGTTTTCTTCACAACCCAGCTTCCAATCATACAGTGCCGTATAATTACTGATCGTATCACCGACACCGGCTTTCATCAAAAGCCTCGGCGCGTCAAAAACAATATCAGTATCGATCAATAATCCGTCAGGAATTTTAGAAGTAAAAGAATGTTTGCGGCCGTTTTCTGCAAACAATACGGAAACAGGAGAAGCAACGCCGTCATTGCTAAGTGTAGTCGGTATCGCTATATAAGCTACGTTGGCAACAAAAGCAGCATACTTGGCCGTATCCAGTGCTGTACCACCGCCCAAACCAATGATCAGGCTGATATTGTTCATTGCTACCTTTTTAGCAACATCAACAGCAAAATCAAAGGAACTCTCCTGAACGGTAATGATTTCAAAATCCAGTAACTGTTTCAATAGAACAACGACTTTTTTCTCTAAAGTCTGTAAAAGTCCGTCTGTCGTTAAAATCAAAGTTTTGGTATGAATAAGTTTAGGCATATATAAACTTAGATTTTTATTGAGGTCCTGAACTGCGTTTTCTTTGACCTGCATAAACAACGGCAAGGAATAATTACTCATCATTTAACCTCCCGGCGTAGTTTTATTAGCATATTATCTATTCCCTATTATATAGCAAAATCATTGTTACTAACAGCATTATTACTAAAACAAAACAATATTTTACAAAACTCTGTCACCTTAACAGGAAAATAAAAAAGCCTGCCGAAAAGGCAGGCTCTGATACTCAAAATTATTTACGGATACCAAGTTTAGCAATGATAGCGCGATAACGTTCGATATCTTTAGCCATCAGATAGTTCAGCAGACCACGACGTTGACCAACCATTTTCAGCAGGCCGCGACGGGAATGATGATCTTTTTTGTGTTCTTTCAGATGCTCGGTCAAATATTTGATGCGTTCGCTCAAAACAGCGATTTGTACTTCCGGAGATCCGGTGTCGCCTTCATGACGTGCATTTTCAAGAATGAGTTGTTGTTTTCTTTCAGCTGTTAACATTGTAATTCCTCCATTTTTTATAATCCCCAAAGCATAGAGGTCGTTGGAGAAGCGAGCATCCAAGCCTTGGTTAAAGTACTTATGTAGTATACCACACTTGACTTTTAAAGACAACTATTTTTTGTAACATTGGAAATAATTTTTAATATTTTCGCGGTCTTCAGTAATACGTGCTTTCAGCTCATCAATACTGGCAAACTTTTCTTCACCACGTATATATTTATAAAAGTAAACAGTGATCTCCCTGCCATACAGATCGCCTTTAAAATCAAACAGATTTACCTCCAGACGTGCATGCTCCACATCGCCAAAAGTAGGGTTATTGCCGATATTGGCCATACCGAAATACAGCTTATCGCCTACCTTGACCTTGACCGCATAACCACCAGTTGCCGGCACAGCAGTTTCACTGCGCTGCAGTTCGATATTCGCAGTTGGAAAACCAATTGTCCTGCCGCGCTGCGCCCCATGCGTAACTATACCGGTGAGCGCATAAGCACGCCCCAGCATCTGATTAGCATGCTCCACATGCCCTGCCTGAATCAGACTTCTGATGCCAGTACTGCTGATAACGTTTTTACCGCATTTGACCAGTTGCCTGATAATCACGGTAAAGTGATCGTGCAATCCGGTACGCTGCAAAGTATCTGTTTTACCGCTGCCTAAAAAACCATAGCTGAAATTTTCACCTACTACTAAGCATCGATAATTAAATACAGCCAGTTTTTTCAAAAACTCATCCGGCGATAATCCAGCTAAATCATGATCAAAAGGTACGTTCACCAAAATATCAACGCCTAATTTTTCCAGGTATTTTATTTTTTGCTGCTGCGTAATAATTCGCACTGGCACTAAATCAGGCTGATCAAGGATAAGGGATGATTGCTGAATGTAAAAACAATCAGCTTCAAACCATGCTTTTGGGCATAATCACGTGCTGTTTTTATAATATCCTGATGACCTAAATGCAGCCCATCAAAAGTTCCCAAAGCAATAACACTGGGACTATATTCAGTTTTCACAGCTTCTAATGAAGTAATGATTTCCATATCTGCCTCAATCTAAATCATTTCCGCATCTGCTTGAAATTGTTTCAATATTTTTTCAGCTTTAACGAGCTCGGACTCTGCACTGCCAATGCCAAGAAAATCACCTGTAATCGTTTTCAAGCGGTATGTACCGTTTGAAATGCCTCGCACAGTGGTCTTTACCCCCTGAGTAATCCGCAGCGCCTGCTTATCTGTCAAAACCAGTTCCTGTAAATCCTGCACTGCTGCTTCGGCAGGAAGCAGATAAGCATACGGTGCAGCGGCAATTTCTTCCAGAGTTTTGGCCTCTGACAGGTAAAAATCTCCTACCTGTTTGCGTAATAAAAAGCTCATTGTGCCGCACATACCAAGTTCTGCCGCAATATCCTCCAGCAAAGTCCTTACATAAGTTCCTTTTGAACATACAATATCAAGTGTTAAAGAAGTACCAGTTTTATGAAGCAGCTCTAAAGCATCAATAGTAATGCTCCGTGCTTCCCGTTCAACTTCAATCCCCTGCCGTGCCAGCTGATAAAGCTTCTGACCATCTTTTTTTATAGCAGAGTACATGGGCGGAATCTGTTTTTGTTCACCGATAAATTTTTGCAGAGTTTCTTGAATTTCGGCTTCAGTAACAACACGAACCTCTGAACTGGCAATGATCGTACCACTGTCGTCTCCTGTGTCTGTCTTGATACCGAATTTCAGTTCAGCCCGGTAATTTTTACGGCCTTCGACTGCATATTCCAACAGCCTTGTTGCCGTACCGATAAAAACAGGCAGTACTCCCGCGGCATCAGGATCAAGTGTGCCGCCGTGTCCGATTTTCTTAGTTTGCAAAGTCCTGCGCAGAAAGCCGACCACATCGTGAGACGTCATTCCACAGGGCTTGAGTACATTCAAAATGCCTGATGTCATACTAATTTTTCCTTTAAGGCTTTCAAAAGCTGCTGCTGCGCTTCAGGTAAAGCAGCTTCGATAGTACAGCCTGCCGCGCGCAGATGACCGCCGCCGCCGAAGGTAATAGCGATTTCAGAAACATCAAGGTTACGAGACCGCATACTGACACGGGTAACAGCTTTTTCCACAGCTTTAAACATAATAGCAACTTCGACGCCTTCAATATACCTTGGATAAGAAATGAAGGTATCTGTATCAACATCTTTGTCATACATTTCGTTATTAATAGAAATATATGCAATTTTACCATCAGCATCAAAGGTCAATGTTTCCAAAACCTTTGTCAGCATCTCGATATTAGAGCGCGGCTTAATCTCCATACTGTCAGAAATTTCATTGGGTTTTACCCCTATTTCCAATAAAGCTGCAGCTATCCGCATCGTTTTCGGCATCGTATTAGAATATTTGAAAGAACCGCAGTCCGTATACAGCGCCGTATAGATACACGTTGCCATCTCCAGATCCACTTCAACTCCTAATGTATCAATCAACTCATACATAATTTCACCGGTAGCAGCCGCAGCTGTATCAAGATACAAATAATCGGCATATTCGGTATTAGAAATATGATGATCGATATTGAGTGTTTTAGGAGCACTGACACACTGTGACACGTTACCGGCTCTATCTAAAGAACTGGCGTCGATCACGACTAACAGATCCGCAGCTATCCGCTCATCATTTTGAAAACGGACAAAGCTTTCGATACCGGGTAAAAATTTATAGACCTTTGAGATTTCATCATCAACAGTCACAATAACATCTTTCCCAAGCTTCTGCAAAGCTTTCATCAAACTCAAAGCAGAGCCCAGCGTATCACCGTCTGGGCTCACATGAGAACATAATACTATTTTATTGGCAGCCTGCAGTAAAGCGGCTGTTTCCTGCAGGGAACAATGCTTACTCATGCGAGGGACCTTCCTCTTCTTTGATTTTCTTCAGCAATCCCTCGATATGTGCACTATACTCCATCGAAGTATCTTTTACTAAAATCAAATTAGGAGCAAAGCGGAGGCGAATCCGCTTTGCTATTTCCGTACGCATAAATCCAAGTGCTTTATTCAATCCCTGCCAGGCGGCTTCATGATCCTTTTCCGGACCATAAAGGCTGACATATACTTTAGCAATGCTCATATCGTCAGTAAGCTCAACATCGGTAATGGTAACAAACTGGATCCGTGGATCTTTGATATCCATCAGCAGCATTTTACTAAGCTCCTGTTTGATTGCTTCCTGTACTTTTTCTACTCTTAATCTAGCCATAGTTCACCTATTCGACGGCGACTTCTTCCATAGTGAAGACTTCGAACACGTCGCCTTCTTTCAAATCGCGGAATTTTTCCAAAGTAACACCGCATTCATAGCCTGCAGCGACTTCCTTCACATCGTCTTTGAAACGTCGTAAAGTGTCGATTTCGTCTTCGTTGATGACGATACCGTCTCTAACTACGCGCACTTTGGAAGTATTGGTGATCTTACCTTCCAGCACATAGCAGCCAGCAATCAGCATTTTCGAAATAGTGATCATCTGACGAACCTCTACACGGCCCTGGATAGTCTCCTGGAATTTCGGTGCCAGCATACCTTTAATAGCAGCTTCAACGTCATTCAAAGCGTCATAAATAACGCGGTAAGTACGAACATCTACCTTCTCTGCTTCCGCTGCTTTACGGGCGTTAGCATCAGGACGAACATTAAAGCCGATAATGAGGGCATTGGCGGCCGAGGCCAGCATAACATCGGACTCGGTAATAGCACCTACACCAGCATGTACAACAACGACTTTAACTTCGTCATTTTTTATATTCTGCAAAGAAGAACGCAAAGCTTCGATAGTACCTTGAACATCGGCTTTAACGACGATATTCAGGTCTTTAATCTCGCCCTCTTGAATACGTTGGAACAAATCATCCAGCGAAACTTTGGAATTCTGCTGAATTTCTTCAATACGTTTTTTCGCAACACGCTTTTCAGCAACACTGCGGGCAATCTTTTCATCAGTAGAATCAAGAATATCACCGGCCAGCGGCACATCGTTTAAGCCTAAAACCTCTACAGGCGTAGAAGGCAGTGCTTTTTTGACTTTTTCACCACGGTCATTGACCATTGCACGCACCTTGCCATAAGCAGTACCGGCAATAATAGTATCACCGATCTGCAAAGTGCCGCGCTGAACTAAAACAGTAGCGACAGGACCGCGGCCTTTATCAAGCTGCGCTTCAATAATCGTACCATGAGCAGGCAGACTTGGATTAGCTTTCAGATCCTGCATTTCTGCAACCAGCAGAATCATTTCCAACAGTTCGGAAATACCTGTTTTCTGATGTGCGGAAACCGGAACCATGATAGTATCGCCGCCCCAGTCTTCCGGGATCAGCTCATGCTCAGCAAGCTGCTGTTTTACATGATCCGGATTAGCTCCGGGACGATCCATTTTATTAATGGCAACGATAATAGGTACCTTTGCTGCTTTTGCATGGTTAATAGCTTCGAGCGTCTGCGGCATAACACCGTCGTCTGCAGCAACTACCAAAATAGCAACATCTGTTACCTGTGCTCCACGCGCACGCATAGCTGTAAAAGCTTCGTGACCGGGAGTATCAAGGAAAACAATCTTTTTGCCCTGATAATTAACCTGATAAGCACCGATATGCTGCGTAATACCGCCAGCTTCTCTTGCTGTAACATTAGCCTTGCGAATAGCGTCAAGCAGAGAAGTTTTACCATGGTCAACGTGACCCATAACAGTGATTACCGGCGGCCTCGGCAAACGTTTAGCCGGATCATCTTCCACTTCCGGAATTTCAGTCGGATCATCTTCAGGCGGTAACGCGGCAACTTCGACGTCAAATTCACTGCCGACCAACAATGCCGTATCAAAGTCGATATCCTGATTGATAGTAACGATCACGCCCAACATGAACAAAGATTTGATAACTTCGCTGACTTCACGTTTCAGCAGGTTGGCAAAATCTTTGACATTGATAGTTTCGCCGATCTCTACATAAGTAGGTTTCTGAACCTCTACTACAGGCTGCTGCACGCGCGGAACATTATTATTGCCGCCCTGGCGTTTATTACTGCGTCCCATATGATTATTACTGCGGTTAGGACGGCTGTCTTTAGTTGCATAAGAACCTTTGATCTGCGGTTTATCTTTACGGGCATTTTTATTAAAAGGTTTATTATTGGCACCAGCAGGGCGAGCAGTATTGGCTTGCGGACGCTGTGCACCGGTACCGCCTTGCTGCGGACGTGCATTATTATTGTTATTCATATTTCCCTGTTGCGGGCGCGCATTACCCTGCTGCTGCGGGCGCGCTGCGTTAGCATTATGCTGACCAGGCTGCTGCCCGCGCGGGCCTATATAAATGCCCCCCTGAGGACGCTGCTGCGGTCTGTTTCCCTGCTGCGGGCGTTGTCCCTGTTGATTATTGGGACGATTTTGCGTATTAACGCCCTGGTTAGGACGGTTTTGATTAAACCTCTGACCTTGATTTTGGGTATTAGGACGTTGCCCCTGCTGTTGCTGTGGGCGCTGACCTTGTTGGTTGTTAGGACGATTCTGCTGGCTGATGCCCTGATTAGGACGGTTTTGACCTGCGTTCTGCACCTGCTGATGATTAACGGCAGCAGGACGCGGACCCTGATTATTAGGACGTTGTCCCTGATTGTTGGGACGCTGACCCTGTTGTTGCTGCGGACGCTGTGTATTCGCAGCGGAATTCGGTTGAGTTTGCACCTGCTTCGGAGCAGCTTCAGCCTGCTTAACCGGCTCTTTTTTCACTATATGTTGCGGTGCAGGAGCAGCCTTCTTCTCCTGTACAGGCTTCCTGTACGAGTTTTTCACTACCAAATCTCTAACCGTATCGTCTACAGTGCTTAACGTACTTTTTACCTGAATGTTATTTTTAGCTAAAATATCGATTACTTCCTGGTTTGTTTTACCAAGTTCTTTTGCTATCTCATATACTCTATGCTTACCCATTCATCCACCTCCAAGCGTATTTATGTCATATATTTTTATTTATCATATTCGCAAAGCTGTTATCCAAAACAACTACTGCGGTTCTTTTAGCCTTGCCAATCGCCCAGCCCAGTTCATCTCTGGTCAGGCATTCAACCACTGGTGTATCAGACATCTCTGCCATAAAATACATATCTTTTTTAGAATTTTCAGCAGCATCTGCGGCCACAAGCAATAGCCTAGCTTTACCGTTTTTCAGAGCAGATCTTACAGCATAGTCGCCTGATGCCAGTTTACCTGCTTTCTGTGCCAATCCTAAGGCAAAAGTCACACCATTATTCGCCATCAGGCAAATCCTCCAGCAATTTGGCATAAACTTCTTCGCTGACCGGCTTTTCCAAGGCCCGTTCCAAACGTTTTTCCTTCACTGCTTTTGTGATGCATTCTTTAGATTGGCAAACATAAGCTCCACGACCTGCCTTTTTCCCAGTCAAATCAAGGCTTATCTCACCTTCCGGAGAACGTACTATTCTCAGCAAAGCTTTTTTCTCTTTCATTTCATTACAGCCCACACATTTACGTTGAGGGATCTTTTTAATCTTCGTCTGCTTCATAGGCTACACCAACTTCTTGTGCTCCCTGTTCTGCTTCTTCGGCAGCCTGAGATTCACTTTTGATATCTATCTTCCAGCCTGTCAGCTTCGCTGCCAGACGTGCGTTTTGTCCTTCTTTACCAATTGCCAGAGACAACTGATAGTCAGGCACTATAACGCGGCAGATTTTTTCTTCTTCCAGAACTTCAGTACTGACAACCTTAGCTGGCGATAAGGCATTAGCCACATATTGGTCAGGCTCGGAACTGTATTTGACGATATCGATTTTTTCACCGCGCAGCTCATTAACAATAGTCTGAACACGCATACCTTTATGTCCAACACAGGCACCGACCGGATCAATATTCTCATCCTTAGTATAAACGGATATCTTAGAACGCATACCAGGTTCACGAGCTACTGACTTGATCTCGACCAATCCGTCGTGAATTTCAGGAACTTCCAGCTCGAACAGTCTTTTCAGCAATCCCGGATGTGTTCGGGAAACCATAATCTGTGGGCCTTTGCTGGTCTTTTTTACTTCCACGATATAGGTTTTCATCCTATCATGATATTGATAAATTTCTCCGGGGATCTGCTCGTTAGGAGTCAAAATAGCCTCGGCCTTACCTAAATCAATATAAACATTTTTTTTTCCATACGTTGAATGATACCGGTTACGATATCATTCTCTCTGCTGGAAAATTTCTCGAAAACCATGCCGCGTTCTGCTTCACGGATACGCTGTACAACAACCTGTTTGGCATTTTGTGCTGCAATACGACCAAAGTTACGTGGAGTCACCTCAGTTTCTACAATATCATCGACTTCATAGCGAGGATCTATTTTACGGGCTTCCTCCAGAGAAATCTCATTAGGATCGTCGCCTACCTCTGCCACAATATGACGCTGTGCATATATGTGAAGTTCACCTGTTACTTTGTTCATATCAACACGGACATTCTGGTTAGAACCAAAATTCTTTTTATAAGCTGTTACAAGAGCTTCTTCGACCGCCTGGAACAGGAGTTCCGGATCAATCCCCTTCTCTTTTCCCAATTCCCCTATTGCCAGAATAAAATCTGCGTTCACGTTTCTTAATCCTCCTATACTTTATAATCTTTAAAAATCAATATGCGGTCTGATCATTGCGATAAGTTTTCGGTCAATGCTGACCGGATTTTTGGCTTCTTTTCCCTTGATAATCGTTTTTATTTCTATTGTCTCATCGCTGTGACTTATTAAAATTCCAACCAGGTCTTTTAAGCCTTCCCACGGAGCAAAAAAGGAAATATCAACTTTACTTCCATAAGCTGCTGTAAAATCTTTATCTTTTTTCAACGGGCGGTCAATGCCGGGTGATGAAACTTCCAGGTAATATTTCTCTTTAATCGGGTCTTTTTCATCTAAAACTGTAGTCAGTTTTTCACTTACTAATTGGCAATCGTCGATTTCAACTCCACCCGGTTTATCAATGTAGATACGCAGATACCAATCTTTTTCACGCACATATTCTACATCTACCAAAGTCAGATCGGTACCATCTAAGAGCGGCGTTACCAAATCAGCAATCAAAGCTTCCAGAGCTTCCTTCTGCACAATACTCACCTCCGGTCTGTAATTTATCTTAAATAAGCGGAAAGAGCGGGCATAGCACCCACTCTCTCAAAAGAAGTCATAAATTTTCTGCTTATATTATACCACCCTGTAAGATTAATTACAAGTTTTTTGTTAACTTCCCTACAATATATATGGCAAAATTCAAACTTTTATCAAGCCCAGTCACAAATTTCAGTTTTTCAGAAAAACAAATTCCTTTGCGGTGGACTGCTCCTTCTGATATTTATATCCTAACCGGTCAAATTTTTTTGTGTCTTCAATGTGTAAAATATTATGCTCGGCACACCAGCGCACCATTTCACCACGGGCCATCTTCGCTTCAGTAGCTTTAACCTTTACTTTACCGTCCTGCCAAATGCCAAAAATACAGCTGACATATTCCACTTCCGGCGTCAAATATTTTTCTATAACTTTACTGTATTCTTTTGATGCCAGGTTAAGAATGCTTTTATCGTTTTGCGTCAGCTCAAAATAAAGCCTGCTTCCCCAAAAGTCATACAGATTTTTTACACCCGGCAGCCGGCAACTTTGCCTGCATCTCCAAACGATAAGGAACAACACCGTCCATTGCTTTTAAAATACCATAAAACCCTGATAAAATATTTAAATGTTCTGCCACATAATCAAGCTGTGCATTTTCAAAAACACGCGGTGCCATATATTGATACTGGATACCGTCATAAGCCAATACTGCCGGGGTAAGATTAGCACGCAGACGCATAGTCTGTAAACGCTTATAGTTTAATGCCGCAATCTCATCGTTACATTGCCACAACTTTTTTAGATCATCATACTGCATCTTTCTCAGCTCTGCCAGTAAAATTTCTGTATCTTTTAAAAAGCGCGGTTCTGCCGCAGAAACAAGGTCATCATTATCAATACGCATTTTTTTTGCTGGGGAAATAATTATCTGCATCGTATCCTCCTGCAAGTATTTATCAAAAAGCGCGTTCCTTATACAAGAACGCGCTTTTGATTCTTAACCTTTCAAATAGGCTAAAATTTCTTCAGCATTAGTATCAGGATTAGCATTGGGATATGCTTTTTCGATCATACCTTTTTCATCAACGATATAAGTCGTTCTCACTACTCCCATTGATACCTTGCCATACAATTTCTTTTCCTGCCATACATCATAAGCTTCGATGGCCTGACGTTCAGGATCAGCTAAAAGAATAAAAGGCAGCTCCTGTTTCGCGGCAAAATTAGCATGAGATTTTACGCTGTCTTTACTGATGCCGATAACCTCAATGCCCATTTTTTTATACTCACCGTAATTATTGCGAAAAGAACAGGCCTGACGTGTACACCCCGGTGTAGAATCCTTAGGATAAAAATAGACAACTACTTTTTTCCCTAAAAAATCCTTCAGGCTCACAATATTACCATCTTTGTCCTGCAACGAAAATTCCGGTGCTTTTACTCCTGCTTCTAACATACTAATCGCCTCCTAATGTCAGAATAAATCTATCTGATCTGTTTCAGGCAAATCCCCTAAGGCTCCGTGTTCTGCCAATTTTTCAACTACAGCTTTACCAACCTTGGCTCTTACCCGCAGATCTTCCTGGGAAATAAAAGGATGACCGATTTCTCTGGCTTCGCTGATACTTTGAGCGGCAGTAACACCAATTCCTCCCAAAGCAGCAAGCGGCGGCCTCAATCCCTTTTCAGTGACGGTAAAACGCGTCGGATGGGATTTATACAAATCGATACGTTCCATTTCAAAACCACGAGCCAGCATTTCTATCACCAACTCCAGATACGTCACCGTATCTTTATCTCTGTTACTTGCTTTAAAGCCCTGTGCATAAACATCTTTAATATAACGTTTCATATAATCAACGCCTTTGACAACATGATCCATATCAAAGTCCGGTGCACGCACAGTAAAGTATGCCGCATAGAATTCACGTGGATAATGCACTTTACAGTATGCTATACGATAAGCCATCATAACATATGCCACTGCATGCGCCTTCGGAAAAAGATACTGGACCTTATTACAGGATTCAATATACCATTCCGGCACCTTTGCGGCACGCATCGCTTCAAGCATGGGTGCTTCCAGACCGCCTTTAGCCGCCTTGCCTTTACGAACATATTCCATAATTTTAAAGGACATACTGGGATCTACGCCTTTCGCGATCAGATTAGTCATAATATCATCACGCGTCGAAATCGTTTCCTCACTGGGTTTACCCTCGCGAATCAGATCCTGCGCATTGTTCAGCCATACATCAGTACCATGCGAATAGCCTGATACCCTGACAACCTGACTGAAATTTTTAGGCTGAACATCCTGAATCATCTGCCGTACAAACTGTGTACCACATTCAGGAATACCATAAGTGCCAACAGCACTGCCGATCTGCTCAGGTGTTACGCCGAAAGCCTCAGTCGAACGGAAGATAGACATAGTTTTTTCATCGCCGACGGGTATCTGCTGCGGTGGAATATTTGTCAATTCCTCCAGCATTTTGATAACCGTCGGATCGTCGTGACCAAGTATATCAAGCTTAACCAGACGGTCGTTGATCGAGTGATAATCAAAGTGAGTAGTTACTGTTTCCGAATCTTTTTCATCGGCCGGTCTGTTCATCGGCGAAATATAATGAATATCCATATTGCGCGGTACAACCATGATACCGCCCGGATGCTGGCCAGTAGTTCGTTTAATACCGGCAAAGCCTTCTACAAGACCTGCAACATGTGCCGAATGCACATGCAGATTTTTTGCCTCATAATATTTTTTGACATAACCAAAAGCCGTTTTGATAGCAATCGTTGAAATCGTACCGGCGCGGCAAACATTATCGCGTCCGAAAAGTTCTTCTGTATATTTATGTGCTGTCGGCTGATAATCTCCGGAAAAGTTCAAATCAATATCAGGTACTTTATCACCATGGAAACCCATAAACACGGCAAACGGAATATCGTGCCCATCACGGATCATCTCTGTACCGCACTCAGGACATGCTTTAGCAGGCAAGTCAAAACCTGACGCAACTTCTTCTTTCATGAAGAACTCGCTGTGTTTACATTGTGGACAGCGGTAATGCGGTTTCAGCGGATTGACCTCTGTAATATCGATCATAGTCGCTACAAAAGAAGAACCGACAGAACCACGGGACCCAACCAGATAACCATCGTCCAAAGATTTTCTTACGAGCTTATGTGCAATATAATACAGAACTGAGAACCCATGATTGATAATGGAATCGAGCTCCATTTTCAGTCTGTCGCTGACTACCTGAGGCAGATTTTCACCATACCATTCGTGCGCACGCTGATAAGACATTTCCTTGATAGCTTTTTCTGCCCCAGGTATAAATGGTGAATACAGCTGATCACGATCAGGAACAGGTTTGATTTTTTCTACCATCTCCGCAATCTTATTCGGATTGGTTACACACAACTCATAAGCAATTTCTTTACCAAAATACTCAAATTCCTTGAGCATTTCTTCTGTTGTCCTGAAATAAAGAGGCGCTTGCTGATCAGCATCAGAATAATTTTGCCCAGCCTGCAGGATAGCCCGCAGCTGCGCGTCCTCCGGATGCAAAAAATGCACGTCACAGGTAGCGACAGTCAGCTTACCCAGCTTTTTACCAAGTTCATAAATTTTCCTATTATGCTCTTGCAGCTGTTTGACTGTGCAGCGCTCCTGTCTGACTAAAAACATATTATTTCCGGTTGGCTGAATTTCCAGATAATCATAAAAAGAAGCTATTTTCTCTAATTCTTCATCGGGACGACCTGCCAAAATAGCCCTGTACAGTTCACCAGCTTCACAGGCAGAACCCAGAATCAAACCCTCGCGATATTCTTCGATAACCTCACGCGGCAGCATCGGCCGTTTATGCAGATAACGCAAATGACTGATTGTTACCAGTTTATACAGATTACGCAGACCTGTTTCGTTCTTTGCTAAAATGATAATGTGGTTATTTTTGACCTTCTTGATACGGCTTTTCTTGATCGTATCCGTCGGCTCCAGATCGATATCATGGCCGTCGTCGTTCATCAAATAACCTTCCATACCGAAAATCAGCTTGATATCCGCTTTTTCAGCTACATCAAAGCAGAACGGAAAAGCCTGTACAACGCCATGATCTGTGATGGCAAGAGCTTTATGCCCCCATTTTATCGCTGTCTCCACCAATTCTTCCATTGGTGTTACGCCATCCATCTTACTCATTTTTGTATGACAATGCAGCTCGACACGTTTAACTTCAGCGTTATCCATACGTTCTTTTTTAGGAACAGCTATAATACCCTGAGGACTGATGACCATTTCATCAAATAAAAATCTGTCAGGAGCAACATTACCCATAATACGCAGCTGCATCCCCGGTTTGATCTTCTTTTTAAACTGCAGACATTCTTCCAGATTTTCAAAACGCATTCTAACATAAAGTCCACTGGTTTCATCACTCAAATTAAAAGTGAGCATCACATTGCCGGTACGCAGGACTCGCTCAATAAAAGCAGTCAGCTTACCGTCCTTATCAATGCTTTTTACAAAAGCACCTTCTACTACGACTCGATTTTCTTCTTCGATAACGTCGATCATCGGCCTGGGCTTACCTTTAAATGCTTTACCAAAAATAAGGCCGTCTGCTTTTTTATTCCCTCCATAGAGAAGGTTATAAGCCTTTTCATAAGCATCGTCTTTACGCTCTGCCTCACACGAAGGTACTGCTTCAAATGCGGCAGCTTCTCCTATTTCAACTGCTTCAGGTTCTTCCGGCGGCAAAGGAATTTCTTCACGCTCCGGCTCTACCTGCACAGACTTATTTTCTGTTTCAAGCTTATTTTCTGTTTTAACCGATTCAGCCACAACGGAAGTTTCCAGCAGATTTGTCTGCTGCAGCTCCACTTTTTTTAAATTAAAAGCAGCGGTAAGCTTATTTGCCACCGCTGCAAGTAAAGTTTCTGTCACGGGAGCAACTGCTTTATACTCTATCTGCCACACGGCAGCCTCGATATCCATAAAGATTTTCTCCGGCTGGATTAAACGAGCACGCAATAATTCTGCTTCCGTTAAGGACTGCTCGGCTAAAAAAGCAAAAAATTTATTTTTATCAGGAACAATACAATATTTCGCCTTCATGCTTGCGTCCTTTCTTACCAATCAACCAACGTTCTCTAAAGTAATGATGCCTTCAATACTTTGTAAACCGCGAATAATATCAATATCATCTCTATCTTTACTTATTTTGAGATACAGCTCTAAAACTACCTCATTTTTTCTGGAGTTGTTTTTTACGTTTAAAGTGCGTACCTTCACGCCATTTTCAGTCAAATACGCAGTAATATTCGTTATAATACCGGGTTCATTTTCGGCAACAATCCGAATAAAGCGGCGGGCATTTCTGCTGCTGCCGGCAAAACGTTTTTCCCAGCTGTGAAAAGTTACCAAAGTAACCATCATTACCGCCGTAGAACCAATACTTAAAACATACATCCCAGCACCGGCAGCCAACCCAATGGCCGAAATCATCCACAAGCTGGCAGCTGTTGTTAAACCACGTACGGTAACTCCCTCATGCATTATCGTACCGGCACCAAGAAAACCAATACCGCTAACTACCTGTGCAGCAATACGGGAAGAATCACGATTGCGCGGGAATTCTTCCCCATGCATAGGGTAATCATCATAACCGTACATAGAAACCAGCATAAATAACGCCGCACCGGCACAAACTAAAATATGTGTTCTAAAGCCAGCCGGTCTATCGCCGCTGCCGCGTTCGATGCCGACTATTCCGCCTAAAAAAGCGGCCAATAATAGACGAATAAGCATCTCCCAATCATGAGAACTCATTATCGGCACCTCCTTACTGTCAGTTTAATCTTTTATTTTGAAAAAGCAAGTTCTGCGATAATATTTTTGATATCTTGTACGTAATCGCCATCTAAAGGCAAATATCTGATCTCGCCTGTTTTACGAATTTTAACTTCCAGCTTACCTTCAGTCAATGTTTTCGGCCCAACTACAACGCGCAGCGGATAGCCGATAAGATCAGCATCTTTAAATTTAACACCGGGGCGTTCGTTGCGATCATCGATAACTGTTTCCAGACCTACTTTTTTCAACTGCATATAAATTTCTTCAGCTTTCGCTGCAGATGCTTCATCTTTTGTATTAACAGGCACAACCAGCACATGATAGGGTGCTATTTCGATTGGCCAGATGATACCATTGTCATCATAATTCTGCTCAATAGCAGCCGCCATCGTTCTGCTGACACCGACACCGTAGCACCCCATTACCATAGGCTGCTCTTTGCCGTTTTCATCAAGATAGGTAGCTTTTAAAGCAGAGCTGTATTTAGTAAACAGCTTAAAGACCTGCCCTACCTCGATGCCGCGGGCTTTGCTCACTTCGCCGCCGCAATGCGGGCACGGATCCCCTTCCTGAATAAGACGGATATCTGCTACATATGTTGGTGTAAAATCACGGCCCGGGTTAACATTAATGAAATGGTACCCTTCTTTATTAGCGCCGCAGCAAACATTATGCATTTTCATAACAGTAGCGTCAACAACTACTATGACTTTTTTATTCTCGATGCCAACAGGGCCCATATAACCGCCGACAGTACCAGCAGCAGCTAATTGTTCCTCTGTCGCCATTTCCAGGTCAATAACGCCGCAGGTATTGATAACTTTGATTTCATTGACTTCGTGATCGCCACGTACAAAACAAAGAATCAAACCTTTTTCACTGTTATAAGCAACAGCTTTAACAGAATGGTCAACAGGAAGTTTTAAATAAGCGCACACATCAGCAATAGTTTTACAGTCTGGTGTTACTACCTCTTCTTTAGTCAGCATTGCTTCTTCTTGAGCTTCCAAAGGAAATAGCTCTGCTTTTTCAACATTGGCCGCATAATCGCAGCTGGTGCAGAAAACAATCTCTGCTTCACCACTGTCGGCAATTACCATAAATTCATGGGAACCACTGCCGCCGATAGCCCCAGAATCAGCTTCAACAGGGCGGAAGTTCAGGCCGCAGCGCGTAAAGATATTGGTGTAAGCATCGTACATATCCTGATAAGATTTATCAAGACCAGCTTCGTCACGATCAAAGGAATACGCATCTTTCATAATGAATTCACGGCCGCGCATCAAACCGAAACGCGGGCGACGTTCATCACGATATTTATTTTGGATTTGATAAACACTAAGCGGCAGCTGGCGATAAGAACGAACATCACCGCGGATCAAAGTTGTTACCATTTCTTCATGTGTAGGCCCAAGGCAGAAGCAGCGATTATGACGATCCTGCAACCTGAACATTTCCGCACCGTATACATCCCAACGTCCGCTTTCCTGCCAAATCTCAGCCGGCTGTACAATAGGCATCAAAAGCTCCTGTGAACCTTTGGCATCCATTTCCTCACGTACTATTCTTTCTATTTTTTTCAATACACGCCAGGCAAGCGGCAGATAAGTATAAATACCACCGGCAGCTTTACGCATAAATCCGGCACGCAGCATTAATTGGTGACTAACAACCTCCGCCTCTGCAGGTACCTCACGCAAAGTAGGAGCATACAGTTTGGAAACTCGCATTATTTCATCTTCCTCTCAACCAAAATTTTCTTAATTTCATCAAACAGCTCGTCAACTATTTTATCTTCGCTGACTTTTTTTATGATCTCGCCTTTGCGGAACAGCAGGCCCTCGCCAATACCGCCGGCAATGCCTATATCGGCCTCCCTGGCTTCACCAGGTCCATTAACTACGCAGCCCATAACTGCAACCGTAATTGGTTCTGCTATTTCGTCTAAACGGCGTTCGACCTCTAAAGCAAGCTTTTCCAGATTGATTCTGGTCCTGCCGCAGGTTGGACAGGAAATCAAAGTCGGCCCATATTCTCTAAGCCCCAAAGCTTTCAAAATATTATAAGCAACCTTTACTTCATTAACCGGATCCCCGGTAAGCGAAACACGAATCGTATCGCCAATACCTTCCGCCAATAACGTACCTATACCAACTGCCGATTTTATAATCCCGGAATTAACGGTACCAGCTTCAGTAATCCCCACATGCAGCGGATAATCACATTGAGCAGCTAAAAGCCTGTAAGCCGCAATCGTTAATGGTACGTCATGTGCTTTCAAAGAAATTTTGATATTGCGATAATCAAGTTCTTCTAAAATATGAATATGACGCCAAGCAGCTTCTACTAATGCTTCTGCTGTCGGATGCCCATATTTTTCCAATAAATCCTTCGGCAGTGAACCGGCATTAACACCGATACGAATAGGTATATTTTTTATTCTGGCCGCTGCAACTACCGCTTCTACCTTTTCACGTCCGCCAATATTACCAGGATTTAACCGAAGTCCGTTGACACCGGCATCTATAGCCGCCAAAGCAAGCTTGTAATCAAAATGAATATCAGCTATTACAGGAATCGGGCTCTGCGCAACTATTTCCCGTAAGGCCTGCGCTGCAGGCATATCAGGTACAGCACAACGAATGACATCGCAGCCAACTGCCGCCAGTTCCTTAATTTGTTTCAAAGTCGCTGCAGCATCGTCGGTCCTCGTATTAGTCATCGACTGTACTGAAACAGGAGCATCACCGCCAATAAATACAGATCCCAACTGTAATTGTCTGGTTATTCTGCGCTTCATAAAGACACCTCTTTATTTTATCGGCTGATGTCGTTAAACACCGCCAAAACAGTAATACTTAGAATGATTGCTACGCCAACCATTTGAATAGCATTGGTCGCACGCGCTCCTAAAGGCTTGCCACGTACAGCTTCCAAAACTAACAGAACAAAATGCCCGCCGTCCAAAGCCGGCAATGGCAATAAATTGATAACGCCTAAATTAATACTGAGAAAAGCAATAAAGTTCAGTAGCGGAAGCATGCCCTGATTTGCCATCTCCCCTGCCATTTTAGCTACGCCGATAGGACCTGAAACATCTGCCGGCGCCGCCCCGGTAATTATTTTCTGCAGACCGTCAATCATCGCAAATATAATATACTTAGTATAGCCAGCACCCATGGTAGCCGCTTCAACAACGCCTGGCTGATATTGTTCATATGTAGGAGAAATACCTATCAAGGGCCTGCCGTACTGCGCATCATAGGCTGGCGTCATTTGATAATTTTTACTGCGCCCTGATGCTCTGCCGTAACAGTAATCTCCTTATCAGGATACTTCTGCAAGGTAACTACCAAATCATTCCATGTGGCAATCTTTTCACCATTAATGGCAAGGATACGATCGCCTACCTGCAAGCCTGCCTGCGCGGCCGCCTTATCTTCCATAATCGTGCCCAAAATAGGCTGATCGACTGGCTTTTGAATACCATTGATCATAAAAATACTGAAAAACAAAATTATCGGCAGCAGAAAGTTCATTAACGAACCTGCTAAAATAACCAACATTCTGGCAGGAATAGATTTTGACTTAAAAGAATCATCGCTGTCAGGCTCTTCCGGATCCATACCGGCTATTTTATTATACCCGCCTAAAGGAATAATTCTTAAGCTATATAGGGTCTCACCAACTTTTTTCTGAAAAATGTTGGGTCCGAAACCAATGGCAAACTCGTCCACGCGCATGCCTGTCATTTTTGCCGTAATAAAGTGGCCGAATTCATGTACGGTGATCAAAACACCAAAAACAAAAATAGCCGCTAAAATAGTTGTCATGTCCGAGTTCCCTCTCATTACAAGTTTTTTAAAATTTCTCTGGTCAGCCTGCGAGTTTCAGCATCTGTCTGCTCTATATCCTCAATAACAGGCTGCAATATATTCTGATGTCTGACAATAATCTTTTCTATAGTCATCGGAATATCAAGGTATTTAATCTTATTGTCCAAAAATGCGTAAACAGATTCTTCATTAGCCGCATTAAATGCACAAGGTAAGGTACCTCCTGCTTTACCACATTCGACAGCAAGTTTCAGTGCCGGAAATGCTTCCAAATCAGGAGCTTCAAACGTCAATTGACCTGCTTTTACTAAATCCAGCTGTCCGAAAGCATTATCAAATCGCTCTGGATATGAAAAAGCGTACTGTATCGGCAAACGCATATCGGGCAGTCCCAACTGAGCCAAAACAGAACCATCCTGATATTCAACCAAAGAATGAATTACGCTCTGCGGATGTACAACTACATCGATTTTTTCATAAGGCATGTCAAAAAGCCAATGCGCCTCAATAACTTCCAACCCTTTATTAGCCAAAGTAGAAGAATCAACAGTTATTTTTCTGCCCATACTCCAATTTGGATGCTTCAAACACTGTTCTAAAGTCACATTTTCAAGCTCAGCTTTACTTTTACCACGAAAAGGACCGCCAGAAGCAGTTATCAGCAACCGCTTAACTTCCTGATGTTTGCCACCTGCCAAAGCTTGAAAAATGGCACTGTGTTCACTGTCGACCGGCAATAAAGTAACATTGTGCTCTGCTACCGCACTCATAACAATACTTCCTGCAGCAACCAGCGTTTCTTTATTAGCCAAAGCGATGTCTTTACCATGCTCAATCGCAGCCAGAGTAGGTCTCAGACCGGCATAACCGACCATTGAAGCTAAAACTGTGTCAACTTCGCTGAACGTAGCTACTTCCAAAAGACCCGCTTCTCCTGCAAGGATTTTCGTCTTGCCGGTATAACGTTTTTTCAACCGCTCTGCAGCGGCCTCATCAGAAAGCGCCGCAATATCAGGCTGAAAAATATTAATCTGTTCTTCCAATAAAACGTCACTTGTATGTGCCGCCAACGCTCTGATTTTTATCTTATCAGGATTAGCTGCAGCAACCTCTAATGTCTGTTTACCAATGGACCCGGTACTGCCAAGCACGGAAACATTTTTCATTTTGAAGCCTCCGAATAATATAATCAGTGTGTTTTAGTCAACAAAACCGAAAACACTAAAACATAATAGCCAAGCGGTATGGCAAACAACAAGCTGTCACAACGATCTAAAACTCCACCATGGCCTGGAAAAATCTTACCAGAGTCTTTAACGCCAAAGGAACGTTTCAAAATCGACTCTACCAAATCTCCCAGCGGCGCAAAAACAGCTACGCATAAACCTAATGCAGCTGCCTGTACTATCTCCATATCTAACACCTTTACTCCCAAATAAACCATTACAGCCAGACAGCCGATAAATCCGGCTGCAGCTCCTTCTACAGATTTATTAGGACTGACATTTGGACACAACTTGCGTTTGCCGATCGCACAACCGACAAAATAAGCAAAAGTATCACTGGCCCATGTTCCAAGCATAATCAGCCAGAAAAAACATTCGCCGCCTTCTAAAACAAATGAACCAATAACCACCGGTTCAAATGGTAACTGCCTTAAAAGACCAAAGTGAAAAAACAGAATGCCGATATATAAAACCGCCATAACCGACAAACCAACATTCTCAACCAAATGACCTTTACAGTGCTTATGCAGGCCTTCCAGTAAAATAGCAATAATAGTTACGACCAGAAAAAGCGGCAGTGAATATAATGTATAAATAGAATCATCCAAATACATCAAACTTCCTACCAGCACCAAGGTCATAATACCGGACGAAAAATAAAAAACATTATAGCCTTTATTTTTGGCCATATTATAAAATTCCAGCCAGCCGATAGCTGCCAGTACAAATATTGCAGCATTAAAAAGCATACCGCCGCTATGAAGCAGCCATACTACTATCGGAACGCCTACCAAACCTGTCAAAATACGAGTCAACATATCTTTTACACCTGCTTAATTTATTTTGTCACTAACCCGCCAAAGCGTCGTTCGCGTCCCTGATATTCTTTGATTGCCTGCAAGAACATTTCAGGGGTAAAAGCAGGCCAATATGCATCTGTAGTCCAAATTTCCGCATATGCGATTTGCCACAGCATAAAATTACTGATACGATTATCTCCTCCTGGTCTGATCAAAAGATCAGGCGCAGGCAAGCCAGCCGTATAAAGATAATTTTCAAAAGTTTCTGCCTGTATATCTTCTACTTTCAGCAAGCCTTTTTCGGTATCTGCCGCAATACGCTGTATTGCCTGTAAAATTTCGGCCTGCCCACCGTAGTTTATTGCCAAGTTTAAAATAATACCGGTATTGTTTTTAGTTGCTTCCACAGCGTGGTCCATTTTCTTTTTTACAACTTCCGGCAAACCTTCACGTGAGCCCATAAAACGAACCTGAACATTATTTCGATTAAATTCTTCAATCTCACTGGTCAGATAACGGCTTAAAAGCTCCATAATAAAACTGACCTCAGTAACAGGCCGTTTCCAATTTTCTGTTGAAAAAGCATACGCGCTGATAACTTTAACACCAATTTTATCAGCAATTTTAACAATAGTTTTTAAAGTTTCAGCTCCGGCCTGATGCCCAAATGTTCGCACTTTTCCCTGCGCTTTAGCCCAACGGCCATTACCGTCCATAATAATTGCTATATGCTGCGGCACATTAGCCAAATTAATACCATCGATATCGATATTTACGTCGGGGTTTGTATTCTTCTTGATTTTGAACAAGCTGTTAAACACAAGCACACCAACCCTTCCCTGGAATAAATAAAACTGACAGACCCCCTCTTAGAGGGGGCCTTGCAGTCCTAAAAACTTAAAATCAAGGTTGTTTAATAGCACCTACAGGCCAAACACCAGCGCAAGCGCCGCATTCAACACATTCATCACCGATTTCATATTTACCGTCAGCTTCTTTAATAGCACCTACGGGGCAGGTAGAAGCGCAGGAACCGCAACCGATACATTCGTCTTTATTGATTACTAATGCCATTCTCCAGCACCTCCTTTCTATATTTTTTTACTGTTACAAGAGCTACTTTATTGTCAGACAGCAAACTCTGCCTAACCACATATTCAACAGCTATCTTCTCCGCCACAACTTCGTTTTGCCGGCGCGGCGGCTGCGTAGCAGCAACCGTATATCCGATCTCGGCAGCTTCCAGTCTGGCAATAGCTTCTGCCAAAGGCAGTGCCAACACATCAGGTATCAGCATCAGATCTCCATAACTTCCTTTTCTTTATTAGCCATGATATTATCGATTTCCTTGATAATTTTATCAGTCATTTTCTGAATATCATCAGTACCCTTTTTAGCTTCATCTTCAGTGATTTCTTTAGCCTTCTCTGCTTTCTTAACAGCATCGTTCGCGTCACGGCGCAGATTACGCACAATCACACGTGCATCTTCAGATTTTTTATGAACAGTTTTTACAATCTCTTTACGGCGTTCTTCTGTCAGCTGCGGCAGATTCAACCGAATTACAGCACCATCACTGTTAGGGTTCAATCCCAAATCAGATTTCATAATAGCTCTTTCAATATCCTTCAGAAGATTCTTCTCCCAAGGTTGGATAATGATCATTCTCGGTTCAGGTACAGTAACGCTTGCTACCTGGTTAACAGGTGTCGGTGTGCCGTAATAATCTACCATAACCTTTTCCAGCAGAGCCGGAGTAGCACGTCCTGCACGAACAGAAGCAAGATCTACGCGCAGTACGTCAGTAGTTTTGTGCATTTTACTTTCTGCTAATTCAATGATTTCTTTTACTGTTGCCATGATTATTTTCCTCCCACCAGGGTACCGATCTCTTCGCCTAAGGCAGCACGCAAAATGTTACCCGGTTTATCAATATTAAATACTACGATAGGAATTTTATTATCCATGCAAAGACTGATTGCCGTAGAATCCATTACACTCAATTTTCTTTGAATAACTTCGATATAATCAAGTTTTTCAAACATCACCGCATCTTTATTTTTAGCCGGATCGCAATCATAAACACCGTCAACACCCTTTTTAGCCATCAAAATCGCATCGGCTTCTACCTCGGCCGCCCTTAAAGCAGCAGTGGTATCTGTTGAAAAGTAAGGATTACCAGTACCAGCGGCAAAAATAACTACACGCTCTTTTTCCATATGACGTATGGCACGTCTGCGAATATACGTTTCTGCAATCTGACGCATTTCGATCGCTGTTTGCACACGTGTTGGGACTCCCAAAGTCTCCAAAGCATCCTGCAGCGCCAGAGAATTGATAACTGTGGCAAGCATTCCCATATAATCTGCAGTAGCGCGGTCCATACCTTTCGAACTTCCCGATAAACCACGCCAGATGTTGCCACCGCCGTTGACAATAGCGACTTCTAAACCACATTCCGTAACATCTTTGATTTGTGAAGCTATGGACTCAACCGTTTCCGGGTCAATACCGAACCCTTTATCACCTGCTAAAGCTTCACCGCTCAATTTTAAAATGACACGCTTATACTTCGATTTCTCCGCCACTTCCCCGACCTCCTATTTTCTGCAACTCTATATCCTATTTCATATTCTACATTTTACCAATATTTCCTCTTTTTTACCTTGAGTTTTTTGTGAACTACAGCCATTCGGGCAAAAAATAAGAGAACACCGAAGTGTTCTCTTATGCGGTTTCTCATTATTTTACGAAAGACATAACTTCTTCTGCAAAGTTTTCTTCTTTTTTCTCAATGCCTTCGCCCAGTTGATAACGGGTGAAACGGCGAATAGAAATATTCTCACCGATTTTAGCAATTGATTCGGTAATCAAATCAGAAATAGTTTTGTCGGGATCTTTAACGAAAGGTTGTTCCATCAAGCATACTTCTTTATAGTATTTCTCGATACGTCCTGCAACCATTTTTTCAATGATTTTTTCAGGTTTGCCTTCGTTGCGAGCCTGTTCAGCCAAAACAGCTTGTTCATGCTCAAGTTCAGCAGTAGGAACTTCTTCGCGTTTGAGGTAAGACGGATTCGTTGCAGCAATATGCATAGCAATGTCTTTTACCAATTCTTTGAAAGCATCAGTTTTAGCAACAAAGTCAGTTTCGCAGTTAACTTCTACCAAAACGCCGATACGTCCGCCGCCATGGATATAAGCTTCAACTAAACCTTCAGCCGCTACACGGCCCGCTTTTTTAGCAGCAGCAGCCAAACCTTTTTCACGCAGGAAGTCGATTGCTTTTTCAAGATCGCCATCGGTTGCGCTCAAAGCTTTTTTTGCAGTCCATCATACCTGCGCCAGTACGTTCACGCAGTTCTTTTACTAATGCAGCAGTAATTTCAGCCATTTATTCGTCCTCCAGTATTTGATTATTATTCAGCGTCTTCAGCTGCAACTTCTTCAGCTTCAGCAGCTTCTTCCATTTGCATACCTTGACGACCTTCCAAAACAGCGTCAGCCATTTTTGCAGTTAAAAGTTTTACTGCACGAATAGCGTCGTCGTTAGCGGGAATCACATGATCGATAACGTCAGGATCGCAGTTAGTGTCAACAGTAGCAACAATAGGAATATTCAGTTTGCGTGCTTCAAGCACAGCAATATTTTCTTTGCGGGGATCAACAATGAAGAGAGCACCCGGCAATTTTTTCATATCTTTGATACCGCCAAGATATTTAGTAAGTTTTTCCATCTCAAGACGAAGACCGATAACTTCTTTTTTCGGCAGTACGTCAAAAGTTCCGTCAGCTTCCATAGCTTCCAGCTTACGTAAACGGTTGATACGGGTTTGGATAGTTTTGAAGTTAGTCAGCATACCACCCAACCAACGTTCGTTTACATAGAACATGTTGCAGCGTAAAGCTTCTTCGCGCATAGCTTCTTGAGCTTGTTTTTTAGTACCAACGAACAAAATATTTTCGCCGCGGGCAGCAACATCGCGCAGGAAGTTGTAACATTCTTCAACTTTTTTAACGGTTTTCTGCAGATCGATGATGTAGATGCCGTTTCTTTCAGTGAAGATGTACGGAGCCATCTTAGGGTTCCAGCGACGGGTTTGGTGACCGAAATGAACACCAGCTTCAAGTAATTGTTTCATGGAAATAATAGCCATTTTTATTTGCCTCCTGTTTTTTCCTCCGCAGAAATCGTCTCTAACCCTTACCGCAAGCGGACAGCGGGTGATCATTCTGCGTGTGTATTTTTACACCGTGTGATATTATACCATAGTTACGGCCTCTACACAAGCTTTTATTCATAATGATCAGCAAAATTTGTTTAATACTTTACACTTAACATGTATACAAAATATTTTAATAATTAAACTTGCCAGCTATATACAGATGTGTTAGATTTGATTTGTTTATTGTTTCTATATTTATTATGAAAGGTGGAATGACTTCCATGAGCTTCAACATCGATAAAATGATCTCTCCCTTTATTAAAGCCCTTCCGCCCTCCGGATTGGCAAAATTTTTAGAAATAACAGCCAACAATCCTAACATTGTACCACTCAGCGTAGGTGAACCTGATTTTGATATTCCAGCAAAAGTACGTGCAGCCTGTATCGACAGTCTGAATGCAGGGAAAAGCAATTATACCTCTACACTGGGAATGCTGGAACTGCGCGAAGCAATAGCTACTGATACTTACAAAAACTATGGCGTGCAATACGACCCCAAAACTGAAATTATGGTTACTGTAGGTGTCAGCGAAGCATTAAACGTCGTTATCCGCACCATTATGGTCCCTGATGGCGAAATCATTATTCCCGAGCCCTGTTATGTTGCTAATAAAGCCTGCATCATTTTAGCAGGCGGAAAGCCGGTACCGGTAGAAACCAAACTGGAAAACGGCTTTATTCCCACGGTCACAGATCTGGAAAAAGCAGTGACTGATAAAACTCGCGCTATCCTCCTTGGTTATCCCAACAATCCTACAGGTGCTATTATGAGCAAAGAGCAAATCAAGGCTATTGGCGACTGGGCTGTTAAACATGATATTATGATTATTTCTGATGAACTTTATGCTCACCTGACTTATGGCGGCAAAAAACATACTATGTTCACAGCTTTCCCTGAGTTCAAAGACCGCACAGTAGTTTTAAACGGATTTTCAAAAGCTTATGCCATGACCGGCCTGCGGTTAGGTTATTTTACCGCTCCTGCAGCATTCGTCCAGGCGGCAAACCTGCTCCATCAAAATGTAGTACTCTGTGCCAATATCACAGCTCAATACGGTGCTATAGCTGCTTTAAAATATTGTGAAAACGACATGCTGGCAATGGTTGCCGAATATGAAAAGCGCCGTCAGATCATGATCGACGGCTTTAAGAAAATCGGGCTGCCCCTTTATGAACCAGAAGGTGCCTTTTATGTATTCCCCTGTATTAAACAAACAGGGCTCACGAGTATGGAATTTGTTGAAAAACTGCTTACAGAAGAAGAAGTGCTGGTTATCCCCGGCAGCAGCTTCGGAGCCAGCGGTGAAGGCTTTATCCGCTGTTCTTATGCTTACAGCGAAGATAATCTGCGGGAAGCATTAACACGTCTTGACAGATTTATCCGAAAATATACAAAATAAACATTTATTATAAAAAAACAGACAGACTGCCGTTAAATGGCAGTCTGTTTTTTATAATAAGCCCACAGGTATATACCAGTTCTTAGCATCAACAGGCAATAAATCGTTTGCCAGGCAAACAACGCCGCCAGAGCCAATTCTCAAGGCTTTTTCACCTTCTGCAATCGGTTTCAAAATTTCAAACTTCTTAATTTCTTTTACTGGCTGTGCACTTTTACGAATTGCTAAAGGATATACACATCCATCTGTCTCAATCAAAAGTTCGACTTCTTTGGTATTGAAATCACGAAAATAACTAAGAGGCGGGATCTGACCGCAGTTAATAAAGCTTTTATAAATCTCATTAACAACCCATGTTTCAAAAAAATTAGACGCCATTGCCCCTGCTTCCAACGTTGCTGCACTGCTCCAACGCAGCAAATATGCAGCAAGTCCAGTATCAGTAAAATAAAGCTTTGGTGCTTTGACTGCATATTTTAAGTTAGGATGCGCAAACGGTTCCAAAAAATATACCAGACCCGCTGCTGCCAAAACCTTTAGCCACTGTTTAGCTGTCGGTGGAGTTATCTCTACCTCTTTAGCCAAAGCTGCGTAATTAAGCATACTGCCGGTATAGCTGGCGGCAGCACATAAGAACCTGTAAAATTGCAATTCATCATTCACCTGTGCCAATTCTTTTTACATCACGCTGTAGAAAAGTCTGTACATAAGATGAATAATAGCAGTTCCAATCCTGTTCAGAAGCACTATTCAACGCTGGCATACTGCCTTGCCAAATCTGATCAAATAGATCACTCATCGGTAACAAAGGCGACTCCTTCACACGGCGCAGCAAAAATTCATTTTCCGGCACAAAAGGCCCGGCAGGACGATCGATCAATTCACCATGACTCAACCCCAATAAATTAACGATACCGATCCTGCCGGTCAAACTCTCACTGACACCATGCATCAACTCAAAAGCCTGTGACCCGGTCAGCCAGAAATCACCATTTTGACCCTGTTCATCCACATACATTTTGATATAAGGAAGTAGCTTTGGCGCCATCTGAATTTCGTCAATCAAAAGCGGCGGTTTGTAACGCTGCAGAAATAACGCCGGCTCAGTCATTGCCAGGCTGCGTACACTGATATCGTCCATCGTCACATAAGTACGATCTGACGCAGCAAGCCTACGCAGTAAAGAGTTTTACCCACCTGTCGCGGCCCCGTAACAAGCAGCACCTTAAAACAGCTGTTCAGCTTTTCTATTGTCGTTTCTAAATGACGTTTGATATACATCGTAAATTCTTCCTTTATTCAATATCAGTATCTTTCCTAGTACTTACGTCCACTTTCATAATACTTAATACGTTCAATAAATTATAGTACCAACAAGACAGTCTCTGCCGTTTACTTTTAATCAAATTTAAATCTGTTTCCAGTTACTACTGCTTACGCACATTAGCAATAACAGTAAGTATATATTTCTTATTACGATAGTATTGAGATGATCTATAAATAAGCAACTATCAGTAATGGGCCTGCAATAACGTATGTCAGCAGAAGAACATTTTTCTTTTATTTTTTCTCTTTTATTATTTTATATAGTACAGATATTGCAGCTATTTTGCACACAAGCAGCAGTTATTTTATCAGCCACAACCTTTGCCAGGAACTTCTGCCTGCCGCTGCCAGTAACAGTTCCACACTAATCAACTAGCAGCTATCTAAAAAGCGATCTGCACTACATACCAACAGCGAAAATAAAATTAAAACTTTCCCTGAAAACTACAAAAATTTCATGCCAAATTTATACCTGGCAACGTTGCACAGATAAGACATTTCATCACGCTTTCTGAAAATAATTATCCACACCATAATAGATGATAGTAACCTAGCTCAATGATTTATTGCACAGTCATTTATTTAAGCATATAATGTCAATCATTATCCTTGAATGTTTTTAATAGTCTATTTATATAGTTTTAACGTATCTATACTTAATCTTTCCAGTATAAATAGCAAACAACTTTGCAAAAGTTATCTTGGTGGAAATATTATTTGCTTCCGCCCAATCATACTGATTTTTTGAAGAAATTGCCCACCGGATTTGCGATGCAAAATACATACGTAAGTAAACGCTCAAATTTTGACCGCGATAATTTTTTCCGACGACTATCCTGCTTGCTTTTTCAGTGAAGTAATATACCGCAATCAAATTATCGGCAACATAAATGCCTACAACATTATTATTCCTGATTTGTTCCTGCCAGTCCTCGTCTTCTATGGATAATTTGTTGTATTTACCCATATAGTCAACTATCAATTGTTCCACTTCACTTTTGTCATTTAAACTTACTGTACCAATACGCATATTATTTTCGTAAAGTTTCCACTTATTCTCTTCTAAATATTTAAAAGATATCGTATGCAAATTTCCGTAAGATAGTCGCACTTGCTCATACTTTTGTTTACATTCATAATTATTTTCGATAAACAACTGGTGCAAAACATTTACAGTGAAATTATTATTTTGTTGTTCATATATATCACAGCAAATTTCTTTATCGGCGTCGGGCAGACTTTTTGTTTTGGCGGTAAGCCTCCAAAAATACATTTTATAATAATTGCCCTGATCAGCAAACAAGAATAAAGTTCCATCAACAACAGCATATTTTATTTTTTCTTCATTAATATAAACAGATATATTCTTTTTACTAATAAAGTAATTGAGATATCCCCTCACATGTCCTTCCGTTACATACTCATTATAAAGTTGTTCGTATTCCGATAAAGATTTGATCGTTTTCAGCACTTATTTTTCCTTCTTATTGATATAGCCGTAATATTCATGTAAAGAAAAAGACTCGCCATGACCTGGATACACCACTAGCTCCGGCGGCAGAGTATTGATATATGGAAGCGCGACATCTGTAAATTCTTTGGGACTGCCACCGGGAAATTTAGCCGCAGGCACACTTTCATCTAAAAGTATATCGCCTGAAAAAAGTATGTTTTCGTTTAAGAAAATGAAATTACCGCCTTCGCTGTGCCCGGGAACCATCTTGATAAACACAGTATTATGCTGCCATCTAAAGGTAATGCTGTCATTAAAAAGCTCATCTGCGCTGCATGAATAATTGCTGTCAAAAGCAAAATCCGGCTTTTGCAGGTCGGCCTGAAATTCATAATAGGCCTCAAAATATTTGGAGAAATTTTTGGCAGGCCTTTGCAGATTATTATCGCATTTTGAGTTTGACAACAGTTTGCAGCCATACAGCTCTTTAAATTTGTTTACGCCGCTGATGTGGTCGTAATGTTCATGGGTAACAAGCAACAGATCAACGATCTTGCCTTCTAATAATACTGCTGTTTTTTCATCATAATATGGATCAATCACTATACAATGCTTTCCCTCTTCTACGATATACATATTTTGTTCTAAAAGAGGGGTAGTACAGGTTATTATTTTCATTTTTGCATCTCGTCCCCATAAATTTTTTGCAGCATTTTTTTATCTATCTTGCCGTTAGCATTATGCGGCATATTTTCCAAGAAAAAAATTTTATTGGGCAGCATATATTTGGGCAACCTATCCCTAACTCCTAAAAGGATATCTTTTGACGTAAGATTTTGACCCGAGCAATAAATGATGATCAGCTTCCTTTCTAAATCGTAGATGCAGGCACATTCATATACTCCCGAAACTGCGCTTACCGCTGTTTCGATCTCGCCCAATTCGATCCTGTAGCCCTGATGTTTGATTTGAAAATCTTTTCTGGTGATATATACCAGTTCGCCTCTGTCGTTGTATTTGACCATGTCGCCGGTTTTATAGATCATATCCCGATAATGGGTATTTAGCGGATTCTGTACAAAGACTTCGCCGGTTTTTTCGGGATTATCGTAGTAACCGGATGCCAAAAAAGACCCCCGCACGCACAGTTCGCCTTCTTCATCAGCGCCGGCTAAGGTATCGTCCTCTTTTAGAACAAACACGTCGCAATTTCTGCATGCATGGCCAATGGGGATAGGTTCATCATCTCTAAAGTCCCTGTCGATGATGTAATAGGCCGCTATATCGGTAGTTTCAGTAGGGCCAAATAAATTGGCATACAAAGTATCAGCAGACAGATGCCGACGCCAGTAATTAAGCTGTTTGGTAGGCATTGCTTCTCCGGCAAAAAGGACGGTTTTCAAGAACAGCAGACGGTGCTCATCCAAAGCTTTAAAATTGGCGATCATATTCATAGCCGAAGGTACCCAGTAGATGGTATTGATCCTAGCTTCATTCATAAACTCTATCAGTTTGACAGGGAAAGAAAAAAGCTGTTTGGGAATCACTACAAGTTTAGCTCCCGTATAAATCGTTGAAAACATAGTGGATACAGACATGCTAAAGTAAAACGGCGTCTGGCTGCCGAAAACAGTATTTTCATCGATATGAAAAGTTTCTGCATACCACTGTGTATATTTCATAACGCTTAAATGGGTAAGTATCGTTCCCTTGGGCACGCCGGTAGAGCCGGACGTGAACAACGCGTATACGGGATCAGCATCGATCATTTTTTCGCGCACAGCCTGCAATTTATCTGCATCCGGGCTTGTTTGAACGATTTGTTCATAATCATAAACGTCTTGACCCATCCCCAGCTTTGCCGCCTGCTTTTGGCACTTTTCATCAACTATAACGGCTACGGGCCTCAGGGTAGTAAAGATATTTTTTATGCGTTCGATGGGCATCAGCGCATCAATAACCACGTAAAAATTGCCGCTGTACACTACCCCCAGCATGGCTTCCCAAGCTTCTACAGAGTTATCCATAAAGACAGCCACAGGTTGGCGCATTTTTTCGTATTTACACAAGAAACTGCCTATAGCCCGGGCATTTTTTACAAAATCGGTATAGGTTATTTGTTTTTTCGCATCTGAGCAGATGATATTAGCCGCAAATTTTGCAGCTGTGCTTTCCAAACAATCTAAAACTGTAATCATTTTCTCCCCCCGGTTGCTTTAAGTTTGCTTATAAAAATTACATGGTTGTTCTAATAATAAATTGATTCATAGATTTTGCAGCAGCTTTAATACCGACCATTTTATATACCCTCCAAGATGGTATATTATCAACTGCAATCCAACCACCAATACCCTTACTTTGCATATACTCTTTTTCTTTCACAGGATTATTTGGCATATTATCATAAAAATCCTTAAATAAATATAATACTAATATAGGTGCATAAATATTATTTTGGCAATCACTTCTAGAACCATAAGCACCACCATGGACACAAGCCTTTATTGCAATAGCATAGATCGAAGCGCTTTCATCAGTTATACAATAAAGATAGCCAGCGTCTGCCTGTGCTTTGCGTTCTTTTCGTGTATATTTTTTTGAACAAACTTATCTATAATACTTCTATAAACCTTTTCAAACTCATCAAGCTGCTTATAAGAAGGTATCGCTATTTTCTTACCTTCTAAAGCAAGAGTTTTTTCTAACACTTCTAATTTCTTAAAAAATTTGTCTGGCGAAAGAGATGGCCTATCTTCTATAGAACGATATGTATTCAAAAATTCGCACCCTGAATCCAATAAAAAACTTTCAAAGATTTCCTGTTTTTTATTTTTACGTCCTTCATAATATACATTTTCTATCAAAATATCTTTTTCTAAAGAAGGAAATGTGAAAGATACCGACATATTTACATATAAAAATAGATAATAATAATCACCTTCATCATCAGCAAAAGCCAATCCTTGTTCTGTTTTGACCTGATAAAACTTTTTGAGGTGAATCAATCTTTTGATTTCTGCAGGCAGCATATAACAATTACTAAAAACCTTATTTTTAGAATTATCCTTTGCTTCTTTGACCAGAGCTGCATATTGATCATAAGATGTAATGGGTATTAAAACACTTTGTTTTATCAGCTTCTGATGTTTATACCATTGTTTTATTTTATGAATAAAACTAAACATAATGTTACTTTTTAACTCCATTTACAAGATTCATAATCGCAGCAGCACTTTCAAAATTTTCCGCAACCATACTGTCTACCGGAATTTCTACAGCGAACTCATCTTCTATACTTGCAATAATACTTACAATATCAAATGAATCAATAAAACCATCAGTAACTAAAGTCGTAATATTACGAAAATCCACATCTGGTCTAATTTCTTCTAAAAGTGTATATAGTTTTTCCATTGTTAACTTCTCCCTAATTCATATAAGCTAAAATATCATTTACACTTTCCAGCGCTTTGATCTGCGCTCCGCTTACTGTTTTTTCAAATTTTTCATCCAGCATAACTATCAATGATAACGCTGCTATAGAATCCCATTCATCTACTTCTGCCAGCAATGTTTCCGGTGTTAAACTGTCTTCTGCTACATCCAATACTTCTTCAATCAGTGTTAATTTTTCTTGTAAATTCATTTTCTTTTCGCCTCATCTTTTTTATATTTTTAATTTTATATTATTAATCCATGTAATCTAAAATATCATTTACGCTTGCCAGTGCTTTGATCTGCACTCCGCTTACTGTTTTTTCAAATTTTTCATCCAGCATAACTATCAACGATAACGCTGCTATAGAATCCCATTCACCTACTTCTGCCAGCAATGTTTCCGGTGTTAAACTGCCTGTCTCTACATCCAGTACTTCTTCAATCAATGCCAGTTTTTCTTGTAAGTTCATTTTCTTTTCTCCTTATTATCTATAATATGTGACCATCTATACTTCCACCATCATTACCGGCTGATAGCCATATAGATTGGCCTGTAATCTTTTTGCTCATATCGCTTAATAAAAATATGATAGTATCAGCTACATCTTCTGCCTCTAACATACCAAGAGGATAGATCTTCTGCATGGCTTCTTGAGTAGTATTGTCTTTAAAACCGGCGCCCATTTCCGTATCGACGGCTTCGGGGCAAACTGCATTAAACCTGATTAACCTGTTAGATATTTCCTTTGCAGCTGCAACAGTATACGAATTTATTGCTGCTTTGGAAGCCCCATAAACGCCCTGCGATTTATCAGGTAAATGCGCAGCTCTTGATGAAACGCTTACAAAAGAAGCCCCATTATTACTGATGCGCTTCGATGAAAAAGCTTTAGCTATCGCCATCATCGACACTATATTAGTGGCAAATATTTTATTTATTTTTTCTTCTGTGACTGCGCCCAAAGGCAGCATAGCATAAATACCGGCAGAAAATACACACCCATCCAGCTTGATATTATCCATGCTGACCGCAGTTTTAACTGCATTTTGTGCTGCTGAAAAATCGGAAACATCACAAATTAATATATTATGCCCATCACCGTCAAGCATCTCCAGAGTTTCCTGAAGTTTTTCTTCATTCCTGCCAACTAATACCAATCTTGCTCCAAGCTGGCTTAACTGAAACGCTACCTGTTTGCCAATACCAGAAGAAGCACCAAAAATCAGATACTTTTTCCCATTAAAGTTTAAATACTCCATTTTAGTCCTCCCATGTTTTGGCCTCGTCTACGTCGATCGCTACACCTGAAATATATTGCATGGAATCGCTGAGCAGGGCCACTACAATAGAAGCTATCTTATCCGGCAGCATCAAATAATCGGGCAGCTCGTTAATAGCATCGCCTTCTATGGCTTTTACGGCCTGATTAGCCAGCATTTCTGTTTTTATACCGCAAGGGCAAATAGTATTGACCCTGATTTTCCTTGGCCGCAGCTCTTTGGCAGCGCTTTTCATAAAAGCATCCATAGCTCCTTTAGACGCGCCATAGACAGCGTTTGCCGCCTGCCCATAAACGCCTACGCAGGAGGATATGCCAACGACAGCGCCGCCATCATTGAACAGCCTTTTCTGCGCCACGCATTTTAATAAAGCCATGAAAGAATAAGTATTGCTACTGAAGATCTGCGAGATATTAGCTAGTGACATACTTCTTAACGGTATCGGTACGGCTAAGCCTGCGCAATGAGCAATATAGTCTAATTTTTCGCCGTCTTTAGCGATTATATCTTTGAAGGTCTCAACGATTCCGTCAAAATCTGTCAAGTCCAGCACTCGATAACTATGACCACTGCCTTCCATTAAGGAGAGCGTTTTCTGCAATTCGGTTTCCCTTCTGGCAACAATAACTACTTTAGCACCCATAGCGCTGAGTAGGATGGCCACTTCTCGGCCTACGCCGGAGGAGGCACCCGTAACTAAAACTTTTTTACCATTAAAATCAAATTTATCCATTGCTATCCTCACTTATAGTCTTCAAAACTCAGGCCGTCGTCGTATCTTTCTTTTACTCTAAACACAGGGAAACAATTCTGCGGCTCAACTGTAATACCAACAATACCTAAAGATAAACCAATGCCAAATCCACAAGTTAAAATTTTCCCGCTATCTTGACTAGTATTTTTATTAGAATAATGCTCGCATATAGCCAAAGGTATGGAAGCACAACCAGTATTACCATAATCAACTATAGATAGTGGTATTTTAGAAAGCGGGAATTTAATTTTTCTGGCCAAGTTGCTGATAATAAGTTTATTAGCCTGATGACAGGCCAATATTTCATATTCATCATAATCACAGACAAAACGCTCTTTAAAATCATTGATCATGGTAACTACTTCTTTTAAAGAAAAACGCATTACGTCCATGCCTTCCATATGAAATAAATCTCTGTAGGCACACGCCTTTTCATAGCCAAACTTTTTGCACCATAGGCCAAAAAGCATGTCTTTGACCACTAAAAGGTGAAACCAGCATCTTAAAATCACGACCAATGGATCGTAATAATCCGTATGTTGGTTCTGCATTTTCATCATATTCCAATAAAGTAGCAGACCCACCATTACCAAAAAGCATGGGGATTTCCGAAGGTACATAGCCGTCTGGCAACTGTTCGCCTGTAGACCCTGACAATAATAATACGCTGCGGCAGCCTGAATTGATGTGCATAGCAGCCAAATGTAAACCATACACATAGGCCGAACACCCAAGCGGAATATCATAACACATGCAATCATCAGATAACCCTAATCTATCCTGCAAAATTGTTGCGGTGACAGGTTCCAAATAATCACGGCTGGATGATGCAAAAATCAACGCATCAACCTTATTTCTGTCATAGTTTAATTCCGTTAATATTTTTTCAGCAGTGGCACAACACAAATCTGACGCAGTAACGCCCAATCTGTGTGATGTGAAGCGCCGTTGAACACCGGTAGAGATGATAAATTTCCTGACATGTTCTTCCCCAAAAAGGTCGTTGTAATCAGTGGTATACTCAACATCATCCGGGACACTGGCAGCTACTGCTTTGATTTTTGCGTTTTGCAAATTAAAATATGTCATCTAACTTCTGCCTCCTATTTAAAATATGTCTCGCTGTCGATACCGTCATCATAAACTTCACTTGTTTTAATAATTGGTAAACATACAGACATATCAATAGTAAAAGAAGCTACTGTCACATTAAGCCCAATACCAAATGCCAGCGCCAATATTTTCTTATTCCCCTCATATATATTATTATTCTCAGCATAATCACATATATTTACTGCCGTACTTGCCCCTCTTGTGTTCCCAAATCTTTCAATAGAATTTATAACCTTTTCCTGAGGTGCTTTTATTCTCTTAGCAACATTATCTATAATCATTTTATTCGCCTGATGAATAGAAACAAAATCAAAATCACTTATATCATTACCCAAATTTGCTAAAAATGTTTTTGTCGTCCGAGGAGCATCCTTAATACTAAAAGTAAATACATCAGTACCTGACATATATGTTGCATTATTATAATAAGCAGCAAATTCAAAACCTCTTGTTTGTGCAACAACGGGTAATGGGTGTCTTTCCATCCCATAAGGAGTAATCAACGACTTATATCCGGAACCTATAGTTTCAATAGCAATATTAATAGGTGAAATATCTTCGTCTGTTTTCTCCACTATTATGGCCACACCTGCATCGCCAAAAAGCAGCCCATCCTTATTACTTGTTTCACCTCTATTAGGATTGGCATCTCCCACTAAAAGCAATATTCTTTTACATCCAGCCATAATATTAGCACATGCCATTTGCAGGCCGAAGGGGAAGGCCGTACAACCGATATTGGAATCATAAACCAGGCCGCAGTTATCCAGCCCCAAACGATGCTGCACGATACAGGAAGTTGGTGGCACAAAATAATCTGGCGTCTGAGTAATCATGATCAGACCGTCTATTGTATCTTTATTAATATTTAATTTTTCAAAAAGCTTATTGGCCGCTGCGACGCACAGGTCCGAAGTAGTAGTTCCTACGCCATAGGCATTATACTTTTCGTAAATGCCTGTTGCTGCGCAAAATTTTTCTACTTCTCCTTCTGCAAACAGGTAATCATAATCCGACATTTTCTGGTGACGGTCTGGAACAGCAGTTGCCATACCGGCAATTTTTATACCCTTAAATTCAAAAAAATTCATCATTTCCTCCTAATTTTCTTCTTCAAAATTCCATTTCTCGAGCAGGGTTGCCAAAAGCCCGCTTTCCAGCCTTTACTTTGCGCAAAACAACACTGCCGACACCGACATAGGCATCATCTTCAATAACCGCGTTTGGTGCGGCGGAACAATTTCCGCCCATAAATACGCGGTTACCTATTTTTACATGACCCATGATGTTGCACCAGGAAGAGATAGTAGAAAAGTCTCCTACTTCCACATCGTGCCCCAGTCCACAGGCAAGTAAAGTACAAAAATCGCCTATCTTAACATTTACCGTCATGCCGAAACCAGAATAGATAACGGCTCCTTCACCGATGGTATTGAATCGGCCCAAGGCCACATAGGGATGAATGATACTTTGAAAAACCGCTCCTTTTGCTTTCAGCATCGCAACTATTTTTTCTTTGACTTGTGGGCTAGCGATCCCCAGCGCCAAAACATCATTTGCCTGCGGAAGATAATCTTTGATGGTACCGACGACTTGATAGTCACAATCGATGCTATCCAATGCCTGCAAGTCGTCATCTAAAAATCCTACTATATTCCACTGGACACCTCGTATGGCGTGAATGTCTTTGATAATATTCAGCACTTCCCGCCCGCAGCCACTTGCACCGACGATATACAAGTTTTTCATTTACTCACCTGCCGAAATAAGATTTAAACAATATCCCCATTTGATTTATCCTGGTTTATCATAAAGCTGCAATGCCTCGTCTACATTACCCACAAAGCGCAAATTGCTTTTGTCTATCCAGACTGCTTTTTGGCAGATCCTTTTGATATCCGCCGCAGAATGCGATACCAAAAGCACAGTAGTGCCGCTATTCATCATATCTTCCAACCTCTTATGGCACTTGTCCTGAAAAGCCTGGTCGCCTACGGCTAATATCTCGTCAACTACCAATATTTCAGGCTTGACTATGGTAGCGATAGAAAAACCCAAACGGGCAATCATGCCGCTGGAATAGTTTTTTACGGGGACATCTATAAAATCACGTAGTTCACTGAAGTCTATTATTTCATCATATTTTTCCAGCATCAGCTTTTTGCTGTAACCAAGGATCGCGCCATTTAAGAAAATATTTTCACGGCCTGTCAATTCGTAATCAAAGCCTGCCCCTAATTCGATCAACGGCGCGATAGAACCATTTACTTCGACGCTGCCTTTGGTTGGAGTCAAAATACCGCTGATGATTTTGAGCATGGTGCTTTTGCCGCTGCCATTAGCGCCAATCAAAGCACAGGATTCGCCTTTATCCACAGAAAAGCTGATGTTATTCAAGGCCCAAAATTCATCAAAGCTGCAACTTTGAAACTTTATTTTTTTATAAGTAAATCTTTTAAACTATCCACACGTTCAGACGCCAAATTGAAACACATGGAAACATTATCTGCAACAATAGTTTTTTGCACTTTTACCACCTATATATATAAAATAAAATCATTCTGTTTGCGCTTGAACACATATAAGCCTATGACGAGCATACAGAAAGTGAAGGCCAGACAGATCAAGTGCTCTGTCATGGTTGGCCACTGACCATAAATAGTTATCTTGCGGAAAAATTTTATATAATTATAAAGCGGATTAAAGACCAGCAGTTCTCTGAGCCACTCGGGCAATAAACTTTCCGGGTAAAAAATAGGCGTCAGATAGTTAAAAGCCGTTAAAAAAATACTGTACAAATACTGGACATCTCTAAAAAACACTACCAATACAGATAATAAAAGCCCCATGCCTATGCAGAAGACTAAAACCTGCACTAATATAAATGGCAGCAGTATTATAGTTATTGAAAAGGTGACATCGGTAGCAATGATCACTATAAAAAGGGCAATCATAGAAAGCAGCATGCTTGTAAAACTTGATATCACTCTGGACAGGGGAAAGATGTATTTAGGCAGATACACTTTTTTTATAAGGGCCGCGCCGCCTAAAATAGAACCCATCGCCATGCTGGTAGCTTCGGAATAAAAGCCGAAAATAAGCTGTCCTGCCAACAGATATACAGGGTACTGGGGTATATCGAAGCGAAACATATTGGAAAAAACGATCGTTAAAATAATCATCATCAGAAGCGGATTTAAAACACTCCATAAATATCCTAAGAAGCTGCGCCGATACCTGATTTTTAGATCACGCTCGACTAATACCTGTAATAACCAACTATATTTAACTAATCTTTTAGCACTGTCTACTATATGCACAATAAAAAATTCTCCTATGACTGATATCACCTAAATACCTGCAAACTGGTTAGGTCAAATTCAAGGCTTCTGCTCAGACCAGAAATATTGTTCCTGCAGCTTCACCAGTTTTTTGTCATAAATCGAGTACCCTTGCCTCAGCCAAGGGTAAGCTTTGGTCTTTTCCATAAATTTTTTCTCATAATCATCAAAAGAACCTATCACTTTTGCAGGAACGCCGCCCACAATGGAATTTGCAGGAACATCTTTAGTAACACAGCTACCAGCAGCGATGATAACATTATCGCCAATAGTGACATCGTACATGATCATGCTGTTACTGCCAATCAAGACATTGTTGCCGATAGTTATTTTACCTACTCGCCTGATATGCTGATCCATGTTATTTTTGTACAAGATAACATCGCCAAAAATATCGTGGGTAATAAATCTTACGCCGGAAGCTACTTTTATATTGCTGCCGAAAGAGAGCAAATGCGGTTCTACACCGAAATTGTAGATTTGAAAATAACATCCTTCGCCCTGAGCATGAAAATAACCTGTTTTTTTACAATATGCCGCACGCTTGCCCCCATCCCTCAGAAGGAACAACCTTAATAACTGTAAATATCTTCTAAACATTACTTATTCCCCTTAAATTCTTCCATAGTGACCGAGGTTGTCGATGATATGCCTTCCCTGCCGAAAACTTTCATTACCGTCTGGAAGATGATCTTGCAGTCGCCATAAAAGGTGATGTTTTTTACATATTCCAAGTCGTAGTGAAATTTTTCTTCCCAGGTGATACCGTTACGGCCATTGACTTGTGCCAGGCCAGTTAATCCCGGTTTTACATCATGGCGATGCTTCTGCTCCTCGTTATACCGCTCCAGATATTGCACTAATAAGGGTCTTGGCCCCACTATAGACATATCGCCATTTAAAATATTCAACAGTTCAGGAAGCTCGTCAATAGACGTAGAACGTAAGAATTGGCCGAATCTGGTCAGCCTGATCTCGTCAGGCAATAGATTTCCATTTTCATCTTTTGCATCCGTCATGGTGCGGAATTTTAAAATACCAAAGATCTTCTCATTTTTTCCCGGCCGCAGCTGTTTAAAAAATACCGGTTCCCCCAGTTTTATGCGTATCAAAAAAGCTGTTAAAATCAGCAATGGCGATAAGATGACCAAAGCCAGAAACGATAAAATGATATCTAATATTCTTTTTATAAAATTTTTATACATGGCTTCCTCTTCATTCAAAACAGCTTTTTATGATCTCAATAATCCTGTCCTGCTCCTGCGTCGTCATTTTGATATCACTGGGCAGGCACACGCCCCGCTCAAAAATATCCATGGCCACATCGGCAGGATTTCCGTTTGGAACTGCTTCGGCGCCATTAATACAGTACGTAGCTTTTGCCCTATCGCTGCCTGCCCGGGTAACAAAAGCATTCATTCGATATAGGGGTTGCATGTGCATCGGTTTCCAGATAGGACGCCCTTCAGCGTTCATCGCCGCTAAAGCTTCCAAAATTTCTGTAGGACAGGTTTTTCCTTTTTCGCTTAGATAAAATGTTTCCTTTTCACTACATACTTGTTTGCACATGGCTTCGGAGTCAATAAGCAGACAGCTTAACCAATAGTTTGGCTGGCTGTTGACAACATCAAATGGATTCATTTTGACAGGCAAATTTTTAAAGCCCTTTTTATAACGCATGTAGATTGCCTTTTTTTGGGAAATATGTTCTTCTAAATAAGGCAGCTGACCCCGTACGACGCCTGCGATAACGTTGCTCATGCGATAGTTATAACCAAGTTCTTCATGCTGGTACCATGGTACATTTTCACGGGCTTGAGTCGACCACTTGCGCACTTTATCGGCTGCTGTTGCGTCATCTGTTAAAAACATTCCACCAGACGAACCGGTGATAATTTTGTTGCCGTTAAAAGAAATAGCGTTATAGTTACCAAAATTTCCCGTCTGCACACCTTTATAAGTCGCGCCCAGTGATTCGGCAGCGTCTTCGATGATAACTGCGCCATGTTTATCACAAACGGCTTTGAGTTCATCCATCTTTCCGGGACTACCGTAAAGATGGGCCAAAACGACAACCTTTACCCCTGGATAAAGTTCAAAAGCCTTTGACAATGCTGCAGGGTCTATATTCCATGTAGCATATTCGGCATCTATAAAAACAGGTACTCCGCCTTCATACACGACAGGGTTAACTGTGGCCGCAAAAGTCATATCGGAGCAAAAAACCTTGTCACCGTTTTGCACCCCGGCCAATTTGACTGCCATATGCAAAGCCGCAGTACCAGAGGCAAGAGCAACGGCATATTTGCAGCCAATTTTTTCGCATAGCAGCTGTTCCACTGCGTTGATATTTTCACCAACAGTAGACATCCAGTTGGTTTCGTAAGCTTCCTGCATATATTTAAGTTCTTCTCCGTGCATGGTAGGCGAACTGAGCCATACTTTCTTTATCAGCGGAGAAAACTTCTTTAGAACATTTTCTTTCAACAAAAAGCACCTTCTAATCTGTTTGTAATCTGCCCTTACTTTTTTAACGCATCTCTGTTAGGCGTATAAGTAGGCACTATCTCCTGCAATTTTCTTACAACTGCATCACCTTCGGTGATCTGTAAAATATCGACTATCTGCCTTTGTAATTCTGCTTTATCAACGTCTTTTATCTTGGCTATAAATATTTTACTGTGCGTGGTTTTTTCGGTACCATCTTCGGCACTCAAAAGTTCTTCAAACAGCTTTTCACCGGGTCTTAATCCGGTTATTTTTATTTCTATATCTTTATCGGGTATAAAACCCGATAATTTTATCAAATCTTTGGCAAGATCATAAATTCTTACAGGTTTTCCCATATCAAGCACGAATACCTCTCCACCTTTCGCCATTGCTCCGGCTTGAAGTACCAATTGACTTGCTTCAGGAATAGTCATAAAATAACGTTTCATCTCTGCATCTGTAACAGTTACTGGTCCTCCTTTGGCTATTTGTTTTTAAACAGTGGTATTACACTGCCCCTGCTGCCAAGTACATTACCAAAACGTACTGCTACAAATCTTGTACTGCTTTCTTTATTCATACTTTGCACAAACATTTCAGCAATTCTTTTGGTACAACCCATAACACTAGTTGGATTCACTGCTTTATCTGTAGATATCATTACAAATGTTTCAACTTTATGTTTGGCAGCTGTTTCTGCTATTACTTTAGTTCCTAAAATATTGTTTCGCACTGCTTCAGCTGGTTGGTATTCCATTAAAGGCACATGTTTGTGGGCTGCGGCGTGAAACACTACTTGAGGTTTAAAATAGTCCATTATAGCGTTAATTCGTTCTTCATCTCTAACATCTGCTATAATGGGCACTTTTTTTAGTTGGGGATATTCTAAATTCATATCCTGCATTATTTCATAAATACTGTTTTCTCCTTTCCCAACGAGAAGCAATTTATTAGGATACATTTTAGCAACTTGACGCACAATCTCGCTGCCAATGCTGCCACCAGCACCAGTAATAAGCACTGTTTTCCCTGACAAGTACTTCGCAACGGCTACGTTATCCAGTTCCACCGGATCTCTGCCTAGTAAGTCTTCAACATCAACAGGGCGTAACTGACTTACGCTCACACTGCCTTCTATAATTTCATATACCCCAGGTAAAATAGTTAATTTGCAGCTTGTTTTTTTACAAATGTTGATAATTTCTTTGATATTTTTTCCTTTTACTGAAGGCATGGCAATAATAATTTCATCAATTTCATAGTTATCGGCAAGCGCTGCTATATCGTCTCTACTTCCTAATACTTTTGTACCAACCATATATTTTCCTATTTTGGTTTTATCGTCATCAATAAAACCAATAACTTGTCTTTTTCCTATATGGTACTGATTTAATTCCCTGAGAAGCAGTGCACCGGCATCACCTGCGCCAACTATCAATACTTTGTCTTTTTTACTTGATATAAATTTATGTTTGGATTTATTAATAAAACAACTGTAGATTCTAAAGAACAATCTACTGCCGCCAACAAATAAAACAAGAATAGAAGCAGTAAAAATATATAAAGAGCGTGGTAACGCCAAATCTATATAAATAGAAATCCCATACCAAGACAAAGCTGCAACAATATTTGCAGCAACGATGGCAACAAGTTCTATGCTACCAGCATAACGCCATACTCTACCGTATAGTTTAAAAACAAAATATACTACCAAATGCACAGCCACTGCTATAGGTAATTGTGAGATAAGCATTTCAAGATATTTTTGAGCGATTGCAGTATCTTCAAAGCGTATATAAATACTAAAAAATGCAGCACTTATAATACAGATGGTATCTAAAATTACAACCAAAAGTGGCAATAACAAATATCGCAAATTTTCTCATCCCCATATCACTTACATTAAACTTACCGGTATATAGTAATCTTACACACTTCTAATCAGAAATATTTTTTTCATCAAACAAATTCCATTATCTTCACCTAAAACAGAAGTGCAGACAAAAAATAATTTGTATATTTACCGTATTTAGGTATTTTAAATTTCATTTATTTCATTTTTGCATTTTATCCTTAAATTGTTTTTTTTATTTCAAATAATTTCAGCTAAAATTATACCACACGAGTCCCCCCCGCAAGACATTTACAAATAAATGAATCAAACTTATTCTGGTCTTGCTATTACTTTTGCATCGCTCTCTACGCGATCGCGATGCTTAGCTAACGCGATACATGTTTATAAAAACCCGCAGGACATAAAAAAAACAACGTCGCTTTCAGCGACGTTGTTTTAATCTACATTTTTCTAACTAATCCATATATTCTTTTAATATTTTTCCAGCAAATAAATGTCACCGATTTCTTTGATCTCATTTAGATTTTGGAGTTTATCCTTATCTTTTAAACGGCGCAGTTCCAATCCTCGTACCAAAACATATTTTTGACCAGGATCATTTAAAACTCTGGCTAAATCACCACTTTTAGGTTTTACTTCCTCACCCGGTGCACCAGTATAATACATAAAACCAGGCCTCAAAAATTTATCAACATAAACCGGTTTCTGCTGATCACATTTCGTATGATAAACTCTGACGATTTCTTTAACACTGAAACGATTGGCAACCATTGGCAACAAAAAGGAAAATGCAATTACCATTGTCAAAACACCGGTAACCACATGCAGCCAAGCTGAAAAATTAATATCGCGATAACGCCACAACGCCCAAACTATACTTACGCCCAAAATAAAAGTTACGCTGCCCAGCACAATTCCTCCGAAAGCAACTTCAGGCAATTGCTGCCCGCCAATAACCCATCCGGCTGTAAGCAATAAAAACATTATTCCGCTGCCAAAAATCCAGGACCAACGGATACCATAATTTTCTTTTTGCATTCTGGCAATATTCCAGCCAATCACAATCGCCAGCGCTGGAAACATAGGTAAGATATAAGAAACGAGCTTCGTTTGAGAGATAGTAAAAAATATCAGTACGAAAAGCCACCAGATATTCACGAAAAGCATTTTTTCCAGATCATCAGATCTGCTGTCTGTAATTGATGCTTTAATAGATTGCAGTAACAGCCCTGTCCAGGGAAACAAACCCAGGATTATAACAGGAAAATAATACCAACACAAAACCCGGGTCGGATGCTCAGGCGTTGTAAAGCGGGTAAGATTATGAAACCCTAAAAATGTATTAATAAATTCCATTCCATGCACTTGATACATCAAATAATACCACGGTGCCGCAATAAAAAAATACAGCAGTAATCCGCGTAAACAGTGCATTTTAAAAAGCCTCTGCCACTGCCCGGTACAAAGAATATGCAGAAATATTATCGCGCCTGGAAAAACGATCCCGATCGGCCCTTTTGTTACCGTGGCCAGTGCCATACACACATACATCAGCCAATACTGCTTATGCAAGTAGCATAATAAAGACCCGGTCAGGAAAAACAACAGCGTCGTATCTGTTACCGCCGCCTTGCCAAGATAAAAGAACTGTACAGATGTCGCTAAAACGAGCGCCGACCAAAAACCAGCTCTTTCGTTAAACAGCCTGGTAATGGAACAATAAAGCATTATTACAGTCAAAAAGGCCATTAATGCTGCAGGAAAACGCGCTGCAAACTCTCCATCCCCAAACACATGTATTGCACCAGCTACAAGCCAGTAATACATTGGCGGTTTGTCAAACCAATATTCATTATAAATACGCGGTGAAAGATAATCATTAAACTGGATCATCTCACGCGCAGTTTCAGCATATACCGGCTCATCCGGGTCAAGCAGCGGTATACTGCCTAATCCAAAAAAGATATTGAAGGCAACTATAATTGCTAAAACGAGCAAGCTTCCCTTCTCGATCCTATTCATTATTTTCCTACTTTCCCCGTTTTACATAATCATGGTAAGTTTTTTGATACCTTCTTTTAACTGCATCTGCGGAGTTACAGCAAGTATTTCCTTTAAACGTGCATTAGACAGCGCAGAACGAAAGATATCACCCTGTCGCGGTTCCGCATAACGAACTTCAAGTTTATCAGCAGCAACTTCGGCAAAGGCGCCCAAAAGTTGATTTACCGAAGTTTCATGCTCTGTAGATACATTGATAGTCTGGTATCCCATGGCTGCCAATCCCGCTTTAATAGCTGCTGCAACATCGCCTGCATAGACAAAGTCACGCGTTTGTTCCCCATTACCATAAACGGTCACAGCTTTTCCTGCTGCCAAAAGTTTACAGAAAATACTGACGACACCACCTTCGCCGCCTTCCCCCTGACGTTCGCCATAAACATTCGCAAAACGGAAAACAACTGTATTGATACCATAAAGCTCGTGGTAAACACGTAAATAATGCTCTGATGTCATTTTTGTAATACCATAAAACGACATTGGCATCAATGCAAGGTCTTCATGTAAAGGAACATTTTCATTATTGCCATATACTGCCGCACTGGAGGCAAATAAAACTGTTTTCACCTTATACTTGCGGCAATTTTCCAACACATTGATCAAGCCTGCTAAATTGATTTCGCAATCTTCATCAGGATGTTCGATTGAATAAGGTACCATTGTCTGGGCAGCCAAATGCACAACTGCATCAAAATTTTCTTTTTGAAATAACGCTTCTATTTCCTGCGAACGTATATCCGCTACGACAAGTCTCATTCCTTGAGGTACATTTTCTCTGAACCCGCTTGAAAGGTTATCTAAAACTACGACTTCATAATTTTTATCACTATTTAACAGCTCTAATAAATGCGAACCGATAAATCCAGCACCGCCGGTAACTAAAATCTTCATTGTTGATCTTCGCCCTTCCTGAGATTTTTCATAGATAAAACATTAGATCCAAAGGCGCGTATTGAAACTACTGCCCCTAATAAAAACGGCAGGTATTCAGCTGTAAAACGCCATAAAACTGCCATAATACCAACAAGACCACCAGGCAGCAGCTCAGAAAATAATACAACGAAGCCCGCCTCTGCGACACCTGAACCGCCAGGAGTTGGTGAAAAATACAGCACCAGGTTCAGCAAAACCATTCGCCCCATAACCTGCAGCCAGTCAAATTTGATATTCATACCCAGAAAAAACATTGGTACAGTAGCATAAATACATAACAGACTGAGCCCCGATTCAATAAAGGCCCGCATTACTTTCAAAGGATTTTTACCCATAATAAAAGACGCCTGTTTAAATTCTTTATACCAAATAAAACAATTCCTCCTGAAATCGCGCGAGAAATTGTTCGTTAACCCAATGATCCAAAACTCCGGATATCTGGTCCTCATAAGCAGCACTGCTGCAATCGGCAGCGAAACAAATAAAACAGATACAATAGTAATGACACTGGTCGGCATCCAGTCAACCAAAGCATGATCACTATGCAGAACAAATGGCACCAGCAAAATCAAAAAAGTGATCGACATAATCGTACGCACAAAAACAACGACCGTGGCCTTTGCTACCGGCACGCCCGCCTTGCGCATGAACATGATCTGAGCTACAGCACCGCCGCTGGCTCCGGGGTAACAAGCGCCAAAAAATAATTGCTTAGAACAACGTTCACCACTTGTCTGGTAGTTAGCTTTTCATCAGTCACAGCAGCCAAAGTCATCAGCCGCAAACCATCAAAAACCAATCCCAATCCCAAAATGCCAAAGGCCGCAGCAATACACCACGGTTCAAACATCGTCAGATATTCTAACGCTCTTATATCAAATGTAAAATAAATAACTGCCGCAGAAATAGCAATAACAAAAACAAACATCCATAGCAACCTGCGGATCAATTTTCTGTGCATATCAAAGCCCACCAAAGTTTATCAAAGTTACTTTCTTCTGCTCCAATAAACATTTATTTTTTTCAGAAAGAAAAGCCTGAAGCTCATCTTCCCAATGATACTGCCAGGAAAAAGTTTTTTCCAAAGACTCTGCATCCATCCCCGGATGAGTCATGATCTCACTTACGCCATCAGGCAGATTCCTAATGATTTCACCTACTAAGAATTCGTTTAAATTACCTCCGGCCAGCATTCCAAAAAAATGCTGCGGATAGACAAAACGGGCCTGTCTGGCTTTCATTTTCGCCAAAGCGCTGCAAAAGCTTAAGCCTTCACGGCCGATCAGGCGAACAGCAGTGCTGTTAAATCCACCACGCCAAAACCAGCCTTCCTGCGGCATCCTAATTTTTTTAATACCAAATGCACTACACAAATCCAATACGATGTCGGCGATTCCCGGCAGCACATGCAGATGCTGATGGCTGTCGACGTGAGTTATTTCCAGACCACAGCTTAAGCCGCGTTCTAGTTGTGCTTGCAGTTCGCTGACAACTTCTGCTTTTTTTATTCTGCCAGCATACCACCGTTTGGCAAAAACTGTATAATCAGCAGGCAAAAGCCCATCTTCATCAACAAGTGTTCGCAGCTGCCGTGGTTGTAAAAGCGGTTTACCACCTCCTACTAAAGTAAGATGGATACCGACTCCTAAAACAGGTGTTGCTTTCGCCTGAAGTACTGCGTCATCAAAAGCAGCGCCGCTGCACATTAAAGACGTACTGGTAATAAAACCGTTCCTACAGCCTTTTATAATACCAGCATTGATTGCCGGATGCAGTCCGAAATCATCAGCATTAACAATTAATTTTTTCATATATTTCAGCCTCCTGAAAGGCTCTAGATTTTTTTATAATTTGCAAAATGGACTTTTACGAGCCGTTCCAGGGCACCGCGTCCCAATTCTTTCAGCAGCTCGCGTGCGCAGTTTGTCGCAGCGTCACTGCCGCCTTTAGGCAATTCATTTCGCCCAACCTGCTCGGCCAGCTCCTGCATTATTTCCAAAAATTTAGCCCGCGCCAATACTGAAGCAGCCGCCACAGCAATATCTGCCTCGGCTCTGTGCTGCTGTACTATATTAACATCAGGAAATTCCTGCTGTAAGCTGGCGCGGATGTCGTTAGACGCTGTAAATTGATCGACCAGCGCATAATTACATTGCGGGCATTGCCGCAGAACATTTCGCAGTACAGCTATGTGACCATTGCTTAACAAATGGTTGAGATTTTTTCCATCTGCACGCATTTGCTGATAACGAAAATTATACATTTCCGGCTTCAAAGCTAAAACCGTGTTGATCGGAGCAGCTTCGACAATCAGCTCTGCCAGCCGCAGAACTTCTTTATCATTGATCAGTTTGCAATCTCTGACTCCCAAACGGACTAGTTTTTCAGCCGTCGTAATATCTACTAATACTGCTGCAACGACTAAGGGTCCGAAAAAATCTCCTTTACCTGATTCGTCACTGCCTGCCCAAATACCTTTAAAATCGGCACAATTTCGTAAAAGTGTATAGTCATTTCCAATAGCCTGTACGATATCCCCTTTATCGGCAGTATCTTTTCCTGTCAAAACTGCTTCCAGCTGGGACCTCAATTCTGAAGCCGTACCGCCCCAAACAAACTTAATCCCCTTTTTACCATTATATACTGATAATACTACTTTACTATCACTGTTTGTTACTGTCAACTGTATACCATACTGCAGCTTTTTTTCAGTAATTGTAAGATTGGCGTCAAAACTTTTGATCTGCTTTTTTAAATTGTCGAGATAAGCAGCAAAATCACTGTTCAAGTTGTGCCTCCGCAGCAGCTGCTGCTGCCTGCATAATAGTTTTCAGGCTGTGTCCGCTTTTTAAAGCCAAAACTTTACAATCCTCAAATTCAGGAGCAATATTCACAATTTTCCCATCCATCTGTGCATATTTAATTCTCACTTCACCTTCAGGCAACGACACAATAGTAACCTTCCTGTAATTGATATGACGATGCACCGCATAATAACGTACTCCCAGCGACGTTGTTTCAGTCAGCAAAATATCAGTCAGCTGATCCAGGTTCTGAGGATCGAGCAGCACCGATAAAGTTTGGGCAGGCCGTCCTTTTTTCATAATGATCGGAGTCAGCCAGCAATCCAAAGCACCCGCCTGCAGTAAGCGTTCCTGCACATAAGGGTACAATTCGCCATTCATATCGTCAATATTACATTCGGCAACAAGTAATTCACCACCGGCTTCAGCTTCCAATTCGCCGATACTGATACGCAGGACATTGGGTATTTCCAGATCCCAGGTCCCGGCGCCATAAGCAATTTTACTGCCGCTAAAGCCCTGTGGAATATCATTTGTACTGACTGCTAAAACCTTCATCAGTGCAGCACCAGTCGGTGTAGTAAGCTCTTTTTCGATCTTTCCTTGGCTGTGCTGCAGCCCTTGTAACAGCTCTGCCGTCGCAGGAGCCGGCACTGGCATCAGTCCGTGTGCACAATTTACAAAGCCGCTGCCTGTATGGATATTGGAAACAAAAATCTTTTCTATCCCCAAATATTCCAAAGCCAAAACGCAGCCCGCAATATCAATAATCGTGTCGATTGCTCCGACTTCGTGAAAATGCACTTCATCAACAGTTTTTCCGTGAACCTTAGCTTCAGCTTCTGCTAAAGCTGTAAACACCTGTAAAGACTGCATTTTGATTTTATCATGCAAGTCAGAATGTGTAATAATATGGGCTATATCATGCAGATTGCGATGTTCATGGTGGTGATGCACAGGTTCTTCAGACACTTTCACCTGATGGCAATGCTGAGCACAATCGGAATGATGTTCATGGTTATGCCCTGTATCGCCATGTTCGTGATGATGGTGACCAGCGTGGGTATGTTCATGCCGATGTCCAATTGTGACATCATGTTGATGTTCATCTGGCAGCAAGACATTAAAATAGTTCGCATCAATCCCACATTTATTAACACGTTTGTTGATCAGTTCATACTCTCCCAAGGGCAGCTTTTTCATCTCAGACACCAGATGATCGAACGGTACACCTGCATCGATCAAAGCTCCCAGCAGCATATTGCCGCTGATACCCGCAAATGCTTCTATATAGATTGCTTTCATTACATCACCTCATATGATTGATAATACTTGCCATACGCCCCGCTCCAAAACCGTTATCGATATTAACAACAGCCACACCGGCCGAACAGCTGTTGAGCATGCCCAAAAGTGCCGATAGCCCCTGAAAGTTAGCGCCATAACCGACACTGGTAGGCACCGCTATTACAGGTCGTTCGACCAAGCCGCCGACAACGCTTGCCAAAGCGCCTTCCATTCCGGCAACGACAATAACTACATTAGCATTTCTGATCAAATCAAGTTTATCAAATAGTCGATGAATACCAGCCACACCTACGTCGTAAACCCTCTCTACCTGATTGCCCATGATCTCAGCAGTCAATGCCGCCTCCTCTGAAATAGGCAGATCGCTTGTACCAGCCGTCACAACGGCGATATAACGCTTATCATCTTTTGGAAGAGGTTTACGCTCTACAAAAATCAAGCGCGAATTTTTATGATAAACCGCATCGGGCAGCACCTTCTGCACCGCTGCAAATTTATCGGCATCAGCACGTGTTCCCAAAATATTATTGTGTACCTGTGCCAGCTTTTCCATGATCGCAGCAACCTGCTCTACTGTTTTACCCTCGCAGTAAACAACCTCGGGAAACCCCTGACGCAGACTGCGGTTATGATCCAGTTTCGCAAAACCAAGGTCAGTATAATCCGCAGCATGCAGCTTTTCCAAAGCTGTTTTAGCGTCGATAGTGCCTGCTTTATAACTTTCCAAAAGCGCCAGCAAATTTTCTTCGTAAGTCATATTATAATACTTCCTTAACTATGATTTATGCAAATGTTTCTCTTTCCATTCCTCGCTCAGCAAATATAACAGCGGCACTACAACCAGAGTCAGCAAAGTCGACGTCGTCAGACCGCCAACTAAAACCACGCCCATAGACTGGCGCAGCTCAGCACCGGCACCAAGACCCAAAGCAATTGGCAGCATACCTAAAATAGTCGAAAGCGTTGTCATAAATATCGGACGAATACGCAAAGCGCAGGCTTCACGCAAGGCCTCGCGCAAAGGCATACCCTTAGCACGTGCCTGATTGGCATAGTCGACCAGCAGGATTGCATTTTTTGTAACCAGACCCAGCAGCATCGTAAAACCGATCAGCGACATCATATTTGCAGTCTGCCCTGCTACCATCAAACCTAAAACAGCACCGATAATCGCAAACGGCAGTGACATCATAATTACCAAAGGCTGCATAAAGCTTTCAAACTCTGCTGCCAGAACCATATAGATCATAATAATAGCTAAAATAACCGCCTTCGCGATCTCACTAAAGGCTTTTGCCATTGTATCAGCCTGTCCGATCATTTTATAACGGTAACCGACCTGCATATTCATATCCGGGATCATCTCCGTCTGGATCTTCTGGATCAAATCGCCCGGAGTAATACCGACTGTATTAGCATAAACAACGATCTGGCGCTGTCTGTCCTCACGGTCAATACGTGTAGGACCGGACGAGAAATACACGTCAGCTACATCGCCCAATCGGACAAACTTCCCTTCCGTATTGGAAACACGCAGATTGGCAACGTCATTGATATCACGACGATGCGCAGCATCCAACTGTACAATTATATCATAGTCGTTATCACCGATAGTAAAACTATTGCTTGTGCTTTTGCCTAAAAAGGCCATTTCCACAACTTTACCAACGGAAGTTGAATCAAGCCCCATTGCGCTCGCACGCAGCGGATCGACCTTAACGATGATCTCCGGTTCTTCTTCCGATGAAGAAATATCAACATCAGTAGAGCCTGGAACCTGTCTGATCCTTTCCGCCAGATCCTGAGCATAAGTTGTCAGCAGCTCAAGATCACTGCCGCGCAGACCTACCTGCACCGGTCTGCTGTCACCGCGTCCGCCGCCCTGGTTACTGACGACTGCGACTTTCAATTCTTCGACATTACCAAATTTACGGCGCAGCTCATCCATAATATCGATCATACTGCGATCTCTGTCAGACGAAGGAATAAGCTTGACATCGATATTGCCTTCGTTAATAGGCACGCGCGAACCGCCTAAGCGCATCGCTGCAATCCTGACCTCCGGCATTTGCAGGATTTCTTCTTCCAACGGCAGCGTCAGCTCCTTCATTCGCTCGATACTTGTACCGGCAGGAGCTTTAACACTGACGGAAAATTCACCGGAATCGTATGTCGGCTGATATTCCGTACCAATAAAAGGTAACAGAAAAAGATTAAAAATAAGTGAAGCAACAGAAATCAAAACTATTTTCCAAGGATGCTGGAACGCAAATACCATTAATTCATCATACATCCGGCAAATTACCTGAAACCCGGCCTCAAATTTATCCAGACAAATCTGTACAACTTTGGGCCGCGGATGCTTATAAGGTTTGGCATGTTCCTCGCGATAATCCTTCAGCCAATAAGCCGATATCATTGGTGTAAGCGTGTAAGCAGCCATCGTCGAAAAAGCCAGCGCAAAAGCGACAGTTAAGCCGAATTGTTTAAAATACTGACCAACTACCTCACCCATAGAACCGATCGGTACAAAAACCGCCATCAAAGAAAGCGAAGTAGCAAGAATAGCCAGAGATAACTCTTCTGTAGCGTCCTGAGCAGCCTGAATCGGCGACTTACCCATTTCCATATGCCGGAAAATATTTTCAATCAAAACGATAGCATCGTCGATAAGGATGCCGACTGCCAGGCTCAAAGCCATCAGCGACATATTATTCAGCGTAAAGTCCATCGACTTCATCAAAAAGAACGTGGCAATAACGGAGGTCGGTATAGAAAGGCCGCCGATGATCGTAGCCCGAAAATCGCGCAGGAACATATAAGTTATCAAAAGCGCCAGAAAGCCGCCGAAAAGTATAGCATTCCAGACATCGGCAACATTCTCGCGGATATAAGCAGACTGATCGCGTACGACATCGACCTTGATATCCTTAGGCAAATCATTTTCCATCATTTGTTCCATAGAAGCGTTGACACCGTCAACAACATCTACAGTATTGGTCTTAGACTGCTTCCTTACCAAGACCATAACGCTGGGTACTTTATTAGAACGGGAATAGGTATCTTCGTCTTCCCAGCTGTCAACAACCTTCACAACATCTGAAAGCTGGATCGGGCGACCATCCTGATTGGCAATAACGATGTTTTTAATATCGTCGATATTTTTATATTTGCCTAACGTACGGACTGTTATTTCCATATCGTTATAACGTTACCGCCAGGAGTATTGATATTTTCACTGTTGACCTTATCTAAGATAGTCTGAAAGGAAATATTATAACTGTTCAGCTTCTCAGGATCGGCAATCAGTTTGATCGCACGCAGGCTGGCGCCGACAACAGATACTTCGGACACGCCTTCGACACGCTGCAGTTCTTCTTTAACAACGTCTTCAACTATCTTACGGGTTTCTTCACGGCTGCGCGAATCAGAAGCAAAAGTAAATGCCGCTATCGACTGTGACGAAATATCAAAACGCTGTACAACCGGCTCATCGATGTCGTCAGGCAAACGCCGGCGTACCGACGCAACCTTTTCACGCACCTCACTGGCCATCTCGCGCGGGTCAACACCCAGCTCAAATTCCAGCGTCGTCTGCGAATAACCTTCGCGTACAGTTGACGACAGGGTTTTAATACCTGCAACCTGGCTGACGCGATCTTCAATAGGTCTGGTTATCAGAGTTTCCATTTCCTCAGGTGAAGCGCCTGTATAGGTAACAGTAACACTTACCAGAGGCAGTTCAACGTCAGGATACAAATCGACACCCAAATTAGGATACGACTTAATGCCGAATACTACTAAAAGCAGTACAAACATCGTCGTAAAAACAGGTCTGCGTATAAATGTGCCTATCATTTTATTTAGCACCCTGTCCTTCTAATTTGATCTTACTGCCTTCACGCAATTTATTCTGACCGCCGGTAACGATCCGGTCGCCATCACTCAAACCATCTAAAACTTCTACCATATTATCATTGACAAAACCTATTGTTAAAACTCTGCGGCTGACGACACCATCATCATCAACAACAAAAACCGTACGCTGATCTTCACGCATTACAATAGCGCTCATAGGAATAACTAATGCATTCTCTTTCGGCTCGGCTGTAATGACAACATTGGCATAAACACCGCCGCGTAATTTACCGGCACTGTTGTCCACTGTCACCTCAGCAGCAAAGGTCCTTGCCGGCATATCTGCTACCGGCGAGATACGTGTGATCATACCGCTGAATTTATCATCAGGATATGCGGGCACAGTAATATCAGCCAATCCGCCAACAGCAATATTGCTGATCTGACCTTCCGGGATATTTATTTTAGCAGTCAATTCAGAAATATCGGCAATATTAAACAGCGCTGTACCAACTTTAGCATAATAACCTTCCTGATAATAACGTTTAGAAATAATACCGTCCTGCGGCGCAGTTACACTGGCTCCGCTCAGCTTATCCTGCATATTGTCCCAAACGCCCTGAGCTTCCGAAAGCTTGCCCTGCGCATTGTTTCTGGCAAAACGGTAATTATCTACTGTCTGCTCCGAAACAGCGCCCTTTTCATATAATGCCTGATAGCGCTGCAGCTCGCGTTCAGCTCTTTCCAAAGTCGTTTGGGCATCCATCAAAGAACCCTTCGCCGATAACAAATTAGCCGTCTGTTCTGTCTGCTCTAAATGAGCCAGCACAGTGCCAGCTGTGACCTTGTCACCTTCATTAACATAAACCTTCTCTACCCTGCCATCTATTTTAGCTGCCACGTCGGCCTGCCAAACAGGATCAAGGCTGCCCGCAAAACGCATAACAGGAGTAATACTCTGACGCTGCGGGAAAGATGTGGCCACCGCAATATTCTGCCCTTGCGAAACACGGTTCGCACGCTCGTTGTTAGCCTGGATATTACCATAAATACGATAAGCAATAATTGCTAAAAGAACCAGGGATGCGATAATTGCAATACGAACTTTTGTATTCTGCCAAATCATTTTTTACTCCTCAATTTATCGAAATAAAGGTATTTTTATTTATAATAACAGATATTTTAATTATACAACTTTTCCATATAGAATAGCAAGAAAATTGCAGGCTGAAGCAGCGCTTTCACAGTCTTTTCAACGGTTATGCCATGCAACATAAAAAAGACCCCTGCTGCAGAAAAACAACAAGGGTCTAATAATATAACGTTTACTCTATTTTTTTGCTTCGTCTATTGCCGCCATATTAGCTGCGTCACGTTCTTTTACGCGATCCAGGCCGGTCTTTTCACCAGCGGCACCAGTATTCATTTTCCCTAAGGCGTCCTTCAGCGAATAAACGGTAAATTCAGCCGTCATATCCAGATTTCCCGAAGCATCATTTTCTTTAACGGTATTAACACTGGCTTTGTTCAATTTTGCAAACCTCGTACCGTTTTCTACCTTCTGCAAAAACTCGACCATTTTATAATAGTTGCCGCTGATAGAAATATTGAGCGGTACTTCGTAAGCTCCATTTACCTGTTTTAAATTGCCACTCGGAGGCTTAACACTTTTGAACTGAATTCCGCATTCCTTTGAAAGGTTAGAATATTCCTGTACTAATTCAGGCACAGTTACTATATCAGGCAACAGCTTCTTAGCTTCAGCAAGGTAGCCTTCCTGCTTCGCTGCAAAAGCATTATAATCCTTATTCTGTTCAGCAAATGTCTGATAACTGGCTAAACGCTGCTGCGCCTGTGTCAATTCCTGCTCATTTTTCTGAATGTCTTCACGCAGCGGCTGCATGATATACAGAACTACAAAAACAAGTAGCAGTACCGAACCTAACAATAACAACGAATATTTACTGTTTTCTGACATATTGCTGTCAGGCATTTCTAATTTCACTTCTTCACCCCACTTCTCTGAATTTCCAAAGTAAAATCAATAACGCCAGCAGTACTGCTGTTATTATTGTTGCTTTCATCAGCAGAAATCAGCTGCACATTGGCAATATCAGGCCGTGCCTGTAAAAGACTGATGAATTTAACAATATCGTCCATTTTCATAGCTTTACCGGCAATGCTCATCTGATCTGGCTTATTGCCCTGTTTAACACTTGTCAGCCAGCAGCCGTAGGGTGTAACATTGCCCAGTTCAGCAAGGGAACGGCTCCATACGATGCGGTCTTTAGAAAGATTGCGTACGATAGTATTGCGTTTATTTACTTCCGCATTCTGCTGCTGAGCTTTATCAAAACGCTCCTGCCAGACTTTCATTGAAACGATACCTTCATTCACATCGCTGAGCTTACTTTCAGTATACTTGAACATTGCCAAATGGTAACCCCACAGTAAAATGCTCAGTCCTAAAAATACATAAGCTATAATACGATAAAGTTTCCATGTAGGAAACTCACTTTTGCGCCTGTACTCAGGTAAAAGATTGATTCTAATCATCTGCTTCCCCTCCGTACAAAGCAGCGCCTATTGCAACAGTCAGCGCTCCCAGATATTTTTTCAGTTCTCTCTGATCAAGTTTATCTGCAAAAGTAACTGCTTGACGCAGATCGTTAACGACAACCTTCATTTCCATACCTTCGCTCAAAAATTCGGACAATCCGGCCATATTTGCACCGCCGCCTGCCAAAACCAGATGCGTAAATCTTGCATCCTTTTTATTGATCAAATAATATTCACAGGTTCTGCGTACTTCACGTCCCAGATTTTCAACCTCGTTGAAAAATTCTGCAAATTTAGTTTTATCTGTTTCCAGGCTGCTCAAAAGCAGCTCATCTTCCAGTTTGATCTTTTCAGCAGCCGTCAAGTCGACGCCAGCACCATTAGCAATAGCGGCATTAAACATCTGCCCTCCCTGGGGAATACTGCGCTGCGCAACAGGAGCACCGTTCTGAAAAATAGTCAGCATCGAATATGAACGCCCTATATCAAGCAAAACGAAGTTTTCCAACTGCCTGGGCAAGGTTCTATAAGCAGACAAAACTTCGATATCAATACCAATAGTATGCCAGGCCAGCGCATCACTGATTTCCAGCAGTGAATCAATAACATCCTTAGGTGAAGCAACCAAAAGCACAGGCTGCAGGCCTTCATTAGTATATGCCCCAAATTTAGCCGAATCCACATAATAAGTATCAGCTTCATAAGGAACATACTGACTGGAATCCCAAGCTACAGACTGTTTCATTTCTTCGTCAGGCATTTCCGGCATATCGATCTCACGTACAAAAGCATTACGGCCGCCTACAGTAAAAACCGCATGCCTGGCATTAAAATCATATTTTGCCACCAAGCCTTTAATAAAGCTTATCATCGCATCACTGTTACGGACAAATCCGTTATTGATAAGCTCCAGTGGCAGCTCTGCTACAGCAAAACAACTAACTACAGGCTTACTGCCTGTTTCTATCTGCACCATTTTTATACTTCCGGTGCCGATATCGACGCCAACTATTTTTGACGGCTTTGTGTGAAACATTCTTTTTACGATGGCTTGCACATTCACTTGCGCAGACCTCCTTGATTCGTATAAATAAAATCAGTTTTAATACTATATTTTATAAATTATATCATAAATTCATAAACTCATACAAACAAATTCCAGTAAAAATAAATTAAATATGGAGAAAACAAAAGCGCAATATAAGCTCCGATACATAAAAACGGTCCAAACGGAATCGGATCTTTACGCTGCTTGATACCGGAAGCCAGCAGCAGCACCCCGATTATCCCCCCAAAAACAAAAGCCAGCATCAGACAAACGATACTCGCCTTAAACCCAAGCCAAACGCCTAAAACAAAACTGAGCTTAACATCGCCAGCACCCATTCCACCGCGGCTCAGCAAAAATATCAGCAGCATCAGCCCACCGGCAAATAAAGCCCCATATAAAGAATCCCACATGTCCGGTAAAGCATAATAGGCATAAATGATACCTGTCGGCAGCATCAGCATCAAAATTTCATCCAGCAGAATTTGATGATCCAGATCAATAAAAGCCTGCACGATCAGGCAAGCTACAAAAAAGAAAACCAGTATTATTTTTAAGCCAGGCAAATAATACAAGCCGCACAAGGCAAATAAAATACCTGTCAAAAGCTCTACCAGCATATAACGGGCGCTATAAGCAGCATTACAGTAGCGGCACCTGCCGCGCAGCAAAAAATAACTTAGAACAGGTATCATATCCAGAGCCCCTAACCTGTGTCCGCAGCTGCCGCAGGCTGACGGAGGGCTGATAACAGATTTCCCCAGCGGCAGCCTGTAAATACAGACATTCAAAAACTGCCGATAACTATGCCGATGACAAAATATAAACCAAATAACAAATACACAAAACCACGCTCCAACATAAAATATACTGTAAATTATAGTACTTTCAGTTAATTTCAGCACAAAAAGAACTGTCAAAATATATTACATAAAAGACAAAACCAGACACCATTGCTGTCTCTTGATGCCTAAATCATACTTTTCAAAGCGTCATTTAAACACCGATTTTTGAATAACAACGATGCTTTTCTTGATATACCACCTTGAATATACCGACAGAAAGTTTAACAATAATAATAAACAAAATCCTCATATCTAATTACATTGATTAATATTTATTATATCACACAAACAGTATGATATTTATTAATTCAATAAAACATACCTTTAAAAATATATGCTTAGAATAATTATTATCAGGATAGATAAAGTATTTGCCTTTACAATCACTTACTGCTTAAGCTGGTAAACAAAAGCAGCAGTATTATCAACTACTGCTGCTTGGCATTTATCAACATAATTCCAGATTCATTCTATAAAAGCAGATTTAATTATTTCCATAAACCTGCTCTTTTGTATAATAACCGCTTTCAATCAATATCTTGTCAATATTTTCTTTTGTTACCATTTCACCAGTAATCAAATAAGCCTTAATTTTTTCTCCCTTCTCATTGGCGATTTCTGAATTGGCAGTTACTTTTTCGCCTTTAGCAAGTGCAACAGCCTGATCAACCGCAGCTGACGCCATATTTTTCAAGTCCATATACACTGTTGCATCCTGCGTTCCTGCAACAAGTCTTTTAACCGCCGCCAGTTCTGCATCCATACCGACAATGATAACATGATTTTTTAATCCCAGCTCCTGTACTGCAGCAGCGGCACCGCCAGCCAAACCATCATTCGGACACAAAACTGCATCTAATTTCATGTCATTCGCTATAACAGCTTTTTTTACCATTTCCTTGGCCGTATCAGCAGACCACCCCGGTACATAATCATTCAATATTACATTGACGCCCGTTCCGACCATTGGTTCAATGTATTTATTGGCCCCATTGTATAAAAAGTGAGTATTAAAATCACCTTTATCACCCTTCAAAACAATAAAATTACCCTTATAAACACGCTCTGATAAATGCTTGCCCAGGTTCTGCCCAATTTTATAAGTATCATAACCAATAAAAAGATCCGTCTGAGGATTTAAAATAGCCCTACTATATGAGACAACCTTAACGTTTTTCTTTTTTGCATAATCTACTATATCATCAACCTGACGTAAATCTCTGGGAATCATAATCAATACATTGATGCCGCTGTCAATAAGTTCAAAACAGTCTTCACGCCATGTCTTAGGTGTATCAGTAGTATTAAAACGAACAGTTATATCTGCTCCGAGTTCTTTAGCACGATCTTCCATAAACTGTTTTTCTTTCACCCATCTTGTAGCACCACCAACACCAAAAGAAACTCCCAGCTTGGGTTTCTGAGGCTCGCTGCTGCAGCCCACAGCCAGTATAAAAATTGCCACAGCCCCAATAATACATACGATTTTTTTCAGCATAACTTACCCTCCCTGAAAAGCTCGGCAAATTTACTTTCTTCCATTGGTCTGGCAAAATAATAGCCTTGAGCAATATTACATCCGCATTCACGCATCAGACTGACATTCTCCCCTGTTTCAACGCCTTCTACCACCAGACTGATATTCAGCTTGCGAGCCATTTCTACAACTGAAACAAAAATAATATTACGTTTTTCGTTATCAGCAGCTTCCTCTAAAAAAGCTCTATCTACTTTTAAAGTATCTATCGACAAGTCTTTCAACATATTCAAAGAAGAATAACCGGAACCAAAATCATCCATTGCCACAGCGACGCCATATTCACGAACTTTCTCTGTAAAATCATAAATAATACTGAAATTATCAAAAATAGCGCTTTCCGTTAGCTCCAATTCAATCAAATGCGCTGGCACCTGATATTTTTCCATTTTCTGTAAAAGTGTCGGTAAAAATTTTTCGTTTGAAAAATGCAAACGTGAGAAATTTACAGAAATCGGCACACATTCAACACCGGCATCCAATGAACTTCGCAAGAAAGCTAATACTTTTTCAAAAACAATCATATCCAAATCTGTAACTAAACCAGTTTTTTCGCTTAAGGGTATAAAATCGCCCGGCGCAATCAGTTTATTATCTCTGGTCCGCCAACGGATCAATGCTTCTGCACCAACCAGCTTCCCACTGTTTATGTCAACTTTAGGCTGGTAGAAAGCTACAAACTCATCATTTTTAATTGCAAGTTTTAAATCCCGTTTCAGTTCTTCATTATGAGCAGTCATATCATCAAATTTCTTGGAATAATAGACCACGTGCTGATTCAGCACACCTTTAATCGTCTGCGCCGCAACGCTGGCCTTGTCGACCATAAGATTAATATTTTCATCGTAGTCTTTGATAACATAAACGCCGGCCGAAAAATGCAGTATCAGATTTTCTTCGGTGATATTTCTGATCGCTGAAAATAAAGCTTCGATTCTTTCTTCATCTGCATCCAGTAAGAAACATACAAAACGGTCACCGGAAATACGTGCCGCAGTTTCGCTTGGCTGCATCCAGACGCTGACTGAACTGTATATTTGCCGCAAAATCTTATCGCCGCATGCAAACCCGTAAAAATTGTTGATATATTTAAAGTTATCTACATCAAAACTCAGGATATAAAATTGCTTGTTTATTTTGTTGCTTAACGTCTCCTGTACATCAACAAGAAATTTGTTATAGGTATTGCCCCCTGTAACATTATCTACAAAAGCAATTTTTTCCAAAACCCGTTTCTGTCGACGCTTGTTCCAGGCAAAATAACAGATACTTACCAAAAAGATAAGTACAAGCGAAACCATAACCATGTAAAAAATCTTCATAACTATATTTCCGTTTTCGGCAATGACATCAGTAGGAACGCTCGTTACCAGATACCAGTCATGTACCTGTTCAATAGGAGTATAAGCAGAGAATGTTTTTTCACCATTGACCGCATTTTCCATAAAACCGCTTTTATTGGCTTTAATGTCATCTTTCATTTTACGAACAGCTTCAACGTTTCCGTATTCGTAAACATCACGAAAATAATTATCCGATTTTAAAGCACAATTAATGTGTTTGGTATGCAGGATAATATAACCTTCACTATTGATAACATACATATACCCTTTAGACGAAAATAACGAAGCCGCAAACAGCTCATTCATCTGTTTATCCGTATAGATTTTCTGAATCGTACCGATGATATTATTATCGTAATACAACGGCACGCTGCCGACAAAAATATATTCGCCGTTGATTCTTGAAATAGTCCGTTCAGAAATATTAGAAATACCATCAATAGCTAATTTAAAATATCGGCGTCCTGAAATATCTATATGCGTGTCGCCATCTACATAAGCAAGCCCATTTTTATTTGCTAAGAATAAACTATCATCAATGCTGTTTTTAGAATAATCCTCTAAAAATTTATTGATATCCGCTTCTTTGGTGATATTCTTATTTTTCAGTCCGTCAGATATTTTATTACTGATAATATCCAGACGATTAAGATCTAAAAGCAGTTTACTGGTAATAACGTTCTTATTTTGCGAAACTATTTCTTCAAGGTTATTTCTGGAATCACTGTCAAGTAAATTTTGAACATATCCCAACAAAAAAACAATAACACCAAATAAAATGATGTTAAATACAAAAACAGATATCAAAAAAGGTTTTTGTAAAATTTTATCAAAATTCATGACAGATCCCATCCGGCTTCGTTAGAAGTATAAAAAAATTAAATATCACTTTTTTCACTATGGTATTACATTGAACAATTACTTATCAATAAATTTCAATATCTTTATTTCTTTTTATTTAGCAACTAAATATTATTTTCATAAATATATTTTTAAGTTTTATTTTAAATATTTTATCACTTTATTTATCTTTTATCAACTTAAAATAATAACCCCGTTCCCTTTTTGGGAACGGGGTTATTATAAAAACGGTTTGATTTATAAATTTGATTTATAAAATAGAAGCTTCATTTACTTCTTCAATATCATTTTTTTCAGCATAGCCTGTCAGGGCCAAAGTCAAAGCACCGTCACCAGTTACATTGCAGGCAGTACCAAAGCTATCCTGCAGTGCAAAAATCGTCAACATCAAAGCCGTACCAGTAGCATCAAAACCCAGTACACTGATGATAAGGCCTAAAGAAGCCATAACTGTACCACCTGGAACACCGGGAGCACCAATAGCAAAAATACCCAGCAACAGACAGAATAAAACCATCGTACCTAATTCCGGCAAAGCACCATATAAAATCTGCGAAACAGTCATAACAAAAAATACTTCAGTCAAAACACTGCCACATAAATGAATATTGGCAAACAGTGGAATGCCAAAATTTACCAAGTCTTTGCGCAGCACTTTTGATTTACGTGCACATTCCAACGCCACCGCTAAAGTAGCCGCCGATGACATTGTACCTACGGCAGTAATATAAGCCGGCCAGTAATGCTTAAGCACTTCCATTGGATTAGCGCCGGCATAAAGACCTGCCAAACCGTACAACAATGCCAGCCAGATATAATGTCCCACCATTACTATCAGCACTACAATCAGGAACACAGGCAGCTGTTTGGTAATCGTACCTTCATACGACAATGCGCAAAAAGTACAGGCGATAAAAATCGGCAGCAGAGGAATAACAATATTAGTAACGATAGCCAGAACAATTTTTTGAAATTCTTCCAAAAATTTAGTAATCACAGCAGCCTTAGTCCAGGCAGCTGCCACACCAATCAAAACAGAAAAGACCAAGGCGCTCATTACACTCATGATCGGGTCGATCTTTAGATCAAACAACAACTTTGGCAGTTCTTTTAAACCATCTACAGAAGAAACCATATTCAGATGGGGAATAATACCATACCCTGAAAACATTGCAAAAAATGCTGCTCCAACCGAAGAAACATAAGCTAAAGTAATAGCAACACGCAGCATTGTCGACGCATGCTGGCCCAAACGCGTGATAGACGGGGCAATGAACCCGATAATAATCAGCGGTACACAGAAAATAATCAATGAACCAAGTAAATTTTTGATGGTTAATATAACCTGCATCAAAGCTTCATTGGCATATAAGCCTACCAGAATACCTGCAATAACACCCAGTAAAAGTCGGGCAGGCAAACTTCCCAGTATGTTTTTCATTAGCGTCACTCTTTTCTTGGATAAAATATTTTACTATATACTAAAATAGCATATACTAATCAATTCCTCAACTGTTTTTCACTTTTTCTCTCAAAATATTATTATTTTCTTAAATAAAAGTACTGAAAATAGTATTTTAGACTTTTTTACTACCGTGGAGCCCACATCATCAGACCCACACCACTGCCATACAAGATAACCGCCGCCGATCTCAGCCAGACCTGCCAAAATAAAAATCATAATCGAACTAAACATAACATTTTCCTTTCCAAATACGCAATCCATCTAATATTATAGCCATAAAATAAAAAAAATTAAAAGTCTGGCTAACTAAAATCCAGACTTTTATCATTTTCACATTTAATATAAATTATTTTTGCTAATATAAAAATCTAAATCTGCCAGCCGCTGTTTAGAATCAGTTCCAATTTTCTGACCAATCAAGATTGCTAACGACTCTGCAACACATAATGGAACTACATAAGAATTTGTAAAACCAACTCCGTCTATTTTTACCGTTAACAAATAATCAGCATATGGCACTAATGGTGACGTTACTCTGTCTGTAATGAGAATGATTTTACTACCACGCTTTTTAGCCAGCTCTAAAATAGAATAATTAATCTCAGAGTAGCGCGGGAACGAAAACATTACCAAACAATCTTCTTCATTAAGATCAATCAATTTTTCTATAACACTGCTTTCTGCCATATTGCACAAAATCAAATGCGGCACAAAAAACACTGCTTTACGTGTAAAATAATCAGCACAACAAGATGTTCCTCTAAAACCAATAATATATTTATTCCGACTTTTTATAATACACTCAGCGATACTATTCACTAATTTGTCATCTAAATTAAGCATCGTTGAAGATAAATTATCAATAGCCTTATAAAAAACATCGTTTACTACGTTATCACTATTTATTTTATCTTTGGTATTAGTAAATTTCTGGCTTGGCGATAAATTCAAATTATAATGTTCAAGCATCCGTTCTTTCATAGTATTTTTAAAATCAGCAAACCCAGCAAATCCAAGTAATCTAATAAACCTAATAATAGAAGTATCACTTACACCTAACTTTAACGATATATCAGTCACTGTACTAAGACCAATGTTATTAATATTATCAAGAATATAATCTGCTATAACTTTTTCTGTTTTAGTTAAATTCATAGACTGGATCTTACTAATCAAATTATCCATAACAACATTCCTTTAAATATTAAGTATTATGTTAATATTATACACCATAAAATAAAAAGAAGCAGGGATAAATTTCCCTGCTTCTTTTTATTTTATTCAAGTTCTCTTACAAAAGACTGTATTCTATCCATTGCTTCCTTTAAATTCTCCATAGAATTAGAATAAGACAATCTTACTTTACCCTTAATATTAAATGCTTCCCCTGGAACCAATGCCACCAGAACAGCTTCTAATAGAATATTAGCAAAATCAACGGCATCTTTTATTTCACGGCCACGATATTTTTTGCCAAAATAACAACTGAAATCCGGCAATAGATAAAAAGCTCCTCTAGGTTTCGCACAGCTTACCCCCGGCATTTCGGCCAAACGCTGCAATAAATAAATTCTTCGTTTATCGAACTCTGCAACCATTACTTCCAAATCATGCTGCGGTCCACTCAAAGCAGCAACAGCAGCCTTCTGAGATATAGCACTGGTAGCTGAAGTTGTTTGACTTTGAATTTTCTTTATTGCATCTATAATAGTTTTATTGGCAGCTACATATCCAATACGCCAGCCAGTCATTGCATAAGCCTTAGAAAAGCCATTTACAGTTAAAGTCCTGTTCCAAACATCTTTAGAAATAGAAGCTATTGAAAAGTGCTTTGCATCGTCATAAATAAGCTTTTCATAAATTTCATCTGTAATAATATAAAAATCATATTTACAAGCTAAATCAGCTAATTTACGCAAAGTACCTTCGCTATAAACAGCTCCAGTTGGATTATTAGGAGTACAAATAACAATAGCTTTTGTCTTCGTAGTTACAGCCTTCTCTAAAGCCTCAATATCCAAATCAAAAGTTTCTGCTTCTACATCTACAAAAACTGGTTTCGCTCCTGCAAACTTAATCATCTCAGTATAACTAACCCAGCAAGGAACTGGCAAAAGCACTTCATCTCCAGGATCTACTAAAGCCATGATCGAATTAAAAATTGCCTGCTTAGCTCCTACAGTCGCGCAAATTTCATCTGTGGTATATTCTAAATTATTATCTTCATGTAATTTTTTAGAAATCAAACGGCGTAATTCTATAATACCGTTACCAGCAGTATACTTACTGAAGTTATCAACTATTGCCTTGATAGCTCCGCATTTAATATAATCAGGAGTCCCAAAATCAGGTTCACCCACATTTAAAGAAATAATATCTTTTCCCTCTGCTCTCAACTCAGCTACTTTCGCAATCAATGCAGAAGTTGGCGAACCTGAAAAAGTATTCATTCTTTCTGCTAACATTATAATTCCTCCTATCCTAAACTAAAGTTTTATTAAAATCTTCACCAGTCCAAATATTTTCATTTTTGGCAACCAGCATCGTTCCTAAAACATCACCCGATACATTTACTGTAGTATGTGACATATCAATAAGTCTGTACATTCCAGCAATAGGCCCCATTAAATCCATTGGCAAACCTAAAAGATTTAAAAAAATCGCACCTGTTACAATACCACCACCGGGGATACCTGGTGCCGCGATAGACATAATAGTCGAAATAATAATAACCATTAAAATCTGATCAATAGTGAGCTGCAAACCATAGATCTCAGCTACAAAAAACGCCAGTATCGTTTTATATAAAGCGGCTCCAGTCAAATTTATCGTGGCTCCCAAAGGTATAGAAAATGAAGCAATAGACATCGGTACCTTTAACCTTTCTGTAGTAACATTTAGAGTTATAGGTATCGTACCTGCGCTGGAATTAGTAGCAATAGTATTTACCCAGATCGGTATCATTGATTTACACATTTCCAGATAATTTACTTTAGTATATAACCAGACGATACCACTAAAGAAAAACCAAATCAAAAGACAACCAACCCAATCTGTAAAAACAAACTTAGCCAGAACCCCAAAAAGCTTAGGTCCAAATACAGCCGTAGTATTCGCCATCAGTGCCAATACACCAATAGGAGAATATAACATAACTATATCCAGCATTTTATAAATAATACTTGCGCATTGATCAAAAATTTTAGTAACCCCAGCTACCTTCTCACCTAAAGACACCAGTGCCACACCTACAAGAACAGTAAAAAAAATCATTTGCATAATCTGATTTTTAGCCATACTGTCAACAATATTAACTGGTACCATATCAAACAAAAAATTTACAAATGATGGGGTTTTCACTTTTGAAGTATCAAATGCCTGCATATTATCAAGTGTAAATCCCACACCTGGATGAGTTATATTAACCATAACAATACCAACAATACAAGCAATAACTGTCATAAGGAAATAGACAATGACTACTTTACTGCCAATTCTTTTCAACCGCTGCACATCACCAATAGCAGCAATGCCGCTTGTAACGCTAAAAAAGATAACCGGAACAATTAACATTTTAATCATATTCATAAATAAATCTCCGGCAGGTTTTACCCAAATAGAAAAATCATGGAAAAACAGTCCGGCTATAATACCTATGATAAAACAAACGCCTACTCTATGCGGCAAATATTTTTATTTAACAAAAACGTACTCATACTATCCCCTCGTTTCCCAAACAACTTGCTTTATTAATAGTAATCGTCAATTATTTCAATCTTTTTTGTCTCGATAGCTTTAGCTACCCACTCACGCTTAGCAGTTCCATTCCCAGCGGCAACCACTTTAGCTTCATCAGTTTCTTGCAGTTTTTGCGCTGCTGCAAGTACCGCAGAAGCATCCTTCAATGGAATAATTATTACACCATCATCATCCATAACAACTATATCTCCTGGGTTTACGCTAATACCACCACAAGAAATTGGTACATTTATTTCTCCCGGTCCTTCTTTATAAGGACCACCTGGTGTAGAACCTGTCGCATAAATAGGTAATGGTATTTCCTTTGCGGATTTTACATCCCTTATCGGGCCATCTAATACTAAACCATTAAGTTTTTTATAAGCAGCATATGTAAACATAATCTCTCCCATCAACGACCTGTTATCTACACCGCCCTCATTAGAAACAACAATCACATCACCTTCTCTAGCCATATCCAAAGCTGCGTGTATAAGAAGGTTATCTCCCCCACGAGATTTGACAGTAAGGGCAATTCCTGCCCATACCGTTCCATGCGGACTGGAAAACAACTTAATTCTTGGATGCATAGCACAAGAACGTCCCATCGTATCAGCAATATTAGCTGTAGGTATCTTGGCAAACGCTTTAACTAATTCCAATCCACTGTTGTCCTTTTTTAAATAAATTCTTCCGCCAACTGTCATTTGCTACACCTCACTTGATATTATATTAGTCACTTTCTTGTTTATTTAACAACATTTTAACTTCAAAAAGAATATTATTCAACATATTTCTGTAAACATTTAATAATATTTTATTTTTCTACCTAAAAAGTAAAATTTGTAACAAATTTCTAGCCATTTCATTTATTATTTCTATAAATTCAGTGTTCTCAAATAAACTATAAATATTACAGATGTAATTATCGAAAAGCCTTTCATTATAACAAAACAAAAAACCATTTCTGAAAATATCAGAAATGGTTTTAATTCATCTTATTTTGTTGGTGATCTGGGAGGGATTCGAACCCCCGACCCACGGCTTAGAAGGCCGTTGCTCTATCCTACTGAGCTACCAGACCAAAAATTGGAGCGGGCGATGGGAATCGAACCCACAACATCAGCTTGGAAGGCTGAGGTTTTACCACTAAACTACACCCGCAATTTACTAAGCAATGCTCTATGTATTTGGTCGGAGCGGCAGGATTCGAACCTGCGACCCCCTGCTCCCAAGGCAGGTGCTCTACCAAGCTGAGCCACGCCCCGAATACAAAGGATATTATATAGATTTTTGATCCTAAAGTCAAGTCTTTTCGTATTTTACCTGACAGATTCTTCAAATAAAGTTTTCTGCAATCAAAAAAGGCAGTCATAAAAACTGCCTTTTGGGGTCTAACCATTTACTAAAACTTAAGCTTCTTCAGCCACTTCTTCAGCAATAGAGTCCTTTTCTTTTTGTTTTGCCAGATGTGCGGTATAACGTTTTGTTTCGGCTACAATAACTCCAGTAAGGCCCAGAAGCGCGATCAAATTAGGAATAGCCATCAAACCGTTAACTATATCTGCTAAAACCCAGATTGCTTCCAGTTTCAAGAATGCACCGCAGGCAATCAGGCAAATAAAAATAATACGGTACGGTAAAATTGCTTTAACACCCAGCAAATATTCGATGCAGCGTTCACCATAGTAATTCCAGCCTAAGATCGTAGTAAAGGCAAACAGTACCAGGCCAACCATCAATAGATATTTGCCCCACACCGGGAAGCCCATCGTAAAGGCAGCCTGAGTCAACGCCGCACCATTCAAATCACCAGTCCAGACATTAGTAACAACCAGCGTCAACCCAGTCAGTGTACAAATAATGATCGTATCAATAAAAGTACCGGTCATAGAGATGAGACCCTGTTCAGCCGGCCATTTTGTTTTAGCAGCAGCGGCAACGATCGGTGCACTGCCAAGACCGGATTCGTTAGAGAAAACACCACGGGCAATACCATTACGCATTGCCATCATAACAGTTGCGCCCAAAAAGCCGCCAGCGGCAGCCGTAGGACTAAAAGCATTAGTAAGCACTGTGGAAATAGCTGCAGGCACCTGATCTGCAAATATAAGTAAAATACCTACGGTAGTAACGACATATAACAAGGCCATAAAAGGAACGATTTTACCTGCTACGCTGGCGATAGATTTAAGACCGCCAATAGTAACGACAGCAACCAGCACTGTCAGCGCAATCGCAGTATAAATAACAGGAATGCCAACAGACAACTGCGTGATCTCAACTATAGCGTTGACCTGAGCAAAAGTACCGATACCAAAATAAGCACACAACACACCGGACACGGCAAAGAAAACAGCCAGCGGTTTATAAGATTTACCTAAACCGTTTTCAATATAATACATAGGTCCGCCGGCAATATTGCCATTAGCGTCAACTGTACGGTATTTTACCGCCAAAAGACCTTCGGCATATTTGGTAGCCATACCAAAAAATGCCGCCAGCCACATCCAGAACAAGGCACCGGGACCACCTGCTTTGATAGCAGTAGCAACACCGACTATATTACCTGTACCGACAGTAGCTGCCAAAGCTGTACACAATGCTTTAAAACTGTTGACGTCGCCGTCACCATCATTTTTAGCCGAAAAAATCAATTTTAAAGCCATTGGCAGTTTAAGCACCTGCAATAAATTCAAACGCAGGGTCAACCAGATACCGGTACCAACCAATAATACCAATAACGGCGGTCCCCACACAAAACTGTCGATCTCATTCAAAAGCTCCAACATAAAATTCTCCCTCTTCCCCTTATGTGAAATGAAAAACTAAAAGCCCACCGGAATAACGACAACTCCGATGGGCAAAAAAACGATATAAGTACTCCCCTGCCTAAAAGGCAGCGGAACTACTGCTATTGCTCTGTCCATTGGCCTGAGAGATAAGAACATCAACGATATTCGTGCACCTTCGGCGCCCATTCAAGGGACTCTCCAGAGTTGTGTCCGCATACGGTTCCGCCTGATTTCCAGGCACCTGAGAGTTTAGCTCCTTCGGTAGACGCATCGTCTTCTCCCATATGTTTCATCCACGCATTATTCACTTGTGATGTTAGTTATTATAGCAGATAGTTTAAAAAAAGCAAGTACTTTTGTATTGTATACATGTATTCAATTGACCAAAGTATCGAAATAGCCTGCCTCTATCAGCTTAGCCAAAGCCAACTCGCCGCCCTGCGGTTTAAAATCAGCTGATAAAACAGGTTCCGCCAGGCCCTCTGCACCAAGCGACATGCCGACAGCACGGGTATTATAGCCTCCGGCGACTGCTTCCACAAAATGGGGCAGACAGAACCCGCCCAAAACGCCCGCGATCAGCAGAACTACGAATACTTTGAGACAACGATCACTCAATTTACCGTATGTCATACTGTATCACCGTCCTTTACTATCTTCATTATACAAAAATATTCACTTCTGTGAACATTTTGAAAACTACAATACTGCTTTCATTATCTACAAAATTATTTTTTCTGTGGTTTACTTGTGTCTTACAGTTTTAAAGCTAAAATAATCTGCTAAGATAAATAAAAAGGAGGTATACTATGAAAAATCCTAACGGTTACGGCGGCATCAGCAAACTGCCCGGCAACCGCCGCAAACCCTATCGTGTACGACTGACAGCAGGCTGGCAGTATCAAACAGATGGCAAACCACTGCAAAAATATCACACACTTGGTTACTATACCAGCAGACGCGCTGCCCTAATCGCACTTGCCGACTACAACAAACGCCCTTACGACTTAAATCTGCAGCATATCACTTTAGGAGAGCTTTACAACCAGTGGTATGACAAACATACCGTCCGTCTTTCACGTTCCTCACGCTGCAGTTTTACGGCAGCCTGGAAAAAATGTACTGATATTGCCAACGAACCAATCAAAAAAGTAAAAAAAGCACAAATGCAGGCAGTCCTGGATAATAATCAGCACCTTTCCCCCAGTGTGCAAACGCGCTTAAAAACTATTTTCAACGGTATTTTTCGTCTCGCACTTGAAAATGATCTTATCAACGTAGACTATTCGCGTTATCTGGAAAAGAACGCTACTGCCAAACAAACATCCCGCAGTATTTTTACTCATAGTGAAATCAAATGTTTATGGAAAAATCTTGAACTGACACTGCCGCTTGCTGACGGCAGCCGCCATCATTACAATGACGTCAGGCTGGTCGATACGGTACTGATCATGCTTTACAGCGGTATACGCATCGGCGAACTGCTGGAAATACAAACGGCACATATCGACCTCAAAAAGCAGATTATTGACCTGCACGGTACTAAAACAAAAGCAGCACACCGTATCCTGCCACTGCATAAAGATATCGTGCCGCTTGTCGCCGCCCGTATGCACGGTAAATATCTGATCGAAACAGAAAATGGACAGCCAATAATCTACGATACCTACAAAAAACGTTTTTTTAACCTGTTAATGTCAACATTAAAAATGCAGCATAAGCCCCATGACTGTCGTCATACCTTTATTAGCGGTATGGACTCATGCGGGATCAGCGCCGGCAGCGTTATTTTAAAACGCATAGTTGGTCACGCCAATGCCGATGTCACCGAAAGCTACACTCACAAAAATATCCGGCAGCTTTTAACTGCAATCAACAAACTAAAATATTGATTTGTGTCTTACCAGAGTCTTACAAAACGTTATAAATTTAATAAATAACCCCTGCGTTTAATAAACGCTCAGACTGCTGATACTAACTTAATGGAAATTATTAATCCTCTTGAATTTTACTAAAAACAGAAAAGGTTTCACTTTGGTGGAATTGGTAGTAGTAATCGCCATTTTAGGTATTTTAGCAGGGTTGGCGATTCCGCGTTTTATGGATGCTACAACTAATGCTCGTGGTTCAAGATTAGTTGCTGATTTGCGAACTATCGAAAGTGCAGAATCTATGTATTATGCAGAAAAAGGTCAATTTGCTACTATGAAAGAATTAGTAGATAATGGATATTTAGCAGTTGAACCGATTCCACCGATTGGTGCTTTTAAAGTGGCTGAAACTAATCAAGCTGGTGAAATCAAAGCTGCTGTAACATCTTATACCGTAACACCGAATAATGGTGTTACTCCTAAAACTGTTACTATTAACGCTGGCACAAATATAGATTTAAAAACTTTAATGACTAGAAAAAATAACTAATTTCAAATAGGCAGATAGGAAATTACAGCCTATCTGCCTATTTATTTTAATACTAGAAGGAGAAGTTATGTGCAAATATAATAAAGGTTTCACTTTAGTTGAACTTGTGATAGTCATTGCTGTTATTGGGATATTGGCAGGACTTGCGATTCCTCATTTTCTTGATTCGCAGGCTAAAACCAGAACCGCAAGAGCAGCGGCCGATATGCGTACTTTGCAGAGCGCTGTTGAACAATATATGGCAGCAGGTAATACCATTGATGGCCTTACGGATGATCAAAAAGCTAACGGTGCAAAAGTTTTTAAAGACATTGTTGATAAAGGTTTTTTATATGCAGTGCCAACAGCTCCTCAAGGCGATTATTACTATGCAGTTAGCGGTAATAGAATAGCACTAAATAATTGTTCATACGGCATAGAGAAAGCAAGCAGTGGTGTAGGCAGCAGTGAAAATAAGAGAAAAATAACAGTATCTTTTATTAATGGATTAGGTACTGGCACTAGCGGTGTTCCATACTCAATTTTTATCGAACAGTATATTTTAGGAAATTGGTAAATTATAAACGATTTTAAAAATACCTGAAATTTAATAAAACAAGCTTTAAAGAATAATCCCCGCTGACGCATAGCGTCAACGGGGATTATTTCATTTGGCTTCGATTTTTGCGATATTACTTTGATACAGGCCGATACTGGCAAGAGTACTTTCGATCTTAAACTCATCTTTTTCACGCTGCAGCAAAATGTTATAGACATGCTCAAAACGGGAAAACATATCGTGTTCAGCAGTACAGAGATTCAGATAACCGATGTCGTGTACTGCCTGAGAAACAAGTTTGTTTTCGTAATGAGGTTTTTTATAAGGGTTCAGCTGCCTGCAAGCTGCGTGCCATGCTTCTGCGGCAGTCAGTTCACGCTGTCCGGTTTGATGTTGCAGCAACATTCTGGCCGCCTGCACAAAAACAGCAGGCTTAGGCGGATCAAAGGCGGTGTTTTCAATAACATACATCGCCGCAGCCTGTGCTACATCCAGAGGAAACTGTGCAATAAACGGATACCAGTCGTTTACGACTTCGCTGCCGTTTCTTACCAGCATAGGGAAATAACGGCCCAAACGATCAATGATCTTGGCTGCATCCTGCAGCGTGACCTGATTATTCATGGCAGCCTCCCTGCGCTAAAGCACGGATTTGTGCTGCACCAGCAGAAAGTACGGGTTTGGCTTGTTGGGAAAAGGAAGTAAAAGAAGAGTTTTGATAAAAATTATTTTTCTTATCTTTCTCTTCTTTCTTATTCTTCTTATTAGATGCAGAGCCTTTGCAGTCGCTTTGCATTGCCTTTGTAAGGTCTTTGCAGTCAGCTGTGCAACGTTCGTCATCAAGGTACTGGTAAGCGCCCCAATTCACGACAGTCAGCAGGCGTCCGGTCTTTGTAGATTCGTTTGCCAAAAAACCAAGTTTTACAAATCGGTCTAAAGCTCCCCTAACATTACCTGCGTTGACACCTTTGCCGCAACGTTCGGCAATATGCTGTAAGCTGGTAATAGTTTGTCCTGGCTGCACGCTGAACTTTTGCCCCTGCCATTCCCATTCGGCGGGAGCGAAGTTGACCATAGACAGCAAAGTAAGAAGAACAGTTTTTTGAATCGGAGTAGATTGTTTCCAGATAGGTTTATCCCAAAGTTCGCGATAAATCTTAAAGAAGCCATTGTTCATGGACAGCACCTCAATTTTTTATATTTTTGATATAAAAAACAAGGGATTCCCGGCTGGCTGAGTGTAATAATGTCTGCTTGCAGGCGCACTACCGCTTAAAAGCGTTTTTTATCTGGCTAAGGCTCACCGTTGCACAATGCTTGTTTATTGCCGTTGCATAGGATTTTATAACGTCGCCGCTTTAGTTGCCATCAGTCAAATTATTTTACACGTTGCTCAGCGTCTTGTCCTGTTTTTTGAAGCCTTGCCGCACAAGCTGTGGTTTGAAGGCAACCTGTTAAGTATGCGCTTGTTAACGGTGTTTGTCAAATAAATTAATAATTTTACTAATTATATCTCACTAATATGAAACCTCCTCACAAACATATGCTAAACAATGTTTGTGAGGAGGTTCTTTGAACATTAAACTAAAAACTAAAATTTAAATTTATTTTTCATTATTTATTAGTCAAGATTTGATCAACAGTATTACCATTATATAAGGCACGGCCATTAGCTGCATCTAACGTATATTCATTAGGACTAGGGGCCGTAAGTGTTACTTCAGAACCATTAAAAGCAGTGACTTTTGCCGTACCTGTAGGAGGTGTTGGCCAAGCAGCTAAGACTTTAATTGCACTAGTCACACCGCCAGTAGTCTTGTCTATTGTTAACGCATCTTTGCTTGTAGGCAGGTTGCCAGTTTTAGCATTGTACATCATAATAGCACTGTCAATGGTTCGCATATCAGCAACGATTCTGGCACCACGTGCTGATGCTGTAGCATCCATAAAACGTGGAATCGCCAACCCTGCTAAAATACCTAAAATAGCAATTACTACTACCAATTCCACCAAAGTGAAACCTTTTCTGTTTTTAATAAAATTTTTCATTGGATTTCATCCCTTCTTAATATAGCGTTGCTACCATTATTTGCATAATAATATAGCCACTATTTTATTTATATTTTAATAATAACTCTTTTTTAAATTTTTATCAAGTATTTTTATCATAAAACTTTTATTTTATTTATAAGCTCCCTACTTTTGTAACTATTTCAAACATCGGCAGTAAAAGAGCTACTGCCAGCGTACCGATAATGACGCCTAAAATAACTATCAGGATCGGGTCCATGATAGTCTGCAGTCTTCCGATAGTATCATCTACCTCGGCGCCGTAGAAGTCGGCGACCTTATCAAGCATGGTATCCAGAGCGCCGGTTTCTTCGCCAATATTTACTAAGCTGATAACGATTGGCGGAAACATACCGCTGGCTTCCATAGGATCTGCCAAAGTACGGCCTCGCCTTAAGCTGCCGCGGGCCTGATTAAGTACTCTTTCAGCCTGCAGACTTCCTGTAGCCTTGCTGACAATGGTCATAGCGTTTAAGATCGGCACGCCGCTGCGTGACAAGCTGGCAAAAGTACGGGCAAAACGGGTAATGATGATTTTGTTATATAAGTCTCCGAAAATAGGTACTTTCAAATAAACACCATCACGCCACAGGCGAAAACTTTCTTTAGTACCGGCCCATTTATAAAGCAGAAACAGGCCGATCAGTGCGGCAATAACCAAATACCAGTAATGGCCAAGGAAATTGCTGATGCCGATAACGACACGGGTGACAAATGGAAGTTCGATTTTAAGCTGTTCAAACAAGCCGACAAAAACCGGCATAACGAACATCATAATAATAGCAACCACAATAGCAGCTACCGATAAAACTATTGCCGGATAAATCATAGCTGATTTAAATTTGGCATTCATTCGATAATCTTTTTCAAACTGTGCTGCCAAACGATCCATAACGATTTCTAAAATACCGCCGGCCTCGCCTGCTGCTACCATGTTAGTCATCAGCTCGGGAAAGACTTTAGGGAACTCGGCCATAGCTGCCGACAATGCTTTACCTTCACGGACACTAGTAGTTATCTGCCCTAAAACAGTACGCAGACGCTCTTTAGCAGATTGCTGAGTTAGTATCTCCAGTCCTGTTAAAAGCGGCACACCGGCTCCCAGCAGAGTTGCAAACTGGCGGGCAAAAATCGAGATGTCATAAAGATTGATACTTTCCTCAAAAAGTACTCCCGAAAACAGCCCTTTCTTTTTAGAAGCTTCAATGCCAGCCACATACATGTCCTGTTTACGGATAAAGGCGGCTACGGCAGCTTCATTAGGGGCGTTGACTGTGCCATAAACTACGGCACCATCACGTTTACGTGCTTTATATTTAAATTGCTCCAAACTGCGGTTCCTCCTTTAGCTTTATAGTCCATGCATATAGCGTTCTAATGATAATGGGTCATAACAGCGTTCTTCCGCTATGCTGCGATCGATCTTATTTTGACGTACCAGCTGCGCCAGATAGGCATCCATACAAATCATCCCGAATTTGGAACCGGTCTGGATATATGACGGTATCTGATGTGTTTTGCCTTCGCGGATCAAGTTCCGCAGCGCCGGTGTGGCAACTAATATTTCAAAAGCAGCCAAACGTCCGGTTTGTTCGCGATTCATCAGCAGCTGCTGGGCAACGATGCCCTGCAGGTTGCCAGCCAACTGAATGCGAATCTGCTGCTGCTGGTGTTCGGGAAAGACGTCGATGATACGATTCACTGTCGATGCCGCATCCTGAGTATGCAGGGTTGCCAAAACAAGATGTCCGGTTTCGGCAGCAGTGATAGCTGTGGCGATAGTTTCAGTATCACGCATCTCGCCTACCAGAATAACGTCAGGATCTTCACGTAATGCTGCCCTAAGGCCATTGGCAAAGCTTTTGGTATCACTGCCGACTTCGCGCTGGTTGATAATGCTGTTGATATGGTTATGCTTATATTCGATCGGGTCTTCCAGAGTAATGACATGATCTTTGCGGTGTTTGTTGATTTTATTGATAACAGCCGCCAGTGTCGTTGATTTACCGCTGCCGGTAGGCCCTGTCACCAATACCAGACCACGCGGCAGCATGGCAAGGTCGCTGATAACGTCAGGCAGGCGCAGGTCCTCAAAGCTGGGTATATTATTGGAAATCAAACGCAGCGCTGCTGCCACACAGTTACTCTGCTTAAAAACATTAACACGAAAACGGCATACATTTTCAATTTCATAAGAAAAATCAGCTTCGCCGTTATCAAGAAACTGCGTGCGGCGCCGATCGTCCATCAGTTCCATGGCCATATTATAGGTATCCTCACGGCGCAGAGGTTCTTCACCCGCCTGCCGCAGCACGCCATTGACACGGAACATTGGCGGCAAGCCTACCGTTAAATGGATATCCGAAGCGTTGACATCAAAAGCGTCACGCATTAACTCTTTGATCACTTTGTCATCTCCTTACGCATATGCTACGCGCAGCAATTCTGAAGCAGTTGTCTCTCCATCCAATACTTTGCGGATACCGTCTTCTTTCATAGAAGTAACGCCATAAGAACGTCCGGCAGCAAAAATTTCCGTATCGGGAGCATTTTTCAAAATCAGTTCCTTCATTTCAGGAATGATAGGCAGAACTTCATGGATCGCCATACGTCCGGCATAACCGGTAAAATTACATTTACCGCAGCCGGCACCTTTATAGAGTTTTACTTCTTCATCAAGTGCAATACCCATATAGGCCCTTTCTGCCGCGTCAGGAGCATAGGTTTCTTTGCAATGCGGACAGATACGGCGCACCAGCCGTTGAGCTACGACACCTCGCAAAGCGGAAGCTACAAGGAAAGGCTCTACACCCATATCGATCAGTCGCGTGATCGCGCCTGCAGCATCGTTGGTATGCAGGGTACTGAAAACCAAATGACCTGTCAATGCGGCGTGAATGCTGATACGAGCCGTTTCAACGTCACGAATCTCACCGACCATGATTATATTCGGGTCTTGACGCAAAATACTGCGCAGTCCGTTGGCAAAGGTAAGGCCCGCTTTATTATTGACAGCTACCTGATTGACGCCTTCAATACGATATTCGACCGGATCTTCAACAGTAATGATGTTTTTATTAGGATTGTTGATATTGGTGAGCGTAGAGTACAGAGTTGTCGATTTGCCGCTGCCGGTAGGACCTGTGACAAGTACGATGCCATAGGAAGAGTTGAACAGACTGCTATACAGCTCCATATTCTTCGCTGTGAAAGCCAGATCATTGATATCAATAGAAGCCGCCGTTTTATCAAGAATACGCATAACGACCTTTTCACCTAAAATAGTCGGCAAGGTCGAAATACGCAGATCAATATCACGTCCACCCTGTTCAATATTTATACGACCATCCTGCGGCAGACGTTTTTCGGCAATATCCATTTCCGCCATGATCTTGATACGCGAAATAATAGCGCTGTGACTGTTTTTCGGCAGTGTTACCGCATTACGTAAAACGCCGTCAACACGAAAACGCACCCTCGTATCATCCTCCTGGGGTTCGATATGGATATCACTGGCCTTATCTCGGACAGCCTGCTCAATGACGGAGTTGACGATTTTTATTATCGGCGCGTCCTCACTGCTGTCTTCAACTCTGCGAATGACAGGAGCAAAAGAATCTTCTTTCAATTTGTTGAGGCTGCCGCCTACGCGGCCGCTGACACCATAAAAATTATTAATGGCGTTAATGATATCCTGCTGTTCGGACAACACGATAGAAATGTCACAGCCACTGACCATGCGCACATCATCAATCGCATAGAAATTTGTCGGATCATTCATCGCTATCGTCAGACGGTTGCCATCTTTTTTCAGCGGTACTAAAGTGTAGCGCTCTGCCAGAAAGATTGGTACTGCCGCAACAGCTTCCGGCATAATTTCGATATCACTCAAAAACATATATGGTATGGAAAGCTGTTTTTCTAAAGTTTTAAGCATTTTACGCTCAGTCAAAAAATTCAGACTGATCAGAGTCTCACCAAGTCTTTTGCCATTTGTTTTTTGTTCAGCCAAGGCTTGATCCAGCTGGGACTGCGTTATTTCTCCCGAGGTAACAAGAATCTCGCCCAAGCGTCTTTTCTGAGTTGCCACGTTGTTCTCCTCCATTTTAAATATTGCCAATAACACGGTTATCTTAGTTTTTTTATTGCTTTCAAAACAAATAATACCCCTATATTATTTTATATTTAATTATACTACGCTATGTATTCTAAAACAAACTTATTTTAATAAAAAGAATAAGAATATTTATTTGCTTTTTTTCATCTTGTGGTATAATAAGTATATTAAGATTTTATAATTATCACTTTAATTTATATTGGAGGAATTATTATGCGAAAACAGCAAGAGAAAACTGATCGTTTGTCACTTATCATTCTGGCAGCCTTCCTGGTTTTGAGCACCTCGCATTTCATGTGCCGCTTTGATGCCAGTGGTTATATAGAAGGCCTGTTCGAAAAAGCATGGGCCGGACAAGTACAGGCAGAAGCTCAGGTTCAGCCTGCTGCAGCAGTTGTACCTGCCGCAGATGCTTTAGCTGCGGCACCGAAAGTACAAACTATAGCCCGTAATCCTTTTATGGCTCCGGCAGCAATGCTCAACAAGCCAACTGTGCATCCCGGTGCAGTTATCGGAGGCGGTGCACCTGTTTATGCAGCTCAGCCTGTTTTACGCGGCATCATCAATAACGGCGTCAAACAGCTGGCCATTATCGAATTTAACAACACCAGTAATTATTACAAAGATGGTCAAAGCTTCGGCGATTATACTGTTGCCGCTATCGGCATCGATTCTGTTGACCTGAGCCATCCGCAAAATCCGCTTCATTTGACCCTAGGGAGGAATAACTAATGCATTCTTGGAAAAAATCGCTGCGAAGCACTACTCTCGCCGCACTTTTGGCCTTCAGCAGCACTACTGTTGCTTTGGCCGCACCTAACGTTACCTTAAATGTGCACGACGGCGAAGTTCGCGACGTTTTGACTGCTATTTCCGCTCTTTCGGATGCCAGTATCGTTACTGACGAATCTGTTAAAGGTAAAATTACTATTGCCTTAGATAATGTGCCGTTCAACACTGCTATCAAGCTTATCACCAGTGCCAAAGGACTGGCATATCGCATGGTCGACGCCGTTATTTTGGTTTCCACCCAGGAAAATCTGAATAAGTTCAACGGCAGCGTCAATGTTTTTAAGCTGAATTATGCCAAAGCAGAAGATGTTAAAAATGCTTTGAATGATATTCTGGAAAGTGAAAAAAAAATCAGTATCGACCCTATCACCAATTCTATTCTGTTCAGCGGCAGCAGCACAGATGAAGAGCGTGTTCGCTCGGCAATCAAAGCGATGGACGTTGCTACCAAACAGATCACTTTGGAAGCCAAGATCATTTCTATTAACAAAGAAGACAGTAAAAACCTGGGCATCAACTGGAATTGGGATAAGATACCACAGAACAGTGAGGACAACAATAACAGCAGCAATAACGATGATGATGAAGATTTCGGCGGCGTAGTTCACTTTGGCGCCAGCTATGAATTCCGTTTTAACGCGACACTCAACGCACTGTTTGCTAATGGCAAGGCCAAAATTTTAGCGACTCCGCGTATTATCACCGTTCCCGGTAAAGAAGCAAGTATCTTTATCGGTGACCATATTCCTGTTTTGACTGAGAAAATCGAAAACGGTATTACCGTCAACACTACCGAATATGTAGATGCCGGTATCAAGCTCACCTATACTCCGCTCGTCAGCGAAGACGATATGATCACCTCAGCCGTACATACCGAAGTCAGCACGCCGACACTGGTTTCTGAAATCAAAAATTATAAGATCACTAGCCGTACTGCCGATACTTATGTAAGAATGCGCAATGGTGAAACACTGATCATCGGCGGGCTGATCAATGAAGAAGAGCAGAAAAATATTCAGAAGATCCCCTTCCTCTCCAATATTCCTATTTTAGGTGAACTGTTCAAAAACCGCAGCACAACTAAAAATAAAACTGAGGTTATGATGATCCTGACGCCTCATATTACAGAAGCAGGCGCGTCCCCGGCTATTTATGATACTCAGTCCCTGGAAAATGAATTTAAGGATTTCGATGATAACAGATTCCTGAAAGATATCAAAAAATCCGAGCGTTCTCAGGCTGAAGCTAAAATCAAAGCCCAGCAGAAAGAACTGGCAAAGGAAATGAAGGAACTGCAAAAAGAGTTTGGCGACGATAAGACCAAGGCTCCGCAGTCAGGTTCGATGCGTGACCGCGTCAACCAAATCTTAAACGAAGATAAATAAAAAGTAAGAGCTATCGCAGTAAAAGCGATAGCTCTTTTTGTCTGTCTTTTTATATATTTTTATACCTGTCAGCTATTGTTTTGAATTTACGTACCTCTGCTTCAATATCATCTGCTGCCAAAATCCCGCTGACGATAGCTGCGCCGTTGGCACCGGTTTGCAGTACCTGTTCAAAATTGGTGCTGTTGACGCCTCCGATACCGACAAGAGGTGCCGTAACAGCCTGTCTGATACATTGCAGTCCGTCAAGCCCTAAATAACCGGCATCATTTTTGGTAGTGGTGCCAAACACCGCACCGCAGCCCAAATAGTCAGCACCATCAGCAAGCGCTTGCCTGGCTTCTTCAGGGTTATGAGCCGATGCGCCAATAACTGCCTGTTCGCCTAACAGCCTGCGCACTACAGTAACCGGCAAATCGCTTTGCCCCACGTGCACACCGTCTGCCTGCACAGCCAACGCGATATCAAGCCTGTCGTTGATCAGCAGAGGTACATGATAAACAGCACACATTTTTTTCAGCAGCAGCGCCCGTTCAAGCAGCACACGACTGTCAGCATTTTTATCGCGATATTGCAGCAGGGTCACGCCGCCTTTAAGTGCGGCTTCAATGCAGGCAGCGAAATCACGTCCCTGCAAAAATCCGGTATCTGTTACCAAATATACACTGTAATCTATTTTCAGCTTCATTTTCTCCATCTCACTGCTTCCGTTCCGGGTCCAAATGCAGCACGTTCCATTTTGTCGTAACGTGATAAACACCGTCAAACAGCCTTGTTTTAAACATTCCCGGTCCGTCTTTTGTTTCCATAAACCCTGCGGCCAGTTCTGCCGCCTGCCCCATTATGACTATACCTAAAGCGGCTGCCAGCAATGGGTCTTTTGTTACTGCAGCGCAGCAGGCACATAACGTCGTTGTCATACAGCCGGCTCCTGTGATCTGCGTCAGCAGCTCATGTCCGCCAGTCAGAACTAAAGCCTGTTTCCCGTTGCTGACATAATCAGTAACGCCTGTAACAGCAAAAACACAGTTATATTTTTCCGCAGCGTCCTTCGCTACCCTTAACCCATCAGTCACATTGCCATTTGAATCTACGCCTCTGCCTTCAGCTTTTTCTTCCAATAATGCCAGACATTCAGCGTAATTACCGCGCACGATAGTTACCAGCCCTTCGTTTAAAAGCTTCAGCGCAAAAACTAAACGCAGCTTGGACGCCATAACTCCTACAGGATCTAAAACTACTGCGATGCCTTTATTTTTAGCTGCTGCAGCCGCTGTTTCCATTGCCTGCATTTTTGCTTTGGCAATAGTTCCCAGATTCAATACCAATGCATCAGCATTAGAAGTTATTTCAACTACTTCCTCCGCTTCATCGGCCATTACCGGCGAAGCTCCTGCACACAAAGTGATATTGGCGCAGTCTCCCGCCGTCACATAATTAGTCAAATGATGGATAACAGGCCTTTTTTCACGTACAGCATCAACGATCAAGCCAAATTGCCCTTTGATGACCAAACTCATTTTAACCAGCCTGCCTTTCTGTACAAATCAACAAAATGATGTGTCGGGCCACAGCCGCCGCCGATCGGCAAACTGTATTCTATCGCTTCTGTTACATAAGCCTTCGAAGCCGCAACGGCATCCGCCAGGCTCAGACCCTGGGCAAGGTTTGCCGCCAGCGAACTGGATAATGTGCAGCCGGTACCATGCGTATTTTTTGTGTCGATGCGATCTCCCATAAACCAGCGTTCTGTACTGCCATCAAACAGCAGGTCATCAGCGCTGCCGTTCAAATGACCGCCTTTGACCAAAACAGCTTTGGCACCCAACTCTAAAATACGTTCGGCAACAGGTCGCATTTCTTCCTTCATCGTCACCTTCATACCGCTGATAACTTCTGCTTCCGGCAAATTAGGTGTTACCAGCGTTGCCAGTGGCAGCAGCTCTTGGACCAGTGTCGCACAGGCTTCCGGTGCCAGCAGCGGATAACCGCTTTTAGAAATCATTACCGGGTCCAGCACCACGATCTGTGGTTTATAATAACGTAATCTATCAGCAATCGTTTTGATGATTTCCGGACGTGATACCATACCTATTTTTACCGCATCAACGCGTATATCGTCAAATACCGCATCGATCTGCGCCTCGATCACCCCAGCGTCTATATCCTGCACCATCGTCACACCCTGTGTGTTTTGCGCTGTTACAGCAGTAATAACGCTCATACCAAAGGTGCCATGTGCGGCAAAGGTTTTCAAATCAGCCTGTATTCCGGCTCCGCCGCTGGAATCACTGCCTGCTATCGTTAATAAATGTTTCATTTCTTCTCCTATCTGCAGACTGTCTTACTAAAATCTTCAGATTCAGTACCGCAAGCAAAACGGGCACGGGCCTAAGAGTAAGCACCATGCCCGTTTAAATTATAAAATTAAAGAACGCTTTTTACTTTAGCAACCAGATTCTCAACAGTAAAACCATATTTTTCCATCATTACATCGCCAGGTGCCGACGCGCCAAAACGATTGATACCCAAAACATTGTCTTCACTGCCGGTATAACGGCTCCATCCTAAAGTAACGCCGGCTTCAACAGCAATCTTCGGCAAACCTTCAGGCAAAACGGAAGCTTTATAATCTGCGCTCTGCATTTCAAAAGTATCCCAGCTGGGCATCGAAACTACACTGACTGCGGTTCCTTCCTTAGCCAAAACAGCCTGCGCCTCCAAAGCCAAATGCACCTCGCTGCCGGTAGCAATAAGCACCGCTTTTGTTTCTCCCTGTCCCGGGTTCAGCACATAAGCGCCTTTATAAGCATTTTCGTGAACGATTGCCGCATATTCGTGTAATACCGGCAATTTCTGACGGCTCAAAAGCAATGCCGTCGGTTTATGTAGATTCATACAAGCCATTTGCCAGGCTGTAGCAGTTTCTAAAGCATCTGCCGGACGGAATACAGACAGTCCCGGAATCATCCGCAGACTCATAGTTTGTTCGATCGGTTGATGAGTTGGGCCATCTTCACCCAAAGCAATACTATCGTGCGTTAAAACAAAAATGGAACGTAATCCCATCAAAGCTGCCATACGGATCGCCGGACGCATAAAGTCGGCAAAAACAAGGAACGTACCACCGAATGGAATAAAACCGCCGTGCAAAGCAATACCATTAAGAACTGTTCCCATAGCATGTTCGCGCACACCGAAATGAATATTACGGCCGCTGCGGTCTGTTTTCGAGAAATAACCGACATTTTTCATCACAGTTTTATTAGAAGGACCCAGGTCGGCACTGCCGCCAACCAGATTCGGCAGCTGCATAACAAGCTTCTGCAGGATATCGCCAGAAGCTTCACGGGTAGCAGTTTTAGCAACATCTTTAAAGATCGCTTCCAAATCGTGCAGATTTACCAGAGCATTGCCGCTGATACGTTCTTCAAGTTCCATTCCCAATTCAGGATAAACAACTTTATAATCAGCCATCAATGCTTCCCAGGCTTTTTGATCGCCTTCGCAATCTTCAATTTTATTTTTGAAATACTGGCTGACAGTCAAAGGCACATAGAACGGTTGACCAACAGGCCAGCCGGCTTTTTCTTTAGTCAGTGCCAAAGCTTCAGCACCCAAAGGCTCGCCATGGCAGGAAGCACTGTCCTGTTTCGGGCTGCCATAACCGATATGAGTACGCACAATGATCAGACTGGGATGCTCGGTATCTGCCTGAGCTTCTTTAACGGCAGCTTCCATAGCTTCAATATCTTCTGAATCAGCTACACGCAGCACCTGCCAGCCATAAGCCTTAAAGCGGGCTTCCACATCTTCAGTGAAAGCGATATCGGTAGAACCTTCAATAGTAATTTTATTATCATCATAAAGGTAGATCAATTTCCCCAGTCCCAAAGTTCCTGCCAAAGAAGCAGCTTCGCTGGCAACGCCTTCCATCAGGTCGCCGTCGGAAGTGAGTCCATAGGTATAGTGATCAATAACAGTAAATTCAGGCTTATTATATTTTGCTGCCAGCATAGCTTCGGCAACAGCAAAACCTACACCCATTGCAAAACCATGTCCCAACGGACCTGTAGACGCATCAACACCTGCTGTATGACCATATTCAGGATGCCCCGGAGTTTTGCTGCCCCATTGACGGAAGTTTTTCAATTCCTCCATCGAAACATCATAGCCGGCCAGATGCAGCATTGCATACAACAAAGCGCTGCCATGTCCTGGCGACAAAACAAAACGGTCACGATTGAACCAGTTAGGATCTTTTGGATTGTAGTGCATAAAACGGTCCCACAAAGTATACATCAACGGCGCCGTGCCCAAAGGGAAACCAGGATGTCCCGATTTAGCCTTTTCTACCTGGTCAGCCGCCAAAAAGCGTAAAGTATTAACAGATGCATGATCAATAGCCTGCATTTACTGAACCCTCCCAATAACTCATAGTAATATATTAATTATAGCATAAGTTGAAGAAATAAACATCGTGTATTTTCCTGTGTTTTTTATCTTTAGCGGCTTTTATAAGCTTATTCCTTATTTTATTCTGCCGCTTCACTATAATTATAAAACTCACTTTATCTTTATAAGCTTGATTTTCAGTTAAAATAAAATTTTTTTAGGGCTAGCAATAAACACCATAATAGTGTATACTAATACCCGTATTGCAGCCACTATTATCATACACTTTATTTATATAGTGTCACTATTGCTTTGTACCTTTGCAGCTTAATCACAGTTATCCTGTAACAGGACATCTCCGACTGCGGTATATCATTTCAATCTGTATACCTTGACGTCGTTAGATATATTTTTAATTATTATTTTATTTCTCGGAGGTGTCTTGATGTTAATGTTTTTAGGTTTTATCGTTTTGATAGCCTGCCTGGTGATCGGCGTTCGCCGCGGCGGTATCGGTCTGGCTACTATTTCTGGTATCGGCCTTGTTTTCTTTATTTTTGTTATGGGCCTGAAACCCGGTAAACCGCCGGTAGACGTTATGCTGACAATTATGGCGGTGGTTACCTGTTCAGCATTTTTACAGGCTTCCAAAGGGCTTGATGTAATGCTGAAATATGCTGAAAAATTCTTGCGCAGCAACCCCAAATATATTACTATCCTTGCTCCGCTCACAACCTGGCTGCTTGCCGTTTTATGCGGCACCGGACATGTAGTTTACGCTATGTTCCCTATTATTTACGATATCGCTATCAAACAAAATATCCGCCCGGAACGGCCGATGTCTGTTGCTTCCATTGCTTCACAAATGGGTGTCTGCGCTTCGCCTGCTTCGGTAGCTGTTGTTTCGGTAGTTGCCATCCTCGGCGCTACAGATCACCCTTTCGGAGTTATGCAGATTCTTTCTATTTCCATTCCTGCTACCTTCATCGGTGTTGTGATAGCCGGCCTTTGGAGCATCAACCGCGGCAAAGATCTTGATAAAGACAGTGAATTCAGGAAAAAATCGCTGATCCTGAACAAAAAGAGTTCATTTACGGCGGCCTGCAGGAACAAAGCCTTTTAAATATTATCCTGCCTAAAAGTGCCTATCAGGCAGCATTAGTTTTTCTTCTGGGTATCGTTGTGATTGCTATCTTTGGCAGCTTCCCACAATTATTGCCGCACTTTCCCAACGCCAAAGGCGTTTTGAAGCCGTTTTCCATGACACCGACAATCCAGCTGATGATGCTTTCTATTGCCGCTGTCATTATGATCCTGTGCAATGTTAAAACGTCGGAAGTCGCTTCCGGTTCTGTTTTTAAATCAGGTATGACCGCCATTGTTTCAGTTTACGGCGTAGCCTGGATGGCCGATACCTATTTCGGTGCCTATCTGCCCGTAATGAAAAAATCATTAAGTGACATCGTACTTACTTATCCCTGGATGTATGCGATCGTTCTGTTTTTGGTTTCCAAGCTGATCAATTCACAGGCAGCGGCCGTGACCGTCATCGTACCGATGGCATTAAGCGTTGGCGTCGATCCCTTAGTAATAGTAGGTTTTATGCCGGCAGCTTACGGTTATTTTGTTCTGCCGACTTATCCTTCCGATCTGGCCTGCATCGGCTTTGACCGTTCGGGAACAACACATATCGGTAAATTTATCATCAATCACAGCTTCCTGGTGCCGGGGCTTATTGGCGTAGGCAGTGCCTGCTTTGCCGGGTATATGCTCGTACATATGGTATACTGATCTAATAAGCTTTTGACCCAATCTGTAACAACAAAAGAGTTTATCTCAATAATTGAGATAAACTCTTTTTATTTACTCACACCAACAGCAACGCACAAGCATAAAAAAGCGGTTTGCCCTTTTAGCAAACCGCTTTCAGCTTAGTTTTACAGAAACTACATCAATTATTGGGCTTCCTTAGCTTCGGCAATGATCTTTTCGGCCATTTTCATCGGTACGTCCTCATAATGGTCAAACTTCATTTCAAAAGTACCCAAGCCCTGAGTCAGAGCACGCAGGTCAACCGCATATTCGGAAATCTCGGCATAAGGAACCTGCGCTTTTACGCAGCCCATACCGTCTTCCAAACTCTGCATACCCAAAATACGTCCGCGTTTAGAGTTCAAATCGCCAATAACATCGCCCATCATTGATTCGGCGCAATAAACATCCAAATTATAAACAGGCTCCATTAAAACCGGTTTCGCCTGTTCCATAGCTTTTTTGAACGCCATATTGGAAGCGATCTTAAACGCCATTTCTGAAGAATCGACAGTATGATAAGAACCGTCAAGCAGCGTAATGCGAACATCGACTACCGGATACCCGGCCAAAATGCCGTGTTCCATGGACTCACGCATACCTTTTTCAACTGCCGGAATATATTGCCGCGGTACAGCACCGCCGAAAATCTTGTCAACAAACTCAAAGCCTTCTCCTGGCGGCAAGGGTTCCATCTTGATCACAACGTGACCATACTGGCCATGTCCACCGGATTGTTTCTTATGCTTGCCTTCAACCTCCGCCGTTCCGCGGATAGTTTCTCTGTATTCAACGATAGGCGCACGCAAATCGGCTTCCACACCGAATTTACGTTTCATACGCTCCATAATGATCTCGATATGCTGATCGCCCATGCCACTGACCAGAGTTTCCTTCGTCACACTGTTCTTAGTAACAATGATAGTCGGGTCCTCGTCCATCAAACGGTTCAAAGCAGTGGCGATCTTCTCTTCCTCGCCTTTCTTTTTAGCGTAAATGGCACGAGTATACATCGGCAGCGGGAATGCGATCGGCGCAAACAAAACAGGTGAGTTCTTGTCGCTGAGCGTATCGCCGGTAGACGTAAACTGCAATTTAGTAGTAACGCCAATATCACCGGCAACAACTTCCTTCATCGGGATCTGAGTTTTACCACGCATCGTAAAAATACCGCCAATACGTTCTTCTTTTTCACGGCTGGCATTATAAACCATGCTGTCACTCTTGATCGTGCCCGAGAATACTCTAAAGAAGCTCAAACGGCCAACAAAAGGATCAGACGTAGTTTTGAAAACCAAAGCTGCCATAGGTGCGTTGGCATCGCGGATCTCTTCTTCTTCAGTTTCCGGATTCGTAACAACAAAGTCATTCAGAATAGCCGGATAGGTAAAATCGATAATCGCGTTCATAACGCGTCCCAAGCCAATATCTTTATATGCGCTTCCGCAAAGGACAGGGAAAATAATCGCTTGACGAATGCCTTTGATCAGGCAATCCATAATTTCCTCATCGCTGATAGTTTCGCCTTCCAGATAACGCATCATGCAGTCATCATCAGCCTCAACAGCAGCTTCGACCATTTTTTCATGCGCTTCTTTGGCATACTCCAGCATATCTTCAGGAATGTCCATTTCGATGGAATCGTTGCCGTTAGCTTTATAAGCCTTCATTTTGTAGAGGTCGATAACGCCGCAGAAATCGGCTTCCTTACCGAGAGGTAATTGCAGCGGCAATACACGTTTACCGATCTTAGCACGCAGGTTGTCAAGGATACTATCAAAATCAGCATTTTCACGATCCATCTTATTAACGAAAATGATACGCGGCAAATGTGCTTCTTCTGCTAGCTTCCAGCACTGCTCAGTGCCAACCTGCACGCCCGAAGTAGCGCATACAACGATCAAAGCGCTGTCAACGGCACGGAAAGCGCCTTTGACCTCGGCTACAAAGTCGGCAAAGCCTGGTGTATCAATAAAATTGATTTTGGTATCACGCCATTCAACAGGCGCCAAAGTTGCATTGACAGATACGCCGCGTTTGATTTCTTCCGGCTCATAGTCAGTGGTGGTAGCCCCGTCTTCTACCTTGCACATTCTGGAAATTGCTCCCGAACGATACAGTAAGGCTTCGGTAACAGACGTCGTTCCAGCCCCACCGTGACCCACAATGGCCACGTTTCTGATCCTATCTCCAGTATACTCTTTCATGATTACTCCCCCTTGTCCTACAAAATTTGATGTTATTACAATTCGCTGGTTGCAAGGGCTTTTCCTGCATTTTAGCTGAAATTTAAGAATTTACCGTTTTTAAAACAACAAAGTGTAACGCAAGTAACAATAACCGCAGCTTCTCTGTTATAAACCATCTATAGAACTTTTCCAACTACCAAAATACAAAAAACGCAGACTGTCAGAAACAGTCTGCGTTCAAATCACTTATTAAGTTTTATTTCAGCATTTCCAATACACATAAAGCGCTTAGAGTTTTAGAATCGAAGATATCGCCTTCCAGCACCATTTCCCTGACCTGCTGCGGCGTTAATTTTACGACATCGATAAACTCATCTTCATCAGTATGCTGGTCGTGTTTTTCCAAACCGCGCGCCGCATACAGGTGAATAACTTCATCAGTGAAGCCAGGTGTAGTAACGATAGAAGTCAGCCTTTGCCATTCCTTCGCACTATAACCGGTTTCTTCCGACAGTTCCCGCTCAGCACATACGTCCGGTTCTTCACCCGGGTCAAGTTTCCCTGCCGGGATCTCATACATTACTGTTCCCACAGGATAACGGTATTGTTTTACAAAAATAATACTGCCATCGTCTAAAATAGGAACAATAGCTACAGCCCCCGGATGATGGATCAGTTCACGTGTCGTTTCTCTTCCGTTCGGCAAGATTACCGAATCAATATTCACCTGCAGCAGGCGTCCTGAAAATCCCACTTTACTGCAGATAAAGGTTTCATCTAAATTTGCCTGATGAAATTTTTTCATAGCTCTCACCTTGCCTGTTTATTTTTAGCAGCCGCTGCTAAAAGCTCTTTAGCATTAGCGTAGGCTACTTCGCTGACATTATCGCCGACTGTCATCCTCATCAGTTCCTGGATACGGCCTTCTTCATCCAGTACAGTCAACCCTGTTGAAGTTCGTCCGCCTGTACTTTCCTTGCGGATCAGAAGATGCCTGTCAGCAAAAGAAGCTATCTGTGGCAAATGCGTGATACACAGTACCTGTCCTACCTTGGCAATAACGGCGATCTTTTCGGCCATTTTCTGTGCGGTAACGCCGCCGACGCCTGTATCGATCTCGTCAAAAACCATTGTCGGTACACCGCTGGCATTTAGAAGCACCGTTTTAATAGCCAGCGCCACACGTGACAGCTCGCCGCCGGAAGCAACTTTCAACAAGGGTCTGATCGGTTCTCCCAGGTTAGCTGTAAACAGGAAGGTCAATTCATCCTTACCTGTTTTAGTCAGGGTGTCTTTAGCAGTTACCTCGATCTCAAACCTACCTTCCGGCATCGCCAGATCATGGATATGTGCCGTAACTTTAGATGCCAGCCGCCCGGCATATTTAGCGCGCAGCTGAGATAAGCTTTGCGCCTGCTGTTCTAATTCACCTTTTTGCTGCGCCAGCAGCTGTTTGGTTTTAGCAATATTGCTTTCCAGCTGCGCCAATTCATCGGCCTGCTGCTGTGCCTGCTCTAAGTATGCAGTGATCGCTTCATAGCTGTCGCCGTATTTTTTCTGCAGACGATACCACAGATCCAAGCGTTCCTCTACATAAGCTGCTCTTGCAGCATCATATTCCTCGCTGCTTAGATAATCGCTCAGCTCACGCCGGCATTCATCCAATGCGATCCAGCTGCCTTCCAGGCTTTCACACGCATTATGCAGCCGTTCATCATAACGCACAACTGCCGCCAGCTGATCTTTAGCTGCCGCCAAATTATCAAGAATACCTCTTTCGCTGTCAAGATATTCATGAGCACTGTTGACTGCTGTCATGATCTTGCCGCTGTTCTGCAGACGTTTTACCTCTTCCTGTAAGGCTTCAAGTTCGCCTGCTTCCAATGCGGCCTCAGTAATTTCTTTGATTTCCCATTCCAGACGGTCTAAAATGCGTTCCCGCTCACTGCCGGTTTGCTCCAGCTGTGTCAGCTTCGCCTGCGTAGTCAGATAGGCTGTATACAGCTCCCGATACGTTTTACGCACAGGAGCAATCTCTTCCCGTCCATACAAATCGACCAATGCCAACGGTGCATCAGACTTTAAAAGCGCCTGGTTTTCATGCTGGCCATGAATATCGACCAAAAGTTCGCTGAAGCTTTTGAGTACTGCCAATGGTACCTGCACGCCGTTAACTGTAGCCTGGCTTTTGCCGTTGGCTAAAATACGCCGCCTCAAAAACAGTTCGTCCTCTTCGTCTATCCCCTGCTCTGCCAGCAAAGACTTAACTGCTTCTATCCCGCTGATATCGAATACCGCCTGCACCCAAAATGAATCAGCTCCGCTGCGGATATAGTCCGCCGAAGCCCGATTACCCAGCACGACGCCAAAAGCATCGATCAGAATAGACTTACCTGCACCGGTCTCACCTGTAAAAATATTGAAACCGGGGGCAAAATCTATTTTCGCATCTTCAATTAAAGCAAAATTATGCACATGCAAAGATTGCAGCATCGTTAAACGACCTCGTCCTATCAGCGATTATTAAAGCGTTCCATAAAGGTTACAGTGTTATCTTTTGAATCGACAGCAACAAAAATAGTATCATCACCGGCAACAGTCCCCAAAACCTCCGGCCATTTCATATAATCAATAGCATAAGCTACCGATTGTGCAGTACCGGGAAGACTGCGGACAACTACCAGATTTTCAGAGGCACGCATGCCTATGATAGAATCCTGGAAAGTACGTTCCAGACGTCCGGGAGTCAGCAGCATATTATGTTCTTTTGGAAAAGCATAATGATAATTGCCTTCGGCATCCGGAACTTTAATGAGCATCAGCTCTTTGATGTCGCGGGAAACAGTAGCCTGAGTTACCTCGATACCGTCGTGGCGTAAAGCAGCCGCCAAATCTTCCTGAGTTTCGATTTTGCTGTGTTCGATGATTTCTTTGATCTTGCCGTGTCTGATACCTTTCACGTCTCTCACCTCATATCTGTATTTGTAAGCGGTTGGGTATTTTAAAGCATTTCCGTATTACGGATCAGCTTTTCCTGCCAGGTTTCATAATAACTGCGGCCATTGAGCCTGATAAAAGTTACTTTGTCAGGGCTTTTGGCAATTCTTACCGTATCATTTTCCGCTATCGATGCTACTATTTCTCCATCCGCCGAAAGCAACAGTTCTTCATAGGGCGGAATAGCATTCAGTTCTATGACCCTGTCCATCGGAATCAAAAGCGGTCTTGTATAAAGCGCATGAGCGCAGATAGGCGTAATAATAGTAACATCGAGGCTGGGATGTACAAGCGGCCCCCCTGCCGATAACGAATACGCAGTAGAGCCTGTAGCCGTTGCCATGATGATACCGTCAGCAGCATAATTGCCCGAACGTTTGCCATTGACCTTCAGACTGAGATGCGCCAGCTTTGAAAAATGCCCCTTGGCCACTACCATATCGTTTAAGGCGTGAGCGTCAATCAAAACCTTACCGTCACGCCAAACACAGGCCTGCAGCTGACTGCGCTCTTCCAGCACATATTCTCCGGCCGTCAGCTTGGATAAGGCTTCCGGCAGTTCTTTGAGTTCTATTTCCGCTAAAAAGCCTAATTTCCCAAAATTGACACCAAATACAGGGATTTTCAGCGGCGCCAAAAATCTCGTCATCTGCAGCAGCGTACCATCGCCGCCTAAAGATACCGCCATATGCATCTGCTTCAGGCTTGCCCTGTCGCAAACGTCGTAGCTGGGCCTGTCCTGATAATCCAGACGCTGCGGCAGTACCGCCTCGATCTCAGCCTTATCGCACAAATCCAACACTTTCGGCAAACTGTTTTTGACATTTTCTTTTTTCATATTGGGGAATATCCCCAACCGTAATTTATTCATAAAAGCCTCGCTGTTTCTACTCCTGGGTCTGTGGTTTATCCAAATCACCATGTGATTTGGATACAAGCTCGTCAATCATAGTTTCACTTACCGCATTGTCATCACCCAGTGTCAGATGCAGTAAGTACTCAATATTGCCTTCAGGCCCTTTGATAGGAGAAAAATCCAGTCCGGCAATACCAAAACCTTCTTCTTTAGCAAAAGCTACTACTTTTTTGATAACGTCGGCATGTACCTTAGGGTCGCGTACGACACCTTTTTTTCCGACGTTTTCTTTGCCGGCCTCAAACTGCGGCTTAACAAGCGCAATAACAAAGCCAGTTGGCTTAAGCAGTTTATATACCGCCGGCAGCACCTTATCCAAAGAAATAAATGCCACGTCGATAGTTGCTGCGTCTACCAGTTCTCCCAAGCTTTCAGCTTCAAGATAGCGCACGTTAGTGCGTTCCATATTTACGACACGCTCATCACTGCGCAGCTTCCAGGCCAGCTGACCATAGCCTACATCAACGGCGTACACTTTAACAGCGCCATTCTGCAGGGCACAGTCGGAAAATCCGCCTGTGGAAGCGCCGATATCCGCAACTGTTTTACCTTCTACGCTGATGGGGAATATCTGCAATGCCTTTTCCAATTTCAGCCCACCGCGGCTCACATATTTAAGTTTTTCGCCCAGCAGGCGTATCGCTGCCTCTTCGGGAACCTGTGTCCCCGGTTTATCTATTTTCTGTTCATTGACCAGCACCTGACCTGCCATAATGGCAGCCTGAGCCCTTGCCCGGCTTTCAAAAAGTCCTCTGGCTGTCAGCAGTGCGTCTAATCGTTCTTTTTTCACTTTGCTTCTCCGGCACCTTTCACCAAAGCAGTAATTTTTTCTTTTATACTTTCTGTATCTAAACCCAGATCCCGGAACAAATATTTTTTGTCACCATGCGGTACAAATTCGTCAGGGAGTCCCAAATTTAAGACCTGCACCTTTTGCATCAGACCGGCTTTATTAAGCAGCTCTAAAACTGCAGATCCAACACCGCCAGCCAGCACGCCTTCTTCCAGGGTGACCAGTTTTCCATATTTTTCGGCCGCCTGAACGATCAATTCTTCATCAAGAGGTTTGGCAAAACGCAGATTGATCACACCAGCCTGAATACCGTTTGCCGCCAAAGCATCAGCAGTCCGCAAAGCTGTTTGCACCATGCTGCCGATCGCCAGCAGGCAAACATCGGTACCTTCCCGCAAAAGCTCACCTTTACCAATAGGAAGTTCTTTCAGTTCGTCTTCACAGGCAACGCCAATACCGCTGCCGCGCGGATAACGGATCGCGATCGGTCCGTTGAATTGTAATGCCGTGTTCAGCATCTGACGAAGTTCGTTTTCGTCCTTAGGTGCCATAATCGTCATCCTGGGCATCGAACGCAGATAAGCATAATCAAAAACACCATGATGTGTAAAACCGTCGTCACCGACGATACCGGCACGGTCAAGGCACATCGTTACATGCAGATCCTGCATGCAGATATCGTGCAGCACCGAATCATACGCTCTTTGTAAAAATGTAGAATACACCGCAACAACGGGCTTCATTCCAGCAGCCGCCATACCGGCAGCCGCAGTAACAGCATGCTGCTCAGCGATACCTACGTCCAAAAAGCGCTGCGGATAGCATTCGGCAAATTTGTTAAGACCGGTGCCGTCAGGCATAGCCGCGGTGATAGCAACAATATCTGCATCTTGTTCAGCTAGTTCGACCAAAGTTTTACCAAACATTTCCGTGTAAGCGATCGGAGCCTGCGGATCGGTGATTTTTTTACCTGTTGCAATCTCAAACGGACCCGTGCCATGAAATTTATTCGGACTTTTTTCTGCAGGTTCATAGCCTTTACCTTTTTTAGTGATCACATGCACTAAAACAGGACCATCGACATGCTTTGCCGCTTCCAAAACCTCCAGCAGCTTATTCAAATCATGGCCGTCAATCGGGCCAAGATATTTAAAGCCCAACTCTTCAAAAACAGAGCTTGGTACCATCAGGTACTTTACACTGCCTTTAACACGTTCGATAGCATTTAAAACATCAGTGCCGAAGTCCAGGCTTTTCAGCCAGCCTTCAACATCGTGTTTGATTTTGTTATAGGTTTCACCTGTGCGCAGATCGCACAAATACTGTGACATCGCGCCGACATTTTTAGAAATAGACATTTCGTTGTCGTTTAAAATAACGATCATTTTTTTATGCAGATCGCCGGCATTATTCAAAGCTTCAAAAGACATACCGCCAGTCATCGAACCATCACCGATAACGGCAATAACATTATTATCTTCACCTTTAAGATCACGTGCTACAGCCATCCCCAAAGCAGCTGAGATGGATGTGCTGGAATGTCCTGTACCAAAAGCATCGTGCTCGCTTTCTTTACGCTTCGGGAATCCTGACAGGCCTTTATATTGCCGCAGCGTCGGAAACTGGTCCTTACGCCCCGTCAGTATTTTATGGATATATGACTGATGGCCTACGTCCCAGATAATTTTATCCTTCGGTGTCGTAAATACTTTATGCAAAGCCAAAGTCAGTTCTACCACACCTAAATTAGGAGCTAAATGGCCGCCGTTTTTAGAAACGACATCAATGATCAGCTGCCTGATCTCGCCTGCTAAAAGCTTCATTTCATCCAGAGTCAGCATTTTCAGATCTGCGGGAGAATTTATTTTTTGCAATAATTGCTCATTTTGCATTCAGCAATCCGCCTTTCTTCTCAATAACAAATAACTTAGCTTTTACGCCCGCACATCATTTTTGTAATCTCACGCAGAGCTTCGGCATTTTCTCCAAACATTTCCAGACAGCCCAGCGCCTCGTCAACAGTTTTCTGAGCCAGCGCTTTGGCGCCTTCCAGAGTATATAAGGTCACATAAGTGGACTTATGCTTTTTCTCATCACTATGCGCTGCCTTGCCCATCTGAGCAGCATCACCCTCGACATCAAGGATATCGTCTGTGATCTGGAAAGCAAGCCCCAGAAGATCGGCAAATTTTGTCAAAGCCAGCAGCTCATCACTGGCAGCACCAGACAATCGCGCACCACTGCGAACTGCCGCAATGAAAAGTGCTCCTGTTTTGCCTGCATGCAGCTTACGCAGTTCTTCTTCACTGATCTGCCTGCCTTCGGAATCAAGATCAATGACCTGACCGCCGACCATACCGAAGTTTCCGGCACACATTGCCACTTCGCGCACAGTTTCGACCAAAGCTTCCGCCGGTACGTTTTTTTGTTCCAGCATCACTTCAAAAGCAAGGGTCAGTAAAGCGTCACCAGCCAAAAGCGCCAGCGCTTCCCCAAAAACCTTGTGGTTGGTCAAACGGCCGCGACGATATTCATCATCATCCATACAAGGCAGATCATCATGGATCAGCGAATAGGTGTGGATCATTTCTAAACCACAGGCTACCGGCAGAAAATTATAACCGCTGACACCCAAAGCATCGGCTGTTGCCATTAAAATTATGGGACGGATACGCTTGCCACCTGCCAGCAGGCTGTAAGCCATTGCTTCATCGACACGCGAGATGCCCTTTTTTTCCAAACGTTTTTCCAGAAAAGTATTGACCAGCTTCTGCCTGTCTTCGTAATACTTATTAAAATCCATGTCAATCCTCCAGCTCTGCGAATGTTTCCAGTTCATATTCGTTATCGTCGTCAGCAGCAACGACGATTTTTTCTACTTCCTGCTGCACCGTATTGAGTTTAGTCATGCATACCTTACTCAAAGCAACGCCCTGCTGAAACGCTGCCAGCGCTTCTTCCAGCGGCAGTTCTCCACTTTCCAGCAGCTGTACCTGCTGTTCCAGCTCGGCCAACGCTTCTTCAAACTTTATGTTTTTGGCGATTTTTTTCATCGTCATTGTTTTTCACGCCTTTCTACCTGCTGCACAACCGATATCACATCACCGTCAGCAACCTGAGTCCTGAGTTCTTCTCCCCAGCGCACATCTGCGATACTGCGCAAAGCCCTGCCTGAGTCTGTCTTGGTTATCGAATAACCTCTGGCAAGTACCGTCAGCGGTGATAAAGCATCAAGCCGCGCTGCCAGCAGTCCAAACTTGTGCTGCCGTTTCTGCAGAATACTTTCCATCCTGCCCTGCTGCTGCCGCATCGCCATATCCGTACGCTGCTGCAATGGCTCCAGCCAGCGTTCCGGCTTGGCTAAAGCCCATGATCCCTGCAGACGCTGCAGCTTATGCTGCGCCTGTTCCAGTTGATGCACAAGCACCCGCTCGCCGCGTGCTGTCAGTTCCTCAACATAGCGCAGATACGAATCAGCATCTGCAACAACCAGCTCTGCAGCCTGTGAAGGAGTAGCTGCCCTGCTGTCAGCAGCAAAATCTGACAATGTAAAATCAGTTTCGTGCCCTACTGCTGAAACTACTGGTATTTCAGACGCAGCAATAGCACGCACAACAGGCTCTTCATTAAAAGCCCACAATTCTTCTATGGAACCGCCGCCGCGTCCCACGATCAGGACGTCAGCCAAACGGTGTTTATTCATAAACCGGATCGCCCTGACAATTTCAGCAGCAGAACCATCTCCCTGCACCTTGACAGGAAACAGCAACAGCTTGATGCCGCGATTGCGCCGCCGCGCGACAGTAATCATATCACGTACAGCAGCACCGGAAGGCGATGTTATCATTCCAACTGTTTTAGGGTTCAGCGGCAGTTCACGTTTACGTTCACTGTCAAATAACCCCTCCTCAGTAAGTTTTTTCTTTAATTCTTCATAAGCCAGCATCAGATCTCCAGCACCTAACGGCAGCAGCAGGTCTGTATAAAGCTGATAAACGCCATCGCGCTCGTACACTCCGACACGCCCGATAGCAACAACAGTATCACCGTTTTGCGGTTCAAATCGCAGACTGCGCGCCTGATTGCGAAACATAACTGCTTTCAGTACGCCGCCGGCATCTTTCAAGGTAAAATAACAATGCCCTGAAGAATAACGTTTAAAATTAGAGATTTCACCCTGGATCTGGATATTAGTAAAAGTACGATCGCCCTCCAGCAGGCTTTTGATCATCAAATTCAATTCACTTACGGAATAAATTACTTCATTCATAACTGCTTTCTCCCTGCCTGAACGCATAAGCAGCGCAGCCGGCAGCATTATCGGGGCTAAACCGGCTTTCGGGTATCCAGACCCTAATCCTGCGTTTAGCAAGCTTTTCTATCATATGACGGCGGATATAAGCATTAGAAACCACACCGCCTACCAGCAAAACATCAAAAATTTCTTTCTGCGCCGCCACGTTACGGATCATCCTGACAAAGGTTTCTGCCAGGGCATATTGCACACCTGCCGCCAAAGCTGCAGGATCAGCGCCAGCCTCGATTTTACGCAAAGCAGCAGTAGCAGGCCCGGATAAACTGACGTCACCCTGACGTACTGCTACCGGCAATTCGATGCAATCGGCCGCAGTTGCCGCCAGTTGTTCTAAAGCGGCTCCTGCCGGAAACTGCAGCCCCAACGCAACACCTACTCTGTCAACAAACTGACCGGCATGCAGATCTTTGCTGCCGCCTGCCTGTGTCAGTGCATAAGTGCTGTCAGTTTGTTTTTCCGCTAATAATAAGTCAGTCGTACCGCCGGAAGCATGTAAAAGCAGAAAACGGTCGGCATCAGGCCCCTGCGCTGACCACAATCCGGCTTCCAAATGATTTTCCTGATGGCTGATCTGCCATAACGGAATTTCGTTTACAGCCGCTAAAGAGCGCGCCAGGCCCAACCCAACCAAAAATGCTGGCATATACGAATCTTCCAAGGGCCGCGGGCGGGCAGAAACACCGATACCGATGACTTTCAGCGGCTTTTTTAAAACCTCTTCCAGCAAAATCGGCAGGTTACGCGTATGCTGAAACACCATCTCCGACTGCTGCAGACCTCTGCAGCCCGGTTTCACTTGTAAAATCCTGCGGGCCTCACCTACCAGTCCGCCTTCTCTGCCGATCAGTGCGACCGACGTTGTATAGCAGCTGGTATCAATGCCCAGATAGACCTCATTTTTAGACATCACTGCGAACCATTTTACCTAGAACTCCGTTGATAAACCGCGGAGTATCATCTGTTCCATAAATTTTCGCTATTTCCACAGCTTCGTTGATTGCCACATTAGGCACCAGCTTTTCTGCTGCAAAAAACATTTCATAAACGGCGACCCGCAAAATATTACGGTCGACAGCCGGCATACGCTCCAATGTCCAGTCAATAGCATACTCACTGATCCTGGCATCTATCGCTTCACTATTAGCCAAAACACCATTCAAAACATCCTGTGCATACTCTTTGGCTTTTTCAGCACTTTTATCAGACCGTTCTTCAACAGCAGCATTCAACGCTGCCTCACAGTCGACCTGAGCAAAATCTATCTGAAACAAACTTTGTAAAACCAATTCCCTTGCAATCCTGCGAATCATATTAGCCCTCTCTTGTCTGAAATTTATTTATGATAGCCTGGCGGCAGCAGTCTGTCCAGCCATTCCATCAGGTCTTCTTTTTTGTCCAGCTTATTGCCGAGGAAGAACCCGGCAGTAATACATATGAGCAGAAAAATCGTCTGCAGAAAGCCTAAGATCAAAAACATTACGCCGATAAACAGACCAAATATAGACCCCAGCAGCCGGCCACGGTAATTCTTCCAAAGATCACTGAAAATTTCGTTAAGCATGCCGTCTACCTCCTCAGCCTTTCGCTTTGATCTGCTTGAAGAACAGATCTATGTCCTTGATCTCCATACCCAAGACCTTTTTGATCGTATCACGTACATTATATTTAATTTCATCTGTAGTTTCAGGAATATTTATACCAGGCTCTATCGACGCATTGATGCGAATACTGATATGTTCTTCGCCCATTTTTGCTTCGACCTTAACACCATAAACACCATAAACCTCTTTAGCGATCTCCGCTACATAATCTTCAATAGCGCTTTTACCGACAGATACTTTACCGGAATCGGCACTGCTGATCGTCAGCGAAGTCATTCCAGTCGCGCCAATACCTGCAATAAGCAGGCGGATACTTACCAGCAGAATGATGATCCCGCCCACCGCATACTCCCAGTTGCCGGGAATAGTAGCAAAGAAAGCAGTGATAGCAGTCTGGCCGATAACGCCCAAGCTGCAAAGCACTACCAAAACGGCCACTACTGCCATCAAAAAAGTGTATAAAGTTAAAATTATTCTATCAGGTATTCCCAAAATAACTCACTCCTCACCAAAGAAATTTTCATGGGCGGCGTCCATTTTTTCCAGGCTCTCTTCCAATTCGCTCTTGGGTCGGCGCGCCACGCCCTGTATATGCACATCGACGAATTTGACTTCATAACCGGTCATGTTCTCGATTGCTTCTTTAACCTTTTCCTGTATTTCCAAAGCTATTTCAGGGATACATGAACCATATTCAACATTAACATAAACTGCGGCTGTCACAACATGCCCATCGACGGTGATCCGTACACCCTTGGCAAAACTTTTCTTACCTAAAAATTCATTCAGGCCTTCGGCAAAACTGCCGCTCATACCAATAACACCGTTGACTTCCTGCGCAGCCAGTCCTGCAACGATACTGATTACTTCGTCGGCAACTTTCACATCACCGATTTCGTCAGGCAGCTGTTCTTCTGCCTCAGCTGCATCGTCTGCATTCACAAACTCCCCTGTACCGGTTTCCAATTCTTTATCTTCAGAATCTGATTTCAACTACCATGCCACCTCCTGTCTGTGCGGCAACAGAATATACTTACCCTATTTTGCTTTTAATTATACCATAACTACTGCGTGAATACTATGTATAAATGCATAAAAAAACAGCGGCGAAAGTAAATTCACCGCTGTTTAAACAGTCGCTTTTAATTATGCACGTTCGATATATTCGCCGGTTCTGGTATCGATACGAAGAACATCGCCTTCGTTGATGAACAGAGGAACTTTTACAACATAACCGGTATCCATTTTAGCCGGTTTGCTGCCGCCGGTAGCGGTATCGCCGCGGATGCCGGGATCGGTTTCAACTACGGTCAGTTCAACAGTATTCGGCAGGTCAACACCGAGAATACGACCTTCGTAAACCATGATTTTAACATCCATATTTTCTTTCAGGAAGTTCAAAGCATTACCCAACTGCTCTTTTGTCAATTCGGTCTGCTCATAGTTTTCGTTATCCATAAAAACATATTGTCCGTCAGATTCATATAAATATTGCATTTCACGACGGTCAACACGTGCTTTCGGCAGACGTTCGCCTGCATTAAAGGTACGTTCAACAACAGAACCAGTACACATGTTACGCATTTTAGCGCGGACAAAAGCTGCACCCTTACCAGGCTTTACATGCTGGAACTCAACGACTTGCCAGGCATCGCCGTCAATAGTAACAGTCACATTAGTTTTAAATTCGTTAGTAGAAATCATAAATAGTCCTCCTATATAAAAAATTAAACAATTTCCATCAGCTGTTTTTTAACCCCGGTCAGCACTTTTGCGCCTTCGTCGGTCAACACAACCGTGTCTTCTATACGTACACCGCCCTTGCCGGGGATGTAAATACCAGGTTCAACAGTAAATGTCATACCGGGCTGCAAAATTACATTCTGACCGCGTTTGTTGATATTCGGCATTTCATGGATCTCAAGACCGATACCATGTCCCAGCCCATGCACATAGTTTTCGCCATACCCCCGGGAAGTTATATAATCCCTGACAACAGCGTCCAGCTCTGCACCGGTAATACCGGGTTTAGCATTTTTCAAACCGCGCCACTGGGCTTCTTCAACAATGGTATAAATTTCTTTATGCCATGAGTTGGCCATCCCCAAGACAACGGTACGGGTCATATCAGAATGATAGCCATCATAAACGGCACCGAAATCAAAAGTAATAAAGTCGCCGATCTCCACTTCTTTATCGGAAGCGATACCATGCGGCAGCGCAGAACGTTCACCCGAAGCTACGATAGTTTCAAAAGCGAGTTTTTCTGCTCCCAGGCTGCGCATATAGTATTCCAGGCGGCCAGCCAGAGTTTTTTCAGTCATGCCGGGCTGTAATTCATCCAGCAACCGCAAATACGCCTCGTCGGCAATTTTTACAGCGCGCCACATCAATTCCAGCTCGCGTTTATCTTTGACCATACGGATATATTTCAGGTCAATGACCTTCAGTGCTTTGCCGCATAGAAGCTCCTGCAAAGTATTGAAGTCATTATAAGTGAAATAATCGCCGTCAAAACCAACTGTTTTAGCATCCTGCGCCAATGCGGCAACTGTATGCCAGATGTTTTCCGCATATTCGACGATATGGCAGCATTTGGCTTCTGCCCTTGCTTGATACAAGTATCTGCCATCAGTGACAAGGACAGCCCGACGGTCATCGGCATAAAGAATGCTCGAATCACCTCTGAAGCCGGTCAAATAGCGAATTGTATTAACGTCTTTAATAACGACGCAATCCAAATGTTCTTTTTCCAGAAAATCAAAGATTTTACCGATACGCGGCATAAATCCTTACCTCACTTTTTTTATAAAATAATACGATACCCAAATATTTTATCACACTTTTGACAATTTGCCTACAAAGCTTCATTAAAACTTTCAAGAATTTCTACTGAAAACGGCATATTTTCAACAATTTCTAAAACATCATTATAGGTATCAGGCGTACCACGCAAAAGAATGATGCCTTCCTGATGATCAATCGTGCTGACTAAGGCCAGATGCTCATAGCCCTCCATGATCCAGTTTACGTCTGCTATACGCTCAGGCGCCACCTTCGCGTAGATGGTACTTCGGTCTTCTAACATATTACCTTCCTCCGCAGCAGCGAATCAGGCATCAAAGCCCTGTCGCTGACGATAGAAAATTTTTGTTGAGCATGCGGTGCACAGTCGATACTTTCTCCGTCTGCATTACGCATATCCTCTAAAGTTAGCGGGAACAGTTCCCCGTCCGGCATCAGCAGTTCCAATACCTCGCCGTTTTTCACATTGTTGCGCTGTTCGATATAAGCGCGTTTAGCGTCAACATCATATTCAAGCACGATACCGACAAAATCATGTGTCTGTTCATAACTGGAGGTCGTATAGACCTGTCCGTCACTGCCTGGTTTGCCAAAAGCAAACCCTTTCGTATACGGCCGGTGAGAAACTTTTTCCAACTCCTGACGCCATTCATCCGTGACCTGATATTTTTTGGGATCGTTCCAGTAAGCGTCGATCGCTTTACGGTATACGCTGACCACAGTCGCTACATAATGGATACTTTTCATACGCCCTTCGATTTTCAGGCTGCAAATGCCCGCCTCTATCAAATCAGGAATATGATCGATCAGACACAGATCCTTTGAATTCATTACATAAGTACCGCGTTCATCCTCTTCAATATCAAAGCCTTCATCAGAACGGTTCTTTTCGATAAGGCTGTATTCCCAGCGGCAGGCCTGCGCACAGGCACCACGGTTGCCGTCGCGTCCAGTCAGATAACTGCTGAGCAGACAGCGGCCGGAATATGAGATACACATTGCTCCATGCACAAAGGCTTCCAGCTCAACATCAGTCCTTGCACCGATTTCCCGGATTTCCTCCAGTGACAGCTCGCGTGCCAGTACGACACGTTCAGCTCCCAGTGCCTTCCATGCCTGCACTGCTGCCCAGTTACTTGTATTAGCCTGCGTACTTACATGCAGCGGCATTTCCGGTACAGTCTGACGTGCCACGTTCCAAATACCCAGATCAGAAATAAGCAAAGCGTCAACTCCGGCCTTCTGCAATTCCAGCAGATAGTCCGGCAGTCTAGCCAAATCTTCGTTATGGGCAAAAATATTAACCGTCACATAGACCTTTTTGCCAAGTCCGTGCGCGTAAGCAGCCGCTTCTGCAATTTCTTCAATACTGAAATTATTGGCAAAAGCCCGCAGCCCAAACATCTTACCGCCCAAATAAACGGCATCAGCGCCATAACGCAAAGCTATTTTACATTTTTCCATATTTCCTGCCGGCGCCAAAAGCTCCGGCTTATTTTTCATTCTCGTCATATTACTTCCTTATTGTGGTCCATGAATATCTTCGATTGCCTTCAAATGCTCGGCATAAGTTTTCGTAAAACGGTGATGTCCGTCTTTTTCAGCAACAAAGTATAAATACTCCGTTTTTTCAGGATTTAAAACAGCCTTGATCGCACTCATCCCAGGACTGGAAATCGGTCCCGGCGGCAAACCTGGATTTTGATAAGTGTTATAAGGGTTTTGGATCCTGGTATCTGCAATTGTAATTTCTTCTTTTTGAGTCCCCAAAATATACTGAATAGTAGTATCTGACTGAATCGGCATATAAATCTCTAAGCGACGCAGAAAAACTCCGGCAATGCGCGGCTGTTCTTCTTTAAAAACAGCTTCCATCTCTACCAGGGCAGCCATATTTACCAGATCTCTGATCGACATTTTCTGTTTTTCTGCTTCTTCCGGAATATTTTCTTTGTTCATCTGCGTATTGAATTCCTTGACCATCATGGCCAGCATATCTTTTTCATTCATACCGATGTCAAACATATAGGTAGAGGGAAAAATAAATCCTTCCGCCTTATAAATAACATTAGGATCACTGGTTTCCATATAGGGATATGGAGTATAATTACGCGCGGCTTCGATGAACTTTTCAGCAGAACCAAGACCTTCAGCCTCAATTTTTTTCGCAGTTTTAACTACGGTAAAGCCTTCTGGAACCGTAAACCTCACCCGCTGCACCTGTCCCTTTGACAGAACTTCAACGATCTCACTGTTAGACATCCCGGCTGTTATTTCATAACGCCCGGCCTGCAGATCGCGTTCCAATCCACGGAATTTGGCTTCCAGTCTAAAAGCTTCCGGAGTTTTCACCAATTTCTGCTTATGCAGAAGATTTGCGATATCCGCAGTAGTCATTCCCGGCTCAACCGTAATCAGATACGGGCTTCCAGTCGCCAGATCTTTATTGCTGCCAGTGTAGTTCAATACCCAGTAAGCACCTACTACAACTACCAGAAAGATGCCTAAAAAAAATGGCAGTACCTTCCTCATTTTTCCATTCCCTTCACACCAGAGATAATAAAGCTCAAAAAGTGCCGGACAGTATGTCCGGCACTAGCAGTTGTTATTCTTCGTCCCAGTCTTCCATGAGTTTTTCGTAAGCAGCTTTTACTTCATCAAACTCTTCGTCTGTAGGAGCTAAATAAACTTCTTCGCCGTTTTCATCAAACTCAATACGGGCGATAATCACATTTTCTTCTTCGTCTTCCTCATGTTCATGGCAGTGACAATCTTCATCTTCACATTCGCAGTCTTCCAAATTGATCTGCGCTAAAATAGCGAATTTTTTCTTGCCTACAGGTACTACCATTTCTTCACGAAAATATAATTCGTTGCCTTCATCGTCAGTAATAACTACGATTTGTTCTTCTTCCATAGCTTCCATATTTTCTTTATTTTCTGTTTGGTCCATTACGACACCTCGTTTCTAAATTATATACATTTTATATCATTTACAGTAATGCTGTCAATTTATCATTTTTCACCAAGCTGTGCAGCTAAAAAACCTTTATCCAGATCAAATCCAAGCTTACCGTTATCTTTAACTATGATATTAGTATCAAAGCTGCCGACAGCGGTAACGATCTTGATATTTGAAAAAGCAAATTTTCCCTGCTGTCTGGTGATCGAACCTTTGATGGAACGGAACGGCAGCATCATGTACTTGCCTTCCTCGATGCGGAAGCTGCCCGCACCTGTGGCACTGCCTGCATCAGCAGTTCCTATCGCCAGCATTTTAAATGACAGCGGACCGTCGACCTGCGTTTCCGTAACTACGGAGCTGTCGAGGTCTATACCCTGTACTTCCAGTTTGAAGTCTTTGGTTTTAGTATCAATCTGACCATTGACATTGACCTGACCAGCATAAACATTACCAATAGCATCACCGATATTAAGCTTTCCGTCTTTATACAGAAACTTGCCGCTGAGCGCAGTAATATAAAGCGGATCGTAGGCCAGCTTATCAAGTCCGAAGGTGCCTTCAGCTCAGGTTTGTCGATAGTACCCTTGACCTTGCCCAAAGCGGTAACCGCATCCTTCAAGCACAGGCCCGGGCTCAAAGCTTCTATCACAAAGCTCGGCGCATTAACAGTCAAAGCATATGTCTGTTTTGCCTCCGGCTTTTCAGCATAATAAACATTGCCGTCTATGACCACCGTCTGTCCGGCTACCTCCAGATTCAGTCCGGCAAACTTCAAAGCCTCGGTATCAGCCGAAAACTTGCCGCTGCCTTTCGTTACAGGATAATTGATCAAAGAGCCTTTCAAACCATCGATCGTACCGTCGATATTCAAAGTCCATTTATCATCGGCTTTATCAGCCCTGATTTTTACGTCAGGCAGATTACCTTCAGTGATCACCACATCAGCAGCCTGCGGCAAAACATTCAGGATATTCTGCAGCGGCATTTTCTTTACCTCTGCCACAACTGCCGTCGTGCCTGAATCATTTTGGATGTCAGCGATAATATCGCTTTTACCATCTTTAACACGCAGACCGTATTTGATTTTTGGATATTGTTTAAAATTTCCCTGGAACTGTACTTTATCAAAATCCAGCGGCTTGTTCTCCAGCAGCAGATTCACCTTCGCGTCCTTGATTTCCATCAAACCGCGGAACTGCGTTGCTGCAGCCGCCTTTTTACAGTCAGCAGCTCATTGTTCTTCTGCTCTTCTTCAACCTGAAAATTGATATAATTGACAATGTTCAAACCGTCTTTTTTATTATAAGACACAAAAAAACTGGGCTTATCGATCACCACATCACCAACAGAAGCTCCGGTACCGCCTTTCAGCAAAGCGTCAAATAAATTGACAGATACCGTAGCCAGAGGTATTTCGGCAATCGTTTTGCCATCCGGCCCTACCCAGACGACATTTTTGAAAATAACATCACCCGACCAGTTAGCCTGAATCTCTTCGGCTTTTAAAGTCCCCTGCAGCGCAGTCTGCTCTGCCAGAAGCTTTTTAGTGAGCTCTTCGGCAGCACGGCCTCCGAACTGGAACAGCAGCACGAAAGCAACCAGAACCAGCGCAACAAAGCCGATAAATATTTTTTTCGCCATACTTTCATTCCGTCCTTTTACTTTGTGGACTATCCAGATAATTTTGCAGAATCACCACAGCCGCCATCATGTCGATAACTTTTTTGCGTTTGCTGCGGCGCAGGTCGGCATCTATCAAAACTTTTTCAGCGGCAACTGTCGAAAGACGCTCGTCCCATAAGACGATTTTAAGCTGCGGGAACATTTCGCCGATCACTCTGGCAAAATCCTCGCAGCTCTGCGCACGTTCGCCTACACTGCCGTTCATATTCTTAGGATAACCTACCACCATCGTATCTACTTCATATTCAGCGATAAGCTCGCCGATACGCTGCAGATCACGTTCTTCACTGGTACGACGGATTGTTTCCACCCCGTTGGCGATCATCCCCATCAGATCACTGGCGGCTACGCCGATAGTCCGCGTGCCGACATCCAGAGACATACTTCTCATGTAAGCAGCTCTCCCCGTCTTATTTTGTGTTTTTTCCAAATATTTTACTACCAGTTCTTCAATAAGCTCATAACGTTCAAAACGACGCAGCTTCGTGCGTGCGTCATCATGACTGGTAATATATGTAGGATCGCCGCTGAGCAGATAACCTACGAGCTGGTCAATAGGATTATAGCCTTTTTCTTCCAGCGCTTTGCACACCTCGCTGATTGTTTGCGAGACGTCTTTATTTTCATTGTTGCGCTTAAACATCATTGTTTCCTGCGATACCTGAGTCATCGTTGATCCCTCCTTGATACAAAATTCCCTTGTTGAACAACCGTTTGATATAGATACACTACTATTGTAGCATACCTTGAGACAAAAAAATATAAAATAACTGTGAACTTGTATAAATAAAGGCCGAGAATACTCTCGGCCTTTAAGTTTTTTTACACAATTTATTATTTTACCTGTGTTTCGATAACGCCCCAGGCTGTTTCCAACGCTTCACCTAATTTAGAAGCATCTTTACCGCCTGCCTGTGCCATATCAGGACGTCCGCCGCCGCCGCCGCCGCAGATCCTGGCAACCTCTTTGACAATGTTGCCGGCATGGATACCTTTAGCGACAGCATCTTTCGTAGCCATAGTCAGAATACTGATCTTGCCGTCGGCAAATACTGAAGCCAGCACAACGACGCCGCCGACCTTATCACGCATCTGGTCACCCAGATTACGCAGTGCTTCGATATCATCGACACTGACCTGCTGCACTAAAGCTTTGATACCTTTGATGTCGCGAATCTGACTGTCAACGTCACTGACCTGAGCTTTAGCGATCTTATCGGCCAGCTCGGCAGCTTTTTGCTCAACAGCTTTCAGTTCGCCCTGCAGAGCTGTCAAACGTGCAGGCACATCAGTTACACGGCATTTCAAGCTTGCAGCCAGGCCTTTTACCATAGCTTCCATTTCGTTGACATGAGCCACAGCACCATGCCCTGTCACAGCTTCGATACGGCGAACGCCAGCACCGGTGCTGGACTCGGAAATTATTTTAAACATACCGATCTGAGCGGTATTAGTCACATGAACGCCGCCGCAGAATTCCATAGAGAAACCCGGTACAGTAACGACACGCACGATATCGCCATATTTTTCGCCAAACAGCGCCATCGCACCACGTTTTTTAGCTTCTTCAATCGGCAGTTCTTCAATGGTCACACCCTTGGCTGCCAAAATCTCTTCATTAACAATAGCTTCGACGCGGCTCAGTTCTTCTTCTGTTACCGGCGAGAAATGCGAAAAGTCGAAACGCAGACGGTCCGGACCTACATAACTGCCTGCCTGATTGACATGACCGCCTAAGACAGATTTCAAAGCTGCGTGCAGCAAATGCGTTGCCGTATGATTACGGGCAATATCGCTTTTGCGGCAGCTGTTTACTTCGTAAGTTACCGCATCGCCCACATTGACCGTACCTTCAACTACACGCCCAATCTGGATCGTAGCGCCGTCCGGCAGTTTTTTGGTATTTTCAACTTCAATCACACCTGTAGGAGCAGTGATACGGCCCAAATCACCTAACTGGCCGCCGCCTTCAGCATGAAAGGCAGTAACGTCAAGAATAACGGCAACGTCTTTACCATCTTCTGCATTTTCGATCGGCTGTGCGTCATGCGCAGGGTACAACATAACGATTTTACCTGTATCTGCAGCTTCATCAACCTTTAAGGAAGCAATATCAATACCGCGGGTATTATAAATAACCGGACGGCCTGCTTTATCATCACGGGCTTCACGCGCCATTTTACGCTGAACCTCCAGCGCCGCGTCAAAACCAGCTTTATCCATCGTCATTCCGTTTTCTTCCAAGATTTCAGCAGTCAGTTCCCACGGAAAGCCAAAGGTATCGTTCAGTTTAAAAGCTGTAGCTCCATCCAGTACCGTAGCGCCTGCCGCCTCTAATTTAGCTATCTCGTCGCTCAGCAGTTCACTGCCCTGACGCAGAGTACGCAGGAAGCTTGTTTCTTCCATTTCGATAACTTTTTGGATATATTCGCGTTTTTCGACCAGGTTTGGATAAACATGACCGTACATTTCAATAACCACATCCACAGCACCGGCCAAAAACATTTTGTCGATGCCGATCAAACGTCCGTGACGTACAGCACGGCGCAGAATGCGACGTAAAACATAACCGCGGCCTTCATTGGAAGGCAGGATACCGTCGGCGATCATAAAAGTCATACTGCGGGCATGGTCGGCAATTACCTTCAAAGAAATATCGGTTTTTCTTTCTCTGCCATATTCTACAGCCGCTACTTCAGATGCATATTCAATGATCGGGAAAATCAGATCCGTTTCAAAATTAGACGGTTTGCCCTGCAGCACGGAAGCCAAACGTTCGAGACCGGCACCGGTATCAATATTTTTGTTAGCCAGCGGCGTATAAGTACCATCTTCATTTTGATTATATTGAGTGAATACCAGATTCCAGATTTCCAGAAAACGGTCACAATCGCAGCCTACAGCACAAGTCGGTTTGCCGCAGCCGCGTTCTTCACCCAGATCTACATGAATCTCGGAGCAGGGACCGCAGGGGCCGCTGCCGATCTCCCAAAAATTCTCTTCCAACCGTACGATGCGTTCTTCAGGCAATCCAACTACATTATGCCAGATATCAAAAGCTTCATCATCTTCGGTATGGATAGTAATCCACAGCTTATCAGCAGGAATACCCAACTCTTTGGTAACAAATTCCCAGCTCCAGGGAATGATCTCTTTTTTAAAATAATCGCCGAAAGAGAAATTACCAAGCATTTCAAAATAAGTATGGTGGCGGGCAGTACGGCCGACATTCTCAATATCGCCTGTACGCACGCATTTTTGGCAGGTCGCAATACGAGGAGAAGGCGGTTTCATTTTACCTGTAAAAAAAGGTTTGAAAGGAGCCATACCGGCGCCAATCAAAAGCAGCGTCGGATCATCCTGAGGAATGAGTGACGCGCTGGGCAGGATCAAATGTCCTCTATCTTCGAAGAATTTTAAAAATTTCTCACGAATTTCATTACCAGTCATGTACTTCATAATCGTTTTATCGCTCCTTTAAAGTCGAAACATCATAATAAAAAATTATATAAAAATTAACGGCTAAAGTCAATTAAACTGACAAAGTATACACTATTTTCCTGACACTAAACTTTTCTTTATATAAAAAAGCCGTAAGCAAAAACTTACGGCTCCACGCCAAGTATTTCAGGAGGACACCCAAAACTTTCGGCACTATCAATTATAGATATATTTTTACATAACGTCAATATTCTTTTTCATTTTTCTCGTTTAATGTAATTTTCTGTTTTTGGTTATTGTGAAAACATCCTGGCTATTTTTCCCCGGTAATTCGGATTATTTCCGTTACCCAGCGAGCGCAGTCGTATAAATCACACTCACGCAGGCACTCTTCTGTAGTATGGACCTTGTTCATACCTGTAGCTAGAAGCACGCAGGGCAAACCATAGCCGCAGAGGAAATTGCCGTCACTGCAGCCACCTGTTTTCGTCAGTTCAAAAGGCAGCTGCAGATTATCGGCTGCCTGCTTAGCCAGCAATACCGCCGTATGGTCTTCCGCTACATGAACAGCAGGACAGCCTTCTACCGGATCAACCTCTAAAATACCGCCGCCGGCTTCAACCACTTCTCTGATACACCTGATCGTTTCATTCTTCAGCCGCTCCAGCTTATCAGGGTCCATACAGCGCATATCGATCACGAATTTAGCCTGCTCCGCAACGATGTTTGTTGCAGCACCGCCTTCGATCTGTCCTATATTTAATGTAGTTTCTTCATCAAGACGTCCGTAAGCAGGCAGCGCCGTCAAAGCTTTCGCCGCCAGCATAATGGCATTGATACCTTTTTCAGGCTCGATACCTGCATGAGCCGACTTACCTTTGACTGTAAAATAAATATCGAACAGCCGCGGCGCAGAGTTCGTAACGATACCGGGCGCACCACCGATATCCAGGCAATAACCGAGATCAGCCCTGATATCCTTCGGGTCAAGATTGACCACTCCCAAACAACCGATCTCTTCGGCAATCGTAAAACACAGCTGGATATCGCCATGCGGGATATTCTGCTCCTGCACGGCCCGCACTGCTTCCAGCACAGCCGCTATACCAACTTTATCATCACCGCCTAAAGTAGTAGTTCCGTCAGAATAAAGGACTCCGTCCCTGCGCACGACCTTCGTTCCCGTTGTCGGCGGCACTGAATCCATATGTGCTTCAAAAAACAGTCCGGCTGCACCCCCTACATTGCCCGGTAAAAAGGCCCACACATTGCCTGTTGTCCCGCCGATCTTCCTGCCGGCATCGTCCACTTTTACTTCCAGTCCAATTGCCTGCAGCTTCTGTACCAGCAGATCGGCTTCGGCCTTTTCGTCCTTACTAGGACAGGGCACACTGACCAGTTCTATAAATTCATTTAAAATACGTGTTTCATTAATCATCATTATTACCTCACAATTTACAGGATATTATCTATTATAGCACCAACCTGCTCCGGCAGCTACTTTTGTAAATTGCCAAATAAAAAAGAGCAGGGAATCTATCCTTGCTCCTGATCAAGATATTTTTTTATGATATCTGCGGCTTCTTCCGGCATAATATCATTACATAAGTCAGTGTCATTCAAAATCGCCTGCAGGCTTCTGCTCTGCTGATAATCAAAATACTGCCATTTTAAACTGCGGCTGCTCCACATTTCCAAACCCTCTTTTAAATCACCATAACGCAGTAGAAAAAACCATTTATGATCACGGGAAGTTACTTTTTTATAAAACATATTCTCCCTCCGTTCCCCTCCGTCCTTATTATAGCACAAGAGTACCCCCCCACAAGACATACAAGAACTTTTTATCTTCGCCTGACGCAACGTTTTTGCTCAAACGTTTTGATAATCGTCCAGTTCCCAAAAATATCTCCTTTATCTGATAAATAGCTTGGCAAATAACAAAAATGTGGTACAATAATAGCGATAAATCCCGCAGACCGGACCGCTCACTCTTTTCATCCTGGCCGATACTGCAGAAGGAGCAAAAAATGAATCGTAAAGAAAAATTCAAACAGGCTAATCGGGAAGCAAATGCCACCTGGTTAGCCCTTCTTATTGTCATCGTCTTTTGGTGCGTCGCAGGCTTTGGTCTTGCTGACGTTAAGGTAGAATTTTTCCAGACGCCCCTGTGGGTCTGGGCAGGCTGCATCGGCACCTGGCTGTTTGCCATCGTCGTTTCTGTAGTTCTTGCCAATTGCATCTTTAAAGATATGGACTTGGACGACAAGGAGGATGAAATCAATGGGTAATTTCTTCCACCTCTGGCCTGTTCTTTTTATTCCTTGCCTTTATGCTTGGCGTCAGCTTTTGGGTGCAGCGAGCTTCCCGCGGCGACCGCCAGCAGAACTTTGCTAAAGATTATTTTATCGGCGGCCGCAGTCTGGGCGGTTTTGTCCTGGCTATGACTACCGTTGCGACCTACAGCTCAGTCAGCACCTTTGTCGGTGGTCCCGGTATGGCCTGGGCCATCGGTTATGGCTGGCTTTATATGGCGATCGTACAAGTCGTAGTCATCTTCCTCGTTTTAGGTATTTTCGGCAAAAAGATCGCTATGGTTTCACGCAAAATTGACGCTGTTACAGTAGTCGATGTTATCCGCAGCCGCTATCAATCCGATTTGCTTGCCAATATTTCCGCGCTGGTGATCGTTGCCTTCTTCTGTGCGACGATGGTCGCCCAGTTCGTGGGAGCTGCCAAGCTCTTTGAAGCTGTTACAGGTTTCTCCTATGTCACTGGACTGACATTATTTGGCCTGATCGTTGTCTTTTATACTACTGTTGGCGGCTTCAAAGGCGTTGCCATTACTGACGCTATCTGTGCCGTCGCTATGATCATCGGCCTTTTTATCCTGTTCTTCTCAATGCTGGAAACAGGAGGCGGTTATGAAAGAATCATGACCCATATCCAAACCAATCATCCCGATATGCTGGAACCGCTTTCCCGCGGCAAAATGCCGATCTCGCTCTATATCAGCCAGTGGCTGCTTGTTGGTGTCTGTACACTGGCACTACCGCAATCAGTAGTCCGCGGTATCAGTTACAAAAACACCAAAGCCCTGCATAACGCTATGATTATCGGCACCGTAGTTATCGGCGCCATGACTCTGATCGCTACCTGGATCGGCGTCCTTTCCAAGGGCGTGCTTACCGATACCCTGCAGGCTTACGGCGGCAGCGTCGATAACATCACCCCGCTTACTATCATTGGCACCATGGACCCCTTCTGGGCCGGCATCACCATCATCGGTCCTATCGCAGCAACTATTTCTACCGTGTCTTCCCTGCTGCTGGCCTCCTCTTCCGCTATCATCAAAGACGTATATATGCACGAATGCTCCAAACGCCATAAAACAGTTTCCAATAATACGATACGTCTGTTCAGCATGGGTGCTACCGTTATCCTTGGCCTTGGAGTTTACTTTATTGCCATTGCCCCACCCAGCGTTATCTGGAAAATAAATATGTTCGCTTTCGGAGGCCTGGAAACAGCATTCTTCTGGGTCCTGATCTTCGGGCTGTTCTGGAAAAAAGCCAACCGCACCGGCGCCGTTTTCGCTATGGCTGGCGGCGTACTCGCCTACTGCACTACTATGGCGCTGCAAATCAAATTCTTTGATCTGCACCAGATAGTTATCGGCATCGGCGCTTCGTTGATTTTCTTCCTTATCGGCAACTCCCTTGGCAAAGAACACGACGAACATATTCTGCGTATTTTCTTTCCCGAAAAGTATAGCGATTAAAAATGTTATAAAAAAGCTTCGCAGCATAAAATTACCCGCTGCGAAGCTTTTTTTGTATTTTATTTATGCAGCTCTGCTGCCTCGTCCCAGTAAGCCTCCGGCTTCCAGCCGTCAGCAAGCAATTTTACCAGCAGCTTGCCGGTATTGGCAGCATCGTCATAAGCAGTATGCCACAAACCGCCTGTATCAACGTTTTGTTCTTCTGTTGCCTTCTTCAGCCCAGTCGTATACGTATCGCCTTTCAGCAGCTTATAAGCTGCCGCCAGATCAAGATAGTCTTCAGGTAAAACAGGATTTTCCAATTTATGCCGTCTGCAGCCTTCCGCCACCACCTTATAATCCTCATCACCCCAGGCCACAAAATAAGTCTGCCCCGGTACATATAAAGCTTTGATCTGTTCAAGCATCTCTCCAAATTCTATTGCTGATTCCATATCCTTTTCAGTGATCATACAAAAATCCATTCCCTCTTTAGCCTGCTTCGGATAAAAATGCGGATGGACAAAATTTTGGATCTTACCTGTGACCGCAAGGGAATTTCCATCTATTTTCACCGCGCCGATCTCAATTATTTCTGAAAAAAATCCTCGTGGACGTCCCATTCTTTTGGTATATTGAGTAAACTCAAAATCTGCCACAAAAAAGTCCCTGCTCATCAATCTGCCACCATCTTTTCTAAATATTTACATTAATTATAACACCATCTGCCATTAATGCACTATCTGCTGAATTTTCCGAATTATAAAATTTTGCCTAATTACTTAAACTTTCCCTAAAATAATGCTAAAATATAAAAGTTCATACTTTTATAAACAACAGGAGTGTTATAGATGCAGCAACATCAATTAAAAGGCAGCCTGATGCTGTTTTTCTGCGCCCTGATCTGGGGACTGGCCTTTGTCGCACAAAGCGTCGGAGCCGACCACGTAGGCGCATTTACCTTCAATGGCCTCCGCTCATTGATCGGCGCAGTTTTTCTGATCCCCTGCGTCGCCTTTTTTGACCGGCTTGCAGGCAGACCTTTTTCTATTTGGGGTACTGATAACAAAACAGAACAGCAGGACCTTATTACCGGCGGCATCGTCTGCGGTATCGTGCTGACTATCGCCAGTACTCTGCAGCAGATCGGTATCGGTCATACTACTGTCGGCAAAGCCGGTTTTATTACTACGCTCTATATCGTTATCGTGCCCCTTTTCGGGCTTATTGTACACAAAACCGTTACCAAACTGCAATGGCTCAGCGTTTTTATTGCCGCTGTCGGTATGTATTTTATCTGTATTACCGAAAATTTCAGCGTCAATTACGGCGATATGATCATTTTGGCCTGCGCCTGCTTTTTTCGCACTGCATATCATCACTATCGAACGTTTTTCCGTATTGGTAGACGGTATGCGGATGTCGCTGCTGCAATTTGCCGTCTGCGGTATTTTAAGTCTGCCTGCCATCTTCTTTTATGAAACGCCGTCCTGGGAAGCGCTTGACCAGGCCTGGCTGCCTATCTTATACGCCGGCATCATGTCCTGCGGCATCGCCTATACCCTGCAGATCCTTGGTCAAAAATACGTCAATGTTATTTTAGCTTCCATCATTTTAAGTATGGAATCCGTCTTTTCGGTTTTCGCAGGCTGGCTGCTGCTGGGCGAACAGCTTTCCCTGCGTGAAATAGGAGGCTGCGTACTGGTCTTTGCCGCGATCCTGCTGGCACAAATGCCTCCCAAACAACAATAAAATAAAAACTTGCAGCATAAACAAAACCCGTTTCTATACAAAATATAGAAGCGGGTTTTCATCTTAACCACTGCAAAATATACGCCTGCTGCTTTAAACAACGCTGCCGCATCTGATAATCAGGTAAAACACTGACTACACGCTGCCAAAAACGGCGGCTGTGATTCATATTGCCAATATGGCTCAGCTCATGCACCACAACATAATCTAAAACTGCCAGCGGATAAAATACCAGCCGCCACGAAAAATTCAAATTTCCCTTTATACTGCACGAACCCCAGCGTTTCGCCGCTGAAGACAGCTTCACACTCTGATAAACAACACCCATCAACTCCGCATAATGTGCTGTCCGTTCCTGCAAAACTGCTAAAGCCTGCTGCCGCAGCCATTTTTCCAGTGCCTGCTGCGGTTTGAACTGTGGACACAACAGCACTGTACCGTTTACCTGCACCTGCCCAACCTCCGTCAGACGCAGCGTATATCTGTTATCCAATACAGACAACTGCATCACATCGGTCAATATCAGCTGCCGCTTCTTCTGCACTGCGGCATAATGCTGCTGTTTCTGCTCTATCCACCTGGTCTTTGCCTGCACAAAATGTTCTATATCGCTCAAACGGGCCTGCAACGGTGCCCGCACCCTGCACTTGCCCTCGCTGTCGATCACAATAGCAATCGTCCTGCGTTTACTTCGTATCAACTCATAAGCTACTGTCATTCCTGTCTCCATATCTTTATGCTGTTTTTAAAATTCTGCCTAACCGCATACAAGCACGATCATTTCCTTATTTTTCAAACCCGCCAGCCATTCGTGCGGAATACTGTCATAACCATAGTACAAACCTGCCAGACTGCCGGCAACGGCAGCAACTGTATCGGCATCCTCACCCAAATTTACAGCCCACAACAGACATTCGCGGTATGAATTCGTATTGGCCAGACACCACAACGACGCTTCCAGCGTATCTACAACATAACCGCTGCTCTCGATTTCATCTGCCGGCAATTCATACACACTGCGGTCAATAATACGGCTGTAATAATGCAGCTCACGGTTATCATCTGCATCAGCCACCTGCCGCAGATCATCTACAGCCCTGATAACACCCCGCACAAGTAAAGTTGCCAGCTTAAAACGCTCCCGGTGCTGAATGATCTCACCGGCAACAGCACAATACAAAAAACATCCCAAAGTGCAGCAAATATGCGCATGGGTCAGCGCCGAAACATTACGAATGATTTCATATCGTCCTGCTGCCGGCTGGGCCTGCAAATAAAACTCTACCGGCAAAATCCGCATCAGCGAACCATTACCGCAGTTCCATTCGTTACGCGGTGCGCAGCACTCCAGAGGTACTCCGTTCAAATAATTCAGCAGCGCCTGCTTCGTTGTTGCGCCAATATCAAAGGCCACGCCTTCAGGCGTCAGATAGCCATATTCTAGCCACTTGGCAAAACGCCGCAGCAAATCATGATAATCAAGCCGCCAGTCATTTTCGCGCAGGCTTGCTAAAGTGCACAGAGTCAGACTGGTATCGTCCGACCACAGACCCTGCCTCATCTCAAGTACCGGGCTGAACTTCAGACTTTCGCGTGTTTTTCCCTGCGCCGGCTGCCCCAACGCATCGCCCACCGCCAAGCCTAAAACGCCGTTTAAAATATAATCAGTCATATTCTTCCTCGGTCAGCTCAAAACGGTATTGCTGCTCCACCTCGGGATACTTTTCACGATCCACCTCGGAAGCAAACATCGCGTAAGGCCGCACATAATAAGCAAAATCATCATACAAAGCCTGATAAACAACGCACTGCTCACCTGTTTCAGTATGCTGTGCCACAACTAACACCTTATAGTCCTTCCCTTTAAAATGCCGATAGACCCTGCCTGCCAAAATCTTACGCATAACAATTACCTCATTCAATATTTAAAATTCATTCTCACAGCTGTTTTTAAAACTCACGTTCCAGCCCTTCATGCGCCAGCTCCATATTCTCTATCGCATTTTCATTACTTTCGGCGTTAAACCCCGGAACACAATGTTTAACAGGCCAAGCGTTAACAAGCTGCCAGCGTGCCATTACTTTTTGGCAATCGTCCAAAAGCTCGATCGTCACATTTTTCCGCTCAAACTCTCCACGCTCAACACTTTCAAACCAATCCGTTAAATACCGCGAAACAGATGTTCCCCATCTCAGTGTTGCGTTACCATACTTTTTTAAGCCCGGCATTTTCACAGGCGTGCCTGCCTGATGATCACCTGCCCGGTATTCTATGGGCTCGTCAGCCATCTCAGGTGCGGAAACTTCTGAAAAATACCCTACTGCTTTACCATCTATCAAAACATTAAAATTATATTTTTTAAAAGGATAGCCTGTTGCCATTTGCTCTCACTCCTTTATAATTGCCGCCCGATATTCTCATGCAGCCTGTATCTATATTTTACCCTATTTCAGCTTCAAGTTACCAGCGAAATAATTATGAACTTCAAATAAAAAACAGCCTGCAGCAGTTATCATAAGCTACAGACTGTCCAAAGTACAGTTCTTTAATATTTTTATCGGCTCAGCTACATAAAATCTAAAATCGTTACCGGCAACAACTGCATCCCGAAGGCTGGTAAAATGACCAGCAGAACATCGGCAACCAGTAAAATCACCGTGCTCCAGAACAACAGCTTACTTAGAATATGTTCATCCCGTTCTTCTTCAGTAAGATTGCGCAGAATAACATTTTCGATGAGAAAGCTGGCAGCGCCATAATAAAGACCTATCACCGCCAAGCTCATAACTACCGTTCCCAGCTCACCGCTTACTTTGATCCTCATAAATTTCATCCCCTATCTTATGTATGTTTTTTACTTTGCCAACCGTTTTTTTACCTGCTGCATTTTTACTTTCAAATCAGTAAAATTAAAACTGCTGAGCTGCGTCCACAAGTCATTTTTACCCTGAATGGAAACAGTCGTATATTTTAGTACCGGAAAAACACCAAATAATCTGTATGTCGTATCTTCGATATCGATACTCTCAATATCCTTATACAAATATACTCCGGCTCTTGTTAATACCCCGCCAAAAATTTCCAGCCCGTTTTCATAAATATCTACTCTGTAGCTGCCGGCCTGCCAAAAAAATACAGCAGCCGTCCCCACTGCGCAAGTTGCTAAAATCAGCGGCATCATACTTATTCCACCGTCAATTACCGCCATAACCGCCATCAGCAGAAGAAATCCTATCACCCCTGTCGACATCAGCCTGTTCGACTTCACCACATCAAGCAGCCCCCGCAGTCCAGTACTGTTTGCATCCATCCAAACACCTCACCTATAGTTTTGCTTAACAATATAGCATATATTATTTGCAAAGTCACTATCCAGATTAAAAGTTAACAATCAGCTAAATCTAAACAGCCCGGCGCCTATCCTTTGAAAAATAATAAAACATTGCCAGCAATGACTATCTGTGTTATAATCTCACTTGATATTGATGAGCCGATATCTTTTGCTCCGCCTGGAGCACAAAGCACCTGTGTTTTCACGCAGGTGCTTTTGACTTTTATGCTTCAGCATATCCGCAACTTTGACAGCAATGCCGTAATAAATAATAAAAAACAAACCCTATAACTTCTGACGAAGTTATAGGGTTACTTTTCAATCTGGTGGAACTAACTGGACTCGAACCAGTGACCCCTCGATGTCAACGAGGTACTCTAACCAACTGAGCTATAGTTCCGCAACGATGTTATTTTAGCGCAGAATCACCTTTTTGTCAAGCTGTGACAGCGTAAAAATCAATGTCCCCAGGCTGTCCGGCAGTTTATTCCCGTATCGTAACTTTAGTACCGACCTCGACATAGGGCAGAAGCTCCAGCAGCTCGCCGTTACGCATCCGCACACAACCTTCAGAAACCATCGTACCAATGGATTCCGGCGCATGTGTACCATGAATACCAATCCCGTCCCAGCCTGTTACCAGAGAAATGAAATTGGGCCCGTAAGCCCCTTTAATCTCACCTTTGCCGTCGCCGAAATCATGCGTCCAGTACGATGCGTCTAAAATCTCGTCCACCTCAAAATTACCTGTCGGCGTAGTCATATCGCCGGCACGCTGCTTTTGACCCGGTTTTGCCCCAACAGCAACGCCCCATTGCTTAATTACTTCGTTATCCTTCAGCACATACAGCTTGTAATCACTTTTATCTATCAATATCGTATAAGCAGGTTTAACAGCTTCCGGCTGCTTTTGCTCCTCTTTAGGAGGCTCTGCAGCAGGAGTTTCCGGCTTGACCTCCTGCCCTGGCTGCTCAGCAGTCTGCGCCGACTGCTGCTGAGATGTCTGCTGCGGCACCTGCTGTTCTTTACTCAGCCCGTCTAGATACCATATAGCAGCCGAAACCAGCACACCGATCAAAATTATTACAGCGGCGATCTGTTTCTGCTGACGCTGCCGGCGCCTGACACTTTCTTCCTTAAACTGGTCTTTATAAGATTTGCTCACAGTAACATCTCCTTTATGTTTTTATGGTATAACCGCCGCCAGTTTTTGTCAATCGCTGCAAAAATATTTACTAGCAGGTGCAGCCGTGTTAAAATATAAACAACTATTAACCTTTGATGACGGAGGCCCATATGGAAAACCTGACTGTAAACTTTCAGCTGCCTGCCGCTGCAGTTTTTGTCCCGCTAATGCTGGACGACGGACACGGCGATTATAACCGCAGCTACGAACAATACGAAAACAACGACATAGATTATGCAGATTATTCGACCGACCACCGCGATAACAACTATCGTAACTTTGAAAAGAAAAAACGTAAAAAGACACAAAAAGAAATCGTCGCCGATATTTTAAAACGCTGGGATTAAGCACAACAAAACCACTCAACTATAAAAGCTGAGTGGTTTTTATATTGCCAGCTTAACCTGTTACCTGCTTTATAACAACATGCAAAAGCAGCTTGTAATTTCTGCCAGCTGCTTTCACAAGCCTGCACCCCTCACTTATACATTGCTAATATTCCCCTATAACAATGCAAAGTTATCAAAACGTCCATCTGGCGCCGATGTTCCACTGCCAGTCTTTAGTAAAATCACTGCCTGAACTGCGTTCCACATCCAGATAAACATGACTGTTTTTACCTGCGGCAAAAGCGGCGCCAACACCATATTCAAACCAGGTATCGTTAAAGGTATCGCCAACCTTAACTCTATCCCTGCCGTCATACATCGTTACATCATAACCGCCGCCGAACTCATGCAGCAGATTGGCCTTAGCATAAACGACGCCTTTGCTACCGACCTCTTTGCCGATATTGAATCCGATACGTCCGACAGCGCTTTTGATCCCGCTCTGGCTTACTTCGATACCATTACTGGTAGTATAACTGTCACCGCCCAGATAACCTAAAGTAAACTGGGCCTGCGGCTCGATATACCAGCCGTTGTGCAAGACATTTTTCCGGCCGTATTCAGCACTCAGCGATACGCCGGTATTGTTAAAATCACCGGTGATCTTATTATTTTTCGTATCGTACACCTTAAAATCATTCTCCAGATTACTGACTTTAAACACCACATCCAAATAATGCCCTTTACTGCCGATTTCCGTATTATAGAAACTGATCGCCTTGCTGCTGTTGTCGCCGCTGCCACGATTGTAACTGCTGTCGCCGTCAACATAGCTCACCGCCGCCCCCTGATAACATATCTTGTCGTCAGTATTTTTAGTTATGGTATCGTAACCCAGCTCGTAAGAAGTATACTTGTTTTCAAAATCAAATTTTCCGTCACGGCCGATTTTTGTTCCCCGCAGCCGGAACCAGGCCCCCTGGGCTTCTTCGCCATTATGCCGCAGCTCACCCATACGCTGCAGCAGCTTGTCGTTTTCTGTCCGCCACGTGTGATAGTTCAGCGCATTGGCTGCAAGGATCGTATCCGTACTGGTAGTAGGCTGATCAATATTCGTTACCTGCTTCAAATACCAGTCCTTAGTATAATTACCACTCGTATCGGCAGTATCCTGATGATCCAGCTCATAACGCTTCCAGTACAGCGTCCCCTCACCATCTACAGCGGCAAAACTGCCGTTATGGTTATTGACAGTCGCCAGCACCGTACCGACGCCTTCTTCCCCTACAGGCGTATAACCATTGACCTCGTACAAATCAATATACTGCGTCCCAGTCAACGTATCGGTAACATACAGCTTGTCGCTGTTCAACGAATTCTGACTGGCATCGATATCCATTTTGATAACGCCGTTCTCACCGCTGAGATTATCTACCGTCAAAGTGCTGAAAGTATTACTGTCGTGAGTCATATCCACTATCGAATTATCGTTATGCAAATGCGTCAGGTTAGAATCACCAGTCACCTTCCAATAGGAAGCCTCCTCCAGCGAAATATTAGTTTTAGCTGTACTGGCAGTGCTTATCCAGCCCTCGATAAACGATCCGCTATTAGCAGTAAGATCAACTATGCCGCCACTGTTATTAAGGATATTGCCGTAAATATTATATTTGCCCGCATTACCCACCACGCTGCCGTTATTATAAGTATAAATAGCATAACTCGCAGTACCGCCCTCAGTCGCACTGATAACAGCTCCATTTAACACAGCCTCGCTGCCAGTGCCTTGCGCCAACACACCTGCTGCCCATTGACTTCCATCATCCGCACTGACGTTAATAACAAGATCCTTAGCTGCCTCAAACTTCCCTTTATTAAATACAAATACTCCCAACGCCACGCCATCCCTGCTGTTAGCAATGATAGAAGCATTTTCCCCCAAAGTAACCTTAGCGTCGTTAAAACCAACCTCGACTCCTCTGGTATCCTTTCCGCCTGTAACAAATAACCTCAACCCATCACCAACAGAAATAGTAGCTCCGTCATAAGAATCGATACCATAAGTCCAGCCAGTTCCCGCATTGATAACATTCAACTCTAAATTATCGCCAACTTCAATAATACCTGAATCCATTGTCGCATTATCACCGGCATACATACCCTTCATCACATTAGGCTGATTATTGGAATCCAGACCGCTGACATTACCGGAAACAGTGATTTTAGAATCATCACCGATTTTTACAACTCCGGAAGCATATGTCTTAATACCATAAACATCCAGATTATGTACCGTTCCTGAAGTATCAATAAAATTCATCTCGATCTGCTTCAGGTCAATCGTGCTGTTATAGCCAAAAATACCAATAGAATCGTAGCCACTGTTTGTAGAGTTGGCAAAACCATTAATATCCAGCTTGATAGCACCGCTATTATAAATAAAATCATTACCACTGGCATAAATGCCCTTCGTAACATGGCTAATGCTGCTGGAGTCGATAGACGCTATTCCCCCAAGCGCCTCCAACTCACTTACTGTCGAAAATGGCTGATCGACACCTTCAGCAGCCCACACCACATTATTTAATGACATTGCTAAAACGCTTGCCAAGACTGCTTTTTTAATTACATCTTTTTTCCTTTTCATAGTTTAACCCTCTCCTTTACAATTGCTCTTGGTTTTTCATTCGCTTATGCAAATCAACTAAAACCATAGATACTTCGCTTATAGTATAATAAATTAACTGCTTTAACAAGTTATTCTCATCAGTTTATCACTTCATTTCTGAATTATCACAGCAATTTTTGTGTGATAAAGATGCTTTAACCGTTCTTCACCTTTAATACTTTTCGTTTTTAACAAAATTATTACCACTAAAAGATTGTAAATATAACTGTTAAGTTATAATAAGTTACGCATAATAAAATAATTAAAAAAAGCACAGACCAATATAGTCTGTGCTTTTATAATCTTCTCAAATCTAAATACTGCAATAAAGAAACGATATCTTTATCAAAAAAAATCAATCAAAATTCAAACCTTACTCCTGCATTTACCTGCCATTTCTTTTGGATATCGGCGCCAAAGCTGCGTTCGATATCGCCGTATAAATGACTGCTGTTGCCCAGCTTGATATTACCACCAAACCAAGCTCAAACCAGGTATCGCCATAATCCTGCGATTCACTCAATGTTTCCCCATTGCCCGCCAGCATCCTGACATCACGGTTACCGCCAAACTCATGCAGCATATTCACTTTCAGATATACATCGTTGCCTGACGCATCTTTTTTGCCTGCTACTACGCCCAAACGTCCGATGCAGCTGTTTACACCGCCCATATAAACATTATTGCCACGATCAGTCGTGTAGCTGCTGCTGCCTAATCGTCCTACGATAAGCTGAGCCTGCGGTTCGATAAAAGTCCCCTGTGCTTTATTCAGCTCTATGGTTTTTCCGTATTCCACACTCAGGCTATACGCATGGCTTTTTGCCTTGGCCTTATCCGGATAATCGCCATAGGATCTGATGTCCGTATCAAACTGTCCGAAGCGAGCCACTACATCTGTATAGCTGCTGTTATCCCCATGCCAGGTTCCATAAATACTGCCTGCAAAAAGCTTGTCTTTACCGCTGCCATAACTGTAACTCGTATGTCCGCTGCCGGTTTCAACAGCAAAGCCATAAATGCTTTTGGCATTGGCTGCCTTATCATAACCAAGCTGATACATATTAAAGCTGCCGTCAAAATTACCGCTGCCAAACTTCCCACCGATATAACGGCTCCAGATACCGTCACTCTCTACTTTAGTATCTCGATAATTATGCAGATCGCCCAAACGCTTACGTAAAGTATCGCCAGTATTACGCCAAAGCGCATAATTACCATCTCCACTTTCTAACAAAACTTTTGTATCATTGTTGACCTGTTTGGCCATCTTCGTTAAATACCATTGATCTTTGGTTCCCTGCGAGCCATCTGTCAACGTAACATTTTCACCATTTTCAAGCGTCGGTGTCACATCCCACAAGCCGCCGGCATTAAGGTTTTTGCCTACAAAATTTACATTTTGGCTGGCATCGGTTATTAAAAGTAAATTCTTAGCACCCGTAACCGTATGCCCATTGACCAGACTGGCATCTTTGACCTGTACATAGGTGGTGCCGGCTGCTGCGTTAGTGATATTCACCTTATCGCTGGTTTCAGCGGCTAAATCAGTGTCCATAATAAAGTTACCGCCAGTGCCGCTGTAATCGGCAATAACGAACTTTGTTGCCCCAACACCGTCAGTTGTTAAATCAACAGCAGCATTTTCCAAATTAAGCTTTTGGCTGTTTGAGTCCCCTGTCACTCTCCAGACAGAACCATTCTGCATATCCATATTGACCCCATCCGCAGCACCTTCCAGGTATGACTCACTATTGTCCATCTTAAAATCTAATGTTCCCCATCTTGAGCAAAAATATCGCCTATTACTTTGACAAGACCGCCGCCCTCACTATTGATTTTTATATTGCTGCCACTGTCAACGGCAAAAATATAGGCACCACTTTCCGAAACCAGACCTCTAGCAAAAAGCACTTTCCCACCAGCTTCTACCTGCACTGCAGCAGGGCCATTGGTCGTCAAAATAGTATCACTATGAAATGCAATGTCACTGTTTGCACCTGTACTGTAAATTCCATAAGCGTTCTCTGTGTTGGCAGAATTTACAGTAATTGCGGCAACCCCTTTTATGTCTATCTTGCTGCCATTGGCATTGTTTATCCCAAAAACATAATCCTGCCCCTGTGCATCAACTACTAATGCACCCTCTACATCTGCCTTGCCACCATTTAAATAAACTCCATAAACATTTTTGCCTCCTGTTACTTGCAAACGCATTCCGTCAAAAGCAGCATCACCACCAGCAGAATAAATACCATAATTGTTACCAGTTCCGCCACCGACAGCTGTAGAGATTAAGTCTATATCACCTTTGACCTTCAGGTCGCTTCCTGCAGCAAGATTGACAGCAAATAAATCATCAGCAGCCGAATTTTGGTGCGCTTTAATAGTCGCGCCTTTGTCAAAATTAAGATCTAATGCCGCATTAGTTCCTAAAGCCACAGCAATACCATCATAATAGCCATTACCCTGCACCTCAATATCGACATCACCCTTGAAGCTGACATGATTATTGATACTGTTGGTGTCCGCATATATGCCCTTGCTGGTACCCTTGATAGTTGTTTTCTGCGCATTAAAATCTATTTTATTCTGCGTCCCACCATAACGCTGATTTGACAGATACAATAAAAAGTCACCATTGGAGCTGACATTCGTCTCAGCCCCTTCAAGTTTTATGGTCCCGCCGGACATATCAAATACTGTTCCTGCAAAACCGCCAATATTCACTATCCCATCAGTATTATTAAATGCAAAACTTCCCTGACCACTGACAGTAATACCTATGCAACCACTGATACTGCTGCTTTCGTTCATATTGCCGATATTTAAAGTCGTGGCTGTATCGGAAAAGACAATATTTCCTGCTCCGCCGATAAATTTTTTCCTGTTATTGGTGCTGCTTATAATATTTGTGGTGTCATTATTAAAAGTAATATTACTGCCACTTTCAGCAAAAACGACACTGTTGGAATAATCATTCCCTGTATTTTCTACAGTAATAGTATCACCATTCAAATTAATTTTGCCATTAGACACGGTTCCAATAACCGGGACATTCGCACTGGTATTTTCCAGCTTCAGCTTACCTTCTGCCGTAATATCAGTCGTTTCGCTGGATCCGGCATAAATAACGATATTCGCTCCTGTCAATGTGCTGTTATCACTGTAGCTTTTTGCCACTCCATGTACTGTGTTGCCATCCACCATAGAAGCCTCTGCCATCGGGAGTACTGATGTCCCCCCCCAGATATACACACGACATTGTCAGCAACGATATCATTACCTTTTTGCTTAAAACTTTATTATTCATCTTCTGTCTCTTACCTTTCATTTTTATTGCTCACTTCTTGCTTTATATCAGTAATAAATACACACTCAAAAATCAATCAAAACTCAAACCTTACTCCTGCATTTACCTGCCATTTCTTTTGGATATCGGCGCCAAAGCTCCGTTCGATATCGCCGTATAAATGACTGCTGTTGCCCAGCTTGATATTACCACCCAAACCAAGCTCAAACCAGGTATCGCCATAATCCTGCGATTCACTCAATGTTTCCCCATTGCCCGCCAGCATCCTGACATCACGGTTACCGCCAAACTCATGCAGCATATTCACTTTCAGATATACATCGTTGCCTGACGCATCTTTTTTGCCTGCTACTACGCCCAAACGTCCGATGCAGCTGTTTACACCGCCCATATAAACATTATTGCCACGATCAGTCGTGTAGCTGCTGCTGCCTAATCGTCCTACGATAAGCTGAGCCTGCGGTTCGATAAAAGTCCCCTGTGCTTTATTCAGCTCTATGGGTTTTCCGTATTCCACACTCAGGCTATACGCATGGCTTTTTGCCTTGGCCTTATCCGGATAATCGCCATAGGATCTGATATCCGTATCAAACTGGCCGAAGCGAGCCACTATATCTGTATAGCTGCTGTTATCCCCTTGCCAGGTTCCATAAATACTGCCTGCAAACAGCTTGTCTTTACCGCTGCCATAACTGTAACTCGTATGCCCGCTGCCGTTTTCAACAGCAAAACCATAAATGCTTTTGGCATTGGCTGCCTTATCATAACCAAGCTGATACATATTAAAGCTGCCGTCAAAATTACCGCTGCCAAACTTCCCGCCGCTGTATCGTGCCCAGATACCGTCATCGTCAGTTTCATTAGTATGCAACCGCAGCTCGCCAAAACGTTTCCGCAGGCTGTCGTTAGTATTGCGCCACAAGGCATAACTGCTATCAACCGCATCCAGCAAAACCTGCGAATCATTATTCACTGCTTTAGCTATTTTCGTTAAATACCATTGATCTTTGGTTCCCTGCGAGCCATCTGTCAACGTAACATTTTCACCATTTTCAAGCGTCGGTGTCACATCCCACAAGCCGCCGGCATTAAGGTTTTTGCCTACAAAATTTACATTTTGGCTGGCATCGGTTATTAAAAGTAAATTCTTAGCACCCGTAACCGTATGCCCATTGACCAGACTGGCATCTTTGACCTGTACATAGGTGGTGCCGGCTGCTGCGTTAGTGATATTCACCTTATCGCCGGTTTCAGCGGCTAAATCAGTGTCCATAATAAAGTTACCGCCAGTGCCGCTGTAATCAGTAATAGCTAATTCTGTTGCAGCTGTATCGTCAAAAGTCATATCTACTGTCGCGCCATTGTTTACCATAAGACTAGCAACTGAATTGCCTAAATCAAATTTTGATACTCGCCAAAGCGCACTATTATCCAAGTTCACGACAGCATTGCCACCATTTTGCGAAAAAATAAAACCTTCTAAAACAGAATCTGCTCTATCTAAAGTCAGGTTCAGATTACCATTATCTACAGTAATGCCGCCTTTTATGACCACCTGCTTGCCGCCGGACTGATTGATATTGATCGTACCATTATTTCTAATACCCAGAGCATTATTTTGCCCATAAGTATCCTTGGTATTATCCTTATTGATAAAAACAGCATTTTCAAAGTCTATCCTTGCACTATCTTTTGCAACAACTGCATTACCCGCAGTTCCGGTTGCAAAAGATATATCTGCCACACCTTTTATTTTTGCTGTAGAACCTTCCTTCTGAACCCATAACCCACCTTTGGAATTTGTACCTGACACATTTATTTTCAATGAATCATCCATTTCAATTTTCCCGCCCGTAGAAACCATAATACCGATATTAGACCCGATATCGCCGCTCACTTTGACAGACAAAGCCCCTTCAAACAAGGCACTGCTGTTTTGCTGGATCAGTATCCCATTATTCCCAGTCTGCATATTTCCGCCAACTGTTTCGATAGATACTCTCTCCTTAGCATGGAACAGACTCTTATTTCCAGTCATATATATTCCAAAAACCTTATTATGAGTTGCGCTGGCATAAACATCCACCGCATGGTCAAAATTCACAACGCCGGCAGCTACACAATATATTGCAGCATGAGTAGCATTTGCATCTAAGTCCGTACTCGTACAGGTCAGTTTAGTATAGTTATTTTTAAAATTTATCGTACTGCCAAATGTTGCACCGTTAGCCAATATCCCGTTTACACGATCCCCATCTGCTGTGGATCCAGAAAAAAATATATTCTTACCGGTAAAATCTAAATTAGCACCGGCATAAACGTAGGCGATATAATGCTCTTCGTCGATTTTTTTACCACTACCAAGTATATTCAGGTTCCCCTCCGCATTGATTGTGATATTTTCGTTTTGAAGTACACGAATCCCCGCTCCATCATTCAAGCCCTCATTTATAGTATGGTTATCTGCAAAGCTTAGCTTTGTACCTGAAGCTACATTTTGTCCATCCACCATAGAAGCCTCTGCTATCGGGAGCGCGGATGTCCCCCCCAGATATACACACGATATTGTCAGCAACGATATCATTACCTTTTTGCTTAAAACTTTCTGATTCATCTTCTTTCACTTCCCTTTCATCTCTTTTCTTTAGGATTAGGCCTTTGTTTATAACAGGAATAACTGCAGTAATACTGCCGTTTTCTTCCTACCAGCGCTGTGTAAACGTGATGAGTTTTATTGCAGCCAAATTCACGACCGCAGAGCGGACAGGTAACAGTTAATCCTCTAAATACTGTTTTATTATCCTTGTATACCGCATTCTTATAAATCTCGCTATACATCTGAAGCAGCTCCTTTAAAATTACTCGCTGCAACGTACGAGCTTATATCTTTTGACTTTTTCTTTCTTTTTACCCAACTCATCGTAATTTTCAGGATCAACGAGTTCATCCAGTGTGCAGTCAAAGATCCTTTTTAACTTTAATAATGCCTTTAAACTCAGCATCACTCTGCCATTTTCGGCGTTGCTTAAATGTGTTTGCGATATACCCAGCTGCTCGGCTAACTTCGTCTGATGTATACGCCGCTTGATCCTTCTGATTTTTATTGCTTCACCAATTTTTAATAAATCCAAGCCTTCCATTTTCCACCTCTTCAAGTATATATTTTTCTTCTTTTGCAAAAGTTATTTTGCTGTTTTCTGCAATTTTTTCAATTATTTAATATTTTCTTTTATTATACAAATATTACCATATTCGTCCCCCCCGCAAGACATTTTTGTTCGCTTTTTTTAAAAAATTGTTCAATGGTCTTGCAACTGGTAATTTTTAGGTGTATAATACAAAAACACCGGATAGACTATCTATCCGGTGTTTTTTATAATTTAATTGATTCCCTTTATTGCAATTTTGCTTTTAATGTTTCGATTTCACGGCTTTGCGCTTCTAATTTCATCAATAACAGCTGGATTTTTTCTTCCTGAGCTTTTAAGGAAGTATCGACTTCACGGCGTGTGTAAATAATATCACGTTTTGGTACTTCGCCTTTTTTAGTGCGGTCTAAAGCAAAGTTTACACCAATATTACCCATTTTTTTACCGCCCTGGGTTATACCCATCCCCAGCGAAAACATTACTTCCTGATTTGGTGCATAAAATCCGCCGACGGCCAAAGCGTTTTTGCCATCATATGACCCCATTGCCATCGCCAGTTCACCTTTGTTACCATCCTGGAAGCGTGGGTGCAGACCTGCCATTGCCGCTGATAATGCGCCAACGCTGTCTATTTCTTCTCCAAAACGGCTGATATCGTTACTGAGTCCCTGGATATCCTGTTTTACCTGATATAACTGGCTGCCGTTTACAGCGTCTGTTGAGGTCGCATCGACACGTCCGGGAGCAACATTACTGATCGTTTTGTTATTGGCATTGATACCGTTGCTATCGATGTAGGTTTCGTTGCCGACCTTATATTCTTTGGCTTCGATGCTGTTTAAGCTTATATCATCTTTTAAAGATACTTTATAATCGTTGTTGCCCAGTTTATCTATCTGGATATTTTCACCGGCGCTTAAATCTACACTGCCAACAGTTCCAAGAGTATCCATGACTGATTTTAACTGTTCTTCAGTTGCAGCACGACCAGTTGTTGCAAAATCAGCGCTGTTTAAAGTCGTATTGGTAAGACCTGTTATTTCACCGATTTTATTGCCGTTATCAGTGCTCCCTTCTATAGTGACATTACCAACTTGTACTTTGTCTTCTAAACTTACTTTGTATTTTACAGGATCACCGTCCTGAGCAACATTTTCTACCTTCACACCGCTGTTGCTGTCGCCTTCAACAGTAACTTTATTGGCTGCGATCTGGTCATTGATATCACCAAATTTGACCTCCAGATTATCAACCCTGTTATTCAGGTTAGTGATAGAGGTATTATTACTGATGTCCAGAGTTTCTCCAAGCTTAGCGTTAGGCGCAATAGTTATTTTAGCTCCTTCTGCAGTAGTTTCAACGCTGACATCGATTTTATCTTTGGCTCCGATAAATTTGATATCTGTTTTGTTTTCGCCGCCAAGTCTGATATCTGTTTTAGTACCAATTTCGTTACTTACAGTAAATCCTCCCTGCAGCTTTGTGATATTTTCGTTGTTAGTTGTCTGGTCTGTATTAAGTTCATCTACCAGATTTTTTACACTTTTAAGCTGCGCTACATTGACTGCGTCAGTATCTTCTGTACCTGCCGCCAAATTGGTGATCTGGCGTGTATTAGCGGCATGGAACTTACCGTTCTCATCTGTATACGCCGCCGAACCTACGCTTATTGCGCCATCACTGCTGCGCCATGCCGAAAGGGCATTATTTTTTTCTTCTAAAGCATTTAAAAAATCCTTATTTTGGCTTAACCATGCATTTTTTGTTTAGTAGCTTCTAAAATACGATTTGACAGATCAGCTTTTTGGCCAAGGCAGCCTCATAAGCTTTTTGTTTTTCCGCATCCGTACTGCCTTTTGTATTGCGCAGGATATCGTCGTTCTTTTGCGCTTCATCATAAAGGCTATAATAGTTTTTCATAACCTCTGTATATTCGTTATTTTTTTCAGACCATTTATTATTGAATTGATTTACAACATCAGCTTTACCAATAGATGCGGCAAGCTCCATCTCTGTTGCAGGCTGACCAGCAGCAGTCGCTACAAAACCAATTTTCCCAGCAGCCGTATCGGCAACTGCATCAGGGCCAAGCGCAACACCGCCGTTTGCCAAAACCGATGCATTATCGCCCAGCGCGCTGCCACGCCATGCTACATAAGCCCTGTCACCCAGGGCAACACCATAAGCTTCTGCAGAAGCGCTGTCCCCCACAGCAACGCCGCCTCTGGCAAACGCATTATTGCCAATAGCTGTGCCGCTGTAGGAAGAAAATAATTCCCCAGGCAGATTTTTGTAAAAATCACCGGCAGTTGCGTTATAGCCTATGGCAACGCCGTTAGCACTTTGCGTATTATTGCCAACAGAAGTGCCTTTGTTCGTTGCATATGCATTAACACCGACAGCAGCCGAGTTACTAGTGGCATAACTGGCAGCGCCCAAACTCGTAGAGCTGATAACAGACGTTGCATTATAACCGACCGCAGTACTGTATCCATGCGACGCAAATGCACCCATACCCGCTGCCAAAGCGCCATAATTATTTTTATCTAAGGCGTTAGGCCCTGCGCCTTCTCCATTCTCATTATTATTTTGAGACTTTTGGCTGGCCTTCTTATAATCAATAATTCCTTTTTGGACAAATCTTCAAGGGTAGGTTCTGTACCTACGCCAAAATATTTCATTTTGCTAGAATTATTAATATCTTCTAATGTCGAAATAACAGCATATAATTGAGAGCCATTTACACCATCTGTACTATGTGCATTAATGCGTCCAGCACCTACGTTAGTCAATGTTCGTTCCTCACCACTTTTACCAACGGAAACAGTACCAACTGGCGTTGTTCCTGCAAATTGTTTTAACATTCCGTTTATTTGCATAGTAGAAGTGGAAATAGCTGTCGCAGATTCGCTGTTGCTCCCAAGATTTACACTATTGGCAGCAGTAGTACTTACATTATTTCCTAACACAAAAGTATTATTCGTGGATACTTCATTATTGTTGCCAATGACATAAGATTCTGCTCCTGAAAGTGTTGTTTTTCCATAGTTGCCAATACCAAAAACACCAGATTTTTTTGCTGTTTCAGATAATTTATTATAAGAACCAACAGCTAAACCGTATTGTGCATCATTTATTATCCCATGTCCTAAGCCAAGTCCAAACTGTTTTGTTACACGAGAATTGGAGCCTACAGCAACAACATTATTAGCCATTACTGCATTATTCATATAATTACCTAAAATTATATTTTTATCACCACCAGCATTATTACCGGCCTGTGTACCCATAATAATAGAATTGCTCAATACAGTTCCATCTGTACCATCTGCATTTTTACCTGCATTGGAGCCGGCAACAGTTCCCATAATAATATTGCCTGAACCTTTCATCCCAAGACCTGCTCGAGTACCTAATGCGACATTGCTGGATCCATGAATATCCATTAAAGCACTATTCCCCAGTGCCAGATTCCCACCACTTGCATAATAAGGACTTATCACAATGGGAGCATTTACCAAATCCGTTGAATTTCTCAAGGCATTTAGCCCCATAGCAATATTCAAGCTTGTTGTTGTATTATTGTTTGCCCAGCGACCCACAGATATGTTTTCTTCACCTGATATATTTTGGCCTGCTTCTGCTCCTAAAGCAAAATTAAAAAGGCCATTAGAACCCTTACCTGCTAAATATCCTACTGATATAGAAGAATAACCAGCTGCTGTAGAACCAGATCCAATAGCAATTGCACCATTTCCATTCATGGCCCCATTAGAATTATTCCCCATTATCACTTTGGCATCTTCACCTATAGCAATTGCACTTTTAGATGTTTTCTCAACAGATGCCTGCTTGCCTATAGCGATAGAAGATTCTTGGGCAGAAGAACTACCTATCCCAATTGCAATTGAATTATTATCAGAATCTCCTTCAGGAATAGACGCAATAGCACCGGTACTATATACAGACTGCATCAAAGCTAAGGCAATGCAAAGGCTCAATTTTTTATTTATTTTTTTCATGAAAAATCAGCTTCCTTCCAACAATGGAAGTATTTATCTTCAGCCTTTCTGTAAAACTTTCATTATTTCTATGGCTTTAGACAAATCTTCCAGTCTAAAGTTATTTTCTTCGACTATAGTTTTTATTTTTTGGCATTCGTTTTTTTCTGCTTCGTTTTCAGAGAGTGTTTTTTCTTCAAAAAAATATTCTATCGGACATTCAAACAATTCTTTTATTTTTATTAAGTGCAACAAAGTCACACCAACTCTGCCATTTTCGATATTGCTTAAATGTGTTTGCGATATACACAGTTTTTTTAGCCAGCACCTTTTGTGATATTTTATTTTCAATGCGCAAAAGCTTTATTCTGTGTCCAATTTTTTGAAGCTCTTTTTCCATTATCAAACACCTCCGAAAACAAATAGTAACAAACATTTTTGCCGGCAAAATTATTTTCTTGGGTTTGGCCGTTTATTAAAACAAGAATAACTGCAATAATATTGCCTTTTTCTGGCAAGAAAAGCCGTATAAACATGATATGTTTTGTTACAGCTGAATTCACGGCCACAAATAGGGCATTTCATCATTAATGATTCAATGCCTGATCTACGTGATGTCATTTCACTGTCATGGCAGAATTTTGAATTCATAGAATCGCATTCCTTCTTTATTTTTATAATTTTTATAAATAAATTTCACTGCAGTAAAAGGAAAGTAGACTTTCTAGGGTTACTTTAACTCCAAAAAAAATATAAATTTAATAATATAATAAATTTTATATATAACAAATTTCTTATATTATGATATCATGTATATATTCTCAGCGCAATTTTGTTTATATTACAAATGTTTTATTTTTCTTCAAACTAAATTTTATGTTATAGCTAATTATTCAAAAACAGCTAATATTATGAATTATTTTAAATTTATTAAGCATAATAAAAATGTCGTTTCTCGGAAAATTTTAATAAATATAAATCCCGGATAGTAATATGTCCGGGATTTTTATATTTATATTATGCTGTTCGCGATCAAAGGAATTTAGGCGGCAAGGTTTCAAAGCCAACCCTGTCTGCCACTTTATCTATGGATTGCAGGCCAGGCAGAACAAACATTTTTGATGTGCCCTGAACAAGCAGTCTGCCGTTTTCATCTTTTAACGTACCTTCGGCAAGCCCGATCGTCCTCCCCATTCTTATCAGTCTGCCTTCCGCAATTATTTTGCCAGAAGCAGCAGCGGCAAGATTATTCACCTGCAGGTCAAGCGTAGTTATGCCGTCCTCTTCGCCGATGCAGCAGTAAAGAGCCCAAAAGGTAGCCGTGTCAAGAATTGATGAAAAGACGCCGCCATGTACTGAAGCAAAGGGATTATTTAGGCTGTCATTGATCTGCGTTTCGACACGGCAGTAGCCATAGTCAAGCTCACAGATCTTCATGCCCAGCAGTTTAAGATACGGAGCTCTGTTGGCAATCGCCATAATTGCTTTGGCTTATTCAGGATTCACTTTTCGCATTGCATTTCACCTGCTCTTTCAATTTTTGCAGCTATCACTCTTTCAGCTTTTATATTACACTAATTTTTCATCTTAATAAAGCTTTTATTCTTCACTGCCTGACAATTATGATAAAGATCCTTTGCTAACGATAAGGCCTGCAGCAAAAAAATACCGGACAGATATCTGTCCGGTATTGCATTTTAATTTTATTATGCAGTTTTACTTATTTCAAAGCTGCCGCACAGCGTGCGCACACAGTCGGATGCTCAGCATCTTTACCTACGGTATCGCTATAGATCCAGCAGCGTTCGCATTTCTCGCCTTCCGCAGCCTGAACAGTTACTTTCAGGTCTTCACGTCCGGTCGCTTCTACGCCGCCGGCCAAGCCTTCCACCAGTTTAGCCTGCGATACGATCAGCAGTGTCGCCAGATCACCTTCAACGGATCTGAGTATCGCCAGCGCTTCGCCTGTAGCATGCAGCTCGACTTTAGCGTCCAGAGAATGACCGATAGTTTTAGCGCGGCGGGCACCTTCCAGAACTCTGGTGATCTCGCTGCGGATCTCGATGAAGTTATCCCATTTGCTTTCCAGGGCTTCGTCGATATATTCTTCCTTGCATTCGGGCCACGGCATCATGAATACGGATTCAGGCATGGAAGCAGGTTTTTTCATGAACTGCCATACTTCTTCCATCGTGAAGCTGAGTACGGGCGCGATCATTACGACCAGATCCAGCATGATCTCGTACATTGCAGTCTGAGCGCTGCGGCGTTCAAAGGAATCGGCCTTGTATGCATACAGGCGGTCTTTGAGGATATCCAGATAGTAGCTGCTCATCTCGACGCTGCAGAAATTATGGATAGCATGATAAAGCACATGGAAGTCGTAGCTTTCATAAGCTGCGGAAACCTCTTTTTTCAAGAGCTGCATATGCATCAAAGCCCAACGATCCAGCTCCAGCATATCCTTAAATTCAACTTTATCGGTTTCATAATTGAAATCGTTGGTGTTGCCCAGGATATAGCGAATGGTGTTGCGGATCTTGCGGTAAACCTCAGAGAGCTGTTTCAGTATCTCTTTGGAGATACGAATATCAGCCTTGTAATCGGAGGAAGCTGCCCACAAACGAATGATATCGGCGCCATATTGGGCGATAACTTCCTGCGGGGCAACAGTATTGCCTACAGATTTAGACATTTTGCGGCCTTCGCCGTCAACAACGTAACCATGCGTCAGAACTGCGCGGTAAGGCGCTTTGCCTTCGGTAGCAACGGAAGTGAGCAGTGAAGACTGGAACCAGCCGCGATGCTGATCGCTGCCTTCCAGATACATATCTGCAGGCCATGCCAGTTCGGGACGGGTTTTGCAGACTGCTGCATGGGAAGAACCGCTGTCGAACCAGACATCCATGATATCAGATTCTTTGCGGAAATGAGTGCCGCCGCATTTGGGGCATTTGGTGCCCTGCGGCAGGATCTCCTCAGCAGAATGAGCCCACCAGGCATCAGAGCCTTCTTTAGCAAACAGGTCGGCAACAGCATTGATAGTATCGTCGTTGACCAGGTGTTCGTTGCAGTCTTCACAGTAGAAGATCGGGATCGGTACGCCCCAGACACGCTGACGGGAAATGCACCAGTCGTGACGGTCGGCGACCATATTATGGATACGTGCTTCGCCCCAGGACGGGATCCACTGCACGTCATTGGCAATAGCATTCAGGGCTTCTTCACGGAAGCCGTCAACAGATGCGAACCACTGCTCGGTCGCACGGTAGATGATGGGGTTCTTGCAGCGCCAGCAGTGTGCATACTGATGGCGGATGTTTTCTTTGCCAAACAGGCGGTTCAGCCCGGCCAGATATTTGATGATGGGTACGTTGGCATCAAAAACGAACATGCCTGCAAAATCCGCACCGGCTTCTGCTGTCAGTTTACCTGAGCCGTCAACAGGGCAGATGATCGGCAGATTGTAGCGAACGCCGGTCTCAAAGTCGTCGGCGCCATGTCCGGGAGCGGTATGTACACAGCCTGTGCCGGCTTCCAGCGTAACATAATCAGCCAAAACGACTAAGGATTTGCGGTCAATAGTTTCAAACGGATGTCTGCATTCAGCATATTCCATATCTTTACCTTTACAGGTGCCGATGATATTACTGAGGTCTTTTTTGCAGACCTTGCCAACGGCTTCCAGCATCTCTTTGGCCATAAACAGGATTTCGCCTTCGCATTCTACCCAGGCATATTCAAAGTCCGGATGCAGCGCGATCGCTACGTTGGCAGGCATGGTCCACGGAGTAGTGGTCCAGATAACGATATAGGCCGGTTTGCCCTGAGCTGCTTCTGGCAGCATGCCGTTGTCTTTGACGAGCGGCATTTTTACGAAGATCGCCGGCGACTTTTCTTCACCGTATTCGATTTCAGCTTCTGCCAGAGCGGTTTCGCAGTGCGGACACCAGTAAACAGCTTTTTTACCTTTATAGATATAGCCTTTTTTTGCCATCTCGCCGAAAACATGGATCTGTACAGCTTCATAATCGTGGGTCATGGTGATATAAGGATGATCCCAATCTCCAAGAACGCCCAGACGTTTGAAGTCGGTACGCTGCTCGTCGATCCATTTTAAAGCGTAGTCGTGACATTCTTTACGCAGTACCAGTGTATCAAGCTCATGGCGGTTCAGTCCCAGATTTTTGATAGCGGCGTGCTCGATCGGCATACCATGGGTATCCCAGCCGGGAACATACGGGGTATCAAATCCCTGCGCATATTTATATTTCATAATGATGTCTTTCAAAATCTTGTTTAAAGCCGTACCCATATGGATCTTGCCGTTAGCGTACGGCGGACCGTCGTGCAGGACAAATTTTTTATGGCCCGCATGCAGTTCCTGTTTCTTTTCATAGATTTTGTTTTCTTCCCAGTATTTCAAAAATTCGGGTTCGCGTTCCGGTAAACCGGCACGCATCGGAAATTCAGTTTCCGGTAAATTAAGGGTCTTGCTGTAATCCATGTGTACACCTCCAAAAAAATAAAGCCCCGCTCCCAAAAAGGGACGAGACTATAAACCCGTGGTACCACCCTCATGACAGACTTAAACTGCCTGCCACTCGAAACACCATAACGTGTGTTACCCGTCCGGGCTTACTGTTTTCAGCCCAGAAGCTCTGAAGTGATCTTCCCCTGCCATCTTTCCGGTCGGGCTCGCACTGTCCCCGACTCGCTTGACTGTGCCCGGCAGGCTACTGTCTTCGTCATCGCTGCTACTTTTATTAAAACAAAGTCATTATACACCATTATACAAGTTATAGTCAATGGTATTTGCCATATTTAAACTCAAAGATGCCATAACCGCTGTCAGTATGCAGATGTGAGGTATCGTTGAGCCTGAACACAGCATGTTCGCGCCATTTGTTGATGCCCAGGACCGTCACGCTGGACGGCAGGATATCGACAGAAAAATTTAAAACGTTGACAGCAGCTATATCAAGCCCCAGCCAATGGAAAATGATGTTTTGGATCGTGCCTTTATGGGCTACGATCAGAAGATTTTCCCGCTCCAGATCAGCGCATTTTATCAGGCCCTGCACATTACGGTCATAAAATTCCTGCCGCGTTTCGCCGCCCGGATAGTTGCGGTGATGCAGTTCCTTTAAGGTCGGCGGCTGCTGATACAAAGCTTTGGCAGCCGTTTCAGTCAAGCCTGCCGCCTGTCCGTTATTTTTTTCGCGCAAAAATTCATACGGTTCCAGCTTACTGATCCCCAGCCTGGCGGCGATGATCCGGGCTGATTCTTCCGCCCGCTTCAAATCGCTGGTCAGGATTCGCAGATCACGGCTTTGCCCTGCAAAATCTTTGGCTAATTTGGACGCAACGGCCTGCAGCTGAACCTTTCCCGCAGCCGTAAGCTCCGAATCGGTCCAACCGCCTGTCAAATGCTCTGTATGATGAGTTGCTTCACCGTGGCGTACCAAAATAATCATGCTGCCGACCTCGCTTATTTTTCAGTATCTTCGCTAAAGTTTTTCAAAAGCTCCATTTGGCCTTCCAAAATGCTCATCATATGCTGACGATGCACGGCGGCCTTTTTGACCTGATCTTCAAAGATACCTTTTGCGAGAGCAGCTTTGTTTTCTGCTTCAAAAATCATTTTTCTTACTTTTTCGTCGGTGTCAGCCAAAAGCGTTCTGGAACGTTCTTCGGCATCGGCGATCATCGTTCTGTAGCGTTCGTCGGCTTCGCTGGTCAGCTTTTGTGCTTCGGCACGTGCCTGTGCCAAAACATCGCTGGCCTCGTCTTTTGCCTGCGACGACATTTTTTTGCACAGATCCTCTGTAGTTACTTTCATTTTAGCGACTTCTACTTCGGCGGCACTGCGCATTTTGTCTACAAAATTCTGAGTCTCATTTTTCATCTGCTTCAGCTCGGCCTCAGCTTCGCCGCGCAGTCTGGCAATTTCCGCCAGCGTGTCATTACGCAATTTTGTAGTTTCACTTTCAGCTTCGCTGCGCAGTTTTTCAGCATAAGCTTCTGCTTCTGTCCTGGCCTGAGTCGCCGCGATTTCAGCGTCCATTTTTGCTTTAGCAGCAGCAGCCTGGCATTCAGAAGTGATCTCTTTGCATTTCATGGCAGTTTCCTGCTCCAGCAGGGCAGCCTTCTGCTCGCTGTTCTTTTTCACTTCGTCGGCAGTTTCCTGTGCGATGACCAAAGTGTTCTGCATGGTGGATTCCATTTGCTGATAGTATTCCAGTTTAGCGCTGACTCGTTCCACAGCATCTTTAAGCTCTACGTTGTCCTGATACAGGCGTTCAAAATCCTTGGCAACTTTGGCAAAAAACTCATCGACCTCTTCGGTGTCATATCCGCGGAAGCCTTTGGAAAAGTTCTTATTGTTTAAATCTAACGGTGTCAACATATCGTGATACCCTCCCCATTAAATATATCTTTTCAGCGTGATGCTTAAACGACCTTTTTTGGTAGTGCCCCTGATCTCGGCTACTTCTACCCTGCCGCGGCTGCGGAAAGAAATGATATCGCCTTCGCTGACCGGCTGGGCTGCGTTCTTGGCCTCTTTCCAGTTTACTTTAACATTCTGGCCTTTGATCTCGTCAGCCATACGTGACCGGGATACGCCATATCCTGCAGCAGCAACGGCATCCAGCCTTAAAGCTGCAACTGTAGCGCTGATGACCTTGACCTTTTCTTCCTTCTGCAGCAGGTCAGCTTCTGTGATCTCGGTCAGTGAAACCGGGGCAGAACCTATCTGCGTCAGATTGTTCATAATGTAAGTAGTAAAAGATTTATCGGCTACGAACTGTGCTCCTTCAGGGATAAAAATAATATCGCCCAAAATCTCGCGTTTACAGCCCATCCCCATAAAAGCTCCCAAAATATCGCGGTGACTGAGTTCATAATAGCGTTTGTCCCATTCGACTTTAAAGCAGACCATGCCAAAATCCGGCTGACCAAAAAAGTCTTCGGCAACAAAAGCAACTTTCATACGCTCGGCATTTTTAAAACCGCCGCTGGTTTCCAGCTTCACATTTTCAAAATTGGCCGCAACGATCTCGGCCACATTACAGCCATGCGGATCAAGAAAATCGCTGACGCGGAATTTTCGGCTTCTATGAGCCCCTTCCGCCAGATCAAGCAGCTTGGCTGCCAGTTCTTCATCGCCGCCGGCCCGAAAATATCTTAAAATCTTTTCTCTATCTGCCATTGGTTATTTACCCTTCAATTTCTCACTGCGTTCCAGCACGGCCAGTACAGCATCATACATCGCAGCACGCACTCCGCGGTTTTCCAGAGCATGGATACCGGCAATGGTAGTTCCGCCTGGCGAAGTTACCTGATCGCGCAGCTGCGCCGGATGCAATGCTGTTTCCAGCACCATTTTGCCGCTGCCGGCAAATGTCTGGGCGGCCAGCTTGATCGCCAGCGCCCGCGGCAGGCCTGCATTAACGCCAGCATCTGCCAGAGCGTCAATCAGCATAAAGACATAGCCCGGACCGCAGCCTGATACCGCCGTGATCGCTTCGATAGCACTTTCAGCCACTACTTCGACCTCGCCGCAGGAACCAAAAATAGTTTTAGCGGCGTCGATCATCTCGGAGCTGACCTTGCTGTCAGGCGCAATCGCCGTCATCCCCGCACCTACTGCCAGCGGTGTATTGGGCATCACTCTGATGACCGCATGTCCCAGCACTACCTGATGCAGCTTCGCCAGATCGACACTGCCCATGATCGAAAGCACCGTTGCCTGCGGCGGCATTGCTGCAGCAAGCTCAGCAGTGATCGCCGCATCAACAACCTGCGGTTTTACTGCCAGAATGATCAGCCCTGCATCTTTTACCACAGCTTTATTATCACCAGATGCTTTAATGCCGTAGGTTTTCTGTAAATATTCACAGCGTGCCGCTGACGGCTCGCCGACAAAGATCTCACCCGGGTCAGCCAGTCCGGCTCCCAGAATACCTTTGATGATAGCTTCAGTCATAGCGCCGCCGCCGATAAAAGCCAGCGGGCCGGTTTGAGCTGTTATTTTTTCCACGGTTGACCACCCTTTTCATCATAAATGTTGACGCTGGCGTCGATATCTACGTTTTTCGGGGCACAGACCAGAATATTACGGCCGATTTTTTTCATACTGCCGCCTAAAGCGTAAATAGTACCGCTGATAAAGTCGGTCATTCTTTTGGTCACCAAGCCTTCAGTACCTTCAAAGTTCACTACTACAGGCTGGTTGTTGCGCAGATAATCGGCAACCTTTTGCGAATCGTCAAAATTAGCCGGTTCCAGCACCACTACCTTGACCTGCTTTTGAGCAAGCGGCATGGAAATGGTTTTGCCTTCAGGCGAATTTTGGACGTTCTTTTTGCTGAAGAAGGATTTTTTCTCAGCCGGCACTTCACTTCTGGCTTCGCTTTTTTCCAAAGCGGCAGACTCGGCGGGAAGTGCTGCCCTGCTGACGGCAGGCGTACTGCGGGGAATCCGTTTAGGAGCTGTTTCAGCCTTTTTTACAGGTTCCTCTTCCTCTAAAAGTTCATCATCTTCCTCTTCATATAAACCTAAGGTTTCAGAGATACGATCAAAAAATTTCATACATTTCACCATACCTTCATGCTCATTTATTTTTACTGTAATCGCGCTTACCAAATAAGGCCGTACCCACACGCACAATGTTGGCGCCTTCTTCAACAGCTACTGTAAAGTCGTGAGTCATACCCATCGACAGCAGCTCGATTCCAGGCCGCTGCGCCCGCAGCTCGCAAAAACAGCGATAACCTTCTTTAAAAACAGGGCGCGTTTCCTCTATATCGCCGCACAGTGGCGCAATAACCATCAAACCGCGTACACACAGATTTTTATAGTCGTCCAGCTGCGGCAATATCGCCAGATAATCTTCAATCAAAAAGCCTGTCTTCTGCTCCTCGCGGGCGATGTTGAGCTGCAGCAAAATATCCTGCTTCTTATGCTGCTGTCCAGCCGCCTTGTCCAGCGCAGCCAAAAGATGCTCGCTGTCAGCTGATTCGATCAGATCGAACAAGGTGACGGCCTGCTTGGCTTTATTGGTCTGTAAATGGCCGATCAGATGCCAGAAGCCGCGGTCAGGCACAATAGTGCGTTTTTCCTTCGCTTCCTGCACCCGGTTTTCGCCGATATTAGTCACACCAAGCGCCAGCGATTCCAGCACCACGTCTACGGGATGATTTTTAGTTACGGCGACCAGTGTTACCTTATCGCCGGTCAGTTTAGTTTCAGTTCGCCGGCTCAAAGCTTCGGCGATCTGGGTCTGTACTTTGTGCAGATTGTCTTTTAACAAAATAAAGACCTCCTAAAAGTTTTATATTCGCCACAAAAACTATTATTCCTTTTTTATCTTCGGCAAATGCTTACGCCCATGCGCCCGGTTTTACCCAACTCGGCACGATAGGAAAAAAACAGTTCCCGATTATCGCAGGTACATGTCGCGGCACAGTGGATATTACCTCGCTCCAGTCCTGCTGCTTCTAATTGTAATCTATTCATCAGCCATAAGTCCAGCTGATATTTACCATTTGGTTTAAGCGTAAAACACTCACGGTATTTTGCACCCGCCGTCAGAACTTTATCGTCTACTTCGTAACAGCAGCTGCCAATCGACGGTCCGATCGCCGCCAGCATTTTTTCCGGGTTGCAGCCATAATGACGGCACATCATCTGCACCGTTTTGAGGGCGATCTCCCCCACACTGCCGCGCCAGCCTGCATGCGCCAGTCCCACAGCCCCGGTTTCTGTATCAGCCAGCAAAACCGGTACGCAATCTGCATAAAACAGCAGCAGCGGCACATTTTGCAAATCGGTGATCAAAGCATCAGTGTCGGCAATAGTATCGGCAAAATCCACAGCGCCGCTGCCGATAAGGCCTTCTGTCACACAAACGACCTTACTGCCGTGCACCTGGGCACAGGTAGTAAACCTTGCCGCATCCACACCCAACGCCGCCGCAAACTGCCTGCGGTTGGCGTTTACAAGCTCTGCTTCATCGCCCACATGCAGCGCCAGGTTGAATCCGTCCGGCACAATACTGCTTGCTCCATGCAGACGGCAGCTGCAGCCGTTGCTGAATCCTGCTTCTGTCAGCGCCGTAAATTCACCCAGCCAGATCGGCCCGTTATTTCTTAATCTGAAACTCATACCTGTGCCTCCCCGCAAACACCGCAGCGGCGGCATAAGTCAAAACACATCGGTGTAAATTCTTCCCGCTGCGCCTTCTGCCACTCGCTGATCAAATAAGCTTCGGTAAAGCCCATATCCAAATGCTGCCAGGGCAAAGGCCTGCCGATCTCGTAAGCAGCAGCAGCAAGTTCCTCTATATCCAGTCCCTGCTCTTTCAGCACCTGCTTCAGCGGCATTTCTCTGCGGAAGGCTTCTAATAAAGCGGCGCCGATCCTGCGATCACCCCTTGCCAAAACTGCCTGCAGAACAGTTTCCTTCAAGGATTCTGTCTGCACCTGAATATGTTTCGCTTTTTTAAAAGCGGTTTCCAGCATTTTAAAACGGCGTTTTAAGGTTTTGACATCGCACAGCGGCGACCACTGAAACGGTGTAAACGGCTTGGGGATGAAACCATTCACGGAAATTATCAGATCGCCTTTATTAAGGGCGGCATCCATCTTTTCTCGTACCCGACCGATCATCGCTATCATTTCTTCGATATCACTGTCAGCTTCCCCCGGCAGGCCCAGCATATAATACAGCTTGATATTTTTCATACCTGCTGCCGCTGCCAGTTCTATGGCATTAAAAACATGTTCTTCGGTAATGCCTTTATTGATGATATTACGCATTTTCACGCTGCCTGCTTCCGGAGCCACAGTCATCGTCCTCTGACCGCTGGCAGCCAAAGCCTGCGTCAGCTCTACATCTAAAGTGTCGGCCCGCAGAGAGGCTACCGTAAAAGGTACCTGCTCATCTACCAGTGTCTGTGTCAGTTCTTTGATGTACGGATAATCAGATACCGCGGCCCCCATCAGCCCGACCTTTTTAGTCTGTGGCGGACGGTTGCGTATTTTAGCAAGCAGCAGCTCAAGATCGCGCGCCCGCGGTTTGCGGAAGCAATAACCTGCCATGCAGAAACGACAATGCCGCCCGCAGCCTCGTGCTACTTCGACGATATACATATTTTCAAATTCAGTCGCATCTGTCATAATTGCCGATGTCTGCGGATAATTATCCAGTTCACGTACCCACTGGCGTTTTACGCTGGCAGGCACCTGCGTTGACACCTGCATACCGCAGAACATACCGCCAGCATCGTACTGCGGCTCATAAAACCGCGGCACATAGATACCGCTCAGCTGCGCCAGCTCCAACAGTGTATCTTCCTTAGACAGGCCTTTGTCCCTGGCTTCATAAACAGCGTCCAGCAGTTTATTGACAGTTTCTTCACCTTCACCGATCACGAAAGCATCGGCAACCCCTGCTAAAGGCTCAGGATTGAAGGTCGCGCAGGGACCGCCGATGATCACCAGCGGTTCTTTGACGCCGCGTGCTGCCGCTTCAGGCTTCACATTGCTCTGCGCCAGCATAGTCAGTAAATTGGTATAATCCATTTCAAATGACATCATCACGCAGATAACTTCAAAATCTGCCAGCGGCCGCTGTGTTTCCAGTGATAAAAGCGGCGTTTTCGTGCGTTTATGCTCTGCTAAGAGCTTGCTGTCAGGCAGAAAGAAACGTTCGCAGGCTGAATCGCCGCGGCTGTTGATGAGCTGATACAGGATATGCAGTCCCAGATTCGACATCCCCAGATGATAAGTATTGGGGTAAATAAAGGCCACCGGCCTCCGCGCGCCAGGCGCAAATACCTGTGCCCCGTTCTCGCGGGCAACTATTTCTTTCAACGCATTTTTAAGCTCCCATGTCAACTTGTCTACCTCGTTTATACTCTCTCAGTGTGCTGTTAGTCCTTCAACCGTTTTTCAAACATTTCGATCACCGTTTTCAACACCTTCAGGCGGGCATAATATTTATTATTGCCTTCCACTATCGTCCACGGTGCATAATCAGTACTTGTGCGCACCAGCATTTCGTTCACAGCCGCTTCATAGGCATCCCATTTCTCACGGTTACGCCAGTCTTCGTCAGTGATCTTCCATTCCTTGTTCGGATTTTGCTCCCGCTCCTTAAAGCGTTTATACTGCTCGTCTTTATCTATCTGCAGCCAGAATTTGCCTATCACCGTACCGTATTCCGCCCATTGGGCTTCCATCTCGTTGATCTCGGCATAGGCCCGCCCCCATTCATCCTGCGTTGCAAAGCCTTCGATACGTTCTACCATGACCCTGCCGTACCAGGTACGGTCAAAAATGGCGATCTCTCCCTGTTTGGGAAAGCGTGTCCAAAAACGCCATAGATAGTTAAAAGATTTCTCTACCACGTTGGGAGCCGCTACCGGGTTCACCGAATACCCCAGCGGATCGAGAGCTGCCGTCAGCCGACGGATCGCTCCGCCCTTACCGCCTGCATCCCAGCCTTCAAAGCCAAAGACCGAAGGAATACCCTTTTTATACATTTCATACTGCAAAATACTCAGTTTGGACTGGTATTTATCCAGTTTCTCTTTATATTCCGCTTTTGCGATTTCTTTGGACAGATCGACCTTTGATAAAACGTCGTAGATCTCGGTACGCGGCAACACCAGCTGCTGCCCGGCTTTCTGTCTACGGGCTTCCGCTTCGGCCAGCGCCAGTTCCAGCCGCTGTACGATCACATCAAATATCGAGACCTCGGCAAAACGCGTATCGTCGCCGGCGATCAGATACCAGTGGGCATTAGGCCGGTCGCTGTCGATAAACATTTTCTCGTAGATTTCCAGATACCGCTGATAATCTACAAAATCATCGTCGCTTTCGCTGACCTTGTTCCAGCCTTTACCATAGGTTTTTTCAGCCTTCTGCACATTAGCCTTCAGCTGTTTTTCGGAAACGTGTACAAAAAATTTCAGCAGCACATAATTATCATCAGTCAGCTGCTTTTCAAAAGCATTGATATGCCTGTAGCTCGTATTTATTCTTTTAACTTGATCCGCATCGCGGTCAAAGGTATATTCATTTTTCAGATAGTACCAGCTGCGGTAATACACAGCCATATTGCCTTTTGCCGGCAGCTGCCGCCAAAAAGGCTCAAAAAAAGGTTGGTCCGGTTCTTCATCCGCCATTTTGGAAGCCGAATAAACTCTGAACCCGCGGGCATCCATCTGCTGCATCATATGGTTGATAATGACGCTGCGCTGTGACCCACGCCAGCCTTCAAACAAAATTATTACAGGAATACCAGCAGCGCGGCAAGCACGCTGCAGTTCTCCCAGCCTGGTTTCAAAATAACTCATTTTTTCATTATAGGCATCTTTTTTCAGGCTTTGTTTTAAATCGATTTTTTCTAACACCAATATCACCTTGTTCTCTATAGATTATCAGTCAAAAGCAGTTAAAAATTCAGTCATGCAGGCAGCAACACCTTTCTTTACTGCCCTGCTCTGGCTCGCGCCGCCGATCTTCCAAAAAGCTACGGCCGACGATGACCCAACTTCCTCCACGATCCTGTTGAACAGATATTTCTCAGTTTTTACATCCACACATTTCAGCTTCATGGTAATGACTGAACTATAAGTCTGACTGCCGACGATAACCATAAAGCCGGTTTCCTTGTTGCGCGGCGGCTCCATCTCCATGTAGATCACACGGTCGACGCCCAGCTCTTTACCAACGGCAACAAGCTCTGCCAATACCGGCGCGTCAGCGTTTTCAAACGGATGGTTCTGCATCGCCTTAGCAACAACTTTGGCACTGGCAACGGTATTCACGCCGCCTTTTTTAGCAGGCGGATATTTCTCTTTCAGCGCGTCTTTGATAGCATTAGCCGCTACCTTTCGGCCCTTTTCATCCATGCCCGACTGGTCGATATACGGCAGCACCGCCACCGAATAAGGCACTGTCGAAGCAGTTATTTTTTTCTCTGCCTCTTTGTCAGCCCTGCCTGTATCGGCTACGCCGGCAGTAACGGCATCGATCGAAGAACTTTCCTGTGCCTGCAGCGGAGCGGCCCCAAAAAGCAGCGCTCCAGCCAGCAGTACAGCAGCAAGTTTTTTATTCATTAACTAACAACACTTCTTTCGTTAGAAAAATAATCTTGCCCAATTATCAAAAACTATCATCGTACGGTTTCAGCGACCGAGGTTTATCCAATATCTGCGCCATCACAAAGCCATAGCGTACATCTTCAGCTACTGTCCCGCGGCTGCGAAAGCCTTTAAAGGCAGGCTGGGGCTTCTGCGGCTCAAAACGTTTATACAAGGGTTCCGTAACAGCAGATTCTGCTGCCGGTGCAGGTTCCTGACAGGTATTTTCCGCCTCAGACTGCTTTTTGGGCGCCCTGTCTTCCGGAAACTCCACATACCACGGTACAGCTTCTTCGTCCTCATCTTCATAGCCGCGGCTCTGCCATTCCTCCGGCAGCTGCGTCTGCCTGTCGGCAGGCTGCTGCGGCGGCGGAGCAGGACGCTTCTTGCGGTTGCGGACATCGAAAAAGATAAAAAACAACAGTACGATGAGCGGATAAAACAGCATCAAATTGTCCATACATTCGCCTCATCTCAATACAATAACCGGCTCATAAGTCGGCTTATTTCTGGTTACTGCCTTTTTCGCCGCTGTTTTCAGGGCTGGAACCGGCAATCATTTTCCGCATATCAGTATCAGCATTGATATTGTTCATGCGGTAGTAATCCATCACGCCTAAACGGCCGTTTTCCAAAGCATCTGCCAACGCAGTCGGTACCTTGGCCTGGGCTTCGACGACCTTGGCCTGCATTTCCTGGGTATAGGCCTGCATTTCCTGTTCTTTAGCAACTGCCATTGCGCGGCGTTCTTCGGCGCGGGCCTGGGCGATCCGTTTATCGGCTTCGGCCTGGTCAGTCATCAAAGCGGCGCCAATGTTACGGCCTACGTCGACATCGGCAATATCAATAGACAGGATCTCAAAAGCAGTACCTGCGTCAAGGCCTTTAGCCAAAACGGTACGCGAAATGAAATCAGGGTTTTCCAGTACATCGCTGTGTTTAACTGCAGAACCAACGTTAGTAACGATACCTTCGCCGACACGGGCGATGATAGTCGCTTCACCGGCGCCGCCGACCAGACGGTCAATATTGGCGCGTACGGTAACGCGGGCTTTGACCTTCAGTTCGATGCCGTCTTTAGCAACTGCCGAAACTACCGGCGTTTCAATTACTTCGGGGTTAACGCTCATCTGCACTGCTTCCAGTACATTACGTCCGGCAAGGTCAATAGCGCAGGAACGCTCAAAAGACAGCGGGATCTGAGCTCTGTGAGCAGCGATCAGCGCATCGATGACACGGTCAACGTTGCCGCCGGCCAGATAATGCGCTTCCAGCTGATTGACATTGACGTCCAGACCTGCCTTATTAGCTTTGATAAGCGGCAGCACGATCTGGGAAGCCGGCACGCGGCGGAACCGCATACCCACTAAATTGAAAATACCAACGTTGACGCCGGCAGCAATAGCCGAGATCCACAGCGCCAGCGGCACAAAATTCAAAAATACGGCGATACCGGCAATGATCAGGATAAACATGAACCCGCCGTTAAACAAAAAATCAAACATCACAACACTTCCTTTACTAGTTAGTTTTTACTTCCTGAACAAACAGTTTATTGCCTTCCACTTTCACGATCTCTACCAATGCGCCCGGCATGATATAATCGCCAAAGCTCACCACGTCGACACGTTCGCCGTCGATGATGACAGTTCCCGCAGGGCGCAGCGGTGCTACGACCTCTCCACGTTTACCAAGATACTGCGAGTGATCCTCGGCACCTGTATAACCGTGGCGGTTCTCTTGTTTCTCCCATAAAACAAAGGGATTCCACTTGCTTTCGGCGGGCAGATAAACAAACAGCAGGGCAACTACTGCGCCCAGTGCCAGTACAACACCAAGCAAAATATACGCGGCCTCAGCGCCGCCGCCCAGCAGATAATATGAGCCTGCCAGCAGCGAGATCAGACCCGTAACGCCAAAAAAGCCAAACCCCGGCACCACTGCTTCGATTCCCAAAAGCACGATCCCGACGCCCAGTAAAATATATTCGATTGGCATAGGCTTTTACCTCCCTTCGTATCGTTATATTATACCAAAAAACTTACCTAACAGGCAAATTTCACTATTCTTTTACAAAAGTAAAACCCCGCCGGCCAGCGGGGTTTGCTCTTGATGCTGCTGTTTGATTGTTCATATTCTTTTCCGCGGCAGCCTATTCCAGCTTGATACCGTCGCCTTCAACTGATACCGACGCCTGTTCGATCGTATTGCGGCGGCGTTTATCAAGATTACGGTATTCTTCCTGCTGCATTTTTTCAGCCTTAATATTCGTCAGGGTCCCCGTATATTTACTGTCGGAGGACGGGACGTAATTATCTGCCGGAGGCTCCGGTTCCGGGCTTTTTTCCTTAATGACAAGCTTCCCGGTGACATTTAGCGCATAACCGTCCTGCGTTGAAAACAGCAGATCTTTCAAATCATATTCGCCGATCTCTGTTTTCCCGTCAGCCAGTAATTTGGTAACGTCGATAATGATCCCCTGCTCTGCCAGCTTATCGGCAAGCGCCTGTACCAGGCCGGTGTAGTCGCTGCCTGTATATTCTGTTTCAATATCGCCGACGTTGATATCCAGCGGCTTCAGCAAGCCTTTAAGCAGCGGCGTCATACGGTCGCCATAGATCAGCCACAGGGCTTTATCGCTATCTGTCATCCCTGCCAGGAAGGCCGCATTAAAGGCTTCGATACTTTCATATTCCGAATCGTCGCCATATTTTTTATAACCGCTATCAGTTTTATAGTAGCTATTACTTATCACACTGTCACCAGTGCCAATGATGACACCGTAATTCTGCGAATAACCGGTCACTTCTCCCAAATTATAGACATTCGTTATCATTCCACTTTTGCTATTACCTGCGATACCGGCAATATACTGGCTGCTGCCCATCCCGATTATCGCACCTTCGTTATAGCAATTTCTGATATCACTGTTATTATATCCGGCAATTCCTCCCAAATAATGAGACGCAGCTATTTCACCGCTATTCCAACAATTTTCAATAGTACCAGTTTTACTATAACCTGCTATCCCACCTACATATTGAGCACGAACACTGCCAACATTCCCCGTATTATACGCATTACTGATAACACTGACGCTATAGCCGGCAATAACGCCTATATATTTTGCCCCTGATACACCAGATGCTACAGCACCTGTGTTAAAAACATTATTCAATTCTCCCTGTGAGCTGCCGGCAATACCACCTACATACTGACTTCCGCCCGTTACATTGCCTTTATTATACACATGTTCTACGATGCTTTCCCCATAATTATAGCCAATGATACCGCCTACGCCATAACCGCCTGCCTCAACATCACCAGTATTATAACTTTCGCCATTGACAGTACCTTTATTGGAACCGCTGATACCGCCCACCTGAGAAAAACCTTTACTGTCAGCTGCTGTGCCTGCAACAGTGGCCGTATTATATGAGCCGGTAATGACGGACCCGCTGTTATTACGACCGGTTATACCGCCAATAAGGTTTTGCGCCGTGACCGACCCGCTATTATAACAGCCGCTGATACTGCCGCCTTCGTTAGACCCGGCAACACCGCCGGCATATATCGTTCCGCCAGTTATGGACGCATTGTTAAAGCTGTCTTTGATCGAACCTGTATTATAGCCGGTCACTCCGCCTACAGACATTCCGTCCGCTGTGACTGCACCCGCAGCAAGATTCTGAGTGTCTTCAAGCACCCCCTCGTTGCTTCCGGCAACGCCGCCGACGGTATTATCACCAATTACCGTACCGCTGTTCTCCGCATTTTTCACAACACCGCCGGCATTATTTTCACCTACGATACCGCCAACGCAGCTGACACCCATAACATTAGTGCTATATATATGCCCTTTAATATTTCCGCTGTTTTTAACATTTTCGATCAGACCGTCGTTGTCACCGCTGATACCGCCAACTTCACTGCCGCCGCCATACTTTAATTCGACCAGACCTGTATTTTCGGCCCCTGTGATCGAACTGCCGGAACTATTGATACCTGTTATCCCGCCAATACCTCCCATACTTTCAGAAGTAATATCGCCGTTATTTTTGACATCGAGCAAAATGCCGGTATTGCCCCAGACAGTATCGCCGTTATAGCCGGTAATACCGCCGCTTCTGCCATCTATTTTCAGTGTGCCGTTATTGACGGCATTACGGATCACGCCGCCGTTAGTACCAACGATACCGCCGACACCGCCGCTGCTGCATACCAGTTCGGCAGAATTGACAATATTATAAATCGTGCCCCAGTTCAGTCCGGCAATACTGCCGAAATTCGACATTCCTTCAATATGTCCGCCAGCCATATTTACATTGCCGACACTGCCGCCTTTGCCAATGCCTTCAAACAAGCCGATATAACCATCATATTGGTTTCCGATCTGCCTGATATACAGATTTTGGATACTGTGACCCATACCGTCAAAAGCGCCGCTGAAACTGCCTGTTACACCATTTCCTGTGCGGTTCAGCCGTCCTATCGGGTCAAAGCCCCGGCCGCTGTTCCAGTTTTTAGTATCACCTGCATCGATATCGCCGGTCAGCATGTAATTGCCCACCACATAACTGCTGCCATTTATAGTCCCGGTATTTCTGTCGATGGCCTGCAGTTCATACACATCATGCACCAGCATAGCGTCGTTGATACTTTTGGCGCTGCCTTTCAGATCGGTAACTGAAGCTGTGCTCAGAACGTCGCTGGCTTTATCACCGCCGCCTTTACCGTAATCGCTGACCTGATGCGTATTCCCCTTGCCATCGCCTACGTCGATCGTTGTTTTGTCGGTCACCTCGTAGCCGATATTGATATTTTCCCCGGCCCGCAGCGTGATTTTACTTTTATCAGCTACTTCCAGGCTGTCAGCGCCGATGATCGAAAGGTTATTCCCTTCTAAGACCAGTTTACCCGCCTTCAGCTTGCCAAGATTGATGATATCCGCTTTGACATTGGCCGCACCGCCGGCATCAAGCGGTGACAAACTGCCGTTAAAGCTGTTTAAAGCTGCTTTTTCAAGACTGCGGGTCGATGCCGTCAGCTGCCCTACGTTGACCTGTGCCGTTTTACCGAACAGTATCCCATTGGGATTGACCAAAAACACATTCACCCCGGCGCCGTTGAGCTTGCCGAAAATCTCACTTTTACTGCCGCCGCTGACATAATTCAAAACAGCCTGCATATTTTTAAAATTCACAATTTCATCAGCCGCGATATTAAAACTGTTCCAATCGATCGCCACATTGCCGCTGCCGGTTATATCCATCACCTTGCCCCCGGCAGTAATAGTGCCGTTATTGGTCACTACCTGTCCGCCGCTCGGCAGCGCATAGCTCCAGTTTGGCATAAACAGCATCCCGCCGCCTAATAATCCGGCAAATATTTTTTTATATAAAAGCTTTGTCCCTCTTTTCATCTTTAACTGCCTCCCTTAGCCCTATTTAAAAAAGTTTATATGCCAAAAACCACAGCCTGCCGTTTTTATCCTCAGCTTCACTCTGGAATTTCTCCCCGTCAAGTTTCCTTGCATAATCCAGCCGCAGAAAATAATCATTGGGCTTCGCATATTCTACACCTACGCCCCAACCTGCCAGATTACGGTGCTGACCGCAGCTTTTAGCCAGGTCCACTTCGCCCCAGTCTGTAAAAGCAGCAAGACTTAAATATGGCACGGGAGTAGAATACCGCAGCTCGGCCGTGGCCTGATAACCGCTGTCACCGCTGGCTTCTCCCTGAGGGTAAGCACGTACTCCGTTGGCTCCCCCCAGACTGAACTGCTCACTGCCGTCAAGATCGCGGCTGGCCAGCTGACCGTGAAAATTCAGATGCAGGTCGAAAACAGATCCCAGATGCTGGATATGATTGATATCCGTAGTGAATTTAGAAAAACGCCCTTCCGTCTCAGGCGCGCTGGCGTCATCATAGCTTAGCTGTCCCAGATAATACAAAGCGCTGTAACCGGTAGCACTGGCACTGCCGCGCCTGCTGCCTACAATGCCGCCGTGCAGTGTATTACTGTGTTTTCTGGTGCTGCCCAGCTCGCCAAAGCTTCTCATTTCATCTTTCAACTGTCGGTTATCATAACCATAAATAACGCTCAGATGCCTGCTGCTGGTGTTGATCAGCGGTGTCGACGCATACAGGCTCAGCGTTTTTGCCCGCCCTACCGCATCAAGCAGGGCGAAGTAATCACCCAAGGTATAATCCATTTGGCTGTAACTGATGCCAAGCCTTGTACCCCGGCTTCCAAGAGGCATTTCATAACCAAAATTATAATTATGCAGATCTTCATTGCTCAGCATCCCGCCTGCAAAAATTTTATCGCCGATCCGTCCGGGATTATTAAGCGTTGTCTGAAAACCATAACGGTACCGGCCGCTGTATTTGCCGCCGTAGTTATCGCTGTACACAATATGTTCGGCAGTTTTTCCGTCATGCAGAGCGATAGTCAGATCCGTACTGCCGATCGCTTCACCGGCACTCAAAATACCGGCAGCGCTGATACCCGGCAAATCATTGAAATTATTAAGTACAGACTCGATCCCCGCAGTCCTGATATAACCATCCCGTTCCAGTGCAGCAGCCAAAGCAGCGGCCGCAGCATCGGCCAGGCGCGAATCATTTTCGATGATTACTTTGCCTAAAGTCCCCAGAAAAAATCCTGATCTCAACTGTCCCGTCTTGAATATTTTGCTGTGGAAGCACAGCTGTTGCCACCGTATAGCCCTGCTGCCTGCAATAATCAGTTACTGCAGCAGCCGCCTGTTCCAGTTCCGTAACAGTCACTTCCTGTCCCAAATACCCCTGCGTTGCCTCAGTCAATGCTGCCGGGTCTATTTCCTGCTGGCCTGTAAAGACAAATTGCCGCAGCAGTAATTTCTGCGGCAGCGTTTCTTCAGCTGCCTTCTGCTGCTCTGGCTGCTGCAGATCAGTTTGCTGCTGCCTAGCGCCGCGATTCTGTTCCAAGGCCCTGACATCAGCACTGCTGCCCGGCAATGAAGGTGCCGCCCATGCAGATGCGGTGATCCCCAAAGTTAAAACTACAGTTATTCCTTTTCCCATCAAATCCAACAATTTTTCTCGCTCCTCTTCCCGCTTAGCTGTAAATTTTTACTTTTCAAGCCCGGCCGCCTTTACCTGCTGCGGTGTCACCTTACGTCTTTTTACCGGCTTGTAGTTTCTGCAGAAAGCCCTTAACTTCTGCAGATGAATATTCTCTGACCTCCATTACTATTCTTGGCGGTTCCGTAAATTCCAGCTGCAGCAAATCATCTAATGTGCACTCCAGCGCATTAGCGGCACGCAGTAAAACACGGAAATTAACTGCGACCCTGCAGCACTCAATATTGCTCAGATGCGTTTGACTGATAACCAAAGCCCGGGCTAGTTCACCCTGGCTGATACCGCGGCATGTTCTGAGCAGCTTGATATTAGCGCCGATTATTTTCAAACAGCGTTCATCGTACATATTGCCAGCCTCACATCTTAATGTAATCAGATCATATTTTTTAAAATTATCAGCCTTTTATCTGCTATTACTTGTAAAACATTTACCAAACAATATTTTCTATAATTATAGCACTGTTGTACCCCCCACAAGACATACAAGAACTTTTTTACGCCGCCGTCCGGTTCCGTTATTGCTCTTACGTTTTGATAATCGCCAAAATCACCTCCAGCAAACAGTGCTGCTGCCCGTCCGCACAACACTTTCACACTACTGTCCTGGCAGATATGGTATAATGAAAGCCATTAAACAACTCTGATATTTTTTATTCGGCAGCTTCGCCTGTCCTGACACAGAAAGGTACAGCTATGCATTATGTGCAAGTAAAAGGCATCCTCTCAGCTAAAAATGGTATGAACCTGTATCGCGGCTGCTCACACGGCTGCATTTACTGTGATTCACGCAGCAGCTGTTATCAGATGCCGCATGCTTTTGAAGATATCGAAGTCAAACAAAACGCTCTTGTACTGCTGGAAGAAGCCCTGCGGCGCAAGCGCAAAAAATGTATGATCGGCACCGGGTCGATGACAGATCCTTATATTCCTCTGGAAACCGAACTCGGCAGCGTGCGGCAGGCTATGGAGCTTGTTTATAAATATGGCTGCGGTTTTACAGTGCTGACTAAATCGGACCGGATCCTGAGGGATCTTGATCTGCTGCAAAAAATAAACGCGTCTGCAAAATGCGTAGTCCAAATGACTCTGACCACCTATGACGAAGAATTGTGCAAAAAAATAGAGCCGTATGTAAGTACGACCCGTGAGCGTTTCGAAGCTTTAAAGCAATTACGTGACGCAGGTATCCCGACTGTAGTCTGGCTTGCTCCCATTCTGCCTTTTATCAACGATACCGAAGCTAATCTCCGCGGTATTTTAGATTACTGTATCGAAGCCGGCGTTTACGGCATTATTTGTTTCGGTATGGGGCTGACGCTGCGCGACGGCAACCGCGAATACTTTTATCAGCAGCTGGACAGACACTTCCCCGGACTGAAAAAACGCTATATCGACACCTACGGAAATCAGTACGTTATCGACAGTCCCAACAGTAAACAGCTGATGCAGCTGCTGCGGCAAAAATGCCGTCAGCATGGTATCATTCAGGATAATCAGCAGTTATTTGCCTATCTGAGCACTTTTCCAAGCAATCAGGCAGACCTGCAGCAAAGTTTATTTGAATAAACTTTACTGCAGGCTGGTATAAAAACAATTTGAAGAAAGGTTTTGTATTTCTATGAAATCATCTTACTATAAATACTTTGCTGCGCTTTTGTTATTTGGTTCCAACGGCATCGTTGCCAGTAATATCAATCTGCCCAGCTACGAAATCGTTCTGCTGCGTCTATTGCTTGGCAGCCTTTTTCTTATAACTGTTTTTACGGTTTCCAGACAAAGGTTTACTTTTTACCGGAATAAGCACACTTGCCTTTATCTTTTCATTTCGGCGTCAGCTATGGGAGCAAGCTGGATGCTGCTTTACGAAGCCTATCAGCAGGTCGGGGTCAGCATAGCATCTTTAGCCTATTACTGCGGTCCGGTAATCGTTATGATTCTTTCACCTTTTCTTTTTCGTGAAACTCTGACCTGGCCTAAAATAGCTGGTTTTTTAACTGTTCTGGCCGGGATGTGCCTAGTGAACTTACAGGCGCTGGACGAAGGTAAAACTATTTGGGGTCTTTTCTGCGGCTTAATGTCTGCGTTTATGTATGCACTGATGGTAACAGCAAATAAAAAAGCCAAACCTGAATCCGGTTTGGAAAATTCTTTGCTGCAACTTGTCATCGGCTCTTTTATCGTCGTCGCATTTGTCAGTATGCAGAAAAACTTTGTTCTGTCACTGACAACGATTGACTGGATACCGGTTTTACTGCTCGGCTTGCTTAATACAGGAATCGGCTGTTATTTATATTTTTCTTCTATTACAGACTTGCCAGTCCAGACCGTTGCCATATGCGGTTATCTGGAACCACTGTCTGCAGTTGTTTTTTCTGTACTCTTTTTACATGAAGTTCTGTTGCCTTTACAAATGCTCGGAGCCGTACTTATACTTGGCGGCGCCATATTTGGAGAATGCTTCAATCCTGAAAAACAGCAGTGGCTGCAGTCAAAATAAAGCTCAAAAGCATAATAAAAAAAAAAGCAAGCCGCTAGCGGCTTGCTTTTTTATTATCACTATTTAAATCAAATGCTTTACTAAACTAAAAATCACTATTTACATCTTATACTTAAAATCGCAGTGCACCATAACGGCTTTCCAGCTTATGCAGGTGTTCGGTAAGAACTCCCGGCTCAATATAAGCATATTCCAATATCTGCAGTGCATTCGGTGCATAATCCCTGATAGAAGCAAAATAAGGTTCCCATTCGATCGTTCCCAGTCCTACAGGCTGATGGCTGTCTCCGCTGCCATCGTTATCATGCACATGTACAGCCAACAGCTTTTTCTGCAGCCGTTTCACGGTTTCAGGAAGATTCCAGCCATTAACGTGGGCATGTCCCGTATCCAAAAGTGCCAGAGCCTGCGGATAACGTTCAAACAGTGCCAGATATTCTTCAAAATCAAAAAGCAGTGATCCACAGGGACGCAGACCCACATTTTCTATAACAACTTGAACGCCGTAGCTTTGTGCCAGGCTGATCACTTCAGCCAAGCGCTGATAGACCAGTTCTTTAACTGCGGCAACCTCACCATGGTAAATTTCATTGGTATGCACAACTACAAATTCTGCTTTGATCTTTTGGGCATAGGTAAAGGTTTGAGCGTAGGCTTTTAAATAATATTCATCACTGCTGTCTGCCAGATTTACAGCAACACAGGGACCATGGATAGAAAATGTTCTTTTTTCCTTATTATTCTGCGCCAGCGGCAGCAATACCGTATCCCAATAATGGTCGGTCCCGAATTCATAAAAAAATTCGATATTATAGGTCAACGGCAAACCGCTGAGATATTTTTTATTGAAACCGCCAAAAGCCAGATCACTAACTGCCCATTGCATCAGTAAAAACCTCCCCTTTTTCTATATAGCCAATATTCCTGCCGCTTGTCACATCAAACAGACTCACATCGTCCCAGCTGAAACAGATCCCGCTGGAATTTTGTACATCCGCATTGCGGTCACTTACTGTAACGCTGATATTATCACCACTCTCAAGCTGTAATTCAACAGTACGCTGATTACCTGTATTTTCTACATAAGTTATACTTCCCTGCACAGCAGCGTCCTCGCTTAAACGGCAATGCTCAGGCCTGATACCCAACAGCAGGTCTCTGCGCTGTCCGATCACCTGACGCCACAGCTCCGGTACCGGCAGTACGGCCTTGCCGATACAAATACAATCACGGTCAAAACGTGCTTTGAGGATATTCATTGACGGGGCGCCAATAAAACCGGCAACAAATGTATTAGCCGGGTGACGGTAGATCGTATCCGGAGCGGCTATCTGCTGCAGTTCGCCATCTTTCAACACAACGATACGATCGGCGACAGTCATTGCCTCTACCTGATCATGCGTTACATAAATCATTGTCGGTTTATAGATCTCATGAATACGTACCAGTTCTGTCCTGGCCTGCTGCCGCAGCTGAGCGTCCAAATTGGACAGCGGTTCATCCAGTAAAAAGTAGGGTGATTGCTTTACAAGGGCACGGCATAAGGCCACTCTCTGTTTCTGCCCGCCTGAAAGCTGTTTGGGCTTATAGTTTTCATAGCCTCTTAAATTAAGTATTTCTAAGGCTTCATCGGCTCTTTTTTTGATTTCCGCTTCCGGAAGCTTTTGGATATGCAGGCCAAAGGTGATATTATCCCAGACAGAAAGATGCGGAAACAGCGCATAGCTTTGAAAAACCATGGCAATATTACGTTCACCGGGAGCAATATCATTAACTACCCTGCCTCCCATTTTCAGCTGACCGCTGGTAATATCTTCCAAACCAGCGATCATTCGCAGCGTAGTAGTTTTGCCGCAGCCGGAAGGTCCCAGCAAAATCAGGCGCTCGCCTTCTTTTATTTCCAGATTCAAAGACTTGACGATTTTAGCATCGCCGTAAGATTTACAGACGTTTTCAAATACAATACTGTTCATATATTATCCTTTGACCCCCGATTGCATAAAGGTATTGAGTATAAATTTTTGGCAGACGAGATATAATGCCAGCGGCGGCAGACTGGTCAGAGTAGCGACAGCCATAGCTATACCCCACTCACTGCCGCCTTCAGCGCTGATAAACATTTGCAGTGCCAGCGGCAGGGTATAGGTTTCTTTGTCCTGCAGCACCAGCAGCGGCCAAAAGTATTCGTTCCATGAGTTGATAAAAAACAGGATACCGACTGCTATTATCGACGGTTTGATCAGCGGCAGCACAACCTTGCGCAATACCTGCAGCGGGCCGGCATTATCTAAAACAGCGGCTTCCAGCAATGGTTTGGGTATGCCGCGCATCGTCTGACGCATCAGGAACACACCCATACCATCAACAAACTGCGGCAGCATAACACCCCAGGGAGTATTCAGCAGGTCCAGCCTGCTCATCAGCAAATAATTCGGCATGATCAGTACCGTTATCGGAATAAAGAAGGTCAGCAGCATGCTGTTAAAAACAGTTTCTTTATATTTAAAGTCATAATAGATAAAGGCAAAAGCTGCCAAAACACTGGTCAGCACTTTGAATACTGTTACGAACGCAGCAATGAAAAATGTATTATAGATATAAGTAAACAGCGGAAAATTGCCTAATACGGTCAGATAGTTATTCAATGTCGGTGGCAGAGGCAATGGATTGAGTGTTGCCTGAAAAATCTGGTCCATATCTTTGAGCGATGTGGAAACCATAAAAACTATCGGCCACAGCTGAATAAATACTGCCACAAGCAAAGGCAGATGCCAGCAAAGATCTTGATGTGTTTTAGTTTTCATAATAAACTTTTTTCTCCAGATATTTATTTTTCAGATACAGGAACGCCATATAACAGAACATGGTGATAATAGCGAAAGCCGCTGATTTACCGGTTTGGAAGAAAATAAAACCATACTGATAGACGATATATACCAAATTGGAACTGCCCTGATCCGGTCCTCCCTGCGTCAGCATATTGACAGGTACCAGTACATACTGCAGACCGAAAACTACAGTGATCGTGAAAACATAAATTGCAGTAGAAGAAGTCATCGGTATGATAATACGTCTAAAGATCGTCCAGTTCGAAGCGTTCTCCAGCTTGGCTGCTTCGATCATTTCCCTTGGCACGGCAACCATCGCTGCCAGCATCACGATCAGGTTATAACCAAATACTTTCCAGCCAATGATAGTACAGATAGAAAAAATAACGAGCAGATTTTCCTTAAACCAGCGCGGCGATTCCATATCAAACCACGCAAGCACTATACTGAGCGGTCCGGCCAAAGGATTATAGATCCACAGGAACAGAATGCTTGCCACCGCCAGGGATAAAGTTGCCGGCAGAAACAAAACAGAGCGATAAAACATTTTTCCCCGCTGAAGAAGGTGCCCGAGGATAAACGAATAAAGATACGGCAAGACAAAGTTGAACAGCAGCATAATAAGCACAAAAATTACCGTATTCCCAATGATTTTGTACAGCTCTTTGCTGCCTAAAATATCAATGTAGTTGCTCAGTCCCACATATTTCATCGTCGGGCTGATCATATTCCAGCTGAAGAAGCTAAGATACAGATTCTGCAGCAACGGCCAGTAAAAGAAAATAATAAACAGCAGAGCCGCCGGCAGTAAGAACCAAAACGCAGGCCACTTGGCTTTATTCATAACAACTCTCCTTTGGTAAAAATCAGGATGCCGCAACAAGCAGCATCCTGATTGGTTCAATCGTTTGTATTACAGTAAGTTATTGATCTTTTCTGCAGTTTCGTGCAGCGCTTGGGCGGCAGTTTCTTTGCCGCTCAGTATAATATCGCGTGCGTCAATCAGGAGCTGTTCAGCCTGTAATCCGTTAGCGCCAGGGAAGCTGGCCCATTTTACCAGATTAGGCATCGTAGACAAGGCAACCTGGATATTTTTGTTTTCTTCGATCATTTTTTTGAAACCGTTAGGGTCGTCTGCTACGCCTTTACGCGGAGGTAGATAACCTGTACCAGTGCTCCATTTAGCCAGCGCTTCAGGAGATTCGATATATTTAATGAATTCCCATGCTGCTTTTTGTTTATCGGCATCTTTTGAGAACAGCATCAGGAAGTTACCACCTGCCGGCACTTTCAATTCTTTGCCTTCAAACTGTGGGAAAGGAGCTGCCATAACTTTGAACTTGGCGCTTTTTTCAAAATTGGCACGTTTGCCAATAGTAGTGCAAACCATCCCCAGCTTACCGGACAGATAAGCCTGGAACCCTTCTTCATTAGTAGCATGCAGGCCATTGCCGTCTTTGACCATATCAGCCAACAACTGATACGCTGCTGCTGCTTCGGGAGTATCGAAACCGGCTTTGACTTTGCCGCCTTCATTTTTCAGCATTGAACCGCCGTTAGATTCAATAATGGCCTGCTGAGTCCAGTTATCAGCATATTCCTGCATAAAAAAGCCCATATTACCGGTCTTTTCTTTGATCTGTTTTGCCGCACTCACTACCTCTTTCCAGGTTTTAGGCGGATTATTGGGGTCAAGTCCTGCTGCAGTAAAAATTTCAGGATTATAGAACAGGACCGGCACACTTATAGAATATGGAATACCGATCTGTTTGCCGTCATCAGTCTGAGCCAATGCCAGAACATTAGGCAGATAATTCTCTTTCAAGAAATTTTTGTCTTCAGGAGCCTGCTTTTCGATCATCGGCTGCAGGTCAGTGTATTTAAGATTTTCAGCGGCATAGTTCAAATAAGACCAGCCCATCTGCACAACGTCAGGATTTTTACCGGAAGCGATAGCTGCCTGCAGATTTTGTGTCAACCCTTTATACATATCAGGGTTATATTTTTCGACAACCTGGATATTGGGATGCTTGGCATTAAAATCGGCAACCAGTTCTTTAACCGTTGTACCGCCGAAGCTTTCGGAGGCTACATGCCAATATTCAATCTGCACTTTTTGTCAACACCGCCTTTAGACTGATTATCACTGCTGCCGCAGCCGGTAAAGACCATCGCACTGGCAGCTGCCAAAAGCAGTGCCGCAAGTTTCTTCTTCATCATCATTTTTACCCTCCACTTTTTAGTTACGAGCTCTGTTATGTATGATAACGAATTTTGATTAAATCTAAACGTTGTTTTTGTTAAAGATTTGTAAAGTTTGTTGCAAAAATATGTTTAGGAAAAATAAAAAAACAGTAAAACTTTATCCAAGTTCCACCGTCCTTTAATTCTTTAAAACTTCAATATATTAAACCCCCGACTGTATAACAGTCGGGGAAATTATATCTTAACTAAAGCATTTCCATGTCAATCAGCCAAATCATCAGTCTAAATACTACTTAGCTCCCGGTCTATTCTTAAAGCAGGAGTACCTGCAATAATAGTAGCGTTTTCTTTTTATCAAAGCCGTGTAAACATGATGAGCTTTATTACAGACGAATTCTTTGCCGCAAACCGGGCAAATCATCACCAGAGAACCGACGATGCTTTTAGCTTTTGTTTCAATTGTGTTCATTGTTTCTTTTTCTTTCATAGCAGATCACCCCAAACTCAGAATATTTTTTGGTCTGAGCTTACTTCAATGGAATTTTCACTTTATCACTCCCTTACAAGGCTTTTGAGCTTTATATTCATCGGGGTACCAATTATTGAGCGCCGTTTTAACGACGTTGTTTTTGCTTATTGCTAAGGACACCCGTCAGTTACACTTTTTTAAAAGTAAACTATCTCTGTCAGATATTTTTTAAACTTCCTCTTATTGCAAAAATTTATAATTTGTAAATTTTAATTCACATTATTGAAAAAAGTTTGTCTTTTTAAATTTTTATTTTTCTTTATAGATATTTTTAGGTATAATAACATATTTGTTTTGAGTATGCAAGATATCTTTATTTACATAATTAATTTCAGATTTAATTTATTGTGATATTTTGCCATTCTTGTTAACTATAAGGAATGTTTGTGATTTATAGATACAAGTGAATAGAATTATTAAAAATACTGTATGTATCGTCATTGTTGCGCTTCTTTAACCTATGAAAATATTAAATTTGAACAACTACAGATAAATAAAAAACACCTGTATTCACAGGTGTTTTTTATTTATTAATTTTCAACTATTTATTCTTGGCCTGCGCAGAAGTAGGCAAACGGACAGTTTTTACAATATTTCGTCTTCACAGTAAATTCACTTTCTCTGCGTTTAGAAAAAATATCCCTGCATAACTCAGCAACTTCCTGCAATCTATCACTGCAATCCTGCAGCTGCCAGCAGGAATTATTTTGTAAAAAGTGCAACTCGGCCAATGTCACCGGACGCTGCCATAATTCTGCAGCTGCCTTTTGATACAGTGCCAACTGATAAATATAACCCGGTGCAGGTTCGCCTGCTTCCGGCGGCACGCCTGTCTTATAGTCAACGATCCTCAGCGTACCGTCACTGTTAAAAACAGTACAGTCAATATAACCGCTGAAAGCAGCAGCAATCCCATATTCCTGCAGCAACGGTAGTTCAAAGCTAATTTCAGCCTTACGTTCAGCATTCTGCAGCTTTTGATAAAGAGGTCCATTAATATACTGCATATATATATCATATGTCCGTGCAGCGCTTCCCTGTACCTTATTTATCTGCAGCGCTGATCTGAATGCCTCTTCCGGTTCGTAACCGTTCGTCAGTAATTCCAAAGCCTTATGGATCACAGTCCCCTGCAGTGCCGCCGGCAGACGACCGTCTGAATCAGTTACCTTTACAGCTTCATACCCCGGCATCTGCAAAATATATTGATAATAATAACAGCGGGGGCAATCAAGATACGTCTGCAGCGCTGTTGCTGACAAGCTGCGCTGCCACTCCAACCCATATTCCGGAAGCGGTTTGATCCGCTGCAGCAGTTCATCTGTTACAATAACCTTCTCCAACTCTGCTGCTGCGTTAACAGAAATTTCTTTTTTATCAGCTGCATATTCCTTTAACAGGAAATGATCATATTCCTGTAAAATATTGCGCAGGCTGCTGAACCAGGTTTCACTTCTGCTTTTGCGGCTGCTGTCATAAGTCCCTGATAGGATCAGCCTGTCCTGCGCCCTTGTCATTGCAACATATAACTGCCTCTGTTTTTCAGCGCTATCCAACTGCTTTTCTATGTCTTTGATTGCCAGCATGACGCTTGTATCCTGCAATTCACCGCCGATATCAACTTTAATGCCTAAACCTGCGTCTGCATTAAATCTCAGCATATCCGTATCGCCTTTGCCCTTGGCATCAAGCGCGGGTACAAAAACTACAGGGAATTCCAAGCCTTTGGATTTATGGATCGTCATAATCGTCACGAAATCGCAGCCAGTCGTATCTGCAGCAGCAGCCTCTCTTGCTCCGGCCTGGCGCAGCTGCTGCAGCCGCAGCAGATATTCTGCCAGCGTCCCATGTTTTTCTATGGTATAGGCCTCAGCCAAAGCAATCATTTTTTTTATATTAGCAAGCTTTTCCAGACCAAATTCCTGCGCTGTCAGAAGCGGTTCCAGTTGCAAGACGTCAACAATAGTATGCAGCAATTCCGGCAATGGCATCGTCTCCGCATATTGCCGCAGCTGCCGAAGTTTCTCCGCAGCAGTCAATAGATGGCAACGCTTCTGATAATCGATCAACAGCCATGCATCCTTCTGCAGCAGCTGCCATAAGGTAACTGTCTGCTCCTTCTGCTTGTTCAGCTCCAGAAAAAGTGCTGTCAAGCTTTCATCATCAACAGCAAAATATGGCGACCTCAGCACACCAGCAAGCTCCAGACTGCGGCTACTGTCTTCCAAAAATACCAGTAAATTGATCAAATCAATGATTTCCCGTCGTTCATAAAAACCTTTACCATCAACGATAGTATAAGGTATACCCGCCTGCTGCAGAGCAGAGGCAAAACTTTTAGCCGATGTTAATGCACCGAGTAGTATTACCATATCTTTGTAGGATATTTGTTCTTCGGTATGCAGCTGCAGTATCCGTTCTGCTATAACTGCTGCCTCCGCTTCCCTGCGGATGGCTTTGCTTTCTTTATCGTATGCGATTACCAGCATTTCCGGCAAAATATCAGTCGCACGATTGGCATTCAACGCTTCAAAATAAACGTCCTGCTGTCTGTCTTCACCTAATAATGCCGCAAAGGCCAAATTGCATAAATCAAGCACTTTATCAACTGTACGGAAGTTATCATCTAAAACGATATTACTGCCGCCAGCAGCTTCTATATCGCGCCTGACACGAGCAAATACACTTACGTCAGCGCCGCGAAAACGATAAATTGATTGCTTGGCATCACCTACTACGAACAGCTTATGTCCCAGCAGCCTGTCTTTATCACCGCCGCACAGCAAATAAACAAGTTCTCTTTGGCGTTCGTTAGTATCCTGAAATTCGTCGACCATAATATACTGATAGCGGCTGCTGTTTTTACTGCAAACCTGGCGGTTATTTTTTAAAAGCTCCAAGGCCCTGCTTTCCAAGTCGTCGAAGCCCAGCATATTATTAAGCTCCTGCTGTTCACGCAGATAAGCACTGCAATTCACCAGAGCCTGCTGCCAGCAGGGTATCAATTTCAGTGCAGCTGCGTCTGCCGCCAGCAAATGCAGCTGCTGCAGAATTTCTTTAGCCGCTTTGACCACTGCTTTATCACTGCTTGTTGCAGCTAGAGTACCCACATAGCTGTCTAAAAGCGTCATATTTTCAGGCTTGCTGCTGTCTGCTGCCGCCTTTAAAAGTTCCGGAAGGTGTTCGCGCAGCAATTCCAGCTTTTGCCTATGAGCTGAGGCTTTCACCTTCATTTTGTCTTCTGCCAGTTCCAATAGCAGCTCCTGCAGTTGTACCTGTAATACGTTTTTCTCGTTCATCTTTGCCTGATACGGCTGTAACAAATCACCAAAGTTCAAAATCGCATCCATTTTAGGTATGGCAAGCAATAGCTGTTTTACAACATCAGCTGCGGTATATTCATCAGCCAGACGTAAAATATCACTGTCACCGCGGCGCAGTCCCTGTTTTACAAACTGCTGCACAGTGCGCAGTAAAAATTCATCCATTTCTACTTCTTCAGCTACCTGAAAAGCAGGATCAAGACCTGCTTCCACGGGATTTTCTTTCAACAGACTGTTACAAAAACCATGTATAGTATTGATACGCGCCTGTTCCAGCAGTTCCAGCTGCTGCTGCCAGAAAGATGCATGCAAAGCATCCTCCTGCTCCAATTCCGCCAAACGTCTGCGAACCCTTTCTTTCATTTCACCCGCGGCTTTGCGCGTAAAGGTAATAGCCAGAATATCGGCAGCACTTACCTGTTTGCCGCCCTGCCTGAGGCTCTGTCGAAGAATGTTGACAAAACGTTCTACGAGAACACGTGTTTTACCACTGCCGGCGCCGGCAGACACAGATACATTTCTATCCAGCGTCTCTATCGCTTCCTGCTGGGCTTTAGTAAAATCAAACATTTTCTTCACCGCCTTCTGCTGCCAATTCGCCGTAGGCCCGGCAAATATCCTTCCCAGGACAATACTCAGGGCAGTTTTTACGCGGCGCCGGCGGGAAATTCCCCTGCCGCAAGGTATTGATATATCCTCTGACAGTCGTACGGCAAAAATCTGCAAAAGCCAGCCATTGATCTTCTGCATCACTGAACGGTTTATTATTTGTTGTAAAAGGCGTTTTTCCTAAAGTCTGCATGGCAAAACCGCCTTTGCGTTTCGCTTCCTTTAGTGAATAGTAACCGCCGCCAAGCACTTTACTCTGAGGCTCTAAGGCTGCAAGCGCCATAAGATATACCGGAATCTGCAAATCCAGTCCTTCTGTCAGCTCACTGCCCGACGGAGTTTGGCTGCGTTTATAATCCGTAACAAAAATACCATTACCGTCACTGTCGATACGGTCGATACGTCCGTTCAAATAAATTTTTCCGCCGTTGACCTCCAGCACCAACGGAGCACTGCCGTTACGCCCAAAATCCCATTCTATTTTTACCGGTACAAAAGGTTCCCATTTTTTCTGGTATACAAGCTCCCGCTGCAGCCAGCGGCGCAGCAGCAAATTCAGCTTCCGACGCTGCGAAGGCCAGAAATCTGTAACGGCAATCTTTTTCCCAGTAATATATTCATCACAAACTGACGTCATAATGTCATCAAGCTGACTTATAAGCTCAGTCGGCGGATATTTGGTAAGCTTTTCGTGCAAATGTCCCGCCATAAATCGTGCTAAAACATCATGCAGCAGGCTGCCTTCAACAGCAGGCTCCACCGTTTCTGTAAGTTCTTCATATTGCTGCTGTTTCCAGACATAGCTTAGTAAAAACCTGTATGGGCATTGAGCATAGGTTTCTAAATGCGACGCACTGAAGAAACCGCCAACAGCTTCATTAATAGCCCGCTGCAGCTGTACGTCTTCAAAAACTCCCTTATAAACACTATCGCCTTGCTCACGAATTCTTTCGATACTGCTGCGCAGTGTCCAATCTGCTCCCAACCGCTCCAACAACCAATTATGGCAGGTATCTTTTTGGGTAATCCCCAGCAGCAGCTCCTGCTCAGACAAAGCCTCCTGCCAGCCTATACGTCCAGCTCTGCTTCTGGTTATACACCCGGCTGCATATAATCGTTCCACATCTTCAATATATGCGGAAGCGCCAGCTGTATCGTCGCTGTACCAGCTCAAAGTCAGAGTTTCTGTTGCCATTGCTGCCACTGCGGCAAAAAAGAATTTATCCTCAGCATAAGCACACGCAGTATTATCTAATTCCACACCAACACCGCTCAATTCGGCCCGTTCTCTGTCATTGTAGATCCAGTTTTCATTTTTACTGCGCGGAAACTCACCTTCGCGCAGTCCCATAATGTAAACATGCTTGAACAGCAGCCCCTGCAGATTAGCAGCTTCTCCGAATAAAATACCTTCACTGTCGGCCGCTGTTAAAATGATTTGCCGTTCGGAACAGGCAGAAATCAGCAGCTGGCTGTATTCCTCCGCTTTTAAAGGCACACTTTCCAAACCGCCATTCTGATAATCTTCACTCAGTGTATCCAAAACTTCGGATAATTGCCGTACTGTCTCTACTATATTTTTAACCTCAAGCAGATCTGCCCTGCCATTTTTATAATTTTCGCCAGCCTTAACAGGCAGCGCCAAAGCTTCTAATATTGTTTTAAATGTTTCTCCATAAGCAGCCGCCGTATCTCGCCGCTGCACCTTGTCCAGCAGCAACTCAAGTTCGCCTAAATCAGCTGACCACTGCTTATTTTCATTGGCATCAGCCTTATCACGAACTGCCTTACGCAGTTGCCGCAGATCATTATATAAATATTCCTGTTTCAATCTGTTGAGCTGCTCTCCGTCAAAGCTATAGACCAGCTTTACAACGCCGCATTTTAACAGACGCCAGTAAGCAGCGATAGCTTCACTGCCGCCGGCAGCTACGTTCAAAAGTAAACGTAAAAATTCACAGACAGGCTGAGCACTCAGAGAAGCGATCTTAGGTAAAGTAACAGGTATACCATATTCATCACAAACAGCTCTGATACCGCTGTAAGTCTTAAAATCACGTACAGCAACCAAAAAATCATTATAAGCGGCGCCATGCTGCAGCTTAGCTTTTATAGAACGCAGCACTGCCCGCAGTTCACCTTCACTATCTCCTGATTCAATAAAATTTATACTGTCAGCAACAGCCAGCGTCTGGTAGCTTCCAGCACCTAACTTAGCCGTTAAGTGCTGCAGATCAGGCTTTCGTACTGAACCTTCCATATGCAGATCATGCAGCTGAGCAAAACCGCTTAAATAACCGAAACTCCGCTCTACAGCAGCAAATATTTCCGGTCGTTTGGGCTCGTACATCAAACCGATACTGATCTGACAATGCCGTGACAAAGATTTTATAAGCAAACGCTGCAAAGCATCAAAATGATAAAATTCGCTGAAATATAACTGCTGCCAAGGCAGCTTGGCCTGCGGTCTTTCTAAAACCGCTATTGCTAACCGGTATAAACCCTCTACATCATACCAGTTTTTTTGTTTTAGCTTATTGCGATAAAGGTTATAAAGTGCCGCTACTTCACGGTCCTTCATCACATAGGCAGGATTGCGCTGTTCCCATTCCAGCAGCGCCGTAGTAATTTCTTCCTGTGTCGACCCACTGCGTGAAAGCTGACCCAAAAGCCCGGTAACAGCTTTAACGAAACCTTCTTTATCTGCCAGTTTACTAAAATAGTCCAGGCCCTGCAATTTAGCCAGCTGGTGCAGCAAATCACCCACAAGCAGTTCCTGTGTCCTCCGGGAAATCATTTCTAATTTCACTTCCGGAGGCAAATCCAGCAGCTGCCTGTTTAATGCTACGATACGGTTGGGCAGATATTCAAAATTAACTGCCTGCGCCCTGCCTGACCGGCGGGCATGATTCACAAGCAATCTGCTTGGAAGCACCAGCAACGCTTCATCATAGCTATATTTGTTTTCTGCCTCTGCCGAAAAAAAATCCCTGGCCGTAGCACCTAACGGTACTGTATATAAATCGATCATTTTTCTTCTCCGCTCAATAAAATTATATATTTATTGTACCACAAAACAGCAGTTTCCAGTATTAAGCACAGACAAAAAGCAACAGCTGCCAGAGCCGTTGCTTTTAAACACCTAACTTATTTTCATTTACTGTTTTTCCAGACAGAGGGAGCGTAAATTTATAGTGAAATTTATGCATGCCTTGCCGTTCATAGAAACAATGCGCCTTTTCCCGCAGCATATTACTGCTTAGTTCAAACTGAATACAACCATTGTCCCGGGCCAGCTTCTCCGCATAAGCAAAAAACTGCTGCCCTAAGTTCCTGCCGCGATGGGATCGCTCCACATCAAATTCTAAAATCTCTGCTATTTTAGCGGCATGATGCAGCTGTCCTTCTACGCGCAAATGTAAAAATGCAACGGTTCTGCCCTCAATTTCACCAATCATGAGAAAATGTTCCGGCAGCTTCAATAAACTTCCGAAGATATTTTCAAATTCCAGCAGCGGCAAATCCTGCTCCTCTAATTCACAAATCAGAGCGTACACAGCTCTTACATCCTGTAATTCAGCCTTTCTTATCAGCACCCGCATCACTTCCATCATAAAATTCTTTTTGCAGCAACGCCGCAAAATCTTCAGCCGGCTGCGGTTTACCAAAATAATACCCCTGAATATAATCACAGCCAACACTTTTCAAAAATTCAAACTGCGCTGCAGTCTCTACTCCTTCGGCAGTCACTTCTATTTGCAGAGAATGAGCCAGATAAATGATATTTGAAATGATTTTTTCACTGCGGTCATCCCCAATATCGTCGACAAAGCTTTTGTCCAGCTTCAAAACGTCGATAGCTACATTTTTAAGCATCATCATCGAAGAATAACCGGTTCCAAAATCATCCATCAAGACTTTGATGCCAACTTTATGCAATGCTTCGATAACATTATTCATAATACTGATATTTTCAAAAAAGGCACTTTCCGTCAGCTCCAGCTTTATATAAGCAGCAGACAAACCGCTTCCATTCAAAACACCGATATATTCGTCAACAATATGCGGATCATACAGGCACATCCGCGACATATTGACTGATATTGGCACAGGTATAAGCCCCTGTTTAAGCCAACGCATCTGCTGGCGACAGACGAGTTCGAACATATAACGGTCAACCTTATTGATAAATCCATTACGTTCAAAAAGCGGCACAAATTGATAGGGCGGAACAATAATACCGTCACTTCTGCGCCAGCGTACTAAAGCTTCTGCACCGATAAGTTTCTGCTCTTTGGTACTGTACTTGGGCTGATAGTAAGCAATAAATTCGCCTTCAGCCAAAGCTTTTTCCATCTGACTTTCAATTTCTTTTTCGTGCAACAGCTTATCACGCACGGCTCCGTCATAAAAAGCCCAGGCTGTGTCACCTTTATTTTTTATTGTCTGCCGGGCAATATAAGCTCTGTCTGCCATACTGACGATATCGTCAGTTTCACCGTCAACCTCGTATATACCCATAGAAAGGGATAGTTTATAGACCTGTCCGCTTTTTGTAATATAGTTATTCAAATGCAGACATAAATCGTTGATACGCCAAAGCAGTTCTTCTCTCGTATCAAATCGCAGCAAAAAAATAAATGTATCGGCAACACCATGCGCTAATATTTCGCCTTCATTCAGGCTTGCTTTTACTTCCTGCCAAATATAACGCAAAAGGTCATTGCCTTCTCCATAGCCAAACATATCGTTGAAATATTTAAAACCGTCGATATCCATACTTACGATTGCTGTCTTTTTATCTGTTTCAGGTAACAACAGTTCTGCTTCTTTAAAAAACTTGGCAAAAGAATAACCACCAGTAACTTCATCAACATAAGCAATATCCATCAGTTCCTTTTGATTGCGGGTATGGATACGCATAATGTGCCAGATAAACAATAAAAAAATCGCAATCAACAAAATACCCAGTAAATAAGTTTTATTCAGCACCATATTGATTTTATCTTCGATAACACTGGCTGGAGTTACCGTCAGCAGCATCCAGTTATTAACACCTATCGGCGAACAGTACATATATTTCTGACTGCCGTTATAAAATTCAATATAACCGCCTTTTTTACTGTTGATCATCTGCCAGAGTTTTTCAGCACTGTCTTTATTATTTACCGGATCTGCCGTCAGCAGGGCCGCATAAACATTTTTAAAGTTTTTAAAGCTTTCTGAATGCTGCGAATCTACTACAACATCACCATTTTCCTGTACCACATAAGAATATCCAGCACCGCCAAAAAACGATACTTCAATAGTTTTTCTAAATGTATCCAGGCTGTAAGTAGCGAACAAAACTCCAATCCTCTTATCGCTTCCATCTTCAAAAATCGGTACCGCATAAACTGCGATCCTGCCGCCATCCGTATAATCATCCAGATTACGTGAAACAGCCGTATGCCCGCGAATCGCCTTACTAAAATACTCTCGCTCTGAGATATTCAATTCAATACCATCTGTTGTATAAGCACGTCCATCCGTCAATGCTACGCCAATTCGTTTAAAACTGTTGCGCTCAGCGGCTTCCTCCAAATAAGCGGCGGCCGCCTGCGGATCATTTACAAAAATCCGACTGACATCGTGCGAAAGTTCAGCTAAAAGATTTTGTTTATTTTTGATTTCATTATGCAGCATCAAAGCTCCCTGATTAGAAAGTTCTTTCAGTGAGTTGATATTTTCTTCTTTGTAACTCTCTTCGATACTTCTGCTATAGGAAAAAACAGCCGTCAGCAAAATTATAATGGCAATCAGACCCAGCAAAAGCGTGCCATAAAGTTTTTTATATTTGCCCATCGCTGCCTTCCTCCGATTTCTGAATCATTTTTTGTCAGATTATTTTAATAGTTTGTCCGTTTTCCGGCTCTTCCAAATATATCTCGCCAATATGCAGCTTGCCGTTCACTATATCAAAAGCATCTGTTTTGATTGTCCCCATCTTGGTTTCAATGACAACATTTTTAAACTCCAGATGTTTATTTTGATTGGAAAACTCGCCGCTGATACTGTCAAAAGGAATAATATAGTACGATCCTTTTCCTGATTTAAAGCTGCCATAGGTCAACGCAGTTTTAGGATCTCCCTTGGATCGAATCTTAAAATCCAGTTCGACCTTGCATTTTATTTTACCGTTGCGTGCGGCAATGCTTCCCAACAATTCGTGTCCCAGCGCATCAATATTGTAATATTTTGTATCCAGATGATAATCTCCGAAAGCTTCAACTGTGCCTCCAAAAACATTTCCTTTTACATTAGTAAATTTCAGCAGAGCATCTTCGTAATGCAAATCGCCTCTGACCTTAGAAAAATGCAGTCCGGGAATATTCAGTTCTTTAAAATCCAAATGACCATCTATAACAGGATTCGGAAGTTCTCCAGTAACTGAAGCGGTAATAGAAACCGTATCTTTGATATCCGCTATTCCCAACGAAGCAGGCAGAATATTATAAAGCTCCAAATGCAGGTCGTAATGAGGAATCTGCTGCGCTAAATTGATGTTTCCTTTTATTTCCACCCCATCGCCAACCATAGTGCCGCCAAATTTTCCAGTCACAAAATCAATCGTAAGCTTTTTCTGCGTATCAATATCAATTATTGCATTAACTTCATTCAGTACAAAATAACGGTTACGATAACCGGCAGTTAAGGTACAGTTATTAAAAACAACACGCATTTTCAGCCGCTTATTTTCTAAATCCAGATTCAATTCATGCCTGTCTCTAGGATGCCTTTCCTTTACTACGATCTTTTCCTGCGCTATATGTTCAAGTTCAGCTGCTGTTTCGTTTCCTGACAAAACAGCTTCCTTTTGTTCAGCCCGGTCAATAACTCTTTTGGCCTGTGCCTGCTCAAAAATATCCAACTGCATCTTTCTGTTGAATCTTACGGCAAACAAAGCGTTGTCCAATTCCAGTTCCTTAATAGTAGATGTACTGATACTTCTGGTAATAATATCCCATGTCCGCACCTTGAAACGTCCCTGCGGCACATGTACGATAGGCTGACCGTCAATATCAATCCAGACAAGATTCTGAAACTCTACTCGCCCCCAAATGTCGGCATCAATACTGCCAAGCGTCACCGAGCCTTTGAGCACTTTTTGAGCAGACATAGTTTTATTAAAAATAAGCATAGCCTGATCACTGGCTATTTTACACAAAGTAAAATAAGTAACTGTCACAAGCGCCCACAGTCCCAAAGCGATATAAATATATTTCTTTTTTATCTGCATATTATCACTATCCTTTGAGCGGACTGTTTCAGCTACGCTTAAATACTCTGTGTTTTCGTCATAATCTTCAAAATTTCCTGATCAGTAGTAGCCATTCCCTCTTTAGCCAGCTGCCCCACATTTTTTATAGTGTTCTCAACACCTTTGCTGACGATACCATCGCCTCCGTAAAATTGCTGCCCTTCTTTATACATATGATAACCTAATATACCTGCATCGATAGCCGTAGCTATTTTAGCAGCGCACGAAGCTTTAGCGCCGTCGCAGATAATACCGGAAGTTATTGCCAGAGAATTGACGATCGTGTGAGAAACTTCATCAACACCGCCTCCATACAGATACGCAATACCGGCACCACTGGCACAGCCGGCACTGACTGCACCGCAGTAAGCCGACAGCCTGCCGATACCTGACTTCAAATGGATCGTGATCAGATTAGATACCAGCAAGGCCCTATAACGTTTCTCGTCAGAAACACCCAACTCCTTAGCATACTCTATAACTGGTATGGAGGCAGTAATCCCCTGATTACCGCTACCGGAATTGATCACGACTGGCATCTCACAGCCGTTCATTCTGGCGTCAGAACCGGCAGCTGCTTTGGCTTTAGCTCTTATTTTTACGTCATCCGTTCCATAAGTCTTTAAAAGGACCTTACCGATATTAGCTCCATAATCGCCAGCCAAGCCTTCCTCTGAAATATTAACATTACATTCGATCTGAAGATCAAGAATATCCTTAACATCTTCTATTCTTGCAGTATCAGCAAATTCAATAATCTCCTGTACATTCATAAATCCACGATCTGTAAAGCCCAAACTGTCTTCGACTGCAATATCTTTCTGCAGCACATATTTATCATCTTCTCTTATTTCCACTATATTTGTATGAAACTCACAGATGCGTACATAAGCAGAATGGCCATTACCATAAACAGTGATCATTATATCAAAGATTTTTTTACTATCAGAAAAATTAACTGTTATTGGTGTGCTTTCTAAAAATTTATGAATTACAGCAACTGCTTCTGTACTCACTTCCGAAATAACTTTAAGCTCCTTCGCGGCATCTCCTGCCACAATACCTGCTGCCGCTGCCACTTCAATACCGCGCAGTCCCCCTGTATTCGGTACAATAACACTTTTTACATTCTTGATGATATTACCGCTGACCTCAATTTCTACACGTTCAGGCAAACAGCCTAAATGCTCTCTGGCAATAGCTCCGGCATAAGCAATAGCAATAGGCTCAGTACACCCCATCGCCGGAATCAATTCCTCTTTCAGCACATTGATATAATCCTGGTATTTTTGCCTTGTTATCATCTGCTTACCCCTCTGTATTTATGATTTATTCTTAATTATTCTATACATCTGACCTGTGCCTCTTTATAAAATCATAATAAAAGTCCCCAAAAGTAATAAGGACAGAACCGATAATTGTTTTTACAGTAAATTGTTCATGTAAAAATACCGCTGCCATCACCAAAGTGATGACTATACTGAATTTATCCACCGGAACTACTTTCGAAGCAGCGCCAAGCTACAGCGCTTTAAAATAACATAACTCTAAAAGCAATGTGAAACGATGGTTCTAATCCATTAGTTCAGTCTTCGACCAATCTTTCAATTTCTTTCTCAAGCAATAAAAATGCTTTGGAAACTACATAACCATCAGCAATCGCATGATTCATTCTCACCGTCACAGGCATCAGCAATCTGCCATTTTCACTGTGATATTTTCCCCAGTTTATAATCGGAGGGAAATGCAGATGTCCGTCAGGCAGTTCTACATGCAGTGCTTCATATGACAACCAGGGAATATAGGAAGCATCAAAATAGTTTAATTTACTGCCGTCCAGACCATAACTGCGGGTCTGTTTAGCCTTTTCCATATCAGCGCAGCATCTGTCATAAAAAGCCTGGTAATCTTCGCTGAACTCTGTATAAACTACTGTAAAAGTCTCCGTATCCTCGTGGAAAACATAATGCGCAGTGTTGATTTTATCAAATACGACTAACTTATCTTCCTGATACAAATACCGCATTTTGTAGTCATCTCTGGTATTCAGCGCCTTGGTCAGGACATACAGAAAATTGATATAAAATTTAGTTCCAGTTTGTTTTGAATATGCAACAAGTTCACTAACATCGATCTTGGATGTAATCATAACCGAACATTTACAGTCCATCGTAAAATGCCTGTAAATATCCTTACGATAATACTTTTCCATATCTAAAACTTTATAATCCATAATTACCACCTTTTACACAACACAAATCAACTTTGGCCGTTTAACAAGTTTGCATAAATTAAGTATTCAAATAATTCCAAAGAATCTTTTTTCCAATTTATTGTTGACATCGCAATTGCCAAAACGCCACAGCGCTTGCAGCAGCTACATTAAGTGAGTCCACATTGTACTCCATAGGGATCTTCACAACATAATCGCACGCATCAATCGCAGCCTGAGATAAGCCGTAGCCCTCTGTACCAAAAACCAAAGCCAGCCTGCCCTCTGCCATCAGCGCCTGATCATCTATACTGACAGCATGCTCACACAAAGCCATTGCAGCTGTTTTAAAGCCCCATTCTCCCAGCTCTTTGACATTGTTTTCTATATAAGTCCAAGGTATCTGAAATACCGTTCCCATACTGACACGTACTGCTTTTCTGCATAAAGGATCACAGCAGGAGCGCATCACAAGTACCGCATCAACACCTAACGCCGCTGCCGATCGGAATATTCCTCCTATGTTGGCTGCATCCGTGATATTATCCAATACCGCCACCCGCCTGGCTTGAAAACATATCTGCTGTACTGAAGGCAGCCTGGGCCTACGCATAGCACACAGGATACCGCGGGTCAGCTTATATCCTGTCAGTCCAGCCAGCACATCCCTGTCCCCGGTATAGACTGTAACATCCTCATACCGAGCAAGAATATTTTGGGCCTGTCCCGTGATATGTCTGCGCTCCATCAACAAGGAAATCGGCTCACAGCCAGCAGCAAGCGCCAACTCTATGACTTTGCCGCTTTCAGCGATAAAGATGCCCTTTTCCGGTTCCAGCTTATGGCGCAGCTGCTTTTCAGTCAATTTTGTGAATACTTCCAGTTCAGGAGCAGAAATGTCATTTATTTCTATAATATTTGCCATTATGCCACTCTTTCTTAGAAAAGCATCTCTCCCGGGTTATAGCCGCTTGGCAGCTCTTCTTCAACTAAAAATGAAATTCTTCATCACGCAGGACCGGCAAAAATACGGCATAGGGGATCTCTAAAAATTCAGACGTATAACTGCTGGCCCCGAACCATTTACCCTCTTTGGTACCTAAATTCAAATCTCTGGCAAACTTGGTATCATTAGAGCAATCATGTACAACCAAATTCCATTTCTCTTTTGCTGCGGCTGCCATAAATCTGAGTGTCAGTTCGCGGCTCCAGATTGGTGATATATATCCATGGCGGGCAATATACATTTTTTCACCCCAATAATTCTCAATATTATTGGGATTCAAATGCAGCTCCGCACAATTAATAAAATCTAATCCCGTGTCCAAAACAGCCTGTTTTTTCAAAAAGAATTTTTCAAAAAACTCATTGGTCATAGGCGTTTCAATGCCGACTTTTTTGATATACTTTTTTGCTATGCCAATATTTTCAATGACCTTATCAGCACAACCGGAAGCTCCTAAATTAAATCTAAGCTCATTCAGGCCAGCCTCCCCCAATGCTTTAAGCGTTGTTTCCGTAGCCAGAGTGCCGTTAGTATATAGATGCTGATAAATACCAGCCTTGTTAAATTTTTGAATAATATTATAATATTTCTCGATTTCCATAAAAGGTTCTAAATATACATAGGCAACCCCTGTAGGTTTTTTATGGATTTCCAACAACAGATCAATGTCATTTTCATAAAACTTGGTCCCGCCAATGACCCAAATCCCTCTCCTACCGGTTCAATAGCATCCAGCTCGCCATAATTATAGCAAAACCTGCACTGCAGATTGCATTTATTGGTTTTTCTGATAGCTGTCAGCCCGCTGCCCAACAGACATGAACGGCACCCATCAGGAAATTTTTCATCTGGTCCCACAAAAAGTGTTCTGTCCTTTAATGTTTTCAAACCGGGAATTTGTTCCATAAGCTCTTCTTTTCTTTTTATAACAACTGCCTCAATCTGTGCGAATGTGGCATAAACAATTTCCTGCTGTTTAACCAGAAGCTGTTCCCCTGCAGGCAATTGTGCAAAAAATTCAAACCATGACAAAGCATCCTTCTTAGAAATCTTCATATCTGTTACTGCTCCTTGTCTACAATACAATCTACTTAATCAATCCATTGCTCTCCGCTCTGCGTAAATTGCAGTGCCTGGCAACCGGGCTCCATAATTTTATTTTTTTACTATTGTCATCAATACAACAGTCTCTACATGATGCGTCATCGGGAACATATCTACCGGCTGGGCAACTTCAGCCTGATAACCGTTCTGTTCCAGATAAGCCAAATCGCGGGCAAGCGAAGCCGGATTACAGGAAACATAAACTATACGCTGTGGCATGACCTGCGCAATAGCAGCCAGCACTTTTTCTTCGCAGCCAGCACGAGGCGGATCAAGCAGCACAACTTCGGGACGCACACCCTGTTCTACCAGTTCCTGCATTTTAACAGCAGCATCCCCTAAAATAAATTCAGCATTATCACAGCGATTATCTTCAGCATTACGTTTTGCATCTTCAATAGCAGAAGCTATAATCTCAATTCCATAAACTTTTTGGGCATGTTTTGCCAAATACAGAGAAATTGTACCGGTTCCGCAGTAACAGTCAACAACGGTTTCACCACCGCTCAAAGCCGCAAATTCAATCGCTTTGTTATAAAGCTTTTCAGCCTGGGCACTGTTTACCTGAAAAAACGACTGCGCAGAAATATTGAATTTTAAAGTTCCCAAACGGTCTTTGATCGTCGTTTTACCATATAATAAGCGTGTTTTATTACCCATCACGATATTGGTCTGTTTTTTGTTGATATTCTGCACTACACTTTTCAAGCCCGGAACAGCATCACGCAGCATTTTGACCAGCTCTTTGCCATGTGGAATATCGTAACCGGCAGTAATGATAACTGCCATAACCTCACCAGTGTTAACACCAACCCTGCCCATAACATGGCGGACTACGCCCTTACCTGTTTTTTCATCATAAGCAGAGATTTCATACTGCCGCATCCATTGACGGACAACAGCAATAATGTCATTGTTACGCTGCTTCTGGATCAGACAGTTTTCAACGCCGACTACTTTATGTGTAGCCGCAGCATAACATCCGATTTCCAAAATTCCATTTTCAAATGCAACCGGGAACTGCATTTTGTTACGATAATGCCATGGATCTTCTTCACCGATGATCGGCAGAACTTTGACTTCCTGTAAATGCCCGATCCGAAAAAGCGCATCGCGAACCTGCTGTTCTTTAGCCTTTAATTGCCCCGTATAGTTTAAATGCTGCAGCTGACAACCGCCGCAGGCTTCATAAACAGGACATAATGGTTCTACCCGCTCAGGTGATGCTTCCAGAATGGCCGTTACTTTCCCTGACGCATAATTTTTCTTCACCTGTTCCAGCTCTACTTCTACTGTCTCATCTGCTAAGGCGCCATGTGCAAAGACCGTAAATCCATCAGTCTTGCCCACACCTTCACCGCTGCTTCCTAATCCTGTTACTTTTAAAGTTATTTTATCACGCACTAAAAATTTATTATCAACGCTCATAAAATTCTCCTAAATTAAATTTTCAACAACTAAATTATACCACAAATCTATACAGTTTCTTCATTTTACAGTTTAAATAAAATGGCAGAAAAGCGAACTTTTTCACCTTCTGCCAAAATAATCAGCTATTATTTAGTTGCATCTACCCAACTACCTCCAGTTACCTTTTCCAGATTTCAGCACTGATCGGCAAAGCTGAATGAGGTGTCCCTGCAGCAATAAAAGTAATGTCATACTCTTTCAAACTATTATCCAGATAAACTGAAACCTGCTGACGCAAGGCAAACGGACATACTCCTCCGGGCGCAAAACCTGTGATTTGCATTACAGTTTCCGCATCTGCCATTTTGATTTTTTTCGCTTCGATGGCACGGCCCCATTTTTTTGTGTCTATTTTCTTATCGCCGCAGGCAACAATCAAAATCGGCTTGCCATCAGCTAAAAAACACAAGGTTTTGGCTATCTGTCCCGGCGTTGTGCCCAAAGCCTGAGCCGCCAATTCCGCAGTATGTGTTGATCCCGGCAATATTTTTATTTCCAGTTCCGGATAAGCCTGCAGGCTTTCCTGTACTCTTTTCAAACTTGTTTCATATTCTTCTGCATGCTCTTCCATTTCCATCATCCATCCCTCACATTTCTTTTGCAATTCTGCCACAACTAACAGCTTTATTTTTATACTTTCTGTGCTATAATATATCCATACATGAAGTCATACAGGCATCTGTTGTAATTTTAACACAGACAAGTCTCTCTGACAAATCAAAGTACCTGTTAAAGGAGGTTTATCCATGGATATCATTACTAAAGATACCGGCATCATCGATGCTGTTCAACAACATCCTGAAATTTTGGAAGTGTTTGCTAAATATGGTCTGGGCTGTGTTGGCTGCATGGCAGCTCATTACGAAACCATCGGCCAGGGAGCAGGCGCTCACGGCATTGATGTTGAAGCGCTTATTGCCGACATCAACAAGGCTGTTGCTGCTGCAAAATGATCTTCTTAATAAAAAACAGTCTGACGTTTAAACGTCAGACTGTTTTTTATTACCACTTGTACAATGATCTCAATAAAGCTATCTCAACTTTATATCCAGGCAATTCATTCGGTGTTTCTAAATAAAAGGGCAAGTCTTTCAGCTGAGGATGATTAGTGACAGCGCTGAGCGCTTCCAATCCAATGTTCCCCTGACCTATTTTTGCATGCCGGTCCTTATGGCTGCCCAAAATATTCAGGCTGTCATTGATATGAACAGCTAAAAGACGTTTCAAACCAATAATTTTATCAAATTCCTCCAAAACACTTTCCAAATCATTAACTATATCATAGCCGCCGTCAAAAACATGACAGGTATCCAGACATACCCCCAGTTTTCCCTGCAGCTCCACTCTGTCGATAATCGAACGCAGTTCCGTAAAGTTTCGCCCAACTTCACTGCCTTTACCAGCCATAGTCTCCAGCAGCACCATTGTCTGCTGCTGAGGACGCAGGATTTCATTCAGCAATTCTGCTATCATGATTATTCCCTGCTCTGCTCCCTGTTTTACATGACTGCCAGGATGGAAATTATATCTTGTACCAGGCAGCAGCTCCAGCAACTGCAAATCCTCAGTCATTACCATCCGTGCAAAATCCCTTATTTTAGAATCTGCCGAACAGGCATTGAGTGTATAAGGCGCATGTGCCAAGAGCGGCGCAAAAGAATTCTCCCGCATCAGCGCCAGTAAAGCCCTGATATCCTCTGTATCGATCGCTTTGGCTCTGCCTCCGCGTGGATTACGTGTAAAAAACTGAAAGGTGTTGGCACCAAGAGCCAGTGCTTCCTTTCCCATATGCAAATAGCCTTTTGCCGACGATAAATGACAACCAATATTGAGCATAGATCCTCCTAGATTTACAAAGCTTTTAAAAATACGTTATAATTATAACATATCAAGCCTGCTGAAAGGAAAAGTTTGACCATGCAAGCATTACGAGAACACCTGCTGAGCCTGCAGGACACCAAATATCAGAAATTTCACAGTGCCCTTTGTCCCGGTATCGATAACATCATCGGCATCCGTATCCCTGTATTGAGAAAACTGGCAAATGAAATCCTCCGGGAAGGAGATTACCCTACTTATCTGCAGAAAGCCTTATACGAACCTTTTGTCTACAGTGAAGAAGCAACCTTATGCGGTATGATTTTAGGTTTACTGAAAATTGATTTTACTGAGCTGCTGGAAAATCTCAATATTTTTGTTCCCCGCATCGACAATTGGGCTGTTTGTGATGTTACCTGCGGCGGTTTGAAAGTTTTCAAAAAAAATCAGACTCAGGGCCGCGAATTTCTGCAGCAATATCTTGCTTCTCCCAGAGAATATGAACTGCGGTTTGCTGTTGTAATGCTGATGAATTATTACAATGATGACACATATATCGACAGTACACTGAAAGAACTGAACAATGTACGACACGAAGGTTATTACGTAAAAATGGCCGTAGCCTGGGCTTTATCGCTGTGCTTCGTCAAGCAGCGAGCTAAAACAATGGTACTTTTTCAAAATAATGAACTTGATGACTTTACTTACAACAAAGCCCTTCAGAAATGTCGTGAATCCTTCCGTGTCAGCGATGCAGATAAAGCCCTGCTGCAAAATATGAAGCGTAAATAAATAATAAAACTCCCGTCTTTATTCAAGACGGGAGTTTTATTATTTTGCCATGCTCAGCAGCATCGCTACTGCTAAAATACTCATGGGTATCAAAATCGCCAACTGACCGATTTCATTGGAATAGTTGAAGAAAAAGAATACAGAAAGCCGAGGCAACAGCTCCTAATTGCCAAACAACAGACCAAAAATCAAAGGAAATGCATTAACAGGCCTTAATTCCGTTATTGATGGTATAGGTATAATAACAAAACCTTTAAAGACCAGCGCCGTAACGGCAAATACTGCCTCAGCAAAGCTGCAACTGTCAGTTTTTCTGTTTTATTTCTCTTCACCCATCATTCCGCCTACTTTTGCACCAGTTTAACCAGCACTTCCACACATTTTAGCAGGGAAGGCACCGGCAAATATTCAAAACGCCCGTGGAAATTATGCCCGCCGGTAAAGATATTGGGACATGGCAGTCCCATTTCTGAAAGCCTTGCACCGTCAGTACCACCTCGTACCGGTACTAGATGCGGCTCGATTCCAGCTGCACGCATTGCATTTTCAGCCCGTTCAATTATTTCATAAACAGGCATAATATATTCCTTCATATTACAATAGACATCTTCCATTTTACAAACAACGCTGCCCGCGCCGTATTCAGCATTCAGACAATCCGCCATATGCAGCAGCAGTTTTTTACGATCTTCCAGCTTCTTCCTGTCATGATCGCGCAAAATCATTTCCAGCTCAACTTTATCCGTACCGCCATTGATACGCAGACTGTGATAAAACCCTTCATACAGCTCAGTATATTCAGGACGCTCGCCGGCAGGCAGCAGCATCTGCCACTTGGCTGCCATCGTCACAGCGTTGCGCATCTTATTTTTAGCAGAACCAGGATGTACCGAAACTCCATAAAATGTCACCGTGGCATTGCAGGCATTAAAGGTTTCATAATTCAATTCACCAACAGCGCCGCCGTCAACTGTGTAGGCAAAATCAGCACTAAAATCTGTCAGAGGAAAATGCTCCGTTCCCCGTCCTATTTCTTCGTCAGGGGTAAACGCCAAAAGTATCTTGCCATGCTTGATTTCCGGATGTGCAAGTAAATACTCACAGGCTGAAACAATAGCGCATACTCCAGCCTTGTCGTCGGCTCCCAGCAAAGTCGTACCGTCCGAGGTTATAATTTCCTGTCCCAGATAATTTTTTAATTCTGGAAACTCCTTCGGGCTCAATTTAACCCCTTTGCCAAGGTCCAGCTCACTGCCGTCATAGGCAGAATGCACCTGCATTTTGATATTCGCTCCCGATGCTTCATTACTGGTATCCATATGAGCAAGCAACCCGATAACAGGCAGTTTTTCATTCGTATTAGCCGGCAATGCAGCCAGTACGTAACCATATTCTGTAAGTGCTACGTCATCCAAACCCAAACCTGAAAGTTCAGACTTCAGTAGTTTTGCCAGCTTTAACTGCTTTGCCGTACTGGGCGAAGTTTCTGATTTATCATCAGAAGCCGTATCCAAAGCGACGTAGCTTCGAAAACGTTCAATAATCTTATCTTTACTGAGTTCAATCATTTTTATATACTCCTAAGATCTGCCGTGCAGATAGTCTAACAACTGTCGCGCAATCCTGCCGTTGCGCCCGGTGTGACTCATTTCCCACTTTACCGCAGCAGCACGCAGATCTTCTTTTGGAATATCCAGCCCTTCGGCTTCAGCTTTATTTTCCAACAAACGGAAATACTGCTCCTGATCCATCGAATCAAAAAATAATTTTATACCGAAACGGTCAGCCAGAGAAATTTTTTCGTTAATACTGTCGCGGCTATGCAGCTCGTTCATATTCTGATCCTGCCACACTTCCTTGATAATATTACGGCGATTGGAAGTAGCATAGAACAACACATTATCAGGTTTTACTTCAAGCCCACCATCTAAAATGGATTTTAACGCTTTGTATTCCACTTCAAATTCTTCAAAAGACAAATCATCTAAAACAACGATAAATTTTTTGCCCCAACGGCTCAATTCCTGCATCACCTTTGGCAATCCGGCAAAGTCATGGCGTTTTACTTCAACCATCCGCAGACCTTTTTCAAAAAATGCATTGCCGAGAGCTTTGATAGATGATGATTTGCCAGTACCACGATCGCCAAAAAGCAATACATTATTAGCAGGCTTTCCTTCTAAAAAAGCTTCCGTATTGCGTATCAATTCTTCTTTCTGATAATCATAACCATACAGCTTATCAAAAGTCATATCAGAATAGTTTTTAGTACCAGACAGGCATTCCAGTTCGCCATTCCAGGCAAAGGCACCGTTGTCCAGCATTGCGCCATAACCATAGTCATTATAATAACTGCATAAAATTTCTACAGCTTGCCGCCCGTTTGCATCACCTTCAGCATGCAGTAAAATTTTTTCCAGCTTACTGCGTCCCGGCAAAGGCCTGAACACTGTCGGCGTATAGTTTCCCAGCAGTGGATGGTTTTTATAACGATTAAAAACGTCATCGACGAACTCGCGCATAATTACAATATCATGCGCTGCAGCTCTTGCCAGTCCTTCACCAATTTTACCGTCATTTTTTTCGGCAACAGCAGAAAACACATTCTGCTCATGCACGATTGCCGACAGCAAATACTCCAAAGGAATAATCCCTGTCAGGCCTTTTTCTTCAGCAGCAACCAGCAGCAAACCTTCCAGTTCCGGCGCAAAAAATTCTTTAGGCCTGCGCAGAGCATTTACGATCGGGTCGGATAACAGAGCTCGGTAGATCACCAGGTTACTTAAATTAGCGCAGCAATTCATCTCATTCATCTCCGTCTGTCAAAGATTTTAGAAGGTTCTGAATACTTTTTTTATAAACAGGGTGTATTTTATCTGCAGCAATTTCTGACAGCGGCTGCAGTACAAAAAGTCTGTTTTGCATATCAGGATGCGGCAGTACCAGTTTTTCACTATAATAGATCAGATCATCATACAAAAGTAAATCTAAATCTATATTTCTTTCACCCCAATGCCGTAATCGCACCCGACCCATTTCCAGTTCAGTATCCAAAAGCAGCTTCAGCAACTTTTCTGGTGCTAAATCAGTTTTCACACAAGCAACAGCGTTAATAAATTCAGGTTGATCTGTCACACCATAAGGTTCAGTTTTAAAAAAGCTTGATACAGACCTTATTTGCAGTCCTTTGACCAACAACATTTTTAAAGCCTGTCTGAGATTAGCTTCCTTATCACCTAAATTACTGCCTAAAGCTATATATGCGATGGACATAAAATTGCCTCCAGCATCCTTATAGCCCGCAGATTTTCCTGTACATCATGCACTCGTACCATTTGAGCTCCTGCATACACAGCCTGACAACTGGCAGCAATCGTACCTTCCAGGCGTTCTTCTGCTGGAATTCCGCCGAGTACACTTCCAATAGTACTTTTGCGTGAAGCAGCAAGCAATACAGGATAGCCTAAACCTGTCAGTGATTTCAGCCCCTGCATCAATTGCAGATTTTGTTCAATATTTTTAGCAAAACCAATGCCGGGATCAAAAATTATTTTTTCTTTTGCCACGCCACGGTTTTCCAGGATTTTAGCCCGTTGCAGCAAATAAGCTGCAACCTCTGTTACTACATTTTTATACTCGCAGTTTTGCTGCATATTTTTAGGCGTGCCTCGCATGTGCATTAAAATAATCGGTACTTTACTGCCGACAACTAAGTCAGACATAGCAGCATCACCTTCCATCGCAGTAACATCGTTAATGATATCTGCGCCGGCTGCTAAAGCCGCCTCTGCCGTCGAGGCACGATAAGTATCGATAGAAATAACACAAGCCGGATAACGCTCTTTCAATGCCTTGATAACAGGAACAATGCGCTTTTGTTCCTCGTCTGCAGTTACGGCATCACTGCCAGGGCGGGTAGATTCCCCGCCAATGTCTAAAACAGCCGCCCCTTGTCTAAGCATTTCGCCTGCCTTTTCCACTACCTGTTCCAACTGCGGCACACGCGAACCTGCGTAAAACGAGTCTGGTGTAATATTTAAAATACCCATCACCAACATTTTATCATAATTCAGTGTCCTGCCGTCAGATAAAATAGTTTGAGGAATCGGCGCATCTAATATAGCCATCAATTCACTTTTTATTCCTGCCATACCAAAATAAGGCATCTGCGTTAATTTTTCCAGCAGCCTAGCATAATGTTTATATGTTCCCAGAAGAATTACATCTACCCGTTCTTCAGCACAAACTACACACCCGGCTGGAATTGCACAATCTCCACCACAAGCCAGCATTTCCTGTTTGATAATATTGGCAGCAGGAGTACGGACATCCAAAATTTTTAAGGGAACAATTTCACTTTTATGCAAAAAAATCGCTTCACTGGCAGGATGAATACCCAATTGACTGAATTCATTGGCCAGTGTTTGCGGTTCCAGCTTCAGAATCATATCCCCACGTCCTTCCAACCCTTTTCGACACAAGCAAAAGCGTTATGATTATGGATACTTTCAATGCTTTCCACAGTTGCTTTATACCATATTATGCGTTTATCGGCTTCCAGACGCAAAGCAATTTCGCGGACCGCGTCTTCAACAAAACGCGGATTATCATAGGCCTGCTCAGTTACAAACTTTTCATCAGGACGTTTCAAAAGACCGTAAACAGGCGCGCTTGCTCCTGCATCAGCAATAGCAGCCAGTTCTTCCAGCCAAACCATTTCAGCAGATCTAATTTCCAATTTAGCCAAAGCTCTTTGGTTATGAGCGCCATAAGCGCTGATCTCTTTCGAGCATGGGCACAAGGTTTGAATAGGAATCTCCGCAGAAATGCGCAATGAAAACTGCTCATCCTTTTCAGCCGTATAAACACAATCGATATCCAGCGGTGCTCTCTGCCCGCTGACAGGAGCCGTTTTATAAATAAAATATGGAAAATTTAATTGCAGAAAAGCCTTTTCTGCCTGCAGCCGGTCCTTCAAATGGTCAAGAATATTTTCTAAAGAACCTAATGTCACTGGTCCTAGCGTTTGCAAGCACTCTACAAAACGACTCATATGCGTTCCGCGCAGATCATGAGGAAGATCAACCGCCAGACTTACTGTAGCGACCGTGTTCTGCATTCCCTTTTCTTTATCTTTCAATGCTATCGGCCAGCGCAGATCTTTGATGCCAACATGCTTCAACGGTATATTACGACGATCTAATTCACCCTGTACATCCTTCATTATAGATCACCTCGGTAAATACAGCCGCTAGTTTTAGTTTCCCAGACCTCGACTTCATAAAGCTTATAGTTGGGCCCCTGCAGCATTTTTTGTAAACGTTGCCACACCCAAACAGAAATATTTTCTGCTGAAGGCTGCTTTAAAATATCATTAAGACAGGCATGATCCAATTTATTTAAAACCTCTTCCTTGACAATATTCTTAAGACGGATAAAGTCGATTACCATGCCTTCCTTATCAGGAGTTCCCTCTACTTTCACGACTAATTTATAAGTATGCCCATGCAGTCTTTCGCATTTACCATTATATTCTGGTAAATAATGAGCCGCATCAAATTCAAACTCTTTTAAAACAAACATAGCCCACCTCCAAAATAATTAAACTGTCAAGCCGGCAAAATCATCCTGCTGCCGCAAAGCTTCATAAGCAACGATAGCAACTGAATTTGATAAGTTAAGCGATCTTGCTTCAGCAATCATCGGGATACGCACACAGCAGTCTTCGTATTCCATACGCAGTTTCTCAGGTAATCCTGCCGTTTCCTTACCAAAAATCAACAGGCTATCCTTTTCGTAGCATACTTCAGTATACCGCTTATGTGCTTTTGTTGTCAGCAAAAACTTAGCATTATCCTTATACTTTTCCAGCACTTCATAAACGCTGTCATAGTAGTGCACATCTACCAGGTCCCAATAATCCAATCCAGCACGTTTTAAATATTTATCTTCGACCGAAAATCCTAACGGCCGCACTAAATGCAAATGACAACCTGTCGCTGCACATAAACGTGCAATATTTCCCGTATTACCCGGAATTTCTGGTTCTACTAAAACGATATGCATAAAATGTTCACCTCTTCAAATTTTAGAAACGCAAAATGCACAGTCACCTGACTGTGCACTTACATTATTTATTTTTCTTCAACAGTTCATCAACAAGTTCACGCATTTTATGCTGATCTTCTGTCGTATTTACTTCCTCTTTCACCTTGTTATCTTTTTTATCATGCTCATTTTTATATTTTTCAGATTTTGTTTCTACAGCTTCTATTCCCAGCATTCTCTGCCATACTCCCATAATTTTTTCACTATAATTAGGGCTCATGGCCCAGGTACCGTTCAACTTATACCAGGTATCGCACAATCCACGCTCTAATCTGATAGCATGAGCCAAATCATAACGCGGGTCAACGATCTTCGTCGAAGGATGCTTCTGCGTAGTGTAGGCTAATAAATGCTGAATATGTGCACGTACACCAATTTCAGGAGTCTTAAAATGTGCCCCTTTTACACCGCCGCCTGTAGTACCAAGTCCACAGAAATTATTCTGTTCCGGCTTTACATCGCCGCCAAAACGGAAAAAACCTGTTTCTACAAGAGCCTGGGCAAAAGCAAGATCTTGGCGCACTCCTTCGCGACTGGCTTCCTGCCAGTATAAATCAACAATTTCTTCTGCACTGCAGGTCAATTTTAAATCCGGATTATTTTGTTTTAGCAAAGCCACAGCCTGAGATTTACTGGCGACCGCTTCTCCAAAAATACCAATTTCCTGATAACCGACCGGCAAGGCAGGACTTACAACCGTCTTAGGCAAAGTTCCTTGAGCGGTGGCAGAACTGCCTGCTTTATCATTATTTCTGTTGATTATTGGAGTCTCGTTTTTTTGCTGCTTAGTTTTATTTTTTTCTTTAGACTTCTTTTTCGCTTCTTTTTCTTTCTCTTTAGCCGCCTTTTTAGCTTCTTTCGCAGTCAACTGCGGCGCTACCGCAACAGTACGCACCTGTACCTTAGATTGATTAGGCGTTGTAATACGCCGCGATTCGGTCGGGGTATTCTGTATCAATACCTGCTTCTGACTGCGTGGTTGCGGTACAGATGATACTACAGGCTGAGTTTCATTGGTTTTATGCTCTTTCTTCCTCGCTTCTGCCTGAAGCGGCATCACCGTAGCACAGCAAAAAGCCAAAGAAATAGCTATTAATTGTTGTTTTTTTAAATTCACGTCACTTCTCCTGCTTATTATATATTGATAGTTAAATTTTACCCCATTTCTACTGATACTGTAAAGTTTTATTCAGCTTCTTCACAAAAAATACGCATCTTCTATGTTATAATATAAATAAAGAATTTTTTAAGGAGTTGATAAATTATGCCCACTACTTTTAAGTTCATCAATCATGCTTGTTTCACTCTGACACATGAAGGACATACTATTATTTTTGATCCTTATCTCGATGGCAGCACCCAGGATATCAATGATCTTAAAGTTGAATATATTTTTGTTTCTCATGGCCATTTCGACCATCTTGGCAGTGCAATAGAGCTTGCTAAAGCGTGCAATGCAACAATTATTTCCACAGCTGAGGTTTGCGGAGTTGTTAGTGAAGCCGGCGTGGAAAACCATGCTATGCATTTGGGTGGGACGCACGAATTTCCTTTTGGTAAAGTGCGCCTTACTTTAGCATTCCATGGCAGCGGCATTCCTGGTGGACATGCCTGCGGTTTTATTGTCGATTTCTATGGTACTAAACTTTATTTTGCCGGCGATACCGCTTTATTTGGCGATATGCAGCTTTTACAACGATTGGATGCCTTTAATTACGCAGTTCTCCCCATTGGTGATAATTTCACAATGGGACCAAAAGACGCAGCTATTGCAGCCGAATTTTTACAAGCTGAATATGTAATTCCAATCCATTATAATACATGGCCTTTGATTGCTCAGGATCCAGTTAAATTTAAAGAAGCTGTCGAAAAAAGCACGAAATCTAAAGTTTTAATTGTAGCACCAGGTGAAAATATTGAATTAAAATAATTTAGATATAATTAAATATAAAAATAACCTTGCCTATGGCAAGGTTATTTTTATATTCATTCTAAATACATCGCTGCAAAATAAGGTTCCAAAACATCCTCACGACGCTGCAGTGAAAAATTAACACCAATAGTTATTTCACCTCCAGCTGCTACAATCCCTTTTATTCTGCAATTAGTACCAATCCTTAAATTATTTTTCACTATCAGTAACGCCCGTTCCATTTGCACATTATCACCAATAATCAGATTATCACCAACTACTATCGTTACTCTTCCCAACAAATGTAAATTGTTTTCTATAGTAATATTCTTTTCGGAAATCAGGAAAGCATCCCCCTTTAATGCTTCCACTATACAAGGTAACCTTGCGCCATATAAATCATCACTATAATAAATTCCCTTACCGAACCCCAACTGGCGATATTCGTCATCGGTCAAAAAATTATAGTGGCTCCATTTTTTATAAGCGCCTATGTCCAATGTCTCTAAAATATCACCTGCTTCACCAACACAGATTAAATCATTATGGTTATTGAAATCACCATTTATCTTACGACCAGCAGTTAAAGTATTTTCGTAAAACTCCTGCCCGCGTCCTAACGGCGGCTGTAAACAAACCTCTGCCAATCTTATTTGCATATCATCTGCTATTGAAATAACACTCACTTTACGCCCTGGCAGACTTTCAGCTCTTTCTAAAACAACTTCTGTCTGCATTACTTTTTGACCAGGATATAACATTTGCTCCTCAAGCCTAAAGCTTTCTGTCAGATTACTACTCTGCTCTTTTCTCAGCACACAACTCATAACATCACCAGTTGCAGCCTGCAGCTGATTATGTAAAACAATTTTGCTTTCAGCCTCAATTTCTTCGCGCAACGAATAATATAATGCCTGAACAGCTCCGCTCAACACAACACATGCCAACAATACAACAATGCTTACACTGCCTCTGCTATATCTGTTTATTTTCATCCTTCAATGACTCCATTACCTAAAAGCAGTACTTTACTGCTGGTTATCCTTCTTCCGCTTTTAGTATCCTGGATTTTTATGGTCAGCATCAATTCTCTGTAATTCAAACGTTCTGCCCGAAACTCTTCGATCTTTACAGATGCTAAAGACAAAACATTAACGCCTTTCAAAGAATTACTTTTAGTTTGACGATATAAAATATTACCACTCAGATAAAATGTTATCTGACGACTGCCAAAAACATCCTGACAAATTATTTTACTGCTGCCTTTATACCCTGTATTACTGATTGTTACTGTTGCTGCATGTAAAAACAATTCTCTCTCAGGTAATGAGAAACTGTAATTTGCAGCCCGCCGCAGCATAATGTCAGACTGTATACGCTGCCAGCCCTGCAGCAGCTGTTGCACCCCGCCTGCAAACAGCAGGCTCGTCGTTATAATAAATATTAAAGCCAAATTTAATTCGACTAATAAAAATCCTTTATTCCGACAATGCATAACGCACCTTATTAACAAGCACCTTTTGATTTCTGCATTCTCTGACTGTAATTATTTCCTGTTTAATTTGCAAGTTATCAATAAATTCCTTACGTTCAATAAACAGCCCCTGCTCTGCCGCTAAAGCATCTGCCGCCTCCACGTTCCTTACTTCCAACAATTCAAATGCCAGTTCCAGCCGATTATATTGCTGCATTGCTAAAACGCAAGCCTTATAACCTGTCAATAATGAACAGCAGGTAATACTGACAAGCAGTAAAACCAGCATCACCTCAATCAACATAAATCCCTGCTTATTTAATTTCACTTACAACGACCCTTCCAGTTACAGGCTGTACTTCAAACTTTTTTACCAGCTGTGGCTGCCGTCTATTTTTTATTAAAACCGAAAAATAAACCTGCGGTGCACCTTCTGCAGAAAAGCGTATTATTGAAGTATTAGGACTGTAAAAATACAGACTTCCCTGCCCGATTTCCTGAAGCCTTACTTTTTTTTTACAATTTTACCTTCGCGATAAACATAATAACACTGTTGGTCTAAATCAACAGTCAACTTATTCTGTAAGCCCGCTCCCCAAAGAGCTGCCTGCTGCAACGCAGTTACTTCCGCCGCCAGTCGCTGACAAAACCCTTCCATCTCCAAACGGTTGTCTACTTTAATAATACCCTCTGCACAAGGAATCAATAATGCCATAACTAAACCATAAAAGCTGATATAAAGCAGTATTTCAACAAGTGTAAATCCAGAATTATTACGACTGCTTGCTGCCATCTGAAACAACTTCTTTTCCTTCGGCATCATTACCTTTAAGGATGTAATTCAGTCCATTATCAGCAATGGCATAAGAAAAAACAGTATTAGTAGCATCTTGAAAACCCTTATTTCTGGCAATGTATTCACTCACCAAATCTTCTAATTTTTCTGGGCATTTACCCTTTTCCATTTTATATAACTGAATCGCACTGTCCACTGTTAAAAGATCATTTTTCAGTTTGGCATTTTTAGCTTTTTTATTAGCTGAATCAATAGACGGCAGAAGCATTCCAGCCAACACACCCAACATAGCCGTTACAGCCACCAGTTCAATCAAAGTGAAACCTTTTCTTCCACATAAATTTTTATAAAAATTCATCATAACACTTCCATCATTCGTATTCAGGTATTTCCGTTAAAAAAGTCAGTAAAGGTGACGCTACTGTAAAAATCATAGCACCAATCACTAACGATATAATAATTAAAAGTACAGGTTCCAATAAAACTTTAAAATTTTTTAAACTTGCGGTAAAATCCTGCTCCAGTAATAATGCTGCTTCCTTAAGCATCGTTGCTAAAGCCCCTGAACTTTCTCCGACGATTAAAAATTCTATGGTCAGTGAACTAAAAAGCGGAGAAGCTAATGCTGCTGCCTTGGTAATATCGCTGCCGCGAACGATCGCTTCTGAAAAAAGCATTGCTTTTGCAGTCATTTTTTTATCCGCACTTCCAGCAGCAGCAGTTTTTATCGACACCGGCAACGAAATTCCACTATTAAGAAGCAACGACAGTATTTTGCAAAATCGTATTTCCAAAAACGTCTGTCGATAACCTGCGATAAGAGGCAGGCAGAAGCACCATTTCAGCAGACTATACCTTCGCTGCCATAAATAATATAAAATAAATAAACTTAAAGACGCTGCTGCCTGCCAATATTTAACAGCAATTTCACGTACAAACATCATTACCTGTAAAGGCAACGTTGGAACAAGGTCAAAAGACTGATATAAGTCGGCAAACAATGGTAGTAATTTAACTACAAATAAGCAACCAGTTACTATAGCTAATGATAATACCAAACATGGATATAAGCAGATATTCTTTAAAAATCTGTTTATTTCTTCCTTCTGCCCAAAATAAACAGCCAGTTCAGACAACATCTCCTGTAAGATGCCCCCTTGTTCTCCTGCCTCAATTACTGACACAGTAACAGGTCTAAAAATATGTACGTGTTTTTTCATCGCAGCAGACAACGCTTTTCCAGCTTGTAAATCAGCAATCAATAAACAGCAGACATTTGTTAAAGAAACCGGGCAGCGTGTTTTTAAAAGTTCCAATGCTCTGCACAACGGAATACCGCTGCCAATCATGGCTGCCAATTGCTGAAAAAAACGGCTGCGTTCTTTGTCATTAACTTTACCACTATTAAACAAACGGCTTATTTTAACAGTGAAACTTTGTACTTCTTCTATCCCAGTAATATAATCATAATTTTCGTGTAAAAATGCTGCTACTTCCTGTTTACTGTCAGCTAAATAACTTCCCTGGTAAAGTTTTCATGCCATACTGCGTGCTCGCCAGCGGTACAACTGCATTGTTACACCTCCATTATTTTCAGGTATTCTTTATTCTTGCACTATACTCCCTCTCATTCTAATGATATTTGTGAAAAAATAGTGAACGAGAAAATAAAAAAGACGTCTTTCCAAGGAAAAACGTCTTTTTTATTAACTATTATTTTTACCAATTCAGATATTTAAGCTATCTTACTTTCTCCAACAGCTCCAGATATTTTCCCTTTACCAAATCTGGTTCAAAGACATATAGTAAATGTTTAAGCTGTTCTCTGCTTGTACGCGGCTGCTGAGAAGCCCAATAGCCCACTGTTAACTGTACCAGTCTGCGTACTCTGATCTTATTTTTTCACTTTTAGCAGCAGATAAACCAAACTGCAGCCACTCTCCGTATACAGTCATTTCTTCCTGCATAGTCAGTCTCGCCACAGCAGTTATCAAATCCCGCTGAGTACGCAGCACCAAACTGCCTATTTGTTCCCGTTGCTGCTGACTGCGCCTGCTGGAAACAGCCTGATCAAGTAAAACCAGCATAAAATTCTGCCACGGAGCATATAATTTAAACGCGTTAGCAAAACCATCCCAGCCTGCATACATTTGAAAATGTAAGGCAATATTCATCAGCGTACTACGCGTTAAGGCAAAATCTTTTTCACGCACCAGAAAAACAAATAATCCGTCCATTAACTGCCTGGTCTCATTTTCCCATTTTCTCCGGGCAATCTGTGCAATCAGCTGTGTCCATTCATGCACAAAATACTGTAATTCTCCTGCAGTTAATGATTTATTATTGGTCAATAACAAACTCATCCAACGCAACATTGGTAATGCATTAACATAACGTCTGTCCGAAGCCGTAAAAAATAGCGTCAGCAAAAATTCTACCATTTTAGAACCGGCATAGACAGTACTCTCTGCACTGTAACGTACAACAGCTTTGGATACAATAGCAGAAAATCTGGCTTCATCACGCATTCTAGCAGCCATAACTGCCATATCCTGCAGCATCTGCAGCAATTCCTGTTCCAAATCAGCATCTGTTTCTGTTAATTCATTGCTTACAATAACCACTATATTCGCACACTGTATCGTTACCTCCGGCAGTCCATCTTTCATTGCCAGGCAGCCAAGCATACCCAATTTACGTATGCCTTCTGCACGCAGATGCGAATTTGTCACTAAAACAGGCTGAAAAACAGCTACTATCTCTTTTGCTAAAATTTCATGTTTAGCACGCATGAAATAGATGCAGGAATTCTTTAATTTCTCCAAACAGGCTTCGCAGGCTATTCCCTGTTCTGCCAAAAGCTTAAAACGGCGTACTATTCGCTCAATCGTCAATGACATCTGTTCCTTGACGCTTTGCGACATAACCGCCTCAGACTGCATATCTAACGCATCCAGAAGACAACTGAGCAGATCCTGTGCCAGAACACTTTTCTCATCTGAGGACAGGTCTTTTTTCTGTGTCTGTTTTTCCAGCTTAGTTACATTATCTAAAAGATTTTTAAACGTAGGACCATGAACTATCCTGGTTGATTCTTCAGCCATCTCTACCTCTATCCTCTATTAAATATTGATAGCACCTTCATAAACGATACCGCTTACAGTATCCACAGTTACTTCCATATCGTCTTTAAGCAGGTTAAGCGCATTTTCAGCGCCAACAACTACAGGAATACTACAATTAATTGCTATGATGGCCACTGAAGATGTCAGTCCACCCTCTTCTGCAATAATAGCAGCTGCTTTAGACGCATAAGCTGCCGCTTCATCCGGCAATACTCCAACTACTAAAACATCACCAGGTTTAAACTTTTCTTTAAAATCTGTCAATGTAACAGCAGTGCATATTTTACCTGTAACCGAACGTTTACCTATACCAACACCGCTTACTAATTTATTTCCCACATTAACCACCTTAATCAAATTCGTTGAACCTGGTTTACCGACAGGAACTCCAGCTGTAATGACAACCGAGTCACCGTCTTTGACATAACCGTGTTCACGTGCACATTTCAATGATATCTCAATCATTTCATCAGTATTATCACTGGAAGGCCCCAAAAGCGGCCTTACTCCCCAGTAAAACTGCATCGCCCTTACCCTTGCAGGTATCCGTGAAACGCCTACAACATAACACTTAGGCCTGTATTTAGCAATCATTCGAGCCGTAAAACCAGATTCAGTAACCGTAACAATAGCGTCTGCATCCAGTTCCTGTGCAATCTGCACTGTAGCATGACTTATAGCCTCAGTAGAATGTATTTTATCACTAATACCTTTTCCTTTAAAAATAGCTGCATAATCCAATGCCTCTTCTGTTCGCAATGCTATCTTGGCCATCGTCTGAACTGCTTCCAGCGGATACGAACCTGAAGCAGTTTCACCGCTCAGCATAATAACATCAGTTCCATCAAAAATAGCATTAGCGATGTCACTGGCCTCTGCACGGGTTGCACGATAACTGTTGACCATGCTTTCCAGCATCTGCGTAGCTGTAATCACAGGCTTACCAGCCTTATTACAGCGCCTGATAATTTCTTTCTGCACCAAAGGAACATATTCAGCGGGAATCTCTACTCCCAAATCACCACGCGCAACCATCACGCCATCAGAAACTTCTATGATTTCATCAATATGCGTAAAACCTGCCTGATTCTCAATTTTGGAAATAATCCCCATCCCCGATCCTGCGGCTTCTAAAACCTTACGAATCGCAAGAACATCCTCTGCCTTTTGTACAAAAGACGCTGCAATATAATCCATATCATGTTCTACTGCAAAAGTAATATCTTTTATATCCTGCTCAGACAAAAAAGGCAGTTTTAATTCCACACCCGGACAGGCGACTCTTTTACGTGAGCCCAGCTGTCCACCATGCACTACTTTCGTATAGATTTCAGTTCCGTTGATGCGTTCTACCTCTAAAGAAAGTAATCCATCAGCCAATAAAATAGCATCGCCTACTTTTAATTCATCAGGTAAACCTGAATAATTAACTGAAGCAATCTGTTCATTACCGATCTGCTCCTTCGTTGTCAGACAAAAAGACTCGCCCTCCTGCAACGTAATTTTATCATGTTCAAAAATACCCAGGCGCATCTCAGGCCCCCGGGTATCGGCAATCATAGCGATCGGTTTATTGACTTGTTCAGCCGCCCCTCTGACAAGCCCCAATCTTTGGGCATGTTCAGAATGGCTTCCATGTGAAAAATTAAAGCGGGCCATATCCATTCCCGCTTTCAGCATAGAAACTAAAAGCGGGATATTATCAGTACTGGGACCAACGGTGCAAATGATTTTTGTTTTCTTCATTGCCCGGCCTCCTTAGAATTACAACTGAAACTTGTTTTCGCAAATGACCTCATACGCATCTTCAGCTTCGGAAAGCGGCACACTGATTTCATATACGCCACCGTGCTTGGAATTCGTAGTTTTAGTCTGCGTCAAAAAACCGTTCGCGGCTAATACTTCTTTGATCCTGGCAGCCGCTTCAGCGGTCTGCGCAATGTATACTACCTTCCACACAGGTTTTTCCTCCAAGTTTAAAGCTTAAGCCTCTTTAACAGCTTTGATTTTAGCGATCAGCTTGGGCAAAATTTCACGTGCATCGCCTACGATACCATATTGAGCAACCTTGAAAATTGGTGCATTGGCATCTTTATTAATGGCAATAACAATATCAGAAGCAGACATACCAGCTAAATGCTGTATAGCACCGGAAATACCAAACGCAAAATAAATTTTAGGCGTTACAGTTTTGCCAGATTGACCAACCTGATGTGCATGATCTACCCAACCTTCATCGACAACAGCGCGAGACCCCCCAACACTGCCATGTTCAAATAAAGCAGCCAATTCTTCGAGCATTTTGAAATTATCACAGCTGCCTAATCCACGACCGCCTGAACAAATAATCTCCGCATCTTCTATTTTAATAGCGCCACTGGCTCCCAAAATCTCTTTGCGAACCAACTCTACCTTAGATGTAACAGCATTTTTTACAGTATAATTTACAATTTCGCCGCTTCTAGATGCATCGACATCCTTTGCCTTAAAGACCTTAGGACGTACAGTGCCCATCTGCGGACGATGCTCATCACAGATTATCGTAGCCAGAATATTACCGCCCAAAGCAGGACGTGTCCATTCTACCAGTTCTCCATTGATATCCAATGCCGTACAATCAGCACAAAGACCTGTACCTAAACGTGCGGCGATACGAGGAGCAAGGTCTCGGCCATCTACAGTAGCTCCGCATAAAACAGCATTTGGTTTATAGGTTTCAACCAATTCACAAAAAGCATTAGTATAAATATCAGTATTATACTCTGCATACTCAGGTCCGCTGACAACATAAACAATATCAGCACCGGCTGCAAATAGTTTCTGCGGCAAGCTGCCAGCTTCTTTACAAATCAAAACAGCGCAGCATTTCTGATCTGCTTTAGCCGCCAATTCGGCGCCGACACCAAGCAATTCATAAACAACACCAACAGGCTCTCCGTCTTCTAATTCAACATTGACCCATAAATCTTTACCTTCTTTATTCTTTACCTCACGGACAATCTCTTCACGTTCAATTGCCTCAACAGGGCATTCCCCTATGCAGGCACCACAGGCGATACAGGTGTCCTGATCGATATTAGCCTTACCGTCAACCATATTAAGCGCGCCAACCGGGCATACTGCTATACAGGATTCACAGCCGATACATTTTTCTCTATCTACACAAATAGCCATCTTCATTCACCTCAATGAGTAATAATTTTCGCTTGTACCAATTTTTCGATCAGCATATCAACAGCTTTGTCTGTATCTTCTTCATTGATTATTTCGCTTTCGATCTGTGGTACGGACGGGGTGAAGATTTTCAAAACTTTAGTCGGAGAACCTGATAACCCTATCACTTTCGGATCAATCTCCAACTCAGCCGCACCCATTACGGGAATCTCTGCTTTTCTTGCTTTCATTTTTCCTTTGATACTGGCAAAACGAGGTTCTTTTTCAGATTTAGTAACAGTAACTACAGCCGGCAATGTAACAGCCAAAGTCTGGCAGCTGCTTTCATTCTCTCGTTCAACAAGCAGTCTTCCATCTGCTCCCAACGCTACTTTTAAAGCCCCGGTAACCTGTGGAATGCCAAGATGTTCGGCCATTTCAGGTCCAACTTGAGCAGTATCACCATCAATTGCCTGTTTACCGCATAAAACCAAATCGCACTCTCCTACCTTACGTACAGCAGCTGCTAAAGCAACACTTGTAGCCAGAGTATCAGAACCAGCCAAAGCCCTGTCACTGATTAAAACAGCGTCGTCAGCGCCCATCGCAATGGCCTCTTTCAAAATATCCGTCGCCTGCGGCGGTCCCATCGAAACGACGGTAACCTTCGCTCCGCTGGTGTCCTTAAGGATCAAGGCAGTTTCCAATGCCTGACGGTCAAAAGGATTCATAATATTTTCAACACCATCGCGAATAAGTGTGTTGGTTTCAGGATTAATTTTTACCTCTGCCGTATCAGGAACTTGTTTGATACATACTACGATATTCATGTGAGCCCTCCTCTATATTTATGCCAAAGGTTTTAACTACATATTTATTATTGTAACATTCTTTACTTGACTGTGGCAAGCAAAACCCTATTTTTCAACAAGGTTTCACCCCTTTAAATACCAATTTTCTCCCAGTAAATCATCTAAAGCCTGGTAAACACCGGCATTCTTCCCATCCACCCAAAAGCAGCGCTCCACTTTGATCATCTTTCCTGAATCTATCAGATGCAGATAGACAGGTGTATCGCCCGAAAAACTTTCAAAAATCTGTTTTAAGCCTTTTTGGACAATACCATTTTCATCCTTTTTCATGATCTTTATATGTAAATCAGGAGGCACTTCCTGCAGAGGTTTAATCTTTAACGCCTGAATTTTTCGTTCACGTTCATCGATACTGAGTTTTCCTTCCACGCTGATTGCATTCTCCTGATAAAGCAGCCTGGCAGCGTCACGGTAAACTTTTGGAAAAACCACAATCTCCATCTTTCCGTTAAAATCTTCTAATGTTAAAATCGCCATACTGTCACCCTGACGCGTATTTCTTATCCGGCAATCCGAAATTATGCCGGCAACACTGAAATATTTACCGTCAAGCACTTCACTGGCATCTGATATTTTACGCAATGGAGTGTAATAATACAAGGAACCGACATAAGCGTCTAAAGGATTACCGGTTACATAAAAACCGATCAGTTCCTTCTCATATTGCAAAATCGTGCGTTTGGGGATTTCTTCCAATTCAGGTATTCTTAGCTCATTAACATCAGCAAAACTGTCATCACCAAATAGCCCCATCTGTCCGCTCTGATAATCTTTTTGATAATTACTGCCCATGTCCATAGCCTGTTCTGCAACGGCTAACAACTCGGAACGTTTATAACCAAAGGAATCCATCGCGCCACATTTTATTAAATTTTCCAACATTCGTTTATTAACAGCTCTATTATCCACCCGTTTACAGAAATCCATCAAAGATTTAAAAGGTCCCTCTTTACGTGCCTGTAAAATGCTGCCGATCGCATTTTCACCTACATTTTTCACACCTGCTAAACCAAAACGGATAACCCTGTCTTTATTTACAGAAAAGCTTCGGCCACTTTCATTAACATCCGGCGGTAAAATCTTCAGCCCCATACTGCGGCACACACTTATATACCAGCTCAGCTTTTCGCTGTCACTGATGACACTGGTCAAAAAAGCTGCCATAAATTCTGCAGGCCAGTGTGCTTTAAGATAAGCAGTCTGATAAGCAACTAATGCGTACGCGGCAGAGTGCGATTTATTGAACCCATAACCGGCAAAATGCTGTAGGAGAGCAAAAATTTCACTGCTCAGCTGCGGGCTGATACCATGTTTTTGTTGAGCTCCATCAATAAAGGCTTCACGCATAGAATCCAGTTCCTTAGCCTTTTTCTTGCCCATAGCCCGCCGCAGAATATCTGCCTGCCCGAGGCTGAAGCCTGCCAGAACGGAAGTGATCTGCATAACCTGTTCCTGATAAAGAATAACGCCAAAAGTATCTTTTAAAACCGGTTCCAATAAAGGATGCAGCATCTCTGCAGTTTTTTCACCATGACGTCCTGCAATAAAATCTTCTACCATTCCCGTTCCTAATGGTCCAGGACGATACAATGCAACTAAAGGAATAAGATCTTCAAAACTTTCCGGTCCCAAATCCATAACCAGTTTCGTCATTCCGCCTGATTCAAGCTGAAATACCCCTTGAGTATCGCCCTTTCTCAGCATGCTGCACGTTGCTTCATCATCAAGAGGAATTTTATCAATATCAAGTTTATCACCAGTAGTTTCATAAATAAACTTGATTGCATCACCAATTACTGTCAAAGTACGCAGCCCTAAAAGATCCATCTTTAAAAGTCCGAGACTTTCAATCTTATCTTTATCATATTCAGTTGTAATAAAATTTTCATTCGACAACTGCAGCGGCACATACTTTTTCAAATCATCCGGGGCAATAACAACTCCCGCCGCATGAGTACCTGAATTACGCGGCATGCCTTCCACGCTTTGAGCAAGATCAATCAGGCGTTTGATGTTCGCATCGTTTTCATATAAACTTCTCAGCTCATTACTGGCCTCCAGCGCTCTCTCTAATGTAATACCCAAATCACGCGGAATAAGTTTTGCTACATTATCCACCATGCTGTAAGGCATTTCCAACGCTCTGCCAACATCACGAACCGCCGCGCGAGCCTGTAAGGTACCAAAAGTTATGATCTGGGCAACCTTCTCCTGTCCATAACGATTAATAATGTAATCCAGAACCTGCTGCCTTTTTTCATAACAGAAATCTGTATCTATATCAGGCATACTTACACGTTCAGGATTTAAGAAACGTTCAAACAGCAAATCATATTTCAGCGGATCAATATTAGTAATCCCTAAAAGATAAGCGACAATACTGCCTGCCGCACTTCCGCGGCCAGGTCCTACAGGTATATCATTTCTGCGGCTGTAACTTATAAAATCCCAAACAATCAGAAAGTAACAGTCATAGCCCATTTTATTGATAATACCTAATTCATATTCCAGCCTATCTAAAACCTGCTGCGTCGGCTCAGGATACCTCCCCGGCATCCCATCTAAACACAGCTTACGCAAATATTCCTCTGCCGATAATCCATTTGGAATAGGGAATTCCGGCAGCAATAAATGACCAAAACTCAATTCCACGTTGCAGCGCTCTGCTATCTTCGCTGTATTTTCTAAAGCTTCAGGACAATCACCGAACTTTTCGCGCATCTCAGCTTCACTTTTTAAATAAAATTGATCATTAGGAAATTTCATTCTTTTAGGATCATCTACAGTACTTGTTGTCTGAATACACAGCAATACATCCTGTGCATCTGCATCTTCGCGCTTCACATAATGAGAATCATTAGTAGCCACTAAACCAAGATCATATTTTTTTGCCAGGCGTTTCAGTTCAGTATTAACAGTATGTTCTTCTTCAAGGTCATGATCCTGAATTTCCAGAAAAAAATTGTCTTTCCCGAAAATGTCCAGATAATCCTTTAAACTGTTTTCAGCTCCTTCTAAATTGCCTCGCAGTATTTGCACAGGAATCTCACCGGCAATGCATGCGCTCATGCAGATAATACCTTTACTGTATTGTCTTAGAATATCTTTATCAATTCTAGGTTTATAGTAAAACCCTTCTAAATGTCCAAGTGAAACCAGCTTCATCAGATTGTGATAACCTTCGTCATTCTCTGCCAGTAAAATCAAATGGTACATCCCATCACGGTTAGTTTTTTCAAATCGTGATCCATTTGTCAAATATACTTCACAGCCTATAACAGGCTTGATTCCCTGCTTCATTGCCTCCTGATAAAAATCAACGACACCATACATTACACCATGATCTGTTATCGCCAGGCTCTTCATTCCGATTTCTTTAGCATAAGCAACCAGATCACTTATTTTTGCGGCACCGTCAAGCAGGCTGTATTGAGTATGGACATGCAGATGTGTAAAATTTACGCTCACAACAGTCCTCCTTCCGAAAAAGCATCGATTTTTTTATTAATTTTATACCATATATTATACCACAACAGATATAGGCAAACACCAGTTGCTTTAAGGATGCACTGCTACTCAAGCAAAAGCATCACCTGCCAATAGCGGCAAAGTGATGCTGAACATCAAACTCTCCTATCTTTATTTTTATATAAACTCCATAATACTCCCGGTACTAAAAACAACAAATTAAAAGCCAAGCTTGGGAATAAGGCATTTGCCGAATCCGGGAAAATAAACGGCCAAAGGCAGGCTACCATTATACCAGCAATCATTGCGGCAAAGCCAGCCTCTTTTTGCACTAAGCCTTTAAAAAACACAATAAATGTCAATGGTAAAAATATTCCTGCCCCCCGCAATGCCATTGACAAATAATTCCAATGCAAAACCAGTGAATCAAGATAATGAAAAACGAATATTACTGCGCCAAATGTAACTGCCAGCACTGAAAATCTACTAATCCACAATAATCTTTTTACATCGCGAAGACCAAATAAATCATTAAAAATATCTCGTGAAATCATCGTCCCAATTCCTAATGCAAGACCAGAAATAGAACCAAGCGAAGACAGCAGCAATGCAATACCAATGCCCCCCAGCCATTCAGGCAAATATATACATAGATAAAACGGCAGTGCATCAATAGCGTTAATCTCCGGATGCATCGCATGCATATACATACCTATCATCACTGACGGTAACCCGACAGGAATAACAATCAATGCAGCTGTGACACAGCCTGCTGCTGCCGTTGCACTATCCTTGGCCGAAAACAGAGCCTGTACATAGGTCTGTGTAGAAATAACCCCAATCACCATAGAAAATAAACTAAAAAGACTGTCTTCAATGCCCTTACCAAAAAGACTGAGCCATGGAAACGCAGGAAAAGTTTCACGAATTCCCGTCAATCCTCCCAAATCATTATAAGAAAGAATGCCTCCTACAAAAACAGTTGCAAAAACCAGTAATATTTTAAAAATACCAGCCATTCCAGAACTGTTGATACCGCCAAAAAAAACCAGTGCCGCAACAATAACAATTATTATTGACGCAGCAGCCACCAGGCTTACATGAAAAAGGCCCACTATTAAATGTATTGACGTAAGCATGCTTGCAACAATACTGAAAAATATACCTGCCGTAGCCGATAAACTCGCTATCGGACCAGCTTTCTTCCCGAAGTTTACAACTAAAAACTCAGAAATCGTCATCAGACCGCTATTACGCAGCGGACGGGCATAAAACAGTCCCATGATGATAAACCCAATGCCAGATCCTAAAGTAAACCACCAAGCGGTTAGTCCCAGCTGAAAGCCTAACTGTGCTGTGCCTATGGTAGCAGCACCGCCAACAATAGTTCCTATAATACTGCCTGCGACCATACCAATCCCGGCACTGCGTCCACCTAAGGCATAGTCATCAGCAGATTTTATTTTACGACCGGCATATATACCTGGCAAAATCGTTAAAACCAGTGTTATAACTATACTCACAAGTTGTACTGTTGTTAACTGCATACCTTCCACACCCTTGTTAAAATATTGCTTTCATCTTTGAATATATATTGTTTTATAAATCTTAATTCGCTGTTAAATATTTAAATCCTGCCGTAAATCTGGTAATTCATTATACTATTCTGATATGGAAACTATACCTTTGTTTACACTTTTCTTCATTTTTTATACTTTATCAAGTTTTTCTTGCTTTTTGCTTTTTTGCAAAGTACAATTATCTCATCGAATAGTATCAAGGTACTTTTATCGTACTGTTTTCCAGTACTGCAGCTTCGAGAAGTCAAAGCTTTTAATTCGACTTTTTCTCTCCAGTACAATACCTTGTTGTTCTTCGTAATTATTAATTTATTTATGAGGGGGATTTATCATGAAATTTACTAAGAAAAAACTGGCTCTGGCCATAGGCGGTGCCCTTATAACCATGTCAGTTTTAGTCAGCGGCTGCGGTACAGGCAGCGACAAGAAAGCAGACACTATTAAAATAGGCGTTGTTGCTGAGCTGACAGGTAATAACGCTACTTACGGAACATCCATTACAAATGGAATCAAACTTGCCGTACAGCAGCTAAATGATACCGGTGGTCTGCTTGGCAAAAAAATTGAACTGGTCGTTGCCGATAATAAATCTGAACCTGCAGAAGCTGCTAATGCAATGAGTAAACTGGTCAATCAGGATAAAGCTCCCGTTGTTATGGGATTATTTGCCAGTTCCAGTGCCATAGCTGCCTCTAACGTAAGTGAAGCCGCTAAGGTTCCTTTTCTTGCAGTTGGAGCCACTAATCCAAAAGTAACCTTAGATGAAAAAACAGGTAAGGTAAAACCAAATACCTTCAGAGTTTGCTTCATCGATCCGTTTCAGGGTACTGTCGGTGCTAATTTTATTTTAAATGAACTGAAGCTCCAAAAAGCTGCTGTTTACATTGATAACAGCAGTGACTATGCCAAAGGTCTGGCTGAATTTTTCAAAAAAGCTTATACAGAAAAAGGCGGTACAGTTGTCATTGAAGAATCATATCTGCAAAAAGATTCGGACTTTAAAGCTGTTTTGACAAAAATAGCTGCGGCAAAGCCTGAAGTAATTTATGTACCTGGTTATTATGAAGAAGTAGGTAAAATATGCAAGCAAGCCCGTGAACTAGGTATTACTGTTCCTATTATCGGCGGTGACGGCTGGGATAGTCCTAAATTAGTCGAAATAGCAGGTGCATCATCTCTTAACAATACCTATTTCACAAACCATTACAGCCCGGATTCTACCAATGAAGCTTCCAAAGCTTTCGTAGATACTTATGCTAAAACTTATAAGCAAAAACCTGACGCGCCCGCAGTGCTTGGCTATGATGGAGCCATGCTTTTAGCCGACAGCATCAAACGCGCAGGTGTCTATGAATCAGCAAAAGTAGCAGAAGCATTAGCTGCTACCAAAGATTTTCAGGCAGTAACAGGCAAAACCTCTTTAGACGCTTCCCACGATGCAGTAAAAAGTGCTGTTATAGTTGGATTTAAAGATGGCAAACAGGTTTACCGCGCAACAGTTAATCCTTAAACATTGTTTTATAACCTCCTAAAAACAGACTCTTACGAGTCTGTTTTTTTATTTGTTCATACTTTCCTTTGCCATCCCTGCAGGCTTAGAGTATAATATATAAATCAATAAATCTACTTTCAAAAGGAGTATCTTATGCCGGAACGCAATCAAATAATTGACGACCTGCGCGGTATCTGTATGCTTGGAGTCATCGGTATCCACGTTGGTTCTTTTGTCCTAGAAGCACCTTATCCCAATAGTTTCTTATATATGCTGCTGGAAATACTTTCACGCTATAGTGTTCCCGCATTCTTTTTTATCTCCGGTTATGGTTTATTCTGCCAATACCGACCAGAAACTACTATAGCTTATCTGCCTTTTTTAAAAAAACGGCTGCAAAGTGTCGGACTTCCCTATGTTATCTGGTCACTGTTTTATCTGCTTTACTTTTCTGCTGTTATGCCAGGATGTATAAACTGGCAGCCAGCAAATATCCTTTTCCTGCTCTTTTATGGTTTAGCCTGCTACCACTTATATTTTATGGTCATACTGCTATGGTTTTATTTTACTTTCCCATTATGGCATAAATTATTTTCTTTTTTCCAAAACAGCAGTCTTAAACTTGGTTTTATGCTGCTGTTCTTACTGCAGATCGTCTTCAACTACTGGACCTGTCATCCCAATCTTAAAAGTACTGACTTACCAGTATTTTTACAAAACCTTTTTAACTATCGTCTAAATTACCTGCCTCTGCATTATTTATTTATTTTTATGTCAGGCGGCCTGGCAGCAGTTTATTATAATACTTTTATAAAATTTATTATCAGACATTTCACAAAAGTAAGTGTCTTCTACATCTTTACGCTCTTGTTTATCGGGGGCAGTTATTACTATTATTATTTTTATCATAATTCCAGTCTGATCATTCTGGTAAACACTCTTCAGCAATTAAGTCTGCAGGGGTTCCTTTACACAATAGGTTCTCTGATTTTTTTCTGTGCAGTCTTTGCCAAAACAAGTCTTTCGAATCCTATCAGAAAGTTTATTCATCTCTTATCAGTAAACTCGCTTATTGTTTATCTTATCCATCCCTTTTGGATGGATATCATCAGCAGGCTTTGTCACGTTGGCGGAATTGTTATGACCAGCAAAAAAATTCTTTTGATCTACTGTCTTCTTGTCACTTTATCTGTACTCTCAAGTATTATCATAACTAAATTAGGAGGTAAACTTCCTTGGTTAGGTTTATTATTAACAGGAAAACGAACTACCTCTACAAAAAAAGCATCTTGAAAATTCAAGATGCTTTTTACTTTCATTTCATTCTAAGTTCACAAACAATTTACAAAAATCAGATTCTTTTGTATAATTGTTTTTACTATAATTATTATTTTATCATATGCTGTGTATGCAGAGTGAAAGGACTTTTATTACTATGGAACGTGAAAATTTCTCATCCCGACTTGGCTTTATCCTTATTTCTGCAGGCTGTGCTATCGGCCTTGGTAACGTATGGCGTTTTCCATTTATTACAGGCATGTACGGAGGCGCCTCTTTCGTACTTATCTATCTATTTTTCCTGCTCATTCTAGGATTGCCTATCATGGTAGCAGAATTTTCAGTAGGCCGTGCCAGCTGCCGTAGCGCTGCACTTTCATTTAATGTTTTAGAACCCAAAGGAACTAAATGGCACCTTTATAAATACGGAGCTATTGCCGGCAACTATATCCTGATGATGTTCTACACAACAGTTGCTGGTTGGATGCTGTATTATTTTTATAAAATGGCTGTTGGTGACTTCGCAGGGCTTGATGCTAAGGGTGTAGGCGCTCTTTTGGTAGCCTGCTTGGTGATCCGCTGACTATGACTTTCAATATGGTCCTGACAGTCCTGGTTTGTTTTGGTGTTTGTCTTTTTTTTAGGTTTACAGGCCGGTGTAGAAAAAATCACAAAAACAATGATGTTATGCCTGCTCATCCTCATGTTAGCCTTAGCTGCAAACTCCATGTTCTTACCAGGAGCGGAAGCTGGTCTTAAATATTACCTCTATCCTGATTTCAATAAAGTCTTTGAAAAAGGTGTTTCCGAAGTTATTTTCGCCGCTATGGGACAGGCTTTCTTTACACTCAGCCTTGGTATAGGTGCTCTGGCTATCTTCGGAAGCTATATTGCCAAAGAACGTTCTCTAACAGGCGAGGCAGTATTTATCACTATTTTGGATACAGCCGTAGCACTTATTTCAGGCTTGATCATTTTTCCAGCCTGCTTTAGTTTTGGTGTTAATCCGGACAGCGGACCTAACCTCCTTTTTGTAACTTTACCTAACGTTTTTAACGCAATGCCATGGGGTCAATTTTGGGGAGCATTATTCTTCCTCTTCATGATATTTGCCTCTTATTCTACTGTTATTGCAGTCTTTGAAAATATAACTGCCTGCATCCGCGATCTTACTGGCTGGAGCCGCAGTAAAACTATTTATATCAATATAGTGCTGATAACAATGCTTTCTATGCCCTGTATACTTGGTTTCAATGTCTGGAGCCATATCCAGCCGTTAGGTCCTGGAAGCTGTATCCTTGATTTAGAAGATTTCTTTATCAGCAGCAATCTACTGCCATTAGGCAGCCTCGTTTATCTGCTATTTTGCACACAGCGTTATGGCTGGGGCTGGAACAATTTTATCAAAGAAGCTGATACCGGCAACGGTCTTAAATTTCCTAAATGGATGCGGTTTTATGTCACTTATATTTTGCCTCTGATCGTTCTTGGAATTTTTATCAACGGTTATTTCGCTCTATTTAAATAGACGCTTCAAAAAAACGAAATCTATTTCTGGGTACTATCAAGCATTTTTATGAAAAAAGATCTCATTTTTGTATCAGTACAATACTATTCACAGATAAGTGAAAAATCCCCTGTGCTTTGCACAGGGGATTTTATTTACTCATCAAATGCCAATTTTCTTATTTTTCAAGAACATCCACATCGGACCAGCCAGAAAAATCGAAGTATAGGCACCACTGGCAAAACCTACCAGCATAGCGAAAGAAAAATTATGTATAGTCTCTCCGCCAAAAAGGAAGATTGACACTATAGCAAACAATGATGTTGCCACAGTATAAATTGTCCTCGTCATACACTGCCAAATGCTGTTATCGACCATCTCGCCCAGGCTTTCACTGCGTCGATGTATTTTCAGATTTTCACGAATACGGTCAAAAATAACGATCGTACCGTTAACAGAATAACCGACTACCGTCAGCAGTGCTGCAACAAACGAAGAATCCATTTCCATTTGGAACAATGAGAAATAACTCAATACTACCAAAACATCAATAATAAGTGCTATAATTGCCGCTATTGCAAATTTAAACTCAAACCTAAAGGTAATATAAGCAATCATCAATACCCAGGAAAGAACTATTGCCATAGCCGCCTGCTGTACCAGTTCTGAACCGATTGTAGCGCCAACCTGCTCAACACGCTGTATCTGATAATTGCCAAGCTTGCTTTGCAGATCATTCATCGTAGCTCTTAATTCAGTATCCTCCACAACACCAGTACGAATCAATACACTGTTGGCCTCAGTTTTGCCATCACTGTTTTCCAGTTGGATGATACTATTGCCCATATCATGTTCTTTCAGGACATCCCGAACCTGTGCCACATTGACCGGATTTTCAAAAGTCAAATCAACAATACTGCCGCCTGTAAAATCAATTCCAAGATTGAAACCACGGGTAACAATAGAACCAAAGCCGATCAACAGAAAAATAATGGTGATGGAAAAGAAAATTTTATAATTCTTTACGATCGAAAACATTATTTATTCACCTCCTTCGGAGCAGAAACGCCAAAGAAAGCGGGGTTTTTAGTGAAATTGCTTGAAATCAAAAAGCGCAGCAAAAATTTAGTCACAGTAATAGCCGAGAACATACTCAAAATAACACCAATAGCCAATGTTACTGCAAAGCCTTTAATCGGTCCAGTACCAAGATAGAAAAGAATAACGGCAGCCATTAAAGTCGTTACATTAGAGTCAAAAATAGTTACAAACGCACGATTAAATCCTGCATCCATCGCTGAACGTAAAGTTTTACCATTGCGAATTTCTTCTTTAAATCGTTCAAAAATCAAGACATTAGCATCTACTGCCATGCCAATAGACAGGATGATACCAGCTATGCCAGGCAGAGTCAGCGTCGCATTCAGATACCGCATCACTAAAAGCAGCATCATTACATAAAGCAGTAATGCAATACAAGCTACAATACCTGACAAACGGTAAAACAGAATCATAAATACAAAAACACCGATAACACCGATTCCAAAAGCTTTAATACTTTTTTCTTTAGAATCCTGACCTAATGTAGGTCCAACAGTCCGGTTTTCCATAACCTCAATTTTCACAGGCAAAGAACCGCTACGCAGTAAAATAGCCAAATGCTCAGCCTCTTCCATAGTACGTGATCCTGAGATTTGAGCTCTGCCGCCAGTTATAGCTTCCTGTACTACAGGATTGGTAAGCACTTCACCATCTAACACAATAGCAATCGGTTTACCTATGTTACGTGCGGTAAGATCAGCAAACTTTTGCCGCCTTCATCACTGAACTCCAAACCGACAACAGACTGGTTGCCCTGAGAAATTTGCGCTTTAGCATCCTTTAAGTCTTTACCTGTCAGAACAGTTTTCCCGCTGACATCTTTAAATTCCAAAAGTGCGGTACGTCCGAGCATCGCAATCGCTTTATCAGGATCTTTAACTCCAGGAAGCTCAACAATAATACGATCCTTACCCTGACGCTGTATAACCGGTTCAGTCAATCCAAGTTCATTGACACGGCGTTCAATAATTTTCACTGAACGATTAACTGCATCATCATCAACCTTTAACTCAGGTGTATCAACAGCCTGAAGCACAACATGTGTACCACCCTGCAGATCAAGTCCCTGTTTAATGGAATTTGACAAAGGCGAAATATAAACACAGAAACCCCCGATTATCGCCAACGAGATAATCAAGAATTTGCCTAATTCATTCCATCTCAAAATTAGCTGCCCCCTTTAGTAAGTTCATCAAAACTTTTATAAACAAGCTACTCACAAAGAGTAACGTTTGTTTCAGTAACCAGATACTGCACCGGTTTATCATAATAATCTACTGGTATTTTACTGCATAACAGGGCATTATAAGTCACACCCATCAGCACAGCTTTATCAACCTGTGCCAAGAAGCGGTCATAATAACCTGCACCCATGCCTATTCGGTTGCCATTTTTAGCAAACCCAACTCCAGGCACCAATACCAAAGCTATTTCATGTGGATTTATCACAACATCTGTACCACTAACACTGCGGATTCCGTAACGGTCAAGTGATAACTGACCAAAACCTTCAAACCGCACCGCACAAATCTCTGTTTCTGAAATTATCTGCGGAACACAAACCGTTTTACCAGCGAGTCTAGCCTGCTCTAAAACAATGTCTATATTCGGTTCGTTTCCGAATGCCAGATAACCAAAAATGACGTCAGCATGACGATATTGTGGCGAAAGCATAATATTTGCACAGATTTTTTTGCTCCAGCGGTCAACCTGATCCCTAGAAAGCTGATTGCGCAAAGATTTTAACTCCTTGCGCAATTGTTGTTTCTTCATTATTTTTCTGCCATTTCCTGCTTAACGGGATCTTGAAAAGCACTGATAGCGGAACGTGCAAAATCAACTTCCACGTCTTCAGCCAGCTTTAAGGTAACCTTTTTTTCACTGATAGCGGTAATCACACCAAACATACCGCCAATAGTCACTACTTTATCGCCTTTTTTCAAAGAATCAAGCATTCTCTGACGTTTTTGTTGTTCTTGTTTCTGAGGACGATACAGCATAAAATAAAAAGATACCGCCCATTAAGATAAACGGCCAGATCGCATTGATCATCGCCATAGTATCTCCACCTTGCATGGGAACACCTCCTTCATAATTCTCCCCTATCTGGGATTATATTCGCCATAAAAACGAAAAATCCTGTTTTAGCCTCGATAATTTTCTAAAAATCTTTCGCGCAGCTCAGGGAAAGTATCACTGGCAATAGCAGAACGAATCTGCTTTGTAAAATCAAGCAGAAAATGTAGATTGTGAATCGTAAGCAGCCTCAGAGCAAACAACTCTTCTGCCTTAAACAGATGCCTGATATAGGCCCGTGAAAAATTACGGCAAGTATAACAGCCGCAGCGTTCATCAATAGGACGAAAATCCTCAGCATATGCTGCATTCCGTACAACCAGCCGTCCTTCTGGGATCATTGCTGTACCGTTACGCGCTACCCTTGTTGGAAATACACAGTCAAACATATCGACACCCAGGTTTACTGCCTCTACTATACAGTCTGGGGTTCCAACTCCCATTAGATAACGGGCTTTATTCTTTGGCATATGCTCAGTTGTTTGGTTTAAAATGTCATACATCAGCGGCTTAGGTTCACCAACACTCAGTCCACCGATTCCATAACCAGCAAAATCCATTTCCGTCAGCTGATCAGCACTCATTTTTCGAAGTTCCGGATACATTCCACCCTGAACAATGCCAAACATAGCTTGGTCTTCACGGGTATGTATATCTAAACAGCGTTTGGCCCAACGCGTAGTTCTCAGAGTTGATTCTTTTGCATAATCAAAATCAGCCGGATAAGGAATGCATTCATCAAAAGCCATTGCGATATCGGCGCCTAATGCTTCCTGTACTTCTGTGGCTATCTCTGGCGACAGAAATTTTTTTGAACCGTCAATATGCGACCTGAATGTCACACCTTCTTCTTTGATTTTTCTCATGGCTCCCAAACTGAAAACCTGAAATCCACCGCTGTCTGTCAGCATCCCCCGGTCATAACGCATAAAATTATGCAATCCTCCGGCTTTCTTGACCAATTCGTGGCCAGGCCGTAAAAACAAATGATAAGTGTTAGACAAAATAACCTGACTGCCCATAGCATATAATTCTTCTGGCGCTAATGTTTTTACGGTCGCCTGTGTTCCAACAGGCATAAACATCGGCGTATCAAAAGTTCCGTGTGGAGTATGTAATTTACCTAATCGCGCGCCGCTCCGACTGCACTCTTTTATTAATTCATATGTAACTGCGTGCATAAATTCTCCTAAAAATTATTTATTCAAATCAGTAATAAACATAGCGTCACCAAAAGAAAAGAAACGATAATGTTCGCATACAGCTTCAGCATAAGTCGACAGCATAATCTCACGTGTTGACAGGGCTGATACCAACATCAAAAGCGTGCTCTGCGGCAAATGAAAATTAGTTATCAATGAATTTACCAGTCGAAAGCGATATCCAGGATAAATAAAGATATTTGTCCAGTTCCCGCCAGCTTTAATCACACCACTTTCACCCGCAGCTTCTAAAGTACGTACCGCAGTAGTTCCTACAGCAACGATACGCCGACCTTCAGCTTTAGCCTTATTAATAGCTTCAGCCGCTTCAGGTGAAACAGAGTAAAACTCTCTGTGCATCACATGATCTTTGATGTCATCAACACTGACAGGGCGAAAAGTCCCAAGACCAACATGCAGTGTTACAAAAACCTCTTCGCAGCCAATATCCCTAATCTTTTGCAAAAGTTCTTTGGTAAAATGCAATCCGGCAGTTGGTGCTGCAGCACTGCCATTCTCTCTTGAATAGACTGTTTGATAACGTTCCTTATCTTCCAGTGGTGCCGTAATATACGGAGGCAGCGGCGTTTCACCCAAACGATCCAAAATCTCTTCGAATACGCCATTATAATAAAAACGCGCTATTCTTCCGCCAAAATCCGTATCAGCAATAATATCACAGGACAAATCATCACTAAATTTTATTTTTGCCCCAACGCGCAGTTTGCGACCAGGTTTAACCAAAACTTCCCAATCCGTACTGTTTAAACGAGTCAGCAAAAATACCTCAACTCTTGCACCAGTATCCTTCACGCCATGCAGACGTGCCGGAATAACACGTGTATCATTAAAAACCAGTAAATCATCATGCCGCAAATATTCACATAAATCATAAAAATATCTGTGTTCTATTGTTCCCGTATTTTTATCTACAACAAGCAATCTTGAGTGATCGCGCGGTTCCAACGGATACTGCGCAATCAATTCCTGCGGCAATTCATAAGTAAAATCTTTTACCTGCATCTTAATCTCCGGTTTCAGTAAATTTTTTCAACCCTGGTATCTGTATAATAATGAGTTAAAATTTCTTTATAATAGTCCCTGCTGCGTGGCGGCGCACTATTTGCCATCCCACGTGCTCCCCACTGGGAAAGCCCCAGTCCGGACCCCTGCCCACGGCCTTTAAAAGTTACCATCTCACCTTTTTCACCGCTGACAAAATGCAGATCCTTTAAAATATCTTTAAAACTAATACTACGTTCGCTGACTTTTATCGGGACTTCCTTCCTGCCGATTTCTATTCCATAAGGATTTTCAATAGGAATCTCAATAGAATTTGGTACAGGACGGTTGACTTCCACTTCAAAAAAAGTACTGTTGAGCCCTAATATTTCCTGCACCTGCTGTCCTGTAAAAAGAAATGTCCCGCCGCTGCCGCTGAACAGCATTTCCTGCACCCGTCCGCTGGCAGTGCGATCATTTCCAAACATTTTGCTACTGCCTTCCAGCGGTGATAAACGTATGCTTTCAAGTTTGCCGACAGCATATCCACGCGTCGATAAACGTCGTTCGATCTCACTTGCAGGCAAAGCTTTTTCCCAGTTATACATAGGTGCATCCCAGTCGTAATCCTTCACACTGCGCAGATAAGGTACATATCTGCCCCACACATCGCGGCTGTTTTCCGTCTGCCCGCCACCACTTTGGTGATAAACAGCTTCAATTGGCTGCCCGTTATAAGTGACTACCATTCCCGCTGTGACATCGACCAGTTTATTAATAGCCTGCTTTTCTGTTGTCAGTCCATAATAATCCTGCCCTTCTTCACTGGCTTTCAGATCATAACCTAAACGACTGCGGTTTCCAAGCCTGTTATAAGCCAGCGACCTTGCTGCTACAGCCTGGGCCTTAATTGCCTCATCAGGGAAAATCACAGGTATTTCTTCGCCCACAACACTATATAAATACTGCTCTAACGGCAGTACATTGACCACATCTAAAGTCTTTCCGTCAGCGGAAATACGTACCTCAAAGCTGCCACGGTAAGCTTTTTTATTTACTTCAATGGGCTTGCCATTTTCTTTTACCACAAAACGTAACGTTTTGGCGCCAAACTTCTGCGCACCCAAATTGACAGTACCACCCTCAGCATTTACAAAATACCTATCCGGTTTCAAAACCATTTCCTCTCCGGTATCCGGTACTCTTACCATCAGTTCATCCTCACAGCTAAGCTCAGCTGCAAACTGACCATGTACGACAGCAACAGCAATATCAGGCGATGAAGCCATTACTATGCCACAATTGATACAGAATACCCATGCGACAAGCAGCAGCAGTTTTTTCATGAGGACGCCCCCTTCTCTAAAACTAGTCTAACTTTACCTTAGGCTTCTTCTCATAACGGTCCCTTTCACTGAATACGCAGCCACAGTATGGCTGACGATATAACTCCAGCTCTAGGCTTATATCAACACCACGCTGATAACCTTTGCGAAAATCCTCATAGTAAAACGGGATATCAAATTCCTTCCCAGCTTCTTCAGCCATTTGTATGATCAGTTCATGCTTCTGATACGGACTGACTAATAAAGTCGTTGAGAAAGCATCATAACCATTTTCTTTGGCATACTGAGCTGCATAACGCATACGCACTCTGTAGCAGTAAGCGCAGCGTATTACAGGTTCATCCAGCATCCCTTGCACACAAGTTTCCAGAGGGTAGCTTTTATCTACAATCAGCTTATAACGTTTTTTCTCGCATAACTCTCGTAAAGCATTTAATCGCCGTTTAAATTCCTTATATGGATGGATATTTGGATTAAAATACAAAATATCAAAAGCCTTGCCGTCAACCAACAGCTTCTCTGCAGGATAGCATGCACAAGGTCCGCAGCAGGCGTGCAATAGCAGTTTCATCACATCATCCCTTTTCCGGGAAAGGCACTCCCAAATAACGATACGTTTCACGTGTGGCAATCCGCCCCCGCGGTGTACGCTGAAGCAGCCCCAGTTGCATAAGATATGGCTCAATTACATCCTCAATAGTATCTGTTTCCTCACTTACTGCAGCCGCAATGGTTTCAATACCAACAGGTCCACCGCAAAATGTTTTAACAATCGTTTGAAGAATGCGTCGATCATTGCGGTCAAGACCATAACGATCAACCTCTAAGCGTGCTAAAGCTTCATCTGCCATTTGTCCAGTAATAACCGCAGCACCTGACACCTGTGCAAAATCGCGCACGCGCTTTAACAAACGATTCGCTACACGCGGAGTTCCGCGACTGCGGCGTGCAATTTCCTCTGCTCCGTCAGCAGCGATCTCAACACCTAAAATCTCAGCAGCACGTGTAATAATAAACTGTAATTCATCAGGCTTATAAAATTCCAACCGGCACTGTACACCAAACCGATCACGTAAAGGAGCCGCAATGGCTCCTAAACGTGTCGTAGCACCAATAAGCGTAAATTTTGGCAAATCTAACCGCACGCTGCGCGCACTCGGGCCTTTACCGATAATGATATCCAAAGCATAATCTTCCATTGCTGAGTACAAGATTTCTTCCACTGTTTTGGATAAGCGGTGAATCTCGTCAATAAAAAGCACGTCATTATCACCTAAATTAGTCAAAATCGCTGCCAGATCACCCTGTCGTTCAATAGCAGGACCTGACGTAACACGAATATTAACATTCAATTCATTGGCAATAATATTTGCTAATGTGGTTTTCCCCAGACCAGGCGGCCCAAATAAAAGCACATGATCTAGCGCTTCTTTCCTGTCGGCAGCAGCCTTGATGAATACTTCCATATTCTGTTTTACCTGATTCTGCCCGATATATTCGGCCAGGCGGCGAGGACGCAGGCTGTATTGCCATACATCGGCGTCCTGCTCCTGTCCGGTAATAATTCTTTCTTCCGGCTGCATTATTTCCTCCCGGCAAACAATTTGAGAGCCTGCTTAATAATTACCTCACTGCTAAGTTCTGCATAATTCGGAATCTGTTTTAAAGCAGGCATGATTTCCGAATTAGAGTATCCTAAAGCACACAATGCTTCAATAGCTTCATCCACAGCAGCACTACCGCCGCCAAATGCAGTATCGGCAAAACCGCTGTCGCTGTCACCGCCTATACCGCCTACTTTATCTTTTAATTCTAAAAGTAACCGTTCAGCGGTCTTTTTACCAATCCCTGGCAACTTTGTTAAAACCTTAAGGTCACGGCTTTGCACTGCCAGATAAAAATCATCCGGCTTAACGGCAGACAAAATGCCTAATGCAACCTTAGGACCAACACCGCTGACCCCAAGAAGAAGTAAAAATAAATTATAGTATTCCTGATTCAGAAAGCCAAACAGTAAAATAGCATCCTCGCGCACAGCCATATAAGTGTGCACTCTAGCTTCCATTCCTACAGCAAGTTGTCCCAAATGAGCCGCAGGCATAAAGACCCTGTAGCCAACACCGCTGTTAGTTTCCAACAAACAATATTCATTTGCCAGATAGGCCACCTTTCCTTTAATTGATCCAATCATTTACTTCAACTCCTGCCATCGTCTTGTCGCTGCCGTATGCAATCCGCAAATCGCCACTGCCAAAGCATCAGCGACATCATCTGGTTTAGGTTTTGTACGAATATTCAAGAGCTTCTGCACCATAAAAGTCACCTGCTCTTTGTTAGCGCCGCCATAACCTACAACAGCCTGCTTGATCTGCATCGGTGTAAATTCCGTGATCTGGATACCGCGGTTAGCTGCTGTCAAAAGTGCCACACCGCGAGCCTGACCAACGCTTATTGCTGTCGTTACATTGCGGTTAAAAAACAATTGTTCCACACTCATCACATCCGGACGATATTCATCCAATAAGACGCTCAGTTCATCGTAGATTTTTTTCAACCTGAGTTCAGGCAGCATATCCTTATCCGTAAACACAGCTCCATAATGGATAGGAGTCAGTTTATTCCCTACCATTTCCACCAGGCCAAAGCCGCAGATAGCAGTACCAGGGTCAATTCCAATTGCCAGCATCTCTTCGTGCTCCCTCCTGATTATGATAGAAAGCAGGCAGGCCTTGGTGAGCCTGCCTGTCGCACAATTTATTCTTCGTCTTCTTCCGGCAGGTCTGCGTTTGTATAAACATCCTGCACATCGTCTAAGTCCTCCAATGCCTCAAGCATTTTCCTGACTTTAACAACGTCTTCGTCAGACAGTTCTGCCATTGTGTCAGGGAGCATTGCGATCTCAGACATCATGACTTCGATATTATTATCAGCAAGAGCTTTTTCAACAGCATCAAAATCCTCAGGCTCGGTAACTATCTCAAAACCTTCTTCCTCAGCTTTAACATCTTCAGCACCTGCCTCTAACGCTATCAACATCAAATCATCTTCCGTATAGCCGACTTCACTGTCGATACTAAAAACGCCTTTGCGTTTGAACATCCAATTTACACAACCAGTCTCGCCCATGTTCCCACCGTATTTAGAAAATACGTGACGAACATCGGCAGCAGTACGGTTACGGTTATCAGTCAAAGTGCTTACCATTACAGCAACACCAGCAGGACCATAACCTTCGTAAGTAATTTCCTCATAATTAGAAGCATCTGCAGCACCCTGCCCTTTTTGGATAGCGCGCTGAATGTTATCTTTAGGAACATTATTGGCCTTAGCTTTTGATAAAGCCAATTTCAATTTCATATTGCCGGTAGGGTCAGGGCCACCCATTCTTACCGCAATCGTAATCTCGCGGCCGATTTTGGTAGTAATCTGACCGCGTGCTGCGTCAGCTTTACCCTTTTTGTGTTTGATGTTTGCCCATTTCGAATGTCCGGACATTGTCATATTCCCCCTAAATCTTTAAACCTTACAAATCGCAAGATATTTTTACCATAATATTATACTATAGAGCCATTATTTATTCAAACTATTTTCGATGCCACTATTTAACATTAAGATATATAAAACGCAGCCGAAGTCATCCCCGGCTGCGTTTTCAATTGACCACTATGCTTACAGCACAATATTTTTCGCATTAGCTAAAGTATCTCTTGCTTCAGCTATCAATCTTTCCATCACTTCAGCACAAGGCAGAATGTCGTTTAAAACGTTCAGACTTTGCCCTACTAAAACAGCTCCGTGGACAATATCGCCTTCCACCGCACCCAAACGGTTAGTTCCCGTAGCAAAATCGTTTAATTCCTGCTGCGGCGCACCGCTGCATTCTTTTTCTAAATATTCTTTGGTAAACTCATTTTTCAGGCAACGCACAGCATTATTGCGCGAAAAACCAGTTACAGCAGAATCAGTATCAGTAGCCTTAATAATGGCTTCTTTAGCTTTAGGATGGGTAGGACATTCGTCCGTCAGAATAAAACGTGATCCCATCTGTACACCGTCAGCCCCCATCATAAGCGCTGCCGCAATTCCACGTCCATCTGAAATACCACCTGCTACCAAAACCGGTACTTTTTTGATTAGCGGCAGTACGTTTGTCATTAAAGCCATAGTAGTTTGCTGACCTATATGCCCGCCACCCTCCATACCTTCGATGACCATGGCATCAACACCTGCTTCTTCAACACGCTTTGCCAATTTGACACTTGGAACTACAGGAATAACTTTAATTTCTGCAGCATGAAATTTTTCGATATGAGGAACAGGATTGCCAGCGCCCAAAGTTACAAAGGCAACTTTTTCTTCACAAACCACATCAATAATCTCTGCAATATTAGGAGCCATCAGCATGATATTGACGCCGAAAGGTTTAGCGGTCAAATCTTTGGCTTTTCGGATTTCATCGCGGGTCCACTCTACAGTGCGGCCACCTGTAGCAATAATACCAGCGCCGCCGGCATTGGAAACAGCAGCTGCCAGATTTGCATCTGAAGTCCAGGCCATGCCACCCTGAATGATAGGATACTTGATTCCTAAAAGCTCAGTGATCTTTGTTTTCATATATCACACCTCTTAACTTAAATTTTATTATGTAAACCTGTTGCTTTTATATTATATAATAATCTTCTGTTCCTTGGCTACCTAAAAAGTCCCTTATCCTGTAAAAAAACGGTGAAATCATGGCTTACACAATTATCTGTTAAATTGACATTTTTCGTAAAATACCGTAAAATTTTTTTAATATCCTTATACTTGGATAGACAGACAGATAAAAGAGACATTTAAGGGAAAGAGGTTATTAAAATTATGCGTAGTGAAGAAGTAAAGCTTGGTTCAACCAGAGCAGCTCACCGCTCTTTATTTTATGCGATGGGTTACACCGAAGAAGACTTAAAAAAACCGCTTATCGGCGTAGTTAACGCCCAAAACGAAATAATCCCCGGACATATGCACCTCGACCAGATTGCCAAAGCTGTTAAACATGGTATTTTAGCTGCTGGCGGAACTCCGATCGAATTCCCTGCAATCGGTATCTGCGATGGCATTGCCATGGGCCATAACGGTATGAAATATCCTCTCGCCAGCCGCGAACTTGTAGCCGACAGTATTGAAGCTGTAGCTAACGGTCACGCGTTCGACGGTCTTGTACTCATTCCTAACTGTGATAAAATCGTGCCGGGTATGCTTATGGCAGCCGCACGTCTTAATATTCCCGCAATCGTTGTCAGCGGCGGGCCTATGCTTCCCGGACGTCTTAACGGAACCGACATCAGTGTTTCCACTGTTTTTGAAGCCGCCGGTCGTTTTGAAGCAGGAAAAATCGACAAAACAGAACTCAGCATCATCGAACATGCCGCATGCCCAGGCTGCGGCAGCTGTTCTGGTCTGTTCACTGCTAACACTATGAACTGCCTTACTGAAGTACTTGGTATGGGCTTACCCGGTAACGGTACTATACCAGCAGCTTACCAGGGTGCCCGTATCGCTCTTGCCAAACGTGCAGGTGCTAAAATCATGGACCTTGTTGCTCAAAACCTGTGTCCGCGTGATATTATGACAATGGACGCTTTCGAAAATGCCATAACTGTTGATATGGCAATCGGAGGTTCTTCCAATACTGCCTTACATTTACCCGCGATTGCCCACGAAGCAGACTTAGAATTACCATTAGAATTATTTGATGAAATAAGCAAAAAAACTCCTTATCTGACTAAACTTAGCCCTGGTGGCAGCCATCATATCATTGACCTTAATGAAGCTGGCGGAATCAATGCCGTGATGCATGAACTCAGTAAACTCGACCTGATTCATAAGGAAGCAAAATCAGTAACAGGTCAGACTATGGGCGAAAATTTTGCTGATGCTGTTATCACCCGTCCTGATGTTATTCACAGCGTTGAGAATCCTTATCGCAAAACAGGCGGCATTGCTGTACTCAAAGGCAATATCGCCCCCGACTGCAGCGTAGTCAAAGAAAGTGCCGTCGCCGAAGAAATGCTTGTACATTCTGGCCCTGCTAAAGTCTACGATTCAGAAGATGAAGCTATTGCGGCAATCTGCGGTAAACAAATAGAAAAGGGAGATGTCGTAGTCATTCGTTATGAGGGACCCAAAGGCGGACCAGGTATGCGCGAAATGCTCAATCCCACATCAGTACTGGCCGGTATGGGACTTGATAAAGATGTGGCACTCCTTACGGATGGGCGTTTTTCCGGTGCGACCCGCGGGGCCTGCATCGGTCATATTTCCCCTGAAGCACGTGAAGGCGGTAATATTGCACTTATACAAAACGGTGATATCATCGAAATCGATATTCCCAACCGCACACTTAATGTTAAAGTTTCTAACGAAGAACTGTCCAGACGTCGTGAAGCGTGGATATGCCCGTCTCCTAAAGTAACCAGCGGTTACTTAGCTCGCTATGCAGCCTTGGTTTCTTCAGCAGCAACAGGCGCTGTACTTAAAGTCCCTGATCAAAAATAAAATTTATATAGTAAAAATATCAATAAACCCCTGTCGTTTTAAAACGACAGGGGTTTATTGATATTTTTTAGTTATTCCTAAACCGACATTTCTTCTTAAAATTATACAGTGCTTTCTTATTACATATGCTCAGTTATTTAATAACTATCTGGCAATTCAAACATTTCATATATCATTAACTCTATTACTTCCACCATCGTAAAATCTCCCTATTCTACAATAATAACAGAAAGAAGATGATAGTTATGGACACTTTAACCTTTAATAGCAACACTTATAGCGGTACCTACACTTCTGGTAATAACGGAGTTCCATGCACATTTACGGTGGTGGTTGGAACACTGTCGCCTACTGTAGGCGACAATTTGACGTTAGCTAGAATAAATAATCGAAATGTTTATATTCAAGATAGCGCAAACAACAACCAGTACATTGTAACCCTTGCCTAAATTCCTCTGTATTATAAAATAAAAAGAATACCATATGGTATTCTTTTTATTTTACTTTTGATTCTCATCCGAATTATTTTTATCACTATAAATTCTAAAGGCACTACGAAATACCAGAAAGAAACATAATAAAAGCGTTACTATATCCCCGCTGTCAGAGATATTGAAATTTAAACGCCGTAACACGAAAATATAAAGAAAAATTACAAAAATTATAGTATAATCCTGCTGCTTCATTATCTTCACCCCAATATATTATACCCCGCTGATTTTATTATACCATCTCCTGATATTAGTGCTGTATTTTATTATTTACAAAATAAAATACAGCACAAAAAAATAATGCAAAACACTGCCAGTCATCACAAATAAATGCCATACTGAATGCATAAATTTATGTTTTTTATCAGCATAGAAAAAAATTCCTATTGTATAAGCTAATCCACCACTTACTAACAACATTAGACCATCTGCAGGTAACATTTTCCACAAATACGGCAAAGCAATAATAACAGACCATCCCATAAGCACATACATCAGCAACGACAGTTTTTCCCACCTGCTGAGACTTATCGCATTGAGAGTGATCCCTACAACTGTCAGCAGTAAATTTATCCCCAATAACTTCCAACCTAACTCAGGCGGTAATAAAACAATACAAATAGGTACATAACTACCTAAAATCAAAAGAAAAATCGAACAATGATCAAGCACCTGAAAAATCTTTTTCGCGGTACTGTTTGTTATAGCATGATATATTGTAGACATCAGATAAAGAAAAATCAGGCAAAAACCATATATCGCCGCACTGACAATACCGCTGACACTGCTGTTATAGGATGCATAAACGATCAAAACAACAGTACCAAGAACAGCCAACAGTGCGCCGATGCCATGTGAAACGGCATTAGCTATTTCCTCACCTAAAGACTGCCTGTTTAAACTGCTCATATAATCAACCTCCAGTCTTACGTAGTAAATTATAGCACTATCCGTTAAAAAAAGTGTGACAATAAAGTTAACCTCTTACTTTATTTTCAAAATATTTTCTAAAAGTAACTATTATCAACATTTTCCAAAATATAATCGAAACAATTAGTAAAAAGCATTTTAGATTCGATATAAGGAGTAATAACGCTTCTAAACAAGCCATTCCCTCTAAAAACAATTATTTTAAACTTTTTTTCAAGTTTTTTAGCATTGCTTAATTCATATTTCTTTAATATGATTAATTCAGAAAGTAAAATTAAACTTCAAGAAAATCATTGAATTCTTATGAAGCTATTTTTTTTTACAAGAAAGGACTGATTTTTATGACTACAAGAAAAATAAAAAAATTAACTACAGGACAACGTACAATTGATGGCGCAGGCGTACATCTGGTCCGTGTACTTGGCCACGATACAGTAATGGACTATGACCCGTTTTTAATGCTGGATTCTTTTGACTCACATAATCCTACCGACTACATTAAGGGTTTTCCAATCCATCCTCATAGAGGTATTGAAACTATTTCTTATCTTGTTCAAGGCGAAATGACACACCAGGATAGTTTAGGCAATAAAGGAACAATCCGCAGCGGCGAAAGCCAATGGATGACTGCCGGCAGTGGTATCATGCACCAGGAAATGCCCCAGGCCAGCAAACATATGCTTGGCGTACAGCTTTGGCTGAACCTGCCCCAAAAAGAAAAAATGACTGATCCAACCTATTTTGACATTACCGGAAATATGATAGGCAGTAAAAAAACAGATAATGCTATAATACATGTGCTTGCAGGTGAATATGACTCTATAAAAGGTGTTGAACCACCTCATATCAAGGCAACTATCTATGATGTAGAACTACAGGCAGGCAAGTCAATCACACTGCCAACTAAAACTGAGGATAATGTTTTTATCTTTTTGATTGAAGGCAATGCTATAATAGACGGCACCAATATTCCAGAAAAAACTGCAGTGCTCTTTAGTGAGGGCGATGAAATATCTGTCAGTTCTGAATCAGATAAACAATTACGTTTTATGTTCTGTTCTGCTAAGCCTTTAAAAGAACCTGTATCTTGGGGTGGACCAATTGTGATGAATACGCGCGAAGAGCTAAATGAGGCTTTTAAAGAACTTGACAAAGGAACTTTTATCAAACATAATGCAGCCCATCTTGATTAATCAGTAATACTATCCAAGAGCTGTTAAATATTAAAAAATACACAAAAAAGCCGCAACCTTTGGTTGCGGCTTACTTTTTATTTGGTGGGCCCAGCTGGGTTCGAACCAGCGACCAACCGGTTATGAGCCGGTGGCTCTACCGCTGAGCTATAGGCCCATAGTACCATGCGTTGTCTCAATGGTCAACAGTAATATTCTAAACAAATTTGGTCGAGTTGTCAAGCTAAACCGATTATTCCAAGAAGTCTTTTAACCGTTTACTGCGGCTTGGATGACGCAGCTTACGTAAAGCTTTGGCCTCGATTTGACGAATACGTTCTCTGGTTACACCAAAATGCTGCCCTACTTCTTCCAGGGTACGTGAACGCCCGTCTTCCAAACCAAAACGCAGTTCTAAAACCTTCTTTTCACGCACAGTCAGTGTTTCCAAGACTTCTTCCAACTGCTCACGCAATAAAGTGAACGAAGCAGCATCAGCTGGTGCCGGTGCATCATGATCTTCAATAAAATCCCCCAAATGCGAATCTTCTTCTTCACCGATAGGAGTTTCCAATGATACCGGTTCCTGTGCGATTTTCATAATCTCACGAACACGATCAACAGTAGTATCCATTTCCTTTGCAATCTCTTCCGGCATAGGTTCCCGCCCAAGTTCCTGCAGCAGTTGACGTGATACGCGAATCAGTTTATTGATTGTTTCAACCATATGCACAGGTATACGAATGGTGCGGGCCTGGTCAGCAATAGCGCGTGTAATAGCCTGACGAATCCACCAAGTGGCATAAGTACTGAATTTAAAGCCTTTATTATAATCAAATTTTTCTACTGCTTTGATAAGACCAAGGTTACCTTCCTGAATAAGGTCTAAAAAGAGCATTCCCCGGCCAACATAACGTTTTGCAATGCTGACAACCAAACGAAGATTAGCTTCCGATAAACATCGTTTTGCGGCTTCTCCTTCTTCAAAAACTTCTTCCAAAAGTTTTCCGTAATCTTCTTCCAACGTCATATAGCTATCAAAAACAGCAGCATCATTTTCTTCTGGTAAGCGGCGCTTGATCTCGTCAAGTAAAGTCTTGATCTCAAACAGCGCATGTACTTCTTTATCACTGGTCTGACGATCGACTACCATTTTATCACAGTCTGGGATCATCACATTGTGTTCCTGCATCATACGTTGTAAATGCAAACGCTCATCTTTAGTAAACTCAACAATAAGATCCTGATATTCAGACAATGTACAGGGAGTACCCGCTGCAGCCGCCCTCGCAATAATTCCAAGCACTTTTTCAACATTGCGCAGTTCACAGCTTTTATGTTCCTGTTCCAAATGCTTCTTGATTTTTTTGATCAGAGTAGCAGTTTTTTCTTTACCGCTGTAAGCAGGAACCAAAGCTGCAGGCAATGACGAATTCATCAGCCTTTCGGCCTGTTTTCCCTTATCCATACGTTTAGCAAGCTTGATTTCATCTTCGCCGATCAAAAGCGGTACACGGCCGATCTCCTTAAGATACATCCTGACCGGATCATCAATGCTTACCCCTTCAGGCACACTGAGATTAGCCAGCTCTGCTTCATTGATTTCTTCCGTATCATCATCGTTGACCGGCAGTACATCATCATCGCTGTTTTCGTCGACTACGTCGATGCCTTTTTGGGCAATCAACTCATACATACTGTCCATATCGTCCGGAGTCATATCTTCTACGTTTTGCATAGAATCCATAATTTCACGATAAGTGAGAACACCGCCGTGAGATTTGCCTTTAAGTAATAATTCCTCTACCTGGTCGGCAGAAATTTTAGTATTAGCCATGGTGTTCCCTCCTTTCGTTGCTTAATATCTGCTGTTGTTTTTTAATATAATTTTTTGATTTCATCTTTAATTTTCTGGCTTTCCGCAAGTTCCTGCAAAAAGCGGTCATCCCCCAAACGTTCATATTCGTCGGCGCGCAGACGGTGCTCTTCATAGCTTCGTTCCAAAGCGCCCCTGCGCATCTGCCGCAGGCAATCATCTACTAGTTTTTCACCGTTTTCTTCCGCAAGATCTTTTGTCATAATCTGCGCCAGCTCCGTGGCCGCTTCATTTGACAGTTCTGTAAAAAGCTTATCAGCAGCACTCTTACTGCCGGCATCAAGCTGCTTCAGCAATCCTTCATAGATTTCTCCGCGAAATTTTGACATAAAACCGACACTATCAATTTTATCTCTGTAAACAAGCGCCAAATCGGTATTTTTTAAAATAACGTAAAGCAAAAGCTGCTCTGCTAAATCTTCAGCTGAAAGTACGTTGGGCTGTATCTGCCATTTAGACACGGCTTCCCCACGATCATTCTTACGGCTTAGCTTACGATATTCACTCATGATGAGCCCTTCGTCAATTGTCAAACGTTGGGCCAGCGTTTTGATATGCTGTGCAACCTCAATTTCATTTTTGCACTCTAGTAGGAATGGTAGTATATTCGACACAGCTTCAACTTTTCCTGCTAAATTTGAAACATTATTTTGAGAAATGACATACTGCATCTGAAATTCTATACCTGAAACAGCTGTTTCAATCAGCCGTAGATAAGCATCTTTACCGTGCTTACGCACAAATTCATCAGGATCTTTCCCATCAGGCACTATGAGCACTCTGACTTTAAGCCCGGCTTCTTTAGCAATGCTTACTGCCCTTACAGTGGCCCGTTGTCCAGCTGCGTCGCTGTCATACGAAAAAACTACTTCATCAGCGGCACGAGCTAAAAGTTTAGCCTGCTCCTGCGCAAAAGCCGTCCCCATTGAAGCAACAGCCCAATCGATACCAGCAGCATGTAAACTGATTGCATCCATATAACCTTCAACAATCACGGCCTGCCTGCGTTTCTTTATTTCCTTTAAAGCCACATTCATCCCGAACAGAAGAGTTCTTTTGTTAAACCACTCTGTTTCACCAGTATTCATGTATTTTGCCATCTGTTGAGAATTTTGCTCTAAAATACGACCGCCGAAACCAACTACATGACCACGTGGATCCTGAATAGGTATCATCACTCTGCCACGGAACTTATCCATCGGCCCACGGTCATAGTTTACCGCCAGCCCGGCCTGCACCAACAGTCCAGCACTACATCCACGTTTTCCAAGTGCTGAAAGCAATGCGTTATAGTTCGGCAGTGCCACCCCGATTGAAAACCGCTCGATAATCTCAGGTGTAATGCCGCGTCCTGTGAGATACTCCTGTGCTTTAATTCCATAATCAGTCTTCGTCAAACAGGCCTGAAAAAAACGCGTCGCCAGTTCATTAGCGGCAATAACCTGTTTTGCCTGTTTCTCACGTTCCAGTTCAGCTTTAGTCTTTTCCTTTTCAGGAACAGCAATACCCAATTTATTTGCCAGAAGCTTTAAAGCCTCTGGGAACGTGCAATTTTCCATTTTCATCACAAAGGTAAAAACATCACCGCCAACATGACAGCCATAACAATAAAAAAAGTTCTTGTCCGGCGTTACGGAAAAGGACGGTGTTTTTTCTCCGTGGAAAGGGCAGCAGCCCCAAAAACTGCCGCCGCGCTTTTTTAGCGGTACATATTCAGAAATTATCTCGACGATATTAGCTTGGGAGCGAACCTGCTCTTTAAAATCATCAAACATACCACTCATAATTATTGCTCCTGTCACCTCGAATACCATCTGATTTATTATATTCAATATTTAACAAAAAAATCCTCTTTTTAACGGTAGATAATTTTAGCATTACGACAAGTTTATATTATGGGAATGTAATGTTTATTAAATAGCTGCACAGCTCCTGCATCTGTCAGTCCACCCACAAAATCGACTACAGTCTGCTGCAATCCGAAACGATCTGCCAGTTCCCCATATTCTCTTGGCAACAGCTGCGGATACTCCATATATAAATCCATAAGAGTCCTAACAACATGTTCTGCCTTGTTATGTTCAACCGTCAGCTGGGGCGAACAGTAAATATAATCAAACATAAAATTGCGAAATTCTTCAACAGCTTCTTCATAATATTTATCAATAATAATTTGCGGCTGATTCAGTGATAACTCCACAATATTATGAACAAGCACATCCAATATCTGGCTTGGTTCTGTTCCTAAGCGCATAGCGACGATACCTGGCAATTTTTCAGGACCGATGATGCCAACTTTGCATCCATCATCGAAATCATGGCACAGATAAGCGATACGATCACAACGCCGCACCACTTGCCCTTCAAGCGTCTTTGGCATCGTACTGCCTGTATGGTTCACAATAGCATCACGAACTTCACGGGTCAGATTCAGCCCTTTCCCCTTCCGCCCATACAATTCTACGACACGAAGGCTCTGTTCATTATGTTTAAAATGTCCAGTATAAGAATTAATTGCCCGCTCCCCTGCATGTCCAAAAGGAGTGTGCCCAAGATCATGCCCTAAAGCAGCAGCTTCTGTAAGATCCTCGTTTAATCTCAATGCTCTGGCAATAGTCCTGGCAATCTGCGACACTTCCATGCTATGAGTAAGACGCGTACGGTAATGATCACCCGGACATAAATATACCTGTGTTTTATGTTTTAACTTACGAAAAGGAGTACTGTGGATGATCCGGTCCCGATCACGCTGGAAAGCCGTGCGCAGATCATCGGCAGCCTCCTCACTATCACGTACTGCCTGCGAACTTTTAGCCGCCCAGGGTACCAGTGTTTCCTGTTCTATATTCTCGCTTATTTCTCTAACTGATAACATTATTCTTCACCTTTATTTCACTTTCAAGCATTGTCACCAGGCACATTAAGTAATATAATTACTCATGTGAGGTGAACTGAATGAAAAAAATTTTTATCTTTGTTTTACTGTTGCTCTTAGTTCCTGCAATTTGTCTGGCAGAGCCGCAGGTAACCAGTGATAAACAAACTTTTAACCCTTTTACAGGAGTTTATGATCTGCAGGGCAACGTCCATGTTGAAATTGGTGACAGAATCATCACCGGCGATGCCGCACAGGTAAGTATGTATAAACTTGAGGTACATGGACAAGGTAATATTACCCTGCGCGAAGGAGATATCACCTTCGATTGTGATACAGTCGATGTATACGGTAAAGAAAAAACTGCCTACGTAGCAGGTAATATGAACTTTACTCAAGGTGATATGATCATCAGCGCCGATACCGGCAGCTTTAACTGGAGCACAAAAAATGCTGTTTTTAACGGTAATGTAATCGTCAACGGTGAACCTAAAAATGGCGAAGTCATTTACAATGTCCGTGAAAAAGTTTTTGTAAATTAGTTTTACAGTTTAAATAACCCTCGCTTAGGCGAGGGTTATTTTTATTTAGCGGCGGTCTTTATTTTTCTGCACATACTCTAAGATCATACCTGCTGTTTCTTCGATCGCACGGTTAGATACATTGATAATAGTACAATGCAGACGACGCATAATACCTTTTGCATATTCAAGCTCTTCATTAATCCGTTTAACATCAGCATAAGCGGCACCATCTGTCAGTCCCATAGTTTTCAAACGTTCGCTGCGGATCTCATTAAGTTTAAACGGATCAATAAGCAGGCCAATGATTTTATGCGGAGGAACTTTAAATAATTCTTCAGGAGGCATGATTTCCGGTACCAGCGGTACATTGGCAACTTTTATTTGTTTGTGTGCCAAGTACATGCTGAGCGGAGTTTTAGAAGTTCTTGAAACACCTATGATAACAACATCTGCTTTGGCCAGTCCCAAAGGATTTTTGCCATCATCATATTTAACAGCAAATTCTACGGCTTCGACACGTTTAAAGTATTCATGATCTAAAGCATGGATCAATCCGGCCTGGTTTTTAGGCAGCAGTCCGGAAGTTTTTTCAATAGCCTTAAGCATCGGTCCTAAAACATCAACAACCTCTACATCATGCTCCATTGCTTTATGCGCAATATGTTCACGCAATTCAGGTGAAACTACGGTATAACAGATAATACCATTATTTTCCTTAGCCTCTTCAATAACCTTTTCAACCTGCGCCTTATCTTTAACATAAGGAACACGGATCACATCAAATTTTTCCTGTACAAATTGGCTGGTAGTAGCCTTTACAACAGACTCAGCGGTTTCACCAATAGAATCAGAAACTGCATAGATAATCGGTAATTTAGCTATGATAATTGCCTCCTTTGCCCTCTGCCAGATCCACTAACAGACGGGTAAAATTCGTTTTAGTGATACGTCCCACTACTTCGTAACTGCGCTTATCCTCGCCCACACATCTAATAACAGGCAGACAATCAATCTCATTATCAATAATTTTACGTGCTGCCGAAGCTACAGAATCTTCCTGTTTGACTACAATAAGTTTAGACAGTGGTGTCATCACCATTACAACAGGAATTTCACGCAGATCGCTGCCATTATTGATAGCAGCTTTAAGCAAGTCTTTACGCGATACCACCCCTACCAAAAGACCAGCCTCATCAAGAACAAATACTGTCCCTACATCCTCCAGGAACATAGTTACAACAGCTTCATAGGCGCTTTTATCCTGATTGACTGCTACAGGCACAGACTGCAGATCACGTACAAGGATGCCGGAAATTTCTTCCATCAACATTCCCAGCGTATTCTTGCCGGTAAAATAATAACCAACTTTAGGACGCGCATCTAAAATACCGCCCATAACTAAAATCGCCAGATCTGATCGTAAAGCCGCACGAGTTACATTCAGACGTTCAGCAATATGTTCGCCCGTGATCGGCCCATCCTGGCGCACGATCTCGGCAATACGTTTTTGTCTGTTACTTAAAGAAATTGTCCTCACACCCTTCCGAACTTACATTAATTTTTCCTATATTTATATAGTATACGCTATTTTATGCAAAATCCCTGCTTCCGGTCATAAATATTTTTAAAAGTATACAAAAATAACAGGGCCAAAATTTCGGCCCTGTTATTTTCATATATTTTCATAACTGCTCATGTTCCATTCTCTGGATCATAATACACAGCAGCAAAAAATAACGGTCTGTCATTTTAAAATAATTTTTTTGTGTTATTTCTTTGATTTTCCCCAACCGATAACGTAGAGTATTAATATGTATATGCTGTCTTTCAGCTGCATCCTCTAAACTGTTTTCCCGCAAAGCCGCTGAAAGTGTATCCAAAAGGCTCGATTGATAGCGTCTGTCATATTCCTGCAGTTTATCAAGCACCGTCGTCTTAATAAAATTATACTCCGAAGTATTGCGGCAGTGCATCAGCAAACTGAACGGCAGCCATTCTTCAGCCTTACGTACTCCTGAAATATGCAATTTATATAAAAGTCTGATAACGTTTACCGACATCTCATAATGCTCTTTAATTCGCTCCAGTTCTGTAAATTCAGGAGATATTACAGCTGCAGCTATTTATTCTGTTCCTTATTATATTTTTTGAATATATTAATGCTCGTAAGAGCTTCTTTACTGCTGCATAACAAGATATAAAATTTTTCCTCTTCAATTAAAAATCTATCAATCAAATAATTGCTTATATTATGGCTTCCTTTAGAAAATAAAATCAAATTATATGCTTTTTGCTGCACAAATCCCAGATTAGCAAGCTTTTCAGCAATAACTTCTCCACTTTTGATTTCACCATTTTTTATTTCTTTCCAAAAACGTTCCACTGTTTTCTGCAGCGTTTCATAATGGTCCCACAGCTTGATGGCTAAAAAAGAAGCTCCCTGTTGCCCAATCAACCGTTCTTTTTCCGTTAACTGCCCCTCAGCAACAATAATAAACCTCCCTATAAGCTGACTACGGGCATAGCATTCGAAAATATGCAGCTCATTGATAAAAAAGCCCGCATCAGTATATATTCTTTCATTAAAACCAGTTTTAATTTTTTCTGTCCAATCAAGAAAATCCTGTTTACGAGTACCTCGTCTGCTCCAGGAAGCAAGTATCTTCCCTTCATGATTCAGGCAAAAACAATTCTTGTGAAGCTGATTTCCCAAAACATTCACCAGCGAAGCCAGATCATCTGAATTCAGTGAAGTATGAATAAGTTTTTGATAGTTTTTTTCTACTTCAATCAACATATTGGTTTGATAATTCTGGATTTCAGAAGTGATTGTCTGCACCAGTTCTCTAAACTTGACTGCAGTTTTCACTTCAAATACCGGCAGCCGGTACTGATCTGCCAACTGCAGTATTTTCAGCGGGATCTTATTGATAAAACGACCTGTTTTGATACCTATCGCTGATATTCGCGGAGCAAGCTTTTTAAAACCATCTTCCTGCAGGTCAGGACTTTTACTGAAGGCATACCAGGTAGTTAAAACAAACTCACCTCCTGTTACCCATTCGTGCAAATCAGGCCCTTCCATAATTGTTACATGTGTTATCTGATTGTTTAAGTTCCCATGCTTATTAACCAATGTCACACGTTCGGCAAAATCTTTGATTTCCAATAATTCATTTAAGGTCACCATTTTCTTGGACATTATCTCACCTTCTTTTCTAATGCCATATATTTCTTTTTCTCCAGAATATCCTGATTACGATTTTACTATTTAGTTATTTTTTTAGCAAATCCAAAGATTTCAAAAACTGTTATACTAAAAAGCTGAACTTTACCCATCGTAAAACCTTCTTGATTTTAAACCAGCGCCTTATTTTTCATTCCGGTAAAAAAATCTTGAGGCAACTATAAAAGTAGCCTCAAGATTATCAAATCTTCCATTAATCATTCACATAAAACTAAGTATTACAAAAGTTCCACTGATGATAACGCCGGAAACAATTGTCCAAATAACGCAATATCCCATAATATCACGCGCCGATAATCCCGCAACTCCTAAAAGCGGCAATGCCCAAAACGGTTGAATCTGATTAGTCCAGCCATCTCCCCAAGCAAAAGCCATAATTGTCTGCGGAATGTTCGCCCCCAATGCCTCAGCAGCCTTCATCATGATTGGTCCCTGGATAGCCCATTGCCCACCTCCGGAAGGAATGAAAATATTTACCAGCCCTGCCGATAAAAATGTATAAAGAGGGAAGGTATGTGCTGTAGAAATTTCCACAAACCACATGGAAATCATATCAACCAGACCAGAAGCAGTCATCATCCCCGACATACCAGCATAAAGCGGAAATTGCAAAATAATACCGCGGCTGGCACCGATTCCCTGTGCCACAGCCTTTAAAAAGCCGTTAGGACTGCTGTGCAGATATAAACCCAATGTTAAAAAAATCAAAATGACCAAATTCAAATTCAGGTCAAAACCAATCTTAGAAAAATTAGCTCCCAGATAAATCAATGGGAACAAACCAAACAAAGCGTTGAGCCAATAAGCATTTTCCAATCTTTCGGCAAATGTCATATCTTTTTTAGCAATTCTTATCTCTGGTTTTTCTTGTTCTTTTTTCACTGTATTCCACTATTTCATTAGCAGGAGGTTTCATATTAAAATACACGATAAACAGCATAATTACGATGATAGCCGTCATTACCAGATTCCAGGAAGAATACAGCGTATCACCAACCGGTGTCAGTGGCAGTCCGAGCTTCTCCATAAAATTGCCTGGTGTTGCTGAAACAAGCGGAATCGAAGAAGACGGCCCGCGAATAATCTCACCGCCATAAGCCGCAGCTACCAACAGCGGAAAATGCAGGCCTTTAACCTTTTTGCCTACCTCTTTCGCAAGAACTGCACCTATAACAAGCCCAAATCCCCAGTTTATATAGCAAGACGCAATAGATACTAATGCAGTCAACCCAAGAGCCTGCTGTGGAGTTTTAGGAATACCTGTTACCTTGTTCAAAATCTTTTTAGCCAAAGGTGTCAATGCCAGTACATAACCTGTCAATAAAACTAAAACCATCTGCATCCCAAAAACAAACATCGATGAGTACCCTCTGCCCCAATATTCTATCATTTGCAGAGCACTCTTGTTCATTAAAAACATTCCGCCGCAAAATACAACAAATGTTAAGAGAATAGCCAAAATAAAAGCATCCGGAAGATAATTCTGCACCATCTTCAGACAGAACTTTGTTACAGTCTTCATAAAAATCCGCCTCCTTTTCCCATTTTCTTTTTCATTTACACCAGCTCTAAAACCGTAGCTGATCCTAGCCCTCCAGCAATACATAAAGTAGCCAAGCCATATCTGACCTGTCTTTTCTGCATTTCATGCAATAAAGTTACTAAAATCCTTGCTCCAGAGCAACCAATAGGATGCCCCAGAGCAATTGCACCGCCATTTACATTGACCCTGGTCAGATCAATTTCCAGCTCCTGTATGACCGCTAATGATTGTGCTGCAAATGCTTCATTGATTTCTATCAGTCCAATATCTTCGATCCTTAGCCCTGCCCTTTTCAGCGCCAACCTTGTTGCAGGCACAGGCCCCATTCCCATATATGCCGGCGAAACACCTATTGAAGCCTGGCTGATTATTTTAGCCATAGGCTTTAACCCTGCCTTTGCAGCCGCACTTTCTTCAGCAATCAGCAACATGGCTCCACCGTCATTTCGTCCTGATGCATTGCCTGCCGTTACGCTGCCGTCCTTTTTAAAAGCAGGCTTCAATTCTGCAAGTTTTTCTATCGTTGACAAACGTGGATGCTCATCAGCAGCAAACATCAAAATCTCTTTTTTCTTTTTTACTGGCAAAGGTTCAATCTCATCATCAAAGCGTCCGCTTTTTATTGCAGCCTGAGCTTTTTCCTGACTTTCGCAGGCAAAATAATCTTGTGCCGTTCTGCTGATAACATATTTTTCAGCAATATTCTCTGCAGTCATACCCATTGTCAGGACTCCATACTGGTCAGCAGGCTGTGACCGTGGCTGACTTTCGGTATTAGGATCCAGCAAAATCCCGTTACCTACTGCATAACCCCTCCGTGCCTCTCTGAGATAATATTGAGCATTACTCATACTTTCGACACCACCAGCTAAAACGAAGTCAGCATAACCGCACATAATCTCCTGTGCCGCATTCTGGACAGCCTGCATACCAGAACCACATTGTCTGTGTACTGTATAAGCCTGTACTTCAAGCGGAAATTTTGTCATCAATGCAGCTAATCTTGCAATATTAGGCTGGTCGCTGCTCTGCTTTGCCTGCCCTAAAATTACTGCATCCAGAAGTCTGATATCTAAATGACTACGTTCACATATTTTCTGCAACAAAAAGGCAGCAATTTCCTCCGGCTGTATGTCCTTCATTGCTCCGTTCAGTTTTCCTATAGGCGTCCTGATTCCATCTATGACTACCGGCTGCAGCATATCTATACCTCCCTTATACTAATTTTTTCAGCCAGCTCATAATGAGCAGATGTCATTGCTGCAATTTCTTCCAATGTGACATCAGAAGTATGTTCCAGTAAAAACATCATTCCGTCCTTAAACTTAAATACAGCATATTCTGTGACTAAAGTATTAACTACCTTCCGCCCAGTCAGCGGCACAGTACAATCCTTTACCAGTTTATGCCTGCCATTTTTTGCCGTATGAGATGTCGCAACGATCACCTCTTTTACTCCAACGACCAGATCCATTGCTCCCCTGGTCCTAAAACACCTTTGCCCGGCAAAGCCCAATTTGCCAGGTCTCCCGCTTCATTTATCTGTATGGCTCCGATAACTGTAGCATCCATACGCCCACTTCTGATCATTGCAAAAGATGTAGCACTATCAAAATAACAGCATCCGGGCGTTTCAGTAACCGGTGTACGACTGGCATTAATGAGATTAGGAATTATTGCCTCCCCGCTAAGTTGTTTAGGCCCAACACCTAGCATTCCATTTTCCGTCTGAATATAAATATGTTTATTTGCTGGTAAATAATCAACCGCCATTGTGGGAATACCTACACCTAAATTGACAAAACCACCGTCAGGCAGCATTTCCGCAACTCTTTTAGCAATTCTTACTTTTGTTTCCGCTTCTGACATGTTTCTCATTTAACTGCACCCCGATTCTGCGGTACCAAAACATCCACATAAATATAAGGTGTTACAATCTCTTCCGGCGAAAGCATACCGGTTTCTACAATCTCATCAACCTCCACAATCGTCAAAGCGGCTGCTGTTGCCATAAGCGGATTAAAATTTCTTGCTGTTTTTTCATAAACTAAATTCCCCATAGCATCCGCTTTTCTGGCATGTAACAAGGCTACGTCTGCTTTCAAAGGATACGCCAAAACATAGGCTTCGCCGTCAATAACTTTTGTTTCACAATGCGCAGTCAGCTCTGTGCCAGCTCCAACCTTTGTATAAAACCCGCCAATTCCGCAGCCTCCTGCACGGATACTTTCTGCAAATGTGCCCTGTGGCATCATCTCTAAATTTAACTTTCCATCAAAATATAATTCTGCAGCTTCAGTATTATAGGTAAAATAGGTACCTATAGCTTTTTTCAGCATCCTATTCCTTACCCACCTTCCCAAGCCTACATTAGGAGTACCAAGATCATTGGCAATAACAGTCAAATCATGTATGTCTGTATCTGCCAGTAAATCAATCAGCCTCTTTGGATTACCGACATTTCCAAAACCTCCGATCATAACAACATCACCTGACCTGACAAGCTTAACAGCTTCCACAGCTTCTACAATCTTTGCTATGATAATCACCTCCATATTTAGTTCTTTGATTTCAGTATACAAAGCTAAAGACGAGCCTAATATGTAGAAACCTACAAAAATAATCTGATTTTTTTGCATTTTTGCACAAAAATAGCCCTTATAACAGTTAGATAACTGTTATAAGGGCTATAAAAAAATAACAGGACCGAATATTCGGTCCTGTTAAGTTAATTATTCATTATTGAAGCAGTTCGCGTACCATTTGATTGATACGTTTACCGTCGGCTCGGCCCTTAGCCTTCGCCATAACAGCAAGCATTACTTTACCAATCGCTTTCGGTCCTTCGGCACCAGTCTCGGAGATAGCTTCAGCAACCATAACACGCAATTCTTCATCGCTAAGCGGTTCAGGCAGATATTTTTTGAGAATCTCAATTTCTGCTTTAGCCTGCTCGGCTAATTCACTGCGTTCGGCTTTTTCGATTCTACCAAAGAATCCTGCCGCATCTTGACCTCTTTCAGCAAGATAGCCAGAACCTCATCATCATTCAGTTCCTTCTTCTCATTGATTTCGACATTTTTAATATTAGCACGCACCATACGAATAACCGATAAACGCAGCTTACCTGCTTCACGGTCCTTCATGGCCTGTTTCATATCTTCTGTCAATTGGTCTTTAATAGACATACAGCACGCCCCCATTATCTGGTTTTACGTTTTCTGGCTGCTTCGGATTTTTTCTTACGTTGAACGCTCGGTTTTTCATAATGTTCGCGTTTTCTAACTTCAGAAAGAATTCCGGCCTTTTGGGTTGCTCTTTTAAATCTGCGCAGCGCACTGTCCAATGTTTCGTTTTTGCCAACTTTAATTTCTGCCATCTGATCTCCCTCCCTCCACACACTTAGGGAAGTGTATATATGCATTTCATGCGTTTTTTGCACTATTGCTGACTATCGTCAGACCGCAATTACCGCACAATATTACCAGTAAATTATATCTTATGATAGGCCTTTTGTCAAGGTATCAGCAGGGCGGCCACCCCAATGCTTTACCGCCTAAAAGATGGATATGCAAATGCTTAACGGTCTGCCCTCCATCATCACCGGTATTGGCAACGATGCGAAACCCTTTTTCATTAACACCAAGTTTCTCAGCCAGTTCCTTAACTTTCCCAAACATATACAGGAGCAGCTCCGGTTCTGCAGTAATAATATTTTCAGTATGAGCTTTCGGTATCATTAAAACGTGTACCGGAGCAGCAGGAGCCACATCACGGATTACGATCATTTTGTCATCTTCATAAACTCTTTCAGACGGGATCTCACCGGCAATGATTCGGCAAAAGATACAGTCGTTCATTTCTTTCCCCCCTTAGTGATCCTAATTTTTATAATATTCGTCAGAAAATTTAAAAGTCCTTTTTCTATTTACTCTGTTCACAATTTATTTTCAAACTGTAACTAACAAAGTAAAAAAATCTTTAATAAAACGCTTGACTTATAGTCAACTCCAGCCATTATACTGAACTTAAAGTATTTTTAATCATTTATCTAAGAAAGGAGAGTTTACAGTGAAAAAATTTTTATCAACATTACTTTATACCGCTGCCGCAACTTTATTATTCAGCGCTTGTGGAATGACTGCCAATACAGTTTCTTCTCCTGTTGAACCAACTGTTAAAAGTAATGAAAAAACAGCAGTAAATAATAAAGCTCTTGTTTATTTCAGCAAGGATATCAGCCCTGTAAGTCTGATCAAACTATATGATAAAATCAACCAGGATATACATGGTAAAGTAGCTATCAAAATCCATACAGGAGAAAAGAACGGTCCCAATATACTCCCACGGGAAATAGTGATGGCTTTGCAGCAGCATGTACCTGACAGTAATTTAGTCGAAACCAACACTTTCTATAAAGGTGACCGCTATACCACCGCCGGCCACCGCGAAACATTAAAAGTTAACGGCTGGGATTTTTGTACTGTAGACATTATGGACGAGGAAGGAGCAGTAATGCTGCCAGTAAAAGGAGGCAAACATTTTCAGGAAATGTCGATCGCTAAAAATATGCTTAATTATGATTCCATGATCGTTTTGACGCATTTTAAAGGACACACTATGGGAGGATTTGGCGGTTCAATGAAAAATATAGCAATTGGCAACGCAGATGGCAGGATCGGCAAAGCCATGCTGCATACCTCTGACCCATCCAACCCCTGGGAATATAGCCAAGAGCGTTTTATGGAAAATATGGCTGAATCAGCAAAGGCTACAACAGATTTTTTTGGTAAACAAATCATTTATATCAATGTATTGCGCAATATGTCTGTTGGCTGCGACTGTGCCGGGCTTGCTGCGGCACCGCCAACAACTCCTGATATCGGCATCCTTGCTTCTACAGATATTCTTGCCGTCGATCAGGCTTCTATCGACCTTGTTTTTGCTTTACCAGATGCTGCTAAGCATGATCTCCAGGAACGGATCGAATCACGTCGCGGTCTGCGGCAGCTCAGTTACATGAAAGAACTTTCCATGGGTAATGATCAATATGAATTAATTACCATTGAATAAAAGAAAAGCTGCCGTTAAACGGCAGCTTTTTTATTATTCCTTCAGCAATTCTCCGATTAAAAAACTCGTCTCAGCCTTCAATAATCTCACTTTTCTTATCTTGCCACATAGTTCAGCTTCCGACCGAACATAGACCCGTAAATAATTACTGGTCAAACCTTCTATATAGCCATCCTCAACAGTCTGTTCAAACAATACCTCCACAGCACTGCCAACAAAACGTTCTAAAAATTTCTGCTGCTGCTTATGATCAAGCTCAGCAAGTTGTGCACAACGTCTTTGCTTAACAGTTTCAGGAATTTGATTGGGCATTTTTTCGGCCGGAGTTCCCTTCCGTTTGGAATAAGGGAAAATATGCATTTTACTGAACCCGCAGTTTTCTGCAAAAACCAGTGTAGATGCAAACTCCTCTTCCGTCTCACCCGGGAATCCGGCAAGAATATCAGTAGTAATGGCAATATCAGGAATACGTTTACGGATATCGGCCAAAAGTTCGGTAAAACGTCGAGTGTCATACGGCCTGTGCATTCTGGCTAAAGTTGTATCACAGCCTGCCTGCAAAGGTAAATGCAGCTGTCGGCACAACCGTTTATCTTTTTCCATAAGATTAAGCAGCCTCGCTTCGACCTCCACTGATTCCAATGACCCCAACCGCAGTCTCTGCAGACCCTCTACACTTAAAGCTGCCTCAACAGCATCAAATAAAGTCAGTTTTCCATCATGTTCTTTACCATAGCAGCCAAGGTGAATACCGATAAGCACTATTTCTTTATAACCAGAAGCTACAAGCTTTTTAACTTCTTCCCTGATGCTTGTCAGACTACGCGAACGCAACGGTCCGCGGGCAAAAGGAATAATACAATAAGTACAGAATTGATTGCAGCCTTCCTGTATTTTTAAAAAAGCTCTGGTCTTATCACTAACATCACCTGCACTCAGTTCTTCAAACTCAGTGTTGGCACTCAGCTTACGCACGCTGTCTATTGTATCAACAGACTGAAAAGCAGCAGCTTCTTCTACCAACCGTACGATATCTGCTCTATCCTGATTCCCGATAATAAGATCAACACCAGGAATTGTCTTCACTTCTTCTGCCGCCGTCTGTGGATAACAGCCAGTCACAACCACGAAAGCAGTTGGGTTTCTGCGCACAGCACGATTGATCATCTGCCGCGATTTACGCTGCCCCGTATTGGTAACAACACAAGTATTGATCACATAAATATCAGCTTCGCAATTAAAACCAACTACAGTATAACCATGACTGCGAAATATCGCTTCCATGCTGGCAGTATCGGCCTGATTGACTTTACAGCCTAAAGTGTAAAATGCTATTCTTTTCATCAATCAGCCTCCTAAATCACCAGTTTCATAAAATATTGCGGCCGCAGCTACTAATGCAGCTGTTTCCGCACGTAATATGCGCTTGCCTAAACTTACTACCAATGCCCCAGCTGTCCGGGCCTGCTGTAATTCCGTCTCGGAAATACCGCCCTCCGGGCCTATGATCAGCAGCAGCTCCTTCAAAGCCTGCTCCTTTTGCAGCGCAGCCTTCAAACCAAGCTTATCCTCACATTCATAAGCTATCAGTTTACAGTCACAGGGATTATCAGCAAGCATCTGTTCCATCGTCTGTACTGGCTGCACCATTGGTATAATATCACGCTTACTCTGTTTCGCAGCCGCTTCAGCAATTTTCTGCCAGCGCTCAGCTTTCTTAACAGCTTTATCACCTTCCAGGCGTACGACCGAATGCTCCATAGCTACTGGTATAATCTCACTGACTCCCAGTTCTACAGCCTTCTGGATAATAAAATCCATTTTTTCACCTTTAGCCAACCCTTGTGCCAGTACGATTCGCACTGAAGGCTCATGACTTTCCGCCAGTACCTCCAGACATTTGACTGTCACAACACTTTCATTAGCATCAGCAATTTCAGCAAGAGCCGTGACACCATCATCACTTACAATCTGTACTCTGGACCCGTATTGCATCCGCAGTACAGTATAAATATGCCTGGCATCAACACCCATTATTGTCATCGTATCACTGTATGGCTGCGGTATAAAAAATCTATGCACCGTCAGTCCTCCTTACGCATCTGCATAACAACCCAGCCGCCTTTTGCATCAACAGCTTCGACACACAAACCGACTTTGGAGGCAGCTGCTGATACATCATTCTGCCGTTCTTCAATAATACCGCTGGCAAGGAATATTCCTCCGGATTTTAACTTACCGGGAATATCCTGCAGAAGCATAATAATAATATCGGCAATGATATTAGCAATGATAATATCAGCCTTACCTTCTGTACCATGCAGCAAATCACCCTGTTGCACACTGATTTTTTCTGTCAGTTCATTGCCGGCAATATTTTCAATAGCTACTCGTACCGCAGTAGCATCAATATCCACCGCTTTAACTGTTTTAGCACCAAGTTTAGCAGCAGCAATAGCCAGAATTCCAGAGCCAGTACCAACATCAAAAACTTCCATATCAGGACGCAGAACTTTTTCCAAACGTTCCATACACATACAGGTCGTATGATGTGTTCCTGTACCAAACGCCATACCTGGATCGATTTCAATAATATGTTCACCAGCTTTAGATGTATATTTTTCCCAGGTAGGCTTAATCACCAATGTTCTGCCAATATGCGTAACATGGAAATACTGTTTCCATTCGTTAGCCCAATCCTGCTCGGAAACAGTACGAAAACGCGTATTACCAAAGCGACATTTACCAATACGCGTTTCCAAATTTGTTAAGTCCTCATCAATCTGTGTAAGACGTGGCTGCAGCTCTTCATCCTCCGGATAATAAGCAGTTATCGTAACCACTTCTGTGTTTTCCTGCTCAGGAATATCGCATAATTCCCAAGTGCCTGAATTACGCAAAGTGTTTATCAAAACCGGGTCCTCAATAACAACACCATTGTTTGCACCTGCAGCACGCATAATTTCGGCAACCAGATCAGCTGCCTCATGTGTAGTTTGTATGCTCACCTCTATCCATTGTGACAAAGCGCTCACTCCTTAAATAACTATCATATATATTAAACACAAAGCTTATTCTAAAATATTTTACCATATGAAAGTGTTTTTCTACCAGTTTGAGAAGATATTTCAATGCCAAGTGCTCACATTATATCATATTTTTTGGCATAAAAAAATAAACTGCGGTGTTCAAACCGCAGTTTATACAAGTCATTATTTAAATAAATCTTTAATCTTATTCAAAAAGCCTTTTTCTTCAGGATTAATGTTATCTTTACTGATCTCGGCAAATTTACGCAAAGCATCTTTCTGTTTTTCATTCAGCTTCTGCGGCACAACAACTTTGATCCTGACTAACTGGTCGCCGCGTGTACTGTTACGCAAACTGGGAATGCCTTTGCCCTTCAAACGCAGTACCTTTCCAGGCTGAGTTCCTTCCGGAACCTTCATCACAACCTGTCCATCCAGCGTAGGAACCTTAATCTCATCACCCAAAGTTGCCTGTACAATATTGATCGGCACTTCGCAGTAAACAGTAGTACCATCGCGCTCAAAAAACTTATGCGGTTTAACATACAAATATACATACAAATCACCGCTTGGTCCGCCTTTAACCCCTGCTTCGCCTTCTCCGGCTACCCGCAGGCGGGAACCGTTGTCAACACCTGCAGGGATCTTGACTTTAAGTTTTTTATTCTTTTTAACAGTGCCCTGTCCGCGACATTCCTTACATGGTTCGCTGATGATCTTGCCTTCACCATGACATTTAGGACATGGCCGTACATTGGTCATCTGTCCGAACATAGTGTTTTGAGTAAAACGGATCTCGCCACTTCCGTGACATTCAGGGCAAGTTTCAACTTTAGAACCAGGTTCCGCACCATTCCCATGACAATGCGGACATTGTTCGTCACGATACAAACTGATCTCACGTTCTAAACCAAACGCAGCTTCTTCAAAAGTGATTTCCAGGTCAAAGCGTAAATCAGCACCGCGCTGAGGACCGGCATTAGAACCACGCGAGCCGCGGCCCTGCCCGCCGAAGAACATATCAAAAATATCTTCCATGCCTCCGCCGCCAAAACCGCCGAAACCTTCAAAGCCCCCAAATCCACCAGCACCGCCGTTTTCAAAAGCAGCATGTCCAAACTGGTCATATTGGGCACGTTTCTGCTCATCGCTGAGTACACTGTAAGCCTCGGATGCTTCTTTAAATTTCTCAGCCGCTTCCGGATTATCTTTATTCACATCAGGATGATACTGACGTGCCAGTTTGCGGTATGCTTTTTTAATTTCATCTGCTGTAGCGGTTTTAGACACGCCTAGCACGTCATAATAATCTTTTTTACTCAAAGTTTACACCATCCTAAGCCGATTATTTTTTGTCTTCGTCAACCACTTCGGCGTCAACAACATCGTCATCAGCTTTTTTTGCGCCCTCGGCTGTTTCAGTACCTTCAGCACCTTTAGCAGCTTCAGTTTGTTTGTACAGCTCTGCGGAAAGTTCATAAAGAGGTTTGGTCAAAGCTTCAGTATCTGCTTTGATTTTTTCCATATCTTCGCCTTTCAGAGTCTCTTTTAAAGTATCAAGCGCTGCCTGTACTTTTCCAATCAATTCTTCAGAGCCTTTGCCTTCCATATCTTTAATGGTCTTTTCGGCTTGATAGCACAGGGAGTCAGCATTATTACGTACTTCAACGCCTTCTTTACGTTTTTTATCAGCTTCAGCATTAGCCTCTGCTTCTTTTACCAGACGGTCGATTTCGTCTTTTTCCAAAGTACCTGAAGACGTAATAGTGATTTTTTGTTCTTTACCGGTACCAAGATCCTTAGCGCTTACATTTACGATACCATTAGCATCGATATCGAAAGCAACTTCGATCTTCGGTACTCCACGAGGAGCAGCCGGGATGCCGGAAAGCTCAAAACGTCCAAGAGTTTTATTATCGGCAGCCATTTCACGTTCACCCTGCAGTACATGGATATCAACTGAAGGCTGATTATCAGCAGCAGTAGAGAAGACCTGCTTACGGGAAGTCGGGATGGTAGTATTACGTTCAATGATCTTTGTGAACACACCACCCAAAGTTTCTATACCCAAAGACAACGGAGTTACGTCAAGTAAAAGCACGTCTTTTACTTCACCTGCCAAAACGCCGGCCTGAATGGCAGCACCAACGGCAACACATTCGTCAGGGTTTACACCACGGTAAGGCTCTTTACCGATAAATTTTTTCAAAGCTTCCTGTACAGCAGGAATACGGGAAGAACCGCCTACCAAGATAACTTTATTGATATCAGAAGCAGACAGGCCGGCGTCAGCCATAGCCTTGCGGGTCGGCTCCATTGTGCGTTCAACGAGATCAGCAGTCAATTCGTCAAATTTTGCACGAGTCAGATCCATATCCAAATGCTTCGGACCTTCAGCACCGGCAGTAATAAACGGCAGGTTGATATTAGTAGTCAAAACACCGGATAATTCGATTTTTGCTTTTTCAGCGGCTTCACGCAAACGCTGCATAGCCATACGGTCATTACTCAGATCAATGCCTTCATTTTTCTTAAATTCAGCAACCATCCAGTCAACGATTTTCTGGTCAAAATCATCGCCGCCTAAATGAGTATCACCGTTAGTAGCTTTTACTTCAAAAACACCGTCACCTACATCAAGGATAGATACGTCGAAAGTACCGCCGCCAAGGTCATAAACCATAACGGTATGGTCGTCGCTTTTATCAATACCATACGCCAAAGATGCAGCAGTAGGCTCGTTGATGATACGGAGAACTTCCAAGCCTGCGATACGGCCGGCATCTTTAGTTGCCTGACGTTGACTGTCAGAGAAGTAAGCAGGAACAGTAATAACTGCCTGAGTTACTTTTTCACCTAAATATTTTTCAGCATCTTCTTTCAACTTTTGCAGAATCATCGCGGAAATTTCTTCCGGAGAATATTTTTTATCGTCGATTTCTACTTTATAGTCAGTACCCATATGACGTTTAATAGAACTAATAGTTCTGTCAGTGTTGGATACTGCCTGACGTTTTGCCAGCTGACCAACTAAACGTTCGCCGTTTTTGGAAAAACCAACTACGGACGGAGTTAAACGGCTGCCTTCCTGATTAGTGATAACGGTAGGTTCGCCGCCTTCCATTACTGCTACTACAGAGTTAGTAGTACCTAAGTCAATACCAATTACTTTAGACATGATTTATTCCTCCTCGGGTTTATATGTTAATTTTAATTTATATGGCAACTATTCGTTGCTGATAACTTTAACTTTGCTGTGCCGGATAACTTTATCACGTAATTTATAGCCCTTTTCCAGAACCATCTCTACAGTGTCATCATCCATATCGGGGTTTTGCCCCCTCATCACAGCCTCATGCATCTCAGGATCAAATTTTTCGCCCTGTGCTTTTATTTCTTCTACGCCCAAATCTTTAAAAGTCTGCTCGAACTGACGCCTAATCATTTCAATACCTGAATAAATTCCGGCGGCATCATCAGATTTTCTGGCGGCGTCTTCAGCACGTTCAAAATTATCCAACACCTTTAAAAATTTTCCGACAACATCAGCGGTAACAAAAGTTGCCAGCTGTTCACGTTCGGACGTATTGCGTCGGCGGAAATTATCAAAATCTGCCTGCAGCCTTAAAATACGGTTCTGCAGTTCTTCGATCTTAACATCCTTTTCATCCTGTTCAGGAGTTTTTTCTTCAGCAGCTCCCTCACTCTTTTTCCCGGCAGTCTCATCGACTCCATTAGCAGCATCGGCTGTATTCGTTTGAGCTTCCTGCTGAGGTGTTTCTTCGGCAGTTGTTTGCTTTGAGCTTTCCTTCAAATCTTCTGTTTGCAAAACACTTCCTCCTTATAGTCTTTTTACTTATCTAAAATTGTTTTCAGATATTTATGCAGGTAATCCATTACAGAAATGACCTTACCGTATTCCATACGGGTTGGACCTAATACTGCCATCGTACCTACGATCTGACCATTCAGACGATAAGTAGCCTGAACCATACTGCAATCCTGAATACCGGTAAATTTATTTTCAGAACCTATCGTTACCTTAAGGCCTGAATCTTCACCACCCTGCAAAAGATCCTTCAGGACCTTTTCTTCTTCTAATATACCAAGCAGGTTTCTGACTCTTTCCACATCACGGAATTCCGGTTGATTAAGCAGTTGCTTTGTTCCGCCTAAAAATACCTTCTGTTCCTGCCTGCGCCCTGTCATTTTACGTACAGCCTGCAGTAATGATGAAAAAATGAGTTTATCCTCGACCACATCTGTATGGACATTCTGCAAAATCTCCACAGAAATATCGCTAAGATTGCGATCTTCCAGCAATTTGCTCATTTTACCAGCCAGATAATCCATCTCTTCAGAAGACATACCTAAAGGAATATCAACAACATTCGTATCTATACTGCCATCATCGGCAACGATACATAAAATAGCATGCTGACTGTCAAGCGGCAAAAATTTTAAATAACAGAAATTTGCAATCGTCTGCTGGTTAGTCAAAACCATGGAAACATTCTGTGTCATACGTGACAAGATCTTGGCTGTCGACTGGAAAATATCATCAATGTTACGACGACGTTCATTATACCAGCCATCTATTAATGCCATATCATTATCTGTCAATGTCCCCGGTTCAATCAGGGCATCTACATAAAAACGATAAGCCTGAGCAGATGGAATACGTCCCGCTGAAGTATGCGGCTGTTCCAAATAACCCAGAAGCTCAAGGTCTGACATCTCATTACGGATCGTTGCCGGGCTGAGCCCTAAGTCATACTTGCGGGCAATAGTACGTGAACCAACCGGCTCAGCTGATGAAATGTAGTCTTCTATGATAATTTGCAGGATCTTTTTCTTTCTTTCGTTTAACACGATCCCACCTCCAACTCGATTGTTAGCACTCATCTCATTAGAGTGCTAACATCTTGGTATTAGAATAGCACTGACCTTAACAGTTGTCAACCAATTTTTCTTACTTCACAAAGATTTCAAAAATTTCATTGCTAAAGCGCATCCCTTGCTCCGTCAGCCTCATCCGCCTATGCTCAATATCATAGAATACTAAATTTCCTCTAATAAATTTTTCTAATTCAACCCCAAATTCTAACATTACATCACAGCCAAAACGTTGTTCAGTTTCTATTAAATCTATCCCTACCGTCGTCCGTAAACCCATAAATAAATATTCTGACAGCTGCATTTCTTTTGTCAGATCTTCAAAGCCTCCACAACTTTTGCCACTTTGAATACTTTCAATATAATCAGTTACAGAATCTGTTGCTGTAAAACGTTGACTGCCATTAAAGCTGCAGGCGGAACTGCCAAAAGACAAATACGGCAGATAATGCCAGTAAACAAGGTTATGCCTTGACTCCTGACCTGACACTGCATAATTTGAAATCTCATATCTATGCAGTCCCTGTGCTTCCAGATACTCCTGTACCAATTCATACATTGCCAGCTGACAATCTTCGTCCGGCAACTCAACTTTTCCTTTGTCCAGCATACCTGCCAAAGGCGTATTTTTTTCAATCGTCAAACCATATACCGACAAATGCTGCAACCCTGCCGCTGTTAAATTCTGCAGACTGGTCTTCAGCGTTTGAAGGGACTGCTCCGGCAAGCCATAAATAAGGTCAGCACTGACTCGTGTAAAACCAGCCTTCTCTGCCATTGTAATAGCGTCTAAAGCCTCGTTGGCCGTATGTATCCTGCCAACAGCCCGAAGTTCGGCATCGTTAAGACTTTGAACACCAAAGCTTATACGATCAAATCCCAAATCTTTAAAAAAACGCAGCTTATCCAAATCGGCAGTACCGGGATTAACTTCAATCGTTGCCTCTGCCGGCTGCAGCCAGCATCCATTTTTTTGCAAAGCTTCTACCAGTTTCGCCAAAAGCTTTTCCGAAAGCAACGAGGGAGTCCCGCCGCCAAAATACAGCGTGGCCTGATCTGCAATAGTCACTTCATTGCTGCGCATCATTATTTCACTGCAGACAGCATCAACATACTTTTCCATAGTTTCTGTGTCAGCACCTGCATATGAAGCAAAGTCACAATATAAACATTTTTGCAAGCAAAAAGGGGTATGTATATATACCCCCTGGATTTGTTCCCATTTTTGCATTTTAATCCATCTTCAAAATCGCCATAAAAGCTTCTTGCGGCAGCTCTACACTGCCGACCTGCTTCATGCGTTTCTTACCTTCTTTTTGTTTTTCCAACAATTTGCGCTTGCGGCTGATATCACCGCCATAACACTTAGCCAATACGTCTTTGCGCATCGCTCTTACATTTTCGCGGGCAATAACTTTATTACCTATGGCAGCCTGTACAGGTATCTCAAACATCTGACGCGGAATAAGACTGCGCAGTTTTTCTACCAGCTGACGTCCCCTGGAAACAGCTTTTTCACGGTGTACTATAGCTGACAGGGCATCCACCGGTTCTCCATTCAGCAAAATATCTACCTTTACCAAGCTGGAAGCACGATAACCGGCCAGCTCATAGTCCAAAGAAGCATAACCTCTGGTTACTGACTTCAACCGATCAAAATAATCATAAATTATCTCACTAAGCGGAAGTGCATAGTGAATCATAACACGTGTTTCATCTAAATAGGTCATATTTTCATACTCACCGCGTTTTTCCTGAGAAAGCTCCATTACTGCACCAACATAATCTTTAGGTACAATAATTGTAGCGTTAACGTAAGGTTCTTCTACATGGTCGATCACTGTTGGATCAGGGAAATTAGACGGATTATCAACCAATTCCACATCACCATTGGTGCGAAATACCTGGTAAATAACGTTTGGAGCCGTTGTAATCAGCGTTAGATTATATTCACGCTCCAGACGTTCCTTGATAACATCCATATGCAGCAGACCTAAAAAACCACAGCGAAAACCAAATCCAAGCGCTACTGATGTTTCCGGTTCAAAAACCAGTGAGGCATCGTTGAGCTGTAGTTTTTCAAGCGCATCCCGTAAATTATCATAATCTGAGTTTTCTACCGGATACAGACCACAGAAAACCATCGGCGTAGCTTTACGATAACCAGGCAGTGCTTCGGCTGCCGGATTATTGGCATCAGTAACTGTATCCCCGACACGTGCGTCTTTAACATTTTTGATTGCTGCAGCAAAAAATCCAACCTGCCCAACCTCCAATGAATCAACATTAACAAGATTAGGTTTAAAAACACCAACCTCTGTTACTTCAAATTCAGCATTGGTAGCCATCATTTTAATTTTCATACCAGGTTTTATACGTCCGTCAATAACACGCACATATAAAACGACACCCTTATACGCATCAAATTTAGAATCAAATACCAAAGCTTTTAAAGGGCTGTCACTTATACCGGAAGGTGCCGGTACTTTAGCAACAATAGCTTCAAGTACATCTTCAATACCCAAACCTGTCTTCGCACTCGTCAAAACGGCCTCTGATGCATCGATCCCGATAACCTCTTCTATCTCATGCTTGACTCGGTCAGGATCAGCACTGGGAAGATCGACTTTATTAATAACCGGGATAATTTCCAAATCATTATCTAAAGCCAAATAGACATTAGCCAAAGTCTGAGCTTCAATCCCCTGCGTAGCATCAATAACAAGCAAAGCACCTTCGCATGCAGCTAAAGCTCTCGATACCTCATATGTAAAATCAACATGCCCTGGAGTATCAATGAAATTAAGCATGTACTCTTCGCCATTCTTAGCCTTATAGCTGCTGCGCACGGCCTGCGCTTTGATTGTAATACCGCGTTCACGTTCAAGGTCCATTGAATCGAGGATCTGTGCTTCCATCTCGCGTTTAGTTAAAGTACCGGTATATTCTATCAATCTGTCTGCCAAAGTAGATTTACCGTGATCGATATGGGCAATTATAGAAAAATTACGGATCTTATTCTGGTCCATCATATTCTCCTTCATATATAATCTTGCTAAAGCGGAACATCCGCCGTAAATTCACTGCAAAATATTATATCATTTTTGCCGGTAATTAAGCAAATACTAACTCTTATTAGTAAAGCACTTATAAATAAAAGCTGCTGTAACAAAAAATATTTATGTTAAAGATTATGAAAGTATATATAATGGTATTTTTAGTCACTTCACAAATAATTTACAGCAAATCAAAGCATCAACCTGTTACAATATAAGTAATAATAAAAGAATTATTACAAGAAAGGAAGTTATATTATGGATACCTTAACCGCTATTGCAACCCGCCGCTCTACCAGAGTCTACAAACCAGAACAAATAAGCGATTCCCAGCTGCAAACAGTTTTAGCCGCCGGCTGGGCTTCTCCTGTTGGTCATGGAGCATATGACGAACTATATATTTCTGTTGTGCAAAATTCCAAAATTCTCGAAAACTTTGCAGAATACTGCGGTCAAGCTTTCGGAAACCCCAAATACAATCCGTTTTACGGCGCCCCTACTTTAATCGTCATTTCAGCTAAGCCTAAAGATGACGGCCAGATGGTTTACATAGCTGATGTTGGCTGTATTCTTGAAAATATGCAATTGGCTGCTACTGATATCGGCCTTGGTTCAGTTTATCTTTGGGCTCTTTTAAATCGTATTCCGCAAAGTCCTCAATTTGTAGCCAGCCTTGAACTGCCGGAAGGCTTCAAACCTGTTTCAGCTTTGGCCTTGGGTTATCCGGCCAAACCGCTTGAAAAACGTTCTTTTGCTGACATTAAACCCGAGCGTATCGCTACCAAAATTATCAAATAAAGTCTTTTGTGGAATAATTTGCAGAAATCCCTTGCAGAATTAACTCCTTCGTGGTAGAATACTTTAGTAAACGTATTTAATTGTAGGAGGTGAATTCGTTGCCGAACATTAAATCTTCCATTCGTAGTGTAAAAACCGACGCAGAACGTCGTGCAAAAAATGCTCCGATCAAGGCTGCTATCCGCAATGCAGCTCGTAAAGTAGTTGCTGTAACCGAGACCGGCTCTCCAGAAGAAGCAAAAGCAACTTTTGCAACTGCAACCGGTTTGATTGATAAAGCTTCTCGTAAAGGTATTATCCATAAGAATGCTGCAAACCGCAAAAAATCAAGACTTGCTAAAAAAAAGTCAATGCTATGGACTAATCTCTACAGCGATTAAAGCCTGCTCTTTTGAGCAGGCTTTTTATTTTCTCCAAAACACGCTTTATCTCATCTTAATTAAAGCTTTCGTTATTTTATTTTTGCTTTAGTTTATATATTTCATTCATATCTTAAAAGTGCTATAATATTATAAATATACCCTAACAGACAGGAATGATACATATGGCTGACTATAGCACTGATAATTTAAAACAATCTCAACAATTCTTACAGGCATATGATAAGTTATATTCTTTTAAAAATACTTTTTATGATCTTCTTGCCAGTTTAGAAAAAACACTTGGTCTCACAGAATATTTATCTCATATTTCTGTGATTCAACTGCGCAACGAAAAACATTTTCAGGCTGCTTTTCACTATCCAAATGAAGCCCTTTCCCAACAGCAGTCTTTGTTAAGCCATAAAGCTCACCTTATCGCAAAAAAGTTAAAGCTCAAGACTGAAATCAACTGCAAAGATTTCAGTCACATATTAACAGAATGCGGTTACAACGATAATATAAGACCAACCACAGTTTATCCGCTGCGATTTGACGATTATCTCTATGGTTTTGCAGCTTTAGAATTAAACGAAAAAGCAATCAATTTTCAGCAATTCAGCACTGACAGTTTAACTGCTGTTGTAAATATATTATGCGCATATTTTGTAAAAAAGCATGCCTTTGAACAAACTGCATTACAGCAGAAAGTCTATACTTCAATTATCAATGGCATGAATAACCTCATCTACGTAACTGATATCCACACTAATAAAATTCTCTTCATGAACCAAACGATGAAAGACCGTTTTGCCTTAAAAGCACCTGAAGGTAAAATATGCTGGCAGGTATTGCAGCAGAACATGTCCCAACGCTGTAACTTCTGCCCTGTTTCCAAATTACTGCGTGATCCGTCTTCTAATAAGACTATTCACTGGGAAGAAGTCAATTCTAAAACCGGACGTATTTACGAAAACCATGACAGCCTTATTAATTGGTTTGATGGCTCAATCGTACATCTGCAGCAATCTATAGATATAACAGATTCAAAAAAAGCTTTCCATGATGCCTGTTTTGATGAACTGACCAATACACTGACCAGACGTGCAGGCAAAGAGCTTCTGGAAAAATTGATTAAAGCAGCTCATCAGAATTGCCATGGTTTTATAACCTGTATGTTTGATATAAACTCACTCAAACAGGTCAATGACAATTATGGACACAGTGAAGGCGATAAGCTTATTATCACTATATGCCAGACTGTAAAAAAATACCTGGGCAGCGGCGATATATTTTTCCGGCTCAGCGGCGATGAATTTATTGTCGTTTTTACAGAACATTCGCTGCAAAATGTTAAGGAAATACTGCAAAAAGTCCTAATTGAACTAAAAAATTCAGCACAAAAAAATGCTCTGCCCTATGAACCATCTTTCACCTATGGGCTTTTAGAAATTCAGTCTACAAGCAATTACTCTCTTACTGATATTTTAAACCGTGTCGACGAAAAAATGTATGAGCAGAAACGTTCTTACCATATACTTAAACGCCAGCAGGACGCTGGCCTGCAAAAACAGTCTGACCCGTCTGAAAAAAACAGTTTTTCTTATCAGGCACAATATCTCTACGATGCTTTAGTTAACAGCACCGACGATTATCTCTACGTCTGTGACGTCCAAAGTGATGTTTTCCATTATCCCAAAACCATGGTTGAAGAATTTGCTCTGCCTGGCGAATACATCAAAAATGCTGCCGCCATCTGGGGTGCCAAGGTTCATCCAGATGATCAAAGCGCTTTTTTAGCATCCAACCAGGAAATTTTAGACGGACGCGCCAACATTCACTATGTTGAATATCGTGCTCAAAACAAAGAAGGTAAATGGATTTGGGTGCGCTGCCGCGGACAGATGCAATATAACGAGCAGGGTGAAGCAATTCTCTTTGCCGGTTTTATCAAAAAGCTTGGCGAAAATTATAAACAGCAGCTGCCTTAACGTAAAAAAAGCTCATTCCAAAAAGGAATGAGCTTTTAATATTTTATAGATGAGTGCGTGCTATCTGCCTAACCAAGAACGAGTACTTTTTTTAACAGCTTCCTTATCAACTTCCACATGATTTGGAGCGTACATCAGCAAATTTTCGCTGACCTTAGAAACAGTTGCGCCAATAATGTAACTTACACCGTTCAAATAGTCAAAAATACGGTTTTTCATTGCAGAATCAACAGCATCGAAAGATACCATCAGTGTCGCACCGCTCATTAAAGAATCAGCATACTCGCGTACGTCGCTGAATTGACGCGGAGAGCGCACCAAAATATCCATATGACCGCCTTTAACTAAGTACGGACCGCTATAAACTTGATCTTCTTCTACATCGCTATGCCAAAGCTTACGTGCAGCATTTTTTAAATCCATCTTTTACGCCTCCAAACGTCCTTGTTGTCAGATATGCTAACTGCCTACTTCTACATAAATTCTCAAAATCCTTCTTTTTTTAGAAAAATTTTTATTTTTGTATTATTATGCTTTGTTACGGGAACGCTGACGACCACGCTCAACACGATCAAGAATCTTTTTACGCATCCGAATATTCTTCGGAGTAACTTCAACCAGTTCATCATCGTTGATATGCTCCAAAGCCTGCTCTAAAGAGAAAGTCTTAGGCGGAATCAGACGAATAGTATCATCGCTGCCGCTGGCACGCATATTGCTGACATGTTTCTTTTTACAGGGATTGACATCCATATCATCATCACGGCTGTTTTCACCAATGATCTGCCCTTCATAGACCTGTTCGCCAGGAATGATGAACATATTCCCGCGTTCCTGCGCGTTGCCTATACCGTAGGATGTAGTTTCGCCGTTTTCAAAAGCAACCAGGCTGCCTCTTGTACGTCCGGGGATCTCACCTTTATAATCAGCATAACCTGCGAACACATGATTCATAACACCGTTACCTTTAGTATCTGTCAGGAACTGGTTACGGAAACCAATAAGTCCGCGGGCGGGGATCACAAATTCCATACGCAGGTAGCCGGCCATCTCTGTCATGTTAGTCAGTTCAGCCTTACGCAGTCCCAGCCCTTCCATAACAGCTCCCATAAATTCCTGCGGAACGTCAATTGTTAAAGCTTCCATAGGCTCCTGTAAAGTACCGGTTTCATCATGATGCATGATTACTTTAGGTTTGCCGACCTGCAGCTCATAACCTTCACGGCGCATAGTTTCGATCAATACAGACAAATGCAGCTCACCACGTCCGGAAACAATAAATGCATCTGGACTTTCGGTTTCTTCTAAACGCATCGAAACATTAGTTTTGATTTCTTTAAACAAACGGTCACGAAGATGACGACTGGTAACATATTCACCTTCACGACCTGCAAAAGGACTGTTATTAACAGAGAATACCATCGACAGCGTAGGCTCATCAATACTGATGCCTTTTAATTTTTCAGGACTTTCTGCATCAGCGATAGTATCGCCGATATTGGCATCTGCCAAACCGATCAAAGCAACGATGTCGCCTGCTCCAACTTCCTGCGTCTCAGCACGTTTCAAGCCTTCATAGGTATACAGACGGCCGATCTTCGCTTTACGCTCGCCCTCTTCATCCATCAAAGTAATAGTTTCACCGTTATGGATAGTACCGCGGATCACACGACCGACAACGATACGTCCTACATAATCATCATAATCCAAGGTATTGACCAGCATTTGCAAAGGTGCGTCTACTTCAACATCCGGAGCGGGAATATTTTCCAAAATCACTTTGAACAAAGCTTCTAAATTGTCGCTTTCTTCTTCCATAGTTAATTTAGCAATACCATTACGGGCAGAAGTCAATACTACCGGGAATTCCAGTTGATCATCATCAGCACCAAGCTCAATGAAAAGGTCTAAAACTTCATCAATAACCTCTTCAACACGTTGGTCAGGACGGTCAATTTTATTGATAACTACAATTGGTTTCAGATGCTGTTCCAGCGCTTTGCGCAAAACATACTTAGTCTGCGGCATAGGCCCTTCATAAGCATCAACCAGCAATAATACGCCATCGACCATAGTAAGCACGCGTTCAACTTCACCGCCGAAATCAGCATGGCCGGGGGTATCAAGAATATTGATTTTAGTATCTTTGTGCATAACAGCTGTATTTTTAGCTAAAATAGTAATACCGCGTTCACGTTCCAAAGCGTTGGAATCCATTACACGTTCTTCGACATGCTCGTTAGCACGGAAAATACCGCTTTGTTTGAGCATTGCGTCTACGAGGGTAGTCTTGCCATGGTCAACGTGGGCAATAATGGCAATATTGCGTAAATCATTTCTTAACATAAATCCTATCTTCCTCTCTTTTGAGCAGACGGCATACCGCCTGTAAATCCAAACCGAGCTATGCCATATACAACAAAAGCCTGCGGTCAAATAAAACTACTCTAAAATTAATGAAGGATGCTTGTCAATAAGCATCCTTCACTATGACTAATTAATTATATTCTTTTTAACTTACTATGTCAACAAAAACCGCTATTTTACTATACTGGGGAGCCATGTAGCTATCTCCGGGAAGAAACACAGCAGCAAAATTTCCAGCGCCATAATAATGCCAAAAGGAATAACACCTTTGATGATCTGTGTCATTTTACTATCTGGGCTGATGCCCTGCAAAACAAACAGATTCATTCCAACCGGCGGCGTGATAAGAGCCAGCTCCAGATTGATCAACATCACAACATTGAACCAGATCGGATCGAAGCCCAATTTCATGATAATAGGATACAAAATCGGCAAAGTGATAAAAATAATGGAGATAGATTCCAAAATACATCCCAAAACCAACAGCAGAATATTAATTGCGATAAAGACTATCCACCGGCTGGTTTCCATTTCGGCAACCAGGCTCGTCAAAGCCTGCGGAACCTGCAGAATAGTTAAAACGAAACCAAATAAAGTTGCGCCGATCATAATCGCGAAAATCATCGAAGTCGTTTTGACTGTATCCAGCAAAATTTCCGGCATATCCTTCAGACCAAGCGTACGGTAAATAACAAAAGTAATAAACAAACTGTAAACCGTACCTATAGCAGCAGCTTCAGTAGGAGTAAACGCTCCCGTATAAATACCGCCAACGACAAGCACCGGCAGCAGCAGTCCCCAAAAAGAACTTCTTAGCGCCTGAAAACGTTCCTCCCAGCTGGCCGCTTCCTGCAAAGGCAGCTTTCTTGAGCTGTAAACAACCACAGCAATAAACAGCAGTGTCAAAATAACCCCCGGTACAACGCCGGACATAAACAACTGACCTACCGATTCACCAGTAATAGCGCCATACAAAATCATTGGTATCGATGGCGGGATCAGAATGCCTAAGGTACCACCTGCTGCAACAGCTCCTAGAACTAACGTTCTTTCATAACCACGAGACAGCATCTCAGGAATGGCAATAGCACCAATAGTAACGGCGCAGGCAACAGACGAGCCTGTAATCGCAGCAAAAATTGCACAGGCAAAAACTGTAGCTACACCTAACCCCCCAGGCAAATGACGCAGCCATTTATTGCCCAGCTCAAATAAATCGTTGCCTACTTTGCCTGTTAAAAGAATCTGGCTCATTAAAATATATAACGGTACAGCCGTTAACACGAAATCATCCAAAGATTTGTAAGCCAAAATCGGTATCTGGGCCAAAGAAGATCCTCCGCCCATAAAAGCAAACATACCGAAAAGTCCCGCCGTTCCCAGTGAGAAGGCTACCGGCAGTCCCAAAACCAAAAGTCCCAGTAAGATAACGGTAAAAATAACAAGCATCTTATTCCGCCTCCTTACTGAATTCACCGCTGCTGATTTTTTGAATATCTATAAGCAGGGTACGTACAAACTGTAGTAGCAACAGCCCCATACCGATCGGCAGCGACATCTGAGGAATCCACATAGGAGTTCGCAGAGTACTTGGTGAAGTATTATCCATCTCATATGAAAGCAATGCCATATCCAAAGACTGCATTACAAATACGGCACAGAAAAAAATACCAACAATAGTTGTAAAAAGTTCGATATAACAACGGGTACGTGCTGATAAATGGCTTAAAACAATATCGACATGGATGTGCTTGCCAGCAGCATAAGTAACGGACATCCCTAAAAAACCTGCTACTAAAACACAATATACAGAAAGTTCTATTGACCATTCTGTCGGCGCATTGAACAAACCTCGCATCACAACTTCATAAAAGACCATCAACGCCGGCAGCAGCAATAGAATGCCGGCAATGACGCCAACTGCTTTAGTAATAGCGTTCAAAAATTTTTCATAGACCTCGAGCGCGCTTTTCAAGTCTTTTTCCTCTCATTCTTTTCCAAAATAAAAACCGCTGCCGCTTATGGCAGCGGTCAATTAAGAATTTATCTATTGTTTACTGCATATTTCGATCAATTCCTTACCAAGATCCCCAGTATGTTTAACAAAAATATCCCAAACTGGTTTAGTAGCAGACTGCCATGCCGGCAGCTCAGCCTCAGGAACAACGTAAACCTGCATACCTTTTTCTTTTAATTTCTCTAAAGCAGCCATATCCTCTGCTTTAGCATTTTTACGCAGTTCGTCACGCACTTCATTTGCAGCGTCGGTTACTATTTTTTGCTGTTCCGGAGTCAGTTTTTGAAAAGATTTTTCATTCATCGCCAGAATAAACTCAGGATAAGCATGATTAGTAATAGTCAGATATTTGGTAACTTCAAACATTTTACGGTCATACATAGCTGTAGTTCCAGAAGTTTGTCCATCAACAACACCGCGCTGAATGGCCATATAAACTTCACCTGATCCCATAGTTACAGGAGAAGCACCAAGTGCTTTAATCGTTTCTGAAGGCAGCTCACCATAACCACGCAGCTTCAGTCCTGCAAAATCCTCAGGTTTAGTAATTTCCTTTTTGCTGTTAGCGAACTGCACAAAGCCATAATCAGCCCAGATCACAGGACGCACACCCTTCTTCTTCAATTCGCCTGCTAATTTATCACCCAAGCCTCCATCGATGGCATGATCGACTTTTTCATAACTTGGGAACAGAAACGGTACGTCAAAAACTTCCATTGCCGGAATAACAGTTGACCACATTGCTGTGGAATTAAGCCCCATATCAATGCCACCAGACATAATTGCGTCATTCATACTTTTATCGTTGAACAGCTGTCCGGAAGGATAGATGTTCAGTGTAATAGTGCCGTTGGATTTTTCAGTAAGCTTTTTATTAAAAGCCTCCATTCCCTGGGCCAGCGGATGTGCCGTTGGCAAATTGTGAGCCAGTTTCAAAGTCACCTTTTCGCTGCCGGCAGATTTTTTATCTCCGCCCCCACCGCAGCCGGCCGTTACTGCCAATGCCATAATCATAGCGGCAGCCAAAGTAGTTTTAAACATTTGGGACATTTTCATTACTCTCACCTCATAATTTTTTATTTATAGAGTTTCTCCAGCTTCATATAATCATCAAGACCGATGAACCTGTTAAAATCAGTAAAATGCATCATTTTATCTTCATAGGCCTTAGTCGTCCCCGTTTGATGCAGCACTGTCATTGCTTCTTTAAAAGCCTGCGTAATGACGTATAAGGCACTGCAGGGCCAGAACACTATTTTAAATCCTATATTTTCCAAATCTTTTGCAGTCAGGTTCGGTGTCCTGCCGCCTTCGATCATATTAGCTATCAGTATGGTATCTGGAAAAGCTTTCGTAACAGCTTCTAATTCTCTTATATCCTGCGGCGCTTCTATAAACAAAGCTTCAGCTCCGTTATCTAAATACAATTTGCCGCGTTCAACAGCATCCTCCAGTCCATTCACAGCCCTCGCATCAGTTCTGGCAATCAGTAAAAAATCCTCGTCAGTTCTGGCATCAGCAGCCGCCCGCAGTTTTTTCGCATGCTCAGATGCATCTATGACCTGCTTACCGACCATATGTCCACAGCGTTTAGGCCATACCTGATCTTCAAAAAGCACTGCAGCTGCTCCGGCTTTTTCATATTCCTGCATCGTCCTCCGTACGCTTAACGCATTTCCGTAACCAGTATCACCATCGGCAAATACCGGTAATTCTGTGGCATCCACAATACATTTCACAGCCTGCACCATTTCAGTCATCGAAAGGTAACCTACATCCGGCTGCCCTAATCTGGAGGCAGCGATACTATAACCTCCCATAACCAGTGCATCAAACCCTACTTCTGCCGCAATTTTTGCCGTCAAAGCATCATAAACACCCGGCAAAACCAAAATCTCTGACCTCAGCAGACGTTCACGCAACATTTTACGCTGCTTGTTCATAAATTCCCCTCCCTTGCTGCCCAACAAATTCAACAAAAAAGCCCCTACCGGCATAGCCGATAGGGGCGTTAAGTACGCGGTACCACCCTAAATTATACTCTGAGGCCTTTAACGCAGCCCTGCGCTTTTCCCTACATTCGCCCTCAGAAAAAGAGTTCCTGGGTGAGAGGACTTATTTCCACGCTTACCGGCTCGCATCTACCGCCGGCTTTCTGAAAGCCTTCCACTGTCCATTCCCAGTCATAACCTGTAACCTGATGATTTGTCGAAACATTGAAATAAGTATAACAACACCTTAACACTATGTCAATATATTTTTAAAATTATTTTATCTTTCTGTTTTTTCTTGTACAAATGTATTGTTTTTATACTACTTTGGCATAATACAAAAAAATACAGCCGCTTTCAAAAAAGCGGCTGTATTTTTTATTGATCATTCTAAATAAAAACTACCATCTCAATCAATGATCCTTCTGGCCCCATAAAAACGTTCATCCCAATAAGGACCAAACGCTTCACCTTCAATTACGCCATTTTTAGTACCGGCATAAATGAATTTACCATCTCCGCTGTAAATACCGCAGAAGGTCGCTCCTGGGCCATCAGTGCTATAAAATACCAGATCTCCCGGAAGCAGATCATCTTTTCCGATTCTCCTGCCTACGTCATATTGCTCATCAACAGTTCGCGGCAACGCGATACCACTTTCACCAAAAACATACTGCACATAACCGGAACCATCAAATCCTTCTGACGGAAAACTGCCGCCCATTTTAAAAGGGGTTCCAACTAAAAGATACGCATTTTCAATAATATTTCCACGCAGGCTGCTGTATTCTTCAGCATAAGCCAACTGAGGCTGCATTGTATTCCAAACTGCTCCAACCGGCAAGGATAACGCTATACCTAAAGCAGTACAAACAGCCAATCTTCTACACAAACTAACATAATTCATATTTTTCAAAAACTCCTTTACTGAAAACCCTACAGCGATGACAGCATGTCATCCACATATTTTCTGATTTTTTCCATCTTTTTGCGTATACCAGCTGCTTTATCACCGTCACGAGCAACGATCTGCTCAATTTTAGTACGATACTGCAAATAAGAACTCTCAAACTGACGCAAATACTCTCTAAGTGCCGCCACTTCCGGAACTGTCGTCACGATATTCGAAGTCGTAACATTCCATTCAGTACCATTTATCGTGACACTATCCCCATATTGCGGGATATAAGCAGCTGTACCCAAACGGCGCTGCAGCTCGTCAGCGAAATTGCTGGCAGCATCAAACTCACCATGTGTAACGAAAAATGCTTTCGGCGGCTGTTTCATCTTACCGTACCATTCAAGCAGCTGTTCCTTGTCCGCATGTGCCGAAAACCCTTTCATATTGTAGATCTTGGCATTTACCTTAATATCTTCACCCATAATCTTAACCTGCTTGGAACCTTCTATCAACCGACGTCCCATTGTTCCCTCAGCCTGATAGCCGGCAATAATGACAGAGCAGTTTTCATGCCAGAGATTATGCTTCAAATGATGCAGTATACGTCCTGCGTCTGCCATACCACTGGCAGAAACGATAATTTTAGGCCCTGGCATCTCGTTAATCATCCGTGATTCCTGCGCAGTTGCCGTGAAACGCAGATTTGGAATCGCTAAAAGCCTGTTACCGTGCATTTCATACAAAGCCCGCGCTTCTTCGTCATATTCCTGAGGATTAGTAAGCGTGATAGCAGTAGCTTTGCTCGCCATCGGACTGTCGATAATGATTGGTACCTGAGGGATACGACCTTCCTGCAGAAGCTTCTGGAAATAATAAAGAAGTACCTGTGTACGTCCTACAGCAAAGGCAGGAATAACTACATTACCACCTTTAGCAACAGTGTCATTAATGATCTCAGACAGCTCCGCTTCTTTGTCATAGGCTTTATGCACACGATTGCCATAAGTAGATTCGGTGATTATAAAGTCTGCTCCGGAAATTTCTTCCGGATCCTCGATAATCGGCTGATTAGGCTGTCCAATATCTCCGGTAAAAACGAGCTTAGTTGTTTTGCCATCTTCATTAACAAAAACTTCAACAATCGCCGAACCTAAAATATGCCCGGCAACCTTAAATTTAACCTGCACCCCCGGAAGAACCTCAAGCATTTCACCAAACTCGTGTGTACGAAAATGCTGCAAGGCTTTATACGCATCATCAACAGTATACAAAGGTTCTACTACAGATTTACCTGCACGCAAACCTTTCCGGTTGGCAAACTCTGCATCAGATTCCTGAATATGAGCACTGTCAGGCAACAGAATCATACACAGCTCTAAAGTGGTTTTCGTACAATGTACAGGACCCTTATATCCTTGTTTTATCAGCTTTGGTATCAACCCGCTGTGGTCGATATGAGCATGGGTCAGCACAACTGTGTCAATAGCATTAGGCGCAAAAACAAAATCCTTTTCATTAAAAGCAGTAATCATTTTAGAACCTTGAAACATACCGCAGTCCAACAGCATTTTTTTACTGCCTATTTCAAGTAAATAACAAGAGCCTGTAACCATTCTTGTGGCACCTAAAAAGGTGATTTTCATAACGGTCCCTCCCTGCTTAAATTCTTAATTAATATATTCTGCATTCAAAAAATATTCCCTGCCCATTAACGAATAAGTTCACTGCCTTGTCACAAAGCACCTTCAATTACTGCCGCTGCAATTACTGCAATTCCCACATCTGTCATTTGTTTCCTGTCCAAAATATGTCAGCAGATATTTACGCAGGCAGCCTCTGGTAAAACAATAGCTTTCTATATCACGCAGCCTTTGGTAAGCATTTGTCAGCCACAGCTTTTTGTCTTCCGCACTGCTTTCTCTCTGCTCACAGCTATATTCCAGCAGCTGCCGCTGCTGCATTATGTCACGCCGTTCAAAAAGCAATACGCATTTTGCCGGCAAGCCGTCACGTCCAGCCCTTCCTGCTTCCTGATAATAGCCTTCTACATCAAGCGGTAAAGTATAATGCAAGACAAACCTTACGTCAGGTTTATCTATACCCATCCCAAACGCATTAGTCGCCACCATCACCCGCAATTCATTTTTAATGAAAGCGTTCTGGTTCCGCTGCCGTTCTTCCATTGTTAAACCAGCATGATAACGTCCTGCGGGATAGCCCCAGGCATTGAGGTCATTACATACTTCTTCCGTCTGCTTCTGCGTTGCACAATAAATAATACCGCAGCCGTTTTGCTCCGGCAGCCAGCTACGCAAAAAACGTCTTTTCACCATTGGTTTTTCCACAATAAATGTAAGATTGCTTCTGTCAAAACCTGTCACCAGTTCTAACGGCTGCTCTAATCCCAGACATTTACTTATCTCACGTCTTACAACCGGCGTGGCAGTAGCTGTAAAAGCCGCAACAACAGGAGCCTTCGGCAGGCCGTCTAAAAACGGCTTTATTGCCAGATAAGCCGGTCGGAAGGATTCACCCCATCGTACTACGCAGTGTGCTTCATCAACAACGACCAACGCTATTTGCAGCTCACTTGCAAAAGCCTTAAACTGCTCATTCTGCAGGCGTTCAGGTGAAACGTACAGCAATTTACATTTATTATTACGGGCAGCATAAACGGCGGCACCGTACTCCTGCTTACTCATCCCGCTGCTCAAATAAGCCGCTTCTACACCATGTTCCGCTAAACTGCGTACCTGATCCTTCATCAAGGAAATCAACGGTGAAACAACCAGTGTCAATCCCTCCAGCATCAACGCCGGTAACTGATAACATAAGCTTTTTCCAGCTCCGGTCGGCATAACAGCTACAACAGGACGTCCGTTCAAAATTTGCTCTATCAGCTCTGACTGCCCGCTTCTGAACTCACTGTAACCAAAATATTTTTGCAAAATCATTTCTTTTGTCTGCACGGCTGCTCCTTAAACACAACAAGCCTGTGTGCCAGTCGCACTACAGGCTTGTCTGCAATTTTATTTTATAAATTCTTTTCCTTGTATGGACACAATTCTACCAATACGCATTCACTGCATAAAGGTTTCCTTGCCTTGCAAATCTTACGACCATGCCAGATCAACCAATGATGAGCATCGCTCCACTTATTCTTCGGAATGGCTTTCTGCAGCTCTTTCTCCACTGCCAGCGGATCATCGCCCTTAGCTAAACCCAACCGGTGCGAAACTCTGAAAACATGGGTATCAACCGCAATCGCCGGAACCTTATAAACAATACTGGCGACAACATTAGCCGTTTTTTTACCCACACCCGGCAGCTTCATCAGCTCCTCGACAGTGTCAGGAATAACGCTGTTATATTCTTCCGTCAGCATTTTACAGGTTGCCAGCAGATTTTTAGCCTTCGATCGGAACAGTCCACAGTCACGAATCTCTTCTTCCAGCTGTTCCTGAGAAAGTGCGCCCATTTTTTCAGGAGTATTATATTTCGGGAAAATACGTGCTGTAATCTTATTGACACGTTCGTCCGTACATTGCGCTGACATAATTACCGCTACTAACAATTCAAAAGGCGTCGAATAGTTCAGCGCTGTTGCCGTACCCATATAAGTTTCTTCCAGCAGCGCTAAAATTGCCTCACGTTGTTGTTTACGCATTAGTTGGTCAGACTCCTTACCGGTGCAGGAATACGACCACCGCGGGCAATAAAGGCATCGGCCTTAAATTTGCTCACGGCAATGATGGGAGCATATCCCAGCAAACCGCCAAATTCTACCTGTTCTCCGACAGTTTTACCCGGAACCGGTATCAGACGTACAGCAGTAGTTTTATTGTTGATCATTCCAATTGCCGCTTCATCAGCAATGATTGCTGAAATAGTTTCAGCAGTCACATCACCTGGAATGGCTATCATATCAAGCCCTACGGAACAAACACAGGTCATGGCCTCTAATTTCTCCAAAGTCAGGCTGCCGCGTTCAACAGCCGCGATCATTCCCGCGTCTTCACTGACAGGAATAAAGGCACCGCTCAAACCGCCGACATAACTTGAAGCCATCAATCCACCCTTTTTAACGGCGTCATTAAGCATAGCTAAAGTAGCAGTAGTACCAGGACAGCCACAGCTCTCCAAGCCTATTTCTTCCAGAATATGAGCAACGCTGTCGCCGATTGCCGGTGTCGGAGCCAGCGACAAATCAATAATACCAAACTGCGTATCCAGACGACGGGCGGCTTCCTGTGCAACCAACTGGCCGACACGAGTAATTTTGAACGCAGTTTTCTTGATCGTTTCTGCTACAGCGCCAATGTCCTGTCCGCGCACTGCCTCCAACGCATGTTTTACCACACCGGGTCCGCTGACACCTACATTTATGACAGTTTCAGGCTCTGTAACACCATGGAAAGCTCCGGCCATAAAAGGATTATCAGGCACTGCATTACAGAAAACAACCAATTTTGCACAGCCGATAGCATCACGGTCTGCAGTACGTTCTGCTGCCATTTTGATTACACGGCCCATTTCCGCAACTGCATCCATATTAATCCCGCATTTAGTAGAACCGACACTGACAGAGGAACAGACAATATCAGTTACTGCCAAAGCTTCTGGAATAGAACAAATAAGATTTCTATCACCTTTGGTATAACCTTTATCAACCAAGGCAGAAAAACCGCCGATAAAATTAACGCCTACTGCTTTGCCTGCCTCATCAAGCGCTTTAGCCAGCGGAACATAATCATTGCTGTCGCAGCTTTCACCAACCATCGAAACAGGAGTTACAGAAATACGTTTATTAATGATCGGAACACCGAGCTCCATTTCCAGTTCCTCGCCGACCTGAACAAGCTTTTCAGCTTTCCTGGTGATCTTATCATATACCTTCTGTGCCGTTACTTTTATATCAGGATGACCGCAGTCGCGCAAACTGATTCCCATAGTGATCGTACGCACATCCAGGTTGTTCTGCGTGATCATCTGGTTAGTTTCCAAGATATCTTTAATCGTGAACATAGACAGCCTCCTAGATACGGTGCATCGCCGTAAATATTTCTTCACTTTGTACTCTGATCTCAACACCGATATCCCTGCCTAAAGCAGTAAAGATATCCTTAAGATCCTGTAATTTTACAGCAGCACCCGTCATATCAGCAATCAAAACCATATTGAAGAAACCCTCCATAATATTTTGATTGATATTGAGGATATTTACGCCATGCTCAGCGAGAATATTACTTACTTTAGCAATAATGCCGACCTTGTCTTTGCCAACGATAGTTAATACGATACGCATACTATTGTCATCCTTTCCCATAAAACAAATAATAACTACCATGTCTAACACGGTAGTTATTATTGTACCATATTTTCAGCAAAGTTGTGTGTATACATTGCAAATTATAATTCAAAAAAATCTTTACATTGTAATTTTACAGCGCCGTCACCGGTTCTTACTTTTTTTAGTCTCCTGCATCGCTTTGATCATAGGTTTGATCCCGCCGCTCTGCAGAATGTTCATAATATAAGGCGACATCGGAACAGCTGCAGCTGTTGCTCCCGTAGTCAGGTTTTTGATTATTCCAGCCTCAATATCAACCTCTACTTCATCACCCTCTGCAATAATTTTCGTGATCTCGCTGCAGGTAATAACAGGTACGCCTAAATTAATAGCATTACGGAAAAATATCCTGCCAAAAGATTCTGCCAGTACAGCTCCAGCACCAACTGCTTTCAATGTTATTGCCGCATGCTCACGCGATGAACCGCAGCCAAAATTAGTTCCGGCCACAATGATATCTCCCGGATCGAAGTTTTTTACAAAGCTCTCATCAGCGCCGTACATCGCATATTTTTTTATATCTTCTACATCCGTATATTCTACAAAACGACCCGGATAAATCTGATCTGTATCAATATTTTTCCCAAAAACAAATGCTTTGCCCCTGACTTTCGTTTTCATTACCATCACCGTCCATTCCCGCAGTAGCCGGTTTTCAAATATACAGCCGGATCAGTAATTTTCCCCTCTAATGCCGAAGCTGCCACAGCAGCAGGAGAGGCCAGAAATATCCTGCCATCTACATGTCCCATTCTCCCGGGGAAATTACGGTTAGTAGAACTTATGCAAACCTCTCCTCCTGCAAGCATCCCCTGGTGTACTCCCAAACAGGCGGCACAGCCCGGAGCCGTTATCGTGGCTCCTGCCTGCATCAAAGTTTGGATATACCCAAGCTCCATTGCATCTTCCATTACCTTTTTAGAAGCAGGCACGACTATCATCCTCGTTGTTTTAGGAATATGCCTGCCTTGTAAGATCTGTGCTGCTACAGCCAGATCCTGCAGACGACCGCCAGTACACGAACCCAAATAAGCTTCGTCAACAGGAGTGCCGGCATATTTTTCCAATTCAAAAACATTATCAACACTTGATGGTGCCGCTACCTGAGCCCTGATTTTACTTACGTCATACGTAAGCTCCGCAGCATATTGAAAATCAGTATCTGTTTCATAAATTTTATAAGGTCTTGCCACACAGTTGTGCAAATATTCCATAGTGACAGCATCAGGCTGGATATAGCTGGTTTTACAACCCATCTCCGTTGACATATTACACATACACATTCTTTCGGAAATACTCAACCCATTTACAACAGGTCCTGCAAATTCTACCGCTTTATAAACACCGTAATCTGCACCCAGATCACCTATGATATGCAGAATGATATCCTTGGCAAAAACACCCGGCTGCAGCTTACCAACCAGATTGATCCTGAAAATCTCCGGTACCATGAACCACAGCTTGCCAGTAATCATAATCGTCGCCAGATCAGTAGCGCCAACACCGGTCCCAAAAGCGCCAAAAGCTCCGTGAGTCGTCGTATGCGAATCAGTGACAACTACTATCTCTCCAGGATGTACCCAACCTTTATCGGCCAAAACCTGATGGCAGACACCCTGATCTATATCCATCAATTTTTCGATACCCTGTTCAAAACAGAACTTTCTGAACTGCTTATGATTTTCAGCCTGTGTTATCGTAGCACAGGGAGCGTAATGATCAAAAAACATCACGATCTTATCAGCATCAAAAACCTTTTCACCGCCCATTTCATAAAAGGAACGTACAGTCTGCAAATATAAATCGTTGATTCCTGCAATATCCACGTCGCAATTAACTATCTCGCCTGTTGCGACCTGATGTTTACCAGCTTTTTCTGCCAATAATTTTTCAATAGCATGCATAAGCTACACTTCTTTCTTTTCTTTTATTAGCACCGCAACAAATTCAAGCCGGATATTTGGCTAAAAATTGCAGCATCGCCTCTAAAACTACCTCCGGCTGTTCTTCCGGTACAAAATGCCCGCACTCATTTACAGCAAACCCTTCTACATTAGCCGCCCTTTCCTGCCAGCCGCTCATAACATCCCACAGCTTACCGACAACACCGTCCTTACCCCACAAAGCCAAAACAGGAACCTGAATGATCTGTTCACGATCTGCTTTATCCATCTCCATATCTATAGTAGCACTGGCACGGTAATCTTCGCAAATACCATGGAAAGTCATCGGATCGCGCAGACAGCGTACATATTCGTCTAAAATCTCCTTAGGGAACCTGCTTTTAGCGGCCGGCCCGATCTTCAAATTCAAATTATAATTAACAAAATACTCAGGATCTGCCGCCAGCACTCTTTCAGGGAACCCTTTGCCCTGAATATAAAAGAACCAGTGCCAATATTTAGTCGCAAACTCCTGACTGGTATCACGGTACATATCATAAGTCGGCAAAATATCCATCATCGTACAAGACAGCAGCCGTTCCGGATGATCCATCACCATCCTGTGCAGTACTCTTGCCCCGCGATCATGACCGACACCATGGAATTTTTCAAAACCCAGCTTGCTCATAACTGTAAACTGATCGTCTCCCATAGCCCGCTTGGAATAATTAGCATGATCCGGAAGTCCTTCAGGCTTGCTGCTGTCGCCATATCCACGCAGATCTGTAATAACTACCGTATAACGCCCGGTTAGACCCGGCGTCAAAAACCGCCAGATCAAATGTGTCTCAGGATGCCCGTGCAGCAGTAAAATAGCTTCACTGCCCTTGCCGCCAACTAAAGTGTTGATCTTAATACCGTCACCTACATCGATAAGTTGCTGTTTGAATTCCGGAAAATACTTTTGGTCAATATTCATCTGCCCCACCTCCGTAAATTTTCACACCACATTTAGCATTCTATTTCTCTGCTTTCATTATCCGCTACGATAACAATAAAGTAAAATACAAATTTTAAATATAAATATAGTTTTTAACTATTAAACAATGCTATAATAAAACGAATTATAAGCTACAATAAGGAGTACTAACTATGACACTGACACAGATGCGTTATTTTTATGAAGTCTGTAAATGGCGCAGTATCACTAAAGCTGCCGCCAGTCTGCATATCTCTCAGCCAACTGTTTCCATCGCCATGGCCGATCTGGAAAAAGAAAGCGGGCTGAACCTTTTTCGGCGCGAAGGCAAAAAACTTTCGCTTACAGAAGACGGCAGCCTGCTGTTAAGTAAAATCACTCCTATTTTGGCTAACCTACAGCAGCTTGACCGCGATATCAAAGATATGGCACAGAATAAAAACCTCATCCGCCTGGCAGTACCTTTACAAATCGGCGTACAGCTGCTGCCAACTCTTTTCCGCGATTTCAAAAATCTGTACCCTGAAATAGAGCTGGAAGTAGTAGAAGCAGGCGGCATAGATTCACTGCGTATGATAGAAAATGAAGAACTTGATTTAGCCGTCACCAATTATGACGACAGCTTTTCACCCAATCTGCATTACCGTAAGCTTTTTAAAAGCGAAGCCTGCTTCTGCACCTATCCTGACCATCCGCTGGCGCAGAAAAAATATGTCGATACCAAAGATATTGCCAACGAACCTCTGGTACTGCTTAACGGTGGTTTTTTCGTCAATCGCCTCATCTATCAAAATTTTCAGCAGGCTTTAACAGCGCCTAAGGTAATTCTGCATTCATCGCAGCTTCATACGGTCAAAAACCTCATTTCCAGCCAAATAGCCTCCTCTTTTCTAATGCGTCAAGCCATTACGGCCTCTGACAATATCATTCCACTTTCACTTAAAAAGCCGCTTTTTATAAATTCCGGCATCGTCACCAAACGCGGCCGGCAAATCTACGGCGACGAACAAAAACTCATTGAATTTATCTGCGATAATCAGCCGTTAGGCTAAATTTTTCTCTTCTCTGTAAAATCCACCATAGTAGTAATAATATCAAGTATCATATGGTTAAAGTAAGTGTGCACATATACTTGATATCAAAAAAGAAAAGAGGAATAAAAATGTATATTGATTATCAAATTTTATCTGTAGTAGAAGACATGTCAGCTAATCCCCAAAGTAAATTCGACGGAATGAATTGCACCCCAATCGCTCTTGGCCGGTATGATGATTCCAGTAAAATCTTATGTCTTTCTGCTACGCAAACTAACTTCCCCCATTTATCCAACGACAAAAAATACAACATTATTGCCAGAAACAAAGAAAATCAAAAGACTGAAAGTTTCTCCGGAACATATAATAACGACTGGAGCTTCAGCATCTTCCAGTATAACGGTACCGCAGTATAAAAAACGCTCAAAGAAGCAGGCATGAGATAACTTTTATCTCATGCCTGCTTCTCATTATTTCTAAAAACATCTTTTGTTTTTTTATGAATTTAAACTTGTCCGCAGCTGTACCGCCTCTGCCAGATGGGCGGCCGTTATGATATCACTGCCGTCCAGATCGGCTATCGTACGCGCTACTTTAATGATCCGATCGTGGCTGCGGGCGCTGAGCCCCAACGCCGTAAAAAACTTCGCCAGCAGCTTTTCTGCAGCAGCTTCCATCTGGCAGTGCTTGTTCAGCTCACGCCGCCCCATCTGCGCATTGCAGTACAAATTAGTACCCTGTAAACGCAGCAGCTGCAGCTGACGCGCTTTGATCACCCTTTCACGAATCACGGCCGAGCTTTCACCGGCTTCCCTGCTTTGCAGATCAGCGTATTCCAGCCGCGGCACATACACCTGTAAATCAATACGGTCTAATAAAGGCCCCGACAGTTTACGGTGATAACGCTCGATCTCAAACTGCTTACACGAACATTCCCGCTTTTTATCACCCAGATAGCCACAGGGACATGGGTTCTGCGCTGTGCACATAATAAAATTAGCAGGAAAAGTAAGCGATGCCTGTACGCGGCTGATCGTCACATAACCATCTTCCAGCGGCTGACGCAGCACCTCCAAAGCAGTACGCGAAAATTCAGGAAACTCATCTAAAAATAAAACACCATGATGACTCAATGTCACTTCTCCAGGCCGCGGCACACTGCCGCCACCTATAAGCGCGCTTGAAGAAATCGTATGATGTGGACTGCGAAATGGACGTTCCAGCATCACCCGTTCCTGCCGCTGCAGCAAACCTGCAATACTGTAGATTTTTGTTACCTCCAGCGCCTCAGCCTCTGTCAGCGGCGGTAAAATAGTTGGCAGCCGACGTGCCAGCATAGTTTTACCGCTGCCGGGAGATCCTACCATCAAAATATTATGTCCACCTGCCGCTGCAATTTCCAGTGCTCTTTTTACTACCTGCTGCCCGCGCACTTCCGCAAAATCCACATCATAGACACTGGTTGCTGCCGCGCAGATAGCTTCCTTATCCAGTACATCCAGAACCTTTTCACCCCGCAGATGCTCTACCAATTCAAGCAGCGATGCAGGTATCAGCACATCAATACCGTCAACAAGCCGTCCTTCAGCGCAGTTGCCTGCAGGGATCACAATGTTTTTCCTGCCAATGTCACGTGCATGCAGAATCATTGGCAATACGCCTGCAATCTGCCTGATTGTCCCATCCAGTGCCAGTTCGCCCACAAAAATAGTATCATCAACCTGCTCCTGCTGTAAAACACCGCTGCTGACTAAAATACCAACAGCAATAGGAAGATCAAGACCGGAACCATCCTTTTTCAAATCAGCCGGAGCCAGATTTACAGTAATCCTGGTCATCGGAAAGATCAGGCCCGAATTTTTCAGTGCAGCCCGTACCCGTTCCCGAGATTCTTTGACTGACGTATCAGGCAACCCCACAATATCAAAGCTCGGCAGCCCGTTAGAAATATCCACTTCGACAATGATCTGTTCACCATTGATACCGCAGGTTGTTTCTCCATAAACTTTAGCGTACATAAAAACGCCTCCTCTTATTTTAAAAACAGTGCGGTAAATGGTGTAATCTTGCCACATTGCCCTCAACTAAAATTTCGATCACATCAAAACTGAGCATTTGCTGATGCCTGTTTTCCTGCTGCAAATAAAAAAGCGCCGCACTCCTGATTTTCTGCTGCTTAGCGTATGTAACCGCCAGACGGGGCAGCCCAAAATTCAGGTTGCGGCGTGTTTTTACTTCTACAAAACTAAGCTCGCCGCCTTTAGCGGCAATAATATCGATCTCGCCATAACGGCAGCGGTAATTACGACGGCAGATAACGTAACCTTTACGTTCTAAATAAGTGCAGGCAGCGTCCTCACCTTTTTTCCCCAGCCTTTGCCGCGCTTCCGTCACTTCTCTGACACCGGCGAAAACAGCCTGTTACCTTCATGTTCAGCAGGAGGCAGATGCATACTTTTAATGGGCTCATAACTGCGGCGATGCCACTTAGTCGCTCCAAACTCAGCAATTGCCTGCATATGCTCCCTGCTGCCATAACCCTTGTTACCGGCAAAACCATACTGAGGATATTGTTCAGCCAGTTCTATCATCATCCGGTCACGAGTGACCTTGGCAATAATAGAAGCAGCAGCTATCGAAGCACTCAGCGCGTCACCGTGAATCAAGGAAACTGTTTCAATACCGGCCGATACGATCGGCATTGCATCTACCAGCGCCACCTGCGGCTTAATCGCAAGATGTTCCAGAACCTCAGTCATTCCCTGCTTCGTAGCCTGATAAATATTCAGCTCGTCGATATTGCTGATACTGACTACATTTACAGAAACAGACAGTGCTTTGGCAAGTACTTCGTCATAAAGCTGCTCGCGCTTTACTGCCGAAAGCTGCTTGGAATCATTAAGTCCGCTGATAAATACCTCCTGCGGTAAAATAACAGCCGCTATCACCAACGGCCCTGCCAAAGGTCCCCGTCCTGCTTCGTCGATCCCGGCAATATACTGTGCCCCCTGATCGTAATATTTACGTTCATAGGCCAGCATCTCCGTAAAACGCTGCTGCTCTAAACGCAGCTTTTCCTGCCTTTTATGATAAGCGACAACCAGCTTCTGCACACCGCTGCGCTCATCGGCAGCAAGTTCTGCCACCTGATCCGGGTCAGGTTCTCCCGCCAAAATCTCCTTTACCTCGCTGATCTTCATTATTCCCACCCCTAATTAAAAAGGCCGCGTTGCAGCGGCCTTAATTATTTTCACTCGGTTCATCTAAAGTAAAACGCCCTAAGCGTCCTGTACGAAAATCACGCAATACCAGCTGGATAACCTTATCAATGTCAAGCACACCGCCGGCCTTCAGGCAGCCGCGCGCGACGGCTATTTTAGCCATTACCTCACGCACAGGCTCAGCTTCTGAAAAATCAATAGCGTACTTTACACGCAGATCCTCCGGATAGATATGCATCAAACGTTCAAGCAACAGCTCTACTGCTGTTTCCCTGTCATAAACATCCTCTTTGATCGCTCCCGTTACTGCCAGACAAAAGCCTACTTCCGGATCTTCAAATTTCGGCCACAAAACACCTGGGGTATCCAAAAGCTCCAGACCTTTGGCGATAGTCACCCATTGCTGACCTCGAGTCACACCAGGTCTGTCCGCTGCCACAACTTTATTTTTACCGACCAAACGATTGATCAAAGTAGACTTACCTACATTCGGCACACCCACGATCATAACACGGATCGAACGATTGCGTACACCTTTTCTCAGCCACTTATCCGTGACAGGCCTGGCCACCTGCTGGATCGCAGCCACCATCTGTTTTACGCCCTTACCGGTGCTGCAATCTACCTTACAGACAGGCAAACCGCTGTTTTTAAAAGTCTGCAGCCATTTTTCAGTCTTTTCCGGATCAGCCATATCGATCTTATTCAAAGCAACGACCTTGGGTTTATCCCCCAGCATCTGGATCAGCATCGGATTGCTGCTGGAACGTGGGATCCGCGCATCCAGCATTTCAACCACAACATCAACCAGCTTTAACTGCTGTTCCATCATCCGTTTCGCCTTCGTCATATGACCGGGAAACCATTGTATCTTAAAATCCATAATTATCTCCTCGACCGCCTATCAAGGCAGCATACGCCATCTTTCAACAGGCCAGAAAGCAACAACTGCTTCGCCTTTTACAAGCTTCAGCGGCACGAAATCAACATCGGCAAAACGGCTGTCTTCAGAATTATTACGGTTATCTCCTAAAACGAAGATATGCCCCTGAGGCACAACAGATTTTCTGTAATTAGACTTATTCGGGCCCTTCGGATCATCCTTGTAAATATAATTTTCTTCGATCACACTGCCGTTGACCAGAACCTTACCGTCACGCATCTCAATAGTATCACCGCCGGTCGCGATAACGCGTTTGATAAAATCGCGGCTTTCATCCTTCGGATAACGGAAAACGACGATCTCACCCTTTTTCGGCTCGGTAAAGAAATATTTATACTTGCTGACGATCAGGCGCTCGTGGCTTTCCAGCGTCGGATACATCGACGTACCCTCGACCATATAAGGCTCTACCACAAACGTACGGATACAAAAAGCCAGCGCTACGGCTACAATGATCGAAACCAGCCAGTCGCTGATAGTATCCTGCCAAGATGTTCCTGATTTTTTAGTACTCATATATACTCCCTCTTATTCCAACGCATCAACTGAATCGGTGCGGTCTCTTTTATTTTTGCAAACGTACTCACAACGTTCGCAACACCGTTTCTACGTTAACAAACATTAGTGGATTTGTCAATCGCCAAAGGCAAATTGTCGAAAAAATTTTACATTAATATAGTGTTTTTTCTTGCCCAAAACAGTCGCTTGCGGTAAAATACATAAGTATTAGCTTTTCCAAAATCATCATTAAATAGGCAGGATATAACCCGCCTGTGTAGAATATTATAATGTTACTATTATAACAAAATTACAAGTTTCCAAGATGTAAGGAGAGATCACCATGGTCAAAATCGCTGTTATCGGCAGCTGTTCCATCGACCTCACAGTAGAAGCAGGCAAACGGCCTGCAGCCGGCGAAACAATAATCGGCAGCAGGCTCATAGTTTCACCAGGAGGCAAAGGCGCTAATCAGGCCGTTGCCGCCGCACGTTTAGGAGCCCAGGTACACATGATAGGCTGCGTAGGCGACGATGCTTACGGCACCATGATCATCAACAACCTGAAAACCAACAACGTCGATACCGGTTATGTCAGCGTCCTGCCCGGACAGAACAGCGGTACTGCCCATATCACCCTTGCCGAAGGCGACAACAGTATTATCGTCATCAAAGGCGCCAATGATCTGGTCATGCCCAAACATATCGATACTGCCTGGAACGTCATTGCCGCCGCAGACCTGGTCATGCTCCAGCACGAAATACCGCTGCCCACCATCGATTACATCATCGGCAAATGTGCAGCGGCAGGAATCAGCGTACTTTTAAATCCGGCTCCCGTGCAGCCCGTTCCTTCTGAATGGCTGGATAAAGTCACCTATGTGACCCCCAATGAACACGAAGCCGAAGCCCTTTATCCCGGTAAGACCAGCGAAGAAATCCTGCTGATGCAGGAAGAACGCTTCTTTATGACACTTGGCAAAGCAGGCGTTGCTTATGCTAAAAACGGCAAAGTACACACTGTTCCCGCATTCGTCGTTAATGCCCAGGATACCACAGGCGCAGGCGATACCTTCAACAGTGCTTTTGCCGTCGCAAGATGCGAAGGACGCAGCCTAGACGACAGTATCCGGTTTGCCAACGCCGCAGCGGCCCTCTCCGTTCAGAAGCTGGGCGCACAAGGCGGTATGCCCTATCTTAAAGATGTAGAAAGGATGCTTGGAGAATGCAAAAAATAGGAATCCTCAACAGCGACATCGCCAAAGTCCTGGCTGACTTAGGCCATACTGACACTATCGTTATCGGCGACTGCGGCCTTCCGGTTCCGGCCGGTGTCCCCAAAATCGATCTGGCTCTGAAACCAGGTACTCCTTCCTTTTTAGATGTCCTTACAGAAGTGCTGAAATATATGGAAGTCGAAAAAATACATATCGCTTCCGAAATGGAAAGTAAAAATCCTGCTACATGGCAGAAAATGCAGGAGCTTTTTGAAGGTAAGGAACAGATCCTTAGCGACCACGAAGCCTTCAAAGCCGCTACCAAAACTGCTAAAGCAGTGATCCGCACCGGCGAGATCACCCCCTACGCCAACATTATCCTGCACGCAGGCGTTATTTTCTAAAATCGATTTTACAGCAAAGGAGTTTTGCGACTAATGGAAATCACCATGAAGGGTATTTCAAAAGCCTTCGGCTCCAACGAAGTACTCAAAGGCGTCGACCTGACCTTAAAATCAGGAGAGATCCACGCTCTGATGGGTGAAAACGGCGCCGGTAAATCCACCCTTATGAACATCCTTACGGGTATCCATAAAGCCGACAGCGGCACGATCTGCGTAGACGGACGGGAAATAAGCTTCAAAAACGCACTCGAAGCCGAAAAATGCGGCATCGCTTTCATCCATCAGGAACTTAATATCTGGCCCAATCTCTCTATTCTCGAAAATCTGTTTTTGATGCAGAACGTAACCAACAGTTTCGGAATGCTTGACTTCAAAAAAATGCGCAGGCTGGCCGAAGAAAAATGCAGTCAAATGGGTATTACACTGCCTTTTGACGCAGAAGCAGGCGAATGCAGCGTTGGTCAGCAGCAAATGACAGAAATCATGCGTAACCTGATGCTTGATGCCAAAGTCGTCATCATGGATGAACCTACGGCCGCCCTGACAGAACGTGAAACAGAAAAACTGTTTGCCGTAATGCACGCGCTTAAAGACAAAGGCGTTGCCATCGTCTACATCTCGCATCGAATGGAAGAAGTATTCGCCCACTGCGATACCATCACCGTAATGCGCGACGGCTACGCTATCAGCAGCAAACCCACCCGCGAAACCAATATGGAACAGGTAGTCCGCGACATGGTCGGCCGTTCTATTACCGAATATTACCCCGGACGCACAAACGAACCCGGCGAAATAGTCCTGGAAGTCAAAAACTTCTGTCAAGACGGACTGTTCAACAATATCTCCTTCAAACTGCGTAAAGGCGAGATCCTCGGCGTAGCAGGGCTGATGGGAGCAGGCAGGACCGAGATCATGCGGGCCCTGTTCGGCGTTGATTCCTGCAAGCACGGTGAAGTTTACCTGCATGGGAAAAAAGTCTGTATCAAAAAACCGGAAGATGCCATCAAAGCAGGCATCGGCTTCATCACCGAAAACCGTAAAAGTGAGGGCCTGATCCTCGACTTCTCCATCTCCAGAAATATTGCGCTGCCCAGTGTCGATACCTTTGCTAAACGCAGCGTGATCAACGCCAAAAACGAAACAGCCTTCTCCGAAGCGCTTTCTAAAAAACTGGGTGTCAAAACCGCATCGATCGACCTGGAAGCAGGCGCATTATCAGGCGGCAACCAGCAAAAGGTCGTCATTGCCAAATGGATCGGTATGAATCCATCAATCATTATTATGGATGAACCGACACGCGGTATAGATGTCGGCGCCAAGCGCGACATCTACGATCTAATGAACGAACTGACCTCTCAGGGCGTCGCCATCATCATGGTCTCCTCCGAACTGCCGGAAGTTATCGGCATGAGCGACCGCATCCTCGTTATCCACGAAGGTAAGATCGCCGGAGAGCTGGACCACGAAGAAGCGACACAAGAAAAAATAATCACCCTTGCCACAGGAGGACAGTAAATAATGAATATTCAAGAACGTATCCGTAAAATGGGCCCCTTTATTGCCCTTGTCGTAACCTTTATCGTCATAGCCGCCTTAAACGACAGTTTTGTCGATCCCAATAACCTGAAAAACCTGCTGCGTCAGGTTTCCATCAACGCCCTTATTTCTTTCGGTATGACCTTTGTCATCCTGACAGGCGGCATCGACCTGTCTGTCGGCAGCCTGCTGGCACTTTCAAGCGCCCTGATGGGCAGCCTGATCGTCAGCGGCATGAATCCGATGCTGGCGATCCTTGCTGCCTGCTTCATAGGCATGGGCCTTGGCGCTGTCAACGGCTTAGTCATTGCTTACGGCAAAGTAGCACCCTTTATCGCTACGCTCGCCACCATGACCATTTATCGCGGTCTGACACTGGTATATACCAATGGTAACCCTATCAGCGGTCTCAGTGACGACACTATGTTCCACGACTTCGGTCAGGGATTTTTCATGGGATTGCCAGTACCTGCAATCATCATGCTGCTGGCATTTGCCGTTTCCTGGTTCATCCTTAGGAAAACTCCTTTGGGCCGTAAAATCTACGCAGTCGGCGGCAACGAAAAAGTTTCCTTCATCGCCGGCATCAAAATAGAACGTGTCAAAATCTTTGTTTATGCAATCACCGGTTTCTTCTGCGCTCTGGCAGGCGCAGTCCTCACCTCACGTCTCAATTCGGCCCAGCCGACTGCCGGCACCGGTTATGAACTTGACGCCATCGCCGCCGTAGTTTTAGGCGGAACCAGTCTTTCCGGCGGCAAAGGTTATATCACAGGTACACTGGTCGGCGTGCTTATCATCGGCACACTCAACAACGGCCTCAATATTCTCGACGTATCCAGCTTCTATCAACAAGTTGTCAAAGGTATTGTAATTTTACTGGCGGTACTTATGGACCGCAAAAAAGCTTAGGAGGCACTCACCAATGAAAAAAATCTGGACTCTTTTAGTAGCTGCCATCACAGTACTGGCAGTGCTCACTTCCGGCTGCGGCAGCAGTGACAAAGCTGCAAAACCCGCTGACGGAAAAAAAACAACTACCATCGGCTTCTCCATCTCCACACTCAACAACCCCTTCTTCGTATCCGTACGTAAAGGCGTTGAAGAAGAAGCAAAAAAACTCGGAGTCAATGTTAAAATCGTCGATGCGCAAAACGATCCCGCAAAACAGGCCAATGATATTTCTGACCTGATCCAGCAAAAAGTAGACGTACTGCTCATCAACCCGGTCGACTCCGCAGCAGTATCAACTTCTGTGGCAGCTGCCAACAAAGCTAGCATCCCCGTTCTGGCGCTCGACCGCAGCGCCGATAAAGGCACAGTAGCCTCCTTCATCGCTTCTGACAACGTCAAAGGCGGCGAAATGGCAGCAGAATACATCATCCAAAAACTTGGTGAAAAAGTAAAAGTAGCCGAGCTCGAAGGCATCCCCGGCGCATCTGCGACCCGCGAACGCGGCGAAGGCTTCCATAAAGTAGCCGACCAAAAACTTACAGTTGTTGCCAAACAATCTGCTGATTTTGACCGCAGCAAAGGCCTGACTGTCGCTGAAAATATGCTGCAGGCCAACCCTGATATCCAGGCTATTTTCGCTCAAAATGACGAAATGGCACTGGGCGCTATCGAAGCAGCCAAAAGTGCTAACAAAAAAATCTTTATCGTTGGCTTTGACGGCACCCAAGACGGCCTGAAAGCAGTAGAAGCAGGCACTATGGCCGCAACTATCGCTCAACAGCCCGAACTGATGGGCCAGCAGGGTCTGGACGCTGCTGTAAAAGTAGCCAAAGGCGAAAAAGTTGAAGCTAAAATAGGCGTACCGCTCAAACTTGTAGACAAAAAATAATTACTGCCCTTTGACAATTTGGACAAACATAAAAACCCCGGCGCAATGCGCCGGGGTTTTGTTTTATCCTGCACAGGCTTCTGAAATAAACGCCTTCCTTTTAAAAGCTGTACTTCAAATCAACCAACCTTTATCCATTCCCCTTAGACTCAGTGTCTGTTCCTATCAGCAGTTCATCAATCGTACAGCCAAGCAGCTTACGCAAACTCAAAAGCAAACGTAAACTTGGCGACAGGCGACCATTTTCCACATTACATAAATGCGACTGCGATACACCTATCTGTTTTGCCAAATCAGACTGGCTGATATCAGCACGCAGCCTGCGAATCTTGATTTCCATCCCCATTTTTCTGTAATCTATTTTTTCCATATTCTTCCTCCGCTCTCAGCAGCTGTAAGAAGTATCGTCAGCATCAAATTATTTTTCTGCTGCCATACTGCCTGCCAACTACTCAACTTACTGCCTTAGAAGCTGTAACGGAAGCCTACGTTGGCCCCCCAGTTTTTAGTTACGTCACCGCCAAAACTGCGTTCCACATCACCGTACAGCTCAAAGTTTTTACCTAAAGTGATATTGCCTCCGATGCCTACTTCGAGCCAGGTATCGCCGTAATCTTTTTCTGCGCTGTAACTTTCACCATTAGCAGCCAGCATGGTGACACTGCTGTTGCCGCTGAACTCGTGCAGAACCGAAGCCTTGACATAAACATCACCTCTGCTGAAGGCTTTACCGGCCACAATACCTAAACGACCGATAAAGCTGTTAAGATCGTCATAAGCCACATTTACACCTTTATTACTAATGTAATCATAGCCGTCGATACGACCAAAAGTCAGCTGAGCCTGCGGCTCAAAATAAACATTATTACCGCCGTCAAAACGTTTGCTATACTCAACACCTATCGAAGTCGCATCGGTCGAATAATCGCCCTGATCGCTGTATTTACCATAGATATCCATATCACCATAAATACGGCCGCGTTTAACTACAATGTCTAAAGCGCTGTTATCTTTGCCCTGCAACGTTCCATACAAACTTACAGCTCCAATTTTGTTCTTGCCGCTGCCGCTGGTATAATTCAGGCTGCCGTCGCTGTATTCGTAGGCAGCGCCCACAAGCCAGTCACCAGCCTGAGCGTCATAACCAAACTGATAAGTTTTATATTTATTAGTAAATTCATCGCCGCCCAGCTTACCGCCGAACATTCTTGCCCAAACACCGTTATCGGCGCCGCTCTGCAGCTCGCCTAAACGCTGGCGCAGCGTACCGTTACCTTCGACCCAGGCGCCGTAAGCAACCCGATGACTGCCAGACATAACATCCACGCTGTTGACGGTAGTTTTACCAAGCGAACCGATTACCCAATCATATTTGCCATCATTTTCCTTATCTGCCAGGGTAATATCAAATTCGTACAAGCCATTAGCATAAACAGAATCTGAAACGGCAAACTTGGTATCAGCCGCTACTCCCTTTACCAAAACCGCATGGTTTCTTGCCGCAGCCTCCAACCCGCCAGTCGAAACGATTTTAATAGCATTAGTGCCGGCCGCAGAATTTTTATCAATAGTCAGCTTGTCGCTGTAACTGCCGCCACCGTCAACAGCACCTGCGTTCATTACAAAGGTTCCGTCTGCAGCAGTCAGATTATCAACCTGCAGGCTACAGTAACGCCCGCTGTCGGCAGTCATATTGACTACTGAGCCTTTGCCTACCGTAAGGTCGGTGAGCGAAGAATTGCCCTTCATATCCCAATAAGAGCCATTGGTAAATTGCAAATCATTGATACTGCCCTCTGTCTTATAGCTTCTGCCAGAAAAATAGGACTGCGCCGTATCAAAATTTATTTTTACCGTTCCGTATGTTAACTCATGGGCACTGTTATACATCGCACTGGAACCAACAGTGCCTTCCAGCTTGACGTCATTACCACCGGCCATGTTGACTTCCACCTTGCCGCCTTCAGCAATCATGGCCGCGCCAAGATTACCGTTTTTAACAGTCAAGCCTTTGGCAAAAGCAACTTCCGCATCGGTACGGCTGTAAATGCCATACATCTTGGTATTGCTGTTCCCGGCATGGGTGGTCGTTGTAATCCTCGCATCATCGGCAAAAGCTACTTTACTGTGTTCCTGGGCATAAACGCCGTACATAACGGAGCCGTCATTCTCACCGCCTACAGCGATGTCCGCCTTGCCCGCAACCTTCACTTCGCCCAAAGAATTGGCTTCTATTCCTTCAACATACCTTCCGTTGCCCTGAGCATCAATTTTTAAATCGCCCTGGATGTTTATCGTACCCTTATCGTCATGACCATTTAATTCAATACTGATAATGTCAGCCCCTACGGACCTGGCTGTAATCGTTAAATCCCCATACTCTGTTGCAGATTCCCATTGTCTCACACCACGAACGTCAGTGTTGTTTGCCGTGTTAGAGGTAAGGGTAAGTTCAGTATCGCCAAAACTGCCCGTAACACCGGTGCTGTCTATGTTAATGCCATAAACATTATATTCGCCCAATATTTCTATCTTAGTGCTGTCACTGACATTAGCTGAATCGTGCTCACCCATCAGGTATATCCCTGAACCGGAACCATTCACTGCTTTGCCATAGATAGCCAGGTTTTTGACCTGCAAAGTATTGATATCACCAGAATAATTTAAGTTATTGGCTCTGATGCCATCGACACCGGCAGCTTCTAAATGTATGTCCAGGTCACCCGCCAGCTCCATTTTAGAACCATTGTACAAAGTAACACCGGCAGCATAATCCATCTGCTGCATTACATTATCTTTATTGATATTGACCGTTAAATCTCCGCCTTTAATACTGGCTTCACTGCCATTACCAGCGCTGGATCCATCAACAAAAACACCATTGGCATAACTTTCAGCAGCATTACTGTTTATCGTAATCACAGAGCCGATATCTGTTCCTAAATCTACTTTCCCCTGCGTCTCGACACGCAGTCCATGGCGCCAGGCCTGAGCTTCGCCGGACTGATTATTCGTGCCAAGTCCGTTAATCGTCAGCTCGATACCCTTTTTAGCGTCCAATTTTGATACGCCGTCCACAAAAATACCGTTATAACCATAAGTGTCCCCAGCATCCGACAGCGTAACCGTCACCCGTTCAGTAGCCGTTGTCGTATTATTTCTGCCATAAGTATAAATGCCGGCGCAGTTTTTTCCCGGATCATCCATGGTAATCGTGATTTTATCGTAAGTTGCGCCCCAAGTTCCTGTACTTAAAGTATCAGTACCGGTATAATCAGATGCCCAGGCTGCGTTGTCCCCCCCGAATGTGCAAACATACGCGGTGCTTGCAATAATCAACGATTGCAGTACTTTCTTACGTAATTCACTGTTTTGTTTTTGATTATATTTCTGCATCGAACCAATCTCCCTAAATTGTTTTATAAATCGCATCCGCTTTACCCCGCTCTAAAAGCGGGGCTGATAACATAATTTTTTAAAATAATTTTATATCTTCATTGCCGTCCTGCCTTAGAAGCTGTAACGGAAGCCTACGTTGGCTCCCCAGTTTTTAGTTACGTCACCGCCAAAACTGCGTTCCACATCACCGTACAGCTCACAGTTTTTACCTAAAGTAATATTGCCTCCGATGCCTACTTCGAGCCAGGTATCGCCGTAATCAAAATCATTACTCAAAGCAGCACCGTTCCTATCTTGCATACTTGCACTGCCGTCCCCATAAAATTCATGCAGTACAGAAACTTTAGTATAAATGCAGCCTTGTTCCAGTTGCTTGCCGACAGCTATCCCTAAACGTCCAACTAAAGAATCAATACCTTCATTAGCAACAGCAATATTTTTAGATGTACCATAACTGTTGCCATTGATATGCCCATAAGTGAACTGTGCCTGGGGCTCAAAAAACATTCCGTTTTTCTGCGCAATCCGTTTGTTATATTCAACACTCAACGAAGTTGCATCAGTTTCATAATCGCCGCTGTCAGGATACTGAATGAAGGTATTGATATCGCCATAGATACGACCGTGTTTCAATACAATATCCCAGGCAGCACCATCATTTTGCTGTAAGGTACCATACAGGCTCAAAGCTCCGATTTTGTTCTCACCGCTGCTGCCGCTGCCTTTAACATTACCCTGCGTATATTCATACGCCGCACCGACTTTCCAGTTTCCCGCCTTTATATCATAACCAACCTGATAAGTATGATATTTATCACTGAAACCGTTTCCATCCAACTTACCCCCAAAGATGCGTGCCCATGCTCCCTGCTCAGCATTCTGATGCAGTGCACCCAAGCGGCTGTGCAGATTACCATTGCCGTTGACCCAGGCATAATATAAAGGTGCATTTGCCCCTGCTACCGCCAGTGCGTCACCAACAACCCTGCTGTCCAAATCTCTGACGTACCAGTTCTTCTGTCCGCCTGCCACAGCAGAATCAAGTACCGGCGTATATTCGTAAATACCGCCGCCATAAGTAGTTTCACCCACAAAGTCAGCATCACCGGTAACAGTAATAAAAGTATTTTCAGGCTTCAGCTCTTTCCCCACCAGCGAACTGATATTATTTATCGTTATCCCATGAATGCCTTTATCAGAAGCGGCAACAGTTATTTTGTCACTGTCAGTCCCGTCGTTATCAACAATAAAACTGCCGCCTGTACCAGTAAGCTTTTGAATAGCAAGAGTACTAAACGCACCCCGGTCACCGCTCAGATCGATTTTGCCGCCAGCAGCCGCTTTCAGATCGGTAACGCTCGAAGTTCCTGTAAGCCGCCAAGCTGCACCGTCCGTAACAGCAAGCTTAATAACTCCGTCATCATACAAACTTGTGCTGCCGTTAAAAACAGAGCCGGCAGTATTCAAGTTAACATTGACCACCCCTTTAATATCACTTTTAATGTCACCGAAAATAACAACCTCATTAGCACCGGCTGCTGAACCCTGATTGATAGTTACGATACCTTCAGCGCTGGTATCGCTGTTGCCCGCGGCAGAAATAGCCGTACCTCCTGCCGCATTGATGTATACTCCTTTTTGGAAATCGATCGAGCTGTCTTCAGTAACCGAGCTATCATAAAAATAAGTGCTGACACCGTAAACGTAGCCTGTACCGGTCGCAGTTATTACGGCAGTATCTTCAAAAACTACCTTGCCGCCATTTAAAGCAGAAACCGTTTCTGTGTAGTCAGTACTTTGAGCCGCCAGTTCAGTTTGTTCTTTAAAAGTAATAACGCCCTCGGCATCAGCTACAACAGCCCTGGCATTCCCACCGCCAGCAGTAATTTTTATAAGATTTGCACCGCCGGTTTCACCAAGCGTTATCCGGCCTTTGCCTTCCGTATCGTCAATATATTTATGCGCCAGCAGACCCAAAGCGGCGCCGGTATCTGAACTGACTGTCAACTGTAGGGCTTTGCCGGTAACAGCGGCATTTGTCGTTACTTCAATACCGGTCACAGAAGCATCCAAATCATTATGCAGTGTAATATCTGCTCTGTTAAAATCTATCTTTCCGTGCTCATAACCATAAATACCAGTCACACCATTATTCTCTTCTCCCGATTTTCTGGCCTGACGGTCAATATCGATCAGCAGGTCTTCCTTCACGCTTACAACCGCGTAATTATCGGCCTGGATGCCATAGAGCCCACTGCCGCCCTGCACAGCATTTGGTGTATAAGCTGTCATATCGGAAGCATAAGTTCCTGTCACAACGGTCAGGTTGTTGTAAGACTGCTTAGAAGACATGTCTGCTCCTGAAGGTTTATTACCGGTATCAGTCTGAGTGGCCCAGACGCCGCGTACAGTTTCGTTCGACTGGCCGTTGCTGCCGCTGATCACGATCTCCGCATTTTCGATCTCGGTTGTACCGATATAATTGCCATAACTGCCCTTAGTCAAAACACCTGTTGTATTTACCGTAGCTTTGTCACCTGCAGCAAGCCCCAGATTGATTTTGACATTCTTGGCTTTAAGGGAATTGGCAGCTTTATTTGCTTTGCTGTAATAACCTTCCACATCAATGCCGGCAACGACCTTGGGTACAGAACTTGTGCCGGATGTCGCAGCACTGCTGACACTGATATTCATCTCGCCAGTAACAGTATTCTTATGCTGACCGGCCGTACTTTCAAAGCCAATAACACTGCTTTTGCTGCCTACGATAGCAATATCAGCGTCTTTCAGCGTCAATGATGCTGTGCCGCTGCCATCATTAGCAATCCCGCAAATACTGCTGCTCCTGGCGCTGAAACCAGTTTCAACAATTTTCACAACGGCTTTATCAGTTACTGTCAGACCGGCAGATCTACTAACACCGATCGTTACATTGCTGTTTCCGTCAAGACTTTCATTGGTCACGCTGACATTTTCGTACTCGCCGCCTAAATCAGTACCATATTGGCTATTATAGTCTTGCGCCCAGGCCGCGTTGTCCCCCCCGAATGTGCAAACGCACACTACTCCTGCTGTAAACAACGATTGCAGTACTTTCCCAGCTAATGCTTTATTGCTGTTGACCTGCTTCAAACAGCTTTTTACTTTCTTCCGGCATTTCTGCATACATCTATCTCCTCTTTTTCACGAAATACTATAAAGAAATCCCCCACTTGGATGATGAGGGATATTCTTTATAGATTTTTCAAGCTGCCATCCTGATTTTAGAAGCTGTAACGGAAGCCAACATTGACGCCCCAGTTTTTAGTTACGTCGCCACCGCTGATACGTTCTACATCCAGATACATACTGGAATCCTTATTAAATTTGTGGTTGACGCCGATACCATATTCGATAGCGGTACCGCCGATGCTGTCACTGTAGCTGGCGCTTCTGCCGTCAGCACTGACATGTGTATTGATGTCTCCGTCGAAGTCGTGCAGTACTGCCGCTTTCAGATAAACGCTGCTGTCTGCCGCAAAGGTTTTGCCCAGCAGGAAGCCGCCGCGCAGAACAATGCTGTTCATGCTGTCGTTAGTAACGCTCATAGTATTGTCGCGAGTGGTTACGGTATAATCATCGCCGCCCAGATGTACGTAGCTTGCACGCACCATAGGTTCAACGAACCAGCCGTCATTCAAATCCTGCCGATAGCCGTATTCAACAGCAAAGCTTATAGCTGTACTGCCAAAATCACCGTCCAGTTTTTGGGCAATAGTGCCGCCGTAAGCGCTGGTTTCACTGTCAACTTTACCAACTTTGGCAATGATGTCTACATGATGACCTTTATCGCCAGTCCATGTGCCATATAAAGCGCCTGCCGCGGTTTTGATTTCACCGTCGCCATTAGTCAGGCTGGTATCACCTTTAGCATATTGTCCTGCCAGGCCGATACGCCAGTTACTGCCGATCTCACGGTCATAACCTGCCGCAAAGCCGTTATATTGATAATCGTTATCGCCCTGCAGTCCATCTACTTTGATTTTGCCGCCGACATATTTAGCCCAAACGCCGTCGTTATCGTCTGCAGAATTACGGACGTCGCCCAGACGTTCCATCAAAGTTTCATCAGCGCCGAACAGAGTCACTGCCGCTCCGGCTGCGATCTTGTTGGCATCCTGAGCCGCCATTTGGGCAGAGGATTGAGTTGCAGCCCTGGTAGTGACCTGTGTCAGGTTCAAACCATCATCGATAACCTCTGCTTTCCCCTCATATTCATAAGACCAGACGCCGTTATCATATTTCATTTCTTTGATGTTGTAGGTGCCGCTTTTATCTGCATTTTCGATCAGTACGACATCTTGGTCCAAATGTCCCTTAGTATCAGCGCCGGCAGCATTGTTATAGCCGTTGCGCATCCCCTGGTCAAAAACAGTGATATTATAGGCACCGCTGCCGGTTACAGTATTAGTGGAAGTAATTTTGTCGTTGCCTGCCGACTGACCGTAAACGCCGTTGGCATTGGTACGCATAAAGAGCTCGTTAGTATCGGAAGCATCCAGATCATTAGTAGTGATAGTACGGTAATCAGCAGTATTGTATTTCTCTGCCTGATTATTTTCGTCATAGAAGTAGACCGTACTGCCAGCAAGAGTAGTCTTATCCTCTACAGTCAAGGCTGCCAGATTATCTGTCAGGTTCATGGCAGTACCGCTGATATCGAGAGAACCAAGACTATTCTCCTTCGTCTGTACGTCTGTATCAGATTTCAGATTCAAAGTGCCGTTTGTGAAGTCAGCAGTGCCGTTAAAGGTAACGGTTCCCGTACCGGCATCAAAAGTAGTTACCCCACCTTCAATGTCTGCCGCATGGTCATCTGCATGCTTACCACCGCTGACAGTGATAGCAGCATTATCTGCAGCATAATACATTGTGCTGCCGTTTGCCAAAATACCATTGGCGCCTTTGCGGAGCGTAGTTCCTTCAGCAGTAGTACCAACTACCTCGGCACTGATATCCATAGCCCCGGCACTATGAACAGCAATAACCGCACCTTCAGCAGCTTTGATGCCTGTAGCAGTATTAGAACCTGCCCAGTCGGTACTTGCCTCTATAGTCACGGTGCCTCCAACTTCAGCCACCATACTGCCGCCTGTCAGTTCCAGCCCAACAGCCGTAGCTTGAGTGGATGTACTGGAGCCCGAATACGTATATTCAACTTCATCAACTATTTCTGTTCTGTCTTGATCGCCAACTGCTGTTGCAGTGATTTTTAAATCATTTTGAACTTGGTACACATTAACTGAATTTGTAGACACAACTGCTTTGGCAGTAACAGCACTAGAACCTTCTTGCGCATCTGCGCTGATAGTAAGTCCACTATCAGAAAGCACGTTCAAAGAACCGCCGCTGGTAACAAGTCCCCAGGCTTCAGCTTTAGCACCGTTATTACTTTGAGCCACTGTACCGATAGGAGTGATGCCTTTGCCGCCTTCACCGCCGTTAGTAGTTGCATTGACAGCGCCATTTTGTCCAACAGCAGTTGTTCCTGCGTTACCCTCTGTACCGGTGTTATTTACATTAGCTGTGCCGCCTGCTGCCTCATAAGCTTTACTGCTCTCGAAACTGCCTACGCCTTTACCGGCTATAGCAGTAGCTTTAATAGCAGTCGTTTGCAGATTGACCTGCGATTGCGTAAAGGTCAAAGCTGTGGAAGTTGCACTGCCGCCAACTTGACTTATACCAGCATTACCTGCGTTGCCACCAGTACCACCGGTGCCGCCCTGGCCTGCATTGCCGCCTGTGCCTACAGTACCGTTAGCAGCAGCGGCACCTTCACCGCCCTGAACACCTTGCGAACCCTGAACAGCAATGGTTCCATTTAATAAAATACCGCCCTGGCCGCCAGCACCACCAGCGCCGCCATGTCCACCTTTACCAGCGTCGCCATAGTCGCCGCCGTCACCGCCAACGCCTCCGTTGCCACCAACACCGCCAATGCCACCTGCGCCACCGATACCTGCTTTAGCGCCGTCGCCACCGGTTGCAGTAACTGCAATGCCATTGCCTGCTACAGCAAGATTGATAATACTGCCAGTCCCGGCAAACCCCAGCGCAGTTGCATTACCGCCAACACCGCCATTACCACCGTGGCCACCAGTTCCGCCAGTTCCACCAACGCCGCCGATACCACCAACACCGCCGATACCGCCACTGCCGCCTGCTCCGGCCGCACCACCCTGGCCGCCGTTACCGCCGTTACCACCGACAGTACCTTCTACATCATTATCGCCAACACCTGTACTATGATGGGCATTACTGCCACCAGCACCCTGAGCACCTTGACCGCCCTGAGCACCGTCGCCGCCATCACCGCCATCGCCACCGTTCCCGCCGATACCACCGGTTCCGCCTACGCCGCCGATACCACCGGCGCCACCTGCACCACCAGCTCCGCCATTACCAGCCGCAGCTTCAACAACAAGCCCGCCTAAGCTGATCGTAGTCGCCGTGCCGCTGCCCGCAATTTTCAGTCCTGTCGCTTCAGCGTTACTACCGCTGCCGCCATTACTACCGTTACCACCAATGCCGCCTGTAAGGCCAACAGCTCCCCACAGTGCCAGCAGTACCGTCAGCACCAGCCAGGCCAGCACCGCCAGCACCGCCTATAGTGCCATTAGCTCCGGCAGTACTAGGAGTTGTGCCCGAAGTAGTACTGTCAGCTCCATTAACGCCCTGTGCGCCGTCACCTGCTTTAGCGGGAACAGTTGTTATTGCTGCCGCAGTACCACCTACGCCGCCGTAACCGCCGTGGCCGCCGTCACTGCCTGTAGCAGTCACAGTCAAAACGCCGCCGGTAACAGTATTATTGCTGCCTGTAATGTCAACACCGGTAGCTATGGCAAGTCCGCCGTTGCCGCCATTAGCACCGGCGCCGCCATTTAAGTTTTTATCACTTGCCCCATCGACACCCACTTTACCTTCATGGGTATATTTGCCGGAAGTGATTTCCTGGGAATAAGTATTGCCGCCAATGGCTTTAATTGCAATATCACCAAAGGTAATATTGGCGTTTAAGATATTAGTAGAATAAATACCTACAGCAGAACCGATACCGCCATTTTTGCCTGCGGTACTTTCTTCAACTGGCAATCCAGCCGCAGCGCCTTTGCCGTCATCACCGATAATACCTTCTACAGTCATACTTTTAAGAGTTATAGTTTTACCGCCCATATCGTCCTTGGCACGAAAGGCCAGATCAGCAAAATTCTCATGGTATTGGGCGGCGTACATATCTTCACCGGTTTTTTGCTCTCTCGCAATCGCAATAGCACGATCACTATCAGCTGTATAGCTGGAATATTGTCTCGGATGATCCTGGCTGCCGCCATCGGCTGCCCACACCTGTCCTGGCACAGCCACCCACGCCGTCCCCATTACAGCCAGCGTTACTGCTGCTGCCAGCTGTTTTTTATTACTTGTTTTTAAATACACTAAAATCAACTCCTCAAAATTTGTTGAACAATATATTTCTTCGGCTGACGCCGCAGGAACCAAAGCTTTTACCTGACTTCAAGAGGCTGTTTTAAAATAAATATTTTAAAACAAAAACCGTATTTAACTTGTTTTAGATTGTATTTTTTAACTATTTTATATAACTCTTTAGTTATTTTATCACAGATGTCCCCCCCGACAAGACACGAGAAGGTTATTTTTAAATTTTTTTCTGCGCCGCGTTATTACGCTCCGCGGCACTTGCGCTGCGGCGCAAGTGCGTGTGCGTACTTCACCCGCAGCCAGGCGAAAACATCAAAAAAAATAGCCTGCCAAAGCAGACTATTTTTTGATCATTATGGACACTTCAAATTCCAGCACCTGCTGCAAACGTGTCAGTACGGCTACAGTGGTGCTGACCTCGCCGCGTTCGATACAGCCATAGTGCTTGGCCGATAAACCTACTGCTTCAGCGATCTGTTCCTGGGTCAGCTTTTTATTTAGCCGCGCTGTTTTCAGCTGCCGGCCTATATATTTTTGCATGCTATCCCTCCCGCCATTATTTTAAGCAGTAAAGGCATAAAATTAACACCTGATTGTACAGGGTGTTAATTTTCGTCGAAAAGTTTAGACTGTTTGTTGTTGCGCGCGACGTTTTACAGTATAGCCGGGTATCATAAAATTATAGAGAGAACTGATCGTTATAAAAAATTTACCTGAACAGGCAGAGAGATTGAAAGCATTGATAACCACCGCCCAGGCTGGTGATAAAGCAGCACTGCTGCAGTTATGCACGGATTTTAAGCCGCTTTTAAAAAGCGAGGCCCGCCGTGAGATGTTTTACAGGTCGCTGGGAAAAGACGCAGAAGCTATCGCCGTTCTGGCCTTTATCGAGCTGGTTTTGCAGTATAAGGGCGCTGATTTTGAAAACTGGCCCGGACTGGCACGCTGTAAGGTGCATTTTGCTGTTTTTGACGCGATGCAGAAGCAGGGCAGAATTTGGGAAAACGAAGCCCAGACAGATACGGACAGCGAAGCCGGAATCGCCCTGCTGGAGACAGGCTGTGCAGCAGATGAGCGTCTGGACGAGCTGGCACGTTTTTTACTTTCACTGGAACTGCAGGAAGCGCTGCGGCAGTTAAGTGCAGAACAGAGGAAAATACTGACGCTGCTGTTTTTAGATGACCTGAAGCCGGCCGAGGTGGCAGGACGTCTGGGCTGCACTGTACGCAACGTCACTAAGCACCGGCTAAAAGCACTTGATAAAATGCGGCAGCTTTTGGCGCATTAAGGATCAGGCAAATAAAAAAAACAGACATTCACGAAACGTGAATGTCTGTTTTTTATTTAGGCAACTGCAAATTGCTCAATTATTACGGCAATGCTATTGATATTTCAGCCGCTACTTTTCAATAACTATTAAGTAAGATGCGCATTTTTACTTACCTATATGGTAATGCTGTTTTTATCCATTATGGTAGAATTTATCTTGATTAAAATACAAGACCCTTTCAGCTGAACTGAAAGGGTCTCTTGATTTACAATCTGTAATTGGATACCGATTATCTGCGTTCGCGAATACGAGCAGCTTTACCGGTAAGGCTGCGCAGATAGTAGAGTTTTGCTCTGCGAACGATACCACGACGGGAAACTTCGATTTTCTCCAAACGTGGGCTGTGGATCGGGAATGTTCTTTCAACGCCTACGCCGTAAGAAATACGACGAACGGTAAACATTTCACGAACGCCGGCGCCGCTGCGTGCAATTACTACACCTTCGTACATCTGTACGCGTTCACGAGTACCTTCGACTACTTTTACATAAACTTTTACGGTGTCGCCTGCACGGAAGTCAGGGATGTCGGAACGAAGCTGTTCTTGTTCCAATACTTCAATAATATTCATAATTTCCTCCTCGAATCATAGACGTTCATGTGCGAACACACCACAGCGGACCGTCCGTTTTACACAAATGACATTATATCATACTGTTCAATTAGTTGCAATTATTTTTTAAGCATTTTGACAGTTATTTTTCCCACCAGGCCTCACCGGCCAGCCGGTCTAAAATAATCGCAGCCGCAGAGCGCACACACAGGTGATTATAGTCGCAGGGACCATAAACAGGTTCAAGTACATAATCAAAACTGTTCATTGTTTCCTGTTCCATACCAAAGCCGGTGCCAAAAAGCAGCAGCAGAGGTTTATCACCGCTGTGCAGCAACTTTCGTACAAATCCATAGGTCACTGTATTAGGATAGGTGCGGGCATCGGTAGTAATCGTAACCGGCGCCTGCCCCTCTATTTCAGTAACCGCGGCAATAGCCGACTCAATGCTGGACGTATAGGTTACACGTTCCAGCGCGTTGCTGCGGTCAGGATTATAGGTTTTGCCGTAACCATGCTGCCAATAGTCAGTTATCCTTTTGATGATTTCAGCCTGTACCTCCAGCGGATGGATCAAAAAATATTTTTTGACATCATAGGTGCGAGCGGTACGCGAAATATCGTGGATATCGAAGTTAGTGACGGCAGTAGCAATGACCTGCATATTTTTATTGTAAATAGGATAATGCACCAGCCCCAGATAAAGGTTAGCCATTATTATCACCTGCGAGTTCCTGTTTGATTTCGTTAAGCAGCAACACATCCTCTTTGCCAAGCTCTGCAAGCAGATCAGGCCTGTGCAGATAAGTCGCTTTAAGGGCTTCTTTACGGCGCCAGCGATTGATCAGAGCGTGATTGCCGTTACGCAGCACTTCCGGTACTTCCAGTCCTTCAAATTCCACCGGCCGGGTGTACTGAGGATATTCCAGCAGTCCCGTACTGAAAGAGTCTTCAACGGCACTGGCCATTTTTCCAAGCACGCCCGGTATAAAGCGCGCTACAGCGTCCATAACTATCAGTGCCGGCAGTTCGCCGCCGGTAAGTACATAGTCGCCAATGGAAAGTTTTTCATCGACCCAGTTGAAGATCCGTTCATCGAAGCCTTCATAATGACCGCAGACAAGAATTAGATCCTGGCCGCTGCGGGCATATTCTTCAACAATATCCTGCTTTAATGTGCGCCCGCCCGGGCACATGGCAATAACCCTCGCTGCAGGCAGCTGCTGTTTGGCCATGCGGATAGCCGCTACCATCGGCTCTGGCTTCAAAACCATGCCGGCACCTCCGCCAAAGGGCGTATCGTCCACTGTACGGTGCCTGTCAGTTGCAAAATCGCGCGGATTGATGCAGCTGACTTCTACAAGTCCCGCATCGACGGCGCGTTTGATAATGCTGTGACCGGCCGCTTGTTCAATTTGTTCAGGAAATAAGGTAATAAAGAGAAATCTCACGGTGCATCTGTCCATTCAGGTAATTCGACCACAATCTTACGGTCTGTAATATTGATTTCCTTAACGTGCTTTTTGAGGGCCGGGACGAGGATGTCCTTGCCTTCCGGTACAGCAATAACGTAAACGTCGTTGCTGCCGGTGCTGAGCACGTCTTTCAATGTGCCGAGCTGTGTTCCTGCCGTATCGAATACGGGCAGTCCGAGCAGGTCGGCTACATAATATTCGCCTTCTCCAAGCTGAGGCAGATCTTCACTGTTGATTAAAACCTTTTTGCCGCGCAGCAGTTCGGCATCGTTCATTGTTTCCACACCCCTGCATTTCATCAGTACCATACGTTTATGGAACCGGGCAGAGGTAATCTGAAGCGAACGGCCGTCTTCGAGCAGCAAAGAGGAAAGCTCTAAAAATTGTTCAGGATGATCTGTCTGCGGCAGAATACGAATATCGCCCCGCACACCGTGCGGAGCGATAATAGTGCCAATAACTACTTGTTTTTCCATATCATTCGCGGAAAGCAATGATCTTGCCATCCTCAGTGAGGATCTCGGCGCCCATCAGAGCGTCGATATCAGTGCCTATGGTGATCTCGACAGTACGTTCAAGTGTACCGTGACCGATCTCCGCACCGATCTCCAAAGCTTCAGCGCGTTTAAGTTTATCTTCGGCTTCTGCTTTAGCGGCATTGATCTTGTTTCTTTCCATTTCAATCTGCTCGCGCAGTGAAGGAAGTACGCTCAGGTCGCTGGCGGCCTGAGAAAGAGCTTTTTTGGCTTGGAATTCGAAGTGCTCGATATCCAGATTAATCGTTTTTATGGTGTTTTGGACATCTCCAATAATTTTCAACTTGAGATCTTCTGTTACTTTTGCTTTTATTGCAACCGGAACACGTACAAACATTTTATCCATATCGTTTACCATCCTTATACGTCTTAGACAATCTCTACGACAACTTTTACATTCTCACGGGTTGCAACAGCTTTCATGACAGTTCTGATTGCTTTAGCAATGCGGCCCTGTTTTCCAATAACTTTACCCATATCTTCAGGAGCAACATGGAGGCGAAGCACCGTTGATGTTCCGGTGGTTTCCTCCTCCACGACTACTGCAGACGGATTACTCACTAGAGACTTGGCCATGACTTCTACCAATTCTTTCATGCAAATCACGCCTCATTTCTTATTTTGCTTTAGATTCAGCATATTTTTTCATGATGCCGTCTTTGCTGAAAAGGTTTTTAACGGTATCAGTAGGTTGTGCACCTTTAGCCATCCAGGAAAGAGCTTTCTCTTCGTCGATCTTTACGGTAGCGGGTTGTACAGTGGAATCATAGAAACCAATGCTTTCGATGATGCGGCCGTCACGCGGAGAGCGGGAGTCAGCAACAACGATACGGTAAAAAGGAGCTTTTTTAGAGCCCATACGTTTTAAACGGATTTTAACTGCCATGTCTATTTCACCTCCTTAAACCAGATGTTGATTTAAATTTATTTGTTCATAAAAGGCATTTTGAAACCGCCTTTTGAAGCAAACTTGGCCATACCCTGCATCTTTTTCATCATCTTTTTGCTTTCTTCAAAGTTTTTGAGAAGCTTGTTGACATCCTGCACGCGCATACCGCAGCCTGCTGCGATACGTTTACGGCGGCTGCCGTTGATGATATCGGGATGACGGCGTTCTTTCGGGGTCATGGAACGGATGATGGCTTCAACGCGGTCGAATTCTTTTTCGTCAACGTTGGCTTCTTTCAGCTTTTGGCTGATGCCGCTCATACCGGGGATAAGCCCCAAAATAGTTTCCAGCGAGCCCATTTTTTTGACCTGCTGCATTTGTTCCAGGAACTGCTCGAGCGTGAATTCGTCTTTGCGCAGTTTCTTTTCCATTTCCAAAGCTTTGGCAAGGTCGGTCGTGGACTGGATCTTTTCGATCAGAGACAGGATATCGCCCATGCCCAGAATACGGGATGCCATACGGTCGGGATGGAAAGGTTCCAAAGCGTCAAGCTTTTCACCCATACCGACAAATTTGACCGGGCGTCCGGTAACTGCTTTTACTGACAATACAGCACCGCCTCTGGCGTCGCCGTCGAGCTTGGTAACGATAAGTCCGTCTATGCCCAGCTCGCCGTTGAAGCTTTCGGCTACAGTGACTGCGTCCTGGCCTGTCATCGCATCGACAACCAGCAATATTTCATGCGGATTGACGGCAGCTTTGATATTGCGCAGTTCGTCCATCAGTTCTTCGTTGATATGTAAGCGGCCCGCGGTATCGATGATTACCGTGTCGCAAGCCAGTGAGAATGCTTTATCCATTGCCTTGCGCGCTATCTCGACCGGAGATACCTGATCGCCAAGAGCAAAGACAGGCAGTGAGAGCTGTTCGCCCAGAACCTGTAATTGTTTGATAGCCGCAGGACGGTAAACGTCGCCCGCTACAAGCAACGGCTTTTTGCCTTTTTTCCGCAGCAGGCTGCCAAGCTTGCCGGCGGTAGTAGTTTTACCAGCGCCCTGCAGACCTACCAGCATAATGACTGTAGGCGGTTTGTCCGCTACGGTGAGCTTACTTTGTGTGCCGCCCAAAAGCTGGGTCAGTTCGTCGTTGACGATCTTGATGATCTGCTGACCGGGAGTCAGGCTTTGCTGAACTGTTTCGCCCAGCGCGCGTTCTTTGATATTGGCAACAAAATCTTTAACGACTTTAAAGTTGACGTCGGCTTCAAGCAGAGCCATCCGCACTTCGCGCAGAGGCGCTTTAAGATCGTCTTCTGTTATTTTGCCGCTGCCGCGGAACATTTTTATCGCATTTTGCAGTCTTTCAGATAAATTTTCAAAAGCCATTTTTACCTACTTTCGCCGCTCAATTCGTCTAAAATGCGGCGTACTTGTTGAAGTTCTGCCGAGCCACCGCTTTGAGCAAGGTGGTCAGCCAGCAGCCGGCTCATTTCTTCCAGCAGCTTTTTATCGTGATCATCGCGGGCCAGCAGCGCCAGTTTGCTTTCATAGCGTTCCAGAGTATGCTCTACCCGTTTGATAAGGTCATGTATCGCTTGTCTTGATACTTCAAGTTCATCGGCTATCTCAGCCAGCGAAAGGTCGTCGCAGAAATACAGCTCCAGACATTTTTGCTGTTTTTCGGTGAGCAGGCAGCCGTAGGCATCGAACAAACGTCCTAACCGTACTCTTTGCTCCAAACTGTTTTCCTGCATTTCAATCACCAAAATCTTTACATATTTTATCCGACTTTGGTATTATATCGAAAATCGCAGAGGCTGTCAAGCATTTTTACTTGTCACCATCAAACAAGGCGTCGACAAATTTATCGGCTTCAAAGGGCCGGAAATCCATAATGCCTTCGCCGACACCGATCCACTTAACAGGCAAGCCAAGTTCTTCTTTGATAGCAATAACGACACCGCCTTTAGCCGTACCGTCGAGCTTGGTCAGCACAACACCGGTGACGTTGGCGGTTTCCATAAAGACTTTGGCCTGATTGATAGCGTTCTGCCCTGTCGTTGCATCCAGCACGAGAAAGGTTTCATGCGGAGCTTCTGGTATCTCGCGTTTGATGATGCGGTGTACTTTCTCCAACTCGTTCATCAGATTGGTTTTATTATGCAGCCGTCCGGCAGTGTCAATAAAAAGTACGTCGACATTGCGGGCAATAGCGGCTTTGACAGCGTCAAAAACCACGGCAGCCGGGTCAGCGCCTTCTTCGTGACGGATAACTTCGCAGCCGGCACGCTCGCCCCAAATCTGCAGCTGTTCGGCAGCGGCGGCACGGAAGGTATCGCCGGCAGCCAGCATGACTTTGTATTTGAACAGATGAAAATAGTTGGCCAGCTTGCCGATAGTAGTGGTTTTACCAACACCATTGACTCCAACGACAAGAATAACCGTAGGTTTGGCACCGATACGGGTACGCTGTCCTTCGTCCTGCAGCATTTCGGCAATATATTTTTTGAGGAACGGCATAACCTGCTCCGTCCCCTCGATTTCTTTCTTTTTAGCAGCCTGACGAACAGCATCGATAAGCTTTTCTGTGGTTTTGACACCAACATCACCGCTCAGAAGGATCATTTCCAGTTCTTCCAGAAAGTCTTCATCGACTTTGGCCGACATACCTACAAGTTCTTCGATACGGTCAGTAAAGTTGCGGCGGGTCTTGCTGAGGCCGTCTTTCAGTCGTTCTAAAAATCCCATGTTCTCACTCCTTTTCGCTCAATTTGACAGATAGTAATTTAGAAACACCGGATTCTTCCATGGTAACGCCGTGCAGAACATGCGCGGCTTCCATAGTGCCTTTGCGGTGTGTGATAACAATAAACTGCGTGCTTTCGGCATAGGCTGCCAGGAATTTCGCAAAGCGGTCAACGTTAGCTTCGTCAAGCGCCGCATCTATTTCGTCAAGGATACAGAAGGGCGAAGGCTGATAGCTGAGCAGAGCGAACAGCAGGGCGATAACCGTCAGGGCCCGCTCGCCGCCTGATAGCAGGAAGAGGCTCTGCAGTTTTTTACCGGGAGGCTGCACTTCGATATCGATGCCGCTGCCTAAAACATCATTAGGGTCAGTAAGTTTTAAAGCAGCAGTACCGCCGCCGAATAAACGCACATAACAGTCGGAAAAATATTCGTTTATTTTTCCGAAGGCCTCTTTGAAGCGTTTGGCCATACCGGAATTGATTTCGCTGATAACTGCTTCCAGATTGGCTTTGGCCTCTGAAAGATCGCTGTATTGACGCTGTAAAAATTCGTAGCGTTCGCTGACAGCTTCATATTGTTCGATTGCCGCAGGATTTACCGGGCCTAAGGTTTCAATTTCACGCTCCAGACGCAGTTCACGCCGACGTAAAGCCGCATCGCTTTCATCCAGCAGATCACCGCTGGCACGTGCTTCGTCCAGAGTAATACGGTATTCAGTCGCCAGCTGTTCCAGAGCATGGTCATAGTCGCTGTTTTGACGTACCATTTCCATCGCTGCCTGATTGCGCCTGGTTTCAGCAACAGTCAGTTCTTTTTTCAAAGAATCCAGCCTCTCGCCTGCCACTGCCTGCTTTTCAGTAATGGCAATACGTTTGGCCCCGAATTCATCTTTACCGCCGACAACGGTCTGTAATTCGGCCAGTAATGCGGTACTGCTGGCAGCCAGCTGTTCAGTGCTGGTTTTGCTGGCCGTTATCACGTCAAGCAAATGCTTTTGCTCGTCTTCATTAGCAGCGAGTTCCTGCTGCATACGCCCCATATCGGCATCAAGCTGCTGCATCCGCTCGGCCATCATCGTAGTCCGTGCGGCAGTCGATTCCAGTTCGACCCTGGCATCCTGCAGACGATTGCGGATAGATGCCAGCGCGCTGTGGTCTGCGGCCGTTTGTTTCTGCAGATCATCCAGCAGCTGTTTGCCCTGTGCGTCTTCGGCTTCCAGAGCCGTTAGCTGCGGGCGCAGGTCGGTAAGCTGCTGGCGAGCTGCCATATATTCCTGAGAAACCTGATTACGGTCATCCAGCAGAAGCTCCAGCCGTTCCGCAGCCTGACGCTGCTCTGCGCTTAAACGCTCCAGAGCTACGCCCAGTTCAGCTTTGCGGATTTCCTTCTGTTGCAGGTCCTGGCGCAGTTCCACCAGTTTGTTGTTATAAACTTTTAAGGTGCCTTCGTGTTCTTCAAGCAGCTCCTGATATCCCAACAGCTCACGGCGCAAGACACCCGCCTTTTGTTCCTGTTCGTCGATCTCTTTGCCGCGCGACAGAAAGCCGGCTTCCTTCTGCTGCCTGCTGCCGCCGGTCAGCGAACCGCCGGCATTGACGACATCTCCCGCCAAAGTAACGACTCTGGTACGAAAGCTGCTTTTTTTGGCGGCTGCCAAAGCGGCATCCATATTGTCCGCTACCAGCACCCGACCCAGCAAAAATTTAAAGATCGGCGCCAGTTTTATATCATAGCCGATCAGATCGGCAGCAAATCCCCGAATACCCGGCAGTTTTGCCAGTGCCTCTTCTTCACTGCGGCGTTCATAATATTTGATAGTATCAAGCGGCAGGAAGGTCGCCCGGCCGGCCTGACGCTGTTTAAGATAGGCGATAGCCTTTTTGGCGGCTTCCGAACTGCCCATAACAAGGTTCTGCGCCGCTCCTCCTAATGCAGTTTCTATTGCAACTACATATTCAGGCTGCACTTCGATCAGTTCGGCGGCAACACCGATAACGTCACTGCGCCAGGGTTCCTGCGACTGCAGCACTGTTTTGATCCCATAGCCAAAGCCTTCATAGCTTTTCTGCATATTCTGCAGCAGGTTCAAACGGCTTTCCAGCGCTGTGATCCTGTTTTGACAGTCTTTATGCTGCGACAGAACTTTATTCAGCGCTTCGGTCTCTTCGGTAGCTTTCGCGCTCACTTCCCTGCCATCGCGTTTAATAAGCTCCAAAGAGTTTTCTACATTGCTCTGCTCATCGTTCATATTACGGTAACGGGTCTGCAGTTCTTCGCCTGCGGTTTCTGCTTCGGCGATGCTCTTTTTAAGGGCGTCACGCTTACGCATCCGCTGTTCCTGCTCCTGCTCCAGTCCACGGATCTCATTCCGCAGATTGACCATTGTACGCATATTATCGAAAGCAGCTGTTTTCATATCTTCCATTGCCGCTTCAGCTTCGCTGATACGTGTTTCTTTTTCTGCCTGTTCTCCGGTCAGCCTGCTTACCAAAAGCTGTGCGGCAGCCTGCTGCGCTTCTAAACGGTCATAATCCACGACCATCGTTTTGAGCTGAGTATCCAAAGCTGCGATCTGTTCCTGCAGCTTTTTGCCCTGCTCTTCCAAACGCAGTCCTGATTTTTCGCTTTGCCGAACACGCTCTGCCAACACAGCTTCCTGACCACGCAGTTTTTCCAGAGCTGTTTCTTTTTCTTTGATATCGTCCTGAATACGGTTATAGGCTTCACTGAGCTTATCCAGCTCCATTTGTAAGGCACTGCATTCAGCTTCCTGTGTGCTGACGGCAGTAGCGCGTTCCAGTACTTTATTTTCAAGTTCGGCATCCTGTGTGTTCAGCTTCTGCCGAATATTTTCAATATTTTCTATCTTGTGCACAAATTGGGTCAGTTTGCAGGCACGCAGTTCTTTATCCAGCAGATTGAATTTGCGTGTTTGTTCTGCAGCAAGACGCAGAGGCTCGACCTGACCTTCGACTTCGGCTTTGATGTCGTTGATGCGGGTCAGGTTGGCAGCGGTATCGTCCAGACGCCGCATAGCTTCTTTTTTACGCATCCTGAACTTGGCAATACCAGCGGCTTCTTCAAACAAAGCACGGCGTTCTTCAGGACGGCTGTTCAGTATTTCATCGATCTTATTCTGACCGATAATGGACATAGAACCACGTCCCAGACCAGTATCTGCCAAAAGGTCAAGAATGTCTTTTAAACGGCAGTTCTTTTTATTGATGGAGTATTCGCTGTCACCGCTGCGAAAAACGCGGCGGGTAATACTTACTTCATCAAAATCAAGGCTGAGGCGATGGTCGCTGTTGTCAAAAACCAGCGTCACTTCGGCAACACCCAAAGGCCTGCGCTTGCCGCTGCCGGAAAAAATAACATCTTCCATTTTGCTACCGCGCAGATATTTGGCGCTTTGCTCGCCCAGTACCCAGCGGATCGCATCAGAAATGTTGCTCTTGCCGCTGCCGTTAGGTCCAACGATTGCCGTAATGCCCGAACCGAAGCTTAATTCAATTTTATCTGCAAAGGATTTGAATCCATAAGTCGAAAATGACTTTAAATGCACAAAATCACCCAATCTGCAATATTCTATCAGTATATTTTACCATAGATGAAGGTTTCATACAATTATATGACTCAACGCACTTTTTTAATCAAATGCTGCCGTTATGCTTGAGAAGCAAAAAGTATTTTTTGAAACACTTTTGCTGTATTTCAGGCCGTTTTGTAAAATATTTTTACATTTTTTATCCTGATGCTAAAAATAACGATTTAATTATGATATAATATGAACACTTGACAAGACAGCAGAAATGCTGCCAAGTGCCAGAATAACCCCGGGTACTGGCGCCCGGACAAAATTTATCAGCAGTGAGGGGATTTTACATGAAACTTTCAGCACGTATCCAAAGTTTGACTTCTTCACCTATCAGAAAGCTGTCGCCGTATGCAGATGCAGCTAAAGCGAAGGGTAAAAAAATCTACCATCTGAATATCGGACAGCCCGATATCAAAACTCCTGACCAGTTTATGGAAAGCATCCGCACTTATGACGAGCAGATAATTGCTTATGGCAATTCCAAAGGCGAAGGTTTTCTGATCGAAGCGATACGCAAATACTATGCCGAAAAAGGTATGGATTTTGCTGCCGATGATATTTTTATTACCAACGGCGGCAGCGAAGCTTTGATTTTTGCTGTCATGGCCTTATGTGATCCAGGAGACGAGATCATGGTATTCGAGCCGTTTTATGCTAACTATACTACTTTTGCCAGAGAGTTCGGCGCTAAAATCAACGCTGTACAGACAAATGTCACTGACGGTTACCATCTGCCTGACGCTGCTGCTATCGAAGCGCAGATCACGCCCAGAACAAAAGCTGTTTTACTGACTAATCCCGGTAATCCGACCGGTGTTGTTTATACACAGGAAGAAATGGATATGATTTCAGCAATCGTCCGCAAATATGACCTGGCTTTGATCGCTGACGAGGTATACCGTGAATTTGTTTATGACGGCGCTTACCGCAGCTTTGGCACAATGCCCGAGCTTGCCGACAACCTGATCATCATTGATTCGGTTTCTAAACGCTACAGTGCCTGCGGCGCCCGTATTGGCTGCATAATCAGCAAAAACAAAGAGCTTGCCAAGCAGATTATCAAATGCTGCCAGGGCCGTCTGTGCAGCCCGATTCTAGAACAGGTCGGCGCAGCCGCTTTATATACTACTCCCGTCAGCTATCTGGAGGAAGTGAATCAAGAGTACAAAAAACGCCGCGATACGATCGTTGCCGCCCTTAAAGAGCTGCCTGGCGTAGTTGCTTCCGATCCGAAGGGAGCCTTTTATATTATGGTGCAGCTGCCCGTAGACGATGCTGAAAAGTTTGCTATCTGGACTTTGGAAAATTTTGCTATTGATAACGAAACTGTTATGTTCGCTCCCGGCAACGGTTTCTACAGCGACCCTGAGTTGGGGGTTAATGAGGCTAGGCTGGCCTATGTTCTCAATTGTGATGATTTGAAAAAGGCAATTTATATCCTTGGTGAAGCACTGAAGGCATATCCAGGAAAAACTAACTGATAACTAAAGTAAAAGCCTTGAATACAAAAAGTATTCAAGGCTTTTTTATTTTTTAACAGCCGGTATTGATAACCTGCCACGCTTCCAAAAGCTTAGTCAGGCTCCAGCGGGCATTGGCCGGGCTGGTAGAAGGCAGGAAATGCACAGTAATCCTCTGCAGATCGAGCTGTCTGGTATATTTTTTAAAGTCGGCGGCAGCTTTGCCTCCATTACAGCAGATAGTATGTATCTGCGGATGATTCTGCAAAAATCCGGCCAGATCGTTAGGCTGCTCGCAGGTAATATCTGAATCAAGACTGCCTTCACGTTCGCAGTAACCCAGTACGTCCCAAAGAGCTATACGGTTATCTAAAAGCATCTGCTTTTTATCCGCATAATCCAAAGGAACCTCAGCATAGCCTAAAAGCATCGTCACCAACGGCCAAAAACGATTCTGCGGATGTCCGTAATACTGCTGCATCTGCAAGGAACGAACACCGGGCATGGAACCGAGAATGAGCAGCCTGCTGTCTGTGTCAGCGACCGGGTCAAAGCTCTGACATTCACTCATCGTCCAACCTCCAGCTTATCATAATACGTTCTGCATCAGGCCTGGCCTTGATATTTACAGGAACCGGTCCTACAAGCTGCTGCCAGCGCCGCAGATTATTGTTTTTCAGCCCGCGCAGCTTTGATTCCAGCTTGCTCGGGCAGGTTATTACTATGTTTCCCGCGCCTTGGCAAAACAGCCTCTGCAGCTGCGGAGTCAGTTCGGCATAGAGCAAAAAGCTTTGCACAAGTTCACCAAAAGATGGGTGGAACGGTCCAGCAACAATATTACCTTCACCGCACAACTCTTCATCGGCCTGCAAGCCAACACGAATGACTTTGATCCCCGCCAGGGTTAATTTGCTGTATACATAAGCACTTTGCTCAACTGCTGCTTCCAGTGTCAGAGGCTCAAATTCACCACGTTCGTAAATATGCTCAAGCGGCGTGCCTTTTATTACCAGCAAGGGATAAATACGGGCAAAAGAAGGACCGAGCCTGAGCACCTGCTCAACCGTAGCTTTGACGCTGTCAAAGCTTTGACCAGGCATACCTACCATTAACTGCAGACCGATCTCAAAGCCATACTGTTTCAGCAAAGAAACAGCCTTATAAACATCGGTGGCCTGATGCCCCCGCTCTGCCGCTGCCAGAACATTATCGTCCAGCGACTGCACACCCAGTTCTACCGTTTTTACGCCGTGTGCCTGCAGCAGCTCTAACCGGGCGGCATCAATATAATCTGGTCGGGTAGATAAGCGAACACTGCCAATAACGCCTTCCGCCAAAAGTTTATCTACAGGTCGGAAAAGTTCTGTCTGCAAGTCGGCCGGCAAACCTGTAAACGAGCCGCCGTAAAAAGCCGCTTCGTTGGAAGGGCCCGGTTTGATCCATTGCAGATAGCGTTCGAGCTGCTGCTCTACGTCTCTCGACGACGCAGTCTGCTGACCGCTGATAGTTTTTTGATTACAGAACACGCACTGGTGCGGACAGCCCGCATGCGGTATAAACACAGGTATGATTGCCACTGCCCTGCCTCCTTGCATTAAACGTTTATTATAATGCGGCTTATTAGTGCGCCTGCATTTTTATCAACATGCTTGATAATTGCATTATACCCGTATCACCGCTCCCGGTCAATGCCCGCCATCCGCCCTGGTGTCATTCACAAAATTTTACTTGCCTTTTTTAGAAAATGTTGTTATAATTCAATTAGTCCGATTTCGGACTTTATTAAAAAAGGAGGGCGCTTATGCATAAAGAGCTGCAACGGATACGCCACGGCTACTACGACCTTTGGTTCGGCACAAACGCCGTCTATGAACGCTGGGCCAAATCACACGGACTCAATAACAATTTACTGCTGACCCTGTATTTGCTGAAGGAATTTCCAAATGACTGTACCCAGCATCTGATCTGCGAAAAACTGATGCTGCCCAAACAGACGGTCAACAGTATTCTGTCCGGATTAGAAGACAAAGGCTTCGTCGAAAAAATAATCAGCCCTACTGATAAACGCGTCAAGCTGTTGGTTTTTACCAGTCAGGGTGCTGCTTATGCCGACGGGCTTTTACAAAAAATGGATGATTTTGAAGAACGGGCGCTGCGTAATATGACTGACGCCCAGCGCAACGCACTGCTGGAAGGCGGCTTTGCCTGGATGAAGGCTTTACGTGACGCCATAGATGATTAGGAGGATATCATGGGATTTGTATATTTAGGTTTAGCTATTGTTTTGGAATTACTAGGCACAACATTTTTGAAATACACACTGGGCTTTACTAAGCTGTCACCTTCGCTGGTAGTAGTTGCAGCTTACACAGGCGCTTTTTATTTTCTGTCCCGTTCACTGCAGTTTATTGATTTGAACATTGCGTATGCAACCTGGGCAGGTATCGGTGTCGTTGCCGCAGCCATCATTTCAATGCTGGTCTTTCACGAAAGCATCAACGCCATCGGCGCCGTCGGTATGGCTTTGGTCGTCAGCGGTGTAGTTCTGCTGAACCTGTATGGACCTTCACACTGAGCTGAACAGCAGACAAAGAAAACCCTTGCCGGTAAACCGGCAAGGGTTTATTTTATTTAGAAAGCCTGTCAAAGGCGCGCCCATTTTTTAAGAGCGCTTTTAGCTGCCTGCTGTTCCGCTTCCTTTTTCGTTCTGCCTTCGCCTGAACCGATATGTTTACCGTTAACGGAAACAATGGTGGCAAAATGTTTGTTGTGTTCAGGACCTTTGGAACCGATCAGCTCGTAGACGATATCAACATCGCCATCCTGCTGCGCAACTTCCTGCAGCCTTGTTTTAAAATCACTGCAAATACCGTGCGTACAGATAAAATCCAGCTCGGCTTTCATTAACCCCAGTAAAAATACACGGGCTGCTTCCATACCCTGGTCTAAATAATAAGCCCCAAGTACAGATTCAAAAGCGTCGGCCAGGATAGAAGCGCGTTCGCGTCCTCCTGACAAACCTTCTCCCTTTCCTAAAAGCAGGTAATCACCAAGATTTATTTTACGGGCATATTCAGCCAGCGATGCTTCGCAGACGATATGGGCCCTGAGCTTGGTAAGTTCTCCTTCGTTAAGGTTGGGGAAAGTGCAGTACATATATGTACTGACGATAACGCTGAGCACGGAGTCGCCTAAAAATTCTACGCGTTCGTTATGTTCCGGACGCGGTAATTCTTTAGATTCGTGAGCGTATGATGTATGCGTCAGAGCGCTGTTTAGAAGTTCCAGCTTGTGCATTTCGATGCCAAGGCTTTGACAGAACTTCAGCAGCTGCTCTTTGCGCGTGTCTTGCATTTAAATCACTCTATTCTCAATTAAGCTTGATATTTTTTGAAGAGAATGGTGGCATTATGGCCGCCAAAGCCGAAGTTATTGGACAGAGCCGCTCTTACTTCTGCTTTACGGGCTACGTTAGGAACATAGTCGAGGTCCAGACCTTCTTCTAAATCAGGGTCTTCATAGTTGATCGTCGGAGGGATAATACCATTCTCAATGGTCATGACGGTAGCAATTGCTTCTACGCCGCCTGCAGCGCCCAGCAAATGTCCTGTCATGGATTTGTTGGAGCTGATAGTCATTTTATAAGCATGATCGCCAAAAACCTTTTTAGCAGCTAAAGTCTCATTCAAATCATTACGATGGGTAGAAGTACCATGAGCGTTGATGTAATCAACGTCTTCCGGTTTCATACCAGCATCGTCGATAGCCTGCTGCATGCACAGGGCAGGCATTTCACCGCTCGGATCAGGAGCAGTGATGTGATAAGCGTCGGCATTCATGCCAAAGCCTACTACTTCAGCATAGATATGAGCTCCACGTGCCAAAGCATGTTCCAGCTCTTCCATAACTACTACGCCGGCACCTTCACCCATAACAAAACCGTCGCGTTTTTTATCGAACGGACAGGAGGCCTTTTCAGGATGTTCGTTGTTGGTGGAAAGAGCTTTCATGTTACCGAAGCCTGCTATAGCAACAGGAGAAACAGCAGCTTCTGTGCCGCCTGCGATCATAATATCGGCATCGCCATATTGAATAGTGCGCAGAGCGTCGCCGATACAGTTAGTGCCGGTAGCACAAGCTGTGATGATAGCGGTATTAGGGCCTTTAAAGCCTAAAGCAATAGAAATCTGGCCGGCAGGCATATTCGGGATCTCCATCGGAATGAAGAACGGACTGATTTTGCCTGGACCTTTTTCGCCATATTTTAAAGACTGCTCGAGGAAGGTATGGATGCCGCCAATGCCGCTGCCAACGCAAACGCCGGCACGAACGGGATCAATTTTTTCCAGATCGAGTTCAGCATCTTCCACTGCCAGTTTAGCAGCCGCTACAGCAAACTGGGTCACACGATCCATACGTTTGCCTTCTTTTTTATCGCCATAGTTAGCGAAATCAAAATCTTTAACTTCGCCTGCAATTTTAGTAGTGAAGCCAGGATCAGAAGCATCAAACTGGGTAATGAGACCGATACCGGATTTACCAGCGATCAGATTGCCCCAAAATTCATCTTTGCCGATGCCGATTGGAGTAATCGGGCCAACACCGGTAATAACGACTCGTCTTTTCAAAATAAATCACCTCAAATTAAATTTTTGCTATTTCTTCTTTCAGTCTTCTGAAAATTTCTTTCACGGGTAAAATTTCTTTGATCTTCCACATATTGGCACCTGTAAAAACAAGGCCGGTTTCAACATCGCCCTGCTGAGCTCTGGTGAGCGCGCGGATGATGCAGAAGCTGCGGGAACATTGTTTAAGGCAGTTATCACAGGTGCGGGGACGCGGCTGCGTACCTTCCAGAACCTGTTTGGCAAAAGGATTAAGGATCGCCCTGCCTTTATAGCCAACGGGACTGTCGATCTGTACAACGTCCTCTTTGGTCATTTTGAGATATAATTCTTTCAGCGCCGGAGCACCGTTGGATTCTTCGCTGGCGGCAAAACGACTGCCCATCTGCACACCGCTGGCCCCTAATTTAAGAAGCTCCGCTACAGCTGCACCGTCAGTAGCTCCGCCGGCGGCGATAACCGGAATATTGACCGCCTTGACAATATCAGGCAGAATATCTTTGATGGACTGTTGAGTCCCAAGATGTCCTCCCGCCTCTGTTCCTTCCACTACAATAGCGGCTGCACCGAGCTTTTCAGATATTTTAGCTAGTTTGACAGAGGAAACGATGGGCACTACGGCTACGTTATGTTCACGCCCCACGGCGAAAATATCTCTTGAAAAACCGGCACCGGCAACGATCAGGTCAATTTTTTCTTCGGCAGCAGTGGTAATTAGCCCAAGAAATTCGCGGGCCGCAACCATGGCATTAATGCCGATGATGCCTTTCCCGCCGGTAAGCTTTCTGGCCAGCCGGATCTCTTTACGCAGCTCGTCAAACGCCATGCCGGACGCTGCGATGAGTCCTATTCCGCCTTCCTGCGCAACGGCTGCCGCCAAACGCGCGGTAGACAGTCTGATAGCCATTCCGCCTTGTATGATCGGTACTTCGGCTGTCAAATCACCTATTTTAAGTACTGGTAGTTTCAACAAATATCCCCCATTTCAGGACTACTGCAACTGTCAGGGAAAGCTCCTAAGAGCTTTCCCTTGAGCTGCTAAAAGATTATTTTTCTTCATCCAACATTTTGACTGCATCAGCCACGGTGCGGATTTTTTCAGCTTTTTCGTCAGGGATTTCAACTTCAAATTCCTCTTCGAAAGCCATGATTAATTCAACGATGTCGAGGGAGTCAGCGCCCAGATCATCGATGAAGGATGATTCCATCTTTACTTCATCAGCGTCAACGCTCAATTGCTCGACAGTAATGTCTCTTACTTTTTCGAAAGTGCTCATTTACGATTCACCTCCTTCCAAAGGTCTTTTTTTAAGAATTGCATAATTACATTACCATACCACCGTCAACATGTAAAGTCTGACCGGTTATGTAAGCAGCATCGTCACTTACAAGGAACAATACTGCCTTGGCAATATCTTCAGGTTCGCCAAGACGTGCCAGCGGGATACCGGCTTCCATATCGGCTACTACTTTTTCTGGTAAAACGCTGGTCATATCAGTTTTGATAAAACCAGGTGCAACACCGTTAACAGTGATGCCACGGGCTGCAACTTCTTTAGCTACAGATTTGGTGAAACCTATGCAGCCTGCTTTTGCTGCAGCATAGTTGGCCTGACCGGCATTGCCCATTACACCTACGACAGAGGTGATGTTGACGATACGGCCCGCTCTTTGTTTCATCATGTATTTGACAGCTGCTTTAGTACAGTTGAAAACACCTTTGAGGTTAGTGTTCAGCACTGCGTCCCAATCTTCTTCCTTCATACGCATCAGTAGATTGTCACGAGTGATGCCTGCATTATTGACTAAAATGTCGATACGGCCGAATTCTTTGATAACGGCATCGATCATTTCAGTGCAGACTTCAAGCTGAGCAACGTCACCCTGGAGCAGCAGAACTTTGCGTCCCATAGCTTCGATTTCAGCAGCCACTGCTTCAGCAGCAGCTTTGTTACCGGCATAATTGACAGCGACATCAGCTCCTGCAGCAGCCAGCGCCACTGCGATAGCTTTACCGATACCGCGGGAAGCACCTGTAACCAGTGCGATTTTACCTTCTAACTGCATTTTAACGAACCTCCTTAAAATAAGCAAGTGTTTTTTCAAGGCTTGCTTCATCTTCGACGTTCAAAGCAGCCATACCTTTGGCAATTTTTTTAGTAAAACCGGACAGGACCTTGCCTGGGCCGACTTCGACAAAAGTATCGACGCCGCCTGCGATCATATGGTTGACAGAGGTTTCCCAAAGTACAGGCATAGCAGCCTGACGGATCAGAGATTCTTTGATTTCTTCTCCTTTGGTAACTTCAGTTGCAGTTACATTAGCGACGACAGGAATCTTAGCGTCGTGGAAGGTAATAGTTTCAAAAACTTCAGCCAGACGTTTGGAAGCCGGCTGCATAAGAGTGCTGTGGAAAGGTGCGCTTACGGGAAGAAGAACAGCGCGTTTGGCGCCGGCTTCTTTCAACGCCGCCAAAGCTTTATCCACTGCGCCTACAGAACCTGCAATAACGACCTGGCCAGGGCAGTTGAAGTTTACTGCCTGTACAGCTTCACCGCATTCAGCTTCAACAGTACGACAGATATCAATGATTTTATCGCTTTCAAGACCTAAGACAGCGGCCATGCTGCCTTCGCCAACAGGAACAGCTTCCTGCATGAACTGGCCACGTTTACGAACGATACGGACAGCATCAGCAAAGTCCAAAGCACCTGCCAAAACCAAAGCAGAATATTCACCCAGGCTATGGCCAGCAGCAACTTCGCAGCTCAGTCCGTTTTCTTTCAGCACCTCAGCACAGGCTACGCTGGCAGTCAGGATAGCCGGTTGAGTATTAAAGGTCAGACGCAGCTGATCTTCCGGACCATTAAAACACATATCGCTGATGGAGAAACCCAAAGCTTCGTCAGCAGCTTCAAAAACCTTGCGAGCGCAAGTATAGTTATCATAAAGATCTTTACACATACCTACAGTTTGGGAACCTTGTCCCGGGAATACAAATGCAATTTTGCTCATTGGGAAAACCTCTCTTTCGTCTTTTGCTCAATTGTTCTTGCAGGTTTATTTACTCCATTTAAGCACAATGGAAGACCATGTGAGGCCAGCACCGAAACCAACCAACAGTACTGTACCGCCTTTTTTAAGTACGCCCTGCTCCTGCGCCTCGCACAGGGCAATGGGAATGGAAGCAGCGGAAGTATTGCCGTATTTATCGACATTTACCCAAACTTTTTCCATTGGCATTTTCAAACGTTTAGCAGCACTGTTAATAATGCGGATATTAGCCTGATGCGGAACCAGAAGATCGACATCAGCCGGTTCAAGACCTGCTTTAGCTAAAGCTCGTTTAGCCGTTTTGCCCATGATCTGGATTGCAAATTTAAATACTTCATTGCCGTTCATATGGATAAAATGCTCTCTTGCATCTACTGTTTCGTGAGAAGCCGGTCTGCGGCTGCCTCCAGCCGGCTGGAACAGATATTTACCGCCGCTGCCGTCGCTGCCGAGATCGATACCCAAAACACCAAGACCATCCTCGACTTCACCAATGACCGCCGCTCCTGCACCGTCACCAAAAAGAACGCAGGTATTGCGGTCTTCCCAGTTCATAATGCGGCTTAAAGTTTCAGCACCGATGATGAGCGCTTTTTTGTACAAACCGGATTTTACCATCTGGCTTGCTACGCCCAGACTGTAAACAAAGCCGGAGCAGCCTGCGGACAGATCGAATGCGGCTGCGTTTTTAGCGCCGATACGGTCCTGTACCAGACAAGCGGTAGAGGGAAAAGCATGGTCAGCAGAAGCAGTTGCCACGATGACCAGTTCGATTTCTTCAGGGCTTACGCCTGCGTCAGCCAAAGCACGTTCTGCCGCAATAACGGACATATCGGATGTAGCTTCGCCTTCAGCGGCAATATGCCTGTTTTTAATGCCTGTACGTTCAACGATCCACTCGTCGCTGGTTTCTACTATTTTTTCAAGATCATGGTTGGTCAGCACCTTTTCAGGCACATAGCAGCCCAGACCTAAAATACCAACTGCTTTTTCCATTTATATTTCCTCGTTTCCTTTTCTTGATTTCACGATATTGCCGGCAATATGTTCAACTACATCACGCTCAGCAAAATCTATAGCCACGCCGATTGCATTTTTGATAGCCTTTGCTTTACTGCTGCCATGACAGATAATAAAAGGTGCCTTGACACCCAAAAGCAGCGCACCGCCGTATTCAGCCGGATCAAGCCGCTTGGCAAGCCCCTTCATCGCCGGTTTGATCAAAAGTCCGCCCAGCTTGGCCAGAAAACCGCCATTCAAAATAGCTTCTTTCATTAACTTCATTATAGCACTTGCAAGACCTTCTGCAAACTTCAGGACTACATTGCCGACAAACCCGTCGCAGACGACTACGTCAACAGTGCCTTTGTTAATGTCACGGCCTTCTACATTACCGACAAAGTTGATATGTTCTTCAGCCTTGAGCAGAGGATAAGTAGCAAGAGCCTGCTCGTTACCTTTTGTTTCTTCTTCACCGATATTCAAAAGCCCGACGCGCGGATTTTTTATTTTCAGCATCAACTCAGCATAAACGCTGCCCATGATAGCACTTTGCACCATATGTTCGGGTTTGGCGTCGACTTTAGCACCGCTGTCTAAAACTACTGTCGTCCCGGTAAGACTTGGGATAGGAGTCGCGATAGCCGGACGTTCGATGCCCCTGATGCGTCCCAGTCCAAACAATGCTGCGGCGACTGCCGCCCCTGTGCTTCCGGACGATACCAGCGCATCACACTCTTTATCACGCAGCAGCTTCGTAGCAACGACGATAGACGCATCTTTTTTAGTTTTTACTGCTATACCTGGATGTTCATCCATATTAATAACTTCGCTGGAATGATGTACTGTGATTTTTCGTTCATCAGCAGCATTATATTCCTCCAGCAGTTTTTTTATAATTTCGGAGTCGCCTACGAGAACGACTTCGCAGTCATACGCTCTGACAGCCTGGACAGCTCCCAAAACCAGTTCTTGAGGTCCATAGTCAGTTCCCATCACATCAACCGCAATTTTCACTATTTCTCGATCCTTTCGTTGGGCAGTGATACAATAATGAATTTAGCACGAAACACTTCTTCGTTATTGTTGCGAACTTTGACCCAGATAACATATTTATCATGCTCACGGCGGATCACCTCCGCCTTAGCGACTAAGGTTGCACCGGCATAGACCGGTACTTTATACTTAACATTACCAACCCCTGTCAAGGCCGCATCTGCATCGACTACAGCCAGAGCCAGGGTATTGGCCATCGCAAACATATAGTAACCGCGTGCGACGCCTGTTTTTTCCAGCACCATTTCCGGCGTTATTTTCAGCATCGAAATACCGATCTTATTCAATTCCAGATCAATAAGATCGCCGACAATATCTTTTTTGTCGATGGCTTTCAATTTTGTCTGCGCAGTTTCGGCCATCTGACGTGTACGTTCACGTACTTCCGGAATATTCATCCGCAGGCGATCCAAACGGATTGTCTGGATACTGACTTCAAGTGCTTTAGCAAGCTGCTCGTCTGTCAAAAATGGATTGCGTTCCAACATCTTGGACAGATTTTCCTGCCGTATTATTTTTTTGGAAGAATTCATTTTATCACCCGACTTTAGTACCAACTATTAATATCTAGAGGTATTATAAAAGCTCACAATAAAAAAAGCAAGTAAAAATTTTAATTCCATGCTTAATTTTCCTAATAATTCACAAGTTAGTCACAATCAAATGCCCGACGGTTTTCAAACAGCTTTTTTTACTCTGCCTGTATCACTTTAGTACCAGCCAATAAAAAGCAAAAATCCCCGTACCGTTAAGGTACGGGGATTTAAAGCTGCAAGATTATTGTTCTTTAACGATAACTTGTTTGCCGTTGTAATAACCACATTCGGGACAAACGCGATGCGGCATTTTCATCTCATGACATTGCGGACATTCGACTAAGCCAGGAACTGTAAGTTTCCAGTTCGCACGACGGGAATCGCGGCGAGCTTTGGACATTTTTCTCTTTGGTACTGCCATCTTTGATACACCTCCTCAAGCTAATGAATGTGAATTTAATTTTTGATGAATTGCTTTAATGCCGCCAACCTGGGATCGACTGTGGTAGTATCACAGCCGCAGTCGCCTTTATTTCTATCGGCGCCGCAGACCGGACACAAGCCCTGACAATCGATCCTGCACAAAGCTTGAAGGGGCTCTGCCAGCAGGAGACTTTCACGAATCGGTTCCGTCAGATCGACGATATCAGATTCATAAATAAAAGCATCATTTTCGATATTCTCAGCACTTGCCGGATAGAATTTTTCCAATACTTCAGCCGTACTCTTACCTGTAAAGGCTTTAAGGCAGCGTCCGCAGGTCCTGTTGACCATGGCTTCAACCATAGCTTCCAAAAGCAAAACATCACCGGCATTGGATATCGTGCCTTTTACGGTCACCGTTCCTGTCAGCGGAAGATCCGCTTCGGTAATGTTCAATTCTGCTGGTTTCAGTTCATAGGAAAAGTCTTTTTTACCGACCAGTCTTTTCTTGATTTCTGCGACATTTATCTTTATCATATTTCACCAATCGTATCAATTATAGCTATGCTCTAAATCTTTGTCAAGAAAAAAGCGTAACTTTTATTATAATTTAATGATGCGGCGGCAGATATTCAGTGTATCACGGGCAATGACCAGCTCTTCATTCGTGGGAATCACAAAGATCTTGACCCGCGCCCTTTTGATACTGATTTCCATCTGTTTACCGCGCAGCTTGTTAAGTTCCGGATCAATACGCGTACCAAGATATTCCAGACCATTACAGATCTTATCACGCATAAACGGAGAGTTTTCACCCAGACCTGCTGTAAAGATGATGGCATCAACGCCACCCATGGCAGCAACATAGCCGCCAATATATTTTTTGACCTTATAAGCGAAAATGTCTATAGCAAGCTGACTGCGTTCATCACCGCGGTTAGCGGCACTTTCCAGATCACGGAAATCACTGGATAGCCCTGAGATACCTAAAATACCGCTGCGACGGTTCAGATAATCGTCGATCTGCTGTGCATTCATATTTTCTTTTTCCATCAAAAAAGGAATGATAGCAGGGTCGATCTCGCCGGAACGTGTACCCATGACAAGTCCTTCCAACGGTGTGTACCCCATGCTGGTATCGATGGATTTACCATATTTGATCGCAGCAATGCTGGCGCCATTACCCAAATGACAGGTAATAAAACGCAGGTCGCTCATATGCTCGCCCATCATTTCGGCCGCCTGCTGGGCTACATATTTATGGGAAGTTCCATGGAAGCCATAGCGGCGCAGTCCGTATTTGACATACATTTCGTAAGGCAGGCCATACAAATAGGCAACTTTTGGCATAGTCTGATGGAACGCCGTATCAAAAACAGCTACCTGAGGAGTATTATACATCAGGCGCATACAGGCTTTGATACCATACAGGTTCGGCGGATTGTGCAGCGGCGCAATCTCAGCGCAGGCCTCGATCCCGTTCAAAACATCATCGCTGATCAGTACCGAATCGGTAAAGCGTTCGCCGCCGTGCACTACACGGTGGCCAACAGCATCGATTTCATCCATACTGTCAATAACGCCATATTCTTCATTAGTCAGAGCATCCAGCGCCATCTGGATGCCAACGGAATGGTCAGGTATCTCGGCGCTGATATCTACTGTGTATTTGCCCGTAGGCGTGTGTTTGAGAACAGAACCTTCCATACCGATCCGTTCGATCAGACCTTTGGCCAGCACCTGCTCGCCGTTCATATTAAGAAGCTGATATTTAATTGAGGAGCTACCGCAGTTGACAACGAAAATAATCACAGTTTTCCTCCATTTGTGCAAAATTTAGCTTGCGCTCATAGCACGTTTTATTATATCATATAGTATACACTATTTAAATGATAATCGCTAGTATAAACATTATAAATGAGGGAGAATATGAATGAGCAAAGCAATAGGAATCGTAGCAGAATATAATCCTTTCCACAACGGCCACGCCCATCATCTGCGCGAAGCAAAGCGGATAGCCGGCAACAGGCCTGTCATTGCCGCTATGAGCGGCAGCCTTGTACAGCGCGGCTTGCCTGCCCTGACTGACAAATGGACCCGTGCCAGAATGGCCGTTTTAGGCGGCGTTGACCTTGTTTTAGAGCTGCCGACAGTTTTCACCTGCCGCAGTGCGGAATTTTTTGCTGCAGGAGCTGTAAAATTACTGGCTGCTACCGGGATGGTATCGCATCTTGCTTTTGGTGCGGAAGCAGCCAATTCGCAGCAGCTGATGCTCACCGCAGAATTTTTGAACGAGCCTGTTTTTCAGGACGCACTGCATCATTATCTGGATGAAGGGCACAGTTATGCCAAGTCTTTAGAGCTTACGCTGGCGGAAGACCCTTCCATGCTGACGATTGCTGAACATCCTAACAATATCCTGGCTTTAGAATATTGCCGCCAGCTTCTGCACGGCGGTTACGAGATCGAACCTGTCGTCGTTAAACGCCGCGGCAGCGGCTATAAAGATAAAACCATCAACGGGCCTATTGCCGGCGCAACAGCCATTCGTGAGCATTATCGCGGCTATGGCATCGATGAAGCGCTGCTCAGCACAGTTCCGGCAACTACAGCCCAGCTGCTGCGTGAGGCAGATCTTCAGCACCGAATGGATATCAGTGATAAAATTCTGAACCATTTGCTTTTATACAAGCTGCGTTCTTTGACACCGGCCCAAATAGCCGCAGCCTGCCAATGCAGCGAAGGATTGGAAAACCGTCTGGCAGAAGCTGCTTCCTGCACTACATTCCAAGACGTAGTCAGCGCCACAGTTACCAAACGTTATCCCGCTTCACGTGTCAGAAGACTGCTGATGCAACTTTTACTGCAGCAGTATCGCGCTATGTTCGATAATGCCAAAGACCCAGCTTACATCCGTGTTCTGGCCTTTAACGACCGCGGCCGCGAACTGTTGAAAGAAATGCAGGATTCTGCTCAGCTGCCTGTAATTATCAAACTGGGCCGCAACGTCTTGGAAAAATACGGAGAGAAAGTCGAACAGCAGCTTTCCGTTGATATTGCGGCAACTAATCTGCTGACACTTTTGCAAAAGAACCACCAACCACAATATAACAACGATTATACTGTCTCTCCGATCTATATTCAAAAACAATAAAGCAACAAAACAAAAAGCCTTCCGCTTGAGCGGAAGGCTTACTTTTTTCAAAAGCTTATTCTTCGTCTTCTTCCTCTTCCATCGCCAGAAGTTCCATATCACGCTGAGGGCGTGAAGACATAACGCTTTCACGTTCAGCATTAACGGAAGCGCGGTTATCGTTTACAGCCTGTAAAGCGGACTGCAGACTACCGCTCAAATAGCCAAGCATATCATCGGCATATTGCAGCACATCGTGTTTTACACGCTCAACATAAGCATCAGCTTCGTCTTTCATTTCCTGCTGATTACGCAAAGCAGTACTCTTTACATCTTCAGCAAAGGCTTCTGCCTGTTTGGAAATTTCTTCCTGACGCATTAGTCTTTCAGATTCGGATTTTGCCAATTCTAAAATACGGTCAGCTTCGGTTTTAGCCTGCAAAACAATATTGTCAGCTTCTTCATGAGCTTTGGTGACGATTGCTTTTTGTTCTTCAAGCAGTCTGGTAGCGCTTTTGACTTCTTTGGGAATCGCTTCCTTCAAATCATCCAGGATACCCGCCAAATCGCTCTCTTCGATAATGATCTTATCAGTAAGAGGTATACGGTTAGCCTCAGAAATAAGGTTATACATTTCATCAAAAATTCTGTCCAAAGTCGCACTTGTACTTCTATCAATCATCATCAAACTCAACCTCTTTCTAATATTATTCTTTGCTTATAACAAGGCTTTTGATCCGATCTTCCACACATTCAGGAACAAGACCATGGATACAACCGCCAAAGGTTGCCAATTCTCTTATTCCAGAGGAACTTAGGAAAGAGTAATTAGCATTAGTCATAATAAAGACTGTTTCTAAGTTATTGTCTATTTTTTTTATGAGCAGAGCGCGCTGAAATTCATATTCAAAATCAGAAAACGCACGTAAGCCCCTTACAATAAAAGGAGCTTTTTCCTGCCTGCAGAATTCATTTAAAAGACCGGAAAAACAGGTTACTCTGGCATTAGGGATATGTTTTGTCGCATCCCTGAGCATTTCTACCCTTTCCTCCATGGTGAACATTGCTTTATCTTTACCCGGATTATGAAAAACGCTGATAATGATCTCGTCAAACATTTGGCTCGCCCGTTCAAAAATATCGAGGTGGCCATTAGTAACCGGGTCAAAACTACCCGGACAGATCGCTCTACGCACTGTTTAACCTCCTAGAAGCTGCAACGCAGTCTGGTCATAAATTCAATTATCTTGTTCCTTATTCGACGTACGTTTCTGTATTCCTGCTATTTTTTTACAAATTTATTTTATTATTTTACAACATTTTATTATATTTTGGCAAATCTTATAAACGAAAGTAAAGTTTCACCATAGGGTTCCTGACGCACAAGCTCAAAGCACGCTGCCAGCACGCCTATTTCATCGTGCTTCGAATGTTCGATGATCAGATAGCCTCCGTCTTCAAGTACTTGAAAGTGTTCCATTTTCTGCAGAACTTTCTGAACCCAGCCTTTATTATAGGGAGGATCGCAGAATGCAAAATCAAATTTTAATCCCTGATGATGCAGATGTTCGATAATATTTACCGCGCTGCCTTTGAGAACCTGAACATCAGCCTCCGCCCGGCATTTAACGATGTTGCTTTGTACCAGGCGCAGCGATTCCCGGCTTTCATCGACAAAAGTAACCGCATCAGCGCCGCGGCTCCACGACTCCAACCCCAGATTACCTGTTCCGGCAAACATATCCAACACACGTGCGCCAATAATTTTAGTGCCAATAATATTAAACAGAGATTCTTTGACCCTGTCAGCCGTGGGACGTACGTCCATATTCTTTGGCACAGTCAATTTCAGCCCCCGTGCCTTTCCCGTAATTATCCGCATTCAAAAAACTCCGTATCTGTAATATAATAAATATAACAAGAACGGCAAAGGAGACAGCCTATGAACAAGAAAAAATTTATTCTGCTCGCATTACTGCTGCTCTGCGCCTATTTTTATGAATTATTCGGCGGTATGCCTGCAACTGTCCCATTTACGCCTCAGCCTGTAAAAGCCGATACTTCGCTGCTGCTGGCTCCGTTAGACAGCCGCCCTCCCTGCAGCGCTATGGTCAGAAAACTGGGAGCACTGGCTTCTATCAACGTAATTACACCGCCGCAAGAACTTCTTGACAATTATAACACACCTGCTGATAAAGAAAAACTGTTTGCCTGGCTGAAAAATGAAATGCCGCAGCATCCAGCCGCAATTTTATCAGCTGATCTTTTAGTACACGGCAGTCTGCTGGGCTCACGCGTACCTTTAGGAACAATTAACGATGAAGAAAAGTTTTTGACTTTCGTAAACAAACAGCATGCTCTCAACCCACAAATCGATATGGCGATTTTTTCCGTCATTCCAAGATTGCTGGTCAGCGATCAGCTTATACCGGACAGCTGGTATCAATGGCATCTGATGCGTTATGCAACATTAAAGGATATGGCAGAAACATTCGGCGATCCTTACTTTACCAGGCAGCTGCTGGCGATCGATGCACGCATACCGGATGATATTAAAACGAAGTACAGCAGTCTGTATGCCGATAACGACAGTTTTAACAAAAAACTGGTCCAGCTGGCACGCGCAGACGGTCTGACTTTGGCTATAGGGCAGGACGACGCCCAGCCATTCGGGCTTCCTAATCGTAATGCTAATCATGCGCTGGCATATATGAAACATGCAGATTTAGGTTCCAGCGGGCTTATTACAAGTGGAGCTGATGAAATATCAGTTTTACTGCTGACCAGATATTATAATAAACTGTATAATTACAAGCCACGCATTTTTGTAGAGTATTCCTCGCCTAAAGTCGCAGCTAAAATCATGCCCTATATGCCCTGTTCTGTTGACGCAAACATCCGGGACAAAATAAATTTTATCGGCGGTCAGCTTACAGATGATGCTGCTGTCGCCGACTTTATTTTATTCGTACACTGCGGCGACGCCGACAATCAGCCTAATAAAGCTATGCTGCAAAAACTTAAACCCCTGCTTATATCAGACCGCCACATTGCGCTGGTTGATCTTACGGCCAACTATACTGAAAACGAACTTTTAATACCTAAGCTTTTGGAGGCTAAAGTACCGCTCAGCAGGCTGGCAGCTTTTTCAGGCTGGAATACTTTAAGTAATTCACTGGGAACCGCGCTTAGTCAAGCAACATTATTTACCGGCCAGCTGCACCGATTACCGCAATCAGAACATCCGTCACTGTATGCCCAAAATCTGAACTTCACAGTTGAACGTTTACTTGATGATTATGCCTATCAGAAATTAATGCATGCACAGTTAACTACATTACTGAAACTGAAAGGCTATAAGCCAACTGATTTGGGAGACAACAAGTTTTTTGCAGAAACGCTTATTCGTGGCTTTTTACAGCGTCAAAAGATTCAGCTTCTATATGGAGACCTTGGCCGTACACCTTTTTATCGCAATAACGACAGCAATTATTATTTAACAGGTATCGACATCAATGTAAACCTGCCCTGGGCACGTATTTTCGAAATCAATCTTGATACAAACTGCAGTTTTGGGGAAAACCACAGACAGTGAAACAGCTTTGCCAACATTTAGTAAATAAATAAAAGCAGAATGTCGGCTTTTTTCTTTGACAAGAGCATGATATCATAATTGATAAACAAGAAGTCACCATTAATAGCTACAACAATATAGCTTAACTTTTGAAATAAAGAAGGGTTTATTTTATGATTTCTCTTTCAAGACTGATCATTTATGTTTTTATATTATGGTTTTGCTATATGGCGTATCTGGTAAAATTCAGATAGCTATTTGAAAAGAAACACTATGGGAAATTTTTTCACTGCTCCAGCAAAAATCACTTTAAATACTTCCTTTAAAACAAAATAAAAAAGCCGCAGATACGCTCTGCGGCTAACTTTTTAAGTGGTCGGGGCGGCGAGATTCGAACTCACGGCCTCTTGTACCCGAAACAAGCGCGCTACCAAACTGCGCCACGCCCCGACTTAAGTTACATCACTTACTGCAACGTGAATATTATATAAAATAACAAATAGTTTGTCAATGATATTTTTTATATTTTTAAAATAAAAAGCTTCCCTGCTGCCAGAGAAGCTTTTCAGACATCAGCCTTGTGTAACTACACGAATATTAGTAACGTTGAATGCTTCTGCGATAGCAGGCAGGCATTCGCGTTCGATATTAGTACGGTGCAGCTCATTATCGGCGACCAGCATGATCCTCGGTCCGCTCAAATTGATATTATGCACATTACTGATCAAGCGTTTGAAACTGTCTTCTCCCAAGATCTCTTTCAATTTGGCAAGGCCTTCCATCAGATACGGCTTTTCTTTAGCCATACGCTGTTCCAGCGGAGTAAACGGCACTGTAACTACACGCGCATCTTTAGCCAGTACAAAATTTTCCTCATGCTCGCCTGGTACTACTAAGTCATCTCTCATGGTTTTCCCTCCTTCACTGCCTAATTGTTACAGAATTATTATAAATTATTGACGATTTGCAGTCAAGCCGGCAGGATTATTATAACTTAAAGCGAATATATATAAAATATTTTGAATTTATGATGGGAGTTGTTAATATGTCTTTTTTTGAAGAGTTTAAAAAATTTGCTATGCGCGGAAATGTTATCGATCTGGCAGTCGGCGTTGTTATCGGCGGCGCCTTCGGCAAAATAACATCGTCTTTAGTAGATAATATTATTATGCCCCCTTTGAGTCTCTTATTTGGCAAAGTAGATTTTTCCGGACTATTCATTAGCCTGAACGGACAGCATTACGATACTTTAAAGGCTGCTCAGGATGCACATGCCCCTATTTTAGCCTACGGTCTTTTTATAAATACTATCGTTAATTTCCTGATCATTGCTTTTGCTATTTTTGTACTGATCAAACAAATCAACAGGCTTACGCCTTCGCCGGCTCCGGCTCCAGAACCGCGTTTATGCCCCTTCTGCAAAACTGCAATCGCTGACGATGCGACCCGTTGCCCGCACTGTACTTCGCAATTATAAAAACAATTCATTTTTGTGCATCAAAGGCGCTTCTTTCAGGAAGCGTCTTTTCTTATTTGCGAAACCAGCCCATTCGTTGTATAATGTTTAGAAGATTTGCTTCTTCACTTTATCACGAGGAAGTTTCCAGTAATATTAGGAGGTTATTTCATGTCCGTTTATGACGTATTAAAGGAACGTGGTTTTTTAAAGCAACTCTCCCACGAAGATGAGATCAAAGAGCTGCTGGAAAAGGAAAAAATCACTTTTTATATTGGTTTCGACCCCACAGCCGACAGCCTGCATGTAGGTCATTTTATTGCTTTGATGGTTATGAGCCATATGCAGCGTGCCGGACATCGTCCAATCTGTCTTTTAGGAGGCGGGACCGGTATGGTTGGCGACCCCAGCGGCAAAGACGATATGCGTAAAATGCTGACTCCTGAATTTATCTCTCATAACATAGCCTGCTTTAAAAAACAGATGGCACGCTTTATCGATTTTTCTGAAGGCCAGGCTATTATGGTCAACAACGCCGACTGGCTGCTTGAACTGAATTATATCGAACTGCTGCGCGATGTCGGTGTACATTTCTCAGTAAACCGTATGCTGACAGCGGAATGCTTTAAAAAACGTTTGGAAAAAGGCCTGTCTTTCTTCGAATTCAACTATATGATCATGCAGTCTTATGACTTCCTGCAGCTGTTTAAAAAACACGGCTGTATCATGCAGCTCGGCGGTGATGACCAATGGTCCAATATGCTGGCCGGCGTTGAACTGATTCGCCGCAAAGAACAGAAACCAGCATACTGCATGACCTGTAAATTACTTACTACCAGCGATGGACGCAAAATGGGCAAAACAGAAAAAGGAGCCCTGTGGCTCGATCCAGAAAAGACTTCACCATATGATTTCTACCAATACTGGCGTAATATCGACGACAGCGACGTTGAAAACTGCCTGTCACTCCTTACCTTCCTGCCTATGGAAGAAGTACGCCGCTTAAGCTCCCTGCAGGATGCTGAGATCAACGAAGCAAAAAAAGTTCTGGCTTATGAGGTAACAAAGCTGGTACACGGAGAAGCTGAAGCTGAAAAAGCACAACAGGCTGCTGAAGCACTGTTTGGAGGAGGCGGCGCACTTACCGATGTCCCGACTATTGAAATCACTGCTGCTGATGCCGAAGGTAAAATAATTGATGTTTTGACCGCAGGTAAAATATTCAGCAGTAAACGTGAAGCCCGGCAAATGATCCAGCAAGGCGGACTTTATATTGGCGAAAATACAGTGTCCGATCCTGAGGCAAGCTTTGCGCCTTCAATGTTTGATGCAGAAAAAAGCCTGCTTATCCGTAAGGGTAAAAAGAAGTATTTCCGCCTCATCATCCAGTAATTTAAAGGCTGCCTGAGGGCAGCCTTTACTTAATAGTAGAATTATCAGAATTTTATATCTATTCACGATGGGAGACTTTTTATGAAACAGAACCTGACGTTTTGGGAAATCTTACCAGTAGGGTTGATGCTCTTTTCGTCCTTTTTCGGTGCCGGCAATCTAATCTTTCCACCGGCATTAGGCCAAGCCGCAGGCGACCATTTCTGGTCAGCTGCGATTGGCTTCTGCGTTACCGGCGTAGGTATGCCGCTTTTGGGTATTATTGCTATGGCACTAACTAAAAACGATAACCCCAATGCCCTGGCAGATCCTGTTCATCCGAACTTTGCCAAAATCATAGTTATGCTGGCAGTACTGACGATCGGCCCGTTGTTTGCGATTCCTCGTACAGGTGCGGTGTCTTATGACGTCGGTATCAGACCTTTTGTCCCTGAAGACTACTATACCGCAGGTTTGGCTATTTATTCGCTTTTCTTTTTCATCGTAACCTATGTCTTATCTATAAATCCATCTAAACTGGTAGACTGGCTTGGAAAAGTTTTAACGCCAATGCTGCTATTAAGTCTGGCGGTACTTATCATCAACGTTCTGCTTGCTCCAATGGGTCCTATGCAGCCGGCAACAGGCAGTTATATAAACCTTCCTTTTCTCAGCGGCTTTCAGGATGGTTATAACACAATGGATCTTCTGGCGACGCTTCTCTTCGGCGCAACCGTCATCAATGCCATTAAACTCAAGGGTATCACCGATGACCGTCTGCTGACAAAAATCTGTGTCTACTCCGGTTTGATCGCAGCATTTTTCCTAGCTCTTATTTATGTAGCATTGGCTTATACCGGCGCTACCAGCGTCAGCATTCTTGGAATTTCTCCTAACGGCGGTGTAGCTTTAGCTGATATCGCCAACTATTATCTTGGTGCGGCCGGCAATGTTGTTTTATGTCTAATGATCTTTTTTGCCTGTCTGACCACAAGTATTGGCCTGACAGCTTCTGCAGCCTCTTATTTTACCAAAGTAACACACGAACAGGTCCAATACCAGAGGTTTGTAGTGGCGATCTGTGTTTTCAGCTTTGCTGTTTCCAACGTTGGTCTGACTAATATCATCTCTTTTTCGATACCTATTCTCTGCGCCCTTTATCCGATTATTATTGCTTTAGTTCTGTTGGGAGTAACCTCTAAGCTTTTCCATGGCGATAAACGAGTTTATCGCTGCTGCCTGTTCTTTACAACTATTTTTGCCTTGCTGGATGGACTAAAGGCAGCAGGTATCAAACTTTCAGCCTTAGAAACCATACTTGGCAACACAATCCCCCTTTATGCCGACGGCTTCGGCTGGATCGTACCTTCAGTCTGTGGCGCTTTATTAGGATTGCTTTGGAAACTTCTGGTTCCAGCACAAACTAAATAATCCATTTTCAAATTTATGCGCAGTTTTTTTAACTGCGCATTTTTATTTCACAAATAAAACAGCATCTATCAAGCAGGAAAAGAGTTATAATAAAGAAAAGGAGTGTGATATTATGACACAGACGAACGGCTTTTTTACTACCTCAGACCAGGCGCATCTTTATTATGAAGTTCATGGTAAAGGTCAGCCACTTTTTCTTGTACATGGCTGGCAGTGTTCTTCCAGATTTTGGCAGCACAATATTCCAGAACTTTCCAAGCACTTTCAGGTAATAGTTATGGATAACCGAGGGCACGGCAAATCCTCCAAAGGTCTGCAGGGCCAAATCGTTGCCCGTTACGCACAGGATATCCGCGAACTTTCTGAATTTCTGGGTCTGAAAAATTTTATCCTCATGGGCTGGTCTTTAGGCGGACCTACAGTGCTTTCCTATTGGCAGCAATATAAAACCGACAGCAATCTGATTGGTCTGGGGCTGATAGATATGACGCCATTCCCTTTCAGTCCTGAAGAATGGAACAGTCAGGGTTTGCGCAACTACAATATGGAAGGGTTCAATGCACAGGTCAACCGATTGGTCAACGAACGGGAAGAATATTTTGAATTTTTTGCAAACGCAATTTTTAAAGACGGCAAACGACCAGCCGGCACAGACTGGGTAATTGAAGAATTCCGCAAGCTGCCGCCCTGGCTCTCAGCCGCCATCTACAGCGACTATATTGCAACAGATTTCACTAACGTTCTGCCAACAATAACTGTTCCCACGCTGGTCGTCAACGCCGACGGACCTGTTTTTGCCTGGGGAATCAAGCAGGGCACTTACCTGACGTCTCTAATCCCCAATGGTAAATTTGTAGCTTTTACAGAAAGCGGTCATATGCTCTTTTATGAAGAAGCAGAAAAATTCAATCAAACAGTCAGTGATTTTATCAAAGACTGTCTGCCCCAGAATGTTTAACTAAAAAAAAAAAGGCTCCCGAAAATTCGGGAGCCTTTAACTTTTTAAAATCGGCGCAAGTGCTTCAGCAATGCTGCGCATCCCGCTTTGATCTCCGCATACGTAATTTCAAAATCACCAGTATACCAGGGATCAGCAATGTCACGCGGCAACTCGGTAAAATCCAGCAGACGATGCACCTTTTCCTGCGGGTCACTGCCTATGATCCGCAGAATATTACTGATATTGGCACGATCCATACCCAAAATAAGATCATATTTTTCATAATCTTCTTTGGTAAGCTGCACAGCATATTTACCCGCCGCACTGATATGATCCTGCGCCAGTTTTTTACGTGTTCCCTGATGCACAGGATTACCTATTTCTTCCCTGCTTGTACCTGCCGATGCAATCACAAACCTGTCCGCAAGCCCTTCTTTTTTGATCATGTCCTTCAGCAAAAATTCTGCCATTGGCGAACGACAGATATTACCGTGACAAACAAACATGATACGATGAGTTCGTTCCATAAAACCTCCTCAAGTTCTGCAAAACAATGTAATAAGAACAATATTTTAACGCTGTCATATCAATAGTTTTTGATATGCAAAATTAATGATTATCCGCTTAGTAATCTGGCTGCTTTTATTATACTAAAGGCTGATAAAATTAGAAAGAAAAAACTTTATGTTTTATTTATTCTCTCCCCATGCTCCGTCCCAAACGATACGACGATAATTTTCTTTATCAGTATCGCCTTCGGTATTGAAGCACAACACCACCGAGTTTTCGTCCAGCTGCAAGGCCTGTTTCAGATCACTTAAGCGCTCGTCGCGCATGGCTTCTGCCACCAGTCCCACGGTCGCCGCACCGCTTTCACCTGCACTGACTTTCGTATCACCCGCCAGCGGATTTCCCAAAATACGCATTCCCTGAGCAGCGGTATAATCAGGACAGCTGATAAAACCATCGCTCAAATTTCCAAGTATTTCCCAAGCAATACTGTTTGGCTCTCCACAGGCCAGTCCAGCCATAATCGTCTCAAGACGGCCTGTTACACTATGCAAGCTGCCGTCATTTGCCGCGGCTGTCTGATAAAGGCAATCGGCCCCTTTGGGTTCAACTATAAAAGTCAGCGGGCAGGAACTGCCATAAATATCAGCAAAAAATCCCTGTACAGAACCTGCCAAAGAGCCGACCCCGGCCTGCAAAAAGATATGCGTAGGCTTGACCGGCAGCTGCTCATACGCTTCCAAAGCCATTGTCATATAGCCCTGCATGATCCACAGAGGTATCCTTGTATACCCATCCCAAGCTGTATCCTGTACAATGATCCAGCCGTTTTTCTGTGCCAGCTCACTGGTATATCGTACTGTATCGTCATAGTTCATATCTGTGATTTCGGCCTGCGCACCTTCGGCACGAATATTGGACAGACGTTCTGCCGCAGAGCCCTGAGGCATATAAACTATAGCCTGCTGCTTCAATCTGTTGGCTGTCCAGGCAACACCACGCCCATGATTACCGTCAGTAGTTGTAATAAATGTTTTGCTCCCCAACAAACTGCGCACCTCATCTGAGACCAGACGCATATAAGGTAAATCATCTATATCTTCACCTAATTCATTAGCGATATAACTACCAATAGCAAAACTGCCGCCCAGAACTTTAAAAGCATTGAGTCCAAAGCGATAGGATTCATCTTTGACAAAAAGGTTTTTGATACCCAAATGCTGCGCCAGACTGGTAAGTTCTATCAGCGGTGTTGGACTATACTCTTTGAAACTACTGTGAAAACTCCGCACTCGACGTGCCTGCTGCTCAGTAAAAACTTCCGTTTTCGCTGCAATTTTCCGGTTGCGCTCACGCAGCACCCACTTAAACCTTGCTTTTTCCATAGTTTCCTCCCTGCACATCAGTTAACATTATAAAAAATGCCGCGACAGAAGTTACCATCACGACATTCTCATCATTTAACCAATATCAAATTCTGCCTCTCTGGCAGCCTATAATATGCAAACACAAATAGCAGTATTTATTCACCAAAAAGCCTTTATAATTATGTCGACTTCCTCCGGAAAATTCTGCATTCCTGTTCACCGCAGCACCTTCAGCTTGCAGCAAACGATACCTGATCTAGAACATTATGTCGCCGGGTTCATAATCAACGGTCGTTTTGACAAAGGCCAATTCGTTGCAATACGGATATTGCGGGCAATATACACATTCTTTCCAAACCTTCTGCGGGAGCTTTTCTTTCGCCGTTTCGATATAATCACATTTTGCAAAAAATCCCGGCTGATAAGTAAGGGTAAAGAACATCTTCACTCCGCGTTCAATTCCTTCAGCTTCCAGCAGTTCAACCATTTTTCGTCCAATTCCCTGTGTTTTACGTTCAGGATCAACAGCTAAAGAACGAATCTCAGCCAGACGATCCCAAACAAAGTGCAGTGCGCCGCAGCCAATCACATGATTGTTCTCAACGGCCACCACGTAATCGCGCAGATTTTCATAGATGGAATTACGCGAACGCGGCAGCATCAGGCCTTCGGCAGCATAATCATTGAGCAGTTTATGAAGCTTCTCTACATCATCAAAAGTAGCAGAGCGATAAATAACCATGGGCGCACTCCTTTCATTTTGTATTTTCTCAATATTACCATTATTGAGCCGTAAACACAATATATTTTTATAAACGTTTTTTTAGCAAGTCGGCAGCCGCTGTCAAAGCAATAAGCATAGCCGACGGTCTTGGCGGACAGCCTGGCACAGCTATGTCTACCGGCAATACTTTATCCAATGCACCGACAATAGCATAGGTAGACCCATACGTTCCTCCGCTGGCAGCACAGGCACCACAGGCCATTACCAGCTTCGGTTCTTCCATTGCTTCATAAGTCATTTGCACTGCCTGCGCCAAATTACGTGTTACCACGCCTGTAACTATTATCATATCAGCATGTCGCGGTGAAGCCACAAAAGCAATACCAAAACGATGCAGATCATACAGCGGATTACTCAAAGCACCCATTTCAAAATCGCAGGCATTACAGCTGCCGGCATCCAAATGCCGTACATGCAGTGAACGCCCCAGCTTGGCCCTGATCTCTCGTTCTATGGTCATCTGTACATCTGTCAATATCTCCGGCAAAGTATCAATATCAGTATGCAGCAGCGCACCTGCAGCACACGCTTCTACACATTTACCGCAAAAAAGGCAGCGTTTATAATCCAATACTGGTTTGCCATCACACAGCGCAACAGCACCAGTCGGGCAAACAGCCGCACATTTTGCACAGCCATTACAGTCAGTTCCACAAGTCAGTTGTCCCCGCATTCTTGGAGCACCGCTGGTCGTTACATCTTCTGTTGTTATCTTATTGGCCAAAATCCCCTGTAACAATTTAAGCATTATTGTTCCTCCCTAACGATCCAGACAGGCATAGCATAATTCAAAGCTTTTATTGATCAGCGGAAAATCCGGAATAATATCTCCCTGCACAGCTATGGTAAGCGCCGGCCAGTTAGGATAGGAAGCTGAACGGATAAATAATCTTTCGATACATCCGTCTGCATCCAGCATCAGCCAATGCAGATTACTGCCACGTGCTGATTCGCTGATCCCCCAGCTGCCAGTCAGAGTTTTATACGCCAGTTCACCGCAATGCAGCTGCGAATCGTCTTGCTGCAACAGCTTCAATGCTTTTCTAATCAAAGTGATCGATTCGGCAACCTCACCCATCCGTACCTGCAGCCTGGCATAGACATCGCCGTCGGTTTTCGTAATTACATTAAAAGGCAATTCGGCATATAAACCATATGGCAGATCCCTGCGGCAATCACAGTCCACACCCGAAGCTCTGGCTCCAACTCCGACCAGCGCCAGGTCAAGCGCTACATTTTTACTGATAATACCAGTAGTTTTAGCACGATTCAAAAATCCGTCCTGCTCGGCAATGATCTGCACAATATCGTTGTATTCATTTTCAACTTTAGTTAAAGCAACTGTTAGTTCAGTGCATAAAGACTCAGTTAAATCATATTTTACACCGCCCGGAACTATCAGGCCACGCAGAAAACGATTGCCGGCTATCGCCTCATTACAGCGCAGCAGTATTTCCTTCAAGCGGCTGCCCATACTGATAACAGGCGCAAATCCGACTCCGGCACACATATTACCTGTATCGCCGATGTGATTATAAAGACGTTCCAACTCTGCAGCTATTGTACGGATAAGCCAGGCTCGTCTGGGTACATTCTGACCGGACAGCTTTTCCAGTGCCTGACAATACGACAAGGTATTGGCCACAGAACAGGCACCGCAAATCCGTTCTACAATCAGCAGTGCTTCCTCTGGAGTTTTACCTTCTACTGCTTTTTCGATTCCCCGATGAGTAAAAAACAACTTGGCATCTAACTGCAGAATAGCTTCACCGGCCTGGCTGAATCGAAAATGTCCCGGTTCAATGATACCTGCATGAATAGGACCGACAGGTACTTCGAACAGCCCCTCTCCGTGCGAAACAGCCATTTCATACTTTCGCTCTCCACGCACATCGGCATCAATATCAACACATTTGCGCAGCGGATGAAAATCTTCAGGATAAGTTTCATGCAAAACCAACGGCCGCAGATCCGGATGATCATCCGGTATAAACCCGAACATATCATGCAGTTCACGTTCATACCAGGCAGCAGCCGGTAAAACAGGTGTTAATGCTGGATAATGAAGATCACTGCCTGCATCAAATTCAGCCTTTAAGATATCTATATCATGCTTTTCTTTATTTTCAAACAGACAGTAAACAGCATACCCGCCGCCGAAGCTGGTTTCATCGGCCCCGAACATTGCTGTCAGCGGATGCCTGCCACCGCGTGAACAAATATTAGCAGCCCCCCGCAGGCCTTCTGGTTTAACCTTCATCAAAATTGACCGCCTCCTACTATCCGTACCGCCTGAGCCAGCAGTTTTTCCAAATAAGGTATTTCACCGATTCCGGCACCTATAATGACGCTGCCTAAAAGCAGCGCTGCCAGAAACGGCGTATCCGCATGCTCAAGCAAGTCTCCGACAGGCTTTCGTTTAGCTTTATCACACAGCATTCGTAAGGCATGGTACAAAATACCGATCAGTATCCCGGCAAGCAGAACAATGATCACTATACCCAACAGATAGTGCCCGCTTAAAAACAAACTGTATAAAATATAAAATTTACTAAAAAACAAACCCAACGGCGGCATACCTAAAATTCCAATAATACCCAGAAGCCAAAACGTCGCAGTATGAGGTACATCACCGATCATTCCATGAATACGCATCATATTTTTAGTCTGATATTCCTGCACTATAGTACCAGCTATATAGAACAATACAAATTTGATCAGTGCATGATTAAACATATGCACTAAGGTCGCGCCAATAGAAAGCTGACTGAAAACACCGATACCCGCTATCATCAGACCTATATTTTCCATTGAGGAATAAGCCAGCATACGCTTGATGTCGCGCTGCACTACTACAAACGGTACAGCTACAGCAATGGTCAGTGCCGCAAATGCCAGGCACAGCGTACTGATAAATTCTACACCTACAGTCGGTATCACAACTACTATGTTACGCAGCAATACATAAATAGCGCAGGTACATAAAGCTCCGGATAAAAGGCCGCTGGTCGGAGACGGAGCTTCTGAATAAGCATCAGGCAGCCATGTATGCATCGGAGCCATACCGATTTTAGTACCATAACCAATAAAAATAAATAAAAAAGCCAGCTTTGTCAGCGACGGGTTAAGAAGTTCTGCATGTTCGGTCAGCCACAGCCAGCTCAAAGCCTTTTCAGCCCCAAGTGCCGAAATCTGCGCATAATACAGGATCATTGTTCCCAAAAGTGCCAGACAAATACCAACAGTACAAACCATCACATATTTCCAGGTCGCTTCCAGAGCACTGCGGGTAAATTTAAATGATACCAGAAAAGCAGACACCAACGTTGTCGCCTCGATAGCGACCCACATCAATCCCAGATTTTTTACCATCAGTACCAGAAACATAGTCCAAACAAACATCTGGAACAAAGCATAATAACGGCCAATCAAACCAGGCGTACGGCTAAGATAGCCACGGCTGTGCTCGCGCAGCAGATATGACTTGGAAACCCATGCTGCCGCTACATATAAAGCTGTAATGATCAGTATTACCCAGACATTAAGCGCGTCCAGATAAACATATTCACTGTTAAAAGGCTGTGTTGGCGTAAAACTCTGTACTAAAAGAATAACTGCAACGCCTACAGCAGCAGCAGTCAAGCGATTAAGCCAGTGCAGCAAACTGCCGCTGCCTAAAACGCCGCTGATAGCTAAAGCCGCACAAACCACCGGCAAAGCAAAAATTATATAAATCAGCTCCAGCATCCCGTCACCCCTTCAGCTTTCTCAACACATTGGTATCTGTCGTCATAAACGACAAACGCAGCCGGTTAGTCAGTATTACCAGTACCATGACAGCAATCAGCACGTCCAAAAAGATACCCATTTCTATAACCAGAGGCAGACCTTCCGTCATCGCCATCCCTAAAAGGTAAATACCATTTTCCATTGTTATCAAGCCTACCATCTGCATAATAGCTCGGCTGCGCATAACGATCAACGTCAGACCAGTCAAAATCATTACGATGGAAAGCGCCAGAATATCGCGACCTTCCACTCCGGGCAGCATTTTATCAACAATAAGATAACTCAGAACCAGAAAAACTGCACTTGCGGCAGTTGAATAATTAACATTGATCTCTGAAATGAGCTCACGCTCATCAGCCAGCTTACTGACAAGCCGCAGCATTGCATAAGGCACTAAAAGGACTTTTACGATAATTGTCAGCAATCCCGGAGCATAAATATGAATACCCTCGCCATGCGCAATACCGGAAATAAAGCAGGCAAGAGCAATAACAGCCGATTGAACACTAAGGCAGATGATTGCCCGGCGCAGGTCCATAATACGGGTCTGCAAAAAGACAACGAACAATAAGACGATTACCAAAAAATTCATCATACCCCTCCTTACTGCGCTACAATTGCCAGCAGCAGTAAAATACCGGCTGCGGCCAGATATACGCGAACTTTGAACAGACGCATTTTATTCTTCAGAGTTTCCATAACACTTACCGCTGTCGCTGCCAAGAGCACTTTCACTGCCAACGGCAGTGAAAGCGGCAGATACAACAACGCAAACAAGACCAAAAATACTAATGTTTTCAGCATGCTTGCCAAATGGATCACTGCCAGCAACCGTCCGGAATATTCAAGAAGCATACACTCGTGAATCATTGTCAGTTCCAAATGCGTATCAGGATTATCGACAGGAATTCTTCCATTCTCAGCCAGCAGCAGGCAAAAGAAAGCAATACATGTCAGCACGCTGGCTACGCTTAAATAAACCGCCTGAAAATCAAGCGCCATTCCCGCTAAAGTTGTGCTGCCACTGCGCAGCGCATTCACCAGTACAGCCAGCAAAATTACAGGTTCTGCTAAAACAGAAATATAAATTTCACGGGATCCACCCATGCCGCCAAACACCGTAGCCGTATCCAGAGACGATAAAGTCATAAAAAAGCGCCCCAGCGTTAGAACACCAATAAAAACAAAAACATCTCCAAAACTGAATTGAATTCCAAAAAAGTTAGGCAGCATCGCCGCTGCCACTACTACACTGGCAAAATATACCAGCGGCGCAATAATAAAAACCAGACTGGTATAAGGCGTAAGTATTGTAGGCTTCTGCCACCATTTATAAAGATCGAAATATTCCTGGAAAATACTGGAACCGATACGATTCTGCAGCAAGGATTTCACTTTTTTTATGATACCGGCAACTAAAGGAGCGCTGCACAAAAGCAGCAACACTTGTGCCAGCATCCAGCCCAAATCATAAATATGCATAGCCATTTACATCGCCCCCCAAATCAAAACCAAAAGCATAGCCACCATTACATAACTGATATACAGACGTACGCTGCCCTGCTGAATACGGCGCAGAAAAGAAGCAGACCAGACCATATAGTGCTGAATCGGTACATATAGCTTTTCTGTAAACTGATCCGGGATCGATAATTTATATTCCAGCTGCCGCCCAAAATACGGATTGCCCTTTTTCAGATAGGTTGCCGTTCGCTTTGGCTTCAGCAAAAAATCAAAAGCCCGGCGGAGCGGCTTGGAAAAACCAGTAGCTGAATATTGCTGGCGCGCTGTAGGATAAGTACCGCAGTTCCAAGTAACTTCACGATGAACAAAGCTTTTATCGCCGCAGGTCATAAGGGCCACAGCCAGTAAAACAACCGACAATACTGTCAATAGCAGTAACGGTGCATAAACTGCATAACTTCCGCTGCCAAACCACCAAACCTTCTGCATATCTGCAAAACTGCGCCAAAGAGTTTGCTGGTTCTGCACTGCCGTTTGCAGCACAGCGACTACCGGCCCCGGGACAATACCAAGCAGCAATACCAATATTGCCGCCAACCCCATTCCCAAACGCATCGACCAATCGCTTTCGTGAGCACGTTCTACGAGCCTGCTTCGATTCCGTCCCAAAAAAACTACTCCATAAAGACGCACAAAGCAACCAACTGCTAAAGCACTTGCTAAACCGAACAGAACAAAAGCCAGTGCTCCTAAAAGCCGCAGCCCCTGTCCTTCACTGCTGCCGGCCAAAGTAACAAAACTCTGCAGTGCGAGCCACTCCCCCACAAAACCACCTGTCAGAGGCAGGGCAGACAAGCCCATCGAACCTACCAGTGTAAAAACCGCAGTCCATGGCATCAATTTACCCAAGCCACCCATTTTTTCAATATCCTTACTATCGGTAGCATGCATTACAGCCCCTGCCGACATAAACAACAGTGATTTCATCACCGAGTGGTTCAAGGAATGTACAACAGCGGCCAAAAAACCAATTAATGCATAGTCATGCCGTGGCGTTGTCATAAGTACCATCCCACAACCAAAAGCTCCGAAAATAATCCCCATATTTTCTACAGATGAATATGCTAAGATCCTTTTGATGTCTTTTTCCATCTGTGCATATAAAGCACCCAAAACTGCTGATAGCAGACCTACCACCAGCACAAAAGCCCCCCACCAGAATTCCATCGGGCCAAGAAACTGAAAAATAAAACGTCCGAAACCATATAAGGCTATTTTCAGCATAACGCCGCTCATCAGCGCCGAAACATGACTTGGTGCAGCAGGATGCGCATTAGGCAGCCACACATGCAGCGGCAATAACCCCGCTTTTAATGCAAAACCGGCAAAAGCAGTGATAAACGCCGCATTACGAACATTATCACTCAACACTCCCTGACCGAGCACAGCAAAATCTAAAGACCCTGCCTGACTGCCTATCATCAAAAAAGCAATCATGATTGCCGCTGTTCCGATATGGGTCATAACCAAATATTGATACGCTGCATTATGTGCAGCTTTTTTTCAGCTTCGTGGTTGACCAGCAGAAAGCTTACTACGGCCATCAGCTCCCAAGCCAGTAAAAAACTGAAAACATCAGCAGCCAGTAAAACCAGCACCATAGAAAGCAAAAATGCATTCCAGAGTCCTCCCAAAAGTCTCAGCCTTTTACCCAGATAGCTTTTCGCATAACCCCAAGCATAAATGCTCGTCACTGTTCCTGCCAAGCCCGTAATCAATAAAAAAACTGCGCTCCAACGATCAGCATTGAAAGTAAAAAATGCCCAGCTGCCGCTCAGCAGGCTCCCACTTCCCTGCATCAGATAAGCCGCAGACTGATACAGCAGAGCTCCGCTGCCAAATACTGCTGCCAAAACCGCACAGTAATGTGCCGCCATCTCCATTTTTTTAGGAAACAGTGCCGTAGCGGCACCCATACCATACACAGCAAGCGTTATATATATAAGTTCCATTCCCATCTACCTCACATTCAAAACTCAAAAAAGCTCATAAAAAAACGTATATATTATACCACATTCTTCATAATTTAGCACTCATAAATATTAACAAACCCTTGTAAAATCTACGTTAATACAAAAAAATCCTATTTGCATACGCAAATAGGATTTTTGTAGATTTTATAAAATTTTCTGTATACGACTATAAACCCGCAAAGCATTGCTGTAAAAAAATGCTTCCTGATGTTCTTCCGGGATCAGTTGACGCATTATCGCTATATAATCAGGAATATTGATTAACGGCCAATCACTGCCATACATCAATTTGTCCCAGCGGTTCATATAACGCAGCCACATACCCAAATAATCAAAATAACCCTGATTCTGCCTATAGAAATGCGCCCCCGGTATTCCTTCCAGTAAACCGGACAGATCTACAGCTACATTATCATTTTTCGTAGCCACCTCAGTTGCGTCAAGCAGCCATGGATTTCCGCAGTGACAGATAACAAACTGCACGTCCGGGAAATCAGCAGCTACCTCATCCACCGTCAACGGGTGGGCATAACGCAGTTTAGCAGCAGGCGTTGCTGTATCGCCTGTATGCACTGCCACAGGCACATTATAATGCCGGGCCAATTCAAACAGCGGATAATGACGTTCATCATAAATAAATACAGGCCGGTAACCTGGATAAAACTTTATGCCCAGACAATGAGGATCACTCAGATAGTGCTCAAATTCCTGAGCTGTTTTTTCAGCATTTGCCAGTGTAATATCTTCACTTTTGACGCCTAAACAATACCCCATTGAAAGAGGCTGGTTATAATTTTTCTCATCAAAAGGACCACTTAGGTTAATCAGTCTCGGTGTACTGCCGCCGTAACGACTGGGCGCATCTTCAGAATTACCCATCGCCACAGCAAAAACAATATTATTCTCTTGGCATATCTGCTGCCAACAAGCCGCAGTATTTTCATGTCCTGCATTTTCTGCGACCTCATAAAACTTGTCTATATCATAATAATGCATATGCGCGTCAATGATTTTCATAAAATGCACCTTCTTTCATACAATTCCATTATAACACCTTTGACGATAGCCGATGCAGTTTTATTATTTACGAAAAAACAGCCCTTATTTATAAATGGCTGTTAAAAAATCATTTATCAGGCTCTTAATTTAGCTTTATATTCTTCTCCTACTTTATCAACTACATTTTTAATTACCGTATCTATCTCCGTATCAGTCAAGGTACGATCACCGGCCTGGAAAGTAAGATTAAAGGCCATGGATTTACAGCCGCCTGCTACCTGCTTACCGGTATACACATCAAACACCTTTACATCAGTCAAAAGCTCGCCTGCATTAGCGCGAATCACGCCTTCAAGCTCGCGCATACTTACTTCCAACGGTACAACGACAGCTATATCACGCGAAGTACCGGGGAATTTAGGCAGTTGTTTATATTTAGGCACCTTAACAGCAGCAGCGACCAAAGGTTCGATTGCCAGCTCCAGAACATAGGTTTCACTGCTCAGTTCAAAGTTAGCAGCAACCGTGGGATGCACTTCACCGAAATAACCAATCAGCTCTCCCTGATATTCGATTGCGCAGCTCTTTCCCGGATGCAGATATGGCTGTGTTGCCAGTATCAGCTTGTAATCAGTGACCTGTAATTTGCTCAAAAGCCCTTCTACGACACCTTTCATATCATAAAAGTCTACATTATCTTTTCCCTCAGTCCAGTTTAACACATTACGTTTACCGCTCATTGCAGCGCACAATACACGCTTTTCAACCGGGAACTCTGTCAAAGGCAGCGCTTTCGGCAGATAAGTGCGCCCGACTTCAAAAATTTTGACACTTTCACTTTGACGTGCCAAATTATAAGCAACTGTACTTAAAATACTTGGTACTAAAGTAGTGCGCATAACTTTGAATTCATCGCTGATCGGATTCATTACTTCAATAAACCGACGGCGTTCATCATCTGCAGGTAATTCCAGCTTGTCAAAAGAACATGGATGGATAAAACTGTAAGTCATAACCTCACTCAGTCCGACCGAAGCCAAATAATCCTCCACACTGTCGCGTACGTCCTCAATCACATCCTGACGCCCCTGTACCAAAGGCAGAGCAGGCATATGTGAGGCAATCTTGTCATACGAATGCATACGCGCGATCTCTTCACTGATATCAGCATAACAGGTCACATCATAACGCCAGCTGGGCGCTGTAACGATCAGATATTCTCCTTCCTCATGTACTTCGAACTGAAGCTTCTGCAGAATAGAAATCATTTCCCCTGTCTCTATCTCTACACCAATGCGGGTATTGATAGCAGACGGATTAACTTTAACAACAGCCGGCTGCGCCTCAGTCGGATAAGCTTCTACGATACCGCAGACAGTCTCGCAGGCACCCATCTGTTCCAGCAAATGTGCTGCACGATTAAGCGCATTATGAGTCAGCACGGTATCAACACCGCGCTCGAAGCGCCCTGACGCTTCGCTGCGTAATCCCAATGCTTTCGAAGTACGGCGAATCGAAGGTCCGTTAAAAGTAGCGGCTTCTAACATAACATTTACGGTATCGGCAGTAACTTCTGTTTCCAAACCACCCATAACACCGCCCAGGCCTACCGCATGTTCAGTATCAGCAATAGTGATCATGCTGGAATCAAGACTCCGCTCCTGATTATCCAGCGTCACCAGCTTCTCACCTTCAGCAGCACGCCGAACGATCAGCGTATGTCCACTGACCCTGTCATAATCATAGGCATGCATCGGCTGCCCTAATTCAAGCATTACATAGTTAGTCACGTCGACAACATTACTGATGGGACGCATACCGCAGGCACGCAGATGTTTCTGCATCCACTCCGGCGACTGACCAATTTTAATATTTTTCAATATCCGCACAGCAAAACGACTGCACAGATCCGCCGCCTGCACATCTACTTTCGCCATTTCGGCAGCATTGCCGCCGGCAGTTTCCTGTACGCTCATATCTGGCATTCTGAATTCCGTACCCAAACAGCAGCAGCTTCACGTGCCAGACCAATGATATTTGTACAATCACCGCGGTTGGCGGTCAGGTCAATATCCAACACCACGTCATCCAGTCCCAAAACCTTTTTTATATCTACGCCAATCGGTGTATCCGGCGGCAGGATGAAAATACCATTGCGCTGTTCCGGCAGCAAAAGCTTAGCATCAATGCCCAGCTCTTCAGCGCTGCACAACATTCCAAAAGAATCAAGTCCGCGCATTTTTGCTTTTTTAAGCTTCATCCCACTGGGAAGCTGCGACCCAACAACTGCAACCGGTACGATATCGTCTTGATGGACATTTTGCGCACCAGTCAGAATCTGTACGATCTCACCGCTGCCGTAATCCATCATACAAATCCACAAATGATCAGAATTAGGATGCCGCTCAATCTGTGTTACTTTGCCGGTAACAACGCCTTCCAACCCCGCTCCCAGATAGTTCACACTTTCAACTTCCAAACCTACGCGTGTCAGTTTTTCAGCCAACTCTTCAGGAGTGACATTAATATCAACATATTTTTTTAACCAGTCAATAGATGCTAACATAATCTTCCTCCTTATTTGAACTGGCGGATAAACCGCAAATCATTTTCAAAGAATAAGCGCAGATCGTCAATGCCGTATTTAAGCATAGCGATGCGTTCAACACCCATTCCAAAAGCATAACCATTAATTTTATCCGGATCGTAACCGCTCATCCGCAGCACATTGGGATGAACCATACCTGAACCCAAAATCTCGAGCCAGCCTGAATTCTTGCAGACGCGGCAGCCTTTGCCGCCACAGATAACGCAGGAAATATCTACTTCGGCACTTGGTTCCGTAAAGGGGAAATAACTGGGACGCAAGCGTATCTCCACACTGCCGCCGAACATCTCTTTACAAAAGGTTTCCAGCGTCCCCTTTAAATCAGCAAGGCTGATATTTTCACCAAGTACCAAACCTTCTACCTGATGAAACATCGGAGAATGAGTAGCATCATAATCGTTGCGGTAAACTGTTCCAGGGGCGATCATCCTGATTGGTGTGTCAGGTTCACAGGCCTGCATTGTACGAGCCTGCACTGGTGAAGTCTGGGTACGCAGCAAAAATTTTTCAGTAATATAAAATGTATCCTGCATATCCCGTGCCGGATGATCCTGCGGCAGGTTCAAAGCTTCAAAGTTATAATAATCGCTTTCTATCTCAGGGCCTTCCATGACATCAAACCCCATCCGCATAAAAATCTTTTTGATCTCGCGCAGTGTCAGTGTCACCGGATGCAGATGCCCGCAGTTTTGTGTGCGTCCAGGCAAAGTAATGTCCACTTTTTCATTTGCCAGCCTTGCTTTTAAGGACTCTGCTTCTAAAACCTCGGTTTTGGCATTGATAGCCGTTTCCAAGGCACTTTTTACTTCGTTGACGATTTGTCCGATTTTCGGTCTTTCCTCTGCCGGCAGTGCGCCCATACCGCGCAGAATTTCTGTCATCGGGCCTTTTTACCCAAATATTTGATGCGCAAATCTTTGAGTTCGTCTGGAGTCGTTACTGCTCCCAGCTCTGCCAGCGCTTGTTCCTTAAGTGCCTGCAATTCTTCTCTCATATTCTTCCTCCTATAAAAAAATAAAACTCCCGCCCCTGGTAAGGGGCGAAAGTTATGCTTCCGCGGTACCACCCTAATTTGTACTCTGCTGTCTTAACGCGACTGACGTTGCGCCTACAAACCAAAGCCTTCAGCGCAAACACTCACGAGTGAACTTCCGCTTTAGTGTATCGCAAGGCTTGCAGCCGTGGCCTCGCTCTCTGTGTCGCACGTCTGGCGTACTCTCTCGGTCATAGTGTCGAAAAAATGGGGCGTATTCAATTAACGTTACTTATTTTATCACAACTTGCCTTTACCTGCAAGCCGTTGCCGCAGACATTCAAACATAACGATTCCAGCTGCCACAGCAGCATTCAACGATTCGGCCTGCCCTTCCATCGGGATAAAAACTTTTTTTACGGCTGCTTCCAGCAAGCCGTCTGAAACACCCTCTGCTTCGCTGCCGACAACAACTGCTACCGGGCCCTGTAAATCTGTTTGATATAAACTGTCTGCATTTTCCAGGCAAGTTACCGTTATTTCATAACCGTTCTTACGTGCCCAGCTGATAAAGTCTGCTTCGCATATACCTTCAGCTACCGGTATATGCAGCAGTGATCCCATTGTAGAACGTACTGCTTTCGGTGCAAAAATATCAGTACAGCCAGCCAGTAGTACTACGCCGCTGATACCTGCCGCATCAGCAGTACGAATCATCGTTCCCAGATTACCAGGATCGCCGATGCGGTCTAATACGAGCACAATACCACCGGCAGCAGCCAGTTCCTCTAAGGCCGCACTTTGTCTGGCAACAATGGCAGTCAGAGCCTGCGGCGTTTCTGTATCGGCAATTTTTTTCATTACAGGTTCGGTAACCTCATACAATTCAACTCCTTCTGCCGCAGCCGCTGCTATAATAGCGGTCTGCCTTGCCGAAGCAGTTTTACTTCCTTTAAGCACAAAAAGCTGTTTCACTATGCCACAGTTTACAGCTTCCTCCACCGATCGCATTCCCTCCACTAAAAAAGCCTGCTGTTCTGTCCGATATTTTTTTTGTTTCAGCTCTGCGGCAGCTTTAACGATCGGATTACTTACGCTGCTCAGTTCTTTCATCAGACCACTTCCTCCAGTGCTTTAATATTACTATGCTCACCGATAATGATCATTTCATCGCCGAGGTTAAGTACCATTTTGGGATCGGGATTGACCAGAGTTTCACTGCCGTGCTTAATCGCCACGATATTGACATTATAGCGGCTGCGCAGATTGGATTCGATCAGGTTTTTCCCTGCCAGACTTGGCGGCACAGTGATACTCATCAAGCTGATGGTATCAGACAGTTCGATATAATCGACGATACTGTTGGAAATAAGGTTATGCGCTACACGCTGTCCCATATCACGTTCCGAATAAACGATCTTATCAGCGCCGATTTTTTTGAGCATTTTTCCATGAACCTGATTGATAGCTTTAACGACAACCACAGGAACACCAATTTCCTTAAGCAGTAAGGTCGTCAGCATATTCGCTTCCAAATCCCCGATCGCCACGACTGCCACATCAAAATTCTGGGCGCCCAAAGAACGCAGCGTACGTTCATCAGAAGAATCTGCCGTTACAACATGAGTCAGCTCATGTGCCAGACGCTGAACATTATCTTCATCAGTATCAACACCCATGACCTGATAACCAAGTTCGTTAAGTGTCAATGCTACACTCGTACCAAAACGCCCTAACCCGAAAACAGCATATTGTTTTTCACGTTGTTTTTTAATCATTATCGTTACCGCCTTTAACCAATCATAATATTTTCCGAAGGATATCTGATCTTATCATCTTTAGAATGAAGGAAGGATAAAACAAAGGTCAGCACGCCGATACGTCCGGCATACATAGTCAAAACCAGAATCAGTTTGCCCCAGTCGTTCCAGTCTGGCGTAATCCCAACTCCCAGACCAACAGTCGCAAATGCAGAAACCACTTCAAATAAAACGTAATCCGCCCGATGCAGCCCACCATCGCAGATCAGGAGCAAAAAATACGCTCCAAGCATCCACAACAGGCAAACTGTAAAAACATTATAAGCTTTATCGACTGTTTCCGAAGCTATCCTCCTGTCAAACAGCACCGTATCACGCTTGCCATGCAGAAGTCCCCACGTCGATACCAGCAGAACGAGCACAGTTGTCGTTTTCATACCACCGCCAGTAGACGTCGGCGAAGCACCGATCCCCATTAAAAGAACCATAAAAAACAGAGAACTGGCCCGCATATCAGTCAAATCGATCGTATTAAACCCGGCAGTGCGGCAGGTAACCGCCTGAAAAGCAGCCGCCATCCATTTGTCCAATTCGTTGGGCATGCCGCCAAGAGTAGCCGGATTCGTATATTCCAAAGCCAAGATCACCAGCGTACCGCCAAAAGTCAGGATCGCGCTGGCCGTCAGCACTATTTTACTGTGCAAACGCAGCTTCTTCCATTTCCGGTTACGACGCAGATCATCCAAAACCGTAAAACCAATACCACCGATGGTTATCAGCGCCATAATACACAAATTCAGAGTTATATCGTTATAATGCCCTGTCAGACTGGCATAATCTCCAAACAAGTCAAACCCGGCATTGCAAAAAGCCGATATAGCATGCCAGTAACCCCAGGCAATACCTGTAAGCCCCATGTCCAAAGCAGAATAAAAATGCCAGGCCAGAATAGTCCCAAAAATAAATTCGATCGTCAAAGCGTATTTAACAACATTTAACGACAACCGTACTACCCCGGAAGGTTCATTCAGATTAAGCGATTCCTGAATAAACAGCCTTTCTCTCAGATTGATCCTTTTACCAACCGCCACGCTCAGTAAGGTGGTCAGAGTCATAATGCCCAACCCACCGATCTGGATGAGAACGATCATCACTAATTTTCCAAACCAGGAAAAATAATGCCCTGTATCTACAACAACAAGTCCTGTTACGCATGAAGTAGAGGTCGCTGTAAACAAAGCGTCGATAAAACGCATACTGCTGCCGTCAGCACTGGCCATTGGCAGCATCAACAGCAGTGAACCGCATAAGATAAGCATGGCAAAAGTAAACGCCACCATCTGGCTGCCATTCAAACTGCGATTAAGCAGCTTTAACCATTTGTGCAATAAATTGATCAAAAACAACAAATTTTTCACCATCCTGACAAAAGCCGCTAAATATTACTTATTGAATATAAATCAAGTTTACTCTCATTACTTTATGCTTGTCAATTTTACTTGCTTACTAAAAGACCGCTTTATTTAATTACAAATCAAATGTGCAGAAATGTAAAAAACAGCGTCATCAAAATAATACTGAGCACAATAGTTATGGAATTAGCAAAACCGGCCAGTTCCACATTACCGCCCATTCTGGCAATAAAGATCGGGCCGATAGCCGTAGAAGGCGCCAAAAAAACCAGCGTCAGTACTTCCTTGACCTCTGCACTCAGCGGCACATGATAAAAACACAGCCATGCCAGGGCAATTCCAAAAACATAACGGTACAGCACTACCTCTCTCACTTGCTTCAGCTTATCTAAATCCAACGTCATTTCAAACATCATTCCGATCATCAGCATCGATAAAAAAGTATTGGCACCGCCGATAAGACCAGTAAGAGTATAAACAGGCTGAGGTAAATGCAGCTGTAGTACCGCACAGACCAACATCAGCATATAAACAACAAAAGGCACAGATCCAAGAAGTTTAGCAGCTATACTGCGCAGATTCACAGGCTCGTATTTTTCACCTGTATGCACCAGCCCACTGGTCAGAGCATAAGTTCCGCCAGTACACATAATCGAATTACCCACATCAAACATACAAGTAGCTACTACAGCGAAAGGGCCCAAAAAGCTTTGTGCAAACGGTAAAGTAAAACAGCCGATATTATAACCGGCCAGATTAAATACGTAAAAAATCTTTGCCGCATTCGTCTGATAACGCGTCAATATAAATCCCCAGGCAATCATCAGCAAATTTCCACAAAAACCGATCAGAGTCAATATAAACAGCGTATAATCCATTTTAAAAGCTGCAAAGCTGGTAATAACGGCACATGGCAGCGTAATATTTAAGACTATTTTGGCAATAAGTTCATAGTCATGCGGTTTAAAAAAGCCGCGCTTCTTTAAGAAATAACCTAAGGCAATAACGGCTACAAACGCCAGTGCCTTAGTTAAAACCTGTTCCATATGGTTCCCTCATTTTCATCAAAAGAAATCTTGTCTTTATCTACTGCTTCATAAAAAACTCACCTTAAATTATACTGCTGACGTAAAAATTAAGCAAAATTCTTTTTATCTTAAAAATATTCCTTAAACAAAACTTTGCTTTTACCATTTTGTTTGCTATAATAGTTCACAGAATATACACAAAGGGGGATATCAATGTTTAAAAAATCTAAAATAATAGTAGGTGCGGCTCTTTTAGCCGTATCAGTACTGAGCTTTACTCTGCCACAGCAGGCTGAAGCCATCAACCTTGGCAGTATTGCCGGCAAAGCCGTAGGCGCCGCCAAGGAACAGCAGGAAATCAACAAGGCACTGAATTATTATGATAACGAAGGCCGCCATGAGCTGTTCGAAGCCCTGAAACAGGAAGACGGCGTCAACAGCGATTATAATGCCAATGCCATGCTTGGCCGCATTATGCAGCGTATGACCCCGGCCATCGCCAAAAGCGACGCAACCATCAATAGTAAACCATATAATTATTTCGTTAATAATCAGGAATTTTTCAATGCTTACTGTGCATTAGGGCACAATATGTCCGTAAATATCGGCGCTTTCTGGTTCCTGGACTACAATGAAGATAAACTGGCGGCCGTTATCGCCCATGAGCTTGTACACGGTCAGAAAGAACATCCAATCAAAGGCGCAAAGAAAAAGATGTCCGTTGACTTCGTGATGAAAACTGTAGGCTCTGAAATCGGCGGTGCTAACGGTCTGGCAGCACAAGTAGTAGCAGTCCATGCCAAAAACACCGGCGTTACCAAACCCAACGAATGGGAAGCTGACAATATCGCCTTCACTTATATGGCTGATGCCGGTTATAATGTAGGCGCTCCTGCAGCTGTTTGGCAGGCAGTTATCGAAAGCTCCAGCGACAGCTCTAAAAAAGATGTTCTCAGCGACATACTCAACCCGTCTACTCATCCGAAAGACAGCGACCGCCGCAATAATTATTCCAAAAAGCTTACCGAATACAGTAACGGCAAAGTTACTGTTGACGCTAACAGCGGCGAAGTGAAAATTAACGGAAAGACCTTTATGACACCGGCTGCTGCAGGCAATATGAGCGGTATGCAGCGTTCTTACTTCGTAGCAGGCAATCTTGCAGCGATCTATCATGCAGGTCAGAATACTCAAAATGCCTATGCTGAGGGCGGCACTGTAAAAATCGCAGGCAAAGGTATTATTACTCCTGTTGCCGGTGATATCAGCGCTGGTGAATTAGTTACTATCCTTAATAACATTAAATAACAACTTAAAATAAAACAGTGTAAGTCCTAAGACTTACACTGTTTTTTATTGCCGCAGCAGCAGCAATTCAATTCATTTGTACTGTAAGCAGTAATTCTTACAGAGCAGCTTTAGCAGCTTCTACCAGTTTGGTGAAAGCAGCTGCATCATAAATAGCCATATCAGCCAAAACTTTACGGTTCATTTCGATACCAGCTTTAGCCAGACCATTCATGAAACGGCTGTAGCTCATGCCGTTAGCACGGGTAGCAGCGTTGATACGAGCAATCCACAAACGACGGAATTCGCGTTTCTTGGCACGACGGTCACGACGAGCATAGCTCAAAGCTTTCATAACAGTTTCATTAGCTTTTTTGAACAGCAAATGTTTAGAACCGCGATAGCCTTTAGCCAGTTTTAAGATTTTTTTATGACGACGATGAGCAGTAACGCCCACTTTAATTCTTGCCATTATAGTCAGCCTCCCTTATCTATTATGCGTACGGCAGCATTTTTGCTACGCGTTCATGATCAGTTTTGTGAACAAGTGCAGCCTTACGCAAGTTTCTCTTGCGGGAAGGAGATTTATGTTCAAGAATATGGCTTTTAAAAGCTTTAGCACGTTTGAATTCACCGGTACCAGTCTTTTTAAAACGTTTAGCAGCAGCTCTGCGGGTTTTCATTTTAGGCATTGTTAAGTCCTCCTTATTTGGTAGCTTTAGGCGCAACAATCATAATCATGTTTCTGCCTTCTAATTTAGGTGCACGCTCAATGACAGCCATGTCTTTGAGCTGTTCAGCCATTTTTTGAGCAACACTTCGCCAAGCTCAGGATGCGATAATTCGCGGCCACGGAACATGATGGTGACTTTTACTTTGTCGCCGTCTTCCAGGAATCGCACTGCATTTTTGAATTTGACGCCGAAGTCATGATCCTCAATACCGGGGCGCAATTTGACTTCTTTGATATCAAAGGTCTTTTGCTTTTTACGAGCTTCTTTATCTCGTTTTTGCTGCTCGTAACGATACTTGCCGTAATCCATAATCCGGCACACCGGAGGTTTCGCTGTAGGAGCGATCTCCACTAAATCAAGATGTCTTTCCTGCGCCAGCTGCAAAGCATCACGACCGGACATAATACCCAGCTGTTCGCCTTCACCGGCAATAACGCGCACTTCCCGTGCCCGAATTTCTTCATTGATACGCAAGCTTTCTTTGCTAATAACCGTTCACCTCCAAAATTAAATAAAAAACGCGAGCAGATAATACTGCCCGCGCTGAAAATCATATCCGACCCTGTCGAGCTTTTGCTGCAAGGTGAGAAGCGAGCGGCTTCTGCTTTGTTACTTGGATATAATATCATAATGTTAACTTTGTGTCAACATATTTATTAATCTTTTCTTGCTCCCAGCTGTCCGTCAAGATAAAACAATCCGGAAATATTATCGCCGATCATTTCCAGCTTTTCAACAATCTCAGAAGCATTGGCTTCTTCTTCTACCTGCTCATCGATAAACCATTTAAGACAACTTTGAGCCGCGTAATCTTTTTCTTTCAAAGCTACTTCATACATATCATAAATACGGGAAGTAACATATTTTTCATGCTCTAAAACTTTTTTGAACAAATTCAGAGGGGTACCGTAATCAGCCGCCGGCATATCAATCTGCAGAAGCTGAGGCTGCACACCGCAGTCCTGCATAAATTTTACAAAGCGCAAAGCGTGTTCACGTTCTTCTTCATATTGCAGATAAAGCCATTTAGCCATACCTTTATAATTTTTAGCTTCCATATCCAGGCTCATCGCAAGATACATATATGCAGAATACAATTCAGCCTGGACTTGTTCATTAAAAACCTTATAAACTTTTTTATTCATGATAACATCCTCCTTAACAGCTTAAAATGCCGTTTTTATCTGGATATATTATAACACTTTTTATTCGTTTTTTCAATAATTATTATCTATTTCCGTTACCACTTATCTAGCACGACATTCATATCTGATTATTTTTTATCGGCAATTTCTTCTTGCAGCATGGCAATAAAATCTTCCTGCTTCATAGCTCCGATATCTCCTTCGCCGCGGCGGCGCACAGCAACTGTACCGTCTTCAACTTCTTTATCACCGATAACAAGCATATACGGAACTTTCTGCAGCTGTGCTTCACGAATCTTATAACCGATTTTTTCGTTACGATCGTCAAGATAAACGCGCAGCCCCAATTTAAACATTTCATCACTCAATTTTTTAGCATACTCATAATGCTTGTCGGTAATCGGCATTACACGCACCTGGCAGGGAGCAAGCCAGGCAGGAAAAGCACCGGCATAGTTCTCAATCAGGATACCGATAAAACGCTCTATAGAACCATAAACCACACGATGGATCATAACCGGACGATGCTTCAAACCATCTTCGCCGGTATAGGTCAAATCAAATTTTTCTGGCAGCAGCATATCCAGCTGAATAGTGCCGCACTGCCATGTACGACCGATAGAATCTGTCAGATGAAAGTCGATCTTAGGGCCATAGAAAGCTCCGTCGCCTTCATTGATCACATAATCAAGTCCAAAATCTTCCATTGCGCTCTTCAAAGCATTAGTTGTAGTTTCCCAGGTTTCGGCATCACCCATTGAATCTTCCGGGCGGGTCGAAAGCTCGGCATGATATTTCAGCCCAAAGGTTGCATAAACCTCGTCAAATAAACGAATAACATTTTGGATCTCGTCTTTGATCTGGCTCGGCATCATAAAAATATGAGCATCATCCTGCGTAAAGCAGCGCACACGGAACAAGCCATGCAAAGCACCGGACAATTCATGACGATGTACCAGTCCAAGCTCGCCGGCACGGATCGGTAATTCCCTGTAGCTATGCGGATGAGTTTTATAGACCAGCATACCACCGGGGCAATTCATGGGTTTGATAGCGTAATCTTCGTTGTCGATCTCAGTAACATACATATTTTCACGGTAATGGTCCCAGTGTCCAGAAGTCTCCCATAACTTACGGGACAAGATCATCGGAGTTTTGATTTCCTGATAACCATAACGTCTGTGCACTTCACGCCAATAATTGATCAGCTCGTTGCGGATTACCATGCCATTGGGATGGAAAAACGGGAACCCAGGACCTTCTTCCATGATACTGAACAGATCCAGCTCTTTGCCAAGTTTTCGATGATCACGTCTGGCAGCTTCTTCAAGCATATGCAGATAAGCGTCCAGTTCTTCCTTACTAGGAAAAGCGGTGCCGTAGATACGCTGCAGCATTTTATTTTTTCATCACCACGCCAGTAAGCGCCGGCAATACTTTGCAGTTTAAAAGCTTTTACCCTGCCGGTCGACGGACAATGCGGCCCTGCGCATAAGTCTGTGAAATCCCCCTGCGTATAAGTGCTGATAACTGCATCTTCAGGCAGATCATTGATCAGTTCGACCTTATATTTTTCATCTTTGTCTGCAAACATTTTCAACGCTTCACTGCGCGGCAATTCACTGCGTACAAGCGGAAGATTGGCTTTAACGATCTTAGCCATTTCTTTTTCAATAGCAATCAGATCTTCCGGGACAAAAACATGCTCGCTGTCTAAATCATAATAAAAGCCATTAGAAATAGCAGGTCCGATAGCAAATTTAGTATCGGGGAACAAGTGCTGAATTGCCTGGGCCATGATATGTGCCGCCGTATGGCGAATCGCATGCAGTCCTTCAGAGCTTTCAGGAACAACAAATTCAACTGATGCATCATGCTCCAATTTATCTGTCAAATCTTTATTCACACCGTCTACCACAGCCAAAAGCGCCTGTTTTCCAAGTTTCTGCGACAAACCTTTTGCTACTTCCAGCAATGTCGTTCCGGCAGCAACTTCTTTTACACTGCCATCTTTTAAGGTTACTTTAACATTTGCCATTTTACTAGCCTCCTAAAAATAAATAAACTCCGTTCCCTGGAAAGGGACGGAGTTGACCGCGGTTCCACCCTAATTGACCTGCCGCTGGCAAGTCCACTCGGTACCGTTAACGCCGGCATACGACACTGCATACTAACTGCCAGAGCAGAGGTTCCGCAATGTGGTTTGAAGGTGGTAAGGTCTATCATTTTTCCAAAGCGCTTACAGCCAGGGCGCCTCTCTCTGCAGGAAAGATATGTTAGCCTCTTCCTTCGCATAACCGATTGATTATGTGACTATGTTTAATTATAAACTTAACAATAATTATTGTCAATAATTTTGATTTGTAAAATTCTTGTAGCCAAATTTATATCGTTACCTTATAATTATATTAAGATTAGTAATAGTTTTAGGAGATGCCCCGATGAAGATCTGGAATAATCCATTCAGAAAAATACTGCTGTTTTCCCTGCTGCTTCTATCTTTTAGTTCGGCTCAGGCAGAAGAAAACAAAAAAGAAACTCTGTTGTTTTTACCTTTGGATAACCGTCCTGTCTGTTCCTCTTATGTTGCCAAAACAATGGAAGCAGCGGGCTACAAAGTGCTGCTTCCGCCTGATAAATATCTGGCTTCATATAATCGAAACGGCAGTCCTGATGAATTATGGAAATGGCTCGTCAGCCGTGCGCCTCAGGCAGACGCTGCCGTCATTTCCACAGACAGTCTGATCTACGGCGGTCTGGTTGCATCACGTACTCATCACGAACCGCAGGCAGTTTTAGAGCAGCGTCTGCAGCGACTCGAAACACTGCGTGATCAGTTCCCAGTACGGCTTTATGCTTTCTCTACCTTGATGAGAACTCCGCGCGCCAGTTTTGGCGCTGTTGAGCCTCCATATTATTCGAAAATCGGTCCGGCTATTTTTCGTTATTCCGAGCTTTGTGACTCCGAAGATTTGATTGGACTCAGCCTCAAAGATGCTTTAACGAAAAAAACTTTGTCTACCAACCTGCCTAAAGCAGATTTGCAGGACTGGCTGGAACGACGCCAAAAAAATCTCAATATCAACAGCAAGCTGACGGAAATGACCCGCAGCAACCGTTTTCACTTTCTCGCAATCGGCAAGGACGATAATGCTCCGTTATCGCATACACATATGGAAGCACGCAAGCTCACTCAGGAAACCTATGATCTTACGCAGCGAACTTTTCAGATAATCCCCGGTGTCGACCAGCTCGGGCTGCTGCTGCTGACCAGAGCCGGAAACGAACTGAAGCGTTATCAGCCACGTGTTTACGCCTATTATGCAGATGGCTGGGGACCGCGAACGCTACCGCAATATTCTGATATGACCTTAGGTCAATCAGTGCCACAGCAGATTTTAGCAGTAGACGGCCGTACTGCTACCAGTGCCGCTAACGCAGACGTTGTTTTGGCACTAAACACGCCCTTTGATGGCATAATGATGGATTCTACCGCTCCTTCCAATCAGTTTTTCTCTTCACCGCAAAACCGTGCCTATATCAAACAGCTCAAGCAGCTTATGGATAACGGCTACCGGGTATCTTTGGCCGACGTAGCTTATTCTAACGGAGCTGATAATGGCTTTATGAACGAACTGGCCAAACAGGGGCAGTTGGAACGGCTGACAGCCTATAATGGCTGGAATACTGCGGACAATACCGTTGGATTTGCCATTTGTCAGGGTATACTGACTCCGCAGATGTCAAAACCGGATGCTGAAAAACTGATGCGTATCAGAGTTATAGACGACTGGTATTATCAGGCCAATGCCCGACGCAGTGCTACTGCATTTTTGGAAAGCAAAAATCAAAAAAATGCAGTTTACCTTCTCGGCCCTTATCAGAAACCAGTTCACGATCTGGCTTTAGGCGTTTGCCGAGATTTATCAGGACGTTATAAATTTACAGAAAAAAGTAATTTTGATATTTCTTTCCCCTGGAACAGACTTTTTGAAATTGATGTAGAACTGAAAAAAGATAAAAAGAAATAACTGTCTTAAAATACCGTTGAACAACTTAGTCCAACGGTATTTTTTTATATTATCTGCCTATTTACTTAAATATTTATCTTTTTTCAATAAATTATTTACTTTTAATAAAGAATTGCTATATTATTTATTTAAGGAGGTTTTTATGGACAATATTGATACTGCAATTCTAGACTGTTTAAAGGAAAATGGGCGCGTCACCGCTTCTGAGATAAGTAAAAAAGTAAAACTGTCAATTCCTGCTGTTGCCGAAAGAATACGTAAACTCGAACAAAATTCGATTATTCAAAAGTATACAATCAAGCTCGACCGCCGGCAGACCGGGCAAAAACTTTTAGCTTTTATTTTTGTAAATATTGATAAAACCGAGCATATCAATGCTTTCCGCAGTCAGATAACCGTTCTTCCGGATGTACTTGAATGTCATCATCTTGCCGGAGCTTACGACTATTTGCTTAAAGTAAGCGTCAGCGATACCGATGCTCTGGAAAGCTTTCTTACTAATAAGCTAAAAAAAATCACCGGCGTCAGCAGTTCTAATACCTTTATTACTCTGGCAACGCTAAAGGAAGAGTTAAATTGCTGAACTCTTTTATACGCGGTCTGCGCCTTGGTATAATTTTACAGCTGTCAATCGGTCCGGTTTGTCTTTTTATTCTGCAAACAGCTATTGCCCGGGGAATAACCGAAGCGTTGAAAGCCGTACTGGCAGTAGTTTTGGTTGACGCTTTCTATATCCTGCTGGCATTATATGGTTTAGGAACTTGCCTGAAAAATTATCCGGGCATACAAAAAAAACTACGTTATTGCGGTGCTGCCGTGCTTCTCTACTTTGCAGTTACTGCTTTAGCTGATGTTTTTCATCCACAGATTTCAACTGCCACTATTATGCTGCCACAAATCAGCAGTTTTTACGCTGCAGGGCTGCTTACGCTCAGCAATCCCCTGACGATTATTTTCTGGTTAGGTATGCTTTCAGCACAAGTTTCCCAGTACCGGCTCAACAGACAGCAGCTTCTTTCTTTCACCTGTGGCTGTATAAGTGCAACATTCTTATTTCTCTGTCTGCTCGCTTTTTTAGGTAACAGCAGCGCACCTCTATTGTCACCTTCACTACAGCAATTAATCAACATCTGCATCGGATGTCTTCTGATTTTTTTTGCATACCGATCAGCAACTTGTAGATAAACATTTAATAAATTTAATCTAAACATCTCTCTTTCTTTAACTTTGAGCTGAACACCAGAATTCCACAATACAGAAAAGCCATCTGCAAATACACAGATGGCTTTTGCTGTTTTCCTGAAGCATTAAAAACTGTAGTTTATACCAATTTGATAATTACGCCCAGGTTCGGCATACCACTCATCAAATCCAAGAAATCCGCCGCTCTCATTGTCCCAATTGGAATAAAACTGATTAAAAATATTATTGACCTTCACATAAAGCCTGGTATTTTTCTGCAGTTTATAGTTCAATGAAGCATTCCATACCCAGTAATTATTATTGGCAAAACGATTTTCACCACGGCCGTTAGCCTGATCAAAAACTCCGCGCCCCTGCAGCAGCACACTATACTTATCATATTCGTACATCAAATCAAGCAACAGTTCACCGTGAGGTATCATCGTACTTACAGGGCTTGAGTTTTTACGTTCCGTATCCACTTTCGTCTGTGTATAAGCCACCAGAGAACGCCACTTTTCAGAAAACCGTTTCGATGCGGAAACAGTAAATCCTGTTGCTTTCTCATGCGCAATATTGGCATATCGACGAAGATATTTTGGTAAACTTATATCTACTGCAATGACATCAGTTGCATCACGATGAAAAACATTCATTTTTAATGACGAAGACTCATCCGGTATATAAGTTAATCCCGCTTCATAAACCCTACCTTCTTCTGGCTTCAGCGCCTCGTCACTATAATCAGGAGAAAATATCTGCAGCTGCTTGGGCGGCGCAAAATATTCTGTATAGGCCAAAGTATATAATACCTTTTCAGAGGGCTGATATTCCAACGAAAAAGCAGGAGAAAGCTTGCTCCCTGCATAAGAATTCCAATCCTGACGCAGACTGCCGACAGCTTTGACGCTGTCAGCCAGCTGCCAGGAATCCTGCAGATAAACAGCTTTACTGATCACAGTTCCGTCACTATATTTTGCTGCCAGATCCTGATAATCAAGGACCTGATCCTTGTAATATTCCACACCGCCGGTCAAAGTATGTTTTGGGTGCCACTGTTTACTGTAACGGTCAAAAAAACCTTCCGTCCGTAAATCAAGCAGCCATGGTCGTTCAACATTTAAACTTCTATCATAGGCGGCATTGCTGCTGCGTCTGTAAATACCCACAATATTATTTTCTGTATCCGAAAATTTACGCTCATATTCCAGAGTTAGATTATCTTCTGTCTTGCGGGCATCGGTCATAAAAATATTTTTAACTAACTTTGGCGGCTTAGTTTCATCAGGTTCCGTATTCTTATAATTGAAGATCTTTGATTTATACCTGCCGCTGAAAACGCTGTAGCTTAAAGTCAGATCAGCAGTTTCACCCCAGGCTTTGGTCAATTTGATACCAGCATTTTCAACATTTTCGTATGAAGGTATACTCTCCCTTGCACTACTGTAATCGCCCATAATACTTTTTCGGGCATAAACCGACCAGCTCCATTCACCGCTTTTGCCTAAATGTAAAATATTCTCTTGCTCACGTCCATAACTGCCCGTTTCCAGATTGATACTGGTTTTAACACCTTCAACAGCTTTTTTTGTAGTTATCCTGATCACACCGCCTTTAGCAGCATTACCGTAAACGCTTCCGGCTGCTGACGGCAAAACCTCTACACTTTCCAGCATTCCCGCCGGCAGTACACCGAAATCAAAATCATTATAACTGCTGCCGTTCCAGTTAGAACGCACACCGTCAATAATTACCAAATAACGATCAGAACCATTCAGCAAAATCTTACTATAGGCATTCATACCACCGCTGGCGCCCCTTGCCATCAAAGTAACACCCGGAAGTTGCTGAATCACATCCAAAGCATTATCATAATTGCCGTTTTCCAGCTTCTTTTCATCAACTTTATAGTAACCTGGTTTACCTGCACTGTTGTCATAACGCGCGGCCGTAACTATCATCGGCTCCAAATAAAATTCCGCTTCACCCGCTGCAGCCGCGGTTTTCATTGAGAAAAGCACCAGGTAAAATATAGCCAAGAAACACAAATATTTTTGCTGCAAAGCAACCTCTCCTTGATAAAAGTTTCTTTTGTTATGACTTCAGCAAATACTATCAGCTAATGCAGAAACTTTTCAATACTTTTATACAATTGTTCCACATCGAACGGCTTGGGAATAAAAGCATTCATTCCCGCAGCCAATGCTTTCTCACGATCTTCCTGCAGCGTATTGGCCGTCATAGCGATAACTGGTATTTCCTGTGCGTCGTCCCTGCTCAAAGACCTGATCTCTGCAGCAGCTTCAAGCCCGCCCTTTACCGGCATCTGCAGATCCATTAAAATCAGGTCATAAGTGCCTGGCAAAGTTTCCTGAAACCTGTCTACAGCCTGCTGTCCGTTTACAACGCGTTCAACATGTACCCCCTGCATTTCCAACATCGTTACGGCAATCTCGGCATTAAGATCATTATCTTCTGCCAACAAAATATTTTTACCCGCTAAATAACTATGTATTCTGACTTCGTTATTATTCTCCAGGATTTCATCAAACTGTTTTTCGTAAACAGGCAGCTTGATAGTAAAGAAAAATTCAGAACCTTTTTCAACCTCACTGCGTACACTTAAAATACCGCCCATCAATTCTACCAAATTGCGGCTGATAGCCAGCCCCAACCCAGTTCCCTGCTGATTGCTGCGGCTTTTTCGGAAAACCTGCTCAAACGATCCAAAAATACGTTCCAGATCTGTTTCAGGAATACCAATGCCTGTATCACAAACACTGAACCGCAGCTCAGAAACCCCTTCTTCAGCAGCACTTTCCAGAACCGTTACCGTTATCTCGCCATTGTTTTCTGTAAATTTATGGGCATTGGAGAGCAAATTAATAAGAACCTGCTTTAAACGCAGCTCATCTCCAACAAAATTTTTATGTGTAAAACAGCATTTAAACTGTAATTTGATTTTCCTCTCTTCCGCCATCACCAAAAAAATATTGCTCAGCTGCCGCAGCATATTATCCATATAAAAAGGTCTGCTTTCGATCTGGATCTTGCCGCTTTCTATTTTTGACATATCAAGGATATCATTGACGATCGATAATAAAAATTTAGCAGAAGAATCAATTTTGGAAATATTTTTCTGCGTCACAGGATCCCCTTCACCGGAAAGCCGCATCAGATTAGCCAATCCGATGATTGCATTCAAAGGAGTTCTTATTTCATGTGACATCCTGGAAAGGAACTCTGAACGCACCTTGCTGATGTTTTCTACTTTTTTCATTTTAAAATAAATGACCTGATTTTTCATTTTAAACCAAAAATACATAAAAACAATCGTTACCACAAGTAAAATAAACCCAATTATGATCAGAGAAAATATGACCGGATTAGAATAAACCAAAGCCTTGAAAGACATTTCTTTCTTGCCAGACATCAAGGTATTATTGGATAAAACCTGCGCAGTCTGCTCATTGGTCAGGTTGACCAGACTTTTATTCAAAATAGAATACAGCTGTATATCATTACTGCTGCTGACCCCCAAAGACAAATATATCTCAGGACTCTCTATAACAGGAATGATATTAGTATAATAATCACTCATATACAGATCTTCCAAAACAACGACAGGTATTCTGCTATAAGAAGCTTCTCCCGAATCTACTGCATTCAGACATTCTTCATATGTATCAAAATGCGCAACGTCTATATGTTTGATATTACGCGATGCACAGCTGCCGTTTATGACTGCAGCAATATTTTTATCATTTGGGAAAGGTGTATACTTATTACGCATGATGATAGAATTAAGCATCATATAATTTTTGGTGATATTTAAACCATCAGGATTAAAGGCGTCATTTTCATTGATATAATAACCAAGGATATCTGCCTGACCGCTTTTGACCAATTCCAAAGTCTGCCCATAGGAAGCAGCCGTTATATACTCAAACTCCGCTCCGATCTGAGCAGCAATCAATGCAAAAATTTCAGGAACGATACCTTTAGGTTCACCATCCTTAATATAATAAAAAGGATAATTGTTTTTTACTACAGCTACCTTAAATGGGCCATTTTTATGTATAAACGTACTTTCCTGTTCTGAGAATACAGCAGTGTTACTGTAATTAACAGGAAAATATTTTTGAAACAGGGCTTCGCCAAAATTCGGATTGACTGCATAAATCTTTTTTATAGCTTCATTCAGCTGCGCACTTGTTTCCGGATCGTCCTTCCTGGCAACGATATAACAAGGTTCAGAATTAAAACGCAATGCGACATTATAATCAGCCAGCTTGTTAAAAAGATCGCTTACTAAAAGCAGATCCACTTCACCATTATCCAAAGAACTTTCAAATTCATCAGAAGTACCGTAATATTTGATATCGCTTTTTATATCATTGAATTCTAAAACATTATTTAAGCGCTTTATTTTATCAGTAGCCTTGGCAAAAACACCAATCGTTTTCCCTTCCAGACTTTTGATATCAAATCCCTTGATATTCTGGTCATTTTTGTTATAAATCAGCAAACTGTAGCTATAACCCATCAGATGTTCAGGATAATACAGGTTTTCACCAAATCCAGGTGACTTTAACACAGCACCCATAAGATCATATTTATTATGTTCCATATTTTTTATTGACTGGCTAATGGAATCTCCAATAAACTCATATTCCCAACCTGTATATTTAGCGATTTCAACTAACCATTCATAGACGACACCGCCACGTGTGCCATCTGCGTATGTCTCACATATACCGCGTGTTTCAGGGAATGCCACCTTTAAAACTTTTTTAGCCTGTGTTTCTGCAGCATTCGCAGTCACACAGGCACAAATAGACATTATTATCGCTAACCAAACAAAAGTACTTTTAAGAAGCTTCATATGAAAATTGTTACCTTATCTTTCCTGTCAATCAAGCTTGTTTATTATATTTTAATATTTATATTCATTTTAACAAAATTATATCTTTTGAGCAATTAAATATAAGTTTTATTATTAATTTTACAATAAAAACAAAACACCCTCCATCAAATAATTATTGGTGGAGGGTGTTTAAATTATTTCCGCGGCAAAAAGATTTTTATAGTAGTCCCTTTGTCCAGTTCACTTTCCAGCTCAATGCGACCTTTATGGAACATCACCCCATGCTTGACTATGGAAAGTCCCAAACCTGTGCCGCCGGTTTCTTTAAAGTGACTTTTATCAACCCTGTAAAAGCGTTCAAAAACCCGCTCTTTATCAGCACTGCCGATACCGCAGCCGGTATCCTTAAATGTCAGTACTGCTTCACCGGGAATTACGGCTACTGTAATCTCAACGCTGCCGTTTTCACGATTATACTTGATCCCGTTGTCAATAAGGTTATAAATAACCTCGCTCAAAACTGCAGGTACTCCTTCTACCTCAGCTTCACAGCCACTGACGCTTATTGCGACATTTTTTCCGGCAGCCTGTTCCTGCAGACGCTGAACTGTACCTTCAGCCAGCTTTTTCAATTCGATAATTTCCAGGTTGTTCATATTATTCGCCGACTCGTCTAAACGCGACAGTTTCATAATATTATCGATAAGCACAATCAGATGCCCGGCCTCACTGTAGATTTTTTCCAGAAAGCGCTGCTTATCTCCTTCCTGAACTAACCCGTTTTTCATAATCTCAGCATAACCCAAAATCGACTGCAGCGGTGTTTTCAGTTCATGCGAAACATTTGCAGAAAACTCACGCCGCAGTGTTTCTGCTGCACGCTTTTCAGTAACATCAAAAATCAGCAATACGCTGCCTTTACCGCCAACACTGCTGCCGCATAGCTGATAAAAGCGCCCGTCCTTCTGATACAGACTTTCACCGCTGCCGCCCACAGCTACCTTCTGCAGCAGCTCCTGCACTTCCTGGCCTCGCTCCAAAGTCAGAATATTTTTACCAACGACTTCATGATCCTGCAAACCAAATAATTTGGCGGCACTGTCGTTGATCGATAAAATATTCTGCCGGTCATTCAAAAGGATCAGACCCTCATTCATACTCTGAGTAATAGCCGCCAGTTCATTCTGCTTCTGCCGCAGCTGCTTTAAGCCTTCTGAAACCTGCCTCTGCTGCTGGGCGATCCGTGTTAAAAACGGTGCCAGTTCATCATAAGTATCATTTTCCAGTGGGTTTTCCAGATCCACCTGATCCAGCGGTAAAACCATTTTATCAGTAATCCGCCGTGCCAGAAGCATAGCCACCAAAGCCACCACCAGCACTACCGCGATCATATAGGGAATACTGCCGGCCACCGTCGCAAAAACAGAGTCTGTCGTTCTTGCAACACGCAGTATATCACCATTATCCAGCCGCAGCGCAAAATAAAAAGTTTTTTCTGACAGAGTATCGCTCATACGCTCGGCCAAACCAATTCCACTTGCTAACGCTTCCTGTACTTCCTCACGATCTTTATGATTGAGCATTTTTTCGGCTGCCACATGATTGTCATAGATGACCCTGCCGTCAGGAGCAATCAAAGTAACACGAGTCAGCTTACCGCTTTCCATCGTCAATGCCTGCAGATAGCTTTTCCCGCTCTGTTCCAGACCCATTTTTATAAAAGTTGCTTCCTGTCTCAAATCACGCTGCATTGTGGTCATCGACCCCTGGTACATAATAACCGCAATCAGCACGGAAGCAATGATAACAGCCGCCGTTGACAAAAACAGCAGACCGCTGAAAATTTTATTTCTCATAGCCAGCTCCTATACGATAACCGACGCCGCGTACAGTTTCTACCAATGCTCCTGCTTCGCCCAGTTTCAGCCGCAGCGTACGCACATGAACATCGACAGTACGTGTCTCGCCGGCAAAATCATAACCCCAGATATCAGTTAAAAGCTGTTCGCGCGTAAAAACCTGTCCCGGCCGCTCTAACAGCTTATGTAAAAGCTCAAATTCCTTAAATGTCAGAACTACCTCCTGACCACCGGCCATCACGCGGTGTTTATCGATCTCCATTACCAACTCGCCGGCAGTAAGCCTGCTCTGCTTATCCTCCTGCTTATAACGCCGCAGTACGGCTTTGACCCGCGACACCATTTCCATCATGCCGAAAGGTTTGGCTATATAATCATCAGCCCCATTATCAAGACCATGAACTTTGTCGAATTCTGAGCCTTTGGCTGTTGCCATGATCACCGGCACCTGTGCGGTCCGTTTATCGCTGCGCAGCCGCTTCAGCAGACTAAGGCCATCTTCACCCGGGAGCATGATGTCCAGCAGAATCAGAGTCGGCTTGCCGCATTCCAGCGCTTTGAACAACTCATCACCGCTGCCTACGCCCAGAGCTTTAAAACCAACTGACTGCAATGTATAAACTTCTAATTCACGAATATTAGGATCGTCCTCCACGCAAAAGATCATGCACAGTATCCTCCTCATGTGCTCCTGTAATCATAAACAGCACCCATTGGGAAATGTTTACCGCATGGTCGCCGATTTTTTCAAAATACTTGGCGATCATCAGGTAATCAATAGCCTGCTCTCCGCTATCCTGCGTGCTGCGTATGACCTGGATCAATTCTTTTTTTGCCCTGCTGAACAATTCGTCAACGACATCATCGTCACGCTCTACCTGCTGAGCCAGGCGCAGATCGCCCTTCACAAAAGCGTCCAGACTGGTACTGACCATCTTTTTCGCCGCTGTCGCCATTTGCTGCAAAAGCGTTGTATCGTAATCCCTGCCAAATTCAGCCTTGCCTAAAATCTCAGCAATATTGCCCGCCTGTTCGCCGATACGGCTCAAATCCGTAATCATTTTCAGCGCCGCTGAAATCTGACGCAAATCAGAAGCGACAGGCTGCTGCTTCAAAAGCAGATTTATACAAATATTCTCTACTTCCCGCTCTTTTTCCTCTGTGCGTTTGCCTAAAATAATAATTTCTCTGTTCAAAGCATCATTATCTTCCTGCAAAGCCTGCATCACATGCTCCAAAGCATTCTCGCACAAAGTGCCCATTACGATCAGTTCTGTGTTCAAAAGCTCCATCTGAGCCGCAAATCTGCTCCTTACCATCAGCCAAACCTCCCTGTAATATAATCTTCAGTCTTTTTCTCCTGCGGGTTCGAGAACAAACTATCAGTATCGTTGAACTCTACCACTTCACCCAAAAGAAAAAAGGCTGTTTTATCAGAAATACGCACCGCCTGCTGCATATTATGCGTTACAATCACGATAGTATAATTTTGCTTCAATTCCAATGCCAAATCTTCTATTTTCAGGGTCGAAATCGGGTCCAGTGCCGAAGTAGGCTCGTCCATTAACAAAACCTCCGGCTGTACCGCCAGCGCGCGGACAATGCAGAGTCGCTGCTGCTGACCACCAGAAAAACTCAAAGCGCTTTTATCAAGCCTGTCCTTGACTTCATCCCAGATTGCCGCCTTACGCAAAGCCTCCTCCACCATATCATCCAGCTTAGCTTTGCCTTTGACGCCATGTGTTCGAGGTCCGAAAGCAATATTATCATACACACTCATCGGAAAAGGATTCGGCTTTTGAAAAACCATGCCCACACGTTTACGCAGCAAATTAACATCGTCATTGGCATAAATGTCATCATTGTCCAGCAAAACCCTGCCTGTAATACGGCAGCCTTCGATAAGATCGTTCATTCTATTCAAAGATTTCAGCAGTGTTGATTTGCCACAGCCAGAAGGACCTATAAATGCAGTAATCTCTTTTTCCGGTATCCGCATATTGATATTTTTTAGCGCATGGAATTCACTGTAATATATATCCAAAGTTTCAATAGCTATTTTCGTATCCATATTATTTTCCCTTCATCAATTGTTTTGCCAGTCTGCTCGACAGAGCGTTGATAGCAACAACGATCACAACTAAAATTACAGCCGTCGCATAAGCCTGTTTCATGTACAAACCCTCGCTGGCCAGCACATACATATGTACTGCCAGAGTTCGTCCTGACGACAGCACCCCGTCAGGAAGTGCCGCCACCGTACCGGCTGTATAAATAAGCGCTGCCGTTTCGCCTACGATTCTGCCAATGGAAAGAATAACGCCCGCCAGAATACCGGGAACCGCTGAAGGCAGAACTACGGCAAAAACGGTCCGCAGCTTGCCTGCCCCTAAGCCATAACTGCCTTCACGGTAGCTGTCAGGGATCGCTTTTAATGCTTCTTCTGTCGTGCGCATGATAAGAGGTAAAATCATGATCGCAACAGTACAGGCGCCGGCAAGTAAGGAATAGCCCCATTTCAAATAAGTAACGAAGAACAGCATACCAAACAAACCATATACAATCGAAGGGATACCGGCAAGAGTATCAGCAGTTACACGTACCAAGCTTACCAGCCTGTTGCCGCGGCTGGCATATTCGACCAGATAGACCGCCGCAAATATACCAAGCGGAGTCGCAATAGCCAGCGCCATTATTACCATCAGCACTGTATCAACCAAAGCAGGAAACAGAGAAACATTTTCTGAATTATACTGCAAAGCAAACAAACCTGTTTCTATATTTGGCAGCCCCTGCCACAAAATACACCCCAGTAAAAAACTCAACACCATGAAAGTAATCAGCGCTGCAGCAATCACACAGCCCAGTAAAAACAACGACAGCGGATCGCGTCCGCATTCATGCAGCTTACGGTTAAGCTGCGCTTTTAAACCCGTCATTGCTGCACCACCTTACCTTTCAGGTACGAAAAAGTCAAATTAATAATCAGGATAAATACAAACAGAACGACAGCCGTTGCAATCAACGCATCACGGTGCAGATCCGCAGCATATCCCATTTCAATGACAATATTTGTTGTCATCGTGCGCACGCCTTCTAAAATACCTATAGGCATTCTGGCCTGATTGCCTGCGACCATAATTACAGCCATCGTCTCGCCGACGGCCCGTCCCATTCCCAGAATGATCGCCGCCATAATCCCCGACTTGGCAGCCGGCACGACTGTAAAAAATACACTGCGGACATGCCCTGCTCCTAAAGCCAGAGCCCCTTCATAATAACTGTCAGGCACCGCACGCAACGCGGCTTCAGCGACGCTGATCAGTGTCGGCAAAATCATCATGCCTAAAAGCAGTGAAGCCGTAAGCATACTGCTGCCGGTACCGCCGATATGTTCACGGATAAACGGGACCATCACTACCAGTCCGAAAAAACCATAGACAACTGAAGGAATACCAGCCAGCAATTCTACAGAAGGCTTCAGCACATTGTATATTTTCTCAGGACAGAAACGCGCCATAAAGACAGCCGTCAAAATCCCGACCGGAACTCCAACGACGATCGCTCCCAGCGTAACGTACAAGCTGCCCAGGATCATCGGCAGAATGCCGTAGACATCGTTGGCAGGACGCCATCTTTCTCCTAAGAAAAAATCTGCAGCGCCGATTTTGCCGATAGTCGGCAGCCCGTTGGCAAACAAAAACAGACAAATCATAGCTACTGTAGCGATAGAGGCACACGCCGCCAGCAGAAAAACAAACTTCATTATTTCTTCTTTACGCTTCTCCATACTCCCTCACATTATACAGGCGGCTGCCCCTAGAGGCAGCCGTTAGTTTACAGTGTTCAGTTTTATCTGCTTACAGTTTATTCCATTCAGTAATCTTGCCGGTAAAGATCGCTTCGACCTGTTCTTTTTTCAGATCGCCGACTTTATTATCTTTATTTACGATTACCGCAATACCGTCAGTAGCGATAACAGTTGCTTTTAAGCCCTGTTCCAGCTCGCTCTTCTTCAAGTCGCGTGAAGCCATACCAATGTCACATATACCGCTGACAGCAGATTTAACGCCGGTAGTGGAATCACTGCTCTGGATCTCGATATTAGCAGCCGGATTGATTTTCATATACGCTTCTTTCAGTTTCTCCATTGCCGGAGTTATGGAAGACGAACCTGCTACAACTACTTTACCTGCCGGTTTGGTTCCTTTATAAGGCGCAGCTTTGTCATCGCCGATGCAGCCGGCCTTAGCTACTACCTCCTGGCCTTCTTTTGACATAATGAAAGCAATGAAGTCCTGGGCAACTTCGCTCAAACCATCTTTCGTACAGATATTGAACGGACGGGCGATTTTATAAGCACCGCTTTTTACATTGGCTGCACTTGCTTCTGCACCATCGATTTTCAGCGCTTTTACTGTATCATTTAAAGAGCCCAGTGAAATGTAGCCGATAGCGTCTTTATTACCGGCGACAGTAGTCATCATGACCGAAGTATTATTGGTAATGGCAGCATTATCAGTAGTATGGTCGATTTTTTTGCCGTCAGCATCCTTCTTCTCAATACCGAACAATTCTATAAAGGCACCGCGTGTACCGCTTCCATCCTCACGGGAGATAACAACGATCTTACTGCCTGCTGCCGCATTATCAGCCTTCTTTTCCGATTCACTGCTGCCGCAGCCGGTAAAAATCATCGTACTCATTGCTGCTAATAAAATACCTGCTGCTTTTTTGTTCATTTTCATCACTATAGCCTCCAAAATTTTTATGATTTATTTTTAGTTTTCTGACTATGGCTATAGCATATCCCAGCAAAGTAAAATCCGTTAGCGCAGTTTTGTAAAATCAATGTAAAGTTTGTAAAACGAACTGTTTTACAAAAAACAGCCTCCAACAAGTAATAAAACTTGTTGGAGGCTGTTAAAGATTATTTTTAAAGCGGAAGCTTGACTGAAATCGCTTCGCCAGCTCTGAACAGTATGGCATCTAACGCCTTCTGTGCAACTGATCCGCTGCCGATAAAGAAATAGTCAGTAGAATCTTCAGCTTTTATCAAATATTTTTTATTATAAAGTTCTTTATCATTCTTTAAATCCACGATCCGCAAAACCAGCCCGGTTTCCACATTTTTATCAAAATATATAAAATTAAAATGTGTTTCTTTTGTAATGGGCTGCAGCTCGGTATAAACAAAATAATCTGCCCCGCAGCCATCAACCTGCGCCGTCAATTCTGCAAATGAAGCTTTTTCGAATGACTTTTCTTTGAAGTTTTCACCATAAGGTTCAGCATCGATTTCAAGATAAATTCCTTCGATTTTCTTCTGCAGCTTTTCCAATGCTATTTGGGTAAGCTTTTCATCATAACGTGTTCCGGCGATATTGTTAAACACCAAAAGCACGCTGCTTTTCTGTCGCAAGCTTTTAGCCGCTTCAGCTTCGCAGGCCGCAGTAAAAAATACAAATATCATTAAAAAGACCCCAATAAGCCTTTTATCAAAATATTTTTTCATTATAGAACCTATTTTTTATCAGCAGCTACCGCAACAGGTTTTTCTTCCGGCAATCTGACAGTTAAAACAGAAGTGATCTGTTCGTTGATCTTATTCAGGGCTTTCATGGCAACCGATTTATTACCTATGCCGCCAATCATTGTGCTGTCGGAAGCTTTCTCAGTAAACTTGCCATTATATAAATATTTACCATTTACCAAATCAATGATTTTCAATGGTACAGTAGTCGTTATATCTTTACCAACTGTAAAGAACGTCACTTTGTCTCTTGCTATAAACGGCTGCACTTCAATAAAAACGACATAATCAACATCTTCACCTTCAAAAGCATCAACTATATCGGCTCTTTCAGCCGTAGTAATATCAACAATACCAACTTTGTTTAACTTTTCGATATATGGTTCACCATTGATATAAATATATTTATCATCATTGATGCATTTTTCCAAATTGCCTAAAACCACTCCATCTACTTCGTCATTATAAGTAGTTTCGGCATTATTTACATAAAGCACAGCTACTTTAGGCATATTTTCCATTCTTTTGGCTTTTTCTGCCTGATATACCGGGTCGCTCTCCACCCTGATTTTTTCCATTCTTTCACGCATAGACACAGGAGCGTCAGCAGGTTCTGCAGCAAGTGCCGTAGCTGTGCTGAGTGCAAAGATCATAGTTAATAAATACAAAATTACTTTCTTCACCATTATCCCACCATTCTTATTTTTATGGACTTCCATAAATTCTTTACTGTATCTGATAATTTATCACCTCTTAATTCTACAGGTAAAACTTCACCCAATTATTATTCTTACAGCAAAAACACTATGCAAATACACTTTAAAGTTTTGCTTGTATTTTTATAAATAAATCATAACACACATACATATATCCAGCAATACTGTTAAAATAAAATTACAAAAAAATAATCTTATCACACATTTTTCAAACAAAGCCATCTATGTTATAAAATCACAAAGCGGCAACACAATAAATATGTTGCCGCTTTTGCAGACAAACCTGAATACCTTGTTACGAATCATTAATCTTCTTTTTGAAGTTCTTCCTGTACATAATTAGGCAGAGCAAAAGCACCGAGATGTACCCCGGGATTATAATAACGATTTTGCAGCCCAAATTCAGACCAGCGTTTAAAGTCAGCATCTTTCACTGGATCAAGACCTTTAGAAGCAAACCCGAACAACCAGTGTCCAGAAGAATAGGTAGGCATATAAAATTGATAAACTGTTGCTATGGGAAATACCGAAGCAAGTTTTTTATGCGCCCGACGCATTTCATACGCATATTCTTTATAGTAAGGTGATTCGTGTTGATTGATCAAGATCCCCTTATCATTCAGCGCCCGGTAACAATTGCGGTAAAACTCGGTCGTAAAAAGACCTTCGCCAGGTCCAAGCGGATCTGTAGAATCGACGAGTATCAAATCATATGCCCCCTCAGGCGCGTCTTGTACGAATTTTAACCCATCGCCAAAAATCAGATTGATCCGCGGATCATTATCCAGCGCACAAGCAGTCTGCGGAAAATATTTCTGGCACAGACGTACGACACGTTCATCGATTTCGACCATATCTACCTGCTCCACTGTTTTAAAGCGGCAGACCTCACGTGCAGTACCACCGTCACCGCCGCCAATGATCAAGACCTTTTTGATGTCCGGATTAACTGCCATCGGCACATTACTGATCATTTCATGATAAATAAATTCGTCCTTTTCGGTAATCATAATCAGCCCGTCTAAAGTAAAAAATTTACCAAAGGTTTCCGAATCAAAAAAGTCTATTTTCTGAAAGGGAGTCTGCTCGCTATATAATTGCTCTTTGACCAAAATCGAAAGTTTGGCGTCGGGAGCGTGAAATTCAGAAAACCATAAATCCAGCATACTTACTCCTCCTTAAAGATTGATGCGGTCCATATTTTTGCCGTAGAAGATCTCGTCCATTTCATGACGCAGCTTGGCCTCAATCCGTTTTACTTCGCCTGGATGCAGCTGTTCTTTGCTAAGCCCGAACAGATAGTTATCAAGGTCGAAATCTTTGAGCTTACACTTGGTATGGAAAATATTTTCCTGATACACGTTCACGTCTATCATCTGGTAATGTTCCTTTACCAGCTCAGGGATATAATCTTGAATTGAAGTGATATTGTGATCTATAAACAGTTTATGTCCTGTAATATCACGCGTAAAACCACGCACACGGTAATCGATAGTCATAATGTCGGTATCGAAACTGTGGATCAGATAATTAAGCGCTTTCAGCGGTGAGATCTCACCGCAGGTAGATACGTCGATATCGGCCCGAAAGGTACTGATACCACCGATAGGGTTATATTCGGGATAGGTATGCACCGTGATATGGCTTTTATCTAGATGGGCTAAAACTGTTTCCGGTAAAGGGCCCGGAGCGGAACTGTTATCTTCAGCACCAACGCTGTGCAGACAGCCTTCGGCAATGAGGATAGTGACACTGGCGCCCTGCGGCTCATAATCCTGCTTGGCGATGTTCAGAATGTTTGCTCCGATAATGTTGGAAACATTTGTTAAAATTTCTGTAAGACGGTCAGCATTATACTGCTCGTCGATATACTGCAGGTAAGCCTCCCTGTCTGCTACCGTCTTAGTGTAGCAAATGTCGTACATATTAAAGCTCAGGCTTTTCGTCAGATTATTGAAACCATGTAGCTTTAATCTCTTTACCTCTTTCTCCAATTCAACAAATCAGCTCCTTGTCACCAAATTTATTGCAAGTTTGCAATATGGATTATATTTATTATATAGGCAAACTCTGGCAAAAACAATAAAATAAAAAAATACTTCCTACGTTACGTAGGAAGTATAAAAATCCAGTTTAGCGCATATTGATGAATTGTAAATCTACGCCGAAGTCGCCTGCTTTCAGCGTTTGGATAACAGCCTGAAGATCGTCTTTTTTAGCTCCGCTGACGCGTACCTGATCGTCCTGCATCTGAGCATTGACTTTCAATTTAGTCGCTTTGATCGCGGCTACGATCGCTTTGGCTTTTTCCTTCGGTATACCCTGCAGGATAGTAAGTGTCTGGCGAACTGTGCCTTTGGATGCCGGCTCTACCTTACCCAGCTCCAGGCAGCGCAGCGGGATATCACGTTTAGCCATACGGGCACGCAGCATATCGATGATAGCGTTCAGCTTATATTCGTCTTCAGCTGCCAATTTGATACATTTTTCTTCTAATTCGATGCTGGCATCACTGCCGCGGAAATCATAACGCTGGGCGATCTCCTTTTTCGTTTGATTGACCGCATTGTCCATTTCCTGCATATCGACCTGCGATACAACGTCAAAAGAACTGTCTTTAGCCATGATGTCACTCCATTCGTTGATTTGTTAATAATAACATTATATCAAAAAATCGAGAGCTTGTCATTTCGTCAGCGTCACCGTATCGATCAGCTTGCCGTCCTGCTTCAGGCTGGTCACTGTCAGCTTGCCGTCATTAACAGTCAGCTTCATATAATTAGGCTGGTCAAGCACGCCGTCAAAAGCGACCTCCTGCGGCTTGGCACGCGAACCGGCCCATGTTTTATCACCACTGCGGCCCGAAGAAATATAGATCGTTCCCTGTGATGCCACATTACCGTTTTTAAACGGAGCAGAACGGCCGTAGGTATGATTATGAGCAGAAAAAACTACATCGACATTGCCACGGTCAATAACCGGAAAAAGTGCCGAGCCCAGTTCATTGGGTCTGCCGTCCTGATAGCGGAACAGATTACGGTGCACCAACACGATTTTCCATTTCTTATCACTGGCGGCCAGATCGCGCTCCAGCCAGCTCACCTGACTTGCGATCAGTTCAGGCTGCCACTCGTTTAATTCCTCCTGCTGCGTATCGATTACAGAAAAATGCACATCGCCGTAATCATAGCTGTAAGCCTGCTTCTGCAAACCCTCCGGCCCATTCAGGGGCAGATCGAACAAATTAAGATATAAATCGCCGCGGTAAGGTTTCCATTGCAGCGAATAATTTTCATGGTTGCCACTGATAGGAGCAACCGGAATCTGCGGCAACAGCCCGGACGCTCCACGGAACCAACTGCGCCACTGGCTGTATTGCTCGCCGTTATCTACAAGATCGCCCATATTGATGAAAAAGGCGGCTTCCGGATCGTGACTGTAAGCATAAGCGGCAGTCTTACGCCAGACATTATAATCAAGGCTTTGCGAATCGCCGAAAATCAAAGCCGTAAAAGCGCCGCCGGTATCTGTTTTCAACGTTTGCCAGGCAGAAAATTCTTTGCCGCCGCCAGCCCTGTATTCATAAACAGTTCCCGGCTCCAAAGCTGTCAGCATTACACTTTGCTGATAAACCGTCCCTGAATCTGTTGCAAATTCTTTGCCCTGCGCCCGCACCCTGTGAAGCTCATTTTCGCCCTGCAGCTTATATTCCACCCAGGCATCGCTTTCCGGCGCCTGCGTCTGCCACATAATAGTCCGCGAGGTTTTACTATCGGCAGTAATCACCTGCCGCAGCTGCTGCGGCTCGTAACGCGCAGGCTGTTCGGCGCCGCAATATTGACGTTCATAAAAAAAGATACCGATCCCGACCACGGCAAGCATCAATGCCAGCAGGCCAGTTTTTGAAAAAGCTTTACTCCATCTCATTTTTTCCCCTCTCTCCCGCTACCATACTATTTTATGCCAAGCTATACCGCTCCCAAAAGACCGTAATTACCTGCCGCATAAAAAGCAGTTCCGTAAAAAATGTTGATATCATTGCGGAAAAGGACGACAACAGCGCCCTTTTCTTTTTCCTTGTTTAAATTATATAGGTCTGGTCTGCGCTCCAGTCAAGAAAACATTTTGTGAAAAATAATAGGACCCGCCGATAATATTTTCCGGCGGATCCAAAACGTATATGCTTTATCAGTCGATGATATTTTGCTTGTAATCGTGATAACAGCTTCTCAGCTTCTCCATTGTTTTTACCATTTCCAGCTTTAACTTGGAGGCGGCATCAAAATCGCCGCGGCTAAAAGCATCGCGGATCATAGTAAAGATACACGGAGCCTCGACAGAATCTTTAGCCAACATAACACGCAGCGCTGCGATCTTCTCCCACAGCTCATCGTCACATTTATTATAGAAGCCAGTGTCATGCAGACATTTCATTGCCACGATCTCAGCATGGAATTCGGGGATGATCCTGTTTAAGAGCTCGGTCTGCCAGCGAACCAAGGCACCTTTGGCAAAAGAATCGATAAATTCTGCGCGCAGGATATTGCCGCTGGTAAGAGCAGCTTTCTTTTCGGGATATTTATTAAAGCCGCACATATTTTCCCACACAGTTGCAGGCGGTTTACCAAACAGACGGCTGCGTTCTTCCTCGCTGAAGTCTTCAAAAAACATCATCTTCGCTACGGTATTCGCGGTCTTTCCAGATAGAAGCCTTCAACGCCGGCCTTTTTGGACAATTCGGCTTCCAGTTCCTTCAAATTTTTGCCTGATTCCACACAAGCCTTGATTCCATCCCACATTGCCAGATAGAAAGCAGCGATAGCAATATAGGTATTAGTATAAGGATTAGGCGAACGCATTTCTATACGGGTCGCCATCGGACTGTCGATATCGCGGATCAAACCTGCCAGAATCGTACGGTTACGGGAAGGGACCTGCGGACTGATACCCAAAGAGGTAACGATACAGACAGGGGCTTCAAAACCTGGCTTCAAGCGGTTCAATGAATCGATCGTAGCTGAAATAAAAGGATTGATGACCTCATAGTTCTTCAAAAGGCCCATCATTGAACCGTAACCGATAGCGGACAGAAAATCCGCTTTCATATCGCCGGGCGCAAACAGATTGACCATTTTACCATTTTTGAGTTTTGCGGCAATACCGACATGGGTATGTTCGCCGCTTCCTGCAACGCCGGGGATCGGTTTAGCCTGGAAGGAAACTTCCAGACCGTTCATCCGAAAAACCTCTTTAACTATAATGCGGGCCAGCAGTTCGTTATCAGCAGTTTGCAGACCGACGTTAAATTTCCAGTCTACTTCCAGCTGTTCCATAACATGCGTCATATGACCTGCGCCGTCGATCTGTCCACGTACGCCGCCGCATTCTTTATGGCCCATTTCCGGTTCCAGACCATAAGCTTCCATCATTTCTATAGTCTGTTCTAAAGCGGTACGCACGTTACCGCGGGTACGCTGCCAGTATTGCTCCTGCATCATCTGCGAAGAAGAAAGGGCTTCGATCGGTGCGTCTTCACGCGGAGATTTGACCCAGAATTCCAGCTCGGTAGCACAGGTAAAGACCAGTTTTTCGATCTGAGACAGGTCAACATGTTCAAGACCTGCTATCTGCGGATGTTTTTTGAACATTTCCAGCATTTGTGCTTCCACATAATCCAGGCTGTTTTGCAGGATCGAACGGGAATCAACAAAGATTTCGTTGTGGATCAGGAAACAGGGTATGCGCAGGGTTCCGACCATTTTACCTGTCTGAGCATCAAAATGCTCGTAATTATAATCAATATACCAGTTGACACTTTTGTCGACCTTCATATCGACGCGGGCGTTATTTAAAGTAGCAATGCCCGGCAAAACAACGGAAGAACCGTCAGTCTGAGCAGCCATACCTTCCAGGAAGCTGTTGATATCTTCGATAAATAAATTGATGGGCACTTTTTCGTCGGTATCGTTACCGGCAAAGTCCACACCCATAAAAGAAACAAATTTGATTTCCGGGTGCATTTCCAGCAAAGCCTTCAGTTCCTCCGGGGTTTGCTGTTCAGGGTTAATGTAATACAACATTTCTTTGTTCATCATAGCAATCACTTGCGGCACTGTGCCGCGCTCCTTTCCCAATGCTGAAGCTGAAATACAAATATAAAAAGGACCTTCCTATTTTTAAGCAATAAAATAGAAAGATCCCCATTGATCTATCGCCATCATTATAACAAACAACAGTCAGGCTTGTCCAGTGTTTAAAACAAACTTTAAACACTTTTTTTAACCAAACACCAAATATCACTTGCTCAAAAGCCGGATCAATATCTCTTCCAGCTTTTCAAACTGCCGGCCGCCATAGCGGATTTCGATATTGAGCTGTGATAGTTCCAAAAGTGCCCGTTCCAGTTCACCCAAGCCAAAGCGGCGGCTCTGCTCCGCCATTTTTTTTACAGCAAAAGGCGCGGCTTTTAACTCTGAAGCGATCTCGGCCTGCGAGGCCCTTCCTTCCAGAAGTTCTTTGACACGTCCAAGACGTCGCAATTGGAACGAAACCAGGCCGCATAGCGCCAGCACAGTATTACCGTGCTTACGTTCTTCACCCAAAAGCTCCAAAGTCTGCCCCAGCTTCTTTTCGGCAATGGCGTTCAGCAGCGCAAAGCGCGAAACTTCAGGCAACGCAGCGAAAGTCTGCTCGATATCATCTTTCGTCCAAATCTTACGTTCACCGGCGTAAACCGATAGTTTTTCGATTTCCTGTTCCAGCAGCAGCAGCGGCGCATTGTCAGTTACCGACAGATATTCCATGATCGTTTGTGACGCTTCATAATCAAAACGGCAGCCGCGCAGCGCAGCCTGTTCGTCCAGCCAGGGCTTCAGCTGATAGGATTTGAGAGACTTGCATTCCACCATCGCAGCAGTTTTAAGCAGGCTTTTATAAAGTTTACCACGTTTATCGATTTTTTCGCCTAACAGCAGTACCTGACAATGTTCAGGCACATCAGCCAGCAGCTCTGCCAGCTCTTCCTGCTGCTGTTTGCGTTTTTCGCCGCCATCCTTACCTCCCCACAGCTTTTCATCTTTAATGATAACCAGACTGCGTCCTGAGAAAAAAGGGTAGGTATTGACAGCAGCAGATACTTCCTTTATATCCGTATCACGCTCAAAAACAGTTATTTCCCTGTCTTCCGGCGCGGCGTCGCCAAAAACAGCCCGTGGTAAAGCGGCGGCTATTTTATCTTTATAATAGCCTTCTTCGCCGAACACTGCGATTACACCAGCTACCTGTGTACCGGCACTTAATTGCTGCATAATTTTTTCTGCCGTGATTTCCATGTTTGTACTCCTTCAAGCCACTAAAAAAATTCCTTCTGATACCGATAACTATAACATTTTACCTGGCTGCCGTCAAAAGTGATTTTAAGCGCTCCGGCCTGATCTGTACGCCGCACCTGAGCCCCGCAGGCTGCCAGACGCTGCAGCGTTTCACTGCCAGGATGGCCGTAGCTGTTGGTCGCACCGACTGAGATAACCGCCAGCTGCGGACTGACTGCCGCTAAAAACGGCATTGAAGAAGAAGCATTACTGCCATGGTGACTGACCTTCAATACCTGACCAGGCTGAATCTGCACCGCTGCCAGCAGTTCCTCCGTTTCTGTTGCATCACCTGTAAAAACAATGCTGCCGTCAGCAGATACAACCCTCACGATCAGCGAGCTTTCATTTGCATCGCTGTCAGCGCTGCCGACAGGCGCGCTGATGATCTGTATTGCAGTATTGCCCAGGGAATAATTTGTGCCGCTCTCGGCATATATAAGCTGCGCTTTGGTATTCTTCAGCAGTGCCTGTATATCTGCTGAAGGCTGTTCCTGAGGCAGAATGAGCCTGCGTATAGGTATATTTTTAGCTACTGCGGCCGCTCCTCCTGCATGGTCGTGGTGTCCGTGGCTTAAAAGCAGCATATCCAGACTGCGAATCCCCAGGTAACGCAGATAGGGCAGAACGATACGGCTGCCCGTATCATAGTCACCACGCAGACCACCGGTATCAATCAGCAGCGTCTGACGCTGCGGTGTTACGACCAGTGCCGCATCCCCCTGTCCCACGTCGATAAAATGTACGGTCAGAGGCTGCGGCCTGAATTTATCATAAAGCCCGATCCCCACCAGCATACAGCAGCATAAACCGATCAGCAATCGTCTTTCGCAAGCAGTGAAATCATCCCAGTCGCTGCTGCCGAAAAGCAGCAACAACAGTAAATAATAGACAGCGCCGCATAAAAGCGGCCAGCTGCCAACAGTGACAGTTGCCCAGCCGCCGGATGCCAGCCAGTGAATGATATTCAGCAAGGGGTGCAGTAAAAGCCCTGCCAGTAAAAACAGCAGCTTTCCCAACCCAAATACCGGCAGGAGGGCATATCCCGCCAGTGTCAGCAGTAGTGCCAGTTCCAGCAGCGGTACTAGAAGCAGATTAGCTGCCAGCCCACTCAGTGAAAGCTGATGAAAATAATGGATCAAAAACGGCAAAGCCGCCAGCTGTGCTGTTAAAGATACTGCCAGGATCTCGGCAATCCCCACAGGTAAGTAACGGGTACACAGGCCGCTCAGTACCGGGTAGAAATACAGCAGCCCCGCTGTTGTGGTAAATGATAACTGAAAACCTGCGTCCCAAAGCCAGCGCGGTTCATAGCAGAGCAACAGTATGACCACAGCACAGAAAATATTACTGCGCTGCGGCAGCCTGCCGCTAACGCCGGCTCCAAATAGTGCCAGCGACATAAGCAAAGCCCTCAGTACAGGCGGTTTGAACCCGCACAAAGCCGCATAAAAAAATAAAATTCCTGCCAGCAGCGCCATAGTACAGTGGTTACGGCGCCGCAGCAGTACAAGCAGAAAGCCTGTCACCACTGCTATATGCGTACCAGATACAGCCAGCAGATGCGCCAATCCCACAGCAGCAAAATCTTCCCGCGTCTGCGCACTGATACCGTCGTAACCCCCTAAAGTCATACCGGCTAAAACAGCTCCGGCCTGTCCCGGTACAGTATGCTGCAGATTTGAACGCAGCCCTGCAGCCAGTCCGCCGATATACTGCCTGATACTTTGTCCGTCCCCGGACAAATACAGCTCACTGCCTTTTATAGACATTCGCCCCTGTAAATCCTGCAATTCGTTCCACAGCCCGCTATCCCAACCACCCGGATTGGCGAAATCAGTCAGTGGTTTAAGCGTTCCCTGTACAATAACGCCACCGGTTATTTTCTCGCTAAGATCCTGCCCTTGGACGAACACACGTACTTTACCCGATACTGCGATTGCTGTATCGGGTAAAGAGCTGCCAAGTTCCGCACTATTTGTCTGCACCGCTTGACAGGCAAGCACCAGACTGGTTCCCTGCGGCGTTACTTTTACACTGCCAGCTTCCACTCTGCCGAAAAGCCGTACTTCCTGACCGGTAAAAGTCTGCAAAGGCAGCTGCGGCTGACGCATGGCCCCGCTGCCGCTGGCAGCGCCACAACAAAAACACAAACCAATACCTGCCGCGGCCAACAACTTTACTCCAGCCTTTTGGCGGCCGCACCAGGCAAGCAGCAGCAGAAAAAGTGCCGCCAGTATCAATGCTGGTATCAACGGCAACAGCTTACTGAGCCCTGCGTGGCAGCCAAGCAGAAATGCCAGTGTGGCGGCGACAATGATCTGTTCCAGCTGACGCTGCATCACAGCTCCAGATAAGGCTGCATTTTGCTAAACTTGGCCTTACCGATCCCTTTGACCTTCATAACATCCTCGATACTGGCAAACCCATGCGCCGCCCGATACTCAAGTATACGCTGCGCGGTAATATCACCGACCCCAGGCAACGCTGTCAGTTCGGCAGCCGTAGCCGTATTCAAATGTACCTTGCCGCCGGCTTTTGCTGTTCCCCTGCCACTCTCAGCAGCAGTCTTTACCGAGACCAAAGTATTTGCGCCTGCTGCCTCAGAAGCTGCACCTGCATTTACCGGCGCAGTCTGCTCACGCAATTGCCTGGCACTTAACCGCGGCACATTTACCTGCATACCATCTTTCAGCAGCTTTGCCAAATTAACTTTATCGGGATTAGCTTCCAGTGTCATTCCTCCGGCAGCGGCGATAGCCGCAGTAGCTCTGCTCCCTGCGGGGATTTCATATAAACCCGGCTTTGCTACCGCACCGCTTACATATACCTTGACTCCCCGAGTCTGTACCGCACTGATACCAGCTGCCGGTACAGGCACAACAGCAGCAGTATCCTGCGGGCTGCTTCCCAGCAGACTGCCGCCGGCACATAAAACTACGGCAGCCCCCAAAGCTGCTACTTTTCCTCTCAGCCCTCGTTCCATCATCGCTATCCAGCCCCTTTAAAACGCAAAAAAGCAGAGTTCCTGAGGTCAACAATAAATTCGTTATACCTTAGGAACTCTGCCATAGCGTCTTTATGATTTGATCTTACTGATCCAGCTATTTAATTTTTTTCTGCGATTTAAGGTCTGGCAACAATATTGACCAAACGTCCGGGTACGCAGACAATCTTCACGATCTTGCCGACATCGACCATAGCAGCGATATGTTCATCCGCCAAAGCCAGTTTTTCCAGTTCTTCCCTGCCGGCTTCTGCAGGTACAACCAGACGGCCTTTGACCTTACCGTTGACTTGCAGCACGATCTCGACATTATCGACCTTCATGGCCTCTGCCTCGGCTTTAGGCCAGCTTTGTGCATGCACGCTGCTGTCAGCGTCGATGACGCCATGCCACAATTCTTCGGTTACGTGCGGTACGAAAGGAGCAAGCAACCGCAGCAAAGCGGAAACGGTTTCATAAACCAGACCGGCATTGTAATTTTTCTGAGCTTCCTTATAAACATATAAAGCATTGACCAACTCCATCATCGCACTGATCGCAGTATTGAAATTAAACCGCTGCTCGATATCGTCGGTAACTTTTTTGATCGTATTATGCAGCACGCGGCGCAGCTCTTTATCAGCTTCATCCAGTTTTGAAGTATCATAGCCGGTGACCTTTTGGGCCAGCTCGCCCTGGAAGTGGCTGACGATACGCCAGACACGGTTGATAAAGCGGAAGGAACCCTCCACGCCCTGATCGCTCCATTCCAACTCTCTTTCAGGCGGAGCGGCAAACATAATAAACAGACGAGCAGTATCGGCACCGTATTTGGAAATGATCTCTTCCGGAGAAACGACATTACCTAAAGATTTACTCATTTTCGCACCGTCTTTAATGACCATGCCCTGAGTCAGCAGGTTGGTAAATGGTTCGTCGTATTTTACAAGGCCTGCGTCACGCAATACCTTCATAAAGAAACGTGAATACAGCAAATGCAGGATCGCATGCTCGATACCCCCGATGTACTGATCGACCGGAGCCCAGTAATCAACAGCTTCTTTACTGAATGGAGCAGTATCGTTTTTCGGATCGGTATACCGCAGATAATACCAGGAAGAACACAGGAAAGTGTCCATAGTATCGGTCTCGCGGCGGGCCGGCTTACCGCATTTGGGGCAGGTGCAGTTAACAAAGCTTTCACTGGTTGCCAGCGGTGAAACGCTGCCCGCATCAAACTTGACGTCTTCCGGTAAACGTACCGGCAGCTCTGCTTCCGGCACAAGAACTTCGCCGCAGTCAGGACAGTAAATAATCGGGATCGGAGCCCCCCCAATAACGCTGACGGCTGATGAGCCAGTCGCGCAGACGGTAGTTGACATGACGGGAACCAAAGCCTTGTTCTTCCGCATAATCCATAATAGCTTTGATTGCAGCATGCATCTCCATGCCGCTGAACTTGCCGGAATTTACCAGCACGCCCTCTTTTCTTCATAGGCGGCAGTCATATCTTCAACTTTTAATTCCTGGTCTTTAGGAGTAACGACAACGATCTTATCCAGACCGTATTTATCGGCAAACATCCAGTCGCGCTGATCACCTGTAGGTACACCCATAACAGCTCCGGTGCCATAATCGTACAGGACATAGTTGGTGACCCAGATCTCTACCTGGCGGCCATTGAAAGGATTGACAGCATATTTCCCGGTAAAGATACCTTCTTTTTCCGACTCGCTGGAAGTACGTTCAATATCGGACTGGTTGCGCACACGGGCGCAGAAAGCCCTGATCTCGTCTGCCTTCGGATTATCCCGGCACAACTGCTCTACCATTGGATGCTCGGCAGCCAGGACCACGAAGGTAACGCCAAATGCCGTATCCGGACGGGTAGTGTAAACAGGTAGCTTAGCATTGATGCAGGGCACGTCAAAGCTGAATTCCAGACCTTCACTGCGCCCGATCCAGTTTTTCTGCATCGTCTTAACGCGTTCCGGCCAGCCGTTCAAAAGTTTCAGATCATCCAAAAGTTCTTCCGCATAATCGGTAATTTTGAAGAACCATTGTTCCAGATCTTTTTTGACGACCTCATGGTCACAGCGCCAGCAGCGTCCGTCGATAACCTGCTCATTAGCCAAAACAGTGTTGCATTCACCACACCAGTTGACAGCAGATTTTTTCTTGACGGCCAAACCGCGCTTATAAAACAGCTCAAAGAACCACTGGGTCCATTTATAGTAATCTTCCTTACAGGTGGCAACTTCGCGGTCCCAATCATAGGACAGTCCCAGTTCCTTCTGCTGACGGGTCATGTTGGCGATATTTTCCATCGTCCATTTAGCAGGGTGGATACCATGTTTGATCGCGGCATTCTCAGCCGGCATACCAAAAGAATCCCAGCCCATCGGATGCAGCACGTTAAAACCGTTCATACTGCGGAAGCGGGCAACTACGTCGCCGATGGAATAATTGCGTACGTGCCCCATATGCAGGTTGCCCGAAGGATACGGGAACATTTCCAGCACATAAGACTTGGGTTTGCCTGCATCAATATCAGTTTTAAATGCCTTGTTATCTTCCCAATATTTCTGCCATTTGCTTTCTATGGCATGGGGAGTATACTTTTCTTCGATCATTCTTCTCATAACCTCCTAAAATTTGCTTACCACCGCAGCGCGGCAAATAAAAAAGTCCCCGGCTGTTAGGCCAGGGACGAAATAGCTTTCGCGGTACCACCCTGATTGCCGAAAAAAATCTCGGCCACTCAAAACCTGTAACGCCGGTTATGCGTCCGCGCTTTTGACGCGGCTCCTCCGCGGCGAGTTCACCTTGCTCCCGTATTGACTCGCAGCTGCCGTCAACTTTCTGCAACAGGGATCTGTGGTTACTACTCCGCTTCACCGAATTTGTTCATTCTGCAAATACTTTAACCATTATATCACAAATCCGCAGAGTTTCAAGTCTTTTCTTCCCCATCTGCCTAGTACGCACTGCAGGCGGCTTTTAATGCTCTGCGCTCATCTGGAGCCTGCTTACTCTCCCTCCAGCTTAATAGTATGACGCTGCTGCACCAACAGCCAAAATGCCAGTGTGATCACCAGTACGATGATACCTGACAATGCAAACATATTGGCATAGCCCAATATCTCGGTAATAAACCCCAGACCCATAGCGCCGACGACGATGCCGACTTCAATAAAAGCAGTAAAAAAACCCAGTGCCGGTCCACGTTCTTCCGGCCGGGTAACATCAACGACCAGTGCAGTAAGCGCCGGCACTAAAGCTCCATATCCCAGTCCGAATAATATTGCGATTATCCCAAGCGTCCAAACGTTATCCATAATAAAGAAACACATAGCCGCCAGTGCAACCAAAAGTGAAAACGGCAAAATTACCAGACGCCTGTCGACATGATCGGACAGCTTACCGGCAAAGACCCTGCTGCCCATCGTCGCCAAAGCATAGACTACGAAAAAAATACCATAATCACTTATATGCCGCTGCTGCGCATAAATCGGTAAAAAAGTAAGAATCGCGCCATAGACCAGTGATGCACCCAAAAGGCACAGCGAAGACATAAAAATTACCCGCCGCCTGAAAATCGGCAGCAGATCCAGTTTTTGTTCCTGATCATAAACAGGATTCGTTTCCTTGAGCGGCAGTAACACGAAAAAGCATACTAATGCCGTAACAAAAGTCACGTTGAACAAAAAAGGATAACTTTGTGTATGCTGAAGGATCCAAATGCCTGCTGCTGGAAAAACAGCCATAGAAACCACACTGCAGGTCTGATAAATCCCCAGCACCTCGCCGCGCCTGTCTACCGGCGCATAATCGGCTATATAGGCAGCTGATGCCGCCAGATACATCGCCAGACAAACACCATGCGCAAGCCTGAGTACGACCAGCGGCACCACGCCGGTAACTCTGCCGAACAGCAGAAACAACAGTGCAAAAGAAATCGCACCCAGAAGCATCATACGCTTACGACCCCATTCGTTGGCCAGTTTACCCAAATACGGCCGTATAATAAAGGACGACAGGCCGAAAGCGCCACCAACCAGCCCGATATCGGCAGGTGTACCGCCCAACATCTCCACATACTGCGGCAATACCGGAATATACAAATAAAAAGCTCCGTAATACAAAAAATTAGCCAGGCAAAACAAAATAAAATTCACTGACCACATACTGAAACCCTGCTGCTTTGTCATAGTTGCCCCTCCCCTGCGTTTTGATACTTTCATTGTATAAAAATGCTGAAAGCGGCAACAGCAACCAGGGATAGAAAGGAAAAAGATTCTCGCATCCTAATTCAGACTTCATATCTATATTAAACGGATTAATCAGACTTTGGTAGTAGACACAGGCATTTATTCTCGCGCCGAGGTCAACCCTGTCAGCAATTCCTTGCATTCCTTCTTAAAATAAGCTAACATTAAGTTAACATTAAGCAGCAAAAATGGAGCATAATTCATGAAAATTTACGCTATCGGCGACCTGCACCTTTCCGGAAAGCCTCCGTCCAAGCCTATGGAAATCTTCGGGAAACACTGGACAGACCACGCCGCCAAGGTTGCAGCCAACTGGCATCAACTTATCCGCAGCGACGATACCGTCATCATCTGCGGCGACACCTCATGGGCCATGGATCTGCAAGACGCGCTGACCGACCTGAACTGGATCGCCGCCCTGCCCGGGCGCAAAATCATTCTGCGCGGCAACCATGACTACTGGTGGTCATCTTTAAAAAAGATGCAGACTGCGACAGAAAATAATTTCAGCTTTCTGCAAAACAACTTTTTTACCTGCGGCACGACCGCCATCTGCGGCAGTCGTGGCTGGCTCCTGCCTTCATCCGACAATTTTAACGCGGACGATGCCGCTATCTACCGCCGTGAAGGACTGCGCCTGGAGGCTTCACTGGAAGCTGCCAGACAAGCCGGCTACAGCGATATCATAGCCGCACTGCATTATCCGCCTCTTTATGACGCTGCAAATGAATCTGTTTTTGCCGAACTGCTGGAGCGTTACGGCGTCAGGCACTGCGTTTTCGGCCATATTCACGGCAGCGATGCAAGCATGGTTTTTGAAGGTATCCGCAACGGCATCACCTATAAGCTTGTCAGCTGTGACACGCAGGGTTTTATACCGCAGCTGGTAAAATAAACAGCGAAGAAGGCGTTCCTATGCCCAAAAATATTTCCGCAGCAACACTGATGGTTTTATCCGCCTGCATCATTTGGGGCGCACAGCCGATGTTCGTCACTTTTGTCGTCCGCGAGTTCGACCCGATCCCTCTGGTCAGTATCCGTTATTTTACAGTAGGCGTAGTGCTGCTGGCAGCGCTGGCTTACAGCGGCGAAAAACTGCTGCCACCACGCAAGGCCTGGCTGCCGCTGTTTTTGATGGGCGTCCTCAGCGTTGGCGGCAACAATGTTGCGCAATTTACAGGCCTGCAATACTCGACCGTAGCCAACCTTACTATTATTGCCTCGCTGACGCCTGCCGTGACCGCACTCTTAAGTCTGGTGCTGCTGCATGAACGGCTGCACAAGCTGCAATGGCTAGGTATCGCCGCCAGTATCATCGGCGCCGTTTACCTGATCAGCAAAGGTTCGCTTTCAACGATTATCAACCTGAACTTTAATTTCGGTGATATCCTGTTCTGCGTCAGTATGGTCGCCTGGGCTTTTTATACCATTCTTGTCGCGCAGGTCAGTAAATATGTATCTGCCTACAGCGCTGTAGCCTGGGCCGGGCTGCTTGGCTCGCTGACTACGGCTGCTTACAGTATCCTGACCGGGCAGTTTGCACTGCCCTATGACCTTTCCGCTTTAGCCTGGGGGTCCTATTTTTACGTTATTTTTATCGGCAGCCTGGTCGGTATGCTGTTCTGGAACAAAGGCATCCGCGTTATCGGCCCCAGTCAGGCCGCCGTGTTTATGAATCTGATGCCATTAGTAGGCATCATCTGCGGCATCGCCTTTCTCGAAGAAAGCTTCTATACTTCCGAAGCAGTTGGCGGCGCTCTTATCATCGCCGGTGTGTATCTGACTACGCAGTACCGCCTGCTGGCCTATAAACTGGCCAGATATCTGGTCAAACGCCGGCGGCAGAAATCATTGAACGACTGTTAAGCTTTTAAGTTACGGGCAGATGCCCGGCACTTTATAAATCATCATCGAAAGGTCTGTCAGCACTGCAATGCAAACGAACAAGCTTACCGCCTCGGCACTTTTGATCTGTACTTGCGTCATCTGGGGTATTCAACCTATGTTCGCCAAATTCGTCGTCAGGGAAATGTCGCCCATACCTATGGTCAGCATTCGCTACACTATCGTAGCCCTGACGCTGTTTGCCATGCTTGCCTGGCGCGGCGAAAAGCTGCTGCCACCACGCAGGACCTGGCCGGCTTTATTTACCATGGGCATCCTTGGCGTCTGCATCAATAACGTTACCCAATTTACCGGGCTGCAATATTCGACAGTCACCAACTTTACCATTATCGCCACACTCACGCCCATCGTGACGGCTCTGCTCAGCTTTGTGCTGATCCATGAACGTCTGCACAGCCTGCAATGGCTCGGCATCTGCAGCAGCCTGTGCGGCGCGCTGTACCTGCTCAGCAACGGTTCGCTTGCGGCCATATTGACGCTGAGCTTTAATATCGGCGACGTACTCTTTTTTACCAGTCAGGTCGCCTGGGCACTGTATTCTATCATCGTCGTGCGCATCATCGACGATGTTTCCCCCTTTGCCATCGTCGCCTGGTCGGGTCTGTTAGGTTCGCTTACCACGGCAGCCGGCGCTGCTTATTTTGGCCATTTCGAACTGCCCTCGCTGCTTTCGCCGCTGGCTCTTGGCTCATATCTGTTCGTCATTTTTGCCGGCGGGCTGATCGCCATGATCTTCTGGAACAAAGGCACCGGCATCGTCGGACCCAGTCAGGCAGCCGTATTTATGAATATCATGCCGCTGGTCGGCATCGTCTGCGGCATACTGTTTCTTGATGAACACTTTCTCGCCGCACAAGCCGTAGGCGGCGTACTCATTCTCAGCGGCGTCTATCTGACTACACAATACCGTACCGTCGCCTATCGACTGGCAAAATATTTTACGCGTCGCCAGCGTAAACGACAGCCGCTACGCTGACATATCGATGATGAGCGACCTAAGCACAAACAGATCAAAATATCTCTCACAGTCAAGCTTCTTCTGCTCGCGTCTGCAACGGCGGCGAGCCTTTTTATTTTAGCAGGTACTATGTCATCCCCGACTTTATTGACACAGGCTGCGAACAGTGCTATGCTAAAAATGTTTACGGCATATGTCGCAAACTCATAACAATCACAGTAAAGGAGCGGTATAACAATGAAAATCGCAGTTACTTATCAGGACGGCGACATCTTTCAACACTTCGGACACACCGAATTCTTTAAAATTTACGACATCGAAAACACTGAAATCGTCAAAACAGAAATCGTCAGCACCAACGGCAGCGGCCATGGCGCGCTGGCACAATTTCTGCACGAACACAGCGTCGATACTCTGATCTGCGGCGGTATCGGCGGCGGCGCTCAACTGGCATTGTCACAAACAGGCATCAAGCTTTATGGCGGCGTTACCGGCAAAGCCGATGATGCAGTAAATGCTTTGCTCAATAATAAACTGAACTATGATCCGGCAGTAAAATGCGACCACCACGAACAGGAACACGGCGGCACAGGCCACACTTGCGGCGCACACGGCTGCAGTAGCCATAGTCACCATGGACATTAAGCGCCTTGCCCTGCATGATTTACCTGAACAGCAAAATTCAGTACACTACTTACTCACTGCATAAGCAGTGAGTTTTTCTTTTTCCGAACAGACTAAAAAGGAAAGCCTTCTGCACCACAGCCTTTACGCAGCCGCTGCTGCTCAAGCTCATTCGTCGACAGCCCTACATAAATTTTCTTCTAAAATCACCTGCCTGTAACTTCTTACCATCCAATATTTTCTCCATCGCAGACTAAATACACAGTCCAAATCCCAAGAATCAGGCTGCTTACACAAATGATTTTGCTAACCGCTGTTTTGTAATCAATTCCCTGCTTCTGGGCAAAAGAAAACTGCCCCTGTTATATCAAGAGCAGCGTAAAAATATTTTTAAATTTTGCTTCGCGTACTACTGCAGCAGAATATACCACGATGCTGTAACGTAAATACAAAACGTTTATTTTTTATCTTGTATCTTTTCTTGTTTATTTCTTTATTCTTTTATGAACAAACTAAACAGTGGCGATTTTAGCGACGATGTGGTGGAGATTTATCAATAATATATAAAAAAACTATTCAAAAACATATGGTGAATATTATTAAAACAATTATATCTCAAAATTTCTATTTCAACTATTTTTTACTCTCCATTGCCTTAATTGCAACCATCAATGAAATAGTTTATAATAAAATGTAAAAGTTTTATGGAGGCATTCTACGACAACAGCTGAACAACTTAAAGTACTTTGTATTCAAATGAATATAAGTATGTCTGAACTAGCAAGACGTATTGGCCAGTCGCCTCAAAATTTCAGTGCCAAACTAAAAAGAGGTACTATTACCGATATAGATCTTGTAAAAATTGCTGATATATTAAATATCTTGTATGAACAATCATTTATATTGCCTAACGGGAAGAAAATTCAATTAACTAATAAAAAACGGAGGCTCAGTTTATGAGTTCTAAAAAGACAATTAAATCAGTTGAACCTAATATTGCTGATTTAGCAAATGGTTGGTTAAAAAAATATAAACTTGACTATAAACTTGAACAGGAAAGTTTAAATTCTGAAATTGATAAGGCTCTCAATGATTATCATTCAAAAAGCGGAGGCAATGGTGGAAACATACCTGATGTAAAACTTTTATTACAGGATAAATATTTAAACTATTATCCAATTCTTATTGAATACAAAGGTTATAAAGATAAGCTCGTTAAACTTGACAGCAATGGTCAAGTAGATAATAAAACAACTAAAAATCAACCTAACTATAAAAATATTAAGTCATATGCCGTAAACGGAGCAGTTCACTATGCTAATGCAATACTCCATCATACCAGTTATACAGATATTATTGCTATTGGTATGACCGGCTTCAAAAATGAAAGCTGCAAAATAGAACATCAAATAGGCGTATACTATGTATCAAAAAACAATTTTGGTATTGGACAAAAAATCGGTGAATATTCTGATTTTTCTTTCTTAAGCAAAGAAAATTTTGATAATTTTATAGAGAAAGTGAAATCCATACATCTGTCACAAGAAGAAATCGAGAAACTAAAAGAACAAAGAGAACGAGAAATTGACGCAAGTTTAGTACAACTCAATAATGATATATATCAGAATGAAAAAGGATTAGGAGAAAATGACCGTGTATATCTCGTTGCCGCCTCAATTATTGCGACATTAGGAATCCCAGGAGAAGTTGCACCATTAGAAAAATCAGAACTAAAATCTTCTGCAGAAAAAGGAAACAAAGATGGCGACATAATACTCAGAAAATCCAAGCGTTTTTAGATAAAAAAGACCTTCCAGAGGATAAAAAACAACTTATTGTTAGAACATTACAAAATACATTGACTACCGAAAACATCAACAAAGTTGAAAACGGTGAAAGTCAGTTAAAAAGAGTTTTTACTAAAATAGTTGATGATTTAGGCATATATTATAAAATCGGATTAACTACTGACTTTACTGGCAAACTTTTTAATGAAATGTATGGCTGGCTGGGATTCTCACAAGATAAATTAAATGATGTGGTACTTACTCCTTCATATGTGGCTAAACTTTTGGTAAAACTGGCAAGGGTTGATCAAAATTCCTATGTTTGGGATTTTGCAACAGGCTCTGCCGGACTTTTAGTAGCAGCGATGAATGAGATGTTGATCGATGCTAAAAACAACAGTACTTCTCCGGAACAACTTGCAATAAAGTAAGCTAAAATAAAGTCTGAACAGTTACTAGGTTTAGAACTTCTACCAAGTGTTTATATGCTTGCAATTCTAAATATGATTTTGATGGGTGATGGCAGTTCAAACATTTTAAATAAAGATTCCTTAAAAGATTTCGAAGGCAATTATGGCTTCGGCAAAACAGAAAATAAATTCCCTGCTAATGCTTTTGTGCTTAACCCACCTTACTCTGCAAAAGGTAATGGTATGAACTTTGTTGAAAAAGCCCTTGCTATGATGGATAAAGGATATGCTGCAATCATTATACAGAACTCAGCAGGCTCAGGAAAAGCTGTTGAATATAATAAAAAAATACTAAAACGAAATACACTTTTAGCAAGTATTAAGATGCCGATAGATTTATTTATCGGCAAATCAAGCGTTCAGACTAATATATATGTATTCAGGATAAACGAATCTCATAAAAAAGATGATATTGTAAAATTTATAGATTTTTCAAACGATGGTTATACTAGAACTAACCGCAAAAAAGCAAGCAGCAATCTAAAAGACACTGACCATGCAAAAGAACGCTATCAAGAGATTGTTGATTTAGTGCGCTTCGGAAAATCTAAGCTTAATATACTTACGGAAAAAGAGTACTATGAGGGTACTATTGACCCTGAAAATGGTGCAGACTGGAACCAGACTGCGCCAGTAGATACTAGGCCTACATTGATAGATTTTAAGAAAACGGTAAGCGATTATCTAGCTTGGGAAGTTTCGAATCTTCTAAAAAATCAGAACAACGAGGACGACCGCCTGGGAAAATAAATGCCTCACTCAATAAAAAATTGCAAAATATTGAGTGGGGCGAATATAGACTTATTGATGTTTTTACTGTAAGAAACACAAAAAACATATTGTCACGAGATATAGTTGAAAACAGTGGAAACACTCCATATTTATGTGCAAGCGCAGAGAATAATGCAATAAGTACATATATTTCTTATGATGAAAGCTATAAGGATAAAGGCAATTGTCTTTTTATTGGAGGGAAAACCTTTGTAGTGACATATCAAAAGCAGGATTTTTATTCAAATGATAGTCACAATTTAATCTTAGATTTGAAGAATGAAAAAAGCAAAACAAAATCAAGTCAATTATTTATGGCGACCTGCATAATCAAAAGCTTAGGCGGAAAATATACTTGGGGCAATAGCATCAGCTATAGTAAGATACAAAAAGACAAGGTTTATTTTCCAACTAAAAAAGGCGAAATAGACTTCGCTTTTATGGAAAAATTTATAGCTGAGTTGGAAGATCAACGTATAGCTGAGTTGGAAGCGTATCTTTCAGTCACAGGACTAAAAGATACACTTCTATCCTGCGAAGAAGAACAAGCATTACGGGAATATAGCAATCTTGAATGGCACACATTTAATCTTGAAGCGTTGTTTGGCAAATCTACTCGTGGCAAACGCTTGAAAAGTGCCGATAGAGTTAAAGGAAATTTGCCATTTGTAACTGCTGGTGAAGCTAATGAAGGTATATCAGATTATATTGGAAATGATGTGGAAATTTTTTCAAAAAACACAACTACTATAGACATGTTTGGTTCTGCTAAATATCGCAATTACAATTATGGTGGTGACGATCATATAGCTGTTGTACACACTGAAAAATTACCAAAGTTTGCTGCGATCTTTATAACAACAGCTATCCACAAATCATCCTACACCGGTAAATTTAATTACTCAAGGAACTTTTATGCAAAAGATGCAGATGAATTGAATATATTATTGCCAACTACGAACAATAAACCAAACTTTGAAATTATGGAAACCTTAATATCCGCAATTCAAAAAATAGTAATAAAAAATGTTGTTTTATATACTGACAGAAAAATTCAAGCAACAAAAACTGCCGTTAGTGCCTCTAATTCAATTGATAGTTGCATTTCAAAAGAAAAAGTTTAGTAAAATAGTTTTAAAAAGCTCAGAGCTGGAAAGATAATTTTCCAACGCCTGAGCTTTTTGCTCTATGCTGTTTAAATAGTTGTAACTAATTAATTCCACAAATCGTTTAGATATTTTGCCTTAAATATTTTCTTATATGAAGTATATCTTGGTGCCTGAGGGCCCTGCCTTTTATCTCCAAGAGATATTTTTTCTAATTTCTTTATACTCCCACTTTTAAAAATAACCATATATTTATTTGTTTCACGATACTTTTCAATTTTTTCAACTTCTGCTATGTAAGTAATTCCTGATACTGGTGCAACCTGATAAACAGCAATATACTTAATTTTATCAAGCATAACGCTAGAAATTCTAATTGCATACCAGCGTTCATTATCAATAAATTCTGATTTAAATCCATCTTCCCGCGCAGGAACAACTATAGTATCTAACTCATCTGCATCTACATTTTGTTCTAAATCAAGGCTTATCTCATCTCTAAACGGAGTGATTCTGTGTATTTTTTCATTTCCATTTGTATAAGTTTGTACTTCTATAACTTCTGTCGTTATTGTCAATTTAGATAAAACCATATCCAATTCAGGTGTAGCCTCATTAATAACTACAATAGCGGCAATATCCTTCTCAAAAATCACTTCGTCCAATAATTCATTGATATTATTAAATTTTGATTTCTCGAAATATTTTTCCAAAACTTTGTTCTTGTTAATATCCTCAACTAAATTCTTAAGTAATATTGTTTTTATCTTGTGCTTATCTGTTTCAGAACAAATAGAAAATCTTAAAATCTGTTCTCCTATATGTCCATACAAATCATGGTTGTTTAACTCTACTTCTATAAAATACAATTGCGGGTCATGATGAAAAGTAAGATCGAGATAATACCCATCAGGAACGGCTGCCCCTTTCTTAGATATTCCAATTTTCTTTTTTAAATCAAAATAAATACCTTGAGCCCCGAAGATAATTTCATGATTATTAACTATAATTTTCTCAAACTCATTTTCTTTCTGATAGTTATACAGATTATAGATATGCTTATTAGAGTCAACTATCTTATACATTTTCACACCTCGAATATTTTATATAATTATTATACCATATTTAAAATATAAATTAATCATTCATTAGTCAAATTCCAAAGCGTACAACCGCAAAAAAGCTCAGGCTTGGAAAGATGATTTTCCAACACCTGAGCTTTTTTATTATCTTGTTAAGTTTTAAAACAAAATTTATTTATATTGTTGACTAAAAAAGTTGCATCCTTCCAAAGTCGTAGTATAATAGGCATTATAATAAATTTAAAGTTTTTGAGGGGATGCACTTATGCAAACAAAAAAATTAAAATACCTGCTGCTGTTTGCCGTTATCGCAATAGCCGCCGCAGTGGCATGGTACTTTGCCTACTGGGTCAAAACGCCGCAGTATTCGCTGGGCCTTATTGGCAGCGCAGTACAAAAGCACGATTTTGCGGCTTTTGAAAAGCACGTCGATATGGAAACACTTTACAGCAGTGCTTATGACGATGTCGTTGTTGCCTCTTTTGGTAACGAACGCCTGTCAAGCCCGATTCTGGCTGCGTTAGTACAGAATATCAAAGGTGTTGCCGTCCCGATCCTGATCGACCAGACCAGACAATACGTCAACGGCGGTACTATGGAAGAAGCAGATCCAAGTGATGCTGACTCGCCGATGCTGCAAAACAACGGCACTGATATTGTCAATAATCTGAAAAACAAGACAGGCGTCAATTCTATGCAGTATCAGGGTGTGGAAAAGATTCAGAAAAATGGCAGTGTCGCTGTCGTAACCATCAAAGTTTTCGACAGCGAATTAGACAAACATTTTTTAGTAGAACTTGCTATGCAGCAGCTTACTGACGATACCTGGCAGATAACCAAGATCAACAATCTGAAAACTTTGATCAATGAACGTGATCAGGCCTTACAAAACAAACTGGCTGAACTTAACGCTCCTGTACAAAAGCAGATCGGCGACGCTGTTGCCGTTTCTCCGCAAAAAATCTTTATAACTTCGGCTCCTTATTCCGGCGTTATACGCCTGTTAGAAGCAGATATTCAGCTGACTAACAACGCGATGAGGGAGTTGCAGTATTTTACCGGTGTTCTGGAGCTTTACAACGCTGATAATGAATTATTTTACAGTGGTAATTTTGCCAGCAGCAAAGACCTTGCCGCCAAACAGACCGCAGTTTATAAATTCAACTGGGAGCTGAACCCTTTTCTGACTGATGATGCCAAGGTTATGAACAGCGATTTCAGCAAAGTGACTTGGAAGGCTTCTCTAAGCAGTCTGTCCTTTGCCGACGGCTCTACAATCGAACTTTTAACGCAGCTGCCTGTTAAAGCAGCAACTAAATAAAAACCTGAAAGCCGTAACGCCGATCCAACAGCGTTACGGCTTTTTTATTACCACTGACAGCAGGCTTTCGCTTTGCTGCGGATCAAAGCACCGCCATCTTGCAAAGTTCCGTCGGCAGATGCCAGCTTCCACAGATCCCATCTTTCAAAAGTCGTTGCCGGCCCATAATCATCAAGGTCAGCCGCTTCTGCATGAGTCATAACATAATTATCGTCGATCGGCAAATCCAGTCCCCGGCACAAAACCGCTACTACCCGCGCCAAGGTTTCTAACTGTTGCCGTGTAGGCGGCACGCTGCCAAAGTCCACACCGCCATCGGCATAAGCCACCGCGTCGGCGCAGCAGCAGATGCTTACCGCAACTGCGCCGCTGTTACGATGCCAGGTATGCTCTTTATATTCTGTCAGTTTCCCGCAGCTGCTCCACACTGTACCATCACCTGTGATATTCAAGTGATAGTCGTCATAAGTATTGTTATAATGCCCCGCCGTCCAGTGCAAATAAATCCTTCTGATCTCACCCTTTGCGTTTTCAGCCAGCGCCGCCAATTCCTGCAATGTTATTTCACGCATTTTCTATCCCTCCGTCTCAGGCTGCCTGCGCCTGCTGCTCATCATAAAACTTCTCAACAGTTATATCACAGGTTTTGCCATTGCTTTTTATAATAATATCGCCGCATAAAGCCGTATTGAAAACATCGGCCTGTAAATTGTACAGCCTTTGTACCACTTCCGGGCTGGGATGCTTATATTTATTACCTTCGCTGCTGCTGATGACCGCTATCTTCGGTTTGACAGCAGCTAAAAATTCATTGATCGATGATGTTTTACTGCCGTGATGCGCCACCTTTAAAACCTGCGCCTGCAGTGCCTCAGGGTCAGTTTGCAGCAGATCACGTTCTACTTCGGCCTGAATATCACCAGTCAGCAGCATTGCAAAATCTTTATACTCCAACCGCAGCACCAGACTGTTGTTATTGGTGTCAGAAGGAGTCCCCTTATACAACGCCTGCGGACTCAGGACCTTCAGCTTCACCATTTCATTGACCGGAACTTCCTGACCGCCGCGCAGCACTTCAAAAGGAATCTGTTCCTTTTCAATCTGCAAACGAAAGTCATTATACATTTTAGTTTTATAGTTCTGACCGCTGTCATAAACCTGTTTTACCGGAAACCTGTTCAGCACCGCTTTCATCCCGCCGATATGGTCGGCATGCGGATGTGTAGCGATCAGCATATCGATCTGCTCGACATGATTTTCTTCCAGCTTAGTCAGCAGCCTGGCAGCTTCGCTGCGGTCGCCGCTGTCGATCAGGATATTTTTCCCCTGCATTTGTACCAGGATACTGTCTCCCTGTCCAATATCCAAAGCAGTAACGGCAAGGATATCGCCAGCAGTTTTCACAGCGTCCTGTGTTTTTGCCTCCGCTTTTGGCGGCATTTCTTTGGGTACTACAGTATCCATTGCCTGCAACTGCTCCAGCAAAACCGGCACATAACTTTTTACCAGCTCGCTGTCTTTAGTAACAACGCTGGCTGCAAGCACCAGCGCAGCCAAAAGTATCGCTAAAAATGAAGTCTTCTTCATATGTTCCGCTCCTTAATTTAAATGCAGATCGTGATGCAGCGGCTTAAAAACACTCATTTTACCGCCGCGCTCCAGCACTGCTGTTGCAAAACCTGCGTCATAATCCGGCAGCTTCGGCATTTTGCTTTGCTGAAGCTGTTCATTGCCGGGCAGCAGCAATCTTAAAGCATAATCTATTTTTACCGCGCCCAGCCACATCAGATACTCTATCTCGACATCGTGGAAGCCGTCCATATCGGTCCTTAGTGCAGCACACAGCTGTTCCACCTGCAATAGCTGTTCCATATTCATTCCTCTGGTTCCACGCTCGCGCCAATATTCTATAATCTTTCCTATCCCACGACCTAAAATAAGCTGCTGATGCTGTTTCACCTCAAAAAGCAGCCGGCGGCGCAGATACACGACCTGATCCAGCCCTACTGCCAAAGTGCGGTTGGCAAGCTCCAACTTGCTCATGTGTGAATTATCCCACAAAGGTTGGCTTGCACCGGATGCATCCAGCATCAGTAATGGAACAGGCGATTTCAGCATACTTTCGCTGCCCAGATTATCATAAACGCCGCCATCAGTCAGATAGAGCTTGGCCGGATTTTCCGGTTTCTGCATTCCCGTACCGTAAAGATCCCTGAATTCTCTTGCCTCTACATCCAGTTCCAAAGGTGCGAAGCCTACCGGATAAGCAGCCGAAGCCGCAACGGCAAAAGCAATGGGGATATCGTCGATATCACTGCTGCGCCCCAGCAGATAACCGTAAATATCACTACTTTTAAACCTGAATCTTTTTAAGGTATTGATACAGGTAGCATTGCAGCTCCATTCTGTCGCTGCCTCTGCCTGCTTCATTTTTCTGCCTTCAAACAGTTCTTCGTCCAACACCTGTGGAAAAGCTTTACTCATCTTCGGCCTTAAAACAGCCGCCAGAGCCAACTGCTGCAGCTTGGGCAGATATGGCAGCAGATAAGCGAGCCATGATGCTTTTGTCATGATACGCCTGCGGAAATTGCACTGCCCCAGATTGATCAGTTTCGTTGTCACCCGCCTGTCAAAATCAAGCAAACTGCTGAAATCACCTTCTGCCAAAGCGCTGATGACCGCACCTGCAGTAATACTGCCGCCGGATACAGAGGTTATTTCGTTGACATGTTTTTCAAGTCCCAGCTCTACTAATCTGCGGTAAGCCCCAAGACAGTAAAACGTAGCTCTGAAACCGCCGCCGCTGAAACCAAGATTGATCTTATTATCTATTTCCACTTCATTTTCCCTCCTTTGAAAAAAGCCGCCCATAACAGGCGGCTTTCTTAATCTTCCAGCCATACCGGCCTTCTGGCAAAACCAACATGGTAAACTATGTACTGCATCACCACCTGATGCTCACCGATATTCAGCAAATAGAAATTCTTCTCCTGTCCGATGATCCGTCCGCGCGGAGAATCTGACAGACAGCGGTTCAGCAGCTGACGCTGCTTTTCAATGTCTTCCTCATTTACTGTTTTTTCTGGATCGGTATTGCCGATAACAACACGTTTTACATAGCCCACCGCACTTACATCAAATGGTTTCGTCATCATAGTTACCTGCCTTTACACCTCATCAGGCAAGAACATTATCAGCTGTATAATGTTCTTGCCCCTGTGCTCCTGCTGCCGCAGTTTTCTGGATACTTGTGGGGTTGATCGCCGTATTGAGGATATCCAAAACACGGGACAGACCTTCCGGCATCTCGCCCTGAGTAGCGCGGACCTGTACATGATATTTTGCAGAATTATCACTCTTACGGGTATTTTCCTTATGACTGGAGATAGATCCCTTAACTTTGGCTTTCATGCTGAAAGGACCGATCTGCAAACCCATCTCTGCTTCCAGCTCGCCTTTTTTATCGTCGATTTCCGACTGAGTTTCCGAAGATTTTACTTCCATATCGAAGGTAATATCTACCAGATCGATCGACAGAGACGGAACTTTGACCATCGCCAAAAGCGGGATATTCATTTCCACTTTTTCAGAAGCGGGACCATTGCCGTCATCGCCGTTAGCGCTGCGGGTAAAGCTGAACCCTACGGTACGTACGACCTGTTTATCGCCTTCCTTAACCAGGCCGACCTCTTCAATAAAGCGAGCCGTTGCGCCGGCCAGCATCGTCTGTGCGTCACAGGCAGCCTGCAGCGGACCGCCGATCAAAGACTCCATTGGCAAACCGCCGAATTCTTCCGCCATTTTTACTAATGCCATAATTAACTACATCCTTTCTGTTTGTACTTTATCAGGGTAGTATTTTCACCATCTGATCATTGATTTTCATAACTGCTTCAGGAGGATCGTTAGACTCAAACAGCAATTCTACATCGACAAAATTATCGGTATCCGTTTTGTTGGAAGACAAAATATTTGCCAGCAGACCGCTGTCATTGCTTTTACCATCGTCCCAGCTGCTCAGCTTCACTTTAAACTTCAGCTTCATCTCCTTAAGCTTCAGAGAATTCATCGGTACCAGCGCAATTTTCGGCACCTGCACCAGTACATATTCCAGTTCGCCTGTGTCAGGATTGATACGAGGATATTGGATATCAAAAGTCAGCGGTTTCTGCGACTCGTCAAAATAACGTTTCATAACATTCAAGTGCTGATTTTCGATCATGCTGTGCGCTTTTAAAATCGATTCCTGCATCGCTCCCAACAAATTCTCAAAGTATTGCTTTTTCGCCATCACGGCTCCTCCTCATAATCAAAATTTACGGCTGTAAAGATCGGTCACCTTAACCTGCAGCGCTCTTGCCAAAGCGTCAAGAACCGGAACAGTCGGATGCCGTTCGCCTAATTCGATCGCACTGATCATACTTGTACTGATACCTGATAATTTAGATAAATGCTTTTGAGTCATACGTTTCTCAGTGCGGACCTGGAAACAGATAATAACAAATCATAAGCCAGCCCCCCTTTCTAGGTGCCTTTTTCTTTAGCTCCTCCCCGCAGCTTCAAAAAGTTTTCCATACCGGCTTTGGCAAAATAACCGCTGATGATAACAGAAAACGGACCGTCAACATAATCTATCAGCCTGTCCGGTATTTCTCTGTATATTAACCAAGTGCCGGCCGAAAACATTATGATGCCGACAAATAACCAGGTCACCGTTCCGACAACCTTTTTGGAGAAGCTCAGTTTTTCATCATCAAGTTCCATAGCTTTCACCTCCCTGGCTTTACATTACTATTATCTTTATCCACAATGGTGGAATATTATAAGAAATACTTTATTATTTTAATGTTTTACGAATTTTTAAATTGTGAAACATTTTTATTTTTGCTTTTTATCCTTTCATAAGTCCTCGCAGCTGTATCCTAGTACTTAGAAAGGACAAATAAAAAAGCCCCGCTTACAAAAATGTAAACGGGGCTTTCGCCTTTTTCTGTATTTTTACAGGCCGCAGCATGCAAAAATACATGTATCAATATTCACTTTATTACTTCAAATTTATTTAGATTACTTAAAGCGTTTTAAACGCAGGGCATTGCTTACTACCGAAACCGAGCTCAGCGACATTGCGGCCGCAGCGATCATCGGGTCAAGCAAAGGTCCGCCGAAAATGTGCAGCACTCCTGCGGCTACAGGTATACCAATAATATTATAGCCAAAAGCCCAGAACAGATTTTCTTTGACGTTGCGGATCGTGGCCTTACTTAAACGCAGGGTAGTACTGATATTACGAATATCTCCGTTGACCAGCACGACCTGCGCCGATTCTATCGCCACATCAGTCCCGCCGCCAACGGCAATGCCCAGATCAGCCTGCGCCAAAGCCGGTGCGTCGTTGATACCGTCGCCAACCATGGCGACGATCTCCCCACCCTGCTGGAAGCTTTTGATCAGCTCGGCCTTATGACCAGGCATCAGCTCAGCAACTACTTCGTCCACGCCTGCCTGCTGCGCAATATAAGCAGCAGCGCGTTTATTATCGCCGGTCAGGATAACGGTACGGATATTCAGCTCGTGCAGCTTCTGCATTGCTTCCTGGGTTTCTTCCTTCAGCGTATCAGCGATAGCAAAAATACCGCATAAATTACGGCCGATCGTCAGATAAACGATCGTTTTACCAACTGACGCTAATTTTTCGCCAAGTTCTATAGCATTCGGAGGAATCATTGCCACAGGCTGTACAAAGGACAAATTTCCCAACCGTACGTTGGTATTTTCACAACGGGCAGCGATACCGCCGCCTACCGTAGTTCTAAAATCTGTACAGGTCGGCAGTTCCATCCCTGCGGCCCGTTCTTTGACAGCTACTGCCAGCGGATGAGCTGAACCTTGTTCAATTGCCGCCGCCAGCCTTGTTATCGCTTCTTCTTTGGCTCCGTTCCAGCCGATAACGTCTGTTACTATCGGTTTGCCCTTCGTAATCGTACCGGTTTTATCAAAAACCGCCATTGTTACATTATGGGCTGTTTCTAAAGCTTCTGCATTTTTGAACAGCACGCCTTTTTCAGCACCCTTACCTACAGCGACCATGATTGCCGCCGGTGTCGCCAGTCCCAAAGCACATGGGCATGCAATAACAAGTACGGCAACAAAGACCTGAATGGCAAACTTACTGCCAGAGCCGGCAAACCACCAGCTCAAGCCGGCGACTAAAGCTATCACCAGCACTATTGGCACAAAAACCGCCGCAATTTTATCAGCTGTTTTGGCAATCGGCGCTTTCGATCCCTGAGCCGCTTCTACCATCTGCATGATCTGCGACAGCATCGTATCCTTACCGACTTTTTCAGCTTTAAAACGCAGATACCCGTCGGTAACTACTGTAGCCGCAAAAACATTTTCGCCGACACTTTTACCTACAGGCATACTTTCACCGGTCAGCATCGATTCGTCAACACTGGCATGTCCATCTGTGATCACCCCGTCGACCGGTACCTGATTGCCTGGGTGGACGATAACTATATCACCAGTCAGTATCGCTTCACGCGGAATCTCTACTTCTCCGCCGTCCTTCCAGATAAAGCCTGTCTTCGGCGCCAGGTTAAGCAGGCTGCTGATAGCGTGTCCAGCTTCACCTTTCGCACGCAGTTCTAAAAACTTACCACATAAAACAAAGGTCAAAATAGCACCGGCAGACTCAAAATAAAGACTATGCATAGCATGCGGATTTATTCTTGCCAGAACTTCGTAGGTTGAATAGCTGCTGTAAATAAACGCAGCCCCCGTACCTAAAGCAACCAGTGTATCCATCGACGGAACACCATTTTTCAAGCTGATGATACCATTTTTGAAAAACGGACTGCCGGCATACAATATCGGCAGCGTTAACAATAACTGCACAAAAGCATAGACATCGCTCATCTGATCCGGATCTATCGGTACAGGCAAAAATTTACCCGGAACCATCGGCGCCATCGCCAAATATAACAGCGGCACAAAAAAGAAAGCCGCCACTTTCAAACGTTTCTTTAAATCAAGGGCATCCTGTTCCGCCCTCTGTTCAGCTGTCGATTCTTCGCCCGGCGCATCATGGACGACACCAAAGCTCATTCTGGTCACAGCTGCTTCCAGCTGCTCTATCGTCGCCTGATTTTCATCATAACGCACCAACGCCGACTGAGTCGCCAGATTGACTTCCGCTCTGTCGACACCTGGAACCTTCTTTAAAGAACGTTCCACGCCATTAGAACAGGCAGCACAATGCATTCCTGAAATTTTAATAGTTACTGTTTTCATAAGCTTTATTTTTCAACAGTGAAACCAGCTTCTTTTACTGCCATTTCCAACTGCTCCACTGTAGCCGGGGCTTCATATTCTACAACTGCCATGCACTGCTCCAGGTCTACTGCTGCGTGTTTTACGCCCGGTACATCCTCCAATGCCATTTTTACACTGGCAACACAACCTGCGCACGACATACCAAAAATATACATACTCGCTTTTTCCATAATTTATGCCTCCATTTCGGAATTTGATCCAGTGCTGCCAGTAAAATCGACAGCTTAAATTTTAAGGTTAGCAAAAACTGCCCCTCTACATCTTATAACTCAATCTTAACAACCTGTACAGGCTTTGTCAAATAATAGCTCTGCCTTACAGAAGCTTGAAATTATACGCAGCAGGCAGCAATTCATTCCTTAAATCTATTATAACATATGAGTCGTTATTCATATATCTTTTTCTGCAAAACCTTTGTGAATTATTTTTCTGCCTGCCGCTGTATTACCACATTTACCTGCTTTTTCTAACTGTCCTGCTTTATTTTTCAACTTCTGTCCATTTTACACAAACCAGTTTTGTTTTATACTATATTTTGTAGATTTAACTGAAGAGGGTGTTTTTTATGCGTAATGACAATATTACAAGGCTGACGCTGGCAGGTATGTTTGCAGCTTTGGCTTTCGTTTGTTTTACTTATCTGCGGATCGAGATCCCCATGGGTGGCGGTATGACCGGCAAAATTTATATCGGTCATGCTTTTATCCTCCTGTCTGCTCTGATTCTGGGGGCAAAATACGGAGCGCTTACAGGTGCAATAGGTCTGTCACTGGCAGACATTTTAGCCGGTTATACCACATCAGCACCGCCGACTTTTTTAGCCAAATTTCTATTGGGACTGGCGGTAGCCTTTATTGCTCATAAAGTTTTTAATCTGGCTGCGGCAGATGACAAAAAAGCGACTAAGATCGTAACTATAGCGGCTGTTTTCGGCTGCCTGGTCAATGTTATTACCGAACCGCTGATTCGCTATGGCTTTAAAGTCTTCGTTTTAGGACTTCCGCACCAGATAGCCTATCTATCTGCAATCAACTGTGCTGTTTCCATGGCGGTAAGCGCTGTGCCATCTGTTATTTTAGCAGTTTTCCTGTATAAAGCAGTGCAGCATAGTATCCTGAAAAGCTATAAATTTGTTTAACCTTACATTCACAATACCCCTAAAAAATGAAGGCCGCTGCTTTTAACAAGCAGCGGCCTTCATTTTTAATAATCATTGTTTTATTTTAATCTATCATTTACAGCAATAACAGCAGTCCTGCAAGAGAAACTAACGAAATACAGCCTGCGACAACTTTTTTAATGCAGGAAATCTTCTTCTCCCTGCTCTGAGCAGGCTCACATAAAGCTGCTTTTTCTTTAGCTGAAGCATCGATAAACGCTTTAGCATAATATCCATCCAACTCAAGCAGACTGTATTCCCCATTCTCAAATTGAACGGCCAGCTGATACACAGATGCTTTAGGAGGTTTTAACACTGCCCCCATGAGCTCCTGACCATATTCTTCTGTCATCCCTTCAAGTGCACAATCAGACTTTCCTGCAAAAGCATCTTTGATAGCTTCATCAGTTACAAATTCCCACGTGTGAATTGTTTCTTTGCTGATGATAATTCCTTCATCAGGTTCTTTAAAATGCATCTTCGTTACGATCATACAAACTGGATTTAAGAAAACAGCACTGCCAGACAGATGCCCCAGGATCACTTTATTTTTAGCCATAAAATTTTCATCCTTCTTTACGACAGATTTTTACTATCATTACAGACTTGGCAATTTACACTTTCTCCCCTTCTTCCTGTTATTGATCCGTAATTTTCTCTGCTATTGCTGCTGTTTATTTCTAGCTTTGCGGCAAAGCTCCTGCCTGCCTCCTTTCACTTTTACACGAAATTTACGACAAAAGGCACAGTACTTTATCAGTACTGTGCCTTTATCTGCAAGATAACCAAACTACGCCTGTCTTAATATTTTTTATCTGATTTTTACACCGCTCTGATTATTTCTCAGCTCTGTTAATAGCGCATAGGATACCCAAAAGCGCAGCTACGTTGATATTACTGTCGATACCAACACCAAAGATATGTCCATTACCGGGAATCTTCAGTTCTATGTAACAAATACCCTTCGCGTCAGAACCGCGGGAAATAGCATGTTCGTGATAATTAACAAATTCATAGCCCTCTACGCCGATTCCTGCCAGCGCCTGGAAGAATGAATCTATCGGGCCGTTGCCGACACCGGCAACTTCTTTCATATCACCACAAACATCGATTTTACCTTCAAAACGAGTATGTGTAGTGCCATCCAACTCCCGTTGTTCCAGGAAGCTGTGAGAAGCCAGTTTGTATTTACCATCAAACTCTACATATTCACGGTTAAACAAGTCAACGATCTGTTCTTCCTTCAATTCATCACCAAAAGCATCGGAAGCAGCCTTCACGATATTGCCAAATTCAGGATGCATTTCCTTCGGCAGCCTGTAACCGACAGCATGCTGCAGCACAAAAGCTGCGCCGCCTTTACCGGATTGGCTGTTTATACGGATAACAGGTTCGTATTCACGGCTCAGATCAGCAGGATTGATCGGCAGATACGGTACTTCCCAATAAGGAGTATCGCTTTCCGCCATATATTCGTAACCCTTACGTATAGCATCCTGATGCGAACCGGAGAACGCGGTAAACGCCAATTCACCCGCATAAGGCTGACGCTCGGGCACCTTCATCTTGGTACAGGCCTCATAAATTTTTTTGACCGCCAGAATATTGGAAAAATCAAGCTCCGGATCAACGCCCTGAGTATACATATTCAAAGCAACTGTCACAATATCAAGATTGCCAGTGCGCTCGCCGTTGCCAAACAATGTTCCTTCGATGCGGTCTGCTCCGCCCAGCAGCGCAAGTTCAGCCGCAGCAACACCTGTCCCGCGGTCATTATGCGGATGAATGCTGATAATAGCAGCTTCCCTGTTTTTCATCTTAGTACAGAAATATTCGATCTGATCCGCATATGTGTTCGGCGTTGACATTTCCACTGTTGAAGGCAGATTCAGAATGATCGGGTTCTCATTCGTTGCCCCCAGGGTTTCCATTACCGCCTCGCATATTTCAATAGCAAAATCGATCTCAGTACCGGTAAAGCTTTCAGGAGAATATTCATACCGAATATTCATACCGCTGCTGGCAATTTCTTCCTCAGTCAGCTGACGGATAAGTTTTGCACCCTCCACTGCGATCTTGATAATGCCTGGCATATCTTCTTTAAATACGACCTTCCTCTGTAAGGTAGAGGTAGAGTTATAAAAATGTACGATAACGTTTTTAGCGCCTTTAACTGCTTCAAAAGTTTTTTTGATCAGTTCCGGACGCGCCTGTACCAGTACCTGAATCGTTACATCATCGGGAATATGATGCCCTTCGATCAAAGTGCGCAGGATCTCATATTCGGTTTCAGATGCAGACGGAAAACCAACTTCTATTTCTTTAAATCCAATATCTACCAGAGTCTTGAACATCAGCAGCTTTTCTTCCAGCTGCATAGGCGTAACCAAAGCCTGATTCCCGTCGCGCAGGTCAACACTGCACCAAATCGGCGCCTTGGTAATAGTTTTATTCGGCCATTGGCGATTCGGCCACTGGAGCGGCTGAAAAGGAATATACTGTTTACTTGCTTGTTTCATAAATATTTGCCTCCAATCTGTTTATGCCGGCGCAGCGGCCCAACTTCGGAAGCGGAAATAAAAAATCCCCGCTCCCTACGATAAATGCATAGGGGCGAGGAACTGTTCTCCACGCGGTACCACCCTAATTCAGCTGCCATGCAGCCCTCTCAGCCTCAAACAAGGCCCAGGCTCTTAACGTTGCCACACGTTCTGCTCTACATATCAAGCAGACAACTCCGGGATGAGTTATACATAAAACTTTTGCCATCGACTTGCACCAACCGTCGACTCTCTGAGGCCTGCCAGTTTTATCTTGTTCCCTTCACAGTCTTTGAGGTGAAAATTTTTGAATTGTTAAAAGTTATTATACCTACTTGCCTGATACTTGTCAAGAGAAAATATACGACTCTAAAACGTCATCTTCATTAAAATGATTACATAAACTAAATAAAAAGCATACTTTTACTGCATATTATAACAACAGTATTTATTTTTTTTATCCTGTTTAGTTAATTCAAAGGAGTCTTTTCATATTGACAAAAGAAAACCCGCACAAATTGTGCGGGTTTTGAACTTCTGTTCCCAATGATTAACGTTTCGAGAACTGGCTTGCTTTACGCGCTTTTTTAAGACCGTATTTACGACGTTCTTTTTCGCGCGGATCGCGAGTCAGGAAGCCAGCTTTTTTCAAAGCCGGACGATATTCAGCGTCAACGTCGAGCAAAGCACGAGCGATACCATGACGGATCGCACCTGCCTGACCGGAAATACCGCCGCCAATAACATTTACGAGTACGTCGTATTTGCCTTTGGTTTCAGTAATTTCAAGCGGTTGGTTAACGATGAGTTCCAATGTTTTCAGACCAAAATAATTGGTCAGCTCACGGCCGTTAATAACGATTTTACCTTCACCCGGAACCAGGCGAACGCGAGCAACTGAAGATTTGCGACGACCAGTCGCACTATAAGTAACTACTGCCATTTACGTTTCCTCCTCCGGATTATCTTACGTTGATTTCTAAAGTTTCAGGTTTTTGAGCTGCATGCGGGTGTTCAGGGCCAGCATATACATGCAGTTTAGTGTAGATCTGGCTGCCAAGGCGATTTTTAGGAATCATACCTTTAACTGCGAGTTCTACCATTTTTACCGGGTTCTTAGCGAGCATATCGCCAGCTTTTGTGTAGCTGTCGCCGCCAAGGTAACCGGAATGACGGAAGTAAACTTTTTGAACCAGTTTTTTACCGGTCAAAACTACTTTGTCAGCATTGATTACGATTACATGATCTCCGGTATCCATATGCGGAGTAAAAGTCGGTTTGTGTTTGCCACGAAGGATTTTTGCAACTTCGGCTGCCATGCGGCCAAGAGTTTTATCAGCTGCGTCAACAACGAACCATTTACGTTCGATATTGGACGGATTAGCCATAAAAGATTTCATCCTTATGTCCCTCCCTAAAGTATTTCCTGTTCGATGTAATTTTATCGTTTCTCTCCGGGGCTAGTGGAGATAGGCGTAAAATCACGTATGTATATTGTAACCATCTTGACATTTTTTGTCAAGTAAAATCAGGATTATTTTCTGATTTTTTCAATATCTGCCAGAAAATGCGGTATATAACCAACATAATCTAAATAAAGTCCCTGAGGAGGCGCCGGGGCAACCTTAAAATGACGCTTGCCTGCTGCAAATTCACTTTTAAATGCAGCAATACTTTTAGTGCCTTTGCCGACTTCTACCAGATGCCAGACGATATTACGCACCATATGATATAAAAATCCATTACCTTCAATGCAGAATTCCAGTTCTCCCTGCTCTTTTGGCAGCCATTCAGCGCGGTAAATCGTTTTAACAGGCGAACTTTGCACACTGCCGGCCGAACGGAAAAACGAAAAATCATGTGTTCCCAAAAGCAGCTGTGCTGCCTCCTGCATCGCTTCAAGCCGCAGATATTCCCGCATTTGCCAGACATAGTTACGCAGGAAAGGGTCCGCATGTTTATTCTGCACTATGCGATAACAATAACGTTTCCAACAAGCGCTGTATCTGGCATGAAAACCTTCGTCAGCTTCCTCAGCCTGCCAAAGCACGATATCCTTCGGCAGGATTCCTGCACAGGCCTTTAAAAGATTCTCCAATGGAATACTACCGCTGGTTGTCAGCGACACTACCTGCCCCCGTGCATGCACACCCGTATCAGTACGTCCAGAACCGGCTGTAACGATTTTTTCGCCGCAGAGCAAGGATAGTTTCTCTTCAAGCACCTGCTGCACTGTAAGAGCATTAGTCTGCTTCTGAAAACCATGGTAATTAGTGCCGTCATAAGCCACTGTTAATTTCAGAGTACGCATAACGCGTTCCCCAGCGAATAAACGCCATCAGACCAATCAAAACAAACACTGTCGCTAATGCCGCATAGTCACGTCCATAATAAACGAGCTCGTGCATACGGCTGCGTCCTTCTCCACCGCGATAACAACGTGCTTCCATTGCTACCGCCAGATCATCGGCACGTCTGAACGCACTGATAAAAAGAGGTATCAAAAGCGGCAGCATATTTTTGGCTCTCTGCATCAGATTGCCGCTGGAAAAATCAGCCCCGCGTGCGGTCTGTGCCTTCATAATCCTGTCTGTTTCCTCAAGCAGCGTAGGTATAAACCGTAAGGCGATCGTCATCATCATTGCCAGCTCATGCGCTGGTACGCCAAAACGTTTAAATGGGCGCAGCAGAGCCTCTATCCCGTCAGTCAAAACTATTGGTGAAGTCGTAAATGTCAGTATCGAAGAAATCAGCAGCAGCAGAATCAGACGCATCGACATTTTCAGGCCCATTTCCAGACCTTCCTGCGTTACTTTAAAAAATTTCCAGGAAAAAATTACATTTTCACCCTGCCCTGTAAACATATGGATTACCATTGTCAGAACAATGATGATCCACAGCGGCTTTATTGATTTTAGAACCAGCATCAGCGGCAGACGTGATAAAAGAATAATCAAAAATACGAAACCCCAAAGTATTCCATAAGATACGGCTCCTGAGGCCAGAAAAATAGCGACAATGAAAAATAATGTTATCAGTATCTTCGTCCGCGGGTCCAACTTATGAATCAGAGAATTTCCCGGGTAATATTGTCCAAGCGCAATGTCAGTCAGCATTTATTTCAACCCCTTTGCTGTTTTGATCTGCGCTTCCAGTGCTTCCGCAGTCATGGTATCCGCCTGGATTTCCATCCCGCGTGCACGCAGTTCATCACTGAGTTTAAAAAGCTGCGGTACGTCCATGCTTACCGCCAAAAGTTCATTTTTATGATTTTGATAAATTTCAGCAGGACTTCCGTCTAAAATGACGCGTCCACCGGAAATAACCAGCAGCCGGTTACTGTAACGGGCTGCTTCTTCCATACTGTGCGTAACTAAAATCACAGCCATCCGGCGTTTTTTATACAAAGCCATGATTTCTGCAAAAACAGCATCACGTGAACGCGGATCAAGTCCGGCAGAAGGTTCGTCTAAAATCAGATAATCAGGATCCATTGCTATTACCCCGGCAATCGCCACGCGGCGCATTTGTCCTCCGGAAAGCTGAAACGGAGACCGGCTGGCAAAGGTTTCAAAATCCAAACCCACAAATCTCATCGCGTCTTGGACCTGCTGCTTAACCTCATTCTCCTGCATCCCCTTATTCCGCGGTCCAAATGCAATATCCTCAAAAACAGTTTCAGCAAAAATCTGATGTTCAGGATATTGGAAAACCATACCAACCTGGTGTCTTGCTTTTTTACGGCTTCACCTTTGCCGCTGATATCCAGTCCATCAATCGTTACTTTACCTGCCGACGGTTTTAAAAGACCATTCAGATGCTGCACTAAAGTCGATTTTCCGCTGCCGGTATGCCCGATCACAGCAACAAACTCCCCTTTGTCCACAGTCAGCGAAACACCTTGCAGCGCTTTGCGTTCGTAGGGTGTTTTGGCCATATATGTAAATTCTACGTTTTCTAATGTTATCGGCATATGCTTTCAGCCAACTCCTCATTTGTAATAATTCCCTGCTGTAAATTCAGACCGCTTTGCCGCAAATCATCGGCAATTTTAGCAGCTAAAGGCGCTTCTAAGCCTAAAGCATATAACTCTCGTACATGACTGAACACCTCTTTCGGCGTCCCCTGCATTTTGAGCTTGCCCTCTCCCATAACAATGATTCGGTCAGCCTGCAGCGCCTCTTCCATATAATGAGTTATATAAACCACGGTAATGCCTTTTTCCCGGTTCAATTTTTTGACAGTAGTTACTATTTCTTTGCGTCCCTGTGGATCGAGCATAGCCGTCGGTTCATCTAAAACAATACACTTGGGTTCCAATGCTAAAACACCTGCGATCGCCACGCGCTGTTTTTGACCGCCGGAAAGCAGATGCGGAGCATGCTTGGCATAATCACTCATACCTACTGCCGCCAGCGCAGCATCCACTCTTGTTCTTATTTCTGCCGTCGGCACCCCTATATTTTCCGGTCCAAAGGCAACGTCTTCCTCGACAATTGCCGCCACGATCTGATTATCAGGATTTTGAAACACCATCCCCACATGCTGGCGAATATCCCAAAGATTTTCTTCTACCGTAGTATCCATACCCTCGATCAGGCACACACCTTCACTTGGCCTCTGCAAAGCGTTAAAATGACGCGCTAAAGTACTTTTACCACTGCCATTGGCACCAATAACAGCAACAAATTCACCTTGTCTTATTTCTAAATTGATCCCATCCAAAGCCTTTATTTCTTTATTTTCACTGTCTGTATAAACATGTGTTAAATTTTTTACTTCAATTATAGTTTGCATGGCAAACCTCCGCTTAATTCAGTACCTTTATATTATATTATTCCAGCCCAGGTACGTCAACCGCTTCCAGCACACTTGGTTAACTTTACAAAAATAAGACCCGGAACAGTCCGGATCTTATTTTCAAACTTTCTTATTCTCTAATTTGCAGCTGCAACATTTGAAACAAGGCTATTTTTACTTTACCGCAGCTTCCATAAATTAATACTGATATCCATATGTATAAAAAGAATTTCTCAGAAGTATCTTTCAATTCTATAGCAAAGCAAATTTTTCGCTTTCAAAAATTGCTTTCATACGGCACAGACAAAAAGGATGCCCAGCAGGATCAAACATCACACGCCATTCTTTAGAAAACTGTTCAGCTGCCATTGTTGCTCCGCAGTTAATCGCATGCTGAACCGCTTCTTCCAAATCATTGACTGCAAAGTCCAAATGCGCCATCTGCTGCTGTACTCCCGGTTCTTCCGGCCACACAGGCGGACAGTACTCTGGATTTCGCTGAAAAAGTATTCCCGGATAAGCTCCCTGGGACATTCCAGGTGCTCCTATACAGGCCCAGTTCTCATCATAAAAAGGGATTTCCCAATTTAGCAGCTCTGCATAGAATTTAGCCAACGCATAAGGGTTTATGCAATCCAGTGTGAAAGAATACATTTTGATTTTCAATTCTTTCTCCATTTTTAATCCTTCCAATAAAAGATGATTTTCTTATTATTTATCAGCTTTCATCCAGCTGCGCATCAGCTGTACTTCACGCCAGCCTAAATATGCGGCCAAGACAGCAGCCGCAAAATCCGCTGTCATACCTGCATACATAACGCCGTTAATACCATAAAACAAAGGTAGTATGACAATCAGAGGCAGTAAAAAAATAATCTGCCTGGTCAGAGAAAGAATGATACCTTTAGTTGCTTTACCAATGGACGTAAAAAAATTGGAAGAAATCGGCTGGATACAATCTAAAAAGGTGAAGAACAAATAAATTCTGAAATATTCCTCCGCAAATTGATAATAAGCTTCTGATCCTTCACCGAAGAAACCAATGATCTGCCGCGGGAAAAGTTGAAAACAGGCAAAAGCAATAATGGATACTACCGTTCCTATCAGCAGCGTTAAGCGGTAAGCTTCTATAACACGTCCGTATTTTTTTGCGCCGTAATTAAAACTGACTATTGGCTGCAGCCCCTGTGACAACCCAATAATGATTGAAAAATAAATCATATTTACTTTCGTAATGATCCCTGAACAGGCCAGAGGTATCTCACTGCCGTATATTGAATCTGCGCCATAATGAGTCAAAGTATTGTTTAATGTTATTTGCACTACCATAATCGCAAATTGATTAAAACAGCTGGCAGCGCCAAGTGCCGAGATCAAACGGGAACGTTCCCAGTTTGGCAGCAAATCGTTTTTAGACAACGGCAAAGTCTTGAACTTTCTTAAATATCCAGCGACCATAATCCCCGACACAACTTGCCCGATAACAGTTGCAGATGCTGATCCGGCAATCCCCCAATCCATTACAAAAACAAACAGCGGATTGAGAATCAGATTGATAAAAGCGCCGGTCAGCATACAAATCATTGAATACTTAGGACTACCGTCAGCGCGCACTAAAGTGCTGCCCCCCGTCCCCAAAATCAAAAACGGGAAACCCAGACAATTGATTCCCGCAAAAATAAGCGCATACTTTAAAACAATATCTGTTGCGCCAAAAGCGATCATCAAAGGTTTTAAAAATACCAGTACAAATACCGCCAGCACCACACCACTTCCAACAAGCAGCGTTATGGCATTACCAATATATTTAGCCGCTTCCTCGCGTTTACCTGCCCCAAGTTTCAAATTGAAATTAGACGCACCGCCAACGCCAAAAAGCAGCCCTAACGCAGTACATACCGTAGTTAACGGCAAAGCGACATTAGTAGCCGCATTACTACATCCCAACGCTGCGCCCGATAAAAAACTGATCAACAATATTATATAAGGCTCCTACCAGCATAGCTATAATACTTGGTAAAGCAAAATCATGTAAAAGTCTGCTTATTTTTTCACTTCCAAGTGGATTTTCTTCATTTACCTTCATAAATTATTCCTCACATATTTCTAACTTTTTCTCATATAATTATTATACATCTTTTTTATCCTGTATTGCTAATGCCACTTGTGAATTAACTGTGTCCCTTTGGGAATTTCCCACTAACAATAATAAAAAAACCAGGAACAAAAGTTCCTGGTTTTCATGCTTATTCTTAAACAAGCTCGATAATTGCCATTTCAGCAGCGTCACCGCGACGAGGACCTACTCTGTAAATACGAGTAAAGCCGCCTTGTCTTTCTGCATATTTCGGAGCGATTTCATCAAAAAGCTTTCTGGTAGCTTCTTCATCGACGAGAACTGCAAGAACTTGACGACGGGCATGCAAGTCGCCTTGTTTTGCCAAAGTAATCAATTTGGCTACATGGCTGCTAACTTCCTTAGCTTTAGTCACAGTAGTTTCAATTCTCTCGTGTTTGATGAAGGAGCTCAAAATGCTGCGAAACAAAGCTTTACGGTTGCTGGAATTACGGCCCAGTTTTCTGTATGCCATTCGTTTCCGACCCCCTTCTTATTCTTCGTCACTATTGCGTAAAGCCAGTCCCAAATCGGCTAATTTTTTCTTAACCTCATCGAGGGATTTACGACCTAAGTTACGTACTTTCATCATGTCTTCTTCGGTCTTTTGAACCAGTTCATCAACAGTATTGATGCCTGCACGTCTCAAGCAGTTGTTGGAACGTACGGACAAATCAAGATCGTCGATGGAAACGGAACCAGGACCTGCTTGGACAGGCTCCTCGACCGGAGCGGTCTCAGAACTGCCAACTACGGTGACCATACTGCTGGAAGCAGCGGTACCGGTTTGGAACAACTTCAGGTAATCAATCATGATACTGGATGCCATGCTGATTGCTTCGTCCGGCTCAACGCTTCCGTCTGTCCAAACTTCCAAAGTCAGCTTGTCATAATTGGTAACGTTACCAACACGAGTATCGGTAACACCAAATTTTACTCTCGTAATCGGAGAATAAATGGAATCCACAGGAATCATACCAATCGGTTGATCAGGGCGTTTGTTCTTATCAGCAGGAACATAGCCCAGCCCCTTGTCGATGGCAATCTCCATATTGAGTTTCGCATCTTTGTCCAAGGTCGCAATATGCAGCTCAGGATTCAAAATCTCTACGTCGGCATCAACAAGGATGTCTGCTGCAGTAACTTCTTGCTCACCGCTGCATTCGATACGTAAAGTTTTTGGTTCTTCACTGCTTACTTTAAGGCAAAGAGCCTTGATGTTGAGGATAATATCCGCAACATCTTCTCTTACGCCTGGAATTGTAGAGAATTCGTGCAGCACGCCGTCAATTTTAACAGCTGTAACCGCAGCACCGGGTAAAGAAGAAAGCAATACTCTGCGAAGGCTGTTGCCCAGCGTGATACCGTAGCCTCTTTCCAACGGTTCCCATACAAATTTGCCATAACGGCCGTCATCGCTGATCTCAGCGGTGACCATTTTAGGTTTTTCTATTTCGATCATGCGGAAAGCCTCCTTCTCGTGCGTATTACCACAATACGCCTAATGTTGGGTGGCAGATGTTCAACTAATTATTTAGAGTACAACTCAACGATGAGATGTTCTTCGATAGGAACATCGATTTCCTCACGGGTCGGGAAACGATCAACTTTACCGCTCAAGCTTTGAGCATCGAGAACGAGCCAAGCAGGAGTAGTTTTGGAAGCCAGGGTTTCAGCCATACCTTTGAAGTATTCTTTACCACGGCTGTTTTCCATAACGCTGATAACGTCGCCGGCTTTTACCAAAGCGGAAGCGATATCAAGACGTTTGCCGTTAACAGCGATATGACCATGAGTTACCAATTGACGAGCTTGGCTGCGGCTATCGGCCAGCCCAAGACGGTAAACTACATTGTCCATTCTTCTTTCCAGAAGAACGAGCAGGTTTTCACCTGTAATACCTTTTTGTTTTTCGGCTTTAACGAAGGTATTATGGAATTGACGTTCTAACATACCGTAAATACGGCGTGCTTTTTGTTTTTCACGTAACTGAATACCGTACTCAGATACTTTTTTGCGTGCTTGACCATGCTGACCAGGAGCATAGGAGCGAACAGCAAAAGCGCATTTGTCGCTGTAGCATCTGTCACCTTTAAGAAACAGTTTTGCGCCTTCACGACGGCATTGACGGCATACAGCCTCAGTATATCTTGCCATTTAGCGGGTACACCTCCAATAAATTAAACTCTTCTACGTTTCGGCGGACGGCAGCCGTTGTGAGGAATCGGAGTAACGTCTTTAATGGAGTTAACTTCGAGACCTGCAGCCTGAAGAGCACGAATAGCTGCTTCACGACCAGCGCCGGGGCCTTTAACGAATACTTCAACTTGTTTCAAGCCATGTTCCATTGCAGCTTTAGTTGCTTCTTCAGCAGCCATCTGAGCAGCAAACGGAGTGCTTTTACGGGAACCGCGGAAGCCTAAGCCGCCGGCAGATGCCCAGCTGAGTACATTACCGTTCATATCGGCAATAGTAACGATAGTATTATTGAAAGTGGAACGAATATGAGCTACGCCACTTTCGATATTTTTACTTACTTTCTTTTTGTTGCGAACAACTTTTTTACCAGCCACTCGTTTATCCCTCCCTCACTGATTATTTCTTCTTACCTGCAATAGTACGTTTCGGACCTTTGCGAGTACGAGCATTGTTTTTGGTATTTTGACCACGAACGGGCAAGCCCATACGATGTCTGCGGCCGCGATAGCTACCAATTTCAATCAGGCGTTTTATATTGAGGGATTCCTCACGGCGGAGGTCACCTTCTACTTTATAATCACCATCGATAGTTTCACGAAGTTTTGCAACTTCTTCCTCTGTCAGATCGCGAACGCGGGTATCAGGATTGATACCGGTTTTGCTCAGGATCTCACGAGACAGGGTAAGACCGATGCCATAAATGTACGGCAGTGCGTATTCAATACGTTTGTCTCTAGGTAAATCGACACCAGCAATACGTGCCATTAACGCTGCACCTCCTTCTTAGCCTTGTTTTTGTTTATGTTTCGGGTTTTCGCAAATTACCATTACATGGCCTTTGCGTTTAATGACTTTGCATTTTTCACATATTGGTTTAACAGACGGTCTGACTTTCATATTTTAAACCTCCTCTTGCCTGTCTTTGGTTATTTGAACCGATAAGTAATTCTTCCACGACTTAAATCGTACGGAGTAAGCTCGACAGTAACCCTATCGCCAGGCAAAATTTTGATGAAGTTCATACGTATCTTACCGGATATGTGTGCCAGAATCACATGACCGTTTTCCAATTTAACTTGGAACATGGCGTTCGGTAGGGATTCTAAGATTGTGCCTTCAACTTCAATTACGTCTTGTTTGGACACAGCGTTTTACCTCCTTACTTCAGCGCCCCGAGACTAGCTTTAACATCAGCGTAAACTTTGCCGATTTCCTGCAGGCCATCGATTTCATGATATACGCCTTGTTTTTTGTAGTACTCGATCAACGGTTCCGTTTGCGAATGATATGCATGCAAACGATTTTTTACAGTTTCTTCTTTATCGTCGTCACGTTGATACAACGCGCCGCCGCATTTATCGCACATACCTTCCACCTTACTGGGATTGTATTCTACATGATATGTAGCGCCGCAGGCCTTGCAGATACGTCTGCCGGTGACCCTGCCTACAAGCTCAGCGTCAGGAACTACGATATTAACCACACCGGTCAATTTAATGCCCAGATCAGTTAAAATGCCGTCGAGGGCAACAGCCTGCTCTTCGGTTCTTGGAAATCCATCCAAGATAAATCCATTGGCACATTCAGGTTTGGCTAAGCCTTCCCGAACAATACCGATGGTAACGACGTCGGGCACGAGGCCGCCGGCGTCCATGTATCTTTTTGCCTCTTTACCTAATTCTGTGCCTTGCTTAACAGCTGCACGAAACATATCACCAGTAGAGATATGCGGAATTTTGTATTCAGCAATGAGTTTTTCTGCTTGAGTGCCTTTACCGGCACCCGGAGGTCCCATCAAAAGAATATACATTCTAATCTTCCTCCTATTTCATAAAGCCCTGGTAATGACGCATCAAAACCAAAGACTCTACTTGTTTCATTGTATCCAATGCAACACCGACTACGATCAAAAGGGCCGTACCACCGAAATAGATACCCTCTATACCGGTGATCCAACCAACAACATTCGGCATCAGAGCAATCAATGCGAGAAAGATTGCGCCGGCCAGAGTGATTCTGGACATGATTTTATCCAAGTAATCAGTTGTCGGTTTGCCAGGACGCAGTCCGGGAATAAAACCGCCATATTTTTTGATATTATCCGACATTTCAGCTATATTCACGCTTACTGCGGTATAGAAGTAAGTGAAGAATAAAATCATCAATACATACAAAGTAGTTTGAAGAGGAGTACCCCATGCAAACCAGCCTGCAACAGTTTTTACCCAAGGAATGTCTACAAACTGGCCAATCGTAACCGGAAACATCAGCACGGAGGATGCAAAGATGATCGGAATTACGCCTGCCTGGTTGACCTTTAAAGGAATGTAGCTGGTGTGACCACCGTACATTTTACGGCCAACAACACGTTTTGCATATTGAACCGGGATTTTGCGAATACCTTGAGAGATCGCTACAACAAAGACAATCATCGCCAAAGCTATCACCGCGAACAAAATCACGTTCAGAATGTTAACCGTGCCGGCTTGCAGATATTGGAAAATAACATGCATTCCATCAGGAAGTCTGGAAACGATACCAGCAAAGATGATCAGCGAGATACCGTTACCAATACCTTTAGACGTAATCTGTTCACCGATCCACATCAAAAATACCGTACCAGCAGTTAAACTGATCGCAATCAACAGAATCGACATGATTCCGGGGTTATTGATTGCTGATCTCAGACCATAAGCCATACCTAAAGCCTGGATAAAACCAAGCAGAACTGTACCGCCGCGAGTCAGCTGAGTAACCTTTTTCTGACCTTCCACACCTTCTTTGGACCATTGTTCTAATGTAGGAACAACGACCTTTAATAATTGAAGGATAATGGACGCATTGATATATGGAGTAATACTCATAGCAAAAATTGAGAATTTGCTCAAGGCGCCGCCGGAGAACATATCAAGCAGGCCAAACAAATTACCGCTTTGGAAAAGCTGCTCGATCATGGCTACGTTAACGCCAGGAACAGGGATATGTGTTCCAGCCCGAAAAACGATGAACATGGCGAGAGTAAATACAACTTTTTGCCTGAGTTCCGTAATTCTGAAAATATTAGCGAGGGCTGCGAACACTTAGATCACCTCTACTTTTCCGCCGGCAGCAATAATTTTTTCTTCAGCAGATTTGCTGAAACCCATAGCTTGAACCGTGAGCTTTTTAGTAAGCTCGCCGTTGCCGAGGATACGAACACCATCACGAATGTTTTTGATCATTCCGTGTTCGATCAGCATTACAGGTTCAACTACTGTGCCGTCTTCAAAGCAATTGAGACTACCAACATTGATTTCGACATAATTCATGCCAAATCTATTATAGAATCCACGTTTAGGCAAACGCAGATACAAAGGTTTTTGACCACCTTCAAAACCAGGACGTTTTACGCCGCCGGAGCGGGATTTTTGTCCTTTTTGACCTTTGCCAGATGTTTTACCAAGTCCGGAACCGAGACCACGGCCAACGCGAACGGAGGCTCTTTTAGATCCCGGAGCGGGAGATAATTCATGCAAATTCATCTGTAGCACACCTCCTTGTTTTAAGCTTCAACTTTTTCAACTTTCACAAGATGTTCAACTTTGTGAATCATACCGCGAATAGTCGGGGTGTCGTTTTTAACAACAGTAGAATTGATTTTTCCTAAGCCCAGAGCCTTTACGGTTGCGCGTTGATCCTGCGGGTAACCGATCAAGCTACGGGTCAGCGTGATTTTAACTTGTTCCATCATGCTACCTCCTTAGCCAAGTAATTCTTGTACGGTTTTTCCGCGCAGAGCTGCAACAGCTTCAGCACTTTTCAGGGATTTTAAACCTTCCAAAGTTGCACGAACAACATTGTTAGGGTTATTAGAACCTTGACATTTGGTCAAGATATCACGTACGCCTGCCAATTCAAGTACGGCACGAACAGGGCCGCCGGCAATAACGCCGGTACCTTCTGCAGCCGGTTTCAAGAACACACGGCCTGCGCCGAACACACCAATGATTTCATGAGGAATGGAAGTGCCAACCATAGGAACAGTAATCAGGTTCTTTTTAGCATCTTCAACGCCTTTGCGGATAGCTTCCGGAACTTCGGCAGCTTTACCAAGGCCCATACCAACATGACCGTTTTCGTCACCAACTACAACGAGTGCGGAGAAGGAGAAACGACGTCCGCCTTTAACAACCTTTGCAACGCGGTTGATGAATACGACTTTCTCTTTTAAGTCGCTTTCTTGTTTTTCGAAATTCGCCACTTTTATTCCTCCTTCTATTAGAATTGCAGTCCAGCTTCACGAGCCGCGTCTGCCAGTGCAGCAACACGACCGGTGTACAGGTAACCGCCACGATCAAATACAACTTCTTTAATTCCTTTAGCCAAAGCTTTTTCAGCAATAGCCTTGCCAACTGCTTTAGCAGCTTCAGTATTGCCGCCGTAGTTAGCTTTCAAGTCTTTCTCAACAGTGCTGGCAGCAACAATCGTTTCGCCTGTTACATCGTTAATCACTTGTGCATAAATATTGGACAAGGAACGATATACATTCAAACGAGGTTTTTCTGCCGTACCGATAATATATTGACGAGAACGGAGATGACGTTTTTGACGTTTCTCATTTTTATCAACTCTGTTAAGCAAGAGTTTCACTCCCTTCTTTTAGAAATTACTTCTTGCCTTTAGCGCCAGCTTTACCCATCTTACGACGAACGTATTCGCCTTCATAACGAATACCTTTGCCTTTATAGGGTTCAGGCGGACGCAGAGTGCGGATTTCAGCTGCAACTGCGCCGACTTTTTCTTTGTCTGCGCCGCTGACAACGATTTTGTTAGGAGCCGGAACTTCAAAAGTAATACCTGCAGGCGGCTCTTTTACTACCGGATGAGAGAACCCGAGAGTAAAGTTGATGTTATTGCCTTGTTTAGCGGCACGATAGCCGACACCGGCAATTTCTAAAGATTTGCTGAAACCGGTGGTTACACCGACAACCATGTTGTTGATCAGAGTACGGGAAAGACCGTGCATGGAACGATGAGTTTTTTCATCACTCGGACGTTCAACAGTCAGTACGCCGTTTTCCAGAGTCAATTTCATATCTTTATTGATTTGGCGAGATAATTCGCCTTTGGGACCTTTAACGGTAACCAAATTATTTTCAATAGTAACTGTAACGTTAGCGGGTACAGTAATTGGTTGTTTACCAATTCTAGACACTTATGAGCACCTCCTATCTTTCAAGTATTACCAGACGTATGCCAGCACTTCTCCACCGAGACCAGCCTTACGGGCAGCTTTATCGGTCATCAGGCCTTGAGAAGTGGAGATCACTGCGATACCGAGACCACCGAGGACTCTGGGCAGCTGATCTTTTTGAGAGTATACTCTCAAGCCGGGCTTAGAAATACGTTTGATACCGGAAATAACTTTTTCCTTATTAGCACCGTATTTCAGGCTGACGCGGATAACATTTTGTTTGCTATCGGCAATTACTTCAAAATCTTTAATGAAACCTTCAGCTTTCAAAATCTCAGCAATAGCTACTTTGATTTTGGAGCCGGGGATTTCAACTTTATCGTGATGAACCGAGTTTGCGTTACGAATACGGGTAAGCATATCGGCAATCGGGTCAGTCATTACCATACTTAAATACCCTCCTTCCTAATTTGCTGTTTTACCAGCTAGCTTTGGTTACTCCCGGAATAGCGCCTTGGTAGCTGTATTCACGGAAGCAGATACGGCAGAGACCGAATTTACGCATATAGCCATGTGGTCTGCCGCAAACCTTGCAGCGATTATAACGGCGAACTTCAAATTTCGGCTCATTTTTCCATTTTTCAATCAGGGCTTTTTTAGCCAAGGTATTCCCTCCTCACTTATGCGCTGAACGGCATTCCGAGGAGTCTGAGTAATTCTCTGGCTTCCTCGTCAGTCTTAGCGGTAGTAACAATGATGATATCCATTCCACGGACTTTATCGATCTTATCATATTCAATTTCCGGGAAAATCAATTGTTCTTTCATGCCCAATGCGTAGTTGCCACGGCCGTCAAAAGCGGTGGGATTTACGCCGCGAAAATCGCGTACACGCGGAAGAGCAATGTTCATCAACTTATCAAGGAAGTAATACATGCGGTCACCGCGCAGGGTAACTTTGGTACCGATCGGCATCCCTTGACGCAATTTAAAAGCTGCAATGGATTTTTTAGCTTTAGTGATGACTGGTCTTTGACCAGCGATCAAAGTCAGATCTGCAACAGCAGAATCTAATGCCTTGCTGTTAGCTACAGCTTCACCGATACCCATATTGATGACAACTTTTTCGATTTTAGGGATTTCCATAACATTTTTATAGTTGAATTTATCCATCATGCCTTTAACAGCTTCGGACAAATACTTTTCTTGCAATCTTGTTTTTGCCATTCAAAATTTCCTCCTTTCCCGGAATCTTATTTATCAATTACTTCGCCGCATTTTTTGCAGGTTCTTACGAAGCTGCCGGAAACTGCGGTCTTTTTAATACGAGTAGCTTTTTTACAAGCCGGGCATACTAACATTACTTTGGAAGAAGCAATAGCAGCTTCTTTAGTAATGATGCCGCCTTGGGGATTAGCCTGAGACGGTTTTGTATGGCGTTTTACTTTATTTACGCCTTCAACGACTACTTTAGCTTTTTTAGGCAGAGCTTCAATGATCTTTCCTTCTTTGCCTTTATCTTTGCCGGACAAAACCAAAACGGTATCGCCTTTTTTTACATGCATTTTGATTGCTGCAGTCATTTCAGGAACACCTCCTTATGTGCATTATCAGATTTCTTACAGCACTTCCGGTGCCAGAGAAATGATTTTCATGAAATCTTTATCGCGAAGTTCACGAGCAACAGGCCCGAAAATACGGGTGCCGCGCGGGCTCTTATCATCTTTAATTACAACTGCTGCGTTTTCGTCGAAGCGGATATAAGAACCGTCCGGACGACGAACGCCCTTTGCAGAACGAACAACAACTGCTTTTACTACGTCACCTTTTTTTACAACGCCACCGGGTGATGCATCTTTAACAGCGCATACGATAACGTCACCAATGTTAGCATATTTACGGTAAGAACCGCCCAATACGCGAATGCACATAACTTTCTTAGCGCCAGTATTGTCACCAACATTAAGAATGGTTTGTTGTTGTATCATGGTTTTCCCTCCCTTGCCAATTTATCCGATCGGCAATATCTTATTTTGCACGCTCTAAAATTTCAATAACACGCCAGCATTTATCTTTGGAAAGCGGACGAGTTTGCATAATTTGAACTACGTCGCCAATATGCGCTTCGTTATTTTCATCATGAGCTTTGAATTTGATAGTATGTTTTACACCTTTTTTGTAAAGCGGATGTTGAACAAAACGCTCAATAGCAACTACAACAGTTTTCTGCATTTTGTCGCTTACTACTTTACCGATACGGGTAACACGTGCGTTTCTTTCTTCGGTCACGACTGTTTCCTCCTTCTTCATACTTCAAACACACTCAGGCATTTAACTCGCGTTGACGCTGAATGGTCTTGATGCGGGCAATAGACTTTTTGACTTCGCGAATTTTCATCGGATTCTCACATTGTCCGGTTGCCATTTGAAAACGCAGGTTGAAGAGTTCTTCTTTCAAACCAGCCAATTTGCTGTCTAACTCGGAAGCAGACATTTCACGAATTTCTGTTGTTTTCATTAAGCTTCACCACCCTTTTCTTGTGCGGCAGCTTCGGCTTCTTGCTGTGCGCGGGTCACAAATTTACATTTAATAGGCAATTTGTGGCTAGCAAGACGCATAGCTTCTTTAGCGATCTCTTCGCTAACTCCGTTCATTTCGAACATAACACGACCGGGTTTAACTACTGCTACCCAATATTCAGGTGAACCTTTACCACTACCCATACGAGTTTCAGCCGGTTTTGCAGTGATCGGTTTGTCCGGGAAAATTTGAATCCATACTTGACCGCCACGTTTAATATAACGTGTCATTGCGATACGAGCTGCTTCGATTTGACGATTGGTGATCCATGCGGGTTCCAATGCTACCAAGCCATACTCGCCATGAGCGATTTTGTTACCGCGCATTGCACGACCAGTCATACGGCCTCTATGTTGTTTACGATGTTTAACTCTCTTCGGTAATAACATTAGTTTATGCCTCCTTCACCGGAGCAGCTTGCGCTACTTCTTTGCTTTCAGGAAGGACTTCACCTTTGTAAATCCATACCTTTACGCCGATACGGCCATAAGTGGTATGAGCTTCTGCTGTGCCATAATCAATATCAGCACGCAGAGTATGCAGAGGAATGCTGCCTTCACGATAGCTTTCGCTGCGAGCGATTTCAGCACCGCCCAGACGACCGCCAACCTGAACTTTAATACCTTTAGCGCCCATGCGCATGGTACGGCCAACACATTGTTTCATTGCACGGCGGAAAGCGATACGGCGTTCCAATTGAGATGCAATGTTCTCTGCAACCAAAGTTGCGTCCATATCCGGGGTTTTTACCTCAACGATGTTGATATCAATTACGCTGTCGGTCATTTTTTTCAAGTCGTTTTTCAACAATTCAATGTTGCTGCCCTGACGACCGATTACCATACCAGGTTTAGCAGTATGGATAGAGATGCGGGCTCTATTCGAAGCGCGTTCGATTTCTACTTTAGAGATACCGGACAAGAACAGTTTTTCTTTAATGAATTCACGAATTTTAATATCTTCTAATAAGAATTTCTCATAGTCTTTGTCAGCATACCATTTGGAATCCCAATCTTTGATAATACCTACGCGGAGACCATGCGGATTAACTTTTTGACCCACTATCTTTTCCCTCCTTTTTCCGGGATATTATTTTTCTTTAACAGCAACTGTTACGTGGCTAGAACGTTTTAAGATTTTGAACGCTTGCCCACGGGAACGCGGATGGATTCTTTTCATGGTCGGACCTTGATCTATAAAGCAGGAAGATACGATCAGATTATCCACATTCATATCATAGTTATGTTCAGCGTTTGCAACTGCACTGCGCAGTACTTTTTCGATAACCTCAGAACCAACCTTAGGGGTATGTTTGAGGATCGCGAATGCTTCACCCACAGCTTTGCCGCGGATAAGATCAATCACGATACGCAACTTGCGCGGCGCGATGCGAACATATCTTGCAATAGCTTTTGCTTCCATGTTATTTTGCCCCCTTTCCCCTTATTTTAAAGATGTACTCTTATCGGCATGGCCTTTATAAGTACGCGTAGGAGCAAATTCTCCTAGTTTGTGGCCTACCATATCTTCAGTGATAAATACAGGCACATGTTTACGTCCATCATGAACAGCAATAGTATGGCCCAAGAAATCCGGAAGAATAGTGGAGCTGCGAGACCATGTTTTTACGACTTTTTTATCGTTAGAAGCGTTCAGCGCTTCAATCTTCTTTTGAAGACTTGCATGGACATACGGTCCTTTTTTGATTGATCTGGACACTAGGTTAGCCTCCTTTCTCTATCCTTATAATTATTTCGTTCTACGTTTTACGATTAATTTGCTAGAAGCTTTTTTCTCTTTGCGGGTACGAGTACCAAATGCACATTTACCCCAAGGAGTAACAGGACGTTTACGGCCAACAGGAGAATGACCTTCACCACCACCATGCGGATGGTCATTCGGGTTCATTACAACACCGCGGTTAGCCGGGCGAATACCGAGCCAACGAGAACGGCCTGCTTTACCGATGCAGATATTTTCAGCGTCGATATTGCCAACTTGGCCAATAGTAGCGCGGCAGTTGATATGCACTTTACGGATCTCACCGGAAGGGAGACGAAGCAGAGCATAATCGCCTTCTTTAGCCATCAACTGAGCAGAAGTACCAGCACCGCGGGCAATTTGACCGCCTTTGCCAATTTTAAGCTCAACATTGTGAACCATAGTACCAAGCGGCATATTTTTCAAAGGCAGGCAGTTGCCGATTTTGATATCAGCATCAGGTCCGCTTTCGATAACATCGCCTACTTTAAGGTCTAAAGGAGCGAGGATATAACGTTTTTCGCCATCAGCATAGTTTACTAAAGCGATACGTGCATTACGGTTAGGATCGTATTCGATGGTGGCAACACGAGCCGGAACACCGTCTTTATTGCGTTTAAAATCGATGATACGATATTGTCTTTTATTACCGCCGCCTTGATGACGAACAGTCATTTTGCCGGTGTTATTACGACCTGCATGTTTTTGCAGTTTTTCAACCAGCGGACGGTAAGGCTTATCAGTTGTAATCTCTTCGAAGGTAGACACTGTAATGAAGCGCCTCGAAGGAGAATACGGATTAAAGCTTTTAATAGCCATTTAATTTGCCTCCTTATTACGTCAAATTACATTCCTTCGAAAAGGGGAATCGTATTGCCTTCAGCAAGTTTCACGATTGCTTTCTTATAATCGGAACGTTTGCCAACGTATTTACCCATGCGTTTGGTTTTGCCAAATACGCGTACAGTATTTACGTTTAACACTTTTACTTTGAAAATTTGTTCAACTGCCTGGCGGATTTCCACTTTGTTGGCAGTCAAAGGAACTTGGAAAGTGTATTTGTTGTCTTGAAGCATTACGGAAGTTTTTTCAGTAATGATCGGACGGAGTAAAATATCGCGAGGGTTAGCAGCCATTATGCGAGCACCTCCTCAATTTTAGCTACAGCGTCTTTTGCTAAGAACACTTTATTGTTATGAAGCAGATCAAAGCAGTTCAGGCAACCGTTGGAAAGTGCAGTGACTTTCGAAATGTTGCGTGAAGACAGCTCAACATTTTCATTAGAACCGTCAGTGATGAGTAAAGCCTTTTTATCAGCTGCATCAAAAGCAGACAGCATAGTTACAACATTTTTAGTTTTAGGAGCATCAAAGCTCAAGCCCTCAACAACGATAAGTTCACCGGCAGCAACTTTTGCAGACAATGCACAACGAATTGCCAAACGACGAGCTTTACGGGGCATTTTTTTCGCATAACTGCGAGGTTGGGGACCAAAAGTGGTACCACCACCTACCCAAATCGGAGAACGGGTAGAACCGCTGCGAGCGCGGCCGGTGCCTTTTTGTCTCCATGGTTTACGACCGCCGCCGCGAACCATACCGCGGGTTTTGGTAGCAGAAGTGCCTTGACGTTCAGCAGCCTGTTGCATAACAATTGCTTGATGTACAACAGCTTCATTAAATTCAACGCCAAACACGAGATCATTCAATTCTATTTCTTCACCGGTAGCTTGACCGGAGATGTTATATACTGATAACTTCGGCATTAGAAGCATCCTCCTTTCTTTCGCTTACGCTCTTATTTATTAGGTTTTACTGTTTCTTTGATTACAACAAAAGAACCAGCGGCACCAGGAATGGAGCCTTTGACCAAAATAAGATTACGTTCAACATCAACTTTAGCAACAGTCAAACGTTGAACAGTTACTTGTGCATTACCCATACGGCCAGGCAATTTTTTGCCTTTGATAACTCTACCGCCAGGACCGGAATGCATAGGACCCATGGAACCAGGTTCACGATGGGATTTGGAACCGTGCTTCATAGGACCACGAGCGAAATTGTGGCGCTTAATAGTGCCTGCAAAGCCTTTACCGCGGGAAATACCGGTTGCATCAATCAGTTCTCCAGCAGCAAAAATGTCAGCAGTGATTTGTTGGCCGACTGTATATTCAGAAGGAGCAGACAACCGCAATTCTTTGACAAATTTAACCGGAGTTACGCCGGCTTTGTCAAAATGGCCTTTCATTGGTCTGGTCATATGTTTTTCTTTAATTTCACCAAAGCCAAGTTGAACAGCATTATAACCGTCTGTTTCTTCGGTTTTATTTTGAACAACAACACAAGGTCCTGCTTCTACAACAGTAACAGGGATCAATCTGCCGTCAGCTTCAAAAATTTGGGTCATACCAATTTTCTTGCCTAAGATTCCTTTAGCCATTATTGCACCTCCTCCTTACAGTTTAATCTCGATATCTACGCCGGCAGGAAGGTCAAGACGCATCAACGCATCAACAGTCTTCGCAGTCGGTTCCAGAATGTCTACAAGTCTTTTGTGGGTACGCATCTCGAATTGTTCACGAGAATCCTTGTTTACATGAGGGGAACGCAGAATCGTATAGATATTTTTTTCAGTAGGAAGCGGAATAGGGCCGGAAACCTGAGCTCCGGTACGTTTCGCAGTTTCTACAATTTTTGCAGCACTTTGATCAAGCGCTTTGTGATCATACGCTTTTAAGCGTATTCTGATTTTCTGTGATTTTGACATTAAATTTTTTCCTCCTAATCGCCCAGTTTCTAAGAACGGACATACTCCGTGAAAATCTCCCTGTCTAGCAGGCAAGCAACCTCTCACATCATCGCAGGGCCATGCAAATAAACATAAGTAAATGAGGGGCTTTTATTAGCCCCTCATTCGGGATCTAATTAAAGATTATTCGTTAAGTGCAGCAACAACGCCGGCGCCAACAGTACGGCCGCCTTCGCGAATTGCAAAACGCAGACCAGGCTCGATTGCGATCGGGGTGATCAGCTCTACGTCCATGGTTACGTTATCGCCAGGCATTACCATCTCAATACCTTCCGGTAATTCAGTTACGCCGGTTACGTCTGTTGTTCTGAAATAGAACTGCGGACGATAGCCGTTGAAGAACGGTGTATGACGGCCGCCTTCTTCTTTCGTCAGTACATATACTTCTGCTTTGAATTTTGTGTGCGGATGGATGCTGCCGGGTTTTGCAAGTACTTGACCGCGTTCGATATCTTTACGGTCTACACCACGCAGCAGGCAGCCGATGTTGTCTCCTGCTACTGCTTCGTCCAGTAATTTACGGAACATTTCTACGCCCGTTACTACTGTTGCTTTTTTCTCTTCTGTCATTCCTACGATCTCAATATTGTCGCCTACTTTGATGATACCACGTTCTACACGGCCTGTTGCTACTGTGCCACGGCCGGTAATTGTGAATACGTCTTCTACAGGCATCAGGAACGGTTTGTCAGTTGCGCGTTCCGGAATAGGAATGTATGCGTCTACTGCGTCCATCAGTTCCATGATTTTTTGCTTCGTATGCTGCGTCGCCTTCAAGTGCTTTCAGTGCAGACCCTACTACTACAGGAATGTCGTCGCCGGGGAAGTCGTAGCTGGAGAGCAGTTCACGTACTTCCATTTCTACTAATTCGATCAGTTCCGGATCGTCTACCATATCTGCTTTATTCAGGAACACTACCATTGCAGGTACGCCTACTTGACGAGCAAGAAGGATGTGCTCACGAGTTTGTGGCATCGGGCCGTCTGCTGCGGATACTACGAGGATCGCTCCGTCCATTTGTGCTGCGCCGGTGATCATGTTTTTTACATAGTCGGCATGGCCCGGGCAGTCTACGTGTGCGTAGTGGCGGGTTGCTGTTTCATATTCTACGTGGGAAGTGTTGATGGTGATTCCGCGTTCTCTTTCTTCAGGTGCTTTATCGATCATGGAGTAATCCATGAATTCTGCGCCGCCTTTAGAAGCCAATACTTTGGTGATTGCTGCGGTCAGGGTTGTTTTACCATGGTCTACGTGACCGATGGTGCCGATATTAGCATGCGGTTTTGTTCTTTCATATTTTTGCTTTGCCATTTATTTTTCCTCCCTTAAATTAGGTTTTACTTTATATTAGGCTTGAGTGCCTTTGTTTTTGGCAATGATAGCCTCAGCAATGTTTCTCGGTACATCTTCGTAATGGTCAACTTCCATAGAGTAGTTGCCTCGGCCTTGAGTTTTAGAACGCAGGTCGGTAGCATAACCAAACATTTCGGAAAGCGGAACAAATGCGTTGATAACTTGAGCGCCATTGCGAGCTTCCATACCTTCGATACGACCACGGCGAGAGTTCAAATCGCCGATAACATCGCCCATGTAGTCCTCAGGAACAGTAACTTCTACTTTCATATAAGGTTCAAGGATAACCGGGTCGGCTTTAGTAGCGCCAGAACGGAAGCCCATAGAACCTGCAATTTTGAAGGCCATTTCAGAAGAATCGACTTCATGGTAAGAACCATCATAAACGGTAACTTTGATATCAACCATTGGGTACCCGGCAACTACGCCGTTTTCCATAGCTTCCTTAACACCGTTTTCGATCGGTCCGATGTATTCTTTCGGAATAGCACCGCCAACAACTTTGTTCTCAAACAAGAAGCCTTCACCTGCTTCACGAGGTGAAATTTCCAACCAGCAGTGACCATATTGGCCTTTACCACCGGACTGACGTACAAATTTACCTTCGGACTTAACAGATTTGCGGATAGTTTCACGATAAGCAACCTGCGGATTACCAACAGTACAGCCTACTTTGAATTCACGCAGCAAACGGTCAACAATAATGTCCAAATGCAACTCGCCCATACCAGAAATGATGGTTTGTGCTGTTTCCGGATCAGTATGAACACGGAAAGTCGGATCTTCTTCTGCCAGTTTTTGAAGGGCAATGCCCATCTTTTCCTGGTCAGCTTTAGTTTTAGGTTCAACCGCAACGGAGATTACCGGATCAGGGAATACCATGGATTCCAGAATGATCGGAGCTTTTTCGTCGCAGAGAGTATCGCCGGTAGTGGTATCTTTCAAACCTACTGCTGCTGCAATATCACCGGAATAAACCATGTCTATTTCTTCACGATGGTTGGCATGCATTTGCAGGATACGGCCAATACGCTCTCTCTTACCTTTGGTAGAGTTGTAAACGTAAGAACCGGAGCCGAGAGTACCGGAGTACACACGGAAGAAAGCAAGTTTACCAACAAACGGGTCAGTCATAATTTTGAAAGCCAGTGCAGAGAACGGCTCGCTGTCGCACGACGGACGTTCGTCTTCTTCGCCGGTTTCAGGATTTACGCCTTTGATATGAGGAATATCAGTAGGAGCAGGCATGAACGCTACAACAGCATCCAGCAAAGGCTGTACGCCTTTGTTTTTATAAGAAGAACCGCAGCAGACAGGAGTCATTTTGCAAGCAATAGTTTGTTTGCGGATACCAGCCATAACTTCTTCTTCCGTCAGCTCTTCGCCTTCCAGATATTTCATCATCAGCTCGTCATCGCTTTCAGCTACAGCTTCCATTAAAGCTTGACGGTATTCGTTGGCTTTTTCAACCATATCGGCCGGAATATCAACAAATTCTTCTTCTTTACCCAGAGCGTCGCTGTAAACGATAGCTTTCATTTTGATCAGATCGACCATACCCTGGAAGGTATCTTCGAAACCAATCGGTAATTGGATAGGTACAGCATTGGCATTCAAACGATCTTTCATCATTTGTACTACATTGTAGAAGTCAGCGCCGGTAATATCCATTTTATTTACATACGCCATACGCGGTACGCCATATTTGTCAGCCTGACGCCATACTGTTTCAGACTGAGGTTCAACGCCGCCTTTAGCGCAGAATACTGCAACAGAACCATCAAGTACACGCAGAGAACGTTCAACTTCTACAGTGAAGTCAACGTGACCTGGCGTATCAATGATGTTGATGCGGTGTCCATCCCATTGACAGGTGGTAGCAGCAGAAGTAATAGTAATACCACGTTCCTGCTCTTGAACCATCCAGTCCATGGTAGCGCCGCCATCATGGGTCTCACCGATTTTATGAACCCTACCGGTGTAGAACAGAATACGTTCAGTCGTAGTAGTTTTACCAGCATCAATATGAGCCATGATGCCGATGTTTCTTGTTTTTTCAAGCGGAAATTGTCTGCCCACTTTTTTATCCTCCTCGTTATAGGGATCGGGCCATTACCAGCGGTAATGTGCAAACGCTTTGTTTGCTTCAGCCATCTTGTGGGTATCTTCGCGTTTTTTCACAGCAGCGCCGGTAGCGTTTGCTGCGTCCATGATCTCACCAGCAACACGTTCGCACATGGTTCTTTCACCACGCAAACGGGAGTAGTTGACCAGCCAGCGAATACCAAGGGTGGTCTTACGGTCTGCACGGACTTCAACCGGAACCTGGTAGTTAGCACCACCAACGCGGCGAGCACGTACTTCTAAAAGCGGCATAACGTTTTTCATAGCTGCATCGAATACTTCGAGAGGATCCTTACCAGTTTTAGCACGAACCAGATCGAAAGCATCATATACAATGCGTTCAGCAACGCCTTTTTTACCGTCAAGCATAATCTTATTAATAAATCTTGTCAAAAGTTTTGAACCGTATACAGGATCCGGCAAAACGTCTCTTTTTGTTACAGGGCCTTTTCTCGGCATGTGTTTCCCTCCTTATGGATTATCAATTCGTTGTGTAGACTTGATTACTTTTTAGCTGCTTTAGCACGTTTAGCACCGTATTTAGAACGGGCTTGATTGCGGTTAGCAACGCCTGCAGTGTCAAGTGCACCACGAATGATATGGTAACGCACACCAGGAAGATCTTTAACTCTTCCGCCTCTAATCAGGACAACGCTATGTTCCTGCAGATTGTGGCCGATACCAGGGATGTAAGCAGTAACTTCGATACCGTTAGTCAAACGTACACGAGCTACTTTACGAAGAGCAGAGTTAGGCTTTTTCGGGGTTGTAGTATAAACCCTAGTGCAAACTCCACGTTTTTGCGGGCATTCTTTCAATGCCGGGGCAGTGGATTTTACAGTCAAAACTTCTCTTCCTTTGCGAACCAATTGATTAATTGTAGGCATATCGGCACCTCCTTCCGAATAAATAGATTTTAATGATTATAAAAATCCTTCAGCAAAGCTTCCAGATCCCTATCAACCTTTGAGTATCGCGGCTGTCGCTGCACCGACATGGATTCCGCAGGCTTTACCAAGTTCTTGCATTGTCGCTACTTTTTCTACATTCACCCGAGCTTCAGCGCAGGCATCAAGCAGCGGCTGCACAACCCGGACATCTGCGTCATCAGCTATATAAACCGTCTTTGCAGTGCCTTTTTGAATCGCTTTAGCGGTTTGCTTGTTCCCGACAACTCGCTTCGTTGCTTGCTTTAACAACTCTACTGTCATCACAAACCCTCCTTGTAAAAGCGCATAGCTATCCCGAGATACTTACATATTGTAACACTGCCACTTGGCTGTGTCAATACTTTTTCTTGATTTTTTTACAAGCGCAAACCCGCATTAAACCGGGTTTCTTGTATTACACGGAGCCTAGTGTTTCTTTTGCGTAACTTTGTAATATGTTTTACAAAAAAAAGCCTGATTTTGTAATGTTTTTAGATCTCAATTTCCATTTTCAGAGGATATTTTATACATATTATTTCATCATTTTTTACAAATTTAACTACACTTTATTACCATCTCTTAAATATAAAAGAAAAACCTCAAATTTTACTAAATTTGAGGTCAATTCAACTAAGATCCACCTATATTTTTAAAGCCTAAGATATAATATCAATCCACAATACTTGTTTTCACCATACTATTCACTAAAAAACGGCTTTCATATATTATTACGGTTTCTATGATTTCTATTATTTCCTGCTTACTTCCACTTCAAACATCCGCTTCCACGGTAAAGTAAAATTATAACTGCTTACTTTAGCGCCCAAAACAGGTTCCGCTATCTCTAAAATATCTTTAGTAATAACGGCTTCGGCCTCTTGCACCTGCTGCGTATTAAGTCCACTATTCGGCCAGTAATTAGGCCAAATTAATTCTACATAAGTTTTATTACGCACATTAGCCTGATAAGCCCAATCATCGAGATATCTTATTTCCAGCAAAGATTGAAGATCAGCCGTATCCATACTTTTTGACAGTAATCCTTGTCCCAAAGCAAATCCCAAAGTATTTCCAGCAGTATTCCAACCACCGTAAGCAGCAAGCTTTTCTGCCACTTCTTCTTCAAACAGTTTTCTGACCAAGGCGTTGTCTGCACCGTTTCCATAAGCAATATCAGCAACTGCAACTGCTTTTCCCTGCTTTAAATACCTCTTGACATCAGCAACAAATTTCTCTGTATGTTCCGTTATTGTACCTGTATTTTTCGGGTTAGAAGCTTCTACTGTTACCCCATCAAAAGGAGTATTAACAGCTAATACCAAATCCGCACGTGCTAAATTAGCAGTAGGCCAGCCGCCAGCAGCATGTATATGTTCTGCGGCACTGAATGCTATTTCATCATCTTCATAAGCAGGTATAGTCTCTCCGCCTTTTCCTTCGGCGAAATCTACATAAACCATCGGAATTTCATAACTTACCCTGCTGGCAGCACGGCTTAATAAAAGCAAACCCAGCTGATCAGCCCCAGAGAAAAAACGAATTTTCTCTTTAGGAAGTTCCCTTACAAGAATATCCATTTTACGTGCTTCTTTATGAGCCTGTGAGTATGGCGCAGTATCATCACGCCCAATCAAGAGATAGTCAAAATTGCCACTTTCCACACCATGCAGTAAAAGCTCTGTAGTAGCTATATTCAAACTGCGTCGCCGTGCTCTGTCTTCTTGAACAGCCTGGGGTATTTCTACTTTCAAACCACTCAGTTCTTTACGTTCTTTTCTGCTTATTTCTTTTAAATCCAGTTTATCTTCCAACACACCCATTCTAAAAAGCTTTGGTCCCCATTCGGCATAATAGGCAGGTTCAACAGGAGCACTGCTGGCTTTGGGAGAACGCATTATCGTCGTAAATACATAAACCAAAGGATCTCCGCCCAAAGACTTCAAATTTAATAACCTCTCAGCCCGCGACGTTAAAATATCCTGAGGCAGTTGATGTGTCCTTGAATCAACCAGCCCGCCATAGATCAGAGCATCAGAAGAAATAACGATCGCGTTGGCGGTTGCCGAACGTGCAGCCAGCCATTCATATAACTTATCAGGATTACCGCTATGATCATTGCCGGCGATATACTCCAAAGGCGGCGTTTCCACATTCCATCCGGCTGCTTTCATGGTTTCTACTGCATAGTCCAAACAAACCGGCCTGTTGTCCAGCGGAACAAATAAGAGAGTATTCCTTCCCATACTTGCTTCTGTAACTGAAAATGGTAAAAAGTATATTACCAATAATGTTAAAATAAAATAAATTTTTTTCATACAGATAATCCTTCCCAAACTTTTTCAATAAAAAATCCCTCCCATGTAATTTCTACACAGAAGGGCTTTTTCCTGCTAACAACGTGTTAAACTGAACCGACTCAGGAAATCCTTAGTACGCTGATTCTGAGGTGCAGTAAAAATAACATTTGGGCTGCCGTCTTCAGCAATCACACCCTGATCGATAAAAATAACTCGGCTGGAAACATCGCGGGCAAATGCCATTTCATGTGTAACGATAACCATCGTCAACCCTTCTTCCGCCAGTTCCCGCATAACTGCTAAAACTTCGCCAACCATCTCAGGATCAAGAGCAGAAGTTGGTTCATCCATCAACAATATTTCCGGCTCCAAAGCCAAAGCTCTGGCAATAGCCACACGCTGCTTCTGACCTCCGGAAAGCTGATGCGGCTTTGCATTGATATAGCTTGCCATACCAACATGTTCCAGATATTTCATAGCAATTGCTTTTGCTTCTTCAGACTTTTTCCCCAGTACCTTAACCTGACCTACAACACAATTTTCCAAAACAGTCATATTGTTAAATAAATTAAACTGTTGAAAAACCATGCCTACTTTAGTACGGTATAAGGGAAGATTCTTAAAACATTCCAAAACATTTTCACCGCGGTAGCTGATAACTCCGTCAGTTGGTTGTTCCAAATAATTGACGCAACGGATTAATGTTGATTTACCACTGCCTGAAGGTCCGATAACACAAACTACATCACCTTTGTGCACATCAAAATCAATACCTTTTAATATCTCACGTTCTCCAAAATTCTTTTTCAACCCTTGGACGGATAATAACAATTCTTTACTTTGTTCAGCAGTCATTAATAATTACCGTCCTTTCTCTTTTTACCGGCCACATTAACAGGAAAATGACCACATGGATCCTGCATGGGATCAAAAGACACCAGTTGATAATCCTTAGGTCCATCCATTTTCCCTTCCCACCAGCGCAAAAGTCTTGAAGCGGTAAAAGTCATAATAAAATAAATAACGCAGGTAATGAAAAATATTTCAAAGTACCTGTAATATACGCCTGCTGCCGATTTTGAAGCAAAATACAGCTCTGTGACAGAAATACATTCAAAACCGATGTATCCTTAATATTGATGATCAGATTATTACCGATCTGAGGCATGATATTACGCAGGGCCTGCGGCAGAATTACACAGCGCATCGTCTGAAAATGATCCATGCCGATAGCCACAGCAGCTTCGCGCTGACCCGGATCGATCGATTCAATACCGCCGCGTACAGTTTCCGCCATATATGCGCCCGTATTGATAGACACAACTAAAAAACCGGCAAACATTGGTGACATATCAATGTTAAACATACTCATAGCACCATAATATACTACCATAGCCTGTACGATCATCGGCGTACCGCGGAAAAGTTCTACATAAGCATTCAAGACCAATTGAGTCACTTTTACAAGAGCCTTTTTGGCAGCACTTGCCTTTGGATCCTCGGGAATAGTCTGGATAATACCTACAACAAGACCGATTACGCAACCGATCAGAGTGCCGACAATAGCCAAAAGTAAGGTCACACAAGCGCCTTTTAACAGAACATCACCATATTGATGCAGTAAAAAGTCACCCATCCAAAAAATGACTCAGGCATTGTTGTCATAAGTTCCTCCACCTAACATAATTAATTGATAAAACACTGTTATTTATTATAGCACAGATATCCCTTAATTCGCAAAAGAATAATACGGTAAAAAAGGAAAATAAGGGACGGCATAATTGCCGTCCCTTTAGGCATAACCGGTAACTATTATTGAGCTAAAGGTTGTTTTTTAATAGCTTCGTCCATCATTTTATCAAAATCAGCAGCAGTCATTTTTTCCAAAACAGCATCCATTGCCTTAACAAGCTCTGTATTGCCTTTTTTCACAGCGATACCAATTTCAACATCTTCACGAGAAGTTTTGAAGCCTTTTCCTTCTTCAAAGTTCAAGACAGTCAATTCCGGATTAGCAAAAGCGGCAGCTTTTGCAGTAGGGATATCAGTAACGATCAGATTGCATTTTCCGGAAGTCAATGCAACAATCATACCAGGTACCGTATCAATAGCCGGCAATTTTTTTACATCGGGAACTTGATCAATCTGGTCATACCAGATTGTATTAAGCTGAGAAGTTGCTACGGAACCTTTTAAATCAGCGACGCTTTGAGCCTTAGCCTGCTCGGAATCTTTTTTTACCAGAGCAACTACCGTTGCATAGTAATATGGTTTTGTAAAATCTACAGTTTCTTTACGTTTAGAGGTAATAGACATGCCTGCAATAGCGGCGTCAATCTTACCGCTGACAACTGCTGGAGCCAGACCATCCCATTCGATTTTATGGATTTCCAGATCAGCACCCATAGAATCAGCCAGCTTCTTAGCCATCATTACGTCGTAACCATAAGCATACTCATTGCTGCCTGCAATTTTTACAGCACCGCCGTCAGCTTTGGTCTGAGACCAGTTGTAAGGAGCATAAGCGCATTCCATACCAACCTTCAATACTTTTTTGTCAGATTTTTTCTCTCCGCCGCAACCAGCAGTAAAAGCAACTGCAGCCATCAGCATAGTACATACAGCAGCTGTAACTAATTTTTTCAAATTCATTCTTCTAACACGCCTTTCCATCAAATAAATTATGTGTTAATTTTACAGTTCTATGCGCAAGAAGTCAATATAAATCAGCATGTATACAATGCACATAACATTTTATCAGCTTTATAGAACTTATTTCACATAGTTGTTCATATTATTATCTTTCAAAATAACGTCATGAGCACCGCCTTCAACCAGCGAAGTTGAAGAAACCAAGGTCATTTTTGCGTTTTTCTTAAGATCGTCCAAGTTAAGAGCGCCGCAGTTACACATAGTAGAACGCACCTTGCTCAAAGTAAGCGTTACATTATCTTTTAACGTACCGGCATAAGGAACATAAGAATCAACACCTTCTTCAAAAGAAAGCTTAGATGCACCGCCCATATCATAACGCTGCCAGTTACGGGCACGATTCGATCCTTCACCCCAGTATTCTTTCATATAATTACCGTTGATATTTACTTTATTCGTCGGGCTCTCATCAAACCGGGCAAAATAACGGCCAAGCATTAAAAAGTCAGCACCCATTGCCAATGCCAGAGTCATATGATAATCATAAACAATACCGCCGTCAGAACAGATAGGAACATAAATTCCCGTTTCTTTATAATATTCGTCACGAGCTTTAGCAACTTCTATCAAAGCCGTTGCCTGACCGCGACCTATACCCTTTTGTTCGCGGGTAATACAGATAGAACCGCCGCCGATACCAACCTTCACAAAATCAGCACCGGCCTCGGCCAAATAGCGGAAGCCTTCTGCATCTACAACGTTGCCAGCGCCCACTTTTACTGTATCTCCATAATGCTCGCGAACCCAATCCAAAGTCAATTTCTGCCATTCAGAATAACCCTCTGAAGAATCAATGCAAAGCACATCGGCACCGGCATTAACCAAAGCCGGTACACGTTCAGCATAGTCGCGGGTATTAATGCCAGCCCCTACTACGTGACGTTTTTTACTGTCCAAAAGCTCTAAAGGATACTCTTTATGAGTAGCATAATCTTTACGGAAAACCATATACAATAAACGGCCTTCATCATCAATAATAGGCAATGTATTCAGTTTATTATCCCAAATGATATCATTTGCTTCCTGCAGCGAAGTCTCTTTGCCGCCAACAATCATTTCATTGATTGGCGTCATAAAAGTGCTGACCTTCGTATTCAAATCCATACGGCTGACACGATAATCACGACTGGTAACAATGCCTTCCAATTTGCCGTTCACAGTGCCGTCAGAAGTAACCGCTACCGTAGAATGACCTGTTTTTTCTTTCAGAGCAACGATATCTGCCAAAGTGCTGTCTGGTCGGATATTAGAATCACTGCTGACAAAACCGGCACGATGTGTTTTTACACGCGCCACCATAGCAGCTTCATTTTCAATAGTCTGGGAACCATAAATAAAGGATATACCACCCTCTTTGGAAAGCGCTATCGCCATTTTATCATCAGAAACAGACTGCATGATAGCAGAAACGAGAGGAATATTCAATGTAATCGCTGATTCTTCACCTTTTTTAAATTTTACTAAAGGAGTACGTAAATCAACGTTCGTCGGTACACATTCTTTTGAGGAATAACCAGGAACAAGCAGGTATTCACTAAAAGTATGAGCGGGTTCATCATAATAAAATGCCATTGTATTCATCTTCCTTTTCTCTAAATTTTATCTGGAGCTTGTAGGCTTTTTAAGCTGATTTAAGTTATACAAAACGTCCCAGTGCCAAAGCATTGGGACGTCATTATTATTTTTTTAATGCGCGCCAGGCAATATCCTTACGATAATGGGCATCAGCAAAGCTGATTTTTCCCGCAGCTTCATAAGCCTTATCTTTCGCCTCACGGATATTTTTCCCAACGGCTGTGACACCAAGCACACGACCGCCAGCAGTAACTATTTGGCCATCAGCACATTTAGTTCCTGCATGGAAAACAACAACGTCTTCCCTTGCAGCAGTCTCTTCCAAGCCACTGATAGGCAAGCCTTGTTTATAGCTTCCAGGGTAACCACCTGAAGCCATAACAACACATACAGCAGCTTTGTCATACCAGCCGATATCAGCCTGAGCTAAAGTACCTGTAGCGCAGCACAGCATTATTTCTGCCAAATCACCATCAAGAAGCGGCATAATAACCTGTGTTTCAGGATCTCCAAAACGGCAGTTAAATTCAACTACTTTAATGTCGTCGCCGTTAATCATCAAACCTGCATATAAACAACCCTGATACGGTCTTCCCTCTGCCTTCATTGCTGCAATAGTCGGCTTTAAAACCTTTTCCACAGCCTTCAGCCGCAGAATATCAGTCATAACAGGAGCAGGAGCATATGTTCCCATACCACCAGTATTTGGCCCTTCATCATTATCGTTTATCCTTTTATGGTCCTGTGCTGCAATCATGGAAACGATAGTATCACCGTCAGTAAACGCCAGTAAGGATGCCTCTTCGCCTTCCATAAACTCTTCTAAAACCACACGTGCGCCGGCACCGCCAAATTTAAGGTCTCCCATCATATCGTCAACAGCAGCAAATGCTTCTGCTTCAGTCATAGCAACAACTACGCCTTTACCTGCTGCCAAACCATCCGCCTTAACAACAATCGGAGCGCCTTTTTCTTTGATATAAGCCTTGGCTGTTTCTATATCCTCGCATACTTTAAAAAAAGCTGTAGGGATCCCGTATTTTTCCATCAGCTGTTTAGAAAAAGCTTTAGAACCTTCCAGCTCTGCAGCCGCCTTACTGGGCCCAAACAATGCCAGACCTCTTGCCTTAAAAACATCGGCAATACCTTCAACAAGACTTGCTTCCGGACCAACAACTGTTAAATCAATACAGTTAGCCTCAGCATAATCAGCAAGTTTTTCTAATTCCTGCAATGGTAAATCAATACATTCACATTTATCAAGCAAAGCGATACCAGGATTTCCCGGTGCCGCATAAATCGTTTCCACCTGAGGGCTTTGCGCCAACTTCCAGGCCAGAGCATGTTCACGTCCGCCGCCGCCGATTAATAATAAACGCATTATTTCATCAACCTTTTCATCTTATTTACCTTCAACCAACTGCTTGGTCAGGTATTCACAGATCATAGCATCATATTCGGAAGTATGGTTAAAGGCTTCTTTGGCCAATGTTTTGCGTGTTTTGATGTCTGCGTCCCCATACTGCTGCAGCATAGCAATCAGGCTGGTATAACGGGCTGGGTTAGTAACAATAATTACATCACGGAAATTTTTAGCAGAGGCACGCACCATTGCCGGACCGCCAATATCAATATTTTCTATCGCTTCTGCCTCTGTAACGTTTGGTTTAGCAATTGTTTCTTTAAAGGGATACAAATTGACAACCACTAGATCTATCGGTTTTATATCATGTTTTTCCAAAGCTGCCATATGCTCGGGATTACTGCGTACAGCCAAAATACCACCGTGGATCTTAGGATTCAAAGTTTTAACACGACCATCCATAATTTCAGGGAAACCAGTCACATCGCTGACATAAGTTACAGGTATTCCGGCTTCTCTGATAGCAGTCATCGTTCCGCCGGTTGAAATAATCTCTACTCCAATGTCATGTAGAAATTGGGCCAACTTCACAATACCGGTTTTATCAGATACACTCAATAACGCTCTTTTGATTCTCATTATTTATCACCTCATCTCAAGGATGCACGATAACGCGCCTTCCCTGTATTTCCAGCTTGCCTAACGCCCACAAACGTAAAGCCTCCGGCATCGCCTTATGTTCTTCAACTAAAATTCGTGCTGCTAAAGATTCCTCTGTATCGTCATTTAAAACAGGCACAGGTTTCTGTAATATAATCGGACCACTATCTGTTCCTTCATCGACAAAATGTACAGTACAGCCAGCAATCTTCACACCGTATTCCAAAGCCTGCCCCTGGGCATCAAGGCCTGGAAAGCTTGGCAAAAGTGCCGGATGGATATTTATGATTTTCTGTGTCCATTTATTAACAAAATTCCCGCTCAATATCCGCATAAAACCGGCTAAAACAACAAGTTCTGCACCATGAGCGCGCAAAGCTGCATCAATCTTGCCTTCAAACTCTTCCTTAGAAACACATTCTTTACGTGGAATTGCTACAGCAGCTATTCCAGCTTTCTCTGCACGTTCCAAAGCATATGCATCAGCCTTATCACTGATAACAACAGCAATTTCCAAAGGTAAATAGCCGTCGGCTATCCTGTCCAATACGGATTGCAGATTGCTGCCGCGACCGCTGACCAAGACGCCAATTTTACGGCTACTCACTGAAAACGCCGCCTTTCATAATTGCTTTTTTATTACCGGCAACAACATTTCCTAATTCATAGAAAGGTTCACCTACAGAAGTAAGATGACTACGCACGGCATCCGCTTCTTCAGGAGCAACTACTAAAACCATACCTACCCCCATATTGAACGTACGGTACATTTCTGCCCAGGGCACATTGCCCCACTCCTGCAATTTTTTGAAAACCACAGGTATTTCCCAAGCTGCGGCATTGATTTCCGCATCACATTTTTCTGGCAGGATACGTGGAATATTATCGTAGAAACCGCCACCAGTAATATGCACCATACCGTGAAGATCAAATTTTTCGATCAGAGGCAGACAGGATTTAGGATAGAGCCGTGTTGGTGTCAGCAGTTTTTCACCTAAACTGCAGCCAAATTCCGGAATCTCAGTACTCATATCATAATTCATCACTTCGAAACAAATTTTACGAACCAAAGAAAAACCATTGGAATGCACGCCACTGGAAGGCAATCCTAAAAGTACATCACCAGGAGCAACTTTATCCCCGGTAATCATTTTACTTTTTTCAACAACACCTACACAAAAAACCCGCAATATCATATTCGCCTTGGGAATAAAAACCCGCCATTTCAGCAGTTTCACCGCCAATCAACGCGCAACCCGATTCTTGACAGGCTTTGGCGACACCCTGCACTATATTTGCAACTTTCTCCGCATCAACTTTATCGACAGCAATATAATCAAGGAAAAACAGAGGTTCAGCACCTTGCACTAAAATATCATTAACACACATTGCAACGGCATCTTGACCGATAGTATTATGCTTATCGGCCATAAACGCCAATTTTAACTTAGTGCCAACACCATCAGTCCCGGAAACAAGAATCGGTTCCTGATATTTTCCAGAATTCAGTGCAAACAAACCGCCAAACCCGCCCAAATCTCCGATAACCTCAGGACGATAAGTCGCACGAACACTTTCTTTCATTAATTCAACAGCACGATTACCAGCATCAATATCAACACCCGCATCGGCATAAGTCATTTGTTTTTTGCTTTGCTCGCTCATGGGGACCTCCTAATTATTTGTTCTCAAAAATATATTTCGAACCTTGACGGATAGTTTCTTCCGCATTATCGGGATAACCTGCATTGAAGCAAGCATAACACATACCTTCAGGATCCATACTGCTCAAAGAACGTTTTAATCCTTCCAGCGAAATATAGTGTAGAGAATCAGCGCCGATATACTGGCAGATTTCATCTTCTGTATGCGTAGAAGCAATCAATTCCTTTCGCACAGAAGTATCAATGCCATAATAGCAGGGGTCCGTTACAGGAGGGGAACTGATGCAGACATGCACTTCTTTTGCACCGGCATCCTTAAGTAATTTGACGATCTTACCACTGGTAGTACCGCGAACGATAGAATCATCAACCATAACAACGGACTTGCCTGCAACAACACTCTTTACTGGATTTAATTTTAAGCGAACAGCATTTAAACGCTGCTTTTGCGTTGGCTGAATAAAAGTACGGCCAACATAACGATTTTTCGTTAATCCTTCCATAAAAGGTACACCTGACTCTAAGCTATAACCAACAGCTGCCGCAGTACCGGAGTCAGGTACAGAAATAACAATATCCGGATGGATCTCTTTAGTTTCTTTTGCCAGCTCACGCCCCATATTGATTCGTGCCTGATAAACACATTGTTTATCAATAACGCTGTCCGTACGGGCAAAATAAACATATTCAAAAATACAGTGCGCACATTTAGACGGCATCTCTTTGGACCACATCATACTCTTAGGTTCGGCATAGTCATCTTCAAAAACCAGCATTTCACCCGGTTTGACATCACGAATAAATTCTGCGCCAACCAAATCAAAAGCACATGATTCAGAAGCCACTACCCAACCGCCATCAAGCTTACCCAAACATAATGGCCTGAATCCGTAAGGATCACGCACTGCAATCAATTTATGATCAGTCATGATCAAAATGGCAAAAGCACCTTTGATTTCATTAACTGCTTCAGCAACACGGTCTTCAACTTTCTCTTTCCGCGAGCGGGCAATCAGGCTTAAAACAACCTCTGTGTCAACAGTAGTCTGAAAAACCACACCATCTCTGGTCAAGCGAGACCGCAATTCGGCAGCATTAGTCAAATTACCGTTATGCGATAAAGCCAAGTTACCGCCGTCAAAATAAACGCGCAGCGGTTGAGTATTGTATGCCATACTGGAACCAGTTGTTGAATAGCGTACATGTCCGATAGCTATGTGTCCAGTAAGATCACCGACACCGTCTTTATAAACGTCAGCTACCAGACCCATGCCTTTTTTGACCTGCATATTGCTGCCATCAGTAGTAACAATACCGGTACTTTCCTGCCCACGATGCTGCAATGCATACAATCCCCAATAAGTATTGAGTGCAACATCGTCTTTATGCGAATAAATACCAAAAACACCGCATTCTTCATGTAATTTGTCTAATTCAAAGTCAATACCAGGCACAGTTAATTCTCCTTTTTCAACCATTTCTTACTTACCCTCAGCACGCATTTTTGCGAGCTTCTCACCTTTGGCTTTTACCTCTTCCTGCATCTGCAAACGATTTTCTGCTAATTTAGTAACCAGTTCAGGGTATTTTACAGACAGTATCTGTACTGCAAACAAAGCAGCATTTTTAGCGCCATTAATAGCCATCGTCGCTACAGGAATACCTGCAGGCATTTGCACAAAGCTTAAAAGCGCATCCATACCATTCAAAGGTGTGGCATTGATGGGAATACCGATTACAGGCACTGTAGTGTAAGCAGCAATAACACCGCCTAAATGGGCAGCAGCACCGGCAGCGGCAATAATAGCCTCTACGCCGCGATTGCGTGCGCCAGCAGCAAATTCATGTACCACATCCGGAGTACGGTGTGCCGAAGCAACTATCACCTCTACCTCTACTCCAAATTCTTTCAGAGTTTTTTCTGCCGGCTCAAGAATAGGCCAGTCAGAATTACTTCCCATAATAATAGCAACTTTCATGCTTCTGCCTCCTAAAGTATCTGTGAGAAAAAATAAAACCCAAGTCGAAATCTTTCAACTGCTATATGCGCAACTAAAAATCCTTCTCGGGTCATCTCTACCATCTTATTTATTATTATAATTTTACCAATAGCTTCCCTATGTGTCAATTATAATGTGAACTTTTTAACAAAAAATCATCCTATCGTTCGCTTTTTTCAAAAATTAATGAAATTCTGTTGTTTAATTTGATAAAAACCTCTACTCCTTTATGATAAGGAGTAGAGGTTTTACTTAAAAGTCTGTAATTTTACTGTTGGTCGCTATTAGTAGTGTTATATTTGATTTTGATATCACGATAACGATTCATACCGGTACCAGCCGGAATAAGTTTACCAATGATAACATTTTCTTTAAGTCCTAAAAGCGGATCAACTTTGCCTTTGATTGCGGCATCTGTCAGCACGCGTGTAGTTTCCTGGAAGGATGCAGCAGACAGGAAAGAATCAGTCGCCAGAGATGCTTTGGTAATACCAAGCAGCACCGGACGTCCTTCTGCAGGCTGTAAGCCTTTTTCCAGCATTTCCGCATTCTGTGCTTCAAATTCTGCAACATCGATATATTCACCCGGCAGCATATAAGTATCGCCAGCTTCTTCGATGCGGATTTTACGCATCATTTGGCGAACCATAACTTCGATATGCTTATCGTTAATCTCAACACCCTGAGATTTATAAACTCCCAATACCTGTTGAACCAGATAACGCTGAGTAGCACGCACACCACTGATACGCAAAATATCATGCGGATTGAGTGACCCTTCAGTCAGACGATCGCCGACAGCAATTACCATGCCCTCGGTAACAGCGAGTTTAGACCCATAAGGAATAGTATAAATCTGCTCCCCATCTTCACTGGTAACAGTTACTTTACGGATGCCGTTTTCTTCACCAATGTGTACAGTACCAGCATTTTCAGTAAGTAAACCAGGATGTTTCGGTTTACGGGCTTCAAACAGCTCTTCAACACGGGGTAAGCCCTGAGTGATATCGTCACCTGCTACGCCACCGGTGTGGAACGTACGCATAGTGAGCTGAGTACCAGGTTCACCAATGGATTGAGCAGCAATAGTACCAACAGCTTCGCCAACTTCAACTTTTCTACCTGTAGCCAGATTACGGCCATAACATTTACGGCAAACGCCGACTTTGGCTTTGCAATTGAGTACGGAACGGATTTTTACTTTTTCACGCAACGAAGAAATCTGATCCGCCATATCTTCAGTAACATAATCATTGATATGGTAACAGATATTACCATCATTATCCAAAATATCTTCAGCAAGATAACGTCCTACGATACGGTCGCGCAAAGATTCAATAACAGTTTGTTTATTTTTACCTTCGGTAATCGATTCAATCTCAATACCTTCGATTGCATTATTGCGAACTTTAACATCGCGGACAGTACCATTAGCCAAAATAGCGTCGATAATTGCTTCGTCATAAGTCGCACCGGCTTCGATCAGCACTGTACCATCAGCTGCCACAACATCTTCAGCAACTTCTCGGCCATCAAAATGATGCATCATTGCTTCTTTCAATACAGCATTAGATTGTTCATCGCTGATATTAATCTGAATTGTCTCGGTTTCTTCTCCGCTCATATCGTCAGTAGCATATAAAACTACTTCCATGACCTTTGCTGCAGCTAATTTGTTATACAAATCTTCTGTCACAATCGTATCAGCTTCGACAATTAACTCACCTGTAGCAGGATCAGTAATACCAGCTGCCAAATTACGTCCAATAACAATCTCGCGCAGTTTATTCTGACTGGAACCCAAGGTTGCTTTGCAAAGACGCCCGCGCTCTTTTACAAGATTGATACCAACGATATCACAGTCATCTTCACGTACGATCACATCCTGAGCAACGTCAACCAAACGACGGGTCAGATAACCGGAGTCAGCAGTACGCAATGCTGTATCAGCCAAACCTTTACGAGCACCATGAGTTGAAATAAAGTATTCCAAAACAGTCAGGCCTTCACGGAAATTAGCCTTGATCGGTCGGTCAATGATACGACCGGAAGGATCTGCCATCAAACCACGCATACCAGCCAGCTGACGGATCTGCTGCGTATTACCGCGGGCACCAGAATTAGCCATCATATACACAGAGTTAAACGGATCCATTGTGGACGACATAAGCTTATTGGTTACATCATCAGTAGCCTTGCCCCAAAGTTCGATAACCTTGCGATAACGTTCGTCCTCACTCATCAAACCACGACGGAACATACGCTCAGTTTTATCGATTTCTTTTTCCGTAGCAGCCAAAATCTCTGCCTTTTCAGGCGGAATTTTGATATCGGAAACAGCAATGGAAATACCTGCTTTACAAGCATTGTCATAACCCATTTTCTTAACAACGTCAAGGATTTCAGCCGTACGCAAATTGCCATACAATTTATGTGCCTTAGCAACAAGACGTCCCAATTCTTTTTTATCAAGCAGTTTATTCAAATACCATACTTTAACTTTTTTACCGGCTTCGTTTACTTCATCTTCTAAATGGAAGTACCGCATTTCAACCGGCAGTTCTTCATTAAGTATCGCATTGCCGACAGTAGTCGTTACCAGACTTACCCCTTCGCTGGAAGGTTCTTCATAAATATCCTTATTCGGGATATAAATCTTAATGCGTGCCTGCAGTTCAACTTCACCGTGGAAATAAGCCAGCAAAGCTTCATTAAAGCTGCTGAAACGCATCCCTTCGCCTTTAGCGCCTTCTTTGATGATTGTCAGGTAATATGAACCTAAAACCATATCCTGCGAAGGTACAGCAACAGGTTTTCCGTCTTTCGGGGCCAGAATATTATTAACCGAAAGCATCAGCATCCTGGCCTCGGCCTGTGCTTCAGCAGACAGCGGCAGATGGACTGCCATTTGGTCACCGTCAAAGTCGGCATTGTATGCAGTACATACCAGAGGATGCAGTTTGATTGCACGCCCTTCAGACAAGATCGGCTCAAAAGCCTGGATACCAAGCCTATGCAAAGTCGGTGCACGGTTCAAAAGTACAGGATGTTCTTTGATTACATCTTCCAAAACATCCCAAACAGCAGTAGTAGCACGTTCTACCATGCGTTTTGCACTTTTGATATTAGTAGCCTGACCGCTGTTAACCAAGCGTTTCATGACAAAAGGCTTAAACAATTCCAGCGCCATTTCTTTAGGCAGACCACATTGATGCATTTTCAATTCAGGCCCTACTACAATAACAGAACGACCGGAATAGTCAACACGTTTACCTAACAGGTTCTGACGGAAACGACCTTGTTTACCTTTCAGCATATCAGAAAGAGATTTTAAAGGACGATTACCAGGACCTGTTACTGGACGGCCACGGCGGCCGTTGTCAATCAAAGCATCAACAGCTTCCTGAAGCATACGTTTTTCATTACGTACGATGATATCAGGAGCATTGAGTTCAAGCAATCTTTTTAACCGATTATTACGGTTGATGACACGACGATACAAATCATTAAGGTCAGAAGTCGCAAAACGTCCGCCGTCTAATTGTACCATCGGACGCAGTTCCGGAGGAATTACAGGAACAACATCCAAAATCATCCATTCAGGGCGATTGCCTGATTTAAGGAAAGCTTCACAGACTTCTAAACGGCGTACGGCACGAATTTTTCTTTGTCCGCTTACCTCTTTCAATTCAGCACGCAGTTCCGCAGTTAATGCAGATAAATCGATCTCTTCCAGCAGTGCTTTGATAGCAGTAGCGCCCATACCAACTTTAAAACCGCTGCCATATTTGTCGCGGGCTTCGATATATTCGCCTTCGCTCAACAACTGTTTTTTCACCAAAGGAGTATCGCCGGCATCAAGTACGATGTAATTAGCAAAATACAGTACTTTTTCCAGCGACCTGGGCGAAATATCAAGAATCAATCCCATCCGGCTCGGGATACCCTTAAAGTACCAGATATGAGAAACAGGTGCAGCCAGTTCGATATGACCCATACGGTCACGACGAACTTTGGAGCGGGTAACTTCAACGCCGCACTTATCGCAGACGATACCTTTATAACGAATTCTTTTGTATTTACCGCAATGGCATTCCCAGTCTTTGGTAGGTCCAAATATTCTTTCACAGAACAAACCGTCGCGTTCCGGTTTCAAAGTTCTGTAGTTAATAGTTTCCGGTTTCTTTACTTCGCCATAGGACCAAGTTCTGATTTGTTCCGGTGAAGCCAGACCGATACGCATAGACTCAAAATTATTTACATCCAACAAGAATCGATCGCTCCCTTCTATTCAATATCGTCGGAGTTATTTACATCTCCGTCCAACTCATCTTTAGCTTCCATGTTAAAGTTGCCAATATCTGCAACTAAATCAAATTCCGCATCTTCAACGCTATTTTCATCAACAGTATATTCATCTGTTTCAACAGCAGCAACAGCCGGAATCTCGCCGTCGATGTTCAAATCGAGGTCACGTGCAGTTTCAGCGACATCATCATCACTGTCGCGCATGGAAATCTCTTCTTCGTCTTCATTGAGCACCTTAATATCGAGACCGATACTTTGCAGCTCTTTGATAAGAACTTTAAAGGATTCGGGCACACCAGGTTCAGGAACGTTCTCACCCTTAACAATAGTCATAAGTTTTTACACGTCCCACAACGTCGTCAGATTTGACTGTGAGAATTTCCTGCAGAGTATAAGCAGCACCATAAGCTTCCAGGGCCCAAACCTCCATCTCACCAAAACGTTGCCCGCCAAACTGAGCTTTACCACCAAGAGGCTGTTGGGTAACCAAAGAGTACGGACCGGTAGAACGGGCATGTATCTTGTCGTCAACCAAGTGATGCAACTTAAGCATATATACGCAGCCAACTGTAACCTTGTTATCAAAAGGTTCACCTGTACGACCGTCATACAACCTTGTTTTACCACTCGGATCTACTCCAGCCAAATCAAGAGTAGCATTCATATCTTCTTCATGAGCACCGTCAAAAACAGGTACGGACATCTTCATTGCTTTGATGCTTTCTTCACCGAACTTATCGATTTCTACAGTTTCAGGCATTCCATATTTTTCAACATCATAACCGGCTTTCTCAAAACGATCAGCCAAACCTTCAGCACCGGCTTCAATCTGCATGCCTAGAGCGCGTGCAGCCCAGCCTAAATGAGTTTCCAAAATCTGTCCGATATTCATACGGGAAGGTACGCCTAAAGGATTCAATACGATTTGAACCGGCTCTCCGCTTGGTAGAAACGGCATATCTTCACGCGGCATGATGCGGGAAACTACACCCTTATTACCATGGCGGCCTGCCATCTTATCGCCTTCAGAAATCTTACGTTTTTGCGCGATATGCACACGAACTTGTTCATTTACACCAGGCGGCAGCTCATCGCCGTTTTCACGGGTAAATACTTTAACGCTGACAATTTTACCAGCTTCGCCATGTGGCACACGCAGCGAGCTATCACGAACTTCGCGGGCTTTTTCACCAAAGATGGCTCTCAGCAAACGTTCTTCTGCAGTCAGCTCAGTTTCGCCTTTCGGCGTAACCTTACCAACAAGGATATCGCCAGGACGTACTTCTGCTCCGATACGGATAATCCCGCGTTCATCAAGATCTTTCAATGCTTCTTCGGAAACGTTGGGAATATCACGGGTAATTTCTTCCTGGCCAAGCTTAGTATCACGGGCATCACAATCATATTCTTCGATATGGATAGATGTAAAGATATCCGCTTTGACCAGATCTTCGCTCAGCAAAATAGCATCCTCGTAGTTATAGCCTTCCCACGGCATATAAGCAACAATTACATTGTGTCCAAGCGCCAATTCACCATGATCAGTCGCCGGGCCATCTGCCAGCACCTGCTTCTCAACTACTTTATCGCCTTTATTGACGATAGGACGCTGATTGACACAAGTTCCCTGATTAGAACGCTTAAATTTTAAAAGTTCATAAACATCAACACTGCCATCTTCTGCACGTACACGGATTTCATTGCCAACAACACGCTCAACAATACCCGCACGTTTAGCAAGTACGCATACGCCAGAGTCAACGGCAACCTTATATTCCATACCGGTACCAACAACAGGCGACTGCGTACACAAAAGCGGCACAGCCTGACGCTGCATATTAGCACCCATCAATGCGCGGTTCGCATCGTCGTTTTCCAAGAACGGTATCAGCGCCGTAGCAATAGATACAACCTGTTTCGGAGAAACGTCCATATAGTCAACCTGATTCGGAGGCAAAGACAAAACTTCATTCAGATAACGTGACGTAACACGTTCACCCAAGAAATAACCGTTTTCATCAAGCGGTTCATTGGCCTGGGCACAAATATATTCGTCCTCTTCATCAGCCGTCAGATAAACGATTTCGTCAGTAACACGTCCCTCTTCTTTATCAACCTTACGATATGGCGTTTCCATAAAACCATATTTATTGATAATAGCAAAGGTAGACAAAGAACCTATAAGTCCAATATTAGGACCTTCAGGCGTTTCGATAGGACACATACGACCATAATGAGAATGATGTACGTCACGTACTTCATAACCGGCGCGTTCGCGGCTCAAACCACCAGGACCAAGTGCAGACAGACGCCTTTTATGTGTTAACTCAGCTAACGGGTTATTCTGATCCATAAACTGAGACAACTGACTGCTGCCAAAGAATTCTTTAATTGCCGCAACAACAGGACGAATATTAATCAAAGCCTGCGGCGTGATTACATCTACGTCTTGGATAGTCATGCGCTCTTTAACAACACGTTCCATACGGGCTAAACCGATCCGGAATTGATTTTGTAATAATTCTCCGACACTACGTACACGACGGTTACCCAAATGGTCAATATCGTCGCCTGTACCTAAACCATCCATCAGGTTGAGCAGATAACCAAAAGATGCCAAAACGTCTTCTACGGTTACAGTACGGTGTTTTTCGGGAATATCAGCAGTACAGATTAATTTCAGTACTTGTTCTTTTACGCGGATGAAAACCTCTTTCAATCCTACGCCGCTGAAAATTTCACTTTGCTCGATGATATCAATAGCTTTATCATCAATTCTAGTACCTGCCGGCAGAATAATTTCTCCGGTAGAAGTATCAACAAGCGGTGCGTCAAGAACCTTATCCAGCAAACGACGGCGCCAGCCCAATTTTTTATTGAGTTTATAACGACCTACACTGGCAAGATCATAGCGCTTATTATCAAAAAATGTAGCTTCAATCAACTGCGTAGAATTTTCCAAAGTAGGCGGTTCGCCTGGACGCAGTTTCTTATAAATCTCAATTAAAGCTTCTTCGCGATTGGTAGTTGCATCACGTTCCAAAGTTGCCAAAACGGAAGGATGCTCACCGAACAATGCCAAAATCTCAGCATTGCTGGATAAACCCAAAGCACGCAGTAAAACCGTAGCAGGTAATTTCCTGGTGCGATCTACACGAGCATAAATAACATCATTAACATCTGTTTCAAATTCAATCCAGGCACCACGGTTTGGAATAACAGTAGTACCATACATTTTTTTACCACTGGGATCCATGGATACATTGTAGTATACGCCTGGAGAACGAACCAACTGGCTGACAATAACACGTTCAGCACCGTTGATAATAAAAGTACCGGTTTCAGTCATCAGTGGAAAATCACCCATGAAAACTTTAGATTCTTTGATCTCGCCGGTGTCTTTGTAAAGCAAGCGAACGTTTACGTTTAATGGTGCCGAGTAAGAAGCATCACGCTCTTTACATTCTTCAACGCTATATTTAGGATCCCCTAACGTAAAGCCCTCAAACGAAAGTTCTAAATTACCTGTAAAATCCTTGATCGGAGAAATGTCATGAAAAATTTCGCAAAGACCTTCTCGCATGAACCACTCATACGATTTTCTTTGGATGTCAATCAAATGAGGCATTGGTAATACTTCATTGATTCTGGCATAACTGTACCGAGTCCTATCGCCTACGGGAACCGGTTTAAACATGTAATCCCTCACCCCTTCATATTTTGTCAGGCAGGCCAAACTCAGCCCGTTTCACGAATGACAAAAAAAGCAAGGTTCCAGATTGTCTCAAGGACCTTGCGTATTGTCTTCGATGAACGAACTTCATCTTTACCGTATGAGCAGTACACGATTCCCAACCACTGAGCCATCGTGACCGTTATCAAAATACCTGCAATTCATTTATTTACTGTAGTTTATTATGATATCACAAAGTTTTTCTATTGTCAATAGCAAGTAATAAAATAAAAAATAAGCTTCCTGCAAAACAGGAAGCTTATTAAAGTTCTAATTGAAATTATTTCAATTCTACGGAAGCGCCAGCTTCTTCAAGTTTAGCTTTCAAAGCGTCAGCGTCAGCTTTGGAGATTTTTTCTTTAACAGCTTTAGGAGCGCCGTCAACGATTTCTTTTGCTTCTTTCAGGCCAAGACCAGTTGCTTCACGAACAACTTTGATAACGTTGATTTTGCCAGCGCCAGCGGAAGTCAAAACTACGTCAAATTCAGTTTTTTCTTCAGCAGCAGCACCGCCAGCAGCAGGAGCAGCAGCAACGGCAACCGGAGCAGCAGCGGAAACGCCGAATTTTTCTTCCATTTCTTTTACGAGTTCGGAAAGTTCGAGAACGGTCATAGATTCAATAGCTTCGATGATTTGTTCTTTGTTCATTATATATACCTCCATAAATTCAAATGTTTTATTTTTTGTTTTAACTTGCTTGGTTAGACACACTGCTTATGCGGACTCTTTTTGCTGACGAACAGCCTCGAGTGCATAAACAACGTTGCGGATAGTACCTTGCAGTACATTGACAAAACCGCTGATTGGAGCATTCATGCTGCCCAGCATTTTTGCAATGAGGACTTCTTTCGGCGGAAGTTCTGCCAAAGCTTTAATTGCAGCTTCGTCGATAACTTGACCGTCGAGTACACCAGCTTTGATAGTCAGAGCTTTGTTTTCTTTTGCGAAATCGCAAATAATTTTTGCTACAGCAACGGGATCTTCAGGAGCAACTGCAATTGCAGTGTTTTTCTCCAATACAGGCTCTAAACCTTCGATGCCGGCTTCATTTGCAGCAATACGCAGCATTGTATTTTTTACAACGCCATATTTGACGCCAGCTTCGCGCATTTTGCGGCGAAATGCTGTATCCTGAGCTACGGTCAAACCGCAAAAATCAACCAGAATAGTGCACTTGGAAGCTGTCAGCAATTCTTTGATCTCAGCAACTTTAGCTGCTTTTTCAGGTCTAATAACTGCCATGCATCACACCTCCTTCTTAAAAAATGATTTTATAAAATCAAAAAGACCTCTCGGCCTAAGCCGGAGGTCGCGAAGGTCTATCTTCATCGTCTCCAGCCTCGGCAGGTGTATTTCTACTTATGCGTTACCGCACCTGCTGTCTATGGCCCGATTATCTTCTGATTTATAAAGTTGTTACTACATCAAAAATCTTATTTGTCGCTGTTAGCTTTCAAAACGTCAATTTTTACGCCAGGGCCCATAGTGGTAGATACAGTTATAGATTTAATATACTGACCTTTTGCACCAGACGGTTTTACTTTGATCAGAGTATCGACCAAAGTGATGTAGTTTTCCAACAGTTGTTGTTCGGTAAAAGAAGCCTTACCAATAGGAGCTTGAACATTACCAGCTTTATCAGTACGATATTCGATTTTACCGGCTTTAATTTCGTTGATAGCACGTGTTACATCCATAGTAACAGTACCAACCTTCGGGTTAGGCATCAAGCCTTTAGGACCGAGGATTTTACCCAAACGGCCTACAACACCCATCATATCAGGAGTTGCAACGCAGACTTCGAAATCAGTCCAGCCGCCTTGGATTTTAGCAACCAATTCTTCGCCGCCTACATAGTCAGCACCAGCTGCTTCTGCTTCCTGAACTTTAGCGCCTTTAGCAAATACTAAAACAGATTTAGATTTGCCAGTGCCATGAGGAAGAACTAGAGCACCACGAACTTGTTGGTCAGCGTATTTAGGATTTACGCCTAATTTGAAAGCAACTTCTACAGTGCTGTCAAATTTAGTAACAGAAGTTTTTTTAACTAATTCTACTGCTTCTTTAGGAGCATAGAATTTGTCGGCTTCGATAAGTTTCAAAGCGTCTTGATATTTTTTACCAAATTTTGCCATTAAACTTTCCTCCTTGTGGTACAAACGGATAATTCCTCCCACATAAATAGTCGACTATAAATCAGTCAACGATGGTTATACCCATGCTGCGCGCAGTACCTTCTACCATTCTCATAGCAGCTTCGATATCAGCAGCATTCAGGTCAGCCATTTTAGCTTCAGCGATTTCGCGAACTTTATCGCGGCTCAATTGAGCAACTTTCTTTTTGTTTGGTTCGCCGGAACCTTTTTCCAGACCAGCAGCTTTTTTCAGCAAAACCGGTGCCGGAGGAGTTTTTGTAATGAAAGTAAAGGAACGATCTTCAAATACGGTAATTTCTACCGGAATGATCAAACCTGCTTGTTGAGCAGTACGTTCATTGAACTCCTTAACAAAAGCCATGATGTTTACACCAGCTTGGCCAAGTGCAGGGCCTACAGGAGGAGCCGGAGTAGCTTTACCAGCCGGTACCTGTAATTTTACCATTTTTACGACTTTTTTCGGCATTTATTACACCTCCTTATTATTCAGCTTCTTCAACCTGAGTAAAATCAATCTCAACAGGTGTTTCGCGTCCGAACATGCTAACCAGAACTTTCAGTTTACCACGTTCTTCATTGATTTCAGAAACGCTGCCGACACAGCCGGCAAACGGACCAGTTTTCAAACGAACCATCTGTTGTAATTGTAAATCAATTTTGGGGCGGCTTTCTTCTACGCCCATGGAGCGCATGATCTGTTTGACTTCTTCATCAGTCAAAGGAATCGGTTTAGTACCGGAACCGACAAAGCCGGTCACACCCGGTGTATTACGCACAGCATACCAAGAGCGATCATTTACAATCATCTCTACAAGCACATAACCAGGAAAAACCTTTCTCTGGACGCTGCGTTTTTTACCGTCTTTTACTTCAACCTCATTTTCCATAGGTATCACAATACGGAAAATTTCATTTTCCATACCCAAGGAATGAACTTTACGTTCCAGATTTGCGCTTACCTTATTCTCATAACCGGAATAAGTGTGGATTACATACCAACGTTTTTCTGATTCCATATTAATGATAGGGAAGCTTCCCTTTCCTCCTTACGCAGCCTTATTGCAAAATCAAGCGAAAAACAACATTGAAGAAGGAATCAATGACCCAAATCAATGCTGCACAAATAACAACCGCAATCAAAACCACTGCAGTATTAGCAATAAGCTCTTGTTTGGTAGGCCAGGTTACTTTTTTCAGTTCTACTTTAGTTTCACGCATAAAGCGTGTAATACCGCCTGCGTTCTTCACACCCGTAGTTTCCGGAACGGCCATTTTTTCACATCCTTGCTTGAATACCTGATACTAAATCACACGTTAACAAAAATTATTTAGTTTCTTTATGTAAAGTGTGTTTTTGCAGAACTTGCAATATTTATTCAGTTCGATACGATCAGGATCGTTCTTTTTGTTTTTGTTGGTTTGATAGTTGCGTTGTTTGCACTCAGTGCAAGCCATGGTAACTAAACTGCGCATATTTAACACCTCTCTTACTCATAGATTACCAATCACAAAATTTCACTAATATAGAGTACCACAGTTAACACTCTATGTCAACAAACTTTCAAAAATATGCTAAGACCGGTCTATGTCGGACCGGTCTTAGCAGAAAACCAAGTTATCGCTCTCTTACTTATTCGTTGATAGCAGCAACAACGCCGGCGCCAACAGTACGGCCGCCTTCGCGAATTGCAAAACGCAGACCAGGCTCGATTGCGATCGGAGTGATCAGCTCTACGTCCATGGTTACGTTATCGCCAGGCATTACCATCTCAATACCTTCCGGTAATTCAGTTACGCCGGTTACGTCTGTTGTTCTGAAATAGAACTGCGGACGATAGCCGTTGAAGAACGGTGTATGACGGCCGCCTTCTTCTTTCGTCAGTACATATACTTCTGCTTTGAATTTTGTGTGCGGATGGATGCTGCCGGGTTTTGCAAGTACTTGACCGCGTTCGATATCTTTACGGTCTACACCACGCAGCAGGCAGCCGATGTTGTCTCCTGCTACTGCTTCGTCCAGTAATTTACGGAACATTTCTACGCCCGTTACTACTGTTGCTTTTTTCTTCTGTCATTCCTACGATCTCAATATTGTCGCCTACTTTGATGATACCACGTTCTACACGGCCTGTTGCTACTGTGCCACGGCCGGTAATTGTGAATACGTCTTCTACAGGCATCAGGAACGGTTTGTCAGTTGCGCGTTCCGGAATAGGAATGTATGCGTCTACTGCGTCCATCAGTTCCATGATTTTTGCTTCGTATGCTGCGTCGCCTTCAAGTGCTTTCAGCGCAGACCCTACTACTACAGGAATGTCGTCGCCGGGGAAGTCGTAGCTGGAGAGCAGTTCACGTACTTCCATTTCTACTAATTCGATCAGTTCCGGATCGTCTACCATATCTGCTTTATTCAGGAACACTACCATTGCAGGTACGCCTACTTGACGAGCAAGAAGGATGTGCTCACGAGTTTGCGGCATCGGGCCGTCTGCTGCGGATACTACGAGGATCGCTCCGTCCATTTGTGCTGCGCCGGTGATCATGTTTTTTACATAGTCGGCATGGCCCGGGCAGTCTACGTGTGCATAGTGGCGGGTTGCTGTTTCATATTCTACGTGGGAAGTGTTGATGGTGATTCCGCGTTCTCTTTCTTCAGGTGCTTTATCGATCATGGAGTAATCCATGAATTCTGCGCCGCCTTTAGAAGCCAATACTTTGGTGATTGCTGCGGTCAGGGTTGTTTTACCATGGTCTACGTGACCGATGGTGCCGATATTAGCATGCGGTTTTGTTCTTTCATATTTTTGCTTTGCCATTCATTTTTCCTCCGAATCTCTTTTGTTTTTTATAAAATAGGCTTTGACGCCATTTTACCATATTCGCTGTCTGCCTGTAAACTCCTGCTTGGTTTTATGACTATAATAAAAAAAACCCCATCACTGAGGTTTTATTTTTTATTGGTGGCGGCGCACGGATTTGAACCGCGGACACTCCGGGTATGAACCGAATGCTCTAGCCAACTGAGCTACGCCGCCATATTTATTTGGAGCTGATGACCAGGATTGAACTGGTGACCTTATCCTTACCAAGGATACGCTCTGCCGACTGAGCTACATCAGCATCGCAACCAAATAATCAAAATGGTTGCGGGGGCTGGACTTGAACCAACGACCTTCGGGTTATGAGCCCGACGAGCTACCAACTGCTCCACCCCGCGATGAAAACTAATTAAGAAAGTGGTGGAGAGGGTTGGATTCGAACCAACGAAGCGAAACGCGGCAGATTTACAGTCTGCTCCCTTTAGCCACTCGGGAACCTCTCCATTTGGAGCTGGCAATAGGACTTGAACCCACAACCTGCTGATTACAAGTCAGCTGCTCTACCAGTTGAGCTATGCCAGCACTTAATTAGTGACAAGGAAGATTATATATTAACATAATCATTTTGTCAACTACTTTTCAATTAATTCAGTAACTTTTTTTACAAAACTCTTTAAAAGTAAAAGTATGTTAAATCAGCTACAGCAAGTATGATACGATAATATGCAAAAGATGTCAAGCTATATTTATGAAGAAATTTTAAAAACCACAGCACGGACCAGTAAGCAACCACAAAAGCAACCACAAAACCAATCGCCAACATCTGCAGATCATCTACTGTTAAAATACTGATATTTTTTAAAAGATCATAAAGACAGGCTACAAACATCAAAGGTACAGCAATCAAAAAAGTATAATTTGCTGCAGTCTCACGTTTTAAACCTACTAAAAGTCCACCCGCCAAAGTACTTCCCGACCGGGAAAAACCAGGCCACAACGAAAGCAACTGAAACGCCCCAACAAGCGCCGCCTGTTTTAAAGAGATCTTATCTAAATCATCCAATAATTCTGCTTGGTTATCTTTAGTCTTATATTCAGCATACATCATTAATAAAGCACCCAATACCAATCCTATCGCTACTGTAAATGGAGAAAAAAGATATTCTTTAATATATTTATATGCAAAAAAAGCCACGCCCATTACAGGCACAATACCAGCGGCTACATGCCAGACGCTCAGCCCTTTATCAGCCTGCCAGCCTTCTTTTGTAAAAAATCTAGCAAAACGTTCTTTATAAATAAAAATAACTGACAAAATCGCCCCCAGCTGTACGAAAACGTCAAAAATATCTGCCGCCGGACCATCAAAACCCAGCATATGTCCTACTATAATCATATGACCTGTTGATGACACCGGCAAAAACTCCGTTACCCCTTCTACAAAGCCTACTATTACCGCTATAAGATTCTGATCCATTATAATTATCTATCCTTCCATAATTACATTGCCACATAAATTTTACTAACTTCTACATTATACAGGTTATTATCGCTACCGCCAAGTTTAATTATATAAATTTACCTGAAATTTATCTGAATAATAAAGAAAAGGACAGCGGCGTCCATTTCCGCTGTCCTCTGAATGTTGCTGTAAACTAAAGTTCTTTTGTTTTACTTATTGGGTCAGTCACCAAAACATAAGCCCATTTGACGTCCTGTGCGAATTATATCGCTGTCTACTGGTACTAACCGTGGCTCGGAGGCAACCTTCTCAATAGGCTCCGTAACGATCTTATCGTTTTGCAGTGATACCATAACGTTATATTCCTTGCGCATGCAAGCCTCGGCCGCTGCTACACCATAACGCGTAGAAAGAACTCTGTCGAAAGGTGTAGGCGTGCCGCCTCTTTGTAAATAACCTAATACAGTACACCGCGATTCGATACCCGTTTTTTCCTCTATCTCGCGAACCAGTTTTTCTCCTGCTCCGCCAAGACGGATGGGCTCGAAGCTGCCCTTGACCATGCGCGCGATCGACATTTCCCCGCCCACAGGTCGTGCCCCTTCAGCTACAACAATAATACTGAATTGTTTCCCAGCAGCCTGGCGGGCCCTGATTTTTCCGATAACCGAGTTGATACTGTAAGGGATCTCCGGTATCAAAATAACATCTGCTCCGCCGGCTATGCCGGAATGCAATGCGATCCAGCCAGCATAACGTCCCATAACTTCCAGCGCCATAACGCGATGATGGGATTCTGCCGTTGTATGGATCCTATCCAAAGCTTCTGTAGCCATCGCCATTGCTGTGTCAAAACCAAAAGTACGTTCTGTACACGGAAGGTCGTTATCGATCGTTTTAGGTACCCCCACGACCTTTATTCCGCATTCTTTAGCCAGCCTTGCAGCTATATTTAAGCTGCCGTCTCCGCCGATAACCACTAAAGCTTCAATACCATGTTTTTCAAGATTAGCCAATACTTCCGCGCGTTTATCATAATAAACCAATTCCCCGTTTTCTTCTACTGCAAATTTAAAGGGATTGTCGCGGTTAGTTGTTCCAAGAATTGTTCCGCCCCGCGGCAGAATACCTGAAACATCTTTGTAATCCATCAGTCCCATCCGGCCTGTCACGAGGCCGTTAAAACCATTTTCTATGCCAAATATTTCATATCCATTATTAAGAGCTGTTTTCACTACAGCCCTGATGACTGCATTTAACCCGGGACAATCGCCGCCGCCAGTCAAAACTGCCAGTCTTTTCTTTGCTTGGCTCATTGCTTACCTCGCTTTTTAATCAACGTTCCAAACCGTAAAACCTTCCGAACTGATACGGATCGATTCCGTTCCATCAAATTTATCATAACAGAGTTTTCCTTCTTCAAGGTAACCCGGCCAAGCTGTTACAATCACAAATTTCTCACTAAGTTTATGCAGCAAAGCATCAACATCAATATGAAACACCGGTACGAACAGTGTTTGCAGACGATCCAACAAAATAACTTCGCTGTCATATCCTTCCAATATGTCTGCCATCATCTCAGGTGCTTTTGCCTGACGTTCTCCAGGAGGAACCTCCAAAAATTTTTCAGTAATTAAAAGGCGGCAATCGATGTAATCCCACTTTTTCTCTTCAGCAGCTTCACGCAATACTTTACTTTTACCGCTGCCCGGTTTACCTGTTACGACAACTACTTTTACATCGTGATCTTTAACGCCTTCTACAATTTTTACAAATTCTTCTACTTGGCTCATGTCCATTACCTCCCAATTACGCTCAGCGTAAAATTTGCCCTTCACTTTCTAGTTATTGCTATATTCGCTGTTTATTTACGAAATCCTTTAAAAAAATAACATCATTCAGAAAAATCTAAATGATGTTGCTTTTTTGTTTCACATTTATCAATTTATTAATCACGTTTACGATGACTGAACCGTTCGCTGGGATCAATAGCTAAAAGCCCACTATAAACCCCACTCAGATCAGTGTTATCATTACGATTTGTAATGTACTTTTCTAATTTGCGTTTTACTCTCTGCAAAGCATTATCAATTGATTTGATGTGCCTATCCAGTTCAACGGCAATTTCCTGATAAGATTTGCCATCCAGATAACTCATCAAAACCTTCCACTCAAGGTCACTGAGAATATTATTCATCTTATTCTCAATATCAGCAAACTCTTCCCTGCTGATAATCATATCTTCAGGATTAGCAACTTTAACACCGGAAATAATATCCAACAACGTTCTATCAGAATCCTCTTCATAAATAGGCTTATTCAAAGAAACATATGAATTAAGAGGAATATGCTTCTGCCTGGTAGCTGTTTTTATAGCAGTAATAATCTGTCGAGTAACGCACAATTCAGCAAAAGCTCTGAAAGATGACAGTTTATCGCCGCGAAAATCACGGATAGCTTTATAAAGGCCTATCATTCCTTCCTGAATGATATCCTCGCGTTCGGCGCCTATTAAAAAATAGCTTCTGGCTTTAGCCCGCACAAAATTACGGTATTTATGCAAAAGATATTCCTGGGCAAGTGCGTTATCTTCTTGTTTAGCCTTTAAGACGACATCTTCATCCGCCATGTTTTCAAAAGCAGCATAGGGATTATATTGCGTTTCCGTACTCATTGGCACAACCTCCGTTTCCTAGGAATTTCCTGCATCTGTCAGCTTTTTCATTATACTCCATAGTTATGTCAGCGTCAATTTTTAGGTATTGCGCCGCAGCTTTTCAAAATGATCCAGAATATGCTCCTGCAGCCTGCCGCCAAGTTCATTACGTCCCAAACCCCTAGCAAGTCGTTCGCTGCGCTGCGCGATCTGTTTTTTTGTAAGCAGATATTCTTCACGAAATTCACGCGCCGAAATCCTATAGGCCCCACTCCCTAAAACATTCAGCTGTTCTGCATAATCACTGGTCACAACAAAAACACTGCTTCCGCTCTTAACAAGATCATATACGCGTCGTTCAATCCATGAATCAGCGGTTTCACCTTCATTCGTGAAAACAATCTCCAAAGCTCCGTTTTTTTCGAATGATGCAACTCCCTGTACTTCCTGGGCATCAAAAACAACAATTCCTGAATATCCTTTAAAAGCTATATACTCGGCTAATTTTTCTTTTAAAAGTTCACGGGCATGCTCAAGGTTCTCTTCACGGAATTTACGAAAATCCTGCCAACTGTTGATAACATTGTAACCGTCCACTACAAGCCATTCTTTCATACTTTAAACGCCCGCCTGCACCCGGCGCTGACGTACGACCTCGTACAGCAAAACGGCACCTGCCGCCGAAGCATTCAGCGAAGAAACTCCCCCCTGCATCGGCAGACTGACAATGATATCACACTTCTCTTTTACAAGGCGTCCCAGTCCTTTTCCTTCAGCACCAACTACAATGACCATCGGGCCAGTCAAATTACTTTTGTAATAATCCTCACCGTTCATATCCGCACCGGCAATCCAAAAACCAAGTTTTTTCAATTCTTCAATCGTCTGCGGAATATTACCAATTTGAACTACTGGGACATATTCAACAGCACCGGCAGAAATTTTCGCTACCACAGCATTTAGCGGACAGCTGCGACGCTTGGGAAGCAGCACACCATGCACACCAGCAGCATCCGCCGTTCTAATCAGCGCTCCCACATTCTGCGGGTCCTGCAGCTCATCAAGCAGCAGCAAAAAGGAGTTTCATCTTTCTCTTTTGCCAATGCCAAAACCTCTTCTAAACTGTGAAAGCGAATAGGTGCAGCTAAGGCAACAAACCCCTGATGCCGCAAGCCATCTGCCAGTTTATCCAATCTTTCAGCTTTACAAAATTCCAAAACTACGCCCGCAGTCTTCGCCAGGCCAATAATCTCACTGACACTGCCGCCTTTGATTCCGTCCTGCACCAACAGTTTATTAATAGATCTGCCGCTGCGCAAGGCTTCTGTTACAGAATTGCGTCCGGCAAGAATTTCTTCAGACATAGCTCCTCCTAATTATCACTGTTGTTTTTGTTTTGCCGCTAAAATAGCGTCCAAACGTCCGCAGCTCATTGCACCTTCTCTGCATATACCTTCACTTACGCAAGTAGGACCGGCATTTTCAAATAATACCGGTGCGGCTTTTACATTCAGCCAGCATTTTTTCTGCAAGCTGCCTGATCTCCCACTGGGCACGATTACAGCAGCGCAGGCTAAAGAAATTCATCAAAGACCTGACATTAAATGTTGCCACAATTTTAGTTTCAGCCGCATTAGGAAGTACATAACGGGCATCCTCTGCCGGGATTCCAAATTCATCAGTAAATTCATTATACCTAGCCTGAATATCAGCCATAAGCTGTTCAAACTTAGCTTTTGCCTCAGGCCTTGAGGAAATAGTAGGAGGCATAATAGTTTCAAAATCATGCTCTTTTACATAACGCTGCGATTGCTGTGAATAAGAAGCGATACGGTGACGCACCAGCTGGTGCGTCAATACTCTGGAAACTCCTTCTATAGCGAAAGTAAATGTAACATGTTCCAATGTCGAAAAATGTCCCATTTCCACAAGTTTACGCACTAATTTTGCTGCCTGTTCATCAGACATTGTTTCTTCAAGCTGGGCTGCACCAACGGGAGAATAGCACAGACGTGCGCTCATAGCAACTGTCTTTTCCGGTTCCGGTGTGTGTCTGAGTAATTTTACTTCCATGTTAATTCACCCTTTCTTCTGCATAGCCTCAGAAATAATTACAAAAGAACGCTCTAATATCTCCTCCAGTCGTTCTTCCCTGTCGCTCAAAAATAACCAGCCCAACAGCGCTTCAAATGCTGTTCCCATACGATATTCATGTACGGAGGCGCTTTTAGGCACTATCGATTTAGTATTACGGCCGCGCCTGGCAATATAGGCTTCTTCTTCCGTCAAATCCGACAGCAATGCCTCCATTGCCTTCGCCTGCATAACCGCCGATACCATTTTTGAACCCAAATCATGTATAACACGAACCTGCCCTGAGGTTGGCAGCAGCCTCAACCTTACATAAAGAGAAAAAACAACATCACCGATATATGCCAAAAGTATCGGATTAAGTTGTTTCGGTTCTCCGTAAGTCAGCCCGGCAGCCGTACAGGCTGCCAAAGCATGAGCTTTTATTTGCTGATATTGTTCAAACTTCACTGTTTTTTCCAACGTACGCCTTGAGGCGTATCCTCCAGAACAATTCCTATCTCGCTTAATTTATTACGTAAAGCATCAGCCTGTGCATAGTCCTTATTGCTCCTGGCTTCCTGGCGCATAGCAATAAGCATTTCCATCAGTGGTTCTTCCAAACCGCAACTTTCAGCTTCAACAGCACCTTGAGTTGATTCCAGTACTCCAATAATAGAACACATTTCAGAGAAAACACTTTGCAATATAGACACAAGCTTTCCATCCGGTTTACTGCCGACGCTGACAATACTTTGATGATAAATATTAATTTCCTTTGCCAAAGCAAACATATGACTGATTGCCAAAGCAGTATTAAAATCATCACGCATGGCTTCCATAAACTCGTTGCGCAGTTCCAAAACTTTTCTTCGCAGCTTCAGGCTTTCCTCTGTCGGGCCAGCATTCATCAAAGCCATTAAGGCCTGCAGATTTTCCTGAGCCGTTTTCAACCTGGACAAGCTGCGCTGCGCTTCCGCCAACCTCTCATCACTAAAGTCCAATGGACTGCGGTAATGAGTGGAAAGAATAAAAAAGCGCAGTGTTTCCGGCTCATAATGCTCGAGGATATCAATAACCATAAAGAAATTACCTAATGATTTAGACATTTTCTCTTCATTAACAGTGATAAACCCGTTATGCAGCCAGTATTTAACAAAGGGATGGCAACCTGTACAGCCTTCAGATTGTGCAATCTCATTTTCATGATGCGGAAAAATCAAATCACTGCCGCCGCCATGAAAATCAAAGGTTTCTCCCAAATATTTCATACTCATTGTTGAGCATTCGATATGCCAGCCAGGACGTCCTTCACCCCAGGGACTGCTCCAGGAAGGCTCTCCCGGTTTAGCAGCCTTCCACAAGGCAAAATCCATTGGATTATGCTTTTTATCGTTGACATCAACGCGCGCACCTGCCATCATATCTTCCAGATTACGCCCGGAAAGTTCACCGTAATGCTCAAATTTTTCAACGCTATAATAAACATCGCCGTCCATTTCGTAGGCATAACCACGACCAATAAGAGCTTTTACAGTTTCAATGATTTCCTCCATATGCTCAGAAACACGCGGATATACATGTGCACGACGCACATTGAGCTTATCCATTACCTCAAAATAAGCATCTATATAACGTCCGCAGACATCACTCCATAAAACGCCTTCTTTATTGGCAGTGTTGATTATTTTGTCATCGACATCAGTAAAATTCTGTACATGCAGAACATCATAGCCCTCATGCTCCAAAAAACGGCGGATAACATCCCATGTTACAAATGGACGCGCATTACCAATATGCGGATGGTTATAAGGCGTAACACCGCAGACATAAATATTAGCTTTACCCGGATGTACCGGTACAAACTCTTCTTTTTGTTTCGTCAATGTATTGTAAACTCTAATCGTCATTCTAAGCTCTCCTCTACAGAGTAATACCTGCCTTAGCAAGGCTCGCCCTAATTCTGGCTTCTGTACGTTCCAAACCAAGCAACGGCACCATTTCAGCCAGTTCCGGGCCATGCTGATTTCCTGTTAAAGCAACACGGATCGGCATAAATACAGCTTTGCCACCCAGCTTGGTAGCTTTTTGGATAGCTTTGAAAGCAGCTTTTACAGCAGGTCCATCTAAAACTTCCAGCTTAGGCAATTCTTCGAACAACATATTCATTACTGTTGGTACTGATTCTTCCTGCAGAACTGCAGCAGCCTCTGCATTTTCAAATTCAAATTCATCACTGAAATACATAGCGACACATTCAGGGATCTGCGCAGCAAAAGCAACATGCTCTTTGGCTGTAGCAACTACACGTTTAAGCCATTCCAGCTTTTCGCCACACTCATCACCTGTCATATAGCCGGCAGCAACCATATGCGGCTTAGCTGCGGCAAAAAAAAAAAGCTTCCTCATCCAACTGCCGCATATAGTGCTGATTGATCCAGTTCAGTTTATCGATTTCAAAAACAGCGGGATTTTTAGCGACATGCTCCATCGAAAAGGCCTGAATCAACTCTTCCATACTGAAAATCTCCTGTTCGCTGTTCGGAGCCCAGCCCAGTAATGCCAGGAAATTATCAATGCCTTCCGGCAGATACCCCAACTGACGATACTGATCAACAGAAGTAGCGCCATGGCGTTTAGACATTTTTGTGCGATCCTTACCTAAAATCAATGAAATATGACCGAATGTAGGCTGTGTAAAGCCCAGCGCATCATAAATAAGGCATTGGCGCGGAGTATTTGACAAATGCTCTTCAGCACGAATAACATGAGAAATTTTCATCAACGCATCGTCAATTACTACAGCATAATTATAAGTAGGAATGCCGTCAGATTTTACGATAACAAAATCTCCGATTCCGTTAGAGTCAAAAACGACATCGCCGCGAACCATGTCGCGGACAAGTATCTGCTGATCAGCAGGCACACGAAAACGTACGGTTGGTTTGCGTCCTTCAGCTTTGTACTGTTCTATTTGTTCAGAAGTAAGATTACGGCATTTGCCCATATAACGAGGCATTTGCCCTTTGGCAGACAAAGCCTGACGTTCTGCTTCCAGCTCTTCATCTGTGCAGTAACAATAGTAGGCCTTACCTTCAGCCAGCAGCTGATCAGTATATTTTTTATACAGTTCAAGACGCTCTGTTTGACGATAAGGACCGTATTCCCCACCTACATCAATACCTTCGTCCCAATTCAAGCCTAACCATTTTAAGGCAGCCTTGATATTCTCTTCAGATTCGCGGCTGGAACGCTCAAGGTCAGTATCCTCGATACGCAAAACAAGCTTGCCGCCCATTTTACGGGCAAACAGCCAGTTAAATAAAGCACTGCGAGCGCCGCCGATATGGAACGGTCCAGTCGGACTCGGTGCAAATCTTACTCTGATTTCATTAGACATTAGAATGATCCCTCCAAAAATACTTATCTTGAATATTATACCACAAGGGCATGTATGAGTGCTAAGTCCGTAAAGACCTCACTATGTACTCAAACGATACCACAAGGACATATATGGGTACCTCGTTTCAGTAAAGCGAATTTACATCATCCTCTGATAATACTTACAACAGCCTCTGACGCCATCCCTTCGCCCCGTCCAACAAAACCTAATTTCTCTGTTGTCGTTGCTTTTACATTGACAGCACTTCTTTCAATCCGCATTTCCCGGGCAATATTAGCCGCCATCTGTTCAATATAGGGAGCCAGCTTAGGCCGCTGTGCCATAATAGTCACATCGGCATTGTTTATCTGCCAGCCATGCTTTTGCAGTAAACCAACCACCTGCCTCAACAGCAGCATACTATCGGCATCTTTAAATTTCATATCCGTATCCGGAAAATGCCTGCCAATATCACCAAGACCCGCTGCGCCAAGCAAAGCATCCATCAATGCATGAAGGGCCACATCGGCGTCAGAATGTCCTAACAACCCTGATTCATAAGGAATCTCAACTCCGCATAAAATCAATTTACGGTCAGCAGCAAGTTTATGTACATCGTACCCGCAGCCTACACGAAACTGCGGCCAGTTATTATTTTTTTCTATCATCTTACAAGACCTCTGCTTTTACATAAATTTTCTGCCATGATCAAATCTTCCGGCGTTGTAATCTTAATATTCTCATAGCTTCCTTCAGCAACAGCAACAGCTATTCCCAAACGTTCTACCAGTGAAGCGTCATCCGTTACATTACCATGCTGTTTCTGCAAAAGCTCGTATGCCTGCTTTAAAATACTGATTTTAAAAATCTGCGGTGTCTGCACAGCACGCAGAGTACTGCGCACAGGCGTATACTGCACAAGATTATTTTCATCCACAACCTTAACCGTATCCTTAACAGGCACAGCAGCAATAGCCGCACCGCTATCGGCAGCAGCTTTCAACACTCTTTTAAAAACCTCTTTGCCGGCAAAAGGACGAGCACCGTCATGCACAGCTATATAACCATCACTCTCCGTAACTGCAGACAGAGCATTAGCAACAGAATCCTGTCGTTCCTTTCCGCCGGCAACAACACAGAAAGGCAACAGCGGATAATACTCCTTGCTGTATTCCTCCAGCATCAATTCTGCTTCCTTGACCTCCTGTGGCCGTACAACAGCGATCACTCTGCTCACACAGTCTGTATCAGCCAGCATTCTCATACACTGTACCAGAAGCGGCAATCCGCCCACATCGGCAAAAGCTTTATTTTTACCTAACCCCAAGCGGCTTCCCAACCCTGCAGCCGGAACAATCGCTATGATTTTTTCCATAAACGCCCCCGCTATTTCAGTTTCGCGAAAATCATTCTACCTGCTGAAGTCTGCAGGACAGAAGTTACTACAACAGCAGTATTTTCACCTACCAGTTTTTTACCGCCTTCAACAACGATCATTGTACCATCTTCAAGATAAGCAACGCCCTGATTATTTTCTTTGCCATCTTTAACGACAAAAACATTCATCTCTTCCCCGGAAGAACCACCGGCTTAATGGCGTTAGCCAGATCATTGATATTAAGCACACTGACGCCTTGGATCTCGGCAACTTTATTAAGATTGAAATCATTAGTTATAATAACAGCTTCTGTCTGTTTAGCCAATTTCACCAATTTAGCATCTACTTCATTCAAATCTTCAAAATCAGTATCTTCTACAAGCAATTGTTCTTTATTCTTCTGCTGTATCTCCTGAATAAGATCCAAACCTCGGCGGCCTTTGGCCCGTTTCAGATTATCAGACGAATCTGCCAGCTTCTGCAATTCTTCCAAAACAAAGTTGGGAACGATCAAACGACCTTCCAGAAAACCTGTTTTCAGAATATCAATAATACGACCGTCGATAATGACACTGGTATCCAGTAATTTATTTTTACTGTACAATCTGTCACTCAGCGCCAACGATTTAACTGCAGCCGGTTTTACCGCACCTTTTAAGCTAGGAATACTGCGGTTAAAAAAGCCTACGATATCCTTATGCTTACGTAAAGCAACTTTCGCCCCAATAATAGAAAGCACCAGACTAAAGATCAAAGGAATATAGGGACCAATAATCGGCAAATGCGAAAAAGGCCCACCCAAAAGGTTAGCCAAAATCAAACCAATACCAATACCAAGCGTCATAACAAGAATATCACTGGTCGGCACCTTGGATAAAACGATCGCCATACGTTCCGTATAGCCCATAATATGATAAATAAGCACCGGTGCAACAGCTACACCAAGACCACCAAAAACAAAGATGCCCACAGCACCTGAAACAATAGTTGCCAAAGCTATGCCAAAAAAGCCGTTGTCATAAAGATCGTAACCAAAAAAATCCGAAATATAAGGCAGTAAATATTCAGTAAGTATGAGTCCGGTAAGCGCAAACACAACGACAATGGTCAGCTTCAAAATCCTGTTTAACATCTTTACACCTCCTTTCTTTAAATAATATGGATAATATAATATTTTACTACAATTTTCGTATTAAAAACAGCTAAAAAAATAAAATACGTCGGAAAATCCGACGTATTTCACTAAAAAAACTTATTCAGCCAGTTTTCAATATCCTGCTGTTCAGCATTTTTTACAAGCATCACTTCGCTGATCAAAATCTGTCTGGCTGTACCCAATAATCTACGCTCGCCGGTAGATAATTTTTTTTCATTCTCCTGCACCTGCAATGTTCTTATTACATCGGCAACTTCAAAAACATTACCGCTTTTCATTTTTTCCAAATACATATTAAAGCGTCTGTTCCATGTAATAGCTTTATTGTAATTATCAGGACGTTCTTCCAAAACTTTTTCAACGGCATCGATATCATCATTTTCGATAACATGCCTCAAGCCAACACGTTCCACACTGTCGACCGGAACCATGACCTTCATCTCTCCAAGAAGCATTGCCAGGATCAGATAGTCGACACTTTGACCGTCACGTTCACGCTTTTCTATTGTTTTTACTACTCCGGCGCCGTGCATCGGATATACGACTTTGTCTCCTACTGCAAACATCTTCTGCCCTCCTAAGGAACACGCTATTTTTATATGTATTTATTTTAACACCTCCTGTTATTTTTGTCAAAATTTTATTATTTTATCATAGCTCCATATTTGTGTCAATCATTTTTTATATAAATTTTCTGATTTTATTTTAAAATAAACAAAAAAGAGCGGAGAAACCTCCGCTCTTTTAAGCAAAAACCTTATCCAGCGCTTCTTCCAAAGTTTTAACCTGCACAATACCATTGCAGGGTTCATCCAATGACAGCTTGCCCATTGGCAAAACAAATCTTTTAAAGCCAAGATTCATAGCATCCTTGATACGCCTTTCCGGCGAACCTATTCGTCGCACTTCTCCTGTAAGCCCCACTTCACCCATGACTAATACGCCATGCGGAATCGGCCGATTACGATAGCTGGATACCAGCGCAGCAGCCACAGCCAGATCTGCAGCTGGCTCAGTGACTCTCATCCCGCCAACTACATTGACGTAAGCATCGTAAGCGCCAAAATCCATTCCTAAGCGCCGTTCCAAAATCGCCAAAAGCATAGTGACCCGATTATAATCAAATCCAACAGCAGTGCGTCGGGGCATCCCATACGGTGTTTTGGCAACCAAAGCCTGCACTTCAACTAAAATAGGCCTGTTACCTTCCAGGCAGGCACAAACAACTGAACCGGAAGCATCGTTACTGCGTTCTTCCAGGAATAATCCTGCTGGATTACTTATTTCCTGCAGCCCACTGGCTTCCATAGAAAAAATACCGCTTTCATTTGTAGAGCCAAAACGATTTTTCAAGGCACGCAGCACCCGAAAAGAATAGGATCTATCCCCTTCAAACTGCAGCACCACGTCGACCATATGTTCAAGCAATCGCGGGCCGGCAATATTACCGTCTTTAGTCACATGACCGATAATAAGCACGGCAATGCCGCTGGTTTTTGCAAAACGCAGCAATTTCGCCGTACACTCGCGCACCTGTCCGACACTGCCTGCTGCAGTAGGCAGCTCGCTGTTGTACATAGTCTGAATAGAATCAATTACCAACAATGCCGGCTGCACTTCCTGTGCCTGCAGTAAAATAATATTCAAATCGGTAGCCGTCATCACCAGCAGGTTTTCACCGCTGCTGCCTAAACGTCTCGCCCGCATTGCTGTTTGCGCTTCTGATTCTTCACCAGAAACATACAAAACTTTTATATTATTCCGGCTAAACTTCATGCCGGCATCCAAAAGCATAGTCGACTTGCCAATGCCCGGGTCTCCGCCCAACAAAACCAGGCTGCCGGGAACAATCCCTCCCCCAAGCACACGATCAAATTCACGGATACCTGTCTGCAGACGGCTGAGGGACTGTTCCGCCACCTGATGCAACGGTTTGGGCTTAGCGGTTTCGCCTACAGGCAGGTAACTCTGTCCAGGACGTTCAGGCACGTCCATTTCTTCGACAAAACTGTCCCATTGACCACATTCCGGACACTTTCCCAACCATTTAGCCGTTACATAACCACACGACTGACAAACGAAACGTATTTTCGGTTTTGCCATTACGGACGTTCCTCTCCAGCTGCAACCAAGGCTTCTTCCTTGTGCGCTTCTTCTTTATCAAAATAGATTTTACCAGCCTCATCAGTACGGGTCAAAATAGTATCACCACGTTTTAATTCTGAAGCCAGATACAAATCGGAAACAGGATCCTCAACCAGTTTCCTTAAAGCCCTGCGCAGAGGCCGTGCACCATAACGCGTATCCTTGCCAGCTTTTAAAAGCTCGACCTTAGCCTCATCAGTAACCTTGATATCAAGGCCATTTTCCTGCAAACGACCTGAAAGTTCTTTGAGCATCTGTTCGACAATTTGCCGCAGTTCTGCTTCACCAAGCGGATCAAAGACCAGAATTTCATCAATTCTATTTAAAAATTCAGGACGGAAGATTCTTTTTACTTCTTCCAATACAGCACTTTTGCGTCCGTCGTTTACCTGTTTCTCACCAGTCGCAAATCCCAACGGCTTGCTGTCCAGTAATGCTCTGGCACCAGCGTTGCTGGTCATAATGATAACAGCATTTTTAAAATCAACAGTCCGTCCCTGCCCGTCAGTCAAGCGGCCGTCTTCCATAATCTGCAGCAGCAAGTTGAAAACATCAGGATGCGCTTTTTCAATTTCATCCAGCAAAATTACCGAATAGGGCCGCCGGCGCACAACATCTGTCAGCTGACCGCCTTCTTCATAACCAACATAACCAGGAGGAGCACCTACCAACCGAGAAGTAGTATGCTTTTCCATATATTCAGACATATCAAATCTAATCAAAGCACGTTCATCGCCAAAAAGGTTCTCTGCCAGCGCTTTAGCCAGCTCTGTTTTACCTACCCCGGTAGGTCCTAAGAACAGGAACGATCCTACAGGGCGGTTTTTATCCTTAAACCCGGCTCTGGCTCTACGGATAGCTTTTGCAACAGCGTCAACAGCCGCATTTTGACCGACCACACGCTCATGCAGCGCCTCCTCCAAATGAATAAGTCTTTTAGATTCACCTTCGGTAAGCTTACGCAGTGGAATATTTGTCCAGGAAGCAACTACTTCGGCAACATCTTCTTCACTTACCGTCAATTTACTGCTTGATCCACTGCGCTGCGACTGACGCTCACCATCAAGCTGTTCCTGCAGCTTGCGTTCTGCGTCACGCAATTCAGCAGCACGTTCATACATTTGCTGAGTAATAGCCGATTCTTTTTCAATGCGCACTTTTTCAAGCTGTTGTTCAATTTCCCGCTGCGGCAAGGAAATCTTATAGCTTTGCAGCCGTACCCTCGAACAGGCTTCATCCATTAAATCGATAGCTTTGTCCGGGAGATTACGGTCAGTGATATAACGATCAGACAGACGCACTGCCGCCATAATAGCCTCATCTGTGATTTGAATACGATGAAAGGCTTCATATTTATCGCGCAGTCCCTTCAAAATCTCAATTGAATCATTAACATCAGGAGCACCTACAACTATAGGTTGAAAACGACGTTCCAGTGCCGCATCTTTCTCAATATTTTTCCGGTATTCGTTTAAAGTAGTGGCTCCTATAGCCTGCATTTCACCCCTGGCCAAAGCCGGTTTTATAATATTGGCAGCATCGATAGCGCCCTCTGCGGCACCTGCTCCGATGATAGTATGCAGTTCGTCAATAAAAAGAATAATATTTTTATTTTCTTTTACTGCTTCCAGTAATTCTTTCAAACGTTCCTCAAATTCACCGCGGTATTTAGTTCCCGCCACCAGATACCCTATCTCCAGCGAGAACACAATTTTCTCACGCAGTATCTCCGGAACATTACCGTCAACAATTCGCTGGGCCAGGCCCTCGGCAATAGCCGTTTTACCAACGCCGGACTCTCCAATCAACACCGGATTATTTTTTGTACGCCGACACAGAATCTGAATAATGCGTTCAACCTCTTTTTCGCGGCCAACAACGGGATCAATTTTTCCATCTGAAGCCAGCTGATTGAGATTGCGGCCAAATTCCGACAGCATTTCCAACACATTGCTCTTTGTTTCCACATCGCTGTCGCCAGCATTATAATTGCCATCTGTCAATGGCTGATTATCATAAACAGCCTTAATGACCTTCATGACCTGTTCTGCCGTAACGTTAAAGCGCCGCAATACCTGAGCAGCCACGCCTTCTCCTTCACGCAGCAAGCCCAACAGCAAATGTTCGGACCCTACATAGTGCAGCTTAAAAGCTGCTGCTGCTTCACCAGCAAGCTCTAAGGCCCGTTTGGCACGCGGGGTATAACTGATCATCAGCTCAGTGCTGCCAGCGGGCTCCATCCAGCTTTCCAGCTCTTTTATGACCGCCTGATTATCAATGCCAAGTTTTTCTAGAATCTTCTTGGCAAAACAATTTTCAACATTCAGCAACGCCAGCAAGATATGTTCTGTTCCAACATGATCATGACCCTTATCCAATGCAAAACGCATCGCGTCTTCCAAAATACCTTTGGCACGTTCAGTAAAACGATTCATGATCTGTTCTTCTCTAGCTTTTGGTTTCAACAGCCCATCTAAAAACTCTTTGGCATTGAAAACAGTTCCCGACAAAAAATTAGACGGAGCCAATTCTTCAACACAATCCGAGCACAGCCATTTGTCGATTTGTTTATCGTTGACCACGCATACCACGTGGACCACAGCTTCTTTTAATCCGCATTTCTGACATAACATATCAATTCACCTCACTCACGTTCTGTCATTTTAGTAATAGCCGTCTCCAAAACAGCTCTTTTTTTAGCTTCATCAGCATCCAGAATTTCCATCATATACTGCAACAGTGATTTTTCGCGCCTGCTGATCAAACGGTTAGCAGCCCAGTGCTCAATCAAATCATGCACTGTCGGCTCACAGTTCTCTTCCTGCAATTCATGAGGCATCACCCTTACAATACGGACAAAGCCGCCGCTTCCGCGTCTGGATTCGACCATAAACCCCCGTTCAGGAGTAAAGCGCGTGCTCAGCACATAACTGATCTGCGACGGTGCGCACGACAGTTTATCGGCAAGTTCATTACGCTGTACTAAAACAGCGTCCTCTCTGTCCTCTAAAAGCTGTCTGATGATGAAATTTTCTATTGCATCTGCAAGATTTCTCATCTTAATTACCTTCCTTTTATCGTTTCAGCATTAAAGTCAAACTTTTCTGCCGGCATCTATAATTAGATTAATTCTATTATATTTGACTTTTCGACTTTTGGCAAGTAAATTATTCGTGAACATCTTTTCAGCAGAAAAAAAACAAGCAGACGCATAAAACTCGTCTGCTTGATCAATTTTTTTATTTTTGCAGCTTCCTGGCAAATTCATAACCAAGCTGCCTTGCTGCTTCCAGGTCTTCTGGCTGTGCCTTCCATTTACAGGTAAAACCCGGTTCCAACTCAAAACCAGCCGCTGTCAGCAAAGCTTCCATATCTTTCTGAGCTCCGCCGGCCCAGCCATATGTACCGAAAACAGCTGCTTTTTTACCTGTTGGGTTTAAGCCTTTAAGGTATACAAGCAGACTGCCCATAGTGGGCAGCATTCCGCTGTTCAGTGTTGAAGAGCCGATGATCATACCACCTGCTTCAAATAAATCCGCAACAGCAGTACTATTCGGAGTTTCGTTCATACGCAGCAGCACAGCATCACTACCGGCACTGACAACACCCTCCAGCACAGCACGAGCCATTTGCTCCGTAGCGCCCCACATCGTATCATAGGCAATAACTACACTGCTGCCGCTCACGCCTTTGCCCCAGGCAGCATATTTGGCAATAATTTCCTGAATATGACTGCGCCAGATAATACCATGGGCTGTAGCTATCATCTTTAAATCAAGCGCCGCTGCTTTCGCCAGCGCTTTATCAATTAATTTCGCATATGGCCAGAGTATATTGGCAAAATATTTTTTTGCTTCATAAAAAAGTATTCCCAGATCCACTTCATCATCAAAACGTTTAGCAGCCGCATAATGCTGGCCAAAAGCATCATTAGAAAACAAAATCCCATCATCTGCACAATAAGTTGCCATACTGTCAGGCCAGTGCAGCATTGGTAAAGTTACAAAAGTCAATTTACGTTTGCCTAATGATAATTTATCGCCATCCTTCACGACCTGAAAATCATATAAATCACCATAATGACGAATTGCTTCCGCCTTTCCTTGAGCTGTAATAAAAAACTTAGCATTCGGAGCCGCTTTGACCAGCGCCGGCAATGCCCCTGCATGATCCGGTTCCACATGGTTCACTATTACGTAATCAATTTTTCCAGGGTCGACAACACGTTCAATCTTTGCTAATAATTCTTCAGCAAACATCGCTTTCACTGTATCGATCAAACAGATTTTTTCATCCATGATCAAATATGAATTATATGAAGCACCGCGTTCCGTCTTATATCCGTGAAAATCACGCACAGCCCAGTCAACAACACCCACATCATAAATTTTAGGAGCTATTTCCAATGGCATCATTTTTTACACTTCCTTTCTGAAAAACTGCTTCTTTATTTATTATATAAGCAAATCACAGCAAAGTAAAAATTTCTTTTAACAAAAAACAGTAAATTCTACTTACAAAATTCTATGCCTGATATTATTTTCACAAGGCCCGTTCAATAACACTGTGCTGACCTTTATCAATAAACAACCCTATTTGGTGGAAACTGCTCAAACTACTGCGATGTCCAATACTGACTACGGTAGTATCCGGCATTAAAGTTTCAACAAGCTTATACATCACAGCTTCTGTCTCCTCATCTAAAGCAGAAGTAGCTTCATCTAAAAACAGCCATAACGGTTGATAGATCAGTGCCCTTACAAAAGCCAGCCTCTGCTGTTCACCGCCGCTAAGCACATGTGACCAGTCTGCTTCGACATACAGGTCTTTTGCCAGGTAGCCAATCCGACATTGCTCCAGCAACATCACCAACTCTTCATCTGTTTTATGGCAACTGCCTGGATAAAGCAACGCTTCTTTCAATGTTCCCAATGGTAAATAAGGTTTTTGCGGAATAAACATCAGTTTCTCGGCAGCAGGCAGTTCCAATTTACCATGCACATATGGCCAGATACCAGCCACAGCACGCAGCAATGTACTTTTACCGCTGCCACTTGCGCCTTTGATCAGGATATTTTTATTTCGGCCGGGTACTAAAGTAAAATTGACATTTTTCAACAAGATCCTGTCATCTGGTAATTCAACCTGCAAGGACGCAGCTACGATAGTATCGTTGCGACTTTCCATTCGTTCAAGATCAATCTGCGGTTTTTCCTGTTTTACCTCGTGCATATGTACCCCAAAACCCGTAAGACGCTCTACAACTGCCCGCCATTCAGCCAAAGAAGCATACATATCTACAAAATATGATAATGATTCCTGCACCCTGCCAAAGGCACTGGCAATCTGGATCAGGCCGCCTAATGTTATTTATTTCCTTACTTAAGTAACGCGGCATAGCCACTACGAAAGGGAAAATAATTGCAATCTGTGAATAGCCGGAATTAAGCCAGACCAACTGTTTTTGTTTTTCTACTATCTTCCAGAAATTATCCAGCAGCAGTTTAAAACGCTTCTTAAATACGCCGCCTTCCTGTTTCTCACCGCTGTAAAACGCTACACTTTCAGCATTTTCCCTCATTCGCATCATACTGAAACGAAAATCCGCTTCATATCGTTGCTGAACAAAATTCAGCCCTACCAGTTTTTACCAATCAAATGAGTAAGCCCTGTACCAACAATGGAATAAACCAAGGCTACCCAAACCAGATAGCCTTCAATATGCCACACTTGCCCCGCCAAAGTAAATTCCAGTGAACCTGACAGTTCATATAAAATAAATACGAAAGACACAAAAGTACAAAAAGCCTTTAAAACACCGATACTGAACTTTAACGTCATCTCAACAAACAAACGCACATCCTCACTAATACGCTGGTCAGGGTTATCAGTATCAGAGCCGAACATCTGCAGACGATAGTAGGTCTTATTTTTCAACCATTCATCAATATACCTGTTAGTCAGCCAACGACGCCAGTTAAGCACCAGTACCTGCTGCAAATAAAAGGCATAAACTGCCAGAATAATGTAGATCACAGCCAGCCAGCCGAAATGTATCAGCTCATCAAAAATAAGTTCGGTCTGGTAATTTTGCAGTGCATTATAAAAGGAATTGTTCCATTTATTCAACAGCACCAGCATATACACTACGCCTAAAGTTAGTGCTATGATTGCCGTCAACAGCAAATAAGCCTTTCCCTTTTCTTCTGACTGCCAATAACTTTTGGTCAGGTACCAGACATCTCTGAGAAATTTACTTTTATTTTTTAATTCATTCATCTGCTTTTACCTCTAAACACTCTTTGTCAGAAATTTTCAGTTACCTTTTTTAAATACCACATAAATAAAAAAAATCCTGCAAAAAAATAATGCCCCGTCTTTAAGACGGGGCATTATATATTTACAAAACACCTAAATTTATTCTTCGCTGTGTTTTTTTCTGTTGAAAATACGTTCAACGACAACGAATAATACCGGGATCATAAAGATACCGATCATCGTAGCAAAGGTCATACCGCCAACAACGGCATTACCCATAGAAACACGGGCACCGGCACCTGGACCTGTTGCAATCGCCAAAGGCACACAGCCAAGAATGAACGCGAAGGATGTCATCAGAATCGGACGCAAACGCAGTCTGGCAGCATCAAGCGCCGCTTTAACTACAGGTTCGCCATTTTCCATGTTCATCTTTGCATATTCTACGATCAGAATCGCATTTTTAGCATTCAGACCAATCAGCATGATCAAACCGATCTGCATATAAACGTCGTTCTGCAAACCGCGCAGATACTGAGCGCCAAAACAGCCAAGGGCAGCAACAGGCACTGACAGCATAACTGCCAACGGGATAGTCCAGCTTTCATACAAAGCTGCCAGACACAAAAATACGAAGATCAGAGAAATAATGAAAATCTGTGTTGATCTGTTTCCTGCTTCCAGTTCGTCACGGCTCTGATCTACCCATTCATAGGTATAAGTAGTCGGCAAAATTTCTGCAGCAGTTTCTTCCAGTGCAGTCATAGCCTGACCTGTACTATATCCTGTAGCAGGGTTACCAGCTATTTTAATAGCTCGTACACCGTTGAAGCGGGTTACAGTAGCAGAACTTGTTTTACCTTCGTCAGTAACCAAGGTATTAAGAGGCACCATATCGCCGTTATTGCTGCGTACAAAGAAATAACGCATATCATCAACATTCGTACGATATTTTGCATCCGCCTGCATAACTACTTTCCAAGTACGGCCAAAAGCATTGAAGTCATTGATCTCACTGCCGCCGAGGAAAGTCTGTAAAGCTGTAAATACGCTTGCTACAGGTACATTTAGAGACTCTGCTTTTTCACGGTCTACGTTAAACTGATAAACCGGCGTATTAGTATTAAAGGTGGTATAAGCCATACCAATTTCAGGACGTTGATTGGCTTTAGCAAGAAATTCGTTAGCAACTTCCTGCATCCGCTCCATATCGTCACCGCCCAGATTCATCAGGTACATACTCAAACTGCCTGTGCTGGACGCACCCGGTAATGCAGGCGGATCAAACGCCATAACGCTTACCTGCGGCATTTGGGCACCGATGCCATAAATCTGCGGCACTATATCCTGAGCACTGTTATCACGTTTGTCATAATCTTCCATCGCCGCAACGATCAGACCGGCACTGGACTTAGGTGCGCCAGTAAGGATATCAAAGCCAGATACTTCCATAACATATTTAACGCCCGGCAGCGACTTGATCTTATCACCCAGTTCCATCATAGCCTGAATACCACGATTACTTGATGCACCCTCCGGCAAATTAAATGACGTTACAGAATAACCCTGATCTTCACTTGGCACAAATCCGGTAGGAGTAACCTTAGCTACCCAGCCCAATAAAATAACCATAACCAGCAAAACTGCCATTGAGATTTTTGCATGACGGATACATTTTTCAACATTTTTAACATATTTACTTAAAGTATTGGCAAACCAGACATTGAACTTATGGATAAATTTACCAATAGGTCCTTTGACTTCGTCTTTATCATGCGGTTTCAACAGCAATGCACACAACGCTGGAGTCAGAGACAATGCTACGATAGCTGACAGCGCCATAGAAACAGAAATCGTTAAAGCGAACTGTTTATAAAGCTGACCAACAGTACCGCCGGTAAATGCAACCGGGATAAATACTGCTGCCAAAACGAACGCAATCGCCACAACAGGACCGGAAACTTCTTTCATCGCCCGATAAGTAGCTTCTTTTGGAGTCATTCCATTATCCTGGATGTGATGCTCAACTGCCTCAACAACAACGATCGCGTCATCAACAACGAGGCCGATAGCAAGAATCATCGCAAACATTGTTAAAGTATTGATCGAAAATCCCATCAGCACGAACGCACCGAAGGTACCAACCAAAGAAACAGGAATCGCCAGCAGCGGAATAAGCGTTGCACGCCAGCTGCCCAGGAAAATAAATACAACAAGAATAACCAGCGCCAAAGCTTCAAAGAAAGTATGAGCTACTTTTTCCAGCGCTTCGCGTACGAACTGGGTATTATCCTGAACAATAGTCAGCTCCATACCTTCTGGAAAACGCGTTTCAGCATCGGCCAATACGGCTTTGATGTTATTGACGGTTTCCAAAGCGTTAGCGTCGCTTGTTAAGTAAACAGGGAAAACAACAGAAGAACCGCCGTTCAGATAACCAGCATCGTTATCACTGCGGGCACCAGCTTCAATTTTCGCAATTTCTTTAAGCTTCAGGTTATTGCCGTTTTGAGAACGGACAATAATATTACCAAACTCTTCCGGAGTCGACAAACGCCCCTGAGCATTAGCAGAATATTGGAATTCCTGCTGCTCCGCTGTAGGACGCGTACCAATAGAACCAACAGGAGCCTGAATGTTCTGACTCTTGATTGCATTGGAAACATCATCTGCGGTCACACCCAACTGAGCCATTTTATCTGGCTACAGCCATAGGCGCATTGCGTATTCCTGACCAAAAATATCAATACTGGAAACACCCTTAACGCGTTTGCAGGCATCAAGGAAGTTTGTCATCGCATAAGAGGTAAGAAACATCGTATCAAACGTTCCATCAGGTGAGTGCAACGCAAAATACATGATGGTCTCGGCAGATTTCTTGGCTGTCGTGATACCGTAAGCACTTACCTCTGACGGCATGGAGGACGAAGCCTGAGAAACACGGTTCTGTACCTCTACAGAACCGATATCTGCATTTTTATCAAGATTGAAATATACGTCAAGTGTGTATTCGCCTACGCTGGTACTAGTAGAGTTCATGTACAGCATATTTTCTACACCATTAACTTTTTGTTCGATCGCCTGCGCAACAGATTCCTCAACAACCTCCGCACTAGCACCCACATAGTTCGTAGAAACGGCAATGTGCGGCTTGGTGATATCCGGGTATTGAGCAATTGGCAGGCTGAATCCGGCAATAGTACCAAGTAAGGTAATAAGTATTGCCAGCACTATCGCAAAGACCGGACGGTCTATAAAAAAGCGTGCCACAACTAGTTACCTCCTTAGGATTCTTTCAAAGATACAGCAGTATCCAATTCTGCCTCGGTCATCGGTTCAGGTTTTACCTCAGAACCCTGTTTAATTTTGTTGATGCCTTCGACAACAACCGTTTCGTTGCCTTCCAGACCACTTTCAACCAGCCACAAACGACCGATACGTGGACCTAATGTAACTTCGCGCATGGATACTTTATTATCATCGCCAAGTACATAAACAAATTTCTTATACATAAGCTCGGTTACAGCACGCTGCGGAATCAGCTTAGCGTCATGTACAGTACCGCTGTTGGCCTGCAGATGAGCAAACATGCCAGGCAGCAGGATCTTAGCAGGATTTGGGAATTCAGCTTTCAGCGACAAAGTACCTGTCCCCTGCGTAATGCTGCGATTGACCTGATCGACACGGCCTTTTTCAGAATAAGTGCTGCCATCGCTCAAAACGATCGTCAGATTTTCCAACGACGCTCCACCTGCATCATTATGAGCGCTCAGAAGTTTTAAATATTCGTTTTCTGCCAGACTGAATTCTACAAATACCGGATCTGTATTAGAAATAGTAGCAAGAACAGTCTGACCGGCAGTAACATAGTTGCCTACAGAAAGATCATTGGTATCTATACGTCCGTCAAAAGGCGCAACGACATTAGTTTCTCCCAGATCAATATTGGCATTTTCCAGCAAAGCCTGCTGTGCATCAACAGCAGCCTGCGCCTGTTCGGCCTCAGCGACCCTGTTATCAAGCTCCTGCTTGGAAACAGCGTTCTGCTCATATAGCTTTTTATAACGCTCCAGATCACGGCTGGTACGAATCAAAGTTGCCTGGGCACTGGCAAGTCCGGCCTGTGCATTCAGAACTTTTGCCTGATATGTACGCTGATCAATAGTAAACAAGGTCTGTCCCGCAGTTATTTTTTCACCGCCCAGGAAATACTTTCCTGTGATCTGTCCACTGACCTGCGCCATCAAATTGACTTCTTTCTGCGCCTGCACAAAACCTGTATAGTCATAAACGATCGGCGTATCGCGTTTGATAACTTCCATCGTTTTAACCAACGTTGCCTGTGGTGCCTGCTGCTCTTTGCTGCAGCCAGCCAAAGCCATCACGGTAAATGCCGCTACCGCAACAGCCAAGGCCTTTTTCCTTCGGCCTTTATCAAAAAAACTCAGCATAAATATATCCTCCTCACGTATTCAAAAAAACGGCTGCGCCCTGTAAAAGGGCGCACGGCTCCGCTATTTTCAAGAATACTCTTATTATAGTTTATCGTAATTATAAACGCAACCGCTATTTTAACCGATTAAAGCCTTTTTTCTTAATTTTTCGTATTTTTTCTCTGTTTTTCACTATTTGCTGACTGACCAGTCAGTTCTCTTTAAAATAATTCCGGTTTCAGTAAAAACTTTTTCAGATCGCTTGCAGCCACCGTTGCTTCCAACCACTCGCCGGTTTCACTTCGCTGACAAAACACAAAATTAGTCCCGTTATAATACCAGCTTTCAGGAATACCTTTACTGAAATCCACCTTATCTTTCTTTGTCAGCAACCTTAAAACCGGAAGTAAATCGGCATCACGTAAATTCAAAACATCACCCAGTGCCAATTGTGCTCCAGTTTGTACATCAATATTTAATGGTATCTTAGCAAAAATTTCTTTTTCACCTTCATCCAGTACACCAAAAAACACCATACTGATAAACTTTTCACTGACGAAGGTCAATGTATAATCAAGTTCGCAGCCTCCAGTTGCCAGATTCTGCAAATAAGGACCAGCAATAATCGCAAAATCTCCATTGAGCTTATTTTGCACCTCAGGCGCCGCAATCGCAGTAAAAACAGGATAAGTTACGCTGCTGCTGTCATGCACCGCCTGCCTCGGTAAAATCCGCCAGTTTTTTTCATTATAGCTGCGATGGAATTTGTCGTCTTTATTTTTGCCGCCGCTGTAAAAAGTTTTACTTTTTAATTTCCAGCCACTGCTGCCATCATATGACCACACCCCGGCCAGCTTCCCAAGCAGGTCTTCCCTGTTTAACCCACTGATGTTTTGCAGCGACAACAGTTCCAAAATCCCGTCCTGCTCCATATCTACAGCAACCAGCGAATGTATTTCCCCGACATACGGGCGTCGATACCCCTTTAATAAGGTACCGTCAACGTCATAAAGCCCACGCTGTTCATAAAACTCTTTCTCTTTGGGAAGCAGTTCATAATTAGTGCTGCCGTCTGCAAAAGCAATTTTACTGCGAAAATCCGGCACAAATTCCGCAGTTGCCGCTACACCTGCATTATCGCTGCCAGTAAAAATCTCCTTCACCGCCTTAGGATCAGCAAAGTCAATGATACGATATTCTATACTGCCATCGTCGCCTCCCTGTCCAACAGACAAAATCAGCTGTTCGCCTCTGCCCGTAAACCTTGCTTTTTCTAAACTGCAGTCGTAACCGCCATTAATACTTGGTACATATGCCGTCAGCAATTCAGAGTCACTGCCTTTTAAAAGCAATAAAAAATCATTCCTGTAACTGCTGCCGCGAGTCATCTGACCACCATACAGTTCCACAGTTTCCAGACTGCCGTTACCGTCAACATCCAGCTGCAACAGCGCCAGCGGTTCCTGCTCATCCTGCTGTGCCGAAGCACTGTTCATACTGACCAGCAGTCCAGCTGCAAACATGGCTGCCGACATCATTTTTTTCAAATTTATGATATTTCCCATGCGGGCCTCCGTTCTAAAAAATACTTTCATCTTTATACATTATACCAATTCCTTTACCTTACTGAAAGTTTTTTCTATTTTTGTCTATAGATATTTAAATATTTATTTAAAAATTCTTCTTTTTTTCTGCAAAAAATACTGCAAAAAACTTGGAGATATTGTAAAATTATGAAAGACATTATTTTGTCTGCACTACATTTTTGTACTTAGCGTACAATATAAGGAAGGGAAATAAATGAAAAAAATCTTGATTTTGTTTACAGCAGTTTGTTTTATGTTCTTGATGGCAGGCTGCGGCGGTGAGGACAAAAAAGCCGCTGACCCCAAAGCAAAAACAGCAGTATCTCTGGGTATGCTTCGCCTTACCAGTTCTGCACCGCTTTTTATCGCTTTAGATAAAGGCTATTTTGCCGAAGAAAACCTTGAAATAGATCAACAGTGGTTTGACGCAGCTCATCCTATTGCTGTGGCTACAGCTTCCTCTAAAGTAGACGTCGGCGCTACCGGTATCACTGCCAGTCTCTTCAATATGGCTGCCAGCGGTCAACAACTTGCTATCGTTGCCGATAAAGGCCGTGAACAAAAAGGCTTTTCTTCCTCAGCACTTTTAGTCACCTCCGATAACTACAACAATGGAATTACCAAGCTCGAAGATATCAAAGGCAAACGCATCGGCATTACTCAAAAAGGTTCTACCTTCCATTATATGCTTGGGCGGATGCTGGAAACCAAAGGATTGACTCTTGAAGATGTGGAGATCGTACCGCTTGGCAAATTGAGTGCTGTTATGGCCGCTCTTGAAAGCAAACAAATCGACGGAGCCATACTCAACGAACCCAATATCACCAAAGTGCAGACTGCAGGCTATGGTAAACTTGTCACCCAAGTCGGTGACGTTATCCCCTATCAAACCTCTGCCCTTTTCTTTTCTCCCAAATTCCTGAAAAATGAAGATGCAGCAGTACGTTTCTTAAGAGCATACAAAAAAGCCTGCAATTACTACTATGATGCAGCTATTGACAATAAAGACCCCAAAAAGCTGGACGAAGTCGTAGGCATTATCGCCAAATATGTTAAAGCTCCTGAAGCTGACATCAAGCTCGGCCTGCCTTATATCGATCGTGACGGCAAACTGCTGGACAGCGATATCCAGACTCAGATAGACTGGTATACTTCTCATGGCATGATCGAGGGCAAGCTTGATCCACAAGCCGTCACCAATACCAGCCTGCTCAGCAAGGCTATGCAAAAATAATTTCTCAACAAAGTTTTCCTTATTTTTATACTTTATCAAACAACACCGGAGGCAGTAGTTTAAATGAAATTAGTTATCGACAATGTCAGCAAAAATTTCATCGATCCTCAAGGCAAACAGCTGTCTGTACTTGAAAACGTCAGCCTGACTGTACACAGCGAGGAATTTGTAGCTTTGGTAGGGCCTTCCGGCTGCGGTAAATCGACTCTGCTCAATCTTACAGCAGGGTTGCTGTCACCAAGCGATGGGAGTATTTATTTCACAGATCTGACGGAAGGCCATACTCCTGCTATGGGCATCGTCTTCCAGGAAACAGGCCTGTTTCCCTGGCGCAGCGTTTATGAAAATATTGCCTTTGGACTTGAAGCCACAGGCGTACCAAAGACAGCACAGAAAGAACGGATCCAGCACTATATCAATTTAGTTGGACTCGGCGGTTTTGAAAAAGCCTTTCCGCACCAGTTATCCGGCGGTATGCGGCAAAGAGTCGGTATCGCCAGGGCGCTTGTCATAAATCCTGACCTCCTTTTAATGGATGAACCATTTTCTGCTTTGGACGCACAGACTCGCACGATCATGCAGGAAGAGCTTGTTACTCTTTGGGAAAAGACCAGACTCAGCACCTTATATGTTACTCACAATATTCAGGAAGCGGTAATGCTGGCTGACAGAGTCGTGCTTTTATCAAGACGCCCCGGTAAAGTCAGCAAAATCCTGACCATTGCAATTCCGCGAGCTGACAGGGAAAAAACTGAAAATACCGCTCAGATAGCCGAATTTATCCGCATCATCTGGGAACATATAAGCAGTGATGCCCGTGCGGCTCTGATGGAGGTGGAAGCTAATGGCTGAATATAAAATCCACAACCGTATGACTCACTGGCAGAAAACTTATCCGGCCTGGATATCTTTCGCTGCGATAGCCTTCTTACTGGCAGTATGGGAAATAATCTGCAGTACAGGTCTGATTTCCTCATTGTTTCTACCGGCACCAAGCGCAATCCTTACTGCACTCGGCAAGCTTATTACAAGCGGCGAAATCAGCCGCAGTCTGACAGCCAGTCTTTACCGCATTCTGCTGGGCTTTGCTTTAGGCAGCATCATCGGTTTGCTGGTAGGGCTCGTTACCGGCACCTCTGCGCTGATGGACCGAATAGGAACACCGATCGTCAATGCCCTTTATCCGATCCCAAAAATCGCTTTACTGCCGCTTTTTATTCTCTGGCTTGGAATCGGTGAATTATCTAAAGTCACTATCATTGCTTTGGGCGTTTTCTTTCCCGTTGCGATGAATACCTATTCAGGTGTCAAAAACGTCGACACATTGCTGATCAAGGTAGCTGTCAGCTTTAATGCCAGCTGGTGGCTGACGATGAAAAGCGTAGTTCTGCCGAGCGCATTGCCGGTAATCTTTGCCGGGCTGCGTCTGGCAGCGGGCACTTCACTGCTGCTGCTTGTAGCTGCCGAAATGATCGCGGCACAAGAAGGTATCGGCGCTTTGATCCTGCATTATGGAGATCTGATGATCACCGACCGTTTAATGGCCGGCGTTATCGTTCTTTCACTCCTGGGACTCATTTTCAATTTAGGTCTGCAATGGCTGGAACATAAAATAGTACCCTGGAAGACCCAAAGCAAATAAACATAAACCCCGCTGCGATTAATCGCAGCGGGGTTTATTTATCCAATTACATACATTCTCTGATAGCTTTCGCCATCCGTTTTACACCTTCGATGATTTTCTCTTCCGGCATATTGGAAAAATTGATACGCATATTACGGTCAGTTTTACCATTAGGGTAGAAGGCATCACCGGTAACGCCGGCAACCTTCATCTCGATACATTTGTGGAAAACCTTATCAGCACTGCAGCCCTGCGGGAAAGTCAGCCACAGGAACAACCCGCCTTCAGGATGTGTCCATTCCGTACCTGCCGGAAATTCTTCCGCCATAGTTTTTAAAATCAGATCGCGGCGTTTTTTATAAAGGGCTTTGATCTCTTCAACATGCTTATCCAAATCATAATTTTCCATATAAGCGTCAGCTATCCCCTGGTCAAAATTAGAGGTATGCAGATCGGCGCTTTGTTTGATTTTTACATATTCACTGACAACGTCCTTAGAGGCAGCGACCCAGCCTAAACGCAGTCCCGGACAGAAAATCTTGGAAAAAGTGCCGAGGAACATAACCAGACCTTTAGTATCCATAGATTTTAAGGACGGTAATATCTCCCCTTCATAACGCAGCTCGCCATAAGGGTTGTCTTCCAGCACAGGCAGATTATGTTTGTTGATCACTTCCATAAACTTTTTGCGGCGTTCCAAACTCCAGGTACGACCGGTCGGATTTTGGAAATCGGGGATAACATAAATAAATTTACAACGGTCGGTAGTGCTTAAGATTTTGTCCAATTCTTCCGGAATCAGACCAACATTATCAGTTGGCACTTCTACAAAAGTAGGCTCATAGGCATTAAAGGCATTAAGTGCACCCAAATAAGAAGGACTTTCACATAAAACAACATCACCGGGATCAAGGAACAATTTACCTGCAAAATCGAGACACTGCTGTGAACCGGTAGTGATCAAAATCTCATCCGGATCAACCTCAGTATGATATTTATCTTTCATTCTGGCAGCAATTTTAGCCCTCAGAGTCGGACGCCCTTCGGTCGTGGCATACTGCAGCAGCTGCTGACCTTCTTTTTCCACCAGGTCATGTGATACTTTAGCTATTTCTTTCACCGGAAACAGTTCCGGTGCCGGTAAACCGCCGGCAAACGAAATAATATCCGGCTGTGCCGTCAATTTTAACAGTTCACGGATTTCAGACGATTGCATACGTTCCATACGTTTAGCAAATTTCATAAGTTCTTCCCCTCCAACATTATTAGTTTGTACAATAATAGTAGCTACTTTGTACGTTTATAATTAAAAATTCTATCACTCTTACTGGAGCAAGTCAACGTATAAAATCAAAACGCAACAACTTTCTCGATTATTTGTTTACATTTGTCTTTTTAAAGCGTACCTTTTGCATCAGAGAATAAAAAAGAGCGGCTTTTAGCCGCCCTTTTATTATTCTTAGTACATACCACGATATTTCATAGCTTCTGCCAAATGACCCAAAGCTACAATATAAGCCGCTGTACGCATATTAACTTTATGCTCCTTGGCAGTATCGTAAACTTTCTTGAAAGCATCTATCATCAGACTTTCCTGTTTTTCGATAACTTCTTCTTCAGTCCAGAAATAACGATACAGGTTTTGTACCCATTCGAAATAACTTACAGTTACACCGCCGCCATTAGCGAGGATATCAGGTACAACGAGAATACCTTTTTTGTCAAGAATCTTATCTGCATCAGGAGTTGTCGGTCCGTTAGCACCTTCAACGATTACCTTGGCCTGTACCTTGGCTGCGTTGGCTTTAGTCAGCTGCAGTTCCATTGCACACGGAGCAAGGATCGTAACATCCATAGCCAGCAGTTCTTCATTGCTGATGGGTTTTGAACCTTTATAACCAACAACGCTGCCTGTTTTCTGCAGATGTTTTTCAACATCATAAGGATTCATACCTTTGGGATTATGGATGGCACCGTTGATATCACTTAAAGCAACGATCTTTACACCCATATCATGGATCAGTTTAGCAGTCCAGCTGCCAACATTACCAAATCCCTGCACAGCGCAGGTAGCCTGCTTCGGCTTAATACCCAAAGCTTTGATAGCCTCGCCGGCAGCTACCATAACGCCGCGTCCGGTAGCTGCGTTTCTGCCTAAAGAACCACCCAGACAGATCGGTTTGCCGGTAACGAAACCCGGTTCAAACTGGCCTTTAATCTTGCTGAATTCATCCATCATCCAGCCCATGATTTTAGCATTGGTATTCATATCAGGTGCCGGGATATCCATTTTCTCGCCGATGATCGGAGCGATCCTGTCAATAAAGCCACGAGTTAAGCCTTCCAGTTCTCTTTCAGAAAGTTTAGAAGGATCAACAACTATGCCGCCTTTGCCGCCGCCGTAAGGTAAACCTGCAACTGCGCATTTGCAGGTCATCCAGAAAGCCAGAGTCTTTACTTCGTCCATGTTGACTCCGGGATGATAACGAACGCCGCCTTTAGCCGGCCCCATAATGGTGCTGTGCTGGCTGCGATAACCGGTAAATACTTTTGTAGTTCCATCGTCCATACGAACAGGAATGGAAACCTCCAGAGTACGTTCAGGAGTTGCGATAATGTCCGCAGCACTCGGGTCAAGTTTCATGACCTCAATTGCTTTGTTTAGAGGAATTTTTGCCATTTCAAACAGATTCATAATGATGCCTCCTTTAAATATTTTTTAATTTAAGCATAATTTTATTACATTTCTAGTTATCCCTACATTCCAAAATACATAGTTGAATTTTGTATAATGTATCCCCTCAGCTTTATTATAACTCTAAGCACAAGCGGCAGTCTAGCTATTTTTATACGCACAAAGAAAATTTTTTGAAAATTTTAGCAATTTATACACTTTCTGCAAATTTATGCATTTTTAATATTTTCCACATCACAAACGAGGAAATTCCTCGTAAAGCTTCCCAAAATCCAAACCGCAAATGACCTTATTTTTGTATTGTTCCCGTAAATCTTCCATGCCGTTGCGCAAATGCTTCGAACTGATACCATATTCTATTGAAAGATAGGCTTCCACAAAAGCTGCCAGATGGTCGCAGCATTTTAACACAGTACCATCAACGGCCCTATATCCCTTACCGTTCTCATTATATTTTAGCCCAATCTCTTCCGGCCTGCAGGTAATCTTCTCACCGTCAACAACAGCCCGGTTACTGAATTCATCTTCAGTAAAGTACAGGATATCCTCATGCCAGCTATGCGGTAGCAGCGGCAGCAATTTTTCTGCAACCTGACGTTTTTCAATATCCTTGATCAGATCGTCCAGCCCCTGGATTGAGCGTTTGATCGGCGAAATAATGTCGCGGGTCAGCACCTCAGGCAGGTCGTGGAATAATCCACACAGAAAATCATTGACGATACGCTCATCTGAAGCCTGCATTTTTACAGCACAGAAATATGCCAGAGCAGCTACGATCAGCACATGGCCCATTACTGAAGTTTCCGGCACACGCGGAGACTGCGCCCAGCGTTTCTGAAAACGCAGCTGACCTACCAGATCAACAAACTTGCTGGTTTTACCTTTCAGCGACAATTTCTGCACTCCTGCAAGATCATAGTGATCCTCGATCTCACTTTCTATAGCCGCTTTCGTTTCCTCAACACCGTAAATGCCCTGATTGAAATGATAAATAATACCAAATTCCCACTGAGTGGCCAGATAATGTGCAGCACGCAGAAGTTTCTTTTCCAGATAATTTTCCTGTGGTTCATCAAAATGTCTCTGCATTTTAGCCATAAAAACAGGATCCAGATCAGGTATCCGCTGTCGCAGTTCCTCATAAACCCAACTATTGAGTTTTTTACCATGCACACGCATCAATTCATGGAACACCGGCGGCTTGATATCAGTCAGCACGATCCGATGCAGAAATTCAAAAATACCGCCTTCGATCAGTACTCGCCAGTTCAGTTTTGCCTGATGATCCTGCTCCTCATACTTTGCAAGCACATACAAAATCATCATTTTATGCGCTTGCTTATCCAGCTCCGTGAAGCCGTTAGGACGGATGTGATCGTTCCAGCGCTGAATGTGCGCCGCTTCATATAAAAATTCTACAAAAACCTTATTCAGCATTTACTTCCAATCCTTTCATTATTTATAAAGCAGATATGGCCGCACCTGCTCAGCAAACTCCTGTGCTTCCCTGTCCCAACGCGGCAGCAGGCGCTCTAATGGCACCCCCACGCGCAAAGCCGTTTCGCCCAAGGCAATATCTATTTTATAGCCTTTACCGCCATAGCGGGCCGGGTAAACAACCTTGTCAGGATACAGTTCTTCAATGCAGCGCAGGATATTCGCCCCGGTAAGCGCGGCACGATATATCTCCGCATCAGTAATATAAATTTCCACACCCTGGCACAGCTCTTTTGCAAACGCTCCGTAAGCTGGAATAAAAGCCGCCGGTCTGAAATACACGCCTGGCAGCTGCAAACTGTTCAATTTATCCGCAACCGCATCTTTTTCAGCAAAGGGAGCACCTACATAATAAAATGGTTTTGTTGTTCCGATACCAACCGAAAGGTTAGTATCCCCCAAAATACCCGTAGTCACGTAATATAAAGCCGTAGCAGCTGTAGGTATCTGCGGCGAAGTGCCTACCCACGGCAGCCCCGTATCCTGCCAGTACATTTTCCGCTGCCAGCCCTTCATCGGAATCACCGTCAAATCAAGGCCAAGCTTCTGCGTATCGTTGATATATCTGGCATATTCCCCGATAGTCAGTCCATGACGCAGAGGCACCGGATAAAGGCCGATAAAGCTTGTCTGTTCTTGACGCAGCAGCGGCCCCTCCATCAATCCCCCAATCGGGTTGGGACGGTCGAAAACAACAAACTTTTTACCGGCTTTAGCACATTCTTCCATAGCATAGGCCATAGTTGAAACATAAGTATAATGCCGGGCACCCACATCCTGAATATCAACAGTCATCACATCGATCGCATCCAGCATTGCCGGCGTTGGCCGTCTTGCCGCTCCATACAGACTGTATACCTTCACACCTTTGTATTCAGCGCCGTCCACATCGTCTCCGGCAGCCACGGCGCCGAACAAACCATGCTCCGGCACAAAAATCCCTGTCAGATCAGTATGCGCCAGTAAAATATCCTCACTGCTGCGCAGCTTACTGTCAACACCGGTCTGATTTGTAATCAGACCCACACGCTTCCCTGCAAACAGCTGCTCATACTCGCCGATGCGTTCGATCCCTAACGTTACCGCCGGGCTATGCACCGATTTTTTATCCTGATCACGCCTGCCGGCATCAGCGCAGCCGGTTATTAAAACAACTACCAACAAAATCAATGCCAGTATCAATCGTTTCATTAATAAAAAGCCTCCAAATTTTGGAATTTTTCCGCAAAAAATCATCAAAAACTGTCATTATTGCGTATGAGTATCAATATTCTCTGTTTTTTAGCAAAATACCTCTAAATTTTACAAAAAATTATTGAATTTTTGGGTCAAATCTGTATATAATAAGTTGTTATCTGCATAAGGATAAAATCTGCATTACGAAAGGTTGTGACAAGCAAAAAATGAAAGAAATGGTCCGTTTACAGGGAATCACAAAAAAAATTTGGTAATAACGTCATTATCCCCTCTCTCGATCTGACAATTTACGATGGAGAATTTATTACGTTGCTCGGTCCTTCCGGCTGCGGCAAAACCACTTTGCTGCGCATGATCGCCGGCCTGGAAACTCCTACCGAGGGCAGTATCTATCTGGACGACGAAAACGTCACTGCCTTGCCGCCCTATAAACGTGATGTGAATATGGTATTTCAACATTACGCGTTATTCCCTCACATGACTGTTGAGGAAAACATAAAATTCGGCCTGATGATGAAAAAAGTTCCTGCCGATGAACAAAAGGAACGTGTTGCTCAGGTCCTTTATCTTACCCAGCTCGAAGAGTTCCGCAACCGCCGTCCCCAGCAAATGTCCGGCGGACAGCAGCAGCGTGTCGCAATTGCCCGCGCTTTGGTCAACAATCCCAAGGTCCTCTTACTGGACGAGCCTTTGGGCGCGCTGGATTACCAGCTGCGCAAAAATCTGCAGCTGGAACTGAAAAACCTTCAGCGCGGTCTGGGTCTGACCTTCATCTATGTAACGCACGATCAGGAAGAAGCATTGACCATGTCTGACCGCATCGTCGTAATGAATAAAGGCGTTATCGAACAGGACGACAATCCTGATATTTATCATTATCCTTCCACAAAATTTGTTGCCAAATTCATCGGCGAAAGTAATTTCTTCGATACTGAAACTGAAACTTTGGCCCTGCGGCCGGAAAAGCTGAACCTCTGCGAAGAAGCTGAAAGCGAAGACAAAGCCGCAGCGCACCCCGAGCCTGCTTTTTACGGCACCGTCGTCGATGTTGTCTTCTACGGCACTATCGACAAAGTCTTTGTCCGTCTTGACAACTCGAACCAGACCGTAGTCGCATATCAGTACTTTGACGACGTCAAACGCTGGACGCCCGACGAACGCGTCGGCATCTGGTGGTACGAAAGAGACGAGGTGAAAGTACAGCGATGATGAAAAACGGTAAACTGCTGGTAGCGCCGGCCCTGCTCTGGCTCAGCATATTTTTCGTCATACCGCTGCTGATCGTCGTTGCAGTGTCCTTTGCCGGACGCACACGGTATGGACAGGTCATCTTTTCTTTTACCATTGATAACTACCTGCGGTTTTTGGAACCCTTATACCTTAAAATTTTTGCAGATACCCTGGTCGTAGCTATCGTAACTACGCTTGCCACGATCCTGATGGGGTACCCGCTGGCCTATACCATAGCCCAGCTGCCTAAAAAATGGCAGCAGCCAGGTCTGATACTGGTTATGATCCCTTTCTGGATCAATTTTCTGATCCGTTCCTATGCCTGGGTCATTATCCTGCGTTCACAGGGCGTAGTCAATACGCTGCTGTTGAATCTGGGCCTTATCGACCAGCCGCTGCAGATGCTTTACAATGATATGGCCGTTATGCTTGGTATGGTCTATGCACTGCTGCCCTTTATGGTGCTGCCGATCTATGTATCTATCGAACAGCTGGATACCCGGCTTTTAGAAGCAGCATCCGATCTGGGTGCCAAACCGCTGACAGCCTTTCGTAAAGTTACTCTGCCCCTGACCATGCCCGGTATTGCTGCCGGTACAATTCTGGTCTTCATTTCTTCGCTGGGGATGTTCGTTGTTCCCGACGTTATGGGCGGAGCTAAATCGGCGCTCATCGGCAATCTCATCCAAAACCAGTTCCTGTCAGCCCGTGACTGGCCCTTTGGCTCGGCGCTCTCCATAGTGCTGGCCGTACTGAGTCTGGTGCTGATCATCCTGTACTACAAAGCTCTGCAGGCACAGGAAGGAGGTGACGGCGATGCAAAAGACGTGGCGTAGCCATCTGATGGTAGCCTATTCTTTGGCTATTCTGGCTTTCCTTTATCTGCCGCTGCTGATCCTGGCCATGTATTCTTTCAACGAATCAAGGATCAACGCCGTCTGGACAGGCTTCACCTTCAACTGGTATGAAGCTCTTTTCCAAAACCGCCGCGTTTTAGAGGCACTCACCAACAGCCTTTTTATTGCTGTGATCTCTACAATAGCCTCGACTACGCTGGGCACGATAGCCGCTATCGCGCTCAATCGTTACCAATACAAGTACAAACCGGTCATCAACGGCCTCTTATACCTGCCGATCCTGATCCCGGAAATCGTTATGGGTCTTTCCCTGCTGGTACTATTTGCTCAGGCACAGGTACCGCTTGGTAAAACTACCCTTATCCTTGCACACATCACCTTCTGTGTTTCCTTCGTTGTCATCACTGTCAACGCCAGACTGGAAGGTATGCGGCATGAACTGGAACAGGCAGCAATGGACCTGTATGCGACTCCGTGGAAGACCTTCCGCTACGTCACATTACCGCTGGCACTGCCAGGTATCGTGGCCGGCGCTCTGATAGCCTTTACGCTATCTATCGACGACTTTATTATCAGCTTCTTTGTGGCAGGTCCCAATTCTACTACGCTGCCGCTTTACATCTACGCTATGGTCAAACGCGGCATCTCACCCGAGATCAACGCCCTGTCCACACTGCTGATGTTCGCAACGATCACGCTGGTCGTGATCGCTCAGATCCTGCAGCCGCAGCACACATCTGATAAAAACTCCGATTGATATCACAACTAACTGTGATACAATATAAACAACAAATAAAATGATGAAAGGGTGATCCGACAATGAAAAAACTTTTTGTTTTCCTCATCGCTGTTTTAACGTTGGCTCTCATGGGCTGCGGCGGTGACGCTCCCAAAAAGGACGCAGCAGCTCCCGCCGGCGGCGACAAGCAAGTGCTGAACCTGTTCAGCTGGGCCGACAATTTCGATCCGGAGGTCATTGCCGAATTTGAAAAGCAAAACAACTGTAAAGTAAATTACGACGTTTTTGCCAATAATGAAGAACTGCTGGCCAAGATCCAGGCTGGCGGCGCGCAATACGACCTCATCCAGCCCTCCGATTACATGGTAGCAACTATGCTGAAACTGAACCTTCTGGAAGAGCTGGATCTTGATAAAATACCCAATGCCAAAAATATCGTCAGCAGCTTGAAGGCTCCTGTTTACGATCCCACCGGCAAGCATTCCCTTGTTTACACCTGGGGCATTACCGGCATCGTCTACAACAAAAATTTTATCAAAGAAACTCCCACCTCATGGGAAGACCTGTGGAACCCGGATTATAAAGGCCGCGTGATTCTGCTTAACGACAACCGCGAAGTTATCGGTATGGCGCTGAAGAAAAACGGCTATTCCAACAATTCCACTGACCAGGCTCAGGTAGAAAAAGCTTTTAATGACCTGAAAACGCTGGCTCCAAACGTACTGGCTTTCGACACCGATACTATCAAGCAGAAATTTATCGCAGAAGAAGCCTGGATCGGTACTATGTGGTCAGGTGATGCTTCCTACACCTACAAAGACAATAAAAACATCGGCTTTGTGATCCCCAAGGAAGGCGCTACCATCTGGGCAGACACCTTTGCTATTCCCAAAGGCGCTAAAAACAAAGCTTTAGCTGAAAAATTCATCAACTTCATTTACGAACCCAAGATCAGCGCTAAAAACTATGAATATATCGGCTATAACGACCCTAACGAAAAAGCAATGGAATTCCACAGTGAAGAATTCCGCAACGATCCCATGCTCAAGGTCGGTATGGATAACATCGACAAAGGCGAATGGCTCATCGATATCGGCGAAGCCCTGCCTATGTATGACCGTTATTGGACTGAACTCAAAACCGCTAAATAAACACGTAGCGACCTCTGTTTATTTAACTCTGCTTTAAGATCAGGCTGTCTCCCATGAGGCAGCCTTTTTTATAACACATTAAAGGGGAAGTGTTTAGCTTTATGAAAAAACTTACATATTTACTGACCGCTCTCTGCTTTGCCGTTCTGCTGGGCGGCTGCGGATCGGACAACTCAGCTAAAGATGCCGGAGCGCCCCAGGTCCTGAACCTTTACGGGTGGGCAGATTATTTTGATCCCGATGTTATATCTGATTTTGAAAAGCAAAACAACTGCAAAATCACCTATGACGTTTTTTCTAACAATGAAGAACTGCTGGCTAAAATGCAGGCAGGCGGAGCCCAGTTTGATGTCATCATGCCTTCCGACTATATGGTAACTACCATGCGCAAGCTGGATATGCTGGAAAAACTGGATCTTGCCAAGATCCCCAATGCAAAATATATCAGTGCTGACCTGCGCAAGCTGCCCTTTGACCCGACCGGCGAATATACCCTGCCTTATACCACCGGCATCACCGGTATCATCTATAACAAAAAATATGTCAAAGAAACTCCTGCCAAATGGGACGATCTGTGGAACCCGGAATATAAAGGACATGTACTGCTTTTGAATGACTGCCGCGAAGTTTTCAGTGTAGCCCTGAAAAAACATGGCTGGTCTAATAACAGCACTGACCCGGCTCAGGTAGAAGCAGCCTTCAAAGACTTGAAGCAGCTCAACAGCAGTGTTATTGCCTACGATACCGAAAACCTGAAACAAAAGTTTATTGCTGAAGAAGGCTGGATCGGCATTATGTGGTCAGGCGACGCCGCCTTTACCTACAGAGAAAATAATAATGTCGGTTTTGTTGTCCCAGATCAGGGCTCACTGATCTGGTCAGATAACTTCGCCATACCCAAGGGCTGTAAAAATAAAGAACTGGCCGAGAAATTTATGAACTATATGTACGACCCCAAGGTCAGCGCTAAAAACTGGGAATTTATGAACTGCGCCAATCCTAATGACGAAGCACTCAAATATCATTCCCAAGCCTATCTTGATGACCCCATGCTGAAAATTGGCAAAGAAAGCATCCCCAAAGGCGAATGGCTGACCGATATCGGCGACAGTATCACTATGTACGACCGTTACTGGACTGAGCTGAAAGCTGGTCAATAATAACAAAACAGGTTCACCGCTAAAGCGGTGAACCTGTTTTTATTAACCTGCATCTCAGCCAATCAGCTGCAGCAGTTCATCGATATTCTTTTTACCAAAGCTGATCTTATCATTATAAATCAGACAAGGCACACTCATAATTTTATATTGCTCGCGCAGCTCCGGGAACAAATTGATATCAAATACATCTATCTCGATCCCGTCATTTTCAACTGCCAGCCTGCCGGCTGCCATTACCAGCTCGGGGCACATCGTACAGGACAATGAAATGACCACCTGCAGCTTTTTCCTTCCGCTCAGCGCTTTGACCGCAGCCAACTGCTCCTCACTGATAGCCTGACCCGGCCCGGCCGCATTATACAGTGTCACGATAAATGAATTAAACTCATGACCTCCCGGCACACCGTGAAAACGGAATCCTAAAGACGTTCCGTCCGCACGGCAGACCTCGATATACGGCAGCCCGTTTGCAGCCTCCCCGGCTTCTTCCCAGCGCAGATGAGCGCTTAAGGGCGTCAGCTCGTTTAAAAAGCCGCGTATTTCTGCCGCCGCCCGGCTGTTATCCAATGCGGCCCGCAGTAATAAATCATCTGTAAATTTTGCAAAAACAGGCGTCAGCTGCGTTTTAATAGCTTCCGAAATAAACGCGCCGTCATCGGCAGCAGCTGCTTCCGTCTGCTTAACTGCCGGCTCCGTGATTTGCTTTTTAGTTACTGCAAAACGCGGCAGCTTCAACTTATCGTGCAGCTGTGCAGCATATTTCTCAAGCGAAGTAGCCGCTTTAGCGCCGTCAGACACCGCTGTGACCACCTGCCGCAGATTTTTGATGCATAAGTCACCGGCGCCATAAACGCCGTCCAGATTAGTCTTTTGATCCATATCGGTGACCAGATAACCTTCACAGTCAGTTTCCAAACCGTTCAACAGCGGGCCGCCTACAGGAACATACCCGGCAAAAACAAATACGCCGAAAGTCGCGTCACTGGTCTCATAACGTGTACGTTCACCGGTCTTGCAGTTTTCATAAACAGCATAACGCAGTACGTCTCCTCCGCCGACTTCCAGCATAGCAGTATTATACAGTACTGTTATCTGCTCGTGCCGTTTCACTTCATCGGCGATCGACCCGGCACAGGTAAAATCATCACCGCGCACCAGCACTGTCACATGCCGCGCATAACGGGTCAGAAAAATCGCTTCTTCGGCAGCAGCAAAACCACCGCCCACAACAAATACATCCAGGCCAGTAAAAAATTCGCCGTCACAGGTAGCACAATATGCTACGCCGCGCCCGCGGTATTCCGACTCGCCTGTGAAACCCACCTGCCGTGGCACGGCTCCCATAGCCATGATCACACCCAGCGACTTAAAGGTTCCCTTATCGGTATGCACCTCTTTGATATCGCAGTCCAGCTTACTTTCCAAAGCCTCTGCCAGTAAAAACTCCGCCCCGAAGCTTTCTGCCTGCAGACGCATCTGCTCAGTAAGCTCTTTACCCGTAGTTTTTAAAACGCCCGGATAATTTACCACCTCGGAAGTAATCGTGATCAGACCGCCGATCTTCTCTTTTTCGATAACCAGCGTCTTATACTTGGCCCGGGCCATATAAACGGCAGCGGCAAGGCCCGCAGGCCCGCCGCCGATGATGATGACATCATACATCCGTTCCATGATCAGATGATCCCTACCAGATCAAGACTGGGTTTCAAAGTGCTTGCGCCAGGCTGCCATTTGGCAGGGCACACCTGATCGCCATGTTCGGCAACAAACTGCGAAGCCTGCACACGGCGCAGCAGCTCGTCAGCATTACGTCCGACATTGCCGGCAATAACTTCATAAGCTACGATCTTACCTTCCGGATTAACGATAAAGCTGCCTCTTTCGGCCAGGCCGTCAGCTTCGATCATCACATCGAAATCTCTTGCCAAAGCCCCGGTCGGGTCAGCCAACATCGGATACTGTATTTTTTTTGATCGTATCCGATGCATCATGCCATGCCTTATGGACAAAATGAGTATCGCAGGATACGGAATAAATCTCGCAGCCGATTTTTTTGAATTCTTCGTATTTATTCGCCAGATCCTCTAACTCAGTCGGGCACACAGTAAAATCAGCCGGATAGAAAAAGAACACCGACCATTTCCCTAAAATATCTTTTTTGGTAACCTCTTTAAAATCGTTGCCTACATAGGCCTGAACCTTAAAATCGTTAACTTCCTTGTTGATCAATGACATAATAACTGCCTCCTTATATAAACATAAATTCAGTCGCTTTAGTTAGCGTTCGCTAACGCACTTTTAATATAACATATGTCATTTAAAAACGCAAGAGAAATTTATTTGAAATTAATAATTATTATTGTAATCGTTTTGTACCCTCATAAACCAAAATGCTTTTAAAAGACTCTGTACCGTATAAATTACTGCTAACAATATAAGCAGAAAATAACAAAGCAAATCAGCGATATGAAAATCAATTCATATCGCTGATTTTTTACATTACTAAAATTAGTACTGCCATATAACAGTGCCTCAAGTCCTCACTTAGAACGTGAACCTTAGCCCGGCGTTGACGCTCCACTTTTTGTTGATGTCGCCGCCGAAGCCGCGTGTCACTTCACCGTAGAAGTTGCCCGTTTTGCTGATCCTGACGTTACCGCCCAGACCCAGCTCAAACCAGGTATCGCCGTAATCGTTGTGCTTCGTTAATATATCGTTCGTGCCCCCTGCGTCCGAGGTCAAAACCAGGTCGCGCTCGCCGGCAAATTCGTGCAGCAGGTCGGCTTTCAGGTAGATATCGCTGCCGTTTTCTATCTTCTGGCCCATGACGAAGCCGATACGCCCAAGGGCGCTGTTCATGCCGTCGATACGGCCATTGACGCCTCTGTCGGTGGTGTAGTCGATGCTGCCCAGCCTGCCAAGGGTGAATTGGGCATTAGGCTCGATGAACAGCCCTCTCTCCAGCTCAAAGCGTTTGCCGTATTCGACGCTGACGCTGTAGGCGTGCTGCTTGTATTCGGCTTTGTCAGGGTAATCGCCGTAGGATTCCAGGTCGGTAGCTACGATGCCGTAGCGGGCCGTGACATTGGTATAACTGCCGTTATCTGCCGTCCACACGCCGTACAGGCTGAAGCTTTTCAGTTTGTCTTTGCCGCTGCCATTATCATAGCTGCCTGTGCCGTCGCCGTAGTCTGCCGCCAGGCCGTAGATGCTTTTGTCGTTTACCGCCTTGTCGTAACCCAGCTGGTACAGGTTGTAGCGGCCTTCATAATTATCGCCGCTGAACCTGCCCGCCTGCGTACGGGCCCAGATGCCGTCCGCGTGTTCACTGCCGTTGCCCAGTGCTCCCAGACGGCTGCGCAGGCTGTCGTTGGTATTGCGCCACAGGGCGTAGCTGTTGTCGGCTGCCTCCAAAAGTACCCGGGTGTCGTTATTGGCAGTTTTGGCTACTTTTGTCAGATACCAGTTGTTGGCCGACTGCCCCAGCGTGTCGCCTTTGGCCAGGGTCGGGTCGATGTCCCACAGGCCGCCGGCATTGAATCCTTTGCCTTCAAAGGTCAGTTTGCCGCTTTTATCGGTGATCAACAGCTGTTTATGTTCACCTGTGACCTGGATGCCGTTCAGCTTGCTCAGGTCCCTGATCTGGACGTACTGGGTACCCCCATCTGATTCTTTGATGATCAATTTATCACTGTTGCTGTCATTGTCGCTGCCAAGGTCGGTATCCATGATAAAGGTGTTGCCGCTGCCCGTCAGTTTGTCGATGGTCAGGGTTTCGTAGGCAGGAGGGATAAAAGATCTGTTCCTGCCGAAGCTGTGGTCCGTCATATCAATACTGGCGTTAGTGGCTGACAGGGTGCCGTTGATGGCAAAACTGCCGCCATTGGCTGCTGCCAGTTCCAGGCTGCCGCCTGTCATCGTGAGACCGCTGACGATGCCGCCGCTAACTTTGGTTGCCAGGGCTGTGCCGCCTGCCAGTACCAGCTGCGCTCCGCCATTGTTTAAGATCGTGCCGCTCATCTGCGCGCCGCTGATAACGCCCATGGTGACGTTAGTACCGCCGCTGCCCAAGGTCATGCCATCGTAGCCGGCAGTGATATTATCTATGACCTGCACGCCGCCGCTGTAGGTGATATTGGATATTATGCCGCCGCTTTTTTGGTACACTGTGCCGCCGCTGTTCAAGACCGTATTCAGTGACGTGCCGCCTCTCGAGATAATCTGCGTACCGCAGTTCAGGGCGCTGACTACGCCCAGGCCGCCGCTGGAGATAGCCTGTGTACCGCCGCTCATGGTACTGACTATGCCACTGCCGCCACTGGAGACATACTGCGTGCCGCCGTTCATAGTGCTGACCGTGCCGCTGCCGCCGCTCAAGATATTCTGATAGCCGCTGTTCATAGTGCTGACCGTGCCCACGCCGCCATTGGAGATAATCTGATTGCCCCAATTCATGTTGCTGACCGTGCCGCTGCCGCCGTTGGAGATACATTGTATACCGCCGCTCAGGGTGATGACTGTGCCTTTACCGCCACTGGAGATAATCTGCGAGCCGGTGCTCATGTTGCTGACCGTGCCTGTACCGCCGGCAGAGAGCGTCTGCGAACCGCCATTCATGCTGTTGGCGATACCCGTCTGGCCAGCTGTCAAATTCCACTTATCGCCTACCGTTACCATCCCGACAATGCCTGTGCCGCCGCCCGAGATGATCTGCTTCGAGGTAACATACTCGACATAGCCCGTACCGCCGCTGCCTATTTGCTGCTCGCCCACTAAAGTACCCAGCGCCGAACCCACGCCGCCGCTCAAGACATGCTGCGTGCCGCCGTTCATAGTGCTGACCGTGCCGCTCTGTCCGGCAGTTATCGTCTGCGTATCGCCGGAGCCCATGGAAGCTACGCTGGCATTGCCGTCATACTCAGTTGCTTCGGCCCGGGCAAATATGGCCCGGTCCACCATGTCTGCCAGCTGCGGCAGCACGGCGTAGTCCAAAGGCTCGGCCTCGCTGCGTGCCGGCTGCGGCGCAGCACCCATCTTCTGCTCTGCCGCCACCAGCACTCCCAGCGGGGCTACTGTGTTCACAAGGTTCATGCCCATGACTACTGTCGCCAGGATCTTTTCCGCTTTCTTTTTGTCCATACCTCTGCTTTTTCCGTTGTTTTTCATTTGCTTTCCTTCTTTCCATATACTCGGCACCAGTGTTTAGTTACTACCGATATTTTCTCCGCAGCCAGTTCCAGTTCGCTAAGAGCTGTGAACTGCTGCTCCAAAAGTGCAGCCACGTCTGCCGATGCTTCCGGCTGTTCGTCGATGTAGAATTTTTTGCGGCCGTTTTCGCTGTCTATCACCGGCACTGCACGGTGTTTTAAATTCAGCACCAGCAGTTTATCGGCTACCGCCCGGCTCAGCAGCCTTATGTCGTGGGCCGGGTCGAAGACGTGCTGCAGGACATAGACGGCTATGGCGCAGTCTGCCTTTAGTCCGCCACGCTCTGCCAGGGCGCAGAACATTTCGTAGGAGATGACGCTGAAGCGGTCGCTGTTTACATACTCTGCCGCCATACGGCGCATGTCGGGCGAGATATCGACTCCCAGCACCCGGCAGTCGTACTGCTCAAGCAGGGCTTTGGACAGCCTGCCTATGCCGCAGCCAAAGTCCAACACTGTTTTGCCGTTTAAATCGCCCAGTCCACCGGCAAACAGAGTTTTCATGTATTCTGTTTCCCGCTCCCAACGCTGGCGGTAGTCACCGCCCTGCTGTTCTTCTGTCAGGATGATGTTTTTTGCCTGTTCCAGATCCTGTACTTTGAACATGTCTTTGTAGTAGTAAAGGCTCATTTTTTTATCAGCTCCTGTTTCTTTTTTGTTGCCGCTGCTTTAGCTTTACCTTTGCCTGCTTCTGCTGCCAGCGGGTCCAGCCTGTGGTCTGCCATCAGCCGGTCGATGACTTTGTTCACCGCTTCCGGCGTGATGTAACGGCTGCATTCATACTGACGTTCCGTTCCTTTCAGGCGCGGGCACCATTCAAAGTCTTTATGGTCGAAGACTATCTGCGTATCGTTCCAGCAGCCGTTGCAGACGTGGTAGTTGATGACCCGGTAGGGTGTGGCAAATTCGTTCAGCGGCAGGGTGAAGCCGCTGATGAGCACGACCGGTATGCCAACGCCATTGGCCAGCCAGCTGAGGCCGCTGGACAGGCCGACAAAGAAGTCGGCCTGTGCCAAAAGGTCGATACGTTCCTGCAGGGGCAGCTTGCCGGTAAAGTCTTCCGCCCCGTAGGGGATGATGTTGAAGCGGCTGTTCATGCCGTAGACGTTTTCGCGGTCGATGCACAGTACCCGGTAGCCTTTGGCCTGCAGGTGTTTGACGACGCCCAGCCAGCCGCCGCCGTTGTTCCAGTATTTGGCCTGGCTGCTGGACTGGGCGGCGATGCAGACGTAGGGTTCTTGGATCCTGCGCTTTTTGTCCTGGGGCAGCAGCTTTACGCTGAGCTGGGGCGGTTCGCCGCCTTCGTCCAGTCCCAGGATCATGGCCGCGTTCTGGTGCAGGCCCCGGATGCGGAAGTCTGACGGCTGATGTACCCGGTCGTCGCAGGGGAAGAAGATGCCCATGTAGTAGCTGGCGTACAGTCCTTCCGGCCGTTCTTCCGGCTGGACGAAGTTTATTTCCGGGTAGGACGGTTTGAACAGTGCGGCCAGTTCTGCGGCCATGGCGCAGTAAAGCTGGCAGCCGTGTTTTTGCCGGAAGGCTTCCGCGTAGGGGAACCAGGCCAGGATGTCTCCCAGTATCCCGACGGGGAATTTGAGCAGTACTTTTTTGCCGCGCAGGTCCAGGTCGTGGGCAAAGATCAGTTGATCTTTTTCGTATACTTCGATGCGAAAATCAACAAAATACTTTTTGCTGCTGGTGACCAGCACGCCGCTGGCCGGGGCGTCGTAGACGGTGAGGCAGGCTTTGCGGTCGATGAATTTTACCCGGTATTCGCCCTGGGGCACGGTGACGCGCACGCCGTAGTTGAAGTCGAACCTGATGCCTGCGCTGCCGCTTTCCTGCTGCACTTCGCCGGCGTCGAACATCATATAGGGTCTGGGCGCTGCAGATGCAGGCTTTTCGATGCCGGCGGCCGGGGCCTTGCCCTGCCCTTTGCCCATTATGGCCGCAAGCTCTGCTTCGCCTGCTGATTTTATTTCTGTCATAGTCACATCTCCCTGTTCTTTTTGTTTTTATCAGTTTAACTTTTCCACCCCTGTATAAAACAGTGCCGTTTATTTGCCGCAGGCCGGAGCCGTTACGGCTGGCCGCTTTTTTTCACCAGCGTCAGCAGCAGCTCCATATCGCTCTGGGTATACCGCTTATCCTGCTCAGTCCCCCCGACTGCTAAGTTGGCCGCCTGCCGGGGGTCAAAAAAACATTCCAGCCGGCAGTCAAAAAGGTTGGCCAGGCGCAGCAGCTGTTTCAGGCTGAACTTGACGCGGCCGCATTCCATATTGCTCAGATGGGTCTGACTGATGCCCAGCGTTTGCGCTACATCCTGCTGGCGCAGCTTGCGCATCGTGCGCAGGAACTTGACATTGGCCCCGATTTTTTCCAGACAATCTGCATCGTACATCGTTTACCTCCGCCTTTCTCATTATTTTTAAGGTAAAATTTTACTGCTTTTCAGATAGATTCTTTGGTTTTCTTTTGATTTTCTTTTCTTAAAACGGTGTTTTTATTTCCCAGAGCAATAATTGTTATCATTATAGCACGTATGTACCCCCCCACAAGACATACAAACGGATATTTATCAGAGACTTCCGTTTTCCCCTCCCCGGCACTTATACAACAACCATCAGCGGGCAATGCTCCGCACGTGGTCACTGTCCTCCTGCTTCCCGCCTGCGCCGCTGGCGACCTTTAAAGATAATGCCCGCTTTAAAGCGGGCAGCGGACCTTTCTCTAACTGAGCTCCAGACCGGCAATAAAAATACTACCCGTTTTACGAACGGTGTTATTTGCCAGACATTTGCCAACCGGCCAAATTAGTACTGATAAAAAGCCGATATATTTTTTTACGTCTTAGATTGAAATGGACATAAAAAAACCTCCTCTTTCGAGGAGGTTTTTTTTGTTTTAAACAAAGGCCAAATTTCCATTAGCGTCAGCGAAGACATTTTTCATAAAACCGTCAACTATACATATTTTCGCCGTTTTATTATTTTGTACCGACCGGCGGCTCTGCTGCCAGCCACTGCTGCTTACGGTCACCGGCTGCAAACAGATGCGAATCAAACCACATATAGAAGAATTTTTCAGCCGGCACAACAACGTAGCCGTCCTGTAAATGATCGGCCGTATCATAAGGATCAGCCATAATCAGTACGTCACTGCTGGTTATGTCATCCGTGCCCATCGTGTCATAGCCGATAATAACACGCCAATGCCCGCCCCAGTCTACATTTTCGACCATAATAGGTACATTGCGTTTAAGATGCTCGACTACAAATGCTTTAAATTCCTGTGTATTCTGCGGTGTTTTATCTTTATCAGCTGACGAAGTTACCTGCCAGCCTTTTTTCTTAAAATATTTGACCATACCTTTAGTATTAGTCCCGGTATAGGACTTTGTCCCCATAATCTTGCCGATCGCCAGTTCATCTTCCTCGCTGCGTCCCTGAAAATGTTCGACCACCATCAATGCAGCGGCAGGGCCGCAGGTATATTCGGTAGTTTGCTGATAGGTACGGAACTTAGGCAGCAGCACAAGCGAATCAGCAGGCTGCATATTATAAAAATCGAGCTGCTGAAAATAAGGCGATTTAGGCACATTGGCCAGTCCATTGTAAGACGACGCCCCGGCACTTTTGGTATCATAATTTGACGGATATGGTATCTGATTTTCATTACTCATACCCAGCATCAGCAACGCTGATGCTGCAACAAGCAGTGCGGCAAACAATTTCTTTTGTGGCATTAGCTTCCCTTCTTTCTAGTGACGTTTCTGCCAGCCTCTGACTGCTTCCTCTAAAGCAGACCTTTCGTTAGGCAGATTGGTGCTTTGCACTCTCTGTAATAAATATCGCATAGCGTCCCTGATCTTGCTTTTATCTTCTAACAGCACAAGCACATCATGGCCGCTGATCGCCAGATCCTTAGTATGAACAGGCATTTTACTGCGGGCCAGTTCCAGCACCGCCGTTCCCAAAGCGCGTCCTTCCGCCATCAGTTCGGTATTCTTACCGGCGTGAGTAGCACCCATATCTGCTAAAAATACTGCTACCAGCTGTTCAAAAGCAGCAGTCATTTCATGACTATCTTTAAAATTACCGCCGGCCGCCTCGCTGCGCAGCCAACGCAGCAATGTACGTTCACCCGTTACCAGCATCGGTGCGAAGCGCATATGCCTTGACACCAGCCATACTACTCTTTGCACAAAAGGAGCCGGATAACGCAGCCGACTTAAAATAACTTCTGCCATAACGGCGCTTTCAGCTTCGTGACCATGATCACTGGGCTGACCTTCTTTATTAAGCCTGCGGATACCAGGAAGACCTTTAGCTACATCGTGCAAAAGCAGGGCCCAGCGTATTGCCAGCTGACGCGGACTGTTATCAACAGCAGCCAGAGTATGCTCCCATACATCGTAGCAGTGAAAACGCTGGTTCTGCGGCAATCCCGCCAAATGCTCCAGCTCCGGCAAAACATCTATTTCCCGATAAGTTCCCTGTTCACGCACACGGCAGCGTCCGGCCGCCAGCCCTGTCGCCATCATCAGCATCAGTCCCTTGCCGGCCCATTTGCCGAGCAGCAGCTTATCCAGCTCTGTCCGCACACGTTCCAATGATAGCCCGGCACTGCGGCTAACAGGAAAGCTGTAGCTCTGCGGCAGGTAATACGGCGTCTGCGGCTGTCCAAATGCCGGGCCGGCGCCCTGCCGCTGTACATAATCAAAGCCCAGCTGACCTACAAAGCGGCAGGCTCTGTACATACGCAAAGCATCTTCCTGATAACGGGCTGGCGCATCACCGACAGTACGCAGTATTTTCTGCTGCAGGTCCTGCCTGCCGCCGTGATAATCGTATACATTACCGGACTGATCCAAAGCCATGGCATTGACGGTAAAATCGCGCCGCGACAAATCAGCCTCCAGGTCGTCACAATACCAGACCTGCTCCGGTTTATGCGCATCCCCGCCATAGGCTTCGCCGCGGAAGGTAGCAATTTCTACCGTTTGGGAGTCCCGATGCACAACAACGACACCGAAGTTCTGTCCCAGTTCGCCAACAACAGTAAACCCGGCCGGTTCTAAAATGCTGATAACAGACTCGGGGCGGGCCGATGTTGCAACGTCAAAATCGCCGGGCGTCTTTCCCAGCAGCAGATCGCGTACGGCACCGCCTACAACATAGGCTGCAAAGCCCTGCTCTGTAAGCAGCGTCAATATTCTGTTGATAATGGGCGGCAATAAAAATCGCCTGTTTTCAGCAGTCATAATCTCACTTTTTTTAGTTAATTTATTCTATCATAAAGTTTCAAATCATAGCAACTTTTTCCAAGCCAAATTTAATCATTCTGGTCAATACCGCCATTAGGCAGCGGATAATCGACGGCAATACCAAAATACTCCCACAGCACTCCCTTTAAGTCGTATTCAGTATTGATGGTATAACGGTATTTGACACGTCCACCCAGATAAAACTTTAAAAGATTTCCCCGGATCGTAATATTGCAGTCTTCGCGAAAAACAGAGATCGCTTTACCTTTATTGAGCGGCGAATCCGGATGAAGGTCTGTATAAATGCAGGCGGGAATAAAATCCATATCCAGCTGCTGTTCTTCTGTAAAGCCAAACAGCCTTTTCCATGGTTTACGCCGTTCCTTCTGCCACAGCAGCCAGCCAAAGAACGGATCGCGGCTGAATTTATATTCGCTGATACCGTCACTCTGCACTTTGCCCTCTGCCATTTCGAGCGGACAGCGCGGACTTTCACTGTTGACGCCAACATCAGTCAGATAACGTTTATCTTCCAGTTCGATGCACATTACCCGATGCCGGCGGATCTGGTATTCCTCCAGCCGGTCGATAAAACGGGCAGCATAACTTGTGACTTTATAGCCCAGGGATTCCAGCAGCCAATTATACAGGCCGTTCAGCTCAAAGCAAATGCCGCCGCGGTTTTTCATAATGATTTTGGCAAACATATCATCATGCTCGAGCGAAGTCAGCCTGCCGCTCAAAATATCCAGATTCTCATAGGGCACATATTTCAAATGCGCGTCCTGCAGCAGCTTCAGCGTCGCCAGGTCAGGCGGCGGTACAACCTGCGGCAGATGCAGTTTACGCAGATATTGACATAATTGCCAATGGTTCATCAATGCGGTTTGCTTTTTCATTCCCATCACTCCATCCGCAATTATTCTCTTTCTTTTATTGTACCGCAAAAATATGTGTTCCTGCAGAAAATTTTACAACGCTGCGCCTTAACCTGAAGTTAATAAAATATGGCTAAAAGATCATAAATAGGTTACAATAAAGTTAGAATGAATCTTGTCGGTGAGGCGATAAAATGAGTAGCAAGCGTTATGCGCAAGTTGATAAGGAATATTGTGTATCCTGCGGCACCTGCACTAAGGCCTGTCCGCTTCAGGCGATCAGCGTGCCCGATGGTATCAGCGCAGTTGTAGAACTGGCTCGCTGCATCGGCTGCGGTCTGTGCGCCCGTGAATGTCCGGCATCTGTGATCAAGGTGGTGACTGCTGATGTCTAAACGCAATCACTGGTATGATTACCTTTGGGTCCTGACGGCGCTGTATCTGGCTCTGGGCTTTTTTAATATTCTTTTCGCCTGGCTGGGGCTGCTGTGCTTTTTCATTCCGCTTATCATGGCTTCTACATTCGGCACTAAATCATATTGCAATAAATACTGCGGCCGCGGGCAGCTGTTCGAGCTGATCGGCAACAGCTGGAAGCTTTCACCAAAACGCGATATCCCCTCCTGGCTGCGCTCACATACCTTCCGTTATGGCTTCTTGCTGTTTTTTACAACGATGTTTGTCAATATGCTGGTTTCTACCTACCTGGTCTTTACCCATGCTATCTATTTTCATAAGACAGTCAGCCTGCTGTGGACTTTTGACGTACCATGGCACTGGGCTTACAGCGGCGGTGCACAGCCATGGGTCGCGCAATTTGCTTTTGGATTTTACAGCATCATGCTGACCTCCAGCATTCTCGGTATCATCACGCTGCTGCTGTTCAAGCCGCGTTCCTGGTGCGTTTATTGCCCTATGGGCACGATAACGCAGCTCATCTGCCGCTGGAAACACCGCAAATAAACAACAGCTAAAAAGCAGTACACGTTTTAAAATGTGTACTGCTTTTATTATGCCAATTTCCGGGCAATCAGCACATCCATGCAATGCTGATATATTTTCTGTTAATAACATTATTCTCGCCTCTTTCTTTCAGTATAACAAACCTCATGGCGAACTCAATAACTTGTTTTTTGAAAACCAGTTCTTATCCAAACTCCAGTTTAAGTACTGTTTAACATTAAATATTTCTAATATATTTAATTATATAATACCGCTATTGACAAATATTCACTTATAGAATACGATGAAACCATACTGAAAGTTCAGCCTGTAAAATACAGGTATGTCCTGCAGATAAATCTATTAAGAAAAGAGGAATTTTTTATGTTTACATATGGTACATCGGATATTGCAGCAGACCGGGAGGTTTGCATAATCTAATATTTTGCCGAACCTCCCAAAAGGCTTTAATATAACCTTTAGGAGGATAAAAAAATTGTCTAAAATAAATTTACAAACATTAGGATTTTCCGCGAAATTCGCTGAAGAAGCAGCCAGTTTTGGCTGTTTCCCTGTCGGACGCGTTTCAGCCCAGTATAAGGATCTTTACCGTGTCATAACCGAAACCGGAGAAGTATTGGCAGAGGTTTCAGGCAAGCTGCGCTTTAATGCCGCCGCACTTTCAGATTTCCCTGCCGTCGGTGATTTTGTTCTGCTTGACCGCACAGATACTGTTGAAGGAAGAGCGATCATCCATCATGTACTGCGCCGCAAAAGCGCGTTTATCCGCAAAGCTGCCGGTACAGGTAACTCTGAGCAGGTAGTCGCCAGCAATATCGATACGGTATTCATCTGTATGTCATTGAACAGCGATTTTAATCTGCGGCGTCTGGAACGGTATTTAGCCATTGCCTGGAGCAGCGGCGCACTTCCGATAGTTACTTTAACCAAAGCTGATTTATGTGATGACGTAGCTGCTAAAACAGCAGCGGCTGAGTCCGTTGCCATCGGCGCTGAAATACTTGTCACTTCTTCACTGGCCGATGCCGGTCACGAGCAAATACTTCCCCACTTGAAGTGCGGCAGTACGGCTGCCTTCATCGGTTCCTCAGGCGTAGGTAAATCAACTCTTATCAACCGTTTGGCCGGCACCGAATTTGCTACCAATGGTTTGCGAAACGATGATAAGGGTCGACATACAACAACCAGACGCGAACTCATCACCCTTACAAACGGGGCTTTAGTCATCGATACTCCGGGAATGCGGGAACTGGGTTTAGAAACGGCTGATTTATCCAAAAGCTTTGCTGATATCGACGAACTGTCCCAGCAATGCCGTTTTCGTGATTGTACCCATACCCACGAAACAGGCTGTGCCGTTCAGCAAGCTATCACAGACGGAATACTTGCCGCGGACAGACTGGCCAGCTATCAAAAGCTGCAGAAGGAAGTACGCTATGAAGGCCTTGATTCCAAACAGATCGAACTGGAAAAATTCAGTACCATGTTCAAAGATATTGGCGGTATGAAAAAAGCCCGCAAATTTCTGCATGACAACGACAAGCGCAGACGCTGAAAACTGTGCCGGTAATATTATCAACCGTAAATGACCGACAATAAAAAGAAACCAGCGTGTACTATAAAGTACACGCTGGTTTCTTTTTATTGTTCTTTAAATTTTACAAAGTCACCGATTCCCAAACCGGGAGTGACCATCGGCTGTACCATATTTTTAGGGTCAAGCGCAACTTCGATGATATACGGCGCGTCCAGCTGCATAGCTTTTTCAACTGCTGCTGCCAGGGCTTCAGGCGTATCGACATGCTCTCCGGCTACGCCAAAGGCTTCGCCGTATTTGACAAAATCGACATAGCCGGGCATTTCGCAGGAAGTAAACCGTTTATTGAACTGCACGGTCTGCAACTGACGAATCATGCCTAAGCCGCTGTTATTAAAGACTATCGCCGTCACCGGCAATTTATAGCTGGCGATCGTAAACAGCTCCGAGCCGGTCATTTTGAATCCGCCGTCACCACTGATACTGATCACCCTGCTTTTGGGGCGGGCCAGCTGTGCGCCCATAGCCGCCGGCAAGCCAAAGCCCATCGTTCCCAATCCGCCTGAAGAAATCCACTGACGGGCAAACTGGATCCTGATATGCTGAGCAGCCCACATCTGATGCTGCCCGACGTCCGTAGTGATAATATAATCCTTATCTTTGATAACCGGGTTCAGGGCCTTGAAAAACTGCGGCGCAGCTTCGCCGCCGAAGTCCTCGTCCATACTGGGCCAGCTTTCGATCAGCTGCCACCAGGCATCAAGATCATGCTTGACGCTGCCTGCCTCCAGCATTTGCAAAGTTGTGTTCATATGACCGGAAATACCGATACTGGAATAAATATTTTTATCCAGCTCCGCCGGGTCGATATCTAAATGGATAACAGTTTTATTCGCGCTATAACTGCTGCGTTCACCGGTAACACGATCGTTAAACCGGCTGCCAACAGCCAGGATCAGATCGGCTTCCTTAACGGCGTTGTTGGCACGTTCGTGTCCGTGCAGTCCCGTCATCCCTAAAAACAGACTGCGGTAGGCACTGATAGCGCCTAATCCCATCAGGGTGCTGACAACCGGGATACGCAGCTTTTCGCATAAATGCATGGCATCATATTCCGCATCGGCATTGATAACACCGCCGCCTACAAGCATGACCGGGCGCTGCGAAGCATTGATTGCCGCCACTGCGGCAGCGATCTGTTTTTCTTCCGGCAGCTCTTTCGCCAGCGGTTCCAGCTCGCCCGGCTCATAATCAAGCAAAGCTGTCTGCACATCGCGCGGCACATCTACCAGCACCGGGCCGGGACGGCCTGTTTTCGCCAGCTGGAAGGCCAGCCGGATCGTCTGCGCTAAATGTTCAGGACGCTTGACCAGGAAATTATGTTTGGTGATCGGCATGGTGATACCGGTGATATCTACTTCCTGAAATGCGTCGCGTCCGATCATTGCCACCGGCACCTGGCCGGTAATCGCTACGACAGGTATCGAATCTAAAAAAGCATTGGCGAGCCCCGTAACCAGATTGGTCGCTCCGGGGCCGGAAGTCGCTATACAGACGCCGACCTGACCGCCTGCACGGGCATAACCGTCAGCGGCATGGGCAGCACCCTGTTCATGTGCCGTCAGGATATGCCGAATGTCAGCCGCTTCACGCAAAGCGTCATAAAAAGGCAGGATCGCCCCGCCGGGGTAACCAAAAACCGTAGTAACTCCTTGCTCTGCCAAACATTTGACCATTACTTCTGCGCCGGTCATCTGCATAAACTCACTTCCTTCCAATACTTAAAAATACATCAGGCCAGTTCTGCGGCGATCAGCTGCCCCATCTGCGAGGTCGAAACTTTAGTCAGACCTTCACCGCAGAGATCAGGAGTGCGATAACCTTTTTCCAAAACTCTGTCAATTGCCGCTTCGATAGCATCGGCAGCAGCATCCTGATCCAAGGAATAACGCAGCATCATAGCTACGGAATAAATAGTTCCCAAGGGATTAGCGATGCCCTGCCCTGCAATATCAGGAGCACTGCCGTGAATAGGCTCATACATACCGGTGCTGTCACCAAGGCTTGCAGAAGGGAGCATTCCGATACTCCCGGCAATCACTGACGCTTCATCCGAAAGGATATCGCCGAAAATGTTATTGGTGAGCACTACATCGAACTGGCCTGGATTGAGCACCAGCTGCATAGCACAGTTATCTACATAGAAATTATTCAGTTCGATCCCGCTGTAATCCTGCGCCTGCATTTCACCAACTATACGGCGCCACATCCTGGATGAAGCCAATACGTTAGCTTTATCGACGGAAGTTACTTTACCGCGGCGCTTTTTAGCAGCTTCAAAAGCAAATCTGGCAATGCGTTCTACTTCCGGGCGGGTATAGATTTCAACGTCAGAAGCCGTCTCTACGCCATCAGCATCAGGAGCAGCTTCATTTTTAGCGCCGAAATAAATGCCGCCGGTCAGTTCGCGTACGATCAAAAGATCAGTGCCGCTGACGCGTTCATTTTTAAGCGGCGATAAATGTGCGACAAAACGGGAAACCTTGATCGGACGCAGGTTACAGTACAGACCCAACGCTTTACGAATTCCGAGCAGCCCCTTTTCAGGACGGATCTCGGGAGCAACATTATCCCATTTAGGTCCGCCCACAGCACCTAGAAGCACGGCATCAGCAGTTTTTGCAGATGCAATAGTAGCTTCCGGCAGCGGTACTCCTGTAGCGTCGATAGCAGCGCCGCCGATCAGCTGTTTATCATATTCTATAGTCATACCGAATTTTTTGGCAGCGGCATCAAGTACTTCCACAGCGGCGTCAACAATCTCGACGCCAATGCCGTCGCCCGGCAGTAAAGTGATCTTCATTCTTGGTGTTCTCCTTTGACATAGTTGATAAGGCCGCCGCAGTCAGCGATCTTTTGAATAAATTCCGGCAATGGTTTGGTTTGGATAGTAATGCCTTTGTTAACGATTTTGATCTCGCCAGCAGCCATATTTACATCCAATTCATCACCGGCTGCAATTTTTTCAACATCCTTGCCAATTTCCAGCACCGGCAGCCCGATGTTGATTGCATTGCGGTAAAAAATACGGGCAAAGCTGTCGGCAATAATGCATTTTACGCCTTTAACTTTGATAACGACAGGAGCATGCTCGCGCGAAGAACCACAGCCGAAGTTTTTGCCGGCAACAACATAGTCGCCCGGCTGCACGTTAGGAGCAAAAGTAGTATCGATATCTTCCATAGCGTGCTCGGCCAATTCGTCAAAATCAGCAATATTCAAATAACGGGCGGGTATGATAACGTCGGTATCGACGTGGTCGCCGTAACGCCATACTTTACTCATTTCATTACCTCCTCTGGGCTTGCGATATAGCCTGTGATCGCACTGGCAGCCGCCACATAGGGGCTGGCCAGATAGACCTCGCTGTCGACATGACCCATACGTCCGCGGAAATTACGGTTGGTAGTCGAAACAGCACGTTCGCCAGCAGCCAGAATACCCATATAACCACCCAAACACGGTCCGCAGGTAGGGGTAGAAACTGCCGCACCGGCATCGATAAAGGTATCAATATAGCCCAAACGCATAGCTTCTTTATAAATTTCCTGAGTAGCAGGAATAATAATAGCGCGGACATGCGGATGTACCTTACGCCCCTGCATCACCTCAGCAGCCTGCTGCAGGTCTTCCAGACGACCGTTAGTGCAGGAACCGACAACGACCTGATCGATCTTGATATGGCCGGACTCAAACGCCGGATGTGTATTTTCCGGCAGATGCGGATACGAAACGACCGGCACCAGATCATCTAATTTGATAGTGATAACACGGTCATATACTGCGTCAGCATCGGCAGTAACCGCTGTCCACTGACGGCTGACACGACCATTGAGATAGGCAATAGTTTTTTCGTCGACCGGGAAAATACCATTTTTGCCGCCGGCTTCGATCGCCATATTGCAGATAGTGAAACGGTCGGACATTTCCAGTTCGGCAACGCCGTCGCCGCAGAATTCCAACGATTGATAACGGGCACCATCGACACCGATCATACCGATAAGCGTAAGAATGATATCTTTGCCCTTGACATATTTAGGCAGCTTACCGGTCAGCTCGACTTTGATCGTGGCAGGCACCTTGAACCAGGTAGTGCCGCTGGCCATAGCCGCACCAATATCGGTTTGACCCATGCCGGTGCTGAGCGCGTTCAGAGCGCCATAAGTACAAGTATGAGAATCGGCGCCAATAATGATCTCACCGGGAGCAACAAGACCGCTGTCAGGTAAAAGCGCATGCTCGATACCCATGCGGCCAACTTCAAAATAATTGGTGATTTCATGCTGACGTGCAAAATCGCGCATGCGTTTACACATAGTTGCCGACTTAATATCCTTACACGGAGAAAAATGGTCCGGAACTAACGCGATCTTATCCTTATCAAAAACAGGACGTCCGATTTTTTCAAATTCAGCTATCGCCGGCGGTCCGGTGATGTCGTTAGCTAAAACCAAATCCACCTGAGCAACCAGCAGATCGCCTGCCTGGACCGCATCGCGGCCTGCATGTTGGGCCAGGATTTTTTCCGTCATTGTCATACCCATAACTATAACCCTCCTAAGTTTATACGAAGCAGATCGCGGGGCCTCAGCCCCGCTCTGCCTAAGGTGTGTACTGATTATTTTTTCATCCAGCTCATCATGCCGCGCAGATTTTTGCCGACTTCTTCGATCGGATGCTCGGCGCCTTTGCGGCGCATAGCATTGAACGCCGGACGGTTAGCCTGGTTTTCAAGGATCCAGTTCTTAGCAAATGTACCGTCCTGGATCTCGGCCAGAACCTGTTTCATAGCAGCTTTAGTTTCGTCGGTGATGATACGTTTGCCGGTCACATAGTCGCCGTATTCGGCAGTATCAGAGATGGAGTGGCGCATTTTAGCCATACCGCCTTCATACATCAGGTCAACGATAAGTTTCATTTCATGCATACATTCAAAATATGCGCTTTCAGGTTTATAGCCTGCTTCTACCAGAGTTTCATAGCCTGCAGTGATCAGAGCGGTAACACCGCCGCAAAGCACAGCCTGTTCGCCGAAAAGATCTGTTTCAGTTTCTTCGCGGAAGGTAGTATCAAGCACGCCGGCACGTGTACCGCCAATGCCTTTGGCATAGGCAAGCGCAATGTCGTAAGCTTTGCCGCTGGCATCCTGATGCACAGCTACGAGACAGGGCACGCCTGCGCCTTCAGTAAAGACGCGGCGTACGAGATGACCTGGTCCTTTAGGAGCGACCATGAACACGTCGATGTCAGCAGGAGGTACGATTTGCCCAAAATGGATATTGAACCCATGCGCAAAAGCAAGAGCAGCACCGGCTTTCAGATTAGGCGCGATATCTTTTTTATAAGTGGCAGCCTGTTTTTCGTCAGGAATCAGCATCATGACTACGTCGGCTGCTTTAGCTGCATCAGCCGCAGTCATAACAGTCAGACCTGCCGCTTCTGCCTTGGCCCAGGATTTGGAGCCTTCATAAAGACCTACGATAACTTTAGCGCCGCTTTCTTTTAAGTTAAGGGCATGTGCATGGCCTTGAGAACCATAGCCGATAATGGCAATAGTTTTACCATTAAGCATTTCCCAGTTTGCGTCTTTGTCATAATACATTTTTACCATTGTGTCTACATCTCCTTTTTGTTTACCAGATTTATTTAAATTTGAGAACTGACATATTACTAAATAGCTGAAGGTTTACAACTGCTTTCAGGCCAGGAATAACGCGATTTGCTGACATCCATAGCCGCATCGCCCCGTTCCAGCGCCACAAGGCCGGTCTGTACCATTTCCAGGATACCGTAGGGACGCATCACGTCGACAAAAGCATTCAGCTTATCATCGATGCCTGTAGCCAGAAAGATAAGCGATTCCCCGGTCACATCGACAGCGTGGGCCCTGAAAACATCTGCCAGCCGCAGCAGCTCGAGCCGTTTGTCACCGGCGTGCACCTTGACCATGACCATACTGCGTTTGGCACTTGCCTTAGGCGGCAGGACTTTCACAGCCTCTACCTCGACCAGCTTGGCCAACTGTTTGCAGACCTGCTTGATAGTTGCATAGTCAGCCTGCATGGTAACAGTCATCCGCGAAAATTCAGGATTCTGCGTAATGCCGACTGCCAGACTGTCGATATTAAAGCCGCGCCGCGAGAACATGCCCGCGACCCGCATCAGAACACCGGGCTGGTTACGCACTACGATAGATAGGATCTGCTCCATTTTGCCACCTCCCATGGAAAATTGGTATAAAAAAACGCCCCCACCTGCTTAGCAGATAGGGGCGACTTTCACCGCGGTACCACCCTAATTTGACCTCATTGTCTCAGAGCCTTCGCTCTAAACGCCTAACGCTGCGCCGGCGTCGTTTCCTACTGCTGGTTCAGAAACGCGGCTCCCGGGTGAGTCTTATCGCTGTACCGCTACGGCTTTCACCAACCGCCGTCTCTCTAAAATCGGTAACATCAGCAACTTTGTTCCCATTCAATGCCTTTATTATCAAGTTGTACAAACAAAAGCTAATTTGTTCGTGCTATGTTTTACATTATGCCAGCATTTTCTATGCTTGTCAAGATTTTTTTGTATCATTCTTTTGTGATTTTTCTGAATTTTGTTTTTCTTTTACAAAAACACTGGACTAAATGTCAATAATATCATATTCTATAATATTATAAGAAAGTAAAAAGTTCGAGGTGCTTGTCCATGAAACTGCTCAAAGAAAAAATCATGTCCGAAGGCTTGGTCTTAAACGACGCTATTTTAAAAGTCGATTCTTTTTTAAATCACCAGATCGACCCTGAATTGATGATGGAGATCGGCAAAGAATTCCACCGCCGTTTTTCAGGCTGCGGAATTACTAAAATCTTTACGATCGAGTCCTCAGGGATCGCCTGCGCCCTGCCTGCCGGTCTGTGTATGCATGTACCGGTAGTATTCGCACGCAAACAGAAATCGGCGCTTATGAGCAGCGAGGCTTACAGCACCAAAGTATACTCCTTCACCAAAAAAGTCACCAGTGATGTGACCGTGCTCAAAAAATTTTTACCGGCCGGCGAAAAGATCCTCATCATCGATGATTTTCTGGCTAACGGCGAAGCGGCCCTTGGTCTGGCTAACATCGTCCAGCAGGCCGGCAGCGAAGTAGTAGGTATCGGCATAGTTATCGAAAAATCATTCCAGCCGGGGCGTCAGCGCCTTATCGACGCCGGCTTCCGTGTAGAATCACTGGCCCGTGTCCAGGCCTTTAAGGACGGTAAAGTAATTTTTGCCGAATAATTTATCGGATATAGATACTAAAACACCCGTTACTCAATGAGTAACGGGTGTTTTTTTAATCGTTACGACGTTTATATTTGATGAACATATGGCAAACAGCAAGTCCCATCACGATATATGCAAGAAGGTTGATATCCTCGTTCAAGTCCTTAAAAGCGACATAACCCATCAAAACGACGATACCAATTTCTCTGTTGAAGCTCGTAATCACAGTTTTACAAGGTTGACCTGCAGGATACCGTCGAGCCCCTGCAGAAGTTTCAGTGTTTCTTTACCTACTTCGCTGTCCACGGTCATAAACATCATGGCGTTACCGTCTTTAAGATTACGGCTGACCTGCATGGTCGCGATATTGACCTTGCTCGCACCTAAAAGCGTGCCGATCTGCCCGATCATACCGGGTTTATCCTGGTTGCGTGCCACCAGCATGAACGGAGCCGGAGTAAGGTCGAACTGGTAACCGTCGATTTCGATGACGCGGATCTCTTTTTCACCAAAGACAGTACCGGCTACGGTAAAGATATTACCTTTAGAATGGATCTTGACCTCTAAAAGATTATGTTTGCCTGCATGTTTGCTCTCTATAACGTCGACTCCGCGGCTTTCTGCAGTCAGCGCGGCATTGACATAATTAACGCGTTCCTTGAGGATGGGTTCAAAAACGCCTTTTAAAACAGCACGCGTCAGCATACCTGTTTCCATTTCTGCAACCTCGCCGGTATAGATGATCTCTACCTTTTCGACAGCTGCTTTTTCCAGCTGATAATAAAGCTTGCCCAGATATTCGCCCAAGGTCAGGTAGCCCTGCATTTCTTTCAGCTCTGTCGGCTGCAAAGTCGGCAGATTGACTGCATTCGGCACCATTTCTCCATGCAAAGCTGCAATGACCTCTTCTGCAATGGCAATACCCACATTATCCTGCGCTTCTGTTGTATCAGCACCAAGATGAGGCGTTAAGACACATTCCGGCAGATCGATCAGCGGCGAGATCGGTTTCGGTTCGTCTACCAGTACGTCGATACCGGCGCTGGCAACGATGCCTTCCTTGATAGCTGCCGCCAGGTCATTTTCATTGATCAGGCCACCGCGGGCGCAGTTTACTACACGCACGCCACGTTTGCATTTTGCAAATTCTTTGGCTGTAATCATATCAAAAGTTTCTTCCGTTTTAGGCGTATGGATACTGATAAAATCAGCTTGTTCCAACAATTCATCCAGTGTTTCACATTTTTCGGCGCTGTATTTACGGAAACGTGCATCGGCAATATACGGATCATAAGCTACGATCTTCATCCCGAAAGCCTGCAGTCTGGTAGCCACCAAACCGCCGATACGGCCAAGGCCGATGATGCCCAGAGTTTTACCAAGCAGCTCGCTGCCTTTTAAACCGGTACGGTCCCAGACCCTGGATTCGATCATTTTATGAGCTTTGACGACATTACGGGCAGAACTCAGCAGCAGACCGATAGTATGCTCGGCAGCCGATACGATATTAGATTCCGGGGTATTGACAACGATAATACCGCGTTTAGTCGCCCCTTCCATCTCAATATTATCAACACCGTTGCCGGCGCGGCCAACCACCTTTAAATTAGTGGCGTGCTTATAAAATTCTTCATTGATCTTAGTAACGCTGCGAACTACGATTGCATCATATTCAGGAATGATCTTCAGCAGTTCTTCCCTTTCGATATCAAAACGCACGTCTACATCAAAATCCGGCACTGCCTGCAGCAAAGCCACACCCTTGTCGGAAATTTTTTCAGTTACAATAATTTTCATTGTCCATCGCTCCATTCACCTGTAAAATAAAAAACTCCCGGCTTGATCAATTACAATCAAGGACGAGAGTTCTACTCACGTGGTGCCACCTTTTTTCGCCGCACAGCGCGGCCTCATTGCCGATATATCGGTCGGACCCGGACAGGTTGCTACCCCTGTCTCCTCCGGAGCGGAATTCAGTTTTTAGACGTTACGGCTTGCACTGACCGCCGCTTCTCTTTGCCGCCTGCCAACTTACTTTTCTCCATCGTCGGATAAATGAACTATGTAATTTTCAAGCTTGTATCAATTATAGTCCGACACTTTTGGCTTGTCAAGCAGCACAAAAATGTTTTTGTGTAATACATCTTACAGTTTTTCCAACATTTTTATCAAAGGATAAATACCAACTGTCAAAGCAACAGCCATGCTGACACTGTCAATATCTATTTTGCCAATGTACAGGCTGTTCAGCCCTGCAGCAAAGATCATCGTCAGCCAGAACATAGCGTACAATGCCACAAAAATCTGCACCCACCAGGGCTGCTCCTTATAAAGCGGCTGTTCCTGTTCGTTATTATTCTCGTTCATGCAAAACCTCCTCCTGCCACTCCAAAGTATCTTCTTCGTCTTTCCTGCCGTCAAGACGTTTATTGATTACACGGCTGCGTCTGGCTGCAGCGTCGATATGCCCGCTGGCTTCCTGCAGTTTCTTTTTTGTTTTATCGAGCAATAAGCTGAAAGTCACAAAATCCTGCTTAACGGCAGCGATCGTTCGCCAGACTTCACCAGTACGTTTTTCGATAGCCAAAGTTTTAAAACCCATTTGCAGACTGTTGAGCAGCGCTGCCAAGGTAGTCGGTCCTGCCACGCAAACGCGGTACGTTCTCTGCAGCTCATCCAGCAGTCCCGGCAAATTTACCGCTTCGGCAAACAGCCCCTCGATCGGCAAATACATGATCGCAAAATCAGTCGTCTGCGGCGGACACAAATATTTATTCTGGATATCCCTGGCTTCACTTTTCAGCCGCCGTTCAAGCTGCTTGAGCGCAATATCGGCAGCAGCTGTATCAGCCTGCTCGCGCGCCTCCAGCAGGCGCTGAAAATCCTCCTGCGGAAATTTAGCATCAATCGGCAGCCATACCGTTTCATCCTTGCTGCCCGGCAGCTTCAGCGCAAATTCAACCCTTTCCGCAGTGCCCTGCTTCACAGCAACATTTTCAGCAAATTGCTCCGGTGCCAGCAAATCACGCAGCAAAACTCCCAGCTGCATTTCGCCCCAGATACCACGGTTCTTTACATTAGAAAGGATGCGTTTCAAATCGCCGACACCGCCGGCCAGGGTCTGCATTTCACCTAACCCTCGATGAACCTGCTCCAACCGCAGGCTGACCTGCTGAAAGGATTCTCCCAACCGCCGTTCCAAAGTCGACTGCAGTTTTTCATCAACAGTCAGGCGGATCTGTTCCAAATTAGCCGCAGTGCTTTCCGTCAGCTTTTCCAGTTTTTTATCCAGCTGCTCTCCCAAACGGTCAGAAGCTGCCTGACTTTCCATTCTGGCCGCACGGGCCAGAGTGTTTTGTTCGCTGCGCAGATCACGTACATTCTCATAAAAACGTCGTTCCAGGCTTTCCAGCTGACTGTTCACCTCAGCTCCCAGTTCTTGTCCCTGCTGCCGCCGTGTCTGCAGAAGCCGCCACAGCATTATGAAAATCACCGCCTGCATTAAAAGCAGCAGCAATAATAGTATCGTTTCCACTGTCATAGCCAAACTCTCTTTCCTTGATATTTATTAATTTATTATAGCAGATTAGCAAGTATTCTACACTGTCTTTTCTTATTTTTACATATTTACGTTACGATCCAGTTGGTGATATAATTATTAATAATTAATTGTTTAATTAATATTCAAAGGAGTGTTCTATATGAATCCAGTTGAAGCATCTGCCTCTTCAGCAGAAAAAATTCTTTTAGCAGCAACCGATTTATTTGCAGCTAATCACTTTAATGGCGTTTCCATCAAAGAAATCGCAAAAAAATCCGGGGTCAACAGCGCTTTGATCTCTTACTATTTCGGCGGCAAAAAAATCTTTATCAGGAAGTTCTCAACGAACAGTCAAATTTATTTTTAAATCTGATCGCCCGAGTCAGCAGTAAGGACATAGCTCCTCTGGCTAAGCTGCGCGAATATATCACTGCAATTTCCGAGGTACAGAAGCTGCATCCTCACCGTATCCATCTCATTTACCGCGAGCTTTTGACCCCCACTTTTATGTGTGACAGCTTTATTAAAAACCGCTTATACAAAATCCATAAATTTATGTCCGAGCTGGTTACAGAAGCTATAGCTGACGGCAGTATCCATAATAATATGCAGCCTACACATGTAGCTTTTACTTTGGAAAGCATCATCGTTTTCTTTTTTCTCACACATGATCAGATCCGTGATCTGGGACATTTTGAAAATGGTACTGAAAGCACTTATTTGGAAGAAGCTTTAAACACTTATTTGTCTTCCATTACCAATTAGTTCAGGAGGGCACCGACATGTCGATCAAAGAAATTTTCAGCAAGCTTCCATTTACAAAACGTCATTTGTATATTTTGGCAGCAACAGTGGCTATATTGCTGCTGTACCATATAATCAGCAATGTTTTCGCCAAGCCTGATATCGTAAAAGAAGTTCCTTATGTCCGTACTGTAACCGTCGGTAAAGAAACTGTCGATAATACATCTTCCTATCCCGGCGAGGTACGCGGTCGTTATGAAAGCGATCTGGCCTTTCAGGTTGCCGGTAAAATCATCAGCCGCAGCGTCAATTTAGGCGATACAGTAAAAACCGGCGATATCCTGATGCAAATCGACCCCAAAGACATCGAGCAGAGTTTTGAAGCCAGCCAGGCAGCTGTAACAGCCGCCGAAGCCAATTATAAGCTGGCCCGCGACAATGCATCCCGTTACACGGCCTTATACAACAGCGGTGGTGTCAGCAAAGCCATGATGGAGCAATATAATACGCAGATGGAAGCGGCCGCTTCCAGCCTGCGTCAAGCCCAGGCCCAACTGATCACCAACAGTAACCAATTATCCTATACGCAGCTTATTGCAGACCATGACGGCGTAGTAGCCAATGTAAGCGGCGAAGTGGGTCAAGTAGTAGCTGCCGGAACTCCTGTTGTGACAGTTGTCCAAAGCGGCGAACAGGAAATCCAGATCTATGTCCCTGAAAACCATTTGGATAAAATCTATCCTCAACAGTCAGCCAAGATCAATTTCTGGGCTTTAGAAAACGTTTCGGCAGATGGTTATATCCGCGAAATAGCACCAATGGCTGACAGCGTTACCCGCACCTACAAAGTTCGTGTAGCCGTACCGCAAATGCCTGCAGCAGTCAAACTGGGGATGACTGCCAAAGTACACCTGCAAAACGGTACTGACAGCAGTATTTTGCTGCCAGCCACCGCCATTTATCAAACAGGAGGAAACCCTCAGGTCTGGCTCGTTACCAATAATAAAGTACATACCCATGAAGTTTCTATCGGCGGTTATGAAGGCAATAACGTCAGGATCTCTGACGGTCTGCAGCAGGGAGATATCGTCGTTGTCGGCGGCGTAAACAAACTGGCAGAAGACCAAAACGTACGTCTGGAAGCTGGTGTCAGCCAATGAAAAACAACTGGGCCGCCTGGTCGATCAAACATAAGCAAATAATTTACTTTTTTATGTTTCTCTGTCTGGTCATGGGCATCTATTCTTATAATTCCTTAGGCCGCAGCGAAGACCCCAGTTTTACTATCAAGCAAATGGTAGTTTCGGCAGCCTGGCCGGGAGCAACCGCTAAAGAGGTAGAAGAACACCTGACAGACAAGATCGAAAAACAATTGCAGACAGTACCTAATATTGACAGGATAACCAGCTATTCACGTCCCGGAACTGCTGTTATCAATGTTTATCTGCAGGATACAGTACCGGTCAAAGAAATCAAACAGCGCTGGCTGGAATTGCGTAATATTGTCAATGATGGCAAAGGTGACTTGCCCGATGGTGCTTTAGGACCGTTTTTCAACGACCGTTTTGACGACGTCTATGGAAATATCTACGCAGTCACCTCTGACAGCTTCTCCTATGAGGAAATGCGCGTAGTCGCCGAAAATATCAAAGATAAATTTTTTCAGATACCTGATGTCAAAAAAGTAGAACTGGTAGGAGTACAGCCTGAAAAAATCTATATCCAGATGTCTAATGCCAAGCTGGCACAGCTGGGTATACCGATCGATACACTGGCTTCTACGATCCAGGCAGAAACAGCTGTCACACCGTCCGGCATGGCTGAAAGTGACAGCACTAATACCTATCTGCGTCTGACCGGTTCCCCTGATACACTGGCCAATATCAGCAATATTCCGATCCAGGCTAATGACCGTACCTTCCGTCTGGGTGATATTGCCGAAATCAAACGCGGCTATGCTGAACCGGCTGAACCGAAAATGTACTTTAATGGTCAGCCAGCCGTAGGTATCGCCATTTCTATGGAAGACGGCGGTAATAATATCAAATTGGGTGCAAATCTTGATCAGGCTGTTCGGCAAATCCAACAGGAACTGCCGCTCGGCTTCGAACTGGGACAAGTCGCCAACCAGCCGCAGGTAGTAAAAAACGCCATTGGTGAATTTACCGACAGCCTGCTTGAAGCCATCCTTATCGTGCTGGCAGTAAGTCTGCTCAGTCTGGGACGGCGCTGCGGCTATGTCATTTCGGTCTGCATACCGCTGGTACTTTTAGGAACTTTTATCGGCATGTATGCCATGAACATCGATCTGCACAAAGTATCTCTGGGAGCGCTGATCATTTCTCTGGGCATGCTGGTAGACGATGCGATCGTTGTCGTCGAGCTGATGGAAGTCAAAATGTCAGAAGGCTGGGAACGCACTAAAGCGGCCAGCTATGCCTTTGAAACCTGTGCCATGCCGCTGCTGACAGGTACACTGATTACCTGCACCGGCTTTATGCCGATATTTTTCGCCAAATCCAGTGCCGCCGAATTTGCTTCTTCACTTTTTCCTGTTATCTCAACAGCACTGCTGCTTTCCTGGGTCATTTCAGCAACCGTAGCGCCTGTTTTGGGACACGCCTGGATCAAGCCTAAACAGCTCATTAACGAAAACGATGTTTACAATACTGCTTTTTATAAAAAGTTTCGCAGCGTCCTTTCCTGGTCGATGCTGCACCAGAAAATAGTTATTCTGAGCACGGTCAGTATCTTTATCGGTTCCCTGTTATTAGTCCCGCTGATCAAGCAGGAATTTTTTCCGGCTTCTGTGCGCCCTGAACTTCTGGTAGAGCTCAATTTACCTGAAGGCAGCAGTATCAAAGCCACGGATGAAGCCGCCCTGAAACTGACCAATATGCTGAAGGATAATCCTGATGTTGAAAGCATCGGTTCTTATGTTGGAAAAAGTGCTCCGCGTTTCGTCCTCGTAATGGACCCTGTCCAACCGCGTAACAATTATGCACAGCTGGTAGTAGTTGCTAAAGATATTGATGCCCGTAAACGTTTAGAACCGCAAATACGCGAGCTTGTAGCAGCTAATCTCCCCAATGTCGTCAGTTATTCACGTTCTATCCCGCTGGGTCCGCCGGCAGCTTATCCTGTGATGCTGCGCGTAACCGGTCCGGATGACAATATTGTTAAAGAATATGCCCAAAAAGTACGCACAGTTATGGCTCAGAATCCAGCCGTGACCATGACGCGTTTCGATTGGATGGAGCAAAACGGAGCTGCTAAACTTACCATCGACAACGATAAACTGCGGCAGATGGGATTGAGCCGTAAAGAAGTCGCCACTGCTTTGCAGGCCGAAATTTCCGGTTATACCGTAGCTCAATATCTGGAAGGAGACCAGGCTATTGACATGGTTTTCCGTCTGCAGCCTGTTGACCGATCTACCGTCACCGAGCTTGAGACCTTAACTATCCCCACATCTGCAGGTGCGGTGCCGTTGTCACAGGTAGCCCGTCTCAGTTACGAATCAGAAAACGGTATGATCTGGCGCCGTAACCTGCTGCCGACAATCACAGTCTGCGGCGGTATCGGCGAAGGCGTTACCGGCAACGATATCACGCAGCAGGTTTACGATGACCTAGCAGATCTGAGGCAAAATCTTCCGAATGGCGTTACGATCGAAATCGGAGGCAGTTTGGAAGACAGCGCTAAAACTTTAGGTTATCTGTTAGACCCTGTACCTGTAATGCTGCTGCTCATGATGATACTCCTGATGCTGCAGCTGAAAGATATCCGCAAGCTGTTTATCATTCTTTGTACCGCACCACTTGGCGTAACAGGCGTTATGCTGGGATTGATAATTTTCAACGCACCGCTTGGTTTTATGGCCGAACTTGGTATCCTGGCCCTGACTGGTATCATCATTCGTAATTCCGTCGTGCTGATAGATCAGATAGACCTGCATTTGCAGGCCGGCAAATCTCCCTGGGAATCCGTACTGGAATCAGCTATCGTACGTTTCCGCCCTATTATGCTGGCTGCACTTACAACGATCCTGGGACTGATACCGATGTTTACCAGCCCCTTCTGGAATTCGATGGCCGTAGCCATTGCCTGTGGGCTGTCCGCTGCTACATTGCTGACCTTGATCGTATTGCCGGTCATCTATGCGGCTGTTTTTAAAATCAAACCCGAATAAATAAAATAAAGCAGACTGCGAGCTACAGCTCGCAGTCTGCTTTATTATTGCAACAGCTTTAATCCTTTTTCAAAATAACACGTGCCAGTTTGCAAATAACCTTTAATTCTTCCATATCGGCTCTTTCAAGCACTGTTTTCAACTCATCATTAAAAATAACCTGACTGTTGCTGTCAGTATCACTCAAAAATTCATCAACAGAAGTGTTCAAGGCATTAGCTATGGCAACCAGTGTCTCCAGTCCAATTTTAGTATGAGCAGTTTCAATATTGCTCATATGCGGTTTGGAAATACCGATCTTCTCTGCCAGATCTTTCTGCAGAACACCTTGCTTGATCCTCGTCAATTTGATTCTTTTGCCGATGGAACAGTAATCAATCATCATGAATAAGCCTCCCCATATATTTTCCTAATATTCATATTAGCATATAAATTTCACTATCAGGTATGCAAAATTTGCTATGCATAAATTATATAACATAAAATTTAATTTTGTAAAGTTCTTGAACCCTATTTATTGTTTATTTTTGATGTTTATATACTAGAGTATATTGAAATTAACAAAAATTAAAGCACAACCCAGTTGTGCTTTACATCTTTTACTTCTTTTTCAGTTTTTATAAGCTTAACCCTTTTCCGCCAGCGCTCTGAGCGCTAAAGCATAACCCTGGAAACCCAACCCGCATATCTGCCCCAGGCAGGCAGCAGCCGTTACTGATCTATGCCGAAATTCTTCCCTGGCATGGATATTGCTCAAATGCACTTCTATCGTCGGCAAAGCCACTGCTTTTATAGCATCCAGCAAAGCTACACTGTAATGCGTCAATGCCGCAGGATTGATAACGATACCGTCAAATTTTCCATAAGCCTGCTGGATCAGCGTGACTAATTCACCTTCAAAATTACTTTGCCTTACTTCTACTTCCACATTTAATGCCGCAGCTTCCTGCCCGATATATTCACACAAGGCTGCATAATCCTGTTGACCATAAATATTTTTTTCACGTACGCCCAGCATATTGATATTCGGACCATTCAACACCAAAATTTTTTTCATCAGCTTTCTCTCCTTGCCAACTCCAGTAATGCCTGTAACGCTGCTTCCCGCTCACCGTTATTATCGATGATATGATCGTGATACCTGCGGTATAGTTCGATTCGTTCCGCATACAAGTCAAAAACTTTCTGCCGCCCTGCTGCTAATAAAGGGCGGCTTTCTGTATCTATGTCCTGTACAATTTTTTCTGGCAGCCTGTCTATAAAAACGATAATGCCGCCGTTTTTTAATACCTCGATATTCTCTGAGCGTTTGACTACACCGCCGCCGGCAGCGATCACACACCCTTCCAATTCTGACAGATGCCTGACTGCCCTGGTTTCAGCATCGCGGAAGCACGCTTCGCTGACTGCGAACAGCTCCTTGATAGTCTTGCCTTCCAGCTTTTCAAGCACATTATCAGCATCATAAAAAGGACGCTTCAGATGCTGCGCCAACAATCTGCCCAAAGTTGATTTCCCGCAGCCCGGCATTCCGATCAAGACGATATTTTTCATAGCTGTTTTTCCATCTCAGCGGCAACTTTTAAAATGACATCGTTTGAAATTTCTCTTTGCAGCCAGATCTCCTCTGCTGCTACAGCCTGAGCTACCAGCATAAGCATCCCGTTCACAGCCTTTTTGCCCAGCTGCTCTGCCTGCTGCAAAAACAAAGTTTTAGCGGGATTATAAATCAGATCGACCGCTGTTTCAAAATGCTCGACAGTTTCCAGACCTACCGGCGATACATCGGTCTTGGGATACATCCCAACAGGAGTGCAATTGATCAGTAAATCACCGGTATAACGCTCTAAATGTACGTAATTGACGAATTGCGTCGGTACATTGCTGCACAAGGTTTTCATATACGGAGCTATACTTTGAGTATTACGGGAAACTAAAAATATCTTAGAAACACCGTGATCGATCAAATATTGAAGTACAGCTCTTGAAGCGCCGCCCGTACCTAAAACAGCCGCGCTTTTGCCCTGTACTTCGATGCCGTTATTTTCCAGCAAACGCCCAAAACCTGCATAATCGGTATTATAGCCGCGAATTGCACCGTTATGAAAATGGATCGTATTAACGGCTCCAATAGCCTGCGCTTCCATACTTAAAGTAGTCAAAGCAGCCATTACATTGATCTTGTGCGGAATGGTTACATTGACTCCGCAGTATTTACCACGCAGTTCATGCACGCTCGCATATAATTCTTCAGGAGGTATCTCCAGCAGATCATATGTTCCTTCGACACCCAATTCTTTAAAGATCAGCTGATGTATCTGCGGTGATAAACTGTGTCCCAAACGCGCTCCAATCAAGCCAAAATGAACCATAACACAAACCTCCTATCTACCATCGGCAGGATAATTGCCTAATATCTTACAATATGCGCAGCTGTCGGAAAGCTGTTCTAATGCCTGACGTACTCTTTCTTCACGCAGGTTGCCTACCAGGTCGATGTGGAAGAAATATTCCCATGATTTACCTTCGATCGGCCGGGATTCCAAATTCATCATATTTAAACCGCTGTGATAAAAATGTCCTAAAGTCCTGTATAATGACCCCGGTTCATGTTTTACTGCCACTACTACGGTAATTTTATTAGCATTAGGCGCCTGTTCCGCTTCGTTAGAAATGACGATAAACCGGGTATAATTATTGGAATTATAGTTGATATTGGCGGCAAGAATCTGCAGCCCATACATTTCCGCAGCCTGCTTACCAGCCACCGCCGCCAAATGCTTATCCTGCTTTTCCCTCACTGTTTCTGCACTTTTAGATGTGCTGAAATAAGGCACTAACTCCATCTGCGGATACTGATGAAAAAACTCTTTACTTTGTGCAAAGCCCTGCGGATGTGAATAAACAGTAGTAACATCTTCGAGCTTAGCACCTTGAACGCCCAAGAGATTGTGCTCTATTTTCACGCACTGCTCACCAACAATAGAACAATCGTGATGCCGCAGCAGATCATAAACTTCGGTAATACCTCCGGTCGAAGAATTTTCGATCGGCAAAACACCGTATTTGATCTCACCGTTTTTGACCGCCTGCACTACATCCTCAAACAAAGCATAATGATGTCTGTTTATATGCTGTCCTGCAAAATATCTCTCCAAAGCCTGATGACTGTAAGACCCCGGCATTCCAAAACAGCCAACCTCCATGACCTCCTGCGGCAGAACTCGCGGCTCTGCCAGCAGTACATGCTCCAAAGCCTTGCTCTGCTCCATGATGGTCGTCATCATCGCTGTAACAGCCGGTGCATACTCTTTATGCTGTAAACGCATACAGGCCTTTGAGAGCACCTGAGCTTCCCGAGCCGCATCAAGCACCGGCAGCCCCTGCTGTTTTTTATATGCCGCAACTTCCAGCACTGCCTCCATCCGTTCTTCCAACGCCGCAACCAGCTGGGCGTCGATCTTGTCGATACGGCGGCGGATCGCCTCTAAATCCAATTTTTCCATGCTCACACCTCACCGTCAATATCTGCAGTCAACAGCATATCTAAAACAGTCCAGGCCGTAACACCTTCCACGACAGGTACTGCCCGCTGCACGATACAGGGATCATGACGACCTTTAATTTCCAATACCGTATTCGTATGCTCAGCCACATTTATCGTTTTCTGCGGCAGGGAAATCGAAGGCGTTGGTTTGAACCCTACCTTGAATACAACAGGCATGCCATTGGTAATCCCACCCAAAATACCGCCGTTATTATTAGTTTCAGTTCGCACAGAATCTCCATCATAATACAGTGGATCATTAGCCTGTGAACCGGTGCTGCGGCAAAAACCGAAGCCCATACCAAACTCCAGCCCCTTTACCGCCGGAATAGAAAACAGCACATGTGCCAGACGGCTTTCCAGTGAATCAAAAAATGGTTCGCCCAAACCAGCCGGCAAATTAAGCGCCATGCACTCAATACTGCCGCCAATAGAATCCTGACGCTCACGCGCTTCCAAAATCAGCGCCTGCATCTCTGCCACACGTACATCGTCCAATACGGCAAATTCCTTCTGCCGCAGACTCATCAATAATTCAGCATCTTCTCCCAATGGGTCAAACTTCCTGTCAAAAAGCTCACCCACATTATTGATATGTGCCCCTATAACAATTCCATACCGAGCCAGAGCCTGCTTGGCAACAGCTCCCATAAAAACCAGCGGTGCAGTCAGTCGTCCGGAAAAATGCCCGCCGCCACGGTAATCATTGAAGCCTTTATATTTGATCTTACCGGAATAATCAGCATGCCCCGGTCTCATATTATCTTTTAGAATACTGTAATCCTTAGAATGACTATCGCTGTTAGGGATCAGCGCACACAAAGGTGTCCCCGTCGTCCGCCCTTCAAAAACACCACTCTGGATCAAAAAAGCGTCTTTTTCCTGACGCTGGGTCGAAAGCAGATTGCGGCCCGGAGCACGCCTTTCCATCTCGCGTTTAATAAAATCAATATCAATTCCCAGCCCCGGTGGCAACCCGTCAATCACAAGACCAATAGAAGCACCATGGGATTCGCCGAAAATCGTCATTTTTATTTTTCTGCCATAAACACCGCTCATATACTTTCACCCGTTCCCACAGTTTTGATCATTCCGCCTAAGGCTGTAAAATCCTGCCAAAATTCAGGATATGATTTTTGAACACATTCGCTGCCACTAATAATAACCGCCTTTTTGCAAACCAGACTCGCTACCGCTAAACTCATCGCGATGCGGTGATCGTTCCAGGAATCAACGCAGCCGCCCTGCAGACCTTCCGTCCGCCCCTTGATAATCAGCCCGTCAGACAGTTCTGTAACTGCAGCTCCCAGTTTATTCAATTCACTGGTCATCGCTGCCAGACGGTCACACTCTTTAATACGCAGCCGTCCTGCATTGATGATTTCAGTTGTACCTTCACTGACCGCTGCCAGTACCGTTAAGACAGGAATGATATCAGGACAGTCTGCCGCATCGATAACTACACCATTAGTCGACGCACTCGAGGCCATATGATTACCTTCGGCATCACAGGTTATTTTTCCTCCCATCCGGTTGATAATATCCGCAACGACCATATCCCCCTGCAACGAGTCCCTGTTTAGTCCAGTACAGGTAATCTGCCTGCCCAGCGTGCCGGCTACAAGCCAGAACGCCGCCTGAGACCAGTCACCTTCCACCATGTTCCTGCCGCATCGATACTTCTGACCGCCGCCGATATGATATTTATAATAATTTTCGTGTTCGATAACGATTCCGTATTTTGCCAGACACGACAAGGTCAGATCCACATAGCTCTGCGACTCCAGTGCAGAAGTAATTTTCAAAACAGAATCGCCTGCCAGCAGCGGCAAAGCAAACAGCAGACCGCTGATAAACTGCGAGCTGACATTACCGGGAAGCTCGTAATCGCCGCTTTTCAGCACACCGTTCACCGTCAAAGGCAAATACCCGTTAGAGGCAGTTGTATAAGACAGCCCCTGCCTGTCAAAAATATCATAATAAGCCTGCAGCGGACGCGTTACCAGCTTTCCGTGACCAGTAAATGTCAGCGGCTCACCGCACAATGCCCCCAGAGGGATCATAAACCTCAGTGTCGAACCTGATTCTCCGCAATCGACAGCACTTTGCGAAACTCGTACATTACCACTGCCATTAATAGCCAAAGCTGTGCGGCCTGATCTTTCTGAAGGAACTTTTTGAAAACCGATCCCCAATGCAGTCAGACAGCGTAGAGTAGCTTCCATATCGTCAGACATACTGATATTATCAACAATACTGGTTCCCGCCGACAGTCCGGCACAGATAATTTCCCTGTGCCCCATGCTTTTAGATGACGGCACGCAAACACTGCCGTTGAGCTTTGCCGGTGTAATCTTCAATGTCGTCATGCGCTCTCCTATCCAATATAGGCAGGTATATCCTGCCAGTCTATTTTATGCAGGCGTCCGACGCCTATTTTTTCAATAATTACCAGGTTAATTTTTTCACCGCTCTTTTTTTTATCCAAAGCCATTGCCTGTAAAATTTCCTGAGCATCAAATACTGCAGTTACCGGCAAAGCAAACTTTTTCAGTACGCGGCTCAACTCCTCTGCAGTACCTGCTGCCGTAAGTCCCAGCTTCTCCGTTTGACGCGTCATTTGTACCATACCGATGCCAACGCCTTCACCGTGAGTATAAGTAGTAAAACCGCAGCATTTTTCAATAGCATGTCCGATAGTATGCCCAAAATTCAACAGCATACGTTCTCCTGTGTCAAATTCGTCTTTTTCAACGATCCGCGCCTTGATATTACAGCAGGTCTCAATAATACTGTCCGCCTGCTCCAGCAGCTCCTGATCACTTTTAACAGCAGCGATCTGAGCAAACAGGCCGGCATCGCGAATACAGCCGTATTTGATCGCTTCAGCCAAACCATCATGCAAAAACCGCAGCGGTAAAGTTTTCAATAAATCCGGATCTATAAATACTGCTTTTGGCTGATAAAAGCTGCCTGCCAGATTTTTGCCTGACGGCAGGTCAATAGCCACCTTGCCTCCTACGCTGCTGTCGATCTGCGCTAAAAGCGAGGTCGGTACCTGAATAAAATCAATGCCGCGCAAAAAGGTAGCTGCCGCAAATCCGCCTAAATCGCCCGGCACACCACCGCCCAAAGTCAGGATCAAATCACTGCGCGTCAAGCCTACCCGTGCCAGTTCGTCATAAACCTGACCCAGCACAGTTAAATTTTTACTTTGCTCACCGGCAGCAAAAACTATCCTCGTAACCTCAAACCCGCTGGCAGCCAGGCTGCGTTCCAGCCTCTCGCCATATAAGGGATCTACGTTGCTGTCGCTGATGATTGCCGCTTTTACCGCCTGAGAAAGCACTCTGGCCTTTGCCCCGATCTGATCCAGCAGCCCGGCTGCGATTTCAATATTATATGTTTTCTCACCTAACGCTACTGTAATCGTACGCATCAGTACAAATCCTTTCTTTTAACCGCAGCTTCCCGCATCATTTCCTGCAGGACCTGCGCGTCGGCAGCTGTCAGCGCTTCGCGCCAGCGTTCCAACTGCTGGCTGAATGCAGCTAATTCCTGCAGAACGTTTTCCCTGTTCGCCAAAAACAAATCGCTCCATAAATACGGATTGATATCTGCGACCCTTGTTCCATCGCGAAAACTGCCGGCAATAAAATATTTCGTATTTTCATTATAAGAAGCACTGTTGATCAGCGCTACCGCTAAAGCATGAGGCAAATTACTGGTATAGGCGATAATGCGGTCATGCTCAACGGCATCAACCTGCACTACCTGCCCGCAGCCAATCGCGCCTGCAAAGCTGCTCAGCCATTCGATCGCCCCACTGCTGTTAAAAGCTGCCGGCACCACGATATAATTGGCACCGTCAAAAATCTCGGCCTGGGACATACCCAAACCGCTGCCTTGACGGCCGGCCATCGGATGCCCCGCAATAAATTCCATCCTTCCGGTAAGCAGTCGCTGCACGTCCTCAGGCAAGCTGCCTTTAATGCCTGTAGCATCGGTTATCAAAACATCACTCTGCAAAAAAGGCACCGCACTTTTTACAAAATCCAGCGTAGCTGCCGGATAAACCGAACAGATCACTACATCTGCCGCCTGCAGTCCTGGACCTGCCCCGCAAAGAGCTTCGTCGATAACAGCCTGTTCCTGAGCCTGCCGCAGCACCTTGCCGTCAGTATCGACACCGATGATCTTCTTTACGCCCAGGCGCCTCAGCGCTTTGGCATAAGAACCGCCGATAAGTCCCATACCTACCACAGCAAAAAGTAAGCTGCTGCCAATCCGTGCTTCTAAAACCACTTTCCACTACGTTCACCTCGTTAAACTTTCTCCATTCTACAATCCTACGATAATTTGAACGGCTTCTTGTTTTTTATCAAGCAAACAGCCGTTTTTAACATTATTATACTATATCCTACATCTCTCTGCCGATTATTTGCGCAATGCCCTTCAATTCACCCATCAGGTGTGCAAAGCGTTCCGGCTTCAGTGATTGTGCCCCGTCACACAGTGCATGCTCGGGATCGTTATGTACCTCAATGATCAATCCGTCTGCACCGGCTGCGATAGCAGCTTTGGCCATCGGTTCAACCATCCACCACATGCCGGAAGCATGGCTCGGATCAATGACGATCGGTAAATGGCTTAGTTTTTTTACTGCCGGGATCGCGCTCAGATCCAAAGTATTACGGGTATAAGTTTCAAAGGTACGGATACCGCGTTCACACAAAATAACATTATCATTACCGCCGGCCATAATATACTCAGCCGACATGATCCATTCTTCTATCGTCGCTGATAAACCACGTTTCAGCAAAATTGGTTTATTTGTCTTGCCAAGCTCCTTCAAAAGCTCGAAATTCTGCATATTCCGGGCCCCTACCTGAATCACATCCACATCTTCCACGAAACGTTCGATTTTAGCAGCTGACATGATTTCGGTAACGATCGGCAGGCCAGTTTCCTGTTTAGCGATTTTTAAGAGCTCCAATCCCTTTTCTTTCAATCCCTGGAAAGAATACGGTGAAGTGCGAGGCTTGAAAGCTCCGCCCCTCAGCATAGCGGCTCCGCCGAGCTTTACCGACTTGGCGACGGAAATGATCTGCTCTTCGGTCTCTACCGAGCATGGACCGGCCATAACAACGATTTTTTTGCCGCCGATCTTGATCCCGTTGACATCCACTACGCTGTCTTCCGGATGGAACATCCTGTTTGCCCGTTTGAAAGGCTCCTGCACACGCATGACCTTTTCTACCCAATCGTTAACGCGCAGCAGATTGATATCTAAAGTACTGGTATCTCCAATAACGCCCAGGATCGTCATATTCACGCCGACGATCTCATTGATCTGGAAGCCGTTATTGATCAGTCCATTTTTAATCTTCTCACATTCCTGCACCGGTGCGCCTGGTTTCATTACAATAATCATTTTTGTTCTCTCCTTTTAATTTATATGTTTAAATTTAATTATAACCTGTTATAGCTCACGTCCAACGGCTCCTGCTATGATCTTCAGATCCTGCATCAACCTGCCGAAGCGTTCAGGTTTCAGGGATTGAGCTCCGTCACATAACGCATGCTCAGGATCATTATGCACTTCAATGATCAGTCCGTCAGCACCTACGGCTACTGCTGCCTTAGCCAGCGGCTCTACCATCCACCACATACCAGCCGCGTGGCTGGGGTCAACCACCACCGGCAAATGACTGAGTTTTTTTACTGCCGGTATCGCGCTCAGATCCAAAGTGTTGCGGGTATAATTTTCAAAGGTTCGGATACCACGCTCACATAAAATAACATTATCATTACCGCCGGCCATAATGTATTCAGCCGACATCAGCCACTCCTCTATCGTCGCAGACAAACCGCGTTTCAGCAAAATCGGTTTATCTGTCTTGCCCAGCTCCTTCAAAAGCTCGAAATTCTGCATATTGCGGGCGCCTACCTGAATCACATCCACATCTTCTACAAAACGTTCGATCTTATCTGCCGACATAATTTCTGTAATGATCGGCAGCCCGGTAACAGCTTTAGCCTCCTTTAATAAATCCAGTCCGGTTTCCTGCAGTCCCTGGAAAGAGTATGGAGAAGTACGCGGCTTAAAAGCGCCGCCACGCAGGATCGCAGCACCCATTTGCTTCACATCCTCCGCCACGCCGATAATCTGTTCCCGCGTCTCTACTGAACAAGGGCCTGCCATTACCGTGATCTGTTTGCCTCCCACCTTCACCCCGCATACATCTACGATACTGTCTTCCGGGTGAAACATCCTGTTAGCACGTTTATAAGGCTCCTGCACACGCATAACCTTGTCAATGCAGTCATATACTCTCAGCTGATTCATATCGAAGGCAGCCGTATCGCCTACTACACCGAACAGGGTAAAATTAGCACCGCGGCTTTCATGGATCTGAAAACCCTTACCTTCCATCAAGCTTTTTACTCTCAATTCCTCTTCTGCGGGAATCCCCGGTTTCATTACTATAATCATTTATCTCCACTCCTTAATTTCATTTTTATTTACACAAGATAATAAAAAAAAATCAGGCCTCGTAAGAGAGCCTGATTAAAAATTCATCTTCTTATTTACAGCAGCATATCTCAGCTACGGTATCGGCATCTGTTTACGGTAATAGAATTATGCAGTTTTGAGCAAGTAAAATAACCAGCGCTAAAATAAAAATAGCCCCGGCTAAAGTCAAAAGCATATTCATTTACCCAATTAGTTCTCAAAACAGATTCCACGATCAACCCACCTAATTTAAATTTCTTGTGTAAAACTTAATTGTTGTTATTTTAGACCCGTATCAAAAAGGTGTCAAGCAAAAGCATAAAATTCAAAAAAATTAATTTTTATGCACTGTCTATTGTAAACAATGTTACAACAAAATCAATGGAGCACACCGTTGATGCCACTTCCCAAAGTCATTACCCCGCCTATCAATACTACAAGCAGCGCAATGCGCTTAAATAAATGCTGATTGATACGGAAAAACATTTTTTCTCCCAGCCACCAGCCTAAAAGTACTGCCGGCAACACATACAGCGACAAAGCAATCAAATTTCCACCCTGAAATGTACCCGCAACAAAAAAACTGCCTAAAGTACAAAAACTGCCGATAGCAAAGATCCAGATCATATTGGCGCGCAGCAAATTTTTCTCCATATTCTCACTCAAAAAATATAAAGCGATCGGCGGCCCGCTGATACTGGTAGTCGCACTGAAAAAACCGCTTAAAAACCAGCAGAAACACGTCCCAGCTTTTTATTTTTGACCTCAGGCACAAAATTTAATTCCATCAAAAGCGTTACAAGCAAAAGCGCTATCCCTAATAAAATCTTTAAATGATTAGCATCAGCCACTTTCAGCAGATACGCTCCGGGAATAATCCCCAACAGACTGCCGGCAGCTGTTATCAAAACTGTCGGCCACTCAAATTCTCCCCAGGTACGCCACATCATGATCACCCGCACAATAACACCGGCGATAATAACAAATACAACTGTCTCTTTCGGCCCCATGACCATCGTTAATACAGGAGCTGCGATCAGCGCAAAGCCAAAACCAGTTACAGTACTGAAAAAAGTAGCAGCAAATAATATCAACGAAGCAACTGTCAAGACAAAATAATCCATGGTTTCTCTCCGCTCTTTTCTGAAATAGATATCTGCATTATAACACAAAAAACGAAGCCCCTACAAAACGGAGCTTCTTCCAGTCGTCTTATTTCAGCCATTGACGTATTATTTTTTTCAAAAGCTTTAGTTCAAACGGCTTGGCTATGTGTGCATTCATCCCCGCGGCCAGCGCCATTTTCACGTCTTCCGAAAAAGCATTCGCAGTAATGGCAATAATCGGAATCCGGACCGCATCACTGCGAGAAGCAGCTCTGATTGCTCTTGCCGCTTCATAGCCATTCATAGTTGGCATCTGGATATCCATAAAAATCAAATCATAATATCCTTCAGGCGCCGCCAGGAATTTTTCCAATGCTTCTGCACCATCACCAGCGGATTCACAAGTCAAGCCCAACAGCTTCAAAAACTCTAAAGCAATTTCCAGATTGATTGCATTATCCTCAACTACCAGTACCCGTTTCCCGCTATAATCAATATCAGCAGCATTTTCGTTATCACCGGCAGGTTGTTCATACTCGACCGCAACTCCGTTCTGACGCTGCACCTTCAGACAAACAGAAGCAGTGATCTTACTGCCCTTACCAACACAGCTCTCAACATCGATCGACCCGTTCATCAGTTTTGCCAGGTTCAAACTGATCGTCATGCCCAGACCAGTTCCCTGTATTTTACTGACCCGAGAATCTTCTGCTCTTATAAACGGCTCAAAAATACGCTCGATAAAACTTTGTTCCATCCCAATGCCGTTATCTTCTACAATAAAATCAAAAACAGCCAGATCATGCGGTAACGGCTTAACAGTAACCGTCAGCTTTACCACACCTTCATCAGGCGTATATTTAACGGCATTGGACAACAGATTAAGTAATATCTGCTGCAGTCTCAACGCGTCACCCAGCACAGTTATATTTTTCAGTGCCTCTGTTTCCACAATCAGCTGATGCCGTTTCTCCTCAACAGCAGGTTTAATGATATCTAATGCTTCCTCAACTTTTTCTTTTAATAAAAATGCTTCCGAGTTCAATTCTGTTTTGCCGCTTTCGATCTTCGACATATCCAGAACCTCATTCAACAGCTCCAGCATATGTTTGCCAGAAGTGACAATTTTTTCAAATAATCATCTACATGATCTTTGTCGTCGCAATGTGCCGCTAAAGCCGCCAGCCCCATAATAGCATTCATCGGCGTTCTGATATCATGCGACATTTTTGAAAAGAATTCACTTTTGGCCTGATTGGCCTGTAAAGCCAGCTGATATGCGTCACTGATGATTTGTTTATTTGCTTCCTCCTGCATCGTGCGTTCATGGATATCGCGCATCGTCAAAAGCAGCCGTTCTTTTAATTTACCAAAATATGAAAGCTTAACTTCTTTATATCTGTACCCGTCTTTAGCGGATGAACGGAAATACAGCATAACAGCCTCTTCCTGCTCCAGACACTTCAGCAAACTATCAATACTCCAGCTTTTTAAATGCTCACAATCTTCTTCACAAACAAACTCTTTTATAAATACCGGCAGCTGTTCATTAATGCTGCCACGCAGCGGCAAGCCATAATGAGCGCAATAACCGGCAAAACGCATCACATAATCACCACTGTTTAAATCACAGATGCAAACAGCATCATAGTCATGTTCTATCGTAAAATTATAAATAGACTGCAGCTCGATTTTTTCAAGCTCCATTCCTTTTTGCTCGCTGATATCCTCAATGATACCAATGACAAAAGTCGGCTGCTGCTGATCATCCCATGACATAACAGTCATTGTTACCCGCACCCAGCACTGTTTGTTCTTGTCACAGAATGTGGAAGATGCAGTTTTAGCCCCGTTATGAATAGCTTCGTACATCGCATAGCAATCTGCCTTACTTTCACCGCTCACAAAATCTTCCACAAAGCTTTCCGGAATATTCCTGTATTCCATACTACAGTTAAAATATTTACTGGTTCTTACCGGCATAACTTCCAGACGTTTTTGCGGATAATAATAAAAATGGAAAATTTTTGTTCCTTCCAGAACCTGACGCAGCAGTTCCTGAGTACCCTTATCCTGCTCCAGCAATTCCTGATTAAGCAGCTCCATCTGCTTTCTGTTGTCAATATCCAGAAAAACACTTTGAATAACACGTTCGCCGTCAATATTTTTGATATATTCACCGCTGCCAATGATCCAGCAATAAGTACCATCCGCCCTCAGCGCCCGATATTCAAAAGACTGTTTCCCCTTGCCCAGCAGTATCGCGTTCATGCTCTGATATACTCTATCACAGTCTTCCGGCGCAGCCAGATCTTCTATCCGCCAGGATTTACGCTTCCAGAATTCTTCTTTTTCATAACCAAAAATCCTGATAGCTTCCATATTGGCATTTTGAAAAACAATACTTCCGTCAGCCTGTGGCCTGTATTGAACGATACCGCACAATACGGACTGAAACAGCTCGTCATAATAATCACGTTTACGTACAACTTCTATCAGCTGCCTGCTCTTTTCGATATTGGCCTGTCTTAAGACCTCAACATCGCTGGCATTCTGATGATAACCGCGAATATAATAAGCATTATCGTCTTCTTTATATAACTTGCCGCTGCAGCGAATAAAAATTGTGCCCCACCATGGATGGTTCCAGCGATACTGAACCTCTACCAGCCTTTTGGTCGTCAGCATCTGTTCAATATATTTCTGCACTATTTCCAGATCTTCTGCAAGCACGCCTTGCGCAAAATGTTTATAATTATCTTCCAGCGATAAACTCTTCTGCAGCCCTAAAAGTTCTAACATTTTATCATCGGCATACAGACGCACGTCAGTATTATTTTTGTTTATTTCCAAAAGCCATAAACCAATATTACTGATTTCCAATATTTCCTGCATCCAGCTGGAACTGTAAAAAATATCTTCTTTTAAGCCGCTAGAGTCCATAATAGTTCCTCTTTCTATTTCAAACTTCTTATTGTCTACATTATACCTTACTCTTAAACAATTTCCAATATTTGTTCTTTAAGAAATGTTTTTTAACATCCACAAATAACGCAAAAAAAAAAGACTCTCGCCCAAACGAGAGTCTTTACTTATTTTTCGCTTTGCAGTCCTTTTTCAGTCAGCATAGTCCAGCCTTCTTCCTGCACGATCAGGCCTTCCTTCATCAAATGCCCCAAAGCACGTTTGAAAGCTGCTTTACTGATACCAAATTTTTCCTTAATGATTTCCATCGGTGTAGTATCACAGTAAGGCATTTTACCATTCCGTTTATGTAAAAAATTTAAAATATCTTCCGCATCGGCGATCATAGCATTTTCTTTTTGTTGGCGTAAGGACAGATTTACCCTGCCATCCTCACGAATATAAGTAATGCGAGCCGTGATCTCCTGACCAAAATCCAAACGCCCGCCGGGAACTTCACTGCGATGCAGAAACGCCAAAAAGCGCTGATTAGTAAAAATGAAGAAGCCTTCCGGCAGGATATTATAGATAGTACCTGTCACGCTGTCACCAACCTTGACACCAACAGCAGGTTTGGAAGCCTTCAGCATTTCTTCTTCCACCCGCATACTGACAGCAGGGCGTCCTGTTTTATCGCGATACAGCTTTATCCAGACCAGCTGACCCGGCGACACATGCCCTCGCATTTCGCTGTACGGCAAAAATACACCGCGTTCAGCGCCGATATCCACAAACCCGCCGTCCTTAGTCACACTTAAAACCTTAACGTAACCGATCTGCCCTTCACGCATTTTCGGTAATTTCTGGCTCGCCGTCAAACGGCCATGCGGATCTTTATACAAATAGACTTTAACTTCATCGCCAACATTGACCGCTTCCGTCTGCTGCAGCTTATGCAGCAGGATATCATCAGAAGTATCGCCCGTACCAGCGTCAAGGAAAGCGCCCATTTCGCCCAGACGTGCCACTTTTAAAGTAACGACGTCACCCGCACGATATTTAAGCTGCTTTGCCATGTCTTTTTCATCAGTCATTTTTGCTCTCCACAAATTCTTCCGACGGAGCATCAGCCCACAGTTGCTCCAGATTATAGAACTCGCGTTCTTCTTCAATAAAGATATGCGCAACACAATTACCATAATCCATCAAAATCCAACGACCTTCAGCATAGCCTTCTTTGTGAGTAACAAAAATGCCTGCCTCCGCCAATTTATCTTCGATATTGTCAGCAATAGCTTTAACCAGGATATTATTTCCAGCGCTGGCAATAATAAAATAATCAGTTACAGGAGAAATGTTCTCCATATTCAGCAGCAAAATATCCTTTGCTTTTTTATCGCAGGCTGCCGCCGCGATCTTGTGTGCAATTTCTTTAGTAGTAAAATCCATCTTTTCGCCTCCTTTATTCTTGTTCATCTTCATCATCTTTCATATAGGGAATGCCGATTTCGTCCAAAGATTTTTGAACTTCCTCGCGTGATGTAGCCCAATAGCTGATACCTTCCGTATCGTCAAAATTACCATACAGCATACCCGACTTGACCTTTTCGTCACCAAACAGCTTAAAGCTGTTTGCAGCCTTGATCATCGTCAAAGTGTTCATATCGGTCTCCACATGTCTGTCAACAGTCGAAAACAGCGCCGGGATCTTAGTCACCGTATCGATATTGAAAATCTGTGCTGCCGCCGCTTTCATAAACTTCTGCTGCCTTTGCACGCGGCCAATATCACCCAGCTCATCTTTGCGGAAACGCACATATTCGCCTGCCCGCTTACCGTCCAGATGCTGATAGCCATGTTTAATATCAATAACAAGATCGGCATAAGGATCTTCATAATACATATCCTTTTCCACATATAAATCAACGCCGCCGATCAGATCGATAACATCAATAAACGCACGCCAGTCCACTAAAACATAATAATGGATCGGTACCTGCAGCAGATTGGCTACCGTTTGCTTGGCCATCATCACACCGCCGTAAGCATAGGCTGCATTCAGCTTATCCCAACCAGCCCGGCCCGGGATCTGCACCTTGGTGTCACGCGGCAGCGAAAGCAGCGCAACCTTATTATCGCCGGGGTCAAAGCTGGCCAGCATCATCGCGTCAGTTCGCTTTGGTTCATCCGGAGCAGCATCACTGTCACCGTCATCTATACCCAAAAGCAAAATATTGATGCGCTTGTTCAATTTTTCATTTTGGGTTATCTTGTCGCTGGCACCAACAACATCAACCTTCGGCGGATTGATAAAATTGTCATAGATCCAGACTGTTCCCCAAAAAGCTCCCGTCAGCAGTACCGCCAAAACCAACAGTACAAATACCAGCCTGCCCCAACGTAATTTACGTTTCTTGCGGACAGGCCTGATTTCTCTATTTTCTTCCACAGACATTGGCATCTCCTACAAATTCAATTTAAGCCTTTTAAACTTAGCCGCCAATTCGTTATACCCCTCTATGCAATGAGGGTGTACAAAAGGTCGTATTCCAGCAAATAACGTATCGTCTGCGCATAAGCCTTTATCATGGCCTGTTCCAGGTCAACCTTAGCCAGCCGGCGCATTTCCTCGATACCTGCAAAATCACGGGTCGGCTCCAGCAGATCAGCCAGATAGACAACCATCGCCATCTTGCTCATGCCTGCCGCACCAGTAGTATGAAAACGGATAGCATCCAAAATTTCCTGATCGGTAACGCCGTATTTTTCCCGGGCGTAATATACGCCCAGTTTGGCATGCAGTAAAATAGGCTGATTCCTTTCGACATCATCCATTGGTAAACCCAAAGCAATTGTATGCATCAAAAGATCACGCGTAGGTATCTCACGCCCGCAATCGTGCAGTAATGCCCCCACGCCAACCTTTTCCTTATCCAGTCCGTAAACAGCTGCCAGTTCAAGAGCAGTATCGTATACAGCCAAAGAATGTTTAAAACGCTTATGAGGCAAAGATGCTTTAAGAAGTTTTTTCATTTCTGTGATATCCAGCATGATAACAACTCCTCTCACTACCATTAAGACTGGTAGAGATGCTCCTCTAAAATATACTTTTCTACACTTTCCGGCACCAGACCCTTAATAGAAAGTCCTCGTCTGACACATTCACGAATGCCAGTCGAAGAAATATCTACTTCAGGAGTATCCAAAAGTATAATTTTATTCTTAGCAGGCTCGCCAAAAAATTCGCAAACCTTGTCAATAGTCTGCCCATAACCGGGCCTGTCAGCAGCTATAAAAGTCACTTCTGCCAGCAATTCCCTGATGCGGTGCCAGGTGTTCAGCATCGGCACAGCGTCGGCACCAATAATAAAATACAGCTCATATTCTGGATAGCGGGCCTTTAGCTCCATAACCGTATCATAAGTATAGGAAACTCCGCTGCGCTGCAATTCAATATCAGTAACTTCAAAATAAGGAAAAGGCTCCGTTGCCAGCTCCGTCATCCGATAACGGTCAGCAGCAGGTGCAAACTCCAGACCAACCTTATGAGGCGCAATAAACGCAGGAACAAAAATTATTTTTTCCAAGCCCAAATGCTCGTAAATAAACTTGGCCGTCTGCAGATGCCCCAAATGAACAGGATCAAAAGTGCCGCCCATAATGCCAAGCTTTTTGCTCTTCACTCGTTTACCCACCTTCCTTATTATCACTATATTATACCAAAAACAGGCAAGCTTGCACAACTATATTAGAGATTTTGCAAAAAGGAAATTTTTTAATGCTATAATCTAAATATTTTTCGGCCGATATTGACAAACATATAGCCTTATAATCTTTTAACTATTTTGAGCGTTTAGAACTGCTGAACAAATAAAAACAGCTGACCCTAAAATAAAGGTCAGCTGTTTTTTACATTCACCAACAAAATCTCCCGCATCTATAAACAATCTATCTGTTATCAAAACATGCAACTTTTAACGCTTCTTACCAAAAATCTGCAGCAGCCGTAAAAACAGATTAATAAAATCAAGATACAAAGTCAAAGCACCCAGCACCGCAAACTTGGCAATACTGCTTTCATCGTCATCTATGCTGTGAGCGATTTTTTTAAGCTTTTGCATATCGTAAGCAGTAAGGCCAACAAAGATAACGATCCCCACATAAGTAAGAATCCACATCATAGTGTCATTTTTCAAAAACATATTGACGACCGAAGCGATGATCAGACCAATCAAAAGCATAAACAAGATACTGCCCATTTTGCTTAAATCCTTTTTAGTGACATATCCAAAAAGAGCTGTTGCGCCAAAAGTACCTGCCGTTATCCCAAAAGTCGTTGCAATGGACTCCTGCGTATACATAAGAAAAATTGCCGACAGTGTAACGCCGGTTACAGCTGAATAAACAAAAAACAGAAAGCTGGCCATACTCGCACTCAGCGAATTGATTTTGCTGCTGATGATCATAACCAACACGATCGGCGCAAACAAAAACGCATAAAACGTTATTTGACTGCCAAAGATCAGATTTAACAACGCCGGAGAATGTGCCGTATAATAGGCGACTATCCCCGTTGATAAAAGTCCAAAAAACATCCACCCATAAACCTGGGCAAAAAAGCTTTGTACAATACTTGTACGCTTAACTGATTCCACATATGATTGATTTTCCATAAATTTACCCTCCTGAAATGTCTAAATAACTTAAGAAATTATGAATTAAATCATTTTATGTATTCATTATATTAGATACACTAAATTTACACAATTTTTTATATTTTATTTTCTTTAAATTATAATAACTATATAGAAGCTTTTTAATAAAAAACCTTTTACAATTTTATTTTTCATAATCACATTCAAAAAATAGGTCATATATCAATTTCAGTTAGAAATTTAGAAAAAAACTTTCAGCAGATACTGAACGCCAATAATGATGGCAACTAAAAGCAGCAGTGCTTTAGTACGGTCCTTTAAATCAAAAACAGTTTTAGGCCTTCTTAGATAATCTAAGAAGGCCTGCATTTTTTCGTGACAGGTTACTTTTTTAGTAATATTTTGCTTAACTTCATGTTCACTGCAATAATTTTTACTCATAGCGCAACGCCTCGATAGGATCTAAAAGTGCAGCTTTACGTGCAGGGTAGATGCCGAAGAACAAACCAATACCAACGGAGAATACCACCGCAATGATAATAGTTGGTATGGAGATCACCGTTTGCCAGCCGGCAAAATAGCTGATGGCATAGGAGGAACCGATACCTAAAATCACACCCAGTGTACCGCCGACAACGCCGATCACCATAGCTTCGATCAGAAACTGCAGCAGAATATTGTTGTAAGTCGCTCCAAGTGCTTTACGGATACCTATTTCCCGTGTCCGTTCGGTAACAGAAACCAGCATGATGTTCATAATACCGATACCGCCGACAAGCAGGCTGATAGCAGCTATGCAGCCTAACAGCAGGGTAATGGTATTAGCAGTTTCCATCATTGTTTCCATCAAAGCTGCCAGATTACGTACGGTGAAGTCATCATCGTCGCCTGCTTTGATTTTGTGCCGCTGGCGCAGCAGCTGTTCTACTTCGCCCTGCACCTGGTCGATAACATTTTCATTTTCGGCCTGGATCGTGATCCTGTTTATATGGGTAATACCCATCATGCGGTTTTGCGCCGTTGTCAGCGGTATGTATACCACGTCATCCTGATCCTGACCGCCAGCCGATTGACCTTTGGCTTCCAGGACACCGATTACCTGAAACGGTGCTTTATTGATACGCAGAGTTTTGCCAACAGCATCGCCTTCGGGGAACAGATTATCGACAATCGTCTGTCCGATAACACAAACTCTGGCTCTGCTGCTGAGATCACGTTCAGTCATATTACGGCCTTCAGCTAATTTATAGCTGCGGATATCCAGTACATTAGGTGTCGTTCCTTCAACACTGGCAGTCCAGTTTTGGTTGCCGACAACTAATTGATAAGATGAAGAAACAGCCGGGGCAATATAAGCAATGCCTTCGATCTGTTTTTCGATGGCGTAAGCATCTTCCGCCGTCAGACGCGCACCCTGACCGGCTGCCAAGCGTGCGCCGCTGGCGGTACGTCCGCCGGACATAACGATAAGCAGGTTACTGCCCAGACTGGAAATGTTGTTTTTCACCTGTTCCTTAACGCCAAAGCCCAAACTGACCATGGCAATAACAGCGCCGACACCGATAATTATTCCCAAAAGCGTCAGCAATGTACGCAGCTTATTGGAAATCATTCCGTCAATGGCCATTTTGATAGATTCGTTAAACATGGTCAGCCCTCCATTCGTCGCTGACCAGCTTACCGTCACGCATAGTTAAAATCCGTTTGGTCTGCTCGGCGATATCCGGCTCATGTGTGACCATGACTACCGTCTTGCCATTATCATTCATTTTTTTAAAGATATCCATAATTTCATAGCTGGATTTGGTATCAAGATTACCGGTAGGTTCGTCCGCCATAATAATGGCCGGGTCATTGATCAGTGCGCGTGCAATAGCCACACGCTGACGCTGACCGCCTGACATTTCCGTTGGATTATGGTCGATCCTGTCACCCAGCCCAACTGCTTCCAAAGCTGTTTTAGCCCGTTCCAGCCTTTCCTCTTCGCCAATACCGGCATAAACTAAAGGCAAAGCTACATTTAATTGTGCTGACAGTTTCGGCAGCAGATTAAAGTTCTGGAAAACAAAGCCGATTTTAGCATTGCGCGTACGCGCCAGTTCATCGTCACTATAGCCGGCGACTTCTTTGCCATCCAGATAATATTGTCCGGAGGTTGGTCTGTCCAGGCAGCCCAGAATATTCATCATTGTTGATTTACCACTGCCGGACGGTCCCATAATAGAAGTAAATTCACCGACACCGATTTCTACGCTGACGTGATCTAGCGCATGGACTACGGCATCGCCCATAACATATGTTTTCATAATATCTTCAAGCCTGATTACAGCAGTCATATGCGCAGCTCCTTTCATTTTATCAGTGCATCGGAGGGCCACCCATGCGATTACTGTTAGTTTGCGTTGCTTTAGCGGCCTTGACCAAAATTTTATCGCCTTCTTTAAGTTCAGGGCTGCTGACTGCGACCTTATCGTCACCGCTCAGACCGACTTCAACATCTACGTTGCGGATCTCTTTTGTTGCTTCATTATAAACCTGTACATAACGGCTGCTGCCTTCAGTACGCAGGCAATTAGCCGGTACCATCAGTACACCGTCTGCTTCATTGACAATAATATTTGCGCGGGCTGTCATTGTTGGCAGCAATTTACCTTCCGAGTTGGCTACATCTACATAAACGGTGTAATAAATAACATTATTTTCGGTAACAGCTTTACGGGATACCAGTCTTACTATACCTTCAAATGTTCTGTCCGGATAGGAATCAACTGTAAAGTTTACTTTCTGCCCTACTTTTACCTGTCCGATATCAGATTCATCAACCATGGTTTCGATCTGCATATTATCCAGATTGGCAATAGACATGATGACCTGAGGTTCGGAAATACCAGAGCTGATCGTCTGACCAACGGGGGTAGGTTTGCCTATGACATAACCAGAAATCGGTGTAGTAATGACAGTATCATTAACATTAGAGGTAGCCTGGTCATAATTTGCTTTCGCAACTGTATAATCGGCTTCTGCCAGATCATAATCAGATTTTGAAATAGCTCCTTTGGCCAGCAGTGCACTGTAACGATTATAAGTCGCTAAAGCATTTTCCATTTTGGCCTGCATTTGTGTTTGTGTTGCCGCCAGCGAAGTATCATCTAAACGTACCAGTACCTGTCCGGCATTGACATGATCGTTCTCTTCAACACAGACTTCAACGATACGGCCGGTTATTTTGGAACTGATATCGACATTATCTACGGCACTTAAACTGCCGGTAGCTGATATGCTGTCCGATAAATGTCCATATTCAACGGTCGCCGTCCGCACCGTTTCTTTAACTTCGGTACTGCTTTTATAATAACCATAGCCAAAATAACCGATCGCTATCACAGCTATCAAAAATCCCAGCAGATACTTATTACGTTTTATCCATGCTAACATCATACATCCCTCTTTACTTTCGTAAAATTAACAATTCTTATCAGCTCGTACTATGTTTAAAATTATAACTTATTCCATTCTTTTGGTCAAAACCTATGATAACGAAATTCTGTGTTTTTTTAATGACATTTTTTGCAAAAAGTATGACAAAAAAGTGATTTCTAAAAACAGAAAAAGCAGTCTGCGCTGGGCGCAGGCTGCTTTTAGTTTAAAAATCAACCACGTATTTGTCCGTCGCCGCTGATAAGATATTTGCTGCTGGTTAGCTCCGGCAAAGCCATTGGTCCGCGTGCATGCAGTTTTTGTGTACTGATGCCAATTTCAGCGCCGAACCCGAATTCAAAGCCGTCTGTAAAACGTGTTGAAGCATTAACATAAACTGCAGCAGCATCGACACGCTGCTGGAACGTGCGGGCATGGTTATAGTCACTGGTGACGATACATTCAGAATGTTTAGTCCCATATTTAGCAATATGTGCAAGAGCCTCTTCCAATCCGCTTACTATTTTTACTGATAAACGCAGATCTCCGTACTCTGTGGCCCAATCTGCTTCTGTAGCTGCCTGGATTCGTTTATCAAAAGCCTGCGTCTTACCACAGCCGATAATAGTGACGCCGGCGGCAAAATATTCTGTCAGCATCTGCGGCAAAAATTCAGCAGCAGCGTCTTCATGCACCAGTAATGTTTCCATAGCATTGCAAACTGCCGGACGCTGTACTTTAGCATTGATCGCAATCGCACGCGCCATATCATAGTCTGCACCTGCATCCACATAAGTATGACAGACACCGATGCCTGTTTCGATGACAGGAACCGTTGCATTCTGTACCACTGCCTGAATAAGTCCAGCACCGCCGCGGGGAATAACTACGTCGACCAGTCCGTTCATTTTTATTAAATCAGTTACTGCCTGACGATCACTACTGTCAACGAACTGTATTGCTCCAGCAGGGATACCTGCCGACTCTGCCGCTTGCGTCAGTATGCCGGCAATGACAATATTAGACTGCAGCGCTTCGCTGCCGCCCTTCAAAATAACCGCATTACCTGATTTTACGCACAAACCGATCGCATCAGCCGTAACATTCGGCCTGGCTTCATAAATAATCCCGATCACGCCAAGAGGAACACGTACCTTAGTCACAGTTAAACCGTTAGGCAGCCTGCGCCCGTCTAAAACGTTACCGACAGGATCTTCAAGCTGCGCTACCTGACGCAGACCTTCAGCCATAGCGTTGATACGTACCTGGGAAAGCGCCAATCTGTCTAACATCGATTCTTTCATATTATTAGCACGGCCGGCTTCCATGTCTTTGGCATTAGCCGCCAAAATTTTCGCAGCCCCTGCTTCAAGCGCGTCTGCCATCGCCAACAGAGCTTTATTTTTGATCACGGTAGAAGTTACTGCCAGTTCACCGGCCGCACGATGTGCCGCTTCGGCTTTAGTACGCACCATTTCATAAGTTGTCATGTCAGATACCTCCTAACCTAAAATAACCAGATCATCACGATGAATAACCTCATCGTAATTTTTATGGCCTATTTTATCTTCTATTTCCGAAGTTTTTGCACCTTTGATCTGCTCCAGCTCGGCTGAAGAATAGTGACTTAACCCGCGGGCCAGTTCGTGCCCTGCCATATCGACAACGCTGACGGTATTTCCCGCTTCAAACTGTCCTTCAACTGCCGTGATTCCTGCCGGTAAAATACTGCAGCCGCCGGCTTTACGCACGGCCTTAGCACAGCCTTCGTCAATAACAAGTTTGCCCATGATACGGGCGCCAAAAGCCAGCCAGCGTTTACGAAACTGCAGCCTGTTTTCTTTCGAAACAAAAACTGTACCTATATTTTCACCTTGCAAAATACGGGCTATGGCATATTTTTCATCACCGCGGGCAATTGCCAGATGGATACCTGAACTGGTAGCGGCTTTAGCCGCCTGGATCTTGGTAAACATCCCTCCTGTACCCAAACTGCTGCCAACACCACCGGCACTGGCCTCAATTTCAGGAGTAATATCACTGACGATACTCACCAGTTTCGCATCGGGATGTGTCTGTGGGTTTGCGGTATATAATCCGTCCACATCAGAAAGGATAACAACCAGATCAGCATCGACGACACCGGCAACCAGAGCCGACATATTGTCATTATCGCCTATTTTCAATTCATCTAAAGCTACAACGTCATTTTCATTGACAATAGGAATTACCCGGTTTTTCAGCAGCTCCATAAAGGTGTTGCGGGAATTTGTATAGCGGTGCCTGTCCAAAGATTCTGTTTTAGTAAGCAGCACCTGCGCTACGATCTGTCCATATTCGGCAAAAAGCTTCTCATAGGTGTGCATTAAAATACCCTGCCCCACAGCAGCAGCAGCCTGCTTGCCGGGAATAGTCTTTGGTTTTTCGGACAGGCCCAGACGGTCTACCCCTACAGCAACGGCACCGGAAGTAACAAGGATCATTTCTTTACCCTGATTCTGTAAGTCGGCAAGTTCCCGGGCCAGTCGGTCTATCTGTTCAAAATTACGTTTACCGTTAGCGTAAGTTATGGTACTGGTACCAACTTTCACTACGATACGTTTAGCTTCTTTAAGTGCAGAGCGGTCAAAAGTCATCCAGCTCAATCCCCTCGTTAAAATCTTAGTATTCTTTGAATTCAAATACCATATCGCGGATACGTACGGTTTGACCTTCCTGAATACCTTTTTCTTTTAAAGCCGCATCAATCCCCAGGCTTTTCCAAATCAGCTGGAAACGATACAAAGCTTCGTCATTATCAAAATTGGTCATAGCTACCAAACGCTCGATATTTTTCCCTTTTACTTCAAAATCAGCATCCGCACAAGCGGTGATCTCAAAACTGTCCGGGTCTATTTCATCCATAATGATATTCTCTTCTTCGTCCGGTTCCGGTTCAAAGTTCTGCAGCATCTCATAAGCCTTATACATCAGTTCCTGCAGACCTTCGCCGGTAGCCGCCGAAGCCTTAACGATTTCATAGCCTTTAGCTTCAACATATTCTTTAACACGCTGGAAATTTTCCTGGCCTTCCGGCAAATCCATTTTGTTGGCAACTACCAGCTGCTTGCGGCGTCCTAACCGTTCGCTGTATTGAGACAGCTCAAAATTGATTTTTTCAAAATCCTCAATAGGATCACGTCCGTCGGTACCGGAAACATCCAAAACATGCAGCAGTTCTTTTGTACGTTCTACATGACGCAGAAAGTCGTGACCCAAGCCAACACCTTCATGCGCTCCCTCGATAAGTCCGGGAATATCAGCAAGAACAAAGCTGCGTTCAGCATCGATACGCACCACTCCTAAAACAGGGGTCAATGTAGTAAAATGATAAGCGGCAATTTCAGGTCTTGCAGCCGAAACCTGTGCAATGATACTGGATTTACCGACACTCGGATAACCTACCAGGCCAACGTCAGCCAGAAGCTTCAACTCCAGCTTTATCCAGCGCAGCTCGCCCGGTTCACCTTTTTCTGCAAAAGTCGGTGCTCTGTTGGTACTTGTAACATAGCAGGCATTACCTTTACCACCACGGCCGCCTTTAGCAATAACATATTCCTGTCCGTCCTCAGTCAAATCAGCCAGGCGCACACCGGTAGCATCATCGCGCACTAAAGTTCCAAGAGGTACTTTTACGATAACATCATCGGCACGTGGTCCTGTACAGTTGGAATTACCGCCGTGTCCGCCACGTTTGGCAACAAATTTTCTTTTGTAACGAAAATCAATTAAAGTATTGAGATTTTTATCAGCTTTTAAAATCACGTCGCCGCCACGACCGCCATTGCCACCGTTCGGGCCGCCTTTTTCAACAAATTTTTCGCGTCTGAAGCTGCTGCGTCCGTCACCGCCGGCACCTGCTTCGACATATATTCTCGCTCGATCAATAAACATGATATTCTCCTCTATCTTCAATAATTAAATATTCAGCATAAATGTCTCGTTAAATTTAACGCCTGCCTACTTATCTATTTCCTTATTATAATACAAAAAGGCCAGTGAAAGCAAAGTTTCTTTATTTACTATTATCTTTTTCCAGCCAGGTTCTAAGCAGCGGAGCAGCATATGTTCCCATCGCCCTGTAAACGGCTGCCGTCGGGTGTACGCCATCCAGATAAGCATCCTTCAGTTCTGCAGCAGTCAGTCCAACAGCAGGCTGCAGATCCAGCAGCAATGTCCGCTCTGCAAAACGTGCGCTTATTACATCCCGCAGCGGTAAAATATATTCGTTTAACCTGCTTTCCGCCGTTACAAGCGGCAAAACAATACCCAAATCAAAGTTTTTACTCTGACAATATCTCAAGGTTTTATCCAAATCTTCCAGAATAAATTTCTGCGGACGCATTTGAATGATATCATTAGCTCCTCCCAGAAACAAAATATGTTTAATATGAGCCGGCAAAGGCATTGTTTTCAGGCGGGATAAAATATCGTCTGTACAATCCCCGCATACTCCATAATTCAAGAATTTATCTCCGGTGAGTTTTTCAGCTTCGGCAAGCCACGATATACGCGGGCCAAAAGGGAAACCATAAATCAAAGAATCACCAAAACATGCCACTGTCTGCATTTTTCCACCACCTGCCAATTCTTAATGGCATTTTATCAAGACTTCTCGTAAAAAGCAAAATAATTTTTTGAGGTTTAGCTTGAAAAACTTTTAGTCCTAATATAATTATGTAATTATATTAAACAGATTATGTAATCATTGTAAGATGCAAACCCTATTGCAATAATGTATTATATAGACAAGGCAAAAGCATTTAATGCAATTACCTCCTCCCTTCTCTCTCAATTATTTTCATCCTTTCAACCTCAAAAAGCGGTTGCGACTACGGTGGTGCGAGTCGCAGCCGTTTTTTGGTTTTATAAATAAAAGGTTCCGTACTTAACGTACGGAACCTTTTATTTATTTTGTGCATTGGTATTTACCAGTATAGCATCTTTAAACTGTAAATTTTTGACAGTCGTTTCTAAAAATGTTTTTTCGTCCGCTGTCAAAGCCCGTTCTTTACTCATTATCATCAGATAAATCAAATTACCGTTCTTAAGGGTGGCATAAATCTGTCCGTCATATTTCTGCCCTACGCTGTCAGCTATATAGCTGCTGAATTTAATAAAATACATCTTCCCATTCTGCAGCTCACCTGCGACTACCGGCTCCTGCCAACCGCTGTTTTGCAGATTTTCCGCAAAATAGTCCTTCATCACTCCGCCAGGTCTATAATTCAGGTCGGGCAATTCTTTTGTCAATTTACTGCTTTCCACCATAACATGCATTGTCATCGATTTATTAACAGGGTCACTTATTGAAAGCTGCGCGACCTGAACCCCAAGTTCGTCATTTGGATCGGTCGGCCTTTCCACAACTGTTACTGCATACTGTTCAGGCAAGCTGACAGTACAACCACCATCAGTCACTTCATATGTTCTTTCAGCAGCGCAGGCAACCCCTATTGAAAATATAAAAATCAAACTCATCGATAATAAAATTTTCCGCAGCATCATACCACTCCGTTCTTAAGTGTTCTGTTTACCATTATAACAGAAAGTAAGGTTCTTTGTATAAACAAAAAACCTTACTGAAAACTTTATTTTAATGAATCTTCCACATCACGCAATCTTCCCTTACCAATATTCTGATACAGATTATCATAACGTTCTTCTGCTAAATTTCGTCCTTCTTCCATAGCTTTTTTTATATCTTCAAAATACGAATTTACTGCAGCAGGTGACCATGTCTGCAATTCACATAACGCATACTTTCTAAAAAGTTCCGCATTAGCCCGTTCTCTTTTAACAGCATGTGGATATTTAAAGGCTAATTCATTCATCCACTTTTCTTCTATATCAACGATCCTTTCGATCTGTGGATTGTCCCGCAGGGTTGGTATCTGATCACCAATCAAAGCATATTTTTCAGTCATAACATTACGTCCGTCTTTTTTCGCTGTTTCCAAATCGCACAGCCACAAAGCAACTGTTTTATCCGATAAAACAGAATATGTCATACGGCGCATTTCCTTAAATGCAGGTATGGTATTAGCAGGAACAGCTTCTTCCGCATTGACACTCATAAACATTTCGGTCTCCAAATCAATGATCCGCTGCATGATCTCATTTCTCTGCATATTTTTCACTCCTTTACGGCAGCACGCTTTTGTGCTAAAGCTTCAACTTCCTCCAAATCTTTAAATCCTAAATTACCATACAGATATTGGTAACGTTCTTCAACTAAATTACGTTTTTGTGTCGCGGCTAAAAAGATATCACGATAATATAAATTTAAAGTTGCATCAGAATACGTTTCCAATTCGCAAACTGCGTATGTAGTAAAGCCGCCTTCAACAGCTATTGTCAAAGGATATTTTTTATGTACTTCAGAAAGCCATTTTCTTTCGATATCTACTATTTTGTAAATCAGTTCATTTTCATTTAACGATTGTATCAAATTTTCCATACGGGCATATTTTTCTGTCATTAAGTTACGCCCTGCCGCCGCTGCCGTTTCCAGATCCTGTAAATACGATGTCAGTGTATCAGCCGCTAAAACCGAATGGCTCATTTCACGCATCAGATAAAAAGTTTTCAGCATTTCCTGGCAATCAGCTGGTTCACTGGCTTTAACAGCGATAAACATCGCTGCTTCACGGGCGATAATCTTTTCCAAAAGCTGTTTTCTATCCATTTACAACACCGTCCTCAAATAAGCTTATCTGCTGCAGTAACAATCGTGCCAGTAAATTTGCCGCTTCTCTGGTAGGATGGATACCATCACTGCCAAAAATACATTTCCCATCCAGACTTTTTATCCTGTCATACCAGTCCAGTAGATTAACGCTTTTACCAAGCATTAATCTTGTCAGCAGGTTATTATACAGAACGATCTTTTTTTCTAAACCTGCATGTTTTAACAGATGGACTTTCTCTACAGGAGGATTATTGATAACAATCACTTTGCTCCCTCTGCTCTTGGCAAAATTTAGAAAAAGCTGCAGATTATTTTTATATTCATCAGGCGTTACCCAAGGGTCACGACCGTATTGTTCAGAGTAAAGCGGCCAGATTTTTCTTCCTTCCGCCGGCCATAAATCTACCAGACCCAATTGTAATATCGTATAATCCGGGCGTAAAAATTCTATTTCATTGGCCTCGCCTTTTATAAGACTTAAACTTGTATTAGCATGGCGGCAGCGATTTACCAGACATACATCCTCGGTAAAATTTGCGCTGAGCATTCTGCGCAGCTGCTCGGGATATGTTCCTGCGTAATCGAGTTCTACATTAAAGCTGTTTTTTGCATATCGCGGTAAACCGTAGCTGTCGCCAATTACCAATACTTTCATATTTCCAGCCCCTAAACAAATATTTTCTAAATACAGTACTGTTTTAAAATCTTATTTATTCTGTATAGTCTTCGTTTTCTTCTAAAACTACACCCTGTTGATCAGGCACTTTTATTTTCAGCGGTAAAATAAAAGCTATAATCGCCGAAAGAACAAAAGAACAGAGAGCAAATTTGATAGAAGCAATAAAGTTACCAGTAGTATCGGCAAGATATCCGCCCATAAAGCTGCCCAGCGCCGGTCCTATACCCATAACAATCAGGGTGGCAAGCCCCCACAATTTGCCCAGACTGACGCGCCCATAGATAGCACCGGCATAACCAACGACGCCACCCGGTTCAATTGCCCAATAAACTGCAAACAGTACGCAGATCAAAGCACCCAAAGTGGTAGACTGCGGTCCCATTGTCATAAGCAGCAAACAAGCTACTGCGCCTACAGCCGGGCCGAAAATAAGCATTGTTTTTCTGGCTTTGATCTCATTTTTCATCGCTACAACTAATTTATCAGATACGATACCCAAAAGCGGCATCGTAAAGATACCGGCGATACCAATGATGATATAAAGGTTAGTTGCATTATCTAAAGTCATTTTCAAATCTTTGGTCCAATAAGTAACGACCTGAGTCCAAATCAAAAATTCAGCAACCATACTGGTCAAAAATGCCAGAATCGAACCCCAAATCGGAAACGTGCTAAAAGCCTCTCCAATTTTCCAGGGATACTCTTGTTGGGCTGCCGTGCCTTTAGCAGGTGGAACTTCGCCAAAAGCATGTAAGCCATACTGTTCCGGGTTCTTTTTTGCCAGTAATGCTGCCAGTAAAAGTGCTACGAGCGAAATCCAACCCAAAATTGTCATTGCATCACGCCATTGTCCTGCATTTTCGACCAGCATCGGTTTCACGCCCAAACTGAGTACAATCTGCGCCATTGGGGCACCGGCAAAAGCAATACCCCACATTTTGGCATAATATTTTCCAACGAACCATTTACGAATGGAAATGGTAGATGATACCCACAGCATACCTGTTCCGATACCGGCAAAAATAGCATAAGCCGCATAATAAGAATATAAAGATTCAACCTTCGCTGTCAGATAAAAACCCAGCATACAAAAAACTGCGGCAATAGTATAAACAGGTTTTGTACCCCATTTATCCAAAATCATACCGCTAAAGAACGCTGTAATGGCATAAATGCTCATCATCAGCGAATAGCCTAACGATACCTGTGCCCCGGTCCAACCCATCGTCTGCGACATTGGCCCGGCCAGGATAGCAAAAGTAGAGCGGTAACCAAACAGGCAAAATACTGCCAGCCACGCAGCAACGACTACAAAATAAGAGGTTTTTTTCGCATCCATATAAACCATCCCTTCGTCTCACAAATCTATAAAAGATTATGAGTTAATAGTAATTACAAATTTCAGCTCCATTTTGAAAAGAGGCGGATGCAGGCTCCTGCATCCGCCAACTTACTTTAGTTAAGGAGGAAGTATTGTAATAGACTTATTTACTTGTAAACTGTTCGCAATATACGGCTTTCAAATCACCGTAAGTCCAGTCTTTTTTCTTAAAGCCATCGCAGATACCAATGTTGTTTTCGTCAGCTTCTATAAAGCATTTGCAGCATTTACATTTAGCAATAGGCGTAAACATCGGACAGGTTTCGCTGTCAATAAGGATAATACTGTCGTTATTGGCATGGCAGATACCTTTAGCAACGTCAATAGGGGTAAAATTACGGCAATCAGCATGATTATTTTTAGCCATTGTGACTCACACTCCTTCGTATTCGGTTCTTGCAACAACTTCGTCCTGGATCGGTTTACCGATTTCTACCCAGTATTGAGTAAAGCCGGCTACACGTACCAACAAATCACGATAGTTATTAGGATGTTTTTGAGCATCTTTCAAAACTTTAGAATCGACGATATTAAATTGAATATGGAAGCCGCCTTTTCTCATGTAAGAACGGGTCAGATCCAACAATTTCTTAGAACCTTCGATACCTTTTACTGCATTCGGATGCAGTTTCAGGTTCATCTGTGAGTTTTGAGATCTGCTGTGATCCCAGCAAGTAGCGGATTCAAATAATGCATAGGCACCATTGCGGTCAGTACCAGGATATGCAGACATAGAAGCGTCAGCAAAAGTAGTACCGGAAAGACGCCCGTCAGCAGATGCAAGTGTTGCTGCACCTTGCGGAGCATGGGTAGATACAGACATCTGGCAAACATAGAACGGCTTAGCGTACAAGGATTCATATTTATCGCCGCAGCCACAGTACCAGTCTTCAAATTCAGCCAGAATTCCATCGACTTCAGGAATATCGTTGCCATATTTAAAGGATCTCAGGCAATCTGCGTGGATCTGATCGTAACGTCCGTCATCATCATCACGTTTTTCCTGAGCTTCAAGCGAGAAGCTGCCGATTTCATCAGCATTTTTGAAGCCAAAGTTATTAATAAGCGCATCTGTAAGTTCTTCCAGAGTATATTTCTTATCTTCAAACACCAATTTTTTAATGTTGTACAAAGAATTGACCATATTGATAGTGCCAGTGTCTTCAATGTTATAAGTAGCATTGTAGCGGTAGCCCATATTGCCAATATGCTGGCCTTTTGCCAGGCAGTCAGGTTTCAGGAAGGAATTTACCAGCGACATGTTATGTTTACGCCATACATCATGCTGAATATTATTGGTAGTTACAAGGCAATCGATGACGATATCATAATATTCAAGGAATTGTTCATACAATTCTTCATAAGTTTTAAATGTTTTGTTATGAGGTGGCAGAACCTGCAAATCAATACGTCTGTCATAGCCATTGGTAAGAACCATTTCCAAAACTTTCGGATTGGAAATAAAATGTACACCTACGGAAGTCGGCTGGCCTGCGCCGCCCGGGATCCAATATTTCTTGCCATTCAATTCCAGTTCTTTCCAAATACCAGGCGAAGTTTCCAAACAGCCGCCGATCGAGAAGGCACGGGCATCTTCCAGGTTCATACCTTCCGGCCCGTAATTTTTCATGATAAATTCGATACCGCCGCGATTATTCATCCAGGCCGGATAACCGGTACCGCTCTTTTCGCACTCTACAGCTTTCAACAGAAATTCTTCCGGCAATTTATCATCATACAGTACTGACAGTGTCGGTTGTGTGGTCTGACAAGTCATACCAGCTTCCAGCAGCAGCATTTCCAGTCTGTTGGCAGCCGGCTGACCGTCACGGGTCAAACCTCCCAGGCAGACATTATTGAAAGTATTGCCGGAAAGTACGCCGCCAACAACACCCATTGAAGCAAAACAATCAATACAGGTCATTTTTACACGGTAGCATTCTAAAAGTTCCAATACCTCAGCTTCAGTGATACGTCCGGCTTCCATATCCTGCTCAAACCATGGCCATAATACCTGTCCAATACGTCCGGGCGACATACCTGAAATAGCATCTTCATTAACAGAAGCCATATGGACCATATAAATCATTTGCAGAGCCTCACGGAAATTACGTGGTTGTTTATGAGCGATATGCTCCATGATCTCAGCTATCTCTTCATATTCTTTCTTTTGTTTAGCATTTTTCTCAGTTGCAGCCAAACGTTTGGCTTCATCAGCATAATGCAGATGCCATGTTTGGATACCTTCCAAAACAAGTTTGACCGCTTCGTAGAAATACAGCCTGCTCATACCGATAATGCCATCACCGTCAGGACGTCCTGCAGTTTCTGCAATACCTTCTTCACACATTTTGATCAAACCGTCATAACCATATTGCAGCGGATAGAAATAATTGATTACTTCACGGCCCTGCGGCAGTGTATAGCCGGAATCAAACATACAAATCAGGCTGCGCATAACAGCTTCTTTAATCGGATATTCCGGAACCATTTGTTCATAACGATGACCGACATCATCCACAGATTTGCCAACCCACTCACGAGCCAGTTTAGTTAAAACACGAACTTCGTCTTTGCGGATACCATATTTACCGGCAATGGAAACAACGTTACCAAAACTTTCAGTTACGTTGCCGCCACCAGCGCCATAAGCACTGACCTGGTCAGCACTGGCAGAACCGGAAGCTAAAGCGGCCTGGTACAGTTCGTCTTCCTTCGCCATAAAGAATCCTTCAGATAACCACGGCATCGGGAAAGAACCACGATAGTACTGGGTCTTAGCACCAACAAGCAACTCACCTGGATAAATACTGGGAGTCAAATGCTCGAAGCCCGCCTTTAATGCTCTGCCGCGGCGCACTTCCATAATGTCACCCTCATTAGCCTGAAATACACGGTTATACCAATAGGGAAATTCGCAGGTTACAGAAGACAATGTCTGCAGATAAATATCTTTCAACTTAGCAGCTCTTTCTGTAGCCCCTTCTTTTACTTCGCGGTCAACCATCTCTTTCGGCGCTTCACCGCCAGCTTGGAGATTCAAGGACATACCTTGCTCTTCCAATACGTCAACGAGTTTTCTTGCCATAATAAATCCTCCTTTTTTACATAAAATTCACTATAAGACCTGCAGCATTTTTAGAAGCAGTCATCCATTCAGTATTCACGCTTGCTGCATCCTTAGGTTGCCTTAAGTGTACTATGCGAAAAATCTTAAGTATTGAGCCTCCAGTAGGAGTTATAAGTCTGAAAAAATCAAACGCTGCTACACCTCAGGTACTAGCAGGTCCTAAACACAAAAACAGCGGCAGCACACTGGTCCAAGCAAAACCAATGCGCTGCCGCTGTTTTATTGAGGAATTTTAAAATGGGGTGTCAGAACCAACATAGGCTTTGATGCCTAAATCAAGCAGCACCTTCTGCAAAGCTTCTAATTTTTCAGGAGGCGTAGCTTCATACATACTGTAAGGATAAACCATACCACAAGACTTCCATTTTGAATCGCCAAGACGATGGAATGGCAGAAGATTGAATTCCGTTAAACCAACACTGTGCATAAACTCTGCAATGGCCGCCATATTTTCTTTACTGTCATTAAAGCCTTCGATAACAGGCGATCTCAAGACCAGTCTTCCCGGCCAATCTGATTGTGCCAATGCCGCGATATTTGCTAAAATAAGTTCATTTGGAACTCCGGTTTTCTCTTTATGCTTATCAGAATCCATATGCTTCAGATCATTAAATGCAAAATCAACATATTTCATAGTTGTCAAATAGGTTTCCTGAGGGAAAAATCCGCTCGTTTCAATCGCTGTATGGATATAAGCATTACGGCACTCCTTCAGTACCGCCTGCAAAAAATCTTTTTGATACATAGGATCGCCGCCGCTGAAAGTAGCCCCACCTTTACCAGACCAGTAATGCCTGTCACGGTCAAAAATTTTCATCAGTTCGGAAACCTTCATATCTCTGGAAGCCGGGACAAAAGCTTCCTGTAAACAAGCATCCACACATTCATGACTTTCACAATGTCTGCACTTTTCCCAGTCTATTGCCAGGGGTATTTCTTTTTCATCGCTGATAGAGATTGCCTGATGCGGGCATTTTGGGATGCACCGGGTACAGTCTTGAGTCCTGTTGATGCATTTCATTACCCTAAATAAAGTCCGTACACGATTCTCTAAACCTTCCGGATTCGCACACCATTCGCAGCGCAGCGGACATCCTGATAAAAATACCAGCGTACGGCAACCGGGACCGTCATGTACAGAATAAGACTGGATATCAAAAATACGACCTGACAAATCCTGTTGAACACCTATAGGGGATAATGATCTTGCCATAAAAATCTTCCTCTCTGCCAAAAGCTTTGCGTATCATTACTTTCTGTTTCGATTGTACAATATTTTCCAGCTGACTTCTTGAGCCTTAGGCCGTATTATTAAATACAAAAAAGCCATAGGACTAATACTTTAGTCCTATGGCTTCATACCGATTATTTATCTTTTAAACTTTTCATAAACAATTCATCATTGACGATTTGCTCCAATAATCTTACCACATCATCCGGGTAGGCATATTGGCTGCATTCCTGCCGCAATTTTAACAATGCTTTGTTATCATCGCCGTTTTCACTTACTAAAATACTGCCATAGCGGTCTAAAACAAAACTGATACCGGCCAGCTTTTCTAAATGGTATTCATTAATTTTTCTCTGCAGGGTTTCATCAACACCGTTCAAATAGCCGCGAATATACAGCAACAGTGGTTTAACCCATTTGTCCATTTTCAGCGGCTCTAAAAAAGTCATTTCATCCTCGGGGACAGTCCCCTTCTGTTTACATAAAGTAGCGATGATATCCTGTATCCGTACCAGCAGCAGTCCCTGCTCAATTTCATTTTTAGATAGATTGAGATAGTCACACAGCTTACGGCAATAATGAAATTTGCGGTCAGCAACAACCACAGCTTCCGATGGTAAACACTGTTTCAGCAAAACATTCAGGCTCTCAATAACTGTGCCTCTGCTTTCCATTTCATCAAACATGCTTTTTTTACCAAATAAACTGTCTAAAATAGCATGCAGTTCATTGTAGTCTACAGGTTTTACCAAAAACTGGTCAGCGCCTATTTTATAGCCATGAATCCTGTCCGCAATATCATTAAGAACAGTAATCATTACCACGGGGATATGCTGCGTTTTTGTATTTTCTTTTAATTCCCTGCAAACTTCATATCCACTCATTCCCGGCAGCATGACATCAAGCAGGATAATATCCGGCAGATATCGTTCAGCTAAACTGATAGCATCTTTCCCCTGCTGGGCAGTAACAGTTTCATAGCCCCAGCTTTCAACAAAATCTTTAAACAAGTCCAGGTTTTTAATATTATCATCTACTATCAAAACAGTTTTCATTTACGCACCTCACCTTTCACTGTTTCTTCATTCCCTGCTGCAGCGGAATCAAAAAAATTACTTCCGTTCCTTCACCTAAAGCACTTTTTAAATAGACATATCCACCATGCATCTCAACCATCTTTTTTACCAGTGGCAGACCCAGTCCTGTACCTTCGTATTCACGGGTATAAGAACTGTCGACCTGTTCAAATTCCACAAATACTTTTTTCTGATCCTGCTCGGCTATACCTATACCATTATCGCGCACAATAAATTCGGCAACATCTTCACGCTTATAAACATAGATTTCTATCTGCCCGCCAGTTCCGGTAAACTTTACTGCATTTGATAACAGATTATATAAAATCTGTTTTAGCTTGGCCGCATCAGCTTCGATCATAAAATCATCAGGTTCAAATTTCAACTTTACTTTTAACTGTTTACTTGTCACATAACTTTTCACGTTTTCCACAGTCTGCAAAACAATTTCTTTCAAATAAAATTCGCTGTAATTAAGAGTCATTTTCCCGCTGGCGATCTTGGATATATCCAGAATATCATTGATCAGCTGCAGCAGATGAGTACTGCTGCTGAAAATATTAGCTACATATTTTTTCTGTTTCTGATTCAGTTCACCTAATATATCGTCCTTTAAAATTTCAGAAGAACCGATTATAGCATTTAGCGGAGTTCTCAATTCATGACTGATATTCGCCATAAACTGGGATTTCGCCACATCTACTTTCTTCAGCTCATTCAATGCCTCCTGTAAATATTTAGTTCTTTCCGCAACATTAAGTTCAAGCTGCTCATTGTTTTTTTGCAGTTCAAACGCCAGTTGCTTCTGTTGCTGATGCTCACATTCCAATTGCTCTAAATACAGTTTGCTCTCCTGTTTCCTAAGTTCTAACTGAGTTGTAAACTTTTCAAACATCTCCTGCAGCATAGCACCTTCGTCATCCTTTTTCCCATTAAGTATTGCTTTGTTACCAAAATTCTTTTCATAATAATCTCTAGTCAAATCGGTAACATGCACAATCGGACAGCTTATTTTTTCAGCCAGCAGCTGCCCTAAAATAAGCATGGCCCACAGACATAAGAAAAAAAGACCTAAGACATACTTATAATTATTACTGACAATTCCCGAAAATTTTTCTTCTGGGATGCCAATTCCTACAACAGCGATTGGTTCATCAGCACTGTTAAAAATTTTCTGATCTAAAAAAACATGTATTTCATCATCGACATCCACTTTTCCAAAATACTGTTTATCGTCTTCCAAATATTTACCTGTTTCATGCGGGGCCCTGCTGCCGACAAAATTACTTTTAGTATCAGTCTGAATATTCGAGGCAATCCTTATCCCGTCAATGGAAAAAGCCAGAAATGAATTATCCAGATTTCTGCTGTAGCGCTCAGCAAAGTAGTTATCATTATTAAGTACATCACATAATACAATAGCTCCGATAACGTCGTTATCAGCAGATTTATCTCTGATCGGTACTACAACTATACCCATCAGAGCTTTATGCAGATACTCCTGCGCCCCCGGAGACTGGTTAAGTATTTTGATCGAAAAATTGTCATATTCAAATGAATCTTTAGTAAACAGTTCTTCAAGCCCGACAACTTCTTCTGATACATGCGTTTTCCCAAACAGCATGCTGCTGGCAGCCAGGATTTTAACAGCACTGCCATCTGGATATAACAGATAGGGAGAACTGCTTGCCAATATACGGTTCTCTCGATCTACAATAACTACATAGTCAAGATAATTAAAATTACGTTTTAAATTATTTAAAGCCATAGCAAGTCTGTTTCTATCATCATACATGGCTTTATTAATATCTGAATCACCTGCGAAAAGCAATCCTGCTTTTCTCATCTCGTCCATCCTGTTTTCCATATCATTACGAACAGTTTTCATCGCAACCTGTAAATAGTTGCGTTCATTCTCCTGGATCTGTCTGTCAAAAAAATGCTGCGTTGAAAGTACTAATAAAAGCATGGGTACCAATAGCAAAACCAAAACAAAAATACTCAGTTTTTTCTTTATGCTCATCTTCTTTGCCCCATTCGATTTTATTACGCATTAGGTACTATCCTGCAATACTCCAAAATCAACTGCATCCGATCTTTAATATCAAGTTTGCTCAGGATATTGCTGACATGTGTTTTTATGGTTTTTTCACTGATAAAAAGCTGTTCTGCAATCTGTTTATTACTCAATCCCTGACAGATAAGCATTGCTACTTCTGCTTCACGCCTGCTCAAAATACCGTTAAAAACATTTAGATCAGCTTCAGTTTTTTCCGCCCCAATATTTTCAACAACATTTAAATCAAAATTTACCAGAGCCATTGTCTGCACCAGCAATTCCCCTATCCGCTGCAGCTTACGCTGAGGCATTAAGGGTATATTATAACGTTCTATAATTTCCTGAGGCACTGTATGCGCCTCTGTAGCAATGCCACCGCCGTAGGCAATAGCAACCAGCTTGTTATTATAATAAACAGGGCACATAAAATATGTTAACCCCAAATAACACGTAAACAATTTTATCTGCTGAGTTTTTTGAGAAAACACATTGATTTTTCTTTTTCCTGCTGACAGCGTTTTTTATTATTTTGAATTATCTGGTGACAAAGAAGACTTGAGTTTGACCACACTGTTAATGGAGTGCCTTCTAAATCAAAAAAGCATAAACTGATATTATCAACACGGGCAAAAGAATCCTGAAAGGTTTGTAATTTTTCCTTCCCAATAAATTTCAACCACTCCTGTGAAGAAAAAGTGTTGCGCATCATTTTCATCTCCTTAAGTACAACATCAAAACAACTATACGGCAGTGTAAAATGATTATATCGTTTCAATTGCCTTTTTACAACAAAACAAATATAATCTCAAAGAATTTCAAATACTTATATTGCATATTTATTCCTTTAATATCACTTACAAATATTTGCATACTTTGCACTAAAAAATCTTTAAAAGCATCCATATACCAACCATGTGAATATTTTCGGCTTATACTTATATTTTAATAGAAGTCTCTATCTGCATATAGACTGCCAAAGTTAGAATTATGGTATTTATTTTACTCCTTAGGGATGATTATAGAAACAAACACCAGGCTATATTACAACCAAAGATGTATAAAATTACTCCTGCAGTTGTAATATTCGAGCATAATTTAAGAAATATTTGCTAAGTAAAAATAAAAACCACCCGTTTTACGGGTGGTTTTTACAAATACTGCCATACTTATCTGCTGCTATTTTTTTAATAAAAAAGCACTCACATAAGTGAGTGCTTTTAATTTTAAATTACATTGCTGCTTCTTCTACCGGATAAACACTGATTTGACGTTTGTCGCGGCCTTTACGTTCAAATTTAACACGGCCTTCGATAGTAGCGTAAATAGTGTAATCCTTACCCATACCAACATTGTTGCCGGGATGGAATCTGGTACCACGTTGGCGTACGATAATGCTGCCGGCAGTTACCAATTGGCTTTCGTGAGCTTTAGTGCCCAAACGTTGAGCATTGGAATCACGACCATTGTGAGAGCTACCGGTACCTTTTTTATGAGCATGCAATTGCAGGATCAGTTTAAACATTGCGATTCACCTCCTGTATGTATGAATGCGAACGTACTTCGGATACTGCTCTGCTACTCCCAGCAAACCATATTCCATAGTTGCCAGAATAGCCTGAGTCAATTCATTCGGAGTATTATTCAAGTTTACTTCTAAAATGCCGTCTTCTTCATCTACGTGATATGACGGCTGACATTTCAAATGCTGTTCCAATCCAAGGATTGGTGTCTGCGTCAAAACAGAAACCGCCCCACAGACGATATCTTCGCCTGCTGCTGCAAAGCCTGCGTGACCGCTGACCTTATAGCCTGTTATCAATCCCTGTTCGTTCTTAAATAAATCTACTGTAATCATTGCTGTTAAGCTTCGATTTTAGAGATTTCAACTTTAGTGAACGGTTGACGATGACCTTGGCGTTTGCGGTAGTTGGATTTTGCTTTATATTTAAAAACAAAAATCTTCTCAGCCTTACCATGTTCAACAACTTTAGCAGTTACTTTAGCGCCGTCAACAACGGGTTTGCCGATTTTAACATCGCTGTCAGCAACAACAGTCAAAACTTCGTCAAAAACGACTTCACTGCCAGCTTCAACGTCCAATTTTTCAATGTTCAGAACATCGCCTTCGCTAACGCGGTATTGTTTACCGCCGGTTTTAATGATTGCGTACATCTATTTGCACCTCCCTTATGATAGACTCGCCAAATTCGGTACTCCTAAAGAGTTTACGGAACCTCTCTGCGCGGTTGGGGACAGACTTAATCAGTCTATACTCAAATATTTTATTACAAACGGCGTTATTTGTCAACACCGGTATTGTCTAAAATAGAAAAGGTTTCTATGTGCAGACCAGTATCTGCTTCTACCTTAATTTTACAGGCCAGTTCACGTTCCCACTGCCGCAGATCTTTAGCCCGCAGCCACTCTACCATCCAGGGATTGGCAGAAATCAAAATACTGCGTGATGCGCATGGCTTAGCCAGTAAAGTCCGCAAACGCCGTTTTATTTCCAATGCTACTGTTTCGCGTGATTGCACTCTGCCACCCCCTGACAGATAGGACAGGGAGCATACAGAACCGTTGAAAGATTCTGGCGAGCTTTTTTTCTCGTAATTTCAACTAAATTCAAAACCGTAATATCCTGAACACGCGGCTTCATTTTATCATTCGAAAGCGCCTGCTGCAGCACCTGCAGAATTTCCTGCTGATGCTCCTGCGTATGCATATCAATAAAATCTACAACTATAATTCCGCCAATATCCCGCAGTCTAAGCTGTCTTGCAATCTCGACAGCCGCTTCACGATTGATCTGCATAATAGTTTCTTCCAAATTTTCACGGCCGCTGTAACGGCCGCTGTTAACGTCAATAACAGTCATTGCTTCTGTATAATCAATTACCAGATAACCGCCGCAGCTCAAGTCTATCCGCCTGTCAGAAATAGTATCTATTTCCTCCCGCAGTCCATAGTACGCAAAAACATCTTCCTGCTTTTCATGCAGCAGAACCCGGCCCGTTGTACCTCCTGGCATGTTCTTCAGTAACTCGCAGACACGTCCATATACTGCTTTATCATCCAGGATAATTTGGGAAACATCATTTGTCAGATAATCACGTACGATCCGTACTGATAAGTCTAATTCCCGATACAAGGTTGCAGGAGCTTTTTCTACTTTCCCGCGTGCTTCTATGACACGCCAGTTAGCGCACAAATGCCTGATATCCTCAAGCAATGCTTCCTCACTGGCACCAATAGCCGCCGTACGAATAACGATTCCCATACCATCAGGCTTTGCTTCCTCAATAATAGCTTTTAAACGGTTTCGCTCCTCTTTATTCTCTATTTTATGCGAAACTCCAATATAATCCGCCAGTGGCAAAAGCACCACATAGCGCCCAGGTAACGTCAGCTCGCGTGTCGCGGAAGGTCCTTTGCTGCCCCTGGCATCTTTCGTTATCTGAACTAATATGGACTTACCTTCAGTAATATCATTACTTTCACCCAGATAAAGAAAGGCATTCTGCTGCAAACCAATATCAATAAAAGCCGCCTGAATGCCAGGAACAACATTATTTACACGCCCCTTAAAAATATTACCGACAAGATGTTTTTCACTGCTGCGTTCCACTAAATATTCCATCAGTCTACCGTTTTCAGTCAGACCCATACGTGTTTCTTCTGACGTAGCGCTGATAATGATTTTGGTTTCCATACAAAAGCCCCTCCTTTCCTGAACTATTGAATAGACTTGTCCATATGTTCCAACATCGGCAATCTGCGGCCATCAGCAGCTGCACGATACAGATCCAGTCTGGTGATATCTGCCTTTTCAACAGGCAGCTGCATTCCAAAATGCTGATTTAAGGTATTTAACAGATCTGCTGCTTTCATACTGCCATTAGGTGTAATACGACAGGAAAATTTTAACGTCAACATATCATTTTCCTGCTTTGCACATATTTCCGGTATATAAAATTTTACATCAATTTCTTTGATTTTGTTTTTAAGCTTTGGCGCTGCCTTAGCATAAACGACACTTTCTGCCGCGTTAAAGGCAGCTACTGCCTTAACATACTCACCGGAATAAGGCAGCACAACAAGATAATCTGCACCTCCGGCGGAAGCCATCAGCGCCGGTGCGTTGTTCGCAGTTACATCTGCGGCCATAATCTGAATGCCGCGAGGTAAAGCCGCTGTCATCTTCTGCACAGCCTCGTGTACTTCCATCGGCTCAGCCAGTTCTATCTCTACAAATTCAGCCATACTGACAACGCCAACACCAAGCGCCGAAGCCAGAGAAAACTTTAAATGCGGATTAAAGCCTTCGGAATAAGCAGCAGGCAGTTTAGCGCGTCGGATAGCTCTTTCAATAGTCCGCACATATTCTAAATGGGAAATAAAACGTATTTCTTTCTCTTTAGTTATCTGCATCCTTAATTTCATACTAAGCCCTGCTCTTTCCAGTCGATTATTTTTACGCCCAGCTTTTGGCAAACACCGCAACCTGTACAGACACCGTGACGACAATCGTGGGTCAATTCTTCTGCCAGGGCTTTTCATATTCCCTGCGCAGAAAACTGCGTGCTACAGCAGGCTGGATATGTTCCCACGGGAATAATTCATTAGCTCCGCGTTCGCGGCCTATATAGAATTCTTTGTTTAAACCTGCGTCCTGCAAAGCTTCCAGCCAGCGATCATAAGAAAAATGTTCGCTCCAGCCATCAAATTTGGCTCCGCGCTGCCAAGCCAGATATAAGGCTTTTCCTAAACGGCGGTCACCACGGGCAAAAACAGCTTCAAGCACACTGGTCACCGAGTCATGATACTGGAAGGTGATATTTTTTACTTTTAAGGCATCTTTCAATAAAAATTGTTTACGCCTTAGTTCCGCTATATCATCCTGCTGCACCCATTGAAACGGAGTATAGGGTTTGGGTACAAAAGAAGAAGCACTCACGGTTACTTTCGCACCGCGCCGACCTGTCACTTCCTGATATTTATATTGTACTGCCTTCGCCAATTTAGCTATAGCAAGTACATCTTCGTCAGTTTCACCAGGTAAACCTATCATAAAATATAATTTTACCGATGACCAGCCTGCAGTAAAAGCAGCACCAACCGCATTCATTAAGTCTTCTTCTGTAACGCCTTTGTTTATCACGTCACGCATTCTCTGGCTGCCAGCTTCCGGTGCAAAAGTCAATCCGCTTTTACGTACAGCCTGCACTTCTTTCGCCAGATCTACAGAAAAACTGTCAATACGAAGAGATGGCAATGAAACACTAACCTTTTCATCTTTAAATTCTTCGATCATATCATGTATCATCGGTGCAAGACAAGAATAATCTGCCGTGCTTAAAGATACCAGTGAAATTTCGTTATAACCTGTATTATCCACCAGTTGGCGTGCCAGCTCCTTTAAAAGCTCCGGCCTGCGTTCACGCACAGGACGATAGACCATACCTGCATGGCAAAAACGACAGCCGCGGCTGCAGCCGCGAAAAACTTCCAGCATAATTCTGTCATGCACGATTTCTCCAAACGGCACGATCGGAGCTGTCGGATAATTAACCGTATTCATATCAGAAATAACTCTTTTTTCAACTGCCGCCGGCGCAGCATCACAATTAGCTACTACTGCTGCTACAGTGCCATCTTCATTATAAGCAACATCATAAAATGATGGTACATAAATACCTTTGAGCTTTACCGCACAGCGCAGGAAGCCTTGCCGCCCACCAGGCTTACCTTCACGTTTCCATTTTTTATAAGCCTCCATCAGCTCGACCATAACTTCTTCACCTTCACCAACAACGGCAAGATCAAAAAAATCTGTCAGAGGTTCCGGATTATATACGCAGGGTCCGCCAACAATAATAAAAGGATCTTTTTCTGTACGTTCCTCTGTTTTTACAGGTATACGGCCCAAATCAAGCATATTAAGAATATTTGTATAAGAAAGCTCATACTGCAAAGTAAAGCCAACAAAATCAAAATCCTGCAATATCTTTTCCGTTTCCAAAGTTCGCAGCGGAATAGCATTGGCTCGCATTTTTGCTTCCAGGTCTACCCAAGGGGCGTAAACTCTTTCAGCAGCAACACCGTTTTCAAGGTTCAGTATATGATATAAAATTTTAAATCCCAGATAACTCATCCCTACTTCATAAATATCCGGAAAAGCCAGGGCGATACTTACTTCAGTTTCCTCCGGACTTTTTACAATACTGTTAAATTCTCCGCCTGTATAACGAGCAGGTTTCTGTACACTGCTGAGTATATCGATCGTTAATTCTTTTTCCATACTGTTCCTCCTCTAAAATTGCAGCTGCTGACGCCGCATATTGATGTTCAGCAGCAGCCCGGCCAACAGCATATTCGTAGTCAGCGAACTCACTCCATAACTCATAAACGGCAGCGGCACACCTGTAACTGGCATAATTCCAGCAGTCATTCCAATATTTACCAGCACATGGAACATAAACATGAAAGTAATGCCCACTGCCAGCAAGGTACCAAAATCGTCTTCGGCGTTCAATGCAATGGTCAGCCCGCGCCAAATAACGATCAAATATAATAACAAAATAATAAAAATACCAATGAATCCAAACTCTTCACCAGCTACAGCAAAGATAAAATCAGTATGATTCTCAGGCAGAAAATTAAGTTGGCTCTGCGTACCTAAAAACCATCCCTTACCTGTCAAAAGGCCAGACCCAATAGCTATTTTTGATTGAATGACATGATATCCAGCCCCAAAAGGATCAAGCTCCGGATCTAAAAATACACGAATCCTGTTTTTTTGATATTCTTTTAAAATATGCCACAATGCAGGCATCAAAGCGATAAGCGCGCCGCTCATATACATCAGCCACCTGACCTTAAACCCGCTGATGAGCAGCATCCCAAGCAAAATTGCCATAAAAACCAGCGATGTACCTAAATCCGGCTGCTTCATAACCAATATAAAAGGTACAAAAGCATAAACCAGCGCCGGCAAATAATCAGTGAAACTGTCAAGAGTTTCCAATCTTTTATTTAAAAACGCAGCCAGGCAGACAATCATTATTGCTTTAGAAAACTCAGAAGGCTGAATACTGAGCGGGCCGATCTGTATCCATCTTTGAGCCCCCAACTGGCTGTGTCCTAAAAACATTACCGCTAAAAGCAGGATAATATTAAAAACATATAAGGGGGTTGCAATATCTTTAAGCAGCCGATAGTCGAAGCGCAACGAAAAAATAACCAGGGCCAAATCTATTGCTAAAAACAGACTTTGCCGTTCAACATGCCATGCTTTACCTGTCGTTACGGCAAAAGAATGAGTAGCGCTGGCAATCAGGCAAATGCCTATTCCAACCAACCCAAAAATAGCTATAACCAGCCACCAGTCCAAATTACGAAAATATCTATTTTGCTGCATTTGCTATCCTTTCCGCAGTTTCTGCTTACTTAACCGCTTGTGACGGTATCAGACCTTCTTCTCTAAACCATTCTTCAAACACTTTATATACAATCGGACCAGCTGAAGTAGAACCAAAACTGCCCTGCTCAACTACTGCCGCAACTACCAGTTCCGGAGCATCTGTAGGTCCATAGGCTACAAATAAACCATGATCGCGTCCATGCGGATTTTCTGCCGTGCCTGTTTTCGCAGCCATTGGCTTCGGCAAATTGGCAAAATAAGAAGCCGTTCCGCCAGGTTGTGCCACACCCATCAAACCCTGTTTAATCAGTTCAAGAGTTTTTTGTGATACCCCCAAAGCATATGGTTCCTGATGCTGACGTACTTCAAAAACACTTCCATCATTATTAAGGACTTTATCTACTAAATACGGTTGGTGATAAATACCACCTCCGGCGATGCAGCTCATCATCACCGCCATCTGCAGAGGTGTTGCAAGGTCTATCCCCTGCCCGATAGAAGCGTTAAAGGTATCACCCAGAGTCCAGTCCTCCCCTGTAAATATCTTGCGTTTATTTTCAGGGGTCGGAAGCAACCCTGAAGCTTCACCCTCAAGTTCAATACCTGTTTTCCTGCCCATACCGAATTTGCGTGCAAAATCAACCAGATTATTGATCCCTAAGCGATTGCCCATTTCATAAAAATATACATTATCCGACATGCTTAAAGCCTGTTGAAAGTTAATCCAACCCAGGGCTTCTCCGCCAGCGTTGCCCATAGGGATAAGCCAGTGCTGACCGGAGTCAAAAATCAATTCTTCCGGTGTTACCTTGCCAAGTTCCAATGCCGCCGTACCCGTAATGATCTTAAACGTTGATCCAGGGGGATATTCGCCTGATATTACTTTGTTGCCCATAGGATAGTTAGGATCATTATTTATAACCTGCCAATCCTTTTCCGATATCCCATTTACAAAAAGGTTAGGATTAAACGCAGGCCTGCTTACCATAGCTCTTACCGCACCGCTGCGCGGATCAATCGCAACAATAGCCGCTGCTCTGGCGTTAGGGGCAATCCCGCTGGACCGCAGATATGCCAATTGCTCATCTACAGCTTTTTCCATAACCATCTGCAATTCTTTATCAATGGTCAGCTGCAAACTTTTCCCGGGTATAGGGTCACGCTGACCCAGTTGTTTAACAACATTACCGGCAACATCTACTTCCTCATCAAAGCTGCCGTCTATTCCGCGGATAACTTTATCAAAAGTTTTTTCAATGCCAAATTTACCAACAATACTACCGCCTGGCATCCCTTTATAGCTGCCTTCAGTAATATCATATTCACTGGCCTCGCCAACATAACCTAACGCGTGAACTGCCAGTTCTTTATACAAATAATTGCGGATTGGCTGTAATTCCAACAAAACTCCAGGTAACTCCAACCTACGTTCTTCTATTTTTGTTACGATCTCAGGGGAAACATTGCTTTTTAAGCGGGTTGGCTCATAACTGTTTTGATTAGCTGCAATACGCTTTCTAATTTGGTCTTCCGGCATATTTAATATTTCAGACAATATACCGATCACTTTTTCATTATCACGTTGCCCCTGACGCTGAAGTGCCACAGCATAACCAGGCAGATTATTAACTAATTCCTGCCCTTTATAATCAAAAAACAGGCCGCGCGGAGCAGTGATTTTTGTTCTGCGCAATCTGTTACCATCAGCCTGATTGCCATAATAATCGCCTTTATAAAGCTGCAAATAGGCCATTCTGCCGAGCAAAATTAAAATATGCATACTGCTGCTGCCAGCATAACTTCCAAGCGGCGCGCGTATCTTTTGTTCAGCACAATTTGACCTCCTTTGTTTAATGCAATCCATCATCCAGTTCTATCCATTTCTGCAGTCTTTCTGTCAGAAGATACAACGGAATTACAAAAATAATATTTCCCAGGCAATAAGCAAACGTATCCTGCAGTGCCAGCTCTAACAGTAAAACAGAAAATCCCTTAGCCATAATAACCTGCAGAATAAAATAACAGCCTCGCAAAGCAACTGTTATTGTAACAATCGCCACAATATTGTAAAACATACTGTCTTTAAATACCTTTTCTTTTGTATAGCCAACATAATACCCTATCGCAGTCCTTGTCAAAATATGAAAACCAAAAATACCACCGGTTAAAAGATCCTGCAGCAATCCTACGAAAAAGCCAGCTATCCCACCGGCAAATGCACCTTTCAGCATAGCCAAACAATAAATAAGCAAAAGCGGCAGATCAAATTTAAACCACTGATTTTGCGGCAAACTCATCTGTAAAGATAAACATAACAGAAACAGGACGGGCCAAATCAGTTTCCTCATTGTGCCTGTCCTCCTTCGGTATTACTATTTAATTTACCTGTTGCTGCTGCAGGGTTGCTATACCCGGTAACAACAAAAACTTCTTCTACTTTACTGCTGTCAACAGCAGGATCAACATCTGCGTTCAATAAAAGTCCTGCCGCCTCTGGGCTGGTTTCTCTTACAGTACCAATTACCAAACCTGCCGGATGCCTGCCACTGAAACCGCTGGTAATAACAACATCACCTTTTCTTACATCCGCTTCCCTGGGTAAATGTTCCATTTCTAAAGGCATATTTTCCATGCTTCTTCCGCAGATAACACCAACCGCTCTGGAATCAGCCCTCAAAATACGTGCCCCGATCTTACAACGGCTGCTGGTAATCAGCATGACTTTAGCAGCAGCAGGATAAACTTCTTCTACCAGCCCTACGATACCATCACCCGTAACAACAGCCATCTCTTTATCCAGACCATCTGCAGAACCACGATCGATGATTACAACATCCTGTAAATCGCCCATATTCCGCCCCACAACTTTGGCAGGCAGTAATTTCTGTTCAGGCACGTGCTCTTTATATTGCAAAAGCTTTGTCAGCCGCTGGTTTTCAGCGTAAAACTCAGCCATAGCTATATTAGCCCTTCGCAATTCAGCGTTTTCTTTTTTTAATTGCTCGTTTTCTGCTTCCATTGTCGTAATAGCTTCCAGCTTCTTTTCCAAAGAAGAAGCTGCGCCTGTAAACGTCTGAATACAACTGTTGACAGGACTTATTACTGCAATCACCACTCTATTCAACACCGGAAATCGTACTCTTCCTTCAACAGCCAACGCCATCAGAGCTACCAATGCTATCACAATCAGAAGCAGGCTCATATTTTTCTTACTCACAATAATAATTCAGCCTTCATTTATTATTAGATGCCATAAATCCTTTTTTATAGATATCTACATTTTCAACCGCAATACCAGTACCTAAGGCAACACAGGACAAAGCATCATCAGAAACATAGACAGGCATTCCTGTTTCTTTGCTCAGTAGACGGTCAAGATTACGCAGCAAAGAAGATCCTCCTGTCATAACGATACCGCGATCCATAATATCAGAAGCCAGTTCCGGAGGAGTTCTCTCCAGAGTATTACGTACGGCATCGACAATATTAGCCACCGGTTCACTCAACGCCTCGCAGATCTGGTTCGCATTAATAAGCAGATTTTTAGGCAACCCTGTCACGAGATCACGACCACGAATTTCCATTTCTGTAGCTTCTTCAAGTTCCATCGCAGTGCCAATAGTAATTTTTATTTCTTCTGCTGTCCGCTCACCAATCAACAGACTGAATGTTTTCCTGATGTAACGTACAATAGCATCATCCATTGCATCACCGCCGGTCCGGATAGAACGGCTGATAACGATACCACCCAAGGAAATAACAGCTACTTCGCAGGTTCCGCCGCCAATATCAACGACCATACTGCCGGTGGCTTCTTGTACAGGCAACCCTGCACCAATAGCAGCCGCCATTGGTTCTTCAATCAAATATGCTTCCCTGGCCCCAGCTTGTACAGTAGCATCAATAACCGCACGTTTTTCAACCTCAGTAACGCCAGAAGGAACGCCAACAACAATACGCGGACGGACTAAAGAATGTTTGCCAATTGCTTTTTTTATAAAGTATTTAAGCATCGACTGGGTAATATCAAAATCAGCAATAACGCCATCCTTCATCGGACGAATAGCTACGATATGTCCAGGAGTACGACCAATCATCTGCTTAGCTTCGGCACCAATCGCCAGCACCTCTTTATTCTCTCTGTCTACGGCAACTACTGAAGGTTCTCTGATAATAATACCTTTACCTTTAGCATGCACCAAAGTATTCGCAGTTCCCAAATCGATTCCCATATCATGAGCAAAACTTTTAAAAATACCAAACATTCTTCAACACCTCATTTATCTAAATAACCTTGCTCTCTAAAACTAAAAAATATTCCATCGCCAATTACCAGGTGGTCAATCAGCGGAATTCCCATAATTATCCCGGTCTCATTCAGACTACGAGTCAGCTCTTTATCTTCCTGACTAGGTTTAGGATCTCCAGAAGGATGATTATGTGCTACCAAAATGGCAGCAGCATGGTACAGTAACGCCGGGGCAAACACTTCCCGAGGATGCACAACCGAACTATTGACAGATCCTTCTGAAACTTGTTCCATTCTTATGACCTGATTTTTGCTGTCTAATAATAACACCAAAAATTTTTCATGTTGTTCGTAACGCAATCTTGGCAATAAAATCTCAGCACCTTTTTGCGGAGACTCTATTTTTAACTTGACCTGACTTCCAGCTGCTGCAATACGCTTGCCTAATTCCAACGCAGCCAAAATTGTTGCAGCTTTTGCGGGCCCCAGTCCCTTGACTTTAGCCAGCTCTGCAACACTGTGCACACAGGCTATATTTTGATATAACCCACTTGAAGCAGTCAATTCTTCTGCAATTCTTAAAGCAGAACGCTTCTGGGTACCAGTACGTATTAAAATAGCTAAAAGTTCAGAATTACTTAACCCAGCAGCACCTTGCTGCATCAATTTTTCACGTGGTCTGTCATCCAGCGACAATTCTTTTATACACTGGCTCAAAAGCCCTTCACTCCAATTTGTGCCATCATTTGATACAAGCGGGTGAGCGGCAACCCCACGACGTTATTATAGCAGCCCTCTATTTTCTCAACTAAAACTGCACCACGTCCCTGAATTCCATAGGCTCCAGCCTTATCAAAAGGTTCGCCGGTCGCAACATAAGCATTAATCTCAATTTCTGATAAGCTTCTAAACCATACTTTAGTCTCTACTACTTCTACTAAATTCTGGGTCTTATAAAAAACAGCAACACCTGTCAAAACCCGGTGCACTCTGCCAGACAATTTCCGCAGCATCACGGCTGCATCATTGCTGTCAAATGGTTTGCCAAGTATTTCATTTTCCAAAACAACCATCGTATCAGCAGCAATCACAGGTATTTCGCTGCCAACTTGTTCAACAACTACCTGCCCTTTACCTAAAGCATTTACTGCTACCACTTTTTCAGCGTTATCTCCACTAACCTCATCAAAGGCGCTGGTATATACATCAACCTCTAACCCAATCTGACGCAATAATTCTAAACGGCGCGGAGATCCGGACGCTAACCTTACCAGCATCAGCTCATCTCCTATTTTTTTTCATTTTCATCTTCAGTATCATCAAAAACTATTGGGTCAGGTGCTTCTATTTCTATAACAACAGGCTGTACACCTTCACGTACTGCATCACGTTTAAAAATACGCGCATAATTAACAGAAACCAACAGCCAGATAACTACACCCAGCATCACAGGCATTGTCTTATCAATATCGAAAAATACAGCGATACTGTTTCCAAAAACAGCACCGGCAATCACTGACAATACAGGAAAGCCATACAATATCATCTGCATCTTACGTTTATTCATTTCCTGATATTCAACACCGACTACATCGCCAACTTTGGCATTGATAGGACACCAGGCTTCTAAATATTTAGGTATTTTTTCCCCTTTACTTTTATCTTTATCAAGCTTTATTTTCGCTCTTTCGCCATGCTTCTCAATCAATAATCCTACTAATTCAGCTCTCATTTCTGCCATAAATACTCTCCTTAATTATAGGCGTGTATGAAAACATACCAATAACCAAATCCAAAAATAACGCCGTAAATAGCGACAAAAATACCTACACCCTGCCATGTAATAGGATAGCCAAAGTTAATATATTCGCCAAAAATACCTCTTTTATTGAAAAAAGTGTATTTCATACGTCTTTTGAACCATTTTGCCTTATTTTCTGATCCAACTGCCTTAGCAATCATAAAAATATAAAAAAAAGCGCCAACGAAAACTTGAATGATACGAGCACAAATCAAAGAAACTATCTACATTTACCAATGCTTCCATTGTTTTCATCCTTTCTCAATAACTCAATTTAAGTTTAAAAATTTATCAGGCATCTGTTTGCGCAGTTCGCGCAAAAATTTTTCGCTGCATTTAAAAATAATACCAGCCAGCCTTTTATTATCTTTACCTTCAGTAAACACTAACAAACGCTGTTCATTAGGATCTACTGAAGAATACCTGTGAATATAATGACGGATTTTAGTTTTCTTAAAAAAACTTTTGATATATTTATTGGTATAACTTTCAGTTTTAGTCAAATCCACTTTAAAACTGCGTCTAATTCCCACGCCATGGCTTATGACTTCCATCTCGCCATCACGTAGAATATATGTATACTTAAAAACAACACGCCATATCCACATCAGCAGAAATAAAATATTAAAGCCCCAACCTAAAGGGCTAAAATATCCTGTATTGACATAACGATACCCTTCATAAATCCATAATAAAACTATAACGGCCAAACCGCCATATGATATCTGCATTCTGCGATCACTGACTTGAGATTCTTCTCTATATATTTCGTTCAAACAAAACAATCCCTTCATTCTCTATTATCCAAGGACTGAACACACCTTTAGACCATTTCTTATTATAACAAATTTTTGCTATAAAGGATACACTCTAAAGCCGTTCCTCTAAAAAAATTCACAAAAACAAGTATTAAAAAACAGGCGTGATATACACGCCTGTTTTTACATAATTTATTTTATAAAATTTACTGTTTTTCCGAAGTAAATTTAATTACCGGGGAAGAAAGGCCATACGATAGGAATTACAACCAGGGATACGATAAAGGATACGATAACAAGACCGGTACCTGCTTTAACATAGTCCATAAATTTGTATCCGCCAGGGCCAAGAACCAAAGTATTCGGAGGCGTACCTACCGGAGATGCAAATGCACAGGATGCTGCAACTGCGATAGCCATCAATACTGCTTTCGGATCAGCGCCAAGTTGTTTAGAAATCGCAATACCAATCGGGCACAGCAGAGCTGCAGATGCAGTGTTGGACATAAATTGTGTTAAACCGCAAGAAAGAATGAAAAGAATTGCAGTAACAACTAAAGGAGACGGAGAACCGCCCATCAGGCTTACAGTCCATTCTGCGATCATTTTGCCAGCGCCGGTTTTGTCCATTGCAGTGGATACAGGCATCATACCTGCGAACAGGAAAATAGTTACCCAGTCAATAGAAGCATAAGCTTGTTTTTCAGTCAAACAGCCAGTCAATACTGCAACTATTGCACCAATGATAGCGGCCATTTCTAAAGATACACCAGGAATGCCAATAGCCATAGTCAAAACTACACAAAGTAAAATTACTGCGGATACGATTTGTTTGGAAGCGGAAGTTTCGTTAGCTTCAACTTCTTGTTCAATCTCCTGATCAGCATCAATTTGTTTATTCGGAAGCAAATATTTGCCTAAGAACATCATGTAGAGCATACCAGCTAAAGTTACAGGAATACCAATCCAAGCATATTCAAAGAAACCAAATTGCTCTTTCATTCCAGCAGCCTGCAAAGCACCGTTAGCGCGTTACAATGTTCATCAAAGCATTTTGTGCTGTATCAGAAAGACGATCCAAGCAGCCAGCTTCTTTGAACAAGTTGCCCAGCATTAGCATACCAATCAAGAGCAGTTACAGGCGGAAGCAACAAGCTGATAACGATAGTGGTTGCAATCGGGAATACGATTCTTCTCAAAACGAGTTACAGGACGCAGTTGTGCCATAACAATTTTACGGTCAGCTTCGGTAGTGCAAAGTTTCATAATAGGCGGTTGGATCAAAGGAACCAACGACATATAAGAATATGCAGCTACTGCGATAGCACCTAACAGGTTAGGAGCCATTTTTGCAGCCAGGTAAATAGCAGTCGGGCCATCAGCGCCACCGATAATACCGATAGCGGATGCTTCTTGCACGGTAAATCCGAGCATCATAGCACCCAGCAAGGAAACAAATACACCTGCTTGAGCTGCAGCGCCCAAAAGCAAAGTTTTCGGGTTTGCAATCAACGGACCAAAGTCTGTCATTGCACCTACGCCTAAGAAAATCAAAGGCGGGAAAATTTCATGGTGAATACCATAAAGAATTACCTGCATAACACCCGGTTGATCTTCAAAACCTGTTTTAGGCACGTTTGCCAGCAAACAGCCGAATGCAATCGGAGACAGCAGCAAAGGTTCGAAGCCTTTACCAATAGCAAGGTACAGCAGAATGATGCCAACAAGCATCATGATAGCATTACCCATGGTGAAAGCGGAGAAACCGCTGTCATTCCATACGGATTGTAAAGCAACTACAAATGCTTCCATTTATATCCTCCCAATGTTCAATTATTTGAGAGCTTCTTTTCAATCACAAATAAGCTCTCTTCTAAATATAAAAGTTATTGCTTTCTTATGACGCAAATTACATTACGATCATAACGTCGCCGGTACCAACAGTTTGACCTGCGGAAATACGGACGTCAGAAATGGTGCCGTCAGCCGGAGCCATGATCTCGTTTTGCATTTTCATTGCTTCAAGAATCATCAATACATCGCCAGCTTTAACTGCGTCGCCAGCTTTAACTTTTACTTCGAGAACTTTACCAGGCATAGGAGCACTGATAGTAGCTGCGCCAGCAGCAACAGGTTTTGCAGCAGGAGCCGGTGCAGCAGCAGGAGCGCTTTCAGCTGCAGGTGCCGGTGCAGCAGCAGGAGCTGCTTTAGGAGCAGCAGCTTTAGGAGCAGCAGCACGCCGCCCATTTCTTCAACTTCTACTTCATATGCAGTGCCGTTAACGGTAATGGTATATTTTTTCACAGGGAATACCCTCCTTAAAATCTCGTAATAAAATATATTAATTATTAACCCCAAATTAGAAGCATTCTTTACGTACGCTAATTGCTTCAATACGAGCATTTTGTGTCCAGCTTGCTTCGGGCAGACGACGTACGCAGGCTATCTGCTCTGCGGAATGGCCAAGAGCAGCTACAGCTGCTGCAATAACAGCAATTACTTCACTGTCATCCTGCACAGGAGCTGCAACAGCAGCAGGTGCTGCGGCAGGTGCCGGTGCTGCTACTGGTTTCTCAGTTTTTTTTTGCGTTGGATCTACCAATTGGATGATTTTCATCAAAACACCCAAGGCTGCCAATACGCCAAAAACTATGGTCATATTGATGATAGAAATCAACCAAGGATTAGTAGTTACAGGACCCATTATTTCACCTCATTCTTCTTAATTAATTAAGCACTATACTGCAAGCTGCAAATTACAAAGGAATATTGCCATGGCGTTTTGCCGGGCGAGTTTCACGTTTGGACTGCAACATTTGCAAAGCGTTGATGATGGTGGGACGGGTGTTTTTCGGCTCGATTACGATGTCTACCATGCCGCGCATTGCTGCTTGGTACGGAGTTGCAAAGTTATCGATATATTCTTCCGTTTTTGCTTTTACATCAGGATCATTTTTGAAGATGATGTTAGCTGCACCTGCAGGTCCCATTACTGCGATTTCTGCAGTCGGCCATGCAATTACTTGGTCTGCGCCCAAATCTTGGGAACACATTGCCAGGTAGGAACCACCGTATGCTTTACGGGTTACTACAGTAATTTTAGGTACAGTTGCTTCGGAATATGCATACAGCATTTTTGCGCCGTGACGGATAATACCGCCGTATTCTTGGTTACAGCCAGGCAGGAAGCCAGGTACGTCTACCAAGTTCAGCAAAGGAATGTTGAAGGCATCGCAGAAGCGAATAAAACGAGAGGATTTGTCGGATGCGTTGATATCCAGGCAGCCAGCCATTACTTTAGGTTGGTTTGCAATGATACCTACGGTTTGACCATCCATACGTGCAAAGCAAGTGATAATATTGGTTGCCCAATATTGTTGGGATTCATAGAATTCACCGTTGTCTACGATGGATTTGATTACGTCTTTCATATCATATGCTTGGTTGGAGTTATCCGGAAGCAATGTATTCAAGGAGTCATCAATACGCATCGGGTCGTCACCGGTTTCTACGATAGGAGCGCATTCCATGTTGTTGGAAGGCAGGAAGCTCAGCAGGTAACGGATCTGTTGCAAGCAGTCTTCGTCGTTTTCTGCAGCAAAATGTGCAACGCCGGAAGTGCTGTTGTGGGTCATAGCGCCACCCAGTTGTTCTTGGGTTACGTCTTCACCAGTAACAGATTTTACTACTGCGGGGCCGGTAATGAACATTTTAGAAGTGTTCTTTACCATGTAAATGAAGTCAGTCAGTGCCGGGCTGTATACAGCGCCGCCAGCAGAAGGACCCATGATAGCGGAGATCTGAGGAACTACGCCAGATGCAATAGTGTTTTCAAAGAAGATTTTGCCGTAACCAGCCAAAGCGTCAATTGCTTCTTGGATACGAGCACCGCCGGAATCGTTCAGGCCAACAAGCGGAGCACCCATTTTCAGGGACAGGCGTTGTACTTTTACGATTTTAGCAGCATGCATTTCGCCTAAAGAACCACCTTCTACAGTGAAATCTTGTGCGAATACATAAACCAGACGGCCATCGATGGTGCCGTAACCAGTAGTTACACCTTCGCCAGGAAGTTCTTTCTTCTCTTGGCCGAAGTTTGTGCAACGATGTTTTACGAAACGATCCAATTCAACAAAGGATCCTTCGTCGAGGAGTGCAGCAATTCTTTCACGTGCAGTCATTTTGCCGGCTTCGTGTTGTTTTGCAACGCGTTTTTCGCCGCCTGCAGCCAGAATTACTTCGGACTTTTTGAGCATTTTCTCAATTTTTGCTTGAGTAGACAAATCTTACACCTCCATCATTATTGGGAGAACCTTATTTTATATACATCTACGCGGATGCAGACTCTTTGGTCCGCATCCGTGTAGTATGTAACAACTTAAAATAAAATCTTCAAAAGATTTTTGTAATTCCGTATTTTACGGAATTATTTTTTTGCCGGAGCGCAATACTCAAGCAAAATACCTACGGATTTCGGATGAACGAAAGCGATATCCATTCCGCCAGCACCGCCACGAGGAGCTTTGTCGATCATAGCAGCACCTTTTTCAATAGTGGTATCAATAGCTGCTTGAACATCATCAACGCGAACAGCGATATGTTGGATACCTTGTCCATTTTTAGCGATGTATTTGCCGATAGGGCCATCGCCATTTTCAGTGATATCAACAAGGAGCTCAAGCAAAGTTTCGCCACAGGGAATAAATACGGTTTTTACACCTTGCTCAGGAACAGCTTCTTCACCAGTGCAGCTCAAGCCAAGAACTTCAGTGTAGAATTTCTTGGAAAGATCCAGGTCTTTGCAAGCAATACCTACATGGTCAACACAAATTGTTTTAAACATTTCAAATTCCTCCTAAAAGTAATTTTGGTTGTTTTATCTTAAAACTTTACCAACAATGTCAGCGACAACAGAATACGGCTCAATTTCACGAATTTGAAGTTTTTCAACTAAAATATCAAATTCGGAAGTAGCTACAACATTCTTGTCGATATAACGGTTGACCCTGTCATTAAGCATAGCAGTAACTTCGTTTTTAATACGAGCTTTGCGTATTTTGCTCAATTGATCAGATTCAATCAAATATGCTTTGTGCTCTTCAATAGAGTCAACAACAGCTTCTATACCTTCACCCTTGCTGGCAATGGTCCGATTGATCGGAGGACGCCAGCCAACATGTTCGGGATTTAATTCCAACATCATTTCAATCTCAATGTTCAGCTTGTCCGTACCTTCACGGTCAGCTTTATTGATCGTGAAAAGGTCACCGATCTCAAGTATACCTGCTTTAATAGCCTGAATGTCATCGCCCATACCAGGAATAACAACAACCATTGTAGTATCAGCAGTTTTAACAATATCTACTTCAGATTGACCAACGCCAACAGTTTCAACAATAATAACATCAAAACCATATGCATCCATCAATTTAACAGCATCGCCCGCTTTTTGGGATAATCCACCCAAACTCCCGCGAGTAGCCATGGAACGAACAAAAATGCCTTCATCGGCAGTAAGGTCCAACATTCTGATACGGTCGCCTAAAATTGCACCACCGGAGAAAGGACTTGTAGGATCAATTGCGATAATACCAACTGTTTTACCGCGTTTACGATATTCTTTAGCAAGCTTGTCGGTCAAAGTACTTTTGCCAGCGCCCGGAGGTCCGGTTATTCCGATGACATAAGCATTACCGGTGTGGGGATAAATGGCTGTCATTATTTCAACAGCGTTATCATACTCGTTCTCTACGGCAGTAATAGCTTTCGCTAATGCTAAACGAGAATGGTTTAATACGCCTTCAACAATATTCAATGATCACACCGCCTTGTTGAGGTCCAATAAAAATTGTATTATGCAAGCCGGGACAAGCCCGGCCTGCAAAATTTTTGAGAACCTTAATTATTTTACGTTAGCGTTGATGAATTCAACAATGTTGCCAGTCGGAGTGCCAGGAGTGAATACTTCGGCAATGCCAGCAGCTTTCAAACCAGGAATGTCAGCGTCAGGAATAACGCCGCCGCCGATAACCAGAACATCAGTCAAACCTTTTTCTTTCAGCAGTTCAACTACTTTCGGGAAAAGGGTGTTGTGTGCGCCGGAAAGCAGGCTCAAAGCAACAACTTTAACGTCGTCTTGCAGAGCAGCTTCAGCGATTTGTTCCGGAGTCAGACGAATACCGGTGTAAATAACTTCAAAACCAGCGTCGCGCAATGCACGAGCTACAACTTTAGCACCGCGGTCATGGCCGTCCAGACCCGGTTTTGCTACTAAAACTCTAATATTAGACATTATTTCTTACCTCCCTATTATTGTTGGCTCTAAATTACAGAGCAGTATGAGATTGATATTCGCCGAATACTTTTCTCATTACGCCGCAGATTTCGCCTTCAGTTGCATAAGCACGTACAGCGTCAAGAATCAAAGGCATCAGGTTAACGGATTCGTCAGCACAGCCTTTTTCCAGAGCAGCTAAAGTTTCTTCAACTTTAGCATTGTCACGACGAGCTTTAAGGGCAGCAATCTTATCAGCTTGCAATTTGCCAACGGAGCCGTCAACACGCAGCAAGTTTTTCGGCGGTTCTTCTTCTTGTTGGAATTTGTTTACGCCAACAATAATACGGTCGCCTTTTTCAATGTCCATTTGCCATTTGTAAGCGGAGTCTTGGATTTCTTTTTGGATATAACCTTTAGCGATAGCTTCAGGAGCGCCGCCAATTTCGTCAATCTTTTTGATATATTCCCAAGCTTCAGCTTCGATTTTGTTAGTCAAAGCTTCAACATAGTAGGAACCACCCAACGGATCAACGGTGTCAGCCAAGCCGGATTCGTAAGCAACGATTTGTTGAGTACGGAGAGCGATGGTTACAGACTCAGTGGTCGGCAATGCCAAAGCTTCGTCTTTGGAGTTAGTGTGCAAAGATTGAGTACCACCCATTACAGCAGCAGCAGTTTGCAAAGCAACACGAACGATGTTGTTGTTCGGTTGTTGTGCAGTCAGCATGGAACCTGCAGTTTGAGTATGTACGCGGAGCATTTGAGATTTCGGTTTTTGAGCGCCGAATCTTTCTTTCATAACTTTAGCCCATACACGACGGGAAGCGCGGAATTTAGCAACTTCTTCGAGTACGTTGTTATGAGCGTTCCAGAAGAAGGACAGACGACCAGCAAAATCGTCAACGTTCATACCAGCTTTGATAGCTGCTTCAACATAAGCGATACCGTCAGCGATGGTGAAAGCGATTTCTTGAGAAGCGGTGGAACCAGCTTCACGGATATGATAACCGGAAATGGAGATGGTATTCCACAGCGGTACGTTTTTGGAGCAATATTCGAAAATATTGGTGATCAAACGCATGGAGGGTTTCGGCGGGAAAATGTAAGTTCCGCGAGCAGCATACTCTTTCAAAATATCATTTTGAATAGTACCGCGCAGTTTGTCAGCGGAAACGCCTTGTTTCTCAGCAACTGCGATGTACATGCAAAGAAGTACGGATGCAGGAGCGTTGATGGTCATGGAAGTGGAAACTTGATCCAAAGAAATTTGGTCAAATAAGATTTCCATATCAGCCAAGGAGTCGATAGCTACGCCAACTTTACCAACTTCGCCTTCAGCCATCGGATCGGTAGAATCATAACCGATTTGGGTCGGAAGGTCGAATGCGCAGGACAAGCCGCTGCCACCGTTAGCCAAGAGGTAACGATAACGTTTGTTGGATTCTTCCGCAGTGGAGAAACCAGCATACATACGCATGGTCCAGAAACGGCCACGATACATAGTAGGTTGTACACCACGAGTGTAAGGATATTCACCAGGGAAGCCAAGATCCTTCTCATAGTCGAAGCCTTCGATGTCGAGAGGGGTGTAGAGCCTATTGGGCTCAAGGTTTGCACGTTCGGGATTTTTAGCAAGTTTAGCTTCTACGCCAGCCATGTACTTGTCAAATCCAGCTTTCAGAGTTTCATTTGCCATTCTCAAATCCTCCTTAAGAATATTGTTTTTGCACAATCCGGTTTGGACTGACCGAATTATGGTGAGAGTGTCCGTCATAGACGGTGTATATGGCAAAGCCCGAAGGCCTCGTCAACAGAATTTATTTACAGATAAGCTGTAAAGTTTGCCGGCAGAACTAGCTATCTGCCGGCAAAATATTTCAGACAACAATCTCAGTCAATCGTCTTGACTAAGAATTATTTTTCCATGGTGCCGGTTTTTACGAAACGATCATGGAAGGAGAAAGCTTCATCCATAATATGCGGAGTTTGGCTATTGCCACAAGCTTCGCAAGCTCTCTTGAAGTAATCAAGAAGCAGCGGTTGATATTTCGGATTAGCAACTTTATCAATGATAACCAAAGCACGTTCTTTTGGAGACAAACCACGAAGGTCAGCTACGCCGCGTTCGGAAACGATAACATCAACGTCATGTTCAGTATGGTCAACATGAGAGCAGAAAGGAACTACAGAGCTGATAGCTCCGCCTTTTGCAAGAGATGTAGTGAAGAATACGGTCAGATAACCATTACGAGCATAGTCGCCGGAACCGCCGATACCATTCATAATCTTAGTACCGCAAATATGAGTGGAGTTAACATTACCATAGATGTCAACCTCAATAGCAGTGTTCATTGCAATGACACCGATACGACGAGCAACTTCCGGGCTGTTTGCAACTTCTTGCGGACGCAGAATGATATATTTTTTATATTTTTCTACATTGTCATAGAATTTTTTGAGGCAATCAGGGGATGGGCTCAAAGCGGTACCAGAGCAAACGCGGAGTTTGCCAGCATCGATCAAGTCGAACATACCGTCTTGAATAACTTCGGTATATACAGTCAAATCTTCAAAATCAGAGTTAACCAAACCGTTGATAACTGCGTTAGCAACAGAACCTACACCAGACTGCAGCGGCAACAGATTAGCGGGCAAACGACCTGCAGCAACTTCAGATTTAAAGAATTCAACCAAGTTTTTACCCATTTTTTGAGCATCTTCGTCGATTTCGCCCAACGGACGAACTTTATCAGTAATATCGCAGGGAACTACTGCAACGAGTCTGTCCAAATCGCAAGGAATATAAGGAGTGCCGATTACATCTTCCGGTTTTTCAACAGGAATAGCTTTACGATTCGGAGGATCCAAAGGCACATAGGAGTCATGCATGCCTTCCAATTCTACTGGTTGAGAAGTATTTACTTCAACAATAACTTTTTCAGCACATTGAACATAAGAAGAAGAATTGCCCATGGAAGTTGTAGGAATCAACCCAACCTGGCCATTGCCAAGGTCAATGATTTTGCAGGCTTCGACGATAGCGACGTCTACACATCTGCGGTTTTCCATGAAACCATAGCGAGTCATTTGAGCAACATGGCTCAAATGCAGGTCAGTATATTTTACGGAACCGTTGTTGATAGCTTTACGCAGATCATTGTTAGTTTGGTAAGGCATACGACGAGCAACGATACCAGCTTGAGTCATTGCGGTATCCATTTCAGGACCTACAGAAGCACCGGTCCAAACGTTGATTTGGAAAGGAGTTTTTTTGCCTTTTTCTGCCAGAGCAAGAGGCACAGCTTTAGGATAACCAGACGGAGTAAAACCACTGGTACCTACGTTGTCGCCATCCTTTACAAATTCTGCAGCTGCTTCGGCGCTCATAATTTTGCCGGCTACTGCTTCGCATACGCGATCTTTAATGTCGATCATGTTTACCTTCCTCCTTGTAAATAAAACAAATTGTGGCTAATGCCAGCGAAGTCTATTAACTTCACTAGTAAAAATACACTTAGTCGGCTAAATACCAACTATAAAAGCATAAAGTATTATTTGCCGAATAAGATTTTACCCATAAAAAAGGAGCACTTAGAAGTTTTGATTTACTAAAACAAAACATAGCCAAGTGCCAGCTTACTTCTATCCAAAGTGGCTACGCTCTGAATCGCAAACTGTCAGCAGGTAAAGCTTTCAGTCGAACTTCTTCGTTCTTCTGTCTACCAACCGCTAAAACATATCCAAGATATTTAGTTCTGCTTAATTTACTTCGACATTCCAACAAAAAATCCTTCAAAAAAAAACTTTAATTGTGATTTCTTTTTGAACTTTTTGTGTCCAGCTCTATTATAACACATAAAGAAGCAGTAAATTTTAGGCAAAATCACTACTTTTTTTAGTTTTTAAACATTTTTTCTTTAAAACGCTATACTACATATGATATCAGTAAAACTGTAACATGGCAAGCATTTTCTTTACAATTTACAAAGAAACACCCCTTGAGCAAAACTACTCAAGAGGTGTTTTGTGGTATCAAATTAGTACTTTCAACGTGTCTGTTGGTGATAGTGCGTATGCAGTAGACTATGAGCTTTTTCTCCGAGAGGTTTACCTAACCAAGTATCATAAAGCTCTTTAATTTCCGGATTTTCATGTGATTTTCGTAACTCATTGGCACTATCACAATCAAACAACCCTTCTCTACGGGCTCTTCTAATTTCTGCATTAACGGGAATCGGTTGACCGCCGCCGCCAATACAGCCACCAGGGCAAGCCATAACTTCAATAAACTGATAATCTGCCTCACCGGCTCTGATACGCTCTAATATCTTGCGTGCAGAAGCAAGAGTATGGACAACTGCTATTTTTACAGTATTTCCTGCAATAGTCAGTTCCGCCTCGCGGGTCTGTTCCATACCCCGCACATCATTGTAATCAACAGTCTGCAAATTTTCACCTGTTAAAACATCAGCTACAGTACGCAGAGCAGCTTCCATTACGCCACCGGTAGTACCAAAAATAACAGCAGCACCTGTACCTGTACCCAGCGGAGAATCATAGCTGTCTTCAGGCAAATGTTTAAAATCCAGTCCTGCTTCCCGTATCATACGGCCAAGTTCTCTGGTAGTAATAACAACATCTACATCACGATATCCGGAAGCATTCATCTCCGGACGTGCTGCTTCCGCCTTCTTAGCAGTACACGGCATCACCGAAACGCTGACTATTTTTGCCGGATCAATACCAGCTTTTTCAGCATAATAGGTTTTAGCAATAGCGCCAAACATTTGCTGGGGTGATTTCGCAGAAGAAAGATGTGGTAACAAATCAGGATATTTAAGCTCTATCATATTTACCCAGCCAGGACTGCAGGAGGTTATCATCGGCAATACACCTCCGTTAGTCAAACGATGGAGGAACTCATGCCCTTCTTCCATAATCGTCAAATCAGCCGAAAAATTAGTATCGAATATCTTATCGAACCCTAGATTGCGCAATGCTGCAACCATTTTCCCTGTAACGATAGAACCTGGTTCCATACCCAATTCTTCACCCAAAGCCACGCGTACTGCCGGAGCTGTTTGAACTATAACAATCTTATCAGGATCATTGATAGCCGACCATACTTTTTCCGTATCATCTTTTTCCACTATAGCTCCAGTAGGACAAACACTCGCACATTGTCCACAGTAAGAACATTCTACTTTTCCAAGATCCTGTTCAAAAGCAGTAGAAACAATTGTGTCAAAGCCGCGCTCAGCAAAGCTGTAGACGCTCATTCCCTGCACATCACGACAAACACGTATACAACGTCCGCACAAAATACATTTTTCCTGATCGCGCACTAAGCAGGGGTTACTGGCGTCAATAGTATGTGCTTTACGGGCTCCGCCTTCGAATCTGATCTTGCGTAATCCCAAATCAGCAGCTATATTCTGCAGTTCACAGTCACCGCTTTTTTGGCACGCAAGGCAGTCCTTGGGATGATTGGCCAACAGCAATTCTACGACCATTCGTCTTGCTGCGCGGACTTTATCCGTATTCGTTTTCACTACCATACCTTCTGCAACAGGATAAACACAGGAGGCTACAAGCGTACGCGCTCCGGTAGCTTCTACGACACACAATCTGCAGGCCCCTTCCGGAGCAAGTTCAGAATGATAGCACAACGTAGGAATATGAATGCCGGCAGAACGCGCGGCTTCAAGAATAGTAGCATTTTTAGGGGCCTGTACAGTCTGCCCATTGATCGTTAAGGTAATCATTTCCATATCTATATAATCCTCCCTTAACCCTTAGTAATGGCCTTAAACGGACAAGCCGCCATGCAGGCACCGCATTTTATACATTTAGTTACATCGATAACATGTTTCTTTTTCACTTCTCCGGAAATGGCATTAACCGGGCACTGGCGTGCACATAACCCACAGCCTTTGCATGCATCAGTAATTTCATAATTGGCAAGCTTTTCACAGGCACCGGCAGGACAGCGTTTTTCTTTGATATGAGCTTCATATTCATGACGGAAATATTTTAAAGTACTCAATACAGGATTAGGAGCAGTTTGTCCCAATCCACATAAAGCAGTCTCTTTAATATTTCTGGCCAGTTCTTCTAACAGCTCTATATCGCCTTCTCTCCCCTGCCCTTCAGTAATACGTGTCAGGACTTCCAGCATACGCTTAGTCCCCTCACGACAGGGAGTACATTTGCCACAGGATTCAGATTGAGTAAAATTCAGGAAAAATTTTGCAACATCTACCATGCAGGTATCTTCATCCATAACTACCAATCCGCCAGAACCCATCATAGCACCTGCCGCTGTTAACGAATCATAATCTATAGACAGATCAAGCATTGATTCAGGCAGGCAGCCACCAGATGGACCGCCTATTTGAACTGCTTTAAATTTCTTACCTCCGTTAATACCACCGCCGATATCATAAATAATTTCGCGCATAGTAATACCCATAGGAACTTCGGCCAGACCTGTGTTATTTATTTTACCAGTCAGCGCAAATACTTTAGTTCCTTTTGACTTTTCAGTACCAAAACCAGCATACCAGTCAGCACCATTAGTAATAATTGCAGCTACATTACCAAAAGTTTCAACATTATTGATATTTGTCGGCTTTCCCCAAAGTCCGGCAACTGCTGGAAATGGCGGTCTTGGCCGCGGCATACCGCGTTTCCCTTCTATTGATGCCATCAATGCAGTTTCCTCACCGCAAACGAACGCACCGGCGCCTTCCTTGATATGCAGTTTGAAGCTGAACCCGGAACCAAAAATATTTTCACCTAACAACCCCATAGCTTCAGCCTGTTCAATAGCTATGCGCAGACGTTTAATGGCCAGCGGATATTCCGCACGTACATAAATATAGCCTTCATCTGCACCTATAGCATAACCACAGACAGCCATACCTTCTAATATCTTATGCGGATCGCCTTCTAAGACGCTCCTGTCCATAAATGCACCAGGATCACCTTCATCTGCATTACAGATAACATATTTTTTATCACTTACAGACGCTTTAGCAAACTGCCATTTCATTCCTGTAGGAAATCCGCCGCCGCCACGTCCACGCAGACCTGATTTTTTGATTTCTTCAATAACATCTTCAGGACTCATGGTAGTTACAGCTTTAGCTAAAGCTTCATAACCGCCGACAGCAATATATTCTTCAATTTGTTCAGGATTGATAGCGCCGCAATTTTCTAAAACTAACCGATGCTGTTTCTTATAAAAATTGATTTCCGAATAATTAGGTATACTTTCATGAGTAAGCGGTTCATGATAAAGCAACCGTTCAACAATACGGCCCTTAAATAAATGGCTTTCAACTATTTCTTCTACATCCTCAGCTTTTACCTGGCAATAAAAAGTACCTTCAGGATACACTATAACCAGCGGACCATGTTCACAGAAACCATGGCAGCCTGTTTCTACTACCATAACCTCGTCGCTCAGGCCTTTAGCTTCAATAGCCCGACTAAAAGCAAGCTGTACTTCCTTTGAACCGGCAGATTTACATCCTGTTCCTCCGCAAATCAGGACGTGTGCTCTAATGTGCTGCATATGATTTCCCTCCAAATTTTATCAAATCAGTCTTGCATAATTTTGCCTACAACCATTTCTTCAACAATACGGCCATTGACAACATGCTCTGCAATGATCTTTTTCACGTCCTCAGGTTTTACTTTACCATAAGTAATACGAGGTTCTCCAGGACGGACAATATCTACCAGGACTTCTTTCTCACACATACCGATACAGCCCGTCTGCTGTACCTGAACATCATTAAGTTTACGCACTGCAAGCTCATTCAAAACGGCAGACATCACTTCGCGCGCGCCTGCAGCAATACCACATGTACCCATACCTATGATTATTTTAGTGCCGTCATTCTGACGAACTTTCATGTCTGCCTTTAATTTTTCACGTAGGGCCTTCAAATCTTCCAACGTTTTCATTTTATACCTCCTGCTCACACCTCAACTGCGATATTTCCTGCTTTAAATATTCTTCAAACCATGTATAAACTTCAGGTCTGGTAAAGTCTGCTTCATCACCAAGGAGAGATCTGATAACCCTCGTATCAATATCAAATCCCGATGTACCTATCTTATAGATAAACTTCAGTTCCAGATACGGCGTGCCTACCAGCAGCACTTTAATACTTGATACAATATCACCCAAAGGCGGGCGATCAATATTATCCTTTGCAAAAGCAGCTTCTACGACAGTACCTTTACCCTTACGAGATTGTATTAACAAATGTCCTCCGCATTGTTTAGTGACCATGTCCATAAAAGGTATTCCCATACCTACTTTACGTGTAGTCCGCGTAGTCACAAAGGGATCGCGAATTTTCTGCACCATTTCCTCACTCATACCATGTCCATCATCACTGATACGAAAAACAAAAAATCCATTTTCATTCTCATTTATTTCTATTATTACATTATGAGCTCCTGCCTCTATGGAATTCTGCGCTAAATCAAGGATATGCAAAGACAATTCACGCATGATTGTTATTGATATTTAGCTAAAATAGCCGACAGTTTGTCCGGAGTCAAACGACCATGAGTATCTTCATTAACCTGCATAACCGGTGCTAAACCACAAGCGCCGATACAAGCAACAGTCTCAAGGGTAAAACGCAGATCTTCCGTAGTATGTCCGGCCTTAATTCCAAGCTCTTTTTCGATAGTCTGCAAAATTACTTTACCACCACGTACATGGCAGGCAGTTCCCTGACAAACGCGGATAATATTACGCCCGCGCGGATTAAGGTGAAACTGGGAATAAAAAGTAACAACACCATAAATTTGAGCAATGGGTGTTCCTGTACTGGCAGCAATGTACTCTAAAGCATCTTTGGGCAAATAATTGTACAGAGCCTGTACTTCCTGCAAAATCGGGATCAAAGATCCTTTTTTACCCTGATATCTAGCCAGAATAGCATCAATCTGCACCTTTTCAGGATTTTCTCCGCCGCAGCAACTGCATCTTTTGTCAACCATATTCATAGTACACTCTCCATTTCCCTAAACTTTAATGTACGAATACTACTATAGCAAAAAAAACGTATATAATCAACACTATTTATGATTTTCAAGCATGAATAGTGTATACTTTATACTTTTAGTGTAACTAATATTCAAGATCATTAATAAAATAACCCGGAAACCAACTACGCCCGTCTTTTCCTGCAAGTGCAAGTTTTAATTCTGAAATAGTCGCTTCTTCAATGGTAATTTTATTCTTGGGGCCTTCCAAAAATTCAAGCATTCTGTGAGCATCAGAATTAGTGACATAAGGTAAATTCCCAGATAATCTTTTCAATTTCAGCTGCTCCAACTCTGCTAAACTGTTACGGCTTATCTCTACTCCTTGCAAGCCCATATCATTAGGAATAAATCCCAGCTGTACAAGCAAACTATATGCCGGTCTATCTATATGGGCAGCTAAACACAGCCCGCCAATTTCGTTTACTTTTCGTACAACCTCCTGCGCAGATAGCTGCAATGGTCCTAAAAGCATTCTTTCCTCTTCTGCAACAAAATTATCATCATCATCAACGACAAATTGCGCTCCGAACCGTTCAGGAATGTTTTTGAGGCCACGCATTGAAAAATCGACTATTTTCTGCCACCGCCGCAGCTGTTTCAAATTGTCAAACAAAACCACTATATGCGCTTCTTCCCTGCATTCAACTTCCATTCCCGGGAACACCTTAATACCATAACGTTCACCAGCCTGAATCGCCGCCACAGCATTAGCCGAAGCATTATGGTCAGTAACCGCCAACAGCTGTATACCATATTCAGCAGCCTGCATCACTATATGATGCGGCGTCATTTCGATTTCAGCACACGGGGAAAGCAAGGTATGGACATGAAAATCTCCGATAACGGTTTTCATTTTACATTCCTGATACCAAGTTCATAAAGCTTTCCAATGACATCATAAGCAGGTAAAGATGTAGCCAATATCAAAACGTCGTTCTGTTCTGCTTTTTTCAGGGTATCCTCTTCTATAGGCGCATCGCCTGCCACAATAACTGCCGACAGACCAATCAAAGAAGCTACTGCCGCTATATTCTGATGCCCCTGCATTGTCACCCAAATCATACCGGGAGCCGCCTGCCCCATAACATTACTCAAAAGATCAGAGGCATAGCCACCAATAACATCCACATCCACAGGAACCTCATGTGTCATCAGCTTTAACCCTAAAGTTTCAATAACTTCACGTACTTGCATCGCTTTCACCATCCTCCCGCAGTTCTTCTTCCGGCTCGCTGGCTATAGGTATCTGCTTTGCCAGTTCAAGCATACCATGTGCCAGGCGTTTTACACTGCTCCTTAATTTAAAAATACAGTCAATTTCATTGGCTTTCCCCTGAACGATGTCTTCCGCCAAGCATTGACAGCTTGGTGCTCCGCATGCTCCACAATCAAGCCCCGGCAAAGATCTGAGGACCTCCTCCATCTTTTCAAACTTTTTCATAGCCTCTAAAATATCGTCATCTAATTGCATCATCGGCCGCGGGATTAATTTTTTTACATAGGAAGCCGATTTGGGAAAATCCTCACATATCATACTCTGGGCCATGGTAGCCAGACGATCATCAGGTTCATTCTGCCTCATAATACTCAGCCTTAGCTTCAAATTTTTCTCAGCAACAAATTTATTCTCAGCAGTCAGCGGCCCGCCAATGCAGCCGCCACTGCAGGCAGAACACTCTACATAATCGACATCGCGCATCTTATTCAGGGAAATTTGCTCCAGCACGTCGTACACGTCATTAATACCGTGTACAGCCAGACCGTTTTCAATTCCTGCAGCTTCCAGTTCCCCACCATAACTGCCCCAACTCATACCATAAGAAGATCCAGCAGTCACCTTTTTATCCGGCTGAATCTCTCCGCCCATGATTTTTAATATTTTTCCATAAATCTCTGAAATACTTAAACTGCCGTTGATTTGTGTATGCCGGACATCAACGGACTGCCTGATATTAGCATTTTTAGAAGGGCAAGGTGCAATAAACCAGACACCTATTTCTTCAGACTTTAAGCCGGTACGCTGCATAACTTCATTTTTTACATAAATAGCCGCAGCTTCTGTTGGAGGAAGTACAGGCACTACCTGTTTGATGAGTTCCGGAAATTTGACCTGAATCAGCCTTAAAACCGCCGGACAAGTGCAGGAAATCAAAGGTTTTCTGCCACCGTTATAATTTTTCAGGTAAGCAGCTATTTCCAAAGAAATATATTCAGAAGCTACTGCTACATCAAAAATTTCATCAAACCCCAGTCTATGTAACCCTTCCCAAATAGCCGCCGCACTTGTTTCAGGCGGGAACTGCGCATATAAAGAAGGAGGAGGCAAAGCAATATTATATTTAAATTGTTCAGTTTCTTCCAGTTTATCCGTTTCCGCCACGATAGCATGATAGCCACAACGCCGTAAACACTCGCCGCAGTCAATACAACGTGCTTCTATAAGTTCTGCTTTACCATTGCGGACACGAATGGCCTCGGTCGGACAAGCTTTAACGCACGTTACACAGCCTTGGCACTGAGACCGTAAAAGGCGTATGGAATGAAAATATCCTCCAGCCATCGTATCACCCCTCTTATAAGTCTTCACTGATATGTTTGAATTTCATCTTTATATTAGTACCTGAGCCAACTGTCGATTGGATATCAAAATCATCTGAACACTTCATCATATTCGGCAGACCCATGCCGGCACCAAACCCCATTTGTCTTACATGATCCGGTGCTGTAGACCAGCCTTCCTGCATTGCCAGTTTAATGTCAGGGATTCCCGGTCCCTGATCAGCAATATATACAACCGTTTCTTCAGGAAAAATTTCAGCATCAACCTGACCACCGCCGGCATGAATGATTACATTCATCTCAGCTTCATAGGTTCCAATAGCAATACGTCTGATTATATCTGCCGGAACGCCAATTTTCTGCAGCAACCGCTTTAATCCGGCAGAAGCTTCTCCAGCCCTGTCAAAATCGTCACCGGCAACATCATAATGTATTTTTACTGATTTAGAATCACTCATTGCTCTTCCGCCTTTCTGGAACAGCCTCTCAAGCCATTACTATAAAGAATCCCGCAGGCTTCAAACAATGTATATTCTGTAGACATAATCGGGAGTTTGTTTTGGGCAGCTTCTTTCAGCATATCTTCTCCGGGCAGTTTCCCTCTTACCAAAATCACACCGCATAAATCAGTCATATCCGCTGTTCTTATAACCTGCATATTAGCCAACCCTGTGCAAAGCAGAGTTTTACATTTTGTAAAGGCTAAGACATCGCTCATAAGGTCAGACCCGCAACAGGTTTCAACCTGCCGACCAAGATATTCTTCACCTACGCATATTTTAGCGTCTAAAAGTTTTCGCACGTCATTTAAATTCATTCCGCTCCCCCTACGATTCCATATTTCCCTGAATTTATTGTAACTTGCCAAGTTTTTCCTGTAAAGCTAAATCTAAATCTTCCTCTTATGGTTATGCTTTTGTTAATTTTCTGTTAAATTCTGAACAGACCATTATTAAAATTGCAAAAAGCCAAAACAAAAGCCCCATTTGCATATTAAAATAAACATGGTCAGTCAAACCGCCCACTAAAATACCTGCAGACGCCATTAAATAACCTCTGCCAAAACCCTGAAGCCATCTGCTTTTACCAAAACGGGCCAATTCAGCAGCTTTCCAGATAATACAGAACCATAAAAGCAAGAATACTGCCAATCCATGCCAACCCAGTTCTGCCGTAATATTCAGTAATAAATTATGACAATGATACATAATGACGTCAGGATTGTTAAGATAAAAATCATATTCCGGATAAATAAACTGATATCCATACCAGCCAACACCCCACGGATGTTCTTTAATAATAAATAACGTACTTTCCAGATAGGCAAATCTAAGAGCAACAGAAGTATCTTCAGTCCCAAAAATAGAAATTATCCTATGCCATACTGCGCCACGGGCAAACCACATTCCCAAAATACCAATGCCTATGAGAGGCAATAAAGCCCGACGGCAAAAGCATACACAAAACAACAATAATCCAACAGCTAAAGCAACCCAATTCCCACGTGAATATGTGTAAAGCAAACAAAGCCCGGCTATTAAAATTCCGCTGCCAAGTACCAGCTGCCACATTTTTTCTTTACTTGTACTAAGCAATCCTGTAATCAATGAAATAACCAGTACAAGATATCCGCCCAAAATATTCGGATTGACCAGAGTGGAAATAACACGTGTTTTCAATTCCGGAAAAGCATCATTATCAACCCAGGCCTCAGTAGGTACAACCCCAGTAAAATGCTGTACAATGCCATATACCGAAACAAACAATGACATTCCCAAAAACACACTTATTATTTGCAGAGGCCTGGGCCACTCATGCCACTTGTGCAAATCCAAGTCACTAGCTGCAGATGTTTTTTTATCAACAGCATAATGCAAAATCAGCCAGACCAATAGCGCGTATTGACCGACAACATAAATAAAATTGTAGGTAGACAATACCTCATCAGCTGAATTATGCAGCGACCAATAACCAAGTAATAACAGTAACCATAATAAAATCTGTACAAAACGTGGTAAAACAGGCTTCCTTTTTTCATGGCGCCGCAAAAACGCAACAATAAAGCCACTGAAGCCAGTGACTGCCACCATTGCCGAAGAAACTTCCTGCTGCAGCGGGATAACAGCTATTGTCGCCAACAACAGCCAATATACATATTTTTCTAAATTGGCATATTTTACGGCCGCAGCAGTCATCAATGACACCCAGCTTTCGCTTTCAAAAGCATATTCTTAAAATTCCCTACCAAATAAAGGGAACCGCATACACATATTACACTGTCTGCATCAGCACCGGTTACAGCGGCTTCATACGCAGATGCCAAACTGTTCATAGCTTCAGCCTGATTTCCAATAAGGCTGGCCAATTCTTCAGCAGATGCTGCTCTGCCACCTTCGTCTGCCTTTACCGTATAAACTGTATCCATAGGTCTGAAAAGCTTCCCTATGACGCTTTTCATATCCTTATCACCCATCATCCCAAAAACAAACGTCCTTTTCTGCTGCGGATAATATTTATCGAGAGCATTTCTTAAAGCATCTGCTCCAGCCGGGTTATGAGCTCCATCCAAAATCACGTCAGGATTTTGAGAAATACGCTCTAGTCTGCCTGGCCAAATAGTGTTAGCAACACCAATATGCAAAGCTAATTCATTGATCCTGTCATCCTGTTTGGAGACAAGTTTAGCAGCAACTACAGCTAAAGATGTATTCGCTATTTGATGTTCGCCAGGCAAATTAATATTGTAGTCAGAACTATAATACTCACCTGCATGCAAAGTAAAAGTCTGCCCCTCCATAGTGCTTTTCACTTCTGTGCCCCAAAAAGCACTGCCATAAATATACAATTTGGACTGCTTGAACATCGCGACAGCTTTAATCGGTCCCAATGCATCCTCTCCATCTGCGGCCGTTACTACCGGAACATTTTCCTTAATAATTCCTGCTTTCTGCATCGCAATCCGTTCTACAGTCGCACCGCAGCGATCAGTGTGATCCAAACTGACATTAGTAATAACAGAAACTACCGGAATGATAACATTAGTTGAATCCCAAAGTCCCCCCATGCCAACTTCAATGACTGCATAATCTACATTTTCCAAAGCAAAATACATAAAAGCAGCAGCAGTCAAAACCTCAAACTGTGTCGGCTGCTCACAAATGCCCTTTGCCACGACACTGTCTGCCGCCTTTTTCACAATAGTAATCAGAACTGCAAAACTATAATCATCAATATCCTGCCCGTTGATAACAAGTCTTTCATTATACTTTACCAAATGCGGTGACGTAAATTTACCTGTTTTCAAATCAGCAGCAAGCAAAATATTCGCTATCATACTGCTGACAGAACCTTTGCCATTTGTTCCTGTAACATGAATGGTCTTTATTTTTCTTTCAGGATTCCCTAATTCCCGCAATAATCCTTCAATACGTTCCATTCCCAAACGAATGCCAAATTTCCCCAAACTATCCAGATATGCCAATGTCTCCTGATAATTCATTTTAACCTCCAATTAATTACGACAGTAAAAACACAAAAAGCGGCGCGGAGTATCCGCGCCGCTTCGGCTGTTACTTTAAAGTTGCCAAATAAGTCAGACGTTCTTTCACGGCTTCCATTTTACCGCTCAGTTCCTCTGCTTTAGCCTTTTCCTTTTCAACTACATCAGCCGGAGCCTTTGCCAAAAAGCCTGCATTATTTAGCTTACCGGTAACACGTTTGATTTCTTTATCCATACTTTCCAGTTCTTTATTAAGACGCTGGTTTTCTTTTTCTACATCGATCAATCCTGCCAGAGGCAAATATACCTCGATTCCGGCAATAACAGCGGCCATAGCATTTTCAGGCTTGCCAGCCCCAATATCATCAATTATAAGCTCATCGATACTGCCCATCAAATTGATATAATTTTTATTGGCTTCAACGATCTCACGCAGTTCTGCATTCACTAACAAAATAGCCGGCACCTTTTTGCCTGGAGCAGCATTGACTTCCGCACGCATATTACGAATAGCTTTAATGCTTTCCATAATTGCCGTCATACCAGTTTCTGCTTTATCATCAAACAATCTCTCATCAACAATAGGCCACGGTGCAATCATGATACTGTTACTTTCGTGCGGCAGACACTGATAGATTTCTTCAGTGATAAACGGCATGTACGGATGCAGTAACTTCATAGCCGATGTCAGCACCTCTGCCAGGACATGCTGTGCCGTAGCTCTTGCCTCAGGATCTTCCTTATTATAAAGCCGCGGCTTAGCCAGTTCAATGTACCAGTCACAAACTTCACTCCAGATAAAATCATAAATAAGACGCCCTGCTTCACCCAGCTCAAATCGGCCCAAAAGTTCAGTAACATCTTTAACCGTATGCTGCAGCCGCGAAAGTATCCATTGATCAGCAAGTGTATATGGAGCCTGCTTGGCTTCTGCATCATAACCTTCCATATTCATCAAAGCAAAACGTGATGCGTTCCAGATCTTATTAGCAAAATTGCGTGTTGCTTCTACGCGTTCCCAGTAAAAACGCATATCATTACCAGGAGTATTGCCTGTGATCAGCATAAACCTTAAAGTATCAGCGCCGTACTTTTCAATAACTTCCAGCGGATCGATACCATTGCCGAGTGATTTACTCATTTTACGTCCCTGGCTGTCACGCACTAAACCATGAATAAAGACTTTATCAAAAGGAATATCCTTCATAAACTCCATACCCATAATCAGCATTCTCGCAACCCAGAAGAAAATGATATCATAACCTGTCACCAAAACACTGGTTGGATAAAATTGCTTTAACAAATCTGTTTTTTCAGGCCAGCCCATAGTAGAGAACGGCCATAAAGCTGAACTGAACCATGTGTCCAAAGCATCTTCATCCTGATGTACCGCACCACCGCATTTCGGACATTTATCAATATCAACGCGCGATGCAATAACTTCGCCGCAAGCATCACAATACCACACAGGAATCCGGTGCCCCCACCAAATCTGACGGGAAATACACCAATCACGAATGTTTTCCATCCAGCCGGTATAAGTTTTGGTAAACCGTTCTGGAACAAACTGTGTTCTGCCGTCTTCAACACAATCTACAGCCGCCTTTACCAACGGCTCCATTTTTACAAACCACTGTTTGGAAACCAACGGCTCTATTACACTGCGACAGCGCTGACAATGGCCTACAGCATGATTATGCTCTTCTATTTTTACTAAGTAACCTTTTTCCTGCAGTTCGTGTACCAGATTTTTACGACATTCATAACGTTCCTGGCCTGCAAATTTGCCGGCCTCTTCAGTCATATAGCCATCCATACCGATAACTACGATACTCTCTAAATTATGACGCATACCCATTTCAAAATCATTAGGATCATGAGCAGGAGTAATTTTTACAGCACCTGTACCAAATTCTAAATCGACATAACTGTCAGCAATAATGGGGATCTGACGTTCGGTTAAGGGCAGCTGCAGCATTTTACCGACCAGATGACCATAGCGCGGATCTTCAGGATTGACTGCAACAGCAGTATCACCCAGCATCGTTTCAGGCCGTGTAGTGGCTATCGTAAGATAAGTTTCCATCTCACCAACAACAGGATAGCGGACATACCACAAATTTCCGGCATCATCTTCATGTTCAACTTCAATATCACTTAAAGCAGTATTGCAGTTAACACACCAGTTAGTAATACGGCTGCCCTGATAAATAAGCCCTTTTTCGTACAAAGAAACAAAAACCTCACGAACTGCCTGTGAACAGCCCTCATCCATAGTGAAACGTTTGCGTTCCCAGTCGCAGGAAACACCCAGGCTTTTTAACTGCTCGATGATACGGTCACCATATTTATCTTTCCATTCCCAGACACGTTTAATAAATTCTTCACGGCCCAAGTCATACCTGGTCTTTCCTTCTTCTTTTTTTAAAACTTCCTCTACTTTGATCTGAGTAGCCAACCCCGCATGATCATAACCGGGCATCCATAAAGTATTATCGCCCATCATCCTATGCCAGCGGATCAAAATATCCTGTAAAGTATTATCTAACGCATGTCCCATATGCAGCTGACCGGTAATATTCGGTGGGGGGATAACAATACTGAACGGCTTTTTATCTGCTTCTACCTCAGCATGGAAATAACGGTGTTCTTCCCAATATTTATACCATTTTTTCTCGACCGAAGCCGGATCATAAACTTTAGGAATATTGTGTTCTTCTGCCATTTTACTGCCTCCTAAAAATAAATAAAGTCCTGTTCCAAATTAAGAACAGGACGAAAAACTCCGCGGTACCACCTATTTTCCCAGACTTAAATCAAAGTTTAGTCCGGACACTTGAAACGCGTAACGTGCGCTAACGGATAAACCTACTTTGATTTCAGCCTACCGACTCACGGACGACTTCAAAGCCATAAAGCTAGGTACGTTGCAGCCTGGCATACCCTCTCTGTGAGCTCTGTACTTTTACTACTTCCGGTCATCGTCATTTTAAATATAAATTTAGGTAGCTATAATATTATCAATTGCCGCTCACAGTGTCAAGCATTTCTTCTCGAATCAGCTATTTGTAAAAACAAAATTCTATTATTACTCAGAAACGCCAGCCTGAGACAGCTCAGGGTTTTCAATACCTTCGATGCCGCCTATGTTGCCACGCAGAACGGCCCCCGGCTCAACAACTAAACTTCCCGCTTTAATATCACCGTTTAAAACTCCAGAGGCTAAAATCTCTAAAGTGCCGCGGGCCACTATATTACCTGTAACATTCCCGGCCACAGTAACATTTTCCCCAAAAATATTCGCTTCTATCACACCGTTGGGCCCGATTAAAACATCGTTCTCCGAAACAATAATGCCTTTAAAGTGGCCATCAATACGCGATGCGCCCTTAGTCTGCAAATTGCCGCACAGGATCGAATTTCTTCCAAGCAAAAACTCAAATTCTTCCAAAGGCAAGGTGCTGACTGCTACTACATCTTTTTTATTTTTCCCAAACATAGTTTTCTCCTTTTATTATCTTACTAATTCCAACGGATCTGTTGTCTGCCCGTTGACCAACACTTCAAAATGCACATGCGGCCCAGTACTATACCCGCTGCTGCCAACATAACCGATGACATCACCTTTACTTACGCTTTGCCCTGCCTGAACTGCCAATTTACTCATATGACCATAAGCTGTTTCGTAACCATATCCATGCTGAATCCTTACATAACGGCCATAACCGGACACCCAGCCAGCCTCTTCAATAGTGCCAGACGCGCTGGCATAAACCGGAGCTCCATAGTCATTGGCAATATCAACTCCCGGATGCCAGTCATAAGAACGATTACCGAAAGGATCGCTGCGTCCGCCAAAATATGAAGTAATAGTCCCTCCATTAGTTGGCCAAAGTGTCGGCAGCGCTGCTTTGCGCTGGTTCAACTCGCGTAATCTACTAAGCAAATCATTCAACGTAGCTTTTCTATCTTTGACCTTTTCCTGCAGCACCTTGTTCTGCGCAGCATAGATATCAACAGCTTCTACTTTAGCCGCCTGAGGTCCGCCTTGTCCAAGATACTGACTGCGGTCGATCCCGGAACGTGAAGGCTGCACTGCGCCTTCACCAAGCTCTCGCCGAACCTCCTCTTCCAGTTTGGAAAGCTCTGCCATTTCTTTTTCAATAGCTTCATTTTCCTGCAAAAGCTGACCTATTTTCTGTTCCTGAACAGCTTTTTCACTCCTGTAGGTCAACAGTTCCTGTTGATCCTGATGTGCCTTGTACAAAATATGCGAAGACTGAAAAAGAACACCTGCACCAAGTAAACAGAGCAAACCGCAAACAATACCAACCTTTTTCAGCAGGCTGAGGCGAAAATGGATACTCCTGGGTTCGTGCCCTTTATGAGGTATCAACATAATCGTATATACTGAATCAGACTCTTTTCTTTGTCTCTTTATCGGTTCCAATATTCTGCGCTCCTTTGATCCCTGACAACTTCAAACTTTTAAACTCAAACATATATTATTTTCTCACATCAGCCATAAAAATACTATACCTTTAAAATTTTTTTATATAAAAACGCTATAAAAAATTCAGTAAACATGCCATTGCCAACACATCCGCCATATTTGTGAACAATATGAAAAATAAAAACGCAGGCAAAAGCCTGCGTTTTTAAAGTAAACATCAAACTACAGCACAGTCATTACATTCTGCTGCCGATCTGGTATATCAGCAAAGCCATGCAATATGCCAAGCCTGTTTGATATAGGAGGGCAAAGAAAGTCCAATGCCAGCTGCCCATCTCGCGCCTGATCGCGCCAATAGCAGCAAAACACGGAGATGCCAGCAATGTAAAAATCATAAATGCATACGCACTGGCAGGCGTGAACATGCTTTGAATAGTGGTAATCAAAGTAGGATCTTCTTCGGTAGCTTCAGCAACTCCAGCCAAGATACCAAATGTAGAAACAACTACTTCTTTAGCTAAGAAGCCCGTAATTGCTGCGAAAGCAGTCTGCCAGCTGTCAAAGCCAAGTGGAGCAAACACAGGTGCCAGATAATGACCGATAACAGCCATCATACTGTCCTGAGCATCAACCATTTCAAACGAAAAATCAAAGGATTGCAATAACCACACCAATCCAGAGGCCAGGAAAATTATCGTGCCGGCTTTAACAATAAAACCGCGGGCACGTTCCCAAGTATGAATAAGAATATCTTTTGCCCGCGGCCAGTGATATGCAGGCAATTCCATAACAAAGTTCGCCGGTTCACCGGCAAAAGCCTTGGTTTTTTTCAACAGAATACCTGAAACTACAACCATCACTATACCCCAGAGATACATCGAAGGACCGACCCAAGACTGCTCTGGAAAAAAAGCTGCCGCAAACAAAGCAAACACCGGAAGTTTAGCATTACAAGGAATAAACGGCGTCAGCATAATCGTCAGTTTACGATCACGTTCATTTTCAATCGTACGTGCTGCCATGATACCGGGAACACTGCAGCCGGTACCGATCAACATCGGAATAAACGACTTACCTGAAAGCCCGAATTGCCTGAAAATACGATCCATAATAAAAGCAACACGTGCCATATAACCACAGTCTTCCAGGAAAGACAAAAATAAGAACAAAAGGCAAATCTGCGGTACAAAGCCAAGTACGGCGCCAACACCGCCAATGATTCCATCAAGTACGAGCCCTGACATAACTTCAGAAGCGCCAGCTGCTTCCAGCAAAGCACCTGCGTATTCACTGATGCCTTCAAATAATTCTTCCATCCAGCCGATAGTTTCATCGCCCAAGGTCTGGATACAAATATAATAAACAGCCCACATGATTCCTAAAAATATAGGTAATCCCAAAACACGGTTAGTTACAATACGATCTATTTTTTCTGAAACAGTATTTGCATAATCAACATTGGCACTTTTATAACAGCTGCGCAGCATTGAGTCTATTTTCTGATAACGTCCGGAAGCGATGATACTTGCCGCATCATCATCAGCCTGCTGTTCAAAACGGGTAATCAAGACCTCTAGTTTGTCAAACACACCTTGAGATAATTTCAGTTTTTCAAGCAGCTGCCCATCACGTTCCAATACCTTGACTAATTGCCAGCGGCGTTCTATATGCGGCATAGGCGCTACCATTTCGCCAATTTCCTGCAATACGCGTTCAACTTCTTCTGAAAAGCTGTTGGGGTCTTTTCTGTCACATTGTGTTTGAGCAATCTGCACCGCCCTTGCCACGAGCTGTTCCACACCTTCACCGCTGGTAGCTGTAATCGGCACAACCGGGCACCCTAACTCTTTAGAGAGCAGCTCCGTGTCCAGTACATCACCGTTAGCTCTGACAAGATCCATCATATTGAGCGCAACTACAACTTTACAGCCCATTTCCAAAAGCTGCATCGTTAAATACAGATTACGTTCCAGGTTCGATCCATCAACTATATTAACTATAACATCAGGATTTTCTTCCAAAAGATAATTACGGGTTATTACTTCCTCCGGAGAATACGGAGATAAAGAATAAATACCCGGCAGATCCATGACCTCAAAGCCATCATGTTTTTTAAGTTTGCCGCCCTTACGTTCAACGGTTACACCAGGCCAGTTTCCAACGTATTGTTTACTGCCTGTAAGATTATTAAATAGTGTGGTTTTACCGCTGTTTGGATTGCCCACTAGTGCTAATGTCTTACTCAAAATAGTCCCTCCTCGAATCAACTTTCACTAACTTTAAATCAAAATTTATTCCACCAGAATGTTCTGCGCATCTGCTTTGCGCAACGAAAGCTCATAGCTGCGTACAGTTACTTCTAATGGATCTCCCAGTGGCGCGACTCTTCTGACGGTCACCGGTGTCCCCTTTGTCAAACCCATATCAACAATTCTGCGTTTCAAAGGTCCGGTGGCACAAACTTTTTTGATAGTTACGGTAGAACCGATAGGAACTTCTTTTAATGTCATCATACTTTTGCCCTCCTCACATTAGCTTACGCTAACTAGCCCACTTTTAAAAAGTTAGCTTTCGCTAACCTCTTAAAGTTTACTACTGCTAACTTATTTTGTCAACAACAATTTATTGCTTCTGATATTTTCACAATATTTCAACAAAATTATTTACCTGTACAATGATTTTATTATCCCTTTAAACTTTTAAATTTAAAGTTTTTTCAAAAAAACAGGACAGCATGTTTTAATCTGCTGTCCTTATAATGCTTGAATAATAATATTTATATTTTTTTATACAAAATACGAATGGAATTCAAAACGCAGAGTATGGAAACACCAGTGTCGGCGAAGACAGCCGCCCACATAGACGCATAGCCTGCCAACCCAGCAGCCATGATAATAATCTTAATTGCCAAAGCAAAAAATACATTCTGCCAGGCAATTCTGGTTGTTTCCTTCGCTAGGGCAATTGCCTGAGGAATAGCCTGCATTTCCGAGTTCATAAATACAACATCTGCTGCCTCAATAGCAGCATCAGCACCACTGCCCATGGCAGCGCCAACATCGGCGCCTGCTAAAACGGGAGCGTCATTTATACCATCACCGACAAACATCACTCCACCATATTGTTTGCGTAAGCGGCCCAACTCATTGAGTTTATCCTGCGGCAGAAGCTTAGCTCTTACTTCGTCAATTCCAGCAGCACGTGCCACTGCCTGTGCGCTTTCTGCCGCATCACCTGTAAGCATGGCTGTAGTTAAATTCATCTTTTTAAGGGAGGTAACAGCAGCTACCGCATCCTCTTTCAATGTATCATCAATAATTATTTGTCCTAAATACTTTCCGGCTCTGGCAACCAGCACTTCCGTACCATAATTATCTTCTTCCCTAACAGAAAAATCAATTTCAAACCGTTCTAACAATTTTTTATTGCCACACAAAATTTTTCCATCTGAAACCTCGACAACTAATCCTTCACCGGCAATTTCTTCAAATGTTTGCGGCCGTTCGAGTTTCAACTCACCTTCTTTGGCCGCATTTACTATACTTGTAGCAATCGGATGACTGGAAACAAGTTCTGCGGAGGCACAAAGCTTCAACAGCTCATCTTCTTCCATGCCACTTACCGGAACCAGCTTTTGAACAACAAAATTCCCTTTGGTCACAGTACCTGTTTTATCCATAACCACTGCTTTAACATTTTTCAGGGCTTCTATTGTAACGCCGCCCTTAAAAAGAATTCCATATTTCGAGCCGGCTCCAATGCATGAAAAAAACGCCAAAGGCACGCTCAGCACCAGTGCACATGGGCAGCTGATAACCAGAAATGTTAAGGCTGTATAAGTCCAATATTCCCAATTTCCTGTTATAAAGCCGGGTATCACAGCAGTTAAAACAGCTACTGCCATAACAAACGGAGTATAGATACGCGCAAAACGTGTTATAAACCTGTCTAACTGTGGTTTGCTGGCAGCAGCATTTTCTACAGAGTCTAAAATTTTGGTGACCATAGATTCAGCCAGGACTTTTTCTACTCTGATTTTCAGCATCCCTGACGTATTAATACAACCAGAAATAACTTCATCGCCAAAACTGCGTTTTACCGGCACAGGTTCCCCTGTCACCGGAGAAGTATCAAGCAGGCTTTCACCTTCTATAACTACTCCATCCAAAGGAATACGATCACCGGCACGTACCAGTAAAATGTCACCAACATTGGCTTCCTCTGCCGGGATAACACGCACATCTTCACCAATCAGCAAATTAACTACTTCCGGACGCATATCGACAGCTTCCATAATCTGACCACGACTTTTTTCAACCGCACGATGCTCAAAATATTCTCCGATACGATAAAACAGCATAACTCCAACAGCTTCTTCATATTGATTGATAGCAAAAGCACCTAAAGTAGCTACTGTCATCAGGAAGTTTTCATCAAAAACCTGTCCCTTCGTACTATTTTTTAAAGCGGTTAAAACAATCCTTCCGCCCAAGAGAATATATGCGGCAACAAGACAGTAAATATGATAAGCTTCCGGCACGAGTCCGGCAATTTCGCTGATTATAAACAAAATTCCGCCAAACACTATTTCTGCCAGTGAACGCTGTTCATCCGACATTGAAAGTATTCCACCGCTTTTTTTACGCTGATTAATATTTTCAGCCAATACCGGCTTGCCTATACGTTCAACTACTTCTACACCTGCTTCGATCGTACTGCAAATTGCCTGGACCTGTGGTAGCAATTGTGCGTGATTCTTCGCTGTCAGCCGCAGTTGTTTCGTAGCATAAGTTATCGTTGCAGCAGAAACATCCGGCAAATCATTGATAGCCTTCTCCATTTTTGCGGCACAATTGGCACAGCCCAGGTTCTCTAACAGGTATACCTTGCTTTCAAAGTTGAACGGCATCATCCCACTGCGTGGCACAACTTCTACATCCGATTCTATAGAAGCACAGATTTCACGAATGGCCGGCAGCAATACCTCGTGATTTTTGGCCGATAGACGCAGCTGTTTTGTTACAAAACTTACTGAAGCATATTCTACTCCAGGCAATTCTTTAATCTTATATTCCATTTTGGCAGCACAGTTGGCACAACCCAGATTTTTTAAAGCATAAACTCGTTTTATACAATCAGCATCAGGCATTCTGCAGATACAATTTTCCAAGCTTTCACCACAAACATCGCAATATTCCTCATGTGGATGGCAGAGCTCACATTGACAGTCATCTGCATGCCCGGGCACATGATGATCATGCCCACAGCCACAGGCTGCATCATGGTCATGGCCGCTTTCTCCTTTGTGATAATGTTCGTGTCCGCAGCCACAGGCTGAATTATCGTTATGGCCGCTTTCATCTTCCTGATGATGATCATATCCGCAGCCCTGACTGTTATGTTCATGTAAATTTTCTAAAGCATGCTGTGTTTTGCTCATTTTCCAGCCTCCTTACTTTTACTGTAATCTTATTATAACACATGAGCAAATATTCATATATAGTTTTTTGAAAAATTTTACAAACCTTTTGAGAAAAATAATACAGGCAGCTTCCATTCATTTAATATGGAAACTGCCTGTTAAAATAGCCTTAATCTTTCTCAAAATACCTGCTTCAGTTACTGCAAATTTAGAAGGTTACCTGTAAACGATTCCAAATAATCTGAGAATCACGTCCGCTTTCTTTACCTTCCAAATCATAGTAATCCAAATTATAAACCATATTCTTGGCCAAAGTATAATTTATACCAACACCATAACCTTTAAAGCCTTCTTTAGTGAAGTATCCCCAGTCACCAGCTTTCATCGTATGAGCAATAAATGTACCTGCCCCCTGATCATAATAATTTCCCCAAAGTCCCCAGGTCCCCTGTTTGGCGGCCTTGGCACCCTTATAAGCAGCACTGATGACAAAGCCGTCCGTATCAGCACCTTTTTCAACAGCTTTATCAGAAATATCAGAATTAAGATACATCGCCCCTAAAATAAAGTCACCAAAATTATAATTTGCCCCTGCATTCCAGACCGCGTTATTAGAAATTTTCGTAAACCCGGCATCTAAATCTTCAAATCTATCATAACCGGCAGCTAAATCCAAGCGGCCGATTTTACCAGATAAACTGGCGCCATAGGCCTTATCTGCCATATAACCGGAATCTTTTTCAGTAATTTGCCCCCAATAGCCGCTAATTTTTACATTTTTACCATATGTTAACTGAATAACTTCTGCAGTATCGTCATAAAGGTTGCCATTAGCTAAAAATACTGGCGCTTTCCCTGCCATAACATTAAATCCACCCAATTTACCTGTAACATAGGCTTGATTGAGTTTGGTATCTTCATCACCGGAATCATTAGCAAGATTCTGGTCATTTTGAATACGGGCCGTATAAGTCCAGTCTTCATTTACACTGCCATTTACAAATAAACGAGTGCGCAGACGATTTTTTGCAACACTGCCTTTGTCTTTCTTAAAATCTCCGTCACGCCCTGCATATTCATAACGGATTTGTCCTGTAATCTTCACATTATCCGCTTTTTTCTCTAAAGCTGCTACGCGTATTCCCAAGCTGTCCAGTTCATCGGCAAATTCTACAGCCAGGCGGTCAACATTAGCGCCTTTAGCCATAGCTTTTGCTACAATTTGTGCCATTTCATAACGTGTCATCAGACGTTCGCCGCCAAAATTACCATCGCCATAACCATCAATAATTCCGGCTGCCGCCAGTCTGTTAACGGCATCATAAGCCCAATGCCCGGCCGGAACATCAGAAAAAGGATTAGTGGCATACACTGAAGCAGTCACTCCCAGCACCATTGCCATAGCAAGCACCAAAGTTTTTTTCATCATAATCAACTCCTAAAAAATATATATGCTAAGCACACTTTTACCGATTTTATATTTTTAAAAGCGTACTTATTTGGCTGTGTTTAAATATGAATAAATAAGTATTTATTCATCAAAAAATATTTTTATATTGCAGCACCCATTAAGACTGCTGCAATATACTAAAAAATTATTTAACAAAATGACAGGCTGCAAAATGACCTTTCTTAATTTCTTGCAATTGTGGTTTTTCGCTTCTGCAAATTTCCTGGCAATACTCGCAGCGGCTCTGAAATGGGCACCCCAGCGGCAAAGCCAATGGACTCGGAATATCGCCTTCTAACGGCTGAATTTTTTCTCCAGGTTTGAAATCCACTTTAAAGATAGATTTTATCAAAGCTTTAGTATAAGGATGGACACCATTAACAGACAAACGACCTTTTTCCAATAATTCTACTACATTACCAAGATACATGACCGCGACCTGATGGCTCATCAAATCAACCAGACCAATATCATGACAGATAAAAAGATATGTAATATCTTTTTCCCGCTGCAGCCGTACCAGCAATTCACAAATTTTTTCCTGTACAGAAACATCCAGCGCTGAAGTGGCTTCATCGCAGACAATAATCTGCGGTTCCAGAGAAAGTGCCCTGGCTATACCCAAACGCTGACGCTGACCTCCGCTCATACTATGAGGAAAACGGTCTTTGAATTCCACTGGCAGCTCCACCATTTGTAATAACTCTGCAGCTTTTGCGTCAACTTCAGAATTTTTCAGTAACCCAAAATTCAATAAAGGCTCACATAAAATATCTTTTACCCGCATTTTCGGATTAAAAGCCGCTGTAGGATCCTGAAAAACCATTTGTATTTTTCGGCGGTTCTGGCGAAGCGCTTCTCCCTCCAATTTCAAAATGTTCTGTCCTTCAAATATTACTTCGCCCTCTGTCGCCGGATGGATCTGTAAAATAGTTCTGACCAAAGTACTTTTGCCGCAGCCGCTTTCACCAATAATGCCAAGAGTCTGTCCCTTGTAAGCATTTAAATTTACTTTATCACAGGCAGTGAGAACCTTGCCGCCATCTACCTGAAACTTTTTCGTCAGATTTTTTACTTCCAATACTATTTCTGGCGGTAATGCAACTCCATCACGGTCGCAGTTATAGTTCTCATGCGGGTGTAATTTTACGTTCTCAGGCATAATAACGCTTACCTCCCACAACCGGAACAGCCGCCAGCAGTTCCTTAGTATATTCATGCTGTGGATCGCCGATAATCTCTTCTCGCAGTCCGCTCTCCACAACCATACCATTCTGCATCACAACGATTTTATTTGACATATACGAAGCTACACCCAAATTATGAGTAACTATGATCACCGCGGCATTGTATTCGTCACGAACATCAACGATCTGCCTGATGATCTGCGCCTGCGTTGTGACATCAAGCGCGCTTGTAGGCTCATCAGCCAAAAGCAGTTTCGGGCTGAAGGTCATCGCCAGAGCTATACCTACACGCTGGCGCATCCCCCCTGATAATTCGAACGGATAACTGCGCATTACATTGTCAGGATTGGGCATCCTTACATCATCAAGCATCTTAATAGCCAGATCATAAGCTTCCCGTCTGGAAATCTGCGGCGCATGAGTCAGAATATAATCAATAAACTGTTCGCCGATACGGCGAATAGGGTTGATCATATTACCGCTGTCCTGAAAAATCATAGAAATCTCAGTCCCACACATTTCACGCCATTGCTGCGGCGTATTATCCAGCAGGTTTCTGCCGTCAAAAATGATATTGCCGCCGCTTACATGTCCATTACCCGGCAAACAGCCCATAATAGCACGTATCACCGTTGTTTTACCGCTGCCGCTCTCGCCAACGATAGATAAAATCTCACCCTTTTGCAATTCTATATTGGCACCAGTTACGGTAGCCTTGCTGCCGTAACTGATATCCAAATCTGTAACTTTTAAAAGCATTACAGTGTCCCTTCTTCCCACAGATTATTTCTGGGCAGGCTTGATCTCCTTCGTCAGCCAGTAATAATCACACGGTAAAATTTCTGCATTGGCAATAGAAGTATTACTGATCATGTTTGTCTGCGGATAACCAAAAATAATCGTTGCCGCATCATCAAGAATAATTTTCTGCATATCGATTACTAATTGACGACGTTTCGCCGGGTCAAATTCTACTGCCAACTTATCGCTCAGAGCATCATAGGCAGGATTGCTGTAACCGCTGCCGTTCTGCGGATTATTACCGTTAACATTTGTTTTCCAGTACTGATTGATAAAGACCTCGGGGTCGCCTGCCTGCAGAGTAAGAATATTGGAAATCAGCAAGTCATATTCACCTCGCACACCAATCCCGTCCAAAACATTGTAATCAACATTTTTCAGGTTAACCTTGATACCAACCTTTTTAGCATCGGACTGGGTAGCTTCAGCAAACAAAGGCAATTCTGCGCGACCGCTGTAGAAAATAAAGTCCATCTCCAGATTTTTACCTTCTTTATCAACATAGCCATCGCCATTGGTATCTTTCCAGCCAGCCTCTTCCAACAGTTTCTTAGCACGTTCTACATTATAGGTATTAGGATCTTTTAACTGATCAAATCCATAATCGACAGAAGGCGGCATCAACGGCCCGCCAGAAGTAAATGTGTCCTTCAGTAAAACCTTACAGTAGGTTTCACGGTCCAAAGATGACAGCAAAGCTTCGCGAACACGTTTATCATACATCGGCTTGCCTTCCTTAACGTTCATACGTGCCAATACGGCACGCAGGGAAGCAATAGCACTGATATTGTACTTATCTTTGTTGCTGAACAACGACATGTCGCCTGGAGCAATATTGATTGCCATATCAATCTCACCGGACTGCAGGGCCATAGCGCGTGTATTGGGATCATCAATAGTCGGGATCTCAACATGCTTAAACGGTACTTCGCCATCCCAGTAATTAGGATTAGCATCCATAACAGCTTTAGCTTTACTGTACGTATTGACCATATATGGACCGGTACAGATAGGCCCTTGCTTAGCATAATCACGGTCAGTTACACTGGTGTCAATAATAATAAAAAGCGGATCACCAAGCATTCCCGGTAATGTAGCAACAGGAGTGTGAGTTTTGATCATCAACGTCTGCCCGTCAGCACTGATATTGTCATATTCAAACATTGCTCTGGCACGGGCGGCTTTTTCAAAAGTACGTTCAATAGATTTTTTTACAGCCTCTGCAGTTACTTTGTTACCGTTTGAAAATTTTGCTTTATCATTGATTTTAAAAGTCCAGGTAAGCTTATCGTCACTGACCTGCCAATTTTCTGCCAGCCACGGAGTAGAATTCATTTTTTCATCAAATTTTACCAGACATTCACCTAAGCCGTAACGCATAACAATCCAGCCAAAGTAGTTATCTGTTGGTTCCAGACTGTCGGCAAAATTAGTAACGCCAAATTTCAAAGTGTCTTTGGCTGCCGCAGCTTTTTTGTCATCGCCGCCACAACCGGCTGAAGCAAATGCCATCAAGCCTATCATTGCAACAGCTGCTGTAAATTTAATAGTTTTTTTCATCATACATCTCCCTTTCAAATCCTTTTTATTTTATTGACTGTATATAAAACTTTATTCAACAGCTGAACTTAATCTTCCTGACGCGGGTCAAGCACATCACGCAAACTGTCGCCCCATAGGTTAAAGACTACTACCGTCAGAAAAATAGCCAGACCGGGAAAAAACATCAGCCAGGGAGCCGTCTGCAGCTGCTGACGGCCTTCATTTAGCATCAATCCCCATTCAGGAGCCGGCGGCTGCGAACCGAAACCTAAAAATGAAAGCCCTGCCAGTTCCATCATCATAGCACCGATATCCGAAGCTGCTGTAATAATCATTAACGGTAAAATATTAGGCACGATATGTTTCCACAAAATATGTGTCGGTTTACCGCCGTTGACAACTGCCGCTTCGACAAAATCACGTTTTTTTATCTTTAATACCATACTGCGTGCCAAACGAGCGTATTTAGTCCAGGTAACGATAGTCAAAGCGATAATCGCATTGATCAGACTGCCGCCAAGGATACCGGCAATAGCAATGGCCAGTATCATCCCGGGAAAGGAAATCATCATATCAGAAATACGCATAATAACCGTATCTACCTTACCGCCAAAATAACCGGCCAGAACACCCAGCGAAGTGCCTACTGCAAAAATGACCGCTACCAACAGCAAAACACTGCTCAGAGAATAGCTGGCACCATACAAAACCCGACTGAAATTATCTCGCCCCAGCTTATCAGTTCCAAAAAGATGTTCACTCGAAGGCGGCAGATAAGCATTTTTCATCGTAGCTTCCAACGGATCATAAGGAGCTAGCAGCGGCGCCGCTAACGCAATCCCTATCAAAAGCAGCACCAAAAAACTGGAAAAGGCAAAAGCACGATTATTCTTTAATCCGTTAATAAGATTCTCCATGCTATCTACCTTCCTTTCGCAGGCGTGGATCAAGCCGGTTATAAGAAATATCAACAACTAGATTGATGACCATATACATAAGGGCGATCCATAAAACAATCCCCTGTACAAGCTGAAAGTCACGATAAATAATTGACTGGACCGCTAAATAACCAAGTCCCGGCCAGGAAAAAACGATCTCTACTACTGCCGCACCACCCAGCAGGTTGCCGAATGACAGCCCCAGCAATGTGATCAAAGGCAGCATCGCATTCGGCAATACTTCCCGCCAAAGGATATAGCTTTCACTCATGCCTCTTGCCCTGGCACCGACAACGTAATCCTGATTGAGTTCTTCCAAAACCGTCGTCCTTACCTGACGTGTATATTTGGCTGCCATAACTATACCCAACGTCGTAGCTGGCAAAATCAGAGTCTCCAGACTTACTCTGCCACCGACAATTGGCAGCCAGCCTAATTTTAAACCAAAAATCCACAATAGCATCAGCCCCATCCAAAAATTAGGGATTGAGACACCAAAAAAAGTCAGACCTCTCACAGCATAATCAAAAACACTGTTGCGTTTGACAGCAGAATAAATACCCAAAGGCAGTGAAAACACCAACATAAAAAGTGTAGAAGCCAGCGCTAATATCAATGTCGCCGGCAGTGACTGCATCAATTCTTCAACAACAGGTTTTTTAACCATATAGGAAAACCCAAAATCACCCTGTACCGCTCTTCCTAACCAATCTAAATATTGAAAAATAAAAGGCTTATCCAAACCCAATTCATGTCTCAGCGCATCAATCTCAACCTGACTGACAACAATATCCTCATTACCGGCAATCCTTTGCCTGACCGGATCACCTGGCGACAGCATAACTAAAGCAAATGTTACAAAGCTGATACCCAAAAGCACCAATACGATTTGCCCGATCCTGCCCCAAATCTGTTTGTTTTTCAAAGCTTCCCATCTCCTTACAAAAAAATCTCCTGCAGCCATGAACCACGGATGCAGGAGATCATAAAATATTGTTTAAACAGGCAAGACTGCCTATTTAAGTCAAATTTCAGGAACTAGCTGCTGATCCGTCACCCGCGGATATGGCAAAAATCAAAGGCTGCGATCTGACTTACGCAATATGCGCTTACAGTGGCGTGACCGTGCCGGATTTACACCGGACTTCCCTAATTTAACCTTGAGGCACCTTTGATAAAATTATTAAGTTGTATTAATATTAGCACAAACCATATACTTAGTAAACACTTTTATTTAATCTTATAAATCTTTTCTCCAAGCTTTCTCAATGAATAAAATAATATTAAAGACTGAATCCCAACAAATATTAAAAACGATATCCATAAGCCATCATTGCCAAGTAAAGGTACTAACAGTCTCTCCACAGGCCAAAATACAGCTAAAGCAATCAGCATCATATTTCTTATAGGAACCGTATAAGTAGCACCTGTAAACATTCCATAAAGAGCTAGGCCTATGCCAGCTATCAAAGGATAAATAAGAACATAATATTTGTAAGTTTCTGCTAACACAGCTACTTCCTCTAAGTCTGTAAAGCAATTTATTAAAAATGTACTGCCAAATTTAAATCCAAGCATTAACAGAAACACCAACACAAACAACCATTTATAGGTCATTTTTAAAATCTGCCAAAATAAAGCCCTGTTTTTCTGTCCCAGAGCCCTTCCTGAAAAAACAGAAGCACCATTAGCCATACCGTCGACCAAGAACGACATGATATCTTTCAGCTGAAACAGTACGGCATTCGCTGCCAGCACTACAGTTCCTAATGCAGCACCGGCAGCAGCAATAATATTGTTAACTGTCAGCAGGCAAGCCGTACGAATCATTAAATTAGTATTGACCAAAAGTATTTTCGTTAGCTCCTCAGGCTCTATAACGGTTTTATAATCAAAATTTTTATAATCAAAGTTACCATAAAGATACATTAGCCAACAGCCTGCGGCAGCGCCATAGAGCTGACTTAAAAGTGTAGCCCAGGCTACTCCTTCAATATCAAAATGTAATACAAATACAAACAATACACTAAGTATCATATTCAGGACATTGCTTGAAACCTGCATAAATACAGAAGCACGTACTTTTGTCTGCCCCATCAGCCATCCTAACGACACATAATTGAACAGTACCAGCGGCGCTCCCCAAATCAAAATTTCATAGTAAGCCGAACAGAGTTCTGCTACATCCGAAGCCGGAGCAACCAATGACAGATAAGCCGTCAAAATAGGTTTCTGCAAAATTATGCAGCTGCAGCTTACTATCACAGCAATGAACAACGGTCTTAAAAAAGCCAGTAACCCTTCTTCTCTGGAACCAGAACCCAAAGCTTGAGCGGCATATCCAGAGGTACTGACACGCAGAAAACCAAAAAACCAGTAAATATTATTGAAAAGAATTGCACCTAAGGCTACAGCCGCTATATACTTAGGATCAGGAAGCTGTCCCATTACAGCAGTATTAACCGCTCCCATCAGCGGCTGTGTCATCGTTGAAAGCATAAAGGGTATTGTAATTCCCAAATATTCCCTGTCTGTCAAAACATTTGTACACACTGATATATTTCCTTCCGTCGAGATCCTCTAGTATTTTAGTTATTATTCTAAAATGTTTTTGAGTTTAATTGATAATAGGTATTGTATGAACATACTATCATATGTTATACTGATTAGCAAGAATAAAATTAAAATAATCGTATCAAAACTTACAAAATAAAACTTGATAAGCAAAGGAGTTATAAAAATGTCAGATACTATGGATATTTGCGGTTTAAAAGCAGAACGAGGGCAGAAACTGCAAACTTACATTCCTGTCCTTGACTCTAATACAAAAATACCTATCACTATCATCAACGGTCAAAATGATGGTCCTACTCTTTTAATAACAGCCGGCATCCATGGTGGCGAATATCCTGGTATCGCAGCGGCAATAGAAATATCTCAGGCTATAGAACCAGAAGTTATCTCCGGATGCCTGATTATAATACATCCCGTCAATATTCGAAGCTTTTGGGAACGCAGTGCTTTCGTTACCCCCGATGATGGTAAAAACCTCAACCGGGAATTCCCCGGCGATGTCAACGGAACACTTTCACAAAAAACAGCCTGGCTGCTCAGTCGACATTTTTTCCCTTTAGCTGATTTTTATGCTGATCTGCATAGCGGTGATATCCATGAAGAATTGTATCCATACGTATATTATCCCGGGCTGCCCAACTCTGAAATTTCTGCAAAAGCGCGCGAAGTAGCCATGGTTCTGGATATGAAATTTATGGTTCGTTCAACTGCTACAACAGGTGCCTATAATTATGCCGCCATTTCAGGTGTCCCTTCTCTCCTTATCGAACGAGGCGGATCCGGATTATGCCGGCGTGAAGACATTGACGCCTATAAAAACGATCTTCATAATATCCTTTGTAAACTCGAACTTCTTTGCAGCCCACAGCAACAACAAAAACATACCCCTGTTGATGTCACTGACGTTATTTATCTTGAAACTGATCAGGCCGGCTGTTGGTTCTCCAGTTGCCGTTGTGGCGACAAAATAAAACAAGGTGATAAACTAGGTTACCTGACTGATCTTTTCGGCAATACCATTACTGTCTATAATGCCGAACAAGATGGTATTATTCTCTATCAATGCTCTGCTCTTGCAGCTCCTAAAGGCACTATTTTAGTAACCTATGGTAAAGTTAAGAATAATTAAAATAATGTTGCTTGACAAAGCCCCAGCAAACCAATTACAATCAAAGTAATCTCTTTGCACTGCATATCGCTACAGTACAAACTGAACAGGCGGTAAACCTTTGGTTTTAGCGGCCGGGCCCATCGGGCAGCAGATTCGTAAACAAACATCTGCGGGACAGTAGTAGTTCCGCAGATGTTTTTATTATATCTGTGCCGCTGCAAGAGTAACCCCAGGGAGGTTATCCACCATGCAAGACAAAATTGCCCAGTCCGAACGTCTGGCCATGCAAGTTTCTATTAACAGTATCATCGTCAATCTAATTCTTTCAGTTGGTAAATTAGCAGCAGGGATACTGGCTAATTCTGCCGCAATGATTTCTGATGCCGTTCATTCCGCTTCCGACGTCTTCAGTACCTTTATAGTTATGGCCGGCGTCAAGATATCCAATAAAGCTTCTGATGCAGAACATCAGTACGGACACGAACGTTTGGAATGTGTCGCCGCCATCATTTTAGCGATAGTTTTAGCACTGACCGGTATTGGTATAGGTTACGCAGGTTTAGAAAAAATATTTCACGCTTCAGCCGAAGATTTGAAAATACCGGGCAGCCTTGCTTTGATCGCCGCAGTAATTTCCATTATCGTTAAAGAAGGTATGTTCTGGTACACTAAAAAAGCAGCTGCCAAAATAAATTCCAGTGCTTTAATGGCAGATGCCTGGCATCACCGCAGTGATGCATTGTCCTCAATAGGCAGCTTTATCGGTATTCTAGGCGCCCGTATGGGCTATCCTGCTTTAGATCCTCTTGCCAGTGTAGTCATCTGCCTGATGATCGTTTACGCATCATATGAAATTTTTAAAGATGCCATAGACAAGATGGTCGACCGCTCCTGTGACGAAGCCACTATCAATACGATGACAGTTCTGATAAGCGCTCAAAAAGAGCGTTGACCACATAGACGTACTGCAAACCAGAAAATTTGGCTGCCGCATCTATGTAGATGTCGAAGTAAGCGCTGACGACGACCTGACTTTACTGGAAGCACATACTATCGCCGAAAATATTCATAAAGCAATTGAAAGTAATTTTTCGGAGGTAAAACATTGCATGGTCCATGTAAACCCATGCAGCGAAGTACACCATGACTAAATAAAAAAACCACCACTGTTCAAGTGATGGTTTTGGCAGGCGCACCCCTACGCCTGCCAACGAAGGAGGAGAGAAAGGATTTTCTATTCTTTTAAGAAAGCCTTGAAAACAGCAAATAAATCAGAATATATCTGCCGGACAGAGTGAAAATGTGTCCGGCATTTTTACTCTGTAGAACAATCAATATTTCGACCAGCAAGAATAAAACGACAATCATAAGAAAAGACCGTCTTCTCAAGGCGCGAAGACGGTCAAATGTTATCAGTCAAAGCGGTTCTGCCACTCTCACATAAACAGAACCTCATTGGTTAAAAACATCTCCTTCCTGTCTCTCGCAGGTCAAGCAGTGATGCTTATATAGGCTGCTGTCCGGCTTCAGGTATTACCTCGGCTTGTGCAAGGACTGACCTGTTACGGTGACGGGATCGCATCGGATTTACACCGATCGACATTTAAGTTCATAGAACACCCATATGAAATATTGATTTGTTATATTAATTATAAGCATTACTAATTATCTTGTCAACACTTTTAGTAAAAAAACTTCTAAATATTTTTTGCGTTATATATTACTAATAAGTATTAGCAGCAATTTTATGTTATGTGAAAATATTTGCACTTCTACCGTAATTTTTAAATACGCTTATCTTATGCTGTAAAAAGATAAGCGTATTTTTCATTAAGCGTTAATAACGTCGCCTCTGCAACAGATAATACACACACTAGCTCTGGTTTTTCTTTAGTCATCTACTCTCACTTCTTTCATTCTTTTGACAGCAGAGAATCTAGAAGCAAAAGGATATTGTTGCCAATAGCAGCGTGGAATCTAATGTTATCTTTATCGTCAATGCTCCACGCAACATGCATGGCGCTAGTTTTATTCGAATATAAGCGTTTAAATTCGTCAAGCATCTGTTTTGGTAATTTGACATACAGCATCATATTATATTGTTTAAATTTTTCATCAACCAGGACGTAGTGAGAGTCGAGAACTTCCAATCCATAACGTTTTTCGATTAATTCTATCAGGCCTTTAATAGCCGGGTTATCATTCATATGTATTGCCTCCTTAAAAAATGGCGCGGCCCACAGGCGGCCGCGTCTCAATGGAGAATCTAAAAATTATTTTATTTCAAAAGGCGAGCTGTCTTTAACATTAACACCGCTCAGCTCAGCAGCAGCAAATCTGTTGATAAGATCTTGAACCGCCATGGTAGCCGAAATTTTTCCAACCACTACTTCACGCTCGATCTCTTCTTTGCAGCCAATAATGGCTGGCGAACGATAAAACAGATTATGCAGATGTTCTTCAACCATGGTATATACCCAGGAAAGCGTCTGCTGTTTCCTGCGTTCAGCTAACACGCCATTTCCCCAGCCTTGTTTCATAAAGGCTTCGATAACATCATTCCACAGTTCCATAATTCCCGCTCCTGTATAAGCAGAGCAGGTATAGGCATGAGTCGTCCAGTTTTCGGTAGCCTGACGTAAAAATTGCAGGATACGTTCATACTCAGCTCTGGTAACCATTGCCCGCTGTTTATTATCACCATCGGCTTTATTGACGACGATTGCATCGGCGAGTTCCATTACGCCTTTTTTCATCCCCTGCAATTCGTCGCCGGCGCCTGTCAATACGACCAGCAGAAAAAAATCTACCATCGAACGTACGGTAGTTTCACTCTGCCCTACGCCTACGGTCTCGACTAAAATGGTGTCATAGCCGGCAGCTTCGCACAAAAGCAGTGTTTCACGGCTTTTACGAGTCAGACCACCCAAAGTTCCTCCCGAAGGAGACGGACGGATAAAAGCATTCGGTTCGCGTGAAAGCTGTTCCATACGTGTTTTATCGCCCAGGATACTGCCTTTGGTAACAGTACTGGAGGGATCGACCGCCAGTACTGCGACTTTATGTCCGCCACGACACAGGTTTGTGCCAAGAGCCTCAATAAAGGTGGATTTACCTGCACCAGGCACACCGGTGATCCCAACGCGTGTCGATTTACCAGTGTAAGGCAGCAGTTTTTGGATAACCTGCTGTGCCGTCTCAAAATGAGCGGCAGCATTACTTTCAACCAAAGTGATGGCGCGTGATAAAATTGCGCGGTCACATTTTAGGACACCTTCGACGTAATCGTCGACTTCCAGCTTACGGCGTTTGATAGCCGGAGCTACTTTGTCTTTTTTATCTACTGTCACACCTGGAGTTCCTTCATGACCGCCTGTAACACCGTACATTACCCGGCAGGCAAATTTATCGTTTTCTTCTTCAGGCACCCACGAAGGTTTATAAGTATCTGTCATGGCTTAATCCGCCAAGCGTCTGTTCAGCTCTTCCAGTACTTTTTTAGCGCAGACAGGTATAATTGTGCCGGGTCCAAAAATAGCTGCTGCACCGTGTTCGTAGAGATAATCATAGTCCTGGGCAGGAATTACGCCGCCGATAACGACCATGATATCCTCACGTCCGCGTTTTTTAAGTTCTTCTACCAGTTGCGGCATCAAGGTTTTATGACCTGCTGCCAATGAGCTCATACCAACGATATGAACATCATTATCTACTGCATCCTGCGCAGCTTCTTCCGGAGTTTGGAACAGAGGGCCGATATCTACGTCGTAGCCCATATCTGCGAAGGCGGTAGCAATAACTTTCGCCCCGCGATCATGTCCGTCTTGTCCCATTTTAGCAATATAGATACGGGGACGACGGCCTTCGCACTGTTCAAAGTCATCTGTCATCTGACGAACTTCCTTGATAACATCTTCGTCAGCAAATTCGCTGCTGTAGACGCCGGAAATTGAACGGATGATAGCTTTATGACGGCCGCAGACTTTTTCGACAGCGTCAGAAATCTCGCCTTTGGAAGCACGAGCACGAGCTGCGTTAACTGCCAGCTCCAGCAAGTTGCCTTCACCGGTTTCCATGGAATGGGTGATAGCGTCCAAACAACGGCGAACTTCATCGTTGTCACGGTTAGCACGCAATTTTTTCAGACGTTCGATCTGCGCCAAACGAACTGCAGTGTTGTCGACTTCCAGAATATCAAGCGGATCTTCTTTTTCCAGGCGGTAATCGTTTACGCCGACAATTTTTTCGGCGCCGGAATCGATATGAGCCTGACGACGTGCTGCCGCTTCTTCGATACGCATTTTAGGAAGACCGGTATCAATAGCTTTGGACATACCGCCGAGCTGTTCGATTTCCTGGATATGTGCCCAGGCTTTTTGGATCAGCTGATTGGTCAGTGCCTCTACATAATAGGAACCGCCCCACGGATCAATAACTTTGCAGACTTTGGTTTCGTCCTGAATGTACAATTGAGTATTACGAGCAATACGAGCCGAGAAATCTGTCGGCAACGCGATAGCTTCGTCCAAAGCGTTAGTATGCAGCGACTGGGTATGCCCCAAAGCTGCTGCCATAGCCTCGATACAGGTACGCGTAATATTGTTGAACGGATCTTGCTCTGTCAGGCTCCAGCCGGAAGTTTGCGAATGTGTACGCAAAGCCATAGATTTGGTTTTTTTCGGGCCGAAGGAATTAACGATTTTCGCCCACAGCATACGTCCTGCACGCATTTTAGCAATTTCCATAAAGTAGTTTTTACCCATTGCCCAAAAGAAGGACAAACGCGGTGCAAACTGGTCAATAGTAAGACCATGCTCAGTACCTGTACGCAGATATTCGAGACCGTCGGCTAATGTATAGCCAAGTTCGATATCAGCAGTAGCGCCTGCTTCCTGCATATGATAACCGGAAATCGAGATACTGTTGAATTTGGGCATATAAGCGGAGGTATATTCGAAAATATCACCGATGATGCATGGAAGCTGTAGGCGGATAGATATAGGTATTACGAACCATGAATTCTTTCAGAATGTCGTTTTGGATCGTACCTGCCATAACTGATTTGTCTACGCCCTGTTCTTCACCAGCCAGGATATAGAAGGCCAATACAGGCAGCACTGCGCCGTTCATTGTCATTGATACAGACATTTGATCCAGAGGAATGCCGGAGAAAAGAATCTCCATATCCAAAATGGAGTCAACGGCAACACCGGCTTTACCTACGTCACCGACAACGCGCGGATGATCGGAGTCATAACCGCGGTGAGTTGCAAGGTCAAATGCGATAGACAGACCTTTTTGCCCTGCCGCCAGGTTACGGCGATAGAAAGCATTTGATTCTTCTGCAGTAGAGAAGCCTGCATATTGACGTACTGTCCAGGGTTTGGTTACATACATCGTTGAATAAGGTCCACGCAAAAATGGCGGGATACCTGCCATATAATGCAGATGTTCGCAGTCTTTATAGGCATTCACATCATATAAAGGAGCTACGTTGATTTGTTCCATTGTACGGTAAAAATTTTCTTCAAAGGATTTACCGGTTTCAGTTTTTAATTTTTCCTTCCAGGCAGCAAACTCGGCGTCGCCTTGTGCGGGTGCCTGCTGAAAGGGAATTTGACTAAAATCAGGAATTCTGGACATTATCAGAACATCCCCCTTTCTTTTTGCATACGGAGCAAGGTTTCATAGCAGTTGGATTTGACGCTGATGTAATCATCCATACCTGCAGCATCACAGATTTCTTTCAGTTCTGCACTGGGAGCACCTGCCAGGAATACCTTCATTTCCGGATTTACAGCTTTGATGCCTTTCGTAACTGCTGGTGCCAGTTCCGGATAAGTAGCGTCAGTCGAGCAGACGATGGCTGCATCGGCACCGGACTCAAGCGCTGCTTTAACAGCTTCTTCGACAGTGAGGAAGCCATTATTTGTCACAACCTCAAAGGCAGCCACCTGCATGAAAGAGGTAACAAAATCGGCACGTGCTTTGTGCTGCGGGATCGGTCCCATATTGGCCAGGAAAATTTTAACGTTTGCACCGGTTTTATCAACAAAATTTTCCGTACGCATACGCAGTTCTTCATAGCGTTCAGTCCAGCGATGCGGAGCAATAGCTTCAACCTTTTCGCCATTAGCGCTGCCGGTAAGAGCTGCTGAAATTTCACCCATAGTTGCTCCAGCCAATAATGCTTTTTCAGCATCAGCGATCAAAGAACCCAACTCACTGGCATCACGTTTGCCAAGGTCGCTGAGTACAGCTTCTACATAAGCATTGTCGCGTACTTTTACGTTGACTTCCAAATCAGTTTTGCGTGCTTTAAGGATTCCTGCGAAATCAACTTCAGGCACTTCCAAAAGTTCTTCAGTCATGTTCGGGTACATGTTATTGCCGACTGCACGATCTTTTCTGGTAGCAAGATTTTTAAAACGTTCTTCTAAAATAGCTTTAACCGCTGCCTGTACTTTGCCGCTTTCAAGCGCTGCCAGTAAGCCGCCGTGGCTTTCGATTTCCTGGAACTTAGCCCAGGTTTTTCCGTAAATTCTTCTGTCAGCGGTTCAATATACCAGCTGCCGCCGGAAGGATCGATCGGCTGAATAAAGTTGAATTCATGCTGTTCCATGATCTGGATATTACGGGCAATACGGCGAGAAAATACATCACTGGGACGAATGCAATGATCGAAAGGTTTGACATACATGCCGTCCATACCGCCAACAACCGCAGAGAAGGATTGTGTTGCCGCACGCAGCAGATTTACATAAGGATCGTATTTCGTCTGGCAGAAGGTAGAAGTGCTGACATAAAGATTGATCTTTTGTGCTTCTTCATCCCCACCGCAATTTTTAACGATTTGCGCCCAAACCATTTTCAGACTGCGCAGTTTAGCAATTTCCATAAAGAAATTAGCTCCGATACTGAAATGAAAACGCAGGTGGCGACAGAAGGTGTTGACATCAATACCACGGCGTTCCATAGCGCGCATATAAGTTACAGCTGCATTCATAGCATACGCTACTTCCTGAATGTCGTTAGCACCGCCATTATGATAAACATCGGTATTGACAACTACTGTTTTAAGCTGCGGAGCATTTTTTTCAGCCCAGGCAATGCTATGTGCCATTTCGTCATAATATTCGTCCAGCGGACGAACTAATTCGCCGTCCAAAGCAAGTTCGCCAATCGGATCGACAGTAATAGCGCCATGTAATTTTTCGAGGGCCAGACCTTTTTTCTCGCAGACAGTGATTACAGCAGCCAAAAGAGCGATGTTGGAAGCGCCGGCATAAATATCGATTTCGAATTTTTCCAGATCAACACCATCCAGCAGTTTTTCCACGTCAGCTACAGTAGACAAAGATACGCCTATATCAGCAACATCTTTTACTTCTGCCTTATCAGGATCATAGCCTTTGCGTGTCGCAGTATCTAAAACGACACTAGCAGCGGTAGTTCCTTTCAACAGCTCGTATTTAACCATTTCATTGGCTTCGGCAGGAGTTTTTCCATCACACTCCTGAGCAATAGTCCATACTTTATGGATATAACCTCCTGCATTAGCACCGCGCAGGTTGCTTTCCATGCCGGGATAGGTTTTATTGTGGGTAATCCTCTCCTGATCCTCTAATCTATAAATAGGATTCAGGGTGATACCCTCATAAGTTTTAGTGAACATACTCTTTTCAAAAGAACCGCCTTTAAGAGCAGTCACTACTTCTTGCTTCCACTCCTCATAGGACGGCGGCGTAAATTCATCGAAAGTAACCGGAGGGATAGTTCCCACTAAAGTTTCTTCCTGCTGAATCTCTGCTGTAAGGTTTTTATCTTGTTCCATATACGGCATCCTTTCATTAATTATTTTCTGTGCCGGGGTAGTAAATGTTCACCTCCTGTACTTTGCTTACTTATGTATCGCAGAATGGTTCGAGAATCTCCTACCGAAACTGCCTCTATAAGCCCCTTATCAAAAAAAGCAACCATCACAAAAAATGTGATGGTTGCTCTTGCCGCGCACCCCTACGCAGGCAATTGAGAAGAAGGTTCTTGCACAAAGAGAATTTGAGAATGGCAATAAACCCGGCAGGTTGTCCAGACCTGTCACAAATAAATATATACACTGATGGCTGACCTTATTTTCGAGGTCTAGCCATCACACTTCGACCTCAACGCGCTTACAAAAGCACAGAAAAACAGAAAACCGTTTTCTTAAATAATATTAAGAAAAACGGTCAGAAATTCATAGCAAAAGATTCGCACTTCGTATTTACCTAAAATACGAACTCTGCATCATCTCCTCCCCGTCTCTCGCAGGTCAATCAGCGATGTAGCTAAGGCAGTTCTTCTGACTCCGATTCATAGCTCACTTCACCTTCCCAGTATTACTACCAGTGGCATTTGAAGTTTACTCCTCGTTACAGCGGCGGGACCGCGTCGGAATTGCACCGACTTCTCTATTAAGCTCTGTAAAGCACCTTTAGCTTACAATATTCATTTGTTAGCTTAATTATATTTATTACTATTTCTTTTGTCAAGTCTTTTAATATATTTTTTCATATATTTTTTTTCGCAAATAAAACAGTATCGTAGCTTACTATTTTATTCAGTAAGCTACGATACTGCTAATCAAGACTTTTATTTTTAAAATACATAGTGATTCCCAAAGGAACGCAGATATTCAAAAACAATAACCGTACTAATTGGTAAGTAAGAATGATTGAAACATCTTCTCCCATACTCATTCCAGCCAGACACATTTCCGCAATTCCGCCGGGAGCCATTGCTAAAAAAAAAGCGGTTACTAAAGAAAACCCATACCGTTCTGACAGGGACCAGGCAACAACAACACTGACACCAATCATCAAAACGATACCACTAAAAATATAAGGCATCAATTCCTTAGTAGCCGAAAGTTTTTTGGGATCCAGCATTACGCCCATGTATAATCCAATACTTACCTGTGCCAGCATCATAAGCAAACCAGGCACAGGCTGTAAACTTCCCCAAAAATACGACCCTGCCGCTGTTGCCAGAATCGGCCCCAGCAAACGCGGTGTTGGCACCTTTAACTTAGTCGCAACAAAAGCGCCTAAAAACGACAATGGGACAAGAATAAGCCAATGCGTACCGTCTGTTGTCTGAACAATAGCATTGTTTTGCATAACCTGAGCACCTAAACCATGGATTACCAGAAATGGTACTGCTACAATAACGCCTACCAGCCTCAGAGTCTGCATAACGACAACAACATTTGCGTCAGCCCTTGGATCATCCTCCGACATCAGCATCATTTGCGTCAGCCCGCCAGGCATAATGCCCATCACACAACTGATCAGATTAGCCGAAGTATGTCTCGCTGTCCACCAGGCAATTAAAACAGAAACAGCTACAGCTATCAGCGTGGCTTCCAGTACCCCAAAGGTCTGATGCGTCATTTTCTCCCATGTATCAGCTGTAAAATTACGGCCAATACCATACCCAGCTACAAGTAAACCCAATTCACGCCAATTCTTAGGCCAGGTAACAGGCGAACCAGCTATCTTACAGGCTACTGCAGCAAAAATGCCGCCTAAAAGATATGGTATAGGCAATTCCATTTTTAAAAATAACGTTCCTAAACAGGCTGCCATAACAAATAGCAGCAAACGATTCAACATATTTCCCTCGCTTAATAATGCCCTTCCAGTGCCGTCATGATCCGCCCTATCAATTCACTGCGCATTGTATTCTGAGTTACAGAATAGGTCATAATACGGCTGTCATCCAGTCCCAGTTCCCGTTTGAATAATGCTTTTTGAGCCATCGCTGCATTTTTCGACAATTTATCTGCTTTGGTCAAAATAACCTGAACCTGCAGTCCACAGTCCAGTAACCAGTGATAGCTTTCAATATCGCTGTCCAAAGGCTTATGCCTGATATCAATAAGCTGACAGACCAGTCCTAGATTATCAGATCCGGAAAGATATTTACTGATAAATCCTGACCATTTATCTTTGTTCGTTTTAGCTGTTTTGGCAAAACCATAACCTGGTAAATCTACTAAATAAAAATCAGCACGTTCTTCCTGCCCTTCAGTAGTGCGTTTAGCCTGTAAACCATAAAAATTTATAGTCTGTGTTTTGCCTGGAGTCGAGCTCACTCTTGCCAAGCCGTTACGTCTGCAGAGCGAATTGATCAGTGATGATTTGCCAACATTAGAACGCCCTATAAAAGCAGCCTCTATTAACGGTGGTGTCGGATATTGGTCTGCTCTGACAGCAGATGTGATATATTGGGCATGAATAATATCCCAGGTTCCTTTATTCATCTTACTCCTCCAAAGCTAATTTCAACACTTGATCCATATGATTAACAGGAATGAATTTTATTGCCGCACGCACATTGACAGGAAGTTCTTCCAGATCCTGCATATTCTGTTCTGGAAGCAGAATGGTTTTTACACCATAACGATGCGCCGCCAGCATTTTTTCTTTAATTCCTCCTACCGGAAGCACTTTGCCAGAAAGAGTGATCTCTCCAGTCATGGCAATACCCGCTTTTATGCAACGTTTAGTCAGTGCTGAAACCATAGCCGTCACCATAGTAATGCCGGCGGAAGGACCATCTTTTGGGATTGCGCCTTCCGGTAAATGAATGTGGATATCAGTAGTTTCATAAAACTTTTCATCCAAATGCAGCTCTTTAGCCCGAGAACGAATATAAGTATAACCGGCCTGAGCAGATTCTTTCATAACATCACCCAACTGCCCAGTCAATACCAGACCTCCTTTACCGTTAGTAGCCAGTACTTCTACCTTCAGTAATTCACCTCCAACACTGGTCCAGGCCAAACCTGTGCAGATACCTATTTCTGCCTTGGCAGTCAGATCGCTTTCCAGAAAAATAACCGGTCCTAAATATTTAGTCAGATTTTTTTCGGTAACTTTAGCACTTTTTACCTGTTTCGTCACAATACGATGTGCTGTTTTACGGCAGATCGCCGCTATTTTCCGTTCTAAATTACGTACACCGGCCTCACGTGTATATTCGCGTATAACATGACGCAGAGCTGTTTCTGTAATATTCAAAGTTTTTGCAGTCAAGCCATGTGCCTGACGTTCCTTCGGCAATAAATGCAATTCGCCGATTTTCACTTTCTCGTCCTCAGTGTAACTGGCAAGTTGAATCACTTCCATCCTGTCTAATAGAGCAGGAGGGATAGTTTCTACCGTATTAGCCGTTACAATCCAGAAAACATGTGACAAATCAAAAGGGAATTCAATATAATGGTCACTGAAAGTGTTGTTTTGTTCCAGGTCTAATACCTCCAGCAAAGCCGAAGCCGGATCCCCCCGAAAATCAGAAGCCATTTTATCAATCTCATCCAGAAGAAAAACAGGATTCATGCAACCGCTGGTTTGCATACCATGAATAATCCTGCCTGGCATTGCGCCGATATATGTACGACGATGACCGCGGATTTCTGCTTCATCACGAACGCCACCTAAAGAAACACGGGTAAATTTACGCTCGATCGCTCTGGCAACCGAATGTGCCAGAGAAGTTTTACCCACACCAGGAGGTCCGACTAAACATAAAATCGGGCCCTTACTTTGTTTGGTCAAAGCACGTACTGCCAAATACTCTAAAATACGTTCTTTTACTTTTTCCAAACCGTAATGGTCTTTATCCAGTACTTTAGCAGCCACTTCAAGGTCAAAATTATCTTCTGTAAACTTACCCCAGGGCAAACTTAAAAGCACATCGATATAATTGCGGATTACGGCGCTTTCAGCCATCATCGGCGGCATTTTATAAAGACGGTCAAGTTCTTTATTGATTTTTTCAACAACTTCAGCCGGCAGATCAAGCTCTGACATCTGCTTCTTATATTCGTCTATTTCGGCCTGACGTTCATCACCTTCGCCAAGTTCTTTATTAATGGCTTTCATCTGTTCACGCAGATAATATTCTTTTTGGTTCTGTTCTATCTGTTTACGCACCTGCTGTGAAATATTTTTTTCCAGACCGGCAATTTCCAGTTCTTTGCATAAATACGTATAGAGTTTATTCATACGTTCTTTAACATCAACCGCTTCTAACAGCTGCTCTTTTTCTTCGATATTTATCGACAGATAACCGGCAATCATATCCGCAACCCGTCCTGGGTCAGTTTGGTCCTTAAAGGTCAGCAGCACTTCACTGTTAACTTTTTTGCTGGCAATAATCCATTGCTCAAACGTTTCAATCAGCATCCTGCGCAGCGCTTCCACTTCATTATCTTCACTGACAACAGAATCCATCGGCAGTGCATTAGCCTGGAAATATGTATCGACAGCCGGAGCTTCGATAATAGTTTCTACTTTGGCTCGGGCTAATCCTTCTACAAGTATCCGCAAAGCTCCACTTGGCAATTTCAATAATTGTTTGATTTCCGCTATGACACCATATTTAAATAAATCCTTCTGCCCGGGTTCCATCGTTTCGGCTTCCTTCTGTGATACCAGAAGTATCTGCTTATCGGAAGTCATCGCAGCTTCTACTGCATGAATGGAACGCTCCCTGCCTACATCAAGATTTATAATCATACCTGGAAATACCAGCATTCCTCTTAAAGGAAGCAACGGCATTAAACGTGGTTTTGTTTCCATATATTACCCTCCTTTGCCAACAGTATTAACTGCAGCAAACGATATTTTTAAAGCATTTTCATTACTCAACTTTATTTTAACATAAAAAGGGGAAAAGGCTATGCCCCTTCCCCTTCTTTTTTTAATTGCTTAACTAGCAACCACCATTTTCGGTTCCATGTGTTCTCTGATTGCCGCTTCTGTAACTACACATTTTACAACGTCGATACGTGAAGGCACTTCATACATCACATTACGCATTACCTCTTCGATGATAGAACGCAGACCGCGGGCGCCGGCATTACGTTTAAGAGCTTCTTCTGCAATAGCCACTAAAGCACCGTCTTCGAATTCCAGTTCTACATTATCCATAGCCAGGAAATGCTGATATTGTTTAATCAAAGCATTTTTAGGCTCTTGCAGGATTTTGATCAAAGCGTCTTTATCCAAAGAATCCAGTGTCACAACAACAGGCAGACGACCTGCAAATTCAGGAATCAAACCGAATTTCATTAAATCTTCAGGCAAAACTTTTTTAAAGATCGTATCAGCTTTTGCTTCTTCTTTTGTTTTGATATCAGCACCAAAACCAAGATTCTTTTTGCCGATACGTGCACCGATAATATTTTCAAGTCCGGCAAAAGCACCGCCACAGATAAATAAAATATTAGTAGTATCGATCTGAATAAACTCCTGATGCGGATGTTTGCGTCCTCCTTGCGGCGGAACGCTGGCGACTGTACCTTCCAAAATTTTCAGAAGTGCCTGCTGCACACCTTCACCTGATACATCACGTGTAATAGAAGGATTTTCTGATTTACGAGAAATCTTATCGATCTCATCAATATAAATAATGCCTCTTTGAGCACGCTCAATATCAAAATCAGCGTTCTGGATCAATTTCAGCAGGATATTTTCAACATCCTCACCTACATAACCAGCTTCTGTCAAAGCAGTAGCATCAGCGATTGCAAAAGGTACCTGCAAAATCTTTGCCAACGTCTGTGCCAGCAAAGTTTTACCGCTGCCGGTAGGCCCCAGCATTAGAATATTTGATTTTTGCAGTTCTACTTCTTTATCCTTCGCAGGATTATTTAATTCATAGTTAATACGTTTATAGTGGTTATAAACCGCTACAGCCAAAGTTTTTTTTGCTTCTTCCTGACCAATAACATACTCGTCAAGAATATTTTTAATTTCTTTCGGCTTCGGCAGTTCGTTTACACTGACAACAGCAGCATTTGTTTCTTTCAGGTCTTCTGTCAGCATTTCATTGCAAAGTTCGATACATTCGTCGCAGATATAGACGTTATGACCGGCAATCAGCTTGCGGACCTGGCCTTCTCTTTTTCCACAGAAGGAACAAGTTATATTGCTGTCGTTCCCCTCGCCAAAGTTCATATTGTTATCTCCTTAGTATGCATCATTTCGCTTCTTCAGCTGCTGCCTTACGGGTTACAACTTCATCAATAAGCCCATAAGCTTTAGCTTCTTCGCTGGTCAGGTAATAATCGCGTTCAGTATCCTGTGCGATTTTTTCTTTCGACTGACCTGTATGTTTAGCTAAAATACCATTCATCTCTTCACGGATACGCAGAATTTCGCGCGCATGAATCTCAATTTCTGTAGCTTGCCCCTGAGCCCCTCCCAGCGGTTGATGAATCATCACGCGGGAATAAGGGAGCGCGTAACGTTTTCCCGGAGTTCCTGCAGCTAAAAGTACAGATGCCATACTGGCCGCCATACCCATGCAAATGGTAGAAACATCAGGTTTGATATACTGCATCGTGTCATAAATAGCCAAGCCGGCACTTACACTGCCGCCAGGACTATTGATATAAAGATGTATATCTTTATTAGGATCTTCGGATTCCAGGAAGAGCAGCTGGGCGATAACGACATTTGCCATCGCGTCGTCAATAGGGCCGGTCACAAAAACGATTCTGTCTTTCAATAAGCGGGAATAAATGTCATAAGAGCGCTCACCCCTGCTGGATTGCTCTACAACGATAGGCACATAGTTCATGTCTTACACCCCTTTTCTTTAAGGTTATATTTTTTAATAAAGTCACATCTGCCGCCGGAGCTTAAAGCGCCGGCGGCAAAATGCCATTATTTTGCGTTGTCAATAACAACGTGAGCAGCTTTGCGACGCAGAATATTTGCAAGCAAAAGTCCCATGTTACCATTGGATTTAATGATATTCTTTACTTCGTCCAGCGTAGCACCATGTTGAGCAGCAATAGCAGATAATTCAGCATCAACGTCTTCCATAGATACCTGAATGTTTTCTGCTTTGGCAATAGCATCCAGAACCAGATCAGTTTTTACGTTTTCAGCGGCAGTCGCACGCTGGTTTTCGCGGATCTTAGCCATATCCATACCAGTATACTGCATATACATTTCTAAAGTCATTTTACGGCTTTCCAGACTCATACGCATTTCGTCAACCATTTGGCTGATGCGGTCTTCGACCATAATCTCAGGAACTTCAAATTTAGCATTGGCAACAGCAGCATCAATCAATGCTTTTTCATATTCAACCTTCGCATTGTTTTCAGCATTCTGCTGCATACGTTCTTTGTACGAAGCTTTCAGTTCAGCAACAGTTTTATATTCACTGTTAGCTGCAACATATTCGTCATTCAGCTCAGGCAGCTCTTTGCGTTTTACATCTTGAACGTTAACTTTGAACACAGCTTCTTTACCAGCCAGTTCTTTAACGAAATAATCTTCAGGGAAAGTTACTTCTACATCAGTAGCATCGCCTTTTTTTAGGCCAACCAGCTGATCTTCAAAACCAGGGATAAAGGAGTTAGAACCAACTTCCAGAGGATAGCCTTTACCTTCACCGCCGCTGAAAGCTTCACCGTCTACAGTACCGGCGAAATCAATAATTGCAAAATCACCTTTTTCAATAATTGTACCTTCTTCAGCAATTACCATTTTGGCCTGACGGCTGCGCAGTTCTTCTACTGCAGCGTCAACATCTGCATCTTCAACAACAGCTTCTTTTTTCTCTACAGACAAGCCTTTGTATTCACCCAGTTCTATTTCAGGTTTCAAAGTGACTTTGATAGTCAGTTCCATATCTTTATTTTCTTCAAAAACAGATTCTTCAACTTTGGGGTCGGACACAGGAATCAGGCTCTCCTGATCAAGTGCTTTAGTATAGCAATCATTAGCAACGATTTCGAATGCTTCTTGTTTAATGGCATCTTTGCCATAGTGCATTTCAATAATGTTGCGGGGTGCTTTGCCTTTACGGAAACCGGGAATGTTTACGCTGTTAGCGATTTTGCTTATAGCTTTTTTAAAGCCTTTATTCACTTCCTCAGCGGGTAAAGTAATTTTGAGGGTTGCGTCATTCACAACTCTTTCAACAGATACGTTCATTAAAAAATCCTCCCTTAGGTTTTATATGTGTACAAAATTAACAGCTTGTTCAAGGCCAATATCAAAAGATACTGACATAAATCGCTCATAATATCATATCACAAGGATCTAAAGTTGACAAGAAGCAACAAAAAACCCGGCAGGTTTCTGCCGGGCCAATATTCAAGTGGAGCGGAAAACGAGATTCGAACTCGCGACCCCCTCCTTGGCAAGGAGGTGCTCTACCACTGAGCTATTTCCGCATTGATTAGCAACAAGATGTATTTTAGAACAGAACGCCATCTTTGTCAACATTTTTTTGAAAAATTTCTATATTTTTTTACTTTTAAAAAATTCCCAAAACTAACTGGCTGATATTTTTTGAATGATCGGAAACGCGTTTCATATTTATTAATAATTCCAGCATTACAAAGCCAGCAACCGGATCACAACGTTTTTCATTCAATCGTACGATATGATTTTTACGAATCTCTTTCTGATACTGTTTAACCTGACGGCACAATGCCCAGGCTTCTTCAGCCAGTTTCTTATCGTCTTTTTCCAAGGCTTCCAAAGCTTTACCGCTGGCTTCCAGCACCATCTGCCCTAAAGTGTGCAGCTCGGCTTTAGCCTCATCTGAAAATTTTACATTATCTTCGTAAATCATCCGTACTTTTTTCGCTAAAGTTTCACCATGGTCACCAATACGCTCAATATCGTTACAGGCATGTAAAAGACCTGTATGCCGGGCTGATAATTCCCTGCTCATCTGCGTTTCACTCATTTGCGTCAAATATTTGGTAACTTCTTCTTCCAATGCATCTATCACTGGTTCATGTTCTAAAACATAAGCGATTTTCCTGCTGTCCATGTCTTCCATTGCCGCTATGCTCAGTTCAACATTATGACGAGCCATGGTTCCCATGCGCACAACCTCTTTGCCAGCCAGAGTCATAGCGATAGACGGGGTTTTAAGCATATTCACATCCAAATATATCGGTTTGCGCGAAATGACACCGTCACTGCCAGGCAGTAACCGTTCCACAAGCTTGATAAAAGGAGCAGCAAAAGGCAGAAAAATAAGTGTATTGATAATATTAAAGGCTGTATGCGCATTAGCGATCTGACGCGCTATATCATGAGCAGGTGATACTGCCAAAACAAGTTTTATGAACAATCCCATAAAGGTCACGAAAAGGATGCTGCCAATCAGATTGAACAACACATGCGCTAATGCAACACGTTTTGCCGTAACATTTGCACGCCAGGCCGCCATGATTGCTGTAATGCAGGTACCGATATTATCGCCCAGAAGTACAGGAATTGCACCCTCTAAAGGTATCAAACCCTGGCTTGCCATGGCAATCAAAATACCAATAGTAGCGGAGCTGGATTGAATAAGTACTGTCATTACAATACCTACGCCAATGCCTAGAATCGGATTATGAGAAAATTTGCCAATAAAATCAACAAAGCCCTGATACTCGCGCAGGGGCAAAACAGATTGTCCCATCATACTCATGCCCAGCATCAGTATACCAAACCCAAGAAGTACCTGCCCCAGATATTTCCCACGACGGCGTTTAGCAAGCAACTGCATTGCAAACCCTATTGCCAAAATCAAAGTAACATAATCAGTAAGTTTAAATGCAATCAACTGGGCGGTAATAGTGGTACCAATATTAGCACCCATAACAATGCCGAACGCCTGTTTCAGTGTCATCAGCCCGGCATTTACCAAACCAACAGTCATGACTGTTGTTGCACTGCTAGACTGCAAAACAGCAGTTACAGCTGCACCCAACGCTACTCCGACAATCAAAACCCCGGTCAATGCTTCCAGTATTTTCTGCAATTTTTCACCAGCAGCACGCTGCAGACCATCACCCATCAATTGCATGCCATATAAAAACAATGCCAGACCACCTAGAAAGCCAAAGAAATATACCATAATTGCCCCCAGTTCTCACCTTTTTATTTTGTACTTGACTTTTATTATACTAGATTTTACAACGAGCTTACAAGAAAAAAACTTTTCCGCAGCGTCTTATTTTACTGTCCCAGCGGGACTTTTATGCAGCAACAAAAAAATCCCCATATCAAAATGATATAGGGTAAAAAATCAATATAACATTTGTATACTCAAGCAGCTCACTCTAATGCCATTTAATTCAAATGTCTGATAATCTCCATTATTTCTTCAACAGGCAGCACACTGCCGCCTGCAACAACTTTTTCATCAATAACCAAAGCTGGTAAGGCCATAACTCCGTAAGCGACTACACGCCGTAAATCATTAACACGTTCAAACTCAGCATGACATTTGAGTTTTTTAGCCGCGATGGCTGCATTTTGCAATAACAATTCGCATTGTTTCGTCATAGGCCCTAAAACCTTTATATGCATTTATATCACCTTCGCTTTTCTTAGTGCTTGGCTTACAGTTATAGGATACCAAAAGCCTTTGTCCTAAGTTGGGCTAAAAAGTGAACTGTTTGTGAATTTTCAGACAATTCATCCTGCTTCGCTCAATATTGACAAATTTTACTTTATGACAGAACTTTATCAGTATGCTCCAAAATATTTTTTTCTGCCGATAAGGCTTCTTGCTCCAATGCTGCAATTCTTTCGACAAGAACTGAGCAATAGTCCTGATCGCTAATCAGATTAAGATTTATTTTTACATTATAAACTGCGCTACGTACAGCTGCCCTGGCCATCAATGCCGCTACAGCAGCATCTGTAATTACGGCTGGATTACCTAATTCTGCCGCTTCTGCCGCCAAAAGTAAAACTGCCAGAGCTTTTTCACCGATTTTCAAAGGTATCTCTGCTGCCATTTTAGCAGCTTCCTGAATTTTTATTTGGCGCAGTTCTTTTTCCAAATCTGTTGCTTTCGGCATCTTATAACATTTCATAAATGCTTCAAAAACGCTGGCATCCTCTTGTACCAACTGAAGCAATTCTTTTCGCAAATATTTACTTGCGGCTGCCAACCTAATCATTTCACCTTCTACCGATAAAAATTTTTCTTTTCCCACAGTAAGATTGGCAACCATTGAAGTTAACGCCGCACCTATGGCTCCACCTAATGCAGCGGCACCTCCACCTCCTGGTACAGGTTCTTTAGATGCAAGTCTTTCTAAAAATTCATCACAGTTAAGTTTCATAAAATCGTTCATTTTAGACTCCCTGTTTTTTTATTTGTAATCGCTCATCATGAGCAGGATAGTCAACCATTTTCAAGCTTCGCAGCGCAAAAGCAAAAAAAGTCTTATCCTTACCACAATCCCTCAAATGCCGTGCATTTTGCAGGCTGTAAAAACCATCGCCGCCACTGAACATAAAATCATTACTTATGACCTTATAATATTTTTCATCCGCTAATGTGCTGCCATCAGACAAAGTAACACTGCTAATTCTCTGTCCTTCCTCCCTTCTGATATCAGCACTAATCTGCAACCCTGAAAAACGCAGCCTGCTGATATCCGGGTTGCCAATACCATGTTCCAGAACCTGCCTCAGATCACTGCCTTTTACTTCTGCTGTATATATGGTACTGTCAAAGGGAAAGATTTTCAATAAATCACGAACCGTTACCCTTCCAGACGGCAAAGTATCACGTATAGCTCCACCGTTATATAAAGCAACATCAGCCTTAAAGCCGTTTTTCAAAACATCCATAAAAAAGTCTCCGACTCTTGATTCTCCATTACGGTCATTTGTCAGCACCTGGCTATTGACAGCTAAAATCTCATTATATTTAGAATCTATGTTTTTAAATATTGGTTCCAAAAACCTTTCCATTGCATTATCCTGTACTCTCGGTAATTCGCTTAATTTATAAACACGCGAATTTGCAGAAACAACCTTCTGAGCTGCCATGGAATATAACAAATTGATTCTGCCAACTGCCTCCCCATAGCATCCGGCCTGAATTACCGGAATATCTTCATATGTCCCGCTGACACACAAATGTGAATGTCCTGTGACAACGGCATCTACTCCATGAATTTTTTGCAAAATCGGTACTATCTCCCCTGTAATACCATTATTCTCCCCTTGACTGCTGCCAATATGTGTCAGTAGAACAATAATTTGTGCCCCTTGCCTTCTCAACTCATCAACATATACCTGTGCAATCTGTTCCGACGGTAAAATTTTTACCTTCTGCAAATTAAACTGCGATGCTTTTTCCTTAGTTTCAACCGTAGTAAGACCCAATATACCAATTGTCAAACCATTCCTCTGCAACATTACATATGGTTTAAAAGGTTCCGCAACTCTATCACCTGCAGCCTCAACAATATTTGCTCCCAAAATAGGGAAATTTGCTGCGGCAGCCTGCCTCTTTATTACGTCCAAAGGATAGTCAAAAATATGATTGCCTGCTGTATTTGCACTAAAACCCATCTTATTCATCGCTGTCACAACTGGCAGTCCCTGATACTCATTGGCATCAATTGTTCCAGAAAACATATCACCACCGCCCAAAAGTAAGGATCCTACAGGATTTTGCTTCATCAGTTCGTTAATTACTCCTGACAAAACAGTAATTCCAGGATCAGCAGCTTCAGCACGCAGGTGCCCATGGAAATCATTCACACTGTAAATATCTATTTCGACAAAGTTTTTTCTGCCGCATTTACGGCCGTTGCAATCAACAATAACAGTAGTGTTAACCATATCAGACTACATTTTTTCAGCCTGATCATTTTTCCACCCCCATTTTAAACTGCCTTGATTTTATTCGCCGCTGCCCAATATTTTCCCTGCTAAAAAAGCACAGGGAAAAATTCCTGTGCTTTTTATTATACTGTATTTATTTTTTCAAATAACGACGTACCAAAACAGCCGCTGCGTAACCGTCTAAATTAACAGGCGGAACTTGCAGACCCAAAGGAAGTAAACGGCGCCAGCCCTGCGGAGGGTTTTCCTGCCAATACAATTTTCTGGCCTCTTCCGTACTGTAGCCTTCTTCTATCATTAATATCTTAATTACATTAGTTACTTCCATCAGCATTTTTTTTATGCTGTCACAGTTAGTGCCGTTCCCCAAAATCACAGCAGCTGGAGCAGATCCTAATATTTGCGGCAGCACTTCTGGTAAAGTTTCTGTTGCCAGTACTGCAACCTTTTTTATTCTTCCATCTGCCTCTACCCATGCAAATCCAGTTTTAGCACTACCAGGATCAACGCCTAAGTACCATACTTTATTTTCCGGCATTTTCCACCTCTAAGCGCAGTAAAACCGGTCCAGAAGCGTTAATGTCACCTTTAGCATAGGCCTTAAGTATAACTTTCCCGCCATACTTAGCCATTTTCTCACCTGTTTCGACCATTGTTCCAGCATCCATATTACCAACCTTACCTGTAAGCGGGTCTGGTATGACTCCGGCAGCAACAGCTACACGGTTAATATCAGACAGAAACTCTAATATTTCACCATTCATACTGCTCTCACTTTGTTCAAGGTCTATTTCTTTACTAAAAATCAGCTCGTTATTTTTATAAATACGATTGTCCGCTGCCAATTCCAACGTACATACAGCCGGTTCTCCAGCAATAATATTAGCAACAGTCCTTACTCTGACAAAAATATTCCCCTGCGCAGCTTTAATGCGCGTCAAAGCCTCTTCAATTACCTCATTAGGCATCCATATGGCCTGCACAGGTTCTTCTGCTTCTATTCCCATACGATGCAGAGTCACTTCATTAGCCGTAGCTAAAAACAACTGCATTTGCCGACTATTTTCTTCGTCATTTAAACTGCCTTTTAAAACTCCTGCATAAACAACTTCGCCGCTTCGAAAAACAACCTGACCTTCACGAATAGCCAAAATTCCTCGCCGCAGACGTTCTGTCATCTGTTCCAGATTAGTTACTTCCCCTTCAAGAGACTGCTTAGCCTGCGACAATTCTCCTACAGCCGACTGAGCCTGCTGAAGCTGGCCTTTGGCTTCCTCATAATTCTGACGAGCAGCAACTAACTGATTCTCAATCGCCGCTTTTTCAGCCGCGCTGGCTTTTATCTGTTCATCCAAAGCCAGAATTGCCTTATTCTTTTCAGCAACATCAGCCTGAGCCTTTGCCAACGCCACAGACGCCTGATCTTTTTCTCTGTTCAAGGCCGCTAATTCATTCTGAAGCTTTTCCATTCCAAACATTGCGGTTCTAGCACTGTCAGAAGCAACAGCCATTGTTACCAAAGTAATAGAGGCGATCAAAATTCCGGTTATAACGGTCATCAACACAGAAGTATGATAGGGCCTTAAACCAAAAACAGAAAGTTTTTTCTTGCCGATCTTACTTCCCAGTTTATCACCAATAAAAGCAATCAAACCGCCAACTACTGCCAGAATTAAAATCAACCGTAATCCGAACATGAATACACCTCCTTTACTTCAAAATATATTTTTTAAATCAAGCGTTTTTCTTCTGCAGTAAAAATACACCGGCTCCCAAACAAATCAGATTGGGAATAATACATGCCAGCAGAGGATTCATCACCCCGCCTTTACCAAGACCTGTAGTAAGTGTCATTATCGCATAATAAATAAAGATTACGATAATACTGATACCAAGGCCAATAGAAGAACTTGTTCTTTGTTTCTGAGTGCCTAACGGAGCACCGATCATAGCAAAGAAAAAGCTGGCTAACGGAATCGAAATCCGCATATAGATTTCACACCACTGGCGTGCTGTCGGCTGATGCTGTCTTTCTAAAACAGAAATATATTCACGCAATTCCCTGATTGTCATTTCCTCAGGTTCTTTTTGTTCCCAGGAAATCTCTCTTGGAGTTACATCAAGCGGGATGATCTGCTCTTTAAATTTAGCAGTGCTTTTAATGCCTTCCGCTTCGTTCATTGTATAAACAGTACCATCTTCCAGACGCCAGGATCCATTTTCCCAGTAAGCTTGTTTAGCTGTTTGAATTCTCGCCAGATGAGATTTTTCAAACTCTTCGATCGTAATATTTTCCATTAAACCTTTTTCTTCATCAAAACGGCGGGCATAAGTAATTCTCTGAGTACTGCCACTCAAAGTTTTAATGATAACATGATCCTGGGTTCTCGGTTTAGTATTCTTTTTAATCTCATATTCTAAAATCCTGCCATACTGTACTTTTGCCGCCGGCACTACCTTCTCTGCCCAAACAACAGAAAACATGCTGACAAAAAAAGCTACGATCAGTACAGGTGCAACAATACGGTAATAACTGATACCCCCTGATTTCATTGCCACAATCTCGCTGCTGCCTGACAATTTACCAAATGCCATCAGCGAAGCCAGCAGCATCGACATTGGAAAGGTATAATTTACTACTTCTGGTAAACTATACATAAATAATCTGGCAATAGTTTCTCCCGAGGCCCCGTATTTAGTCATGTATTGTGTCAGCTTAAAAAGCATGGAGCTGGCAATAAAAATACTGGAAAACGAAGCGATACCAAAAATAAAAGGGTACAGCAATTCACTTAAAACATAACGATCCAGTAAGCGTAAACGCATCCCTATTCCTCCTACATGCTAAAGTTTTCGCCAAGATAATATTTACGTGCCGTTGGATCGTTAGCGATGGTTTCGCTGTCACCATGAATTAAAATTTCACCGTTGGCAAGGATATATGCTTTATCAACAATACTTAAAGTTTCTCTCACATTATGGTCTGTTATCAGGATACCAATTCCGCGCTTTGCTAAATGTGCTATCATTCCCTGGATATCTGATACAGAAATAGGATCGATTCCAGCAAAAGGTTCATCTAACAGAATAAAAGCAGGATCCGTAGCCAAAGCCCTGGCGATTTCAACACGTCTGCGCTCACCACCGGAAAGCTCTGTTCCTTTGCTTTTTCTTATGTGTTCAATACGAAATTCTTCGATTAAAGAATTCATTTTGTTCACACGTTCTTCCTCAGTCAGAACAGTCGTTTCTAAAATCGCTAAAATATTTTCTTCAACTGTCATTTTTCGAAAAATCGATGCTTCCTGCGGCAAATAACCGATGCCAGCCCTGGCCCGTTCATACATTGCCAAAGATGATATATCATCTCCATCTAAAGTAACTACACCTTCATCAGGACGTTCAATGCCTACAATCATATAAAATGTCGTAGTCTTACCGGCACCATTAGGCCCCAGTAACCCGACGACACTTCCCTGCTCTACTGTGATGCTGACCCGATTAACAACGCGCCGTCCTGAATATTCTTTTACAAGATCTTTCGTTTCTATAATCACTAGGCGACCTCCACAGGTGCTTTGGCCATTTGTAATGCCGCATTTTCATCTGCAGTTACATTTTCTTTCTTCTCCACAGGCTTAGGAACATAAACAATTTTTACATTTCCACTGGCTTCTGCCTTATTAGAGGTATTGTTCAGACGCAGGCGATTTCCTTCTACTGTATTCCCATCCTGTGTCGCTTTTGCGTTACCAATCAGTTCTATATAACCGCTATTATTTGTTTCATAAACAGCGGTATCTGCAGAAGCTGTCAAATCACGAGGTGGGCTGGAAATAGCTACACCACCGGTCGCATTTGCCACACCAACTTTTCCATCATAAGTAATTTTCACTGCATCCAGAATGCTTCCATCAGCCATGGACAAACGTGCCCAACTACCAACAGTCTCAGCATATTCACGATTTTTATAATAATCAACACGTTCAGATGCTAAAGTTTTATCACCTTTAGTCAGACGAGCATCACCTATCGCCGAAGAATAATCTTCATTATGCATTACAAATGTATAACAAACAACATGCGAGTCATCACGATCAGCAACAACACCGCCAGTCAGCCTGCCGGATTTTGTTTTGCTGTTAAATTCAGCATTAGCAGCAGTTGCAGTACCGCCATCTTGTTTCAATACTACATTTCCCTTGGCCATACCGTCCCCAGACTGCATATCATATTCAATAGTATCAGCCTTCACACTGAAATTCGAGCCTTGAGCGCAAGCAGTCCCAAGCATGCCCACCATAAAAAATATCCCTATCATCATAACGATAGTCATTTTCAGTTTATTCATTATAATCGCCGCCTCTCTGAACTTCCGCATGCCCTTCTAATTTCAGTCTTTCAAATGCACTACTGGTAACAGCTTTGTCTCCTGTCGCCAAGGTATCATCTTTAAGCAGCCTTACATTCCCCGAAGCTGTAATAACATCTTCAGTCTGCTGCCAACGTATGCTTTCGGCAGTCAGCTTACCGCCACTGGATAGAACTGCTACCACTTTATCATTCAGTTCAAAATCCTTTGCCTCATTTTTTACTTTACCGCCACCGGCCACAACCTCTAAAACACTGCCGTCTTCACGGTAAATTTTACCTTTAACACCTTTTAAAACAGCCTCACCGCTGCTTTTGATCTGTTCAACTTCTTCAACAGTAAATTCCCAGACTTTCTTACCGTCCACTTCTCTGGCCAAAGTACTATTCCTTACTTTAGCATTCGCCCCAGAGCTTTCTTTCTGAACTGGATTGTTGGAAGGAGCCTCACCGCCGAGCATAAGCCAGGCAATAATGACGCCTGTTATAACTATTGCACCCACGATCATCTGGAAGCCTTTATTTCTCAACATGCTCCTGCTCCTTTCCTGTAGGTGTGTATGGCGTATTCCAGCGATGCTGGAACCATAACCAGTTATCAGGATATTCCCTGATAACTTCTTCGACAATTCTGGTCATTTTTAATGTAACGCGATAGTCATCCAACTGCCTATCGCCGGTATCTTCATAGTAAATAGGATCTTTGACGATTGCCTGATGCCCATAATAACCTTCTTTACGTACAATAAAAATAGGTATAATAGGAGCTTTAAATTTTCTGGAAAAATATGCCGGTCCAGAGGGTGTAGCTGCCATTTTTCCAAAAAACGGTACAAAAATACCGTCATATCCGCCATCCTGATCTGCAATCAAGCCCAGCATGCGGCCTTTTTTCATTGCTCTGGCACAACCAAGAATTTCACTTGTACCACGAGAAAATATTTCCTGACCTACGCTTTTGCGCAGTTCGTTCATAAAATCACTGTAGACTCTATTAGGCTGTGGTTTTTCAACTGCACTTATAGGAAATCCATACAAAGATAAAGCAGCACCCAGCCATTCCCAATTATCCATATGGCAAGCCAGCATAACTACACCATGACCTTCATTCAACGCTTCCCATAACACATCCGGACGATCAAAAGTAACCAAACCACGAATATTATCTTTATTGAGTGCTGGCATATACATTATTTCCATAAAAGTTATGCCTAATTTCACAAACAATGACTTTATCGTGCATTTAGCTTCTTCATCAGAATAACCAAGTCTTTCCTTGATAGTTTCCTCTGCACGGATCCTCTGTTTTTTTGCAATTGTATGATAAAGGTGCCCTATGCCGATACCAATGTTCACCACCAGCTTATAAGGCAGCCATGATACCAAGGTACTGATTGTTTTCAGTAAATAGTAAAGCCACATTATTGAGCGTCTCCCTGTCCCTCTTGTAAATAACTGTTTACAATTTTATCCCAGTCACCACGAGCATTTAAAATAAACTCTGTAATTTGACGCACTGCTCCGCAGCCGCCTTTTTTTTCTGCTACAAAATGACATACCTGTTTTACTTCTTCTACAGCATCTGCCGGAGCACAGGCCAGACCAACCTGTGTAAGCACTGGCAAATCATTTAGGTCATCGCCGACATAAGCCGTTTCATTTAAAGACAAATTATATTTTTGCAGCAGCTCCGCTAAAGCACTTCTTTTCTCTTTAACATTTTCACAAACTTCGACAATCCCTAATTCTCTGGCCCTTCTGCGAATAATTGGACTGCAGCGACCGGTAATAATCGCAACCTGCAGTCCGCATCTTATAGCGCAGCTGATTCCCATACCATCTTTAGCATTAAAGCTCTTGAAAAGTTCCTGCTCAGCATCAAGATAAATCGAACCGTCTGTCATAACACCATCGACATCCAACACCAGCAATTTAATTATCTGAGCTACTTTTTCTATGTTTTTCATTATACCACACCCTGACGTACCAAGTCAGTCATATGCAATAATCCAATAACACGACGCTCCTCGTCAATAACAGGCAGCACTGTAATAGGCTTAGGACTGTTGCTTTCCATCAGATGCAGTGCCTGAGCCGCCAGTTTATCTTTAGTAATAGTTTTAGGGGCCCTGGTCATCAGTTCAGTAACAGGACGCTGCAGAAAATCAATCCCCTTACTCAGCCCACGGCGAATATCTCCATCAGTCAGAACGCCAATCATAATTTCATTATCATCAACTACAGAAACAGCGCCAAGCCCTTTATCAGTAATTACGAATAAAGCATCCTGAACAGTTGTTGCACCATTAACAACAGGATTATCAGCACCACTATGCATGATGTCCTCAACAGTTAAGAGCAGCTTGCGTCCCAACGAACCACCAGGATGGAAAACAGCAAACTGGCTGGCAGTAAATTTACGTTTGGACAACAAAGCCAAAGCAAGCGCATCACCATAAGCTAATGCGGCAGTAGTACTGGATGTAGGAGCCAGCCCTAACGGACATGCTTCCTGCGAAACACCAACATCTAAAGTAATATCAGAATTTTTTGCTAAAGAAGACTCAGCATTCCCAACCATAGCAATCAATTTTGCCCCTATACGCCTTAAGGATGGCAGTATATGCAGTACCTCTCCCGTTTCGCCGCTATTAGACAGAGCGATCACGACATCGCTTTCGGTTACCATACCCAAATCACCGTGAATACCTTCGGCAGGATGGAGATAAAACGATGGTGTACCTGTACTGGCAAACGTAGCCGCCATTTTTCGTCCAATGATACCTGATTTACCCATACCAGTGATGACAACTCGTCCTGGACAGTCTAAAATCATAGCCACTGCTGCAGAAAAATGCTCGTCAACGCGAGGTACGAGCTCTAAAATAGCGTCAGCCTCCATTTGCAAAGTATTGCGCGCCTGCTCTAACATTTGTTCCATGCTCCAACTCCCTCTCACTTACCAGATCTAACCGCGTACTATTTTATCAATAGCCAAAACATCTGTTAAAAGTTTCTCTAACTTGTCCAAACGAACCATATTGGGTCCATCAGACAACGCTTCTTCCGGATTATCATGTACCTCAAGAAAAAGAGCGTCAATGCCTACAGCCGCAGCAGCTCTGGCCATATGAGGCACATACTGGCTTTGACCTCCGGAAGTCGTTCCCTGACCGCCTGGAATCTGAACGCTATGAGTAGCATCCATCACTACCGGATACCCCAACTCACGCATAATTGCCAAGCTGCGCATGTCAGTAACCAAAGCATTGTAACCAAAGCTGGCACCGCGTTCAGTCAGCATAATATTATGATTGCCTGCCTCCTCAGCTTTTTTCAGTACATTTTTCATGTCCCAGGGTGCGAGGAACTGGCCTTTTTTAATATTAACTACACGTCCTGTTTTTGCTGCTTCGTAAACTAAATCCGTTTGACGGCAAAGAAACGCCGGTATTTGCAGAATATCTAAAACTTCAGCAGCTTTTTCCACCTGAATAGTTTCATGAATATCACTGACAACAGGCACACCTAAATCTTTTTTAATCTGTGCTAAAATCTTCAACCCTTCTTCTAATCCCGGTCCACGGAAAGAGCTGTAAGAAGAACGATTGGCTTTGTCATAGGATGCCTTGAAAACATAAGGCACACCTAATTTATCAGCAATTTTTTTAACTTCCTTACCGATCATCAAACTGTGCTCATAACCCTCTAAAACGCAGGGTCCTGCCATCAATAGCAGCGGATGCCCCTGTCCAACTTCATAATCACCAACTTTTACAATGTTCATGTCCGACCTCCTTCTGGAATAAAACCGCTTATTTACTTAACAGCTCATTTACCGCTGCCAAATCTTCCGGAGTATCTACTCCAATACCTTGAAAATCACTTTCCAGTACTTTTATCTTATATCCGTTTTCCAAAACTCTCAACTGCTCCAAACTTTCTGTTTTTTCCAATTCAGTGGGTGCCAAAGCAGCGTATTGCAAAAGGAAATCACGTCTATAAGCATAAATACCAACATGCTTATAGACCTTATAGTGTTCAGTTTTATTACGGGGATATGGCATTAGGCTGCGCGAAAAATAAAGGGCATAACCATTATTGTCGGTAACAACTTTAACTGCCGCCGGATTATTATAATCTTCTTCCCGCATCAATACTTTCATCGTAGCCATTTTTAAATCAGATTCAGCTTCGAAAGCTTTTGCCAGCCGGTCAATAATCTCCGGCGGTATCATGGGTTCATCGCCCTGTACATTGACAATAACATCTACATCTGGAAAATTAAGAGCGACCTCTGCTAACCTGTCAGTACCACTGGGATGATCCGGAGATGTCATGATCGCTCTACCACCAAAACCATGAACCGTTTCAAAAACTTTCTCATTATCCGTGGCCACAATAACATCATCAGGCAGTTTGGCCTCACAGGCTTTCATATAGACATGTTGTATCATAGGCTTTCCTGCAATAAGTGCCAAAGGCTTTCCCGGAAGTCGTGTAGAAGCGTAACGTGCAGGTATCACACACAAAACTTTCATTACTCGTTCGTCTCCTTCTGAATGGCGTTCAGAATTGTTTTCTCAAATACTTCACGTCCTTCAGTAATTTTTATATCCATATTTAAAATATACAACGGCATTTCTCTATTAAAATAAATGAATTCCGTTGGTATTTTAACAGCGTCCTTACCAGTTGTTACCATAGCTACAACTTCTTTGCTGATGGCTCTTTCACTGATATACTGCATTTCCAGCATTCCGTAATCATGATGGTCAGGATATCGTATAGCTTCAATTATATCAATGCCGATGCAGGCCAGAGTCTGCTCAAACGATGAAGGATTGCCGATCGCAGAAAAGACCATAACTTTTTTACCCTGCAGCTCAGAAAGATCTTTCGCATTTTCATGTATGCCTTTATACCAGTCAGCAATTTCCACAAAATTTTTGGGATGATGGATACTCTCAATAATAGGAGCATCTCCGTTGTACTTATCCAAAGTATCGCGTAATTCCTGACGGCTGAACTGAGAACTTTGATCTGTTTTAGTCAGCAGGAACAAGCCCGCCCTGTCCAAATGACTCAACGGTTCGCGCAAGGTCCCGCGCGGCAGAAGACAGCCATTGCCGAACATATTAAATGTATCAACTAAAACTACGTCCAGATCACGATATAAGTGCCAATGCTGATAACCATCGTCCATGATGATAACCTCAGCATTCATTTTATCCACAGCAAACTGACCTGTTAAGGCTCTGTTTTTACCAATAATTACCGGCACACCCGGTAAAGTTTTCGCCATTAAATAAGCTTCATCACCGGCCTCATAGGCAGTCATAAAAATCTTCTTACCATCACTGACAACGCCCATCTCCTGATCCCAGTGCGAACGATAACCACGATTCAGGATCACGACACGATAACCCATATTTTTAATAATAACAGCAACTTTTTGCGCGGTAGGAGTTTTTCCTGTACCACCAACAGTAATATTCCCTATAGAAATGACACAGCAATCTAATTTTTTCTGTTTCAATAATCCGGATTTATAAAAGTCTAATTTACAGCAAACACCAAATTCATATACATAGGAAAACATCCTTAAAATTCCCAATAAAATCCAACCAAAAAATGGGGTGTTAGGACCATGTGCCAGCTGGTATAAATATTGAATCACCGCATCTCCATGGCGCAGACGCCCGCCGCCTTCATCATGCAGATTTCTGATATTTGTAGGATAGGATGCTTCAACCTTACTGTCAACAGTCGTTAATGTCAGCAGATCCTGCAGATATTCAATACTGCGTACAGCAGCACCGCGATTTTCTTTAATAACCTGCAATGATGCTGCTCCCATTTGCAAACGTCGTTCATCGTTTCCAACAATATCTAAAACTTCTTTAGTAAGCTCTGCACTGTTATTGATCATCTTGCAGGCACCGACCTTACTCAATAAAGCATATGAATCTTTAAAATTCTGCATATTTGGCCCAACTAAAATCGGTTTGGCATGCGCTGCCGGTTCCAGCACGTTATGTCCGCCATGTTTTATCAAAGAACCACCAACAAACACCACATCACCAACAGAATAAATACGACCTAATTCACCAATAGTATCTATCAGTAAAACAGGATATTTAGACCGAGCACCTTTGATTTCCAGGAGTTTTGATCTAAATCCGCTTTCCCAATGATACTGTTTCGCCAGTTTACTGATTTCATCGGCACGTCCCGGTTTGCGAGGTGCGATAACCAAACGGGCCTCAGGATAGCTTTTAATAATTTCATTAAACACATCAAATAAAACTTTTTCTTCAGTAGGATGTGTAGACCCTGCCACAATTACAGGATAAGCATTTTCAATTCCTAATTCTTTTTTATAGTTTTCCAGGTCCTCTGGTGTCACTTCCGCATAAGTCTGATCAAACTTCGTATTACCTGTAACATAAATCTTTTTGGGATCTGCGCCTAAATGACTGATATAATCAGCGTCAATACTTGACTGCATGCAGAATCTGCTGACTGTATTCAGCATATCATCCCAAATGCCATATAAATAACGATACGTTTTTACTGATTTCTCTGAAATACGGCCATTAACCATCATTACCGGAATATTTCTTTCACGAATAGCCCGCAAAAAATTAGGCCACAACTCAGTTTCTACCGGCATGAATATCCTCGGCTGAATACGTTTAACAAAAGATTCAGAAACAAACGGCATATCCAAAGGAAAATAGATAATAGCATCAGCTTCCTGAATTATCTGTTTAGCCATATTATAACCGCCTACAGTTACAGCAGAGACCAGTATTGGAGAATCAGGATATGCTTTGCGTATTTCTTTAACTAATGGACTTGTCGCAACAATTTCACCGACAGAAGCGCCATGAATCCAAATACAGTCCTTCTGAGCCACAGAAGCAATTTCTTCATCTCGCAGCCCTCCCAGACTTTGCCGCATTCTGGTAGTAAAACCTGCTTCACAGATACAACGATAAAGAAAGTAAGGCAGTACGAACAAACAGCACACGCACAAAACCAAAAAATTATAAATAATATACATTCTTTAACCTCACTTCGCTTCTTTGTTGCGATACTGAATTTTATATAAATGTGCGTACAGCCCATCTAAGGCCAAAAGCTCATCATGTGTTCCTGATTCGACTAAATTACCTTTTTCCAGCACTAAAATTTTATCTGCGTTTTTAACTGTTGATAACCTATGTGCTATAACAAAAGAAGTCCTGCCTACCATCAATCTGTCCAGTGCTTCCTGCACCACTCTTTCACTTTCTGTATCAAGAGCCGAAGTCGCTTCGTCTAAAATCAGAATCCGTGGATTTTTTAATATTGCCCGGGCAATAGCTATACGCTGCCGCTGCCCGCCGGAAAGATTAACCCCTCGGTCACCAAGCTTAGTTTCATAACCATCAGTAAGCTGCATGATAAAATCATGTGCGTTGGCCGCTTTAGCAGCGGCTTCAATCTCTTCTTTAGTCGCATCCAGACGTCCATAAAGAATATTATTATAAACAGAACCATTAAAGAGCATTGTTTCCTGCGGAACAATACCAACCTGTTCACGCAGAGAATCTAACGTAACCTCTCTGACACTGTGACCATCAATTTTGATATCACCCTTGTTTACATCATAAAAACGCGGCAGTAAATTAGCAATTGTGGATTTTCCTGCACCGGACGGACCAACGATTGCTATTACCTCACCCGGTTTTACACTGAAAGAAAGATCTGTAATTACATTGCCTTTATCATTGTATGCAAAAGAAACATTTTGAAATTCCACTTTACCAATGACTTCCGGCAATTGCTTAGCATCCCTGCTTTCTGCTATTTCTTCCGGCATGTCGATAATCATAAATACACGCTGCGCTGCAGCCAACGCCTTCTGGATATTACCAATAACTCTGGTTAAACGTTTAATAGGATTAGAAATATTTACGGCATAGGTCAAAAAAGCGACCAGGGAGCCAGCAGTAATCGTGCCATTAATAACATTATTACCGCCGTACCAGATAATCATTGTCACGCCAATTGCTGCAACAAGCTCTACAACAGGAGTCAATGTTGCCATCAATTGCGCATTTTTCATATTAGCACGAAAATTCGCTTTATTTTCTACGTCAAAACGATCAACCTCGTAATCTTCCCTGACAAACGATTTGATAACTCTGGCAGAAGCCACAGACTCCTGCAGAACCGAAGTAATATCCGCAGTACATTCCTGGATTCTGCCGCCGGTTTTACGAATTTTTTCCCAAAAAATTCCATAAACCATAAGACCACAGGGAAAGTGCAGACTGTAAAAAGCGTAAGACGCCAATCCAGATAGATCATCGCTACTACAGAACCGATCAAAATAAATCCTTCTGTAATCATCTCAATGGTATTCTCAACCATAGCTGATTGCAGCGCATTGACATCATTGGTAACATAACTCATGATCGTACCCGTTTTGTTCTTGTCATAAAAAGATACGCTGAGACGCTGTAATTTTTTAAAAACAGCCGCACGAATATCAATAATTACGCTTTGCCCAACGTAGCTCATCAAATAATTCTGACCATACCAGAACAAACCGCGTACGATGAAAATAGCTATAATGCTGGCAGCAATCCAATTCAGCATTGTGCCATTCTTATCAGCCAAAACTTCATCAATCATATCTTTGATAATCCAGGGAATATATAAATTCCCCGCTGCTGCCATAATAGTACAAACCATAGCAAAAAGCAGTCTGTGCATATATGGTTTTATATAACTCAAGATTCGTAAATATAATGTCATTGTTTCTCCTCAGCAATACGCAGAACCAATTCTGCAACTCTATGTACAGCACCGGGCTCTCCCAGACGCTCACTGACATAAGCCAGATCTTTTTTCATCTGCGTGTTCCGCTCCGGCTCCAAAAGTGCCAGAGCCTCCTGCTGCAAACGTTCCGGAGTGAATTCTTCCTGCAGCAATTCAGGTAAAATACGTTTGCCTGCAACAATATTTGGCAAGCCGATGTTAGGTATATTGATAACTCTGCGTGCAATAAAAGCGGTAACAGGCGAGGTTTTATAAACGATAACTGACCCCAATCCGCACAGCGCCGCCTCTAAAGTCACTGTTCCGCTTGTAGCCAGTGCCAAATCAGCACTGAACATCACATCGTAGTTGTCACCTTCTATTATTTTGACCGGTACTCCTGCAGCTTTTACCATATCTTCCAACATTTTCAGAGGAATTGTTTTGGCCCGCGGCATAGTAAAATCTGTATCGGGACGTTTTTTTAAAATTAATTTTGCGGCCTGTAACATCGTTGGCAGCATTTTTTGTATTTCCATCAACCGGCTTCCCGGAAGTAATAAAATCAAATCCCTGTCAGCATTCTTTCCTGCTTTTTTCCAGGCAGCTTCTTTGCTAAGATGCGGTTTCACTATATCCACCAAAGGATGTCCAACAAATTCGGTGTCAGCCCCCGCATTTTTATAAACTTCATATTCAAACGGGAAAATGGCAGCAACTTTATTGACAATCTGAGCAACGCTCTTCGCACGGCTTTTATGCCAGGCCCAAGCAGAAGGGCTGATGTAAGAAACTACAGGAATACCTTTTGCTTTTGCAAGTTTTGCCAAACGCATATTAAACCCCGGATAATCAACAACCACCAGACAGTCCGGTTTTCTTTCTTCCATTACTTTGGCAAAAGCTTTTTTCAATTTAAACAACGCTGGTAATTTGCAAACAATCTCCGCAAACCCCATTACCCCATGTTCTTTAATATCAAATAACACTTCGCCGCCAGCTTCACGCAGGCAATCACCGCCCATACCGAAAACTTCAGTATCAGGAGCAATATTTTTTAATTCTCTTGTCACCGCAGCAGCATGAATATCTCCCGAAGCTTCTCCGGCAGAAATCAATATTCTAGCCATAAACGCTCCCTTCCAGCTATCAAAACACTTTAAAAAGTTTTCTAGTTCTTATTTTATTACACAACAATTCATTTTATATTATAACACAAAAACAGACTGAACGTATCGCTCAGCCTGCATAATTAGCAATTATTTTTCATTTATCTTGCTACAATAGTAATATTGTGAGCATCTGCCAAAGCCAGAGTTTTTTCTTTTTCTACAAGCAGCGTTCTGCCGGCCTCAATTACCAAGCCGGTCGCTCCGGCTGCTATCATTGATTCCATGGTCTTTGTGCCAATGCTTGGCATATCAAACCTGTTATCCTGCGCCGGTTTTGCCGTTTTTGCGACAATAACACCTTTGCCAAGTGTTCCCCCTCGTAAAATGCAGGCATCAGTTCCTTCAATAGCTTCAACGGCCATTAAAGCACGATCTTTTACCACCACCGTCTGCCCAATATCCAAACGACCAATTTCTTTCGCCATTGCAAAGCCAAAATCCATATCAGCCACTTCCGCTTCTGTTGGCATTCTTTGGGTCAAAACGCCAGGCGGCGGCAATAACGGCTGAATCAAAAGTGTCTGATCCATCACTTTGATGCCTTCACCTTCCAGCTCCTTGACAATAGCGTTCATGATGGTATCATCTTTACGGTCAGGTACGGAAGCCAGTATTTTTATTGCCCTAAGGTCAGGAACAACAGCTCCTGCTTTATATAAAAGCTCTTTTGTAACTTTTCCTATCATTGTCACTGTTTTTACATCATTTTTCTTCAGAGTACTGATGATCTTACCAATTTTCCCTATATGAATGTCATAATAAGCATCAACAGCCTCTGCTAACTCCGGATCTATATCAGGGACAACTCCAACAGCTATAACTCTATAACCCATAGACTTGGCTGATAAAGCTACATCCACCGGCAAATGGCCGATTCCCGACAATAAGCCTATAGTCTCCACCAGGTCACCACCTTAATCTCTGCGGGTACGAATAATACCACGTTCTACATTACGCAAAAAGCGCATCAAATGCTCAACAGGCTCGCTGCTGTCAAGCTCCTGCTCCATTGTAGCAACAGCCTCCTGCAATGGCAATCCGGATCTGTATAAAATCCGAAAAGCTTTTTTCAGCTGACTGCGTATTTCCTGAGCCATACCGGCTCTGGCCAATCCAACACTGTTCAAACCCGATACAAAGGCCGGATCACCTGCAACGATCATAAAAGGAGGCACATCCTGAGCAACACGTGCCATACCGCCAATCATAGCATTACGGCCGATCTTGCAAAACTGATGCACTGCTGATAATCCACCGATAACAGCCCTGTCTTCAACAATAACATGTCCGGCAAGTGTTGCAACATTGGACATAATAACATTATTACCAACAATGCAATTATGTGCGACATGCGTATAAGCCATCATCAGTATATTATTACCAATAATAGTTTTATTTCCTTCACCAGTAGCTCTGTTGACGGTAGTACATTCACGAAAAACGCAGCCATCACCGATAACCGTCGATGTTTTCTCGTCTTCAAATTTTAAATCCTGCGGATTAGCACCTATAGAACAACCCGGGAAAAATTTACAATTTTTACCAACTGTAGTATATTTATGAATCACCGCATGGGCTCCTATTTTACAATTGTCGCCGATGACTACTTCTTCATCGATTACAGCATAAGGGCCTATTTCAACATTTTTTCCTAAAACAGCATTGGGATGGATGATTGCTGTTTCATGGATTTTAGGCATAGGAATAACAACCGAACTCATTTCCTTCACTCCTCAATTTTAATCAAACAATTAAACAGCTTTATACTATATTATCTATATTCTGCCAAAGCTTTTACTTTTTCGCACGCTGAATTCGGTTGTTTTAACTGATTACGTACAAAAAACTTCCTATTTCATCATTTTACTGCAAATTTTAACGTTTTTTCATTTATTAAGAATTTTTTGGATCCATAATCGCAAAAGTACAATCACACTCACAGGCCACCTGACCATCAACCTTGCCTTCACAATGAATAACGCCCATATTTCCACGTATCTTTACAACTTCAGTTGTAGTAATAACCTGATCCCCCGGTACTACCTGACGACGAAAACGTACGTTATCGATCTTACCAAAGACCGCAATTTTGCCACGGTTGTCTTCCGGATACAGCATCGCCACGCCGCCGACCTGAGCCATTGCCTCAATTAAGAGCACACCAGGCATAATCGGTTCACCAGGGAAATGACCTAAGAACTGCAATTCGTTCATGGTAATATTTTTGACACCGACAGCCCTTTTCATCGGTTCCAACTCTAAAATGCGATCTACCAAAAGCATTGGGTAACGATGCGGAATAATTTTTTGAATTTCAATAGCGTCTAAAGTAATCATCATTTCTCCTCCTTGATCCTATAGGCTCGAATTTGCTTTGCTAAACAAGAATTAAATGCATGTCCTGACTTCACAGCAATTATATGCCCACGAAGATGCCCTAATAAATATAAATCTCCAATCACATCTAAAATTTTATGTCTGATCAGTTCATTATCAAATCTTGTCTCTGATAAAATTTTATCATCATCAAAAATAACAACATTTTCAATACTGCCGCCAAGCCCCAGTCCCATCTGCTGCATTTGCTTAATTTCACTCATAAATCCAACAGTTCTGGCAGCAGCGATCTCCTGCAGGAACTTTTCTTCTGTCAGCTCGATATCAAAATACTGTGTCCCTAAAGCAGGATGCGCGTTAACAGATACAAAAGAAATCCTGTAACCATCATACGGTTGAATCGTGATATATTTATCATCTTCATAAACAGAAAAAGCCCTGTCAACAGCATATATTTTTCTTGGCTCCGACTGCCTTATTCTGCCCGCCTGTAAAATCAGCTCACAAAATACAGCAGCACTGCCGTCAGTTACTGGAGGTTCCGGCGCAGACATCTCAATGCGGCAATTATCAATGCCCATCATTGAAAATGCCGCCATTAAATGTTCAACTGTAAATACCTCGGTCCCATTTTCACTGACAGTAGTAGCTTTAACCGTAGAACTTACATTCTCCGCTAAAGCCTGTATTTCAGGATGCCCCGGCAGATCTGTACGTACAAAAACAATACCCGTATTCTCTTTTCCCGGCAATAATTTCATTGCAACTTCTTTTCCTGAGTGCAACCCTATGCCAGAATAAGCAATAGGAGCTGCCAATGTTTGCTGCATTATTTCTTTCAAAATTCCCTCCTGCCTTTCCCCGGTTATTTCCTGACTGCAAATCTCTCACGCCCGTCTTTCCAGCGGTCATGTACCCAAAACCACATCTCCGGATGACTGATGATCTCGTGCTCCAAAATTACAACCAGCTCCTGAGTCACATCATAAAAATCCTTTTCCCTATCCTTGCTCTTAGGCGTATAAAGCGGCGGATATATTTTAACCGTACAACCGCCCTCTTCACTATTATGAATAAAACATGGTAAAACAGGAGATCCATAAATTCGCGATAAAGCAGCAGCACCTAAAGGAATGATACTGTCTTTTCCAAAAAGTTTTAAATCAACACCGTCGTCATTAGTATCCTGATCATATAGAACGCCAAGCAGTTTTTTCTCCTTCAGTATTCTGCTGATAGCAAGCAAACCATGTTCGCCACGATTATAGGCAACCTTTTGTCCCACCATTTCACGATATTCATTAATGAAGCGATCCATATATTTATTATTCTGTTTTCTCGTTATAGAAAGCATAGGATAGCCATGCAAAGCAATCGTTGCCCCTAAAAGCTCCCAGTTGCCAAAATGACCTGTTGCAATAATGACACCTTTATTCTGTTTATAGGCTTCTTCCAAATATTCCAGGCCTTCAACATTAACAAGCTTAGTTATATTATCTTTATTTAACAAAGGGAAGCGCATTACTTCTACTACCATTCTACCAAATCTGCGCAAACTTTTCTCTGCTATCTGCTGAGCTCTTGCCTTATCTACGCCAAGACACTCCTGTATATTGGCTGCAGCCATTTGCATCCGCCATTTTGGAGTAGCGACAACCGCAATTCCGCCTAATATCGCAGCTGTTAAATTACGTAAACATTTAGGAGCCACGCACATAATCCAGCTGAAAAACTTAACCACATAATAAGCAAGCACTGCTTTTGCACCGCCTTGTTTCTTATTTTTCCAATTTAGCTACAGTTTCTTCCAGTACTTTAACCTTTTTCAGTAAATCGCCGATTTTTCTGAGATTCGCTTCCTGTTTAAGCCATTCCTTATGCGGACGTGCCGGAAATCCTGCATAAAACGAATTAGAAGGTACATTATTGGTAATACCTGTTTTTCCGCCAAAAACACAATTGTCACCAATTGTGATATGCCCAACTGTACCAACCTGTCCTGCAAACGTAACATTATCACCAACAGTCACGCTGCCGCTGATCCCCACATGGGCTACAACCAGACAATTTTTCCCTAAAACATCATTATGACCTAAATGCACAAGATTGTCTATTTTTGTTCCCGCACCAACAATAGTACTGCCTGCAGTAGCTCTGTCAATACAGGTATTATTTCCTATTTCAACTTCATCCTCTAAAACCACATTGCCAGCCTGCAGTACACTGCTGTGTCTGCCAGTCTTTTTATCTGTAATATAGCCAAAACCATCGCCGCCGATAACGCATCCTGACTGCAATACAACATTATTGCCTATAACACAATTTTCTCTTATTGTAACCTGAGGATAAAAGGTACAAGCTTTTCCTATTTTAACATGCTTTCCAACATAAACATGCGGATAAATTACACTGTCATCACCAATTTCAGCATCTTCCTCAATTACAGCAAACGGCTGTATAGCAACATTTTTACCAATTTTAGCACTTGCGGCAACAAAAGCCAAAGGACTTACGACACGTTCAACATCCTCCCTGGCCCGAAAAAGCTCCAACAAGGCCGCAAAAGCTGCACGCGGATCTTTGACTCTGATTACAGGTCTATCAAGCTTGGGATCTTCCGGTGCTAAAACCATTACCCCAGCTTTACTGAGATGACAGTGTTCCACATGAGGCGGCACAGCAAAAGAAATATCCTGCGGTCCAGCCTCAACTAACCCGTTTACGCCTGTAACAATCAACTTTTGATCTTCATTTTCAAGTGTCCCCTGCAAATATTCTGCCAATTCCCTCAAAGTCTTTTCCATAACTCTGCCTCCCGCTGTTTTAAAAAGGCGGGCAGATCAACCGCCCGCCACATTTTATTTCATTTTTTCAATTACCGAATCAGTTACATCCACACCACCCTGAGGGACAGCATCTTTAATCAACACAGCTCCTAAGCCTTTTTCTTTAGCAACTGCATTTAACGCAGAATCCAGGCTTGCTTTTAATTTATTTTGCGCTTCTGATTGTACCAACTGCATTTCAGCCGTTTTATCTTCAACAATTTTTTTCTGTTCTTCCTGAGATTTGCCCTCCATCTCTTTAGTCATTTCTTCCTGCAATGCCTTTCCTTTGGTAGCCACCTCTTCTTTCACCGTTTTTACTATTTCGGCTTTGTTTTCAACAGCTTTCATATCAACCACACCAAATTCAGCATTACGCCCACTGCATCCAAAAGATACCATTGCAACTGCCACCATTAAGCCTGCCACTACTTGTTTTTTCATAATCTATCGCTCCTGTTATTTCATATTCTGCAAAGCCTTCACAACATCATCAGTAATGTCATCCGCTTTGATATTAACTTTAACACTATGAAAGACGATTGTATACTGCCGCTCGTGAGCAAGTTTTATCACATTGCTTTCAATATCGTTACGAATACCTGCTCTAAGCTTTTCATTACTTTCCTGCAGTTTATCAGCCTGCTTATCGATGGCAGCCATTGCTTTAGTCAAAGCTTCCGGAACTTTCGCCAAATCAGACTGGTCTTTTGATAATACCCCAGACATATCTCCCTGCATTTCCTGCTGCAGCTGCTCCGCATGCTGTTTTAATCTGGCCTGCGTTTCAGCCACCAAAGGCTCCATTTTAGTACCAATAATTTTATTTTTTGCTGCTAAAATCTGCTGTCTTTGCTGTTCCCGTTCAGACTGAACCTGGTTTAATTCATTTTGAACAACCTCACGTTCTGCAGGACGCATTTTTATAGCTTCCAGCCGCAATCTCAAATTTAAAATTTTTAGCTGGTACGCATCCTCCAGTTCCTTTTCCTGTTCGGCTAAAGCAGCATCAGCTTCTTTTACTGCTGCATCATAAGCATCTAAAAGTTTTTTCCGTTCTTTTGCTTCAGCAGCATACATTTGTGTCTGAAACCCGGCATCCAGAAAATTAGCTTTACTGTTTTGTTTCAGCTGCTGCAGTCTGGTTAAACCAGCAATCTGAGTTTTGGCTATTTCTGCCTGCTCCTCACGATAACGCAGTAATTTCTGCAATTCAGCTTCACCCTGTTTAAGAACAGTCTGTTTAGGATGAGCACTGAATGCCTTATCCCAATCAATAACGGCAATTTTATCCTTGCCGCCCGGATCATGACCACAGGCAGCAGTAAGTAATACGACTATCAAAATTATCGGCGTTAACCAGCGCATACTTTACCTCCTGCAGTTAAACAGAAACAAGGCCCTTTTGTAAAAAGGGCCTTGTCCGACATTATTTACCGCTTTGCAAAGCCTTGGATACCTCATCAGTAATATCGAGGCCGCCGTATACAACGGTATTTTTGTCAACAACTACGGACAAACCTTTTTTATCAGCAACTTTTTTGATTGTTGTTTCAATCTTTTTCAAAACAGGATCCATTAATTCCTTTTCTTTATTGGATAACCGTTCCTGCAACTGCTGATAATAACGCTGTTTTTCAGTATCATTCATGGTTTTACTTTTTTCATCAAAATCCTTCTGGGCATTATCGATTTCCTGCTTCATACTTGTCTGTACATTCTGCAGATCAGGCACTTGAGAAAGCAGCATCTGATAATTAACAACGCCAATAGCCGATTCACTGGAAGCAGCTGATGCCACGCTGTTAACACCACTTTGGGTAAGTGTTAAAGCAAAACAGCCTAAAACAAAGATAGCTGCTACGAACAAAGATATCATTTTCACATTTTTTGGATCACGTAATTTTTGCATCATAATAAAAATCCCTGCTTTCAGTTGTAATTATACTAAATAATTATATCAGTCAAAATCTTTTCTTTCAACCTTTATCACAAATTTCCAACAATCCTGAAGTATGGTTTATCATTTGAATAAACATATTCCGCGCTCAGGAATTCGTGTATCCGGTATCTGACTCCAATTTCAGTAGTATCGCTGCCAGAAAAATATTCTGCCCGCAAACGCCATTTCGGCGTTATATCCTGTTCCAGGCGATAGACATTTTCTCCCAGAGGACTACGTCGCATATAACTGACTGTCGTTTTTCCGTGATGCAACGCATAACCGGCGGAAAAATCCCAGTCGACATCATCCAAAGTCACTCCGACCTCTCCAAAAATCTCATCCCGTTTTGATATGTATTTGCCAAAATGAGCGCGTCCGGAAATATTGTTCTCATTGCGCCCTATGTCACCGTAGCCTTCAAACCAGATTTTATATTCATCTGACTCCAGACGAATCCTTACTCCTGAATTAACTCCCGGTGTCAAAACTACGCTTGGACGCAGATTATGTCTTTTTACTTCAGGCTCTGCACTGAGTTCTGTCAGCAGTGATCTTTCCAGCTCTTCTTTATGCCTGCTGACATACATTACCGGCAGTCCCCTTAACTCCTGTGTTTTCTGTGCATAACGCTGTTTAATATTTAACAGCAGCAAATTTGGTATAGACTGAGAAACCATCTCATAATCAATACTTTGCACCAGCTGCCCTACAGGATAGACAACTACCTGTATAACGGTTCGCCTGTCTTCACGCACCACATCTACAGCAGCTCTGAATTCAGGCAGTTCAGCTTCAACCTTTTCCCTTACTAACCGGCGTAATACTCCACCGGCCCAGTCGGACGCATCTGCAGAAGAACCCTGCAAAACATCCTCCAGCTGTTTTTGTAATTCCGGCAGTTTCGACTGCAATAAAGCAGCCGTATTTTCTTCGACTCCCGAAAACTGTAAATCAACAAAAACATCATTTATCACTTCATTCCAGGGTGAAACCACCATTGTAACCTGCGTTTGTGTCCCCAGCTGCAACATTACCTGCTCCATCTGATATCCATTCAGGACTCTGTCCCCAACTTCTCCCAGAAGTCTTGTATATTCACTGCGCACAGGTTCTACTTTTTCTGTATCCTTATCAAGCAGCAGCTGTTCAGCAACAGTCTGCATACTTGCCGACATCCGCTCTAAAAGAACCTTACTGGTAGAACCTCTGTCCAAGACATTAACGCTTACACTTTCAATAATGGCAGCATTTGCTGCCCGTGGCAGCAAACAAGCCAATAAAACTACAGCTAAAATTCTTACAATCTTCACGGCATACTACCGCCTGTTTTAGAATTGACCGCCGAAGCTGAAATGGAAACGTCCGCCCTGATCACCATAACCATAATCAAGCTTTACCGGTCCAAGAGGTGAGTTGATCCTTAAACCAACACCATAACTATATTTCAGCTCGCCCAAATCAAAGGCTGTTTCACGGTCTTTGTCCCAGGCATAGCCGCTGTCTACAAACAAAACACCCTGCACTTTTTTTCACGATCGGCATTCTATATTCAACAGTGCCTTTCAGCATGCTGTTGCCTTTGAACTGGTCATCTTTATAACCACGCAACGTCTCGCTGCCGCCCATTGAAAATCTCTGGCTAAGCGGCATCCTACCAGAAGCATAACCAGCCCCAAGCTGCACGGCAATAACATTTTCTGCGCCCTGACGATAGTAATAACGATAATCAACAGAGTATTTTGTAAAGTCAAAATCACCGCCTAAACCGGCATATTCGATCGTATAGGCATTTCTTTTGCCTTCATGCGGATCATAAATATTATCGCGTGAATCATACACTCTGGCGACGCCGATACTGCGCGTTACACCAAAGTTCTTTTTCCGACGATATTCACCATCCGGTCCATCATATTTAGCCTCATAGTCACTATTATCATTCCAAGAATTCTCATAATACTGCGTGCTGTAACCATCAACAGCACCTTTGTAAATGTCGTCACGATTCTTCAACGTCAGGTAATTGCTGACATACTCGTTATTAGTCTTACGACTGAAAGTCAATTCCTGCCCACGACGTTTTTTGTCATAACGGGCAATTTCGTCGGCGTTACGGTCATAGTCTGCATATTCGTTGGTAACGTCGTACAAAGTAATTGTTGCGCTTGTTTCTTTACTGTCGATCCAAGGTTTTGTATAAGAGAACTCATAGTTCTTATTATCCGCACCGCCGAATTCCCAGCGAATATTAACTTTATCACCGGTACCACGGAAATTTTTATCACCGACTGATACCATACCGATAAATCCGTCCGCATCACTGTAGCCGGCACCGATACCAAAAGTACCGGTATTCATTTCTACAACGGAAATCTCAATCTCTACAGCATTAGGCTGCTGACCGGGGTTCAATTTGATATTAACATCTTCAAAATAGCCTAGATTATAAATACGCTGCATACTGCGGCGGGCATCCTTGGCATTAAAAGGTTCGCCTTTTTTCAGTTTCATTTCACGGATAATAACATAATCTTTAGTTTTAGTATTGCCCTTAATTTTAAAGTCTTCAACAATACCTTCATTTACGACCAACAGCAGGGTTCCGTCAGGCTGCATTCTTATATCCGCAACACGTGCTAAAATGTAACCCTCTTTATTGTATTCAGCTTCCAAACGCTGTACTTTTGCGTTTACTTCTCTGATATTGATCAGCTGATTTTTGGGAAGATCCAGTAAGCTTTCAATTTTTTCTGTAGAAATCTTTGTATTTCCTTCTACTGCCAGCTGCTGATAAATAGGATTTTCCATAACATGATAGGTAACCTGCACACCTTCCGGAACCTGCTTAAATTCAGGCTGCAGATCATAGAACCATCCCATATTATAAATAGCGTATAAATCCTTACCTAAACCTTCAGACGTCAAAGTCATACCAGGTTTAGTTTTTAAAACATTAATAATCTCTTCAGTTGGAGTCACATTATTACCGCTGACCATAATTTTAGTCACCAGCTGACCAAAATACGGTGCCGCAGCCTTTTCTATTTCTGCGGGAGGACGCATTGGCGGCTCTTCTTCACGGACTGCTGTAGTATTTGTCTGCGGGGCATTGGCAACAGCTTCCTGAGCAGACTTCGCCGCATCTTCTCTGGCAGCCTCTTTTTCAGCTTCCTGTCTGCTTACAGGACGTTTAGCCTCTTCCTGCTGTTCAGCATCACCAGCTTCAGCCGGCTGTTCTTCAGTAGTGCCTTTATAGCGAGGATCGGAAATATCTTCAGATGGCTTATTATGCATATAATAAACTGTCTTTTTCCCCTTTTTACTCAGTCCGCCTTTATCTTTTCCTTTGCCTTTTTGTGCTTTCTGTGCTTTTTCAAGAGCAGCTTTGGTAACAATCTGCTCTTTCCCACCGATAGTCATGGTTTGGTTTTCAACGACATCGGCCGCACTGTTTTCCTGCGCCCAAACAGGAGTCGTCAGCAAAAGCGCTGCCAGGCTCAAAGATAAGGACCGCAACATATTTTTTCTTCTCATCCAAAAATCCTCCCTAAACTAGTTAGCATCCCGTAAAGTTCTGCGCGCTTCACGCACAAGCTGCCGCATATCTGCAGTAGGCAACTCCACACTACGCTGCTGTTCTTTTACTTGCTCTTTCGGATACTCTGACGGTATCACTACCGTTTTCTGTTCTTGTTCTGGTTTATCTGTAAAAGTCGGCACCATTTTATTGGGAGCCGCCTCTGTTTGAGGCAAATTTTTCTGCAGCTCAGTTGAAACCATAACTGCAGCGGGATTTTGCAACTTCACCCCAGGTTCTTCTACTGTTCCAGCATATAACCAGCCACCATAGCCAGCTAATACTACGATAGCCGCAGCAAGCAAAGCTAAACGCTGTCTGGTCCAAACAGAAACCCAGCCGCGTTTTTCCCGCAAATGCTTAATTTCCGCTTCAGCCAGCATCAAATCCAATTCACCGCGCATGCCGTTGTTTTCACGGAAACTTTTTTCAGCATTTTCTAAGCTGCTCTTAACATTGCGAATATGTTCACAAATGGATTTCGCCACCGTAAAAACCCCCTTCCGCGATTTTAAAATAATAAAAGATATATATATAATCACTAATATAAAAATTTTTTCACATAGCGAATTTTCTTAATATATGCCATATATAACGATTAAAGCTTATATAAGCAATTCTTGTTTTAAATAACGCCTGTTTTCTTTTATTAGCTTTTATTTAATTCGTTCATCAATCGTGAAAGCATACCTCTAACTCTGCGTACACCTTGTTTCTGCAGCCGATAAATGTGCCCCAGGCTCACATCGATTGATGCCGCTAAATCTCCAGCGCTTTTATCTTCCAGATAAATACCTGTCAAAACCTGCTGTTCTTTTTGCGGGAGCCTTTCCATCGCCTGAGTTATCTTATCATTTAAAAAATGCCGCTCTGCCAACTCAAATGGAGTAGCTTCATTTGATACCAAACATTCAGACCAGGCAAGGCCTGCTGAATTTACTCCATCCAAAGACAACATCTGGCTGCCATATTCAGCCTGCAGAAAATCAAGCATTCTTCCTCGGATACGGTGGGAAGCAAAAATGCTGAAAGCAACACCGCGTGTATAATCAAATTTTTCAGCCGCTTCCAATAAACCTACCGTACCTTCCTGAATCAATTCCAGGGTCTGTGTTTCAGTAAGTCGGAAGGCCATTGCTATTTTAAAAACCAATGGCTGATAAGCAGTAATTATTTTCCTGTACGCGCTTTGATCACCATCAGCGCAGGCACGCCATAAATCAAGTTCTTCTTCCCGTTCCAGCAAATTGATTTTTTGTAACTCCGTTAAATATTGCTGCAGCATCTGCTTCCCTCCTTTCATTTCATTTAAAAGGTTAGCCGATATTCCAGGCCATACCAATTCTCATTATTTTCATTTAAAGAATAATTTATATTCAAATGTTTACTGATCTCATACTGACCGAATACACTATGGTGCTCATTATCCATACTGGTAGTATAACCAACCATAAAGTTATCCGTCAAATATTTACTGAATAAAACATTATATTGATTACGTTCATCAGGTGTGAACTCACGGTTACGACGTGTATCCATTTCGATACCAGACCGCAGTTTTCCTGAATAAACCCTGAATTCATCAAGCCCCAGAGCCTCTTTAAAAATTTGTTCAACGTCACCAAATACCGCCATTTCCAAACCGGCAGTCATTAAATTCTGTAAATCATCGCTGTCGACACCTTCACTGCCGGTAGCTTCACGCTGCAGAGTCAGCATCCGCACGATCTGATCTTTGGTCAGCGGCGGCGAGGAATTGAGCTGTAGGTCCATTTCTTCAAGCGGTCCAGAAATACGCATTCCAATATCATAACGCTGGAACTTTGCTGTAGCCTCAAGATTCACCGTAGGCAGAACGCTTCCAGGTATAGGCCAGGCAGCAGAAGCAGAGCGAACTTTAAATTGTGTGCGCAAATAACTGATCGAACCTCGATCCGCACTGATTGTGCCACTTATATTAGTATACAATGTACTGCCCTGGATATGCAATCCTCCGGCAAGCCATAAGTCATATAAATATTTATTATACAAATGGATTTTCGGTCCAAGCGTTATCTGTACATCAAGACCAATATTACTTTTGCCTTCGCCAAACTCCGGTATTGTCGGCATATTGACGAGCACGTCATCAAAGCGCACTTCACCTTTAAGCAGCGGCCGATAACTAAAGCGAGGACCTTTTCCAGGAGGAGGTGCGCTTCCTGCTTCTGGTCTCACAATGAACCTCTGCGGCGTTACTGTCAGATTGCCATTGATACGTCCTGTAAAAATATCAGAAGCTATTTCTGCGTTATCAGCAACCAGGTCAAGCTGATAAGCCTCACGTTCATTGGAGCGCAGCGCATAAGTACCGCTGCCTTTAAATGAACCCTTGCCAAGCTTGGCTGAAATATCTTTAAGCGCAACTTTATTACCTTCAAACTCTATATCTGTATGAATATTTTCAATAACAGTCTGTACATGTTTAAATTTCAAAGACCCATCAGGAATTTTTACAGCACCGTAAACCAAAGGTTCCTCAAGCGTACCTGCCAGTTTAACCTGCCCCTGCGTTTCACCTACGCCCCATTCCACCATTGGCGAAATGACCTGCAAAATACCCAGTCGCGCATTGTCCAGATTAAGCTGTACATTCATCTGCGCGTTAGGATCGCGCCGCTGTTCTTTTGATCTGAATAAATCCAGCGGTACATCACCATAGGCACTGGCCTTATAAATATCTTTATTTAACATCGCCTGCTCTATTTTCAGATTATCATTCGCAAGCGAAAGCATAGCTGTAAAGTCATCGAAGCCAATGCCGGCCACACTGCCGTTTTTCACTTCCACAGAACCGTTTCCTTCAGGATCCTTTAAGGTTCCATGCAGCTGTACGAACATATTTAGATCACCGGTAACTTCAACAGGATCTGACATAAACGCTGTTACCAACGCAGGATTAGCATCTACAGCACCGGCCTCAAGTTCCAGCTTCCCATTAGCCAGATCAACCTTACCGCCGACAGCAACGATTCCCTTATCTGTAACGTCCTTTGTTTCCATCAGTTTGACATCATCAAAATACCAAACTTTATCCTGCAAATGACCTTTAAACTTCATTTCTTCATATTTAAGATCATTAATAGAAATATCATCCACCCAGACATCAACAAAAATACCTGATCCCGAACCATGCGGATTAATTGCAATTTCGCCCTGAGCCAAACCATCTACATTATAATCAGCTTTAGCCATTTTAAGTATAGACCTGACATTACCATATATAGCCACTATATTGCCCTGCAGCAATTTTTGCTCATGGTTATAATCAAGCTCTGCAGAAAGCACACCTTTAGGAGCCTGCTTAAATGATCCCAGCAAATGATTCTTTATTCCGCCGTCACTATCCAATTTGCATTGGATATCCGTCAATTCTTCGCCGTTAATCATAATAGATTTACTGCTGACGTCACCATGGAAAAATGGTTTCGACAAAGTGCCAGTCAAGGTCCCATGTGCATTTGCATATCCGTCTAAATCAACAGTATCGTCATTAATCGGTAAAGCACTGAGATCAATGTCTCTTATATCAACTTTAAAATCAAGATTTTTTCTGCATCCATTCGGCCATTAAGCTTGGCCTCTGTTGATAATGCAACAATATCACAGTCAGTGATTACTAAATTATTGGCCTGATAACTGTAGTCGGTTTCAATCTTATCTATAAGATAACCTTCAGCACTGCCGTCGGTCAGCAAAAACTTACCACTGATATCCGGCATCGTTAAAGTCCCTTTTACAAACATTATATTATTAACGTTACCAGTAAGCTTCACTTCCGGTGCTACAACCTTGATGAAAGGTTCGGCTCTTACTCCTGCTGTCTCAACATCCAAATCAAAAACAGGCTCTTCACCCTGGAGATTGATGCTGCCGTTTAAAACACTTTCACCTTGGGCCATTGTCACCTTGTAATTTTTCAGGACAACAATGTTATCCTGCATACTCAGTCCACCATGAGCTTCTTCAATTTCCAGTCCAGCTATATTGACCTGCTTCAGTTGAGTAACACCTGTAAAATCAACCGCATCCTCAGTTCCTGAAACATCAAATTGCACTGCTGCCAGACCGCTGCCCTGCTGGCCCATAAAATCAAGAACAGGTGCAATTGGGAAATCTGTTACGGATCCCTGCAGTTTAAATTCACCTGCACTGGAAACTGTTCCTTGAGCTAACAATGCTCCTGTTTCTGTAAACGCCGAAAAATTATTAATTTTAAGGCCATTTTGGTCAGCATCAATGTCAAAATCGACTTTTTGCAGCAGCAAATTACGCCAACCTAAACGCACCGTATCTGCGGCCAGGTTAACTTCAAACTTATCATCTTTGATTATGCCTTTCATAGCCATGCTGCCATCTACAGTAAAAACATCGTATGGTCTGTCATGCAGCGGCGCAGTTTTGACATTCTCTACGTCAAGTGCTGCCACTACATTTCCACTTCCAAGATCATATTCTGCCAGAAAATCAACTCTGCCTCCGCCAAATTCAGCACGTGCAGTATTTATCTGTGCCTTGTTATCAATGATTCTAAAAGGTACAGAAAGTTTTCGAACTTCTTCATTTTTTATTTTCAGTAAGTCGGCAGTCAGTAACCCGCGCCCCTGAATGTTATCCTTGTCCTTAAAATCAAGATCCCCATTAAGCTGTGCCGTCTGTCCATCTACAGTCAGTAAAAGTTTGTCTGATTTAACGGCTTTGTCATTAAAAGCAACCTTTCCGTCAATACCTACAGGAAATTCCTCATCTCCGTAAACAGCAACGCCTGTCAGTTTTTCCAAAACAACGGTGCCCGACATAGCGATATCTTCACCACTATTAGTCCACAAAAGATTAACATCCGCAACAGCACCCTGGAAATTTTTAACTTTTCCAAACTCTTCTGCTAAAGGAGCAAAAGCAGTTAAAGCAAAATGGTCGCTCTTTACTGTTAAACTGCCTACAGCCTTCATGTCAATCAGGCCCTTGAGTTCCAAATCGTCTTCATCATGTAACAGTTTCGCATCAATAGCAAATTTCGGATTACCGCCACCGTCCACAGAACCATTCAAACCAAAATCCCATTCCCCATATGGAGTTTTGGTTACAATATGTCCATTTGCAATATCTAAGATTCCATAGAATGGTGTCTCATCAGAATCTGACGGTTTCAAAAAATCCTGCACGTTCCATTGCTCTGTTTTATTCAGTGTTAAATAAATAGTCGGCTTTTCCAAAGAAACTCTGTCTAAAGCTTTATTTGTATTAAAAAGAGCATGCCAAGGCGAGATATGCAGCTTAACATTTGGCAAATCAGCAATCAACTGCTGCTTCTTGTCCTTCACCTGCACATCAAATACGGACAATTCTAAGGCACCATTCCATTCTACACGGGCAATATCAATAGAACCAGTAATATAATCCTTAGCTAAATTCGACACCAAAGGCGGAATCTGAGCCAAATATCCCGGCACAATAAATTTTATGATACTGTAATATACTATGCCGACTATTGCCGCAATTCCCAGCAACCAACGAAATAGTTTATTCATGTTCTGCCTCCGCAGTAAAAGTCATAATACAACTTATTTTACTTCGACAAAAAACAAAAACCTCCTTCATTTTAATTATAAAATAAAAAATCCCGCCTGAGCGGGATTTTTATAATTATTCTGCTGCAGTTTCTGTAGACATAGTCGGCAGATTTGTTGTATTCGCAGCCGCAGTAACAGCTACAGGTACACCCATCGAAGTTTCCAATGCAATTTTCGAAGTATTGTAATCATACAAAGCATTGACAAAATTCGTTTTTGCCTCGGTCAGTGCAACCTGCGCGTCAATAACGTCCAGGTTAGTACCTACACCGGCCATATAACGAACCTGCGCAATATGGAAATCTTCTTCAGCCTTAGCGACCGCTACCTGTGTAGTAGAGATACGTTTCTCAGCTTCACGCAGTCCCAGATAATTGCTGCGCACTTCCAGTTCCACAGAATTTACTGTATCACGATAAGTTTCTTCTGCCTGCAGCAGTTTTTCTTCCGCCGCATGTACTTTAGACAAGGTAACGCCAGAGTCAAAAATATTCATTGTCGCCCCAATGCCTACGGACCAGTTCTCTTTGTCATCACCAGGCCAGTTACTACCACTACCGCCCCAAGATTCAGTTGCAGATGCAGTAACTTTCGGCAAAAAGCCGCTTTTAGCCACTTTGACAGCACCTTTAGCCGCGTCTACAGCTAAACGGCTTTGCTCCAGCTCCGCACGGTTCATTGAAGCGTAATCAAGGCAATACTGCATATCATTCTCGTAAGGAGTATACTGCAGACTGTCTTTAAGTTTTAAGGTCGTATCTAAGGAAGTTCCAATAATCTTGTTCAACGAGGCTTCAGCTACATCATAATTATTAGTAGCCTGAATCAGCTGCTGCTGTGCATTAGCCAAAGAAACCTCACTGCGCAGTACATCTACCTTGGCTACAACGCCTACATCATATTGCGCCTGTACATTTTTCAGATGCTCTTCCAGCTGATTAACAGAATCCTGATAGAGGTTTTCCATATTGCCAGCCTGCAGCAGGCTGAAATAGCCGTCTGTAGCCGTCTTTTTCATTTCGATGTAAGCCTTGGTTTCACCCAAAGCATAGCTTTTGTAATTAGCTTTAGCCTGATCTATCGTTCCTGATAATTGTCCACCAGTATAAATGGGAATCGAAGCGGTAATAGAATTACTGTGAGAATTACCAAGATTTTTGCTATAACTGCTAGTAGCTGTATTCCACTGTGGATCTGCATATCCACCACGTCCAGATCTATGTTCCGCATCAATACTGATACCACGTCCGGCACGTGCTGCATTAAGTTCCGCTCTGGAACCTTTCTTTTCAGATACAGCGATCTTAATCGCCGGATTTGTTGTCAAAGCTCTTTGTACAGCATCGTCTAAATCAAGCTCCAAGGTTTCGGCAAAAACCGACTGACAGCATAATAAACTTACTGCAGCCGTAAGAACCAGCACCTTTCGGCTCTTTTTATAATTGAACATTATTTTCGTACCTCCAATCGACTGACTGGCTAGTCAGTATAAGAAAATTATATTTTTTTATAACCCAAAAGTCAAACCTTTTTTTAAAAATAACTGCGCAATCCGACATAAGTATTGTTTTTGTTGCCATTACGCACATCAGTCTGCTCACCCAGCAATGAAAGATTATCTGTCAGCTTCAACTCCCCGCCGACTTTTACTTTCGTATCGTTAAAGTCATAGACCTGACTGTACAGCTTAAAAGAATTTCCCAGTCTATAATCAAAGCCAACGCCAAATTCTCCCTGCATCGCTCCCATACTTACAGCAGCAGACCCAAAATTCTTTCCTAAGGAAAGATCGAGTTTGTTGGCATCACCAATATCATAACCGCCGATATAAACGAATGTATCCTCTTTAGGAGTAAAGGTAACTCCCAAATTGCTGCGCCAGTCACTGCCCTTGACACTGCGTGTTACATCAGCCTGCACCTTTGCCGTATCCAAAACTCCCAGCATTCTGTTAGCCTTATCACTTGCTTCTCTGGCGTTATGCAGAGTAGCTTTGATATCAGCTTCAGTCTGCGGATCTGTTGCGACCTTTTCCAATAATTCCGTGGCTTTTTCGATTCTGCCGCTGGCATTAGCAAGATTTTCAATGATTCTTGCCATATTCTGTCCAGCGCCACCCTTATTTGTCTCAACCATGATGTTTTCCATCTGGCTGGCAGCGTTATTCATTCTTACGGCCATTTCACTCATCTGCTGTACCATCAAATTTATTTCCTGCTGATTAGCTACAGCAACATCTGCCATGACCTTAGTAAAAGTGTTCATATTATTACTGATATCACGGGCATTTACAAACCCGTCACGCATCGACCGCTGTACTTCAGGATCGCCAAAAACGTTATTCAGCGCTTCTGCAATCCCCTCAACTTTTGCCAGAACTTTAGATGAAGCATTCATAAACTCATCCAGCCCTGTTCCCTGCTCACCTTCCAGCTTATCGCCGGGATGAATATATTGTCCTGTCATTTTTACAGGAGGCAGCACATCTACAAAACGCTCCCCTAAAATACCATCAGACCCCAAAGAAAAAACCGCTCCCTTAGGAATCTTGATATCTTTATTGATATCAGCCACTACATCAACACTGTCACCATTTACATTAACTTCTTTAACAGTGCCAACCTGTACGCCGGCATACCTTACTACATGTCCCGGCATCAGCCCCCCAACCTGCGGATAAGAAATCTGCAGTTTATAACCGCTGCCAGAGAAACTGAAAGCGCCTAAAAAAGTAATGATTCCTGCTAAAAGTCCGATACCGCCTAAAGTTAAAGCGCCAACTTTTACTTCGTTTGAACTCATTACTGTACCGCCTCCTCCCTGATTTCTTTACCGCGAATAAACGCGTCCACAATTTGATTATGACCATTTCTTATTTCTTCAACAGTGCCCAAAGCGACAATTTTTCCCTTATAAAGCATAGCAATCCTATCCGCCGCATAAAAAGCTGATTCCATATCGTGAGTTACTAAAACCGATGTCACCTGCAATTGCTGCTGCGTTTTCCTGATTAAACGGCTGATATTATTTGACATGATCGGGTCCAGCCCCGCCGTGGGTTCATCATATAAAACTATTTCCGGTCTATTAGCTATAGCTCTGGCTAAACCGACTCTTTTCTTCATGCCACCTGATAACTCAGCCGGATATTGTTCTTTTGATTGAGGCAAGCCAACAAGTTCTAACATCTCATCAACGATGCCTTGAATTTCTGATTCACTTTTATCAGTATGCTGGCGCAGTCCAAAAGCAACATTTTCACCAACTGTCAAAAAATCGAATAAAGCAGAATACTGAAATACCATTCCCATCTTTTGACGCAGTTTGTTCCAGCCATCTTCATCCAGAGAACTTACCTGCTCCCCCTGAACAAAAATTTCTCCGGCAGTAGGTTGCAGCAAACCTATCATTGCGCGTAAAATAGTACTTTTACCACTGCCCGACGGACCTAAAACGGCAAGAGTCTCCCCTTGTCTGATATCCAGATCAATATTATTTATAACCACATTTTCACCAAAAGTAATATTTAATTTTTTAAAACTGATAATCGGTTCTGCCACAGGCAGTACCTCCTTTAAACATACAATAAAATTGACAAAAAGTAGTTAGTTATAAATATAAGGACTATAGATAAAACAACTGAACCAGTCGTAGCGATACCAACACCTTCAGCACCCTGTTTGGCACCCAGCCCTTTATAACAGGCTACAATAGCAATAATACCGCCAAAAACAGCACTTTTAAGCATACCGCCAACCATATCAAATGGCTCAGCAAACATTTTTATAGAATTTATATAAGTAAAAGTACTAATTCCGGCATAATAATGAGAAACCAGCCAACCGCCAATATTACCAATTGTATTAGCAAAAACAATCAGCACCGGCATCATTAAAACAATTGCCAAAAATCTTGGCACAACCAGATAAGTTGTAGGATTTGTAGCCATTACTTTCAATGCATCGATTTGCTCTGTTACTTTCATCGTGCCGATTTCCGCAGCAATGGCTGCACCAATACGACCAGCAACGACAACACCTGTCAAGACCGGTACCAGTTCGCGCCCCATCGCAATGGCTACAATACCGCCAACTGAGGAAGAAGCACCAAAACGTACAAATTCCTTCGCTGTCTGTACAGAAAAAACCATACCTGTAAAAAGTATCGTCATCATAACTATCGGCAGTGAATCAGCTCCCAGCTTCGCCATTTGTCTGACGGTTTCCTTCCCGTCAGCCTTGCTGATACGCTTAAGAGTATCCGTAAAGAGCAGCATCATCCGACCGGCATTAGCACAGCCTTCAAGCATAATCTTGCCTATGTCGTTACATATAGTCTGCAGCATTACGAAAGCTCCTTTCTCTCACAAATAAAACAATAATTGTCTATAATTCAATTTTTTACTTCAAATTCCCTGCTTTTAAATATACTTTATTTTTATGACTTTTTTATGGCTTCTGTCAACAAATTATTTTACTACATCAATAACAATATCTGTTGTACCGTCAACAATAAAATTCATTGTAGTTTTTTGTTTCATCGGACTGCCCTCAAGCATAGACGCAAATCCGCCACCCGACTGCATTGCTGCGTTAGGTGCGCCCTGGCCGGCGGCAATATCCACAATAAGATCATTATTCTGATCAGCTTCGTTGATGCTTTTTATAAAATCATTTAAAGTTTTACGATTATCCTTCTGCTGTGCCGGCACACCCTCTTCACGCTGTTTCCTCAGCAGATTCTGAATCCATGCCAGTGAGCTGCCGCCGCGGACAGTCAGAGGCAATTTACCTTCCCGCTGCTCTTTCGGTATCTTAAACAGTACGGTCTTCGTAACTTTTGGCGCCCTGTAAGGCTGCAGCTGCACATCAATATGGACAGTATCCCCAGGTGCAGCCTCTTTTTCCCTTACTGCAGCACTGATAATCTCGGCTACTTCTGCTTTATCATCAAGAACAATATTGATATTGACTCCGTAAATATCAACTTTTTCAAATTTATTTTGTGTTAAAATCGTTCCTGCTTCCACCAATTCCTGATTGATCAGTTTGCCGATTCCTGCCGCTGCATAATACATATTTTCCCGCTGAACATTGATCGGCCCGCTGATATCACCTCTGCCATCAATACGGAAAGAAAATCTTGCTGTACCGCCGCCTTCACGATCCATAGTTTTAGCAACAGTATTATAAGCTACTGCATCCAGCATTGCCGGCAGCAAAACTTCATCATCTATAACTTCCACACGTGAGCTATTATTGATGCCTCTGGCTCCATCAGTAACAGAAACATACACTGGTACAACAGGCGGACCCTGACCGATCTTACCTGCAATTCCAGCACTGCGGTCCTGAGTGATAGTACCAATAGTTTCACCTATATTACCAACTTTATAAGCTGATTCCAAATTGGGCAGAGAAGCTAAAATCCAGGCCTTATTCATAAAATAACAGGAATCACCGCGCTGCATAAAAGGATGGCCAAATGCCAAAATTTCACCGTCATCGCCAACCCAGGTAACTGTTCCCAACGCCCCTAACTGGATATCACCACGCATTAAAGAAACACCTACGGCACTTCCTGGCTGTAAAGGCTGCGTGCTCGAAAAAGAGCCGCTGCCGCCGACACCTGTTGCTTTCAGTCCAAACGGTTCCAGCTTTTCACTCAAATAACGTACACCTGACTCTGTAAAACCGCCTGCCATCAAAGGTGTATTTTTCGGTAAAAATTCTGACGGACGCGGTGCCGATTCATTTAAAAGATCCAGCATCCTGCCTATAGGCGTTAAAAAGCAATACTTGGGATCGGTAAAAGCTTTACCGAATGCCACCGCGCCGGCAAGTCTGCCATTAATATAGACTGGACTCCCGCTCATGCCCTGAGCAATACCACCACTGCGATCAATAACATCACCACTGGCTTTAATCAAAATATTATGCCCCATAGCATCGTTACCAATGACACCTAAAACTTCTATATTAAATTCTTCGATAGTGTCTCCTTCTATGACAGTCTTCGCAATACCGCGCATACCCGGAACAATATCCTCTACCGGCATCAGCGGCACATTTGCACAAACCAGCGCACTGCTGAGACACCAGATTATTAAGCTTAAAATAAATATCTGTTTTTTCATAACTCTCCATAATAGTGCAAAACCGGCGTGAGCAGAGCAGCACGCCGGTTTCAATTTTGTTCTTAATTAGCCGCTATACGCACCACAGTTTGTCCGTTGCTGATATTATCGCCCGGTTTAACCAAAACAGCAGTTACTTTTCCGGCAATATTAGCTCTGGCTGCAGGCGCAGGACCGGCAATAGTTTTGACTTTAACCAATACCTGACCTTCACTGACCTGCATTCCTACAGCAGCCAGCCCATCTGCCAAAACAACGCCATTCAAAGTAGTTTTCTGATCTACAGAAGTATCTGCGAATGCCAAAGTATAAGCTCCGCCTAAAATGCAAAGTACCGTCAGCACTGCAATAACTTTCCAGTTAATTTTTTTCATTTTTCTCACTCCTTCCAAGAGGAAGCATCGGGATTTCTGCATATCTCCCTATATTGTATTATACTATTCTAATTTAGCTTTGACAAGTCAGTTCTTCTTAGAGAATAAGCCTAAGCCTACACTGACAGCCCGTTCGTTTCCATCAGAAGGATTATTTAAAATCTTATTATTGAGTACCATTTCACTGGACCCGCCGCCATCAAAATTAAGTGCTGATACCGCCCCTAGTTTAATCATATAACGAGCAACTTCATCTAACGTCATCCCCACAGAATTAGTACGGCGTCCGTCTGCTACCAATATCACCACAGTACCGTCTTTTTTTACCCCAATAGCGGTTCTTGGAGCTCTGCCATAGGCAATATCTCCGGCAATCTGCTCACTGACAGAACGCACATTTCGTTTGCCGTCTTCTACCAGCATCGGACCTGCACCCAAAACCACTTCAGCTTTATCAGCAACAGTATCCCCTAATGTTTGCTGAACACTGGCTCTATCGCCAATCTGCAGCTGTTCCAGTATTTTGGCATTAGTTCCATGCGCGGAAACTATCACACTGTTTTTGTCTATGCGCAGGTTCCCTGCTTTACTGATTTCAGCGACCTTACCATCTTTAATACGTACCTCACAGCCAAAATTATTTGTTCGTGTCGACGGGCCAAAATAATGTGTATAAATGACGACATCCTCCGCAATACGTTCCCTGTTGATCCCTTTAACATGCAGTTTTACGCCCAATGCCGGCAGCATAACACTACCGTTATAAGCCAGATCTTTCATGATTTGCGGTTTGCCGTCAGCAATAACAAACGCACTGCGGGCCTTATCCTCCATACCAAGCCACTCGCCGTCGATTTTTAGATTGCCAATAATCCAGCCGCTGGTATCGAAATATGAAGCATTGACAGCTGCTTTCGCCCCTAAAGTATTAACGGCTTTCAGCAGCCTTCCACGTCCGTTCCTGTCTATAGCTCCCGAAAACGGCAGTATTTTATAATCACTATTCGGTGCTACTTCCAAAATATGCATCTGAATCGGCAGACCTTCCATATCATCCTGCCAGAAGGTATATTGCAATCCTTTGCCCTGGTTCACTGTGTTTTTAGTCACCAGGATACGGTAAATATCTAAAACAATACGGTTTGGCTGCTGCAATGCAAATACTTTATACTGCTGCTCTTTATTAAGAGACACAACCAATTTAGACGCCTTACGTCCGTCTTTTTTCAAAACCACGCTTTTAATGATTGGGTCTTTGACCTTTTCACTCATTTCTTTAGCAACAGCTGCATCAATATTCACTACTATTGATGAACCCTGTTTATCATCCTTGTACTTAACTTTTCATCAGTATCAAGTACAATCCTTACCCGTGTAGGGCTGCTGCTGTAACGCATTTTATTTACTGTCGCCGCCCAGGCCTGAACAGGAAGCAAAATCAAAAGTGCCGTTAATATTATTTTTAAAAAATATTTTGTCTGCAACATTCTATCGAACCTCCTAAAAAAATAATACACAGCCGCAAGGACTGTGTATTAGCACTTACAAACTACCGTTACCAACAATAGAACCGGGACGCAGTTTATTCAAATCGATTAAAGCCTTACCTGTCCCCAAAGCGACGCAGTCAAGCGGTTGTTCAGCGACATAAGTATCAATACCGGTTTCGTCCTTCAATACTTGGGAAATACCATCCAACAGCGCACCGCCGCCAGTCAGATAAATCCCCTTGTCAACTATATCCGCTGATAATTCAGGCGGACATTTTTCCAAAACTGATCTTACTGATGCAACCAGTGATGCAACAGACTCTCTCAAAGCCTTACGACCATCCTCAGACGTGACTTTGATAGTAGTCGGCAGTCCAGTCACCAGATCACGTCCGCGAACCTCCTGCTCTAACTGCCTTCCTTCAGGATGCACCGTCGCCACATTAATTTTTATCTCCTCTGCTGTACGCTCACCAATCAAAACATTATGAATACGTTTGACATGCCTGATAATAGCTTCGTCAAAAGCATCGCCGCCAATCCGCAAGGAGGCGTCAACAACAACCCCACCCAAGCTCAATACGGCAATATCAGTAGTTCCGCCGCCGATATCGACAACCATACTGCCAGCTGCAGCTGCAATATCCAAACCTGCTCCAAGAGCTGCTGCTAGAGGCTCTTCTATCAAATATGTTTTCGAAGCCCCAGCCTGCATCGTAGCTTCTAAAACAGCACGTTTCTCAACTGAAGTTACCCCGGTAGGGATACATACCATAATACGCGGTTTACTGAAAAAACTTTTACCTGCAACTTTATTAACTACGTATTCCAGCATTTTTTGGGTAATTGTATAGTTGGCAATAACGCCTTCTTTCAAAGGACGAATGGCAACAATATTGCCGGGCGTACGTCCAATCATCTGGCGCGCCTCTTCACCTACGGCTAAAATCTTATTTTTGTCTTTATCAATTGCCACAACAGAAGGCTCATTCAAAACGATCCCCTTACCTTTGATAAAAACCAAAATATTGGCAGTCCCCAAATCAATACCTATATCAACACTATTAAAAAACATTTTTTCACCCGCTTTTAATCATTCCCGCCAACACGTTTAATATCAGCGCCTAATCCCTGAAGTTTAGCTACTATTTCTTCATAACCGCGATCGATATGATAAATATCACAAATCTCGGTTGTCCCTTCAGCAACCAACCCAGCTAAAATCATTGCTGCCCCTGCACGTAGATCCGTTGCCCGCACCTGACAGCCTGTAAGCTTTGCCGGACCATCAACAACTGCACTGCGACCTTCGGCAGTAATACTTGCTCCCATACGGTTTAATTCCACCACGTGCATAAATCTATTTTCAAATACTGTTTCAGTGACTTTGCTGCGACCTTCGGCGATCGCCATCATTGCCATCATCTGTGCCTGCATATCTGTAGGGAAACCAGGATAAGGCAAGGTTTTTATGTCAATAGCCTTAAGCTTTTCTCCACCTACCACACGTACTCTGTCGACATCTTCTTCAACTGCTACGCCGGCTTCACGCAATTTGGCAATCAAAGGTTTCTGATGTTCTGTAAGAACATTCTCTACAACGATATCTCCGCCAGTCATAGCAGCAGCAATCATATATGTTCCAGCTTCAATACGATCAGGAATTACTGTATGATCAGCACCGTGAAGCTCTTTTACTCCTTCAATGCGGATAACATTCGTGCCTGCGCCACGGATCTTTGCTCCCATTTGATTCAGGTAGTTAGCCAGATCTACTATTTCAGGCTCTTCCGCAGGATTTTCCAAGATAGTAGTTCCTTCTGCCAAAGCGGCCGCCATCATCACATTTTCCGTAGCACCAACACTGGGGAAATCAAAGTAAATAGTAGTTCCAACTAACCCATTCGGCGCCGTAGCTTCAATATAGCCATGTCCCTGTTCTATTTTTACGCCAAGAGCTTCAAAACCTTTTAAATGAAGATCAATCGGACGTGTACCAATCGCACAGCCACCAGGCTGCGAAATACGCGCCTTTCCTTTACGAGCCAACAATGGACCCATGACAAGAAATGATGCTCTCATACAGCGTACCAACTCATAAGGTGCTTCACAGGAAGTTATTTCCGTACTATCTATATTCAGTACATGGGGTTCACTGGCATCGACTTTGATACCAAGGCAATTTAAAACAGCACAAATCGTACGTACATCATCAAGAGCAGGAATCTCCTCTAAACGACTTGGGGTATTTCCCAAAATCGACGCAGCAATAATAGGCAATACAGCATTTTTTGCTCCACTAGTTTTCACAGAGCCTGTCAGACGATTACCGCCTTTGACAACTAATTTCTCCACCCAGATAGCCCCCTAAAAAAATTCTATATTTATACAAAACAAGTTAATTCCATAAAATAAAACTTACTGTAATATTTTATCATTTTTGATGTACTTGTACAATGACTTTTAATGGTTTTGAAAAATTTCACATTTATCACAGTTTCTTCGCAAGTTTACAGCGTCAAAGTGTTATAATATTGATTAAAGGAGATGAAAAACTATGATAAATGCAGAAATAGAAGCTCGCGAGCTTCAGAACAAGCTTTCGCACATTTGCCCTGATGCAAAGATAGACTTCAAAATCCCTACTGCCAATGAAGCAGTGATCACAATCCATAACCCTAACGGCGGTTTGCCTATCAATATTTTCAGCAATGATTTTGATCACGAATTCAAAGTAATTTACTTCAAAACGCCACGTTTTTTCCCTTCTAATCAAGACGGGATCGATGCTTTGCTTAAAGCAATTTCTGATTATATTACAGGTAAAATTGTTTATATGGACATTATCAGTACCAGTAATAATTCATATCCTCGCGATCGTTTAGTTCCTGTAAGTGAACTTCCGGAAGCTGATCTGGATAAACTTGCCCGCCTTTGTATAAACAAGAATCTGCTTAGTGAAAGCGAACTCCGCTTTGAACTGCAAGCCGGCTCCTCTATTTGTATCAATTTTTGGGATCAAAACAAAAATTTCTGTTATAAGATGCAAAACGGAAAATTAATTAAAGAATAATTTTCAAATAAAAAACTACCAATCATTTGATTGGTAGTTTTTTATTTGCTTAATCTTTGGCGATCTGCCAGGATATTATAGTAAGTTTCTTTTTCTTCATAATCTCCCTGCGAATGCTTTGCTTAGCACTTTCCTCAGAACACTCAGCCAAACGTTGGCGCAGAAACGCAAGATCTTGTTTCAGATGCAGCATTTTATTTCCCGAAATATCCATAATTGGATCCGACACTTCTGATCACCTTCCTTTATCAACAGAATACTATAGAAAAGTTCTTTTAGCAAGTAAAAAACCCACTGTTTTAAACAGTGGGTTTTAATTTAATTGTCGTATGCGATCAACGTCCTAATTTATTGTATGCACCCAAGCGGGCAATAGCCCTTCTCAGAGAGTACTGAGCTCGGTTAACATCCAGGTTTTCGGTCTTATTTTTCAAACGCTCTTCAGCACGTTCTTTAGCCGCTTCTGCTCTGGCTTTGTCAATATCGTCAGCCATTTCAGCAATAGTCGCCAGAATAGTGCATTTATTAGCGTTCATTTCCATAAAACCACCACAAATCGCAACATAACCTTCTGTGCCATCGGCCAGACGATATTTCATCGGCGCGATGTCCAAGCTGGCAATAACAGGAATGTGGTTAGCCTCGATGCCAATACCGCCATCATTAGTGCGGAGGCCCAGGTATACAATTTCATCGGAGCTGAAAAGCAATTTATCCGGAGTGACAATTTCTAATTGCATACAATTAGCCATTATTCAGCCTTCATAGTCTCAGCTTTAGCAACGGCATCATCAATGGTACCAACCATATAGAAAGCACCTTCCGGCAAATCATCATGTTTGCCTTCCAGGATTTCTTTGAAGCCGCGGATTGTTTCTTTCAGCGGAACATATTGACCGGGAGTACCGGTAAATTGTTCAGCAACAAAGAATGCTTGGCTGAGGAATTTTTGGATTTTACGAGCACGGGCAACAGTCAGCTTGTCGTCCTCGCTCAATTCTTCCATACCAAGAATTGCGATAATATCCTGCAATTCTTTGTAACGTTGCAAAATAGCTTGTACGCCACGAGCTACATTATAGTGCTCTTCACCGATAACCAGCGGATCAAGGATACGGCTGGTGGAGTCAAGCGGGTCAACTGCCGGATAAATACCAAGCTCTGCAATTTGACGGGAAAGTACAGTGGTAGCGTCCAAATGAGCGAATGTTCCTGCAGGAGCAGGGTCAGTCAAGTCATCCGCAGGCACATATACAGCCTGTACAGAGGTAATAGATCCAGTCTTAGTGGAAGTAATACGTTCTTGCAAAGCACCGATGTCATTAGCTAAAGTAGGCTGATAACCTACTGCAGACGGCATACGGCCAAGCAATGCGGATACTTCGGAACCAGCCTGGATAAAGCGGAAAATGTTATCAACAAAGAGCAGTACGTCCTGGCCGCCAACATCACGGAAATATTCCGCCATAGTCAAACCGGTCAAGCCTACACGCATACGAGCTCCAGGAGGCTCGTTCATCTGACCGTAAACAAGAGCGGTCTTATCGATAACTCCTGATTCTTTCATTTCGCACCACAAGTCGTTGCCTTCACGTGTACGTTCACCAACGCCTGCAAATACGGAATAACCACCATGAGCGGTAGCGATATTATGAATGAGCTCCATGATAATAACTGTTTTACCAACACCTGCGCCGCCAAACAGACCGATCTTACCGCCAAGTGCATACGGAGCGATCAAGTCAACGACTTTAATGCCGGTTTCTAAAATTTTAGTTGTTGTAGCTTGTTGGTCGAAAGTCGGAGCCGGTCTATGGATAGGCCAGTAGTCGGCAGCATCAACTTTTCTCTCGTCGTGGTCAACAGTTTCACCCAATACGTTAAATATGCGGCCCAAAGTACCAGGACCAACCGGAACACTGATTGGTGCACCGGTATCAACAGCTTCCATTCCACGAACAAGACCATCGGTAGAACTCATTGCAACCGCACGGACTACATTGTAGCCGATATGCTGCATAACTTCACAGGTAAGGTGAATTTTCACTTTACCATCGTCAGTTGTACCATCGATTTTGATAGCGTTCAGGATTGCAGGCATACTTTTCGGAGGGAATTCAATGTCAACAACAGGGCCAACAACTTGTACTATTCTACCAGTATTCAAGGTTTTAGCCTCCCTACGAATTATTCTTATTGTTGTTTCAATGCTTCGGCGCCGCCGCAGATTTCGCTGAGCTCACGGGTAATAAGTGCCTGACGTGCCTTATTATAAGACAGTTCCAGATTCTTAACCAGCTTGCCGGCATTATCCGTAGCAGAAGACATCGCGGTCATTCTAGCGCCCAATTCACTGGCAGCAGATTGTACCAGTGCGGCATAAACAATAGTTTCAAGATAACGCGGTGCCAAAACCTTCAAAATTTCTTCAGCTTCGGGTAAGAAAAGGTATTCGACACTTTTCTTAGTTGCACCGGTTTCTTTTTCCGGTGGTTCTACCGGAAGGATGATATCGCTTGTCGGAATTTGCGACAGAGCGGTTTTAAATAAAGTGAAAACAATATGCAATTCATCAAACTGCATATCACCGAAACGTTCAGCCGCATCGGTAGCGATAGCCACAGCATCATTGTAACTGGGTTTATCAGAGAAGCCAAGATGCGAAGAAATAACATTATAACCACGACGCGTAAAGAAATCTCTTGCTCTGCGTCCACTGGTGATAATAACTACGTCTCCTTCAATTTCAGAAATCTCGGCAACTGCCTTTTTTAAAGCATTACTGCTATAAGCACCGGCAAGACCTTTATCAGAACATACAACCAAATAGCCGATTTTTTTGACTTCGCGTTTTTGCAGCAAAGGATGCTTTTTGGCGTCTAATCCGGCCACCATGCCCTTATCACAAACAATATTAGCCAATACTTCTTTGATCTTCAAAGCATATGGGCGGCTGGAACCTGCTTTTTCCTGCGCTTTACGCAATCGGGCGGCAGCAACCATTTTCATAGCTTTAGTGATCTGACCAATATTTTTGATGCCTTTCATGTGGCGATGAATCTCGCGTGCAGTAGCCATCAGTCAATCACCTACCTTCACTGACAATAAAGGTATCCTTGAACTCAACGATCGCTTTTTTCAAAGCTGCTTCATTTTCGTCGGTGATTTTCTTTTCGTCACGGATGGAAGCACCAATTTCAGGATGGTTTGCATCCATGAAATCAAGGAATTCACTTTCCATGCGAGTGATGTCTTTTACTGCAACATCATCTAAATAACCTTTAGTACCGAGGTAGATAGCCATAACTTGTTTTTCTACCGGCAACGGCACATACTGGCCTTGCTTCAGTATTTCAGTCAAACGTTGGCCGCGATCCAGCTGAGCTTTGGTAGCTTTATCAAGATCGGAAGCAAACTGAGCGAACGCTGCAAGCTCACGATATTGTGCCAAGTCCAAACGCAGAGTACCTGCGACGGATTTCATTGCTTTGATTTGAGCCGCGCCGCCTACACGGGATACGGACAAACCTGAGTTAATTGCCGGACGGATACCGGAATAGAATAATTCAGATTCCAGGAAGATCTGACCGTCAGTAATAGAAATTACGTTAGTAGGAATAAAGCCGCCAACGTCACCAGCCAGTGTTTCGATGATAGGCAATGCGGTGATAGAACCATTTCCAAGTTCTTTATTCAATTTAGCAGCACGTTCCAACAAACGGGAATGCAAGTAGAATACATCACCGGGATATGCTTCACGTCCTGGAGGACGGCGGAGCAGCAGGGACATAGCACGATAAGCAACAGCATGTTTAGACAAATCGTCATATACACAAAGTACATCTTTGCCCTGATCCATAAAGTATTCTGCCATTGTTACACCAGCATAAGGAGCCAGATACTGCAAAGGAGCAGAATCAGCAGCAGTAGCTGCAACGATGATAGTATAATCCATAGCCCCATGTTGTTCCAAAGTACGAACAATACGTGCTACGTTGGAAGCCTTTTGTCCGATAGCTACATAAATGCAGATAACACCGAGGCCTTTTTGGTTAATAATAGTATCAATAGCAACAGCAGTTTTGCCTGTGCCACGGTCACCGATAATAAGTTCGCGCTGACCACGTCCGATAGGGACGAGAGCATCGATACATTTGATACCAGTTTGCAGCGGAGTATCAACAGATTCACGATCCGCAATACCATGAGCAGGAGATTCAACAGGGCGTTTTTCTGCATAAGCTATCTCGCCCTTGCCATCGATAGGAGCACCAATAGCACTGACAACACGACCCAGCAAAGCTTCGCCTACAGGAACATCCATGATATTGCCGGTACGGCGAACCAAATCGCCTTCTTTAATGAGGGTTTCGCCACCCATTAAAACGATACCAACAGAGTCAGGATTCAGATTCAGTACCATACCGGAAACATTGTTCGGCAATTCAACCAATTCGCCGGCCATAGCGTTTTTCATACCGATAACGGTAGCGATGCCGTCACCGATTTTTTCAACTATACCGACCTCTTCTAAGTTAACATCCACATTGTAATTCTCCAGCTTTTCGCTGAGAGCATCAGTCATTGCTTCTGGTTTTTCCAAAGCATAGTCATGAACGTCAATACCATTCATAACAACTTCCATTTTCTTCAGTTTACGAAGTGCGGAAGCATCATATACTTTGTCGCCAATTTGAACGATGATACCACCGAGAATAGAAGGATCAACATTTTTATTAAGGAAAATGTCGCGGCCTAACTTTTCGGTAAGAATTGCAGAAATGGATTGATACTCATCTACAGTTAATTTTTTAGCTGTAGTAACTTTTACATCTAAGAGTTCTTTAATAGAACCAAGATCAATTTTGAAGTCGGACAATTCTTGCTTAATTAAAGCAATATTTTCTTCACTCTTCATAATTGTACCAATCACCTCCGTATACCGGCTCTCATTATTACCGCCTTTCGCTAAAGGGCGGTGTTAATTTCGTCCGGCCTATTGAGCAACAAGCAAATTATTGTTTCAATACAGCATCAACAATATCGCCTGCTAATTTTTTGTCTTCTTCAGAGCCTAATTTTTGTTCAACAATCTTGCTGGCAGCAACCAGGCTAAGATTGATAACATGGGCGCGAATTTCGCTGAGAGCCTGCTTTTTCTCAAGAGCAATAGCTTCTTTAGCAGTTTTCACAATTTGATCTTGTTCTGCTTTAGTATCAGCAAGAATCTTATCGTGCGCAGTTTGCGCTGTTTTACGCGCATTGTCGATAATGGCTTGAGCTTCTTGACGTGCAGCAGCTAATTTAGCAGCATATTCTGCTTTAATGCTTTCAGCATCAGTTTTAGCAGTTTCAGCAGCAGCTAAATCGCCGGCAATTTTATTCTTGCGGTCATCCATGATCTTCATCAGGGGTTTATAAGCAAATTTCGCAAGAATGAAAACGAGAATCAAAAAGTTCAGGACCTGCGCAATAAGTGTAGCGTTAAAATTAACCAATTATAGCACGCTCCTTTTCTGGTTTTCCATTACGAAATTATTTAATGAAGGGGTTAGCAAATACGAGAACGATAGCGATAACGTAGCACAAGATAGGCATGGATTCAACCAAACCTACACAAATCAGCATAGTAGTCATCAATTTACCGGATTCTTCCGGTTGACGAGCCATAGATTCGATAGTTCTGCCGCAGAGGTGACCGTTACCAGTACCAGCGCCGTTTGCAGCGCCTAAACAAACAAGACCCGCGCCGATTAAAGATGCAGCGGTAATGATTGCGTTTTCAGTCATTTCATTCATCCTTTCAAAATAAGAAAAATTTTAGAGTTGATTAATGCTTAATGCTCATCATGAAATGCGATGGCAAAGCTGCTTAAAGCAAGCATCGTAAAAATAAAGGCCTGCAAGAAGCCGATAAACAAACTGAACATTACCCAAAGCTCCGGGATGACCCACGGAGTCAGTTGATACAAAACGATCAACAGAATTTCGCCTGCCAGGATATTACCAAATAGACGAAGGGCCATGGTCAGCGGCTTTGTGATAGCATCAAGAAGGTGGATCGGTAAAAAGCCTGGTTTAGGACTGATAAAATGTTTAAAATGTCCTATTCCCTGCTGATGCACACCAACTGCATATCCGCCAAAGGCTACCATTAAAGAAAGCGCAAAAACAGTGTTGATATCATTGGTCGGGGAAGTCCAATGTACACCGATTTGCGGCAGCATACCAAGTTCATTGCCAATGAAAATGAACATGAACAAGGTGATCATAAACGGCGCCATATACTTGCGTCCCTTCATCCCCAAAGTCTCTTCCATCAATCCGTTTAGGAAATCAATAAAAAACTCCATTCCGTTTTGCAAGCCACTTGGAACCAGCTTCGGATTTCTAGAAGCAATAAAGAACAGTAGAAACACGATCGCCATTGTAATCCATGTCATATACATGGTTTGCATATGTATTACAACTCCTGGCGCCCATTCCTGCGCAAAATAATGAATTATCTCATTTGCGTTCTCAGCTTCTTTAGCCATAGCAGCTGCTTCTGTTCCCATTCTCTCACACTCCTTTCTTCACGCCCTGCTTTTTATTGAGCTGGTACGCGATAAATATTAGATTAAATATTAAAAATATATGTATCAGCAGAAACCCCATGCATACACCAAAAACATGGTATTTCAACTTTAACATCACAATAACTAAAGCACCGGCTGTTATTCTTCTGACCCAACGAAAGCGCTTCATGGTTTTAAGCGCCGCTTCTGGCTCTCCCTGCGGCAGTGAACGCTGAATCCCCACAAACATAATCAGCGTATCCAATAGCCCAACTGCACCGCCTAAAGCAAGCCCGGAAGCCAGCTCCTGATAACCCGCCATTTTCACGGCAAGAGCTACTGCAAAAGATGCAATAGCCAATCTTGTCAGAACTTTTTTATACCCCATTGTTACTAAAGGGGTGAAGTCAATCATTTTCATCAGTTTTTACTACCTCATAAAACTGTCCGGCTTCAACTAAATATAAAAACAAAATAGGCATTTTGGAAAAAATCAAGAATAAATCATAATAATTTTAATATTTTTCACAATTTTTGTCTATCTTAATTAGGACTGAATTCAGATAAAATTTTGATGTCATAACCATTTTCATGCAAAATCTTTCTGATGATCCGCTCGCAGGCCCTGCCATCACCATACGGATTAGCAGCTTCAGCCATACTTTGATAATATTTACTATCATCCAACAACAGACTTGTTTCTCTCAATACATCATCATAAGCAGTGCCAACAAGCTTTACAGTACCTGCATCAACCGCTTCAGGACGCTCCGTAGTATCACGAAGAACCAATACAGGTTTGCCAAGGGCAGGAGCTTCTTCCTGAATCCCCCCGCTGTCAGTCAGCACAATATCTACCTTCGCCATCAAATTGGCAAAAGGTTCATAATCCAATGGCTCAATCAAATGCACCTGCGCAAGCTTACCCAATTCTTCATCAACAATTTCTCTTACTTTAGGATTTTTATGGACCGGAAAAATTGCTTCAACATCAGGATGATTTTCTAAAACCTTTCGCAGAGCCTGATAAACATGCCGCATCGGTTCACCTAAATTTTCGCGGCGGTGCGTTGTAACTAAAATCAGGCGTTTTCCTCCTGCAAGAGCTTTCTGCAATCCAGAGTCCGTAAACCGGTAATCAGCTTTAACTGTAGTCTGCAACGCATCAATTACCGTATTACCAGTCACTACGATTGCCGCCGGATCAATATTTTCTTTCAGCAAATTATTCTTACTGGTAGAGGTAGGAGCAAAATGTATATCAGCAATGGCTCCGGTAAGTTTACGATTCATTTCTTCAGGATACGGAGAAAATTTGTTTCCTGTCCGCAGTCCGGCTTCTACATGCCCCACTGGAATCTGGGCATAAAAAGATGCCAAAGCCCCGACAAAGGTCGTAGTTGTATCACCATGCACCAGCACCATATCAGGCTGTGCCTCTGCCAATACGTCCTTTAATCCTGCCAAAGCCCGGCCAGTAACGTCATATAAAGTTTGTCCAGCGGTCATGATATTCAAATCATAATCCGGCTTTATTGCAAATTGCAGCACTTGGTCCAACATTTCGCGGTGCTGCGCCGTCACAGCTACGATTGGTTCAATAAAATCAGGGTATTTCTGCATTTCCAAAACTAACGGACACATTTTGATTGCTTCCGGACGCGTACCGAAAACTGTCATTAGCTTGATTTTTTTCACGACTTCGTCTCCCAACTATTCAATACGGTATGAAATGGATTCCCAAATCAGCTTACTGAGATTAATAATTAACGATCGTTCAAAATACCTATCTTTTTCGCACCGAAAACTACGGCTGTAATAATAAGCGCTATAATTATTGCCGCATAATAACCGCCAACCTCGGTCAGCAATACTGCAGCAATACCAAGTATAGCACTGATGATATACATCAGTAAAACAGCCTGACGCTGCGTCATTCCCATTGCCAGCAGCCGATGGTGCAGGTGTCCTTTATCCGGCTGGAAAATTGGTCTGCCATTCGTGTAGCGACGTACAATAGCAAACGCAGTATCCATAATCGGCAAACCTAAAGCTATGGCTGGCACAATCAAAGCTATTGTAGCCGCACTTTTAACAGCGCCAAAAATAGAAATAGCCGCTAACATATAGCCGATAAACATACTGCCGGTATCACCCATAAAAATTGTTGCCGGATTAAAATTATAACGCATAAAACCTACAATACCGCCAGCCAAGGCAGCTGTAATTACAGCAACAGGATAAAACCCCTGCTGAATAGCTACCAGAATTACAGTTATTGATGCGATACCAGCGACTCCGGCTGCCAATCCATCCAAACCATCCATCAGATTGACAACATTGGTAAAACTGATTACCCAAAAGATCGTAAACGGTATCGACAGATACTCCAGATAAAAATACCCACCCCAGGGATTATTAAGCCATTCGATACGAATGTCAAACAACACCAATACGGCTGCGGCAGCAATCTGCCCCAGCAGCTTAACCTTTGCCGGCAGCTGATAAACATCATCAATAATGCCGACTATCAGAATCACCGTACCGCCAAGCAAAAGCGCCATTACATCCTTAGACAAATGCATGCTGCATAAAACAGCTACTACAAACCCAAGATAAATGGCCAGACCACCCAATCGCGGCATGATGCCTTTATGAACTTTTCTTCCGTCAGGCTTATCTAATGCACCTATACGAAAAGCCAATTTTTTGACATAAGGTGTCAAAAGCCAACTGGTAAAAAGAGCTATCACAAAAGCTAAAATATACACTTGCAATTATTCACCTCATAGCGTTCAAAGCCGCTTATTTATACCTAAAAATTCTACATTCTTCTTATAAAGGTCATTCTTGTGTAATAGTATATCAAAAAAATACCATTTTGAACATTTTTTCTTTGATTTTTTTGTTGCGAAAGCAACATTTTCAGGAAAAAATAAATACAGCAACTGCCAATGCCTTTAAAAAGCACTGCAATGCTGTATTTATTTTAATCTTCATCGTGCAGTATCGTTACCTTCATATTGGCAGCTTTCAACATCTCCTCAGCCAATTTATCAGGATAAGGATTTGCATAAACAATCCGCTCAATACCAGCATTGATCAATATTTTAGTACAGACAACACACGGCTGATGAGTACAATACAACGTACCTCCGTTAACAGATACGCCATGATAAGCGGCCTGAACAACGGCATTCTGCTCAGCATGGATACCGCGGCATAATTCATGCATTTGTCCGGATGGTACTTTCAATTGTTCACGCAGGCAACCTGTCACTGAGCAATGCTCAAGTTTAGAAGGCGTACCGTTATAACCGGTAGCCACTATCTGTCTGTTCTTGACGATAACAGCACCGACGCTGCGACGCAGGCAAGTGGAGCGCTTGCTTACTACCTGGGCTATCTCCATAAAATAATTGTCCCAGTCAGGTCTGTTATCATACATCAATGTGTACCAAAAATACGATCACCGGCATCGCCAAGTCCGGGAACGATATAACCATGTTCATTAAGTTTTTCATCTAAGGCGGCAGTATAAACTGGCACATCAGGATGCTCATCATTCATAACCTTTACTCCTTCAGGAGCTGCCACCAAACACATAAAACGAATATTTTTTAAACCGCGCGCCTTCAGCATCGAAATCGCAGCAGCAGCGCTGCCTCCGGTTGCCAGCATCGGATCAACCACAATCGTCACGCCATCTTTATTATCAGGAAGTTTGCAGTAATATTCAATCGGCTTTAAAGTTTCTTCATCGCGATATAAACCAATAAAACCTACCCGTGCATCAGGAATCATCTTCAATACGCCTGTCAGCAATCCTAAACCAGCTCTTAAAATAGGCACAACAAAAATATCGCCGGCTACTTTATACCCTGTAGTTTTAGCTACCGGAGTGGCAACTTCAACTTCCTGCAACGGCAGATTCCTAGCCACTTCATAAGTCATAAGCATTGCTATTTCATCCAGACATTCACGAAAATCACGTGAAGAAGTATGTTCCGCACGCATTTTAGTAATTTTTTGTTTAATAAGCGGATGATCTACAACTGTAACTTGCATCATTAAAATCTCCTTCCTGAATTTAGAAGCCGGGATACATAGGATATTTAGCACATAAACCCGCTACCCTAGCTGCCGCTTCCTTATGTTTTTCCTCATTTTCAGGATTATTCAAAACTAAACCAATGATTGCGGCGACCTCACGCATATCCTCCTGTTTAAAACCGCGTGTAGTGACGGCAGCAGTACCCAACCTGATACCACTTGTAACAAAAGGACTTTCAGGATCAAACGGAATCGTATTCTTATTGCAGGTTACACCAACCTCATCTAATAAATGTTCTGCTATCTTACCAGTCAGCTTCTGACCGCGTACATCAACCAGAATCAGATGATTATCAGTACCTCCTGAAACAATACGGAAGCCTTCTTCCTGCAAAGCTTCCGCGAATACTCTGCAATTATCAAGAATATTCTGCTGATATACTTTAAATTCAGGTTTTAACGCTTCACCAAAAGCAACTGCCTTGGCAGCAATAATATGCATCAAAGGACCACCCTGAATACCAGGGAATATTGCCTTATCAATAGCTTTAGCATACTGTTCCTTACACATAATCAGGCCGCCGCGCGGACCGCGCAGTGTTTTGTGTGTAGTTGTCGTAACGATATCCGCATAAGGCACAGGGCTGGGATGTAAACCAGCGGCTACAAGTCCGGCAATATGCGCAATATCAACCATCAGTAAAGCACCGACACTATGCGCTATCTCTGACATACGTTTAAAATCTATGATTCGGGAATAAGCGCTGGCACCAGCAACGATAATTTTAGGTTTTGTTTCAGCAGCAGTTTGTGCCAAAGCATCGTAATCAATAGTCTCAGTATCATGATCAACACCATAAGGAACTACGTTATAATAACTGCCGGAAATATTTACTGGCGATCCATGTGATAAATGTCCACCCTGAGACAGATTCATTCCCATGATAGTATCACCTGGCTTCAGAAAGGCAAAATAAACAGCAGTATTTGCATTAGCGCCAGAATGTGGCTGTACGTTGACATGATCAGCACCGAATAGTTTCTTTGCACGTTCTATAGCCAGTATTTCCACTTTGTCGACATATTCACAGCCGCCATAATACCGATGTCCGGGATACCCCTCAGCATATTTATTAGTCAGAACAGTACCCATCGCCTCCATTACTGCAGGAGAAACAAAGTTTTCGGATGCGATCAATTCTATTTTATTTCTTTGCCTGCCAAGCTCCTCGCCAATAGCAGCATTAATTTCAGGATCGACAGCAGCTAATTTTTCCAGATTCATAATTACTCCCTCCAAATCAATATTTTATCTTGGGTATTTGGCACGTTCTCCACCGATTAAAGGCGGACGCGTCCATGCCGCGGTGAGCACAGCCTCGCCGATCTTAGATTCCGACAAACGTACAGGTACGGCAACTCTTTTAAGATGCATACCTATCAGCGTCTGCCCTATATCAAGGCCCGCATGAGCCGAGATTGCTTCAACTATAATGGGTTCCACAAAATTTTCATATGCTGCTGTCGCCATTGCGCCGCCTGCATGCTGTACAGGCCGCACAGTAACTTCCTGCCAGCCATACTTCTCTGCAGCATACCTTGTCGTAACCAAAGCACGGTTCAAATGTTCACAGCACTGGATCGCTAAAAAAACTCCATGCACCTCAGTCACCTTAATTAATGCGGCAAACATCGCCTCAGCAACTTTCATGGAGCCAGCAGTACCTATTTTATCACCAATCACTTCGCTGGTACTGCAACCAACAACTAAAACCTGCCCTGCTTTGACCGCACCTATTTGCAACAGCTCCTGTGCCGCAGCTGTTACCTGTGCAGCTATTTCTGCAGTATGCATTACCGCATCGCCTCCAGGGCAGCTATTTTGTCAACACGACGTTCATGACGTCCACCTGCGAATTCACCCTGCAGCCAGGTATCTGTTATCATTTCTGCCAGTCCCACGCCAATAACGCGCTCACCCATACACAGCACATTTGCATTATTATGCTCACGGCTCATTTGGGCAGAAAATACATCGCCGCACAAAGCCGCTCTGATACCGTGAATTTTATTAGCAGCAATAGAAATACCAATACCAGTACCACAAACCAAAATACCCCGTTCGGCTTCGCCTGTATTAATAGCCTGACAGACTTTAGCCGCATAATCGGGATAATCTGTAGATTCTTCCGTATAAGTACCACAATCAAGCACTTCAATACCTTTAGCAGTCAGATACTCCCTGATATGATTTTTTAAATGGATCCCGCCATGATCACTGCCAACCGCGATTTTCATATAAGTCACCTCTAAATATTTTCTATACACTTTTTATGTTTTAAACAAATTAAATCATAATGTTATTTTAACATAAATTCAGGCAAAAGCGTACCGCTTTTTGAACAAAGACTTCCGTTGACTACGGTTACAATTTGATAACCTGCCGCCTTACGAAGTCTGTTCATTACTGCCAGCCCCAAACCGTCTTCACTGACACCCTCAGCAAAAATCATCTGTACATTCTGTTTATCGAAACCACGCAGCAGACTATAAAGCTTTTCTGCAAGGCTTTCAATATCCTGCCCCCACGAGCTTACCAAGATATTTTCAGTTTCAGGAATATGAACAGCAATTTTTTCACTGCATAAAACACCTGTTTTAATGCCCTGAGCGGCAGTCGCCGTCACTATAGGCAGCATATTGCTGATAGCTTCACCTTCAAATAAATACATTGCTGCCTGCGGAGCATAGTGCCTATATTTCATCCCAGGTGCTTTAGGTTTAAAATCACCCTTTCCTTCAAGCGCCGGATCAATCTCTACTGCTCCTAAAACTTCTTCCAACATTTCACGGGTAATTCGGCCAGGACGTAATATCATCGGTACTGCTGAAGTCGTATCTACTACAGTCGATTCGACACCAATACCACAACTGCCGCCGTCAATTACACCAGCTATTTTTCCCTGCATATCGTCCCAAACAGCAGAAGCGTCCGTAGGACTTGGTTTACCAGAAATATTCGCTGAAGGAGCTGCTATAGGGCGACCTGTCTCTTTGATAAGCCTTGCTGCTATAGGATGCGAAGGCATTCTTACACCTACTGTGTCTAACCCGGCACTGACCTCGTCAGGTATCAAATCAGACTTAGCTACGATCAAAGTCAGCGGTCCTGGCCAAAATGACTGCATCAATGCCCGGGCATTAGCAGTAAGTCCACTTGTCAGCGGCAAAATATCCTCTACTCTGGCAATATGTAAAATCAAAGGGTTGTCAACTGGGCGTCCTTTGGCTGCAAAAATTTTAGCCACAGCTGTACCATTCAGTCCGTCAGCACCCAGACCATACACAGTTTCCGTAGGAAAAGCAACTACTTCGCCTTGCCTTAATAAACAACCCGCTGCCTTTAAAATTTCTGTTTCATTATCAGCTTGTAAATTCCAGTAAATGGTCTGCATAATAAGTACCTTCTCTCGTCGCAAAAACCATACGTTCTATTTCTGCATAATCCTTACGCACTGCCGTTACTATTAGCCCAGCCTGGCGGCATAACTGACAAACCGACTGCGCCTGATCGATGCCAACTTCAAAAGCCAGCAACCCGTCCGGCTGAAGCCATATTTCACAGCCGGAAACGATTCTTCTATAAAAATCAAGTCCGTCAGCCCCCCCATCCAGCGCTCCAAGGGGTTCCTTCTGCACATCGGCTGCCAGACCTGCAATAGCCGCAGCCGGAATATAAGGAGGATTTGAAACAATAATATCAAATTTTTTATTACAATCAAGCTTACTGAACAGATCTGATTCAACTAACGTCAATCTTTCACCGACACCGATATTTTCGGCATTTTCGCCAGCAACAACCAATGCAGCAGCTGAAATATCGACAGCCGTACCTTTTGACTGCGGCAAAAGATCCAACAATGATACTATAATAGCACCGCTGCCTGTACCAATGTCGAGTAAATTTTCAGCACCCGCTCCCACAGCAGCCTTAGCAACACTTTCTACCAGCAATTCCGTTTCAGGCCTCGGAACCAGTACTGCAGGAGTAACTTTAAAGCTGTGCTTCATAAAAGCTTTGGTTCCTAAAATATACGCCAATGGTTCCTGGTTAGCGCGCCGAGTAACATAACTGCGATATTCAGCCAACTCAGTATCATCCAACGGTTGATCAAAATGTACATATAAAGTTATTCTTTCGCATTTTAGAACAGCACAAAGCAGTATTTCAGCATCTAAACGCGGATTTTCGATCCCTTTATTTGCGAAATACTGCTTTGTCCATTCCAAAACCCTTGTAATCGTCCATAAGGGTTTATTTTCCATATTATTTCACCTGCTGCAGCTGCTCGCTCTGTTTGGCCGTAAGGAGCGCGTCCAGTAATTCGTCCATCTCGCCGTTGAGCACAATATCAAGTTTATGCAAAGTCAGCCCGATACGATGATCGGTCACACGACCCTGCGGATAATTATAGGTACGTATACGTTCACTGCGGTCGCCTGTGCCAACCTGGCTTTTACGATCCTGAGCCGTAGCCGCCCGCTGCTCCTCCTGCGCCTTCTCCAAAATTCTGGCACGCAGAACGCGCATGCATTTTTCACGATTTTTGAGCTGTGATTTTTCATCCTGGCATTGAGCTACGATACCTGTCGGTAAGTGCGTGATCCGCACTGCTGATTCGGTTTTATTGACATACTGGCCACCTGCACCGCCTGCACGATAAGTATCCACCCTTAAGTCGGCAGGATTGATTTCCACATCAACCTCTTCAGCCTCAGGCAGTACTGCCACCGTAACAGTAGAAGTATGCACACGTCCCTGTGACTCAGTTTCCGGTACTCTTTGAACCCTATGTACGCCGCTTTCGAATTTCATTCGGCCATAAACACCGTCACCACAGATCTGGAAAACAACTTCCTTAAAGCCTCCCAATTCAGTCGGGTTGGAATCCATAATTTCAATGCGCCAGCCCCTAGCTTCTGCATAACGGGTATACATCCTAAAAAGTACGCCTGCAAACAAAGCGGCTTCGTCACCGCCGGCACCGCCTCGTATCTCTACAATAACATCTTTATCATCGTTGGGATCAGATGGCAACAGTAAAACAGTTAACCGTTCTTCATATACAGCCAACTGCGGCTTCAGCTCTTTCAATTCATCATAAGCCATTTCTGTCAGTTCTCTGTCATCGCCAGCAGCAATTATCTCTTCCGCATCATTTTTTGCTTTTACCAAATCACGATATTCGCGGAAAACAGTTACGATATCAGTCAGCTTAGCATGAGCTTTAGTACACTTCTGCCATTCTTTTTGATCAGCGATGATATCAGGATCACTGATCTTAGCCTCTAAATCAAGATATTTATCTTCAATTGCCTGTAATTTATCCAGCATTGTTTTCTCCTGTAGATTGCTTTTCTGCCAATTCTTCAGGCGGCAGCACAGCCTTAAGCGAAGCGATTGCCACTTCAATCTGAGAGTCGTCAGGCTCACGTGTCGTCAGCTTCTGCAAACAAAGGCCCGGAAAGATAGCTGTTCTCACCCAGGCTGAATCAATGTGCGACCCGGCATAGCGAATAATCTCATAGCTTACGCCAGCAATAACCGGCATCAGAATAATCCGTGACATAATACGTTCAAACAGATTCGGCCACCCTAAAAATGTGAAAACGAACATACTGATCAGCATTACAATCATCAGAAAATTAGTGCCGCAGCGTGGATGCAGTGTACTGAACTGACGTACATTCGCTACTTCCAGCGGTAAACCTGCCTCATAAGTATAAATCGTCTTATGCTCAGCACCATGGTACTGAAACACTCTCTGAATATCCTTCATCGAAGAAATAGCAGTTATATATCCGAGAAAAATCAGCATCCTCAATGCGCCCTCGGCTAAATTCAAAATCATATGGTCATGAGTCCATGCATTCAAAAAGCGCATTGACCAAGTAGGAATGATAATAAACAAAACTACAGCCAAAACAATCGAAAATGCGATCGTCATAGCCATTTCCTTACTATCAAGTTGTTCGTCGTCTTCACCGGAAACCTGTGCCGAATAAGCCAGCGCCTTCATTCCGTGATATAAAGATTCACAAAGGGCGACTACGCCGCGCAGCAATGGTTTTTTCAAAAAGGATACTTGTCTGTAATACTGTTAGCCGGCCCAACATCAATAGCAATTTCCCCATCCGGCTGCCTTACAGCTACAGCAATTTTATCCTTTCCCCTCATCATCACGCCTTCAATAACAGCTTGTCCGCCAACATTAGGTTTCTTTTCCATGACAATATCTCCCTAAAAGTTTCGGATATAAACACAGCAGAGCTTTCGCTCTGCTGTGGGTGTAATTATTTTTCTTCTACATTGTAGCGTTTGTTGAATTTTTCAATACGGCCACGAGCAGCTAAGTTACGCTGTTGGCCGGTGAAGAACGGATGACATTTAGAGCAAACGTCAACACGCAATTCCGGATTAACGCTGCCGCTCATAAAAGAATTGCCGCATGCGCAGGTTACTTTAGCTTCACCATATTTCGGATGGATGTTTTGTTTCATTCTGATTGCACCTCACTTTACTGTCTAACTATTATATGACTATACATCATAATTCTATATTAACGCTTATAAAGTATACCATAGTACCCCTAGCTATGCAAGAACTATTTTCAGAAACTTTACTTTTACCTGCTTGCACCACAACTACGGAAGGGTTATAATAAGCGCAGCAAGCATTTCAGGATGCAGCACTCTTTTTAATGCGCACGTAAATAAACAAAGTTTGAGCTATGCAGCTCTTGATCTTTTCACTTATAAGAAAGGCAGGTTCTAAATCTTGAAAAAAACATCCTCTGAAAGCAGACTCATCATCAGCGAAGTCATGATGCCGCATCAGGCCAATGTAGCCGGCAATATCCACGGAGGCGAGATCATCAAGCTGATGGATTCTACGGCTTATGCTACGGCACGCCGCTATGCACGTACTAATGTTGTTACAGCCAGGGTAGACGAAGTAGAATTCCACCTGCCGATTTTTATCGGCGATCTGGTTATCTGTACAGCACAGGTAGTCTATGTCGGCAATAGCTCCATGGAAATAGTCGTAATAGTAGAAGTCGAAGACCTGGAAACAGAAGGTAAAAAACGGGCTTTGACTGCATTCTTCACTATGATAGCGCTTGATAAAAAAGGCCGTCCCACCAAAGTACCAGAACTGACTCTGGAAACCGAAGAAGAAAAACGCGCCTTTGAAGAAGGACGTCTGCGCTATGAGCGCCATAAACATAAAAAATAAATCGGCCAGCAAAAATAGCAGGCGCTGCACTTGTAACCACAACAGCAGCGCCTGCTATTTTTTATTCTGTATACATCTGATTCGTCAGCAGACAAAGAAAAATATTTGAAATTATACCAAATTTATTCTTTAACAGTTTCATTTGACTCTGCTTTTTGCTTAGGCGGCTTTTTATTATATTCCTGCATTACAGCATCCATATCTCCCTGCAGCCACAACTCTAAAGCATCCGCCATTTTCCCCACTGCCTCCGCTACAAGCTCCTGTTCTTCAGCACCAAAGCGCTGTAAAACATGCTTGATCACAGCTTTATTATTATGGGCAGGATGCCCGATGCCAATTTTGAAACGCGGGAATTCACCTGTTCCTAAATGTTCCTGCACGGATTTAATCCCATTATGTCCACCCGCACTTCCTTTGCGGCGAACTCTGACCTGCCCTGTCGGCAAGTCAAGATCATCCTGAACCACAGCAATATCCTGCGGATCAACATTGAAAAAGTTCGCATAGGCACCTACTGCAACACCGCTCAGATTCATATATGTCGTCGGCTTTAAAAGCAGTACTTTTTCAGGTATGCGATATTCTCCGCACAGAGCATTGCGGTCATTCTTCCAAGTATTTACACCCCAGCGGCGGGCCAGTTCATCCAGCACCATAAAGCCAATATTATGACGGGTAGCTTCGTATTCTTTTCCGATATTACCCAAACCAACAATAAGTTTCATGTCATTCTCCTTTTTGCATCAGTTCATTGACGGTAACAAAATTATACCCTTCCGCACACAGTTTGTCGATAATGACTGATACTGCCTGTATTGTTTCTTCTCTGGACGCAACGTATTTAGGACTGTCACCATCATGCAGCAGAATGATAGCCCCCGGATGCAGCTGTTCCATTATCCGGTCAACGATAACTGAAACTCCAGGGTTTGTCCAATCACGCGGTATCACTGACCAGTTAACTGCTGTTAGACCATTTTTCTGCAGTGTATCGATCACAGCCCAATCGCGAAACCCATGCGGCGGACGCATTAATGTGATTTTCTGTCCACTCAGCTTTTCCAAAATCCTCTTGCCTGCAGCAATATCTTTTTGCTGCTCCGCTAAACTCAATTTCAAAAAGTCACGATGCTTCAATGCATGTAAAGCAATCTCATGCCCCTGCGCAGCAATCTTCGCTACCAGTTCAGGATGCTTTTCAGCATTTTCAGCAACCATAAAAAAAGTCGCTTTGACCTGACGCTGCTCCAATATTTTTAGCAGTTCATCTGTATAAGGGGATAAGGACCATCATCAAAAGTTAAAGCCACATTTTTACCGGCAGCGAAATTATGTGTTACAGTTGTACCGTAAAAACTATAATCAGGTAAAACTGCCAGTAACAGCAGTACTCCTCCAGCAAGTATAGAGACAGCCGCCAACATGGCGGCAATTCTGCGCCTGACCATACCATACCAGCCGCACCATAAAGCACCCGTACCGATAACTGTCAGCAGTCCTATTATATAAATAAGTCGCATAACCTTCTCCTAACTTATGTTAAAGAGGCTTGCCCGCAGGGACAAGCCTCTTTAAATGCTTAAATAAACTTCTTATTTTTCAAATAACTGGCTGACAGACCAGTCGTTGAAAATACGTAATACAGTTTCTGCAAGAATAGGTGCCACCGAAAGAACCTTAATTTTCGGATGTTTCTTAGCAGGAGGTAGAGGAATAGTATTAGTAACAACCAACTCTGTAATATCTGATTGCGCAATACGGCTTAAGGCCGGATCAGTAAGAACCGGATGTGTACAGCAGGCATAAATCTCTTTGGCCCCAAATTTCTTCAAAGCCCGGGCACCTTCTGTCAAAGACCCTGCTGTATCAACCATATCATCAACTAAAATAGCAGTTTTACCTTCTACAGAACCAATCAGATTCATTACTTCGGCTACGCCCGGTTCAGGACGACGCTTATCAATAATAGCCAGACCACAGTTCAGACGTTCAGCCATATTTCTGGCACGACTGACACCACCAAGATCAGGGGAAACCACAATCATATCGTCAAGATTTTTTTCTTTGATATATTCTGCCAAAATCGGACCGCCGGGCATATGGTCAAAAGGTATATTAAAGAAGCCTTGAATCTGAGCAGCGTGCAAATCAATAGTTACGACACGGGTAATTCCTGCCGATTCCAACAGGTCAGCCATCAACTTGGCGGTAATAGGCTCACGCCCACGGGCTTTACGGTCCTGGCGTGCATAACCGTAATAAGGTATGATTGCTGTAATATGGCTGGCAGAAGCACGTTTAAAAGCATCCGCCATAATCAAAAGTTCCATAACGTTATCATTAACGGACGGGCCACAGGTAGGTTGCACGATGAAAATATCTTTGCCGCGCACGCTTTCATTTATCATTACTTGTACTTCGCCGTTATTAAAGCGGTTGATAACGGCATCGCCAACAGTAGTACCTAAATAAGCGGCGATCTCTCGTGCCAAATCAGGATTGGCATTACCGGAAAAAATTCTGAGTTTATTCTCATCTGACAACATTGTCCCATCCCTCCAAGAATGTTTAAGGTTTAGTTAATCATTAATAGTATACAACTATTAGCTACAAATCCACAAGTACTAAAAACCGTTTTTTATGTAAAATCAGCCGTTGCGGTATTTTGCAGCCCAGCCTTCAATATTCTTCTGTTTCGCACGGGCAATACCCAAATCATCTCCCGGTACATCCTTAGTGATCGTAGATCCTGCTCCAATATAAGCTCCGGCACCAATTGTAACAGGAGCAACCATATTGCTGTTGCAGCCGACAAACGCATTATCTTCAATAATAGTGCGATGTTTTTTCTTCCCGTCATAATTTACAGTGATACATCCACAGCCAATATTGACAGAACTGCCGATATCACTGTCACCGATATAACTGAGATGCGGCAGCTTGCTGCCAGTACCAACATGAGAATTTTTTACTTCCACAAAATTGCCGATCTTCACATTATCGCCAATAACAGTATCAGGGCGCAAATGCACATAAGGACCGATCACAACGTTATCCTGTACTTCGCAGTCGTGTCCATAAACAAATTGCAGTTCCGCAGTATTCCCGATTCTGACATTTGTCAACCGAACATTAGGACCAATCTGGCAATCTTCACCGATCTTCGTAGTCCCTTCCAACCAGGTATATGGATAAATAACAGTGTCCTGACCTATTTCAACACCTTTTTCGATAAAGGTACTGGCAGGATCCATGATCGTTACACCGTCATCCATCAGTTTATTCAGAATCCGCTGACGCATAATGTTTTCTGCTTCTGCCAATTGGCGACGAGAATTGATGCCCATGATCATATCGCTGTCAGCAGTAGCAACACCGCCGACTTTTTTACCCATTGCGTTCAATTTTGCCAGAACATCGGTCAGATAATATTCACCCTGCGCATTATCACAAGTTAAAGTAGCAAGCACCTCAAAAAGCAACGGCGCCTCTACACAATAAATTCCTGTATTGATTTCTTTGATTGCTTTTTGTTCTAAGACAGCGTCTTTTTCTTCTACAATACCCAAAACGTTGCCGTCTGCATCGCGTATAATCCGTCCATACCCTGCTGGATCGTCCATGAAAGCAGTCAATACTGTTGCTGCGGCCTGTGACGCTACATGGCCTTCATAAAACTTTTTAAGCTCTGCTGCTTCTAATAACGGCGTATCTCCGCAAATAATCATTACCGTACCGCAAAAATCTTTTAAAACAGCTTCCGTCTGCATCACTGCATGTCCAGTACCAAGCTGTTCAGCTTGCAAAGCCATCTGTGCCTGCTCGCCAACCATTGCTTCTACCAGTTCTGCTTCATGACCCACGACCACTACCTTCCGGGCAGCCCCTGCTGCATCAGCAGCATCAAGTACATGCTGCAGCATAGGTTTTCCGCCAATTTTATGTAAAACCTTCGGCAACTTGGACTTCATTCTGGTTCCTTTGCCTGCCGCTAAAATAACCGCCACTAACTCTGACATGGATAAACCTCCGCTTCTAAAATAACAACTATAATTTTTACAGTAATTCTACTCGATAACCAGCACGACGCAAAGCCGCCACCAAAATTTCCGCATGGGCGTGATCACGTGTTTCCAGATCCATTTCTACCTGTGTCTGACCAATAGGCAGGTTACGTCCAGCATGCTCATGATAAACATAAACGATATTAGCTTTATACTCTTCGATATACGAAACAAAACGACGCAATTCGCCGGGTCTGTCAGTCAGATGTGTCAACAGCTTAATACGACGCCCCGATTTTACCAAGCCGTTTTCAATAATCCTGGAAATCATATTTACATCAATATTACCACCGCTGATAACAGCCGCAGTTTTATCCGCGTGGGGAATATTACCATGCAGCATAGCTGCCAGTCCAATAGCACCGGCACCTTCGCTGATCATCTTCGCCCGCTCCATCATGAGCAGTATCGTCGCCGCAATATCATCGTCTTTAACTACAAAAATATCATCAACATATTTTTGAATCAAGTCAAAAGTGATTTTACCAGGAGATTTTACAGCAATACCATCAGCAATCGTTTGTGCTTCCGGAGTTTCTACCCACTTGCCAGCATGCTTGGATAAATACATTGCCGGGGCACCACTGGCTTGAACGCCATACACTTTGACATGCGGCGCTACAGATTTAACCGCTGTGGCAATACCCGCCAAAAGACCTCCACCGCCAATAGGAACAACTATTGACCGTATATCCGGACATTGTTCTAAAATCTCCAGGCCAATCGTTCCCTGTCCTGCAATTACCGCCGGATCATCAAAAGCATGAACTAAAGTTGCACCTGTTTCCTTCTGCAGACGTACAGCCTCTGCAGAAGCCTCATCATAAACTCCACCCTTTAAGACAACCTCAGCGCCATAACCCTTTGTAGCTTCAACTTTCGCCAGCGGCGCTCCTTCAGGCATAACAATAGTTGCTTTAATACCAGCAGCCTGAGCTCCTAACGCCACGCCCTGCGCATGATTTCCCGCCGAAGCGGCAATAACGCCATGTGCTTGCTGTTCTTTAGTTAAGGTCTGAATACAATTTGAAGCTCCACGTACTTTAAACGATCCTGTACGCTGCATATTTTCCAACTTCAGTAGTACTTCATACCCTGCCATTTCACTAAAAATATGACTGCTTTCCAAAGGTGTTTTATGCACTACACCTGCCAATCGTTTGGAAGCAGCTTCCACATCTTTCAAAGTTACCTGATCTTTTGTCATTTTTTACATCCCCTCATAACGGACTGATATCGATCTTCCGATTTTCTGTATCAATATCCTTTAAAACAAACAAAGCCGTATAATCATCAATCATTTTCTTTTCCGGCTCCTGCGTCGCAATGAAAAATGCTTTTCCTACAACTTTGGCACCAACCTCTTCCGCCAGTTCTGCCATTCCACGTGCCGTACCGCCGGCCTTCATAAAATCATCGATCACCAAAACCCTCGCGGAACTTGGTAAAGCACGTTTCGGCAAAGCCATTGTCTGAATCTGTTTGGATGAACCGCTCACATAATTAATACTTACCGTAGAACCTTCAGTAATCTGTCCAACACGTCGGGCCATAACCACCGGAATATTAAAAGCACGAGCAACAAAAACTGCCAAAGGTATACCACGAGTTTCCACAGTCATAATGTATTCCGGCTCTAAATGCCGCAGACGCTGAGCTATAATCTCCCCAAACGCATTACCAGCTGCGGTTTAAACAGCAGATCTGTCATATAGATCATACCGCCTGACAATATTCTTTCTGGCTCAGCCAGCTGCAAAGCCAGCTCTGTTAAAAATTCCTCATTAGCTTTTTCGGAATGACATGGAATAAAACGCACTCCTCCGGCAGCGCCAGCCAAAGTTTCAACCCTACCCAAATCATAGGCTTCCAATCCGGCACGCACAGCTAAAACATCTTCACTTAAGGTCGATTTAGCAACCTCAAATTTTTTACAAAAATAAGTAAATGAAAACAATTGATACGGATGGTCCACCAGCTGCTTTGTCAAAGCAACTACACGTTCCATACGTTTGACTCGAGCCATAGCGCCCCTCTTTTCTACTTGCTATTCTTAAAATATTTTTCCAGCAGCTGCCAGTCTTCTTCTTTATCCACATCCATACCGATCTCGGGATAATGCGAGACTACAGCTTTCCCGCTAAATCCCAACAACTCTGACGCCCGCAATTCTATATCTGACAGAGTCAACCTGTGCAGCAGGAATTTAAGCACAAAACCAAAACCTAACCAACCGCACAACTCCCAAGGTTTTTTGCGGCGGGCAAAAATATCTTTGGCTTTTATTACCCCGCCGGAAATAACATCAGCATTCAACAGCATCATATTGCCGCCGGTGAATCTACCTTCAGGTAAGGTAACATAAGTACGTTCGGCACCAGGAAAAGCTTTTACACAATCAGCTTCAGAAATCACAGGATAATAAGCATCTGCTTCCACAGCCTCAGTCTGCTTTAAAAAATCCTGCACGGCCGCAGAGGTCAGCAAAGGTATATCGTCACAAACAAATAAAATTTTACTGTTTGCAGGCAATAATGCAGCTGCAGCTGCAGCTGTTTCAGGCATTGAACTGGATTCCACGGCTACAAGTTCAGCACGCTGCGGCAATACTGCCGCCTCCCATTGACTTCATCAGCCGCAACTATGATCCTGCCGATCTGTCCGCTTTGATCCAAAGCATCAATAATATACTCTACCATCCGCCGTCCACCTAATGGAGCCAGCGCTCTGATATTAGTTCCAACGGCTTTTTGCAGCCACGGCGTTTTCCCACCGGCCAAAATAACCGCATTATACATACCACTTAACCTCTTTCGGTTTTATTCTTTATTCTTCTTTTCATTATGACTTTCAACCATGTCTTTGAGCAAAGTATGCTCGGCATTTTCCAGATGTATACGTGCAGCATTCTGTGCTCTTTCAACATCGCGGGCAGCAATACTGTCAACGAGAGCGCGATGTTCTTCCATCGTATCCGCCAAACGACCCGGATACATCATCGAACGACCGCGGATAACTGTAATCTGCTCACGCAGGTTATTAATTATATTACGCAGTCTTTCATTGCGGCTGGCCTGATATAAAACATCATGGAAAGCAATATCTACTTCAACTATTTTATCCATATTATTTTCTTCAATATGCTGGCCGATTTCTACTAAAAGCCGCTGCAATGTTTCCAATTCATCATCATTAATACGTTCTGCAGCAAGACCTGCTGCCAAAACATCCAGTGAAGTACGAATTTCATAAACCTCATTGATATCTTTAATAGAAATATCTGCTACATAAGTACCGCGCCTGGGGATCATTACAACAAAGCCTTCCAGTTCTAACTTACGGATAGCTTCGCGTACAGGAGTGCGGCTGACGCCCATTTCATCGGCCAGTTGGATTTCCATTAAACGCTCACCGGGACTAAAAGTACCATCAATGATAGCCTGACGGATATTTTCACATACCAGTTCACGCAGAGGTTTGTAACTGTCTAGTTTAATCGGTCTAAGGTGCCCACTCATCTTCAGATCCTCTCCTTTTGTACAGTAGTAGTAACAGCAGTTTCCAGATCAAGCTCTGACAACTCTGTCAAAATTCTCTCAGTTATCTCTTTTTTCTCCGCCACAGCAAAAACTGTAGGCCCACTGCCTGACATTAAAGCACACGTTGCTCCTGCCGCCAGCATCTTCTGTTTAATCTCGGCAATGACCGGATGCGCAGGTATCGTAACGCTTTCCAAAACATTACCGCAACTCTCAAGCAGCAGTCCTGTCGCACTCTGCTCCAAAGCTTTTATAATACCGTCAATATCAGGTCTTTGATTGACCTTTTGCTGACGGAAATTACCATAAACCCAGCCAGTTGCTACTTCAAGCTTCGGCTTTGCCAATACCAAAAGTAGTTCAGGCGCTTCCGGCAATTCCGTTAATATTTCACCACGCCCCTCTGCCAGAGCTGTTCCACCTGTAATGCAAAAAGGAATATCAGAACCAAGCTCCGCCGCTAACTTTTCCAGCTCTGGCGCCGTCAAATCCAGTTGCCAGAGCCGGCTAAGTCCACGCATCACTGCTGCCGCATCACTACTACCGCCGGCAAGTCCGGCTGCTAAAAAAATTTTTTTGTTCAGTCTGATATGAACGTTCGGGATTTTACCACAGCAACGGGCTAAAAGCTCCGCTGCCTTCCATGCCAGATTATCAGGACCGCCGGCAAGACCACTATGATCTGTTTCAACCACAAGTCCTTCACCTTCTTCAATTTCCACTGCATCGCTCAAACCAACACTCTGCATCACCATTCGTACTTCGTGGTAACCATCGGAACGCTTGCCCAGCACATCCAGTCCTAAGTTTATTTTTGCATAAGCTGTTTCATATATTTTTTCCATAATATAGCCTCGATTGTTTTCCTGTATACAATATATTTTATCTTGCTTCGCGTGTAGTCGCAAGATAATTCGAACATTTTTATAAATTTTTTCTGTTTTATTTGTGTTTTCAGTCTTTTTTTCAAAAATTTTACTTATTTCTATAACCCACAACATTGCTTTTTTTCTAAAAAGTGCTACTATGTATACAATATTCGCAAAATTTGCACAAAGGAGCTTTTTTATGCGTCAGCACTTATATCGCTATCTTATGGTCACCTTAGGCTGCGTCCTTATGGGTATTGCCATTAACGCCTTTTATATGCCCAATAAGCTCATCAGCGGTGGCATCGGCGGCGTTTCTGTTATTCTATATTATCTCATTGGTCTGCCAATGGGCATTACCAGTCTGCTTTTAAATATACCTTTATTTGTCGCTGCCTATAAATTCATGGATCGGTCCTATATTGTCAGCGCTCTGTATGGTATGCTTGTTTTTTCAGTTTCGCTTGATGCCTTCCATTTCTTAGCTGAAAAAGCACCTTATGTCCATGACCCCATGCTGGCCTGTATTGCAGGCGGCGTTATTTATGGAATCGGTGCAGCAATGATGTACAGAGTAGGCGGCAGCAGCGGCGGCACTGATATCATCGGCGCGATTATCAACAAACATTACAGTATCAGCATTGGTACTACAGGCTTTATGTTCAATATTATTTTAATGTTTATCGGCGTTTTCTACTTTGGTTTAGAGGCAGTGCTTTATACTCTGCTTGCCTTCTTCGTTATGTTCAAAACCTGCAATGCATTTACAGATGGATTTGATTACAAGAAAAACATTATTATCATCAGTGAACATTATGAAGAAATAGGCAACGGCATAATTGAAGTAATTGGACGCGGCGTTACTTACCTTTATGCGGAAGGAGCCTACACACATCAGCAGCGTAAAGTTCTTTTAGTTGTTGCCAAACTTACACAGGTCGCAAAAATCAAACAGATCGTACGCGATATTGATCCTGGCTGCTTTATGATCATTCAAGATGCCAACGACGTTTTCGGTAAAGGGTTCACATCAAAACCATCTGCTCATAAAAAGAACAAAAAAATCTTCTGTACTGTTGACACTTTAAAACAAAAATCATAATCAACTGTTTCAATTTAACTTATTGTAAGTTTCATTCCGTTTTTTTACTACAATCGAAAACTTATTGAAGCTTTGTATACCCGCTAATAATTATGCTATTATTGGCGGGTATTTTAAATTTATATACATTTTTTGTTTATACAGGGACTTTTATAGTCCCTTTGGGACGTTTCATCGCATTCTTTTTCTATCCGCTTGTTAAAGACTTTTGTTTTTATAATTGTTATTTTTTTGTGAAATAATTGCACTTTTATTATTTTATGTTATAATTTATTAATAGGGTAATGCATTTTTTGATTTACAATTTTCAGACAGCTTATTTCACCGAAGCATTAAAATACATTTTCGTCTTAACTAAGGAGGACTTTATCATGACATTCAAAAAATTTTTCAACGCTTTGATTGAGACCCATTTTTATCTGATGCATTAATCAGAGTTTACTGTGCCTTTCTATAATAAAAAGCACGGCATCTTTTATACGGTGCCGTGCTTTTATTTTTATCAGCTGTATGCTAAACTGTTAAATATCTTAGATAAAAAAAGAAGGTTTAGCATGTTACAAAGCGCTTATATATCGATCATCTCCGGTGCCAGCTTATGGGGGCTTATCGCTTTTTCAAATTTTTAACCGCCTGCGGTTTCTCGCCACTGCAGATAGTTGCTCTGCGGGTATTATTTGCAGCTGTACTGATGACTGCTGTTATTTTTAAAATAGATCCTAAGTTATTAAAAATCCGCTGGCGTGACAGCTGGCTTTTTATCGGAACAGGAATTTTCAGCCTGGTCTTTTTCAACTACTGTTATTTCCGCTCTATCGAAAGCAGTTCAATCTCTATTGCAGTACTGCTTTTATATACAGCACCGGTTTTTGTAATGCTGCTTTCTATATTTTTGTTTCGCGAAAAATTTACACGCTGCAAAATGCTGGCACTTTTGTCAACTTTCTGCGGCTGTACTTTTATTACTGGTATCTTCAGCAGCAAAATGACATTGACCTTAGAAGCCTTTGGTTTCGGACTTGCCTCTGGTATCGGTTATGCCCTGTACAGTATTTTTAGTAAACTGGCATTAAGGCGTTACAACACACTTACAATTACCGCTTACACATTTTATTTTGCGGCCATCGCCGCATTACCTATGGCTGAACCATTACAGCTTTTCACCTTGCTTGCAGATTTGCGTGCTCTTATCGGTGCCATTGCCATAGCCTTGATCTGTACTGTGGCCCCATATCTGCTTTACACTCGCGGTCTTCAGGATGTAGATGCAGGTCAGGCATCTATTCTTGCTACTTTAGAACCACTGGTCGCAGCCGCTATTGGCATTTTTATTTTTGGAGAATCTCTGACAACTGCTAAAATCCTTGGCATGATCCTAATCCTATCTTCTATTTTTATCTTAAACACAGCTAAAAACAATGTAAAATAATACCATATCAATGTCTAAAAAACAGCCGGTTTAAAAGCCGGCTGTTTTTTATAAAGAGCGCGCTGCCATTGCACCAAACCAAGCACAAACAACACCCACGACAACACTGCCAATAATATTCAAACCGGCACCTGCCAGATTACCTTCTGACAGCAGCGTCAGCGATTCATAGCTAAATGAAGAAAATGTTGTCAATCCTCCCAGAAAACCAACGCACAATAATAAACGCCAATAAGGGGTCAACAAACCTTTCTCTGTAATCAGCACCATTAAAAATCCCATTGCCAGGCAGCCTGCCGCATTGACAATAAAAGTAGCCCAAGGCCAGTGGCAATGCCAGCGTATAAAAATATAATTTGTAACCAAATAACGGCTTACGGCACCAATACTGCCGCCGAGCGCCACTGCTAATAATTCCTGCATCTTTCTTCCACCTTTACAAAAAAATAAAAAGCCGATACTTCGCCTACACGGCAGAAGTCATCAGCTTATCAACTCTAAGCGGTTCAAACGACTAAAGTCATTTAGGGAGTACCCCATTCCCTTTTATTACCTTACCAGTTTTGGCATGCTCTGTCAATTCAGGTTGCCAAAAATTCACACTTAAGTTAATATTTAATCAGTAAAGGAGTGTGCTTATGTTACTTATAAGTGCTTGTTTATTAGGAGCAAAAGTAAAATACAACGGCAGCAGCAATTACTGCACACTGCTTGCCAAATATAAAGATTGTGGTCTTTTTATACCGATCTGTCCAGAATGCCTGGGACAGCTTACTATACCACGTCTACCAGCAGAAATTACAGGCGGTGATGGCAGCGACGTTCTTAACGGCACTGCTAAAGTATACGACAATGCTGGCTATAATGTTACAGAAAATTTTATCAAAGGTGCTGAAGCTGCTCTGGAAGTCGCCCGCAGAAAACAAATAAAATTTGCGGTTCTCAAAGCGCGCAGCCCTTCCTGTGGTACAGGGAAAATTTATAACGGAAATTTTAACGGTACACTTATGAACGGTGATGGCGTAACCAGTGCTTTATTGAAACAAAACGGTATTACCGTTTATACCGAACTTGATTTAACTGAAGAACTGCTTAACGAACTATTGGTTAGATAATAATTATAACAAGAGATATATTTATAGTTTTATATAGATAAAACAGAAAAGCGCTCTTAAGAGCGCTTTTCTGTTTTTAAAAAGGAGAAATTTATGTACAATTCTTCCTCAGTCGTCCCAATTAACCGGGGAAGAAAGGCCAAACCATCGGAATAACGATGATGGAAACGATGAAGCAGAGGATAACTAAAGGCACGCCGACTTTTACATAGTCCATAAACTTGTAACCGCCAGGTCCCAACACCAACGTACAGGGAGGAGTGCCTACCGGAGTTGCGAATGCACAGGATGCTGCTACGCCGATCGCCATCAGTACTGCTTTCGGAGACGCGCCGAGCTGCTGGGAAATCGCTACGCCTACCGGCGCCAGCAATGCTGCTGCTGCCGTATTAGACATGAACTGCGTCAAAGTACAGGAGATAATAAACAGTACTGAAGTCATAATGATCGGGGTAGGAGAACCACCCATTAAGCTTACTGCCCACTCGGCGATCAATTTACCGGCACCGGTCTTATCCATTGCAGTGGACACAGGCATCATACCTGCAAACAGGAAGATGGTTACCCAGTCGATAGAAGCATAAGCCTGTTTTTCAGTCAGACAGCCGGTCAGTACACAAACCAGCGCACCGATGATAGCTGCCATTTCCAAACTGATGCTCTTAAGGTCAAGCGCCATAACGATGACTACTACTGCCAGAATCAAACCGGAAATGATCTGTTTTTTACTGTCATGTACAGTAGCTTCGATTTCCTGCTCGATTTCCTGATCCGCATCCAGCTCAGCTTTCGGAAGCAAATACTTGCCGATAAACATCATGTAAGCGATAGCTACAACTGTCAGAGGAATACCTATCCAGGCAAATTCGAAAAAGGAGAATGGCTCATAACCAAAAGAAGTCAGAGCACCGGAAACGATAATGTTAGGCGGTGTACCTACTAAGGTAATGATACCGCCAACGCCTGCGGCGTAAGCCAAAGGCATCAACTGACGGGAAGCCGGGATCTTAGCTGCGGCGCAGATGCCAAGAACAACTGGCATCAGACAGGCTGCCGTACCTGTGTTAGACAGAACGGAAGATAAACCTGCGCCGACAATCATGATACCAAACATCAAACTGTTTTCGCTGGTGCCGGAGAATCTAACGATAGAAATACCGATTTTCTGTGCCAGACCAGTATGGAACATGGCAGCACCAACAACGAACATACCTGCGAAAAGTACTACTGTTGAATTAGAAAGGCCCGAAAAAACCTGTTTGGCCGGGATAAAACCCAAAAGGCCGCAGGCGATAGCGCCACTCATAGCAGTGATGGCCAAAGGAATAAGTTCAGTAATAAATAATAAAGCCACTATTGCCAGAACGATTAGACATTTTACTGCCGGTGTCATAAGACTCACCTCAATTCTCAAAATAGACTACATAAAATTTCTCCTTCGCTTTTGAAAGCTATTGCTTTCTTAACCTTTATTGTAAAGATTTTTTTCAACTTATGCCGAAGTTAATTGTTAACAAATCTGTTACAATATTGCTGATAATATTTGAATTAAATTAAACAAATGTTCAACTTTTGTTGCTGAGGCAACATATGTTCGTAGATTAGCTACTGAAGCCATTCTCCAGCCTCATATATTCCACTTTATTTTAAAGTATATAAAAACATTTTTACGTTGTATTTTAATCACCCTGCTATTTTTATTTAAAAATTCGCTTGCATTTATTAATAAAATAAAAACGCCAATATCCGTAAAAGGATATTGGCATTTTTGTATAATTATTTTTTAAAGCATGCAAATATTCAGCACATTCAACAGCCGCATTACGACCTTCTGCAAAAGCCCATTCCACAACACCTTGCCCACGCCGAGCATCGCCTGCTGCAAATACACCGGCACGTGAAGTATCAAAATAGCCGCTTCCTTTAGCGATCGTGCCAACAGGAGTTTTATTAAAAGCAAAAGTACTGAACACAGCAGGCTCCGGTCCTGTAAAACCAGTAGCAAGCAGCAAAAGCTGCGCCGGGATTTCTGACTCCGAGCCTTCGATCAACTGTGGTTTAGGCAAGCTGCCCGAAGCGGAGCTTATCCATTCTACCTTAGCGATGCGAACCCCTTTTACAAAGCCATTATCATCATATAAAACATCCTGAAGTATAGTGCCGTATGATAATGTAGGATCACTGCTGACCAACTCACAGAAACCGTCCTGCGTTTTTCCGGTCATCTCACATTCCCTCAGCTCCAGCTGAAGGATACTACGGGCCCCTTGGGCAAAAGCCACCGCAGCGCAGTCGATACCAGTATCTCCTCCACCTATAATCACTACATCCTTACCTGCCGTATCAGCGGGAACAGATGTGTTTTGCTCGAACATTTCCTTCGTTACATAAGTCAGAAAATCTTTAGCATAGTAAACACCTTTAGCATCATCGCGGATCATTTTCAAACGTCGCGGTGAAGTACTGCCAACACAAACAATAATCGCAGCAAATTCCTTTTGCAAATCGGCAAAAGTTACCTGCTTGCCTATTTCTGTCTGTAGACGAAATTCCACTCCTGCATCCTTCAGCGCTTCTATTTTCTGCATGACGATATTTTTAGGAAGCTTAATATTAGGTACGCCATACATCAAAAGCCCGCCCGGACGATCGTCACGCTCAAAAACCGTCACTTTAAAACCTAACCGAGTCAATTCGTCAGCACTGCCTAAACCAGCAGGACCTGAACCAACGACGGCAATTTTCACCTCGCCATCTGCACGCGCCACAGAACTGGGAATAGGATTAATCATAAACGCTTTCTTTACAAGAAAATCTTCAAGCTCTCTATCTTCACCCCATAGCTTTAAACGAGGCGGTAAATCTGGCAGTGTCAAAAAAGTCTCTCTGTCAAATACTGCTTGCTTCCTCAGCATCAGCTTCACCTTCTTTTACAACCGTCGCAGAAGTTTCAATAACATCAGCTTCACTATTCAGCAAACGCATAAACTCCTCGCCGGTAATCGTTTCACGTTCCAGCAGAAAGGCTGCCAGCTCGTGTAATTTTTCTTTATTTTCTTCCAGAATCTCACGCGCTTTCTGATGAGCTTCTTTGATAATTTCCAAAACTTTGGCATCAATTTTACTGGCTGTTTCGTCAGAACAGTTCAACGAAGGATCTCCGCCAAGATAAATATTAGTCATTGTTTCGGTAGCCATCATATCGAATTCTTCCGTCATACCCAGGCGGGTAACCATAGCACGCGCCAGCTTGGTAGCCTGCTCAATATCATTGGAAGCACCGGACGTAATAGAATTGAAAATAACTTCTTCTGCAGAACGTCCACCAGTAATAGTAACGATCTTATTGAAAAGTTCTTCTTTACTCATCAATACATTATCAGTTTCAGAAACCTGCATAGTATAACCCAGGGCTCCAGATGTACGAGGGATAATCGTAATTTTATGGACAGGAGCTGATTTTTTCTGCAAAGCAGCTACCAGTGCATGTCCAATTTCGTGATAAGCAACTATTTTCTTTTCTTCCGGCGGAATTACAGCGCCTTTACGCTGATAACCGGCAATAACTACTTCAACAGATTCCTCTAGATCGCTTTGGCTTACACAGGTACGGTTCATTTTGACAGCACGCAGGGCAGCCTCATTGACAATATTCGCTAATTCAGCACCAGAAGCACCCGCAGTAGCTCTTGCTACCGTCAAATAGTCAATATCATCGCAGGTTTTAATTGCCTTCGCATGCACTTTCAGAATTGCTTCACGTCCCTGTAAATCAGGCAGCTCAACAGGTATACGTCGGTCAAAACGACCTGGACGCAGAAGCGCTTTATCCAATGATTCCGGACGGTTAGTTGCAGCTAGGATCACAACACCTTTACTGCCATCAAAGCCATCCATCTCTGAAAGCAGCTGATTCAAAGTCTGCTCACGTTCATCATTGCCGCCAAATTGTCCGCTGTCACGACGCTTGCCAATAGCATCTATCTCATCAATAAATACGATACAAGGAGCTTTTTCCTGAGCCTGCTTGAACAGATCACGGACACGCGCCGCACCCATACCAACAAACATTTCAATAAATTCACTGCCGGAAATACTGAAAAACGGTACTTTCGCCTCACCTGCTACAGCTTTAGCCAGCAGAGTTTTACCTGTACCAGGAGGACCAACCAGCAAGGCACCTTTTGGCATATTAGCTCCGATAGCCTGATATTTCGCAGGATTATGTAAAAAATCCACTAATTCCATCAATGCTTCTTTAGCCTCATCCTGCCCGGCTACATCGGCAAAACTTTTACCAGTCTGTGCTTCTACATACACCTTGGCATTACTCTTGCCAAAACTCATGGCATTGCCACCACCCAGCTTGCTGCCCATATAACGCATAAAAAGCTGGCCCAATGCGAAGAATATCATAATCGGTAAGACCCAGTTCATAAAGAAATTGACAAGCGGTGAATTTTCCTTTGGAATAACCTGCGAAAATTCTACTTTGCTCTTCATTAAGCGGTTAACCAAATCGGGGTCTTCTACCCTGCCTGTTACATAAATTACTTTGTTATCACTGTCTTTCGCAAGAACAGCTATCTTATTATTAGTAATCTCTACTTTTGCAACCTTACCATCGTCTACCATCTGTAAAAAGTTGCCATAGGAAATCTCTTTGACCTGCGGGCTGAAAAACGTTGGTACGATAACCGTATTGATCAGTAAAATTATTGCCAAAGCCAAAATATAATAGTAATAAAGCGGCTTTTTAGGGGGAGCTTTTTTCTCTGGCATATCCGAACCTCCAAATATGTACATATATTGTACTTACATTATTATTCTATATTAAATGATAACCGTTCTTCGATAATTAAACAAGCAAAAAATCTGTGAAAGTCGGCAATAATACTTTCTTTTTCATTAAATAAAGTATCGAAATAATTTCTAAAAATCCTAACCACTGTTCTGCCCTGATTTTCCTGTCAGGAAACAGTCCTGCAAATTTTATGCATATACCGAAAAATTTTACACTAAAAAACCACAACTTAGCCGGTGTTTCAAAAAATGTATACAAAGTGCAGTGCAAGAATTATGTATACATGAACTTTTGATGTTGCCAGAAGTACTTTTTTCTTATACAATGGATACGGTCTCAACCAAAGGAGGGTTTACCATGAAAAAAATTAAAACAGTTCTAGTTGCTAACCGCGGCGAGATCGCGATCCGCGTTTTTCGTGCTTGTAATGAATTAGGCATCCGTACTGTAGCAATATACTCTAAGGAAGACACTTTATCTCTGCATCGTAACCGTGCCGATGAGGCTTATCTGGTCGGTGAAGGCAAAGGCCCCATAGACGCTTATCTTGATATTGAAGACATCATGCGTATTGCCCGAGAACACGATGTCGACGCCATTCATCCCGGCTATGGCTTTTTATCAGAAAACAGCCAACTGGCTAAACGCTGCGCTGAAGAAGGATTCATCTTTATCGGTCCGAGTCTTGAACACCTGATAATGTTCGGCGATAAGATCAATGCCCGCACGCAGGCTGAACTGGCTGGTATTCCAATGATTCCCGGTTCTACCGGCACAGTCAGCAGCGTAGAAGAAGTACGTGCTTTTGCGGGGAAACACGGTTTCCCGATCATTATCAAGGCTGTTAACGGCGGTGGCGGACGCGGCATGCGTATGGTAGCTTCAATGGACGAGCTGGATCAGGCTTACAGCCTTGCCAAATCAGAAGCACTCAAAGCCTTCGGCAGTGACGAGATCTACCTTGAAAAATATCTGCAAAACCCTAAACATATCGAAGTACAGATCATCGGCGATACCCACGGTAACATTGTACATCTGCACGAACGTGACTGTTCCGTACAGCGCCGGCATCAAAAACTGGTCGAAGTTGCTCCTGCTTTCTCTCTGCCTCAGCAGCTGCGCAGCCGTATTTGCGAAGCAGCCGTTAAATTGATGAAAAATGTTGATTATATCAGTGCTGGCACAGTTGAATTTTTAGCAACACCGGACAATAATTTCTACTTTATTGAAGTTAATCCAAGAATTCAGGTTGAACATACAGTTACCGAAGAAATCACCGGTATCGATATTGTACAAACACAAATTAAAATTGCTGAAGGCTATTCCATCCATGACCCTGAAATAGCGATCCCCGAACAAAAGGACATCATTACCCATGGCCATGCTATCCAATGCCGTATCACTACGGAGGATCCGGCCAACAATTTTATGCCAGATACCGGTAAACTGATCGCTTATCGCAGCGGCGGCGGCTTTGGCGTACGCCTGGACGGAGGTAATGCGTTTACTGGTTCCGTCATCACCCCGTACTACGATTCTCTGCTCGTTAAAGCAACCACCTGGGGACTGACACATCAAATAGCTATCAGTAAGATGCTGCGCTGTCTGAAGGAGTTCCGTATACGCGGCGTTAAAACCAATATTCTCTTTTTGGAAAATGTACTGCAGCATCCTCAATTCACTGACGGCAGCTACAGCACTAAATTTGTTGATGATAATACCGACTTGTTTATTTTCCCTAAAACACATGACCGCGGTACCAAACTGCTCAATTATATTGCCGATATCTCTATCAATGGCTATTCTAACGTAGGTGTACAGCCAAAACCGGAATTTGCCCCACTGAATATGCCCAAGCCCTTTATCGGTAAGATTCCTGATGGCAGCAAACAGGTTCTTGATGCCCATGGCCCTGCAGGATTGGCAAAATGGGTACAGGCCCAAAGTGAAGTACTAATCACTGATACCACTTTCCGCGACGCACATCAGTCATTGTTTGCGACTCGTCTGCGTACAAACGATATGATGAAAGTAGCAGCTGCTACAGCAGGAAAACTTCCAAACCTTTTCTCATTCGAATGCTGGGGCGGCGCTACCTTTGATGTTGCTTACCGTTTTCTCGACGAAAGTCCCTGGGATCGGCTGCAGCAATTCCGTATAAAAGCACCTAATATTTTACTGCAAATGCTGCTGCGCGGAGCCAATGCAGTTGGCTATACCAGCTATCCTGATAATGTCGTCAAGGAATTTATTCATCTGGCCGCCAAAAACGGTGTCGATGTTTTCCGCATCTTTGACAGCCTCAACGGACTTGATAATATGCGTCTTTCCATAGATACTGTGCGAGAATGCAATAAAGTTGCCGAAGCGGCACTGTGCTATACCGGCGATATTCTGGACCCCCGCCGGGATAAATATGATCTGAAATATTATGTGGATATGGCTAAAGAGCTGGCAGCCGCCGGTGCCAATATTATTGCAATAAAAGATATGGCTGGACTGTTAAAACCTGAGGCGTCTTACCGCCTTGTCAGTGCTCTCAAAGACGCTGTTGACCTGCCGATACATCTGCACACACATGAAGGCAGCGGCAATGCTATCTACACTTACGCCCGTGCCGTCGATGCCGGTGTTGATATTGTTGATACAGCGATGTCCGCTATGAGTTGCGGCACTTCTCAGCCCAGCGGCAGCAGCCTCTATTATGCGCTCAGCGGTCATCCGCGCCAGCCGCGTGTAGACGTCGATGCTATGAACGAACTATCCCGTTATTGGGAAACCGTACGTCCATATTATAAAGCCGCTGACCAGACCGAACTGTTTCCAAACCCGGAAGTATATGTACACGAGATGCCGGGCGGCCAATACACCAACCTTAAACAGCAGGCAACCGCTCTCGGTCTTATCGAACGTTGGGAAGAAGTCAAAGATATGTATCACCGCGTCTCAATGATGTTCGGTGATTTAATCAAGGTAACTCCTTCTTCTAAAATAGTCGGTGATATGGCTCTCTTCATGGTACAAAACGATCTCAGCGAAGAAGATATCTATGCTAAAGGTGACGTACTCGATTTCCCTGCTTCTGTAGTGGAATTTTTTGAAGGCCGTATCGGCGTTCCTTATCAAGGCTTCCCTCAAAAACTGCAGCAAATAGTTCTCAAAGGACGTAAACCTTTAGAAGGCCGTCCCGGCGATACTTTGCCGCCTGTTAATTTTGAGGAAATAAAAGCTAAACTTGCAGAACTGGAAGCACCTATTACAGAAGAAGCCGTCAGCTCTTACTGTCTCTATCCAAAAGTCTTTACTGACTGGGTCAAACGCGTACATGATTTCGGAGATGTTTCTGTACTTGATACACCAACCTTCTTCTTCGGCATGAAAATAGGCGAAGAAATCAAAGTAGAAATCGAACAAGGCAAGATGCTGGTCATTAAGCTTGTACATATCGGCGAAGCCAATGCCGATGGTATTCGTACAGTATCCTTCGAATTCAACGGTCTGCCTAGGGAAATCGATATCAAAGACAGAAATGTCAAAGCTACCAATATCAGCCGCAAAAAAGCTGATAAAGCCAATCAGGGTGAGATCGGCGCTACTTTATCAGGTTCCGTTGTTAAAGTACTGGTGGAAAAAGGACAAGCAGTAACTAAAGGCACCCCGCTTGTAGTTACCGAAGCTATGAAAATGGAAACAACTATCGCCGCCCCAATCAGCGGTATCGTAGCCCAGATCCACGTAACAGCAGGTAACCGTATCGAAAGCGGCGACTGTCTGCTGGAAATCGAATTAAAAGCTTAAATAATAACCGATTAAAGCCCCTGTTCTTATTAAACAGGGGCTTTAATCATATAACTTTTAAGTACGATTTTCCATTGCACTCATCATTGTCAAAGCTGACTTTCTTCCCGCAACACGCGGTCCATATACTAAATACTGCACAGCAATCATTACTGCACGGTTCAGCTGATTCTGCCAGAACAACCCCATTGGCGTCAGCTTATAAACACCATCAGCATCTTCCATTAAACCGTTGTTACGCCAACGTTCCAATAAAGGAAACAACAATTCAGAAAAAGGTATTTCTGATAAGCTTCTCAATTTTTGAGGTTCAAAGACGCCACTGTCAAACTGACCTTTGATCGCGGCAAAAACAGGCGCAAACTCATCTCTTTCAAATAACATAACAAAAGGCTTTATACCCTTATCAACCAGGCTTCCATATTTTTCCAGATCAAACGGCTGCATATAAGCATAATTGCCTAATGATCCGCCGCAGCCGGCTCCGAAAGCCAGAACCTGAGCGCCTTCTTTCACCATAGTATTATAACGGCTTATTTCCCTGTCATCAGTTGCCCAATGGCAACAGCTCAGCTGACGGCAGCCATTCCTGCTTAAAAATTCTGCGCCGCTGACAAAGAGCTCTGCCAACTCCCGCCCAGTAGGGAAATTACTCTGATCAGCTTTAAATTGATTGCCCAGCGGCGTCCCAGGAAAAATCTGCAGTTTATACAAATCGACACCACTAAGACCGCAATCCAGATAAAACTGTAAATCTCGCTGCAGCAATTCTTTTGTCTGCCCCGGTAAACCATAAATCAGGTCAATGATAACCTTTGTACCCGTCGCAGCAAAAAGCTTCAATTTACGCACAACTTCTTCGCAGGTATCAGGACGCCCCAGTTGTCGGCGCAGATCCGTAGCAAAAGTTTGCACCCCAAAACTGAATCTGTTTGCACCATTTTCGATGCAAGCAGCAAGTTTCTCTTCGTCCATATCATAAATACTGCTCTCAACCGTAATTTCACAATCAGAACTTAAAGGAAGCACTTGACGTACCTTCTGCAAAATACTGCTGAGCTGTTCTTTCGTCAAGGTTCCAGGAGTCCCGCCGCCAAGAAAGACCGCTTGGATTTCCGCAGTTTTCAAATAATGCATATTACGCATCTGTTCCAGCTCTGTCAAAAGCTTGGTTACATATTCTGCTTCTGCTTTTATTGAAGAACCCTGTTTAAAAAGCTACAATAAGTGCATCTGATCTTGCAAAAAGGAATATGGATATAAGCTGCTATAGGCCTGCTGCTGGAAGCTTCACGCAAAAGTTTCTTGAAAGCATTCTGTCCCAGAGGCGGCGGCAGCGGTTTGATGCCTTTATCTTCAAATAAAACATCAACTTCTTCCATTGCCGCATATGCGCTTGCAGCCTTCTCTTTGCCGATAATTTTTTCTAAATCCGGCAGACGCCAAAAGTGCTCCAGCCTCTTTTTATAAAAAACCATTAAGTCACCTTGCGGTTTCTCTGTCAGTAATTTATCCCAGGAACTAGTTATTTTGTCTTTAAGCATCATTTTGCCCAGCGTGGTGATTTTGTCTATTTTTTTCATTTTTAAAATTACCCAGTATTTTCTAAAAATCCATACAAATTTTATTTATAAAACCTGTCATAAAAAGTGATAAATTTTTGTATATACTCTCCTGCAGCTTGCAAATCTGCTTCATCAGGATGAGTACTTGCGTCCTTCCACCGTTTTTTACTTTCTTCCGTAGGTGCATGCGAATGTCCTTCAGGCATCTTCATCATTGTTTCGATCAGCTTCGGATCAATCGCACCGCGAATAGATAAAGTGCCTACTACTTTACAGCCGGTGCTTAAATATCTGCCGGCATTGGCTAATGAGCTGATCCCGTGCTCAGAGTAAGCTTCTGCTCCCAACGTTTGAAAAAGTACGACTTTTTTATTATCCAAAGTCTGCAAAAACTCCTGCATATCCTTATCGGGTTCACCTTTATCGACCCAATAACCAGCAAAAATAACCTTATAATCATCTACTGCCGGCACCTGCTTCACAGCAGCAAGGTCACAGCGTTCTCCTGCCACTTCATAAAATTTCTTTGCAACTTTCTCTGTATTGCCGGTTTTACTGGAATAAACAATCAAAAAATCTTTCATAAATTTTCATTCCTTTCATATTACGTTTGCTGAAATAACATTGTTCCATAAAGTTAGCCTTCGCTTACTTATGTTGTCATTATAAACCATAATTCAAAATCTTGCCAAAATAATTTTTTAGCCTTATTCCTGCAGCTTCGATGCCATATATTCTACAGCCTGAGAGTATCTAAGTCCTGGATTCAAAAGAAATAATTCATCCGGCAAATAATATACTGCATTATTTTTTACTGCCGTTATTGATTCCCAGGCAGGACTGCTCATAACGTCATTTTGCAAACGCACTTCAATATCGTTTTTATCTCCCATTGAGGTAATGAAAATTATTTCCGGGTCTTTTTCTATTAAGAATTCCAGATTATAAGGAGCTTTATCAGACATCTGTTCACCAGTTGGAGCAGTTACACTCTGAATGTCCTGGACAATATTATGTAGTTGCAATAACTTGGCAACACAGCCAGCAATACTATTTTCCTTCTCTAATGTCACATTTTGTGCGCTGCTGTGTAAAATAGCAACCCTTTTAGTATTTTTAGGAAGCTGCTTAACTGTATTCTGTACTTTTTGTCAAGCTCTGATGCAATTTTTAGCCCTTTCTCTTTCTGACCAGTCAGTTCACCTAAAATTTTTATACTATGTTTGACATCTTCATAAGTTTTTAAATTTAAAACTACTACAGGAATACCATTTGCTTCAAAAAGTTGAATGTATTTTTCATGCATCCCCTTATAAGCGACAATCAAATCAGGCTTCAATTCTACTACTTTTTCAGTATTGATATTAAAAATAAAGCCAACAACAGCAGCATTTTTAGCAAAATCAGGAGTCCTGACAATTGTGGATTCCGCCCGTCCTACAACATTTCCATCTAAAACTTCCAAAAGTTCTAAAAAAGAAGGTGACAGAACTACGATCCTTTCAGGCTTTTTGGAAAAAGCAACCTGCCTGCCATTATCGTCCGTTATTTTCATCAACCCGCTATCTTTATGAATTTCTTTTGAAGTGCAGCCATACATAGTTACTGAAACTGCCAACAAGCACAGCATTAAAATTATTTTTTTCATATCATAACTCCATTTAAAATATCTAGCAGGCATTAAGCCCGCTAGATATTTCTACTATGTATTAAAATTTATATTCCATACCAACTCTATACAAACGTCCTAAATTTCCATCAGCATAAGCGCCAAAATTCCTATGATTACTTATGTTATCGATCCCCAAATAAATCTTGGCATCTTTAGTAAGGTGCTTTGATGCCATAATATTAGCAATAGTAAAATTCTTAGTAGAATATACAGAATTCCCCATTGTACTCTTATCTGCGTTGTGATAATAATAATTTAGATTAGAAACAATATCAAAACTGCAATCCCAGGCATAAATATTTTGCGGTTGATAAGATACCCCAAAAGTTAACTGATGCTTAGCACGATCAGTTAAACGCGTTCCGCCTGTCTTATCTTTAGCATCTAAATAAGTATAACCAAAATTCATAAAAATATTTTTCCCTAATTCATGCGAACCATAAAATTCTACACCCTGTAATGTTGCCTTTGGTACATTCCGATAAGTCATAACCTGATCTCTACCAAGTCCCGGATAGCTATTGGGATCATCATCAGTAAATCTGCCTGTCCAGTATGAACTTATCAAATCCTTAACGTCATTGCGGAAAATTCCTAAATGAGCTGTAGTTTTATCTCCCCAGTCCTTCTCCACAGCTAATTCATAACTTAAAGATTTTTCCGGTTGCAAATCTGGATTACCCTCAAAAAACTGTCCTGAGCCACCCGGATTAGCAGCGTACATCTCCCAAAAATGGTACAACTCATTAACTGTAGGAGTTTTATACCCTTGACCGATAACAGCCTTCACACGTATGTCTTTAGCCGCATTATAAGTAGTTGCCAAACGGCTTGTTATTTCACTGCCAAATTTATCACTGTAATCATAACGTACAGAAGGAATAATCAACCATTTTTCATCAGGCTTAAATTCATCCTGAACATATACGGCAGTATAATTAATAGCCGCTTCATCGTAAGCATTATATGCACTGCCTCCAGCTACAGGAGTACCTTTCTTCTTTAATCTGGTCCCTTCACTGTTATCCCGGCGATACTCCAGCCCTGCCGTTAAATAATGTTTATCTCCCATATGCCATGAATCGTGACCTTCAATAACACTCAAGGTCCTTTTTACAGTATCAATCTTAGGATCTTTAACAGTTATTGTTCCAAGTTTGCCGCCCGTAAACATTTGCGTAACATCCTGACTTGTATAACGTTTATCATAAACCGATTGATAAGCTCTGATAATCCAGCTTTGCTTTTCATCATCACCTTTATAGGTCAGTGAATAATCTGTACGTTTGTTATCATTATAAATAGTAGATTTTTTATTTTGCCAGACTTCACCCGGCCTCATAACTGTTACAGATGAACTACCCTTCTGATTATCCTCTTTAATCCTGCTGAAATCGGCAGATAATTGATTTCCATTATCAAACTTATAACCTACACTTAAAGATATCGGTTGTTCCTTTCCATAAAAATTCATTTCATCTCCGCTGCCTGCTGGATCCATATAAGGCCTATTATTATTCAAGCCAGCATTTAACTTATAGGATACATTTTTTTCAACCCCCTGCAGATAAACATTAGACTTGTAGCCAGCACCTTTACCATTTTCATACCAGCCATATTCATAATTGATACTACCGGCATTTTTTTCCGGAGTTTTTGTAATTACATTGATAACCCCCGCCATAGCATCACTGCCATATAAAGCTCCGGCTGGACCTCTGATAATTTCTACACGTTCCACATCCTCCATGCGAATACGATCAACGTCCCAGGCATTAGCGGAATTATAGGAAAGTTCTCCACCCAAACGCTTACCGTCTACCATAATTAAAACATGCCTTGACTCACTGCCGCGAATACTGACATTACTGCGTCCCTGAAAATCATTAAAGACGTTTACTCCCAACGCAGAATTTAAAGCGTCACGCAACGTTTTCGCCTGTGTTTCTTCCAATTTTTTGCTGCTGACAATTTCTACAGCCGAGGGGCTTTCCTTCACGCTCATCTCCGTCCTTGTAGCAGTAATGACCATAGGGTCAAGTGTAAAACTTTCTGTAACTTCTTCAGCATGAGCAGTAACACCACTAAACAAAAAACTTGAACCAATCAGTGTAAATATCAATGACCTTTTCTTTACAAATCTTCTCACCTTTAACCACATCCATTTCCCATATTATTTCTACATTTATTCAAAAGCTTTTGCCATTGAAACAAAATAAAACGCTCTTCTGCATATAAATACAGAAAGGCGTCAAATAATTGCGCAATCCCATCAATCGCAGGAATTTTATAGCGTCAAAATCAGGCAGTTCTTCTGGCTCTGCTTCATCGCTCGTCTTGCCTTCCCAGTTTCCCAGTGACATTTTAAGACTAACTCTGCATTACAGCTGCGGGACAGCACAGGTTTTACACCTGTTTCTCTATTAAGCATTACTGCACCTGATCTTATATATTTATTGTTTTATGCAACTATTTAGAATTTTACTTATTTATTTATATAATTGTTTTGATAAATATTCCTATTATTTTTATTTTATCATCAAGTAGTCCACCCTGTCAAGCGCTCGTCCGCATCGAGCGGACGGCACCTGACGCTGCGCTTATTCAAAAGATTTATTTCTTCTGATACAAAGAAAACACCGCTTGTTTAAACAAGCGGTGTTTTACTATTATTCCTTAATATTCATCAAACATTCTTTGAATTTCCTCTGGACTTTTCGTTCTAAGCAGCGCCAATTGCAGAAGTATTCTGGCTTTCTGCGGATTAAGACTGTCCGCAGCTATAAATTTGTTATCAGTATCGTTTGCACTCCGGCTTACGATACCATTACCGACCCTCGTACTGCGTACTACAGGAATACCACTTCGAGCAATCTTGATCAGGGCAGGCTTTATATTGATATGCAGATTCCCGTGACCAAAGGCTGCAATAACTATTCCCAGCGCCCCAGCCGAAACTGCCGCTCTTACTAAAATATCATCACAGTTTACGTGCAGATAGACGATATCAACTCGCGGTAGAGCAGTTACTTTACTGATATCAAACTCAGCTGCTGCCGTATGCCGACGCAGACTTGCTTTATAGAAAATAGGTTTCCCATTTTGAAAATAGCCTAAATATCCCAGTTCCCACGATTTAAATGTTTCCACATGTGTAGTATTGGTTTTAGTTGCATCACGAGCCCCATTAATTTGATCATTCATTGCAATCAATACGCCCTTACCAACCGCCTCTTGCGAACCGGCTAAAGCAACTGCATTCAGCAGATTGACAGGACCATCGGCACTCATCGCTGTTGCCGGACGCATAGCGCCAACTAAAACCACCGGTTTCTCACTTTTAACAGTTAAATTTAGAAAATATGCTGTTTCTTCCAGCGTATCTGTACCATGTGTAATAACAATACCATCGACTTCCGGCTGTTGCAGAAGTTCACTGACCCTACGGCTTAATCTCAGCCAGATATCATCAATCATATCAAAACTGCCGATATTGCAGAACTGTTCACCAGTTACATCCGCAACTTCAAGCATTTCCGGAACAGCATTTATCAAGGTCTGAATACCTATTTCACCAGCCTGATAGCCTGTCATTTCTGTATTAGAGCCTGCTCTACCGGCAATAGTTCCACCAGTTCCCAGAATTACGACTTTTGGTTTCCTCATCATTTACACCTGCCTCAATACCATTTTTCTAAAAGGATATATGAAACTATAAGTGTCAATACACAACCTACGGCCCAAACTGTTAGCATCGGACTTGCCCACAACATTTTTCATCACATCCTTTACTTTTGATCACATTTCTGTTATTCGCTGTTTCTTTTTATTAGAAGACAGTAGCCACATTACCGCAAAACTGACGATCAACCCCCAGGCACCGGCTGCCATAACGCTTTTTTCAATATTAGTAAACAGATAAACAACCATGTAAGTTGCTTCTCCTGCAATCGCTCCCCAGATAGCGGCAGTAGCATTAATACGTTCAGGCCAGATAATAGCAATCAGCATCGGTGCTAATGTAGCTGAAGCGACACCAGAAATGCCAATCCAGACCATGACTCCCATAAATTGCGGTGGATGCAGTGTCATCAAAACACAAATAATCCCAAAAACTGCCGGCAATATCTTCGTCATCATAAATGCGATCCTCTGAGCTTTTTCCTGCGGAATATTTATGATTTTACGTTTAACCAACGTTTTAATAAAAAGATCATTAGCAATACAGGTTGTCATAACCAAAAGCAGACCACAGGCTGTCGACATCAATGCCGCTACAATCGAAACCGCAAGCAGCGTGCTGATAATGGGATGAAAATAAGCTCTGACATATTCTACTACCGCATAGTCAGGCTGCTGCAGATCAGGATTCAGTGCCAGCATATACAAACCGCCAAAAATTACCAACATACAGCAGAATGAGGCAACAATCCAAGTCCAGATCATTTTTTTCATATCTTTAGGATCTTTTAATGCTAAAATTTTTGTCAGCAGCTGCGGTTGTCCAGAAAAAGCAAATTCAATCAAAATAACACCGAAAACAGTAGCGTAGCTGTACATATGTAATGATTTAGGATTAATGACCGCAGTCAACAGTGGATCACGCGCAGCAATGATCGTACTGACTTCTGTAATGCCGCCCTTGAAGAAAAAGAATCCTGACAAGAAAACAATCACACCAGCAAACATCATCAAACAAGTCTGACCAATACTTGTATAAACATCCGCAAACAAACCACCTAAAGTGACATAAACAATAGTAACTACAGTTACCGCAATAACGGCAGTACTGTAATCAATATCCAAAAGGCCTGATAAAAGCGTACCGCCTGCCGATAATTGACCAGCCACATAAAACATCTGAATCATAACGATAATAGAAACCAACGCCCTCAAAAAGTCACTTTTATACATTTCTCCCAGCCAGTCCGGCAATGATAAAGCTTTAATTTTAGTGTTACTGTCACGCACACCTTTTGCAATAACGATAAACCCTAATGTAGACCCGCCAAAAATAGCTAAAAATATCCATAAAGCGGAAGCCCCCCAGGCGTAAGCGTATCCGACATACCCCAGAAAAGTAGCAGCACTAAAGAAAGAGGCGGCAAAAGCCAATCCTAATGATATCGGTCCCATACTTTCGCTGGCAACCGCAAAATCACTTAACCCTTTTATTTTTTTAGAGCCAATAAAACCCACATAAATAACAAATATCGTATAAAGAGCAAACCCAACATAAAGACACGTTTTCAAATCCATAATAAATTTCTCCTTTCGCGCTTATTAGCTACTATCCCCCTTCCATAATAGAATGGATGCATTTCTTGTATGTATAACTAAATTTTTATATAATGAACTTAATCTGATAAATTCAACCAATTTCCTAAATTTAAAATAACATAAAATGCAACTTTTAGGATAAAAATGAACTCAAGATGACAAAATCTGCAATAAGATGCATGATTTTGCCTTTATAAGGAGCAATTCATGCTGAACTTTCTTTACCAAACAATGAGTCATTTATGGTTTGGACTAGCAGTATTTTTAATTATTTTCTTTATCTGCAGCCGAACCGCGTTTTTTCAAACAACCTTATTTCAACAAAATTATTCGTTAAAAAACAAGCTACATATTATTGCGTTTTTTTTTCGTTGCTAGGCATCCTCAATACTTACTGGTCTTTATATGGCGAAAGCTGGCTTATCAACACCAGTTCCATCTTTATTATCGTAGCTGGTCTAGTCAGCGGTCCTTTAATCGGTTTCTGTACAAGTCTGCTCATCTCTGTTCACTATGTTTTGTTTATCCATACCAAAGCTGCTCTCGTGAGCGGCTGCTTTTTCTTAGTAGAAGGGCTACTGGCAGGACTTTTATCACACTGGTTCAAACAAAAAAAAACTGCTGCCTCACGCTATCGGCGTAAGTTTTATTTTCGCTTCCAGCCATATCATTTTACTCGCCTTATTTTGTTATCCCCACACATTTACACCATCAATTGAAGATTGTGCTCTCCAGGTAATGATCACGACAGCTTTAGGTACCGGTTGTTTTATCGGTCTTATCATGGACAGTTATAAACAGAAGGATATTCTTGAAGGGCTGGCGGCAAAAATTGCACTGAATGTTACTAATAGTTCAATTTCTATTTTGCAGAATGGTTTCGATCAAAATGCCGCCCAAAAAATTACGGAAAGCATCCTGCAAAACGTCAAATCCTTTGACGTTGTCTGTATTACATCTAACTATCAATTGCTTGGCTGCGCAGCCTGTGAACAAGAACAGCCATTTCTTGACTACCTGCAGAGAGACCTGGAAACACTGCTATCAGAAAAATTTTGCCTGAACAATAAAAAGCTTACTGTACTTACTTCTTATCAGGCTTTGCCGCTGGCAAACGATACTGCCACGATTGGTTATCTTTGTGTGGGACATATAGTTGCAGAAAAAATGACTGCCTTTGAAACAAAGCTGGCTGAAGGTATCGCAACAATGCTTTCTACGCATATCGAAATCAATCAGATCAAAGAACGTACTAAACTGCTGGCCAATGCTGAAATAAAAGCTCTACAGGCACAGATCAATCCGCATTTTTTATTCAATGCCCTAAATACGATCAGCTATTATTGCAGCGTACAGCCTCAGACAGCTAAAAAACTTATCAATTATCTGGCTGATTATTACCGCCAAAACCTTGCTGATCCAAATACATTAATTTCCCTGCGGCAGGAACTGCAGCACATCAACGCCTATATTAATATTGAAATAGCACGTTTCGGCGACAAACTAAAAATAAATTATGAAATTGATGACACAGCCTTTTTTAAGGTTCCAGCCCTGATTTTACAGCCAATAATTGAAAATTCTGTCAAACATGGTCTACGGTCAAAATTAGATGGCGGCACTATCACTATAACAGTCAGCCAAGATACAGAATATTTTTTTATATCCGTGCATGACGATGGCATTGGCATTCCTGAAGTAAAACTGGCTTCGCTGCTTCTTGATATCCCTGACCGTAAATCCATTGGCCTGACTAATATACATAAACGTCTAATGGCAATTTACGGCCCGGACAACGGTCTTCATATAGACAGCACATATGGTACAGGTACTACCGTCAGTTTTAAAATACCAAAGCAAGAGGAGGATTGAAATGCTAAAAATAGTTATCGCAGATGATGAATTTCCGTCCCGCCAAGAACTGCGAGCCTTACTGGAAACTAACAGCAATTTGGAGATCATTGCTGAATGTGAACATGGAGAGGCAGTACTTGATTATTTTTCAAACAATACTGCTGACGCTGTTTTTTAGATATTGAAATGCCAGTATTAGACGGACTGGCCGTTGGCGAGAAACTTAAAACTTTGCCCAACCCTCCGAAAATAATTTTTTCCACGGGCTTCGATCAATTCGCAGTACGAGCCTTCGAACTTGAAGCTTTCGATTACATTCTTAAGCCCTATACTAAGACACGCCTGCAGGCAACTGTTATAAAATTGCAAAAAGTTTTGCAGAATCAATCTCAGCAGCAGTTGCCATCCCGCTGTAATTTTCCTATCAAGCTCTCTATTTGGAACAACAATAAACTTTTAGTCTTTAATCCCAAAGAAGAAATTTATCTTATCAAAACAGATACCAGTAAAAAAATACTGATCTATACCAATAAAGGTATTTTGGAATCAAACCTGCCTTTAAAAACTTTGGAAGAAAAACTACGTCCCTGCGGTTTTTTGAGAACTCACAAAAGTTATATTGTCAATATGAATAAAGTGCGCGAAATCATTCCCTGGTTCAATGACACTTATATACTGACCGTTGAAAACTGCCTGGAAAAGGAAATTCCCGTATCACGGCACTTTATTCAAAGTTTTAAAACTTTCCTCAATTTATAGCCATTTGGGTTCCCAACTCCATTCACTAAATGTTTCCTTAAATTTACAATTATTTAACTTTTTATATTCCTACTAACCTTGTAGAATTTAGTTAAAATGTTATAATGAAAGTATCAAGGCAAATTATTTTAGGAGGTGTCAAGCTATGGCACGATTTACTTTACCACGTGACATTTATTATGGCTCGGGTGCAATCGACGAATTAAAAAATCTGAAAGGCTACAAAAAGGCAATGATCCTCACCGGTGGCAGTTCTATGAAACGGGGCGGTTTTTTGCAGAAGGTCGAAGATATCCTGCATGAAATCGGTGTGGAAACCCAGCTTTTCGAAGGCATCGAACCAGATCCGTCTATCGAGACCGTCTTTAAAGGTGCCGCAGCCATGCGCAAATTCCTTCCTGACGTTATCGTCGCTATCGGCGGCGGTTCACCTATAGATGCGGCGAAAGCCATGTGGGTCTTTTACGAGCACCCCGAAGCAACCTTTGAAGAAATCAAGAAACCTTTCAATATACCCAAACTCAGGAATAAGGCTATTTTCGTAGCAATTCCTTCTACAAGCGGTACGGCAACAGAAGTAACTGCGTTCTCGGTCATTACTGATTACTCTACTAATATAAAATATCCGCTGGCAGATTTTGAAATCACGCCGGACATTGCTATTTTGGATACCGATATCCCTCTGAGCATGCCGAAAACTTTGACCGCTCATACAGGTATGGATGCTTTGACCCATGCAATCGAAGCTTATGTCGCGTCTGCACGCAGCGATTTCTCTGACCCGCTGGCACTTAAAGCTATTAGTGATATTTATGACAGTTTGATTGACAGCTATTATGGTGATAAAGATGCACGAGGCAAAATGCATATTGCTCAATGCCTGGCTGGGATGGCTTTTTCGAATGCACTTTTAGGTATAGCCCACAGCCTGGCCCATAAAACCGGTGCGATGTTCGATATCCCGCACGGCTGCTGTAATGCGATCCTGCTACCGTCTGTTATCCAATATAATGCCAAAGTTTGTGCTGACAGATATGCAACTATAGCGCGTATGCTGGGACTTACCGGTAATACAGATAAACAGCTGACTGATGCACTTATCGATTCAATCAAAGAATTGAACAAAAAACTTGGTATCGCCCAAACCTATAAAGAAAACGGCGTCAGCGAAGAATTATTCAAACAACATATAGATGAAATCGCCGCCAATGCAGTATTTGATCCCTGCACTGGTTCTAATCCGAGAAAAATTGATGCTGAAGGTATGAAGAAGGTTCTGACCTGTGCTTATTACGGTGAACCCGTAACATTCTAAAATAAACAGCAAAATACCCTGCTCAGGCAGGGTATTTTTTTCTGTCAAGAATAGCCTTATATGGTATAATAGGCATAATTTTAAAATTAAGGGATGAACTTTATGGATAAAAATGAACACAGTATTTTTGCTTATGTAATGGATCAGCTAGATGAAAATGGCATCTATCAAGGAGGTGCCTTGATAGATGATCCGACTCCGTCATTACCACGGCCATTAGGAAGCGATGATGCCTATATATATACTGCCGAAATGCCGCCTGACTTGCCAGGTGCTGAAGCCGTCTGCAGTATGCTGCTGGCTTATGCTGATGAACCTTCTGCTACTGCAAAAGCGGTTCTTGAAGAAGCATTGATAAAAATTTTATGTGTCAGTGTTTGTGATCCGCTTGTAGAACTGCTGTCAGAAGACGAAGTTCCCGAACCACTGCTTGCTTTAGCCGAAGACTGGCTGTATACAGCGCATAAACGTGAGCTTGTTAAATATGCAATCGTCATCTTAGCAGTCTTTGGACTGGAGAAGCTGCGCAAAGAACATTCCGAAAACCTTTGGGATGATTTAGTCGATCTTTGCCGCTGTGAAGAATTCACTTTTTTCCTTACCTTTGCCTACCGTATCAATAATATTGCACCACAGGACGAGCTATGGGAACTTGTTCGCTCTACCAGAGGCTGGGGACGTATATTCACCCTCTATGATCTTGAATGCACTACAGAAGAAGAAGAAATTTGGCTGCTTCGGCACGGTTGTGAAATCGAAATCGATTATGCTCCGATTTGTCTGGTAGTAATGCGTAAGGGACAGTTATTACACCATTTGCATAAAGAGCAGCTGGACTATAAAACTTACCGTGGCTGTCTTTTGATCATTAATAATTTTATTATGATGCTTGACCGTTACTATATTGGAAACAGTGATCCAACTTATATTGATATCAGCGGTATCGATTCTAAGACTCTGATCAGCGAGCTTCTGCGCCATGCTGAACGATATGATAAAACTCCTGCTGACCTGATCGGAATAATAAACATTTCCATTGGACTGCAAAAGCTTATCACCGACAGTAACTGGGCAGCATTACCTTCTAACGCCAGCCACGAACTGGTAAGCCGCTGTGAAAAACTGATTTACAGCCGCGACTGGTATGAGGAAGTGCAAGCACAATTATTCAAAGAAGATGGCAGCGTAAATTACACTACTGCTGAATTTGCCTTTGAACTGGATATTGATATATGGGAACGTCTTTTCGATTATCTTAAGCAGCACCCTCTGGAAAGTGCTTTGTTTCCTTATCTTCTAGGCTTTGAAAACGATGAACGTCCCCAGAAAGTATTGACTTTTATCGAAAAAAACATCAATACCTATACACAATCAGAAACAGCGCTTTTGATCCCGCTGAAATACCTGGAAACGCACCCTGGTACCGGAGTTCCTATAGTCACAGCCGCTTTGACCTCTATTTACGATTGGCCGCGCGGCGCTGCTTCTATCATTCTTGAAGAATGGGGACACGAACAGCTTACACCAGCATTGCGGGCGGCACTTATCACAGCGCGCAGACTTAGCCAGCATCCGTTGATTACTATGCGCATAGATGCCTTACTGGAAAATAAACCGTTCAGCGTTGCTACCATGCTGGAGCAGCTGGGCAATAAAACTGACAGATTAACAATTAAAACGGTTCAGCTAAGCTGAACCGTTTTAATTCATACCGCATCATTATTTTATTGCAAACTAACATATAAAAGATACAAATTGAGTGCTGTAACAATAAATCCTACCGCATAAAGCAGACCTTTAGTAAAAGGCTTATTAGCATAAGTCCCCATTACTTTTGGTGAAGAAGTGAGCCAAATCTGCATAAATACAGTCAACGGAAGCTGCACACTAAGCGGCATCTGGCTGACGATCAATCCCCAGAAGGGATCATTGATGAAATATAAAACGATAACAGCAGGAACAAAGGTCAGCAACAAACCAACACGTGAATGGATATCCTTCATATCGTAAGATTCACCGAACATACCTGAAAAAATAGTAACACCTGCCATACCCGCCGTTGTTGTAGAAGCAATCCCTGCAAAAAGCAGTGCTATTGCAAAAATATGTGCTGCATTCTCACCTAAAAGCGGCACCAGCAGCTCCTGAGCCTGCTGTAATTCACTGACACTAACTCCATGAACAAAAAATGTTGCAGCGGCCAGCAAAATCATGGCACTGTTGATCGCCCAGCCGATACTCATAGAAAATAAAGTATCGACAAATTCAAAACGCAGCTGTTTTTCCATCAATGCCTTATCTTCCAGGTTCCAATGCCTGCTTTGAATAATTTCAGAATGCAAAAATAAATTATGCGGCATAATTACAGCACCTAAAATACTCATTACCACCAGCATCGAGCCTGCTGGAATATTAGGCACAGTCCAGCTGACAACGGCCTGCGGCCAATCAACATGTACCATTGAAATTTCAAATAAATAAGACATGGCAATAACAGAAACAAAACCCGCTATCCATGTTTCCAAACGACTGTAGGAATTTGTCCACAACATCAGCGTGCAAACGACAGCGGTAATCACAGCACCAGCCATAATTGGAATGCCAAACAACATATTAAGTGCAATCGCCGCACCCAAAATTTCAGCTAAAGCAGTTGCCTGCGCCGCCATAATAGCAGTAACCAGAATTGGACGTGAAATACGCTTAGGTAAAAATCTTGTTGCTGCTTCCGATAAACATTCACCTGTGACGATGCCCAGATGAGCTACATTATGCTGCAGCAAAATCAACATCAGAGTTGATAACGTTACGACCCACAGCAAAGCATACCCGTAATCGGCGCCGGCCGCCAAATTAGCAGCCCAGTTTCCTGGATCGATAAATCCCACCGTTACCAAAATACCAGGTCCGATAAAACGCAAAAGTTCTTTCGCTTCTTTACTTTGCTTGTGAATCTGTGAAAATTTATTTTTAAACACATTTAACATGCACTTCACTCCACATCAAAACCAAAATTATTATCTATTGATAATATTATAAAGCGATTTAATTGAAGAGACAAGCTACGCAAATTATATATTTTAATTATTTAGTTACGATATCATACAAAAAACCCCTCCCATATTATTATATGTGGAAGGGGTTTTAATTTTAATAAGCTTCTGACCATAAAACCAGTTCATCACCATACAGCGATTTTTTAAATCAATAACGCGCTGGTTAGAACTGCCTCGAAAACGCAGATTGGGATTTTTTAAATCGAGCTTAAATTCGCCGTCTACTAAAACGTCTATATAAGAAAGCATCTCCTCAGTAACCGGCCAATCACATAAACGACCCGTAAGAAGATCCTGTTCAAAATCATACCCGGTATAACACCAGATCGTTTTTTCAGGATAAGACTTACGTACCTTACGCAGCAACGGCAAAAGTGCCTGTTGATTAGACGGCTCAAAAGGCTCGCCGCCCAAAAGCGAAAGCCCGCGGATAAACCAGGGCTCCAATCCTCTGACGATTGTATCTTCCTCTGTTTCTGTAAAAGGAGCACCATAATTAAAGTCCCATGCTTCCGGGTTAAAACACCCTTTGCACTGGTGAGTGCAGCCGCTGACGAACAGCGACACACGCACTCCCGGCCCATTGGCGGTATCATGGGTCTTTATCGTAGCGTAATTCATTTATAACGCCTCCCGCTTACAGATGCAGGACGCGGGATTTAATTTCTTTAGTCTTACCCACGTTCCAGAAATTTTCACCTAAATAGCCACAAGTACGGCGAGTAACATTCATTAAAGTCTGATTTTTATTACCGCAGTTAGGGCACTCCCATTCCAAATCATCGTTGATGATAATCTCACCATCAAATCCGCACACATGGCAGTAATCTGATTTAGTATTAAATTCAGCATATTGAATATTGTCATAAATAAAGCGAACAACATCTTCCATTGCTTCCAGGTTATGGCGCATATTAGGAATTTCGACATAGGAAATAGCGCCGCCCGAAGAAATACGCTGGAACTGGCTTTCAAAATTGAATTTACTAAAGGCGTCGATATCCTCACGAACATCTACGTGGTAAGAATTAGTATAATAGCCTTTATCCGTTACATCGGCAATAGTACCAAACCGTTCTTTGTCAATACGGGCAAAACGATAGCACAATGATTCAGCAGGCGTACCATATAAGGCAAAACCTAACCCTGTTTCTTTTTTCCATTTATCACAGGCAGCACGCAGATATTTCATCACGCGCAAAGCAAATTCTTCCCCTTCAGGTGTTGTGTGGCTAACATCTTTCATTAACTTAGTCATTTCGTACAAACCAATATAACCGAGTGAAATAGTAGAATAGCCTTTTTCCAGATATTTATCAATAACTTCGCCTTTTTCCAAGCGTGCAATCGCTCCATACTGCCAATGCACAGGGCTGACGTCACTGCGAATACCCTTTAATGAGTTATGACGGCACATCAAAGCTTCATAACAAAGCTGTAAGCGTTCATCCAGCAATGGCCAGAATTTTTCTTCGTCGCCATGTGCCAAAATAGCCACCTGAGGCAAATTCAAAGATACGACGCCCTGATTGAAACGGCCTTCGAATTTGTAATTGCCTTCGTCATCCTTCCAGGCAGCCAAAAAACTACGGCAGCCCATCGGTGCGAAAACATTTCCTTCATAATTCTCACGCATTTTTTTAGCAGAGATATAGTCAGGATATAAACGTTTAGCGCTGCATTTTACAGCCAGCTTAGTAATATAATCATACTTACCGCCCTTCAGGCAGTTATGTTCATCAAGCACATAAACCAGCTTCGGGAAAGCAGGCGTTACAAAAACGCCTTTATCATTTTTAATGCCTTCCAACCGTTGCCGCAGAATCTCTTCTACTATCATTGCATTTTCTTCCAGATATTCATCGTCCGCCTGCAGATTAAGGAAGATAGTGACAAACGGAGATTGTCCGTTTGTTGTCATCAAAGTATTAATCTGGTATTGAATTGTCTGCACACCGCTGCGCAGCTCATCCTGCAAACGTCTTTTTGTAAGGCGCTCTACAACTTCATCAGCAACACTGTCACCGACCTCAGCTTTGATCGTCAGTTTGAATTTTTCATAGCTGCGGCGCAGATATTTGCCTAAATGACGAATATCGACAGACTGCCCACCATACTGGCTGCTGGCTACTGAAGCGATGATCTGAGTCATTACTGTACAAGCCACCTGAAAACTTTTCGGGCTTTCGATCAGTTTACCGTTCATTACAGTGCCGTTATCCAGCATATCGCCAACATTGATCAGGCAACAGTTGAAAATAGGCTGTACGAAGTAATCAGCATCGTGAAAATGGATAGCGCCCTCATCATGGGCTTTAGAAATCTTTTCCGGCAGGATCAGACGGCGGGTCAGGTCCTTGGAAACCTCGCCGGCAATCAGATCGCGCTGAGTAGAAGCCATAACAGCATTTTTATTAGAGTTTTCCTCCATAACATCTTTATTACTGTTACGGATCAGAGATAAAATGGATTCATCAGTCGTGTTAGCCTTACGCACCAAAGCGCGAGTATAGCGATAAATAATATAAGACTTGGCCAGGTTGAATTTCCCCTCGTCCATAAGCTGATGCTCTACCATATCCTGTATATCTTCAACCAAAAGACGCATGCGGTTTTTACTTTCCACATAATGAGCGATAGCTTCGATACGTTCCTGATCGATACGGTCTTCCGGTTCGACTACCTGATTGGCTTTCTGGATAGCAACTATAATCTTGCTGCTGTCAAAATCGGCAGTACTGCCATCACGTTTGATTACTTTCATAACTGACGCCTTCTTTCATAATTTCTTATCGTTAACGCCAAACAAAAATTATTATTTATGCGTAAAATTTACATTATCATCATAGCACAGCGCATTGTTAATGTAAAGCCAAAATTACTAGATGTTGTGTTTTATTTTGCACATGCAACCATATTTGGTAGAAAACTTTCTTTTGCAATATTTAAATAAGGTCTCAAAAATACTACTTTCGGTATCGAAATAAACACAAAAAAAGACGGCTTAAGCCGCCTTTTTTAGAAAATCATAGCAAACTGTACACTCTTACAAAATTGCCTTCTGCTAATGCCCAAACAGCAATATTTAACTGCAACGACACAACAGCCGAATAATACTCCCTGCTCTTATTACCATTTTTCAGGAATCCCAGCGAATGTATCCACTACAATCATCGCCGCTGTAGCCTTAGCCACCAGGGTATCATTGTCCAGATCACGCACTTCGATATTGATGGTTACCAATCTGTCGTCAGCGTGTGTTATCCGTGAAGTAGCGCTGATCGTCGTACCCACCGGTGCGCCTTTGATAAAATCTGTAGCAATAGTTGATGTCACTACCCTTTTACCTATCGTTGCACCTGCAATGCCTGTAGCATTATCAGCCAGCGTTGCAACCAGTCCTCCATGCGCCATACCATTAAGATTAGCATGCCGCTCAGGATCTACTTTTACTGCAACTGTAGCGCTGCCGCAAGACATATCTACGATGTAAATGCCGCACTCCTGCATAAAATTATTATGCGAATAAATTTCGCTGACCTTTGCTTTGATCTTTTCCGCTTCAACCACAGGGAGTTCCTCCTTAACGCCGTCTTATGCCAGACATTCAGCCAGGTCTGCTGCAAAATCTGCGCTTGCTTGCAGATTATCGATAAGCCCGCACAGCTTGGCCGTTTTTTCTTCGCCGTAAACAGGAGCAGCCAAAGACATAAATTTTGCAACACTTTCATCCCAGCTCATCGGATTAGGCGGATCTCCTTTCGGAAAATCTACCTGTAACTCCAATACTCGCCCATCTTTACAGCGAACGATAAGCTTTGATGCCAGTTTTGCAGCATCAGCAGCATGTACCGCCTCGATCGCAGCATCACGCATGACCTTGGTCTTCGCCATTAAGCTACGGACTTCAGCATCACCAATAACTTCCGTCAGGAAGCGATCAACACCCATATCGCCGTATTTGAGCATCCCGGCAACACAATATTGGATACTGAACTTGCAGCCATACGGATTTTCAGGCTGAGGATTATTGATCAGAAAATCAGTGATCTCATTGACTAAAATCTCTATCGCTTCAACATCATCAGGCTTCAATCCATGCTCAGTACGCAGCACCTGCATCGCATACAGCGCGGCATGAGAATGTTTACAGCAGGCATAAGGTTTGAACGAATTATTATCAATCTTATATATACCATCATTCAGCCCATCCGTCAATTTTTCCAAATGCGGCTCTGTGACCATAGCCCGGCAAAAGCCTTTTTCTCCTTCCAATATCTTTGTCGCACCAGTAAAACCAGCACGGGCCAGATATGCTGAAAGTACGCCGGCATATGAACTTTTACCGGCATGCAGAGTTTTGCTCATTGCGCCCTCTTTCAAAAATTCCCACAACCCTGCCGCCTGTGTACCAGCACTGCCAAGACATTGCAGCGTCGCAGCCGCATCAAGACCTAAAACCTTCGCTGCCGAAGCGGCAGCGCCTAAGGTACCTGCTGTACCGGTAGTATGCCAGAAGAAATAGGACTCAGGGATAACGGATTCGCCCACGCGGCCGCCAACCTCATATCCTGCTACTACAGCTGCCAACATATCTTTACCGCTTTTATGCTCCGCCTCAGCAATGGCAAATACCGGCGGTACAACTACTGTAGCCAGATGTATAATAGATGGATTATGAAGGTCATCAAAATCAAGGGAATGGGAAGCGCTTCCATTACAAAATGAAGCATTTAAAGCAGTAGTTTGTTCCGTCTGTCCAGCCAAAACTGTAGACTGTGCCTTACCACCGCCATCCAGCAGCAACTTACGAATGATTTGGATAGGTTTTTCCTGCGAACCGCGAATACAGACTCCCAGCCAATCTAAAATACACTGCTTTGTAATCCGAACTGTTTCCGGACTCAATTTATCATATTGTACGCTTGCCACAAAATCAGCCAATGCTTTCGTTGTCATAACAATCAACTCCGTTCTTTCACTCACAACCTGTCAGTCAGATCAGAACATGGAACCGTCCTGTCTATATTCTCCGAATATTTCTTTCATCACGCCGCATATTTCTCCCAAAGTGGCATACGTTTTAACAGCGTCAATCAGATAAGGCATCAAATTTTCTTCGCCGGCGCAAGCTTGCTTCAGCGCTGTTAAAGCAGCATCGACGGCTTTCTGATCACGTCCGTCTTTCATCTTTTCGACTTTGGCAATCTGGCGTTCAGCAACACTAAGATCAGCAGTCAGAACATCCTGTTCCGCCAGTTGTTTATTATCAACAAACTTATTAACACCGACAACTATAGACCGTTTAGTTTCGATATCGCGTTGATCTTCATAAGCATGAGCCGACATTTCCCCCTGCATATAGCCTTGCTCGATAGCAGCTACGGCACCGCCCATAGCATCAATTTTCTTGATATATTCATAAGCTTCTGCTTCCATCCTATCCGTCAGGGCTTCTACATAATAGGAACCTGCCAGCGGATCAATAGTATCGGTAATATCACTTTCATAAGCCAGCATCTGTTGAGTACGCAGTGCCAGAGTAGCCGACTCTTCAGTTGGCAAAGCAATCGCTTCATCATAAGCACAGCAGGCCATAGACTGAATACCGCCTAAAACGGCGGACAACGCCTGCCAGGTAATACGGGCTACGTTATTAAGCGGCTGCTGAGCAGTCAGAACACTGCCGGCAGTATGCACATGCACACGCAGCATCTGTGCTTTCGGTACTGTAGCACCATAACGTTCTTTCATAATGCGCGCCCACAAACGGCGTGCCGCACGGAATTTAGCAACTTCCTCAAACATATTAAGTCCGGCAGTAAAGATCCAGGAAATACCAGGAGCAAAATCATCTACTTTCTGTCCGGCCTTGATTGCCGCATCAATATAAGCCATCGCATTAGCAAATGCAAAAGCGATTTCCTGTACACAGGAAGCACCGGCTTCACGAATATGGTAAGCACCTACGCTGATCGTATTCCATTTTGGAATACTCTTGGAGCAATATTCAAAAGTATCGGTAATCAGCCGCATCGAAGGCCGTGGTGGGAAAATATATGTGCCACGGGCAATATATTCTTTTAAAATATCATTTTGAATGGTGCATTTTAATTGTTCCGGCTTAACACCCTGCTGTTCGGCAACAGCAACGTACATCGCCAAAAGCACTGCAGCCGGGCCGTTAATAGTCATAGAAGTACTGACTTTATCCAAAGGAATACCTTCAAAAAGCTTTTCCATATCAGCCAGCGAATCAATAGCCACGCCAACTTTACCAACTTCACCATGCGAAAGCTCCGCATCGGAATCAAGTCCGATCTGTGTCGGCAGGTCCATAGCTACCGACAGGCCGGTTTGACCTGCTTCCAGCAAATATTTATAACGGGCATTGGTTTCCTCAGCTGTAGCAAAGCCTGCATAAGCGCGCATCGTCCACAACCGCCCACGATACATAGTCGGCTGTACGCCGCGTGTAAAAGGGTATTGTCCAGGGAACCCGCTTTTAGAGCAGTAATCAAAACCTTCTACATCCAAAGGAGTATACACGTGTTTTTCTTTAAATTCTTTTCTTTCAGGAAATTTGGCATTGGCTTTAGCAACCTTTGCTTCATAATCCGCCAGTCCCTGTTTGATTTCTTCATAATTAGTCATGTCATTGACCCCTTTCTCATTCCGCTTCGCTGTTTACAGCATAGTGCCGGTTTCATAAAATTTTTTCTGCATATCGAAACAATGTGCCAAATCAATTGGCATATGGGCGTTTTTTTGTTGTGCAAACCTCAGATATTCCAAAAGCTGCGGCCGAAAATCAGGATGTGCGCAGTTATTTATGATAGCTTTAGCACGTTTGACGGGACTCAAACCACGGATGTCGGCCACACCCTGTTCAGTAATAAAGACCATCGTGTCATGTTCAGTATGGTCTGCATGAGTAACCATAGGTACTACACTGGAAATCGAGCCGCATTTCGCTGTAGACGGCGTTGAAAAAATCGTAAGGAAACCGTTACGCATATAATCACCGCTGCCGCCAATACCATTCATCATCGTGCAGCCCATAACATGCGTTGAATTAGCCTGCCCGTAGATATCAAATTCCAACGGCGTATTCATAGCAATAACTCCCAAACGCCTGATAACCTCGGGGTGATTACTGATATCAAGCGGTCTTAAAACAATACTCTTACGATACAAATCAGGATCTTCCTTGTACATCTCCCAAACCGAAGGCGAAGGAGTGAACGCGCAGCCGGAGGCTTTAGCTATCTTGCCCAGCTTGATCAGACGGAATACAGAATCCTGTAAAATCTCGGAATACATTTCCAGATTTTCAAATCTGGATTTGGCCAGTCCTAAAAGAACCGCATTGGCAATACTGCCGACACCGGACTGCAAGGGCAGCATTTTCTCCGGCAAACGTCCCATCTTTTGTTCATACTCTAAAAATTCCACCAAATTCTCAGCAATTTTGATGCTTGCTGCATCAGGAGCAGTCAAGTCACGCACATGATCCAGAATATCAGACTCCACGATACAATCGATACGATCGATACCGCATTCTACATAAGGTTTACCTATCCTGTCCCCCGCATGATAAATTGGAATCTCAGTTCTATTTGGCGGGATCGCCGGAATATAGATATCATGCATACCTTCCAGATTCAAAGGAATCGAAGTATTGACTTCGATAATGATTTTCTTCGCATGCTTCACAAAAATCGGCGCATTACCAACACCAGGACCTAAAATAATATTGCCTTCTGCAGTAATTGCCGTAGCTTCAATAATAGCTACATCTACATCACCAAAAAAACCATAATCTACCTGCTGTCCGAAATGGCTCAAATGTTGGTCCACATATTCAATCTTGCCTTCATTGATGCCCTTTTTCATGCTTTTGTTGGACGCGGCATAATACGGCATCCTGCCTTTTATAGCGCCAACGGCCGCCAATTCCTCTTCAATTTCCGGACCAACAGAAGCGCCGCTCCAGATATTGATACGGCAGCGTTTACCTTCTTTGATAGCTTTGGCTAAAGCTATCGTTGTTTTTTTAGGATAGCCGGATGGGGTAAAACCACTGACGCCCACATTCATTCCATCAGTAATCAGCGCCGCAGCTTCTTCCGGAGTAACGATTTTGTCAAACAACTGCGGATTTCTTAATCTCGTGCTGTCTAACATTTTCATCCCTTCTTTCCCAGATTTAAATTTCTCATACACCTTTCTTCACTTTCAGTATAATTCCGGAAACTTATAACGTAAAATACCAAAAAACAATAGAAAATATTAATTTATTTGATATGTTTAAATTTGGTTTTCGAGTTTAAAATTACACTTTTCTTTATTTCTATTCATAAAATTCAATTGATGTAATATTACTTTTATAAAAAATTCATTCTAACAACATTTGCCATTTTCATTGACAATATCTATCTTTAAACATCAAAATAATTGATATAATTTATAAGTTTTATTTATATGCTTATCTAAAGTTATAAAAATTTTTTCAGAAAAAGATAGGTTTAAGCTGCTTTATCATCTATAATGTAGTTAAACGATAAACAAACTACAGTTAGCTTAAACTTAAATTTATATTGCCAGTAACAGGAGGAGAGCAGACTATGGACATGGAATATTACCGCAATTTTATTGCCATCGTCGAAGCAGGAAGTCTTTCAGCGGCATCCAAGCGCGTACACGTTGCCCAGCCGGCCCTCAGTAATCAACTGAAGCTGCTGCAGAAAAAATTCGGCACTCAGCTAGTCAATATCCGTCGCGGCGTACATAATATAGAATTGACCAATGCCGGCTGCATTCTTTATAACAAAGCTAAATATCTCTGTTCGCTGGAAGATGATACCCAACGGGAAATATCGGACTGCGTCAACGGCTATACAGGTACTCTGCGAGTCAGCCTGTCGCCTTCGATGTCGATTTCCTTTATTCAAACTTACCTCAGCAAATTTTCCAAAGAATATCCGCAGATCAACTATGAGCTGTACGAAGTTTCCATCTTGGAGCAAATCAATCAGATGCTGACCGGGAAAACGGAGATTGGCGTTGCCAATGCTCCGCTGACACAGGAAAGCCGGTTTGATACTATCTATACCAAGCAGGAGCGCCTTGTTGCAGTAATGCACAAAGACAATCCCTGGCTGCCGGCAGACGACAAAGCTCTGCTTTTGGCACATATGGAAGATATGCCCATCTGCCTGTCACGCGGCTGTTCGACTTTATTTTTAAACGTTTGTTCCGATTCCATGATCTTCCCGCAGATCCTGAGCATTAATTCTACTAAACTGTCTACAATAGCCTGGGCAAAAGAAAATGCCGGCATCGCCGTCGTACCGGCTTCACCGGGTGAAATTTTTGACAACGATCTGATTTGCAAGATCATCCGCGATGACAGACTATTCCTGAATAAAACGCTATCTATTGTTAAAGGACGTCCACTTTCCAATGTCGCCCAACTGTTTTTAAACTATTTTTCACAGCATTCCTAAGCTTCAAAAATTGTTTAAGAAGGTGAAATTATGATTACTATTACCAACAAAACCGACTGCTGCGGCTGCGGAGCCTGTGCCAGTCGCTGCGTGACCTCCTGCATCACTATGGCACCAGACGAAGAAGGCTTCAATTATCCGCTGGTCGATACTGACAAATGTATCCACTGCGGTTTGTGTGAACGCGTTTGTCCTCTGCTGCACAAACCTCAACCTCATGAGATTTTAGCTGTTATCGGCTGTAAAAATAAAAACGAAGCCGTTCGCTTTGTCAGCTCCAGCGGCGGTTTTTTCTCCCTCGCTGCCGAAAAAATCCTGGGACGTCAGGGGACAGTCTTCGGGGCGGCCTTTGATGACAACTGGCACGTTAGACATATCGCTGTCACAAGCGTCAATGCAATGAATAAATTACGCGGTTCCAAATATGTACAAAGCGATATCAGCACTACCTACCAGGACGCCGAAAAACTGCTTCAGGCAGGCCATACTGTTTTATTCAGCGGTACGCCGTGCCAGATCGGAGGCTTGAAAGGATATCTGCGTAAAGACTATGAAAGGCTTTATACCATTGACGTAGTCTGCCATGGGGTTCCCAGTCCCAAAGTCTACCAGAAACGACTGGACGAAGTCACCGAGCTTTCGTCATCACCGGTAATAAAAGTCAATTTCCGCGATAAAACTCCCGGTTGGAAACGCTTTAATATCGTTTTTCAAACTGAAAACCATATCTTTGCAACACATAAACGCCGCGGTCCATATATGCGTTTATTCCTGAATAATGTCAGTACTCGCCCTTCCTGTTCCGACTGCGCTTTTAACAATAAACACAGCCTGGCTGATTTGACGATAGCCGACTATTGGGGCGTCAATAAGCATTTCCCGCTTTTTGATGACGATAAGGGTGTTACGCTGGTCCTCGTCAATACAGAAAAAGGCGTCGGACTTTTTGCAGATTGCCAAAGCGAGCTGGAATGCCAGCAAACAGACTTTAAGCGCGGCGCCGAATACAACGCCGCTTTGTCCAAAAAAATGACACCCCATCCTTCCCGACAATTGTTCTTTGCTGAGTTGGATCACAAAAGCCTTTCTGCCTTAGCCAACGAAATATTAGGTACTGCTGAAAATTAAAACAAACTCCCTGGGCAAATATGTCCAGGGAGTTTGTTTTAATTGTAATAATCACCACAATATTTGTTTCACTTTATTATATTTTTATATTATAATTAGTTTATAAAAGTTTTCCTTCAATTATAAAGGATACGGAAGGTATTTATAATGAATTCCGAAAGAAACGTCCTCAAACTTATCAACGATATCAGTAATCTAACATTATTCGTCGTAGATCAGTCAACTCTGCAGATACTTTACTGCAATCAGACTGCTGCAAAAGCAGGTTTCAGGAGAGGTGTATTCTATCATCCTGACACTCTCAGCTTTGATGCCGTCAATTTTCATCAGGGTGATTATCAGTATTTTGCTGAAAAATCTATTTTAGGAAGCAACGTAGATGTCCGAGTGAAAAGAACTCTTTGGGACGATGAGGGCAGACAGATTCCTGCCTTAGCAATCTCTGTCACACCTCATATTTTTGCCGGCGAAGTCAAGATCAGGCACGACCATTCCAAAGATCTCCTGCAGGGCATCGATGTTCTCTTTGACGAATATGTAGTTATTGATCTTGTCGACGACCGTTATATTTCTCCGAAGCTCGGCCCTTGTGCTTCGGCATTTCCTCATGCCGGCGACTTTACTCAGGCCAATGATCTTTACGGCAAAATGCTTATCCATCCTGAAGACCGGCAGAAATTCTGGGAACTGACTTCAACAAAGAGCCTGCGTCAGAATATGCCGCAGGAAAATATGCATATCGTTGGCGAACTGCGCCGTCTTGTTGCGCCAGATAGCTTTGAATGGATTGAAACTCATCTAGTATCTACTATTGATGCTCAAACCGGGCACCTGAAAGTATTATGGTGCTACCGCAATATTGAAAAACAAAAACAATTTGAGTTGAGCCAACGCGAACAGACCGCCTGGATCGCTCAGTTAAGTGAAGAATATTATGCAGTTTACCTTGTTAATCTAAGTAATAACACTTTACGCGGCCTGCGTGTGCCAGAAAAGTTCAAAAAAATCGTACATATGGAAGAATGCTATGATAAACAGTTTTCTATGTATGTAAACGAATTTGTAGACCCTAAATGGCAGCAGACACTCTTAAAAATTACCAACAGCACCTACATCATTGACCAGTTTGCCAACGATAATAACCGGTTTGAGCATATTTTTAAAAATAAGCAGGGGTTTTGGCTCAGTGTCAAGATCATTCCGGCACCAGGCTACTCTGACGCTTATCCTTATGCGGTACTGGCCTTTGAAGACCTGACCCAGAAAGTCGAACATTCACTCAGTGAAAAAACTGCCAAAATGGCAGTTGCGCATATGTATGCACTGGCAATCAGCGTCGATATGGAGCATCAGGGTTATAACTGTATCCATTATTCGGAAGAGATACTCTCGCTGCAAAAACGTGGCCGTTACCTTGATTTCTATGCCCAATTCCACCAACAGTTGCTGGACAGTGATAAAGCGCTTCTGTCAGGCATCTTTGATGCCAAACTTTACAGCAGACAAACCTATGCCGAAGGTGAGATGCGTATTTGGGATAAAAACAAAAAACTGCACTATTATACCTATTACAGTACCAGGATATCTACAATCGAAGGCGAAAAAATCATGCTACTGCTGCGTAACATCGACGATAAAAAACAGCAGGAACATGAACTTGCATTACTCAGCGCCGACAGAATGCGCCATCATAATATCGCCAATGCGCTGGCTGAAATGTACTATGCAGTCTATTATGTCGACCTGCAGGAACATAGATTTTATATTCTGCGGCTTACCGAAATCATCACTGCCAATATGCTGAAAGGATTAGAAGATCATACCGAAGCCTGGACTACCTTCGTCAATAATTTTGTTCATGTGAAATTCCGCAAACAGTTATCAGAGGCTTTTGCTTTAGAAAATATTTATACAACATTGACTCAAAACAATAAAAACTCTGTCGAAATAGAGTTGCTGCGGCGTTTTGCCAATGACAAATACGAATGGGTACGTCTGGAAGCTCAGGCCATTAAAAATACCGAAGGAACTATCACAGGCTGCGTTATCGCTTTCCGGAATATCCATACACAAAAACTGGCCTACGAAAGACAACAGCAGGCATTAAAAGCTGCCCTGCTTTCTGCCGAAAAGGCCAATACCGCCAAAAGCGCTTTTTTGTCAAATATGAGTCACGATATCCGTACTCCAATGAACGCCATCATCGGTATGACTACAATCGCGCAGCAATACCTGCACGACCCTGTTCGTATTAACAGCTGCCTCAGCAAAATCGAGCTGGCTTCCAATCATCTTTTAGAGCTCATAAATGATATCCTCGATATGTCTAAAATCGAAAGCGGCAAATTATCTCTTAAGGAATCGCCGCTCAATCTGGCTGAGCTTATTCACAATCTGATCTCACTCATCAATCCACAGTTAAAAGAACACCAGCACGAACTGCATGTAGAGACATATAATATCAGTGACGAATATCTGCTGGGTGACACTGTACGCCTTAATCAAATCTTCACTAATATCCTCAGCAATTCTATCAAATTTACGCCTCGAGGAGGAAAGCTCAAACTCGAGATCAAGCAATTAACGCTGGCGCCAACAGGATATGGACACTTTCGTTTTGTTTTCAGCGATAACGGCATTGGCATGGACCAGGAATTTCTGCCGCACCTGTTCACTCCCTTCGAACGTTCCCAAACCTCAAATACTGATAGTATTGAAGGCACAGGCCTGGGTATGGCTATCACTAAAAATATTGTTGATTTGATGGGTGGTACTATTGAAGTCACCAGTGCTGCAGGCTCTGGAACCACCTTTACAGTCACCCTGCCACTGAAGCTGGCTGACAAGCAGCCCGTCCCGGTTTCTGCCATTCATTCCGAACTGCAGGCCCTGGTCATCGACCATGATCAAACTTATGCCTCTAATATCCTGCAGCAGCTACAGCAACTGCAAATTACCGGTCAAGCAGTACACAGTCTTAAAGAAGCAAATAACAAACTAGCAGCTGCCATAAAAAAAAGCAGTGACTATACGACAGCCATCATAGTCTATAACCCACAGCTGGATCTGGAAACAATGTTAAACGGATTACGCCAACTGTCATCAACATTAAAGATAGCTTTGGCAATCACCTTTTCCGATCTCAGCCAGACCATTAAAGACTATTCTTTTGACGCACTCCTGATTCTGCCTCTGTTTGCTACTAACCTTGCACAGGTACTCAACAAAATGCATCAGACAAACACACCCAGAACACAGCATCTGCTGCCATCTGCTGCTAATGAACCTAACTGCAGCGGCAAGCGGATACTTCTTGTTGAAGACAATCCGCTCAATATGGAAATCGCCTGTGAGTTGATTGGTATGACCGGTGCCATGATAGAAGAGGCCACTGACGGTGCTGCAGCACTGACAAAAATTGCTCAGGCACCTGAAAACCATTACGATCTTGTTTTCATGGATGTGCAAATGCCTAAACTCAATGGGTACGATGCAACCAAAGCAATCCGCAAACTATCACGCAAGGATGTAAAGAGCCTACCGATCGTTGCTATGACTGCCAATGCCTTCCTGGATGACATCAAAAAAGAACGTGAAGCAGGAATGAATGCTCATATTACCAAACCGTTTCATCTGGAAGAATTATTTGCCGTCATCAGCGAATGGCTGCAATGCAAATAATTATCATAAAAAAGGCTGCCGCAATTAAAAACTGCGGCAGCCTTTCGTATTTTGTTTACATCACTTCTACTCTTTTTTGTTTCAAAACCTTCAGCAACAAAGCCAGATCCTCAATGTCGTAACCGTCATTATTTACTTCCGGTACAACATGTCCCTGTAAAACACTGCCAAGCAGCGTATCTACACTGCACTTAAAGAAATGCGCCAAACGTAGCAATACCCTCAGACTGACACTGACGCGGCCGTGCTCAAGGTTGCTCATATGCGTCTGCGAAACATCTAAACGCTGAGCAAGTTCACTTTGACTGATACCGTGTCTGATACGCATTAACCTGATATTCTTACCAATTTCCTTATAATCGGGATTCATAAAGATACCTCCTTCATCACCTGTTACTAAATAAATTTATTTTTGCGCCGATTCTGTTCCTGGCGGCAGATCGCTGATAAGTTCAGCCGGATCTACCTCAAGTGCCTGTGCGATAAGAAAAAATACTTCCAAACCGCATCTGGCAGCACCACGTTCTATTTTTGATATATAGGAACGGGTCAAACCGGCTTTAATAGACAATGCTTCCTGACTTAAACCTTTCAGTCTTCTGTAATATAAAATATTTAAGCCTATACTTCTATATTTCTCAGCAAACATGACTTTTTTCACCTTAACAATTAAACTTTTATAGATATTGGTTTTATACTTATTATCTTACAAAAAAAATGCATTTGCTGTATAAAATACAGCACATACGTGCACTATATTACTCATTTATACAAAATAAAATTATACATGCAAAGAAATTATATGCCTTCAAATATGTAACTGCACTTAAAATTAATGAAATTTATTATTTTTTATATTTCAAATATTTTGCTATTTATAAAAATTAATTATATATTTTGCATATAATTGTAGCTTGTTATAGCTATAGTTCCACTTATTAGCACTCTCGGTACAAATACGTTGTTTTCAACAAAGCAATATGCAAATTACAAAAAATTAAAAACTCACACCCCGGAAGATGTGAGTTTTTAATTACTTTTCTCCGTTATTCTGTTCGTCCTGATCTTCAGTGTCACTATTAGCAGCCGCACTTGAATCAGTATCAGTCCGGCCCGTCAGATTATCACTCTCACTGCCTTGCACATCGTCTGTGCCAGAACTTCTAGTGCTGCTGTCAGCTTGTTCCTCCTGACCGGCACCACCTGAAATATTCTCAAACCCAGTGCTCAAACTCCCGCCAGAATCACTTGCATTGATGCTGCTATCACTATCATGTATTTCTATTGACCCAGTACTGATATTCGTGTTTTCACCACCTGGATTTATTATTACAGGATTATGCAATTCAGATGTTACAGCAGCGCTGCTGCTATGATAGTTATCCTCAAATTCAGGCAGTTTCGTAATATCATGTCCCTCTTCAGGCGGTTCTGGTAGATCAGGCGGCAGCGGCGGTGCCGGAAAGATATCTGCATAAGCCTTGCCAACACCTTTGTCGTTATACTTAGAAATATCGTAAGTATTGCCATCTTTATCGGTCGTCGCATAAACAGCCTTATCAGAAACAATTGCACCTGGTCCCCATCCTACTATCCCACCACAATACTGTGCATTACCGTCTGTAGCAATGACCTGCCCTAAATTCAGTGCATTCTCTACTATCCCTTCAACAGAATTACCAATAATTCCGCCTACCTGGTCCCTGCCTTGGACTGTACCTGTATTTAACACATTATCAATGCTTTTAGAAGATGTGCCTACTCCTATAATACCACCAACACTATTACCGCTACCGCTAACAGCACCACTGTTTTCAGCCCTACTGACAGATACACATCCAATACCGGCACTGGGAGGCCCTGACATAGACACGCCGCCCCCCATACCAACAATACCGCCTACCGCTGTTCTTCCTGTTATTATCCCTGAATTATTGGTATTCTCTAAAAGCATATCATCATCACAATAATAATATCCTAAAATTCCCCCAACACTATCTAATCCGCTAATGTTACCATTGTTGATGGCATCGACAATTATTTGTCCAGAAGCATTACAGCCAATAACACCGCCGACATAACTATAACCTTTTACTGTACCTTCATTTTTTAATTCACTGACATAGTTGGAACCTTCAGCATCATTATAACCTAGTACACCACCAATATAATAGCTTGAACCAACACTCACACCATCGGTTACAAAAACACTTCCTTTATTAAGCGCTTTGCTCACAGTTCCGTTATTTTCACCAATAGCTCCGCCTACTTCACGAGCTCCGCCTACAAAACCTCTATTTTCAATATTATATACATAACCATTTACTTTATTTTGTCCACAAATCCCGCCGACAAGTTCATTTCCCTTAATACTTCCATCATTGATACCGTCAGAGATATTCCCATTATTCTGTCCAACAATTCCTCCAACAGTACTATTGCCACTAACAGAAGCATAGTTATGGACACTATTTATAATACCTGTATTAGCTCCGGCAATACCACCTACAGCACTATTATTTCCAGCATCAATTTTTCCTTTTAGTAAAATTCCATCAATAGTACCTGTAGAAGTATTTTGTCCAGCAATACCACCTATCCCAACACCGCCGCCAGTCAAATCAATTTCTGCATCTACATTTTTAACACTTCCAGCATTATAGCCAACTATGCCCCCTGTATAACCACCCGTACTATTAATAACTTTTATCTTGCCAACTATACCATCAATCTCCCCAAGACCCTTATAATTATATCCTGTAATGCCGCCGGAATAACCGCCGCTAGTATTATTTACTGTTATATCAACTTCAGCATTCTTTATTATTCCTGCATTAATGCCAACAATACCTCCGGTATATTTACTTGTTCCTGAAACAATACCACTTACTGCAACATTTTCAATTAACCCGTTATTCTGACCTACAACTGCTCCAACAGCCTGGTATCCACTAATATTACAATTGGATAAAGTAAGATTTCTGATTACACTGCCACTTGCAGTTTGTCCGAACAACCCTTTGTAGTTTCCATTTCCACCATTTACAGTTACATTTTTTATCTCATTCTCCAGACCGTCAAAGATTCCCTTAAACGTACTGTCAGCGCTGATGGGTATAAAACTATTAATGCTACCTGCATCAATATCATTTTTTAAAGCATAATTGCCGCTTAGATTAGTATTAATGTCCTGCAGCTGCTCAGCATTTGTCACCCACATATAACCTTTTACACTCTGAGCTCCGCCATTGATATCAAAATTTTTATCCTTACCTGCATAACCGTTAGCATCATGAGCGGTATACCCCAACACAACGTTACCATTGGCAAAATCTCCGTTAATAACAGCATTGCTGCCGTCAAAATCATCTCCGGCCAATTTTATATTATCAGTATCTAAAACGATACGGCTGCCCTCAAAACGCAGTGTGTCTGCTTCCAGTTTACCCATATTGACAAGCTCAGCAGTTCCCGCTATCCCAAAATCACTGATACCAGCGCTGTTTTTAAAATTTTGTAAAGCTGCATCGACATCAGATAAACTCTTAGTAGAAGCCGTCAGTGAACCAACATTTACCTGTGCCGTTTTACCAAACAAAATCCCATTGGGATTGATCAAAAAAACATGTACCCCTTGTCCATTCAAAGCGCCAAAAATCTCACTGCCCTGTCTGCCGGTAACATAATTCAAAATAGCGTTCATATTCTTAAAATTCACCGTTTCTCCAGCAGCAACATTAAAACTATCCCACTTTACCGACACGTTGCCTGTACCGGTAATATCCATCTGATTACCGCTGGACGTATAACTGCCGTTACCAGTAACTACCGTCCCACCCTGTGGCAATCCCCATGCGCAATTAGAAAAAGCCAAAGTGCTAACTACTATAGCGACCGTTGTTTTCCCTAGTCTCTGCCTGTTTTTCATCTTAATCCGCTCTTTTCCGCTCACGATATTCTTAAAACAATTTGTATAACCTGAACCATAACCTGCCGTTTTTATCTTCCGCCTCACTGCGATAAGATTCACCCTTTATCTTGCGTGCATAATCCAGTCTTGCGTACAAGCTGCGATCCAAGCTATAAACTGCGCCAATACCCCAACCTGCCAGCCTGCGATGCGGATCGGAGGTATCTCCGTCCTTTCGTGCCAAAACCTCACCTACGTCAGCAAACAACGTCATACTCATACCTTTGACCGGAGTTTGATACCTTAATTCTGCCGTTGCCTGATAACCGCTGTCACCGCCTGCTTCACCCTGCGGATAGGCTCGCACCGCATCAGCACCCCCAGATAAAACTGTTCACTGCTGTCTAGATTGCGGTTTGCTAGCTGTCCATGTGCAAAAATATAGAACTGTGTCACTTTGCTTAATTTACTGACATGATTAACATCAAAATTAAAGCGGCTAAAGCCGCCTTCCGTCCTGCTGAATTCATCAGCAGCCTGAGCTTCCCCGCTGCGCAGCTTTAAATTACCGGCACGTAAGACAGCACTGTAACCACTGTAACTAACAGCACTTTGCAGACTTCCAGTCAGTCCAAGATGAAACACATCACTGCTTTTACGTGCCGTATAATCAAAAACACGCAGTTCATCATTCAAACGGTTATGCTCATAGCCGTAAATCAACCGTAAATTTCCTGATTTCCTGCCGCTTAAAGGCTGCGAACCATATAGGCTCACCGTTTTAGCCGTTCCTACAGCACCTGCCTGCGTAAAATAATCCCCTAAAGTATAATCCGACTCCGCGCAGCTGATACCTAAACGACCTCCCGTTCTATTAACCGCTGTTTCATAGCCTAAATTATAATTTTTCATCTTCTCATTACTAAGCATCCCGCCGATAACAAACCTGTCCCCGCTGCGCAGCGGCTCATTAACAATGACCTGCATTCCGTAACGGTAACGTCCAGAATATTTACCGCCATAATTGTCAGTATAAACAGCGCCTTCCACAATTGGCGATGCCTCTAAAACAATTGTTAAACTGCTGCTGCCAATCTTATCACCAGGCTCTAAAATACCTTTGGCCTGCACACCGGGCAATGCATTCAGATTATTCAGCGTCATTTCTAAAATATCACTGCGTAACTGCATACCAGCATATAAATTTTTTAAAAACCCTTCCACAAAACGATCTTCAAGACTTGTAGAATTTTTCACTCTTAACTTATCCAATACCCCAGGAAAAACCTTAATTGTCACAATACCAGCCACAATATCCTGACGAGGTAAAAATGCAGTTGCCACAGGATATCCCTGTTTTCTGTAATAGACAGATAAAGCTTTCGTCAACTGCTGCAAATCGTTAACAGCCAAATTACGTCCACTGTATTTTCCCAAAAGTGCCTTGGGGGGGGGCAAACACTCCTCTATTCCACTAACATCAAGTTGGAATCTTTTAACATACACCATCGACTGCGATTTTTCCGCATGTTCCGAAATATCATCTTTATGTACAACGACACGCTGATTATTAAGCATATTATCAGACATCCCATTCTGCTGGACGTCACTGCTTGGAAGCTGGTTAGCAGCATAACATCCGATAGTCTGAGACAAGAAATAAAGCATAATTACAACTTCTTTTTTCACCCCTGTCCATCTCCCCACTCTTCCAGTCATAATAATACCTATTATAAATTTTAGTTTCTATTTAATCTATTATCCTACTAATGATTCAAAAAAGCAATTATTTCGAATAATAATATTAAAAATAATTAAATTATATGTATTTTATTATACATTTATTAGAATTTATATTTTAATCAAAAGACTATCAGAGATTATGTGCTGATTCTATTTATTTTAACTGCAGACTTTTCTGATTTATGCTGCAAGCTTCTATTACCCGTTCCAAATCGTTTGTCAATTTCTATAATCACTTACTAAAAGCTAACAAACCACTATAAAAAAACTAATATATTTTTATACTATAAAACCATAACAAAATATAGAAAATTTCTATTATTAATGATACAATATTTATATTATAACAAATTATTTTAATCTTATTGCAGTAAAAATTAGGTAATTATGGACGAGGTATATATATGAATACCAAGATCAAACAAACAATAGCTTTATTTTTTACAGTCATGTTATTGTTTGTTATGGTGCTGCCACCACTATCCGCAGCCGCAGATGCAAGTCCTATTAAAGTAGGCTATTATGAGGACGGCGACTATATGTCCAAAAGTCAAAGCGGAGAATATAGCGGATATAATATTGAATATCTACAAAAAATTTCCAAACAATCAGGACTTCCTTTCGAAATGGTTGATATTGCAAGCTGGAATGCTGCATATGATATGCTGGTTAAAGGTGAAATCGATCTGCTGCCGGCAGTTTATCATTCAGAACAGCGGGCAGAGGAAATTTTCTTTTCCGGCCAACCAATGTGCAGTATTTATACTACCCTAAACGTTCGTATGAATGATCCACGCTATGATTATGAAGATTTTAAAGCTTTCCAGGGCATGAATGTCGACATTATCCGCGGCGGAGTAGACGGCGAAAGGTTTAAAAGTTTTTGCCGTGAGCATAATCTTGTTTTAAATATTATTGATTATGACGAAACAAGTGTACTTTTAGAGGCACTTGATAATGGTACACTGGACGGTGTTGCTATTACCCACCTTGGAAAAAACAGTACTTTCCGCAGTGTAGCCCAGTTTTCTCCCAGTCCTTTATATTTTGCCGTAACCAAGACAAATCCCGAGTTACTGTCTGAAATCAACAAGGCCATGAATAATATTCTATTGGCTAATCCTGGTTACAGCCGGGATTTGTATGATAAGTATCTTGCCCCAAGTGTTAACCAAAAGCCTGTTTTTACTAAAGAAGAACTCCAATATATAAAACAAGCTGCACCGATATTAGTATCTTATGACCCTTCTTTTGCACCTTTAACATACCAGAGTAAAAAAAGCGGGCAAATTACTGGCGTAACTGCAGATATTTTTGAATTTATTGCCAAAAACAGCGGTCTGCGTTTTGAATTTGAAGCACATAATCAAACTGAAGCTCTGCAACTTTTACAGCAGGGGAAAATATCTGCTTTGGCTTTATCTGACGGTGATTACCTTTGGGACGGTAGAAACAATATCAATTCCACACTTTATTATCTACGTGCACCTACCTCAATGATCACCAGATACGATTCAGATAAATTGGAAGTAATTGCTTTGCCTCAAGGGTATCAGCTTTCTGAAGCTATCAAGGCAGCAAATCCACATTATACCTTCAAATACTATCCTTCTATCGAAGACTGTCTTAACGCAGTTTTGCACAATAAGGCTGATGCTGCCTGTACAAACACTCATGTTGCTGGCGCTTATCTAAGCAGATCAGCTTACCAGGGTATGCGCACTATAACCTTAGCTCAGCCAATCAATGAAATGTGTGTAGGATTATCTGCGTCGGGCGATCCGAAGTTGTTTTCGATCATTAATAAGTGTATCCAATATCTTCCTACAGAGCAGGTAGACGCCTATCTTGTAACGCATTCTGCCAATACCAAAGAAGTCAGTATGCTGGAATTTATTGAACAGCATCTTTGGCAGGTAGGCTGTATTGTGATACTGGTCCTGAGCATAATAATTCTGCTGATAGGCAGTAATTTAAGAAACGCTTTACGCAGTAACCGCCGTATTCAGGATCTGCTGTATAAGGATGAACTGACCGGTCTTTATAATATGAACGGATTCTATCAGAAATGGGAAGAAAATAACACTCCCTCCAAACAACAGTCTTTTGTTGTACTTTATAATGGTTTCTGGAAAAAGAAGGAAGAAAATAATCCCCCCCAAAAACAGCAGTCATTTGTTTTACTCTACAGTGATATTTGTCAGTTTAAATTTATCAACGATAACTTTGGTTTTGCTACGGGTGATCAGGTACTGCAAGCCAGCGGTAAAATATTACAGGAAATCCTGGAAGATGATGAATTCTGCGGAAGGATATCCTCCGACCATTTTGCTCTCCTGCTAAAGTATAATTGCTGGGAACACTTAGACAAACGCATGCAAAACTTTGTTAAAAAGCTGAATTGCTGGCGTAAAGCGAAAACCGATATTCCTTATAAAATTGATTTCGTATTTGGTGTTTGTCTGATTGAAAAAAATGCTACTATTGACCTTCATCAAAAACTTGATTTAGCCAATTATTCAAGACGCTACGCAAAAGATACTCCAGGCAGTTTTATTGTTTTATATGATGAAAAAATGCGTGCTCAGGCACTTTTAGCACAACAGTTGGAAAGCCGTTTAGATCAGGCTCTGCAGGAAAATGAATTTGTAGTCTATTATCAGCCCAAGGTTTCTATGAAAGATGGCTCCATTATAGGAAGCGAAGCTTTAATTCGCTGGAACCATCCTGACAAAGGTTTTCTGATGCCAGGCGTATTTATCCCTATCTTTGAGAAAAACGGTATGGTTAAAAAAAGTTGACTTGTGGCTGTTTGAAGAAGTTTGTAAAACAATGCGCACTTGGTCAGAAAAAGGCTATCCGCTTTTCCCTGTTTCCTGCAATTTTTCAAGACTACATTTTCAACAAAGTGATTTTCCTGCACGAATCTGTGAAATCGCTGACCGTTGGAATGTTCCGCACCATCTTTTAGAATTGGAAATAACCGAAAGTGTCCTATTGGAAGAATCAACGACTATTGCAGAGGTTTTTCAGATACTTAAAGAAATGCAATTCAAAATAGCCATTGACGATTTCGGCTCCGGTTATTCATCTTTAGGTCAATTACAGCAACTGACTGCAGATGTTTTAAAACTAGACCGCAGCTTTGTAAGCCACGGAGTTGCAGGTATGCGTGAAAAAATAGTTGTCGGCAACGTAATCCATATGGCCGGAGAGCTTGGTATGCAGGTAATCTGTGAAGGTGTTGAAACACAGGCACAATCCATAACACTACAGGAAATTGGCTGTAAATATTCGCAGGGATTTTATTCTTACCGTCCTATGCAGGTGGAAAACTATGAAAAATTACTTGTTGCAGATAACTAAAAATACTGCAAAATAATCTATTGATAATTAAAATATAAAACACCGCAGAAATCTGCGGTGTTTTATATTTCTAAGCTAAGATACAATAATGCACGTATTTTAACTTCTGTATAGACAAATATAAACAAAACCTTACTAAATATCTTTCATTTCAAAAACAGTTGATAAATGATAAAATAAACATATGACAATTTCACTGATAATCTTAAATAAAATACACTTCATTTAAAAAAGTGCAAAAACCGAGGGGATGCGATAAAATGGCAACGCTGCTACAAGAGATATTGACAAACAACCATGAATTTTTGGCAAATAACAAGTGTACAAAAGAAATATCCAAATATCCGCAGAAAAAGTTTGCCCTGCTCACTTGTATGGACACCAGACTTGTTGAACTGATCAACAAAGCACTGGGCATCCACCGAGGCGATGCAAAAATAATTCAAAATGCCGGAACCTCTTTAATCGGAGAAATGGGAGAAACCGTAAAAAGTCTTTTGCTAACCATCTATGTTTTTGATATCAAAGAAATTTTCATAGTCGGGCATTATGATTGCGGTGTCGCTCTGACATCATCAAAAGACATATTACATAATATGAGAAGCAGAGGCGTCTCAGAGCAGCAATTAAAACTGATTGAAAAAGATTTTCAAGTTTGGCTTGATCCTTACACCGACCCCGCCAAAAATGTACTTACAGTCATTAAAAAACTTAAGGCAAATCCTTTTATTCCCAATGATATACCTATCCACGGACTTATCATTGACCCCCATACGGGTAAATTTGATCTTTTGGCAGATGGCTATAAAGAGACTTAAGACAAATCGTGCTCCCTGTTTTTTAGCGTCGTCAAATTTTTAGTTTTTATAATCACTATTCTAATATATCAACGTAATATTTTGGTCATTGCCAATATTCTACAAGACACCTCTTTACTTTATCGTTACAATAGTTTTGTAATGCTTGGAGCTTATAAAACATTGTATAGAAAAGAGGCTTATTATGAATCTGCAAAATGAAAAATGTGTCATCGTCGTTGACGAAGAGCTGCCGTTAGGAATTATTGCAAATACTGCTGTGATCTTGGGGATAACCCTAGGCAAAACCATGCCTGAAGCAGTCGGTCCTGATGTAATCGATCAGACAGAAAAGAGTCATCTCGGCATTATCAAATTCCCTGTTCCTGTCTTGAAAAGCTCTGCAGAAAAACTTAAATATATCAGGGAACAACTCTATCAAGACGATTTTCATGACCTGCTCGTTGTTGATTTTTCTGATTTAGCGCAGAGCTGTAAAACTTATGATGATTTTATTCAAAAAATGATTCAAGTACCGGAAAGCGCTTTAAAATATTTTGGTCTTGCAATCTGCGGCTCAAAAAAGAAGGTTGCTAAACTTACTGGAAGTCTGCCTTTATTACGATAATTTTATATTTTTGCTATTCAACTTTCAATGCCAACCCATTTATTTTCAAAACAAAAAATCCATGTAAACCGTAAAGTCTGCATGGATTCTACATTTTCAATTGGTGGAGACAAGCGGGATCGAACCGCTGACCTCTTGAATGCCATTCAAGCGCTCTCCCAGCTGAGCTATGCCCCCAAGACAATTAAGATTATAATAGAAAACAGCCTTACTTGTCAATATAATTGTAAAATATAACTCAAAAATATTGCAGTAGGTTAAGCACCATGCTATAATGTATGACGCAAGCAAAGACGCCTGCCTTCCTGGGTCAAATCTGCCTTCAGGAAGGCAGATTTATTTTTTCAGGAGTGTTTGACAATGCGTTCTATCGAAACTACCGCGGCCAAGCTTTCTGTTTTCAAAATGACCTGGCCGATTTTCATTGAAATTTTGCTGCAGATGATGGTCGGCAATGTAGATCAATTCATGCTCAGTCATTATTCTCAAAAATCCGTTGCTGCCGTTGGTAACGCCAATCAAATCATCAACATCGTTATTATTGCCCTCAGCGTAATAAGTATGGCCGCAACAATCCTGATTGCCCAATACCGTGGTGCCGGTAATAAGGAAAAAGTCACGGAAGTTTGTACCGTAGCTCTTTTAACAAACTTCATTTTCGGACTTATCATCAGTTCAATTCTGTTTTGTTTCGACAACTTCTTTCTTGATCTGCTGGCCGTACCTGATGACATCCGGTCTGAAGCCGGCTTATTTCTACGCTATATCGGCTTGTTTATAGTGGTCCAGGCAGTATACATCTCTTTTATTTCTTTTTTCCGCGGTTATTCACTGCTAAAAGTAACGATGATGACTTCTATCATCATGAATGTTATCAATATTATCTGTAATGTTTTCCTTATTCATGGCTTCGGGCCCATCCCCCCCTTGGGAGTATTGGGAGTGACTATTTCAACCAACAGCAGTAAAGTACTGGGTCTGCTGCTGATTCTATATTTTTTCCGTCGTTTTATCAATCTGCCCTTGTCTTTTAAATATCTTCGTCCTTTTCCCAAAAAAACTTTGCACAATATCCTCTATCTGGGTCTGCCTTCAGGCGGTGAGTCGCTTTCGTATCAGCTGTCGCAGATGGTGATTATGAAATTTGTCAATCTGATGGGTTTAGTAGTCATAACGACCAAAATATATGCCTATATCATTGCTATGTTCTCATACATTTATTCGCAGGCTCTGGCAATGGCGACACAAATCATCGTTGGTTTTCTTCTAGGCCGCGGCGACCAGGAAGCAGTCAGCCAAAGAGTCTGGCAAACTGTGCGGTTAGCGGTGCTGATCAGCGGTACCCTGACAACGCTCTTATATTTCAACAGCGACCATATCTATGGTATCTTTACTGATAACCCCGAAGTGCTGGAGTTGGGACGCCACATCTTTCTCATTGAAATTTTTCTGGAAATCGGCCGTGCCGTCAACATGGTTATGGTCATGTCACTGCAGGCTGCCGGTGACATCAAAGGTCCTGTAACAATAGGCTTGCTTTCCATGTGGCTGGTTTCCGTATCAGGTGCCTACTTTTTTGGTATCGTCCTCGATTTTGGCTTGATAGGTATCTGGATCGCTATGATGATGGATGAATGTTTAAGGGCACTGATATTTATTTATCGCTGGCACAGTGGAGTCTGGCGTCACAAAAATCTTATTTAAAAGCAAAAAGAACGCAGATAAAATATCTGCGTTCTTTTTTACTTTTAAATTAATCTATATAGTTTTAATCTTATCAATTATTTTTAATAATAAAAATATAAATCGGTTAATTATTAAAAATTATTTATTTATTTTCAAATCACCAATTATTTATTTCTTTTAAATAAGTTATACAATGTTGATATTTCGTATCATTCATCTAAGAAATAAGTAAAATTCAGGTAAAACTTTTTGTAAAAATGAATAATTATAATAAATTTTACTTAAAAATGTTGCCGTCGCAACAGAGGAGATTTTCAAAATTTGCTATTCTGCTAACGCATTTTAAAATTTTAAAAGGAGGAATAATATGTCCCAAGCAGTAAAATGTTTAATTTTGTTGGCAGTAGTTGCTCTCTTATTCGTAACTGAACTTATTCCCTTGGCAATTACTGCAACGGCAGGCGCGATTTCCTGCGGCCTGTTAGGTTTTATTCCTGCAAAACAGGTATTCTCGGGTTTATCCGACTCTACCGTAGTCTTGTTTGCAGGTATGTTCGTCGTAGGTGCTTCCATGTTCTACACCGGTCTTGCTCAAAAAATCGGCGGTGTAGTAGTAAAAATGTGTGGTACAGGCGAGAACAGCTTGATGTTTGGCTTAATGATGGTCGGTACGGTTTTATCTTCCTGCCTGTCCAATACTGGTACTGCAGCCTGCCTGCTGCCAGTTGCGCTCGGTATTTGTGCCGCAGCTAAGATCCCCGCTTCCCGTCAACTGATGCCTCTGGCATTTGCCTGCGGTTGGGGCGGTATCATTACTATGGTAGGCACGCCGCCTAATATTATTGCAGTCGGCGCTATGACCTCTGCCGGTCTTGAACCTTTTGGCTTCTTTGAATTTGCCTGGATCGGTATTCCGGTTTCTATTGCTGGTATGCTGTACATGATGTTCGTAGGCAAATACCTGCTTCCGAAAGTAGATCTTTCCGCTGACCAGGAAATTGAACAGGAAATCGAAGCCGCTTCCACTTCTTCTACCAAACAAATCATCTCCGGCGTCATCCTTGCTTTGGTTATCATCACCATGGCTGTTGGTATCCCTGGCGTATCTTTGGAAATCGCTGCTATCACCGGCGCGCTTGTTTGCGTACTGACCGGCTGCCTGACCGAAAAACAAGCTTATGCTTCTATCGACTGGGTAACCATCTTCCTGTTCGCAGGTATGATGCCTGTTTCAGCAGCTATGGATACTACCGGCGCCGGCGCTTTGATAGCTGACTGGACCGTCGGCCTGATGGGAGGAAGTCCGTCTCCTTTAGTAGTGACCGCTATTCTGTTCATTCTGTCCTGCGGTCTGACCCAATTTATGTCCAACACTGCTTCCGCAGCTTTGCTGTGTCCGATCGGTATTGCTATTGCTAAACAGCTTGGCGCTGATCCGAAAGCAGTATTGATGGCGATTGCAGTTGCTGCTTCTTGTGCTTTTGCAACTCCGGTAGGCACTCCTCCGAATACTTTGGTACTTGGCCCCGGCGGCTACAAATTCATGGACTACGTAAAATGTGGTACCGGCCTCGTTATCGTAGCCTTTATCGTATCCCTGGTTGTAATCCCAGTTGTTTGGCCTTTCTTCCCTGCTAATTAACAGTAAAAAAGACTGCTTCTTAAAGAAGCAGTCTTTTTTCTATAATTCAGTCCTGTTTTCTAAAGGCTTCTGTCAAGGGCGGAATGATTTGTTTTTTACGGCTCAAAACGCCTGGCAGGTGATAGCATCCTTCCACAGCAGCTTCGCCAAAAGCGTGAACAAGCTGTGTCTGCGGACTTCCTGCAGCTAAAAGATCTGTCGCTTCATCCAAAATATCAGTAACCATCAGCAGCGACAGGTCATAACCTTCCTGCTTACGAAATTCATTAAGAGCTTTCTGCAGTTCTCCTAACCGTTCTAAAGCCTGCTGCCGATCCATAATATTGATCTGACTGACCGTAATCCGGTGTTCGCCAAAATCGAATTCCTTAATATCATTACGCACAATATCCTGCACCGGCATCGTACCAATAGCAGAACCATGACGCAGTACTTCCATCGCAAAAGCTTCCGCATCCTTGATGCCGGCCTGCTCTGCCAAACGTTTAGCAGTATCCTGGTCAAAAAGAGTCGCAGTAGGAGAACGGAAATACAAAGTATCAGAAACTATAGCCGCAAATAGAATACCTGCCAAAGCCGGCGGCAGTTCGATACCTCTGTGCCAGGTAAGGTTGGCAACGATAGTAGCAGTTGAACCTACAGGCTCCTGTCTGATAAAGATCGGCGCGCCTGTCGTCAGCCCGCCCAGCCGATGGTGGTCAATGATTTCCAGCAAATGCGCTTCTTCAATGCCTTCCACCGCCTGACTGCGTTCATTATGGTCGACTAAAATAACCTCCTGACGATCGGGAACCAGCATCATACCACGATCCATCATCCCTACATATTTACCACGCTCCAACACCGGGTAACTGACAAATTTTGCCGCCAGCATCTTTTCTCTGACATCAGAAAGTAAGTCTGTCGTTTTCAGAGTCACAAGGTTTTTCGTCATCACCAGCCTGACCTGAATGCTCTGATTGATCAGCCGAGCCGTAGTATAAGTGTCATAAGGCGTGCTGATGACAACAGCCTTATAACGCAGGGCCGTCTGCAGTACGATTGGCGTTATTTCCGTATCCCGCGTCAGAATCAAACCTGCGGCACCGGCCTCCAGTACTGCCAGCTGCGCCTCAACTCTGTCACCGATGATAACCAGATCTCCATTTTTAATTGCCGTGCTAAGTGTTTCAGGCTCCGAAGCCCCAATTTTGATCTTACCATTAAAGGTATGTGTCAGATCACCGCAGATCAGCTGACCATCTAAAGTATGGACAATACTTCTGTAATCTGTTTCGCCGTCGTCCAGATCTTGAATTGACAGCTCATTATAATAACGTTTCGCCAGGTCGCCGACAGTAATGATGCCGACGATATTATTTTCCTGATCCAATACCGGTACGGATTTTAACCCTTCGTGCTCTACAAAAAGCCTGCCCACATCACGCAGTGACGCATCTGGCCCCACTGTCGGCGGCTGCGCCAGGTGTATATCACTTAACCGCGGATACAGATCATCTACTAATTTCGGTACCGGTACGCCAAAATGTTCCAGCACAAACTGTGTTTCCGGATTGATCTTGCCTGCACGTGCCGGAACTGCGTTCAAACCCAGCTGCTGCTTTAAATAAGCATAGGCGATGGCAGAACAGACCGAATCCGTGTCTGGATTACGGTGACCGATAACTAAAACCGTTTTTTCCATGCTTCCACCTTCTTATCCCCGTATTTCTTACTTGTCATTGTAGCACAAAATAAAACTGTCAGCAGTAAATTTTAAGCAAAGAAACCTCCCGCAGACTGCAGAAGGTTTCTTTTTTTAATATTTACTATTATTTTCTTTACTGCGGCGACCACCCAATTCGTTCAGCAGTTCTGCCGGATTGATATTATGATATGCCAGAAGCACTAAACAATGATACCACAAGTCAGACATCTCATACAAAACCTCTTTGCCGTTATTATTCTTGGAAGCAATGATAGTTTCTGCAGCTTCTTCGCCGACCTTTTTCAAAATCTTATCCTGTCCTGACATAAACAGGTAACGGGTATAAGATTTTTCGCCGCCATGGACGCGTTTGTCCTGAATGACGCGGTACAATTCAGCCAAAATACCGTGAATACCATCCGGTTCAGGTACCGGCAGATTTCTGCCTGCACCGCTGTTCCATAATGGATAACTGAAACAGGAATAATTTCCGGTATGGCAGGCTGCACCTTTTTGTTCAACCTTTACCAGCAGACTGTCACCATCACAATCATAATCAATACTGACGACCTTCTGCACATGGCCGCTGCTAGCGCCTTTGTTCCACAGCTCCTGACGGCTGCGACTCCAAAACCAGGTATAACCGGTTTCCACAGTCTTCGCCAGTGATTCGCCGTTCATATAGGCCAGCATCAGCACGGCATTGGTTGCTGCATCCTGAATAATGGCCGGAATCAAGCCTTTTTCATCAAATTTTATTTTAGAAAAATCTACTTGCATTATAATCTCACCTCTACACCTTTAGACCACAGGTATTCTTTGACCTGCCTGATAGTAAACTCTTTATAATGAAAGACTGATGCCGCCAAAACGGCATCGGCTTTACCTTCCGTCAAAACATCATAGAAGTGTTCCAACTTACCTGCGCCGCCGCTGGCTATCACAGGTACCTTCACCGCTTCGGCAACCGCCCGGGTCAGTGGTATATCATAGCCGTTTTTTGTACCGTCAGCATCCATACTGGTCAGTAAAATCTCGCCGGCGCCCAATTCTGCCGCCGTTCTGACCCAGTCCAGTACCTCAACTCCCGTAGGAGTACGTCCGCCATGTACATAAACTTCCCATTTATCTGTACCGCAGCGTTTGGCATCTACAGCTAAAACGATGCACTGGCTGCCAAACAGCTTTGCACCATCAGCAATCAGCTGCGGATTTTTTACTGCCGCCGTATTTACAGAAATTTTATCAGCACCTGCATTCAGAGCATTACGGATATCCTGCACCGTGCTGATCCCACCGCCAACTGTCAGCGGCATAAAAACCTGTCCCGCCGTACGGTTTATGACATCCAGCATAGACTTACGCTGCTCGACAGACGCAGTGATATCAAGAAAAACCAGCTCATCGGCAGCTTCAGTGTCATATAAGGCCGCCAGTTCAACAGGATCACCGGCATCACGCAATTCCACAAAATTAGTGCCTTTGACTACATGCCCTTCTTTTACATCCAGACAGGGAATAATTCTTTTGGTATGCATCTCAGACCTCCTTTGCGACCCGCAGAGCCTCCCGCAGGTCAACAGCTCCGGTATAAATGGCCTTCCCGATGATGCAGCCCTCGATCCCAGAGGAGGACCGCTGCTGCAGCCGGCGTATATCTTCCAACGATGCCACACCGCCGCTGGCAATGACTTTAACACCGCAGGCTTTTGCCAAAGCGGCAGTGGCTTCTACATTCACCCCACTCAGCTTACCGTCGCGGCTGATATCAGTAAAAATAATATGCTCGACCCCGATAGCAGCCATTTTTAGAGCCAACTCTACAGCATCGATACCACCGCTGACACCCCAGCCTTCGATAGCGGCTTTCCCGTCTTTAGCATCGATACCTACAACAACCTGACCAGGAAATTCCCGACAGGCTTCAGCAACCAGCTGTGGTTCCCGCACTGCTGCTGATCCAAGAATCACACGGCTGACCCCCAGTTCCAGCAATTCTGCTACAGCTGCCAGACTTCTGATTCCGCCTCCTACCTGCACTGGCATAGAAGCGTACTCCAGGATTTTTTGGATTGCCGGCAGATTACGTCCCGCACCGGCCAAAGCACCGTCTAAATCGACGACATGTAAATATTCGGCTCCGGCTGCCGACCAGCGGGCAGCCATTTCCGAAGGATCATCAGCAAAAACAGTTTCCTGGTCAAAACGACCTTCCGTCAATCTGACGCAGCGGCCGCCGCGGATATCTATAGCAGGAAAAATTATCATGGCTGCCACTCCTTAAAAGCGCGCAGCAGGCCAAGGCCTGCCCGGCTTGATTTTTCTGGATGGAACTGAAAAGCCTGCACACTGCCGCTGCCGACGGCAGCCGTTACTTCCATACCATAATCACATACGGCAGTAATGAGCTCTTGCTGCTGCGGCTCAACATGAAAGCTGTGCACAAAGTACACATATTCATCTCCTGCTTCCTGCAGCAGCGGCGAACTGCTGCGTAAACTCAGCTTGTTCCAGCCCATATGCGGTATTTTCAAAGCGGTATCCAGTCTGCGCACCTGCCCTTGAAAATAGCCCAGACCTTTCACTCCGGGAGCTTCATCACTGCCTTCAAACAAAACCTGCATTCCCAGACAGATACCTAAAAACGGTCTGCCGCTGTGCAAATATTTCTGCAGTATCGGTACCAGACCGCTGCGCTGCAGATTAGCCATACAATCGCCAAAAGCCCCTACTCCCGGTAAAATCAGTTTATCAGCCTGTGCAATAACTGCGGCATCACTTGAAATAACCGGGTCGCCGCCAACAACAGCGATCGCTTTATTAACACTGTGCAGGTTTCCCATCCCATAATCAACAATGACTATCTTCGAACTCATAAAGCCCCCTTGCTGCTCATCACGCCCTGAACGCGCGGATCTGCAGCTACTGCCTCTGCCAGCGCGCGGGCAAAAGCTTTAAAAACCGCCTCAATAATATGATGTACATTTTTACCATACAAGACTCGAATATGCAGAGTCATGCCGCTGGCCACGGCTACGGCGCGGAAAAATTCCTCAGTCATTTCTGTATCGTAGTTACCCAAAGTTATTTTAGGAATTTCGGCTTCAAAAACCAGGTACGGCCGCCCGGAAAAATCCAGTACTACCTGTGCCAAAGCCTCATCCATTGGAATAAAACAACTGCCATAGCGGTGAATACCGCTTTTATCGCCAACAGCCGCTTTAAGAGCTTCTCCTAAAACGATGCCGCAGTCTTCAACCGTATGGTGACAGTCAACCTGCAGATCTCCCTGTGCTTTCACCTGCAAATCAAGAAAACCATGCTTGGCCAGCAGTGTCAACATATGATCAAAAAAACCGACGCCTGTAGCGATATCCGCTTTCCCGCTGCCATCAAGCCCAATACTGACACTGACCGCAGTTTCTAAAGTTTTTCGTTCTTTAACTGCCTGCCGCATCATATTGCCTCCTCTCCGCATAAGCGCTGCAGCTGGCTGATGATTTCAGCATTTTCCAGCGGCAGGCCTACCGTGATCCGCAGGCATCCCTGCAATACAGGATGACTGGTATAATCGCGCACCAAAATTTTCTTCTCCAGCAGTTTGCGGTATAAGTACATTCCTGCCAGCATCTGCTGTGTTTTTTCACCCTGGCTGCCATATTGCTGCTCGCAGGCAGCCGCTAAACGGGCAGTCAGTTCGCCCTGCGGGCAACAGGTCAGAAAATTCGTTGCGGACGGCCAGATTTTCAAGCCCATTTGCTCCAGTTGTTCCCGCATCAGATCACGCTGCTCGATAATAGTTTCCAGTTGTTCTTTATATAAGTCTTTTTGGCGGTAAACCTCTTCCGCTACAGCTAAAGACCAGGCATTAACATGATAAGGCAGCAGTGTTTTTCCCAAAACACGCATGATACCGGCACTGCCGACAGCATAACCTACACGCAGTCCAGCCAGTCCGTAAGCTTTAGAAAAAGTCCGCAAGCACATAAAATTACTGTATTTACCTGTCAGAGCCAAAGTCGAACCTGCTACCAGCTTTAATTTATTCAGCGGGCGCAGATCCTGCGGATCAACGCCGCTGCCTTTAGCAAACTCCATATAGGCTTCATCCATTACTACCGGGCAGCTGACATTTGCTAAAATCTTCTCCATTACTTCAAGCGGATTATAATTTCCCGTCGGATTGTTGGGATTACAGACAATCAACAGCGCCGGCTGCTCTGCCCTGCAAAATTCGATGACCTTATCTGGATCGACATATCCCGTCAGCGTCAGCGGATACGGTGCGGCTATACTGTCGGCCAGCTTGGTATAAACGCCATACATAGAAAAGGACGGATACGGAAAAGCGATTTTACGTCCATTGCCGCCAAAAGCATAACAGGCCATTTGCAAAAGTTCACTGGAACCGTTGCCGATTCTGATATTGTCTGCATCCAGCGCCAGATCTTCAGCAATCAGCCCGCGCAGCGTTTCAGCCTGCATCGGCGGATAACGGTTAAAAGGAAACCCGGCCAGCTTCGCCGCTACAGCCTGCTCAATCGGCCGCGGCAGATTATAATTACTTTCGTTGGCATTGACGATAATATCGGCAGCCACATGTTCTACAGCATATTCTTCCAATTCTTCCAAGCCGGTCCTGGCATTAAATCCAGCCATCTCCTCACCTCTTTTCCATACGCACGCGGATAGCGTTAGCATGCGCCTGAAGCCCTTCAGCTTCAGCCATTTTAATAACGTCACTGCCCACAGCAGTCAAGGCGCCCTGCGTATAAGCAATGATACTTGTTTTCTTCATAAACGTCTCCACATTCAGAACTGAGTAGAAACGGGCAGTGCCGCCGGTAGGCAGAATGTGGTTCGGTCCTGCATAATAATCGCCCAAAGGCTCCGGTGAATAAGCGCCCAAAAAGATCGCACCGGCATTACGCAGATAAGGCAGCAGAGCAAAAGGCTCTTTCGTCATAACCTCCAAATGCTCCGGTGCTGATATATTCGCCATCTCAATTACTGTTTCCATATCAGACGCAATAATGATCTTGCCATGATTTGCTAAAGACAATGCAGCGATCTCCTGCCGCGGCAAAGCAGCAAGCTGCATCTCAAGCTCTGCTGCAACAGCATTGCCCAACAGCTCACTGTCCGTAACTAAAATAGCGCTGGCCAGAGGATCATGTTCCGCCTGGCTCAAAAGGTCAGCTGCCAGATATTTAGGATCAGCGCCATCATCGGCTATAATCAATATTTCGCTGGGACCTGCCAGCATATCAATGTCGCAGTGCCCGTAAACAGCTTTTTTAGCCAGCGTCACAAAAATATTGCCCGGGCCGGTAATTTTTTCAACCTTTGGTACAGTTTCCGTACCAAAAGCTAACGCAGCAATGGCCTGTGCACCGCCCATTTTATAAATTTCCCTGATACCTATTAATTCAGCCGTAACCAGCACATAAGGATTGACTTTGCCATCACGTCCGGGCGGTACTGCCATCACGATCCGTGGTACTCCTGCTACTGTAGCCGGTACAGCATTCATAATCACCGAAGAAGGATAAGCCGCAGTTCCACCGGGGACGTAGATACCCACAGAGTCAACAGGAGTTACCTTCTGTCCCAGCATAGCACCGCATTCACGGTTAGTCAGCCAGGTTTTTGGCAGCTGTTCTTCGTGAAAGCTACGCACATTTGCAATAGCACGTTCTATGGCTCCTACCACTTCGGCATCAGCTGATTGTCGGGCTTCTGCAAATTCAGCCTTGCTGACCCGGATATTTTGGACACTCAAGCCTGCTTTATCTATCAGATTAGTATAATAAAGCAGCTTTCCATCACCGCCGGCCCTTACGTCAGTCACAATTCTTTCGACGACCTGGGCTGCTGTCAGCGGCGCACCAAACATAGCGGTAACACCTGCCTGTACTCCGGGGGACAGCTCACATTCATCAAAAGCTTTTTTCTGCATCAAAGCTGCTATTTCAACAGCACTCATTCCTCTGGCATCTGTTACTTGCATTGCTCTTCCTCCTCATCCAGTACCTTACGCAAATCTCGGACCAGTTTATCCAGACGGTCAAATTTCAATTTAAAGCTCACCCTGTTGGCAATCAGTCTTGCTGTCGCCGTATAGATGGAATCTACCTCCACCAATTTATTCTCTTTCAGGGTACGGCCTGTTTCCACAATATCAACGATCAGCTCCGACAATCCAACCATCGGCCCCAGTTCAATCGAGCCGTTAAGCTTGATGATCTCGGTCTGAATCCCCAGACTGCGAAAATACTCCTGGGCACAGTTCGGATATTTAGTTGCTACCCGCAGATGCGCATAATCAGTCAGCCTGGGACGCTGCATCTGCTCAGGAACTGCCAGCATCAAACGACAGCGTCCATATTTCAGATCCAGCAGCTCATATACGTCCTTGCGTTCTTCCAGCAGCACATCTTTACCAATGATCCCGATATCGGCAGCACCGTATTCTACATAGGTCGGCAAATCGACAGTTTTAGTAATTATAAAGCGCACCTTGCTATCCTCGTTACTGATAACAAGTTTGCGCGAATCTTCAGTTACGTTATCAGCACTATAGCCTACTTTATCCAGCAGCTCTACTGATCTTTGAAACAGCTTGCCCTTCGGCAACGCTACGGTAATATAATCCATTACGGCACTTCCTTTATCAATCTTCGATATACAGCAGCGTATCGCAGGCGTTAGCACGCTGCGCGTCCACTGCTTCGCTCTGGTTAAAAGGCTCGGCAGCCAGCTTCACTGTTTTGCCGCTCCTGCGCAGACGCATACACTGCGCGATCGCCTGTGGCAGACAGCCTGCCTGCCAGGCCACCAGAACATCCCAGCTGCTGATATTGTCCAGCTGCCGGCGCCGACTCAGAATCAACATGATCCTGTCTATCCCTATAGCAAATCCTGTTGCCGGGCAGGATCTGCCAAAATTTTCCATCATTGTATCATAACGGCCGCCGCCAATGATCGGGAAACCCATATCCTCAGCGTAGCCTTCAAATAACATTCCAGTATAATAATCAAGGTCGCGCAAAAGCCCCAGATCAAAACGCAGATAACCAGCCGCACCATAGACCTCGGCCAAAGCATAGATTTCGCGCAGATCCTGCACAGCCTTGGAGCTTTTATTGTTCAAACCACAGGCTTCAACCTTATCTAAAAGTTCAAGCCCGCCATGCAGAAACGGCAGCTCTTTAAACAAATCTTTTTGTTCCGGTGACATCCTGCTGCCATCTGCCAACGCTTCCAACCGTACCACATCATGCTCGATCAGGCAGCGTTTCAGCTCCTGCGCCTGCAGTTCAGTGACCTCAGCCGCTTCAATCAGGCCATTTATAAAATCGATCTGGCCAACACTGATCACAAAATCATTTAACCCTGCTGCCTGCAGCGAAGCTACTGCTAAAGCCAGCATCTCGGCATCTGCCGAAGGTCCGGCCGCACCCATCATTTCAACACCGGCCTGATTAAACTCACACTGGCGTCCGGCCTGTGTTTCCTCATAGCGAAATAGATTCGCCAGATAAAAAAGCCGTTTTACCGCCGGTCCCTCATTGAGCCTAGTAGCTACCAAACGCGCCAAAGGAGTCGTCATGTCCGACCGCAGCAATAAAATATTATTACGACGGTCAAAAAATTTAAAACTGCTGTCTGACAGCTGACCTGCTGCGGCAAAAGTATCCAGATATTCAAAAGTCGGCGTGACCACTTCGTCATAGCCCCAGGCTTTAAAGGTAGAGGCAAGCTTATTTTCAATTATCCTTCTGGCGCCGGCTTCACCCGGAAGTACGTCCCTAGTTCCATACGGCACCTGCAAAGCTTTATTATTCAGCATTGTGCTTGTCTTCCTTTTTTAATAATGGCATTATCGAATTATAGCCGTCAGCGCCATAAACCAAACAGCGTTTAACCCGTGAGATCGTCGCCGTACTGGCGCCTGTTTTTTCTACTATCTCTTCATAAATACAGCCTGCATCAAGCATTCTGGCAACCTCCAAACGCTGCGCCATGGATTTCAGTTCGCTGATCGTGCAAATATCCTCAAAAAAGTTGGAACACTGCTCTTCACTTTTTAAGCTAAGAATCGCTTTAAATAATTGATCGGTCAAATGGTCTCTGGTTTTTGCAGCCATGATTGCCTCCTTAAATTTAGCTGGTGCTAGCACCTTTTTTCTTTTATACTTTATCACTTTATCTTGTGAAAGGCAAGGTTTTTTACAAAAATTTTAAAATTTTTATTGACAAGTGCCGATTGTAAGTGTATTATTTTGTTTAACAACTTCAAACGGTATTTCATCAAGAGTAGCCGAGGGACTGGCCCTATGAAGCTACGGCAACCATCACGACGTGAACGGTGCCAAATCCAACGGATGTAAATCCGACAGATGAAGCAGTACGAAACGCTTTCGTTACCCTTCACCTGTGTGAAGGGTTTTTTTACGATTTTAGAAAAGAAAGAGGAACGCTGTATGATCGATTTACGCAATGTGGAAAAAACCTATTACAGCAATGCAGGTGATATCCACGCTTTAAAGAAAACAAATCTGCATATCAACGCCGGAGAAATATTCGGTATCATCGGCCTCAGCGGTGCCGGTAAATCAACCCTGATCCGCTGCATCAATATGCTGGAAGTACCTACCGGCGGTCAGGTCTTTGTGGATGGACAGGAACTGACTGCAATGAACAATCAGGAACTGCGCAAAGCACGCCAAAATATCGGGATGATCTTCCAGCACTTTAATCTGCTGGCCTCCCGCACAGTTTATGATAATATCGCTTTTCCGCTGGAAATACAGGGTATTTCGCAGTCTGAAATCAAAAAGCGGGTGCAGCCGCTGCTGGAGCTGGTACAATTACAGGACCGTGGCGATTATTATCCCAGCCAGTTGTCAGGCGGTCAGAAACAACGTGTCGGTATTGCCCGTGCTCTGGCCAGCGATCCTAAAGTACTGCTGTGTGATGAAGCAACCTCGGCATTGGACCCGCAGACAACAAAATCTATTCTCGACCTGCTCAAAGATATCAATAAACGCCTGAATCTGACTATTGTCATGATCACACATCAGATGGAAGTAGTCAAAGAAGTCTGTGACAGAGTAGCTGTTATCGAAAACGGCGAGATCATTGAAGAAGGTTCCATGATCGATGTTTTCACCGATCCGCAGAAGCCCACTACCAAAGATTTCGTCAAAAGCATCAACAATGTCGAACTGCCTGCACTGCTGCAATCTTCTTCAATCAGCGCAGTCTACACCGAAGGCAGCAAACTGATCGTGCGATTATCCTTCATCGGTAACTCAGCCGGCGATCCGATCGTTTCCGGTATGGTCAAAAAATTCGATGTCGATATCAATATCATCTACGGTAATATCGACTCGCTTAAGGATATACCCTTCGGCACCCTGGTCATTGAGATTTCAGGAAGCGCCGCAGGTATCAAAAATGCTCTGCAATATCTGCATGAACAGCAGCTGAAAGTTGAGGTGATCGGTTATGTCTCCTGAAATGTTAGCTCTTTTACTTAAATCCTTTTGGGAAACCTGCTATATGGTGCTGGCTTCCACAATACTCGCCACACTCATCGGCGTACCGCTCGGCGTGATCTTAACCGTCACCCGTAAAAACCATATCCTGCCCAACGCTCCTGTAAACAGCGTTTTAGGCGCTATTGTCAACGCTACCCGCTCAACTCCCTTCATTATATTAATGGTAGCGATCATTCCTCTGACCCGCCTTTTAGTAGGCTCTTCGATAGGTACTACCGCTTCCATCGTACCTTTGACTATTTCAGCCGCACCCTTTATTGCCCGCATCATCGAATCTTCGCTGCTGGAAATCGACCACGGCGTTATCGAAGCGGCTCAGGCCATGGGCGCCAGCCCCATGCAGATTATCCGCAAGGTCCTTTTGCCGGAAGCACTGCATTCCATCGTTTTAGGTATCACCCTCGCTGTTATAGCTTTGATCGGTTATTCCGCCATGGCTGGTACATTAGGCGGCGGCGGCTTAGGCGATCTGGCGATCCGTTATGGCTATCAGCGTTTCCAAATGGACGTTATGCTGATCACTGTCGTCGTACTTATCGTTATGGTCCAATCTATCCAGTCACTCGGCGACTACTTTTCCAAAAAGCTTAATAAAAACAAACTATAAAATCATCTTATAAAGGGGAAATTATCATGAAAAAATTAGCTAAAATACTGACCGCGGCAGCTTTATGCGTAGCTGCCCTGACCACCTTCGGCTGCGGAGACGATAAAAAAGAAGCAGCAAAAGCTCCTGCCGGCGATGCGCCTATCAAAATCGCAGTTACTGCAGGCCCTCATGCTGAAATTATGGACAATGTCAAAAAACTTGCTGAAAAACAAGGTCTGAAAATCGAAGTAGTTGAATTCAACGACTATGTAACTCCTAATGTAGCACTGTTCCAAGGCGAGGTTTTTGCCAACAGCATGCAGCACCGCCCTTATTTAGATGCCACTCTGCAAAAAGAGCCTAAATTTGACCTGGTAGAAGTTTTCAAAACCGTTAACTTCCCGATGGCCGCTTACTCCAAAACTTTGAAAAAAGGCGACGCCATTCCTGACGGCGCCACAATCGGTATTCCTAACGATCCATCCAACGGCGGCCGTGCGATTTTAGTTCTTGCCAATGCCGGGCTGATCAAAGTCAAAGATATCAAAAACGTTACTACCACCGTTGCCGATATCACCGAAAATCCACATAACTTCAAATTCCTGGAACTGGATGCAGCTACCATTCCCCGCAGCCTGCCCGACGTTACCTTTGCTGTAATCAATGCCAACTACGCTATTCCAGCAGGCCTGAACCCTACCAAAGATTCCATCATTCTGGAATCTGCTGACAATCCGTTTGTCAACATCTTCGTAACCAAGAAAACCAATGAAAACGATCCCCGGATCGCTAAACTGAAAGAAATTTACCAATCAGCTGATAATGAAAAATTCATTATGGAACACTTCCAGGGCACCATTTTACCGGCCTGGAAATAATTAAAAACTAAGCCCCCGGAATCTTAAAAATTCCGGGGGCTTTTTATCTATATTTTCTCTGGTCTACAGTCAACAGTACTCAGCAGAACTTTTTGCACTGTTCAAAATACTGCGGTATAAAACTGATAAAATTACGTGTTGTCGGCGAGTGATAATGCTTGCGCCCCCATACCACTGCCGCCGTAGTCGTCAGCTCCGGGTCGTCCATACGGACACAGGCCAGCCCTTCATGCCTGGCGATCGCTTCTGCTGATTCGGGGATAACAGCCAGTCCCAAACCGGCTTTCGCCCAGGCAATCAGATAATTACTGTCATCGCTGAGACAGAAAAAATATGCCTGGATGCCATTTTTAGCAGCAGACTGTTCCAACAGTTCCTTATAACGGCGGTGGCATAAAAGCGGCAGCCCCTGCAGCCTGCTTACAGGCAGTTCAAAAGTCCCCTCCAGCTGCGGAAAAAACGCCGCATCATAGACTAATGCCAAGCGTTCAGTTGGCAGCTTATAGCTTGCAAAATAATCCTCGTCCACAGGCAAATGAACGATAGCAGTTTCAATGACCCCCTTTTCCAGCAATTCGATCACCCGTAAACTTTCGCCGATCAACAACCGATAGGTTATTTTGGGATACAACTCTTTAAAAGCGGCAATCATCTGCGGTAATACCATCAGGCTCATCGAAGGGACAACTCCCAGTGATAAAATACCCTCCTGTCCCAGCTCACTGCTGGATAATTCACATACAGTCCTATCCGTTAAATTTAAGATTTCTTCTGCCCGATGCAGCAGCATATGACCGGTTTCTGTCAGATGCAGACGCCGGCCTGATCTGTCGAACAGCACCACGCCCAGTTCCTGCTCAAGCTGTTTGATTTGTCTGCTTAAAGGCGGCTGCGCGATATGCAGCGCTTTGGCAGCCTCTGTAACATTGCCCAGCCGCGCTACCATTACGAAATACCGCATTTGCTGCAAATTCATAAGTATTCCTCCATTCATACTTTTTAGGTATTATAATTTCAAAAATAAGTATTTTAAGTATGATTTTATTGTTGTTATAATAATATTAAAGAAAAGAAGAACAGTCAAGTAAAGAGCAGGATGCAAAATTCAGGGAGGGATTTATATGAAAGAGAAAATTTTAATCGCTATCGACAGTTCTGATTCGTCCAGTAAAGTGCTTGCTTATGGTATCGATCTAGCCGGTAAGCTTGACGCAGAAGTAAAAGTAGTCCATGTAATCGAACCTTACAGCAAACGATCGACCATTTTGAACCAGTTAAACCCCGCTATGGTCAAACAAACCAATGAATTATATGAACTGGCCGGTCAGGAATTAATGGAAGCAGCAAAAAAACAGACAGCTGCCGCCAAAGTTCCCGTTCATTATGAAACTTTAGTTGGCAACGCCGCGCAGCAAATCCTGACCGCCGCCAAAAAATCCGAAGCTAGCATGATCCTCATCGGCAGCCGCGGCATGAACGCTGTTGCAGAATTTATCCTCGGCAGCGTCAGCTCCAAAGTTGCCATGTATGCGGAAATACCGGTCTTGATCGTTAAATAATGGATTGCTTGGGCATCTTTCCCCTATAGGCAGCGACTGAAATTTTCGCTGCAAAGCAAAATACCTGCCGTTGACCAACGGCAGGTATTTTTTATTTTGACTGATTTTTATAAACCTTCTACCCTGATTTTAAAATGCAGCAGGGCCAGCCAGCCCGCAATTGCCAATGTGACGCAAACAGCGGTAATGATCCCCAGCCCTTCAATAAAATTGCTCCAGTTCAATGCACCCAGCATCATACCCAAGCTGCCAAAAACAGTATTCACCGCATTGATCAGCGACGAGGCTGAGCCGATATCCGTTTTCTGCTGATCCAATAATATGGCCGTACTGAAAGGCCTGGCAGCGCTTTCCATGATCGTGACCGGTAAAAAGGCTATTAAAAACCACCACGGTGAAATACTCCCTACTGTCAGCAGCGCTGCCGCTGCTACTACAGTAAAAATAAAACAGCCATAGGTAAATTGACGCGGCGATACGATCCCGATCAACTTCATATATAAAAACGGACCGACAACGGCAAAAAATGAGTTAGCAGCAAAAAAATAACTGTAGACCTGCTCACTAAGCCCAAAATACTGTACATAAACATAGGAAGATACTGCCACGTAAGCCATATAAGGTGCTGCCAGCAGTGAAAATACAGTCAGTACACCAGTAAAACCAACATTTTTACCGACAACTGCCAATCTGCCGAAGGTACTCCAAAAGCTGCCCTTATAACGGTCGCTTTCCGACAGCGTTTCTTCAAAAAAGAAGCTGGCTGCCAGATTAACAGCACCGGCGGCGATCAGGACCCCGAAGGTACCGCGCCAGCTGACAAACTGCAGCAGAAATGCGCCGATAACAGGAGCGACCATCGGCGCAATAACGGCCATAGCCTGCACCAGCGCCAAAACACGATTTTTAGTGGTGCCATAAAAAGCATCTTTAACAACCGCCATCGACACAGCAACCATGCCGCCTGCACCCAAAGCCTGCACGATTCTGTACGCTATCAGACTGTAAATACTGCCGGCAAAGGCGCACAGACCACTTGCCAGCGTATACAGAACTATTCCCAGCAGTAAAATCTTCCGGCGTCCGTATTTATCACTTACCGGCCCAAACAGCAGAATCCCCACTGCGAAAAAGAAGAAAAAACTGACCAGCGTCAAATTGACCATCAAAGGTGTCGCAGCAAATTCTGTACCTATCGCCGGCAGTGCCGGCAGATATAAATCTATCGACAACGGTACAAACATATTCATCACAGCGATCAGTAAGATCAAACCCTTTGCGCCTAAATATTTCTGCTGGATTTTTGAAGCGTTTTCCGTAAGCATTATTTTTCCTCCTTTAATCTAATAAAAAAACCGGATAAGAGAATATCTCTTATCCGGCAGTAGTGCTCCGAGGTGTTTCCATAAAAACAAGGTTATTTTAGCATCTGTTTAAATATTTGTCAACATTTTCACTGCAGAGCATTTTAAAATATCGGCCGGCCTGTCAGCTCATATCAAAAATATTAAATTGTTCATATTTACCCCATAAATGCAGCGCCATATCTATTCGCCCGTCTGCAAGGAAGGTTACGCCCTCCGCTTCCAGCAAAGCACGTTGTTTTTCCTGCCCGCCGAAAGCATAATCAGGTGCCAGTACCCCGGTACGGTTCACGACCCTGTGACAGGGCAAATTACGTCCAGAAGGAGCACAGCTCATGATATGCCCTACCTCACGCCCAGCCAGCGGATCACCGACCAGCGCTGCTATCTGTCCATAGGTAGCCACTTTACCGCAAGGTATCCGGGCGACTGCCTCATACACCTGCTCAGCAAATGCCGCATCTACTATCCTTTCGCCGTTATACGTAACCATAATTTTCCTCCGATTTTATTAGTATATTACAATGCCGTACCTTTTTGGGGGATAAAAAATCCAGACATATCTACGCCTTCCAGCTCCAGCAGTTTTATTTTTGTTTCAATACCGCCGGCATACCCAGTAAGACTGCCGTTTACACCAATGACCCGGTGGCAGGGAATAATAATAGAAATGGGATTATGTCCAACAGCACCGCCGACAGCCTGGCTTGACATCCGTTCCTTCTGCAGCTTCACTGCCATTTTTTTAGCAATACTACCGTAAGTTGTTACCTCTCCATAGGGGATCGTACATAAAATTTCCCAAACGCCCTGGCGAAACGCATTACCTTGTGGTGCCAGCGGCAGCTCTGCCGCATAAGGCTTCTGCCCGGAGAAATATCTGTCCAGCCACTTTTTTACAATATCGAAAAGCGGTACAGCGTCCTTTTCAATCAAAGCTTCTTTCAGCGTCCCCTGATAATACTTTTGCCCTTCCAGCCATAAGCCGACCAGATTTTTACCGCAAGCGTCACACGCAAGCGTAATTTTTCCCAGAGGCGATAAATAAGTCGTAGAGTAGTACATATAGGGCCTCCTCTATAATGTATTCCATAAATTAACCGTAGCATAACTGCGCCAGGGACGCCAGGCTTCCGACAGTACCTGCAGTTCTTTAGGCGTATGATCCGGCAGCGCCTTTTTTATTCCTGCATCCGTTGGCAGAAAAGCATCGGGCCAGCCCATTGCCCGCATGGCTATATACTGCGCCGTCCAACTGCCGATACCGCGAATAGCCTGCAGCTTTTGCATTTCTTCCTCCGGATTGCCGCAAAATCCAAAATCATTTTTTTCGTCTGCCAATACCCGTGCCAGTTGATAAATCGTATTCGCACGCGCAGAGATAATACCTAATTTTCCCAAATGCTCACTAATATTTTCTCCCAGTGCAAGTATCGCCGCAGGCGCAGGAAAGCTGTGCGTAAGACCTTCAATACCTGTCTGGACCTGAGTTCCATACACAGCGACGAGCCTTGCCGCTAAAGTACTTGCAGCTTTTACAGTGATCTGCTGACCCAGTACAGCCCGCACCGACATTTCAAAAACATTGAAGCAGCCGGGCAGTCTGGTTCCTAAAACACACAAACCGGGCTGCAGAGTATTCATCACCTGCAGCGTTTCATATACTGCCTTAGGCTCACAATATAAATCAAATAAATTCTTGATGCGGGCCAATACCTCAGGAAGCACCGGCAGAAGACTTTCGCTGACCGTAACGCTCAAAGTATTTTCAGCCGGTCTGTGCCCAACCCGCACCCAGCCGCAGAACTGCTGGCCTTCCGCATTTTGCAGCTTTACCGTACGCAGATATTCATCATTATTTACAACTTCTATTCCTGTTATTGCCCGTCCTGCCAAAAACTTTAATATTTTATCCCAGGCATAAGGAGGGCGGTAACCAAGAGCCAAGGTGATCTCACCGTTATGGCTTTTTGCTTCTGCCTGTCTTTTCCGCAAAGCTGTGGGCACAAGCTGATAATGTTTTTTAAATAAATCGTTAAAACGGCGCAGACTGCCAAATCCTGCCGCCATTGCAACTTCCAGCACTGAAAGATCGGTGTCGGTAAGCAGATTTTTGGCAAGCAGCAAGCGGCAGGTCTGTAAATATTGGACAGGGGAAACGTGGTATTCCGCAGTAAATACGCGCCGCAAATGTCTGTCCGTACAACCAAGCCGTTCTGCTATTTCCCGCAGGCTCTGGCCGCTGCCGCAATTCCTTTCCAACATTCGCGCAGCCCGGTAAACTAAATCAGCCGTAGCATCAGTAACAGAGGTCCCGGGAGCAAGTTCCGGCCTGCACAAAAGGCAGGGCCTGTAGCCGGCCTGTTCCGCAGCGGCGGCCGTCCTGAAAAAAGTGCAGTTTTCCGCTTTGGGCTGTCTGGCTTTGCAAACCGGACGGCAATAGATTCCCGTAGACGATATGCCAACGAAAAAACGTCCGTCAAAACGGGCATCTTTGGCTTTAAAAGCCGCGTACAATCCCTTGATATTTTCCTGCATCACCGTTTGCCTCCTTACTTGAAATCGCTTTAATTATATCATAACATTTCTATAATTCCCGCCATTTTCGGACATGCTTTTATTAAAATAATTATCAGAACCACCTCGATCGCAACACGCACGAGCAAATATTCCTGTCAAGCATTTTCTTTTATATTGTTTATTTCATTGCGTAAGTATATAATAATAGCGGTATTGATTTTTGAACAGATTACTGAACGTACTCCATTCACTTGAAAGAACCTAAAACATTACTACAAAAGGGAGGTAATTTATGCCAAAAATGTTCCTTGTTCTTATGATACTTTTACTGACGAACAATATTTGTAATGCCGCGATCTATAAAAATATCGAAAATGATTTTCTGATCGATATCGGCGATAACTGGAACCTTTCAGACAAGAGCACCCAGGAAGGCGGTATGGTGCTGATATTTACGGCTTCAGACGATAAAAAAAGCACTGTAAGGGTAGGCGTTTCTCCGGTTATAGACGAAAAGGAAAACGCAACTTTGAGAAATCTGCCTAAAGAATTATTAAATGAATATTTTGACGCATTTATCGGGATGACCAAACAGGCATCAAGTAAATATAATATCACTTTCGCCGACTGTAAAAATATAGGCCCTCATTATGTACTTCTTGTGAACGCCTCTTTGCCTATGGACATATACAAAAAAGATAAGCAGCTTCCCTTTGTAAAATCAAATGACTTCATTGTTTTTAAGAAAAAAATATATTTATTTATAATGGATTCCTGGGATACGGAAGAAACACATCTGCAGCAGCTCACAACAATGATCAAATCGCTGCAGCCTCTATGATTGCACAAGAAAATATATTATAAAAAAATAAGCTCAAGATTTTTCATAGTTTTGAAAAATCTTGAGCTATCTTTTTTTTGGAGCTACTGACAGGATTTGAACCTGCGACCCTCTCATTACGAATGAGATGCTCTACCAGCTGAGCTACAGTAGCGATTCAGAGCATAATAAGCTCTGCCATATAGTATAACGCAACCCGGCAAGTGCTGTCAATATACCCTGTTTGCGACAGCTCATTTTCTCAGCAGGATTTTAATTACTGCCGTCGATAAACAAACCTCCGTTCCATAAAAATGGAACGGAGGCTGGGGATATTCTCAAGCAAGCTGGAGGGTTGCAACACCTTGCCGAAAATCAAAGAAATTATTTAGAAACTCCATCTGGCGCCGACATTCCATTGCCAGTCTTTTTTATAATCGCTGCCGGCGCTGCGTTCGACATCGACATAGAAGTAATTGTTTTTACCAGTCTGCACTGCTGCGCCTAAGCCATATTCAAACCAGGTATCATCAAAATCACGATCCAGTCTTGCTTTTGTACCTCCGGCATCCACCATTGAGGCATTATAGCCGCCGCCAAATTCATGCATCAGATTAGCTTTCAAGTATATATTAGTTTTTTCATTGATATCTTTACCAATATTGAAACCAATACGTCCCACAAAACTGTCGATTCCATCCTGATCTACCCTGATGCCATTGCTTGTGGTGTAGTCAGTTCCGCGCAGCCTGCCAAAAGTGAGCTGGGCCTGCGGTTCGATATACCAATTATTTTTCAGATTGTTTTTGCGCCCATATTCCGCGCTTATCGATAATCCATTTTGGTCATAGTCACCGGTGATCTTATTACCGGAGGTATCAAAAACCTTAAAATCATTATCAAGCTGACTGTATTTCAACACTAAATCAAGGTAATGGCCCTTAGCACCGATCTGCGTACCGTAAATATTTAAAGCTTTAACTTTATTCTCGCCGCTGCCGCTGCTGTAACTGCTGTCGCCATCCAAATAGCTGAAGGAAATACCAGCATAACGCGTATACGCCGGCGTTGACTTCAATTTTTGGTCATAGCCAAGCTCATACTGTGTGTATTTATTCTCAAATTCAAACTGGTCACTGCGGCTCAGCTTACCGCCTTTGACCCTTACCCAGACGCCCTCTTCCTCTCTACCATGCTGGCGCAGATCTCCCAGCCGCTGCAGCAGCTGATCATGGTCGCGCCAGGTATGATAAGCCAGTGCTCCCGAAGCAGCGATAGCCTCTACACTGGTTGTCGGCAGGTTAAGATTTGTAATGCCTTTCAAATACCAGTCCGTCGTATAACCGGAAGCAGCACTGTCTTTTTGTCCCAGCTCATAACGCTGCCAGTACAAAGTACCTTCCTGATCATCAGCCGTAAAAGTACCGCTGCCGTTGACACTGGCTAAAACAGTATTTTCTGCCGCCTGGCCTATTCCCGGATCACTGTCGAGTCCATTTATCTCCTTCAGTGACAGTGTCTGGCTTCCGCTGAAATCACCTGTGACATAAATTTTATCACTGGCATCAACCTGGGAACCATCAATATCCATAATGATCGTCCCACCGTTACCTGTCAGCGTTTCCACAGACAGCGTACTGAAAGCCTTATTATCGCCGGTCATATCGATCACAGACTGTTCATTCTGCAAACTGTTGAGCTGTGAATTGCCAGTCAAAGTCCACAGCGAATTTTTAGCCATAGTTAAGGTGCTCTGTGAATCATTGCCGCTGTCGAGCACAGCCTTTCCCTCAAACCGCGAACCTTCTGCCAGATCTAATGTAAGAATGCCGCCGTCCGCAGCCCTGATATCGCCGACAATATTATAAACACCACTGCCGGTAATAGTACTGACGGCAGCTGTATCACTATCTTTACCTTCCGCACTGAAAGCATAAGCATCTTTTGTTGAATCCACAGTAACAGCAGCGTCCTGTAAAATTACCGTGCCGCCGGCAAGCGCCGTTACGCCATGAGACTCACTGCCAACTGTCGTTATGACCGCGTCTTTTTTTAATTCGATCAGAGTGCCGTCATAACGGGCGTCTACACCATGTGACTGATCCCCCAGAGTTTTGATTTCTGCCCCTTCATCAATAGTGATTTTGCCGCCGGCAGCAGTAAAATCATATACTTTAGTAATATTGCCGCCGCGGACAGCCGAAGCCTTATCGCCCTGAGTACTGATCTCGGCATCTTTGCCAACATAAAGCGTGGAATCGGCATGGATACCATATACAGCAAAGGACTCGTCCCCTTCCGTCCAGATAGTTGCCTTATCGCCTACACTTATCTGTCCGGAGCTCCCCTGTTTAGTACCAACACCGTTAAAACCAGTATATGATAAATAGCCCGCCTGAACGGCATTTGCGCCATAACCTTTCCCTTTGGCATAAATCGTACTGTCGTCGCCGATTGTAATATTACTTTGGCCTTGGCTCGCATTGCCATCCATCGATAATACCGCAATGCTGTTGACATCATAGCCTCTGATATTATCGTGCCCTATCGTAACACCGTTGCCGATTTCAATCTTACCGCCGCTGGAGGAAGCAAGCGCTGCCCCTGTAGCACCATAACTGTTGCCGGTAACTGTACTGCCATCGCCTATTTGGAGCAGAGAATCTTTACCCGTAACGTACACAGCAGAATTAGCTGATGAATTTAAAATACTGCCGGCACCTAAAATAACTGTCGCCTTTTGACCATAGCTGCTTGAGTCTACACGTACCGCAGAAGATTTAGCCTCAACGATCGTTTTACCAAGCTTAATACTACAATCGCCGCTGCCTGCAACGCCCCCTGTAGCATAAGTCTGGATTTGGATACCATAGCCGTCGCTGGTAACGGTGACATTATCGCCAACAATCGTACCGCCATCTTTATACCCGACAAAAATACCTGTTGTATTAGAACCGGTATTTATTACAGAATCAGCTGTCATCGTGTAGGTACTGCCGTCTGTAATCCTTACGGGACTTACATCTGCGGCCTGCGCTAAAAGCGGCATATTTATTATCGCCAGTGTGACCGCCATTCTTAAAGCTTTCTTGTTATCCATTTTTATCTCCCCTTTGATTTTTTATATAAACTTATAGTAATAAGTTTATGTTTTGGCCAGTTTATCGCTTCCTTTCACTTATCCGCTATATTGTTTATCTGTTTGTTAATATTTTTCCTTAATATTTTATTAATATATTGTACTGCTATTTTTATTCTTATTCTTTAATTTACATTATACTATCATATTTGTCCCCCCCCGCAAGACATTTTTGTTGTAATTGCATACGCTTGTCTGAAAGTCTTGCAACTGGTACCAATCTGACTTTAACCAAGCTCAAAAATAAAGCGCCGTTTTTCAACGGCGCATAAAAAAAGCTACCCGTTTTGCTTAAAAAAACAAAACGGGTAACCGGGGAGTTATTCAAACGGAATATTTTATACTCCGCCTAAATATCCATATTCAGTTATAAGTTTCTTTAACAACAAATTTTAATTTGCGTCTGCCAGCAACCTTTTAATCGTCATTTTCTTTAAACTTTTTTCCAGTTCTTCCTGCAGCTTGCAGTAAAACCCGCGGACCGGACAATTTTCAGTAGCATAACGGCTGCAGAATTTATCCTCTTCCAGACAACGGTTAACCCTCATTGTCGGTTCCATGATATTGAGGATATCCAATAAAGTGATATCATCTATTTTCTGTGCCAGCGAAAAGCCGCCCTGCGCTCCTACCAGTCTTTCAATGATTCCAGCCTCTACCAGCTTATGAGTTATTTTCAGTACATAATTTTTCGGAATCCCCATCGCGGCTCCGATTTCTTTTGATGTAGTGATCTCTTTTTTGATTGCCAAATACAAAACTATTCTTATGGCATAGTCAGTAGTAACGTTCAGCTGCATACTTTCCCTCCGCAAATGACCCTTTAAATTATCAATAACAATTATTTTTAGCGGTTTCCTATTTTTCAATACTCTTGTTGCTTTATTATACTTTATCAAATGTTACTTGGCAATAGCTTTAATTAAAAATCCTTAAAACATAAAAAAAGACCCGGAATAAATTCCGGGTCTGGCATTTAAATTTTTTTTAATCGCCTCTACGACTTTAGAATAATTTGCTTCAGCCTGAGCGAACAGCCCGTCCAAATCTTCATACTGATCATTACGGCAGTCCTGACACATTCTGGAAAAAATCTCATATAGTTTAATAAGACCAAGATTTCCACTGACGCCTTTCAGCGTATGCGCTACAGGCAGTACCTCATTATAATGTTTATCAGCGATGAGTGTACGCAGTTTATTCATATTTTCGTCGTCAACAAATTTTCTCAGAAACTTTATCATCAGCATTTCATTATTCATAAAACGTCTTAAAGTTTCTTCGACATTAACGCCGGCACCTTCTAATTCTGTTTGAACAAATTTATCCATAACTTCCGTCCACCTTTTCACTACAGCTTTTACTGATATTTATATTATAACATAAAGGTTTTGGAAATGCAGGTTTAAAAAGCTTTGCTCAGATTTTATTTTTCGGTTTGCGGCCTCTGGTTTTTTTCACTCCGTCCAGACTGTTTTTCTTAACAACCTTGGCCAGTTCAGTGATCAGATGCAGCTCATGGGCGTCGCAGCCCTGCAATAATTCTGCCAGCTCATTTTGGAAAATCTTCTCGCTGCGGTGAATATTATCACAGAGGAGCTCGTCTACGGAAACATCCAGAACATTAGCCAGATGAATAATCGTAGGCAGGCCTAATTTAGTATTTCCTGTTTCAATATTACTGATATGCGGTGTAGACAGACCGGTCACTTCTGCGATATAGCCTTGGGTAACGCCTTTACGCGCACGGGCAGCTTTGATTCTGACCCCAATAGCTTTGTAATCAATGTTCATTTCTTCACAACTCCTTTTAATTTAATCTGCATTTACGAAATTGCAGATACAGCAGGCAATAGTTTTTTTAATATCTAAGAATACATTCGCAGAATTTATTATAACTTAAACCTCAGGCTAAAGCAATACTTTCTTGCATAAAAATATTTGTAATCGTTTTTAAATATAGGCATAAGTTATAAAAATACAAATTAAATTGATATTTAAACTATTGTCTTTAAGCTGGAAGAAGTGGTACCGTTAAGCTGCCTTCAGGCATCAGAATAATATTATAGTCATTGCCAATTACTTTTTCGGCTTCAGCCAGAGCTTCTTCCACGGTAGGCACTGCTTCGAACAGCATATCATGCGCCAGCTCTTTGTCCAGTGACGAAACTAAAATAAACTTTGCTTTTTTGGTAAGACGTGTTACCGCGAAAGCTTTATTGGCACCGATCTCAAAATGTTTTTCCAAGTCGGCTTTGATAGCGTCTGCCGTTCCCAAACGTTTGCAGGTTTCTTCCAGCACCTTCGAACCGCTGCCTTCTTCACATTCGCCGATAATGATCACTACCCCGCCTTCACGCACAGCACACCAGGCATTATCCATTGTTTTCTGCAGCTGATATACATTGATATCCTTGGGATAACCGCCGCAGCTGGCGATAACCAGATCTGCCGCCTGCGGGATCTCGACACCGTAGACCTGATCGACGAATTTGCAGGCTTCCTGATGTGCTTTTACATAATCACCGGCAAAAATCTTTAAAAATTCATGCTGAGCATTCAGGATCGCATTAAAAAGAAATACGGAATGGTTTTTGGCAAACATGGCCACACCTTCCATTTGGTCTTCATAAACAGGATTGCCGACAGTTTTACCCAGACCTGCATTAGTATCCAGCATAAAGCTGTGGTTGACACGTACGGTTTCCATAGCTGCAACACCCGGCAGAATGGCTTTCCGTCCGCCGCCGTAACCACTGAAATAATGATGTACGATCGTTCCAGTCATAATAACGTGATCGACATGACAGATATGCTTATTGAGCCAGACCGGCGTACCGCGGGAGGTATCACCGAAATACTCAAAATCCTCACTGACCTTGGCATCACTGTTATACATTTTTAAACGCCCTGCCACCTCTGCACCGACGGCTTCGACCATTTCTTCATGAGTCATATTACGATGCGTGCCTAAGGCAAAAACGATATGCATATCCTCGTCCTTGATACCCAGCTTATTCATTTCGTTGACCAGAATGGGCATAAAGACAAAACTGTTGGCCACACGTGTCGGATCGTTGCAGATAAAGGCAATCTTCTGTCCCGGTTTGACCAGTTCGTTGATTGGCGCACTGCCGATAGGATGATAGACGGCATCTAAAATCGCCGCTTTGACATCCTCCAGCAATGGCATTTTGGCCACTGTGACCTCTTTGATAACACGGTCGGACTCCAGAGAAAACTCTTTACTGCCATGACCATATTTATAGGAATAATGACTTATGCTCATACAATCAACTCCTTTATTTTGTTAACTCTATTGTACCATAGACTATGACAAATAAAAAAGGACGGAAAGCTCCGTCCATGTATTTTTTTTAATTTATTTTTTAGGCAGTGACAATAAAACCACGGTTAAAATAATGCAGGTCATCCCGACCAGATCCTCCAGCGTCAGAGGCGTTTTCAGCCACAGCACTACGGCAATGATCGAAGCTAAAGGTTCGGCACAGGAAATAAGACTGGCTTTAGTAGCGCCTACTACTTTTAAGCCCACTAAAAAAACACTGTAGCTCAGTACCGTAGCCCCAAGGATCAGATAGACCATAGCAGCGACTGCCGCACCATCCCAATGGCCGCTGGGCTCAAAAGGATTGATGAAGATACAAAGAAATCCGCCTGATAAAAATTGTCCCCAGCCGATGATCAAAGTCGTCGAATATTTTTGCAGCAGCCGAAACGGCATAACTGTATAAAACGCCAGGGAAATAGCAGAAATTATCCCAATGGTCAGCGCCGCCGGCGACAATACCACCGAATCCAGGCTGCCGTGAGTAGCGATCAGAAAAACTCCGGCCAGAGCAAAAAAAATACCGACGAACTCACGCCCTTCCGGCAGGCAGCGGTTTTTCCAGGACATCCACAGCATGACAAAGATCGGCGCCGTATATTGCAGCACTGTAGCAGTAGCCGCATTGCACAGTGAGATCGTGTAATAAAAACCAAACTGTGCCCCTAACAATCCCAGAAAAGAAAATGCCAGCAGATCTTTACGATCTTCTTTATCCTGCAGCACTGCCCAGATATTCTCGCCGCGGCACAGCAGATAGCCTAAAAAGACCACGCCGGCAATGATCTGTCTTACCGCGATGAGCCAGGGAGCGCCTACATCATAAAATTGAAATAAAAACTGGCCGGCAACGCCGCCCAGTCCCCAGGCTGCTGCTGCCAGCAGAATGAATATCACGCCCAGGCGAAATGAAAGCTGCATAAACTGCACTCCTTTAAATATCAATAGATTTCATTGTACGCCAGCGGCGGGATTTAGTCAATAAAAAAACCGTACCGGCTTTAAATACTGGTACGGTTCGTTATTTTTTTATTAAATGATCGCCATAAAATAACACAGAGAACAGAATAATATTGTTAATGTTATCATGATCGGATCGGCGATCGAAGTACGGTAATTTTCCGGATTATATTTGGGACTGTTGCGCAAAGGCTTGGCATCCAAAAATTCCATTGGGTTATGACTCAGCTCCATGGATTTTTCATATAATACCTCCCAGGTATTGCCAAGCGCCCGGCTTACTGCACAGCACAGATAAGACAGCCCTGTCACGATGCCCGCAAAAGGCTTCCGGTAAAACCAGTCCGTATCCAGTGATAAAGCTGTATGCGGCGCCATTTTTGGCAGATACATCATAAACGGCAGCATCGCCATTCCCAGCATTTCTATAGACTGAGTAATATGGTCGACCGTAAAGGGGTGATATGGTTCCATCGTAAAGGGCAGATACCTGTACAAAAGCTCGGGATAAACGCCGTATAACACGCACAGAGTCGCGCCGATACCCATGGCTACATACATATTCTTCGGGACTTCACGTTTGATGACCACGCCGTTGTCAGGCGCCAGGAAGATGAAGTAGATCATCTTGAGGGCGATGGATAAAAACGTACCGACACCAGCCAGCTGCAGCAGCAGCTCAACAGAACCGTAATGGGCAGCAGCGGCGGCGCTGATCGTGATGGATTTACTGATGAAGCCGTTGAACAGCGGCACACCGGAAATCGAAAGGGCAGCGATCACAAAGCACCAGAACGTAAACGGCATCTTTTTAGCAAGACCGCCCAACTGGTTGATTTTGCGGATACCAGTCGCATAAATGATCGCGCCGGCACACATAAAGAGCAGTGATTTATAAAGGATATGGCTGAAAGCATGCGCTGTTGCGCCGTTCAGCGCCATAGCCGTTCCCAATCCTACGCCGGCGACCATAAAGCCGACCTGACTGACGATGTGGTAAGAAAGCAGACGCCGCAGATCATTTTCCATGATCGCATAGCAGGCTCCGTATAAAGCCATCAGCACACCGAACCAGATCAGGAAGTCAGTGCCTGCAAAAATGCGGATCAGACAATAAACAGCGACTTTAGTAGTGAACGAACTCAGAAAAACGCTGCCGGTGACCGTACCTTCGGGGTAAGCGTCAACCAGCCAGGCGTGTAGCGGCACTACGGCCGCATTGATGGAAATGCCGAGACAGATCAGCCAGAAGGCAGTATCCCATGGTCCCTGTGCCAGCGGCATAACTAAATAATCTCCGGCGCTGACCTTTAAGAAAATACCGGCCAGCAGCAGATTGCCGCCGAACATATGCACTAATAAATACCGATAACCAGCCTGCCGCGAAGCAGGAGTTTTTTTACACCAGATAAGAAACAGCGAAGTAGCCGCCATCAGCTCCGAAAAGAAGATCAGAGTCAGCCAGTCCTGGGCTAAAGTTACGCCCAGCGCGCTGCCGGCATAAGTCATCGAACAGAAGGCTTCCATCCTGTTACTGTTATGGCAGGCATAGATACCGCCGATAGCCGCCATCATACAGAAAATCAGGGCGAAGATCCAGCTGAGCGCGTCTACATGGAGATAATGCAGCGTGATCCCGTTGATAAAGGGCAGCGTCGCATTCGTGCCCGGCGCCAGCGTCAGCACCGCGCCTAATCCCAAAAGCGGACCTGCCGCAAGCACCGGCCGGCGCAGACTTTTAGGAACAAACAATGCTATCAATCCGACAGCGATCAGGATAAAACCGGGGTGCAGATTACTCATCGTCATCGTCACCTCCGTCATCATAATAATCTTCCGGACGCTGCAGCAGCGGCGTCATAACTATTTTAGCTACAAAAATCAACAGCCAGCAGCCTGCAAAACCAAACAGCAGATTAAAACCCGGGGTAGTGTTCCACCATTCGTGATAATGAGGATGAGCGAAGAAAAACTCCAGGACAGCGGCAAGCACCGCTACTATAAGAACCAGCTTATACAAAGCAGTTTTCGTCAGCTTCATCACCAGCCACCTCCAGTCCAGCCCTGGCAGATACTATCTGCTGCCTGCGAAGCCATTGCGTAGAAATTCGGGGATATTTCCGGCATCACGCCTAAAACAAGCGCCAGAATCGTTGTGAAACAGATCGGCAGCAGCATTCTGTAGCTGATCTCACCATAAGTACGGAATTGTTCCTGCGGGTCCCTTTTAAAATACGCCATTTGACAGACCGGCATCAAATAAGTAAGCGCCAACATCGCGCTTGCGATCAGTACTGCAACATATAAGGGCTTGCCGGACTGCAAAGCGCCCAGCGCCAGGTTCCACTTACTGATAAAGCCGACCAGAAACGGCATCCCGGCAATACCCAGCGAGGCGATCGTAAAGCAGCACATCGTGATCGGCATCTTTTTGCCGATACCGTACATCTCACTGATATTACTGCGGTGCGTCCTGACAATAATAACACCGGCACACATAAAGAGCGTGATCTTCATGACCGCATGGGCCACCAGATGCAGATACGCGCCTTTGATACTGAGCGGCGACAGCAGCGCCGCGCCTAAAACGATATAAGAAAGCTGCCCGATCGTCGAAAAGGCCAGCCGCCGTTTCAGATTATCCTGCTGAATAGCGATCAGCGAGGAAATGATGATACTGCCGGCCGCAAACCAGGCCAGGATATCAGCAGTCCCAATATCCGCCAAAAGCTTAGGCCCGAAAACGAAGCCGATGATACGCAAGACAGCGAAAACACCGGTCTTAACAACTGCCACCGCATGCAGCAGAGCGCTGACAGGCGTCGGGGCGATCATCGCTGCCGGCAGCCAGCCATGCAGCGGCATGACAGCTGCTTTTACCGACCCAGCCAGGATCATGATCAGGAAGATGAGCTGCAGCTGCCAGGTAGGCGCCATATCCGTTGTCAAAAAGCCGCCTGCCTTGAAATCCATCGTACCGGAAATGCAGTAAACTGCCACCAGTCCGGCCAAAAACAGCTGCCCGGAAATCAAAGTGTAGATCAGATATTTACGGCTGGCCAGCAGAGCTTCTTCGTTGCGCTTATGCAAGACCAGCGGATAACTGGCGATCGTCAGCAGCTCGTAAAAGAAGAAGAATGTCAGCAGATTAGAAGCCATCGCAATGCCCATAACCGAACTCATACAAATAGCAAAAGCGGCAAAATAGCCTGTTTGCTCATGCTCATTGTTACAGCGCATATAACCAATGGAATAGAAGTTGATCGGTATCCATAAAAGCGCAGCCAGACAGGCAAAGAGAATACCGGCGCTGTCGGCACGCAGGGTAAAGCCGATCGTATCAGTTATCTGGAACAGGGTCCATTCATAGGTCACACCCGCCAGAACGCCCGGTACCATAGATATGATCAAGCCGAATTTAATAAATGAAGCAATAACGCTCCAGCTTTCGCGGACATTAGGATATCTGCGGCTGAAAGAGATCAGCACCGCCGCGAGGAAGGAAACGCCTACTGCCAGGAAGGGTCTGCAATCCATGATCGTCATCTCAGAAACACCTCCGGCAGTCCAGATTTGAGAATATCGTCAACAATATCCACGCTGTAGAAGCCCAGGACTAAAATCCCGATACCGGCACACAAAATCGGGATCGCCATCTCAGGCGGCAGGCCCAGCTTGCCTTCATGCCTGTTGATTTCTGTCAGCGACGCCTCGTGCTGAACAAACATCTGCTCAAGAATACGGAAGAAATAAACTGCGTTCAGCAAGCTGCTGATAACAAGAACAACGATATAGAAATACTGCCCGCCCTGATAAGCTCCCAGCATCAGATACCATTTACTGAAAAAGCCTGCCGTCGGCGGGATACCGACCATCGACAAAGCCGCCAGAATAACGGTGATCGTACTTAAAGTCATTTTTTTATTCAGACCGCCTAAACGGTACAGATTGATTTCGCCGAAACGGTACTGGATACCGCCGATAACAAGAAACAGCGCGCTTTTCATAAAAGCGTGGTTGATGATATGCAGTACGGCGCCGATAAAACCATACATATTGCCGATCGCCAGACCGATAGCAATGTAACCGATCTGCGCCACACTGGAATAAGCCAGCATCCGGCGGAAGTCGTACTGGGCCAGCGCCATGATCGAACCGATCAGCACGCCGCCGATGCCAAGAATGCCTAAAACTGTTAAGGCCGTGCTGATGATCGGATTATTGACACCGAAAATATAAAAGAAGAAACGAATGATTGCGTAGGCTGGAACCTTGCTCATCACGCCGGCAATAAAGGCCGCCGAACCGGGATGGGCAAAGTTGTAAGCGTCCGGCTGCCAGCCGTGCAGCGGGAACAGTGCCATTTTAATACCGAAACCGATAAACAGACATGCAACCGCTAAAGCGAACGGCGGCGAACTGAGATAAGGCATGATCCTTTCGCCCAGATCCGCCATATTCAAAGTACCGGTCATCGCATACAGATAAGCAACAGAAATCAGATACAGGGAAGCGCCGATCGTACCGATCAGCATATAACGAAAAGCTGCCAGCATGGATTTTTTACCGCCCATGGCGATGAGCCCGTAACCGGACAGAGACATGACCTCTAAATAAACGTACAGATTGAACATATCACCGGTGATGACCATACCGCACAGGCCCACCGTCAAAAGTCCGTACAAAGTATAATAACCGCCGATATGCAGCCAGTCTTCCTTGCGCATAAAGGGCTTGCTGTACACAGCAACCATCAGCGAAATGAAGGTTATCAAAACCGCCATCACCGCGCTCAGCGGATCGATCACAAACTCAATGCCCAAAGGCGGTTCCCAGTTGCCCATCCAGTAGTGGATCGCTTCGCCGCTGGTCAGAGTTTGATGCAGTACCTGCAGCGAGCAGGCCAGCGAACCGGCGATCGAGCCGATGACCAGCCAGGAACCGAGATTCTTATTGAACTTGCTGAATAAGAGGCAGAGCAGAGCCGCCGTCAGAGGCAGCAGCACGATCAGTACAGGACAATGCTGGATCATTTGCTGGCCCTCCTTATAACCTCTACTTCTTCAACGGAGCCGTAAACTTCTTTGATCCGCATCAGCAAAGCAATAGCCACACCAGTTGTACCCAGACTGACAACGATCGCCGTCAGCATCAGACAGTGGGGCAGCGGATTGATATAGGAAGCGGCATCCGTTACGGCCGGATCAAAAATCGGAATCATACCGCCTTCCTTTTGTCCCAGGCACAGGAAGAAGAAAATAACAGCAACCTGCATGACGTTCATCGCCATCAGCTTTTTCATGTAATTTTTGCTCAGAACCATACCGTACACGCCCAGAAAAAACAAGATCATGACCAGCGTGTAGATCCCCTTGGTCTGTAAAAATTCATTTAGCGCTCCCATTTTCGTCCCCCCTTTCCACAACAGCATCCAGAATATTGAGAATCGTCATCATAACGCAGATCGTTACCCCGATCTCAATAAATAAAATCCCCAAAGCATGCAGCTCGTTGGTATGCTCTGCTTTAAACGGCAGATAACTGTAATCCAGGAAATTGCCGCCGTTAAGCATTGCCAGCCAGCCGGTAGCCGCATAGATGAAGGTCCCGACGCCGGCCAGGACCAGCGAATTTTTTATCGAAATATTGAACGATGCCTGATCGCCCATGATCAGTCTGGATAAAACCACACCGATCGACAGCAGCGCGCCCGCCTGGAAGCCGCCGCCGGGTCCGGCCTCGCCGAAAATTAAAACATACACTCCGTAAACCAGAGAAAACGGCACTATAAGCCTGAACGCCGTATCAAGGACTATGCCGCCGAAAGGTTTCTTCATGCGTCCTCATCCTCCTTTTCCGGTCTGCGTCCCATCGTACTGCTGCTCAGCAGCATCACGACTGACAGCCCGGCCAGAAACATCACTGTAGTTTCCCACATCGTATCGAAGCCTCTATAGTCGGCCAGAAGCCCGGTAACGATATTGGGCGACCCGGTGTCCTGCACGCTGCGCTCGATGTAAACAGGCGTAACATGCTGGTTCGGCGCCGAATTGACATCGCCGATGAACGGCAAATATGTCACAAAGGAACAGAACATCCCTGTAATCACTGCCAGTAAAACTGTTACTAAACCGCGCATTACTTACACCACCTGTCTATTTTCTTCAGCGACACTACAAAATAGATCGTTGAGATCGTGCCGATAACGGCCTCTGTAAAGGCTACGTCAGGCGCGCCCATCATCAGATACAGCAGCACGGCACAGAAACTGAACTCACTGTAAATGACAGCCGCGCACAGGATATCCTTGCAGAAAATAACGCAAACAGTAGTAATTATAAGGAATACCAATAACAGTGCTTCAATGATGTAGATCTGCATCTTCCTTATCCTCCTTTGCGTCTTCTTCCAAAGTCCAGACATGATGGCCTGATTTATAGGCCGCCTTGCTCAGAATATGCGTGCCGATCGGATTCCCCAAAACGATCAGCAGGGAAATCAGCAGCAGCTTCACCGAAACTATCGTCATACCTTCATAGATCATCAGCCCGATAAAAGAAAGCATGATACCGAGAGTCTCACTGTTGCCGGAAGCATGCAGCCGGCAGTAAAAATCGGGCAGCCTCAGCATCCCGATAGCTGAAGCCAATAAAAAGAACGCCCCGCCGGCGAGAAATATCTCGGCGATCAATTCTCGTGCAGTAAGCTCAAACATCATACATCCTTACCTCCCAGATATTTCGCTATGATCACCGAACCGACAAAGCCTAAAATAGCATAAGAAAGGGCTATGTCCACATACATTTCCGGACGTCCGTCCAGATAACCGAACAGAATGATCAAAAGGATCGTATCAGTACCCGTTACACCCAGGCCATTCATCCGGTCGTACACCGTCGGCCCCTGGAAAACACGCTGCAGCATCATACCGATAACAGCAATCACTGCCATCATTATCGCGATAATCATATAATGCATATGCTACTCCCCTTTCAATACCATAAAATCGAATTTTTCACCGAAAAGCTCTGCTACTTTCCGCGGCATAGCCCCGGACAGCAGCCCTTCCGCCGCCCCGTCAGTCAGAGCGTGGACTTCGTAAATCCCCTCCGGCGTTACGTTGATCGTCACCGTCCCCGGCGTCAGCGTAATGGAATTTGCCAGCAGCACCTTCGCCATCGGATTATCTGCCCTGAACACGAAGCTGATCACCTTCGGGTCGATCCTGAGCTCCGGCCGTACCGTCGCTTTGACAACATCGATATTCGCCAGCACCAGCTCTTTCAGAAGCCACAGACTGTAACATAAAAATGCAATCGGCGAAACACCCAGTGCAAAATATTTTTTGGTGCCGTCGGCATTGGGCAAAAGCAGCAGCGGGTAACAGATCCAGGCAACCACCGCGCTGGTGATAAGTCCGTACACGACAAATTTAACTGCAAAATCTCCTGACAGCGCCAGCCAGAAAACAAACATCAGTATCCCCAGGGAAAATAAATGCGTCAGCGGAGACCCCACTATCGTCCGATCTTTTAAAACACTCTCTTTCTCCACAGCAACCACCCTTCTTTTCACAGCAAACTTATTTCAAGCAATACAAATACCGCTTCCACGTCTTTGTGAAACCGGTAGGCAAAGTCTCTATACAATTCTGCATAGATAGCGACAGTTTCAAGACGGGTCGAAATGTCCCGATGTCGTTTTTTGCTTCGTCCTCAGCCCTTCGTACGGCTGATTAGGTTGCAAAGCATCGGAAACAGAACCTCCTGAGACACTGGTCTGCTAATTAGTTTTACAGCATCCCTGGCAAAAGCAAAATCTTGCCCTTATTCTATGTTTTTATTTTTATTTTATATTAGACAAAAATCGCAGAATTCCTGCTATTTTTCAGCAAATTTGCTCAAATAGCAGGAATTTTTTCTAATTGCGACGAATCGCTTATAATTTTATTTCTTTAAAAAGGCATTTCCCCTGCGGCAGCACTCTGCCGGCGATCCGCGCGCCGCGTTCCACATCGGCGGTAAAGCAGACCTCCAAAGTACCTGCTCCTTCAGAGCGCAGAAGCCCCTCTGCAGCCAGAACCGTCTTCGTATCCTGCGCGGTAGCGTCCGCCGGGTCGATCACAGTCACCTCACTGCCAAACTCGCTTTCGATCTCTTTTTGAATAAAAGGATAATGCGTACAGGACAAAATCAGCGTATCGATGCCGGCCGCCTTCAGCGGCGCCGCATATTCGGCAACAGCAGCCCTGACCTCGGCGCTGTCAAACTGCTCGCCTTCGATCAGCGGCACAAACTTCGGGCAGGCCTGAGGATAGACATCCGCACCATCATCAGCTGCCAGGATCGCGGCCTTATGCGCACCGCTGTTGATCGTAAATTCAGTGGCAAACACGCCGATCTTTTTCCTGCTGCTGGCGGCAAGTACCAGCTGCGCGCCTTTCGACATCCCCACGATCTCAAAAGCATGGCTGCCTTTAAGTGTGTCCACACCCAGAACAGTCAGCGTGTTGCAGGCAATAACTACCAGCTTTACCCCGCGGCCGTCAAGATAATCAATGATCTCACCTACAAACCGGCGTACTTCAGCTTCACTGCGGGGTCCGTACGGCGTACGCGCCGTATCGCCCACATAAATAAAATCCTCCTGCGGCAGCGCCGCCTGCAGACATTTTAAGACCGACAAACCGCCGACGCCTGAATCCAAAACTCCGATAGGTGCATTTTTCTGCATAATTATCCCTCCAACCCCATTGTTTCCACGCATAAAATTTCACTGAGCTTTATTTATATTATATGCTTTTTTTCATAAAATAGCACACTATATCTGCAAATAATTCTGTGTTACAATAAGAGGGCAACAAGCTAATCAAATCACACTGAAAAGGATGTGCTGCATTTGACCGTCTCTCCTGTCAATTACCATAGCTGGCGCCGCTTTTGGGCGCGGATGTTCGATTATTTCCTGATCGGCTTTTTATTTTTTGCTTCTGAGCCGTAATTCTATCTTCGCGCTCAACAATATCTTTCTTTACTCGGCGCTGCAGCTGATCGTCGTCATCAGCGCTGAAGCCTTTATGCTGGCCCGCACAGGCACTACCGCCGGCAAAAGCTTTCTGGGACTGCGTGTAGTTTCACCGTCTGCGCCGCTGGATTTCAATTTAGCCTGGAAACGTACCTTCTGGGCCTATGTCAAAGGGCTGTGGCTGGGCATCCCGATCATGATGTTCGTCCCCGCCTGGTTTGCGCGGCAGGTGCTGCGTGACAGCGGCTCGACGATCTGGGATCAGGCCTGCGGCACCCATATCGAAGCAGAACCGGTCGGACGGCTGCGCTACATACTGTTCGCCATCGTCTTTTTTATGCTCTTTGCCGCAATCGGCAATTATGAAGTATTTCTGCAGCAAATAGCACAGGGACAATAACCAAAAGGTTATTGTCCCTGTTTTTCATCTGCATTTGCAATTAATTACTTCGCTGTCAGGCCGCCGTCCACGGGAATGATACTGCCCGTCATAAAACTGTTGAACGGCGACAGCACCGAGCAGATCACATGCGCGATCTCCAGCGGCTCCCCGACCCGTTCCAGCGGATAGGCCTGCTCCACATCCTCCAGCGTATAACTGCCGTCCGCCTGCTGCAGCTGTTTACCCAGCATCGGCGTCGCCACATCGCCCGGGCAGATACAGTTGACCCGTACCCGCGGCGCCAGATCCAAGGCCAGCGCTTTCGTAAACGCTACGACAGCGCCCTTGGATGCGCAGTACAGCGGACAGCCATAATTGCCATTGATCCCTGCGTCGGAAGCAATGTTCACGATGCTCGCCCCCTCTGCCGCCAGCAGAGGCAGCAAGGTCTGCGTCAAAAAAATCGTTCCTTTGACATTAGTGTCCATGATCGAAAAAAAAATCATATTCGGTCACCTTCTCCAAACGGCGTTCCTGATAGATCCCCGCCGCATTGACGATCAGATCAATATTTTCACGCTGCTCGCGCACGTTCTGCGCCGCACTGCGGCAGGCTTCCAGATCTTTAACGTCGCCCTGCACATAATGCACTTTGCCATAAGCACTCAGCGTGACAGCCGCTTCTGTACCCTTTTCGGCATCACGTCCCAGCAGCCACACCTCGGCGCCGTCTTTCAGCAGCAGCTCGGCCACAGCCTTGCCGATGCCCGACGTACCGCCGCTGATAAAGGCGACCTTGCCTTCACAACCATAGTTCATTAATCTGTACTTCCTTTCTTCAGAGCCGGCGGCAGCTGCAGCACTACGCTGGTCGCCTCGCCGGGTATACTTGTCATTGTCAGTCCGATACCGTGACGTTCGCTGATCTGCTTCGAGATCGCCAACCCCAGACCGCTGCCGCTCTTATTCGTTTCACCCCGCGTTTTATAAAAACGGTCGAACACATGGGGCAGCTCTTCCTGCTTCACGCCGCAGCCGTGGTCAGTTACCGTCAGCCTGCTGCCGAGCAGAGTAACTTCGATTTTACTCTGTTCCGGTGAAAATTTGATGCTGTTGTCCAAAAAGATCAGCAGCATCTGCCGCAGCCGTCCATAATCGCCTTCAATGATATAGACAGGCGTGTCCAAGGACAGTTGGATAGTAATATTTTTCTGCTGTCCCAGCCGCTGGCTGCTGCGCACTACGTCCTGCACCACATCGCATAAATTCACAGGTTCCTTTTCGATCGGAAAATCCGTATTCTGCAGCCGTGACAGATCCAGCAGATCGTTGATCAGCCGCTGCAGGAACAAAGTTTCCGCCAGCATCTGCCGGTGGTAATCCTCGACCTCCTGCGGCTCGGTGACTATCCTGTCACACAGCGCTTCCAGCGAACCGCGGATGACCGTCACCGGCGTCCGCAGCTCATGGGAAATATTCGCGATAAAATCACGGCGCAGCTGCTCCAGCTTTTTACTGGCCTGATCTGCTTCCAGCAGTCTTTCGCCCAGTCCGTCCAGCGTTTGGGCCAGCTGCCCGATCTCATCCTTCTGGTCGATATTGCAGCGCTCCGTATAATCATGCTCCGACATCTTTTCAGCGACCAGCCGCATCTTATTGAGCGGTTTGGTAAACTTCCACGAAAAAAGCATACTCAGGACAAACACCAGGACCATCGCCACGACGCACGATAAAATCAGGATCCTGATCCCCCTCCCAGGCAGCTTCGCGCATGCCCTGCACCGGCGAATGCAGCAGCACCACAGCTCTGACTTTGCCGCCGGCATCGCTGACAGGCACGCCTACCGTGACCACCAGCTCGCCCAGTACGGGATTGATCTCCTCCATGACAAAGTTCTGTCCGGTAAAGCCCTGTTCCACCGCTCTTTTGATTTCCGGCGACAGAGCGTTATAGTCAAAATCACTGGCAGGTTCGGCTATATCCTCCTGCTGACGCATCAGCATCCGCTTATGTCCGTGCATCATCCCGTGCTGTTCGGGCAGCGCGCCGGCGTCCTCACGGTGCATTTTGACATTTTTATTCTCATCGACCACCCACACGTTTTCCATCGTGATATTGTCGATATAACGGATGAAACGGCTGCTGCCGATACCGCCGTAACGGTTCTGCAGCCGCGACATATTATCCTGCAGTACCTCGGCGATCTTCGTTGCCCGCACCTGCATCTCTTTCTTTTTCAGATCCAGCGTATGCTTGCCGAAAAAATGCATAAAGGTGCCGCCCACGACCAAAGCAAAAATCAGCAGTACCGCTGCAAAATACAGCGTCAGCTTCCAGGCGATTTTATTGCGCATGCTCTTTCTCCTCGAAACGGTAGCCTACGCCCCAAATGGTCTTGATCTCCCACTCCTCGTGTTCAAACTTATCCACTTTGGCCCGCAGGCGCTTGATATGTGAATCCACAGTCCGGCTGTCGCCGAAATAATCGTAACCCCAGATACTGTCCAGCAGGTTCTCACGCGAAAACACCTTACTGCTGTTTTTAGCCAAAGTCCACAGCAGCTCTACTTCCTTTTTCGTCAGCGTCACGTCCGCGCCGCCGATCGTGACCAGATATTTGTCCAGATCGATCACAAGATTGCCGACGCTGTACAGATTCTGCTGCTCGGCTTCGCGCGGCTGGACCCGGCGCAGGATAGCGCGGACACGTGCCATGACCTCGCCTGCTGAAAAAGGTTTCAGGATATAATCATCAGCGCCGATATCCAGCCCCATAATCCGTTCAAAATCTTCACCGCGGGCCGTGACCATAATGATCGGCACCATCGACCGGCGGCGCAGCTCACGGCAGACCTCGAACCCGTCCAGCTTCGGCATCATCACGTCCAGCAGTACCACGTCGATATTTTTTTCATGCTGCTCAAACAGCTCCAGAGCCTGCTGTCCATCCAGAGCCACCAACGGCTCGAAACCCTCTTTGCGGGCATAATTTGCTAAAATAGAAGTTATCTGCTGATTATCGTCAGCAATCAAAATTTTATTCATCGCTGCACCTCGTAAATGTATTATTACCATTATATACTTATTTTGGCGTACGGGGATAAATTATTCTCCGCACAGCTCAGCTCCCTGTAAGTATATTATAAGGTCCGCACTTGTCTGCAATCAATATAACACAAAGATGTGTCAAAAAAATGTTTATCCGCAAAATTTATCTGCGGGCATAGAAAAACCCCCGCCGCCTTATGGCAGCGAGGGTTGCAGTTTATCCGTTCAGTTTCAGGCAATGTAGGATTTGAGCATCCATAGAAGTTTTTGATATTCCCCTAAATAATCATTGAACTGGTCCGCAGTCACACCGTCGCCGGCAGCATCTGCCAGCTCCACGATCTCTTTGGTATCCCTGATCCAGTATTCCACATCGGCGATCAGCCCCTGCACAGTTTCTTCCGAAGAAATCGGCTTATCTGCCAGTTCCTTGATCGTCGCCAGCGCCAAAGCCTCTTTCATATTGGCGACCGGCGCCTGACCAACTGCCAGCAGCCGTTCAGCTACCGCGTCGATGATCTCGGCAGTCCGGTCATACAGCTCCTCCAGCTTTGCATGCAGAGTGAAGAAGCTGCGCCCCTTCACATACCAGTGCAGATTATGGAGCTTGATATAAGCGACTTCCTGATTGGCAAGATAAAGATTCATTTTTTCATATAATTTTTTAGACATGATAGATTCCTCCTCAAGATTTATAAATTCTGTTATTTTCAGTATCGGCCGGATAATCAGCCGTTTTGGACCTGCTCGTAATTAGCCGCTACCGCTTTCCAGTCGATAACATTGTAGAAAGCCTGCACATAATCGGCGCGCAGATTTTTATATTTCAGGTAGTAAGCGTGTTCCCAGACATCGATGCCCAGGATCGGCACGAAACTGCTGCCTTCGATGATCGGGTTGTCCTGGTTCGGGCTGGCAGACAGCAGCAGTTTGCCGCCGGCAGCCGCAGACAGCCAGGCCCAGCCTGAACCGAACTGCCCTAACGCCAGCGCGCTGAGCTGTTCCTTAAAAGCGGCAAAGCCGCCGAATTCTCTGGTCAGTGCCTGCGCCAGCGCGCCTTCCGGTTCACCGCCGCCGTCAGGACTGATAGTCGAAAAATACAGGTTGTGGTTATAATAACCGCCGCCGTTGTTTCTGATAGCTTTACGCAGACCGCTGTCAGCGATACTGTCCAGGTTTGCCAGCAGCTCGGTGATGTCCCGTCCTGCCACGCCGGCTTTTTCGGCTGCGTCATTCAGGTTTTTAGTATACGCCGCATGATGCTTGGAATAATGTGTTTCCATCGTCAATGCATCGATATGCGGTTCTAATGCCTCATAAGCATAAGGCAGCTGATATTGTTTATACATATAGATCCTCCTTTGGCCAAAAGCTTTGGCTCATCGCAGTTTATTTTCGTTTTGGTTAGCTCTGGCTAACCTTTGATTTGATTATACACTACTCTCTTTATAAAAACAAGTCTAAATTGATTTTAATTATCAATTACTTTATTTACATAATTCAAAAATATTTTCCATTGACCCGTAAAGCCTGCTGCCAGGCGCAGCTGCTTCTGGAAAAATGCATGGAAAAATCTTTAAGCATTCCTTGAAAAGAGCTAAATTGCTTTCTTCCTGCCAAACATGCTAAAATAAAAATGTCAGAAAAAAGTCTGTAAATCGTCATAATTTTGACATAAGTTTACTCTACAATAAGCATACAAGGTCAAACGAACCTCAAATCACAATCTTAAAGGAGATGTTGTTATGATAAAAACTTCCTGGAAAAAATCCCTTGTTATCGCCGGTGTCCTCACCGCCCTGTGTGCTTCCGCTGCTTTTGCGGCCGAGCAGGCCGATACCAAACCCAGCATGCGCGAGCGTGTCGGCACGATCCTGCACCACGACGAAGGCGACAATTATCCCGACCGTCCCTACCATATGGAACGCGGCCGTCACTGGGGCGGCCCCATGCACCCCGGTCCGCAGCTGACTGACGAGCAGGTCAAGGAACGTGAAGCCAGACGCGCCGAATGGGAAAAAATGACCCCGGAAGAACGTCAGAAGGCACACGAAGAAAAATATTCCAAATGGCGTGAAGAACGCATGAAAAATATGACGCCCGAAGAAAAAGAACGCTTTGAACAACGTGAAAAACAGCGTGAAGAATGGCGTAAAATGACTCCTGAAGAACGCCAGAAAGCCCGTGAAGAAGCACGCGCCAAATGGGACAGCATGAGTGATGCCGAAAAAGACGCTGCCCGCGAGCATTTCCGCAGCTATTACCATGCAGGCGGCGGCCATTACTATGAAGGCCACCGCAAATACCGCCACCATAAAGGTGAATACCGCGGCGAGCACAGAGGCGGCTATTATGGCGACGGCCGTACCGAATGCCCTAATTCCAACTGCCCCTGGTAAATATCAAAAACTTACGTAAAAATCCTTTCCTCACATCAAAAAGCCTGCGTTTCATTAGAAACGCAGGCTTTTTATCTATATTCCGCCTTATTCCTTTTCCTCATAGACCGTATAGCCGTTCTTGCCTTTGTCCTTTGTCTGATACAAAGCCTTATCTGCTTTTTCATACAGCATGGCAAAGCTTCTGCCATGCTGTGGCGCTAAAGCTATCCCTACGCTGACAGACATTTTCCAGCAGCTGCCGCTGTCCTCACAGATAGTGTCAAGCTTCTGGCACAGGCGGGCCGCTTTGCGGCGGGCGCCTTCCTCATCCGATATCGTCCCGAAAACCACGAACTCGTCACCGCCGATACGGCCGATGATATCGTCCTCACGGCAGAATTTTTTCAGCCGTTCCACGAACTCCCGGATACAATAATCGCCGAAAATATGGCCGTGCAGATCATTGGCCTGCTTAAAATTATCAATATCGATGATAAAAAAGCTGTAGCTGCCCTGCAGCTTGCCGCACAAAACCCCGTCGATGATCCTTTCCGTCGCCTTTTTCGTATAAACGCCGGTCATCTCATCTGTGGAAGCCTTTCTTTGTGTTTCCAGCTCCTTGCGTTTCTCCTCGTCGATATTTTTACGATAAGTAAACATATGCACTGACTTATCAGCTTCCGAATAAAAAATATAAGCGTCGATCCGCATCCAGAAATAATCGCTGCCGTTTTCTGTGATCATAAATTCATACTGCAGATAATTATTGCCGGCCTTAAAGTGCCGCATCACATTTTCGATACTGAACGTCGCCACATAGCCGGCCCGGTATTCTTCCAGCAGCTGCCTGTCGGCCACAGCCTGCAGAAATTCCTCATAGGGCAGGTCTTTAGCTCCCATCGCCTCAAAATACAGCTCGGTCTTTTTGCTGGCTGCCCTGTTTTTAGTGATGTTCAATTCATAAATATTATCGTAGATCTGCTCGGTCGCTTCCTTGAACAGCTCCTGCCGTTCTTCCAGCAGCTTCGTCATCCGCACGTTGAACTTTCTGATCACCGAAGTGATAGTCAGAATAATCAGCAGGATCACCACCGAAATCAAAACTACCGTTTCCAGCATCTTTTCATTCAGCTCGGCCAGTAAGGCGCCGGTATCCTGCTTTACCAGCAGATACCACGACAGATCGGGGATATAGCGGACGACCAGATAGCTTTTTTCGTTATTCTGCACATCGCCCGGCATCCAGATATCCCAGTTGGTCCTGCCGTTTTTCCATTCCAGGATCTCGCTGCGGATATCTTCGCTGTCATTGACCTTGAACCAGTCCGCCGTCTGATGACCGTTATAAAGACTGGAAACTTCGATCTCGCCTTTTTCATTGATCAGATATGTCGCAACGTCGTATTCCTTTTCATATTCCTGCAGCAGGCCTTTGATATAATCGACATTCACGCCGACGCCCACTACACCGATCACCCGGCCGGACGCATCCCTGATTCTGCAGTTTACAAACAGAGTGATCTTATTGGCCGCACCAGCAACTTCATCATTATCGATATTAAGGCTGTATTCTTCGCCGCTTTGCAGAAAATTATAATACCAGACGTTTTCATCCTCGCCCCGGGCAAGATTGCGGTCCAGACCGTTGAAATTATAATAATTATTGGTGGACGCCGAAACCAGGAACACCGAATCATAGGCATACTTATTTTTATAGGTATCCAGATACTTCCTGATCGTTTCCTGGTAACCGGCCTCCTGATAACGGCTGCCCTCTTCCTCCAGCAGCTTGATCAGCAGGCTGTCATGCGCCATCGTCTGCGAGATATTCACCGGCTTGGTCAGCATCGTCGACAAACGGTAATAAATACCTTCCGAGGCCAGCGAGGAGACCTGTTTGATCTTCACCAGTGAAGCATTATAATTAGCGCGGTAGCTCAAAGTCGCGATCAGGGCGAAACCAACCAGCAAAATCACACTGACGAGTAAATTAGTTTTTAATAAGATATTATTTTTCATTGCCAGCTGCCTTCTATTTTCCATTATTATCTATAATAAATATAATCATTATATTAAGTTACTATTTTTATTATATTCTAAAAGATTTTTACTGGCAATCTTTAAATTGTAATATTAAATAAATACTTGTTTTTGGTGAACGCTTTTTCCGGCTCATACTTTCCCAAACCTTGTGCCGCCAGCGCCCGCACAAAAAAATCCCACCGCCATGCAGCAGTGGGAGCGACAGACCCTTTTCAGACCGTCGAGAATAACGGCCAGTACCTGATGAACAAATAACCAACGACTGTGATCAGCAGTACGCTGCACAGCGACAGCAGCAGCCCGTTTTTAAACAGCTCGGCCGGGTCCAGCCCATAGCTGACCGGGATAGCCCTGATCGATACCGGCAGCACATAGGCGCTGTTGAAGGCGACGATCGCCACGAACAAATACGGGATCGGGTTCAGCCCCAGCGCCTGCGCAATACTCTGCACTACAGGCACGGCAATAGCGGCCGCCGCCGTATTGCTGGAAATCTCGGTCAGCACCGTCGAAAACAGCGTAAAAGCAAACACCGTTTCCAGACCGCCAGTCAGCGGCAGCAGCGTGATCGCCTCAGCCATTTTCAGGGCCGCGCCGGTTTCCGTCACCAGACTGCCCAAAGCCAGGCCGCCGGCAAATAAAAACAGCATGCCCCACATAACGCCCTTTTCCGCAAATTCCCAGGTCAGCAGAGCCTTGCCGTCCTCATCTTCGAAGGTGAAGGCCAGCAGCCCCATGATCAGAAAGACATACGCAGGCTTCAGCGCCGGCAGCCACCCGGCATACAGCGGCCGGATAAAAGCCAGCAGTGTCGCCGCGACAAACAGCACCAGGCTGATTTTTTCGCCCAGCCTGATCGTGCCCAGCTGCGCGTACATTTCCTTAAAATATTCGCTGGTACCAGCCAAGTGCTTTACCGGCACCGGCAAATGGAACAGGAAAAACAGATTCAGCAGCAGGACCAGTACCAAAAGCGGCAGAAAACGCACCACCCAGTCGATATACATAAATTCCTGTCCTGTCAGCTTTTCCAGATAGCTGATCGCCACCAGGTTCGCCGCCCCGCCCAAAGGCGAGCCGAAGCCGCCGATGCCCGCGCCCCAGACGATCGCCAGCAGGATCGGCACTGCCAGCTTACTGTTTTTGATGTTTTCCTCGCCAATAAACTGCAGCATGGATACCGCTACCGGTACCAGGATCGTACAGACGACCACATTCGGCAGAAAGATGGACAGTACCGTCGCTACCAGCAGCCAGACTGCTATCTGCTGCCGCAGTGACGTGCCGATACAGCACAGGGTCTTGATCGCCAGCCGCTTGTCGAGCCCCGTCGTCGCCCAGGTCAGGCAGACCAGATCAGCGCCGAACAGCAGCACGATGATCTCAGAAAAATACTGACTGATAACGTGCTGCATCGGGATCAGGTCAAACAATGCGTTGACACCGATCGGCACGAACGCCGTCACCGAAATATTGACCGGCCGCAATATCCACCACAGCGCCATCCAGACCGTCGTCCCCAGCGCCGCAGCCGCTTTGAAGCCAAAGAACCATTCCAGCAGCAGTATCGTCAAGCCGAAGCTTAGCGGTCCCATCAATACCGCTACGCTGTGCAGGCGGCGCTTGCGTTTACTTCCGTACATAACCCCATCCCCTTCTTGCTCTCAAACTATTTTTATTGTAGAATGGTGGTATAAAAAAGTAAAATACTATTTCTTTGTTATTATAATAAGAATTTCTTATATTTTTTAGAGGTGAGCTATGGATTTTGAATTTTACCGTAATTTTATCACCGTCGCCGAAACAGGGAACCTGACCACAGCTTCCAAAAAACTGGCCCTGGCCCAGCCGGCCCTCAGCGCCCAGATCAAAACACTGGAGCACTATTACGGCGCCAAGCTGATCCAGACTGCGCGCGGCAAACGCCAGCTGACCCTGACCGAAGCCGGGGAAGCCTTCCTGGGCAAGGCCCGCCAGATCTGCCGCACCGAAGAAACCATCCTTTTAGATATGCAGAGCTTCAATAAAAAAGCTTCCGGCACACTGCGCTTCAGCGTTTCGCCTGCCAAAAGCACCTTTTTCATCAACACCTATCTGCGTCCCTTTGCGGCCGCCTATCCCGAAATCTGCTTCCAGTTCCGGGAAGAAGCCGTCAGCGCCCAGACCAGACATATTGCGGAAAACAGCAGTGATTTTGCCTTTGCCAATGCGCCGCTGCCGTCACCGCAGCTGTTTGCCGCCCACAAAACGCAGAAAGAATATTTTTACGCCGTTTACAGCCCGCAGGCAAACTGCGGCCTTGACCCACAGCAGCTTCTGACGCCGAAACAATTACAGAATATCCCTGTCTGCTGTAACTTCGGCTGCTACAGCCTGCTGCGCAAAGCCTGCCTCAAGCACGGCTTCATGCCCAAGATCCGCTTTATCGCTACCACCAATACTGCCGCGCTCGCCTTCGTGCAGGACGGCAGCGGCATCGCCATCATTTCCGCCGGCGGCAGGGACGACTTCCCCCAAGGGTTGCTGCAGCAGCAGCTGGCTGATGATGAACTGTATTTTGAGCAAACGCTGTTCTGGTCCAAAAAAGACCGGTTAAGCGCCACCGCCCAGCTGTTTTTGGACTTTTACCTGGCGGCAGCCAAGACTGACCGCCACTGATCATCAGGATCTGCGCATAAAAAAAGCCTTTACGACAAAGTCATAAAGGCTTTTATTATTACGATTTACAGCTCGTACCCAAACAGGACACCCTTACCGCCGGCTTTTTTCACCTTGTACATGGCCTGATCGGCTTTGAGCAGCAGCTCTTCCGCCGTCCTCCCGTCCTCGGGATAACGCGCCACGCCGATACTGACATTGCAGAACACCTCGCCCCTTTTCAGCCGCCAGGGCTGGGCAAACCGCCGATGGATAAAGCTGGCCAGATTCCGGATATTAGCTTCCGTTTTATCCCCGTCGATGATCGCGATGAACTCATCGCCGCCGTTGCGGTAAATAGCGTCATGCAGCAGCGGGATACCGGAAAAAAACTGTCCCAGCTGCACTAAGAACTCGTCCCCCGCTTCGTGACCAAAGGTATCGTTGATCTTTTTAAAACCGTCGATGTCAAAAAATAGCAGATAACCTTCGCCGCCCTCCTGCGTTTTGTCGATCCGGCGCTCGCACTCCTTCACCAGCATCCGGCGGTTCGGCAGGTTCGTCAGCGAATCATAATTGGCCAGATACTCGACCAAAGCTTCGTTGCGCTTATTGTCAGTGATATCGGCACTGCTCACCACATGGGCCAGTCTGCCGTCCACCCAGCGGAACGCCGCGCTGAACACCCTGAACCAGGAACCGTCGAAAGGCCGCTGATAATCCCAGGAATAGATCTTCGTCGGTTCACCGTTCTCATCGATCAGCTTTTGCTGCGGGCAGAAAGCACAAGGCCCGTTTTGACCCGGGAACAGCACCTCCCAGCACTTGCGTCCCAAAAACTGCGAAATACCGCCGTACGGAGCCGCCATAGAACGGTTGGCATATAAAATATCATGGGTATGGAAATCATTGACATAAATATCTATACCTGTATTATCCAAAATGCTTTCCAGCGAATTTTTGGCAAAAGTCAGCTTGTTCTGATAGACCCGCACCCCGATATACCGGCCAAACATCGACAGCACTGTCTTCAGCAGCTGCTGCGTGCCTGCCGGCGGCACCGGCCGGGCCGACTGCTGTACAAATACCAGCAGCCCGTAGATCTGCAGCGTTTCATCGACTACTGAAGCCACTACCAGCGACTGCGCCGCAAACAGCTCCAGCAAAGCATTCTCAGCCGTACTGTTCTTTTGTCCACCCTCCAGCCAGACAAAGGTTTCCTGCGCCAGATAGCTGCGATAAGCAGCGTCGACCGCGTCGATCGGAAAGCTGCCCCGCAAAGGCAGCTCCTTACGCAGACAGCGTTCTTTCAGATGCAGATGGTTGTACTGGTCCAATTCATAGATCAGCCCGCCGTCAAAATCAAAAGCAGAACAGAGCTCCGCCAGAGCCCTGTCGATGACTCCGGTATCCACCTGCTTGCCGCCCAGTAATTCAGCTAAAGATAAAACGAGAGTATCACCCGATTGTACCATTACAGCCACCTTCTATCCATACATTTAAAATAGTTCGATATTATTATATGCTTTGCTGATTTTATTCTATCATATTTATTATTTTTATCAACTGTAATTTATATTCTTTTAGGCAATAAAATTATTATATTACTCAAAAAAAGCAGCCGCTCCCTTTCTAAGGCAGCAGCTGCTTGCAGGATGATTTTAAAATTTCAGCCGGGCATCATTTCCAGAACGGATAGGTGCTCAGGACCACGACCAGCCCCAGCACGATAAAATCGGCGGCTCCCAGCGGCTCGCGCGGCATATTTTTATAAGTATTGCTGCCGAAACCCTTCAGCTCCATACTCAGCGCCAGCGTTTCGGACTTGGCCACCGCCCGCATGACCAGCGGTCTGATGACCACGACATACGAAAGCAGGCGTTTCACGCAGTTGCCCCGGTTGGAATAACCGCGGCAGGACTGAGCATCCAGCGTGATCTCGCTGTCAGCCAGGAAATTAGGCACGAAACGCAGCGCCGTCGTCAGCATAAAAGCATATTCACAGGGCAGGTGGAAACGGTCCACCAGCGTCTGGGCAATATCCTGGATACGCGTCGCCGCCAGCATACACAAAAACGCCATCGTCATGACCAGCATCCGCAGGCCGCCCGTCAGCGCCACCTCCAGCGGCGAACCGAACAGCAGCTGGAACAGGATCATCAGCCCGGTGAACACCGCCAAACCGCCGATCGCCGCCATCGTCATGCGGTCGCGCTTGATCGACAGCAGTAAAGCCAGCTCAAAAACCAGGATCGTCGCCACCGCCTTGACCGGCAGGATAAAGACCCACGCCGTCACAGCAACAGTGACAATGATTTGAGTAAACGCACTGATCCGCATCAGTCCTCAGCTCCTTTCCGCACCAACAGGCGGCAGAACTCCTCGGGTGTCGCCGCCGTAAAACCCAGACTGCCCGCCAAAGCAGCCGCCGTCGGCCGGCGCAGGCCCCATTCTTCCACAGCATACGCACCGCCGAACAGCTCCGTCGGCGTACCGTCATACACCAGGTCGCCGTCCTTCAGGACAATGGCCCGCTTCGCATAACGGCGCACCACGTCCATATCATGCGAGATCAACACGATCGTGATCCCCTTTTCTTCGTTCAGCGTCTGCAAATACTGCATCATCCGCTCTTTCTCGATCGCATCCTGACCGTTGGTGATCTCGTCTAAGATCAAAGTACGCGGATTGAGCGCCAGTGCCGACGCCACACCCAACCGCCGCTTCTGCCCAAAAGACAGCAGACGCGGATACGCGCCCGCCAGCTCGGCCAGCCCTGTAGCCGCCAAAGCTGCCTCCACCTGCTTTTTGATCGTTTCTGCCGTCAGCTTTTTAGCCCTCGGCCCATACGCCACCTCATCAAAAACCGTATCTTCCAAAATCTGCAGATCCGGGTTCTGGAATACATAACCGATCTTGTCAGCCAGGTCGGCCGGCTCATAATTGACGATATCCTCGCCGTCTACCAGCACCTGCCCGCTGCGGGGATGCAGAAGCGCCATGAACAAACGGCTCAGCGTTGTCTTGCCGCTGCCGTTATGGCCCAAAAGCGCCACAAACTCGCCGTCACCGATCGTGCAGGCGATATCGTTCAGTACCGGCAGACCCCTGCGGTAAGCAAAATTGACCTCTTTAGCCTCCAGCATCAGGCGTTCCCCCCTTCAAAACCAAGCAGCTGTAACTCCGCAGCCGCCTCTGCCTCAGTCCGCCACTCGCCCAAAGTAATACCGAAACGGCGCTCGACGCCCAGCTTCACCTGCCATAACGCAGGTACCAGCGGACGCAGCTCCTCGTCCTCATACATCGTCCGCGCTGCAGCAGCAAAGGTATCAGCCGTTACCAGCTGCCCCTCCTTCAGCACTACCATGTCCGTCACATAAGGCAGCAGATAGTCCACCCGGTGCTCAACTACGATGATCGTCGTGCCGTAACGCTGATGGATCGCATATAACAGCTCATACAGCGAATGGGCCCCGTCCGGGTCCATCGCCGATACCGGCTCATCCAGCACAATGATCTCTGGATGCACCGCCAAAGTAGCCGCCAGCAGCAAACGCTGGCGCTGCCCGCCCGACAGCTCGTCCAGCTGATAACTCTCGCGCCCCGGCAGACCCACGTCCTCCAAAGCCTTACGGGTACGCTCCGCCACCTCCTCCGGCGCAAAACCGTGATTCAGCAAACTGAAAGCCACTTCCTCGCCCGCGGTCAGCGAAACCAGCTGGCTTTCGTAATCCTCCAGCATCAGCCCCACGCGCATCGCGATATCCGACACCCGGCGGCCTTTAGTCGATTCGCCCAGCACCTGCACATCGCCGCTGTAACGCCCGCCCATATAAAAAGGCACGATGCCCGTCATCGCCTTGCACAAAGTAGTTTTGCCCGCGCCGCTGGGACCGGCCACCACAGTGAACGAACCCTTTTTGATCTCCAGGTCGATATCCTGCAGCACCAGCTCCGATTTATTATAAGCAAAATAAAAATTTTCCAGCCTGATAACGCTCTCCATCATTCATCGTCCTCCTGCACAAAAAACAGCTTCCGCACCGGCCCGAACAGCAAAAAGGTGATCATGCCGTTCAGCGCGCCCACGATCGCCACCACCGGCAGCATGGCATACAGCCAGACATGCAGCGGCAAGCCCAGAACGATCTTCAAAATGAAAGTAAACACACCGCCGCTGGCCATAGTTGCCAAAAATCCCGTCACCAGGGGGCGCAGCTTCCACTTGCCCAACCCGCAGCGCAGCATCGCCTTGACCAGGATGCAGCAGGTGATCGCCCCCGAAAGCTCGCTGGCGATATTACCCAGCGGAAAAGCCGACTTCGACGACGGCACCAGCGTGATGCCCGCAATAAAACCAATGCCCACAGCCTGCGACAGCGTCGGATTCGTCAGATTGATAACGATAGAATACATGGCGATCGTCCAGTTCGGCGTCACGCCGCCCACATTAGGGCTGACCGTATGCAGGATGATACCGATAGCAAACAGCATCGCCGTGATCGCTACCCAGCGGTAGCCGTCCTGCATTGGTTTAACTTCGATCAGGTCCACCAACGGCAGCCTGGTATTTTTTTCTTTATCCATAATATAAGCCTCCTTCAAATCGGGCAATAAAAAAAGCCCTTCATCCCCATGTAGGGACGAAAGACACAACTTTCGCGGTACCACCCTGCTTGACCGATTAAGGTCCGCTCGCTAAGATACGGGCCATGGCCGATATCCCCTTCCCTGGTAACGGGCGAAGCATCCCGACGGCGTCTACCCCCTTGCGGGCTCAAGCCGTATCTTAAAGGTCCATTCACCCTGCCGCCAAACGCCGGACTTGCACTGTCACCGGCTCGCTGAGGTCCGCTTGGCAAAGCTACTAATCCTCATCATCGATCAAATACTTATGAAATTACTTTAAAGTGTAGCACCAGCGGCAAAAGTTGTCAATAAGCGCGCGTGTATACATAGCGGCAAGCACTAAAGCTAAAAATATACTTGTAATTTTGCGCCGCCAGGAGTAAGATATTTTATGTAGTGGGGACGTAGCTCAGCTGGGAGAGCGTACGGTTCGCATCCGTAAGGTCGAGAGTTCGATCCTCTTCGTCTCCACCAAATCAATATTTTTGGAACTGTAGATTTGGTAATTTATATGCTGGTAAAAAAAATAAAAAGACATGACTAGAGAAGTCATCGTCTCAGACTGTAGAAAAACCCATATTTCACTAAAAACTAGTGAAATATGGGTTTTTCTACAGTCTACAGCAAGTGTAACACATCCGTTTATTTTTGTTTTTGGGATAATCCCAAAAACTTTTGGTTTTTTATTCATCTAAGTAATCCTGAAAATACAATTTTTACTTCCTTAATATCACTTTTCATATACTTAACACTGCGAGATAGCGAATATACCAAACATTACAAAAGACCGATGCAGAGTATGAACTGCATCGGCTTTACAAACAATCATAATTTCAACATACCTACTCTTGCTTTCGCATGAACTATCATTGCGAAAGCAAGTTTTAACTGATATAATGAAAGATAATATTTATTTTTTGTTTGCGAGGTACGCGTATGGCAATTAGTTATAAAAAGTTGTGGAAGCTTCTCATTGACCGAGATATGCTGAAAAAAGATTTGCAGCGAGAGGCAGGTATCAGTGCCGCTTCTATTACGAAGCTGGGCAAAAATGAAAACGTGAATACTGATATTTTAGTTAAAATATGTACAGCCCTTAATTGTGGCATTGAAGATATTATGGAAATCGTTCATATGGAGGAAATAAGATGAGCACAAATATTTAAAAAAAAAAACGAGAGGATTTACTTTCTAAAATAAATGAAATTCGTAAATGCATTGCCCGGGCAGAAGATGATGAAAATAAGGGCACTTTACTCACCTATCTTTCAGACTTGGAAAAAGAAGTCCGCGCTAAAAAATATGGCCTTGTTTTTGAGGAACACCGTGAAGGAATAGATAAAATTCTTGCTACCCACATCCCAGTAATGACAGAAGAATCAGACCTCTTTATTGATAATGGTGGGCCAATGAATTTTCTTCTCGAGGGGGACAATCTTGCTGCGTTAAAATTGCTAGAAAAAACACATAAAGGAAAAATTGATACTATTTATATTGATCCTCCATACAATCTTGGAAATAATGATTTTACTTATGGGGATAAACGAGTTGAAAAAACAGATACGTTCAAGCACAGCAAATGGCTTTCATTTTTAAATGTACGTTTGGTAATCGCTCGGAAACTACTAGCTAGTCACGGCCTAATTTTCATAAGTATAGATGATAACGAGCTATATGGTCTCAAAATGCTTTGCGACAAAATTTTCGGAGAGGATAATTTTGTCGCAACCCTTGTTTGGACAAATCGAGAAGGTGGCGGAAGTTCTGATAGTAAACTTTTTAGGATTAAACATGAATATATTTTATGTTTTGCAAAGAAAAAATCTCAGATAGAAATTAGAGGTGTAGAAATCAACAATGAAAATAGGTACAAACAATCTGATGAATATGAAGAAATAAGAGGTAAGTATTATCTTCAAAAATTAGGGATGGGATCTATTCAATATTCAGACTCTTTGAACTATCCTATCAAATGTCCAGATGGAACGCATGTGTATCCCTCTGACAATAACAAAGGGAAAAAAGCGTGTTGGCGATGGTCTCAAAAAAAATTGTTTTGGGGAATAGAAAATGGTTTTATTGAATTTAAAAAAGATAAAGCTGGGATTTGGACAGTTTATACAAAGCAATATTTAAAGTGTGATAATGATGGGAATATTATTCAGCGAACACAGCGGCCTGATGGTGTCATAAATGATTTTTCTAGCACGCAGGGCTCAAAAACTATTATTCAACTTTTCGACAGTCCTGTTTTCTCTTATCCAAAGGATGTTAACCTTATTGAATGGCTTATTGACCGCATTCCTAAGGAGAAATCAAACACAATTTTGGATTTTTTTGCTGGCTCTGGTACAACAGGACACGCTGTATTAAACCTAAACAATGAGGATGGAGGCACTCGGAAATTTATCCTTTGTACCAATAATGAAAACAATATTTGCAGAACGATAACGTATGAACGAATCAGGAGAGTTCTGACTCGGGAAAAGTTCAAAGCCTCTATTAAGTATTATAAGATAGACTATATCTCCATCACCGAAAAGATGTATTATGAGTACGCCGATGAACTTTTGTTACATATTCGTGAATTAGTTGAACTGGAGAATGGAATCAACTTTATAGGCAATGCAGAAATCGCTATTGTTTTAAATGATGAAGAACTTTTTGCATTTATTTCTAAAACCGAAGACTTAGAAAAATGCAACTCGCTTTATATCGGTCATAATGTATTGTTAAGCGGAGAACAAGAGGCTTTGCTCAAGAAGAATAATATTCAAATAAATATTATTCCAAACTACTACTATCAAGAACTGGAGGCCTAGCCATGAACATAACACTTGCCAATTTTCAATTAAAAGCAATTTCTGATTTGATGGAAGGAATGCTTTCGGACAAGCGCGAAATCATTCTGAAAAGCTGTACCGGCAGCGGGAAAACAATTATACTAACCCATTTTATGTATGAGTATGTAAAAGGCAATCCTAACACGGTGTTCGTTTGGCTTACTCCGGGAAAAGGTGGGCTTGAGGAACAAAGCAAAGAAAAAATGGACCGATATATACATGGAGTATCAACTAAATTACTTTATGATGTTATGACTGGTGGATTTGATTCCGGTGACTTTTGTTTTATCAACTGGGAAAAGTTAACGAAAAAAGGAAACACTGCCCTTAAAGAGGGTGAGCGGACAAACTTCATTGAACATATTCAAACTGCATTGTCAAATGGATTGAGGTTTATAATACTTGTGGATGAGTCTCATCAAAACGACACAATTAAAGCAGATGAAATTATTGAATATTTTAAAACCAATAAGATTATTCGTTGCTCAGCAACGCCCAAGGGATATAAAAATGCCTTTGAAGTTATTGTTCCTGAAGAAGATGTCATTGCAGAGGGGCTTATAAAAAAAGTTTTGATTATCAACGAGAACTTTGGACAAAGCATAAACGTTGATGACCAAGTGTCATATTTACTTGATAAAGCATTGGAGAAGCAGCGAGAACTTCATACTGCATATATTAATGCGGATACAGAAGTAAATCCACTGATTATTGTTCAGCTTCCAAATCGTTCAGATGTGCTACTAGAACAAGTAGAGCGTTATTTAAGTACTAAAGGCGTTTCTTATGAAAATCAGCAACTTGCAGTTTGGCTTTCAGACAAAAAAGACAATTTAGAAAAAATTACAGAAGTCAACGCAAAACCTATTGTAGTTATTATAAAACAAGCTATTGCTACTGGATGGGATTGCCCTCGCGCCCAGATTCTTGTGAAGTTACGAGATAACATGAGTGAAACTTTTGAAATTCAAACGATAGGCCGTATTCGTCGTATGCCAGAGGCAAAACATTATGAGAACGACTTATTAGATAGTTGCTACCTCTATACTTTAGATGAAAAGTTTACAGAGAGTGTAAAACAGAATTTGGGTAAAGGCGCTCTGGATGCACTTAAAATATTTTTAAAGCCACAACATAGTAATTTTACTCTTATTAGTGAATACAAAACAGATGTCCCTTTCGCACGAGATGCTGTTCTCGCATTAAAAGTAATTGCAAAATTTTTGGAGAAAAAATATGGCATTACCAATAAAATTGCAGAGAACAAGATACGTCTTGAAACTGCGGGATATGAGTTTTCAGCGGATGTAGTTGACCGCACAGTATCTGGTTCAGTTGCAAAATTAACAAAAGAGCAATTTGCAGAACTAAATGAAATTAGCATTTCAGAAACACTTGATACTCATAAACACGGGTATGAATTTCATCATTGTGCTGCTGAAATTGGACTCAAAATTAGTTTGCCCTATAATAGCATACGCCAGATACTACAACGCCTCTTTTGTGTCAACCCTAGTTATTCCAACAAAGTATTACATCTGGATGTTCGTCCATTCTATGCCTTTGTAATAAACAATAAAGATAAACTGAGATATGATATTGCGGAGGCAATGTCGATCGAAATTCCTCATCTTAATTTGGATATTCAATCTATAACAGAAAAACCGATTGGATTTCCTGTTGAGAATCTGTTTACTTATAATGGTTCTCAAAAAACGCAGGAATTATATGAAAAATCGGTATACAAGGGATATCTATCTTCTGGAGAACCACGTTCTACATCAGAAAAATTATTTGAGCGGTTTTGTGAAACCCAAGCTTCAATAAAGTGGTTTTATAAAAATGGGGATAAGGGAAGTGAGTATTTTTCGATTGTATATTCCGATAATTTCGGCAAACAAAAATCATTTTATCCTGATTATGTCGTGGGTACGTCGGACGGTAAAGTTTGGATAATTGAAACAAAGGGTGGATTCAACAAACAAGGTGAAAGTGAAGATATAGACGCTTTTACACACAAGAAATTTGATGTTCTTACGAGCTATGTTGCAAAGTACAAGGAGAAATACAATTTATATGGCGGCATTGTGCGGCAGGACAAACAAACAATGGAGCTTTGTATTTGTACTGAAAATTACAATGATGATATCAATAGTGATTCTTGGAAATTATTAAAAGAAACACTATAAATACACAGGAGGGGTAATATGTCTTATGATTCTGTCAATACGAAACAAGTCAAGGTTGAATTTCATTATATGTCAGTAGAACGAAAAAAGCGGTCAAGCGACTCAACTATTTATGATATCGGAGAAGTCATATCTACAATTTCTGCTATGTTCTCCTCGTTGATACAGAAAAAGCGAATTGACAGAAAGCATGACTTTACATCAAGAGAGAAAACAATTTGGCTTGAAAAATTCACCGACTTAGGGAATGGGAATTTTGATGTTATTTTCATGTCTGCAAGATACAATCGTAGCCGAAATGTGATTGACACGGAAACTATGAAGCAAAAAGGAATGCTTAAGCAGCCTAAAGACGGGGACGAGGAAAAAACACATTTTTGCATCCGCTTTAAACAAGGACAAGACCGCTTTATTACTATCAATGAACGCAATAGTGATGGTATTACAATTAATGAAATTATGTGGTATTTGAATCAGCAGTTTGAAGCGTATCATATTCAATTCAATACAGATTTTTCTTATTCTGTAAGCTTTGACATTGTTTTAAGCAAAGACTTCTTAACCGAACTCAAAAAAATGAACAATATAAACCTACTCACGCTTACAGTTGATAAGTCAGACCCATTATGTAGTGATTTTTTGCGCTTGGCTGGTCGTGATAGTATTAAAGATACTGTGAATATCTCGTTAGGGAAAAAACGTGGAAAGGGAAATAATATCCCGATTGACCTTATAGAGGAATATTTTAATGAAACAGGCTCCTATAAACGGATAAAAAAGATATCTGTACAAGGATCAAATAGCGAAGGTAGTTTGAAGATTGACACAGATTCTATTCAGCTGAAGCATATCTTAGAGGTCAAGGTAATTGGCACCACAAACGAAGTAGACAGCACAAACTTCTTTACACAGGCAAAAAGCGTTGTTCCTCAGATAGGAGATTAGCCCATGAAATCGGACATTTTATTTGCCGCAAAGGATTATTTCACAACCCGCCCAATTAAAAAGCATATTAGGAAAATGCTTGTCGGAGGGATTCCCGCAATAGCAACTTGGATAATTTTAAAATTTATTCCAGTTAATAAAGGGTCAATATTAATTGGTGAAGTTTTTAGCAACTTCATCAATGTTCAAATAAATGCTATTGCTATATTAATATCATTTTCTATTGCTATTATCACAATAATGGTGTCTGCAGATAATGCAAATATAAGGAAAACAAAAGAAATACTATCGACAGAATGCAAAGGACTAAATAATACAGGAGAAAGGCTGAGTTTATTTCAGGTTTTACTATCAAATATTACTTACAATGTCTTTATCGAGGCTGTGTATCTGATTATTTTGATTTTCTGTGTTTTTTTACAAGTGTTTTTCACTGAGTCTATAATCAATGCTCTGATGGCCATATGTATTTTCTTTGTAGTTCATATATTCCACGTTTTATTAGAAACAGTTGGACAAATGTATCTTACATTTTGGCGAAATTGAAAATTGATATAAATACTCAAGAACTCTACCTTTTATTTTAAATACATTCTATATCTTAAGCTGTATGAAAAATTATTAATTTTCATATTTCGAAATAAAGCTTAAGATAATTTCATTTTAAAATGAAATATTCGGCGGTTTTTGCGTTATAATTTTAAATATCATTTATTCTTTTTAGACTTCTTGTTTTTGCTTCTTTTTCGTGTTATTGACTGTACGAACTTGTCCCACAGAAGGATCTTTTCCAAGGATTTCAAGAGCCAACTTGCTATCTGCCCAAAAATCTTCTAATTCTGATTCAGTAAGCCAATAGTTTGGTATACTTGAGTTCTTTATTTTTTCTCCTCTCGTACCTCAGTAGTGCTTCCTGCGCTATTTCTTCGGGTGTTTTAGGGGTAGCTTTCAAATTATAAGAGCCTTGCAGCTGCAAGGCTCTTTTTTGCATGTTGGCGGTAGTTGCTCCGCCGCTTGTTTCGGCAGCAGTGCTTATTTGGGCGTTTGCTCTATTATTTTCGTTTTCCTCCCGTCCTTGTTCTGCGGCGTTATTATTTGCTCGCTGATCTTGCTGTAAACTCCCTTTGTCTTTTGCTCGCCATTCATCCTGCAGTCTGCGTTCCCTCCTTATGCCCTGCGCTTCGCGCAGGGCTTTTTCCATATTATAGAAGTTCGGTTCGCGGCGGCGGGCAGTCATAATAGTCACCGCAATATTCCATTCGGCATCGTCCGTCTCGCAGAAGTGTTCTGCCCAGCCATCAATAAACCTGGCCAGTTCATCTTCGTTTCTAAACCGCAGCTTCAGCCTGTTATATTCAAACAGTTTTACCATCCGCCGTATCTGTTCATAAGGTCTCTCCATTTTTCAGCACATCCTTCGCAATATTTTCAGCCTTTGATTGGCTTATATGGTCAGGCGCACTTACGAGTTTCTCTGTCCAGGCGGCGGCAAACGCATTTCCCAGTCAGATCACCCTGTCCGGCAGTACCATAACAGCCCGCCGGCCTGCGCCTGATGATCCATATCCCAGCTTATCTACATCAGCAGTTCTTCCGCTTCCCGCTGTTTTTCGGCCTGATGCGCTGCAAGCAGCAGCTGCCGCAGCTTAGTAAGTCCTTTTTTGATCGTTTTGCTGATCGCAGCCGGGCTGACGCCAAATCTCTGTGCCAGTTCGCCGTTGCTCCAGCCTTCTAAAAAATGCAGTTCGATCAATTCTTCCTGTTTGGGCGAAAGCTGTACCAGCAGTTCCTGCACTTCCGCAAAATCCTGCTGCAGTTGCTGCTGTTCAAAATAAGTACGCGTCGTCTGCGCCGCATCTGCCGTCAGCACTTCCTCTGCAAATTCACAGCCGCTTTCTATTTCATAAGGGCAGGTCATTTCTTCATCCTTATGCCGGCGTTTCCATTCACTGCTGAGCGCCGTATACGACTTACTGACGATAAAAGCCGGCAGCTTCTCGAAATCCTGCCGCTGTCCCCACTTTTCCAGCGCCTTTACTACGGCAATCCTTTCGATCTGTTCGCCATCCTCGGCAAAACCTTTGTATGCGCTGGTATGTGCTATTTTACGCAGTTTGATATCAAAAGCCTGCAAAATCACCCCCAGCATCTTTTTATTGCCCTGCTGCGCTAAAGCCACTATTTCGGCCCATTTATCACACTCCGCTGTTTCTGTGCAAGTAACTGTCATCAATACATCCCCTTATTTCACCCTGCTGCGGTGATCTTATTATTCAACACCTCTACTGCCAGCTCCCGCGCCGTCAGGCTGTCCAGACAGTCTATACAAATAATGATCCCATCCAGCTCGATATACAAATCACCGGCGCCAACAGCCTCATTACACAATTCACAGCTGTACACGGCTTCCGCCAGGCTCTGCGGAGGTTCCAGCCACGCATTTTCGATCGCTGTAAAATGATCCACTAGTCACACCTTGCGCCTGAACTGCGGCGTGACGTTAAACTGCGCTTAAGCGCCCTGCGGAACAAAGCGCTGCAGTTGATATGCTCGTCCTGTGCCTGCTTGCGCAGACCATAAGGCAAAACGATACGCAGCTCTACTAAAGCATCGTCCTTTCTCGGCGGTTTCACCGTTTTGACAGGCTGCGGCTCAACTGGCCGTACAGTCTCTGTCTGGCAGTGTTTTCCCTGCAGTAAGGGGCATTTCAGCGCCAAATACAAAAGACGGGCACTCAGCACATCGCCGCCCGTCTTTTTAGATTTTTGTTGTGAAGCTAAAGAATCATTCATGTTTTTTTACCTGCTTTCGCTGAATTTAGGGTGTAAGTATCAATACTAACGCAGATCAGTAATACAAAACCATTATTAACACTTAAAACTTCCAAGTCAAAATCATAAGTATGTACGAAGGATTTACAGATTTTAATGATTTAAAAGCTTTAAGAGATGCTAAAGGTCTTTAAGATTTAAAAGATTCGGTATGCTTACTGCGTCAGTAATAATATCCCCTACTCTTATATGGCTTTTTACAAGGTCATTTTTAACCCCCTTTACATAAATAATTTTTATCCGCCGCTTGGAAGAGAAAATTTTACACTTTTTAAATTTTTCTTGCCGGCAGGTTAAAAAACAGGGCCTAAAAAGCCATATAAGAGTGAGAGGGTGCCACAGCACATCAAAATGCTGAACGGAGTACGTTAAAATAATGGCCTGCTCTCCAAACTCACAGGAAAGGAGTATCTCTACTATGCAAATGCAAATATCATCAGCACCGCTGCTGACAGCAGCCAAACTCGCCGAACTTGTCGCCCTGGGGCACAACCGCATCTCGCAGATCTATCTGCACTGGACCGCAGGACGTTACGGCCAGCTTTACAACGACTACCATTTCAACATCGACGCCGACGGCAGTATTTACCAGACCTGCACGCAGCTCACCGAGCTTAAAAGCCATACGTGGCACCGCAATACCGGCGCTATCGGTATCGCTCTCTGCTGCGCCTGCGGCGCGCTGCCCCATAACGGCAGGGATACTGAGTTCGGCAAGTTTCCGCCCACTCCCCGCCAGATCGACGCCGCAGGTAAATTAGTTGCCAAGCTGGCGCAGGGGCTCAATATCCCTATCGACCGCGGGAACGTGCTTACTCACTGCGAAGCTGCGCTTATCGACGGCTACGGACCGTACAGCGGCGACGCCGAAACCCGCTGGGACTTATGGTATCTGCGCGATTCACCAGGCGACGGGGCAATGAAGCCCGGCGGGCAGGTCATCAGGGGCAAGGCCCTGTGGTATGCAAAAAGCAGCCCCCTTGTTTAAAAGGGCTGCTTTTTAAAGAACACGATGTTTTCTTTTAATGTTTTCTTCAATCTTTTTTATTTTTCTTTAGCTTTTTTATCTTTTTTAGACTTTCTTGAAAGAAAGTCAGCAAAGAACTTTCAGCGCTGTTAAGATTTGGATTGCGCTTTAAAACCCTCTGTATCATACGTTTTACTGCAATAGCCGTAAATATTGATAATATCAGGCGGTCGATACTCTGTTTATGAAATCCATAGCTGAATAGTACGGTACAAGGGTTTTAAGCGCACATTGTGACACATTCCGTTGTGTACGCTGTGAGCTGTAAGCGCTGGAGGGACTGTTTGAGGCATTGACGATCAGCAGTTAAAGCTTTTCTCTGTACTGCAATGCCGAGTTGCCCGGAAGCAGGACAGCGAACGAAGTTAAACAGGAATTGTCACAGTGCGCAAAGTTCTTTCCGAAGCTTTCTTTCAAGAAAGCTGCATAAAGAAAACTAAAAAGTATTTTCACAAATGTAACCTCTGGTTACAAACCACAAAAACAAAACCAAATTATGAAAGGAGCTGAAAATATGACTGTCAGCAAAAATCCTACTTCCCTCAAACTTTCCATGGACGTAGAAAACGGCACCAACGCCCTTGGCGCCATGCAAACCAAAAGCACCTCTGTCGGCAGTGTCCGTCTGGACGCCGAAGCCGCCAAATGCCTCGCAGTTACCGAAGCCATCGGCGAGCTTATGAGCCACGCCGTCGTTAACGTCTACGTTACCGAAAAAGCCGAACTCGACAAAGCAGAATAACCTAAAATTTCAAACAAAAATCTAATGTAAAGGAGAACAAACATGGAAAAAACTTTAGAACTCATCTTCACCAAAAGCGACGGCGCTAAAAAAACTTTAAGCATCGCCGACCCTCGTGAAGACGTTACCTTAGCCGAAGCGCAGGCAGCAGCAGCCAAGATCATCGAAGCAGGCGTGCTGACCAGCGGCGGCCTGGGGCTGAATGAATTCGTCGAAGCCCGCATCAAAGTCGTTACTGTTACCGTGCTGGCATAATCGCCATGGATACCAAAGAAATTTTCAGCGCTGTCGGCAACTTCGGTTTCCCGATGGTGCTGAGCTGGTATCTGCTGCTGCGTATGGAACAGCGGCTTGACCGCCTGACTACCTGTCTAAACGAACTGAGCAAGGCGATCATCAGCAAACACAGAGAACTGTAAAACAAACAGAGAAACGAGGTACGACATCAATAGCAAATACACAAAGCTCCTGCACTGGTTACGCCTTTTGGCTTACATCATAGGCAGAAAATAACAAACCAAATCAGCGATATGAAACCTACTTCATATCGCTGATTTTTTATATCACTGAACTTATTGCTGTCGATTGCAACTAATTACATAGAGGTTCACAGAAACAGCGCCCTATCCAGTCGTTATTTCTGCGGGCTTTCGGCAGTCCTGTTCTATGCTGCGCTGTCACTCGCACGTAACAGTGCCTCAATGTCTAGAAACTGAATCTCAACCCGGCGTTGACTTGCCATTTTTTCTGGAAGGTCCCGCCGAATGAACGCGCTATGCCAAAATACAAATTATTCTGCTTTCCTAACATCACATCTCCGCCAAGATCAACTTCACACCACGTATCTTTCATACTTTGTGATTCCACTAACTGTACATTATTACTGTCAGTCATATTTATATCGTAACTGCCTCCGAACTCATGCAGCCAGCTTCCACGTACATATATATTTCCGCCATTAGCAAAAGCACGCCCCAACGCAATACCGATTCCACAGCTTGCACTGTTAACACCGTCAGTCTGAACACGTACTCCATTATCCGTGCTGTAACCGGCTCCATTTAACCGCCCTAATGTTATTTCCAGCTGCGGATCAAGGTACCAGCCATACTCATCTAACAATATCCGTTTCCCATAAACAGCATCTAAAGAAATACCATTGTTTCTTAATTTACTGCCAACATGCTCTCCTGTCAGCGTCCTGCTGGCAACATTATTTTCCATATGATTGACCTTTAGATTCAAGTCAAGATAATGACCAGATAACAAACGCCTTACACCATAAAGATTCAGCCCCAGATCTTGGTAATCACCAGTACCGCTGGCATAGTTCCCTTTTCCTTCTGTATATAAAACAGCCGCTCCCAACAGCCAGTTACCCTTACTATCATTGGTAACCTGACGGTCAAATCCAATCGCATAGGTATTATATTGGCTTTCGAAATAATTTCTGCCTCTGTAAGCGTCCTCTCCACGTTGCAGCTGTACCCAAATACCGCCATTATCTATTTGCTCGTGAAGCAATCGTTCTGCGTTCTTCATTATACCCATACCGCTGCGAACTTCTGGCACTCTATGCATTTTGGCCAGCCGCTGACGCACTATTGTATTGTTACGCCATCCATAATATATATGTGAACCGGCTGAACAAGCGCTTTTGACTGTGGTACTTGTATTATTTGCTTTATCTTCAACATCACCAGTTCCCAAACCAACTATCTTCCATTCATTTCTCCCACCTACAGTAATTTTAGTCAGCTGTGCCTGATAGTTATATAAAGCGCCTTCCATAATGCCACTGGTCAAATTGAAATTTCCCACCGGGGCATCAATTATTTTCTGCTCGAATTGTTTTCCGGACAGCGCCGAAGCTTCCGGATCATAGGTCAGTAGTTTGTAGTTACCCGCACCTGATGCATTAGAAATCGTTAAACGATCGCTTTCCCCCTTATTTAAATCTGTATTGATAATAAAAGTCCCGCTATCGCCATGCAGCTGGTCGATCTTCAGCTCTTGAAATGACCAGTCATTATGATACAAATCAACGATACCATTTTTTAACGTTAAATTACTTACTTCACTGCTATTTTTCAATGCATCTACTGCACTGTCACCGCATTCTACCCTGTCCAGCACCTGCCAGACAGCTCCATCTGCCAATGTCATATTTATACTTCCGCCATCTGTTAAGCTGGCACCCCGCAGATAAGAATCCCGATTCAGCAAATGCAGATTGATAGCTGAATTTTCCATATAACTTGCCAAATCACCTGTGATCCTGATCTTGTTTTCAGCATTTCCTGCTACATTGATATTAACCGACCCACCTGCAGCAACAACAGCATTATAATATCGTTCCACATCTGCTGTTAGGCTTGAGCTATCACCAATATTCTCGATCAGCAGATCTCCATTGACATTGATAACACCATTTCCCTCTGCTGCCAAAGCATACACATCTGCCTCTGATTTACCTATAGCATCCAAATTACGGATAACCGTACTGCCGTTAAGATTTATGGTAGCAGTCTGTTCCCGTTTATTATTGCCCGTATCCCCATACGTTGCTAAAACACCATAAGTAAAAGCAACTCCTGATTTGGACGTTGATTTAATATTTTCCAAAATTATTTTATCATTATTGTCAGTACCAACAGTAATTAAAACATCAGCATCTTTGCTGCGTTCATCACTATCATTACCGTCGCAGCTCCAACTGTCACTGTAAATACCTGCTGCAAAAGTCTGCCCTGCGCTGTCTGATATGCTTTCAGCCTGGAGTGAATTGATGATAAAATCATTACGGACTATGATCTCACTGCCATTATTAGCTTTCAGTCCATAATGCCAAAGATTAGCAGAACCATAACTGCAGACAGAATCAGATATCTTCAGAGAGCCATTGATATGCAGAGTATTCTTACCTCCCATCAGCGAGATGATCCTGCCATCATTATTATTTTGTATTTTATTGCTTATTTCCAAATCACCGTTGATCGTTATCGCCGCTTCAGCATAATTTGCCTTCTGATTATTAGAGCCAACATCGATCACACCCCAAGAAGAGGTACTATCCAGTTTTAACTCTCCAGCATTTTCAATATTAATAATATAATTCTTAGGACTGCCAGAAGTATTGGAATTATTGAAACTTATCAATTCATCACCAGTACTTACTATTCCCTCATGAAAATTATACTCACCCGGAGCCGTCACAGTCTTGGCATAGATAAAATCCGATGCATTTACTGCTACAGGCAAACTTAACCCACATACTACTCCCAAAACAACTTTCTTATTAAGCCCTTTGCTCAACATCATAACACCCTTTCTCATCTTACAAGTTTTATATTTTCAAAGCCGCTGATTTAATACTGCAACTCATCTTCCACTTTAAAATCACTTACAGTCCCTACAGACAGCTTTTGCCTTACACAGTTCCATCCAAACTGTAAAACTCATAACCATCTCATTAAAAACAAACAATAACTGCATCTTTCTTTTATTTGAAATCAAAAATATTCGTTACGATAATATTACCAAGTATTATAGCACTTCTGTACCCCCCCGCAAGACACTTACTTTAAGCATGTGTACAACGTCTGCGAGTCTTGCCCGGCGCATTACGCCAGCGGCTTTACAACTATCAGCGTCTGCGCGTTTTTTATGGTTCTGTTACTTTTGCGTTTCGCCTAACCGCCGCGATCATTGCCGGAGCACAGCCCCTGTAAATCATACTAAAAATACAAAAAACGCCTGCTGTTGAGGCAGACGCTGCAAAACAATAAAAACATCCTTTATTCAAATAATAGAAATAACAACTCATCTTTAAACGGGTTTAAGTATTTTTCTGTAAAATATATACTTGTAAGTTTTTTATAGATTATATAAAAAAACTGCCTTTTCAGACAGTTTTCTTACCATACGCAATAATACTCTCAATATTAAATTGGAAATAATTCGCAATCAAAAATCGCTATTATATCCTTCCATGCATCCAACTGGCAATTTCATCAGCTTTGCTTTGAGAAACTATCCCTTTATCAATATAACTTCTTAAAATTGCCACTAAGCTTGAGAAATCATTTTCCGTAAATTTCCTGTGAGCCTCAATAGCATACACTTCATCACAAAAAACCTTGCCTATCGCTTCATCAGATTGCCCAGAATCAAATAGTCTAATCAGATCATTTACCCATCCCTGAGCAATTTCACTTCTGCCAGTAGAGGTGATCCCTCCTCCGCTACCATCCACAGCATCTCTGTGGATAGCATAATCAAGCGCATAAGTCATAGAATCGCGATAAGTAACTCCGTGGCTATGCAAAAATACTGAGCCACGGATAACAGCGCCTGGAATAACATGTTCCCATTCTCCTCTGCTATCCAATAAATCGCTGGCAGAACCTCCCTCCTTATAAATTTTTACACGACCACACCTTTCACCATGGTCACAATTTGGATCAGTACAAATAATACACATAACCAATACCTCCTTATATTTTAATCTGCTTTTAGAATAACATTAACCTGATTTACAATGGTGGAAAATGCCGCCTTCCGCAAAATAATAATTTAAATACTCAGACAAAAAAAGAGCAAACCAAAATGGTTTGCTCTTTTTTTATGATAAACTTGCTGTCTGCCGGACTTATTTTTCTTCTATGCCCTTCAGCATTTTTATGACCCGCACAACTTCGTCGATCGTGATCTCGCTGTGCTTTTTTTCGTCGTTTTTTTCTGCGCCTCTGACCAGATAATCCAAGCTTACCTGCAGGATATCACAGACCCGGCACAGCATCTGCAAAGTGATCCCGCTGCGGCCATGCTCGATATTACTCAGGTGTGTCTGCGAAATACCCAGTTTAGAGGCGCATTCAGTCTGTGAAACCGCCAGCTTCAGCCGCATGATCCTGATCCTGGTGCCGATCTCTTTATAATCGATGCTGTTATCAAATGCTTTTCTGCCCATCTGCTATTCAGCTTTCGCTGTATCTTCAGCCAAAATCTGTTCTACACGATAGGAAACGGTTTTCTGTCTGGCGGCTGCGGCCTGGGCAGCCAGCTCCTGCTCGCGTTGTTTGTCTTCTATCACTTTACGGGCTTTTGATTCCGAGCTTCTGCCAAAGCGGAAGGTAGCGCCGACATTAGCTGCCTTCTCACTGCCGCTGATCGAAAAACCCACGCTCAAAAGTACGTCTTTATTAGGGTTGTGGAACAGACCTGCCGCAATAGCGCTTTCACCGCTGTAAGTACCTGCCGCCATCGAGAATTGAGTCGGGGCATCCGGGTCATATTCCAGCGGATGCAGGCCGGCCATAGCGACTGCCAAAGCTCCGACTTTATCAATGCGTCCATCCAGCTCGTCGATGCGGTTGCTTAAGCCGTCGATCCGCCCGTCTAAACGCTGTACTTCCTGGATGCGTTCTGTCCGTTCGGTAGTGATTGCCTGCGTATTTTTTTCTACAGCCTCTTTGCTGGCAATTCCTTCGGCAACCGTGATATCTTTACCAGCTTCGTTTTTCAAATGCAGCTTACCTGTTTCAGCATCATAAACAGCGTCAGCCACATCTGCTTCTTTACGCAGTTCAGCTTCTTCTTTTACTTTATTATCCACATAATCAGTCCCGGCAACCTTAATATCTACCTTTTCCTTATCATTGGTAATGCTGTTCTCACCGTCAAAATTATGTTCTTTCTTTTCTGCTGTGATCGTTACTGTTCCATCATCATTTTTATTATATGATATTGTGGTTTCATTATCGACATAGGTATCTTCGTCAGTTGCCAGGTCTTCGTAAAACTGCTCTTTCGAACCTTCATAACCACCGGCTACAGCACTTTCATAAGCGCTTTCGCCATCCTTACCATCTACGCCGTCCTTACCGGCAGCGCCCTGCTCTCCTTTGTCGCCTTTATCTCCTTTGTCGCCTTTATCGCCTTTATCACCCTTTTCGCCTTTCAATTCTCCGTTCTCGATTTTATCATTGACATCCTTAACTGCATCAGCCAATTTTTTATCATTTTCTACCAATTTATCTTTTATTTCCGCAATCTGCCCTACTGTCAAGTCACCGGCACTCTCACCACAATCAGCATCGTTCCAATGCCCGCCCCAACCAAAATCTTTGTGTAATATTTCCGGGTCATCTATTTTGACACCACCTATGGTCTCAGTCTTATTCGTCGGTATCCTAGAATCACTCTGGATAATGAACCCTTTGCCTGCAGCCGCATAGCTTTTTAAACAAAAGTCCCCCCCATATGTACTCCGCCCATTATCAGGCTCAAAACGACCGCCTTTACTAAAACCTTATTCATCCTTTTCATATTCTTTTACCCCCTTGAGATTTATTTAGCATCTTTCTAAAACATGCTAAATTTCACCGTATTTATTCAACATCCAGTAAAAAAATCCTGCTCTCTTTTTGCATATTTAAGCAATTACAAGGGACGAATTAGCCATTTTATGTATATTGATATCATATTTTATAATATTAATTCATTTTATTTCTTCATCTGCCAGCATTTCTATTTTTTATGTTTATTTCTTATTTATATTATTTTCGATTATTTGCTTTTATTTCCTAACTTGAGAAATCAGAAAAAATTTTTATACATTTTACTTTTTTAAATGCCAACTCAACAGCAAACAGTATTCTTATTACAAATATAACAACTTTCAGCACACTCTGGCCGCCGTACCCGAACCGCAGCTGTCAAATAAAAATAAGACCGGAAAATCCGGTCTTATTTTACTGTCCGCTTCTTGCTCAAAACACAGTATATTTTATTTCTTTTTCAATAACAGTGCCTGTTTCAGGGTTGAATTTCATTTCGCCCCGTACCTCCGGCGTGTAAAAATCTGCTTCATATTCATAAAGCCCGTCACCGCGGTCTAATTCTACTTTAGTAAAAACAGCATTCGGGAATTCCTTCCGGACCAGATTTTGCACATCATTTACTGAAAGGACGATTTTAGGGCTGCCTAAAGCGGTCTGCGCTTCCATTTTAAACTCTCTTACCTTGCCGCCGTTTCTTAAAACTTCTATTTCATAGGCGGTATTGGTTTTATTATCATAGAATTTAACGTCATAATGAGGCACGAATTCAAAGCTTTCGTCCTTAGTCACCAGATGTGTGCTGCCTGCCGGTACCCATTGAGCAGCAATGCTGCGCGCCTGTTCCGCATTGATGAGTTCGGCAGCTAAAGCTGTAACTGTGATCGCCAAGGTGCAGAGAGCTGCTGCCAGCATAGCTATAGATTTTCTTTTCATATCCTTTACCTCCTTAACGGCCGTTACGTCGCCGGCCTTTGCTTTGTCTTTATTTTATAACGCCAAGATTAAAACCAGATTAAAAGCCGCATTACCTGTCAAGGCCTGCTGCGGCTGCCTTTTGAACCTAAAACATATAAACAGCGCCACTCTGTTCAAAAGATGATTTCCAGTAAATTTTTTTGAAATTTTAAAGCTGTTTCATTGTTTTTTGTTGACTGCTTTTATGCAGATCATCAGCCGTGCTGTGCTGCTCCTATCCTCAGAATAAAACCCCTGTCTGCTAAGCAGACAGGGGTTTTGCTGTTAGTTTACTTTTGCTTTCAGTTCTTCGATTTCCCGGCTTTGTTCTTCCAGCTTAGCCAGCAGCAGTTTGATTTTTTCATCCTGCGCTGCCAAAGAGCTGTCTACCTCTTTACGGGTATAAACTATATCTCGTGCTTCTGCCTTACGGTCTCTAGAGCGGTCCAGCGCAAAGTTGACGCCGAAGTTGCCCATTTTGCTGCCGCCTTCAGAAACACCCAGTCCCAGTGAGAACATTACTTTTTCATTAGGGGCGTAGAAGCCGCCGACTGCTAATGCGCTTTTACCGCCGTAACCGCCGTAAGCCATGGCCAGCTCGCCCTTGTTACCGTCCTGGAAGCGAGGATGCAGCCCTGCCATCGCTGCTGACAGCGCGCCGACCGTATCGATCTCGTCACCCAGCTTATTGATATCTCTGTGGATATTGCCTATATCCTGCTGTACTGCATACAGCTGACTGCCGTTGATGGCGTCCATCGAGGTGGCGCTGACTTCGCCCGCCGCTACATTGCCGATCGTGGTGCCATTGCTGCCTTCCAGCGTGATTTTGTTTTTATTGATAGTGCCGCCGCTGTCCACATCGTATTTGATAGCGCTGTCAGAAACAGTTTTCAGCTGGTCTTCGGTCGCCGCCTGGCCGCTGGTGATATTATCTGCGTCCCAGGCAGTATTGGTCAGACCGCCGATCGTGCCTGCACCGCCGTCGATAGTGATCTTATCGGCCGTAATAACGCCGTTGGTACCATTCATATTGATATTACCGGTACTGATCGTACCGTTATTGCCGTCGATAGTGACTTTATTGGCGCCGCTGCCGATCTCGACTACTTCATTCAGCTTCAGCTCGTGATCGATGCCGCCGCTGTCATTAGTGGTTTTTGTGACGATAAAGTTACTGTCGCCTGTCGATACCGAGCTTTGCTGCGCGGCCAGTTCGACTGCTTCCGCCGCCGTATCGTAGATCGCTTTCAGCTGGTCTTCCGTTGCCGCCTGCCCGCTGGTGATATTATCCGGGTCCCAGGTAGTATTGGTCAGGCCGTTGATCGTGCCTGCATCATCTTTATTGATCGTCACACCGCCGGCAGTTATCGAACCGTCGCTGCCGTCGATGACCACATTGCCGTTACCGACTTCGATCTTACCGTCGCCGGTGCCGTCTACTTTGACGCCAGTACCGATCTCCAGCTCATCAGCCAGCTTCACTTCGTAATCGGTGCCGCCGCTGCTGTTGGTAGTTGACGTAACGACGACATTGCTGTCGCCTGCCGAAACAGTAGCCTGCTCGGCCGCTTTCTGCGCTACTTCATACAGCTGGCTGCCGTTGACGGCATCGGTAGAAGTGGCGCTGACCTGCCCTGCCGCTACGTTTTGGATCTGACGGGTCGCCCCGGAGCTGCCTACGCTGACAACGCCCACAACATCGCTGACGCCGGCCCATTTAGTATAGCTGCTGTTGCCCGTAACGCTGTTGATCGCCGTCGCTGTAGAATTATTTCCCAAAGCTACACTGTCTTTTAAGCTGATACTGATATTATTTCCCAGCGCCGCCGAATTTTCTGCACCGGAGCTGATCGTATTGTTATTGCCGATAGCAGTGCTGTTTTCAGCGGCAACTTCATTAGCAGTGCCGACTGCGGTACTGCTGCTGCCGGAAACAGTATTTCCCGTTCCGAAAACATTGCTCTTGGAACCGCTGGCAATATTATTATAGCCAAAAGCATTGGCATTATCGCCGCTGGCAGTATTACTGAAACCAAAAGCGCTGGACGCCAGGCCGCCTGCAGTATTACCGTAACCAAAAGCACTGGCATTTTCATTCGTAGCCGTATTATTATAGCCGATCGTACTGGAACCTACGCCGCCGGCTGTATTATTGTAGCCAACTGCACTGGCAGCCAGAGCATTAGCATTATTGCCATAGCCGACAGCGCTGGCATTCTCACTTGCCGCTTTATTCCTGAAACCAACTGCGCTGGACGCCAGGCCGCTTGCCTCATTGCTATAGCCAAAAGCACTGGCATAGTCCACTTTAGCAACATTGCTGAAACCAAAAGCACTGGACGCTACACCGCCGGCAGTATTGCCATAACCGACAGCGCTGGCATTTTCATTGGCCGCTTTATTCCTGAAACCGAGCGCGCTGGACGCCAGGCCGCTCGCCTCGTTGACATAACCAAAAGCGCTGGCATTTTCGGCGCTGGCAGTATTGCTCCAGCCAAAAGCACTGGATGCCAGGCCCCCGGCAGTATTGAAATAACCAAAAGCACTGCTGGAATTAGCGGAAGCTGTATTATTGACACCGGCAACAGTGGAATCAGAAGCACTGCCACTGGAAAAAACGGGCGCCGCCTGCACATTACTCGCATACAGGCCTGAAAAAATAAAGACACCGCTGCTTAAAAAAATCATAATTTTTTTCTCTAACTGAACTTTTCGGGATTTAGACAATTCCCCACCTCTTTTCCTTAAATAGTTACTTGCTTTGTATAGTATGCTGAAACAATAAATCTGCCCCGCATCTATTTTTTATAAAGCTGTTCTGTTTTTTAGGCTGACCTCTGCTTTCTCCATCGCCTTTTCATTCGTAATAATTTAAGTAATTTTAGTTTAATTAATTTATAAACCTTAATACTTAATATTATTTATATGGATTATTTTTGCCATATTAACATATTTTCTTTGTACCTTGCAAGATATTTTTATTACAATTAAGCACTTTTTTATAATTCTTATAATTTTTATAACTGTTACATTTAAAATTTCAAAAAATGATCCCTTATCTGCCGCTGTGGCAAAGGGATCATTTTTTGAAATCAGATGAGCAGCAGCAAGCTTTCTGCTGAAAATATCGCTGCTGCTTTCTATTTAAATGCTGTGAAACGGGCAAAACTGTACTGTTACTGCTGTTGTTCGCCTATGGGCTGAAAGGAAAACGCCCCTAGATCGTTCTGCTTATCGAAAACGAATATAAACAGCAGAGCTTTCTCCTTACTGTATTTAGCCAGATAAGCCAGGCGGTCGCCGTCAGCATACCGCTGATAGGCCAGAAACCTGTTTTCGCGCTGCTCGCCATAGCTGCGGCGCAGATTATTTTTCACACTGCCGAAAGTTTTTTCATCCAGCTCTGTTTGCAGCTTCGCTGACATCAGCTGGCGTATGCCGGTATATTCCATCCCGTTCTGACCGTTTAAGGCGGCAAATACCTTAACTACTGCCTGCTGCTGTTTGTTCAGGTCAGCGCCGTCGCTGGCCAGGCAAACGCTGGTCATCGCCAGACTTATGACCAGACATAAGATAAAGCTCCAGATCTTTTTCATACTTACTGCTCCTCTGCTCAGAAAGTTTGCCCCAGCCTTGCAGGCCGGGGCAAGTATAGTATTTTCTGTATTTACTTTTCTACCTGTGCTCGCAGGTATTCGATTTCACGGCTTTGTTTTTCCATTTCTCTGCTTTGTTCTTCGACCTTGGCCAGCAGCAGCTGGATCTTTTCATCCTGCGCCGCTAAAGAATTATCTACTTCTTTACGGGTATAGATGATATCTCTCGGTTCTGCCTTGCGGTCTCTAGAGCGGTCCAGTGCAAAATTGACGCCGAAGTTGCCCATTTTACTGCCGCCTTCGGAAATGCCCAGCCCCAGTGAGAACATTACTTTTTCGTTGGGGGCGTAGAAGCCGCCGACTGCTAATGCGCTTTTGCCGCCGTAGCCGCCGTAGGCCATGGCCAGCTCGCCCTTGTTACCGTCCTGGAAGCGCGGATGCAGGCCTGCCATCGCTGCTGACAGCGCGCCGACCGTATCGATCTCGTCGCCCAGCTTGGTGATATCCTGATTGATATTATTGATGTCCTGCTTGACCTGATACAGCTGGCTGCCATTGACGGCGTCCATCGAGGTAGCGCTGACTTCGCCTGCCGCTACATTGCCGATCGTAGTGCCGCTGCTGCCTTCCAGCGTGATTTTACCGGTGTTGATATTACCGCCGCTGTCCACGTCATATTTGACTGCGGTATCATAAACGGTTTTCAGCTGATCTTCCGACGCAGCCTGCCCAGAAACGTAATTATCTGCGTCCCAGGTAGTATTGGTCAGACCGCCGATCGTGCCGGAACCGCCGTCGATAGTGATCTTATCGGCAGTTATCATGCCGTTGGTGCCGTTCATATTGATATTACCGGTGCTGACAGTGCCATTTGTACCGTCGATAGTGACTTTATTGGCACCGCTGCCGATCTCAACGACATCATTCAATTTCAGTTCGTGATGGTCGCCGCCGTCAGCGTTAGTGCTTTTTTCGATCAGGATATTGTTGTCGACAGCTTCCATAGTTGTATGCTTAGCTGCCAGCTCGGCCGCTTCCGCAGCTTTATCATGGATCGCTTTCAGCTGGTCTTCAGTCGCTGCCTGCCCGGATACATAATTGTCCGGGTCCCAGGTAGTATTGGTCAGGCCGTTGATCGTGCCTGCATCATCTTTATTGATCGTCACGCCGCCGGCAGTTATCGAGCCGTCACTGCCGTCGATGACCACATTGCCGTTACCGACATCTATCTTGCCATCGCCGGTGCCGTCGACATTGACGCCCGTACCGATCTGCAGTTCGTCAGCCAGCTTCACTTCATAATCAGTGCCGCCGCTGCTGTTCGTGGTAGGCGTAACAACGACGTTGCTGTCGCCGGCCGAAACAGTAGCCTGCTGCGCTGCTTTCTGCGCTACTTCATACAGCTGGCTGCCGTTAACGGCATCGGTAGAAGTGGCGCTGACCTGCCCGGCCGCTACATTTTGGATCTGACGGGTCGCCCCGGAACTGCCTACGCTGACAACACCCACGACATCGCTGACACCGGCCCATTTAGTATAGCTGCTGTTGCCCGTAACGCTGTTGATCGCCGTCACTGCGGAATTACTGCCCAAAGCTACGCTGTTAGCCAGCGAGATACTGGTATCGTTACCAAGCGCGAAGGAATTATCAGCGCCGGTGCTGATCGTATTGCCGTTGCCGACAGCGGAACTGGCATTGGCAGCAATATTATTGCCATAGCCAAAAGCATGAGACGAATTGCCGCCCACATTATTAAAAAGGCCTACCGCCGTTGAATAATCGCCGCTGACAGCGTTATCATAACCCAGAACATTGGAAACGTAGCCGCTGATATTATTGCTGTGGCCAAAAGCGCTGGCAAATTCAGCAGTCACCTCGTTATTGTTGCCGAAGGCACTGGAGGCGTAACCGCTGACTCTGTTGCCTGCGCCGACAGCGTTAGTGTATTCTTCTGACGCTGTATTTTCATTGCCGATAGCGTTGGATTTGACGCCGCTGGCTGTATTTTTATAGCCTACGGCGCTGGCATAACTGCCGGAAGCCGTATTCATACTGCCGATAGCGTTGCCGACATAGCCCGAGGCCGTATTGCCATAACCAAAAGCGCTGGCATAATTAGCAGACGCGTTATTGCTGGCGCCCACAGCACTGCCGAGATAGCCGGCCGTTGTGTTCTGATAGCCCAGAGCACTGGCAAAGGACCCCGAAGCGTTATTGTTGACGCCGAAAGCGCTGGAGGAAGAACCCGACGCCTTGTTCAAAGCACCGAAAGCATTGGCATATTCGTTGCTCACTTCGTTGGAACGACCCACGGCGCTGGCCGAAACCGCGCTGGCCGTAGCCTTGTTCTGATAGCCGATCGCCGAAGCGGCAAAAGCCTGCGCCTGGTTATTATAGCCGATCGCGTTAGTATAATTGCCGCTGGCGGTATTATTATAGCCAAAAGCATTACTGATCTCGCCGCTGACGGTATTATTTGAACCTACGGCCGCACTGCGAATATTGCTGACCGTATTCTCCGTACCGAAAGCGCTGGCAAAATTACCGGCGATATTATTATTGTAGCCAGACGCGATAGCATGCTCGCCGCCGACCTTATTGCCGTAGCCAAAGGCACTGGCATAGCTGGCAGTAGCTTCATTATACACACCGTAAGCATTGGCATAGGCGCCGGAAGCCACATTCGAGGTACCGATGGCGTTGGCCAGATAGTTGGAAGCCGTATTATCATAACCGACCGCCGAACCAAAATCGCCTGTAACCACGTTTTTCACACCCAGCGCACTGCCCGCATAAGCCTTAGCCTCATTTTCATGCCCGAAAGCACTGGCATAACGCTCCGTCGCTTTGTTCTGCGCACCGAAGGCCTGGGAATCCTGAGCCGTAGCTTCGTTTAAATAACCGAAAGCCTGGGCATTATGGCCGCTGGCAGTATTGCTGATACCGACAGCGCCTGCCGAGATCCCTGAAGCCGTATTCTTATTTCCCAGCGCCGTAGCATCGTTAGCTGTAATATTGTTGCCGAGCCCGATCGCGCTGGAATTCTCACCGATAGCATAGTTATCATTGCCGATCGCAGTAGAATACATCGCCATTGCCTGATTATTATTACCGATCGCACTGCCTCCGGTAGCGATCACCTGATTATTGCGTCCCATTGCTACGGCCTCTGCTGCCGAAATGGTATTGGTAAAACCAAACGCCACTGATTCATTGCCGCTGACATTATTCAAATAACCAAAGGCGCTCGTACCGATACCATCCGCCAGATTGCCGGTACCGAAAGCATTGGAATTATCCGAATTCGCCTTATTGGCAGTACCAAAAGCGTTACTGTCCAAGCCATTGGCCACATTATCCTTACCAATAGCATTAGACCCGATGCCATTAGTGATATTGCCGCTGCCGATCGCGTTCGATTCATTGGCATAAGTGTTGTTTTTACTGCCGATGGCATTGGAATCCTCGGCCAAAGCCTGGTTATTCGCGCCGATCGCATTGCTGTTATCAGAAATAGCATGATTGTTATAACCTACAGCATTGGTATTCTCACCGCTGGCGTTATTATTTACGCCGGCAACAGTCGAATTGGTCCCGGTTCCATCCGCAAAAACAGCCGCGGCATAAACGTCGCCTGCACAAAACCCCGAAATCGCAAACAAACTGCTGCTCAAAAAAACTATGATTTTTTTCTCTAACTGGTATCTTTTGGATTTAGACAACTGTCTCACTCCTTCATCATCAATTTTTACTTCAAATTTTTATCTTTTATCGCACAGGGGCAGCAGGCGTGTTACAGCCTGACTTCTAATGAAAATGATTGCCCTGGCTTTTGCCTTTCCCGCTCCTTTCTGTAAATTTTTCACGCTGATTGCAAGACCCCGATTATACATAAAGGGTTGTTTGGAAATAATATTTTAAACAAAGGAAGCGACTGTATTCCCTGTCTAAAAACGTTCATCAAAGCTGCGTCTTTAAAACGCAGCGTGTATTTGGGTTTGCCGCTCTGCTTTTTTCGCAAAGCGGCACTTATGGGGAAATATTTTCAAGCAAGACGGAGGGTCGCAACGTCTTGGTGAAAACCTTACTCATCCTGTCTACTTTCGCAATATTTTAATTAATTCTTGTTTTGATAATTTCTTATTCCTTATACTTAATAGTATCTATATAGATTATTTTTGATATAATACCATATTTGTCCCCCCCCGCAAGACATTTTTGTTATAAGTGAATACGCCTGTCTGAAAGTCTTGCAACTGGTACCCGAACTGCAAAAAACCGCCTGCCCAGGCAGACGGTTTTGTTATTTGAATTATTTACTTGCCAGCCTTAGACAACAGCCTCTTTTCTTCTCAAACAAATAAAAAAACACCGTATGCAATCACACATACGGTGTCCCAGAACTTTTATTCTCTTTTTCAATGCTTCTGCAGCTGTTTATTTATTTCACGCACCAGCGTCGCTAAATTTAAAGGCTTGGCTAAATGGCTGTTCATACCTGCCTTTTTCGCTTCGATGATATCTTCGGCAAAAGCATCGGCTGTCATCGCCACGATCGGCACGGTTCTGGCATCGGTCTTAGCAGAAGCGCGGATCTTCTGTGTGGCTTCATAGCCGTTCATTACCGGCATCTGCACATCCATCAGCAGCAGATCATAATATCCTACCGGCTCCGCCGCAAATTTTGCCGCGCCTTCTGCGCCGTCACAGGCACTTTCTACCACAGCGCCGGCAGATTCCAGCATTTCCATCGCTATCTCACGGTTCAATGCGTTATCTTCCACTAATAAAAAGCGTTTACCGCTGAAATCAGTTTTACTCTTTTGTTCATCGGCAGCTGCTTGACCTAAAACATATCTCTGTAACGCCCGGCACAAAGTCGACATAAAAACAGGCTTCGTCATAAAACCGTTGACACCCGCCTGACGCGCCTTCGTTTCAACATCGGCCGAATCATATGCTGAAATCAAAATGATCGGCAGCGGTTCGCTGATAGCGCTGCGAATGATCGCCGCCGTTTCCACTCCGTCCTGATCCGGCATCCTGCAGTCCAATATCACCGCGTCGTAAGGCTCACCCGCCTGATGCGCCGCCAGGACCTTCTGCACCGCCCGCTGTCCACACGTTTCCCAGTCCGAACGAATGCCAATCTGCCGTAAAAGCTCCGTCGTATGCTCACAGACGATCACATCATCGTCGACTACGATGATCTTCAAATCGGGAAACTTAAAATTGCCCAATTCCAGTTCACTGATCAGCAGCGGCAGCCTGATCGTAAATTCAGTACCAGTACCAACCTCGCTGCTGACCTCGATCGTCCCGCCCATCAAATCGACGATTTTCTTCGAGATCGCCATCCCCAGACCACTGCCTTCAGTTTTATCGATCCGGCTGTCTTTTTCGCGGGTGAAGGGTTTAAAAATATCCCTCAAAAACTCCGGCTTGATTCCGATGCCGGTATCCCTGACTGTAAATTTGAACCAGGCTTTGGCCGCATTTTCTGACGCCGTTTCTTCGATATCGAAACTGACGGTACCGCCCGGCGGCGTAAACTTAGAAGCGTTGGAAAGCACATTGATCAGTACCTGCCGCAGACGCAGCGAATCGCAGCACAGCTGCTCGTGCCTGATATGCCGCAGGCGCACGTCAAACTGCTGCTGCCTGGCCTTGACACTGCTCTGCATGATCGAAACGATAGTATCCATCACCTCCGGCAGCTCGATCACTTCTTCCGCCAGAGTCATTTTTCCGCTTTCTATCTTCGACATATCCAGCACATCATTGATCAGGCCCAGAAGATGCTGACTCGAAAGCGAGATTTTCCGCAGACAATCCTGTACCTTTTCCGGAGTGTCGATATGCGCGGAGGCAATATCTGTCATCCCCATAATAGCGTTCATCGGCGTCCTGATATCATGCGACATCCGGGAAAGAAAATCAGATTTTTCACGGTTAGCGACTTCTGCCGCCTGCAGTGCCGCCTGCAGTTCCTGTGAACGTTTTTCCAGCTGCTGCTGCAGTTCCTTTTGTTCAACGGCTTCAGTAACATCAATAAATGTAGCGTAAATGACCGGGATATCGTTAACCTTTTGGTCGCTGAACATACCGCTGACTTTGATCCAAGAGCAGCTTCCATCTTTAAGCGGCATCCTGCAGATACATTCATAACCACTTTTCCCTTTCAGCAATGCCTGTTCAACTGCCATCGCCATTTTTTCATACTCTTCCGGGTACTGCGCAAAATATTTGCGGCAGCTGTTATGATAGATCGCTTCATACTCTTGCTTTGTGTATAAAGTCTGCGAGTAAAAATAATCATTAGCCCAGACTACGGTAAAATTTTCGTCCATCAAGTGCTTGCTGACACTGACGTTCATCGCACTCATCAGCATATTGTAGTCATAGACCGTCTGCTCACTGCTTTGTTCGTTCAATTTAAGGCCGTAACTGTCAGCGTTCATGCTTTCACTTCTCTCATGATTTTAAATTTCTGCAAATTCTCTCATCAATTTAAGTTTTACAATTATTTTATTTAATATTTTCTAAACTATTCGTTATCTAATTAATATTGTAGTTATGCTTTTTGTAAAAAGCAATATTTTTTTGTAATATCATATAATTTTACCCCTCTACAGGACAATCATACTGATTTACTTGCTCATGCTTTATAGGTTCCACATATGGGTGAATATATGTAAGCACTGCAAAAATATCATTCAACAAATCCTGCAAACTACTTCCTGTCATCTATGCACGACAGCATAATAAAAGAACACCGTACAAAATGTACGGTGTTTTAGTGTTTTATAATTTATTTTTGGGATTCGGCCGCTGTTTAAAGCAGTGATAGCTGCAGTAATACTGCCGCCGGCGTCCGGCCAGTGCCGTATAGACATGATAGGTTTTATTGCAGGAAAATTCCTTGCCGCAGATCGGACATACCTCCAGCAGACTTTTTAAAGGACCGCTGGAACTGCTCCCGCCACCCGTTATTTCATTGCCGATAACATCATCTTCATTTTTCATAACAGTTGCTCCCATCCCGCTTATTTTTTAATTGCATCCCGTTTATTTTTTGTATTACCAGTTATACTTTTTATTATATAATTAATAAATTTATATAATTTTTCAGCACGGTTTATTATAATACATCAAATCAATTCCTGCAAGATTTTTGCCGTATAATTTATATTTTATTTTCCAAGCCTGACTTATGACGTCTTCCGGCCTTTTTTGCATACAGCCTGCTGCAGATAAAAGAAGTAAACGGGATCGTAAACAGGATGCCAAAGCTGCCGATAACGGCCTGCAGGATCTCTACGACCACCATTTCCTTGTTCATCAGATACAGCAGCGAATGGTTATAAGCAAAGAACAGCAAAACTATCGTCAGTGAACCGCCGATATATGCCAGGATCAGCGTATTGGACATCATGCCCAGGATATCGCGGCCGATATTATTGCCGGCTTGCAGCAGCATTTTCCTCGTAGGTTCAGCAGTAGTAGCCGCCAGCTCGTTCAGGGCCGAAGCAATATCCATCGCCACATCCATGATCGCTCCCAAAGCGCCGATAATGATCGCGCTGAATATGATCGCTTTCAGATCGACCGGGTCAGCAGGATTCAAAAACAGCAGGTACATGGAATCCTCGTCTACCAGCCCCGTAAGCTGCAAAAAACTGTCTGCAGACGCACTGATAAGCGCCGCAATGACAAGTCCGCCGATACAGCCCAAAATAGTCGCGACCGTTTTTCTGCTGATGCCATTCACCAGCAGCAGATTAGTCACGACAATAAAAGCACAGGTCAGGATCGTCCAGCAGTAAACGTTCTTGCCTGACAGTATCGCCGGTACAAAAACTGCAAAGATCGACAGGCAGCAAAAAAGCAGAGAGATCAAAGTATTTACGCCCTGCATCCGTCCAAAAGCGATAATACTTAAAGCAAAAACAGCAAACAGCCACATCAGTACATTACTGCGCAGATGCTCGGCATAACTCCATTCCCCCTGACTGCTCCGTCCCGGCAGCAGCAGCACCTTATCGCCAACGGCTACGTCGCGCCCAACCGCAAAACTGCCGGCTTTATTCTGCGCAGCCGTCACTTTGATGCCTTCCTGCCTTCCTGACAATAATTCGGCTTCAAATCTTATCTGCTCAAATTTAGCCCCGGCTGCTGCCGGTAAAAGCTTCACTACCCTTGCCTCAACAACGTCAGTAGGCGATTTCTCTTTAAAAAAGCTTAAACCCTGCACAGCAAAATAATGCCCCGCCGCAAGATACAGCACAGCCAGAACGATAGTAACGAGATAAACAAATTTATTTTTCAAGGTACGACCTCCAAAATTTATTTAAAATAAATTTTGGCAGTTCTCAATTATCAAGACGCACTTTCAGCCCGATCAGCGTCAGCCTTGCCAGACTGGCAGGCAAAGCCCTGCTTCCAACACTTTCAGCCGGAACTGACAGACTCAGCAGCAATGGCAGCAGCGCCGGCAGAACATAATTAAGACAGCTGCCGATAACGCTGACCGTCAGACACACCGGACAAGCTGTTCCGCTGCAGTCATGTCCGTGACTGGCCTCTACATATAGAGGAGCCCAAACTGCGCCGACAGCAATAACCAGTATCAGCAGTAAAGCTGTTATCGATTTATAATTACTTTGTTTTAAAGTCATGGCGTTCACTCTCAAAACAAGATTTTTCTGTTACTCTATTTATTAATATACCACAAAAATTTCCGCTGACTTGTGAACTTTTCACTACTGCTCACAGTACAGCCCAACTACTTCAGACAGTAATAAAAAACAGGCCAGCCTTCTAAAAGCTGACCTGTTTTTTATTACTGCCTGCTATCAGGCATTTTCATAATATCTGATCACTTTTATGCGCCGCATTCTTTTATCATTAGCTTTGACCGGCGCTTCATCACACTCCGGATCGACCAGATCCTCCAGCCTGCACCCGAAAATACTGCGCAGCTTCAACAGCAGTTTCAAACTGCCGGGGACTCTGCCATTTTCAATATTGCTCAGGTGGGTCTGCGTTATATCCAGCATTTCCGCCAAAGCTGTTTGCTGAATGCCCTGTTTTACTCTTCTGACTTTGATTTCATTGCCTATTTTTTTCAAATCGATACTTTGCATATTCGTCCCACCACTTTCTTTAAAAATCTTTTTGCTTAGCTTTAATCAAGGTAACGAATGACCCTGACTCTCTTTTTCCTGGGTTTGTTTTCATCTTCCAGACAAAGCAGTTCGTCGATCGTACAGCCTAAAATATTTTTCAGCTGCAGCAGCAGCTCCAGGCTAAGCATAGCGCGGCCAACTTCGACGTTGCTCATATGTGTCTGCGAGATCCCTAATTTTTCTGCCATCGCTGTCTGCGAGATCAGTTTCTGCATCCTTCTTACTTTGATATTCATCCCTATTTTTTTCCTGTCTAAAGTTTCCATTTTCCACTCCTTACTGTGTACGTATGCATATAGCTTCCTTTAAAAAAATATATCCTGCATTTCTACACGTTTTTCTATTTCAAATTTCATCATAATTGCAAACTGTACACCAACATTTTTAATGTTTAATTATTTTGCCAATTAAATTGAGTATAGTTTATTGTTTTTATTATAGCATTTATTAAAAACCAGCACAATATCTTATATAAAAATGTTGCTCCAAGCCGTTTTTAATCACATATTAAACTTTTTCATATTTTTAGCAGAAGTAGTTTTGTATTAATTAATAAAATTATATTTTTTATTCGTTTACATTTGTTATTTCATTCTTTAATAAAAATAAAGTATTTTTAAATTATATCTAATCGTTTTTTCAAATAACTAAATTTACTATATGTTTTACTATAAATGTTTATGTTATAATTTACTTGTAATATTTTCGAAGGGATATTGGCGATGTTAAGCAAAAATACGCTATTTGAATTTCTTTATCAAAATTTACATGACCAGATCACCTGCGGCCATCTGAAACCTGGCGATACTCTGCCTTCCATGCCGCAGCTTGCAGCCATTTATAATGTCGGTATCCGCACCGTCAAAGATGTTTTGGCCAGATTAAAAACAGAAGGCCTGATCCAAACGACAGAACGCAAACCGGCACGTGTCATTTACCGGGCTGAAAAAAACAGTGCTTCTCAAAGCTATGCTGTTGGTCTGCTGCGGCGTCAGGAGTCGCTGACAGAAGTTTATCAAACCATGGGGCTCATTTTACCGTCCATTTTTCATTTTTCTGCCGCACACTGCGATATCAAAAAGCTGCCCTCCTATCAGAAGCTGCTCAAAAAAAATAACTGTCAGGATACTGCAGCGCTCGATGCCGCTTTTTCAGCTCTGCTGAACGAACTGCTGCGCAGCTCCAACAATCTGCTCTATAACGATCTGTATAACAGTCTGAAAACTTATTCTAAGGTTACTTTAGCGGCACCTAAAAATATGCTGTTTAAGTATGATCCGGAAACCTTCCGGCTGCTGCTGGCTGCTTTACAGAGTAATGATTACCAGCTTGTCAATAAGCGTTTCAATGATATGTATCTCAGCTTTTCTGTTTCAGTCAACAAATATATCCGGAAAGTATACAAAAAATACCAACAGGCAGAGATTCCCGAACCTGTTTATGATTATAACTGGAGCGCTGAAAAAGGACGCGACCATTACTATACCCAGATCGCCCGTGACCTGATCGATAAGATCGCCGCCAGCATCTATGAGCCCGGTACACTTTTACCTTATGAAGCTGTACTGGCCAGAAACTACAAAGTCTCTATTTCCACGATCCGCAAATCGCTGGCTCTGCTCAACGAGATCGGCTTCGCAGAAACCATCAATACCAAGGGCACTATTGTCAGGCTGCCGCCTACCTTCATCACCGCTAATTGTATGCAGAACGAGCGTTACAAAAAAGATACGCTGATCTATCTCAGCGCCTTGCAGCTAATGTCAGTTATTATCAAGCCTGTCGCTGTGGCTGCAGCCGGCAGGATCGATCCCCAGACACAGAAAGCCTGGCGGTCAGAATTTGGTCAGCCAGGTAAAGTACCCCTGGCCTTAATAGTCAATTCCCTGATCGAACTTACGGAGCTGCAGCCGCTGCGGGCGATACTGCAGGAAACCAATAAACTGCTGCACTGGGGTTATTATCTGGCTTTTCACCGCCAGAATCTTGCAGGAACGACGGATACTCTTTGCAAATATACATGGCAGGCTTATTTATACCTGGAAGCACGGGATATTGAAGGTTTCAGCACTTATCTGGCAATTTGTTTTTCCTATATCCTTGAAACGATCCGTGATTTTATTATACAGCATGGCCTGCAGGAAGCCGCAAAGCTTGCAACACCTTACAAGATACCAGATTTAAATATCAAATAAAAAAATAGACCTGCCCTAAGGCAGGTCTATTTTTGGGGAATATCTTCAAACAAGGCGGAGAGGGTTGCAATCTACCTTGCCGAAAATCGACTTCACGAATTTTAAATATCGCAATATTTAAATTCGCAATATTTTAATTTATGTTATTATAGCACATTCCCATTTTTTTCAAAATAGTTTTTCAGAAATTTATTTTTAAATCAAAAAGCAGCTTCTCCATTATTAAGATGAGAAGCTGCTTTTACATTTTTCCAGGAATATTCCCTGCTGTTCTCACAGCATATTTTCATCAAATACGACAAAAACATTTTTGCCTTTTCCCTTGGCTTTATACAAAGCGCTGTCCGCTTTCTGATACAGGTCGTCAAAAGCAGCGCCGTCGTCAGATTCACAGAACACCATCCCGATACTGCAGGATATCTTCAGTCCTTCTTTTGCCGCGCCTTTAGTGTACAGACTGCAGATCTGCCCGGCTTTCACCAGGGCATTTTCCATACTGGTGATATCACACATCAGCACCGCAAATTCATCGCCGCCGATACGGCCCAGCAGATCCGAGCTGCGGAAGCTGCGCTCAAGATTGGCAGTAAGCTCACACAGCACCGTATCACCGAAGGCATGTCCCCTGCTGTCGTTAACATTTTTAAAATCATCAATATCCAGCAGGAAAAAGGCATGCTGCCGTTTCGAGCTGTCAGCTAAAACCTCATTGACATATTTTTCAAAAACAGCCCGGTTATAAATACCCGTCAAAGGATCACGCTCAGCCTTATGCTGCATCCGTGCAAATTTATTCTGCGTATCGTTGATATCCAGAACATTACCTAAAACACGCTTGATCTGCCGCTTATCATCAAATACCACCGCCATATAAAAACGATACCAGTGATAATCGCCATCAGAAGTATGCAGGCGCCCCTGAAAAACTGTCCTGCCGGCCCTTTGCAATTCTGTCAGAGCCTTCTGCACGGCACTGCTGTCTTCCTCATGAAAATACTTATTTAAACTGCTGCTATTCTTTTCCGCAATAGTATCAGTAATAAAGCCGCCCAATTTTTCCAGTATCTGTTTTTCGGTATTATGCCCGGCCGCACCTTCACCGGTATTTTTTACGATCAGAAATTTACATGCTTTCAGATCAAATTCAAACATGCAGCCTTCCATCAAGCCCGCCGTCAGCCGCAGACCCTCTATCTCCGCGTTGATCTGTTTTAAACGGTCTTTTTCGATCTGCCGCCAGATATAGATGATAACGAGAAAGCACAGACAGATGAGCAGGAAATATTTTCCCATCGTATCCCGGGCGATCTTATTCAGCATCTGCTGATCTGCCAGAAGATTGGTTCCTGAAACGATCTGGAAAGTGTACCAGTCGTTAACTTCTACAGGCGCAAAGACTACATACTGTGTCTCGCCAAAGATATCAGTATAATAGAAAGCGCCGCTTTCTTTATTGGCAATAGCTTTTTCCAGGTCTTGCTCCGTCATCGAGCAGCCAATGGCTTCCTGCTCCAGGAATTTAAAGAAATTTCCCTGCTTGCCATTGCCGATGCCCATAATAACGTCGCCCTTTTCATCTGCGATCATCGTAATGCGGTCCTGCTGCATATTCAGCACCGCCAGCAGCGTTTTCGTCGCATTGTCAAGATCATAGGCTTCATGGACAACGCCGATGACCTCTTCATCCTTATACAGTGGCTTAGCCAGAATAACTACTTTTCTGCCGCTGGACGGCAAAACGACCGGCCCTTCAACAACTTCTTCTCCCTCTAAGGCCCTTTTATAATAATCCTGATCCAGGATATTGATTTCCTCGCCATTGCTCATCAGGGTTTTATGACCACGATAAGTAAGTCCAACAGTCGAAAAATGCCCTGTGTTGGAAACTGTACTCAAAAGATTGACCAAATTATCCTTCTGCCCTTCATATCGAGGAGCGTTTCTCAGCACGATATCCAGTAATTCATTCTGCCGCTGGATCTCGGTATGCAGAATAACCTTGGTATGATGGGCTGCGTCCAGCAAATAATCGTAAGTCTGGCGTTCCAGAATGTCCTTTTGACTGGCACTGAAATTGAATGCAAAAGAAACCGCCAGGATCAAAACTGAGATTATAGTTATGACGATCAGCTCACGATGCAGTTTTCCCCACATAAAGCTACCTCTTTCTATTTTTTACAAATGCTCTCTGAATTCTACAAAATAAAACAATTAGGTTATCCGCTATTAATTATAACCTATTTTTTATATTATAGCATTTTTACTTTTAGCAAATAAATACTTTTATCTTTATTTTTTAAGCCCGGCCGCTGTTTTTTACTGCCGCCGAAAAAAAGCAAAACACCGCTTTCTGTAAAAGCGGTGTTTTGCCTGTAGGAAGCTATATATGAGATGTAATTGCCGTTAAGGCTTAAACATGGCTGTTGGAAACTTCAACAGTTTTGTTCATGACGTTGGTAAAGAATGTAACCGGCACCATAGTCTTGCCATTTACTAAAATCGGAGCGTTGTCCAAAGTAATGGTTTGGCCATTGCGTACATATTGGTTGCTGCCAATAGTCATAAAATAGGTCTGATCACCTTTTTCCATCGAAACATTTTGCATACCGGCATCCCAGAATACCTGGTAGTCCATTTTTTCCATCAGCGGACGCAGGGGCAGGTATACTGTATCTTCTTGAACCATGATGGCTTCATCAGGAGTTAATACCAGCTCTTGTTGATCCATAACGATGGTTCCTGCACCAAGATGGACTTTGATATCGGCGCTGTTGGCTTTAGCGATAGACCAGCCAAAAATGCCTACCAATAATAAGCAGACCACTACGATTACAGATTTTTTCATTTTCATTGACCTCTTTCCTTTCCTGCTGAGCAGGTTTTGTTTACGATTTTTATTATATACACTTTTTCATCTGTGTGAAGTTTTCAATATTTAAATATCAACTAGAAAAAAATTACAGTTTGCTTACAAAAATACTTTTTCCGCCCTTTTTACAGGTCTGAATGGCACATTTTAAAGCCCTTAACCCCCCTGAAACAGTAGAAGTAAATAAAAAAACGACCTTTGTAAGCGCAGTACCTGCAAAGGTCGTTTTTGAGTATAAAAATTTTTTAATCCAAAGACTTGACGATCACCAGAACAGGAAACGCCGCATCGGGCAGATCGCTATGAGCACCGCCGCAGACCTTTTCTTCATAAGCGTCCCGGTCCAGCAAATCAAAATCTACAATAATATCGTCACTGTAATATTCCTGAGCCGGCTCAATATCTTCTTTGCGAATACCCTGCCAGTCAGCTTTCGGCACTTTTGCCGCAAAAAATTCCAAAGTCGATGATTTAGCATGATAAATCTGGATCGCGTCTTCTGCGGTATACAACATAACTTTCAACTCCTGTCTTTTCAAGATCAACGGCGCGCTGCCAATGAATGACAGCATCGCTTGTTGTTATTATCACTATATCACAGAAAGCAGCGACAGTCAAAAATCTTAATAATAATTATTAGTTGCATTATTTTCTAAAATATGATTACTAAAAAGCGGTACTGCCGCCATGTCAGGACAGTACCGCAAGTCAGATTTATTTATTATGCCTCGATCGGCTCGTCCTGCAGGGCTTCATAGCCTTCCTCGCCAGTACGTATCTTAACGACGTTCTCTACATCATAGATAAAAATTTTACCGTCGCCATACTTACCGGTATAAAGCACTTTTTTCGCAGCTGCCACCACCGCAGCCACAGGAATAGCCGAAACAACAAGTTCTACTTTGACCTTGGGCAGCAGATGCACGCTTACTTCCGCACCGCGGTAATATTCGGTATTGCCTTTCTGCAGCCCGTAACCCAAAACCTTCGTTACCGTCATACCGGTAATACCAAGTTTATCCAAAGCTTCCTTCAAGATCTCAAAACGCAGCTGCGAAGTAATGATCACGATCTTCGTCATTTTCGGTCTGCCTGCTGACGGCAGAGCGGCAGTAACGTGAGTAACGGCAGCACCAGCCTCTGCTGCTTCTTGAGCAGTCACAGCACCATGGAAATCTTCTGCTGCCGGCATAAAATCGGCATAAGAGCTGGCCAGACCATGCTCTTCCATATCCAGCCCGGCGATTTCCTCCCGCGTGCTGACCCGCAGCCCGATAGTCTTATCGAGGATTTGAAAAATCAGTGTCATCACGATACCTATATACGCCGCTACCGCTGCAACTCCCGTCGCCTGAATGATCAGCAGCTCACTGCCGCCGCCGTACAGCAGACCGCCGTCTACTGCAAAAACACCAACCAGCAGCGTGCCCAGCGCACCACAGACTCCATGTACCGAAATTGCGCCGACAGGATCGTCGATTCTGGCAATCTGGTCAAAAAATTCTACTGCAAAAACGATCACAAGCCCGGCAATGATACCGATCACAAAAGCTCCCGGAACACTGACTGCGTCACAGCCAGCAGTAATAGCGACCAATCCTGCCAGCGCGCCGTTCAAGGTCATCGATACATCAGGCTTGCCGTAACGCAGCCAGGTCAGGAACATCGTTGCCGTCGCGGCAGAGGCAGCGGCCATATTAGTAGTAACAAAGATCCTGCCCATTGATGTCAGGACATCGTCACCGGTCGCGCAAACTGTAGAGCCGCCGTTAAAGCCAAACCAGCCGAACCAGAGAATGAATACGCCCAAAGCGCCCAGCGTCAGGCTGTGTCCCGGTATGGCATTAACACTGCCGTCAGCATTATATTTTCCAATACGCGGACCAAGTATCTTGGCACCGACAAGCGCGGCTACACCACCGACCATATGGACCGCCGTAGAACCGGCAAAATCATGAAAACCCATGGCGCCGAGCCAGCCGCCGCCCCAGATCCAATGCCCCGAGACCGGATAAATAACCGCGCTGATCAAAATACTGTAGATACAGTAAACAGAAAACTTCGTCCGTTCGGCCATAGCACCTGATACAATAGTCGCCGCCGTAGCACAGAAAACAGTTTGAAAGATAAAAAAGGCCCAGGACGGATAAGACGCCCCATAATCGTTTTGCACAAAAAAATCAGGCGCACCGATCAAACCGCCGATATCCGTGCCAAACATCAGGCCAAAGCCAATGATCCAAAAAACGATACTGCCCAGACACAGGTCCATAAAATTTTTCATCACGATATTGCCGGCATTTTTAGCTCTGGTAAAACCAGTCTCGACCATGGCAAAGCCCGGCTGCATAAAAAATACCATAAACGCGCCGATCAGTACCCACATCGTATCCGCTGCTGCGTATTTTTCCATCATCATAGTCCCCCCACATCCAATCATTTTAGCTCTATTTATAAAAAAGAAGCGTATCCTCAGCGGATACGCTTCTTCGCGTTGTCAGCTTCCCCAGGGCGTCCTTTAATTGTTGACGCCGTAAAGCAGCTTGCCGTAGGTCGGATACGGCAGATAGTCTTCACCGATCAGCTCTTCGGCAGCATCAGCATAGCTGCGCAGGAGCTCCATTTCTTTTAAAACCGTGTCATGATAATAGTTGGCCTCAGCTTTCATATCGACACATTTTTCAGCACCTTTCAGCGCTTTGGCCAGCTTTTCACCGCTGTTATACATTTTAGCGGTCAACTCGGAAATCTTCGCCGCCAGATCAGCTTCAAAGCAGTTTTTGATCCCCAGGTCCTTTTTGGCCGCAGCATTGCCCAGCAGGTCATTAGTATAAGCCGCTGCCGCCGGCAGGATATCCTTATACAGCATATCCAGCATCGTCAAGGCTTCGATATTGATCGTTTTGGCATATTTTTCCAGCATGATCTCCACCCGGGAACGCACCTCGGCCGCTGTAAAAATACCGTGTTTAACAAACAATTCGATATTTTTTTCCGCTTCCATATAAGGCAGCGCTTCCGGTGTGGATTTAAGATTAAGAAGCCCCCTCGATTTGGCCTCTTCTACCCATGCGTCCGTATAACCGTCACCGTTGAACACGATACGTTTATGCTTGACGATGGTTTCTTTGATCAATTTCTTCATGGCAGCATCTTTATCGGCTGCTTTTTCTAATTTGTCTGCGAATTGATTCAAAGCTTCGGCAACGATAGTATTGAGAACGATATTAGGCCCGGCGATAGAAAACTCGCTGCCCAGCATTCTGAACTCGAACTTGTTGCCGGTGAAAGCGAACGGAGACGTACGGTTTCTGTCCGTATTATCCTTGGTCAGTGCCGGGATAACATCGCCGCTCAATTTCAATAACGCCGCCGCGTCAGGATTGTACTGCTTCCCTTTTTCGATAGCTTCCAGAATATTGGTCAGCTCCGTCCCCAGGAAAACAGATACTATCGCAGGAGGCGCTTCATTCGCGCCGAGACGATGATCGTTACCGGCGCTGGCTACACTTACGCGCAGCAGATCCTGATATTCATCAACAGCTTTGATGATAGCTGCGAGAAACAGTAAGAAACGGGTATTTTTATGTGGTTCTTTACCGGGATTCAGTAAATTATCGCCTTCAGTAGTCGCAATAGACCAGTTATTATGCTTACCGCTGCCATTAACGCCAGCAAAGGGTTTCTCGTGCAGCAGGCATACCAGTCCGTGACGCAGGGCAACGCGCTTCATAAATTCCATTGTCAGCTGATTATGATCAGAAGCTACGTTAGTAGTAGTAAAAATAGGTGCCAGCTCATGCTGGGCCGGAGCAACTTCGTTATGCTCCGTTTTAGCAAGCACGCCCAGCTTCCACAGCTCCTCATCCAGCTCCTTCATAAAAGCCAGGACGCGCGGCTTGATGATGCCAAAATAATGGTCTTCCATCTCCTGCCCTTTCGGAACCTTGGCTCCGAACAGTGTACGCCCCGTATATACCAGATCCTTACGCTGCTCCCACATCTCCTTATCGACGAGGAAATATTCCTGCTCCGGCCCGACAGTAGTCACAACCTTCTCGGTCGCCTGCCCGAACAGCGTCAGTATACGTCTGGCAGCCTGGTCGACACAGCACATCGAGCGCAGCAGCGGCGCTTTTTTATCCAATACTTCGCCGGTATAGGAGCAAAACGCAGTCGGGATACATAAACAGCCATCCTTGATAAACGCATAAGAGGTAGGGTCCCAAGCAGTGTAGCCGCGGGCTTCAAAAGTAGCGCGCAGACCGCCCGAAGGAAAGCTGGAAGCATCAGGCTCGCCCTGGATCAGTTCTTTCCCGGAGAAATCCATAATAACGCGGCCGTCTGCCGTCGGAGCGATAAAGCTTTCATGCTTTTCGGCAGTAATACCGGTCATCGGCTGGAACCAATGGGTAAAATGGGTCGCGCCATGTTCCAGCGCCCAGTCTTTCATCGCATTGGCGATGATGTTGGCAATCGGCAGATCCAGCGCTTCGCCTTTTAAGACAGCGTTTTTGAAAGTCTTGTAGGTAGCCGTTGGCAAACGGTCTTTCATAACCGTTTCATTAAATACCAGGCTGCCAAACATTTTCGGTACATTGCTCATAATTTTCTCCCCCTCACTGAAACTAAACAGAATAAAACAAAAAGCAACGGCGAACTCAGGCCTTGGCCCGCAACTTCGCTGTTGCTTATGCTGTGATTATAAATCACTTTTCAGGATTTGTAAAGAGTTTTAGCAAATATTTTTCCACATTTTTATTTAAATGTTCGGATTTTTAGCATAAAAACGCCTTTTTTTACTATTTTTATATTAAATGTTCCGAAAAATCATTGACAATGAAAAGCAAACAAGCTAAACTAACAATGTAAAAAATCCATCTACCAATATCAACACTTGCGATTTAGCAGGCGACGAGTGCCTTACATTCGCCGGCTCTACTAATAAATTTATTTAAAAGAAAGCAGGTTACAGACAATGGCAAAAATGTTGTATGAAGGCAAAGCCAAAAAAGTTTTTGAAACCGAGAACCCCAATGAAGTAATCATCTATTATAAAGATGACGCTACCGCCATGAACGGCCTCAAAAAAGGCACTATCGCAGATAAAGGCATTATGAATAATACGATCACCAGCTTTTTCTTTGACCTGCTTGCCAAGCACGGCATCCCCCATCATCAGATCAAAAAGCTCAGCGATCGTGAAGCGCTGTGTAAAAAAGTCAGTATCATCCCCATGGAAGTAGTTACCCGTAACATCGCCGCCGGCAGCCTGGCCAAAAAAATGGGCGTCGAAGAAGGCTATGTTATGAAACGCCCTATCGTAGAATTTTACTATAAAAACGACGATCTTGGCGATCCGATGATCAACGCTGATTATGCCGAAGCTTTTGGCTTGGCAACCGATGCACAGGTTGCAGAAATCAAAGCCTGCGCCCTGAAGATCAACGAAATCTTAAAAGCCTTTCTGGCTGAACGTAAAGTGCGCCTGATCGACTTCAAAATGGAATTTGGCGTCGATGCAGACGGAAAAGTGATCCTCGCCGACGAGATCACACCTGATACCAGCCGCTTATGGGACTGGGATACTAACGAAAAACTCGACAAAGACCGTTTCCGCCGTGATATGGGCAGCGTCGAAGAAGCCTATCAGGAAATCATCAAAAGACTGACAGGGAAATAATTAGCATATCACAAAATAAAAAGCCGACTGCGAGGTCGGCTTTTTTGTTATATAATTATGATAAAATTAATGCCGCCTGACGAAAGCGAGGTATCTGCCATGGAAAAACAAACCTTGATCGCTCATTGCCTTACTTATCCTAATGCTGTCGAAGATTATCCCTTTGCCGATAACGATCTCACTATTATGCGCCATCCATCCGGTGGTAAATGGTTTGCCTGTATTATGCATCTTCAAGGCAAGCTCTGCATAAATCTGAAATGTGATCCTGTCAGATCCGAATTTCTGCGCCGTACTTACAAAGGCGTTTACCCGGCCTGGCATATGAACAAAGAACATTGGAACACCGTCGAAGTAAACAGTGTACCCAAAGGCGAATTATTTGCCATGATCGCCCACAGCTTTGAACTGACCGCGCCCAAAATACCAAAAACGATGCCCATGAGAAAAACAGAGAAATAAAAAAGCACCGCTTTCAGGCGGTGCTTTTTTATTTCTCTTCTGTTCAGATTTCAATACTGCTTAGAAACTCCAGCGAGCACCCACATTCCACTGCCAAGGAGTTTTAATATCATCGCCAAATGTTTTAACTACATCAGCATAAACATAACTGTTGTCCGTAGTTTTGAAGTTGAAGCCCAGGCCTGCTTCATACCAGGTGCCGCCAATATCCTGACTGTAGCTGTTGCTGATACTATTCAGGCTCAGATAAGTATCGGCATTACCTGCAAATTCATGCAGCAATGAAGCTTTGGCATAAATGCTGCCTTTATCGCTGATAGTTTTACCCATTTCAAAGCCCACTCGTCCAACGCAGCTCTCCAGTGTATCCTGGTTGACTTTGATCCCGTTATTAGTAGTATAATCCTCACCGCCGATACGCATCAAGGTCAGTTGAGCCTGCGGCGTTACATACCAGCCGTTATCGAGGCCTACCTTCATACCATATTCACCGCTCAAGGAAGTTCCCCAAGCATCATAATCGCCATGAGTATGCCCTGCTGCCGCATAATTATCGTATTCGTTGGATAAACGACCCTGTTTTAAAACAATATCAGTATAATGTCCTCTGTCACCCAGCCAGGTTCCATAAAGTGACAGGGAGGTGCTCTTGTTTTCACCTTTACCGCTATCGTAAGTAGTTTTTCCGTCGTTATGGCTTATTGCCGCACCATAATGCCAGCTGCCAAAAGCTTTATCATAGCCCAATTGGAAGAAATTATACTGATTTTTATAAGCGCCGCTGTATTCAAATTCACCGCGGCTCATACGTGCCCAAATACCTTGGTCCCCCTTGCTGTTACGCAATTCTCCTAACCGCTGGCTCAGCGTGCTGTCCTCCTGCCGCCATGAAACGATCGCAACACTGGCAATATTGCGCATAGAAGTCATAGTAGAACTTTCCTTATTTTGTTTGACGCTGTCAACCTTGACCGTACTGCCGCTGGCAGCAGTATCCAGATCAGCGCTTACCGAACCCTTTAACAAACCTTCTGCTACATTAGCCGTAGCTGTAAGACCAGTATTAGTACCTTCCGCAACACTAATATTTTTAGCTAAACCCCCTAAATCATCAGCCACATTGTTAAGATCGTCGGCGGTGATACCAGTGTAATTAATTGTAAGTTTAGGACCGGCCGCCGCTTTGGCTTTGAGATCGATTTTATTTACAGCATCAGATTCTATCGTACCAATTGATAATTTAGCGGTTTTTAAATCGGAGCTCGTTAACATATTTACAGTGCCTCCACTGCCATTAATGTCACCAAGTTTAACTTCCTGTCCCTCACCGCCATTCACATTAATAATACCATCGTTAAAATTTAGTTTATTAACAAAGCTGTTCTCATCAGTATTCCATTGTGCACCGTTGGCAAGTCCTAAGGTCATGCCGCCAACCTCTTTTTTCCCGTCTGGCGGATAAGGATTACCGTTAACAAAGATATTGCCGTTAAAGACAGAGTCTTGTGTTGTTAAATTTAAATCAACAATTGCATCTACCGATGTTCCTGATGTCGGTTGGTCATAGTTAAAATTAATATCTCCGTTGATTTTAACTGTGCCCTTGCCATCTTTATTGATCTCTGTTATTGCACCGCCGCGAGTGCTCAAAAAAGTTCCTGACTCTACTGTTAAATTACCGTTAATAATTACTTTAGCACCGCTATAATTAACAATGCCGATATTATTATATTCCCCTGCGGTTGGCACTTTATTACCAGAAGTTACGTTAATATATGTGTTATCAGCATCTATTTTCACAGTGGACGGATTACCATCATTTACAGTCTTATTATTTTGTGCCCAAATACCAACAGCTAATCCTTCCGCCGAATTGGCTTCAATACTTACATTTTCACCTTTGACATTAATAATGCCCGGTTCAACCTCACTGTTGTTCGTTGAACGTATTGCATTCAGCCCCAGAGCATCTTTTTTCGCGTCAACCTTCACCGTGACATTTTTAGTTGTATCATCACCAAGGTTTAATGTCCCGCCATTTATAACATGCTTGTCTTTATCAGTGAAAGCCCCCGCATATACTGCTCTTGCTTCACCCTCTGTATTAGTAACCGATATGTTTATATTTTCTGATGCCGCATTCAAAACGGCTTTATCCCCAACAAAAATTCCATATACACATTGCGTTTCACTGCGTTTAATATCTGCAGCAGTAAAATCTGCTTTCTTATCGCCCTCGCCGTGGTATATAAATTCCGCATTTGGCTTCACAGTAAGAGTATCGTAATCAACAATTGAATCAGCCGCTAAAGCTGTTCCTACCGGCAAAGCTAATACTAATCCCAGTGTTATTTTTAGTGCCAAATTTTTCTTAGTTTTAACCAACATTTTCTACACCTTCTTCAATAAATTTCAACACAGGCAAAATGATTCAATATCTGTCCATACACCCTAAAATTCAGCACCATCCCCTATTCTTGATCATTTAAGATCAAATAAAAATTTCTGATATAGGTCTTGAATTTCCGGATACAAAACAGCCGTTTTATTTAATATTTTTTAATTATTTTGTATCTCTTATGATATATTACCACATCTGTACCCCCCCGCAAGACATTTACGTTAGTATATTTCAAACTTTTTATGGTCTTGCACAAATTTTCGATTCAATTGTTATCAAAACACACAAAAAAACTTAAAGGGCCTGCTGTCTGTAAAATACAGACAACAGGCCCTGATAGCATTGAGCTCTATTTAATTATCCAACTTTCAAGTACCACTTCACGGTTTTAGTTATATGCTCTTAGTCCAGTTTAACTGCGGTTCCGGAAACGCTGACCATCAGCATACCGTTAGTTTCGCCCAGCACTTCATAATCCACATCGACACCGACTACGGCATCGGCGCCCAATTTAGCGGCGCGCTCAGACATTTCCGCCAGCGCTTTTTCACGTGCTTCCTGCAGTTCCTTTTCATAGGTCCCGCTGCGGCCGCCGATCATATCCGTAATGCTGGAAAACATATCCTTGATAAAATTGACGCCGGAAACTACTTCCCCAAAAACAATACCTTTATAAGCAACGATTTTTCTGCCTTCTACAGCAGGTGTGGTCGTAACAATCATACTGTCAGCTCCTTTTATTTTACTGTTACCAGTTCATACGCGCGTGTTCCCATACCCAGCTTTTCGGCATGAGCAAGACAGGTCTTCCATTCAGATTCCGGTGTCAGGTTATGGAAATGATCATGTCCCTGACAGCCTTCCGGATCAGCTTTTAAATGATCGTCCAGCAGTGAGTTCGCCATGACCGGCGCTGCGTTGACCAGATCTGCGCAGGCCTGATCCAGCGCCACCGGGTCAAAAGATGCCAGCATACCGATATTAGGCACTACAGGTGCGTCATTTTCCGCATGACAATCACAGTAAGGAGATACGTCAACGATCAGGCTGATATGAAAATGCGGCCTGCCGTGCAAAATAGCCCAGGCATATTCCGCCATCTTTTTATTGAGCGCTTCCATACTGGAACCATCAGCGGGCGGCTTCACCGCGTCCATCGGACAGGCACCGATACAACGTCCGCAGCCAACACATTTATCCAGATCGATATGCGCTTTTTTATTTTCGATGATCGGCGCACCATGTGCACAGATCCGCACGCAGGCACCGCAGCCGATACATTTGCGTTCACTGATATGCGGTTTGCCGTCATGGTGCATTTCCATTTTGCCGGCACGAGAACCGCCGCCCATACCGATATTTTTAATAGCGCCGCCGAAACCAGTAGCTTCGTGACCTTTAAAATGGTTCAGGGAAATCACGATATCCGCATCCATCAATGCTTTGCCTATTTTCGCCTCTTGCACCAATTCGCCGCCCGGCACAGTTACATAAGCTTCGTCAGTACCCTTCAAGCCGTCGGCAATAATAATGTGACAGCCTGTTGAAAAAGGACTGAAACCATTTTCGTAAGCAGCTGTAATATGCTCCAGCGCATGCTTACGACGGCCTACATATAAAGTGTTGCAGTCTGTCAGAAACGGACGTCCTCCTTGTGCGGCAACGGTATCAACAACTACTTTGGCATAATTGGGGCGCAGAAAAGAAAGATTGCCCGGTTCGCCGAAGTGGATCTTGATCGCCGCAAATTTATTCTGAAAATCAATATCTCCGATCCCGGCTGCTTCGATCAGCTTACCCAGCTTCTGCGGTAAACTCAACCCGCCATATCTGGTACGCATATCCGATAAATAAACTTTTGCCTTCGTCATATTCCATTCCTCCCTTATAACAATCCCGGTAAATTCAGGTCGCTGCTGTCGATAACAGGCCGGCCCAGCGCACGTGACGGCACAAAACTGCCGTGGCAGTCGCTGCCGCCGCTGACAAGAAGCTGATGCTGACGGCAATAAGTGAGCAGTGCCGCAGTATCTTCCTTGCTGTGTCCCGAATGGTAACATTCAAACCCATCAAAATCCTCCTTCGCCAATTCCAGCAATGTCGCTGCCAGCCCCGGCCCATGAAAACTGCTGGCTGCATGCGCGCATAAAGCTACGCCGCCGGCAGCATGGATGGCATCCACAACTTCTTTGATCGAAGGAAAAACTGGAAAACCAAGATCATGTTCTTTGGTAAAAATCCTGCTGAAAAAATCATTGACATCGCCGCAGAGCCCTTTATCCTGCAAGAAAGCCAGGGCTTTCCAGCCTCCGCGTCTTCTATCATAATCATACCGCAAAAACTCTTCAAAATCCAGCGGCCAGCCTCGTTCGATCAACATTTTTATGCTTTCATCATCCTTGCTGTTCAAAAGCCGCTCATTATGCTCCAATAAATCCAGCAGCCGTTTGTTTGTAACATCGATACCATAACCCAGGATATGAAAACAGAAATCGTCTTTCGTCGAACAAATCTCCGCACCGGGAATAAATTTTAATCCTGCTGCGACGGCAAGCTCACGTGTCGCCGCCACATTGGCCACGCTGTCATGATCGGTAACAGCAATAGCTCCCAGCTCTGCTGCAAGCGCCGCTGCAACGACTTCCGGCGGAGTCCAGGTACCGTCAGAAGCGGTACTGTGGATATGCAGATCAACTTGCATCCGTCTGCTCCTCCTTCCTGCAGCGGCAGATCTTGCATTCTGCCGTCAGGTTCTCCTGTGCCTGCGGTTTCTGATAAAAACGTCTGCCAAATAAACAGCTCAAAATAAACATACAGGTACCAGTCAGTACAATAGTGCCGCCCGGCGCTAAATTAGCATAATAAGATAAGGTCAGGCCGCCTGAAACGATAACGAGCCCATAAGCAATACCGCCGTAAATTGTCCCGGCAAAGCTGCGTGCCGTCTGCAGTGCGCAGGCTACCGGTATCACCATCATAGCGGAAACCAGCAGCAGGCCTACGATACGCATCGAAAGCGCAACTGTCAGCGCCGTCAGCACCGCCAGCCACATATTAAGTCGGTCAGCAGGCAAGCCTGCCACCCGTGCCGATGTTTCATCAAAGGTCAGATATTGCAGCGGCCGGTAAAAAAGCACCACAAAAATACAGGCAAAAATCCCCAGTCCGGCCACTATCCATAAATCGCTGCTGCTGATCGTCATCAGACTGCCGAATAAAATACTGCTTAAATTAAACCCGCCCATACGGTTCATACTCGTAAAAACAACTGCCAGCCCGATCCCACTGTAAAAGAAAATTGCTAAAATCATCTCTGAAAAGGCCGCCAGCCTGGTCCGTACCCATTCTATCACGAGCGCCCCAAGCACAGTGACCGCTGCCGCGCTCAAAACGGGCTGCCAGCCCATCAGCGCTCCGCCCGCTACACCGGCGAAGGCGATATGTCCCAGGCCGTCACCGATCATCGACTGCCGCCGCAGCACTAAAAAACTGCCGATCAACGGGCAGATCACTGCCACGATCAAACCGGCCAGCCAGGCGCGCTGCATAAATTCTGTTTCAAACATTTCCAACATATAAGTACCTTCTATCTGTAAAAGTAACCGTGCTTATGACGATGCACCAGCGCCTGCTGTACGTCGCCCCAGAAGCAGACATCGTGGTCAAGGCACAAAGCATTATGCGCCACTTCGGCTGCCAGCTCCAAATCATGCGACACCATCACGATCGTCACACCCAGCTCACAGTTGATATCCCTGAGCATTCTGTACAGTTCGATTTTCGCATCCGGATCGACTCCGGTAGCAGGCTCGTCCAAAAGCAGCAGTTCAGGCTGCCGCACCATAGCGCGTGCCAAAAAAGACACGCTGCTGCTGACCGCCTGATAACTCACCTATTTTACGATGCGCAAGCTCTTGAAGATAAAACCGTTCCAGCATCGTTTCCACTCTGGCTTTGCCAGCCCGGGAAATTTTCTGAAACATACTGCTGCCACACAAAGGCCCAGACCGATAACCTCTTTGACACTGATTGGGAAATCGCGATGCTGTTTAGCAGGATTCTGCGGTACATAACCGATTTTTTCCCAGGCCTTGAATTGCGGCAGCGGCGTTCCGTACAGCTCTATCTCGCCGGAAGTCGGCTGCAGAATGCCTGCTAAAAGACGCAGCAGCGTACTTTTCCCTGCCCCGTTAGGGCCAATAACGGCAACAAAATCTCCCTGGGCAATCTCCACCGAAAGATCGTGCAGAATCCAGCCTTCGCCATAATTATAGCCTAATTTGTTTATTTTAATGATATTTTCCATAGATCCACCGTTTATTTAACGCCCAATGCCAACTCCAGATTGTCGATATTCCGCGTCATGATTTTTAAATAATCGTCGCCGTTGTTTCTGCCTGCTTCACTCAAACCTTCCAGCGGATCAAGCACCAGCGTTTCAGCTCCGGAGGCTTCCGCAACAGTTTGAGCGATCCTGGGACTGACAAGAGTTTCAAAGAAAACATATTTTACCTGATTGTCTTTGATCGTACTGATCAGATTTTTCAAATCAGCCGGAGTTGGTTCCGCATCAGGAGAAATACCCATGATCGCTACCTGCTGCAGACCATAATCTTCAGCCAGATGACCAAAGGCGGCATGAGTCGTGACAAACAGCTTTTGCGGTGCTTTAGCCGCCAGCTCTGTCAAACGCTGGTCAAGCTGCAGCAGTTTTTCCTGATAGGCTTCGCTGTTCTTTTTATAAACAGCAGCATGTTCAGGATCAGCCTGCACCAAAGCAGCCGTTATTGCAGCAACTTCCAATACAGCTTTTCTCGGACTCAGCCAGACATGCGGATCTACATGAGTAGCTTTTTCGTCAAACAGTCCTTTGCCGGCCTCCACACTGGCTACCTGCTTGTCCTTTACAGCTTCTAAAGCAGGCCGGGCCCAGTTCTCGACTCCGCCGTTATAAACAAAAAGCCTGGCATTGCCTAATTTTGTTAAATCTTTGGCTGTCGGTTCCCAGTCATGCGGTTCCACACCGTCAGCGATCAATGTATCGACCTGCAGCAGATCTCCGCCGATTTGTCTGGTAAAATCAGCCATAGGATAAAAGCTTGCCACTACCGGCAGCTTGCCATCAGCCTGTTTTTGTTCACTGCCGCAGCCGACTGCCGCCAGTAAAACCATACCCAATATTACAACTAAAAACTTCTTCATTCTTACCTCCTACAAATTACCGCAGCTAAAATTTATTATTAAGCAGTAAGCCGCTTCACTTCTCCCCGGTGAGCCCTTGCCAGAACGCACCAACCTTATTTTTACTCTTTATCACCTCTTTCCTCAGACTGCTCAGTTATCACAATCTTCACAATAACCATATAAAATGCTGTGCTGCAGGCTTAAATTAAATTTATGCTTATGCAGTACATGCTCTGAAAACATATCTAAGTGCTCACAGCTCAGAGGAATGACCTTTCTGCATTTCAGGCACACCAGCTTCCCTCTTAAATCAGCCTGCGGACAGGGCAGACGCCAATACTGCGTTCCCGATCCATCAACCGGCTGGATTTTAATGACAGATCCCTCCAAAGCCTGCCGCTCCAGAAAACGGTACACCGTCGTCTGACCGATGTCGATCTGCAATTTTTGCAGGCTGCTCAGCAAATCTTTGACAGTTAAAAAATTATGTTTATCCTCTAAAAAATATTGCAGCATCGCTTCCTGCTGAGCTGTTTTATAAGGATTACGTTTTTTCATAAAGCACTCCCTAATTTGAAATTGAAATTCATATTCACATCTTACTCTTATTTAAAAACCTTGTCAAGCACACAGTCAATTACCTGCAATTTAAAGAAGCTCTATAATCACCTGCCAAAATAGAGTATAATACTGTTAACAAACATCTTTTTTAAGGAGGATTTTGCCATGCTTACTAAATTACCCGCCCAAAATAAAATCGCCGCGTTCGATATCGACGCTCAAAATACCTTTACTCCGGTCTGTCCGGACGAACTTCCGGTTGCCGAAGGCGACCAGATCGTTGAGGAACTGAATGCTCAGGCAGCTCTAGCATCGCTGCGTATCGGCTCGCGTGACGCCCATTCCTCTCAGGCAGTCTGGATCGCAGGCAACGGACATCCTGTGCTCAGTCCCGTCAGCGGCTACCCCGATGTCGATGTATACTGGCCGGCTCATGCCATTGTTGGGACCAAAGGTTTTGAATTTATTACTGGTCTTGATCCTAAGAACTACGACTTTCAGGTCTACAAAGGTATTGAAATCGACAAACATCCCTATGGGGCCTGTTACCATGATTTAGCCAACACACTTTCTACCGGCGCGATCGAGTATCTGCGTGAACATGGCATCACTACAGTGATCTGCGGCGGCCTGGCTACTGACTACTGCGTAAAAAATACTGTTTTGCAATTACGTGCCGCAGGTTTCGAGGTCATCCTGAACCTTGCTGCCTGCCGCGGCATTGCTCCCGATACAGTTGCGGCGGCACTCGAAGAAATGCGTACCCACGACGTCACGATTGTCGAAAATACCGCAGAATTAAAGAAAATGCTGTAACCGCAGCAGCCCGTCCGCATTAATGCGGACGGGCTGCTTTATTTATTATCACGCTTCTTGAAAGAGGCATTATCCCACACAACAATATATACAAGCATCGACACCGTCGTTCTGTAACTTTGAGCGGCGGTGTTTTTTGTCGCTTATTACTATTAGCATTTAAATTATACCTATTCTTTTAATAGAAAAAAAAAACGGAGAGGTCTTGTGGGGGGGGGGGCGAAAGTGCTATAATTTTAGCAATTATTAGTTTTTATTAATATTTTTAAACAAATCAACAAGGGGATGATGTTTTGAAGGTGAACTCTGCAAAACGCAAACTAAAATACAAGAAAAAACGACTACTATTAAGTTCTATTTTTATGCTTTTATTACAACCGGCTTTAGTACAAAGTGCTCCATCATTGATTGGTTCCAATGATCAGGATTTGATCCAATATTCTTCCAAAGGTAATGAATACAAATATTTTCTAACAACAACAGGAGAAGAATTAAAAACAACTACTGTGGATGGAAAAACAGTTTTAGAAGCAACTATCGCCAATGATCCTGTTGGTTACGTGGGAGACTTTGACTGGCTTGCTATTCATGGTGTCCCTTTAGACAAAATCATTTATAATTTTCAGGATAATGTCTCCCTTATTACTCCCAGTTATAACGAAGGCGGAGTTATTACTACCAGCTTTGAAGAAAATATAGTCTTTAATATGGAAGCCAACAAAAAGCTGGAAGTGCTTTTTACCCCCGGCGACAATAACTACGGCGGCATTTATATAACCAATAACAGCAGTTTTACCGTCAACAACGGCGATGTTATTTTACGGGCAGCCAACAGCGATTATGCTTTTGACAGCACTCAAGGGGTAATACGAATCAATACTCAAGGCTGGGCCGGCTCTGCGCCTGTCGCCGGGGGGGCTGTTCCTCAATAATATCAATAAATTGCATATTATCAACGAAAATGAGCAGGAAAGCGATTGGCAGCGAGCTATTTATGTCCGTAAAGGCACACTAAACATAACTGCTAACGATATGCGTATCTATTCCACCAATGCTGCTTCACGTTTTGATACAGGCATACATGCCAACGGGGGCAGTAACCTTGACATTAAAGCCAATAATTTATACATTGATGCTGAAACCGCACTGGCTGCTCAGGATGACAACTGCAATGTTGCTATAACTGCCAAAAATGCTGTCTTCACCGGCGGTATACAAACGTATGGCAATTCGTCAGTTAAATTCTTAAAAGACGACTCTCTTGGGAGACAGCAGCTGAATATTACTGTTGACGGACAGGATGCCGTAACTGCAAATCCTTCCGATTACCCGGATTTTTTGGGAGGTGATCCTCAGATAGATTTTAACATCAATACTGTCATCAACGCCCAAGGCGGCGATACCAGCTATGCCAATAAACCAGGCCGCCGTCTTTTTTCTGCAATTCGCGCCAATCGTAACTCTACTGTCAATCTCAAAGAAACAGACCAGCAGTATCAAATCTACGGTGATATTATTGCAGGTCGCGGTATTGAACATACTGACAAAGGCGGTCAGGTAGATATAGGCGGCTCTGGCAGTATCATCAAAGGTGATGTTTTGGCAGGCAACACAGGAGAAATCAACCTTTCGTTAAAAGATGGAGCATTGCTTGAAGGACGTGTAGATGACTATGCCGATGCTTCTATAAAGGACAATATTGTTTTCAGACCGGATGAATTTGAGATTCCGGTCACTGAAGGCGGTACTGTCAATATGAAAATAAATGATTCTACCTGGATAGCACGTCACCAAAGTTTCGTATCCTCTCTTGAGTTTGGAAGCGATGGTGGCCTGGTCGATATGACAAAGGAAGAAAACTCTTCAATCACGATTGATAATTTGAGCGGCAACGGTAAATTTAAGATGCTCCTTGACGCCGCAAATAAAGGCTCCAGTGATATGCTTTTTGTAACAAACGACATTAGCGGCCAACAAACTATAGAAGTACAATGGAAAAAAGGCACGAATGGCATCAACGATTTAGAAGAAGGGGAACGGCTGCGTTTTTCTACTACAAATGATGCTCAGCAAAACACTATTACTGCTCGATCACAGGACAAGGGATTCTTTAATATTGAATATCTTACCGACACCGATGACTACGATGCCGCTGGGGAAAAAACAGAAAATGAAATATATAATGGCAAAAACAATGGTGAAAACTCTAATAAGCCTGGTAATGATTTTGCCGATGCACAATTTGATAACGGCGGTATTAATCATTACATTGTCGGTATTAAAGCGCAGAAGCCTTCGGATGCAGGTAAAACTATCATTAATATGAGCCGTTCTAATTATGCTAATGCCATTTATATGGACAGACTTAACAAACGTATTGGTGAAGCTAAATATATCAATGAAGAAGAAACCGGTTTATGGGTCAGACTGCGCCACGACCGTATTGGCAAAGCAGATGCTTTCCGAAGCAGGAATACTATGTATGAACTAGGCTACGATGAAAAACAAGAATGTGCCAATGGAAATCGCCGCGTAGGTGTGGCCATTGACTATATGAATGGCAAAACAAGTTACAATGATATTTGGGGCGATGGTAAAAGTAAGCGTTATGGTATATGGTTCTATGATACATGGCAGGGAAATAAAGGTCATTACTCGGACTACGTTGCTAAATTCGGACATCTTAAACATGATTTCGGAATCACAGCTACCACCAGCGGCGAAAAAATTACCGGTGCTTATTCAAATAACGTGTTTTCTGTAAGCGCTGAATACGGACGCACAAAAAACCTTGATAATGATTGGTATTTTGAACCGCAGGCACAATTACAACTGGCCAGGGTAACAGGGTCAAGCTATGCAACAAGCCAAGATACTATGGTAAATCTTACTGGCATTAATACTTTGATCGGACGCGCTGGTTTCCGTATGGGCAAAAACTTAAATAAAACCAGCAGTATCTATTTTAAAGCCGACTTATTACATGAATTTTTAGGAAAACAAAAAATTGGCGTTCGAGACACTACCGCTTTTACAGAACAAACCTATAAAAACCAAGGCACATGGTATGATATCGGGTTCGGTTTTACCATTGCCCTAAATAACAACAGTTATGCTTTTCTTGATTTCGAACAATCTTTAGGCAACGATAACGATAATACTTATCAAATCAATGCCGGTTTACAATGGACATTTCAATAAAATCTTCACATAAATAAAATGGCCGAGCTCATAACAAGCTCGGCCATTTTATTTATTGAATCACTTCTTTTTCCACACCTCAATACCACGCTGGCTTGGCAAGATCGCCGGATCGAACTCCGGCTCTACGATACCGGCACGTTTTTGATCCATATAATCATGCAAAGCAATATAAGCATACTTGCCTAAAATCGCGATCGCCACTAAATTCGTTATCGCCATCAGCGCCATAAACAGATCGGCCAGATCCCATACCAGGGCAACTTTAGCCACACTGCCAAACAGTACCATACCCACTACGAAAACACGGAACAACATCAGCGTCATATAATTTTTACTGATAAACCCGATGTTGATCTCACCATAATAATAATTGCCTACAATAGAACTGAACGCAAACAGGCAGATCATTCCTGCCAGAAAACTCGGCGCCCATGGTCCTAAATGCTGTGACAAGGATTGCTGCACCAATTCGATACCGGTCAGCTTACCTTCAGTATAACCATCAGACAACAGCACGATAAAAGCTGAAGCCGAGCATACCAGTAAAGTATCAACAAAAACGCCAAAAGCCTGGATCAGGCCCTGTTTTACGGGATGCGAAGCACTGGCAGTAGCAGCAGCATTCGGCACACTGCCCATACCAGCCTCGTTTGAGAACAGGCCGCGCTTGATACCGGTCATCAGCGCCGCACCCATACCGCCGCCGGCAACAGCCTGCAGATCAAAGGCCGAACTGAAGATAGCGTTGAAAACCTGCGGCAGTTTCTCTATATTCATCAAGGTCACGCCTAAAGCTATTAAAAGATACAGACCGGCCATAATCGGCACCATCCATTCAGCGACCTTCGCAATACGCGCCACGCCGCCAAAAATGACAATACCGGTCAAAGCGGCAATTATACAGCCCATCACGAAACGATCCAGTCCAAAGGCAGCCTGCAGGGAAATTGTGATCGTATTCGCCTGTACCGAATTAAAAATCAAACCGAAGGTCACACTGATCAAAACGGCAAACAAGGCCGCCATTGGTTTGTTTCCCAGTACGTTCTTAATATAATAAGCAGGTCCGCCGCGATAACCGCCGCCTTCACGCGGAACTTTGTAAATTTGCGCCAGCGTGCTTTCAATAAAGCCCGTAGCCGAACCTAAAATGGCGATGATCCACATCCAGAAAATCGCTCCGGGACCACCGCTGACGATAGCGATCGCAATGCCGGCAATATTACCAACACCAACACGGGAAGCAGTGCTGACACAAAATGCCTGGAAGGAAGAAATATGGTTATGTTCAGTCTTCTGTCCAACGCCTTCCTTTAAAAGACGTACCATTTCCTTCAGGCAACGCACCTGTACAAATCGTGTCCGCAATGAAAACCAGATTCCCAGACCTACCAGCATCACAATCAGAACATATGACCATAAAATATCATTGGTAAAAGCAACAAAACTCTCTAAAAACTCCATTTTCTCTCTCCTTCATAATCAGACCTGTTATTACTTTTCTCTCTCGGCAGGTACCTCTACATATTCGCTACCGACCTGTTCCAGCTGCGTTGCCATATTAAGCGCCTCAGTCAGCCACCGCTCCGCCTCATCCTGCTGCTCTTGTTTCATATACAGCAAAATCCTGGCCTGCTGACCATATTCTACCGACGCCACTGTAAAAAGCTGCTGCTGATAGATAATATTCAGAAGTTTTCCTGCGTCCGCCGCGTCCGCACTTAAAGCAAAAGTACCCATTAAAATCTTCCGTGCCAGGCCGCAGCTTTGAACAGCTTTGGACACGCTGCCAGTATACGCGCGTACTAACCCGCCTGCACCAAGCTTGATCCCGCCGAAATACCTTGTCACTACCGCTGCAACACCGCTCAGCTGATTTTTCCGCAGCACTTCAAGCATCGGCAGTCCTGCCGTTCCTGACGGTTCGCCGTCATCACTCGATCTTTGCGCCAGCTCATCAATAATATAAGCAGAACAATTATGCGTAGCATCCCAAAACTCTTTTTTTACAGCCTTGATGAAATCCTGCGCTTCTGTTTCACTGCTTACTTTTTTCAACGTGCAAATGAACCGCGATTTCTCAATAACTGTTTCGTCACGGTAATCGGTCCTGATAGTATACAATGCTTTTACTCCTTTTCCAATACGCTGTTTTTATTATAGCATAAGGCAATATTTCCCGAAACTTTATCTTTAGCCTTTTAACTTTAAAATTTTTTTGTTATAATATTTGGAAGTATTAATAAAAATATGCAAACCTCCGCTGTTTTCCGCAGACAAAAATCTACACCATAAGGTGTTGATCTGATATATTTTATTTTTATTCAAGGGAAAGAGGTTTTACACAATGAAAACGTTTTGTCATCTGATAGGCAAATACTTTGGTATCATCGCCGTTGTATTTCTTATCCTGGGCATGACCGTACCCGACAGCTTTAAATGGGTAGTCGGTAATATCGGCGGCATCCCGGTTTTGAGTACCTTATTGGGCGTTATTATGTTCGGTATGGGCACCACACTCAATCTCCGTGATTTTGCTTTAGTTTTAAAGCGGCCTGTCGATGTTTTTGTCGGTGTCTGCGCCCAGTATCTTATCATGCCTTCGCTGGCTTTTTTACTGGCTATGGCCTTTAATTTAGACCCGGCTCTAACTGCTGGCGTAGTTTTAGTTGGAACCTGCCCTGGCGGAACTTCCTCCAACGTCATTACCTTCATGTCCAAAGGCGACTTGGCCTTATCTGTAACTATGACCAGTGTTTCCACACTGCTTTCACCGATTCTTACTCCGCTCATCACCTATCAGCTTATCGGACAGAAAATCGCTTTTGACCCGCTGGGAATGTTCTGGAGCATCATTCAAATCGTTATTATACCGATCTGTCTTGGTCTGGCTGTTAAAGCGCTGCTGCCTAAACTTGCTGAACAGGCTACCGATTATCTGCCTGCTGTTTCGGCTATCGCTATCTCCCTGATCATTGCCGGCGTTATCGCCGTCAGCCGTGACAACATCGTCAAAACCTCCGGTATCATTCTGCTGGTCGTCATCTGCCACAACTGCCTGGGTTATCTGTTAGGCTTTATTTTAGCCCGGATCACCGGCATGAGCTGGAAAAAAGCCATTGCGCTTTCAGTTGAAGTAGGTATGCAGAATTCCGGTCTGGCTACAGGCCTGGCTAAAACTCATTTTACTTCCATGCCTATGGCTACCGTTCCTGGAGCTATTTTCTCAGCCTGGCACAACATCTCCGGCGCTCTGCTGGCCTGGATCTTTGTCAACTTCCTTAATCCCAAATATGCGCCAGCCGAAGAAGAAGAATCCATATCGACCCAAGCTTAATATTATAGAGAGATAAAAAATTGAGCAGGCGTCCGTTTCTTAAAAGAAGCGGACGCTTTTCTTTTGTCCCCGCAAACACTGCTTCTCAAACCACCGGCAACAGTGTATAATTCATTTTAGTAATATTTTTAAAATTTCCAGCAAAAATATCTGTTTAAACTGATATTTATAAAGGAGTTGCTACATTGTCCGAACTTGCTCCTCTTATCGAAGACCTTGCTTTTATCCTTGTACTTGCCGGTATAGTTACCATTTTCTGCAAAAAATTCAATCAGCCTTTGGTTTTAGGCTATATTTTGGCAGGCTTCTTTGCCAGCCCGCATTTTAACCTGCTGCCGAATGTAGTCGATACAGCCAATATTACAGTCTGGTCGGACATCGGCGTTATTTTTATTTTGTTCAGCCTGGGACTTGATTTCAATTTTGCCAAAATCAAAAGTATCGGCGGCACAGCGCTGATCGCCGCTGTCACAGAACTGGCAGGCATCACGCTGCTTGGCTATGCCTGTGCCAGACTGCTTGGCTGGCAGCCTATTGACAGTCTCTTTGCCGGAGCTATGCTTACCATGTCTTCTACAGCAGTCGTCAGTAAAACCTTTGAAGAGCTGGGACTCTTGAAAGAACGCTTCACGCAATTTACCTTCGGTATCCTGGTATTGGAAGATATTTCCGGTATCATTATGATGGTCATGCTCTCAACCATCGCCGCGGCAGGCGCTGCCATTTCCGGTACAGAAATGCTCGGCAGTATTGGCGAACTGGCCTTTTTTCTCATTATCTGCTTTGTCTGCGGTATTTTCTTCCTGCCTACCTTCTTCCGCAAAGTCAGCCGCTATCTGACTTCCGAAACACTGCTCATTTTTTCGCTGGGTCTTTGCCTGAGCATGGTAGTCCTGGCAACTAAAATGGGTTTTTCGTCGGCATTAGGCGCCTTCCTTATGGGTTCACTGCTTTCCGGTACGGCTTTTACAGAAACCACAAAAAAACTTTTGACGCCGGTCAAAGATCTTTTTTCCGGGATCTTTTTCGTTTCTGTCGGAATGATGGTAGACCCCGCTCTGATCATTAAATATGCGCTGCCGATCGCTGTACTTACAGCAGCTTTGATCATCGGCAAAACTATTTTTTCATCACTGGGCGTCCTTCTGGCAGGCAAAGACCTACAGACAGCGCTGCGCTGCGGCTTCAGTTTGACGCAGCTGGGTGAAATAACCTTTATCGTAGCATCTATCGGCGCTTCCCTCAAAGTCACCAGCGATTTTTTATATCCTGTTTTCGTAGCTGTTTCAGTTATCAGTATTTTTCTTACGCCTTCAATCCTGCGCCACGCCGATAAAGTATCCGGCTGGCTTCTGCGTAATCTTCCCGCAAGACTGCTGCGGCTTTTACCACAGCCTGATGAAGCTCCCGCCAGCGACGAGCAGCGCAGTGCCTGGAAAGAACTGCTGCAGAGTTACTTTACCCGCCTCACAGTTTTCTGTGTAATTCTCAGCTTCCTTGCCTATCTGGGACAAAGTAAGCTGCTTCCATATTGCCACAGGCTTTTTGACGGCTATACAGCTGATATTATTGCCGCAGTTATCCTGCTGTTGTGTATGGGGCCATTTTTAATGGCGGTCATGTTCCAGAGGGTTGCACATACAGACCTTATAGCAAGTCTGTGGTTCCAAAAACCCGCTAATCATCTGCCCATTTTTCTTCTGCTTTTTATTAAGATCGCTGTTGGTTTGTTTTTTATCCTGTCCGTATTTACAAGTATACTGGGTTTCAGCAAATTTATCGCGTTTGCTGCAGCCTGCATTCTGGCAAAATTCATCTATTCCTCAGAGTATTTCGTGGAACGCTATTTACAGATCGAGGCTCAGTTTATGATTAACCTGAATGCCAAAACTCTGGCAGCACAGAAAAAACACGCCGCCAACCATCCTGCCTGGCTCGATGAACAGCTGCATGTCAAACGCTACCGTGTAGCAGCGACTTCACTCTGCGGCGGTAAAAGCCTCAAAGAACTTAATCTGCACCGCCGTTATAATGTTTTCGTGCTTGAAATCCAAAACGGCAGCCAGATCCTGCCTATCCCCAGCGGCAGTGCCGCTATCTATGCCGGCTCTCAGCTGCTTTTAACAGGTACGCCCAGACAGCTGCAGAATTTTGAACTGGCAATCCAATCCTATGATATGCAGATTCTGCCGCTGGCTACTGATAACCAGCAGACACTGCACCAGTTTTTAGCCGATCCAAAGCATGGCGGCACAGCCTACTTCTGTTACGCGATGCCGATCGACAGGCATTCGCCGCTCTGCGGCTCCACTCTCAAAAAAAGTTCTTACCTCGGCAAGGTCAATTGTCTGGCTTTAGGTTTGGAACGTGGTAATTATACGCATCTCAATCCTGATGCCTCCTTTGTCTTTCAAAAAGGCGACATCCTCTGGATCATTGGTACTCAGGAAATGATGAACCAGCTTTTTATCAGCGAAACCATTTAAAAAGACAGCAGAGAAAATTCTCTGCTGTCTTTTACTGTTTTTTCTGCACTTTATCTTCATACATCTTCATATCGACACGTTCCAAAAACTCTTCCAGGGTTTCTTGTCCGTCATAAGCCGCCACGCCGCAGCTGATTGCTATACTGTACTCACTGTGCCCCTTTTTAAAACGGTGACCTGTAATCGTTTCCGACATTTCCAGGCAAAGCCTTTCCACATAGTCTTTATCACTGAAAGGGCAGGCCAGTAAAAACTCATCGCCGCCGATCCTGGCTGCCCAGCCGCTGCACTGCTCATTAAGCGCATTTATTTTGTCAACTACATAAAGAATGACCTCATCGCCGCATAAATGCCCAAACCTGTCATTGACACTTTTAAAATGGTCGATATCGATCAGCGCCAGCGTCAGCTTTAACTGTTCTTTCTGAACAGCAAACATTTCCTGCAGCAGATTGTTGGCATGGCCTTTACTGTAAAGGCCCGTAAAACTGTCACGGGCCGCAAGTTCACTGTAACTGCTGATTAGTTCCCGCAGCTCACTGCTGTCTTCGCTGGTAGCATCATAAACGCTGAAAGAATTTGTCACATCGCGTCCCAGCTCCAGCACATATTCTTTACCATCTTGCTCCCAGGGCGTACTAAGGATCAAAATACTTTTATCTCCAAGATATTCCATTTTCATGATTTGCTTTTTCTGCTGGACAGCCCTTTCGGATGAACAATTCGGACAGGGCTTACTGCGATTCCACAGCTCATAACATTTGCGGCAGGGCTCACACATCTTGCCGTCATTATAATCGTGGACTAAGTGTGTCCTCATATCCACGAAGCGGTAAACATCAAATAATTTATCTATAGTTAAATTCCCTGCAAGCTCCTGATCGATTGCATCTATCGGATATATATTTTCTTCCAGTTCTATACTATCCATACCCTTTAAAGCCATTCAATTCTCACTTTCATATTTTTTATTAATTACTTATTGTTTTACAATTATAACAAATATAAATTGCCTTGGCAACGATTACTCGCTGCATTTGTACATATGCTATAATAAACATATATCATTAATTAGAGGTCACATATTATGGATATAAAACAATTGATACACACACTGCAGCACACACACCAGCTGCAGCCGGAACAAATGCAGACCTTGCTCACAGCCGCTTTCAGCGACGCTGTCATCCGTGCAGAACTGGCTCAGGCTGCACAGCAAACTGCTCAGGCTGTTTTCGGCAATAAAATCTATATTCGCGGGTTGATCGAATTCACCAATTACTGCAGAAATGACTGTTATTACTGCGGAATACGACGCAGCAACACAGAAGCTGTTCGTTACCGCCTGACCGAAGAACAAATCCTTTCCTGCTGTGAGCAGGGTTACGCCTTGGGCTTTAGGACCTTTGTTCTGCAGGGTGGCGAAGATCTTATCTACAGCGACACAGATCTGGCAGCTATCATCAGCGCCATAAAACAGGCTTATCCTGACTGTGCCGTTACACTTTCCATTGGCGAACGCAGCCGTGAAGCCTATCAGCTTTGGAAAAAAGCAGGCGCAGACCGTTATCTGCTGCGCCACGAAACAGCAGATAGCGAACATTATGCACGACTGCACCCGGCAGAACTCAAACTGAGTAACCGCAAACGCTGCCTGCGCGATCTCAAAGAACTGGGTTATCAGGTCGGCACTGGCTTTATGGTAGGCTCGCCCTGGCAAACAATGGCTAATCTGCTCGAAGACCTGGCCTTTATCCGTGAACTGCAGCCGCAGATGATTGGTATCGGTCCCTTCATTCCCCACCATGCTACACCCTTTAAAAATTATCCCGCAGGAACGCTGGAACAGACCTTAACACTGCTGTCCGTCCTGCGCCTGATGTTTCCCAAGGTATTACTGCCTGCGACAACGGCTCTCGGCACCATCGTTCCCAACGGACGTGAGCTTGGTATTTTAGCAGGTGCCAATGTTGTAATGCCCAATCTTTCCCCGGCAGATGTCCGCCAAAATTATCTTCTTTATGATAATAAACTCTGTAGCGGAGCAGAAGCCGCCGAAGCCAAGAATGACCTCGCCGCACGGCTGCATTCTATCGGCTATGAAATAGCCGAAGGCCGCGGTGATTATAAGGAGTCCTGAAAATGCTAGCAAAAGATCAAGTCATAAATACCTACCGTGCGCTCAATAACTGGCGCAGCTTCCGTTTGAAGCTGTTTATTGAAGGTATCATAATCGGTATCCTTTCAGGGCTGATCATCAGCTTTTTCCGCTGGTCCCTGCATCTGGTAGAAACTAACCGTGAACATATTTACACCTTTCTTAAAAACACAGACTGGTATTGGACCGCTTTTTGGTTCATCGCTTTAGCTGTAATAGCCTTCACTTTAGACAGACTGACAAAATATGAACCTCTGGCTGCCGGCAGCGGTATCCCTCAGGTCAAAGGCGCCATTTTAGGCTTCATTAAAATGCGCTGGCTGCGAATCCTCTGGGTCAAACTGCTCGCAGGTATCATCGGCATCGGAGCCGGTCTTTCCCTGGGGCGGGAAGGTCCTTCGATCCAGCTCGGCGCCGTAACCGCCCAGGGACTCAGCCGCCTGCTGAAACGCACCCGGCTCGAAGAACGTTACCTGCTTACAAGCGGCGCCAGTGCCGGCTTGGCGGCAGCCTTCAACGCTCCGTTAGCGGGCGTTATTTTTGCTTTAGAAGAACTGCACCGCAATTTTTCCGTCGTCGTCCTGCTGCCAGCCATGGCTGCCGCAATGACTGCAACGGTTATTTCACGTTTCTTCTTTGGCAACGACACTATTTTTGATTTTTTCGGTCTGCCTTTCCTGCCGTTGGAATATTACGGTTATGTGGCCCTTTTAAGCCTGGTCGTAGGTTTAGCGGGCGTAGTTTTTAACGCCGGGCTTTTAAATATTCCCCGTTTCTACAAACTTTTCCCTACTCCGTTCAGCAAAATAGTCTTCGCATTATTCTGCGCCGGTATTTTAGGCTTTGTTTATCCGCAGGTGCTGGGCGGCGGCAACGAATTGATCAACAATATTGCCAAAACACCTTACACTCTTCAGGCTTTACTTTTGCTGCTGGCAGGTAAATTCATCTTTACAATGCTCAGCTACGGCAGCGGTGTCCCCGGCGGCTTCTTTCTGCCTATGCTTGTCATTGGAGCACTCACAGGCAGTGTCATCAGCAATATCATGATCGCTTTAGGGGTTCTTGATCCTTTCTTTTACTCCAATATCATCGTCATCTCTATGGCGGCTTTCTTTTCCGCCTCGGTACGGGCTCCGATCACCGGTATCATCCTTATTATGGAAATGACCGGCTCCTTCCAGCATATGCTGGTCTTGTCCATTGCCTCAATCGTGGCCTTTATTGCCGCCGAGCTGTGCCGCAGCAAACCGATCTATGAAGAACTGCTGGCACGCAGTCTGCAGTCCGCCAATAAAAATGACGGCAGTCACTGTGAAAGACAGCGGAACGTCATTGAACTGGCAGTCTGCAGCGGCAGTCCTATCGACGGACGTCTGATCAAAGAAATCAACTGGCCTGAGCATACACTGCTCGTGGACGTCAAGCGCGGCGAAAGCGATCTGATCCCCATAGGCGACACCAGATTGCGGGCCGGCGACTTCCTTTATGTCCTCACCGACGATACATTAGCCAAAGATCTTCGTAAAATGGCCGAGGGTGAGTAATCTTATTCTTTTATATTGCGAAATTTTACTGATAACTTATCAGTTTTCCCTTGTCAAATAGTTGTTTTTTAGATATAATGTAAAGCACATTCTGTTTCTTATCAGGATGGCAAACTTGCACTTATCTATAATTTGAGGAGGGGTTCCCACATGGACAAAGTTAAGGAAACCTTAAATAAGGTTCCGCTCTCCGGATACATTGTTTTGGTTATCGCCATTGCAATTTTCTCCGGTCTGTTTGCAAATGCCGGTCATGGTCTGAATATTTTCGACTTTGACACATTAAACGGTAAATTCGGTACAATGAAAAGCGCTAAAGCAACATTCTCAGGTCAAGGCGGCAGCGGTGCACGCGACGGCTTCCTGTTTGCTTTCGGTTTGGCTCCCGGCGTTATGCTGGCAATGGGCCTCATTGAAGTAGTTGAGCATTACGGCGGTCTTAAAGCAGCTCAAAAGCTGATGACTCCGATTCTGCGTCCGATCCTTGGTATTCCTGGTATCTGCGGTATCGCGCTCGTTTCTTCACTGCAAAGCACTGACGCCGGCGCAGGTATGACCAGACAATTACATTTGGAAAAACAGATCACTGATAATGAACTTTTGATTTTCAGTGCTTTCCAGTTTACAGCAGGCGGCCTGATCACTAATTATCTTTCTTCCGGTTCCGCACTGTTTGGATTCTTGACAGTACCTATTTCCATACCTCTGGCAGTACTGTTTGTTATGAAAATTTTCGGCGCTAATATGATGCGCGCCTATGTAAAGATATTCTGCAAGGAGGCCGCATAAGCATGAGTGAAGAAAAAATCAACCACGCTCCCGAAGACGCTGCAGCTGCGGCAGAGGCGGAACTTAACGCAAAATTAGCAAAACCTTCCTTAATGGATATCTTCGTTCGCGGTGCCCGCAAAGGCTGGAACATCGCTATTGATAATATTATCCCTAACGTTTTGATGGCTTATGTCTGCATCAAAATCTTAAACGTTACCGGACTCCTGACTCTGGCAGGCAAATTCTTCGCTCCTGTTATGGCCATCTGGGGTCTTCCCGGCGAAGCAATCATGGTACTGTTCAGTGCGCTCATGTCCATGGGCGGCGCTGTTGGTGTCTGCATGGCGCTTTATAACGACGGCGGCATCGATGAACGCTCGATTACCATCGTTATCCCCGCTATCTACCTCTTGGGTTCCAAGATCCAATATCTGGGCCGTTTGCTGGGTACTGCCGGCGTTCCTTCCAGACATTATCCGATCCTGCTCAGCATTTCTTTCCTGAATGCTGGTATCGCCATGTTCATCATGAAAATTTTGACCATGTAAAGCAGTCGTCAGTTTATACTGAAATTAAAACTCCATTCCAGTTATACTGGAATGGAGTTTTTTATTTAGAAACAACTATTTTCGCAATAAAGAAATCTCTTTTCCGTTGTAAATACAACTTACTTTAAACTGTAATTATAATATCATAAACATGAAAGAAGTATTTGTCTGCTCTGCCGTTATGGCAGCAACCACAATAACGGAGAAGGAAATCTCCATAATTATAAGGAGTGATATTATGGAACCGAAAATGTTTTGTTTTCAATGTCAGGAAACAGCCGGCAATAAAGGCTGTATGTTTGGAGGTGTCTGCGGTAAAAAACCTGAAACCGCTAATCTGCAGGACCTGCTGATTTATGTGACCAAGGGACTTTCCGAAATAACAACCCGCCTGCGCTCTGAAGGCAAAGAAATCCCAGCAGCCATCGACCGGCTGATCACTACTAACCTGTTCATGACCATCACTAACGCTAATTTTGACGATGACCGTTTTATCGACAGAATCAATGAAACTCTATCCAGCCGTGACGAACTGTTTGAACAGCTCCATGACGATACAGGACTGAGCGATGCCGCTTCTTGGCAATATCGTACCGCAGAAGAAAGGACCTTAAAAGCTGACAAGGTGGGAGTACTGGACACCGGGAATGAAGACTTACGCAGTCTGCGTGAGCTGACCCTCTACGGCTTAAAGGGTATGGCTGCTTACAACAAACACGCTAACGTTCTGGGTTACGCCGATACAGCTATCGATGCCTTTTTGCAGAAAGCTTTAGCAAAAACCTTAGATGACAGTCTGAGTACCGATGACCTGACATCCCTTGTCCTGGAAACAGGCAGCTTCGGCGTCAAAGTTATGGCACTGCTTGATACTGCCAACACTTCGACCTATGGCAACCCTGAGATCACAAAAGTTGAGCTTGGTGTCAGAAACAATCCCGCGATTCTTATTTCCGGACACGACCTGCGTGATTTAGAAATGCTGCTGGAACAGACTGCTAATACAGGCGTCGACGTTTATACCCATTCTGAAATGCTGCCGGCACATTATTATCCGGCTTTCAAGAAATATCCTCATTTTGCAGGCAACTACGGCAACGCCTGGTGGAAACAAAAAGAAGAATTCGAAGCCTTCAATGGTCCGATCCTTCTGACTACCAATTGTCTAGTGCCGCCCAAAGAGAGCTACAAAGATCGTATCTACACTACAGGCTCGGTAGGTTTTTCCGGCTGTAAACATATTGATGGAGAAATCGGGGAAACAAAAGATTTCTCTGCTATCATTGAACACGCTAAAAAGTGCCCTCCTCCCACACAGCTGGAAAGCGGCGAACTTGTAGGAGGGTTTGCACATCACCAGGTCCTCGCTCTGGCAGATAAAGTCGTTGACGCAGTCAAAAGCGGAGCCATCAAAAAATTTGTTGTTATGGCAGGCTGTGACGGACGCAGCCCGGCACGTAATTACTATACAGATTTCGCGAAAGCTCTGCCACAGGATACTGTTATCCTGACTGCCGGCTGTGCCAAATATAAATATAATAAGCTGCCGCTCGGCGATATCGGCGGCATCCCCCGTGTTTTAGACGCAGGTCAATGCAACGACTCCTATTCGCTGGCGCTGATCGCACTCAAGCTGAAAGAAGTTTTTGGCTTGAATGATATCAACCAGCTGCCTATTGTTTACAATATCGCCTGGTATGAACAAAAGGCCGTTATCGTTCTTCTGGCACTGCTTTCCCTGGGCGTTAAAAATATTCATCTCGGCCCTACTCTGCCGGCCTTCCTGTCACCAAATGTTGCCAATGTCTTGATCGAAAACTTTGGTATTGCCGGAATCACTGATGTAGATACTGACCTGGAAATATTTTTTGGTAAAAATTAAACCTGCATAAAAAAGACGAGTCCGTCAGGACTCGTCTTTTTGCTTATAATTCATCCAGTTCCATAATACAGCTGGCCAAAAGCAGCGCTCTTTCAGTTAATGTAGCTACCTCTATATACTCACTGTCGCTGTGAGCCCCGGCGCCGCAGGGTCCTACACCGCACAGAGTGGGTGCACCTGTCATGGCCGGCCAGGCCGCGTCAGAAGCGCCGCCAACATATTGCTGGCCCGGTTTTGCCAACCCGAGCTTTTCAGCCTGACTGGCATAGTGTTCGTACAGCCTCTGCACTCCGGGTGTAGTTTCAAATGGCATAAATTTAATCACATTGCCAGTTACCGTAGTCTTAGTATGAGGAACATAATTCGTTTCTACAATCCGCTGCACATCGGCAATAGACTTTTCTGCTTCGACAATAGTTTTAAAGCGCACATCAACCTCGCCAACGGCCTTATCAGCAACAATATTAGCCATAGTACCGCCGCTGACAACACCAACATTATATGTAGTCCCAACAGCAAAATTATTGAGAGCATGGATAGCTACTGTTTTCTGTGCCAGTTCCAAAATCGCACTGGCGCCTTTTTCAGGTTCATTCCCCGCATGTGAAGCGATCCCCTCTACTACCAGCGTTGGCCTGGTCGTTCCCTTCCGGCCCGTAACGACGCTGCCGTCAACGCGTCCAAATTCCAGATTAAAAACAGCATCCTTCCCTGCGCCCGCTTTTTTGAACTGTGCCACCGCATCAGTAAAAGGATGTGACATTTCTTCATCACCGCACAGTAAAACGGTCATATCCGTCTCCTGCCAGCCATTCTCCAGCAAGGCCCTGATTACATATAAAGCCATAACCAGCCCGCCTTTCATATCCAGTACGCCTGGGCCGTAAGCCCGTCCGTTTTCAACCTTGAATGGGCGAACCGCCGCTGTACCTTGATTGAACACCGTATCCATATGCCCTGAAAACAGTACCTGCTTTTTACCGGGCTGCGCTTTCCTAGCAAGCAGCTGTACAGGAGCACCATCAGTTTCCAGATATTCTACAGTAAATCCCAGCACTTCTAAGAACGCTCCTATTCTCTGTGCCACCGCATTTATACCGGCCAAAGCATCTGCTCCTGAATCAATATTCACCAATTCTTCCAGTAATTGCAGCATCCCCTGCTCTGATCCTCTGATCTGATCTAAAATTTTCGTTTTCATCAAAACTCTCCTCTGCATAAATACAAGTATAATTCTTATATTATTCGCTTACTATGCTTTTTTTCCTGCTTTTTGCTCATAAAAAATCATATTTTCAGAAAATTTATAAATGAATTCCAAAATAAAAAACAGTATGAGATTTAATCCCCTACTGTTTTTTTATGCTTAACCGCTTATTACTGCATTTCATCCAGATGCATGATACACATCGCCAGGAGCTGCGCTCTTTCAGTCATCGACGGCACGAATAAATACTCATTATTACTATGAGCACCTACAGCCTGCGGACCCATCCCGCATAAAGTCGGCGCACCGACCATGGCCGTCCAGGCAGAATCAGCACTGCCGCCGACATATAAAGCTCCCGGGACTGGCAGCCCCAGCTTTTCAGCCTGTTTAGACAAATGATCATACAGCTTTTGTACGCCGTCAGTAGTTTCCAGCGGCATAAACTCGATCCTGTTTTCTGTTACAGTAGTTGTTGTATTGGTCACATAAGTTTTTGCCGCTATTGCTTCCACACTTTTTATTGCTTTTTCAGCTTCTTCAGCTGTTTTAAATCTGATATCGACACGTGCCTCTGCGCGATCGGCGACAATATTTGCCAGGCTCCCGCCATTAAAAACGCCTACGTTATAGGTAGTTCCGACTTCTAAATCAGTTAACGCATGTAAAGCAATAGTTTTATGGCAAAGTTCTAAAACAGCGCTGGCGCCTTTTTCAGGTTCGTTTCCGGCATGGGCAGCGATACCTTTTACAGTCAGCACCGGGCGAATAACGCCTTTACGCCCGATAACTACACTGCCGTCTGCGCGTCCTGGTTCCATATTGAAAACAGCATCTTTGCCCAGACCTTCTTTTTTAAACCATTCTACAGCATCTGTCAATGGGTGCGCCGGTTCTTCATCTCCGCAGAAGAAAAGCGTCAGGTCAGTATCATCCCAGCCATTATCCAGCAATGCCTTAACTGTATAAAGTGAAATCGCTATCCCTGCCTTCATATCCATAACACCGGGACCATAAGCCTTGCCATCTTCGATCCTGAACGGTCTGGCAGCCGCCGTCCCCTTAGGAAAAACCGTATCCATATGTCCCATCAGCATAACTTTTTTCTTGCCCGGACGCGGACGTTTAGCAAGTACATGTGTAGGCGCATTCGGTGTTTCGATATACTGCACCTCAAACCCATACGGCGTTAAAAAGTCGCCTATGATATGAGCAACCTCATCAATCCCCTCCAAAGCATCATAGCCTGAATCGATATTAACGATCTGCGCCAAAGTATCCAGCATGGCAGTTTCTGATTTTTTGATCTGTTCTAAAATTTTATTTTCCATTTTTCTGCTCCTGTTTTCAATAATATCTTTATCTTATTCGCTCTTCTTCCGCTTTTTCCTGCCAATAGCAATACTTATAAAATACAGCGTAGCGGCTGAGGTTTCCCTGTCAGTGATTTCGCACCGCCTGCCGTTACCAGATACGTATTCTCTGTACCGACCATACCGATTCCCGGTAAAGCTATCTTAGGCTCGACAGCAAAAACCATACCCGCCTCCAGCTTCCCTTTGAAACCGTTTGCCAGCGCAGGAGATTCGTCCATCACCAACCCGATACTGTGTCCTAAAAATTTGCCGCCGTTCATAAACCCGTTTTCATACTGTGGATCAAACTGTTCCATTACCTGCCGGTAGATATTTTCGATCACCATGCCCGGCTGCAGCAGCGATGCTGTCAGTTCTTCCAGAAAAACACAGTGCTCATAAGCAGCCCTGATTTTATCACTGAAAGGATCCTGATCTAAATCTCCATAATAATACACCACTGTTTTATCAGTATGATAACCATCCACACCGCAGGGTATATCCAGATATACTAAACGCCCAGCCTGCAGCTTACGAAAAGCAGAGCCGATCGACTGTACAGCGACACAAGTGCCGCCTGTACCGCCGGGGCCGTCAAAAGCTGTTTTCACCAGACCGCTTTTCCCAAAAGAAGCCAGACCCACAACATCCTCACCTAAAGGCAAATTAAAACGCGCTACCCCGTGCGAACCTCGACGCAGCATTTCTGCATACAGGTTGACTGCCAGTTCTGCCTCGCTCACACCTTGAACAATAAACCGCGGCGCCAGTTCATCTAAAACATTGCGATGAATAGAACCTGATTTTCTCATCAGTGCCAGTTCATAAGGGCTTTTTATCAGTCGCAGCTCACTTATCACACTGTCCATCCCTGCCTCAGAGGCAAAAGGCAAATATTTATACAACAGCTGCTGCCATTCCAGCGTCGCTGTTTTATTTTCCAAGTATACCTTAGCAGGCAGCGGCTGATAAAACTCAGCCAAAGTACGAAAACTTTTCATCGGACGGATATCCTGCAGCAACGATTCATTGCAGGCACGTTCATAACTGCGCCTGACCCATAAAATCTCGTCCTGCGGCCTGATTACCAGTACACCGTCCTGCATTGTACCTGCAAAATAATACATATTGACTTTATGGTTGACGATGGCTATTTCCCAGCCGGGAAATTCTCTGTCCATAACGGCTCTGAATTTATTCAGGCGTGCCTGCAGCTCATCAGCAGGTACGCGCCGCAGCTGCTCTGTCATCATGATCTCATGCTCTAAAATAGTCATTGTTTCACTCCTTTAAAAAAGTATTTTCTATTATCTTACCATAAATAATGAAACAGGGCCGATATTAAATATCAGCCCTGTTTCCCCTCATTCAGCCTATATATTTTTAAATAATCCTGTAAAATCAAAAGTGGCAAAGTAATCTGCCGGAGTCTCCGCACGGCGAATCAATTCCGTACTGCCGTCCTCCTTCAGCAGCACTTCCGCACTGCGCAGTTTACCATTATAATTGTAGCCCATGGCAAAACCATGTGCTCCCGCATCATGAATAAAGAGCAGATCACCGATATTGATTTCCGGCAGCATCCTGTCGATAGCAAATTTGTCGTTATTCTCGCACAAACCGCCGGTAATATCATATTTATGATCGCAGGGCGCATCCTCCTTACCCATTACGGTAATGTGATGATAGGACCCGTACATGGCTGGACGCATCAGATTAGCCGCGCAGGCATCCAGTCCGATATACTCTTTATAGGTATGTTTAACATGGATAGCTTTAGCAACAAGCGCCCCATAGGGAGCCAGCATATAACGGCCCATCTCTGTAAAAATTTTTACGTCTCCCATTCCTGCAGGCACCAGGATATCCTCAAAAGCCTGACGTACGCCTTCGCCGATAACCATAATATCATTGCCCTCCTGATCGGGACGATAAGGGATACCGACACCGCCGGACAGATTGATGAACTCAATATGCGCTCCTGTCTCTTCCTTCAATTCCACTGCGACCTGGAACAATATCCGTGCCAGTTCCGGATAATAATCATTAGTCACAGTATTGCTGGCCAGAAAAGCGTGCATTCCAAAATGTTTAACACCCTTGCTTAAAAGAATTTTATAAGCTTCTGTCATCTGCTCTCTGGTCATACCATATTTGGCGTCACCGGGATTATCCATAATATTGTTGGCAATGGCAAAATGCCCGCCTGGATTGTAACGGCAGCTGACCGTATCCGGGATATCAGCAACTTTTTCCAGAAAGTCGATATGAGTGATATCATCCAGATTGATAGTGACATTTAATTGCCTTGCCAGCTGAAAATCTTCTGCCGGCGTTGCATTGGACGAAAACATAATTTCATCGCCTTTAAAACCAACGGCATCGGCCATCTGCAGTTCCGTATACGAAGAACAATCCGCACCGCAGCCTTCCTCATGCAATATTTTCAATATTGCCGGGTTAGGGGTAGCTTTAACGGCAAAATATTCTTTAAAGCCCTGATTCCAGGCAAACGCCTTATTCACACGACGCGCAGTTTCACGGATAGCCGCTTCATCATATAAATAAAACGGCGTTGCATACTGTGCGGCGATCTCATCTAATTTTTCTTTACTTACAAAGGGTTTTTTACTCATTCTTTCTCACCTTTCTCTGCTTCAGGAAGCAATTCTATCAATTTTATTTCATTTTTCAAAGCATCCTTAAATAAATCTACCAGATTCTGTTTGCTGGAATATAAACAGGTTGAATTACTGCCATCAGCCAGATCTCCTGTCAAAACCTCCTGTGAATCGGCGATCAGACGGATCTGGCTATTGGGTTTATGCGCATAATAAATAATCGCACCCTCCAAAACAAAAGGCCTGCCGGTGATAATGACCACCTTTAATCCCCGGCCTACCGCCTCAGTCAATTCACCACGTAAAGCTTCGATAGCCGAATCTGTTGCCGAAACATAAATACGGGCTTTAGCCTTAACAATCGTATTTTTGAGCTTATTGATGATTTCGGTCGCTCCCTTGATCGTAATATAACCATCAACGCTTTGTGACGTACTGGGAAGCTCACGCAGTAATTCTTCTTTCAGTTCCTGCAGTCTTCTTACCCTGTTTTCGCAAAACTCATCCAAGGGCACCGGCGTATATCTTGTAGCCTTATCCTCAAGCACATAAGCAGCGCCTTTTTCTACCAGACCTGCCAGCGCCGTATAAGTATTAGATCTGGAAATACCTGTCAGCTTTGTCGCTTCATAGCCGGTCAGCCGTCCTTCTGCCAGCAGGGTCAAATACAGCGTAGCTTCCTGTCTGGTCAGATTAAAATAAGTAAGTTTTTCAATAATATCCATATTTCACCTTCATTGTTCCTACATAAGAACACTATAAGTGATTTTTCTAAGTTTGTCAAGGCTAACTTATATTTTTCATATATTTATGAAAAATAACAAAATTCGTCAGCTATCAAAATCGTAGTTATCGCTTCAATATTTTACGATAAATTGATAAATTCAGCAGAAAATTATTTTTATAATTAAAATTTATTATCTTGTATTTTAAATTCAAATATTATAAGATTATATAAATAGTATTTATAATTCAAATTATTCTAATTTTTTAAATCTTTTTCGGAGTTGATTCCCCCCATGAAAAATTTAGGCAAAATAAGCGTTATCGTTTTATTTTTGTTATCGATATTCGTAGGCAGCTTTACTGTTTACTCAATCAGCAAAGTACAATCCTACGGAACACTCATCAATTACCTGGGCATCGTCCGAGGCGCAACCCAGCGGCTCGTCAAGCTTGAGCTGCAGCAGCAGCCTCACGATGAGCTTATAGCTTATATCGACGATATCATTTATGACCTTAAAAACACCGACGGTAAATACGGTTTGGAAAAAATTCCCAATGTTGATTATCAGCAGCAGTTTTCCGCCCTCAATACACTATGGCATCGGGTAAAAAGCAATATTTACGCCGTGCGCCAAAACCCTGCCAATTCACCACTGCTGCTGCAGTCCAGCGAAGTACATTTTGAGATCGCCAATAATACTGTTTTCGCTGCTGATAACTATACTACTTCCAAAAGTCACCAGCTGACACTTCTTTCTGCTTTAATGCTGGCAGGCATCATTATCATGTGGATCGCCTTATTTATGGTGTACCTGCGTAAATTATATTCACTGGAAAGCAGCAACAAAACACTTTATGATATAACGACAAAAGACCCGCTTACCGGTGCTTATAATTTTGAAACATTTAAGAAAAAAGCTCAGAAACTACTCACGCAAACAACTAAAAAATATGCTCTGGTCTATGTGGATTTTGCTGACTTCAAATATATCAACGACGTTTTCGGGTATAAATACGGCGATGAGATCCTTATCAATTATGCCGCTACCATTAGTAACGAGCTGCGTACAGAAGAAGTGCTGGGGCGTGTTTCCGCCGATAATTTCGTTATTCTGCGTTACTATAATGAGAAAAACGACATTATGGTCCGGCAGCAGCAGGTCGATATCAAAATAACAGAATTCATGCACGCTATGTACGGTGGTCAGGCAGTTTCTGTCCAATGCGGTATCTGCTATCTGGAGGACCTGGCAGAGGATCTGCAGATAGAAGGTATTTTAGACCGTGCAAATTATGCGCGTAAAACTGTAAAAACAGGACTTAACAGAAAATATGCTGTTTATGATGAAAGCATCCGCAAACAGCTGCGTTATGAAAAATCTATCGAAAACAGAATGCTGAAATCACTGGAAAATGAAGAATTCCTCGTTTATTACCAGCCCAAGGTCGACTTGAAAACAGGCCTGGCAACGCAGGCTGAAGCACTGGTGCGTTGGCGGACAGATGACGGAATGATCATTCCGCCTGATAAATTCATCCCTATCTTTGAAAAGAAATACCTGATCTCATCGCTTGATCAATATGTATTTAAAAAGGTATGCGCTTTTATCAGACGGCGCCTCGATGCTGGCCTTCCTGTAAATACAATCTCCGTCAATGTTTCCCGACTGCAATTTTACAATTCAGATTTTGTAAAAACATATGAAGATATCAAAAACAAATTCCGTATCCCTGATCACCTTTTAGAAATAGAAATTACAGAATCAATCGCCTTTGATAATGTGACCTTTCTCGAAAAAACAGTCAGTGAACTGAAAAGTAAAGGTTTTTTGATTTCTATTGATGATTTCGGTACCGGGTTCTCTTCTTTAAGCCTTTTGAAAAATATTCCTATTGATGTGCTCAAAATCGATCAAAGCTTTTTCAGAGAAAGTATCCACAAAGAAAAAGACAACATCGTTATTAAAGGTATTATCGATCTCGTCAATAAATTAAGCATCCGAACTGTCGCCGAAGGTATTGAAACTGCCGAACAGGTAGCCTTCCTTAAATCTGTCAACTGCAATATGATCCAGGGGTATTTTTTCTACAGACCGCTGCCTGAGGATAAATTTGAGGCAATATTGAACAAAGAATACGCAGTCAAAGAAACAGCTCCTGCAGCTGACTCAAAAGTTTTAGCTGCGGAAAACTGGACTCTGCAAAATAATTAACTATCTGTTTTCTTATATAAAAATAGCCTGTGCATTTAAATGCACAGGCTATTTTGCGTAAACAAAGCCAAAACATATTTTTATAACGACAGCAGCTGCGCCTTTAATAACGCTTTCTAAAAATACGATGCAGCGTAATACAAAAAAATAACCAGGTCGCTCCAGCTGCATAACCGGCTAAAATATCCGTCGGATAATGCACCCCCAGATAAACACGGCTCAGGCCGATAAGCAGGATATAAATGCCGGCTGCCGCCATCAATCCCCAGCGCAGCGGTTTACTTCGCAAGCCTAATCCTGCAAAATATGCCAGGATGCCATAAAAACAAATCGCTCCCATAGCGTGACCGCTGGGAAAACTGTAACCACTTTCAGCAATCACAGGGAAAATATCTGGCCTTACACGTTCAAAAATGCGTTTCAGTACCTGATTTAAAATACCACCACCGCATAAACAGACTAGATAAAGATACAGCCTGTCTTTTTGCCTGCTGTATAAATACCAGCAGCAGACAAGCGCACTTGCCAGAAGATAAAAAGTACTGGACCCGCTTGCCGTAACGAGCATTACCTCTGCTGTCAGCGGCGGTGTAACAAACTGCTGTACATAAGCAATAAACTGCAGCTCCAGCTGTTGCAATGCCGGCTTAATAAAAGTATGCTCAGCTATTTCTACCAGCACTTCCATCAGCACGATACTGATAACCAAAGTAACCAGCAAATACAAATAAGGGCGCCGTAAAGCCATACGTACAATGGCGTCCCGCAGATTACTCATTGCTGCCTCACTTTCCTAACCGTTCAGTTATATATATTTCAGACTTCAGCTAAAGTCTTTAAAGTTTTTTCCAGTACTTTTACTGCCTGAGTAACAGACTGAAAATCACTGCTCTCTTCTTTGGAATGGCTGACACCATTTATACTTGGTACAAAAATCATTCCTGTAGGTACGCCGCTTGCTGCAAAAATCTGTGCATCATGTCCTGCCCAGCTGGGCATGGCCTGAAAACTGACACCGCACTCAGCCGCAGACTGCTCAATAACTTTCCTGACTGACTCTGACAACGGTACAGCAGCCACATGAAAATCATTCTCCTTTGTAATCACGACACCGCTTTTACTCGCCGTCCGCTCTAGTAAACTCATGATCTTTGCACGAACCTCTGCTAAAACCCTATCGTCAGCAGCCCTTGTTTCAATAGCAAGCTGCACTTTTCCAGGCACGATGTTCACAGCATTGGGAGCGACATTCAACTGACCCACGGTAGCTACGAACCTGTCATCAGCTTCAGCAAGCTCCTTGACTCCTAAAATGACTTCCGCTGCCGCAGCCAAAGCATCTCTGCGGCGCCTCATGCTAGTGGTCCCGGCATGGTTAGCTTCTCCATGTAAAGTCAGGAATAATCTATCGTAGCCTACAATAGCAGTCACCGCCCCGCAGGTCAGGCCACGTTCCTCCAAATCAGCGCCCTGTTCGATATGCAGTTCTACAAAAGCCGCCAGATCCTGAAACCCTACTGCGGCATCCTGCAACGCGCTATGCGGCAGTCCGGCTGCCTGCAGACATTCGGCCAGGGAGCCGCCTGTCAAATGCACGATAGACTCCGGCTGCTGTTTTTTAAATTCGCCGCCGCGTACACGTACGCCAAAACAAGCCATACCAAAAGCCGTGCATTCTTCTTCGATCGTCGCAATTACCCGTACTGTTCGTTTCGGGCGATAGCCCTCTTCCTGCCAGCTGCGCACACATTCCAGTGCTGCGACGATACCCAAAGCTCCGTCAAAATTTCCGCCTGCCGGTACGGTATCGAGGTGTGAACCGCTCATGACGGCAGTCAGTTCAGGCTCTCGTCCCACATAAGTCCCAATCAGATTCCCAATCGGGTCTACCTCTGCCAGCATGCCCGACTCCAGCATTTCCCGCTGCAAAAAAGCCTGCGCCGCCAAATACTCTGCCGTATAGGAAAGACGCGTCGTCCCACCCTGCGGTAATGTTCCGTAAGCAGCCAAAGCAGCTATAGTTTTCTTAATCCGCTCATATTGTACCGCCATAAAAATCTCTCACTTTAAAAATAGTCAGCCAGCTCTGAAGCGTGATCCAAAATAATGTCAGGCTTGATGCTGCCATGCTCCACGTCAGCTAAAGTTGCCTCGCCGGTCAGAACCAGTATTGATAAAACACCGTTATTGAGCCCAAAAGCAATATCTGTCGATAAACGGTCGCCAACCATGGCAATTTCTTCCCGTTTATAGCCTGTCCTGGCTGTAATAACATCGATCATATAGTGATAGGGCTTGCCTAAAATCTGCTGCGGGGCCTTCCCTGTAGCAGTTTTAATCAGCTCGATCATGGCCCCGCAATCGGGAATAAATTCTCCGCCTTCGATCGGGCAGCGTACATCCGGGTGCGTTGCTACATAAGGCACGCCCCTGTCGATAAGTCTGCAGGCAATAGTCAGTGTTTCGTAATTCAAAGACATATCAAACCCAACCACAACGAAATCAGTACCTTCTTCCAGTGTCGTCGTTATGGTAAAGCCTGCCTCACGAATAGTTTTTTTCAGCTGTTCCGTCCCTAAAACAAATAATCTGGCCGCCGGCCGAAGCTGCTGCATATAATAAACAAAAGCATCCGAGGATATCAAAACATTATCACGAGTTACCTGTATCCCCATCCGCCCCATTTTTTCCACATAATGCTCGTGTCCTTTGGAGGAATTATTAGTTACCAGATAAAAATCACGTTCTGCGGCACGTAATTTCTGAAAAAATACATCCATCCCCGGGATTAATGTATTGCCTAAATTAATCGTACCATCCATATCAAACAAAAAACACTTGATATTTTTAAGTTTTGCACATTGTTTTTGATCAGTCATGCCAAGCTCCTATAATTCATAATCATATGTTTATTATATAGTATTTTACTGTTGAGGTAAAATTTTTCCCGCTTTATTTGGACTTTATTTTTTAAAGTTACTTGTTTTTTTATTCTTTTAGTGTTAAACTAAAATCAGAACAGTAAAGGAGCGTGTTTAACTTATGAAAAAATATGACGCATTGATCATCGGCTTTGGCAAAGGTGGAAAAACACTGGCAGCTGCCCTCGGCAAAAAAGGAATCAAAACAGCTGTTATTGAAAAATCTCCGCTGATGTACGGCGGTACCTGCATAAACATCGGCTGTATTCCTACAAAAAAACTCATCCATACTGCAGCTGACGCTAAAAAAAATCAGCAGGCAGATTATTCTGAAAAAAATAATTTTTATGCTGCTGCCATTCGTGAAAAAAATACTTTAACTGCGCTTTTGCGTCAGAAAAACTATGATAATGTCGCTGCAGCTGCAGATATTTATACCGGTGCCGCCCGTTTTCAGACTGACCATACGGTAGAAGTCCAGTTGCCGGACGGAAAAATATCTTTATACGGCGAAAAAATTTTTATAAATACCGGTTCTGAACCCGTCATTCCTCCGATCACAGGCTTACAGCTGAGCAAGCGTGTTTATACCAGTACTACTTTAATGGAACTCAGCACCCTGCCACAAAGACTGGTTATCATCGGCGGTGGCTATATCGGTCTGGAATTTGCCGCCATGTATGCTAATTATGGCTCCATGGTCACTGTTCTGGAATACGGCAATACCTTCATCCCGCGTGAAGACCGCGATATTGCCAATGTTATCCAAACACGTTTGGAAGAGCTGGGCGTTCGCTTTATCTTTAATGCACAGGTCGATGAAATAACCGACGAAAACGAATTGACTACTGTCAGCTATCTTGAGCGCAGCAGCGGTATGTCCGTTAAAATTCCAGCTGACGCTGTATTGGTAGCCACAGGACGCAAAGCAAGCACAGCAAGCCTTAATCTTGAAGCCGCCGGCGTTGCCGTAAATGAACGCGGCGAAATCATCGTCAATGAATTACTGCAGACAACCGTCCCTCATATCTGGGCGCTTGGTGACGTTAAAGGCGGACTGCAGTTCACTTACATCTCCCTGGATGACTTCCGCATTATTAAAGAGCAGCTTTTCGGTCAAAACGACCGTACAACAGCTAACCGGCCGCCTGTCGCCTATTCCGTTTTTCTAGACCCTACCTTTGCACGCGTCGGCCTCAGTGAAGCAGAAGCACTGCTGTCCGGCCATAAGATCAAAGTTGCCAAAATCGCAGAAGCAGCCAGTCCCAGGGCTCGCCTGTTTGGCAGCACTTCCGGTTACCTGAAGGCTATTGTTGATGCTGAAAGCAACAAAATCCTCGGTGCGGCATTTTTCTGCAGCGAAGCCTCGGAAATCATCAATATCGTCCAACTGGCAATGAAGGCCAACCTGGATTATACCGTTCTGCGGGATAATATTTATACACATCCTTCTATGAGCGAATTTTTAAATGATTTGTTTTCAACTTTAGATTAAAGGAGTATTTTTATGAGTCAGCAATATCCCTTTCAATGTAATATCGCTCAAGCACTCAATATTATCGGCGACAAATGGTCTCTGCTCATTCTGCATGGTATTATGAGCGGACACCAGACCTATAAAGAGATTTACAACAGCCTGGAAGGCCATATTGCCAGCAATCTGCTTTCCAGCCGCCTGAAAGCGCTTGAAGCCGACGGACTGATCAGCAGCGATTTATACCAGAAGCATCCGCCCCGCTACCGTTATACACTTACACCTGCTGGCGAGGATTTGAATATCGTTTTTAACAGCCTGGTGCTTTGGGGTGAAAAACATCTTACTACCTGCTATAAACGCCTGATCCATAAAAACTGTAATCATACTGTAGAAACACATTACTATTGTCCCCATTGCCAGCAAACTGTTGCTGAAGATCAATTAGCAGTAGTTGCCGCAGAAGAAAAGGAGCATCAGCATGAGTAAATGGAGTATCTTCGCACTTTGCATCATTGCAGCAGTCGGGCTTTGGTTCTACAACAACGGCGCCTGTCCTTTACAGGCTATGAGCCCCAGCAGCGATACTGCTTCATCAGGAAGCTATCAGCCAATAACTGCGTCTCAGGTCAAAGAACGTCTTGATAAAGGTGATAAAATTACTGTTATTGATGTTCGCACCCCTGACGAATATGCAGCCGGGCATATTCCCGGCAGTCTTTTGATTCCTTTTGATGAAATCAAAGTAAAATCCGATCAGTTGCCGCAGGATAAAAATACTGAAATAGTGGTATACTGCCGCAGCGGCAGACGCAGTGCAATCGCTGCAGATACCCTGATTTCATTAGGCTATGCAAAAATTTATGACTTAGGAGCAGTCAGCTCCTGGACCTATGGTTTGGAAAAATAAGTAAAGTAAAATAAAAGGCGGGTTCATTAAGAACCCGCCTTTTATTTTACTTTATTTAACTGAGCAGCAGTCTGTCACTGTCCAGCATATCACCGCTGGCCTGCTCAAACATCTTCAAAAGATCAGGAATCGTCAAACGCGACTTTTCTTCACCTTCGACATCAATAATTACCCGTCCGTTATGCAGCATGATCAGCCTGTTGCCGCAGCGCAAGGCGTCACGCATATTATGAGTAATCATCAGCGTCGTCAAATGATCCCTGTTAACGATCCGTTCCGTCAAAGCCAGAACTTTAGCAGCTGTTTTCGGATCCAGGGCTGCCGTATGTTCATCTAACAACAGCAGCTTTGGTTTGATCAGCGTTGCCATCAGCAGCGTTAACGCCTGCCTCTGGCCGCCGGAAAGCAGCCCGACTTTAGCAGTCATTCTGTTTTCCAGACCCAGATCCAGCTCCTGCAGCAATTCGCTGAACCAAGTCTGATTATCGCTGTCCAAGCCCCATTTTAATCCAGGCGTTTTACCCCGTCTGGCGGCAATAGCAAGATTTTCTTCGATCATCATCCCCGCAGCAGTACCCATCATCGGATCCTGGAAGACACGCCCAATATATTTGGCCCGTTTATGTTCCGGCGTTTTTGTAATATCATTACCGTCAATAATGATCTTTCCACTGTCGATTGGAAAAACTCCGGCAATAGAATTCATCAAAGTCGACTTACCGGCGCCATTACCGCCGATGACCGTTACAAAATCACCCGGTTTCAAATGCAGCGATAAACCCTGCAGAGCTTTTTTCTCATTGATTGTTCCTGCAAAAAATGTCTTACAGATATTTTCAACACGCAGCATTTATTTCACCGCCTTTCGCAGACCAAGCTTACTTTTAATAAGCGGCAGCGACAACGCAAACGCTACCAGAATAGCTGTAAACAGTTTCAGATCGTTTGGCGGCATTCCCATCTGCAGTACAGCGGCAATAACCAGACGATAAACGATAGAGCCCAGCACAACGCTGATGATGCAGTTTTTAAAGCTGCGGGTACCAAACAGTACCTCACCGATAATGACTGAAGCCAGACCGATAACGATCGTGCCTGTACCCATTCCGACGTCGGCAAAACCATTATTCTGTGCTACTAAAGCACCGCTCAAAGCTACTAGGGCATTACTTATCAGCAGCCCGAGAATGATCGTAAAATTAGTATCCACGCCCTGCGCCCTGATCATCTGCGGGTTAAAGCCTGTAGCACGAATAGCCGCTCCTATTTCCGTACCAAAAAACCAATAAATCAAACCTCCGATCAAAAGTGAGCTGACGATACCCACACACAATACAGCCTGAGCATTACTGAAACCACCAATATCACGCATAATGGAAAATACTGTATCTACACGCAGCAGCGACAAGTTAGCCTTACCCATTACACGCAGATTGACAGAATATAAAGCGATCATCGTCAAAATGCCAGCCAGCAAAGCCGGTATTTTGAGCTTAGTATGTAAAAGTCCGGTCGCAACGCCAGCCAGCATACCAGCCAGCATCGCCGCACCAAAAGCCAGCCACGGAGAATATCCGCCAGCTAGTAAAGAAGCTGCTACAGCAGCTCCCAGCGGAAAACTTCCTTCCACCGTCAAATCAGCAATATCCAAAACTCTGTAAGTTATATATACGCCCAGTGCCATGATCGCCCATAAAAGTCCCTGTGCTATCGTTGGCATCAATAAGTCTATCATCTATCTTCCTCCTGTGATATATCCGTAAAAACGGGTCTCTCCTCTGAAACAAGGAGAAACCCGCGCTTGTTTATTTAGAGCTTTCTGCTGCCTTCAGCAGATCTTCGGGAATCTTAATACCGATTTTTTCAGCATTTTCCTTGTTGATAATGACCTTAAAAGATTTCTGCAGCTGGATAGGCATTGTCTGGGGTTTAGTCTTGCCGCTCAGAATATCGCCGGCCATTTCACCTGTTTGTTCGCCCAACTGATAATAATCGATCGCCAGAGTAGCTACGCCTCCGGCCATGACCATCCCGCCCTCGCCGCAAACTACGGCCAGTTTAGCCGGCTCAGTTACCTGGGCCAGTGTCGGCATTGCCGAAGCCAGCACATTATCTGTCGGCACGTAAACAGCATCTACTTTGCCGACCAGACTTTGAGCAGCCTGCTGGATATCATTGACATTAGATACAGTCGCTTCCTCTACCTGCACGCCCTTCTCTGCCGCATATTTTTTCAGCAGCTCTGCCTGCAGCTGTGAATTGACTTCACTGGAACAATAGATCGTACCAATAGTTTTAGCACCAGGCACTAACTTAAGCAGCAGTTCCAGCTGCTCTTTAATCGGATTCATATCGCTGGTCCCGGTAACATTACCTTTAGGTTCACTGTTGGAAGCAACCAGCTTTGCTGCCTCATAATCTGTAACCGCTGTTGCTACGATAGGAATATCCTTGGTAGCATTGGCCATCGTCTGGGCCGCTGGAGTAGCGATAGCGCAGATCAGGTCTACTTTATTGCTGACAAAACGCTGTGCGATATTCTGCAGGTTAGACTGATCTGCCTGCGCATTCTGCCGATCATATTTTACATTTTCATTCTCTTTAAAGCCTTTAGCTGCCATTCCCGCTATAAAGCCTTTATTGGCAGCATCCAAAGCATCATGTTCAACTAGTTGGACAATACCTACATTTACTACTTTCTTACTGTTATCGGCAGCCTTTTTTTCGCCGCCGCAGCCCGCTAAAAGTCCTAAAGACAAAGTCAGGGCAATGCCTGCTGCTAAAGCACGCATTTTTTGTTCATAATAACCATCCTTCCATTCTACAGTATCACTTTTGATCCTTGACGAACACATATAAGGATAGAATAATTCTATCATTTATTATCACAAAACACAAACAAAACAATAAAAACAGGGCTGTTTCGTAACAAACCAGCCCTGTTTTGTATTTTATTTTACGATCTCAGCCTTAGCCAAAATATCCTGCGGAATCGTAATCCCATTGCGTTTGGCAGTAGTCTCGTTCACTACGACCTTAAACTCTTTCTGCATCTGGACAGGCATTGTCTGAGGTTTGCCCTTACCGCTCAGGATCTCAGCAGCCATCACGCCGGTCTGTTCACCAAGTTTATAATAATCAATACCTAAAGTAGCCAGACCTCCAGCCCGCACCGGATCACTTTCGCCGCAAATAACAGGCAGCCGGGCTTCATCTGTTACTGCTACCAAAGTCGGCATTGACGAAGCCATCACATTGTCGGTCGGAACATAAACCGCATCGACTTTACCAACCAGACTATGCGCAGCCTGCTGGATATCATTAACTGTAGAAACCGTAGCTTCGATAACATTGATGCCTTTATCACCTGCCAGCTTTTTCAAAACATCGACCTGCAGCTGTGAATTGACTTCGCTGGAACTGTACACGGTTCCAATATTTTTTGTCTGCGGCGCTATCTTCAAAAGCAGCTCCAACTGCTGGTCAATCGGATTCATATCACTGGTTCCCGTAACATTGCCTTTCGGCTCGTTATTAGAAGCAGCCAGCTTTGCTACCTCATAATCGGTAACCGCCGTCGCTACAATGGGTATATCTTTCGTAGCATTAGCCATCGTCTGAGCCGTCGGCGTAGCGATAGCACAAATCAGATCCACCTTATTGCTGACAAAACGCTGTGCGATATTCTGCAGATTAGACTGATCAGCCTGTGCGTTCTGCCGGTCATATTTTACATTTTCATTTTCTTTAAAGCCTTTAGACGCCATACCTGCCACAAAGCCTTTATTGGCGGCATCCAATGCACCATGTTCTACCAGCTGGGCAATACCAACCGTTACCATTTTTTTACTGTCGTCAGCCTTCTTTTCGCCGCCACAGCCAGCTAAAGCTCCTACTGCCAGCAGCAGAGCTACACCTGCAGCTAAACTGCGTAAATTCTTTCTGTTCATTACTACCATCCTTCCATTCTACAAAATTCTACTTACAGCCTGGCAATTCCAAACTGAGATTATCGTTATTCTAACATCAATTATCAGAAAAATCAAACTTATAAGCTATTAGTTCTGCCGCTTTTTCTGCGCAGCAGCAGCCGGCGTTCAACCTTCCCTATCAGCAGCTCGTGAAAAGGAAGCCGCGCCAGTATTTCCATACTCCCAAGACTCAATACCAGCATCAAAACGAACAGCAGCGGATAAAAAGTTAGCATCGAAGGCGTTATCTGCAGCAAAGGCAGCAGATACTCGGTACACAGATACATAAAAAAAGATATGGATAAGAAAAATACCGAACGAATAATTGCCCAAATACAGCACAAACCGCTTTTGCAGGGTATTTTTTCTATCAATATCCTCAGAATGATAAAACAGCATCGCTATCAAAATCGTATATAAAAACATATTGAGCGGAAAACAAATAAACTCCAAAATATAATAGGTCTTCCAATAGTACTTTTCCAACCAGCATACGGTAACTAAAGGAATAAAAATGATCAGCAGCCAAACCAAAAATTTCCGGCTCCTGCCGATCCACTCTAAAAATTCTTTTTTATAATAGTAGGCCGCCATTCCCAGCGAAAAATAAACAAGATAACGCAGAAACATTGTCCCCATAAGCAGGTAGCTGATCCAAACAGTCTCAAACTGAATATTATTCAACACCTTCCAAGAGATCTGCAAAACAGCTGCCGCAGCAAAATAGTATTTCAGCCAGCCTGACTCACGGCATTTAGTAAAAATCCTGATTAAAAACGGATACACCAGATAGAACCCGATCAGCGCCCTGAAAAATCCCAAATGCACCGCAGCACTTCCCGTCGGCATATCAACGACTATTTCACCCAGCGTATATGTATGACCGTCAAAAACAAAAGCAGTTACTATATAGAGGGTAGAAAACAACAAATAAGGCGACAATACCGACAGCAGCATCTTCTTAAAAAAAGCAGCGCTGTAAATGTAAGCGTGCTTATTACGTCCTGTAAACAAATAACCCGCTATCGCCATAAACAGCGGCACTGCAAACAATGACAGCACCTCCAGCAGCATTGAAGAAAGTGCTACCATATTTTCACTGCCACCGCTGCTGAAAAACCAGCTTGTGTGCATCAAAATAACACCTAAAACAACAAATCCCCGTAAAATCAAAACTGTATTGCTTTTCTGCATTTTCCTGCCAGCTTTCTTTACTGTTGTGATAATTATTCAAAAACAGTATAAACTCAAAAACAAGATTTGTTAAGCCCCACAGCATTCTCGAACACAAAATGTTCAAAAATAATACGCCTGTCCGGTACAAAAGCGCCGGACAGGCGTAAAAACATTTATATCATTTCTCCAAAATTTTACGCGCAGTGCTTTCCGTTACCAGCAGATGCGTAAATAAACCTGTTTTCAGAGCTCCTGTTATGGCATTCGGCGCAGCACCAAGTGCTAAACCGATAATTTTGGGACAATGCCGCAAAGTTCCTAACGGAATCCTGACAGCAAAATCATTTTCGCCACTGATAAATTCGCCCCGCTCATTATAATAATAGGACAAAAAGCTGCCGACTGCCCGCTGACGTTTCAAACTGTCACCAAAACGTGTCGCCGTTGCTTCATCAGGAACACTGGGAAAATCTCTGATCTCAACAAGAGCAGCATCCAGTTTCTGCCACATAGCGTCAAGTTCCAAATAAGCTTCAGTCGTTTCAAACTGCTGCCGTTCTTCCAAACTGTCCGGAAAAGCCGGTACAGCAAGACGATAAGCATGCCTGCCGCAAGCTGAGGCCAGCGTTTCTGCCAGTTCGTCCACACGGTAACCTTTATTGGGGATATGTGCCTTGCCGATCAGCGGCAGCACAGCACCAGGCTGCCGACGGTTACATTGCTGCGTCAGCAGACTGATGCTTTCGCCCAACAGATACCCCCATCCCAATCCTAAATTACGTTCATACAAAAGCTCACCGGACAGATAATCCGCAGCCGCTTTAAGATTTTCTTCCATTGAGTCCTGTACCGGCAGAACCATACCTCCATGCAGGGCATACCTTGTTTGCAGTGCCTCTAACAAAGCAGCATCGCCTTCTGTCGAACTGCGGATCTCGATATGTACGATCCCTGCTTCGCGCGCACGCGTCAACATCTTACTCACTAACGGCCTGGAAACTCCGATTCGCTTAGCGACCTGATCCTGCGTCAGCCCCTGTTCATAATAGAGCCGGGCCACGTTGACAAGATCAGTTCGTTCTTTGCCGCTCAGCAATTTATTTCACTTCCATCAATTCCATTAAAATACCTTCCTTCATAATAAAAGCAAGGCGGGTATTTTCATCGGCAAACCAGGGCTCAACAACAACAGTATTTGCTTTTACCTGTTCATCCAGGTCGTCTACCTTATAAGCAACATGGACCATAGTCTGCAGTTCTTTCGGCAAAGGTGTATCTTTCTCAAAACGCAGGTATTCAATATTGAATTCATTAGTTTCAGGAGCTACGATATATGTCTTGATAGCTTCGGCATAAACAGCGCCTTCCATGATTTTATCAGTGGGTACTCCCACATGCATAAACTGTTTCATCATTTCACGTCCTTCATCAATGTTTGATAAGCCTTATACGCAGCTTCAGGTTTGACATTTTCGTGCACAACCATACGAATCGCCTGCAGCATAGCACTCGGACATTCTGCCTGCAAAACATTGCGCCCCATATCAACACCGGCTGCGCCTTCATTAACAGCACGGTAAGCCATATCCAAAGCTTCCGGTTCCGGAACTTTTTTACCACCGGCAATGACGATTGGGACCGGACAGGCAGCAGTGATCTGCTCAAAATTTTCACAGTAATAGGTCTTGATGATATGTGCTCCCTGTTCAGCCAAAAGCCTTGTCGCTAAAGCAAAATAACGCGTGGTACGTTCCATCTCTTTACCAACGGCGACGACACCTAATACGGGAATACCATAACGTTCACCTTTATTGATATAGTAAGAAAGATTGTGCAGGGAAGCAATTTCAGAAGCAGAACCGATAAAGCACTGTACGGCCATACAGGAAGCGTTCATGCGCAGAGCTTCCTCAATATCGGTACCAATGACACCCATACTCATATCGTCTTTCAAAACAGAGCTGTCTGCACTGCAGCGCAAAGCAATCGCCTTGCGGTTATCGGCTGGAATACAGGTTCTCAGCGCACCACGAGTCGCCATCAGACAATCAGCATGATCCATCAGCGGCGGAATGACCAGATCTAGTCTTTCCAGACCAGCTGTACTGCCCATGATATAACCATGATCGAACGCCAGCATGATTGTGCGCCCGTCAGCCGCAAAAATCTGTGACAGACGTGCCTTCATACCCCAGCCGGCATTCTCATGACCTTTTACATGAAAGTGCTGGGCGGGCGGCTTGATGCCGATACCATAATCTTTAGCAATAATATTACCGTCTTTATCTGCCATTTTTATCTCCTTAAAAATATTACTTTAGTTTTTATAATACGGGGTGCGGCAGGGTGCATTCCAATATTTGAGCAGTTCATCATCCATACGGGCAATAAAGAGCTGGAATCCGGCCATTTCCTGTACTGTCAGCACTTCACCAACAATATTGGCAACAACTTCAATACCCTTTTCTGCCAGATAATGACAGCATTTACGGAAAACGATCAGTTGTTCCATCAGCGTAGTAGCGCCAACGCCGTTAACGATAACAAAAGTTTTTCACCTTTTTTGATATCCAAATCTCTCAGAAGGGCATCTATCATAATAGCTGCAGTTTCATCAGCAGTTTTCATTTCAGTCAAGCCACCGCCGCCTTCACCATGCTGCCCCATGCCGATTTCCATTTTACCTTCTTCGATCTGAGCAATGACCATATCCGTAGCCGGATGAGTAGCGCCTTTAGCTGCAACAGCGATCGTAGCCATATTGTCAGCAAATTTCTGTGCAACAGCGGCCACCTCTTCCAAAGACTTACCTGCAGCAGCTGCTGCGCCGGCAATTTTATACAACGGCACACAACCGACTAACCCGCGGCGATCGTCAGCATTACTGCGCGGAGCATTGGCTATATCTTCCTGCGTAACAACTTTTATTACGTTCAATCCCAGTTTTTTAACCTGTTTCATTGTCAGATTACCGGTCAGCATATCGCCGGCATGATTCAAAACAACAAACAAAACACCGTGGCCTTTATCTGCCATTTTGATTGCTTCTATACAGGCCTGCGGGCCAGGAGCGGCGAAAACATTACCAGCCACGGAAATATCTACCATACCTTCGCCGACAAAACCGCTGATAGCAGGCTCATGGCCGGTACCACCCAAAGTGACGATCGTAACGCGGTTAGCATCTTTCAATTTATTATTTACAACCAGGTTGCCATCTTCAAGATGGATGATATCCTTATTGGCAAGAGCCAGACCTTCCAGTAATTCACTGGTCAGATTTTCGGGATCGTTAATAAATTTTTTCATGCTTTTCAACCTCCAAAATTTTATTTGTTTCCGCACCTGCGGAAAATTAAGCCTTTTATAAGGCCTGCGCCATACCGTTGAATAAAATAGCTATGGATACAGCACCGGGATCTTTAGTACCGATACTGCGCTCACCCATATTTTTAGCGCGGCCGAATCTGGCAACCATAGTACTGGTCTGTTCCGCACCAGCGTCAGCAGCTGCAGCCGCAGCTGTCATGATTTCTTTTAAGCTTCCTTGTGTTTCAATAATGGCATCGATAGCCGGATACAGCGCATCGACCATAGTCTTATCACCGGGCTTTGCTTTGGAAATATCCATAAAATCTTCTTTGGCCTGCGTAAACATTTTCCGCAGCTCTAAATCAGTCAGTTCAGCCTGATCGTCGATTCCTTCGGCCATCCCTGTAAACACCGTACCCCAAAGCGGTCCGGCGCTGCCGCCGTTGATACCCATAAAAGCGTCGCCCAGCTCATCCAGCAAGACCCTCATCGTATCAATAGTAGTATCTTCTGTTTTTTCTTTCATCACATCAGCCATTCTGCCAATAGTGATTCCGTGATCACCGTCGCCAGCCACACTGTCAAGCTCACATAAATATTTACTGTTAGCTTTCAGCTCTGTACCAGCACGATTCAGCATTTTTCTAAGTAAAGGCAAAGTCAGCATTTCCGATCACCTCACAAATGTATTTACCGTAATTTTAACATTTGTCAGAACATTTGTAAATTAATTTTCAGACAATTTGCGACATTTTCACATTATAACTTCTGGCAGAATTTGTAATTTTATAAAGCTTTTATCAGGCATTATTGTAAACGATTAAACAAGCAGTGTTAGCCGCACTATATACTTTAAAAGTATAAACTAAAATTATTATCATTTTTATTCCTGAAAATTTATGTAAGGGGACTTTTTTATGTCCGTTGACTCTGTCAAACAAAAGAATATATCAAAGACATTGACGCTCTGGAATTTTTTTACAATCGGGTTCGGTGCGATCATCGGTACCGGCTGGATTTTTTTAGTCGGCGAATGGATCATCATCAGCGGAGGACCCATTCCGGCCATGCTGGCATTTTTACTGGGGGCGCTGCTTTTACTGCCTATCGGAGCTGTATTCGGAGAGCTTACAAGCGCTCTGCCTATTGACGGCGGGGTAATAGAATATGTTGACCGCACCTACGGTAAAACAGTATCTTTTATTACAGGCTGGCTGCTGCTGCTAAGTAATATTATCATGTGTCCATGGGAAACGATTGCTGTCTCCACCCTTTTTGGCACCCTGTTCGGAGATATGTTTCCATGGCTGCGTTCAATCAGGCTCTACAGCATTTTAGGTGCCGATGTATACCTTTTCCCAGTACTGATAGCGCTTTGCCTTTCAGGATTTATCATCAGACAAAATCTGCACGGCCCAAAAGCAGCAGCTAAAGCCCAGTCTTTCCTGACTAAAGCGCTGCTCGCAGGATTACTGCTGGCCATTATCAGTGCTTTTGACAAAGGCAGTCTTGCAAACTGGCAACCGCTTTTTCTTCCGGTCAATGAGTCGACAGCACATACTCAGGCCACCTCTCTCTGGACCGGTATTTTTGCCCTGCTTACAGTAACGCCTTTTTTCTATACCGGGTTTGACACTATCCCGCAGCAGGCAGAAGAAGCTGCTCAGGGCTTAGACTGGCACAAATTCGGCAGAATTATCAGCCTTGCACTTTTATCTGCAGCCACCTTTTACATTATCTGCATAGCAGCTTTCAGCAGTCTTATCCCCTGGACAAGTTTTGTCAAACAGCCTTTGGCCGCTCTTGCCTGTCTTAAGCACATCAATTTTAATTTATACTTTCTCATGCTCTGCATAACTGTTTTGGGAGCGTTGGGTCCTATGAACTCCTTTTATGCCTCATCCTCCAGGATTTTACTGGCTATGGCCCGAAAAAAACAACTGCCTGCAGCCTTCAGCCCTTCCGACCACTCTCAGGCTATTGCCAAATCTACACATATTCTGCTCAGCACAAGTATCGTTCTCGCCCCTTTCCTGGGAAGCAATATGCTGCTGCCTCTGACAAATGTTGCTGCCCTGACCTTCATGTTCTCCTGTATGATGGTCAGTCTGGCCTGTTATAAAATGCGCAGCAGCGAAGCAAATCTATACCGCCCCTACAAAGTCCCTGGCGGCAAAGCGGGTATCAGTGCTGCATGCTGCGTCAGTTTTCTCATTATTGCTGCCATGCTGCTGCCCGGCACCTCTGCTTCGCTGAGTAAAACTGAATACCTGGTGCTGACAGGATGGACTGCTTTGGGGCTGCTAGTTAAAAGCCTGCATCTTTATAAAAAAAATAAGGACTGCCGTTAAAACGGCAGTCCTTATTTTTTCCCCCAGAGTAATGACAACATAACCGAAACACTAAAAACATTATCAGAATGGCTGACTGAAAATTCACCATTATATTTTTCAACAATCTTTCTGATATTAAACAGGCCTATACCACAATAACGCTCATCAATCTTCACTGTTCTGTAAATATTATTCTGTTTTTTCACTTCACCAGTAAACGAATTAGCGATATCAATGAACAGATAATCTTTTTTGATATTGACGTTAAGAACAATAAATTTTTTCCTGCCCGGTTCTACGATTCTTTCACATGCCTCCACGGCATTATCAATCAAATTTCCAAAAAGAATACATAGATCCACGTCAGCGATATTTAACGAAGGCGGTATAATTATACTGCATTTTAAATTTATACCACGGTTTTCCAAATTAGCCAAACCATTACTGAGAATGGAATCAATAACTATATTCCCACTGTAAATAATGCCCTGCAAGCCTTTATTACAGGTATAAAGTTCCTTAATATATTCCTTAGCTTCTTTAGCATGACCACTGTCCAAAAGAGCATATAGACAGCTAATATGATTTTTGATATCATGCCGCAGACTCTGTAATTCACGCTGTGATATATCCAATCGTTCATAATGACGGCGCTGCAGTGACAGCAATTCTTCCATTACCGATGACTTTTCTCCGGACATATCCAAAAGAATATTTTTTTCCAGAAGGTAGAAAAGACTGATTGATGCAGAAAACAAAAGTACTGAAGTATAAATATAAAAGACCTGTATCCCCGCGGCAGATCCAAACCCAATATTTTTATGGGAAATAATGATTACTGAAATCATCACAGTCAGTGGAAACAGATATGAAATTACAGCATAAAGTAAATTTTGCTTATTCAGCCTCAACTCGCGAATACAAATCGTACCCCATAAACTCAAAACAAACAGTATACATGCCATCATCTGCGACCAGGGATCCATAACAATGCGATAATTAATCAGCTCCCGCGGCAAAGTCTGTTCACCCCAGGCCAAGGCAATACCTGTCATAGCCGTTTTACATGCATAATTCATAATAACAAACAGTAAGGCAATCGTAATCTTATTCTGTAAAGAATCAGAAAAGAAAACAACAGCAATAATTGTAGCAAAGAAAAAATAATAAGCAGCCGTCGAAAACATGGGACTTTCATTTACATAAGAAAACATCTGGAAAGTAAAATAAAATATCACCCCCAGCCAATAATACCTCTGTCTTACTGAATTACGAGTCAAATAAGTATTGAAAAGACGATATCCGATCCACGTCTCAGCCGCAGATAAAATCACATAAGCGATCCATTTCAGCATAATATCCATATCAAA